>Ga0189285_100001_pt1 | contig 801217 bp, 753 predicted proteins | sample GEYOminimetaG_FD_130315 | JGI IMG/M metagenome (GOLD analysis project Ga0189285, IMG submission 130315) | Marine microbial communities from the Costa Rica Dome - GEYO mini metaG | ecosystem: Environmental > Aquatic > Marine > Oceanic > Photic zone | place: Costa Rica: the Eastern Pacific...
AAAAGGGAAAAGAGGGGGGGGGGGGGCCCCTGTTGACAACCCCCCCCCCCGCCGCGGCCCCCGGCCCCCCCCCCCCCCCCCCCCCCCCGGGGGGGGGGGGGGGGGGGGGGAGGATAAGCATTCAAACACCGTCACCCTGATGACGATCAGGGCCCAGTTCGAAGGTTTGGGTGTTTCACGGACAGGCGCTTTCTGGAGCAGGACCCGGCCTTATGAACTGGGTCCCTGCCTTCGCAGGGATGACGTGGATAAAGCCGCGCACACCGAATTCCCACCCCGGCTCAAGCGCGTGGACCGGCTTTGCCGTGATGTGATGGCCAGCCACGAAAAAGCCCGCTGACCGGGGTCAGCGGGCCTTGTCCAAAAGGATCTGCGCTACCTATTTCTGGGCACGCTCGATCGATTCCTGGATCAGCTGGCGGGCCTTCTCGGCACCTTCCCAGCCCTGGACCTTCACCCATTTGTTCGGCTCGAGATCCTTGTAGTGCTCGAAGAAGTGACCGATGCGGGCGATCAGCGTCTTCTGGACATCGGTGTAGTCGAGCACCTCGTCATACATGGAAGAGATCTTCTGGTGCGGAGCGGCCAGGATCTTTTCGTCCAGACCGCTCTCGTCTTCCATCAAGAGGACGCCAATCGGACGGGCGCGAACGACACAGCCCGGAACCAGGGTCGTCTGGCCAAGCACCATGACATCGATCGGATCGCCATCATCAGACAGGGTGTGCGGCATGAAGCCGTAATTGCACGGATAGCGCATCGGCGTGTGCAGGAAGCGGTCGACAAAAACGGTGCCGCTGTCCTTGTCCATCTCGTATTTGACCGGCTGGCCGCCAACCGGAACTTCGATGATGACATTGATGTCTTCGGGCGGATTTATGCCAGCGGCAATTTTATCGAGGCGCATTTTCTTTATTTCCCAGCAGAGAAGCTATTTGCCTGTCCTCATACGCCTATCGCAGCAAACCGCCAATGGGTTCGCTGCGGCGCAATATGAAGTTTCAGCATCAGGCAGAGCGGGCATCCGGCCCGTCATCGGTCTGCGTGGCTTCGCGGGCGACGACTTCCCGGCCGCGCAAATGCACCCAGTGGGCCCTCTCGGCCGTCCAGCTGGACAGGATGCGTGCAGCCACCCGTGAACCGGTGAGATCGAGATGGGTCTCGATCAGCCGGCGGCAGCGGCGCTCGGCCCCGGTGTCCAGGGGCAGCTCGACAACGGTTTCGCGATTCAGTCGGGATTCCAGGCGCTTGTCCGGGTCGTAGAGGAAGACATCGCCCCCGGTCATGCCAGCCGCAAAATTATCCCCGACCGGCCCCAGGATCACGGCCGCGCCGCCCGTCATGTATTCACACCCATTGGTTCCACAACCCTCGACCACGGTTTCCGCACCGGAGTTCCGAACGGCAAAACGCTGGCCCGCCTTGCCGGCAGCAAAGAGGCGGCCGGAGGTCGCACCATAAAGACAGGTATTGCCGATGATGACGTCATGCGCGCCACGGTCCTCATACGGGCGGATGATGACCTCGCCACCGGACAGGCCCTTGCCGACATAGTCATTGGCATCTCCGGAAAGACTTATCCGCAGGCCCTTTGCCGCAAAGGCCCCCAGTGACTGCCCCGCAGAGCCCTGGAGCTTCAGTGTCAGCTTGCCGTCTTCCAGCCCGTCCGGGCCGAAGGTTCGGACAATGCGCGAGGAGGTCTTGGTGCCGACCGCGCGATCGGTATTGCGGACCACATAGTCCAGCTGCATCTTCTCACCGCGCTCGAACACCGGCTGGGCGTCCTCGATGATCTGTTCATCCAGGCTGGGCGCGACTTCATTGCGCTGTTTGCGGGTCGAGCGGGCCGGGCGATCCGCCGCGTCTGCACGGATCATGATGGCGCTAAGATCAAGATCATCGAGCGCTTCGGAACCGCGCGAGACCTGGTCGAGCAGGTCGGAACGGCCGATAACATCCTCCAGGGACTGGGCGCCCAGTCCCGACAGGATCTCGCGCACATCCTCGGCCAGATAGGTCATCAGATTGACCACATGATCCGGCGCCCCGCCGAAACGGGCGCGCAGATCATCATCCTGGGTACACACACCCACGGGACAGGTATTGGAATGGCATTGGCGCACCATCAGACAGCCCAGAGCCAGCAGCGCCGCTGTACCAATCCCGAATTCCTCCGCTCCAAGCATGGCGGCGATGACGATATCTCGGCCGGTGCGGATACCACCGTCAGCGCGCAGGGTCACACGGTCACGCAGGCCGTTGAGGGAGAGCATCTGATGCGCTTCCGCCAGGCCCAGCTCCAGCGGACCGCCGGCAAACTTGATCGAGGACAGTGCCGCAGCACCCGTACCGCCGATCGAGCCGGATATATTGATTATATCGGCGTTGGCCTTGGCAACACCCGCCGCAACGGCACCGACGCCCGAAGAGGCAACCAGCTTTACGCCCACTCGAGCTTCCGGATTGATCTGCTTGAGATCATAGATCAGCTGGGCAAGGTCCTCGATGGAATAGATATCGTGGTGCGGCGGCGGCGAGATCAACGACACGCCTGGCGTCGACAGGCGCATGCGGGCGATGAAGTCAGTGACCTTGAAACCGGGCAGCTGGCCGCCCTCACCGGGTTTGGCACCCTGCGCGACCTTGATCTCGATTTCGCGGCACTGATTGAGATATTCCGCAGTCACCCCAAATCGCCCGGAGGCGACCTGTTTGACCGCGGAATTCATATTGTCTCCATTGGGCAGGGCGACATAACGCGCCGGGTCCTCGCCACCCTCGCCGGAGACAGACTTGGCACCAATCCGGTTCATGGCGACATTCAGTGCGGCATGGGCTTCCGGGGAAAGCGCTCCCAACGACATGCCCGGCGTGACGAAACGCTTGCGGATACCGTTGACACTCTCGACCCGTTCCAGGCTCACCTCGGGGCCCAGCGCGCGCATTTCCAGAAGGTCGCGCAATTGCGTCGGACCTTCACTTGCCAGCGCCTTGCGGTATTCAGCCCACGCATCACGATCCTCATAGCGCACAGCCTTCTGAAGGGCCGAGATAGCCTGGCCGGAAAGGGCATGGCGCTCGCCGCTGGACCGGCGGGTATAGAAACCGCCCACGGGCAGGGCTTCGTGTTTGGCCCAGGCGCGTTCGTGCAGATCGACCGCGATCGCCTCCAGCCCCGGCAGTCCAATACCGGAAATCCGGCTGACCACGCCCGGCAGATAGGCTTCCACCAGCGCGCGTGAGAGACCCAGCACCTCGAAATTACAGCCGCCGCGATAGGAGGAAATGATGGAAATCCCCATTTTGGAGAGGATTTTCAGAAGGGCACCGTCGAGCGCCTCCTTGAGATGACGCGCGCGGTCCCGTGCCCATTCATCACCGCCCACGGCCGGACGATCTGCGGTCACGGTGGAAAAGGCGAGATATGGGTTCACGGTCGTCGCGCCCAGACCGATCAGAACAGCTGCGTAATGGCCGTCGAAACACTCGGCCGTGCGCACATTGATCGAACAGGCATTGCGCAGGCCCTGCTTGGTCAGATGCGCGTGCACAGCGCCCGCCACCAAGATCATCGGTAATGGCAGGCGGGTTTCGTCCTGCGCCATGTCGGAGAGGACAAGATGGCCCGCACCACCGCGAATGGCTTCACCGGCCTGTTCCATCACCGAGGCCAGCGCATCGCGCATAGCCTGGCCGTCACCGGCCGCAGTCTTTGCCGGGAAGGTACAGTCGATCTCGTGCACCGTGCGGCCAAGATGCGTGCGCAGACGGTCAAAGGCGCCATTGGTCAGGATTGGACTTTCAAGAACCAGCACATTGTACTGGCGCTCTCCGAAACCGAGAATATTGCCCAGATTGCGGAAACGCGTCTTCAACCCCATCACCCGGCCTTCCCGCAAGGGGTCGATGGGCGGGTTGGTGACCTGGGAGAAGGTCTGGCGGAAGAAGTGGCTGAGCGGACGATAGCGATCCGACAGTACGGCGAGCGCCGTATCATCCCCCATCGAACCGACAGCCTCCTTGCCGGCTTTCGCCATTTCCTTGAGCACCAGCTCGATTGACTCGAAAGAAAATCCGGCGGCGGCCTGGCGGGACCGGCGCTCTTGCGCGTTGAACAGTTCAGGTTCGGCACCCGGCCCGACCACCGGTTCGATATCCTCGACGCTCTCCAGCCAGCGCTGATAGGGGCCTGAGCTCGCCAGCTCGTCCAGAATTTCCGGCTCGCGGTAAAAGCGTCCCTCGACCAGATCCAGGGCAATCAGACGCCCAGGGGTGACGGAACCCCGTTCGGCGATACGTTCCGCATCAACGGGTGCCATCCCCGTCTCGGAGCCAACGATCAGCATACCATCATGGGTCAGCGAATAACGCATCGGGCGCAGGCCATTGCGGTCCAGCCCTGCCACGGCCCAGCGACCATCAAACGCGGCGATCGCCGCGGGCCCGTCCCAGGGCTCCATCACCGCATTGCAATAGCCGTACAACGCCTGCCAGCTCTCCGGCATGACATCGGTCCGCTTGGACCAGGCCTCGGGGATCAACAGCGTTTTGGCCATTGGCGCCGTGCGGCCGGCCCGCACCAGAACCTCAAACGTCTGGTCCAGCGCTGCCGAATCCGACGCCCCGGGCTGGATCACCGGCAGAACATCATCCGTCTCGGACAGGAAGGCCTTTTCCGCGATGTGACGCTCGTGCGATCGCATCCAGTTGGTATTGCCGCGGATCGTGTTGATCTCGCCATTATGCGCGAGCATGCGGAAGGGCTGCGCCAGGCGCCATTCCGGAAAGGTATTGGTGGAATAACGCTGATGGAAGATCGCGAAGGGCGAGACGAATTCCGGATCCCGGAGGTCGAGATAGAAAGCATCGATATCCTGGGCCCGGAACAGGCCCTTGTAGATGATGTCCTTGGGCGAGAGCGAACAGACATAGAGCTCGCGCAGATTTTCCTCTCGCGCCCGGCGTTCGATACGGCGGCGTATGAGATACAGGCAGCGAGACAAGGTTTCCGGATGCCGGTCGACCGGATCCCGAAACAGGACCTGTTCGATCTCCGGCAGGGTCGCACGGGCTTTCTCACCCAGGACCGAAGTGTCGATAGGCGGCTGGCGCCAACCATAAAAGGCGAGGCCTTCGCGCAGGATTTCCGCCTCGATGATGGCCCTGGCGCGCTCGCGGGCGGCGAAATCTGTACGCGGCAGGAAGACCATGCCGACGATAACGTCCCCGGCTTCCGGCTCGTGGCCCGTGCGAGCGACCTCGTTCTTGAAAAACGCCTGGGGAACACCGACACGCAAGCCGGCACCATCCCCGGTCAAACCATCAGCGTCCACAGCACCGCGGTGCCAGACTGCCTTGAGCGCCGCGATACCGAGCTCGACGATCTCGCGACGTGGTTTGCCGTTGACGTCCGCGATAAGGCCGACACCACAGGCATCTTTTTCATGTTCAGGATGGTGCAGGCCGGCGCTCTGGAGCCGATGCAGCTGATCTTTGACAGAACGGGTCATTCGGCAGCTCCCAATACGGCCTGGCGGTTGTCGAGATAGGCCTGGATGGATTGAGCAGCGTCGAGCCCGTCCTTGATCGCCCAGACCACAAGGGACGCACCGCGATAGATATCGCCGGCCACAAATACCCCCTCAAGGCTGGTCATACGGGTATCGCGATCAGCCGCGACATTGCCCCAGCGGTCGCGCGCCAGATCAGCATTGGCAAAAGCCTTGGGGAGGTCTTCCGCTTCAAAGCCCAAGGCAGCAACAACCAGATCCGCGTCGAGGTCAAACACATCGCCTTCAACCGCTTCAGGTGATCGGCGGCCCGTCGCATCGGCTGCTCCCAGCCGCATGCGCTGAACCCGTACCGTCTGAACACCATCGCCGTGATCATTGATCGCGATCGGATTGGCGAGCCATTCGAAGGTGACACCCTCTTCCTCGGCATTGCGGACTTCACGGGCCGAACCGGGCATGTTGGCCTTGTCGCGGCGATACAGGCAGGTCACGCTTTTCGCCCCCTGTCGGATCGCGGTGCGCACACAATCCATCGCCGTATCACCGCCTCCAACGACCACAACGCGCTTGCCCTTCGCGTCCAGGCGGCCTGCCTCGTCAATGGCATCACCCAGATCATCGCGATTGGAACGCGTGAGATAGTCCAGTGCTGGAACAAGCTGTTCGCCAGCGCCCGGACAGGTCAGCTTGCGCGCGGCATACACGCCGGTCGAGATCAGGACAGCGCTGTGCCGGACCCGCAGGTCAGCGAAGGGCACGTCCTGGCCGACATCGCAGTTGAGGCGGAATTCGACCCCTCCCTCTTCCAGGCGTTTGAGGCGGCGCTCGACGACACTCTTCTCGAGCTTGAAGCCCGGAATGCCGTACATCAGCAATCCGCCCGCGCGGTCGCTGCGTTCGTAAACGGTAACCGCGTGCCCGGCTTCACGCAGGCGCTCGGCGGCCGCCAGACCCGCCGGACCGGATCCGATGATGCCAATGCTGGCCCCTGTTGGCACACCCGGCTTAATCGGCTCGATCCAGCCTTCCTGCCAGGCGGTATCGGTGATGAATTTCTCGACACTGCCGATTGTCACGGCACCATGCCCGGACTGCTCGATCACACAGCTGCCTTCGCACAACCGATCCTGGGGACAGATCCGGCCACAAATCTCCGGCATGGTCGAGGTCGCCGAGGAGGCCAGGTAGGCGTCGTGCAAGCGGTCATTGCCCGCCAGCATCAGCCAGTCAGGAATGTTGTTGCCAAGCGGGCAACCAGACTGACAGAAGGGTACGCCGCACTGCGAACACCTGGAAGCCTGGCCCGTCGCCGCATCCACCGCCCAGTCCGCATAGATTTCCTCGAAATCCTGCTTGCGGTCCTGAGCGTCGCGCGCTTTCGGGTAGTTCTGATCCAAGTTTACAAATCGCAGCAAAACGCTCGCCTCCCACACTCGCCTTGACGCAGCGCAGCATAATTTTCGCAACCGCACAAGTTTGACTCGGTCACAATTTAAAGAGAATTATTCCGTGGTAGCGATAACTTTGGTGAATAGGAGGTATTATTTTCGTCGTTTACGTGGGCGTAAGCAATTTCCACCCAAGCCTCATACGACGCACCGCACAATTTCCAGGAATTTCTCGCAACCGTCTGATTTGGAAGCCATTACGAGCGCTTCTTATTGAATGACATCCGTCTGTGCTGTAGGTCTGCGGAAACTAGAAACAAAACCAAAACCAGATTTCAGGATTTATCCTTGCCCAAGTCATCTCCCAGCTTTTCCGACCCAATCCAGAAAACCAGCGTCGTGGACACGCTGGCGGGAAAACTACGTGAGCGTATCCTGAAAAACGAGTTGCGCGCGGGCGAGCCGCTGCGCCAGGAAGCCCTTGCCGAGGCCTACGGCGTCAGCCGCATGCCGATCCGTGAGGCCTTCCGTCAGCTTGAAGCCGAAGGTCTTGTTGAATTCCATCCGCATCGCGGCGCTGTCGTCAGCGCCATGTCGATCGAGGAAGCCGAGGAATTGTTCGACCTACGCCTCGCCATCGAGACCGATCTGATCCAGCGTGCAATCGAGAATGCGACCGAGCAGGACAAAAACACCGCTAGAGCTGCACTGAAGGCGGTTCAGGACGCCTACTCTTCCGGAGATGAAGAACACTGGGGCGCCTTGAACTGGGCATTCCACAAGTCGCTCTACACAGCGTCCGCCCGGCCGCGCTCCCTGGCCCTGCTCGACGGTCTGAATGCCAATATCGATCGCTATGTGCGCCTGCAATTGTCGCTGGAGCGCTCGGCACCGGATCGGGCTAATATCGAACACGATCAAATGCTGCAGGCCTTCACCAGCGGCAATGGCGAGGAAGCTCGCTCGATCCTGCAGCAACATATACAGGATGCGCGCTCATCCCTGCTGGCAGCCCTGCGCGAGCGCCAGGTCCTGGCGGACGCCTGATCAGCTGACCACAAACCCGTGCTTGAACGGGTCTCGATCATCCACAAAAATCGTGTTTACACCCGTCTGCACAGCCCAGCCCCGAACGCTGGGACAGATCGCGTTGAATTCGCCGACCCGCGCCGCGCTTTCCACCCGCCCGTGAAACAGCGACCCGATAATACTCTCATGCACGAAGTCATCGCCGGGCCTGAGCTCACCACGCGCGGCCAGCTGGGCCATGCGCGCACTTGTGCCCGTGCCACAGGGAGAACGATCGATTGCACGCTCACCGTAGAACACCGCATTGCGCGCGTGAGCTTGGGCTGATCTTGGCTTGTCGGCCCAGAGCACGTGGTGGAAACCGCTGATTTCCGGACTTTCCGGATGCTGGCAATTCAGCTGGGCAGATGCAGCGGCCCGCACCTGGAGGCTGCGCGACAGCAGCCAGTCTACACCCACCTCATCAAGGCCTGGGAAGTTCTTTTGGGGTTCGATAATGATGTAGAAATTGCCGCCATAGGAGATGTCGACAACCAGTTCGCCGAGCCCCTCGACCTCAAGTTTTGCCTCGGACTGATCAAGGAAGCTGGGCACGTTGAAGATACGGACCCCGGCGACATGATCGCCATCCCATTCCACTTCGGCGCGCACCAGTCCGGCCGGGGCGTCCAGAACCACGCGGGAGCGGTCTTTCGGCATAATGTATCCGTTCTCCAGCGCCATGGTGATCGTGCCGATCGTGCCATGCCCGCACATGGGCAGTGCGCCGGATGTCTCCACAAACAGGATTGCCGCATCGGCCCCCTTGCTGATTGGCGGATAAAGTATGGAGCCGGACATCATGTCATGACCGCGCGGTTCGAACATGAGGGCCGTGCGAATCCAGTCGTGGTGAGCAAGAAAATCCAGGCGGCGCTCCGCCATGGTCTCGCCGGCAAGGGCCGGGACAGCACCAGTGATCACCCGGACGGGGTTCCCGCAGGTATGCCCGTCCAGACAGAGGAATGTATGGCGCATGCCCGGCCCCTCGCTCGTCCTTATTGGGCCGGAATGGCATCCAGCTGGCTGACCGGGCGCGTATCACGGGCCTCTTCAACCATTCGGATCACCTCGGCGCGACGCGCCCCCGTCAGTTCCATGCGCGGCATGCGCACCAGCTCTGATCCACGCCCCATAACCGCTTCGGCCAGCTTGATCGACTGGACCAGATCATGATCGGCATCGAGATGCAGCAGCGGCATGAACCAGCGATAGATTTCGCGCGCCCGGACCAGGTCACCCGCCTCGAATGCGTCCCAGAGCGCGATGGACTCACGCGGGAAGGCGTTGGTGAGACCGGACACCCAGCCCTCGGCACCCAGCAACAACTCTTCAAGCGCCACATCATCCAGACCCGCAAACACCGTATAGCGCTCGCCGCAGGCATTGATGATATCGGTGATCCGACGGGGATCGGGCGCGCTTTCCTTGATCGCAGCCAGGTTCGCGACATCGGACAGGCGCTGCAGCGTGTCGATTGAGATGGACACGCGATAGGCGGGCGGGTTGTTGTAGAGCATGATCGGCAGACGGGTGGCACCGGCCACACGGCGTACATGCGCCTCCAGCTCGGCTTCCGTCGGCACATAGACCATGGCCGGCAACAGCATGAGACCGTCTGCACCGATCTCTTCAGCGGCGCGCGCATAGTTCTCAGCCAGCTCTGTCGTCAGCTCGGACACACCGGTGATGACCGGCACACGCCCGGCCACGACCTCGGCGATCGCCTTGAGCACATCGCGTTTCTCGCCGGCGCGCAGGGAGTTGTTCTCCCCGACAGTGCCCATGGCAATGATGCCGTGCACGCCATCGCGCACCAGATTGTCGACCACCCGCTTGGTTGCCTCAATGTCCACGGAGCGGTCCTCCGTGAACTGCGTCGTTGCCGCGGGGAATACGCCTCGCCATCCGATCTTGCTCATATGCGCACCCTTCATTCAAACCCGTAGGAAATGGAACATAATTTTCCATACTACAGAAATTGGATCCAATATACAATTATTTCAGTTAAACGCTTTGTGTGATGACAGCGTAGCGTGGTGCAGCTAGCGTTCGCGCCAAGAGGGGAACTCCATATGTACAAAAAACTTACGACTCTGGCGGCCATTCTCACGCTTGGCGTCAGCCCGATAGCGCTCGCCCAGGAGAGCATTTCCGAAGCCGTTGATGGTCTTGATGCCCGCGAAGGCTTCCTGACGAGCTATGTCGACACTGCGAACGGTCGTGTGCTGGTCGAGCTGACGCCACAGGCAGACGGCTCGCTGGGACGCATGATTTACACGGCCCGCCTGACCTCTGGCCTCGGCTCCAACCCTGTTGGCCTCGATCGCGGACTGGGTTCCAGCTCGGAAATCCTGCGTTTCAGCCGCGTCAATGGCCAGGTCTTCGCCGAGTTCGAGAATACGGGTTATGTCGCCCTGGGCGCCGGGGAGGAAGAAGCGGACGCTACGCGCCAGAGCTTCGCACGCTCCGTGATCTGGCAAACCAACATCATCGCGGAGAGCGATGGTCGTGTTCTCATCGACCTGTCAGATTTCCTGGAACGTGACCAGGTTGGCACGGCGCGCACGCTGTCGCGCTCCGGCCAGGGTTCTTTCTCGGTGGATGGCGGGCGCAGTGCACCGCTGACCGACAGTGTTCTGGTTTTTCCCGAAAACGTAGAGATCGACGCACTCCTGACCCTGCAATCCTCCTCACCGGGATCGGAAGTCCGTGCGGTAGCGCCTTCGCCAAATTCGGTGACGCTGACGATACACCATTCCTTCGTCGCCCTGCCGGATGCGGGCTACACACCCCGTATGGCCGACGACCGCGCCGGGAGCATCATCACCAGCGTCTATGACATGGCCGCGCCGCTGGACGAGCCGGTCCGCCGCTCATTTGCCTTGCGTCACCGCCTGGAACGTATTGATCCCTCCGCCACGTCTGGCCCGGTCGTGGAACCGATTGTCTATTATGTTGACCGCGGCGCCCCGGAAGTCATCCGCCAGGCCCTGATCGAGGGCGGCAACTGGTGGGGCCAGGCTTTCGAAGCTGCCGGTTTTGAAAACGCCTATCGTGTCGAGCTCCTGCCGGAAGGCGCTCACCCGGCCGATGTACGCTACAACATGATCCAGTGGGTCCACCGCCAGACACGCGGCTGGTCCTATGGCGGCTCGGTCATCGACCCGCGCACGGGCGAGATCATCAAGGGCCACGTCATCCTGGGCAGCCAGCGCGTGCGCCAGGATCGCATGATCTTTGAAGGTTTGCTCGGCGTTGACGGAACAGGAAGCGGCGGCGCCAATGATCCGCTGGAACTGGCTCTTGCCCGCATTCGCCAGCTTTCGGCCCACGAAATCGGCCACACGATCGGCCTCGCCCATAATTTCGCGGCCAGCATTAACAACCGGGCCTCGGTGATGGATTACCCGGCCCCCTGGGTGCGCATGAGTGACGCTGGTGAGTTTGATGTCTCCCGGGCCTATGACACCGATATCGGAGAGTGGGATATCACGGCGATATCCTGGCTCTATGGCCAGGCCGCGACACCTGCCGCCGAGGCGAACCTGATCGAGGGCGTTCTGGAAGACGCCCGCGATAACGGCCTTCTCTACATCACCGACCTGCATGCGCGTGGCAGCAATGCGGCCCACCCTCTGGCCAATCTCTGGGACAATGGCCCTGACCCCGTCGCCGAGCTGCGCGAGATCATCGATGTGCGCAACGCCGCCCTGGCCGGTTTCGGCCAGCAGGTCATGGCGGCCGACCAGCCGCTGAGCTCGCTGCGCGGTGTTTTCCCGCCGATCTATCTGTATCACCGTTACCAGGCCGAAGCCGCTGCCAAGACACTGGGCGGCGTTCACTTTGCCTATGAGACAAACGCCGTTGGTGCAGCCGGCCTGCGCACCGCGTCCGCTGCGGACCAGCGCGATGCACTGGCCGCTCTGACAGCAACGCTGGAACCGGGCTTCCTGGACATCAGCGACCAGACGCTGGCCCTTTTGGCACCGGCTCCGTTCGCAGACTATGACGCGGCGGCAACGCGGGAGTTGTTCAACTCCTCCCTCTACCCGGCTTTCAGTCGCCGTGACGCAGCGGCAGCTGCCAGCCGCATCAGCCTCAATGCCATGCTGTCTTCGGGGCGGGTGGCGCGCATCGCGGATCAGTCCGCACGCGATGAGAACCAGCTGGGCCCGGACGAGCTGTTCTCCACAGTGGAAGCTGCGGTCTTCAACGCCCCGCGCGGTGAGGCAGCACGCCTGACGCCCATTCGCGAAGCCGTACAGACCGAATATGCCGATCGCCTTCTCGCCCTGGCCAGCTCGGATAATCCAGCCGTGGCTTCCCTCGGCCGGGCGCGTTTGACCGGGCTTTCACGCTTCCTGTCCCGCGGCTCCAACGCCCATCGTAACTGGTTGGCGCAGCGTATCGAGACCGGTTTGGCACGCATTGGTGAAGGCGAGGACCTTGCTGACAGTGATACCGCCATCCCGCCGGGCAGCCCGATCGGTGCCGACAGTTGCTGGCATTGCGACAGCGCCGAGCTTCTCTACGGAGCACGCTGACTCTTGCCTTTCTCTCCCGGTCCGCCGGGCCGGGAGAGAATGAAAGTGGCGGACGCCGTGAGCACCAGCGCCTGGGTCAGAAGGATCCACCAGCCCAGCCCCATGAACCAGCTCAAGGCGAAAGCCCCGATCATCACAGCGATGGCGATGATCTTGGAATTGCGATCAATGGCGCCATAGTCACGCCAATTGCGGATCAGCGGGCCGAAACTTCTATGGTTGAGCAGCCAGTCATGCAGGCGTTTGGAACTGCGCGCGAAAGCATAGGCCGCCAGCAGCAGGAATGGCGTCGTGGGCAAGAGTGGCAACAGCGCGCCGGCAATCGCCAGCCCCGTCATCAACAGCCCGAAAATCAGCCACAGGGCACGACGGATCATTCGCCCTCACCCTCCGGCAGATTGGCGAGGAAGAAACGGATCGCATTCTCGCCCATGATCAGCGCGACCTCGTCACGAGAGAAACCCTGACGCAAAAGCTCGTGCGTAAGTACAGCGAGCTCTGCGCCGTCGAAACTGGCGGTGATGGCGCCGTCATAGTCCGAGCCCAGCGCAACGTGATCGATTCCCACCAGCTGGACCGCTGCCGTGATCGCCCGGGCGACACCGGCGGGACTGTCATCACAGGTCACAGCCGCCCAGAAACCGATCCCGATCAGACCGCCCGCAGCGGCGATCTCCCGCATCAGCGCATCCGGCAGGTTGCGCTGGGTCTGACAGTGACCGTGAATACCGGTGTGGGACACGATGACCGGCTCATCAATCAGGCCCAGCACATCGCGCACAACCTGGTGCGAGGAGTGGGCCACATCGATCACCATTCCCATGTCCACAGCTTGCAACACGACCTGCTCGCCAAAGGCACTGAGCCCGTCACCTGCAAGGCCGTGCAGGGAACCACCCAGTTCGTTGTCAAAGAAGTGATGCAGGCCGAGCACCCGATAACCTTCATCATGGAGCCGTTGAAGATTATCGATCTCGCCTTCCAGGGAATGCGCGCCTTCCGTCGCCAGCAGCGCCACCATCGGCCCGTCTGGATCGGCCAGGGCGGCTCGCAGGTCAGCTGATGTCCGACCGATCACCAGCTCGTCGCCCGCACGCTCAATACGCTGCAAACGGCGGGCATGGAAACGCGCGCGGGCAAACAGGGAATTCCAGGTATCCACCGGCCAGCGCTGAACCACTGCAAGCGCGGTGATGTTGTCGCTGTCGGCTGAGTTGCTCTGGTAATTCTGGCCGGAGGGCGTCTTGGTGACACTGGCAAAGACCTGAAGGCGTACATTGGAATGGGCTAGGCGCGGAAGGTCGGTATGGCCACGATTATTCCAGCGACGCGGATTGCGCATCCACAGCAACATGTCCGAATGCAGGTCCGCGACACGCAGCTCGTCGTGAAGCGCGCGCGCTTCGGCTGATACCTGATACGGCGCATGAGGATGTACGCCATTCATATCGTTATCGACATGGGCGGGCAGGATCCGGAACACCCCGATGAGGATGGCCGCAACAAGAACCACAAGAGCGGACAGAATGATGCGCATGACAATCTCCGTGCCAACAGCTTGCCGGGGTTTGCCGCACAAAAAAAGAGGCCGCTGGCTCGCAGCGGCCTCTCCGATTGTCAGACGAGTTGAACTATTCGCTGTAGAGCTCGGAAATGGAGAGGCTCGCATTGGCGTTTTCGCCCTGGCGATACGAACCGATCCAGATGTCATATGTGCCGGACATGGCATTGTGGAAGGTCAGCGCCGGATTGAGGCCGGCATTGCCGCCATCGTCGTCACAGTGCCAGTTTCCGTTCGGATCATTGATCAGAAGCGTCGTGTCGGAACTCGAATTCGCTGAAATAATCAGCGGCAGGGAACCCGCCGAGAAGCTGAGCTCGAAGTCCGGCGGGCCCGCGACCCAGCCGCGGCAGCCCGAACGAACATCCGACGCAGCAAACTGGCCACCGGACTCCACGTTCACACGATAGGGGTCGGGCGCAAATCCGGAATTCAGGCTGACCGAACCATACAGGGCCGGCAGGCTGTAATCCGGGCCATAGACGGTCGGCTGGTCATAGTGCTCGGCCACTTCGCCGATTTCGGAAACCGACAGGGTCGAGCTGGCATATTCGCCGGACTGGTAGGAACCAACCCAGACGTCGTAACGGCCTGACAGCGGGTTGGATAATGAAATCAGCGGGTTGAGACCTTCGCCACCATCATCGTCGCAATACCAGTTGCCGTTCGGGTCATTGATAACGAGCGTCGTATCACTGTTGGAATCGACACCAATTGTCAGGTCGAACAGATTGCCCGCGCTGTACGAAACCGAATAATCCGGCGCATTGGCAATCCAGCCACGACAGTTTCCACCGACATTCGAAGCCGAAATCGTTCCCCCGGACGTGATCTGTGCCGTGTGTGGATCCGGTGTGAAACCGGAGTTCAGCGACACGCTGCCAGCCGTCGCCGGCTGTGTGAAATCCTGAGCAAACGCACTACTTCCCAGCGCCAATACACTCGCCGAGATCGCAAGAACATATTTCATCTTGATCCCCTTTTCCCTGATGCGGGGTGCCTGGCACCGCGCATACCCTAAGATGGCAACATTAGGGGATAGAGGGCCTGAACCCCAGCTGAATGTTGAAATTAGTCCTGCGCCCCCTCGTCGCTCGCCCAACCAAGGGCAGCGGTGATGAGGTGGAAAATCGTGTTCTGCTCCATGGAACCCGTGAAATAATGCGAGCGCGGACCATTGGCGAAAAGCGCTACATCGGCACCGGAATGCGTCTCGGCCGGGCGCCTTACCGTCGCCTCCTGACGATAGCTGGTATCCTGAACCTCTTCCTCGGTCAGCGCCTCGTCATCTTCCGAACGCGTGTTGGGACCATTGGCATAACCGATCGTCGTATAGGGACGACCGGTGGCGTCGAACGTCAGGCTTGGCTCACCACCACGCTCTTCCATATTGACAGAGCGCACGAGACCCAGGATCGGATTACCGCGTGCAGGATAACCCGAAATCGTCATGGTGTGACCGTGGTCGGCTGTGACCAGGATCAGCGTTTCATCCAGATCGACAAGCTCTACCGCGGCGGCGATCGCATCCGCAAAAGCCTGCATGTCCGTAAAGGCGCGATAGGCATTGGTCGCGTGGTGAGCGTGATCGACACGACCCGCCTCCACGAGCAGGACATAACCATCCTCGTCATTTTCCAGACGGCGCACGGCGAAGGACGTCAGCTCGGCGAGGGAAGGCTCCTCCTCGCTGACGCGGTCCGCCTCGAACGCCAGGTGGCTGCGGGTGAAAAGACCGAGCACCGGAGCCTCATCCTCGGCTGCAAGGCTCCTGAATTCCTGTGCGGTGGTTGCGGTGGCACCGCCACGATCCGCCCACTCCTGCATCAGGTTGCGGCCGTCGCCGCGACGTCCGCCTCCCCCCTCGGGCAGGAAGGCCTGGCGCCCACCACCCAGCACCACATCCAGCCCGTCGCCATGGTCGAATGAGAGAAGCTGAGCCGCGATATCCTCACAACCGGCCTCCACGGCTTCGTCCGGAAGCACCGTATCCAGTTCCCACGTGCGGGAAGATGAATGAGCATAGGTCGCTGCCGGCGTCGCATGGGTAATGCGTGCGGTGGAGATAATGCCGGTCGCCATGCCACGATCCTCGGCGAGCTCGACCAGGGTTGCGGGCGGCGTGGAGGAGCCGTCGCAGACGTCCAGGAACTGGTCACCACGCACACTCAGCGCGCCATTGCGTGTCTTGACCCCGGTAACCATGGCCGAGGCCGTGTTTGCCGAATCCGGTACCTGGGCATCGGTAGAATAGGTCCGCACCAGTGCCGCGTCCGGAAAGCTCTCGAAGCTCAGCAAATGTTCCACATCATCCTGACCCAGCCCATTCTGCTGGCCATCGAAGATCCGTGCTGCCGTGATTGTCGGAATACTCATCCCGTCGGCGACAAAAAGGATGACATTGCGTGCCTCTTGCGGGCGCAGGCGCCGCTCGATTCGCGCGCGTGCCTCGGCCTGTGCCCGGACCCAGGTCTCATCCCGAGTGGTTTCGCCAGACTGGGCATGACCTGCGGAACAGATCGTCGAGACGGCCGCCAGAACGGACACGGCGGTGCTGATTGAAACGCGCACTGAACATCCTCCAATATTCTTCGTCGGCTCGCCTAGCGGAGCTGGAGCCGGAAATCCAGTGAACTATCAGAGACGACCTAGTCGCTCTGCAGCAAGATGGTTGCTTCAACCAGGTTGCCCCGACCCAGATAGGTCAGACTGGAAAAGGAAAGGTCGCGGGCCATGGCGATACCGCGACCGCGATAGCCTTCGGTTGGAACATCGCTGTCGACATAATTGTCGTATTCGAAGCCCTCGCCATCATCCTGGATGGTGATCGAGATCATGCGCTCACCGCGCTGGAAGTTCACCAGGACGACACGCCCCGCATATTCCGCGCTGTTGAGGCGACGCTCTACCTCGTCACGCCACTTGCCGTCGATCAGCAGCTCCTGCTTCTCCTGGGCTGTGATTTCCAGGTTGCCGTGCTCGACGGCATTGATCAGCAATTCCTGAAGGCCGATCGCAACCAGGTCCGAATTCGGACAGGCAAGGGCGAGCATCGTTGCCAGATTACGTGCCTCATCCAGCGAGGAGAGCACAAACTGACCATGATTGATGGTGCCGACCGCGGATTGGCGGCTGGCAACATCACGACGCAGGCTGGCGACTTGCGAGCGAAACTCCGATGCCGCCGAATAGACCGAACTGAGCACCTGGGCGTCGACATCCACCGGAAGGACAAAATCGGCTCGTCCTGGCGAGGCATCGACCGAAATCAAGATGGTTTGTACGATCGCGTCTGTCTGCGCGCGCGGCAACGAGAATATCCGCATGGGCGTCGTCAACAATGACGATACCGACGTTCGAGAAATCCGGCGCCTCGTCGTGGGCAATGGCGTGGCCCAGCTCGTCGCCAAGCACGTCCGGGATCAGGCGGGAAAGGCGCGGATCCTTGAATCGGACCCAGACCTTGCCGTCGCTGGCGCTGGCCGGGAGTTCAGCAATCACGCCTTCACCTCCAACCGCAATATGGTGAGGTCGTCCGGCATGCTCTCCGGGAAACATCCGAAAATGCTGCGCACCAGGGCATCGGCGAAACCGGCCTTGTTGCGGTTAGCAAGCCCTGAACGAATGTGCTCAACCAGATCCGCGACCTCAAGCGACTGGGTCGGATCATCGAAGTCCTCATACAGTGCATCGCTGTAGAGGCAGAGCTGGTCACCCGGCTGCATCTGCAGGCGGTGATTGCTGTACTCCGAGCTGGGCAGGCAGCCCATGATCACACCGCTACCGTCGAGCTGGATTGCCTCGGCACCGCGTATCAAGACCGGTGTCGGCGCGCCCGCGCCTGCATAGGTGAGCGTTCGGTCACGGCGGTCATAGATGCCATAGAAACCCGTCGAGAAATGCTGGACCGGAAGCATGCGGTACAGATCGGCAGAGACCTGTGCCAGCCATCTCGCCGGGTCACTACGCAACTCTTTGTGGGAATTGACCAGCATGTGCAGGCGAAACGCGTTGATCGCTGCGGACACACCGTGCCCGGACAGGTCGAACATCAACAGGCCGAAACGGTCTTCATCGACTTCGAAGGCTTCCCACAGGTCACCGCCAAGCTTGTGCGAAGCGCGATAGAAGGCCTCGACCTCCGCGCCCTTGGGTTGAGCCAGTCCCTCCAGCTCTTCCGGTGATTTGAGCAGCGACATCTGCATGGCTTCCGCCGTGTGCAGCTCCTCCTCCATCCGGTTTTGATAGCGCTGCAGGCGGTCGATCATACGGCGACGCTCGATATGCAGACGCAGGCGCGAGACAAGTTCAGCTGCATTGATCGGCTTGGAAACGAGATCGCTGGCACCTTCGTCAAAGGCCCGGACCCGTTGATTGCCTTCCTGCACGCCGGACTGAATCAGGATCGGCACATCGCTTTTAAGCGTATTGCGAATCTCGTGACAGACCTCGAACCCGTCCATGCGCGGCATGACAATGTCGAGCACGACAACATCCGGCTCGTTCTTTCTGAACCTTTCGAGCGCATCCAGACCATCGACCGCGTAGTCAAGATTAGAGAAACCCGCAGCCTTGAGCACGCTTCCGATGAGCATGCGAGATGACCTCAAATCATCAACAATCAGGACACGAGCATCGTTCGCCTCAATCGTCGCAGACGCAATCTCGGTGTCGACCGGCTTCGGTTTCGCACTCATAGCAGACCCTTATCAGGTGATGGGGATAATCTGATCGACCTTGGACAACTCGATCACCTTCGCCACGTGACCATTGACTCCGGTCAGAGACATTTTCTTGGATTCTTTCATGGCTCTGTCATTGGCCAGAAGGAGCATGCCGATGCCCGCGGAGTCGATCATCTTGGTCTGGCCGAGATCGAGTGTGACCTGGGTCTCATCACCCGAAGCGATCAGCTTGACGATGGACTTGAAACGCTCGTGATCATCAAAAGTCAGAACGCCGGAAATACGCACGTGCAGCCTTTCTCCGGAGTGGTCAGCGGTGTATTCCATTCTTCTCCCCTAGAATAGTTCAATATCAAGATCGCCACCGCCGGACGGCGAGGAGGAAGGCCTTGCTTCCTCTACTCCGAAGCGTTGACCGAATTCACGGCGCACATCCGATAGCGTTATGGAATCGAGGATGTTCTTCTTGAGCGTATCACATCCGCTCTCATCGGAAACGAGATCAGGATGGTCGTCGAGGAAATGGGCAACGGCGTCGAGGGCCTTCACGATCGCGTCGGTGCGCTGTTTCATACGATCCTGGAACTGCATGGCCATGACGACTTCACGGATCTCATCGGAAATGCGCCGCGCGGTATCCGTCGAATGCCCGAGCACGCCGTGGATCTCGTCATTACGCGCCACCAGCGCGTTGAGCAGGATCTCCAGGTGCTCCTTGGCATCGATCTGCTGGGTCAGGTCCATCGCGCCGATTTCGCTGAGCTCTTCATACTCTGTACGGATCGAGGAGATGACCTCCTTGATCGATCGCGTGACGATGGCCGTACTACCCCGCATCTTTTCCGAAAGCGCATCAATACGCCTAGACAATGTGTGCATTTCCGTCGAAACGACCTGGAAACCGGCCCCGGCGTCACCAGCCCGGCCCGCTTCGATCTGGGCGTTCAGCGAGAGCAGGCGGGTCTGGCGATTGATGGCCTCGATCTCGGTGATACAGCTCTGTAGTTCGTCGATTTCCTCAAGGATTGCGTCGAGGGAATAGATCAGCGACACGCCCTGTTTGGACAGGACGAGAATACGCTCGGTGACCTCTTCCAGCGATTCCTCGAGAATGCGCGGCAGAGCGACAAGATCCACCTCACCGCCATCGTACTCGACCGACGATATCTGCTCGACCAGCTCCGAGAGACGGTCAGTTTGCTCGTTGGACGCATCGGTCAGGCTGGTGAAAAGCGCACTCAGGCGATGGGCCTGGGCTTGCACGTCGGTGGTTGTTTCATTCAATACAAGATTGGCAGACTCAATCGTGCCCAGCAGAAGACGCGCGACCGGGGTTTTGGGCTCCCGGGCATTCTCTGGGCCTGAATCAAAGTTTACAACCTGTCCCATAACGTGAACTCGTCCTGCTGGGTGCGCCCAAATCGCACCAGGTTAAATACGCAATACGTCGCCACCCTCGGATACGATCCGCAGTATGGCTGATGGAATCTTATCTTCCGGTAACTGCCGCTCGACTGCACCCACATCGAAGGCCGCTTTCGGCATGCCGTAGACGAGGCTCGACGCCTCGTCCTGGCCCAGCGTATGACATCCCGCGTCGCGCATCGTCTTGAGTCCGTTCGCACCGTCCTTGCCCATGCCGGTCAGGATGACCCCGATCGCCTGCGCCCCACAGGCCCGGGCAACGGAATTGAAAAGCACATCCACAGACGGTTTGTGACCACTGACCGGCGCCTCATCAGTCAGCTGGCAAACATAGTCAGCGCCGGAGCGACGCACTTCCAGATGCCGGTCGCCCGGTGCGATCCACACCGAACCCGGGCGAATGCGCCGTCCCTGGTCCGCTTCCGCCACATTGACGGCGCAGGACTTGTTGATGCGCTCGGCGAATTGCTTGGTAAAGGCGGCGGGCATGTGCTGGGCGATAACAATGCCCGGCGCGTTCGGCGGCATGGCGCGCAGGATCCGGCCGAGCGTTTCCACCCCCCCCGTCGAGGCTCCCATGGCGACAATTGCCTCGGTCGTGTCGAACTGGACCGGAGCGGCAGCCTTCACCTCAACCTTACGGGTGTGCGCGCGAACCCTGGAGACGGCCGCTGCGCGCACCTTGTCGATCAGCTCGTCCGCCAGCAGCGGCATGTTCTTTTCCAGGTCAATTGTCGGCTTGCCGATGAAATCGATCGCACCCAGCTCCAGCGCCTTGAGCGTGATATCGGCGCCCTTCTGGGTCAGCGAGGAGACCATAACCACGGGCGTGGGCCGCAAGGTCATGATCTTGTTGAGGAAGGAAATGCCATCCATTTTCGGCATCTCGACATCCAGCGTGATGACGTCCGGATTGAGCTCCTTGATCATCTCGCGCGCGGCGAACGGGTTCGACGCTGCACCAACCACCTCGATGTGAGGCGAGCGTTGGAGCATTGACGGGATAAGCATCCGCATCAGAGCACTGTCGTCGACCACCAATGTCCGTATCTTGCGCGCCATCAAATCCCCTAGAACAGCTCGATATCGGTTTGCTTCTTGCGAAGCGGCGGAGCTTTGTGCATCGAGGATTCCACCTCAGTGACCTCGCCCAGGGCAGAGGAGTTGAGGAATTTCCGCCAGACCTTGCCACTTTCCGGGTCGAACATGATGCGGCGACCGCGGTCCCCGCCGAGATCCCAGGCGATCACGTTCAGACCTTCGGCCTCGGCATATCTGCGTGCGAAATCAGCGTTTTGGTCGCCTACGCCGCGCATTCGCTGAATGACATTTCCGCCGCCGAAGAACTTCACCTGGAGACGACGCTTGTCAGCACCAGCCTTGAGCAAAGTGTTGACCAGGCTTTCCATGGCGTGGTTGCCGTAGCGCATGGCCAGGCTGGCCCCGCCCCACACACCGGCATCATCATGCGGCAACATGAAATGGTTCATCCCGCCCAGTCCCATGACCGGATCCCAGATGCAGGCCGAGACACAGGAGCCCAGGACCGTTGAAATCAGCTCGCTGCCATCAGCACCTTCGGTCACGTGGTACCCGCCCGGCAGGACCTTTACGACCCATTTGTCGGCAGACTTGTCGTGATAGCGCGTGGAGCCAGGGACATCGCTCTTGCGGGCAGCGCTGCTTCTAGACATCGTGAGCGCCTCCGCGGAAGGCGTAGATCGTTCGGCCGACCGGCGTCATGTCGACCTTGCCCCCCAGAAGACTCTCGGAATGGCCAAGGAACAAACAGGCATCGGGCTTGAGCATGCTCACGAAACGCTCGATCAGGCGCTGTTTGGCCGGGCCATCAAAATAGATGGTGACGTTGCGACAGAAAATCGCGTCAAACTTGTTCTTGATCGGCCAGGAGGCGTGCAGGTTCAACCGATTGAAAACCAGCCGCGACTTCAGGGCCTGGGACATCACGAACCTGTCCACACCTTCGCGGCGATCGCGTTCGCAATAGGACCGATACCCCTTGGGAATGCCGCTGATGGCCGAGGACGGATAGCTGCCCTCACGACAATGCTGGAGCACATTTGTATCGATATCGGTGGCGAGGATCTTCCACTTCCAGCCCGGATCGCCCTTCAGCGCGGCGTCCAGGATCATGGCCAGTGTATAGGGCTCTTCGCCGGTCGAGCTGCCTGCTGACCAGACCTTCAGGGTCTTGTCGCCGGTTTTGGCGGCCCGTTTCTTCCAGTGTGGAACCAGAACATCCTTGATGTAGTCGAAATGATGCGGTTCGCGGAAGAAGTTGGTGTGATTGGTGGTCAGCGCATTGATCAGGTGATTGCGCTCACTATCCCCGTCGGGCCCGCCCAGGCGGGCCAGGTAGGCCGTGAAATCGGCCAGCCCCAGCTGACGCAGCCGACGGGCGAGACGCGAGTAGACAAGCTCCTTCTTGTGATCACCGATCACAATGCCCGCATGGTCATAAATTGCATTTGCGATAATCCGAAAATCGGCATCTCGCATGGCAAATTCACGTTCACCGGCGGATCGTCTGGAGGCTGTTGGTGCCATTCTTGTCTACTCGCTCAGGACCGCCTTCGCCTAGAATTCAGACCAGTCGTCCTCGTCGTCCACGACACTCTCGGCAAGCGCTGCCTGCAGGCCACGCGCTCCCGCGCCACCCCCTGCGACCACTTGCGGACGGGCGACTGGAGCCGCATGAGCTTCGTATCCGCCCGTATTCTGGCCGGCATTGAAGAAGCTCATGCGCTGGCGCATGCGGCTTGCCTGGTCATTCATCGTCTTGGCTGCAGCAGCATTCTCTTCCACCAGGGCAGAGTTCTGCTGGGTCATCTCGTCCATCTGCGTGACAGCCGTGTTGATTTCGTCAGCACCGGTGGCCTGCTCACGGGATGCGGCAGAGATCTCGGCGACGATATCCGCCACCTTCTTGATGCTGTCGACAATCTCGGTGAGCGCTTCGCCGGTCTCGTTGACCAGCTCGACACCACCCTGGACCTGTTCGGTCGAGTCGACGATGAGATCCTTGATGTCCTTGGCAGCTTGCGCGGAGCGCTGGGCGAGGGAGCGGACTTCCGACGCCACGACCGCGAAACCACGTCCGGCATCGCCAGCCCGGGCCGCCTCGACCGCTGCGTTCAGGGCCAGGAGGTTGGTCTGGAAGGCAATCTCGTCGATGACACCGATAATGTCGGAGATACGGCGCGAGGAGTCCTCGATCTTGCCCATCGCATCAACAGCGTTGGAGACGACATTGCCACCCTTCTCGGCACTGTCACGCGCGGTGATGGCAAGCTGGCTGGCCTGTGTGGAGTTATCGGCATTCTGCTTGATGGTTGAAGCCATTTCTTCCATCGAGGCAGCGGTCTCTTCCAGATTGGCTGCCTGCTGTTCAGTGCGTTGGGACAGATCGGAAGCACCCGTGGAGATCTGCTCGGCGCCGGAGGAGACTTCCTCGGATGCCATGGAAATCGCCTTGACGGTTTCCTGCAGGGTTGACGCCATGGAATTGGCATTTTCCTTCAGCTCGCCATAGACGCCCTGATAATCCTGGTTGATCCGCTGGGTCAGATCGCCCTGTGAAAGCGACCCCAGCATGGTACCGAATGACTGGAGTACCCCGTCCACTGTCGAGGACAAGCTGTTGACGCCTTCGGACAGGGCGCGCAGGAAGCCCTCCTTGCCCTCCAGCGGCAATGTCTTGGTGAAATCGCCCGCCGAAACAGCAGACACCACTTCAGCGATCTCGGCTTCGACAGCTTTCTCGGCAGTCTCATCTCTCCATTCAACAACGGTTCCCGCGCGCTGTCCGTCGTCATCCATGACCGGGCTTGCGATCAGGTGGAAGCTGCGGCCACCGACCTTGATATCCGTCTCATAAGCGCTGGTAAGGCGCGCCAGCATTCCACGCTGGTGAGCCGGGTTCTTGTGGAAGACATCGATATTCTGACCAAGCAGGTTATTGCTGTCGAAATTCGGCAGATCCTTGCGCAAGTCACTCTCGGCGGCCTTCATCATCTCGCGCTGGGACTCATTCATATAGACGATGTTGAGGTCAGCATCGGCGACCATGACGTTCGTCGTTGTCGTGTCCAGAGCGGCCTTGATGCGGGCATTCTCAGCGGCTTCCTCGGCAGCCGCTTTTTCCGCAGCAACACGCTCGGTGCGGTCATCCCACTCGACAACGATCCCCTGACGATTCCCGTCCGCATCCATCACCGGCGTAGCGATCAGACCAAAAATTCGGCCGGCCACTGTGATTTCAGTTTGATGAGGCGCCGTTAGACGCTCGAGCATCTGGCGCTGGTGGGCGGGGTTCTTGTGGAAGACATCGATATTCTTGCCGACCAGCTCGTCTGCATTGAAATTGCGAAGCTCGGTCCGAAGCGCATCCTCATTGGACTTCATCATCTCATGCTGGGAGTGGTTCATGTAGACGATGTTGAAATCGGCATCGGCGACCATGACATTGGTCGTCGTGCTGTCGAGGGCGGAGCGAATTCGAACAGCCTCCTGCATGCGCTCTGACGCCGTCAGATCCGTCGCGTATTTCACGACCTTGTATGGCTTGCCATCGGCGTTGAAGATCGGGTTGTAGGACGCCTGGATGACAATGCGCTTGCCGCCACGGCCAACACGTTCGTATTCACCGCTGTCAAACTCGCCACGGCCGAGCTTGGCCCAGAATTCCTTGTATTCGTGGCTCCCGGCGTATTCAGAGTCCACAAACATGGAATGGTGACGCCCGCGGATTTCCTCAACGGAATAACCAACAGTCGAGCAGAAGTTTTCATTGGCCGTGATAATCGTGCCATCGAGATTGAACTCGATCACCGCCTGCGACTTGCCGATCGCCTCGATCTGGCTGGTCATATCCGCATTGCGCAGTTTCTGTTCGGTGATGTCGGTCGCGAACTTCACGACCTTGTACGGACGCCCCGTCTCATCGAAGACCGGATTGTAGGAGGCCTGGATCCAGATCTCGCGACCACCCTTGGCGAAGCGCTTGAACTCACCGGCTTCGAACTCGCCACGACGCAGCTTGTCCCAGAGGGACCTGTATTCCGGACTGGCGGCGTACTCGGGCTCGGCGAACATGGAATGATGCCTGCCCTGGATCTCTCCCAGCGCGTAACCCATGGCACCGCAGAAGGCGTCATTGGCGGTGATGATCGTGCCGTCGAGCTCGAACTCGATAACGGCCTGGACGCGGTCGAGCGCGTCGAGCTTGGCCGTGAGTTCGGTGTTGGACGTGCCACCGGCACCTGTTGAGGCATCTCCACGGAAATAGTTGTGGGCGCCGAAAATGGCGGCCAGTGGCAGACCGGCCAGCAGCGCGGTGATCGGGCCTGCACCTGCGGCGGTCCACGCGACCGCGCCGAAGGCTGCAGCGGCTCCGGCAAAGATGGCGGCGGAGGTCAGCAGTTGAGTGCGGCGACCAGCGTCGCCGGAGGAACGGCTATTCGGATTGTTGTAAGCATAAGTCATGGCAGTGACTCCTCTGGTCGCTTTCACTGAACGGGGGTGTCTTCGGATTGGGATTGGTCAAGGATTTCGGAGCCCAGCAGGCGCTCGAGGTCCAGCATCGCGACCATCTGGTCTTCATCGGTCAGGAAACCGGAGAAGACACGCGCATCTTCCTTGGAGTTGGTTTCCGGAACCGGTTGTATCTTGTCGTCGGATACGTCGAGAATGTCTGAAACCGCATCGACCAACAGTCCCACCTGCCGGTCCATAACCGCCACGATCACGATGACGTGGCGTTGGGTGGTTTCGGTCAACCCCCCTCCCAGTCGGCACTGGAGATCAATGATCGGCAGTACCGCACCGCGTAGGTTAAGCACTCCGCGGACGTGCTCGGGCTGGTTCGGAAGGCTGGTAACCTCCGTCCATCCCTTGATTTCCCTGACAGACATGATGTCCACCGCGTATTGCTCAGAACCTGCGGCGAAACTCACATACTGTTTCTGGCCCGGCGCGGCTTCCCGACCGTTTGCTATGGCCTCGGCTGTTGCCAGCACGGCTTCCTCAGCTGTCATGCGCTTTGCCCTCCCGAGGCGACGCGATTGGTATCAGTGGGTGTGTTGCTCGGCTGGCCGCCATCAGTGCGCGGCACATCCATGGCCGCGAGACCGTCGATATCGAGGATCAGACGCACCCGGCCATCGCCCAGGATGGCGGTTCCGGCGACACCGGAAATGCTGCGGTAATTGGCTTCCAGGCTCTTGATGACGACCTGTTGCTGTCCCAGCAGCTCGTCAACGATAAGGCCGATCCGACGGCCAAATTCGGTTTCCACGATAACCGCCAGCTTGCGCAGCGGTTCCGGTTGGCCGGAACGGTCAATACTCATGGCCGCACAGACATCGATCAGGCGGATGGTTTCGCCGCGGATCGACATCACCGTGCCACCGTCAGGCAGCTGACGCACAGAACTCGGATCCGGCAGTACTGTCTCGACAATGGTGGAAAGCGGGACGACGAAACGCTCGCCGGCAACGGAAATCAGCATGCCGTCCAGAACAGCCAGGGTCAGCGGCAGTGCCAGGGTGAAGGTCGAACCCTTGCCCTCTTCCGACTCCACGGTCACACGACCGCCCAGCTTCTGGATATTGCGGCGCACGACATCCATGCCCACACCACGCCCGGAAACATCGGAGATCGCCGCAGCCGTGGAGAAACCCGGCATGAAGATCAATGCCTCGATCTCCTCCTTGGAAAGCTCGGCATCCTCGTCGATCAAACCGTTGTCGATCGCTTTCTGGCGTACTCGTTTGAGGCTCAGACCACGGCCGTCATCGGCAACACGGATCAGGATGCGGCCATTGCGGTGCTCGGCGGAAATCTTGACGATCCCCTGCTCATCCTTGCCTGTTTCAGCACGTTCCTCGCGTGTTTCGAGGCCATGATCCATGCAATTGCGGATCATGTGGGTAAGCGGATCGCTGAGCTCCTCGATAATCGTCTTGTCGACCTCGGTCGCTTCACCCTCGAGTTCCAGGCGAACATTCTTGTCCAGCTTCTTGGAGAGGTCGCGCACGACGCGCGGAAAACGGGAGAAAAGCGCCTTGAGTGGCTGCATCCGCACCGCCATCACACCTTCCTGGAGCTGGCGCGTCCGCATGGTCAGGTCTTCCAACGCCTGGAGCTGTTTGACGTGACGGATATCGACAAGCTCAGAGAGGCTGTCGAGGGCCATGGCCTGGGCGATGACCAGCTCGCCAACCATGTCGACCAAGCGGTCGATGCGCTCCAGCTCAACCCGAATGGACGTGCTCTGGGCGGCTGCAGCGATCGCCTTGGAATCTGTGGACGCCGCAGTGGCTGCCCCCGCCATCGGCTCGTCGGCAGCATCCGGCGCTTCCGGCAAATCAGCAGCAACCCGCTCGGAGGCGCATTCGATCTCGTTGATCTCGAGATCACAATCACCATCTACGAACTCGAAAACTTCCTCGACACTCTCGCGGGAGATGTCGTCACCGCGGATCTCGATGTCCCAGCTCAGATACCCTTCCAGCGGATCGAGCTTGACCAGGTCAGGCAAGGCCTCGGAGCTGGTCGAGATCGACATGACACCCAGACTCTTCAACGCATGCAGGAGGAGTTGCGGTTCGTTGGCCGTCTCGTACATCGCCCGATGCGGACGGAATTTGATCGTGAACCCGGCACCGATCGGAGCGGCTGCATTCACGTCGGCTCCAGCATTGGCGTTGGACTGAGGAGCGCCCGTCTTGTTGCGGAGAATCTCGAGGATCTCATCCTCGATACCGGCCTGCGCTTCCATGCCGGCGCGTGCGGCGGCGACGAGATCCTGGAGGATGTCACCAGCCTGGATGACGAGATCCGGGTCCCCTTCGACCAGCTGGAGCTTGCCCCCCCGGACCAGATCCATGAAGTTCTCGAATTCGTGGCAATAGGTCGCCAGCCGCTGGAATTTGAAAGCACCGGCGCCAGCCTTGATGGAGTGAACGGTCCGGAAAATGTCGTCGAGAACCTCGGCGTCATTCGGCCCGGCGACCAATGTCACGGCAACTTCCTCGAAGCGCTGCAGCAGCTCTTCACATTCCTCGAAGAAAGTTTGCTTGAATTGTTCGAGCTCGTTCACTCGTCTTCTCCAGTCTTCAGACTATCGGCAGACCCGGCGGACAACATTCACCAACTGGTCGGGGTCGAAAGGCTTGACGATCCAGCCCGTAGCGCCAGCGGCCTTGCCGGCTTCCTTCTTGGTCTGGTCCGCCTCGGTGGTGAGGATGAGGATCGGTGTGGCACGGAATTTGGGGTTCTCGCGGAGCTTGCCGACCAGGGTGATGCCGTCCATGCGGGGCATATTCACGTCCGAGATCACCAGGTCGTAATCGCCGGTCGTGGAAACCTCCATCGCCTCGACACCATCTTCGGCCTCGACAACTTCGAACCCTTCTCGTTTCAACGTGAAAGCGACCATGTCGCGCATGGTCTTGGAATCATCGACGGCTAGTACACGTTTACTCATTGCTTCCCCTCCAGGTGGCTAGTTCATTCTCGAGGCCCATCAGCTCCATGGCTTCGCGAATGGCGGCACTCGGGTCGTTCAGCGTGAAAGCGCGTTTGCGCGCGGCCTGATCCCGCGCAGCGCTCATAAGGATTTGAATGGCAGGTGTGTCGATCAGGCCAACATCAGAGCCTTTGACAACAAGGTCGGCATCACTGCCGCGATATTCCAGAAGCTCGGTCAAAAGCGCCTCGGCCGCCGGAACGTCCAGGCGCGCGGGCAATTCAATCGTATTGGCGGGCACGTCGCTCATCAGGCTGCAGCCTCCAGATGATCAACGGCGGCGGCGAAGACAGCGCCCAGCTCGTCAGCCTGCGAAGCATCGCCGGCTTCGAGTACCGCTGCGAGCGCGCCCAGCTGTTTCAGCCCGATATTGACCGCAGCGCCCTTGAGCGCGTGCGCTGTCTGGCGGGCAGCCTCGCTGTCCTGGTTGCCGTGGGCTTCGGAATAGGCACCATAGAGCGAACGAAGATCATCGATGAACTGCTGTTTCATCGCAGAGAACGCTTCCTTGCCAACGGCCGCAATCAGGGTGTTGATCACTTCCGGGTCCATTTCAGGAGCGTTGCGCCAGTCGGACATGGGGGCCTCTTAAGAATCGTGACAACTAGAAACACACGTTGTGCGTGTCATGAGCAGATCGCACACATCATGGTTAATTTAGTCGATTCTTCTAACCAAACCCTAATATGACCGGTCAAACACCCCTACCACCGAAATCGGCTATTATTCAAGAATTACAACAGCTTAGGCAGCATTTTGGCGTAATAGAAATATTCCGGAACCCGTTAACACCCATCATAAATGCTTGTTTTTTCGCGAAAAAGTTGTGCTGGACAACCAATCGGCTCCGAGCCCGCATAAAGCTATTCGCTAATAATATATTACGACCCGGGTCTTGCCGCCCTCGACTCGCGCCCTAAGCGGCGGGCGGAGCTGTCGACCCACGAACTATAAGCTCGCAAGGAATAAGGCGAATTTCCACATCCGAGTCTTCGCCACCCCGTTCCAGAGCGCGGGTCAGAATGTCCACCGAAGCAGCAGACATTTCGGCGATTGGCTGGCGCACCGTGGTGAGCTGGGGCCACAGCGTAGTCGCGGTCTGCGTGTCGTCGAAACCGGTCACGGACAGCTGGCCGGGCACATCCAATCCGAGCTTGTTCGCCACCGCCACTACAGCAGCGGCCATGTCGTCATTGCTGGCGAAAACAGCACTTGGGCGATCATCCCCTCGCAGCATGTTCTCTGCCGCCACCAATCCGGATCTATAAGTATAGCGGCCCGGCTGGATCCATTCATCACGCAGGGCAATCCCGGCCTTCTCCAGCGCCGCCCGGAAACCGGCCTCGCGCTGGCGGCTGGAGCCGTGTTCCGTATCGCCCTGAATGAAACCGATCCGCGTATGCCCCAGTTCCAGCAGATATTGGGTCATGCGTTCGGCCGCCTCACGATCGTCCGTTATGACGCTGGGCTGGGCATCGCGGTCCTGTTCCGGAGCGATCCTCACATAGGGTACGCCCATCTCTTCCAGGGCATTGCGGACTGACGGAAAATCACACACCGGCGGCGGCAGGATCACGCCGTCGAAATTGGATGTACGCAGAACCATCTCCACGGCATTGGCCCAATGGGAATCGGTGGATCCGCTATCCTCGATCGCCAGATGGTACCCAGCCTGGCGGCAACGGTTCATCATCCCCACCAGCAGCTCGCTGACATAACCGGGATTGGGGTTGTTATAGAGAAGACCGAGAAAAAAGCTGCGCGCCTTGGCCAGGCTGCGGGCCGAAATATTTGGCCGGTAGTCCAGTTCCTTCATCGCCTCGAGCACGCGTTCGCGTGTCTCGTCCCGGACGCGGGATTCGCCGTTGAGGACCCGTGAGACCGTCATGGCCGAGACGCCTGCGCGCTCAGCCACATCCTTGATCGTTGCACCGCTTTGCTTGTTGGCCCTCGTTCGCAAACCCGTCACCTCGAATGCTATCGCTAACGCTAACGCTGGATAGCACAGGCTTCGGCAAGTTTCGAGAAAACTGCAGCAAAGAAGTTGATCAAAGTCCGGTAAAGACCTGGAAAAGCTTCAGGATCGGGTTGTCGTAGCGCAGCTTGCCACGGGTCAGGGCCAGACAGATGCATTCACCGCCGTCATCGATGCGGATATCGTGCGCGGCCGCCTCATCAGCATATTCAACATCACCGGGGCAGAATTGCTGCTCGCCATCCCAGAAACTGCCCTTGAGCACCAGTGTCAGCTCGGATCCATTATGGCCGTGTTGCGGAATGGCGACACCAGGCTGCGCCTTGAGCAGCCACAGCTTCTCGCCATCCGGACCCGTCCACAACATCGCCTTGTTCAGGCCCGGACCGAGGAATTCCCAGCGGATCGTCTTGTGGATACGCTGTAGGAAGTCGCCGAGCGCCTGGGGCACATACGCCTCATGACGGGTAACGTCCCCAACCTCGAGCGGCGCCAGCGCGCCTTCGGCAGCCAGCAGATCATCAGCGGTGAACGGAAGCGGCTCGTTCTCCGGCGCCATCATCAGCAATGCCGCGCCAATCTTTTCCAGCTCTTCCACACGGCCACGCGCCTCATCCGACAGCTCCACATGAGCCGCCATCAGCACGTCCTCGCCTTCGCTTTTTAGTGTGCCGGCTGCGTAGTCCATGTACCACGCATCGTCCAGCATCTCTCCGCGCCGGGTCATTCCACTTCTCCAAGTGCTCCGCGAAGCCTTTGCATCGCGAGCCGTATTCTCGACTTTACAGTTCCAAGGGGTAACGACAGCCGCTCCGCGACGTCGCTGTGGGAGAGGCCCTCGGTGAAGGCCAGCTCCAGCACCATACGTTGTTCGTCCGGAAGCACTGACAAGGCCTCGCTGACAGTTTTCACATCCTGACTGCGCGACAACAGCTCGTCGGGCTGTTGTTCACCCACCGGCTGGAAGTGCGGATCATGCTCGTCCAGCTTCTTCGCACGCGCTTGTTTGCGGAAGTGATCAATGTGCAGATTGCGAGCGATGGTGAAAATCCAGGTTGAGGCCGCCGCCTTGCTTGGGTCGAATTTCTCCGCCCGGCGCCAAACGGCCAGCATCGCTTCCTGGGTGACATCATCAGCCAGCGCTGTCGATACATTACGCCGCCGCAGAAAGGCTTTCACCTTGGGCGCGAAATGATCAAAGATCGTCGTGAAGGCCTCACGGTCCCGACGATGCGCGATCCTCTGGATAAGCTGAGCCAATTCGGTATTCGTCAATCGAGCACTCGACGCAGCGACCGGGCCGGTCGCTCCCCCCTGCTGTCTATGGATCCCCAGGCCATGACCGCCTGCATCCTTGGTATCGAGTGCAACGTACATAAGGTTGGATACGCCTCCAAGACATGATCGGATCACAAGAAATTTCCGGTGATCCAGACTGGCCGCATCGACGTACACCCGTCATAAGGCACGGGGAACAGACATGGACACCAAGACAGGTCGCAAAATCGCGGTAATCGGCTCTGGAATATCCGGCCTCTCCGCGGCCTGGCAGCTCTCCAGAAACCATGAAGTTGACCTGTTTGAAGGTGCCGACCGCTTGGGAGGGCACGCCCATACGCGCACCGTTGATATTGCCGGGCAGAGTGTTGAGGTCGACACCGGTTTCATCGTCTACAACCCGCGCAACTATCCCAATTTTACCGCCCTTCTGAAGCAACTGAACGTACAGACGGCGGAAAGCGATATGTCCTTCGCCGCGTCACTCGGCAATGGACGTTTCGAATACTCCTCCAACCCCGGAGGCTTGTTCGCTCAGAAGCGCAATTTCCTGCGACCGCGCATGTGGCGCATGCTGTTCGACCTGGTGCGGCTATACCGCCAATCGAAACATTTCGATCTCACTTCGGACGCACGCACCATCGATGAATTCCTGCGCGAGGAAGGCTATTCGGACACGTTCCGTAATGATCACATCCTGCCGATGTGTGCAGCGATCTGGTCCTCGCCTTCGGAACAGATGAAGCATTATCCGGCCAGGACATTTTTCCGTTTCTTCATCAATCACGGTCTTTTGCAGCTGACCGATCGGCCCGCGTGGCGAACAATCCAGGACGGCAGCCAGAATTATGTCAGAGCCCTGCATGCGGATTTCGCGGGCCGGACACATCTCGGCAATGGAATCCGTTCGGTGGAGCGCACGCCTAACGGCGTGCTCGTTCACGACGCGTGCGGAAACAGCAAGCTGTTTGATGAGGTCGTTCTAGCCACTCACAGTGATCAGGCACTGAGCCTGCTGCAAAACCCATCACGTCGCGACGTTGATATCCTGGACCGCATCCGTTATCGGCCCAACACAGCGATCCTGCACACCGACACGCGTCTGATGCCGAGAAAACGCGCAGCCTGGGCGAGCTGGAACTATCTCGAGACCAGTCATGGTCCGTCTGCACGTACCGAGATCAGCCTAACCTACTGGATGAATGCGCTGCAGCCGCTGAAAACCGACACACCCGTACTGGTGACTCTGAACCCCCAGCAGGACATCCGCTCGGACAAGGTCCTGGCGATTGATGAATACGACCACCCGCTCTTCGACAGTGCCGCCATCACGGCTCAGCAGGACCTGCCAGATATCCAGGGCGAGGGCGGTGTCTGGTATGCAGGCGCCTGGATGGGATCCGGCTTCCATGAAGACGGGCTGCAGGCCGGCCTCGCGGTCGCCGAAGCAATAGGCGCGCCTGTGCGCCCCTGGGGCCTTGAGGGCGCGACCAACCGGATTCACTGGGCCGACCATCTGCATCACCGGGCACGCGCTCAACACGCCATGGCCGCCGAATGATACCCCTGCCCGCATCCCTGTGTGACTGCGTCGTCGGCCACACCCGGCACGGACCGAAAGCACATTCGCTGCGGTATTCCATACTCAGTGTCCTTGTCGACATCGAGGCCGAGACCGCGCGCGGACGCCACGGCTGGTTGTGGGCAGTAGACCGCCCGGCTCTGATCAGCCTGTGGTCACACGACTATGGGAGCGGTCGAGTTAAGCTGCGCGATTGGGTGGAACAACAGCTGTCAGCTGCCGGCATGGTGCAACCAATCGGCCGGATTGAACTTCTCACCGTACCGCGCATTTTCGGCCTCAAATTCAACCCGCTCTCGGTTTTCTTCGCCTTTGACACCCGCGAGCGCTTTGTCGGCGTCATTTTCGAGGTTTCCAACTTCCACAGCGGCCGCCAGGCCTATTCCTTCGCCGTAGATCCGAACGCCGGGCCCGACTATCGGTTCAAGTGCGCCAAGGATTTCTTCGTCAGCCCTTTCAACCCTGCGAACAGGGGCGAGTACCACTTCCGGCTTCGCCGCGATGCGACCAGCCTGCGCCTTTGCATTCAGCTCGAGCGCGAAGGCGAAAAAATCCTGTCCGCCGTGCAAACCGCCCGCCTGACCCCGTTTAGCCAGTCTGCTCTAAGGCAGGCCCTCATCTCCCACCCGTTCAACACGATCAAGATCGTGGGCGGCATCCTGATCGAGGCCGCACGCCTCGCAATCAAGGGCCTGCCCGTCTTCGCCCCGCGCCGGGGCACGGTCGACACCCGCCCCAGGAGCGTCTGATGGATCTGTCCCCTTCACGTATCACCGAGCTTTCTCCCGAACACACCGCCAGCTGGCTGGACCGGCAGGCTGCGGGCTGGATCAGCAAGACGCTGTCACGCGCCGGTGCACTCAACCTGCTCGTTGAACTGCCGTCCGGATATCGCTTCATGGCTGCGCGTCATTCCGCAACACCGCTGGTCGAGTGGCGTCTGAACAGCTGGAATGTGCTGGCACGGACGCTCTTTAGCGGCCCACTGGGATTTGCAGAAGGCTATGTAAATGGTGAGTGGGAATCAGATGATCTGGCCGCGCTCCTGACAAGCCTGGCCACGGGGCTGGACGAGATGAACGTCGCCAGTGCCAAAACCGGTCCCAGCCGACTGCTGGCGCGCCTCAAACACTTGCGGAACGCCAATTCCCGCTCTGGGAGCCGGCGCAACATCTCTTTCCACTATGACCTGGGCAACGCCTTCTACGAAAAATGGCTCGACAAGAGCATGACCTATTCCTCGGCCCTGTTCGACAGCCATGAAGAGAGCCTGGAGACCGCGCAGGAGCGCAAATACCGCCGCATCTGTGAACAGCTTCAGCTGAAACCGGGCCAGCACGTGCTGGAAATCGGCTGCGGCTGGGGCGGTTTTGCCGAGATCGCTGCCAGGGATTTCGGCTGCAGGGTCACCGGCGTGACCCTGTCACAGGAACAGCTCGACTTTGCCCGGGCACGGATGCAGCGCCTGGGCCTGGAGGACCAGGTCGAACTCCGCCTGCAGGATTATCGCGATATCCCCGAGCAATACGACGCCATCGCGTCCATCGAAATGTTCGAAGCCGTTGGCGCCGAACACTGGCAGACCTATTTTGCCAAGCTGAAATCCGTCCTGAAACCGGGTGGTCGCGCAGCTCTGCAGGTCATCACAATCCGCGAGCGCGACTTCGACAGCTATCTGAAATCTGTCGATTTTATCCAGAAATACGTATTCCCGGGCGGGATGCTGCCCACCAATCAGCATGTCGTTGAACTGGGCCGTCAGCACGGATTAGCATCGATCAACACCCATCTTTTTGGCAAGGACTACGCCGAGACGCTTCGACGCTGGTGTGAAGTTTACCAAAACGAGTGGGCATGCATCGAGCCGATGGGCTTCGACACACGTTTTGATCGCATCTGGCGTTTCTACCTAGCCTATTGCGAAGCAGGCTTCGAAACCGACCGCATCGACGTTGGACAATTCACTTTTGAAAACAAATAGTTAGTACGCGCATGTAATATTACCGCAGCAAAAGAGATCACTGCACCGCTTAACCATCGCGCTGACGGAGTCTTTACGAGTTTGTGACAGCCTGTGCTTTCGAGAAGTACCGGGAAGACTATGCGAAATCCGTTGGAAAAGCGTCTGGGGCTCTATATCAGCTCCGCTGCTCTGATTTCTTTGATCGCCTCAATCCTCACGATCTATTTCTTTGTCGGTGCATTGAATCGCAATGCGCTGGAAACGGATCAGAGACTACTTTCGGCAGGCGTTCGAGCGGCTTCCATCCAGAATGAAAACTGGGCCACCGACTACGGGTGGTGGGCCGACCTTCTCTATATCTTCCAAGCCGGAGATACGGGGATTCTCGCGGAGAGCATGGCCAGCCCGTTCGAGGATCACGGCTCCTTCGACTTCGTTGTCCTGACTCAGGAGAGCGAAGGGCAAACATACTCCTGGCATCGCGAGACGGGTTCAAAGGTTCGCAGCTCACTGCTGAGTGAGGAAACTCTTTCCCAGGTCCGCGCAGACCTGCTCGAGGCGCAGGCCAATGAACTCTGGCGCGCCACTCACATGGCCGAGCTGAATGGCCATATCTATCTGATGTCTGCGACCGCAATCGGTGAACACGAAGATCGCTCCATTCTGGACATCGCCACCGTACCGCTGATCATCATCGGCACGCGAATGGACAAGTATTTCTTCGATGAGCTTGGCGCGAACTACCTGCTAGAGAACATCGCTTTGACACCGTCGAGCCACCCCTCGGTCACGGGTTCGGTTCCGCTGGCGGACGCCCGGGGACACACAGTCGGCCACCTGGTGTGGAGCCCGTCCCTGCCGGGCATCGAGTCCTTGCGTTTTGCCCTCCTGCCGCTGATCGCCTATGTCGCGCTGTTTCTGGTCGCGTTCCAATTCCTGCGCCTGCACGTTCGCAAGCTCGGCCGTCGCGTCACCAATAATGAACGCCGGGCGCGCCTTGCGGCGCGCCGGGACAGCCTTTCCGGCCTCGCCAATCGCCAGGGCTTTACCGATTTCATCGAAAGTCCCACCGCAGAGGATGCTGCAGCAAGGGGCCAGGCCGCGATCATCTATATCGATCTCAACGGCTTCAAGGCGGTCAATGACAAGGCCGGTCACCATGCCGGTGATGCAGTCATCAGGGCCGTTGCCCAACGCTTCCGCTCGGTCATTCCAGCCGATGTTTTGCTGGCGCGGATCGGCGGGGACGAGTTTGCCTGCGTAATGATTGGTGAAGAGGCGACAAGCGCTGCTCTCAATATCGCCCGTCGCCTTTCTGGCAGTCTTGATCACCCTGTCGAACACGATGGCCGTCTCTACGATATCGGCGGGGCCATCGGCATTAGCTGGTCGACCGAACAAACGCCGAAGAGTTTTGACACCCTGATCGAGGAAGCAGACCTGGCCATGTATCGCGCCAAGGCCGAACAGCTTGACCAGCCGCTGACCTATGACAACAGCCTGGGCCTCGAACATAATCATCGCCGCAATATGGAAGCCGCGATCGAGGAAGGCCTCGCCAACAAGGAGTTCTATGTCGCCTACCAGCCGATCATGGACGCCAACACGGACGAGGTCGTATCCGTCGAAGCGCTGCTGCGCTGGGAAAATGAAGAGCGCGGTGCTGTACCGCCGGATGTCTTCATCCCGGTCGCCGAACGCTCCAAATTGATCCAGAAGCTGGGCGATTTTGTCATCAGCACGGTGTGTGAGGATTTCGACGAAACCACGTCGCACACCATCTCGATCAACCTGTCTCCCGCGCAGCTCAATGCCGCCAATATCTGCCATCACTATGTCGACAAGCTGATGGATGCAGGCCTCAAGCCGAACCAGATCGAGATCGAACTGACAGAGGCCGTTCTGGTCGAGGATTTCGAGCGCGCGCGCGAGCGGCTGGTCTCCTTCTCCGAAGCCGGCTTCAAATTGAATCTGGACGATTTCGGAACCGGTTTCGCCGGCATGGGATATCTGCACCAGATCCCGTTCGACAAGATCAAGATCGACAAGAGTTTCGTCCGCTCGATCGGCAAGGGCGATGGCTCCAACAAAATGCTCCAGGCCATGTCCCTGCTTGGCGATGCGTTGAAAAAGGACCTCGTCGCCGAGGGAGTTGAAACCGAAAGCCAGGCCGCCATGCTCAAGCTTCTCGGCTTCCGCTTCATGCAAGGCTGGAACTTCGGTCGCCCAATGACAATCAGCGCCCTGCGTCAGCATCTGGAAAACCACCGCCGCGCAGCCTGATCCGGTCAGGCGCGGCAAATTGAAGCTGCGCGCAAAGGGCACATTTATATTGGGGTCGAAAAACGAGTAGCGTGCACCTGAACTGCTCAGGAATGCGCCGACATGACCCCTCGTTTTCTGCCAAATTACGCACTCGAAAGCGTGCCTCGCTATACCTCCTACCCGCCTGCCAAAGGCTTTGGCGAAGTGGATGGTGAGCCGCTGTGGGCCAGCTGGATGCAGGCGCTTCCCGCAGCTCCGAAAATCTCGCTCTACCTCCACATCCCCTTTTGCAAGACGATGTGCTAGTATTGCGGCTGCAACACCACCATTCCCAACAAGTCGGAGCGAATCGAACGTTATCTGGACGCACTGAAAGACGAGATACGCCATCGGGCCGCGTCGCTGCCGGCAGATGCACAGATCCACCATATCCATTTCGGAGGCGGTTCACCGGACATGCTGAGCCCGGACCAGTTCAGCGACCTCATGCAGGAAATCCGCGATGCCTTCCCCCTGGCAACCGACGCCGAGATTGCCGCCGAGCTTGACCCGCGCGGGGTAACCCGGGCACTGGCAACGCGATTGGGCGAGCTGGGCTTCAATCGCGCCAGCCTGGGAGTCCAGGACCTATCCGACGAGGTTCAGAAACTCATCCACCGCATCCAGCCGCTGAGTGTTGTCCGCCAGGCCGTTCAGAATTTGCGCGAGGCTGGCATCGCCGCGATCAATACTGACATCATGTATGGCCTGCCTGCCCAGACGGTCGACCGTGTCGAGATGACCGCGCATGCGGTCGCAGAGCTGTCGCCCGACCGCATTGCCGTGTTCGGATATGCGCACGTGCCCTGGTTCAAGAAACACCAGAAAGCCATTCCGGAAGATCGCTTGCCCGGTGCACGGGAGCGCTTCGAACAGATGCTCGCAGCCTCGTCGGTGCTGGAAAGCCATGGCTATCAACCCGTCGGCTTCGACCATTTCGCCAAGCCGTCGGACAGCATGGCTGTCCGCACGCGCGAAGGCCGTCTGTGCCGGAATTTTCAGGGGTATACCGACGACGATTATGACGTACTGATGGGTCTGGGCGCCTCTTCGATCAGCGAAGCGCCCGGCGGTTACCTGCAGAACCAGCCGGACCCCGCCCGCTATGCGGAGACCCGAGAACAGGGACACTCCAGCTTTGTGCGCGGCCTGCAACGTGACGCCGATGATCGCCGGATCGCCGCCCGTATCGAACGATTGATGTGCGATTTCGAACTTCCGCTCGACCCCAGCATCGATCTCGATGCGATCGCCGACATGCAAGCCGATGGTCTGGTCATCGTCGAGGATCAGCGCCTTCTGGTGCCGCAACAGGGTCGTCCCTACGTGCGCAACCTGGCTGCGCGGATCGATCCCAACTTCATCGTGCGGGAGGAACAGCACAGCCGCGCGATCTGATCTGCAGCTGCGTTTTCCATTCCGGCCAATCTGTGCTAATGCCCGCGCGCTGCCTGCGGGGCAGACCATGAAAGCTGCGACGGGCAAGATGCAGCCAGGGGCGCGAGATGCGCCGGATCGGATTGACCAGACAATGACCAATAACGCGAATATCGTGCCGTCGCTGGCGCGCGCGCTCGATATCAAGGGCTATGAAGAGCTCACCGAAGTCCAGAGCGCTGTGCTGACCGACGAGGCTGCCGGGCGGGACATGTTGGTGTCTGCCCAGACGGGTTCGGGCAAGACGGTCGCCTTTGGCCTGGCCATGGCACCGGAACTGCTGGGCGACAAGGATCAGTTCGATTTCGCCGGTTCACCGCTGGCCCTGGTAATCGCCCCGACGCGTGAGCTGGCCCTGCAGGTCCAGCGCGAACTGCAATGGCTGTACGGCGAAGCCAAGGCCCGCATTGCCTCCTGTGTCGGTGGCATGGATCCGCGCTCTGAACGCAAGGCACTGGAGCGTGGCTGCCACATAGTAGTCGGCACACCGGGGCGTCTGCGCGATCACATCGAGCGCGGCGCACTGGACCTTTCCGATGCCCGTGCTGTGGTCCTCGACGAAGCTGACGAGATGCTCGATTTCGGCTTCGAGGAAGACCTGGAATTCATCCTCAACCAGTCTCCCGATGGCCGCCGCACCCTGCTTTTCTCGGCCACCGTCCCGCACGGCATCGCCCGTCTTGCCAAGAAGTACCAGAACGACGCCATGCGTCTGGAAACCGCTGGCGAGAAGGAACAGCACGGCGACATTTCCTACCAGGTGATGACGGTCCAGGCGCCCGATCGCGAGAACGCCATCGTCAACATCCTGCGCTTCAACGACGCCCAGCGCGCCATCGTCTTCTGCGCCACGCGTGAAGGTGTCAGCCGTCTCGCCTCCAAGCTGGGCAATCGCGGCTTCGCTGCCGTCGCCTTGTCCGGCGAGCTGAGCCAGAAAGAGCGCAGCCACGCCCTTCAGGCCATGCGTGACGGCCGGGCGCGGGTGTGTATCGCCACCGATGTTGCCGCGCGGGGCATCGACCTGCCGGGCCTTGAACTGGTGATCCACGCAGATCTGCCGACCAATGCCGAAACGCTGAAACACCGCTCCGGTCGCACCGGACGCGCGGGCAACAAAGGCATTTGCGCCCTGATCGTACCGTACAGCCGGACCGGTCGCGCACGCGCCCTGCTGCGCAATGGCGGCATCGAAGCCGACTGGATCGCACCGCCGAGTGCCGAGGCCATCCTGGAAAAGGATCGCGCACGTATCCTGGCGGATGCCGCCCTGACCGACGAGGTCGAGCCTGAACTACTCGAGGATGCCAAACAGCTGCTTGAGAGCTTCGGCGCCGAACAGATCGCTGCCGCCTTCATCCGCTCGCAGATGAAGGGCATGCCGGCTCCCGAAGAGCTGATGGCTGCGCCGCAGCCCAAGACCAAGTCCGAACGCGATAACTTCCAGCACGGCGGCTGGTTCAAGCTGAACACCGGTCGCAAGCATGGCGCGGAACCGCGCTGGCTGTTGCCGCTGGTCTGCCGCGCCGGTGATGTCACCAAGCGCGAAATCGGCTCGATCCGTATTCGTGAGGAAGACAGCTGGGTCGAGATTTCCGCCAAGGGTCTGGACCAGTTCAAGGCTGGTCTGGAAGCCTCTGGCGGCGGCGAAAAGAACGTCCGCATCGTGCAGACCGATGAAGAGCCTCCGGCGCGCGAGAAGCGCCCCTTCCAGGAGCGCCCGCGCCGGGACCGCGACGGTGATGGCGAACGCCGCGAGCGCGGCGACCGTCCGCATCGCGAGAACCGGGACCGCGGCGAACGCGGAAGCCGGGATCGCGATGATCGCCGGCCGGACAATCGCGACCGCAAGGACTGGAATGATCGTCCGCGCCGCCCGCGCGACGAGGAGCGCTCCTTCGACAAGCCCCGCAAGCCACGCCCTCCCAGGGATGACCGCCCGCGTGACAAAGATCGTGGCGAACGCCGTCCCGCCGACGAAAATGTCTCGCTGGATGAGCTGCTGGGTGACCAGGATAATCGTCCGGCCTGGAAGGACCGCGACAACCGCAAGCCACGCCGCGACAACCGTCCGACCGACGGCAAGAAACGAGACTTCAAACGCCGCGATGATCGTGAATTCAAGTCCGATGACCGTTCTGATGAGCCGCGTCGCAAGATGAAGGATCCGCGCACGCCCAAGGGCAAGAAACCCTTCGGCGCCAAGGGCGGATCGAAAGGTCCGACCGGCGGTTTCAAGAAAAAGCGTGATTTCCGTGATGGCGCCCCCGGACCCGAAGATCGTCCGCGTCGACGCGCCACGACCAGCTCCGGCAAGCCGGGACCAAAAGGCGGCCCGAAAGGTGCCAGCCTCCGCAAGGCCCCACGCAAACCGCGCAGCTAGTGCTTCAACAGGAACCGGTCATGCCGGTTCCTGTCCCGCCTCTTCGGCAAGCCATTCACCCACCTGCCACAGCCTGTCCTGGCCGAAACACATACGTGTGCCGACTCGGAAGGACGGCACGCCCCAATGGCCACCGGCGAACATGTCCTGGCGATTGGTCTCAACCACTTCGCGCCAATCCTGGGTCGCGATGACCGCTTCGGCGTGTTTCCAGTCGATGCCCGCGCGCTTGCAGATCTTGTAGAACCTGGCCGGTCTGGACGCATCCAGGCCCTCGCTCCACACACCGCGCATGAAGCTCTGGACAAACACCTCACCGCGACCGGCATTGATCTCGTCGACCAGGATGGCGAGCCCGTTTTCGACCCCTTTGCCCAGCGGATCACAGATGTTGCCGAATTCGAGCCCGAAACGTTCGGCCTCCCTCGCGCAGTCGCGCACAATGTAGAAACGTTTCTCCCGTGGCACGGGCAAGGCGCGCATGACCATCGGCAAGACGGGACGCAGCTTGATTTCAGCGCCCCAGCGACGGGCAAGATCGAACACGCGCATCAGGGCGATATAGCTGTAGGGACTGCGCAGCGAGAAGAACATCTCGAAGCTGCCACCGGTCCTCGCACCTGTCTCCGCAGGCGGCTCGAACAGCGCCTGCCTGGGCACGGCGCCCAGCCGACGCTCCAGATGTACCAGACGGTCGACACCCCAATACCACTCGCCCTCAAACCAGATCATTCCGGACGCGTAATGACCCAGCTTGCGGCGCAGGTCCGCTCCAGCCTGCGCCTCACCCCCGATATCGCTGACAACACCTTTCACACCGGCCAGGCCGTGCGCGTGGGCCAGCGCCTCTGCATCCAGACTGGACCAGTTCGCCAGCATCTCAGGTTCCGGCGCAGCAGACCTCTCCGGTGCACCAACGCAGTGTCTTACTACATCCAGCCCATAGGTCTCCTGAAGCCTGGGAAGCGCCTGCATCAGCAATTCCGAATAGGGCTCACCCGGCTCCAGAAACGCGTGCAGCGTCGCGGTCTTGCCGCCCAGCCTGCGCCCCAGCAGGTGCCACAGGCGCACGGTATTGCGCAGGGTCGAACTGGTCAGGACTTGAGGCGCGAGGGTTTTCAAGCTCATGCCACTGCCGTGTCCTCACCGAAACACGGAATGAGGAGCTGGCCTTCCAGACCCGCCTTGCGGTGGACGGCAATCTCCTGGAATTGAGGTGTCATCGAGATTTCGAGCAGGGTTTTGATGGATGGATAGGTGATGATCGCGACCATATCCCAGGGCATTTCCATCTCACCGACCAGCAGTGCGGAGGGAACGGAGGAAAACTTCAGACTACCACCGGCCTTCATCACCATATCAATCATCGGCGCGCCATACCGATGCAGATAGGCATCGCGCCCGGGCATGTCCGCGTCCCGCCCGTCCTCATAGGCAGCGAACTCGCGGAATTTCAGCAGGTTGAGCATGTGGACTTCGCCGCTCTTGCCCGTCGCCAGGATCGCGTTGAGCTGCGCCTCTGTCGGCTCCAGCGCGTGTTCGATCTTCATCAAGCTCTCCCCCGGTTTTGATCGGAACACCGTAGGCCGGGTAAACAGTGTTTGCCAAGCGATGCGCAATTGATCCAAATTCCCGCAGAAGGAATGTTTTGAGGGCTTCATGACTAAGATCAATCTGGGCGATCCGCTCACCCTGCCCTGCGGCGCCACCCTGCCGAACCGTCTGTGCAAATCCGCGATGACGGAAGGCCTGGCCGATGATCACAATCGCGCCACCGACAAACACGCCCGGCTGTACGAGGCCTGGGCGGAAGGTGGGCTGGGCCTCTCTGTCACCGGCAATGTCATGGTCGACAAGCGCTATCTCGAGCGCGCCGCCAATATCGTCATCGATGGGGAGCAATCCGACGAACAGATGCACGGTCTCAGCAAGATGGCCGAGGCCGGACGCTCCGGAGGCGGGCATATCTGGATGCAGATCTCCCATGCCGGCCGCCAGTCACCCAAGGCCATCGCCACCGAGCCGGTCGCTCCTTCCGCCATCGGCGAAGTTTCTTTGCCCGGTGGGCTTTTCGCCAAGCCACGCGCCCTGACCACGGATGAGATCAAGGATGTCATCGCCCGTTTCGCGCACACCGCCAGCGTCGCCAAAACCGCCGGGTTTACAGGGGTCCAGGTTCACTCGGCGCACGGCTATCTGTTGTCGGAATTCCTCAACCCGCTGATCAATCAACGCGAGGATGAATGGGGCGGTTCGCTGGAAAACCGGGCCCGCCTGTTGCTGGAGATCATTGCCGCCGTCCGCGCAGCGGTCGGATCGGACTATCCGATCGGGGTCAAACTCAACTCCTCTGACTTCCAGAAGGGCGGCTTTGCGCTGGATGAATGCATCAGCGTTGTCGGCATGCTGGAACAGGCTGGCGTAGACCTGGTCGAAATTTCCGGCGGCAATTACGAACAGCCCGCCCTGCTTGGCATTGAAGGCCTGGAACCGGTCTACAAGGACGAGACGGCGGTGAAGGCGTCGACGCGCGCCCGCGAAGCCTATTTCCTCAACTACGCGACCGCGATCCGCGAGAATTGCAATGTCCCGCTGATGGTCACTGGTGGCTTCCGTTCCCGCGAGGCCATGCTGGCGGCCCTTAATGAAGACGACATCCAGGTCATCGGCCTGGCGCGACCGCTCTGCGTTGATACCGATCTGCCGGAGCGACTGATCAAAGGGGCAATGGACCGGCTGACCTCCTGGGAAGACACGCTGGCGCTGGGCTCGGGCATTTTCGGGCCGCAGAGCTCGAATCCCACGCTGCGGGCCATGAACGGCTTTGCCAACATGGCCTTCTTCTACCGCAATATCCTGCGCCTCGGCGAAGGGCGCCCGACCAAACGCAAGATGAATCTGTTGTTTGCGTTCATCAAACACCAGATGACCGACGCACAGGACGCGAAGAACCTCAAGCGCTAGGCGCGCGGCGTGAAACGGCGGATGGAGCCGGAATAACTCATCACCGGGCGGTCATCAGAATAGATCATCCCGCGCACGAATATGGTGGACTTGCCCATACGGGTGACCTCGCCTCGGCTGGTCACCAGCGCGCCTTCCGGTGCGCCGTCGAGGAATTCGGAATTGAACGTCATTGTGACACCCATACTCCCGTCCTCGAAAGCATCCCAGGCGATGGAGAACAGCATGAAGTCGGCAAAGCTCATCAGACAGCCGCCATGCACCACACCGCCTGCATTCATGTGTTTGCGTTCAGCGCGAAAGGCGCCGATCACGCCATCCTCGTCCACCGTGCGATAAAACGGACCGACATGGCTCTCAAAAGGCTCTTCAGGCCAGTATTGCCAGCCCTTGAACTCGCCCTCTGTCTGGATTTGCGGGGTCACACTCAGCCCTTCCTGTCTTCACGCCACCGGATCAGGCCTTCCTGGGTCGCCGAGGCGATCAGCTTGCCATCGCGCGTGAACAGGTGACCGCGATTGAACCCGCGCGACCCGCCCGACCACGGGCTGTCACAGGCATAGAGCAGCCAGTCGTCCACGCGCACATCATCATGGAACCACAGCGCATGATCGAGGCTTGCCGTCTGCATTTGCGGCATCAGCCAGTTCACACCGTGCGGCTTCATGCTGGTGCCCAGCAGGGTCATGTCCGAGGCATAGGCCAGGATCGCACGATGCATGATCGGATCATCACCGACCGGGCCTGAGGTGCGGATCCAGGTCTGGCGCAGGCCGTTGCGCACCTCGTTTTCCGGATCGAGCCAGCTTTCGACCGGACGTAGTTCTATGGCCCGGGGCCGGGTCATGAAATCGACAAAGGCCTTGGGGAAACGATCGCGATAGCGCTCGGCGATTTCCGCTTCTGTCTCCAGCTCCTCCGGTTGCGGCACATCAGGCATCTCGGCCTGGTGTTCCAGCCCCTTTTCCTGGCGCTGGAAAGAAGCCGTCATGTTCAAAATCGGCTTGCCACGCTGAATGGCAATAACGCGCCGGTTGGAAAAACTCCCCCCGTCATAATCACGTTCAACACGGAAGATAATCGGCAGTTTTTCGTCGCCCGGCCGCATGAAATAGGCGTGCAGCGAATGGGCGACGCGCCCTTCATCCACCGACCCGACCGCCGACATCAATGCTTGGGCGATCACCTGACCGCCAAACACCCGGCCCTGACCGCCCGGATTGCGCTTGCCGCGATACAGGTCGGTATCGATTTCCTCGACCGTCAACAGGTCAACCAGCGCGCCGGGTGCCTCTTCCTGCGTCGGGCGTCTTTCTTCTGTCTCTTGCATTTTTTCGGACCAGCCGTCATTGTTTGTTTTTTGCCATTTTGGGTGCGCCTGCAAAAAAAGCCAGCCCGAACCTGCAATCCTCTGTTCAGGTGTTGTCTGGCAAACAACCCTCAGTATTCTGTCGCTGATTTTGATTGGGGGATTTTCATGAAACGCCTTGCTCTCGCCGCAGCAGCAATCGCAACCGCCCTGGCGGGTTGCGCCACCACAGTAACCACCGAGAACGTCTACAGCTTCTCCGACCTGCAACTTTGCCGTATCCAGGCCAATCCGGGCAGCCGCGAGGTCGAGGAAACCAGCCTGGTCAATGCCGAGCTGGGTCGGCGGGAAACCGACTGTCCGGCCGTGTTTGACGAAGAGCGCCGCCGGGTCGAGGAAATACGCCGTCGCCAGGAAGAGGAACGCCGGATCGCCGAAGAAGAACAGCGTATCTTCACGGAACGCCAGATCGACCGCATCGCCATGGCGCAAGCCGCCTGGGAACGACCGGGATCATGGCGCAACCGGGAAATCCCGCGCAATGTCAGCGGTGTCGACCTCAATGCGTGCCTGCGTGATGACAGCACGGGCGAAGCGTACCCGGCCGATATCGAACCCATCATGGGTGATGCGCTGAACGTCGCGCTGCGCACTCATGAATTCAGTGCCTATCGACAATATGCCGTCGTCTTCCTGCGCAGCGGTGAGCTGATGGTTCTGCAGATGCAGAACGCTTTCCACCAGAACGAACTGCCCCGCGGCTACACGGCGGGTACGGATGAACAGGGACTGACCTGGGATGTGAAGGATTATCGCGGCATGCGCTGCTGATCCTGTGAAGGGGCAGGCCCGGCTTGCCCCTTGCACTTTGTGACGGTCATGCTATCCGCCCCGCAACACAGCGGGAGATCCTCATGTCAGACAAGATCATCGTCACCGGCGCCCTGGGCATTCTGGGCCAGGCCGCCGTCGCTCACCTGGTCAAGACCGGCGCCACCGTCACCGCGATCGATCTGGCTGCCGACAATGGCTCCAGCGCAGCGCAGCACGTCATCGGCGGTGTCGACCTGACCGATGAAGCGGCCGTCCAGACCGCCTTCGCCGCGGCGAAGGAAAAGATGGGTGGCCTGACCGGCATCGCCAATATCGCCGGCGGTTTCATCTGGCAGACGATCGCCGACGGCGAGATTGACGGTTTCGACAAGATGTTCCGCATCAATCTAAAAACCGCCGCGATTGCGTCGCGCTCGGCGTTTTCACTGTTTGAAGGCGAAGCGGCGATCGTCAATATCGGCGCTTCTGCGGTGAAAGCCCCGGGTCTGGGCATGGCCGCCTACACGGCTTCGAAGGCCGGTGTGCACGCACTCACCGAAAGCCTGGCGGAAGAAGGCGCTGGCGCCGGCGTTCGCGTCAACGCGGTCCTACCGACCATTCTCGACACCCCTACCAACCGCGCCGACATGCCCGATGCAGACACGTCCAGCTGGGTCAAACCGGAAGCGGCAGCAGAGGTGATCGGTTTTCTTCTGTCGAACAACAGCCGAGCAATCACCGGCGCGTTGGTCCCGGTCAATCGCGGCGGTTAGGGTTTGATGGTGCTATCACTTCTGTTGTTGGCATTCTCAGCGGCTTGGGCTCAACCGGATGGCGAAGAACCAACGAGCGCCAAGTTCTTGGCGTCGGTAGAGGGTGCCCCCGAGGCTGGCAATGAGACTATGCCCTGTTGGCCTTCCACAGGTGAAGCCTCGTTTTGCGCCACCGAACCAACACTTACTCTCGAACTGAACGCATTCGCTCGTGCCCTTATAGAGGCCATCGATCAACGCCTGACTGCCGATGCGGACATCGATCAGCTGCCACCGCTGGCTTACTCGCCGCATGGTGGCAACTTTCGTTCCGTGTTTGTCAGTGACCACAACTTTCACGCTCTCTTTGAGTTGGCTGATGGAGAGATTGTCGTCCTTCCCGTCACACAGCGCGCTGCGGACACGTTGAGTGATCAGTAGACCATCTGACTGAGTTTCGACTGGCGCCGAACGAGACCGATAGGACACTCTACTGCCAAAACGCTTGTCATCCCCGCCCCCTGCCTTCGCAGGGGCAGGCTTCTACCCCGCGAAAGCGGGGCGTAGAGCGGGGATCCACGGCGCGATGGGTCCCGGATCTCCAGCCGGGGCAAGCCCGGCTATCCGTCCGGGATGACAAAATTAGGGGGCTCATTCCCCCCTGCAGGAGGAAGATCGCTAGGCCGCCGCCAGTCTCATCGCGATCAGTCCACCGACCAGCACGACCGACAGTGCGATCCGGCGTTTGCCGAAACCTTCCTTGAGCACGACGGCGGCCAGGATTGCGCCGATCACGACCGAGGTTTCGCGCAAGGCGGACATCGGTCCCACGGCGGCATTGGCGTAGGCAAAGAGCGCGAACCCGTAACTCGCCAGGCCAAAGATCGAGGCTATGGCTCCCGACTTGAGCTCCTGGCGCATCAGTCCCGGCAAGTCACGCCCGCGACGGATCAGGGCGGTCAGCAGGATTGGGATCGCCGTCACCACCGCAAACCAGGCCAAATAGACAAAGGGACTGCTGGCCGCGCGTGCGCCTGATGCGTCATTGACCGAATAGAGCGCCGTCATACCGGCTGCGAGGAAGGCGAATCCGATGGCCTGCACCTTGGGGCGACCACCCTTTTCCGGCCAGCCGAAACCGAGCACCGCCAACGAAGCCACTACAAGCCCCGCAATCTCCCAGATCGACAAAACCTCGCCCAGCACCAGAAAGGCCACGAGCCCCGCCAGCAGCGGCGCGCCACCGCGCATGATCGGATAGACCAGCCCCATATCGCCGTGTTCGAACGCACGGATCATCGCCATCTGGAAAGCCCAGTGCAGGACCGCGCCCAGCAGCAAAAAACGCCAGACACTCCAGTCCGGGATGGGATTGCTCAGCAGGATCGGCAGGACATAGACCGCGCCGATCGACATCATCGTGGCGCGAAAGACCAGACGGTCTCCGGCCTGTTTGGTCAGCAGCCCCATGAAGGCATGCAGGCTCGCCGAGCACAGCATGGCCAGGCTGGCGAGCGGGAGGGCTTCGAGCAAGCCCTACGCCTCCAGACCTGCAATGGCGCGGGCAAAACCCAGCGCGCTGAAGGGCTGGAGATCTTCTTCGCCTTCACCGATCCCGATATAGTGGATCGGCAGCTGGAATTTCTCGGCCACCTGGACCAGGGCTCCGCCCTTGGCGGTGCCGTCCAGCTTGGTCATGATCACGCCGGTCACGTCGGAGGCTTCCAGGAAGGCTTCCGCCTGTGACACGGCGTTGGAGCCGACCGTGCCATCAAGCACCAGCAACACCTCGTGCGGTGCGTCAGGGATTTTCTTGCGAATGACGCGGACGATCTTGCGGAGCTCTTCCATCAGTTCGGACTTGTTCTGCAGACGTCCGGCCGTGTCGATCAACACCACGTCATGACCGCCACGCTCGGCCTCTTCCAGCGCATCGAACGCCAGTCCGGCCGCATCGGCGCCGATGTCGCGCTTGACGACCGGCGCCTTGGCCCGCTCGCCCCAGACGGAGACCTGTTCGATCGCGGCCGCACGGAAAGTGTCGCCGGCGGCCAGCACCGGATTGCGCCCCTGGCGCTTGAGCTTGACCGCGATCTTGCCGAGCGTTGTCGTCTTGCCCGAGCCGTTTACGCCCACAAACAGCACCACACGCGGCGCACTGCCGGTCAGGTCGAGCGGTTTTTCCAGGGGTTCCAGCGTTTCCGCGACCACCGAGGCGAGAACTTCACGCACTTCCTCGTCGCTTACTTCCTTGTCGAACCGGTCCTTGGCGAGGCGCTCGGTCACACGCATCGCGGCAGCGGCGCCGAGATCCGCGGCGATGAGCGTGTCTTCCAGCTCCTCGATCGCCTCATGGTCCAGCTTGCGTTTGGTGAAGATCGCAGTGACGGACTCGCCCAGCTTGGACGAGGTGCGTTTCAGACCCGCAGCCAGTCGGGAAAAGAAGCCCGGCTTTTTCTCACTCATTCGACGAGATTCCCCTGCAATTCACGCCCGTCATGACCCGAAACCTCGATATTCACAAGCGCGCCGGGCCGCGGCGCCGTGTCGGAGGGGTAGCGGATGGCGGCAAAGTTTCCGGCGCGGGCAAATCCCGGCTTCTCGACGAGTGCCGCATCAACCCGCCCGATCATGCTGTCGAGATGGTGGTTGAGCGCTTCTTCAGCCTTGGCCCGCAGGCGGGCGGCGCGTTCCTTGATCACGGCGCGATCCAGCTGCGGCATGCGCGCGGCCGGCGTACCCGGTCGCGGTGAAAACGGGAAGACGTGCAGATAGGCCAGCTGGCACTCGTCGACGAGCTTGAGCGAGTTCTCGAACATCGCCTCGGTCTCGGTCGGGAAACCGGCGATCAGATCCGCGCCGAAGGCGATATCCGGACGCGCCTCTTTCAGGCGCGTGCACAGGGCGATGGCATCATCACGCAGATGGCGACGCTTCATGCGCTTGAGGATCATGTCGTCTCCGGCCTGGAGGGACAGGTGAAGATAGGGCGCAACGCGCGCTTCGCCTGTAATGGCCTCGAACAGGGGTTCGTCGATCTCGATGGCATCGATAGAGGAGAGGCGTAGGCGTGGCAGGTCCGGAACCTGTTTCAGGATGGCCTGGACCAGACGCCCCAGCTGCGGCGTTCCCGGCAGGTCGCCGCCCCAGGAGGTGAGATCCACGCCCGTCAGCACGACCTCGCTATGCCCCTTGTCGACAAGCGTCTTGATCTGGTCGACCACTTCGCCCGCCGGCACGGATCGCGAATTGCCGCGACCGAAGGGGATAATGCAGAAGGTGCAGCGGTGATCACAGCCATTCTGGACCTGGACATAGGCGCGCGCACGCCCCTCCATGCCCTCCACCAGGTGCCCGGCAGTCTCGCGCACACTCATGATGTCATTGACGCGAACCTTCTCGGTGCCGCCCAGCAAGAGGTCCGGCTTGAAGGTTTCCGCCTTCAGCTTCTCGTCATTGCCGACCACACGGTCGACTTCCGGCATCTGAGCGAACATGTCCGGATCCACCTGGGCCGCACAGCCTGTGACGATGATTTTCGCTTCCGGATTCTCACGGCGGGCGCGGCGGATCTGCTGGCGGGCCTGGCGCACGGCTTCATTGGTGACCGCACAGGTATTCACGAGGATCGCATTGGACAGCCCTGCATCCTGCGCATGTTTGCGCATGACCTCGCTCTCCCAGCCATTAAGGCGGCAGCCAAAGGTCATGATGTCCAGCCCCGGCTTGGTATCCGGCACCTGTTCGGATGGCCGGTCCGCGCCCGAAGCGGCAGGATTGTCGTCGCGATCACTCATTCAGGCTGGATAAGGGGAAGCAATGGGGGAAAGTCAAGAAGTGTGATCTGTACGCAACGCGTGGGGGAAAATGATTTTTCCTCTTAACGCGAAACACGAATAATGCTCGAACACCCCAATATATTGTGGCAACTTGGAATCATTCCAACAAAAACCCCCGGGGAGAGATAAAATGAAACAGTCTGGAGTGCTCGCTTCAACTGCTCTGGCAGTTGTACTTGCGGCTTCTTTAGCGGCACCCACGCTCGCTCAAGACACTGAAGTGATCGTTGTAACGGCAACCAAGCGCGAGCAATCGCTGCAGGAAGTTCCGTTCTCCATCAACGCACAAACCGCGGAAGACATCCGCGCAACCGGCGCCGGTTCAATCGAGGACATTGCCCGCAATGTTGCCGGTCTGAACATCCAGAATCTCGGGCCAGGCCAGAGCCAGGTTTCCATTCGCGGTGTCTCCGCCGGCCAGATCGTCCGCGACCAGCCGGGCGTGAAGGAACAGGTTGGTGTCTATCTCGACGAATCCGTTATCTCGCTCTCGCTCTTCACACCGGATTTCGACCTCTACGACCTCAACCGCGTCGAAACACTGCGTGGCCCGCAGGGCACGCTCTTTGGTTCGGGCTCCATCGGCGGCACCATTCGCTACATCACCAACCAGCCGGAAATCGGCGAGTACTCGGCCGAAGCCGAGTTCGAGGTGAACAGCGTCGAAGATGGCGAAATGGGTGGCCACCTCAAGGGCATGGTCAACTTCCCGGTTGGGGATACGGCCGCACTGCGTATCGCGGCCTACCATACGGAATATGGCGGCTTTATCGATGCGCTGGGCGAAGGCGGCTCGCGCACCGAGGACGTCAATGGCGGTAATCGCACCGGTATTCGTGCGGCACTTGCCATGGATGTCAGCGACAATATGCGGGTCACACCGCGGATCGTTTACCAGGAGATCCAGGCAGACGGTTTCAATCGCCAGGAACGCTTTAATCTGTTCGCCAATGAGCACACAACGACCCGCCCGGCCATCACCATGGGTCCACGCGAGCAGTATCTGTTGCTTCAGGAAGGTTTCGAAGACGAGACCATGCTGGCCGACCTGACGGTTGAGGTGGACTATGACGGTTTCACCCTGACCTCTGTCACCAGCTTCATGGATCGCTCCATCCTCGTCAGCCGTGACGCCTCCGCGCTGACCGGCTCGGTCTCTGTGGACCTTGGCTACGCTGATGCGGCAGTCCTCCTGCCGTCCAACCTGCGCGACACGACCGAACTGACCCAGTTCACCCAGGAACTGCGCCTGGCTTCGACGGGCGATGGTGATTTCGACTGGATCGTCGGCGGTTTCTTCTCCGACGTCGAGCGCAACTACAAACAGCGCCTGCCCACTCCAGGATATGATGCTGCCACCGATGCAACGCTTGGCGCAGGCACCGCTGCAGGCACGCTGAACGGTTTCCCGGCCGACAGCCCCTACAGTGCTGATCTCGACTATAATATCGATCAGTTTGCGGTGTTTGGTGAGGCCACCTGGCACGCTTCAGAGCGGACCCGTGTGACCTTTGGCGGTCGCTGGTATGACTTCGAGGAGAACCGCACCATCTCCCAGGGCGGACTGTTCTCCTCCGGCTTCTCCAACGTCCAGGATTCAACCGCGTCGGATGGAATCAATACCCGTTTCATCTTCAGTCATGACCTGAATGACACGTTCACATTCAACGTCCAGGCAGCCCAGGGCTTCCGTCTCGGCGGCGTCAATGACCCGCTGAACTCCACCCTGTGTACGGCCGCGGACGAGGCGATCTTCGGTGGCTTCCAGGATTATGATGATGAAACGTCCTGGAACTATGAGGCAGGCATCAAGGGCCAGGCCAATGGCTGGACACTGAATGCCGCCGTATTCCACAATGACATCGAGAACCTTCAGGTCACGCTTGACGCGGGCTCCTGTTCCTCTCGTGTCAGCTTCAACGTTGAAGAGGCCCATGCGGGTGGTCTTGAGCTCGAATTCTCAAACCAGCTCACCGACAACCTCTTCGTGGCCTTCGCCGGCACCTATGTGAGAGCAGAGTTCGATTCCACCGTCGTCGATGGCACGAACACCGTTCTCGCCGGCATTCGAGAAGGCAACCGCCTGGCGTCCACACCGGAGCTGATGATGTCCGTCAGCGCGGTCTACACCTATGATGCCAGCTGGGCCGGATCAGGTGCTGAAGGCTTCTTCACCGCATCCTACCAGCATGTCGGTGACGGCTACACACAGCCAAGCGACCAGGAGACCGGCGCAGGCCAGTTTTTCTCCGGACTGCCGTTTGGCGGTGCTACCGGCAATGAGAGCAACTGGGTCGACCTGCACCTCGATCCTTACGGCATCGGCTATCTGTCGGCAGGTCTCGACTGGGGCAACACCCAGCTGACCGCCTTCGTCGACAATGTGATGGACGAGAATGCGAACCTGTCCTTCGACCGCGAACGCGGCGGCCGGGCACGCCTCTCCTTCCGCACCAACCAGCCGCGCACCATCGGTGTGACCCTGCGCCGTCAATACTGATCGGACGCAAGCAACAAACAGGAAAGGGCGGCTCCCGGGCCGCCCTTTTTCGTTCGTAAAACGGACGCCCGCGGCCGCACCGGAAGGTTTTACCGCCGGCTCCGCGTGGTGAGCGGCTTATTCGATGGCCGCTTCCTGTTCGTCGATCCAGCTGCGCATTTTTGCTTCCAGCGCAGAGAGCGGCATGGAGCCGTCTTCCAGCAAGGTGTCATGGAAAGCGCGAATGTCGAACTGCGCGCCAAGACGCTCTTCCGCTTCCGCACGCAGATCGCGCATCAACAGCTCACCGGTCTTGTAGGCCAGGGCCTGTCCCGGCCAGGCGATATAGCGAAGGACCTCGGTTCGAACATTATGCGGTGCCAGGGCGGAGTTCTCCAGCAGGCAAGCCTCAGCCTCCTCGCGCGTCCAGCCCATGTAATGCATGCCGGTATCCACCACGAGACGGCAGGCACGCCACATCTCATAGGTCAGCCGCCCGAAATTCTCGTACGGCGTCCGGTAGAGTCCCATGTCGATGGCCAGGTTCTCCGTATAGAGCCCCCAACCCTCGCCGAAAGCAGTGATGTAGGTATTGCGTCGGAAGTCGGGAACATCCTCCAGCTCCTGCGCAATCGCGATCTGGTGGTGATGCCCCGGTACGGCCTCGTGCACACTCAACGCCGGCAACACATAGAGCGGACGTTGGGAGAGATTATAGGTGTTGACCATGTAGCCGCCGGCCACACCCGTCTCGCTATTGCCCGGCCAGTAACGCCCGGTCGTATAGGTCGGCGCCATGCTCGGCGGCACCGGGCGCACACCATAGGGCAGGCGCGGCAAATGCCCGAAAAAGGCCGGCATCGCATCATCCGCGCGCTTGGAAATCCAGGCGGCGTGCATCAGCAATTCTTCCTCACTCTGGGCATAGAATTGCGGGTCGGTACGCAGGAACTCCAGAAACTCTGCGAACGTGCCCTCAAACCCCGTCTCGGCGATCACCTCTTCCATCTCGGCGCGGATGCGCGCGACTTCGGACAGTCCGCGCTGGTGCACCTCCTCCGGAGAGGTATCCAGCGTCGTGTGATAGCGCACCAGCGACTGGTAGTATTCGCGGCCGCCCGGCACTTCGGAAATACCGATACTGTCGCGCGACCCCGGCATGTACTGTGCATTGAAGAAGTCCAGCACTCGTTGATAGGCCGGAATGGCATGATCACGGATCGCCGCCAGCGCCTCTGCCCGCAGGCGAGCGCGTTCATCCGCATCCAGCGCCGGGGACATATTGTCGATCGGCATGATCAGGACACCTTCCAGCACCGCATCGGCCAACAGGCCTTCAAGCTGGGAGATGGCGCCTTCAGCAATGATCCGCGGCTGGGTGAAACCGTCATTCAGGCCTGATGTCATCCAGTCGAGATTCTGACCGAAATAGCCGTCAATGCCCTCGATCCGGCGGATCCAGGCCTCGCCTTCCTCGATCGTGCGCGGGCGCGTCGAGGCGGCCGCGTAGGAGGGGGTGAAGAAGAAACCGCTGTCTGACAGGAAGGGGATGCGGCTGGTATTGTACTGGGACAGCTCGACCGAGAAGCGAAGGATATAGTCCAGCACGGCATGACTGACCTTTTCGGACTGGGTCAGCTGGCTGGCATCAATCGCCTCGAGGCGCTCCAGGAATGCGACATCCGCCGCATTATCGGCTGCCTGGGCATCCGCAGAGATATCATCCCAGGACGCCAACGCCTCCAGATCGCCCTCCTGGCCACGGCGGGTGTTGGAATTGGCTTCCTGGTGCGCTTCATAATCCGTAACCAGCTGGACAAAGGCCAAGCTGTCTTCGCTGGCATTTTCAGTCGGCGCTTCAGCAGCCGGGCTGCTGGTTTCTGCCGTGTCGCTGGCGACATCGCTGGTGGCCGGCGCGTCAGCGGACGGCGAACAGGCCGCCAGGGCCAACGCCATGACCGCGCTACCCGTCATCCAGAATTTTGTGCTGATCATCTCACCCCTCCATTGGATCCAATTCGCCGCAGACTTGCGCGAACCGGACCCAAAGGGCAAGGGCGATGTGATTACCGGCCGGCCAGAACGCGTGTGCAGGCCTGCCAATCCACATCATCGGCGACGATGATCTGTTGCAGGGGGAAGGTCTCGCCATTAGTCGGCAGATAGCCGATTTCGCGAATTTCACCCTCATGCTCGACCCGGAAGACGCTTTCCTGGCTGGCATCGCCATAGGCACCGCCCACACGCTCGATCAGGAACATGCCCGGCAGAAAGCCCGCGCGTGCTGCATTGGTCCCGGGGTCAACCGCTTCGAGGTGACGGCGACCATCCTCAAGCGGATCGCCCCATGTCAGCCCGTATTCAAAGACCGGTTGATCCAGGGTCACAACCTCGCCACAAGCGCCAAACGCGTCAGCCGGGATATCCACCAGATTGCCCTGATTGATATAGCGCTCGACCTCTGCGCTCAGATCGATACCCGCAACCGCCTGTACCGCGGGCAGGAAAGCCTGGGGGGCGGTGACGCCGTCTTCGACATTCAGCATGTGCTGGAAAACATCATCCAGATCGCGCTGCCCCTGCGTGGCCTCGCGGATGAGCGCCTCGGCCCGGGCGGCAAACATCATTCCACGCAGATACGGCAGGCGCTGATAGTCCCGCTCGGCCCAGAACCCCGTGGTGATGGCGGAATTGGGCTGGTCGTTGACCGGCGAGGTCCAGTATTCCTGCAAGGCACCATTCCAGGAGGCAATGGACTCCTCCGCGGTCCACAGGCCGCCATTGACGCCGACACGTTGGGTCAGGAACTCCGTAAAGCCTTCAGAGAGCCAGTATTCAGACGGCTGTTCATCACCATCAATCAGCCCACCCAGACGCAAGGGCATCCAGGTATGCGTGTGCTCGTGCGTCAGGATCTCGGTGAGCATGGACGGATCCAGATTGCGCGTGGCGAAGAAGGCGAAACTGTCTCCCAGATTGGTTCCGCCCAGGCTCTGCCAGTTCTCCGGCGCATCGACCGGCATGATCGAGACAAAATACGGTTCCGCAGGCGTGTTCCAATAGGCATGACTGGCGGCAACCACACGCGCAACTTCGTCCGCAAACGCCTGCTCGCTCATCGGCCAGCCTTCGCCGCGAATGCCGGTGCGGATGGCAGCCCCGTCCAGCTCCGTTGTGAATACCTGATAATCCCCGGCGACCAGGACGCTGGGCATGATGTCATCCATCGTCGAAACGCCATGATCCATGTCACTGGCCAGGGTCCAGCCTTCCGGCGCCTGCAGATCCATGGTCACCGTCTTGTCCGACCCGAGGTCCGGCTCGGCGATCCACGTATTGCCGATCAGGTGAAGAAAACCGGGCTGCAGGATGGGGCGATAATTGCTTTGCTCGGCATTGGGCACACCCTGCCAGTCCTGCACAAGCTGATAACGTACGGTCAACGCGGCACCGGGCGCGTGGGTCAGCACGCGCACACGGGCCTCATCGCCCTGCGAAACATCTGCGCCCTCGACCACCAGCGACTCGATGCCGTTCCACAATTCAGACTCACCGCCCCAGTTGTCGGGTAAGTACAGGTCCGTGGACCCGTCTGTTTCGCCATCGAAACGAAGTTCCACCGTCACCACCGGGCGCGTATCCGCGCCTTCTTCGATCGACAATTGATAGTGAACTTGCGGCGCCGTTTGCAGCGCCATAACCAGAGCAGCCGCGCTGCTCGTCATCATCAAGGACATTTTTGTTCGGTTCCCTCAGCCTGAGCCACACGCCACAGGAGTATTGGTCCGAACATTACGAAATCACGGCCTATTTCCGAACCCTGTGTAATCCGAGGCGTTTGGTCACGATCTCATCCACCTTGCGCGCGGGCAGCATGCGCGGCAGCGACCAGTTCATGAAGCGCTGCGGAACGATGGCATAGCGGAAGCGCGGTTTGGCATCGGAGAAGGCGCGAAAGACGCGGTCGGCGATCTTGGATGGCGGGAAGCCTTCAGGACCGGACTTGGACATGTAATTGCGCAAGCGTACCAGCGCGTCATAGAAGATCGAGTTTTCATAGGCCGAGACATCCACCTCGTCGGACTTGGCCCAGATCGGCGTCGCCACCGCACCGGGGCCGATAACCACAACCTGGATCCCGAACACATTGAGTTCGCGACGCAGGGATTTCGAGATCCCCTCCAAAGCATGTTTCGAGGCGGCATAAGGCGCGAGGAAGGGTGCACCCATCTCTCCGGCCATGGATGACATCATCACGATGCGGCCGGGAGGCCCCTCCAGCGAAAGATCCGCCCCCAAGAGCGGCCCGAAGGCCTGGGTCACGCGCACCTGGCCGGTGACATTAATGGCCATCTGGCGCTCGAAATCCTCGATCGGCAGCTCCAGCAACGGCCCCGCAACAGCCACGCCGGCATTATTGACCAGACCGTTGAGCGTGCGTCCGTTGAGCGCCTTGCGCACCTTGACGGCGGCCGCATCGATCGCCGCCGGATCCGTCACATCCATCATCAGGGGCGTAACCTTGTCACCAAAGGCGTCCGTCAGGCGCTTGGCGTCCTCATCCTTGCGGACGGCGGCAAACACCTGCCAGCCCTTGCCAGTAAGTTTTTCAACGCAGGCATAGCCGATCCCGGTCGAAGCTCCGGTGACGACGGCGGTTTTTGGCTGTTTGGACATGGCGTTCTCCCTTTGCGGGCAAGCTAGTGTGTTTCCGGGCGAAAGCTATAGCGCTCTAGTCTTCGACAATCCCGGTGCGCTTGGCGATCATGCGATCAATCCATTTTTCCGGCAGGAGCTTGGGCAGGGTCCAGTTGGCGAAGCGCTGAGGAACAACCGCATAACGCAAGCGCGGCGCGGCCTCGGTCAGGGCCTTGTAAATCCGGTCCGCGATCACTTCCGGCTCCAGCCCATTGGCGCCGATATGGCTAAGATAATCACGAAATCCGACCATCGGCTTGTAGAGCGGGGAATTGTGATAGGGCGTGGCGTCCACCTCCTGGGCCTTTTCCCAGATCGGTGTCCGTACCGGCCCCGGCCCGACCATCACGACATCAATCCCGTAGTGCTGAAGCTCGATCCGCAGGGATTTGGACAATCCTTCAACGGCGTGTTTCGACGCCACATAGGGCGCCATGAAAGGAGCACCGAGCTGGCCGGCCACCGAGGACAGCATGATGATCCGGCCCGGCTTTCCCTGGCGTTCAGTATCCATGCCCAGCAAGCCGCCAAAAGCCTGGGTCACCCGCATCACACCGATCACATTGACCTCCATCTGTCGCTGGAAATCAGAGATCGGCAATTCCATCGCGGGGCCGCCCAGGGCGATGCCGGCATTGTTGACGAGACCGGCAAGACGTTGCTCACCCATGGCGTCACGTACGGCGCGGGCCGCGTCAGCAACGGATTCCTCGTCGGTGACGTCCATGACCAGCGCCGTCACGCTGTCGCCAAAGGCATCGCTGACATCATCCGCCTCCGCCTGGTCCAGCACGGTTGCAAAGACATGCCAGCCTTCGCGCACCAGCCGGGCGGTAGTCGCTCGACCAATACCGCTGACAGCGCCGGTAACGACGCCGTGTCGCTTGGATTCAGACATGGTCACCCCTTTCTAGCCTGCCGGAGCTTAGGCCTGATTTGCGCGTCAGCCAAAACCGCCCGCCGCTGCGACCCATTCGCAACAAAATGAGCGTTTTCCTAATTCTGTCGGTATGTTGTCAGCGGCTTGCTGCGCTTGCGTTGACCCTGACATAAAGCGGCCTATTGTGCGCCTCAGACCCCTCTTAAACCGCAACGGGGCTTTGCGGTTACGTAAGCGGAACACTGAAGAAAGGCTGCCACATGTCTTCCGACTGGTCCGATCCGAGACCGATGTCGCCACACCTGCAGGTCTGGCGCTGGCATGCGACCATGGCGTCGTCCATCCTCCACCGCGCAACCGGTATCGCCAATTATGTTGGTGCTGTCGCGATTGCCATCTGGTTCATCCTGCTGGCGCTCGGCGCCGAGGGCGCTGTCGCCTTCCTGTTCGAGGGCTGGATGGCCTGGGTGACGCGCTTTGGCCTGATCGCCCTGACCTATTCGGTCAGCTATCACTGGCTCAATGGCCTGCGTCACCTGTTATGGGATATCGGCAAGGGTTTTGATCCTAAAGGGTCGAACCGCCGCTCTGTCATGATCCTGCTCGGCGCGGTCATCCCGACCGCGCTGCTGTGGCTCAACCTGGGGAATTGATGATGTCTGATTATCGCACCCCGACTTCGAAAGTGCGCGGCCTCGGCGCCTCCGGCCACGGCGCCGGACACTGGATCGCCCACCGCGTTTCCTCTGTCGCCATGTTCCTGCTGGCGCCGGTCTTCGTATGGATGCTGGCCATGTCCGGCGCGCCGGACCCGGCTGCGACCCGGGAATTCCTGGCCTCGCCCGCCGGCGCCATTGTCACCCTGCTGACGTTGACTGCGGCCTTCTACCACATGCGTATGGGTATGCAGGTGGTGATCGAGGACTACATCCATAAAGCTGGCATGAAATTCACCCTGCTGATCGGCAATACGCTGCTGACGGCGGGACTGTGGCTCGCCACGGTTTTCTGCCTCGTCAAGATTGCGCTGTAACGGACAACACACATGGCCGAATACAACTGGATTGATCACACCTATGACGTCGTGGTCGTTGGCGCTGGCGGCTCCGGCCTGCGCGCCGCTCTCGGTGCTTCCCAGGCCGGTCTGAAGACCGCCTGTATCACCAAGGTTTTCCCGACCCGCTCCCACACGGTCGCAGCCCAGGGCGGCATTTCCGCCTCGCTCGGCAATATGGGTGAGGATGACTGGCGCTGGCACATGTACGACACCGTAAAGGGTTCGGACTGGCTGGGTGACCAGGACTCCATCGAATATCTCTGCCGTAACGCGCCGGACGCGGTCTACGAGCTGGAGCACTGGGGTGTGCCCTTCTCGCGCACCGAGGACGGCAAGATCTATCAGCGTGCCTTTGGCGGCATGACGCGCAATTTCGGCGAAGGCCCGGTCCAGCGGACCTGTGCAGCGGCAGACCGGACCGGTCACGCCATCCTGCACACGCTTTACGGCCAGTCCGTGCGCAATGAGACGGAATTCTTCATCGAGTATTTCGCCCTCGACCTGATCATGGACGATGACGGTGTCTGCCGCGGTATCACCGCCTGGAAGCTGGACGATGGAACGCTGCACCGTTTCCGCGCCCAGAAAGTGATCCTGGCGACCGGTGGTTACGGCCGTGCCTATTTCTCCGCGACTTCGGCGCACACCTGTACCGGTGATGGCAATGCCATGGTCCTTCGCGCTGGCCTGCCGCTGCAGGACATGGAGTTCGTGCAATTCCACCCGACCGGCATTTACGGCGCCGGCGTCCTCATCACCGAGGGGGCCCGCGGTGAAGGCGGCTATCTGACCAATTCCAATGGCGAGCGCTTCATGGAGCGTTATGCCCCGTCCGCGAAAGATCTCGCCTCCCGCGATGTCGTCTCACGCTCGATGACCGTCGAGATCCGCGAAGGTCGCGGTGTGGGCGCCAATGGCGATCACATCCACCTGCACCTGGATCACCTCGACCCGGCTATCCTGGCCGAGCGCCTGCCGGGCATCTCGGAAAGCGCCAAGGTCTTTGCCGGCGTTGATGTGACCAAGGCACCGATCCCGGTCCTGCCGACGGTTCACTATAATATGGGCGGCATCCCGACCAATTATCACGGCGAGGTGCTGACCAAGAAGGGCGATGACCCGGATGCGGTCGTGCCGGGCCTGATGGCTGTCGGTGAAGCGGCCTGTGTCTCTGTCCATGGTGCCAACCGCCTGGGCTCCAACTCGCTGATCGACCTCGTGGTCTTCGGTCGTGCGGCAGGCCTGCGGGTCGGTGAGACCGTGACACCGGGCGCGACCCAGCCGGAATTCAAGGCTTCTGAAGGCCAGAACACGCTGGATCGCCTCGACCGCTTCCGTAACGCCAAGGGCTCGACCCCGACGGCGAAGATCCGCCTGGAAATGCAGCGTTCGATGCAGACCAATTGTGCCGTCTTCCGCACCGGCGAGGTCCTCGATGAGGGCGTCGAGGCGATGAAGAACGTCTATTCCGGCATGCCGGACATTGGCATCAATGACCGCAGCATGGTCTGGAACACGGATCTGATGGAAACGCTCGAGCTGGACAATCTGATCAGCCAGGCAGCCGTCACCGTCAACGGTGCGGCTAACCGTGAAGAAAGCCGCGGCGCACACGCCCGCGAGGACTTCCCGGATCGCAATGATGATGAGTGGATGAAACACACGCTCGCCTGGTGTGACGAGAACGGCAAGGTCACCATCGACTACCGCCCGGTCCACACCTACACGATGTCCAACGACATTGCCTATATCGAGCCCAAGGCTCGGGTTTACTAGGGGAAGATCACCATGGTTCAGCTCACACTTCCCAAAGGCTCCCAGCCCAAGAAGGGCAAGTCCTGGCCCAAGCCGGACGGTGCCAAGAACACCCGCACTTTCCGGGTTTATCGATACGACCCGGAAAGCGAACAGGGCCCGTCCTGGGACACCTACAAGGTGGACATGGATGATTGCGGTCCGATGGTTCTCGATGCCCTGTTGTGGATCAAGAACAATGTCGACTCGACGCTTGCTTTCCGGCGGTCCTGCCGCGAGGGCGTCTGTGGCTCCTGCTCGATGAATATCGGCGGCCGAAACACCATCGCCTGCACCTCCGGCATCGAGGAGTATAACGGCACGATCACCGTCTCGCCGCTGCCGCACCAGCCGGTGGTTCGCGATCTGGTGCCCGACCTGACGCAATTCTACGCCCAGCACGCTGCGGTGAAGCCGTATCTGAAGACCGATACGCCGGCACCGGAGAAGGAGTGGAAACAATCTCCCGAGGATCGTGAAAAGCTGGACGGTCTTTACGAGTGCATCATGTGCGCCTCGTGCTCGACCTCCTGTCCGTCCTATTGGTGGAATGGCGACAAATACATGGGTCCGGCAGCCCTGCTGCAGGCCTATCGCTGGCTCGCGGACAGCCGCGACGAAGCCACCGGCGAGCGCCTGGACGATCTCAATGACCCGTTCAAGCTCTATCGCTGTCACACCATCATGAACTGCGCCCAGGTCTGCCCGAAGGGTCTCAACCCGGCAGAGGCGATCGGCGAGATCAAGCAGATGATGGTCGAGCGCGAAAGCTAGGCCTGCTGACTCCGCAGAACCAGAAAACCCCGCAGTGTCCGCTGCGGGGTTTTTGCTGTGTGCCCTTTATTCCAAGGCGATACGTTCACAAATATCGCGGAGCATGAGTGTCAGTTCGGCGTCAGTCCCGCCGTGCTCCGCGACATCGACAGGCTTTGCAAAGTCCAGTCGATACTTCGCGCCCTTCTTGCCCATCAGACCGTGGAAGATGGTCATGTCCTTTAGCTCCTCGTTTATCTGGGCAAGCAGGTAATAGAGGAGGGGCATGCGCTGGCGAACGGCGAGAGGGATAATCGGGGCCTTGAACTTGCGCGCCATGCTGACGGCCGTCGGGTGCCAGACCTTGTCCTTGAGCCGCCGCTCTTTCCAGTTCCACTCGGACATGCGTCCCGACGGAAAGATCACCACGCACTTGCCCGCCTTGAACTCGGCGAATGAACGCTTGAGCAATTCGCGTGACTGGGAGCGGTTTCGTTCATTGTCACGCCATTCGACCGGAATGATGCGCTCTTCCAGCCCGTGACAGACCTTGAGGGCATCGCGATTGGCGAAATAGACAGCATCCGGTCGCCGGGCCCTGATCGCGTCCCAGAGTGCCAACCCATCTGCAATCCCGCCGGGGTGATTGGCGACGATCACACATGCCCCCTCCTTGGGAATGTGCTCGAGCCCCGTCACATCCGTGTCCAGCGCGAGGAATTGGGACATCCATTCCAGGCATTGCGTGCCGGTCAGCCCGGCAATTTGGTCCGCCATCCACACCGCACGCCTGTAGCCAAGCATGGGATATCCCACCGCCTTGATCATCGGCCACAGAGGCGTGTGGATCAGTTTCGGTGCCCGGTCCTCGATCAGCGCGTCAACGACATGCTGCTCGGAAATGCAGACGGAATCAGTGTTTTCCATGCGTTGAACAAACTCCCAGCGCCTGTTTCGTGCAAGTCCGAACTGGCGATCGGGCCACAAAGGTTAACACGGTGTTTACAAACTGGCCCGGCATTTGCGTTGACCAGGGCAGGATTAACCGAGTGTTCACCATCGGGACGAGCCATGACCAAGACAGACACCCTGCCTGCCGGAAGCTTAAGAAAACTCCCAACCCAGCGCGAAAACGCCCGCGACGATCTCGTTGCAGACTATGTCGGCCTTCTCATGGACGAGACCAGCCGAGCCTTGCAGCTGGGGGAGAGCTGGATCGGCGCAGAGTGCGAGCGCCGCAAGGCTATTCTGGACACAACGGTGGGCGGTGACACAACTCCGCTCGATCTGCTGATCCTCGGCGATAAACTGGGCTTCTCCACGATGGCAGAACACTGGGCCACGGCCAGTGCTCGTCTCAAGATTGGCGGAGTGCTGTTGGTGAGCGCCGCCTCCCAGGCACCTGCGGCGCGCCTGTGCGACACCCTGTTCATCGACCCCAACTGGGCCTTCGAGGACATGATCGGTGGCGAAGTCGCCGTATTCCGTCGCATCCGCAAACCGCGGACGCAGCCGGACACGCTCAAGCCTGTCACGACGGACACGCCTGCGGCCACGGAGAAACCGGCAGGGCTGATGTCCGGCGTCATGCGGACCTTGTTCAAGGATCGCTCAGCACCGCTAGACCGGACGCGCTAGGCACCCGTCGCGATGTCGCAAAACTTTCATGTAATTTCGATCTAACGGTCATGCTTACGCCTTAACAGGCAGACATGACTGACCGTTTGAGTATTTCCGGTTTCTCGGCGCTTTCGCACCCTGTTCGTCTGGCCCTGTTCCGGACGCTGTGCCAGCGCGCGCCCGATACCGTGTCCGCAGGCGAACTCGCCAGCGGTTTCGACATCCCGCCCTCGACGATGACGGGTCATCTCCAGGCGCTGGAACGCGCCGGCCTGATCCGGTCCCAGCGGCGCTCTCGCTTCATGCTGTACTCCCTGGATCATGACGGTACCCGGCAATTCCTGACATTCCTGCTCAAGGATTGCTGCGGTGATCAGCCGGATCTGCTAGCGGGTCTCGTTGAAAACAACGCAACCGTTCTCCAGGAAGCTTCATGACCTCGCGCCCTGTGTCGGTACTTATTCTCTGCACTGGCAATTCAGCTCGATCCATTCTCGCCGAAGCGCTTCTGCAGGACCTTGCCGGGGATCGCATCATAGCCCTGTCGGCGGGCTCGCAGCCGAAAGGCGAAGTACATCCGGCGGCGCTGGAGCTGCTGCGGGCGCGTGGTTTCGATATCGGCGGTTTCCGCTCGAAAAGCTGGGACGAGTTTGACGATGCCAGTTTTGGCGGCCAGCTGGACTTCGTCTTCACCGTTTGTGACAGCGCAGCGGCAGAGGCCTGCCCGGTCTGGCCGGGTCATCCAATGACCGTGCACTGGGGCATTCCGGACCCCGCTGGGGTCGAGGACGCGGGTCCAGAGCAGCGCCGGGCTTTTGAAATCGCCTACGATCAGCTTAAACAGCGCATTAAAGCCTTCCTGGCCATCGACAACCTCGATCCGGCCCGCGAAGGCCTGAAGGCCGAGCTCCAGGCAATCGGTCGTCTCTGAGGGACGCAGACACATGTTCGCACGCGCACTGGCCGAAGCCATCGGAACTTTCTTCCTGCTCGTCGCCGTCATCGGCAGCGGCATCATGGCAGAGAGTTTGACCAATGACATTGCCCTGGCCCTGCTGGCCAATGCCCTGGCAACAGGTGCAGCGCTGGTCGTGCTGATCACCACATTGGGTCCGGTCTCCGGCGCCCATTTCAACCCGGCCGTCTCGCTGGTGATGCTGCTGCGCGGAGAATTGAAGTCGAGCGAAATGGCGGTTTACATCGCCTCGCAGATTGGCGCCGGTCTGCTGGCAGTGCTCGTCACGCATTTCATGTTCGAACACAGCCTGCTCCAGTTCTCGACAACTTCACGCACCGGCCTGGCGCAATACGGATCGGAATTCCTCGCTACTTTTGGTCTGGTTTTCTTCATTCTCCTCGGTGTCAGGCACAATGCCCGCGCCGTGCCATGGATCGTCGGCCTATACATTACCGGCGCCTACTGGTTCACTTCTTCAACAAGCTTCGCGAATCCAGCCGTCACCATTGCCCGCAGCTTCACGGACACGTTTGCCGGCATAGATCCCGGCCACGCCCCGCTCTTCATCGTCATGCAGATTCTCGGTGCGATCGCGGCCTGGCTCGTAGCCAACCCGCTGACGCGCTAGTCGATATCGGTTCCGATCCCCGGACCACCGCGGCCACCTGGACCACCTCGCCCGCGATCACCCCGACCGCCACGTCCCTGTCCGCGCTGGCGCGTTCCAGCACCAACTCTGCGGTCCTGTACCAGTTGAGCGCATTCCGGTGTCAGGGCTTCCGCCTGCATGGGCTCGACGACAAATATCGCCGCCTCCTCAAGAATCCCTGCCCGTTCAGACACGCTGACAGCAGCAAGCAGGTTGGCCTCCAACGTGTCGGGAATGCGGTTGATGCCATAGGCCCGATCCCGCGAGTTTCGTGTATAGACGCTGGCCCAATAGACCCCGCGCTCGATCGCTTGCGGTGATCCGACATCCCAGTAGGCGCGCGCCAGCTCAGCCTGGGCCGCGCCCCAGCCGGCACTGGCCGCAATCTCGAGGCGCTCGAAACCCTCGGTCAGATGTTCCGGTCGCATGATGTCGGGCGTGGTCTCGGCATCCGCCAGACGTATAAGGCTGTTTCCGGCCAGGTATTGTGCGATCTCATACCCGTGACCTTGTCCAGCGACGCAGCGCAGGATCGGCAGGGCGGCGTCGTATCGTTCACGGTCGACCAGACGTGACGCCAGTGTAAATCCCGAAACCGGGCCCGCTCCGGCTTGCCCGGGCGCTTCTGCCCGACGTTCACCGCGTCGTCCTTCAGGCCCCGAGGTTGAACAGGCGGCCAGCAGAGTGACACTGGCGATGACTGAAATGGATCTAAACACGCTTGTCTCCGGATCTGTGCCCCGCAGTTCTACGCAGGAAACACAACAGTCCGTCGCGCAAAAAGAAACACCCGGCCGATTGGCCGGGTGTTCCCTTAAGACTCATGCATCGTGATTAGAACGGCATGCTGATGCCGATGGATGCACCGCTGTGGTCAATCATCTTACGGCGGTCCTCGATAAAGGCGCCAAAGCTGAAGGTCAGTCCGTTTTCGAACTCACGCTCGACCCCGACGGAGAACTCGTGCCAGGCCGAGTTCACATCGATGCGCTCCACAGCACCAAAGCTTACGCCCGGCGCGCCCTGGAAGGACGCAGAGTAGGACTCGATCTCGTCACCGTAATCCGTCGCCGCACCGATATAGGCAACCGGCGTGAAGCCAGCGAAGGTGCGCTGGGTGCTGAGATTGAAACCGATACGAGCGATAGAGCTGTCGACGGAACGACCGTCAATGATCAATGCTGGCGTGGATTGAACCGCCTGCACGCTATAGTCGAACGAAGTCGAGACATAGCTGGCAGTCGGAACAACCTGGATCGCCGCGTCTTCACCGGTCAGGCGGAAATCAGCGACGAGACCGAATGTGGTCGCCTCGCCGTCCATGTCCGCTGGAACAGCAGATGCCGCGGAACCAATGAGAACCGCACGATCCGCATCGATTTCATTGTCACCGAAGCTGTAGAAAGCGGACACGCCCATACGATCGCCCTGGTAACCACCAAAGAGGCTGTACTGCGTCGTCGTGGTCTTGCTCGTCAGCGACGGCAGGTTAGCCGGGTTGTCCATTTCAGAGCTGGCGAAACCGAACGCCGCACCGACCGACCAGCCGGAATCGAAGTTGGCTTCCAGACCGAACAGCGAGAACTCGCCGTCCAGCTCTGCAGTGCCGGCACCTTGGATGAGATCCACATCAGCGCCGATAACACCTACTTCTGCGAAGGCACGCAGGCCCGGACGGGTCGCCTCGTGATCACCACCATGGTTGTGGCGGAAGATCATCTTGGCACCAGCCTGCTGCAGCGGGTTGGTCGACCCGTCACGCTGCATCTCGGCAGATTGCATGGCGACAGCAAGATCCATCGCCGTGGAACCGCCGCTGCTGCGGATCTGGCCCATCAGGGCTTCGCTGAGCGTGTCAGAATGCACGCGGGCGGAGCGATCAAACATCACGGATTCAAACGGAGACAGTGAGTTCAGAGCTGCCCCGAGCGAGTCACCGGACAGCAAGTCCAGACGGCCATAGATGGCAGACAAGGCATCATAGTCCGTGTCACGAGCCGCATCCAACGCACCACCGAGGCTCGACTGGAAGGCGTTGGTATAGGTCACCTGCGTGCCGAAGCTATCAGCAGTGAGTTCAAGGTCGGCCTGACCGGCTGTGAGGTTCACCACCGGACGCAGAACACCCGGCAGATCAGCGACGCTTGCGAAGTTGCCGATGATGGAATTCGCCGTCAGGAAGGTGAATGTGTCACCGTAGCGCGGCAGATAACCACCCAGCGGATTGAAGACCAGACCACCATCAAGCGATACATCACCCGTGACGTTCAGGGTCGAGGAATCGGTGCCGTCAACATTGATCACAAGCATGCCTGCGCTGGACTGAACGTAGTCACCCAAGACATCAAGCGTGCCCGTGGACGACGCGGTACCCGGCATGACAGCGCCACCAATATTCCAGAGCGTCATGGTGTTGAGCGTGCCGGTACCGGTCAGAAGACCACCGGTCAGCATGTATTCGCGCGCATTCACGCGACCGCGCAGATCCACAATACCAGCAGACTGGTTGAACGAGATCAGCGTGTTGAAGGTCCAATCGGCGCCGATGTCAAAGCGTGCATTCGCATGCGACACGGTCATTGTGTCGACTTCGACATTCATATCGAGCGTCGTCGTACCTGCATTCGACAGATTCACGTTGAAGAAACGTGCGACGCTGGAGCTCGGATCATTGAAGGTGCCGTAGGTGCCGAAATGGTTGTTCGGAACCCAGGTACCCGGCGCGAGGTTCGAGGCAACACCGGTCAGACCGTCCTGGGTCGCAACAACACCACCGAAATTGGCGGCCAGATTAACATCCTGCACCTGGACTTCAGACGCTTTGTCACCCGGTGCCGTGGATACAGGCACGTTATTGTCCTGGACCTGTACGCCGGAACCCTTGCCAGTCAGACCCGGCAGATCCGCTACGCCGCGGAAATTGATGCCCAACCCAGCTGCAAGGGCATCGAGTTGCTCGGCGTTCGGAGCCTGCGGCGCCGGAGGATTGCGGTGTGCATTCACTTCCGTGTCGAAAATCGTGCCAAAAGCACCATCCGTTGCGGTCATCGCCTCGATGGCGCTGGTCGGAGCCGTCGTGGACAGGCCGTTGACCGCATTTCCGTTCTCATCGAGCACGAAATAGTTCGGATCCAGAGTCTGTTGCCAACGCGATGTGTCAGACCAGACACCGTCGCCCTCAGCCGCAGACGCGTAGACGTTCGGATTCTGCGCGACGATCCAGTTCTGGTAGAGGAAGAGCGGATTATAATAGCTGATGTCGCCATAACCGCCATTCGGGCTGGTGAAGGTCCATCCGCCGGACAGAACGCCCAGGATCAGGTCCTGGCCGTTGAAGTTCGAGAAGAGCGCACTACCGGAATCACCGCCTGCCGTACCGGCCTCACGAGCGGTCGCATCACCCGGGAACCAGTCCATATGATCACCGATCGCGATCGCGGAAGTGAAATCGAAGGTGGTGACACCAGCGAAGGGCGGCGTTGCACAGGTGATGTCATTCGGGCCCAGGTAAACCGTGCCGCGCGTACAATCATTCGCATTGCGATCCGGGCGATCGAAATCGGTATGATACATCATCTGCGAGCCAGACGGTCCGACGATGCTGGACCAGCTGCCCGGTGCAATACCGAACGTCGCGGTGAGGAAATCATCTTGGGAAATCAGCGCGTCGACCATGTTCTCACCGGCGCGACGTTTCCAGTCGATACCACCGACCGGGACAGTGCTGCCCGTACCATTGCCGCCGTAACCGACCATGTCGACGTGACGCGCTTCGCTGATCGCGGAGAAGAGCATACCATAGGTCGGCAAGCCGATCGCCGGCGTGTCCAGCGTCGCCATAGCTACGTCGGCACCCGGGAAAGAAAATCCGGTGTCCAGAACAGTTTGATACTGGAGGACGTTATAGACATGCATGTCCGGGTTGGACTGGAAGCTGTTGGCGAACCAGTTCTGGAAACCCGGCAGGGCATCCACGCCGAAGCTGAACGCCATCGGAATGGACCCGAACGTGCCGAACTGGGCATTCGGTGCGTTATCCGCACAGTGCGCAGCAAAAATGACCGTCCGTGCGTTGACCAGCTGACCGGTACAGACAAATCCGCCCGCATACATCATGCCGACGCCGGACCATCTGTTTTCCGTATCGACCATTCCGTCGACACCAACATCATCACGACCCGGCAGGGCGTGCGCGGTACTGGCGGCCATCGCCAGGATTGTTGCAGATGCAGTGATATTTAGAGCGCGCTTGAACGTGCTCCCGAAGCTCTTTTTGGACAAGGCTATCCCCCTTATGTTTTTCATGGTCCGCGGCAGGACGGAACATCGAGCACTAACCCTCGCGACCGGACAGGCAGATCCCGGTAGCGCGACCGTCGGTTGCCGCATACTCATATTCTATAGACTTGTCGATATGGCACGTTCGTCAAGTCGAATTAACCATCCGCAATACTTCTTTTCACCAGGCGTTGTTCTGGTGCAACGATTACCGGTTTTCAGTCGATGACAAGATCGGGAAGTGCGGCTGCCTCTGCTCGACACAGGCTTCCAGCCGTATTAAGGGAGCCGCAAAGATCTTGCCCGTTCTGGGCACGTATTAGAACTATCAGGGGAGAGACGCGCATGAGCCGCGAGATTCATCACTTCGTGAACGGCAAATCCCATACCGGCAATTCCGGTCGTTATGGCGATGTCTTCAATCCCAGCACTGGCGAGGTGCAGGCCCGCGTCCAGCTCGCGACGACCGACGAGGTTGCCAATGCCGTGGAAGGTGCCAAGAAGGGCCAGGCGGTCTGGGCGGCCATGAACCCGCAGCGCCGCGCCCGCGTCCTGATGAAATACAAGATGCTCGTCGAAGCCGAGATGGACAGCCTGGCTGAACTCCTCTCCTCCGAGCACGGCAAGGTCATCGCCGACGCCAAGGGCGACCTGATCCGCGGTCTCGAGGTTGTCGAATTCGCCATGGGCGTGCCGCACCTGCTCAAGGGCGAATACACCGAGAGCGCCGGCACCGGTATTGACGTCTATTCCATGCGCCAGCCGCTGGGCGTGGTCGCTGGCATCTCGCCGTTCAACTTCCCGGCCATGATCCCGATGTGGTTCATGGGCATGGCGCTGTCCACCGGCAACGCCCTCGTGCTCAAGCCGTCGGAGAAGGACCCGTCCGTTCCCGTCCGTCTCGCCGAGCTGTGGATGGAAGCGGGCCTGCCGGAGGGCGTGCTGCAGATCGTCCACGGCGACAAGGAAGCCGTCGACGCCCTCCTGCACCATGACGACATCAAGGCTGTCAGCTTCGTCGGCTCCTCCAACATCGCCCAGTACATAGCTGCAACCTGTGCTGCCAATGGCAAGCGCTTCCAAGCCATGGGCGGCGCCAAGAACCACGGCATCATCATGCCGGACGCGGACATGGACCAGGTGGTCAAGGACTTCCTCGGCGCGGCTTACGGGTCTGCCGGCGAACGCTGCATGGCGCTGCCGGTCGCGGTTCCGGTTGGCAAGGATACGGCGGATGAGTTCGTCGCCCGCATGAAGGAAGAGGCCCAGAAGCTGAACGTCGGCGTCTCTACTGATCCGGACGCACATTACGGTCCGGTTATCAGCGCGGCTCACAAGGCCAGCATCGAAAACTGGATCGGCAAGGGTGTCGAGGAAGGCGCGGACATGCTGCTCGACGGGCGCGGCTTCTCGCTACAGGGACACGAAAAGGGCTTCTTCATCGGTCCGACCCTGTTCGACCATGTCACCCCCGAGATGACCTCCTACCAGGAAGAGATCTTCGGCCCGGTTCTGCAAGTGGTTCGCGCTGCCGATCTGGAAGAGGCCGCCGCTCTGCCAAGCCAGCACCAGTATGGCAATGGCGTCGCCATCTTCACGCGCAACGGCCTGGCCGCGCGCGAGTTCGCTTCCAAGGTCAATGTCGGCATGGTCGGCATCAATGTGCCGATCCCGGTTCCGGTGGCCTACCACTCCTTTGGTGGCTGGAAGCGCTCCGCCTTCACCGACACCAACCAGTACGGTACGGATGGCATCCGCTTCTTCACCAAGATCAAGACGGTGACCCAGCGCTGGCCATCCGGCGAGATTGGGGACCAGGCCTTCGTCATTCCGACGATGCAGTAACAATAAAGCCGCCCCTAGAGGGCGGCTTTTTTCTTGGCTTCTGCACGGCGGGCATTTGCGGCAGTTTGAAGCCAGTCCAGTGCAGCCGCCACTTCGTCAAACACCGCGACCTCGACATTGAGTTCCGGCATCTGTTTCCACACTGTCTCGTAATGCGCCTCGGTCCAGGCGTTCGGTGGCAAGAAGGCGATCGGCAGCTTGCGCTCGAGCGCAAACACAAAATTCTCGACGATCTCGGCCGAATAGGACGGCGTGCTGGTCACTTCGGTGACCCGCGCATCCACAAGCACACCTGTGGCATCGCCCCCCGCAACGAGCTCCCGTACAGTCTCATGAGCCCAACCGGCCTCCTGACGGCTGAGCACGCCCCAGCTTGTCATCGAGACAAACGGCCCCTCTTCGAGAAGCTCTACCTTCACAGCCATACGCACCACCAAACACTATTCGTCTTGTTTTTTGTCCCATCGGGACAGCGGAGACCTACAGGGCAGCGGCAGGCCTTGCCAGTATTTGAAAATTCGATTCACCTACCACAGAAGGCATTCCGGGCTAGCTGCACTTCTTTCGCGAGCTGGCGATTTCCGCGCTCAGCCTGTCGCGCGCCTCTTCCTCATCGCGGAAGGTCTCAAGGCGCAAACCAAATGCTGAAACCGTTCCGAACAACAGGGCCACCTGCTCGTCGGGAAAGTCACTGGGCATGACCAGGGCTGCGGGGCGCGTCCCGATCATGGTCGCCGCGGTTTTCAGCGAACGCAGCCAGGTCTCGTGGGAGACATCCCAGCGGGCATGATCCATGACGTAGAGAAATCCGGAAGGATCAGTTTTCGCGACCTCGTCTGCCAGCATGCCTTCCTGGCTGCCCGCATCCGCTTCGGTGCGCTGTCCGGTCTGGTACACCAGGAGGATGCCGGTCTCGGCATCATACTCCAGCATCGCAATCATCGGCTTCGGGCGACCTTTGCGACCCAGTCCACGGCCTCCTCCAGCGTCGCAAAAACACGGACCGGCGTGCCATTGTTGAAGCCCGTCAGCTCCAGCAACATGGACTGGTCGGGTGTCACGCCACCATCGATGACATAGGCTGTTGGAACATGGGTGCCGATCTTTTCGAAATAGTCGGCAATCAGATCAATCCAGGCTTCCATGGGGATGTTGACCGTGTCGGCGCGTGTATCGATTACGACGCCGCGCGGATTGTTCGCGAAGACAGCGTCACGCGTGTTATCAATAGCCTGGTCGATATCTGCAGGTCGGATATCACCACTGCCAACCTGCAAAACGATGCGTTTCTCGGGCAGAAATCTGACACTGATCGGCACGCAATCCCCGCGCGAACGACTGCATGGCGTACAATATACGGAAGAAATTCCGGTTCAAGGCGCTTGCAGTAGTTTGCGGCTTTGGTCACCCTGTCCAGGAGGAGACTATTCATGCCCGCGTACGACTTCCGGACCGTTCCGCACATCCATGTTGGCCGCGGTGCTTCGCGCCATCTGGCGCGCATTTGCGCGCCGCTGATCGGTTCGGCGAAACGCATCTTCCTGGTGACCGATAGCGGTGTTCGCGGCCACGGCCTCACAGATGCCGCTGTCACCAGCCTGCAAGCTGCCGGGCTTGAGGTCCTCATCTTCGATCAGGTGGTTGCTGATCCGCCCCGCGATGTGGTCCTAATGGCCGAGGACAAGGCCCGCGACTTTGGTGCTGAAATAGTCATCGGGCTTGGCGGTGGAAGCTCGATGGACACGGCGAAACTGATCGCTCTATTGCTCGGCTCGACACAGACTCTGGAAGACATGTACGGCGTCAACAATGCCACCGGCCCGCGCCTGCCGCTGGTGTTGATCCCGACAACGGCGGGTACCGGTTCCGAAGTCACTCCGATTTCCGTCATCACGATTGGTGAAAGCACCAAGATGGGCGTCAACGCCCCGCCACTCTATGCCGACATTGCTGTCCTCGATGCCGAGCTGACCCTGGGTTTACCGCGAGCGGTCACAGCAGCGACGGGCATCGATGCCATGGTACACGCCATCGAGGGCTTCACCTCCAAAATCGAAAAGAACGCCGTCTCTGACAGCCTGGCGCTGGCCGGATTGAAGAAACTTCACGGTGCCATCGAACGAGCCTGTTCGAATGGGGACGATATCGAAGCACGTGAAGACATGCTGACGGGCGCCCTGCTGGCCGGCCAGGCCTTTGCCAATGCGCCCGTCGGGGCCGTGCACGCGCTCGCCTATCCTCTGGGCGGGGTGTTTCACATCCCGCATGGACTATCCAATTCACTGATGCTGCCGCCGGTGCTGCGCTACAACGCTCAGGCCGCCGAACCGCTCTATGCGGAACTCGCCGAACATCTCGGCTTGCATGCCTCGACCGACGGGCTGGTCACCGAGATGGAGCGCATCGCTGACGAAGTTGGCATCGAGACCCGGTTGTCCCAGCTGGGCATCAGCCATAACGACCTGCCGCGACTGGCACAGGAAGCGATGGAAGTGAAACGCCTGTTGGTGAACAATCCCCGCGAGATGACGCTGGAAGCCGCCCAGGCTTGTTACGAGGCCGTGCTGTGATCGAAAAACGCTTGCGCGAGGACTACCGCCACTGGCTCTCTCAGCCGACCCGCTGGGCCGACAATGACATCTATGGCCATGTGAACAATGCGGCTTATTACGGGTTTTTCGACACCGCCGTGAATTGCTTCCTGATTGATGATGCCGGGCTGGATATCCATGCCGGTGCGGTGATCGGCCTGGTCGTGGAGACCGGCTGCAACTATTTCGCCCCGCTTGCCTATCCCCAGACGATCGAAACCGGGCTGCGCGTGGCGCGCATCGGCTCATCGTCCGTGCAGTACGAACTTGGCCTCTTTGCGAAAGGCGAGAACGCCCCCGCCGCCCAGGGTCGGTTTGTCCATGTCTATGTTGATCGTGAAACCCGGCGCCCTGTGGTGCTTCCGGATGCCATGCGGTCCGCCCTGGAGAAAATCCATGCGTGAAGTCCGCCGCCCCGCCTTGCTTGCCGGGATCTGCACCCTGGCGCTGGCATTGATCATATTCGCCATCGTGCGCCACTGGCCGGGCTGATGTTACCAAGACCGATTGACGTTTACAGCGGACAGCGGCAAGAGGCCTGACATGCCTACGCCAATTGACATGTGGAAAGCGCGCGTGGCCGCCGGGGAGCTGTCCCCCGACGCGGCACAAGAACACGCGGCCGAGATTCTGACCATGTTGACCGTTCAGCTGGTCGAATGGAAATCCGGCCACAAACCGTTTTTTGGTCGCGCGAAACCTGCGCCCAAGGGCCTCTATCTCTGGGGTGGGGTGGGCCGGGGCAAATCCATGTTGATGGATTTGTTCTTCAAGGAGGCACCCGTTGCGAAAAAGCGCCGCGTTCACTTCCACGAATTCATGCAGGATGTGCACGCCCGGATCGGCGAGTGGCGTGGGCTGAAACCCGGCCAGCGCAAACGTCGCCCCGAATACGTGAAATCCGCCGGTGACGACCCGATTCCGCCGGTGGCCCGGGCGTTGGTCCGGAACGCAAAACTGCTGTGCTTCGATGAGTTCCAGGTCACCGATATCGCCGATGCGATGATCCTGGGTCGCTTGTTCGAAGCCATGTTTTCCGAAGGCATCGTGGTCGTTTCGACATCGAATCGACACCCTGACGCGCTCTACAAGGACGGCATCAACCGCCAGCTCTTTCTGCCTTTCATCGACTTCCTCAAGGACAGTCTCGACGTCTGTGAGATGGGCGGCGACACCGACCATCGGCTACGCCAGCTCGAGGCCGCGCCGGTCTATTACTGCCCGCTGGACGCCGAGGCGCAACTGGCGATGGATGATGCCTGGGAGCGCCTGACCCAGGGAGCCGCACCGCAATCCTGCCAGATCGAAGTGAATGGCCGGGCCCTGAAAGTCGCGCGCGAAGCCGCGGGCGTTGCACGGTTCACCTTCAAGGAGTTATGCGCACAACCCCTTGGACCCGCCGACTTCCTGGCCATCGCGGCACGCTTCCATACGGTGCTTGTGGACAACACCCCGCGGCTCAGCCCCGACAAGCGTAACGAAGCCAAACGCTTCGTAACCTTGATCGACGCCCTCTACGAGGCTCGCACCAAACTGGTCATGAGCGCCGATGCAGAGCCCGTGGACCTCTATCCTGCCGGCGACGGAGCCTTTGAGTTCGAACGCACAGCGTCGCGCCTGATCGAAATGCGCACGCATGAATACCTGGCTGCTGAACGACAAGGCCCTGATCTTCAAAGCTGACCTGACCGCATTTTAACCCCCTGACCATGTGTCGAAAATCCAGACCTGCCACTGTCTCCTCGGGCGGCAGATCACCACGTCAGGGGGATAGACCATGATCATCAAAAACCGGCTGACGGGCCTGACCGTCGGCTTCGCCACTTGTACTTTGGCCCCATACCGGAACCGACTGGAGCGAGGCCGCCCTGCGCGAATGGATTGATGCACAGCCCTGAGCTGGCTCACCCTGAAAAGCATGATAGATCTCCCGAAGTTTTCCGGGAGGTTTTTCATGTCTCGCTCTATCGGTCTTGATGAAACGCTGACGGCCTATGTTCGCGGTGCCAATCGCCAGGAACATCCGGCGCTGGCAGCCTGCCGCGAGTTTACTGCCAATATGGGTCAGATCGCGCGCATGCAGATCTCACCCGAACAAGGCGCCTTTCTGCAACTCTGCGCCCGTCTGGCCAATGCCCGTACCGTGGTCGAGATCGGCGTTTTTACCGGCTATTCCTCGCTGGCGACCTTGCTGGTCATGCAGGAACTGCACGGTGACATGGCCAGGCTTTATGCCTGTGACATCAATGCGGACTATTTTCGCCAGTCAAAGCGCTTCTGGGACCAGGCTGGCGTGACCGGGCTGATCGACATGCGCCAGGGCGATGCCGTCGAGACCGCCAACACACTCGTCGGTGAAATCCCGGGCGAGGTGGACATGATGTTCATCGATGCCGACAAGGCGAATTACGACACATATTACGAAGCTGGCCTGAAACTGCTGCGCTCAGGCGGGCTGATGCTACTGGACAATGTATTGTGGTCCGGCGACGTGGCCGACGAACGCAAGCGCGAAGGCGATCGCGACACACGCGCGCTTTACGACATTGCGGAGAAAATCCGCGAGGATGACCGCGTAGACATGGCCTTCACCGCTATCGGCGACGGCATTCTCATGGTCATCAAGCGCTAGTCAGCCGCCCTTCAAACAGGTTCTTGCGAGCCCGCAGGCCATCGGCCAGGAAGTTGAACAGGCTGCGAATGCGCGGCGAGGACAACAAGTCCTTGTGCGTCAACACCCAGACATCCCGGCTCGGCCAGGTCTGGTCCGGGATTATCCTCGCCAGGTCCGACTGGGTGTCGGCCAGGGCACAGGGAAGAACGGCCATGCCAAGTCCTTGTCGGACAAGAGCCAATTGGCCCTCCATGCTTTCCGTGTTCCAGATCCGCGAATTGATCGACAGGCCACGATCCCGCGCCCAGGTTTCAAGCTCGCCCGGCTCACCCCAGCCGATCCACGGCAGGCTCATCCCCTGCGCCGCCAGGTCCTTGCGCGCATACAACGTCATGTGGAACGTGCCCGCGCGTCGCCCGATCAGGTGTTCCGGCGGCGTGTTGGAGCCGCGCACGGCGATGTCCGCCTCGCGCTTGGTCAGATTGGCCTCGGTCATCGAGACATCGATATCGAGATGCACATCGGGGTGGCTCTGGTGATACTCCGCCAGGATATCGCCGAGAAAGCCGCTCAGCATGTAAGGCGGGACAGTCAGACGAACCTCACCTTCCAGCTCCTCGCCGCCACCGATCAGGCGTCGCTCCAGCGAGTGTACATCCGTTTCGACCTTGCGCGCTGTGTCCAGCATCTGCTCGCCTGCAGGTGTCAGGATCAACCCGGTCGGCAAACGCTCGAACAGGCGCTGTCCAATGCGTTTTTCGAACGAGGCAATACGACGCGAAATCGTGCTCTGGTCCAGGCCCAGATCAACCGATGCTGCCTGGGTGGAGCCGGCCTCGGCAGTTGCGAGGAAGGTTTGCAGGTCTCTCCAGTCCATAAAGGCAATCTAGTGTATGCCTCAGCGCATCACCACCCTGACGCGTGACTGATAACAGATGCGATTTTGCATGATAGACGTGATGGGTTCGAGAGTCCGATCAGCGTGTTTTCTCAAGTGAAGATCTTGAGCCAATCCGCCCGGCGGTCCAAAAGACGAGCATGCAGGCTCGATTGATTTTCTCGCACCAGGAGGGTTTTCCCTCGCCTCAAGCCCTCGCGGATTTCGTGAAACGGGACGGTCGTGGCGGACTTACGCCCCGCGATGCAGGCATGTTCGCCTATGCGATCGAACACGGCGCACTGATCGCCATACTGGACGAGGGCGATGAGTTGATCGCCATGGCCGGCATCCTGCCCCTCGACGAAGGCAAGTTCGAATTGGGTGGCGCGCTCGTCCGTCCGGACATGACAGGCTTCGGCCTGCAGAAATTCATGGTCCAGGCGCGGCTGGCGGTCTTTCTGGCCCGTAAGATCGCGCCCTGGACCAGCCTCTACACAGGCGCGGCGCACGCGGATTACGGCGCGGGGTCCCGCAAGGCGCTCACAGGAGCCGGCTTCGCAAGCATTCCCTACGCAGATGGCCCGCGGGAATTGCGTGAGGAATGCCAGACCTGCACCAAGGCCGTACCGGAGGGGCAGGTCTGTTGTTACCAGTTCTACCGCGCCCCGGACGTCGGGATGCCGATTGCCTATGAAGCCGGATTGGTCTCCATCACCAATTCCCGCGATGGCCGCCAGCTGGAACTGGCGCTGTCGGCGCTGGCCTAGCCGTCCATCGACAATTCAAACGCTACCGGCTCGCCTTCCGGCGAATAAAACTTGCCGAAGGTAAAGGCCGCAGCGCCAGGCCCTTCGCGGTCGAGCTGTTCCAGTTTCGTCTTGGCCTCGGCAAGGTCCGGAGTGTGGCCGGCGGGCACCCACCACAAGACCAGGTGATGGCTTTCCATCGCGGCAAACCACTCCTTGCGACGATTCATCACGCGGGCGTGGACCGTCTTGTTGACGAAGGTCAGCAGGCTTTCGAGATCTTCCCAGACACTGAGATTGACGAGCAGGCGCGGATCATCGAATGCCTTGATATCCATCGTGCCGACACCTTCCTTGTCGACGAGGCGCCAGACATAGCCCGGCATGCGCTCGGCCATGGTGTTGACGGGCTCGACCATGTCGACGAAATCCTTGAAACGCGGATCATCATCCTCGTAACGGGCGCGGGCAATATTGAGTTCGGCAAGGTGATATTGGGTCGACATCAGGCTCTCCTCCGGTCCGTCTGCAATGTGGGGAGGGGTCTGCGTCGGCGCAATGGCCCGAAGCGCTACATCAACGGCGTGACGCGATGTGCACTTGCAGCATGGATCAAGCGGCGCTAGACCGCCCACAGAATTCTTTCACTACGTGATCCATCCGCTCAAGGAGTCTCCTCAATGGCCCGTAACAAGATCGCCCTTATCGGTTCCGGCATGATCGGCGGTACGCTCGCCCACATCGCAGCACGCGAAGAACTCGGCGACGTTGTTCTGTTCGACATCGCGGAAGGCATTGCCAAGGGCAAGGCACTCGACATCGCCGAAGCCAGCCCGGTTTTCGGCAAGGACAGCAAGCTGGCCGGCGCTGATGACTATGCGGCCATTGCTGACGCAGACGTTTGCATCGTCACCGCAGGCGTCCCGCGCAAGCCGGGCATGAGCCGCGACGACCTGCTGGGCATCAACCTGAAAGTCATGAAGGCCGTGGGTGAGGGCATTGCCAAGCACGCTCCGAACGCCTTCGTGATCTGTATCACCAACCCGCTCGACGCCATGGTCTGGGCGCTGCGTGAATTCTCCGGTCTGCCGCACAACAAGGTCGTCGGCATGGCTGGCGTGCTGGACAGCGCGCGCTTCCGTCACTTCCTGGCTGATGAGTTTGAAGCATCTGTCGAAGACGTCACGGCCTTTGTCATGGGCGGTCATGGCGACACGATGGTTCCGCTGCTGCGCTATTCCACCGTTGCCGGCATCCCGGTTCCGGACCTGATTGAAATGGGCTGGTCCACGCAGGAAAAAATGGACGCAATCGTCGACCGCACGCGCAAGGGCGGCGGCGAAATCGTTGCTCTGCTGGGCAATGGCTCCGCCTATTACGCGCCGGCGGAAAGCGCCATCGAAATGGCCGTTTCCTACCTGCGTGACAAGAAGCGCATCCTGCCCTGTGCCGCACACCTTACCGGCCAGTTCGGCCAGGACGACCTCTATGTCGGCGTTCCGGTTGTGATCGGCAAGGACGGTGTCGAGAAGGTCGTCGAGATCTCCCTCAACGCAGACGAACAGGCAATGTTCGACCACTCGGTCGACGCCGTCAAAGGCCTCGTGGAAGCCTGCAAGGGCCTGGAGCCGAGCCTGGGCTGATCCAGCGGGCATCTGCCAGAAAGCAAAGAGCGGGAGCCAGGCTCCCGCTCTTTTTGTTTGTGCCTGTTGCGCACTAGACGCCTAACCAGTTTTCAAGGCGCAGGACCAGTATCCAGTTCATCACGCCACCCGTTGGTCTGCTAATGAAACCAGAAGATACGGGAGAATGGCTAATATCCGGTAACTCGAAACCTCAAATGCATTTTGAAAGAAGGATGCCTAGACGATATTCTTCAAATTCACCCTGAGCTTGCATTTCGGGTAGAATGGTCCAGCTTTTGCATGAATATTCTAGAACTCAAGCAAAAGCGGTTGAACGGATACACAAGATTCGTGTCTAGGGACGAAGACATAAAATCATTTGTCACTCATGTTGAAGTGACGTTGTCCGGGGAAATCGACCCTCGGCGCCTGCTCACGCTCGCGCGCGACATTGCCAAACGCGATGGCTGGTACAGACGAAATCCTTTGATCGTGGATGCCAGCGCCGGCCGCTTTCACACGTCGCTGGCGGAACTGAATGAGCTACCCGACCCGACTGCGACTGATGGTGATACCATAAGCAAGACGGTGTGGATCGGCAATTCAAGTCATTGCGCCGAGGCTGCGCAAATGCTGGAGCTCTTGCTCAGCCGTTGCGGCACGTCGGCTGTCACCTTTGCTGACAGTCGAGAAGAAGCCCGGGCAGCGTTGATGGAAGAGATCGAGGCCTAGAGCCCGCCGATTACGCCGACATTCAGACGCATCAGCTCGAAACTGACTGTCAGATTGAATGTGTGCCAGGCGAAAACCGGCCAGAAGAGATATCCGGCTGCGCGCGAACACCGTCCGACAATCCCGGTCACAAACAGAATATAGACCCAGCTGCCCAGTTGGGCGACGAAGCCCAGTGCCACATCACGCGCGCCGAAGAAAAACAGCGTATGGCCGATGATGACGACCAGCGCGCCCGCAATCAGGAGTGAGCACAGAAAGCGCATGCCGTCACGGCCACTTCTCTGACACAGCCACAGGGCAATCGCGATCGGGGGGATCATCAGGACACCGATGAGGACGGAGAGGTCCGTACCCACCGTCCAGTTCGGCGCGTCCAGCCCCGAGGCCCAGTCACCACCGCCGGTCGACTGCACCCATCCTGCCAGCCCGCCAGCAAGGCCAGCGGCCGCTATTAGATAGATCAAAAACCGTATCACTCCGGGACGCTTTGTCTCGTCCATGGTGTGTACTACCCCACTGCTTTACCCCTGGGCCTGTCCAAGCAAGACCTGCGCCAGCGGCTACCCCTCAACACTCATATCATATTCAATCGGCACACAGAGCAACTTCGCCGCTCATAAAGCATGAGCGTTGCAGGTGCGCCGATTTGACCCTTTGCAATTCATCCGGTTCAGGAGTGCCATCCATGGAAAGACCCATCATTGAAACCGAACGCCTGCTTCTGCGTTACCCTGAAGAGCGCGATTTCGAGCCGCTCGCCGAAATGATGCAGGACGAGGAAACCGCCCGTTTTATCGGCGGCAAACAGGAGCCGGCCATTACCTGGCGTGCCTTCTGTGGCCTCCTTGGGCACTGGCAATTGCGCGGTTTCGGTTTCTTCTCCGTCGTCGACAAAAAGACTGATGAATGGCTTGGCCGTGTCGGTCCGTGGTATCCGCATCAATGGCCACAGCCAGAAGTCGGCTGGACCATCAAGCGACAGGCCTGGGGAAAAGGCTATGCGCCCGAAGCTGCTGCCGCCTGCCTCGACCACGTGTTCAACACGCTGGAATGGCCATCCGTCATTCATCTCATCCATGTCGACAACACGCCCAGCCAGGCCGTTGCCGCCAAGCTCGGCTCCAGCGACAGCGGCCGCGAAGTCGAGGTCCCCGGCTTCGGGATGATGGTGAATGTATGGGGGCAAACCGCTGAGGAGTGGCACGCCCGTCGAAACAGATAGGAAAGGCAATCGCATGAAACTCCGTCGCATCATCGCCGTACTCTCCGGCAGTGAGGAAGACACCCCGCTGCTGTCCAGGTCCTATGCGATCTGCGCCGATTACGAGGCGCGCCTGGACGCGCTCTTCGTCCGACGAAACGCAGCCAGCGGCGGAGATTTCCTGGGCGACGCCTTTTCGACCTATGGCATGGAGGCCGTGCTGGAAGCGCTTGATGATGCCGCAGCGATTGCGGCCCAGAAAGCCCGTCAGAGCTATGACCTGCTGACCGACAATGCAGCACCGGACCATATCGGTCGATTTGTCGAGTATATCGGCCTGCCACGCAGCGCGATGAGCCGCGAAGGTCGCCTCTCCGACCTCATCATCATGACCAAACCGTCGAGCAAGGATTTGCGCAACAAGCTCAATTCCATCGAGACGGCCGCGTTTGAATCAGGCCGCCCAGTCCTCGTCCTCCCGACCGAGCGCGATTGCAGCGACCATTTCAACAATATCGTCATCGCCTGGGATGGTTCATTGGAAGCGATGCATGCCGTGGTCGGCGCGATGCCATTCCTGCAGGCCGCCGAGAATGTGACAATCACTCATGCCGGCACCGAGAGCGAAGCGGCCAACCAGCTCGCCGAACTCTCTGACTATCTGGAACTTCACGACGTGCGCGCTGCGACGCGTTCAGTGGATCTGGACGGGCGCAGCGTGGCGCGGGCGTTGATCGAGACATCCTCCCAGAACGGTGCTGATCTTCTGGTCATGGGCGGGTTCGGAGCCCCGGGCTGGCAGCGTTCCCTGGGTCGCGACGAGACCACCTGCCTGATCAAGGACGTACCGTTCGCCATCCTGCTGGCGCACTAATACCAGCCCGCCTCGCGTAGTTTCGGCGCATAGGTCCGGCTGACCGGCGCGGTGATGTCATTCTTGAGCGTGAGCTGGGCGCGGCCCTGGCCACGCTCGACCTCGACCACCGCGGCCTTGGCGACCCACCAGGACCGATGCGTCTGTTCGCCCGTACCGTCCGGCAGCGCGGCAATCGCATCACGCAGGCGCATCAGGATCAGCGCATCCCCGCCCTCGCAATGCACACGCAGATAGTGATCCTCGGATTCCAGAGCCAGGATCGGCGAGCTGCGCAGGCCGATCGGCAAGAGATCCAGAAGGCTGGACCCGACCGTGGCTTCCGCCTCGTCAGCGCGTTCGGCCTCCTGTTTGCGGCTGGTCAGCCAGCCGATGACGGTCACACCTGCCGAGATCACCCATACGAGCCCGAACACGACCGGAACCGCCGATAGCGGAAAGCCCGGACCCCACGCACCCTGAATAAGCACCACACCGGCTGTCACCGGAATACTCACCGACAGCGACAGCGCCAGCATGTGCGCCCAGTCCGGCAGGTCCGGCGCATGCTTGCGCATGAACGGCTGGATCAGCGACGCCGACCCCCAGCCGACAGCCATGAGGATGGTCCAGTAGAAATAGCGCAGCCATAGCGGCAGCTGATCGGTGTCATAGGGCGCCAACACGGTCATGAAAGCGCCAATCACGAGGACCGAAACAATTTCCGAACGGTTTTTCCGAAGCCAGTTCATGTGCCACTCACGATACGTGAACCGACATCTAGCGCGTTTCGCGAAGCCTGGCAGCCCTTTCACGCAATCTCGCTCGAAAAGCGCCGCAGCCTGCCGCATCACCAATCCAGATCCCGCCAAACAACAAGAGCGGGGCGCTTAAAGAGATTGGACCAAGACAATGAAAAACATCACCACAGCACTCTTCACCCTCGGCCTCCTCGCTGCTTCTGGTGCACAAGCCCACGCCGCCGACACCGAGCTGACCCTGACTGTCACCTCGATTGACAACCACCAGGGCACGCTGATGGTCGCCGTCTTTGACAGCGCGGATGCCTGGAGCGGTGGATCACCGGTCGCCGGCGCCCGCATCGACGTGTCCTCCGACACCGCCTCTGCCTCGCTGGGCGCGCTGCCGGCCGGCCAGTACGCCATCCGCATGTATCACGACGTCAATGGCAATGGTGAGCTGGACACCAATCTGATGGGCATCCCCAGCGAACCCTTCGCTTTCTCCAACAATGCCCGCGGCAGCTTCGGCCCGGCCTCCTGGGAAGACTCCGTCTTCGAGGTGTCCGGCGACACGGCCACGCATTCGGTTCGCCTGGACTAGGGAGAGCATCATGAAGCTGGATCGTCGCGAGACCCTGAAAGTCATGCTGGCCGGCACGGGCATGGCCGGCCTGTCCTCCGCCCTTTTTGCCCAGTCCATGGACCCGGTTTATGCCGCCTATGAGGCCGCGAGCCAGAATGATCCGTGGACGCTGATCACCCGTGACGCTCCGGCCGAGGGATTTGACGGCGAGGCTGTTCGTCTGCACGGCCGCATTCCCGACGGTCTGCGCGGAACGCTGTTCCGCAATGGCCCCGGGCGCTTCAGCCGCCAGGAGTACCGCTATCGCCACTGGTTTGACGGCGACAGTTTCATCCAGTCCTGGAACATCACTGATGACGGCATCCGCCACCGCGGGCGTTTCGTCCAGACTGACAAATGGCGCAATGAGGAGGCAGCGGGCCGTTTCCTGGTTCCGGCCCTTGGCTCCGTTCCCCCCAATCCCGGCGGTTTGACCGGGCCGGACGACATGAATGTCGCCAATACCTCGGTGATGATGCTCGGCGATGAATTGCTGGCCCTTTGGGAAGGCGGCTCCGCCTGGTCCCTCGATCCCGACACGCTGGAAAGCAATGGCGCGCGTCGTTGGGGCAACGGGCTGGACGGCGTTCCCTTCTCGGCCCACCCCAAGCGCGAGCCGGATACCGGCATCGTCTGGAATTTTGGCCAGGACGCCATCAATGACCGCCTCATCGTGTGGAAGATCTCCCCCGAAGGCGAGCTGCTCCAGGCCGGCCTGGTCAATGACATCCCCGGCGGCATGATCCACGACTTCGTGATCACGGAGCGCTCGCTGGTCTTCCTGGTCGGTAGTTTCCGTTTCGAGGAAATGCGCCTGCCCTTCATCGAGAGTTTCCGCTTCCAGTCGGAAACCCCGATGTATGCCGTCGCGATCGACAAGAATGACTGGACGCAAAAACGGGTCTGGGAAATGGATCCGGGTTTCCTCTTCCACTTCGGCAGTGCCTGGGAAGACGTTGAGGGCACGATCCGCCTGGACGCGGCGCTGTCTCAGGATGCGGGTTTCGCAGACGGCGGTGCCTATGCCGTCATGCGCGGCGAAACCCAGTCGGAAAGCGATAGCCAGACCCGCCACAGCGAGGTGACCTTGCGCACCGGACGGCCGGTCGAAATCCGACTTCTCGGACCGGACTTCGCGGAATTCCCTCAAGTCGACATGCGTTTCACCGGGCGTCGGCGGACCCGCAGCTGGTCGATTTCCTGGCGGCCGGACCAGATCCGCAGTGCCACAACAATCGACTGCCGCAATCTGGAGACCGGTTCCCTGGATCGGTTTGATCACGGCCCGGGCATTTATGTAGAAGAGCCGCTGTTTATTCCTGCGCCCGGGCGCTCCCGCGAAGGCGAGGGCTGGATCATCCACACCGCGCTCAATGCCCATGAGCGACGGACCGAAATGCACATCTTCGATGCGCTGCACTTGTCCGACGGACCGTTGACGTCCTGGCGCCTGGGCTATTCCGGTCCGTTCGGCTTCCACGGCACCTGGCGTCAGGCCTAGGAGAACACGATGAATCCGAGTGTTTTCTTCGAAGCCCCTTTGGTTATCCAGGTGCACGCTGTCGCCGCGATCCTGTCCTTGTTGATCGGGCTACTTCAGTTCTTCGGCCCCAAGGGAACGCTGCCACACCGGACGCTCGGCTTCGCTTTTGTCATCGGCATGGTCGTCACGGCCACGACGGCGGTCTTTATTCGCCAGATCAATGACGGCAATTTTTCGCCGATCCATATCTTCGTGCCGCTGACCTTTCTCGGTCTTTATGGCCTGGTCCGGCATGCGATGGCCCATCGCGGGATGCGTCACGGAAAGGAAGCAAGGGGGCTGTTGTTCGGCGCCCTGCTCATTCCCGGCGTTCTCGCCTTTCTGCCTGGACGGCTGATGTGGATGGTCGTCTTCGGTTGATCTCAACTCCCGGAGGTTGCAGATTCGTCTTCAGTCTCCGGGGATTTTCATGAAACACCTGCTTGTTCTTCTTGCCGCGCTTGTCCTCCTGCCGGCAGCCCGAGCACAGGCACCACGCGATGTCCTGCTTGATGTCTGTAACGACACCGGATTTGCCGTCGCCACCGCGGCGGCCTATCGCACCTCGCCCACGCCGGACCAGACGCTGCGCAGCTGGTTCCTGGTCGAGCCCGGCGAATGCTTGCAGGGCGCGCTTAACAGTGTCGTCGGTGAGACTCTGGACTTGCATGTGATGTCCGGCAGTTTCCACTGGCCGGCCGGCGAGGGCGACAAGCAGATCTGTGTGCCCGCAGGATCAGGAATGCAATTCGCGTCCGCGCCGCCGTGTTCGTTGAGCCAGGAAACTCGCAGCTTCCGCACCCATCCCATCACCAGCTCCGGACGTCGAGGAGCGGGAAATCGCATGATGGGGCAGATTTCGGCTCGCATTTCCTGTCACGATCTTGAAAGCCAAGACGCCCGGCTTTGCCTCCAGGCCCCGCGGGATGAACGCGGACTGGCCCAGCTCACGCGGACACTGGAGGTGTGTAACTCCTATTCGAGCGATCTCCGGGTGGCGGCGTTCGAACCGCAACCGGATGGAAGCCTGCACACCGGTGAAAACGCCTTCCTGGCACAAACCAACTGTCTTGACCTGTATCGTGGCTTTCCATCGCAGCAGCGTGTGCTGGTTGGTTTCGAGGTCTCCCGGCTGCCACGTAATGGCGGGATTTGCTGGTTCGAGGACAGCACGAGCGCGACCCTGACGACGGAACGCCGCTGCCCTGACGGAGCCACCCCGATGGAAACCCGCGAAGCGGTTTTCGGCAGTTTCACCGACAGATACACGGTCTACATCGCTCGCAATTGAAGCACATCATGTCCTCGAATTAAGTAGGCACCCCGGGCGCGACGATTATGGTACGGCCCGGGAGTGCGGCGCTAATTGGGGAAATCCATGTTCAGATCTGTTCTGGCAGCCGCTGCCGCCATGGCGAGCTGCGCCACCGCATTCGCCCAGGAAATCAGCTTTATCGACCGCATCGACCCGTCACGCCTGTAAGCAGGCTCCATCCACCTTGGACTATTCTTCAATGGTGAACGAGACGGCTTCTTCCATTTGGGTTGGCAGTTGGATGGTGATGAGCTGCACGTCTTCGATCGTTCCATGCTCGCTTCCATGGAAATCTACGAGACGATGGATGTTCGCCGTTCCGCTAACGATCTCAGTCCGCGTACTGTCGATATCCGCTTTCACCAGGGACTTGATATCTTCGACTTTGATGTCGATTTTTCCGATGGATCGGTCTCCAACACCATCACCGCGACCCGCCCGCGCGGACAGAGCGGGGTACAGCCGCTTACAGCGCCGCTACCGGATGATACTCTGGCACGAGTCACCACCTTTGTCATTCCCGGCACAATGGATATGGCGGTCGGCGAAAGCCTGTCTCTGACCTGGTATGCCCCGCTGACGCATACCGTGTCCGACGTCACCCTCTCGGCAATGGAGACCGTCGACATCGAGACGCCCGCCGGCCCCTACACCACCACCCGTATCGAACTGCGTGGTGGTTCGCCTGAGAATGATATCTTCGTCGATCAGGAAACCGGTGACATCGTTCGTATTGACGTCCTCGGCCAGGACATGCGCGTCCTGCGTATGTCCAACGACTAGACGAGCATCGCCCTGTCACACAGCTCGTTTATATCGGTCGGCAGTCTGAAGGAGAATTTCATGCGCAAATTCGTTATCACTGTGTCCGCTATTGCCCTGGGGGCTTGTCAGCCGGAGACCGAGCCAGCCGCTCCCAACAATATAGTCGCTGCATTGGCGCCGTATTATGAGCAGCTGGATGTGGAACGACCACAAGCGCTTCCCGGCGCTGGCGAACCGGCAGCCGACACATTGTTGCAGACCATCCTGTTTGGATCCTGCCACAGCACAGACCGGCCGCTGGACATCCTCGACACGATTGTCGGCCAACAGGGCGATTTATTCATCTACACGGGCGATAACGTCTATGGCGACGCCTATTCCTGGGACCCTTCCCTTCCCGAACTACGCTCTGCCTACTCAAGTCTGGCCGCCTCAGAACCTTTTCGGAACCTGCGCCAGTCCACGCCAATTCTGGCGACGTGGGATGACCATGATTACGGCATGAATGACTTCGGCGCCCAATTCCCGTTCAAGGGATTTGCCGAAGAGCTCTTCCTGGAGTTCTGGGGTGTCGCCGAGGAGGACGAACGCCGCTCGCGACCTGGCATCTATACCAGTCGCACGTATGGCCCGGACGGCCAACGGGTTCAGATTATCCTTCTCGATACCCGTTACTTCCGCGGCGCCCTCGCACGTACACCCCAGCGCAATGCCGTCGGCATGGAGCGCTATGTTCCGACGGAGGATACAAATGTTACCATGCTGGGCGAAGAACAGTGGAGTTGGCTCGCTGAAACCCTGCGGGAGCCGGCCGATGTTCGCCTAGTAGTTTCCTCCATCCAAGTGCTGGCGGATGGTCATGGCTGGGAAGCCTGGCGTACCATGCCTCACGAGCGTGACCGTCTTTTTGAGACCATCGAGGCTTCCGGAGCGGACGGCGTGGTCCTGGTTTCCGGCGACCGTCACTCATCAGGCCTATATCTACGCGATGATGTGATCGGTTATCCTCTCTACGAAATCACCTCGTCGGCTCTGAACATGTCCTATGGCGATGAAAACAATGAGCCAGGCCCCAATCGCATAGGCGAGATGTATGCGCCGGCGAATTTCGGCGCCATCGAAGTGGACTGGGCAAACCGCAATCTGTCGCTGGAAATCCGGGATGGTAGCGGTGAAACCGTCCGACAGCAGAGCATTGCTCTCGACACGCTCACACGCAACTGACCGTGATCTGACGCGCGATAACACGATGGTGACGGCGCGTCGGGCGGACGTTACTGGAAATTTATCTTCTTCCTCGCCTAGTTTGAGCTGGTCAGGTCGGGCCATCCTGTCCCCCGCTCGACCTCTCAACAAGGAGACACTGAGAGATGAAATCTGAAACCAAGTTCGCTGCCGTAGCTTCCACGGCCCTGGCACTGTCCCTCGCCACGGCCGCTGCTAATGCCGAAGCCGCAAGTGCGGCAGAGGAAATGGAACAGTGCTACGGCGTATCCCTCGCGGGTGAAAACGACTGCGCTGCTGGTCCGGGCACGTCCTGTGCCGGCACCTCTACTGTCGATTACCAGGGCAATGCCTGGACCTACGTACCGGAAGGCACGTGTGAAAGCATTGAAACCCCTTACGGCAACGGTTCTCTCGAGCCGGTTGAACGTCCGTAACTCTCTCAGCCCTGGCGCAAACCTCGTGTTTGCGCCAGGGGTGTTCCCGTGATGACCGAACTCCCCGATTCCGCAGGGCTTGCCCTCAAGCCAGAACATTTCCGGCAAGCACTGGAAACGCCCGCTGAGGGAATGTGGTTGGAAGTCCATCCGGAAAACTACATGGCTCCGGGCGGTCCGCGGCTGAGCTGGCTCGACGCGTTTGCCGAGAAATTTCCGATATCCCTGCACGGGGTCGGCATGTCGCTGGGCGGCATGGATGCCCCGGACCCGCAACATCTCGATCGCTGGGCACAGCTGATTGACCGCTACAAGCCCGCAGCAATATCCGAACACCTGGCCTGGACGTCCCATCAGGGAACGCACTTCAACGACCTCTTGCCCGTCCCGGCGACCAGGGCTGCGCTCTCCCGTTTTGTCGAGCATGTGAACATCATGCAGGACCGGCTCGGTCGACAGGTATTGATCGAGAACCCCTCGATCTATGTCGCCCTGAAATCAGAGATGAGCGAAGTGGAATTTCTTCGGGAAACCGTCGCTCGAACAGGCTGCGGCCTGTTGCTGGACGTCAATAATGTGCATGTCAGCTGTCACAATCTCGGTCTCGATGCGATCGCCTATCTCGATGCCTTTCCGCACCATGCTATCGGTGAAATCCATATTGCCGGTCATGAAGAAGACACGGCGCTAGGCGGAGAATTGCTGATCGACACTCATAGTGCGCCTATCGTTGAAAGTGTCTGGTCGCTGCTGGACTACACGCTGGCGCTGACCGGACCACGACCGGTCCTCATCGAGCGCGACACGAACATTCCCACTTTCGAGACATTGTTGACCGACCATGTCCGTGCACAGGGTTACATCGATGCAGCCCGTGTTCGGGAGGCAGCCCATGCCAGCTGAGTTCAACCAGGCATTCGCGGGCACACTGCTCGGACGAGGTGACCAGGACCTGCTGGAACACCTCGCAAACCCGGCCCAAGCCAAGCGGCTCAATGTCTATCGCAACAACGTTGCCCGCGGTGCGATCGAAGCTCTTCGCGCGGCCTATCCCGCTGTGAACCGCATCGCGGGCGCGAATTTCTTTTCCCCTATGGCACGACAGTATTGGCTTGATCACCCGCCAACAGACGCGCCGCTCTTTCTTTATGGCAAGGGTTTCGACCAGCACGTCGCGACCTATGAACCGGCGCGCAGCTTGCCATATCTGCCAACGATCGCCCGCCTCGACCGGGCCTGGCTGGAAGCACATCACGCTGCTGATACTCCTGCACTCAACCCGTCAGACGTTACAGGCATGGATCCGGAAAGCCTGCCCGAACTCCGCCCGGGCCTGACAGCCAGCGTTCAATTGTTGACATTGCATCACTCCGCGCACGCGGCCTGGCTGGCCAATCGGCAGGAAGCCGCCGCCGAAGACATGCAGATCGGCGAGAGCGCTGAACATGTTCTCGTCTGGCGACATCGCGGCACTGTTCAGTCCGCCAGCATCCCGGTTCAACATTTCGACTTTCTGACCCGGATCGCCCGGGGCGACAGCCTCGGCAGCGCGATGGAAGACGCCAACGATGGCGGCATTGATCCGTCACAATTTTTCTCCCACGGTCTGACCAGCGGCCTGTTCGCTGCAAACCGCCAAAGCGAGACCCTTTAATGTCCTCATTCCTGAGCCGGGCCCATGGCCTCTACACCGGCGTCTTTGCCGCGATTGAGAAATCCCTGGGCGGTGATGTCCTGGCCGTGCTCGCACGCCTGACCCTCGCCGGGATTTTCTGGCGCTCACTCCTGACCAAGGTCGAAACGGTCAAACTGTTCAAATACACCGAGTACATCAACGACTTCCCGGTCGAGCGTGCGCATGTGCGGCTGCCTGATTTCCCGCTACAGATCCGTCCGGCCACCTATCACCAGTTCAATGGCGATTTCGCGCTACCGCTCATTCCGGGCGAGCTCGCTGCCCTGATGGCTACCGTGGGGGAGTTCATTCTCCCCATCCTGCTGGTACTGGGCCTGGCGACCCGTTTTGCGGCTGCCGGCCTGATGGTGATGACGCTGGTCATCCAGTTCTTTGTCTATCCGGAAGCCTGGTGGGGAACCCATGCGATGTGGGCTGTCATCGCCCTCTATCTGATGGCTAAGGGACCCGGGCGGTTGTCTCTCGATCACATGTTCGGAAATAGATTCGCCTCAAAGGCTTAATCGGTTGCACGCCTCTCTCCCGCACGTCATCTTGGCTGATACGGATGGGGATCCGGGGGGATAAAGATGAACAAGGTCTCGGTCGTGTCGACCCAGATTTCGAACAAGCCTGATCGTTTCATGCCGGACTGGGTGCTGGGCCTGATCGTGCGCCTGTCCATCGTTCCGGGCCTGTGGAGCTGGGGCCGCGCCAATGCCGGTGAAGACTGGCTTGAAGTCTCTCCGGGCATTCTCTCCGCGGTCGGATACTGGAATATCCCGCTTCTGCCCGATGCCCTTGTCGCCCAGATCGCGGTCTGGGGCGCGCATCTCGCGGCCATCACGCTTCTGCTCGGCTTCCTGAGCCGCGTGGTCGGATTCGTGCTGGTTCTGGCCGGAGCCGCCTACATATTCTGGATCGCTCCGGATGCCTGGCAATCGGCTGTCGTGTTCGAGGCCATCGCCTTCTACCTGTTCGCACGAGGCAGCGGAGCCTTGTCGATCGACGGCGCGCTGGCTGCAACAACCCGCTAGGCACGCTCGTTTTTCAACGGAATCTCATTTGCGAATTACCGTTTCTCAACCTATGCATCTAAAGGCTATGTCTTAGTCCCTTCTTGCATCGGTCAGGAGAGCGTCGGCCGCATGTCGCCCGATCTCAAACAAAAACTCAAAAAGGCCCTCGCCGGGAAGTCCGCGGTCGAGATGGGCCAGTTCCAGTTCGTGAACCTGGATGAGATCCGCTCGCAGGCCGGTGACGAGTGGCCGGAGATCCGTGACAAGACCTATGAGGTCTCGGGTCATTTCATCGAGAAACGCCTGGCCGACGATGACGTCTTCATTCGTTGCCAGGGCGGTTTCCTGATCATTTTCTCCACAATGGGCGGTGTCGAGGCTGAAGCTCATGTCGAGGAGATCAACGAGGAACTCAACGAGTTTTTCCTCGGCGAGCGCTGGCTGGAGAAGCTGCGCTCCCATGCCGAGGCTCGCCGAGTTCCAACAGACGAATTCCTGAGCATTGTCGCGCGCACGCAGGTTGAGGGCGAGCCCGCCGGTGAGGCGCGTCCGGAACCTGAGAAAGCCCAGGAAGCCGCTGCAGAGGCCGCGGCCGGCTGGGAAAAGAAACCAGAGTCTGGTGAAGGCCCGAAAGGCGCCAAGGGCGGTCGCTGGGAGAAGACCACCCAGTCCAAATCGCGTTCCGACAAGGAAGGCGTTCTAGAATGGCCAGACGAGGTCTACGAGGCCAAGGCGTGGGACGAGATCATCTTCCAACCGGTCTGGGACAGCCGCACCAACGCCGTCCTGCACCACGTCTGCCAGGTCCGGCGCACAGTCGGCGATCGTCATGTCTATGGTCGCGACACATTGATGGGCATCGATGAAGCCCAAGCGCTGCGAGCACTTGATCGCGAAGTTGCACTCGCGGCGCAGCGCGGTTTCCAATCCGTGTTTTCCAAGGGCGGAAAGTGCGGGATCACTATCCCGGTACACTACGAGACATTGTCCGCCGTCTCCCATCGCATGGAGTATTTTTCCATCCTGCAGGCGGTTCCCAAACCCATTCGCAAATACTTCCAGATCCGAGTGGATTCAGTCCCTTCCGGCGCACCGGTGACGCAGATGCAGGAAGTCTTCCGCTCAATGCGCCATTTCGGCTCCAACATCCTCGCCGAAATCAGCTACGCCAATAAATGGGATCTCGCCCGCTTTGAAGGCTGCGGGATCAGTGTATTCGGCGCGGCCCTGCCGCAAACACTCAGCATTCGGGAACCCGGCGACGAGGCCGTAATGGGCTTCATGCAGCTGGTCACACAGGCCAGGGAGCTGCAAGGCGAGGCCTTCCTGAACAATATGGGCAATCCGGACCTGCTGAACGCCGCCATTTCCACTGGCATCCGGCTTTTCTCGGGACCTGTGATCGCCAATGACGAGGATGCCCCTCAACCGGCGAGATCGCTTGATTTTGCCGGCATCGCCAACCGATTACGCAAATCCGGGCCGGATACCGATGTCTTTGAAATCGACTGATTGATTATGTTGTAAACGCTCACAGCGCACGCCGTTGCGCTGCGGGCAACCAGTGTTATAAGGCGAACTCCACCTGGATTTCCTCCGCTGATTCCTCCCGCGAGGCCCATTACATGAATATCCACGAGCATCAGGCTAAAGCTGTCCTGAAATCCTTCGGCGCACCCGTCGCAGAAGGCGTAGCCATTTTCTCTGCAGACGACGCAGCCGCCGCTGCGGATCAACTTCCCGGCCCGCTCTGGGTTGTGAAGTCACAGATCCATGCCGGCGGTCGCGGCAAGGGCAAGTTCAAGGAACTTGGTCCCGACGCCAAGGGCGGCGTCCGCCTCGCCTTTTCCAAGGACGAGGTCATTTCCCACGCCAGGGAAATGCTGGGCAACACCCTGGTCACACACCAGACCGGCCCGGACGGCAAACAGGTCAACCGCCTGTATATCGAGGACGGCGCTGACATCGAGACGGAGCTGTACTGCTCCCTGCTCGTCAATCGCGAAACCGGCCGCGTGTCCTTTGTTGTCTCCACCGAGGGCGGCATGGACATCGAGGCCGTCGCCGAGGAAACCCCGGAAAAGATCCACACGATCGATATCGATCCGGAAACCGGCGTAACCCCGGCGGATGCGGCCAAGATCGCGGATGCATTCGAACTGTCCGGCACGGCACGCGACGACATGCTGTCGCTGGCCGGCATCCTTTACAAGGCCTTCACCGAGAAGGACATGGCCCTTTTGGAAGTGAACCCGCTGATCGTCATGAAAGACGGCCATATGCGTGTTCTCGACGCCAAGGTCTCCTTCGACGGCAATGCCCTCTTCCGTCATGATGACATCATGGAGCTGCGCGACGAGACCGAGGAAGACGCCAAGGAAATCGAAGCGTCCAAATACGACCTCGCCTATGTCGCACTGGACGGCAATATCGGCTGTATGGTCAATGGCGCTGGCCTGGCCATGGCGACGATGGACATCATCAAGCTGTATGGCGCAGAGCCGGCCAACTTCCTCGATGTGGGCGGTGGCGCGACCAAGGAAAAGGTCACCGCAGCCTTCAAGATCATCACCGCTGACGAGAACGTCAAAGGCATTCTGGTCAATATCTTCGGTGGCATCATGCGCTGTGACATCATCGCCGAAGGCGTCGTCGCAGCCGTGAAGGAAGTCGGCCTCCAGGTCCCGCTGGTGGTTCGCCTGGAAGGCACCAATGTCCAGCTGGGCAAGGACATCATCAATAATTCCGGCCTCAACGTGATCGCTGCTGACGATCTCGACGATGCTGCCCAGAAGATTGTCGCCGCTGTGAAGGGGGCTGAATAATGTCTGTGATCGTCAATAAAGACACCAAGATCATCGTTCAGGGCCTGACCGGTAAAACCGGCACCTTCCACACGGAACAGGCACTGGAATATTACGGCACCAAGATGGTCGCCGGCGTGCACCCGAAAAAGGGCGGCACGACCTGGTCTTCCGGCCTGGAAAGCTCTGCCGAGCTGCCGATCTACGCCTCCGTCGGTGAAGCCAAGGAAGCGACCGGCGCGACGGCGTCCGTGATCTATGTCCCGCCGGCTGGCGCAGGCGCGGCAATCATCGAGGCGATCGACGCGGAAATTCCGTTCATCTCCTGCATCACCGAGGGCATTCCGGTGATGGACATGGTCAAGGTCAAGGCCAAGTTGGACAAGTCCAACTCCATGCTGCTGGGTCCGAACTGCCCGGGCATCCTGACGCCGGAAGAGTGCAAGATCGGCATCATGCCGGGCTCCATCTTCAAGAAGGGCTCGGTCGGCGTGGTCTCCCGCTCCGGCACGTTGACCTATGAAGCGGTTTACCAGACCTCCCAGGTTGGCCTCGGCCAGACCACCGCGGTCGGTATCGGCGGTGACCCGGTCAAGGGCACGGAATTCATCGACGTGCTGGAGAAATTCCTCGCCGACGACGAGACCGAGTCCATCATCATGATCGGTGAGATCGGCGGTTCTGCCGAGGAAGACGCCGCACAATTCCTGGCGGACGAAGCCAAGAAGGGCCGCTCCAAGCCGACCGTCGGCTTCATCGCCGGCCGCACCGCACCTCCGGGCCGCACGATGGGCCATGCCGGCGCCATCGTCTCCGGCGGCAAGGGCGGCGCAGAAGACAAGATCGCAGCCATGGAAGCCGCGGGCATCCGCGTCTCCCCGTCCCCGGCACGCCTGGGCGTAACGCTGGAAGACCTGCTCAAGGGCTAGGGGTTTTTTTCCCCTTCAGGGGGAAGTCCCGAGCATGCGAGGGGAAGGGGGCGTCGCCTTCGGCTCAGCCACCTCCCGTTAAGGGTGAGAAGAAGTTCAACCGTGCTCCGGGAAACCGGGGCGCGGTTGTCCATTTGGGCATGCCATTACTCGGCGCAGGACACCTCAGGCGGGGCGTCGAGCGTGACAGGGCCATCTTCCACGAACACAAATTCGATGGTCGTTTCGCGGCTGTCATCACCTCGGCGGCGCGTGAATTGCCATTTCTCGATCGCGTCAGCAATCTCCTCACCGAAGCGATCGGACGCAAGGTCCGGCGTGCAACTGGTGCAGATATCGCGCGCCCTGCCATTGTGAACCGTATAACGCGTTCGGCAGGCAACAGCAGGCACGTCCTCCTCCAACCCTTCGTATGCACGATAGATGTAAGGCTCGACCCGGTGCGCGATTGTCGTGAGTTCCGGCTCCCAAACCTCTCCGCTTCCTGTGGCCAGACGATGGAAAGTGATGCTGCCCGACTGCGGATAACTGCGATATCGAGCCCAGTTTGTTGTCCTATTATTGGAGCGTCGATTGGCGAATTGCTCCTCGGCCGCACGATAGAGCCCTGGCAGATCTACGGGAGCCTCACAGCTGAGCTCCACATTGCGAGCTCGACCATTCCGCCATGTATAGGAGTAATCACAATGCCCAACCACATCGTCGCCCAAGACCGACGCACCTGAGAGCAAAAGAACGCCAAAAATGTCCATCTGTTTCCCCCGGACTCACACCACGGCAAAATTCGCCCAATAATTGTTCTTCTGTCAAACACCCCTTCGAACTGCGTCACCAGATCGCTCTTTGTCACCTTCTTGTCAGCAGACCGGCGCGCAAACCTTCTGTTTGTCGCAAAAGGGGCATATCTCCTTTTTTAACCATATGGGCTTACGCCCACTCCAGACACACTCCTGACTCAGGTCTTCCCCCCAATGTCTGACAACAACCGATCTTCCGAAAACCAGGCTTTCCTGGACACGTCATTCCTGCAGGGCGCCAACGCCCTCTATCTCGAACAGATGGCCGCCGCCTACTCCAAGGACCCGTTCTCAGTTCCGGAAAGCTGGCGCAATTTCTTCGCGGCCATGGGCGATGCACCCGCCGAGACTGCACATGCAGCCACCGGCCCGGCCTGGAAACGCTCCGACTGGCCGCGCCAGGCCAATGGCGAGATGGTCAGCGCGCTGGGCGATATTGGCCCGGACGAGGCGGCCATGGTCGACAAGGTCGCCGCTCACGTCGGGAAGACCAAGCCGGAAGCGGCCCCAGAGGATGTCCGCGCTGCCACCCAGGCCTCGATCCGCGCCATCATGATGATCCGTGCCTATCGCATGCGCGGCCACCTGGCCGCTGATATGGACCCGCTCGGCCTGACCGATTTCGGCCCGCAGCCCGAACTGGACCCGGCCACCTATGGCTTTGCCGGTGCGGCCCTGGACCAGGAGATCTTCATCGACGGCTATCTGGGCCTGGAAACGGCCACGCCACGCCAGATGCTGGATATCCTCAAGCGCACCTATTGCGGTCCGGTGGGCGTGGAGTTCATGCATATCTCCAATCCGCAGGAGAAGGCCTGGCTGCAGGAGCGCTTCGAGGGCCCGGACAAGGACATTTCCTTTACCGCCGAAGGCAAGAAAGCGATCCTGTCCAAGCTGATCGAGACCGAGCGTTTCGAGCAATTCCTGCACAAGCGCTATCCGGGCACCAAACGTTTCGGCGCCGATGGTGCCGAAGCCATGGTCCCGGCGCTGGAACAGGTCATCAAGCGCGGTGGCGCGATGGGTGTCGAGGACATCATCATCGGCATGCCGCACCGCGGCCGTCTGAACATTCTTGCTGCCGTGATGGGCAAGCCGTACCACCAGATTTTCCATGAGTTCCAGGGTGGCAATACCCAGGGCGAGGACGAGTTCGGTTCCGGCGATGTGAAGTATCACCTGGGCGCCTCTTCCGACCGCGAATTTGATGGCAATACCGTTCACCTGTCGCTGACCGCCAATCCGTCGCACCTGGAAGCCGTCGATCCGGTTGTCCTGGGCAAGGCGCGCGCCAAGCAGGAAGAGAATTGCCGCAAGGAACCGGGCACCCCGCGCATGAATGTGCTGCCGCTGTTGCTGCATGGTGACGCGGCCTTTGCTGGCCAGGGCATCGTGACCGAATGTCTGGGCCTGTCCGGACTGCGCGGACACAAGACGGGCGGCGCCATCCACTTCATCGTCAACAACCAGATCGGTTTCACAACCGATCCCAAGGACAGTCGCTCCAGCCCCTATCCGTCCGATGTGGCGTTGATGGTGCAGGCGCCGATTTTCCACGTGAATGGGGACGATCCGGAAGCGGTGGTCCACGCGACCAAGATCGCCACGGAATATCGCCAGCTGTTCGGCAAGGACGTGGTGATCGACATGATCTGTTATCGCCGCTACGGCCACAACGAGGGCGATGACCCGACGTTTACCCAGCCGATCATGTACCGGATCATCAAGGACCTGCCGCCGGTCAAGAAGAAGTACCAGGATCGCCTGATCGCCGAGGGCACCATCAGCGCTGCGGAAGCAGAGGCGATGGAAAACGAGTTCGACACCTTCCTCGACAAGGAGTTCGAGGCGGGCAAGGAATTCGAACCCAAGAGCGCGGACTGGCTGGATGGGCGCTGGTCGGGCCTGGGCCTGCCGGAAGGTGATGATCGCCGCGGCGAGACCAGTGCGACGACCGAGAGCCTGAGCGCTGTTGGTATGGCGATGACCGAGATCCCGGACGGTGTGAACATCCACCGCACGCTCAAGCGCGTCATCGACAATCGTCGCAAGATGATCGAAACCGGCAAGCGAATTGACTGGGCCACGGCCGAACACCTTGCCTTTGGCACGCTGGTCACCGAGGGCTTCCCGGTGCGCCTGTCGGGCCAGGATTGTGGTCGCGGTACGTTCTCGCAGCGCCATTCCCACATCATCGATCAGCAGACCGAAGAGCGCTACACACCGCTCAACCACCTGGCGGACGATCAGAAGAAGTATGAAGTCATCGACTCCATGCTGTCCGAGGAAGCCGTGCTCGGTTTCGAGTATGGCTACTCCCTGTCTGCTCCGAACACGCTGACCATGTGGGAGGCACAATTTGGTGACTTCACCAATGGCGCCCAGGTGATCATCGACCAGTTCATTTCCTCCGGTGAGCGCAAATGGCTGCGCATGTCCGGCCTGGTGATGCTGTTGCCGCATGGCTATGAGGGCCAGGGACCGGAACACTCGTCCGCACGCCCGGAGCGCTTCCTGCAGCTGTGTGCCGAGGATAACATGCAGGTCGCGAACTGCTCGACCCCGGCCAATTACTTCCACATCCTGCGTCGTCAGATTCACCGCAATTTTCGCAAACCGCTGGTGATCATGACGCCGAAGAGCCTGCTGCGTCACAAGCGCTGCGTCTCTTCGCTGAAGGCCATGGGGCCGGGATCCACCTTCCACCGCGTGCTGTGGGATGATGCCGATCCGGTAAAGAAGAACCAGGGCGAGATCTCGCACACGGATGTGACATTGAAGCCGGATGACCAGATCCGCCGTGTCGTCCTGTGTACGGGCAAGGTCTATTACGATCTGCTGGAACGCCGCGAGGAGAAGGGCGTCGACGACGTCTACATCCTGCGCACCGAACAGCTCTACCCCTTCCCGTTCAAGGCCCTGCTGGAAGAAATGGCGCGTTTCCCGAACGCGGAAGTCGTCTGGTGCCAGGAAGAGCCCCGCAATATGGGCTACTGGACCTTCATGGAGCCGAATATCGAATTCGTGCTGACCAAGGTCACCGGCGAAACCAAGCGCCCGTCCTATGTCGGCCGGCCGCCGACCGCATCAACCGCCACCGGCATCGCCTCGAAACACAAAGAACAGCAAGACGCGCTCGTCGAAGAAGCGCTGTCCTAACGCCCGAAGATCAACAGGAAAGATAAACTCATGACCGACATCATCGTTCCCGTACTCGGTGAGTCCGTAACCGAAGCCACCGTTGGCGGCTGGATGGTCAAGGCCGGTGACAGCGTCTCCAAGGATGACGTTCTGGTCGAGCTGGAAACCGACAAGGTCGCCGTGGAAGTGCGCGCCGAAGCTGATGGCGTCATAACGGCCATCGTCGCCGAGGAAGGCGACACGGTAGAAATCGGTGCCAAACTGGCAGAGATGGGCGGCGCTGGCGCTGCTGCTGCCGAAGCTCCGGCCGTCGAGGAAACCGCGCCTGCAGCTGCGGCCTCCGGGTCCACGACTGACGCAACCGTTCCCCAGATGGGCGAGAGCGTCACCGAGGGCACGATTGGCGGTTGGCTGGTCAATGTTGGCGATACGGTCGAAGTCGACCAGGCCCTGGTTGAAATCGAGACGGACAAGGTCGCGGTTGAAGTCCCTTCTCCCGTTGCCGGCACGGTTACCGAACTGCTGGTTGGCGAAGGTGACAGCGTAGCACCCGGCGACGCCGTCGCGCGCATTGCGGAAGGCGCGGGTGCCGTCGCCGCTCCGGCTGCAGCCCCGGCCGCAGCGCCAGCAGCGGCAGCTCCGGCGGCGACCGGCGGCATTGCCATGCCGTCTGCCCAACGCGTCATTGAAGAGAACAAGCTGGACGCTCGCTCCATCGCCGGAACCGGCAAGGACGGACGCATCACCAAGGCCGACGCCAAGGCCGCAGCAGCTGCACCAGCTCCGACGGCTGTCCCGGCGACATCAGCACCTGCGGCTGCTCCCGCAGCCCCGGCCGCACCGCGTGAAACCGGTCCGCGCGAGGAACGTGTCCGCATGACACGTCTGCGCCAGACAATCGCCAAGCGGCTAAAGGATGCACAGAACTCTGCCGCGATCCTGACCACCTACAATGAAGCCGACATGTCGGCGATCATGAAAGCCCGCAAGGCCCACCAGGAAGCCTTCGTGGCCAAACACGGTGTGAAGCTCGGCTTCATGTCCTTCTTCGTGAAGGCTTGCGTCAATGCTCTGAAAGAGATTCCGGCCGTCAATGCCGAGATCGATGGCACCGACATCATCTACAAGAACTACTACGACATGGGCGTTGCCGTCGGCACGGATCGTGGCCTGGTGGTTCCGGTTGTGCGTGATGCGGACCAGATGTCTCTCGCTGATATCGAGAAGGAGATCATCTCCCTCGGCAAGAAGGCCCGCGACGGCAAGCTGACCATCGAGGACATGCAGGGCGCCACATTCACCCTGTCCAATGGAGGCGTCTATGGATCCCTGATGTCCATGCCGATCCTCAATGCCCCGCAATCGGGCATTCTCGGCATGCACAAGATCCAAGAACGTCCGGTGGCCGAGAACGGTCAAGTCGTCATCAAGCCGATGATGTATCTGGCACTGTCCTACGACCACCGCATTGTCGACGGCAAGGAAGCAGTGACCTTCCTCGTCCGCGTCAAGGAAAACCTCGAAGATCCTCAGCGCATGCTCTTTGATCTTTGATCGACCTCACGCGTGATAGATTGCGTTTGCTCCGCTGGATAGCAGCGGGGCTCGCAATCGTACGTGTGGGCATTTCCATTCGCCATTTCCTGGTCGCCTGGCTGTTGCACCTGGGATTGCTCTCCGCGGAAGGCGATTCCATCCGGCTGATTCTGCTGAACCTGCCCGCAACACAGATGACGGCCTGGACCGTCTATATGCTGTGTTACGGTCTAACTGCGTATTTCCTGTTCCGCGGACAACGCTGGGCCATCGTCAGCGCTTCAATCGCCTTCCTGGCGGATTTCGGCTTCTGGGCCGCTTTGGTCATCATGCCAGCCTATGACAGCGTGTATGATTTCAACTTCACCATCGGCGACATCCTGATCAATTCGCTGGCCATGCTGGTTCTGCTCGGGAGTCTGACATTGAACCTGCTCCCGAAATTCACCCGCTAGGGGTCTAGTTTCCACCTTCGATTGGTAGAACTGCCGCCGATACGCCCTAGAATATTTGCAGGACCAACGGGGGCGAGCTTGCAAAAACTCACCACAGCGACAGCCATTCTGGCGGCGGGACGCGCCGCATACAGTTTTTGGTACATTGCCGTTGGGCTTCTGGCAGCGGTCGGGATGGAAAAACCGCTGTGGTCCACGCCGATGGAAGCCAACAGCCTGGGGCAACTGGACCTTTTGCAGTATCTGATCTGGTTCAGCTATGCCGCAGGCTACGCGCTGACCGCCTACCTGCTGATCAACAGATCACGCTGGGCCATGGTGACGGCGGGCTACGCGTTCGCGGTCGATATGAGTTATTGGGTGACCATGGCCACACACGAGAGTTATGTGAGTCTGATGTCCCTTGCGGACGGCTATCTCGATCTTGTGGTGAACTCGGTGAACTTCCTCATCCTGATTGGGACGGCCTTGGTCACGGCCCGCCAATGGCTCCTGCCGGTCGACAGGGTATGACTGGCGAACTGCTTGTTAACGGTCCAACTTTTAAAACCCCCTGCGACCGGCTTGGGCCGCCGGTCCTTGGGGGGGCCATGTCCTATATTCGTTACGCTGTACTTCTGGTGTGCGCCTTGCGGGTCATTCACAGCCTGCCCTTCTACCTTACCGCGATGACGCATGACTGGGTCCTGCCGCCCTGGGGCGCACCGGATCCAACTGTCCTGCACGTTCTCAGCGAGGTCGGACCGCTTCAGCTCGTTCTGTGGACGGCTTACATGATCGGGTATTCCACGACGGCGATCGCACTCCTGATCCACAGGCCCGGATCTGTCCTCCTATCGCTGGTCGCCGCGGGAACCGCTGTCCTCAGCGATTTTGGATACTGGATCTGGGTGACCTAGCAGACCAGTAATCTTGCCGTCGAAAAACCGTCCTTCTCGATTGAAGACACGTTGATGAATATCGCCAGCCTTCTGGTGCTGCTCGGTGTCAGCCTTATGTTCTTCGACGAACGCAAACGGAGGATCTGAAGGGGTCTTGAGCGAGAACACTTTCGATGTATGTCGTTTATCCAAAATCACCCCGCTTCATCGTCCATCGACCGTAGCCTGGCTGGGGAGCTAACCCGATGATCAACTGGAACAGTCATACCGCACGTTCTCCGCTTTTTCGGTGGATCTCTCTCGCCTCTATCCTGCTCGGTCTCTACAGCCTGCGCTTCCTGCTCGTAGGCTGGGCCGCGCCGATGAACGGTCATGTTTTCTTCCTCAGCTCACCGGCAGTGGCCCCTGATCTTGCCACCGTGCCCTGGATTTCTCAGTTACTGCGCTCGCTGGTAGTTATCGGCGATTTCGCGCTGCCAGTATTGATCCCGCGCAAACCACTCTGGGCGCTCTACCTAGCACCGACTCTCCTGGTCGCCGCGCAGGCCGGCTGGATCGAAGCAACATTTTCTGGCGGCAGTTATGCTGCCCATGCGGCCGTAACAGATGGTAACAGCCTGGACTGGGCAGAGCTGCTTGACTGGCTCAAGCTGATCCTGCGCCTTCTCGTCGTCGGCGGGGTCTTTTATTTCGTGCTTTCCAACAACGCAAAATCTCGCTAACTGCTTTGTCTCAACAACAAAATATGTTTATGTTGACCCTATGCCAACGCTTGTAAAGGCCCTCACTCTTCGATGGATGATGATGCTCGCGATTGCGGGTTGGGCCTCTGTTCAGGCCACGTCTGCCATTTCGATTTTGCTCGTAATGATGGGTCAGGGCACAGCCATCGGGCTGGACCCGAACCGGATCGTCGTCCTGACATCACTTCATAGCTGGGAAATTGCCGCGGCCTTCATCAATGCACTGGCCTATTGGGCATCCGTAGTCGGCTTGTATCTGCGCCGCCATTGGGCCTTCTACACTTATTGTCTGGCTGTATTTGTCGATCTGGCCGTCTGGCTCTCCTATTCCGCAGATCCATCCTATGACCAGATTGCCGGCGGCCAGAATATCTGGCTCGACTGGCTGGTGAACATAGCCCTCCTGTCCGGCATTCTCGGCTTCATCTTCCTGCGCACTCGAAAGCCCGTGCGCTGGTAGTGCAATCCGGCCTTGCGCAGCCGGGACATATTGGCCCTTACCTTGTCTTCATATCCCGGGCATATAGGGACACATCCCTTCCTTCCCCAATCACGAGGCAAACATGTCGGATAGCTTTGACGTCGTCATCATCGGTGGTGGCCCGGGCGGATATAACTGCGCGATCCGCGCCGGACAGCTCGGCCTCAGGGTGGCCTGTATCGAAATGCGTGGCACGCTTGGCGGCACCTGCCTGAATGTCGGCTGCATCCCGTCCAAGGCTCTGCTACACGCCTCCGAACTCTACGAAGCCGCAAATACCGAGTTTGCCAAGCTCGGAATCAAGACCTCCGGTGTCGAAGTCGACCTTCCCGTCATGCTGGCCCAGAAGGACGACGCCGTTGACGGTCTGACCAAGGGCGTCGAATTCCTGTTCAAGAAAAACGGTGTTGAATACATCAAGGGCAAAGGTCGCATCGCCAGTGCCGGTCAGGTCGAGGTCGAGCTCGCCGAGGGCGGCAGCCAGACCCTTTCGACCAAACATATTGTCATAGCCACAGGCTCTGAAGTCACGCCGCTGCCCGGCGTGGAGATCGACGAGAAACGGGTTGTGTCCTCAACCGGAGCGCTTTCGCTGGAGAAGATCCCGGGCAAACTTGTTCTCATTGGCGCTGGCGTGATCGGTCTGGAGCTGGGCTCGGTCTGGCGCCGCCTAGGCGCAGAGGTCACCGTGGTCGAGTATCTCGATCGCATCCTGCCCGGCATGGACAGCGAGCTCGCCAAAACGGCTCAGCGCACGCTCAAGAAACAGGGCATGGAGTTCAAGCTGGGAACCAAGGTCACCGGTATCGACAGCTCTGATCCGGACTTGCTGAAAGTCGCCATCGAACCCGCTGCCGGCGGCGATGCCGAAACAATCGAAGCCGATACGGTTCTCGTCTGTATCGGTCGCCGTCCCTACACGGAAGGCCTTGGCCTGGAGAATGTCGGCGTCCAGCCGGATCAACGCGGCGTCATTGCCAATAATCACTTCCAGACCTCCGCCGAGAATGTATGGGTCGTCGGCGATTGCACCCATGGCCCGATGCTGGCGCACAAGGCCGAGGATGAAGGGGTCGCCTGTGCCGAACGCATCGCGGGCAAGGCCGGACATGTGAACTATGGTGTCATTCCCGGCGTGGTCTACACAGCACCGGAGATCGCCTCCGTTGGGCTGACCGAGGACGAGCTCAAGGAAAGCGGCCGCAAGTACAAGAAGGGCAAATTCCCCTTCCAGGCCAATTCCCGCGCCCGTACCAACCACACGACAGACGGTTTTGTGAAAATCCTCGCTGATGCGGAAACGGACGAGATCCTGGGCGCTCACATGATCGGCGCCAATGTCGGCGAGATGATCGCCGAGGTCTGCATCGCAATGGAATTCCGCGCTGCCTCGGAGGACCTGGCCCGCACCTGCCACCCGCACCCGACCCTGACGGAAGCTGTCCGACAGGCGGCCATGGGTGTCGAGGGCTGGACCATGCAGGCCTGACCCGAAAATCCAGATACATGGCGCCTTCGGGTGCCATGTATTCACAGCCTTTCGTCACAAAATTCGATTGTGACACGAAATTGAACGGACAACCGGGAACGGATCAGGCATATAGCTGGTCCGGTGAGTGCCCCGATCGGGCACCCTCGGCTTTGGGGGCCTTTGGACCGGTATCATGACGCTCGAGATTGCATCTTCCCGCTTGCGACTGATCGCACTCGACGCCGAGCTTGCCCGCCTGCAGCTCGACGACCGGCTGGCCTTTTTCAAGGCTCTGGGCGTCGAAATCGAACCCAGCTGGCCGCCGGAACTCATGGATAAAAACGCCCTGCACTGGGCAGCCGACCGGCTAAGTGACGAGCCGGGTCAGCAAGGCTGGCACGCCTGGGTCTATATCTCCCCCGTGCTCAATCGCCTGGTGGGGTGCGCCGGCTACAAGGGACCACCGGATGCGAACGGCTCCGTCGAGATCGGCTATTCCATGCTGCAATCCTATCGTGAACAGGGCCTGGCGACCGAAGGAGTCATGACACTTCTGGAATGGGCCTACAGACACGAGACTGTCAAATCGATCACCGCCGTGACACGCGCCGATCGCGATGCCTCTCACCGCGTGCTCGAAAAAGCCGGTTTCCAGCTGGTGGGCACGCGTTTCGATGAAGCCGAGGATTGCGACGTCGTCGAGTGGGAACACCGTCCAGCCCGCGAAGTTGCGGCCTGACCTCGTGTCACATTCCTGAACTAGTCGCCCAGCAAGGTCCGGATATGATCGAGATAGGCCTGCCAGGCCTTGCGTCCCGTTGCAGTCAGGCTGGCGCGGGTGTGCGGTTTTCGATCGACAAACTGTTTCTCGATTCCGACATATCCCGCACCTTCCAGCTTGCGCAGGTGCACTGACAAATTGCCGTCACTGGCCCCGGTCTTGTCCTTGAGCTCGTTGAAACTGGCACTCTCCACCGAGGAGAGATAGGCCATAAGACCCAGTCTCAACTTGCCATGGATGACATCATCCAGGCCGGACGCGTCAAACTCGTCTGCCATGATCAGCTCTCTGCGGCGGGTTCAGCGCGCAACAAAAGCACACCCGGCACGACCGCGACCAGCAGCACACTCAACACACAGAAAAGATAGAGTTCCGCGGTGCCGATGAAACTGGTGCCCACAGCGCAAAGTATCCAGCTGATCCAGGCCATGACTTTCATCCAGCGCGGGCCACCGAGCGCGGCAACCGTGGTGAAGGCAATGCCATAAGACGCCAGCGAAAACAGCGGGATAGTGTCGAAGAGCGTCTGTTCAATCCGCCCCATGGAAAGAGCTGCGACCAGACCTAGCGTATAGGCCACAATGGAGATGAACATGGCGTGCCAGACAGCACGGTCGCCGCGGTTTCCAGCTGATCCGGAACCCGGCTTCACGCTCATGCCCTTGCGCAACACCCCCGACCCGATTGAACCGACAACTCCAAAACTCAGCCAGACGAGGCCCACCTGTTCGATCGGCAGGCCGGCGCGCCCCGTCAGAATGAACCAGTGTGCCAACAGGGCCAGCGAGGCCAAGCTGCCCCACCAGATAAAAAAGCGTCCGGACAGGATGGGTGCACGCTCGCCGGCTTCCGCCATTTCACGCAAATAAGACAGGTCAGTATCGCTGCTCATAATATCTCTCCAAGTACTTTATAGTTCAAAGTAGAAGCTTTGCATCGCTCTGTCAATTACGGACCCTGCATCACAGGATGCGTGTTCAGTCACGGACGCAAATTGACCGGGGAAGATCAGCCCTGGCTGCGCGGATGTGCCTTGTCGTAAAGCTTCAGCAGATTGTCGGCCTCCACCTCGGCATAGACCTGGGTCGTGGAAAGACTGGCATGACCCAACAATTCCTGGATGGCCCTCAGATCTCCACCATGTGCCAGAAGGTGGGTGGCAAAGGCATGGCGCAAAGCATGCGGCGTCGCACTGGGCGCCAGCCCCAGCGCGAGACGCATGTCCTCGACCAGTTTCTGCACTGGCCTCGGGCCCAGTGGACCGCCGCGCACGCCGCGGAAAAGCGCGACTTCCGGCTCGAGATCAAAAGGGGCCAGCGCGGCATATTTACGAACAGCCTCTGCCACATTCGGCAAAACCGGGACCAGCCGGGTCTTTCCGCCCTTGCCGGTCACACGCAAGCCCTCGCCCAGCGATCGGTCCCGCCCGGTCAGTGACAGGGCCTCGGAGATGCGAAGACCGCAGCCGTACAAGAGCAGCAGAACTGCAACATCGCGTGCGGCGACCCAGTCGGGCACATCCCGCTCGCCAACCTGTTCGACCAGGTCCCGCGCGGCTGTCTCACTGATCGGTTTGGGTTTGGATCGCGGCACCTTGGGTAGCTCCACCAGCAACAAGGCCGTGCTCGACACCTCCCAGCGACGCTCGAGATAGGTGTAGAAGGAGCGCAGCGCCGACATCTCACGCGCCAGCGAACGCGCCGCCAGGCCCGTCTTGCGCCGCGCAGCCATGAAGGCCCGGAAGTCACGCGCACTCACTTCACTGAGCGTTTGCAGCGAAACAGCCTCGCCGAGATGACCGGTCAGGAAGGCCACAAAGCCCGAAATGTCCCGTTGATAGGCATCCACCGTCTTGAGGCTCAACCGGCGTTCACCCGCAAGGTGCTGGAGGAAAGCTGTCAGCGCGTCCGAGGCGCTGGTCTTCAGCGCGGATGCATCCATTGCACAATCAGTCGCTCGGTAACGCGGGCCAGGAAGTTGAGCAATTCCGTACCCTGTCCGAACTGGAAGAGTTGCGGATCCCGCGCTGCCAGCGCGAACAGGCCGTCATGCCCATGAAAGTCCAGACGCACAATGGCCTGGGACCGCATCCGGGCTCCCTGCTGGCCATAGATTTCATGCGCACGCTCTGCATCGACAGGACCGACTATTTCCACCCGCTCGCCCATCACACTGGAGACCATGCCCTCGGACGCGCCCAGAACGGATTCCGCACTCTTGAGCGGCGCATGGCCCTCGATCAGCACCCGGCAGACATCAACGCCCAGCGCCCCGGTGAGGCGGCTGGAGATCTTGCGGTCCAGGCCTGCAAGACTGTCCACTTCAAGCAAGCCCAGGACGGCAGCATGGATCTGGGACTGGATGGCCAGATTGGCGCGGGCCGTCTCGACAATGCTCTCATTCATCGCCTTGTACTGGCGCAGTTCGCCCATCAGCTTTTCGCGTGCGGCATTGCCGATATCGATCACACCCTCGGCAGACGGGTTTTCGGTTACGCGCGCAAAGAGCTCGGCGTCCTCGCGGACGAAATCCGGATTGCGCATCAGGAACTCCCGGATCATCTCGATATCGAGCTGGCCGGACCGGGTTTCGTCAGTGGTCGTGGACATAGGCTTTGCCTCTTCTGGCGCTGACGGGCAATTTGAGGGCCCGTACAAACCGAATCATTTCTGACATTCTGCCCTGTGACCGAGCCGAAAGTGAAATCGCAAAGCCGAGCCGCGGTACTTTTTCCGATGCCGCTGCCGGAGGCGTTTGACTATTGGGTGCCCGATGGCCTGGAGCTCCACCCGGGTGATCACGTCATTGCCCCGCTCGGTCAGCGCCGCGCCCACGGCGTGGTCTGGGCCATCAAGGACGGCCCCGGCGAACGGGAATTGAAGAGCGTAGAAAGCCGCATGGATGGCGCACCCATCCCCGAAGGCACACGCAATCTCGTCGACTGGGCCGCAAAATACCTGGTCCAGCCACCCGGAATCCTCCTGCGTTCGGTCCTGCGCAGCCAGGACGCCCTGAAACCCTCGCCGACCGAGACACTCTATGTCCGCGGCGATGCGGAGCCTCCGCGCATGACCGCTGCGCGCGAAAAAGTGCTCGATGCCGTAGACAGTCTGACAGAGGCCAGCGCCGCCGATATCGCCCGCGAAGCCGGGGTGAGCTCTGGTGTTGTAAAGGGCCTGGCCGAGACCGGGGCCCTGCACTCGATCACCAAGCTGGTGGACCCACCCTTCGACAAGCCGGATCCGGAGCTGGAGGGCCTGCCGCTGACACAGCTCCAGGCCGAAGCGGCGGGTGTGCTCCGACGCCTGGTCAAGACAGGCGGTTTCCAGTCTGCCCTGCTGGACGGTGTCACCGGTTCGGGCAAGACGGAAGTCTATTTCGAGGCCATCGCCGAGATCCTGCGCCAGGACGAGCGGGCCCAGATCCTGATCATGCTGCCGGAGATCGCGCTGACCGAGGCCGTGCTCAGCCGGTTCGAGAAACGCTTCGGCGCGCAGCCGGCCCTCTGGCATTCCGGTGCCGGGCCGAAGAACCGCCGCCGCGCCTGGCGCGAAATCGCGGAAGGTCGCGCCCGTATCGTTGTCGGCGCGCGGTCCGCGCTGTTCCTTCCCTTCCCCAATCTCAAGATGATCATCGTCGACGAGGAACACGACCCGACCTACAAACAGGGAGAGGGGCTGCATTACCAGGCGCGTGATCTGGCCGTGGTCCGGGCCAAGCTGGAAGGCGCCAATGTCATCCTGGCCTCGGCGACGCCCTCGCTGGAGAGCCTGACCAATGCCCAGGCCGGGCGTTATGTGCATGTCCGTCTGCCAGCCCGTCCCGGTGCGGCTATCCTGCCGGCGGTTGATACAATTGACCTGCGCGAGACCCCGGCCGAGGACGGTCGCTGGCTCTCCCCGCCGCTGATCGAGGCCATGCGCGACACGCTGGAGCGCGGTGAACAGAGCCTGCTCTATCTCAACCGCCGCGGTTACGCGCCGCTGGTTCTGTGCCGCAAGTGCGGGCACCGCATGGTCTCGCCGGACACCCAGTCCTATCTGGTCGAGCACCGCTATACCGGCCGCCTGGTCTGTCACGTCACCGGCTTTTCCATGCCCAAACCCAAGCTGTGCCCGAACTGCAAGGCCGAGGACAGCCTGACCTCTGTAGGGCCCGGCGTGGAACGGGTCGCCGAGGAAGCGCGCCATCTCTTCCCCGAAACCCGGGTCGAGATCTATTCCTCCGACAGCTCCTCCGGTGCCGACATTGTCGAGCGTATGGAAAACAGCGAGATCGATATCCTGGTCGGTACCCAGATTGCCGCCAAGGGTCACAACTTCCCCAACCTGACCCTGGTCGGCGTGATCGACGCGGATCTGGGCCTGGCGGGCGGTGATCCACGTGCAGGCGAGCGTACCTATCAGACCCTGGTCCAGGTGGCGGGCCGGGCCGGCCGCGCCGAACGCCCGGGACGCGCCCTCCTGCAGACCCACCAGCCCGAACACGAAGCCATCCAGGCCCTCGTTGCCGGGGATCGGGACGCCTTCCTGGAAACCGAGATCATGGCGCGTGAAATGCTGGGCCTGCCACCGTTCGGGCGCATGGCCTCGATCGGTTTCATGGCCATGAACCCCAAGGCCGTCGAGGACGCCGCCGCCAATTTCGCAGCAGCAGCGCCGGTCACTGACGGTGTGGAAATCTGGGGCCCGGCCGAACCCCCGCTCGCCATCGTGCGCGGCTGGCACCGCCGCCGCGTTCTCGTGCGCGCTGACAAGACCATCGATATGTCCGCCTATGTCCGCGCCTGGCGCAAACGCGTGAAAACCCCGCCCTCGGTGCGGGTCTCCGTGGATATCGATCCCTACAGCTTTCTCTAGGACGCTCGCCAAAGTTTCAGCGAAGGCCAGACCGAGATCGCGGATGACATCACACGCACAGCGCGTTAGGAGTGCACAAAGACCCTACAACCGGAACGACCATTCATGATCGAATTTCTCACCTCGCCTGCCGTCTGGATGTCCCTGCTGACGCTGACCTTCCTGGAAGTCGTGCTGGGTGTGGACAATGTGGTCTTTGTTTCGGTTGCCTCGCAGCGCCTGCCCGAGGAAAAACAGGCCAAGGGCCGTGATATCGGCATCTGGTCCGGTGCGGCCATGCGCATCCTCTTGCTGTTTGCCCTGGTCTGGCTGACCGGGCTGACCCATGCCACCCTCTTCACCCTGCCGGAGATGTTTGCCGGCCTGGCGGATCCGGAGCATCCCGAAGTGCTGATGGATATAACGCTGGAAGATGTGATCCTGTTTGGCGGCGGTCTCTTCCTGTTGTGGAAGGGCACCGAGGAAATCCACGACACGATCGAGGGCGAGCATCACGGCACCGGTGGCGGAAAGGTCTCTTCCATGTTCATCGTGGTCGCCCAGATGACCGCCATCAACATGGTCTTCTCGCTGGACAGTGTGCTGACCGCCGTGGGCATGACCCGCGATCTGGGCGGTGACGGCGCCGAAGGCATCCGCCTGGCCGTCATGGTCCTGGCCGTGGTCATCTCGACCATCATCATGGTCGCCTCGGCCAAGTCGGTTGCCGGCTTCCTGGAGAAATACGCCACCGCGAAAATGCTGGCCCTGTGCTTCATCCTGCTGGTCGGCATGGCCCTGGTCGCCGACGGCCTCGGCTTCCACATCCCGCGCGGCTATCTCTACTTCGCCATCGCCTTCTCCCTCTTCGTGGAGACGCTGAACATCCTGGCCCGCAACAAGCGCGAGGCGGACAAGGCAGCGGAGGGGCATTAGCCTTCCGGGAAATACCCCAGCAGCCCCGTGCTCTTGTCCAGATCCTCGCGGTCTTCCAGCTGGTCGGGATTGAAGCTCCAGAGCTCAGCCACGCGCAGGTGATCATCCTCGGCCGGGGTCAGGCCCTGCATCTCTTCCGGTTCACGCCCGGTGAGGTCGCCAAAGCCCAGCTCTATCTCTTCCGGCGTGGTCTCTCCGAAATTGTCGAGGAAACCGTCGCCCTGGCCCACATAGGTGAGGCCGCGGATCAGCTTGCCGTCGCGAGCGCGATACCAGGCGATGTAACCTGCACCGGGAAAGGCTCCAAAAAACTGGGCTTCGCCGAAGTTTGCGGAGAGCTTTTCGAGCACCTCTTCCACCTCGACAACAGACAGTTCGTCGACCGGGCCGAGATGCCGGGTCGTCACCGCGACCCAGCCGTCAATCACCGGCGTCACAAATGCCGCCGGATTGATCGCCAGCTTGCCAAAACCCGCCGCGCTCATCTCCTGCGTCATCTTGAGGCCTGAGGCCCAGTTGCTGGCCTGGACATCTTCCAAGCCCAGCGCATCGACCACGGCCTGCGGATCATCCGCGCGCACGGCGAGCCAGTTGGAACTGCGGCCGAATTTCGCGGGCCGGTCAGGGCGGTCGGAGACCGGGTGCGCCAGGCGCACGAATTGCGGCGCGGTGTTCTCAGCCGTGCCTTGAATGCCACCAAACAATCGAGCCAGAAATTCCACCAGCATGTCGGGTCCTTTATCGAAGTGGCGGCAGCATGCATGTCTGGAGGGGAAGGTCCAGCGGGTGACAGTAATCCAGTCCAAGACGGGGCATTGGCGTGAATTTCGGTGCTCCGTCATCCCACGGTGGCTGCGCAGCAGGCATCCGGGGGACCTCAGCTATCCTGTCGGCAGGCGAGCTGAGGTCACCCGGACAAGCCGGGTGATGACGGTGAAAGATATGGCCAACTCCTATCTGACTCACCATTGTCATCCCTGCGAAGGCAGGGGTCCCGGTCGTAGGCTGGGTTCTGAAACCCCAACTCCCCTTAAACCTCATGCCGAGATGGGGCCTTACAGGGTTATTCAGGTCAAGGGTGTAACCGCGAGGCGGCGCTTCGCGCCCTTGACCTGAATAACCCTGTAAGGCGAACTGCCTGCATGAGATTTAAGCTCCCGACCCTCCCCACTAGGGAGGTGATCCGGAACGCGGAGATCAGCTCGCTACGCTCGTCCCCTTCGACCTCACCTTCGCCAAGGCTTCGGCGAGCCCACTTCCCCAGAGGGGAAGATAAATTCCCTCCCGCCACCCCACTGTCAGCAATCTCAGCAGCTCGCCATTCTCCCGGCAGGCGAGGCGCGCTAGTGTTTGGCGACTCAGACGAGGGGAAGCGGAATGGCCATCACGAAACCGGTCGACAAGAACAGTCATGTCTATCTGATCGACGGGTCAGGCTATATCTTCCGCGCCTATCACGCCCTGCCACCGCTGACCCGGTCCGACGGTACGCCGGTCGGGGCTGTGCAGGGCTTCTGCAACATGTTGTGGAAGCTGCTGGAGGACCTCAAGGGTGAGGACCAGCCGTCGCACCTGGCGGTGATATTTGATCATTCCGGCAAGTCCTTCCGCAATGACATGTACCCGCAATACAAGGCCCACCGTCCGCCCGCACCGGAGGACCTGGTGCCGCAATTCTCCATCATCCGCGATGCGACGCGCGCCTTCGGCACGCCCTCGATCGAGAAGGAAGGCTTTGAGGCGGATGACCTGATCGCGACCTATGCCCGCCAGGCCGAGGCCAAGGGCGCGGACGTCACCATCGTCTCCTCGGACAAGGATCTGATGCAGCTGGTCTCGGACAAGATCACCATGTTCGACGCCATGAAAAACAAGCGCATCCAGGCCCCGGAAGTGCACGAGAAGTTCGGCGTCGGTCCGGACAAGGTGATCGATATCCAGTCCCTGGCCGGCGACAGTGTCGACAATGTTCCGGGTGTCCCCGGCATCGGTGTGAAAACCGCGGCCCTGTTGATCAATGAATATGGCGATCTCGATACGCTGCTCGCGCGGGCCGAGGAGATCAAGCAGAAGGGCCGCCGCGAGAAACTGCTCAATCATGCCGATGATGCGCGCATTTCCCGTGACCTGGTGACGCTGAAGGTCGACACGCCCATCGATACGCCGCTGGAAGAGTTCGGCATGTCCGACCCGGATCCGGAAACCCTGGTCGGCTTCCTCAAGGGCATGGAATTCCGCACATTCACCCGCAAGGTCGAGGAAGCGCTGGGCGGCCCGGTTGCCGACGAGACGGGTGACGCCACCGCACCGATTGACCGCTCCAAATATGAGTGCGTGACCACGATGGCCGACCTGGAACGCTGGATCGCACGCTGTGAAGAGGTGGGCATTGTCGCGGTGGATTGTGAGACGGACGCGCTCTCGGCCACCGCCTCCGGCCTGGTCGGTGTCAGCCTGGCCACTGCGCCGGGCGAGGCCTGTTACATCCCGCTCGCCCATGTCGACCCGCAAGGCTCTGGTGACATGTTCGATACCGGCGCGGCACCGGAACAGATCGGCATGCAAGCCGCCCTCGATATGCTTCGCCCGATGCTGGAAAATCCGGCGATCCTGAAAGTCGGCCAGAACTTCAAATATGATCTCGCCGTCTTCGGTCGTTATGACATCACGGTCGCGCCCTATGACGACACGATGCTGATCTCCTATGTCATGGCCGCGGGGCTGGAAAAACATGGCATGGACGCCATGGCCGAGCGCCATCTGGGCCATACCTGCCTGTCCTTCAAGGATGTCTGCGGCACGGGCAAATCCCAGATCTCCTTCGACAAGGCCGCCCTCGACAAGGCCACGGAATACGCGGCGGAAGACGCCGATGTGACCCTGCGCCTGTGGGAGATCCTGAAACCGGCCATGGTCGCCAAGAAAAAGGCTACCGTCTACGAAACGCTGGAACGGCCCATGCCGCAGGTGCTGTCCGACATGGAACGCGCCGGCATCAAGGTCGATCCGGACCAGCTGCATCGCCTCTCTTCCGACTTCGCCCAGAAAATGATGGCCGCCGAGGCCACCGCCCACGAAGCAGCGGGCCGCGAGTTCAATCTGGGTTCTCCCAAACAGATCGGCGAGATCCTGTTCGGCGAGATGGGCCTGCCGGGGGGCAAGAAAACCAAGACCGGCGCCTGGTCCACCGATGCCGCCGTGCTCGACAGCCTGGCCGCCGAAGGACATGCCCTGCCGGTCGCACTGCTGGAATATCGCCAGTTCCAGAAGCTCAAATCCACCTATGCCGACGCGCTGATCTCGCATATCAATCCGCTGACCAAGCGGGTGCATGGTTCGTTCTCGCTGGCCTCGACCACGACGGGGCGCCTGTCCTCAACCGATCCGAACCTGCAGAACATCCCGATCCGCACCGAGGAAGGCCGCAAGATCCGCGAAGTCTTCATCGCCGAGCCGGGCAATGTCCTTGTTGCCGCTGACTATTCCCAGGTCGAGCTGCGCCTGCTCGCGCACATCGCCGGTGTGGATGCCCTCAAAGACGCCTTCCGCAATGGTGTCGACATCCACGCCATGACGGCCTCGGAAGTGTTTGATACGCCCATCGAGGGCATGGACCCGATGGTCCGCCGCAAGGCCAAGGCGATCAATTTCGGTGTCATCTATGGTATTTCCGCCTTTGGCCTGGCCAACCAGATCGATGTCTCGCGTGAGGAGGCCAAGGCCTTCATCGATGCCTATTTCGAGAAATTCCCGGGCATTGCCGACTATATGGAGCGCATGAAAACCGAGGCCAAGGAAACCGGTTATGTCGAGACGATCTTCGGCCGACGCGCCCATTTCCCGTCCATCCGCGACAAGAATCCGAACATGCGCATGTTCGCCGAACGCCAGGCCATCAACGCCCCGATCCAGGGCTCGGCCGCCGATGTCATCCGCCGCGCCATGATCCGCATGCCTGATGCGATCAATCGGGCCAATCTGGACGCCCGCATGTTGTTGCAGGTGCATGACGAACTGGTCTTTGAAGTCCCGGAAAACCAGGCCGATGACCTTATCGCCCTGACCAAGAAGGTGATGTCAGAAGCCTGCCGCCCGGCGCTGGAACTTTCGGTCCCGCTGGAGGTCGACGCCAAGGCCGGCGCGACCTGGGGCGAGGCGCACTAGAGCGCCTCACATCCAAACTGCCTGCGGTGAGCGTCGGCATCCTCGATGGTGACGCCACCCGAAAGCACGCGCCGCAACAGCACAAGTCCGGTCGATGTCGGGGCCAGCACGCTCTCGTCGTAATCGGCATAACCCGGGTCGGTATGAGTGTGATCCGGCGCGGGGCCATGCAGCAGGATCTCGGCCGCCGCGCCACCGAAATCACGATTGTTGAAGGCCGCGAAATTATTCGTCCGGGCGTCAAAGAAGCTGACCGAGACATAGCTCTCGCCTTCCAGCGCCGGCAGGGTGATCGCGACCGCGCCGTTGGAAACATCATACATGCAACCGGAATAGATGATGTCCGGGCTGGGCCGGACCACAGTGCGGGCCGTCTCGTCGATGGGCGGGAAATGGCCTGCTTGATTGGCCTCGCCGCCCAGCGTCTCGAACCGCTCCATCGCCTTGCCCATGATAAAGCCCGGCAAGAGGCCCAGCATTGCCTGGAAACCCAGGACGAGGCCGACGAGACCGGCGCCGACCGGGATCAGGATCTGTTTCATGCCCCACCTCCGCACGCCAGGCGCTCCACCACCGGAAGGACAGCGGTCGCTGGATCCTCTACGATGGCCTCTCCCGGATTATAGAGACGCAGTGTGAGGTTGAAGGCCCCCGCATTTTCCGGGCTCATCCAGTGGCCGATGGCCGGACGCTCCGAGACTGACACCACAAAACCGGTTTCTTCCGCGCCAATAGCATCGGCGGAAATCGAATAGGCTCCGGGCCCGCCCACCGGCAGGAAATCATCCTCGGCATACAGCGTCAGGCTCCACCAGCGGGCATCAGGCCGATCAGTGAAGAGAATTCGATAGTCGCAAGCCTGTTCCAGCGGGCGACCCTCGCTGTCCGCATCGGCCGAGAAGTAGATCGTCTCCGACCGGTTCAGCGCCAGCAGACCGCGGCGCGCGACAACAGCGCGGACGATATCCGGCGCGTCCGGTGACCCGACATGGATATTGGTCCGCCATGGCCCAACACTGACACCGCCAAAATCAGCCGGCCCGAACACCAGGAACACGGCCGCCGCAGCGCCCAGCACCAGACCGCCCAGGCCAGCAAGAAGAGATCGTATAATCATGCGCGGAGTGTAGGCGGGTGGCCAGTTAGAAGGAAGTCCGCTTCCGCCTCTCGGCCCTAACTGCAAGTCAGGGATTCGCGGCGCTGTGGACGCAAACGCGGGAGCGGCGAATGGACACCTGGACTGTCCACAAAGCCAGCGCGCGCCTGATCCCACATCGCATCACGCCGGGAGCAGAAGTGTTCGGCACTCGCGATGCCATGAAAGCTGGCATTTTCACAGACGGAGTGAAGCGTTTCCCAGTCCGTAACGTCGGCAAGCTCTTCACTGTTCAACCAGTCCAGGGTTGGCGCCGCCAATCGGTCAAACGCCTCACAATCGCCGAGCCGGGCATAAAGCCCCATCGTGACGGGCGGCACCGGTGGCCCCCAGTCCAGCTCGGAGGCAGTAAAACTCCACCACCCATTGTCGGCTTGCCATTGTGCGAGAGGTGCCAGAAACATCCCCATCTGCTCCAGATCCGATTGGGCAACCTGCGCACCGTCAGCCATGGCTGCGGCAGCTGCCAACGTAGAGCGGATCTGCCCCGAACCGTATATCCGCTCGGCCGACACCAGCGCCAGCGCTTGGTCCGGATAGCGGTGTTTGAGCAGGGTATGAACGTAGAGCCAGCGAACGGCATAATCTCCACCGCTGCTCCAATAGGCTTCGGAATGCCACTCCGGAAACCGCTCGGCCACATAAGGCTCACCCTCATAGGCATCAAATCCGAGCGTTGCTTGCCATTCAACGATGCGCCCCCGGTTCGACGCCATCATCGCCTCTGCAGCGGACAATTCGGCTATCGCTATCTCCGAGCCATGCAGGATAAGCCGAGCTTCAAAGGCGAGCCTCAAGTCATCCGCAAGCCGATCCTCAAAGACGATGAGAATCTGATCCGCGAGCGCTTCCGCCGCGGCAAATTCCTGTAGTGCGCGTTCGTATTCCCCTAGTACCATAGACGCCCGGGCGGACATGCTGTGCAGGTTCCATTCAATCAATGGGTCGGAGGCTCCGATAATCTGGAGCATTTCCCAGATCCGCCGGTGACGCCGCGCGCGCTCCTCCGCGCCGAGGCTTTCATAAGCCCCCACACCCAGTCCGCCCTCGCGCTGCCCATACCATTGAAGGACATGCCAGACCGCCGCATTCCGGGGCAGCCAGCGCACGTCCCCAAATCCCAACGGCCGCGCAAAAGCGTCCATCAATCCGATGATCAGCAGAAGGAGAACAAGAAATCGACGCATGCCAGCACCCCCAGTCAGGGCGATGCTGACACGTGCTATCCGGGGCCGCTAGCGGGACGGCGGGTTCGGCTGTCCACCATCCGGTCGTACCTACCTAGCCCTCCGAGCTGATGATCAGCTGGCTGTTGGCGCGATCGAAGATGATGCGGCGGTCTTCGAACATGGGCAGGCCCATGAACATCGCCGGGGTGTCGCCATGACCGAGCATTCGGAAGACCGCGCTGTCCATATAGGTAACATGAACATCGTCGAGCCTCAGATTTCCCATGCCCAGATCGATATCGCTGATAATCGGCGCGCGAACTTGTTCACCCGAAAAACCACGCAGGCGGCGGGTCTCGTCGAACTCATCGTCCTCGCTATAGCCAAGCGCCTCGAAGCTTGGGGCATTGATCACATGGTGAGCGGCGCCCAGATCTAGAATGGCGTGCGCTTCAACCCCGCTGATGCTCACCGGAAAGGTCGCAAATCCGACTTCGTTGAGCTCGTAGTCAGCGCGGCTCCAACCCGTCGTAACAGCCGAGAAATCCGCGTCTGCGTCGTAGAGGACAAAGCGGTTGTCGGCGAAATCGAACTCTACGCCATAGGCGTTGAGCAGGTCCGCACCGAGCATGCCATAGGTCCGGAAACGCGCCAGGCCACGGGAAAGACCGGCCGGCCCCTCAACGACACGCACATCGCTGACACTGGCCTCGTCGACGCGCAATTCCTCGAGATTGTAGAAATAGCTCTCCTGCGGACCAGAAGCGCCCTGCACCGTCACACTGTCCGACGGCTCAAGGTCCAGCTCTTCGATCAGGCTGTCGAACACAACACTGGTCTGCGCGCCGGTGTCCACGACAAAGGCGTAAGGCCCCTGCCCATTGACCTCGACATCGATAATGATGTGGCCGCTGCGACCGAACCGGATGTCTTCTTCAGCCAGAACCAGCGGCTCGCTCGCCAGAACGGACGTGGCGCTCAACACCGCCGCAATGCCCAACCCAAACATTCTAAACCTCCATAATGGTCACGACATCTATCGCATGCACGGGCGGCCAGTGCATCTGAAGGTGCAGTCATGTCGAGGTCAGGCTGGGTTAATCCAACAGACAGAAAACCCGGCCACCATCAGGCAGCCGGGTCTCGAAAATCCTGTCATGCAAGGCGGGTCTAGGCGTCCACCTCGGCATCGAGGGCGTTTTCGGTGATGAAGTCGCGGCGCGGTTCCACCACATCGCCCATCAGTTTGGAGAACAGCTCGTCAGCCGTATCGGCATGGGTCACGGAGACCTGCAGCAGGGAACGCGCATCTGCGTCCAGCGTGGTCTCGCGCAGCTGATCCGGGTTCATCTCGCCCAGACCCTTGTAGCGCTGGATCTTCATACCCTTGGCACCGGCGGTGACCACGGCATCGATCAGCTGGGTCGGGCTGGTGATGTCCACCGAGCCGGATTTCGGCTGATAAAGCGCGCGGCCTTCATAGTCAGAGGCGATGGCAATCCCGCGCTCGCTGAGACGGCGGGCATCCGGCGTCTCTCGCAGGTGGGCGTCCAGCACGACTGTCTCGGTCACGCCGCGCATATCGCGCGAGAAAACCAGCGCATGCTCGTCATTGAGATGACCGGACCAGTTGTCCTCGCCCTCGTCCGCATAGCGGTTGAGGCGAACGACCGTATCCTCGACAGACGCCGCGCTCGGCTCATCAACCAGGGCGCCAGCCAGAGCCGCCGCTTCCAGCGCAAATGCCGGAGCACGGGCCTTCAGACGCTCGGTCGACAGCTTGACCAGGCGCGCCGCTTCCACGCGTTCGGCCAGGTCTGCCCCCATAATGACTTCACCATTTGCCAGGGTCAGACGTGCATCATTGACGCCTTCCTCGACCAGATAGGCATCCATTTCCGGCTGGTCCTTCACATAACGCTCGGACCGTCCCTTCATCACCTTGTAGAGCGGTGGCTGGGCAATATAGAGATGCCCGCGCTCGATCAGCTCCGGCATCTGCCGGTAGAAGAAGGTCAGCAGGAGTGTACGGATGTGGGCGCCGTCGACATCGGCATCGGTCATGATGATGACCTTGTGATAGCGCAGCTTGTCGTAATCGATCTGGTCGCGACCGATACCCGTGCCCAGTGCCGTGATCAGCGTGCCGACCTGTTCCGAGGACAGCATCTTGTCGAAGCGCGCGCGCTCGACATTGAGGATCTTGCCTCGCAGCGGCAGCACGGCCTGGTTCTCGCGATGACGGCCCTGCTTTGCAGAACCACCAGCTGAGTCACCCTCCACGATGAAGAGTTCGGACTTGGCCGGATCCTTCTCCTGGCAGTCTGCCAGCTTGCCCGGCAGCGAGGTGATATCCAGCGCCGACTTGCGGCGGGTCAGTTCACGCGCCTTGCGTGCGGCCTCACGGGCGGCAGCCGCCTCGATGATCTTGCCGACGATCTGCTTGGCTTCGTTGGGGTGCTCTTCGAACCATTCCGACAGCGCCTCGCCGACAATGCCTTCCACGGCGGGACGCACTTCGGAGGAGACCAGCTTGTCCTTGGTCTGGGACGAGAACTTCGGATCCGGAACCTTGGCCGAAAGCACACAGGTCAGGCCTTCACGCGCATCATCGCCGGAGATCGCCACCTTCGCCTTGGCCGCCAGACCCGAGGAGTTGGCGTAGGAGTTGATAATCCGCGTCAGCGCGGCACGGAAACCGGCCAGGTGCGTACCCCCATCACGCTGCGGGATGTTGTTGGTGAAGCAGAGAACATTCTCGTGATAGCTGTCATTCCACTCCAGCGCGGCTTCGACAGTCACACCCTCGCGCTCGCCCTGGATCAGGACCGGCGGCGTGAAGATCGGTGTCTTGTTGCGGTCGAGATGGCTGACAAAAGCGGCCACGCCGCCCTCATAGACCATGGTCTCCTCGAACGGCTCGGCTTCGCGCTCATCCTTCAGCACGATGGTCACGCCGGAGTTCAGGAAGGCCAGCTCGCGCAGGCGGTGCTGCAGCGTGTCGCGTGAGAACTCGATCATCGAGAACGTGTCCGAGGACGGGAAGAAGCGCACTTCCGTGCCCTTTTCACCCTCGGAATCGCCGATCACCTTGAGATCTTCCTCGGCCTCACCGCGACGGAAGCGCATGTAGTGCTTCTGACCGCCCCGCCAGATGGTCAGGTCCATCCAGTCAGACAAGGCATTCACCACCGAGACGCCCACACCGTGCAGACCGCCGGAGACCTTGTAGGAATTCTGGTCGAACTTACCGCCCGCGTGCAGCTGGGTCATGATGACCTGTGCGGCGGACACACCCTCTTCCGGGTGAATGTCGGTCGGGATGCCACGGCCATCATCGCGCACGCTGGCAGAGCCATCCGCGTGCAGCGTTACCGTCACGGCCGTACAATGACCGGCCAGGGCCTCGTCGATCGCGTTGTCGACAACCTCGTAGACCATGTGGTGGAGGCCGGATCCGTCATCGGTGTCACCGATATACATGCCCGGACGTTTGCGAACGGCGTCGAGGCCCTTGAGGACCTTGATGCTGTCTGCGCCATATTCGTGATTCGCCTGTTCAGTCATAGGGTTTTGTACCCTGTTCGCTTGAGTCCGGCTAGTCGCGCGCACACGCACGCGCGTACGCGCGCGAGTCGTGCTTCTCAACCGACCTGCCGTGGAATTTTCGTTTGCCTTGTGCGCTCGCTTCGCCTATCCCCCGCCGCGATGAAAAAACTGAATATGTTGATGGGGGCGACCGTCGCTCTCACACTCGTCACGACCGCACCGGTCCTGGCGAGCCGCTCCGAACCCGGTTCGGATGACTGCCAGAACAGCGCTGCCCTGACGGCTGACGAAGCCCGGGTCTGCGCCAATTTCCACAACATGGTCGAAGATGCCCGCCGCCTCGATGCCGATGCGGTGCTGGAGCATTTCTGGGCTGATGGCTTCTCGGCTGCGCTGGCCGGAGAGCTGGTCCGGGACTTCCCGGGCTGGGCCGATGGATATCGCGCCTTGCTCGCCACCACCGAAAGCCTGGATCGGGTCGACTTCCCGCAGGTTGTCGTTCGCACCATCGCGGAGGATACCATCCTCCTGCTCAACACCTATGACCAGCGCGTGGTCCTGCAATCGGGAGACGTGCTGGAGCCAACCGGCTATGGCACCCAGGTCTGGGTTCGACGCCAGAGCGAGTGGCGCATTGTCCACATTGCAGGAGAATAGGCGCTAGCGCGTCAGCAAGAGCAGGGCGATCCCGGCCAGAACACAGCCTGTGGCGATGTCGGCAATCCTGCGGATCTCCGGACGCTGGATCCAGTGCCGGGCCCGATGCGAGCCGCCGATATAGATCAGGCCTGCAGGGATCGCCATCACCGCCATGGTGATCAACATCAACACATAATCCACCGGCCCGATCGCATCGATCGCGAAAAAGGCCGGTACAAAACCCAGATAGAAGGCAATCGGCTTGGGATTGGACAGCGGCATCGCCACTCCGGCGACATAAGCCGCCACTAGTCCGCGTTTCGAGCCGGCCGGGAAATCCAGCGCCTTGCGTTCACCCGTCCAGGCCGTGCGAAAGGCCCTGTAGGCCAGCCATCCGATATAACCGCCGCCAATCAGTTTCGCAGCGAGCATGAAATTCGCGAGGGACTCTGGTGGTGCGGCACCCGTAAGACCATCCGAAACGACGGCGAGACCGCTGACCGCAAGCGTCAGCCAGAACATGTCACCGGTCAGGATGCCACCCCAGTAAACGGATGCATTGACCGGGCCGGCATCCAGCGTGCGGGAAACCGTGACAGCAATGCCCGGTCCCGGCGTCACAAAAAGCAGCAACAGAGCTCCTGCGAACAGGGCGAGGGATTGCGCCGTCATTTCGCATCTTCCGTGACCAGGTAGCCATATGCAAAGTCCGCGATGGCACGGACAAAGTCCTCATCCGACACCGTCATCATCGCAGCGACACCATGGGCGCCATATAGGCCCCGCTCAGCCAGCGCTGTGTTGAAGTGATAGGCCATCATCTGGCCCGCCTCTTCCGGATCACGTCGCACCTCATTGGGGAAGGCGTGTACCAATGCCTCATAACCCTTGGCCCCGGCTTCCAGCAGATCATCCCATTCATCGCCGATCAGATCCGGTCGCAGCCGGGAATAAAGATGGGCCGCTGCGATGATGTGTTTCTGCTCCTGCATGAAGGTCCAGGACTTCTCGGCAATCTGGCGCAGCACAGCGCGCAGGCCGCCACTGGGGTCCACCTCGATACCGCCGGCCTCGCCATGCAGTTCATCCAGCCGCGAGCGATAGATCTCGAACAGGACCGGGATGAAGGCGTCCTTGTTTTCAAAGCGTCGATAGACCGTGCCTACAGCCAGTCCCGCCTCCTTGGCGATTTCGGCCACAGTGATGTTTTCAAACGTCTTTTTGCGCATACAACGCTCCAGCGACGCCACCAGCTTGTCACGGGTGGCACGCGATCGCGATTGCAGGGCCGGGCGGGCGCCTTGACTCACTTCATTCTCCATTCTATATGTGAACGCGAATTCGCATTCACATAATAGTTTCGCATTTCAATCCCGCCGCAGCAAGGCGCGAACTGGAAAGGTAATCACATGAACACGGTTTTCACCTGGATTTCGCAGGAACCCGCCCTGGCAGCCGGCCTCGCTGCCATCGCCATCCTCTTCATCAACAATTATCTCTCCGAGGGACGCGAGAAGGCCCGCATCCAGAGCGGTGTCGAGGGCGCCCGCCTGAAGGTCTACAACAAGGTGATCGTGCATCTCTGGCTGCTGACCGCGGTGACAGCAGGCGTTTGGCTGATGTCCGGTCGCGATGCCGGCTCGCTGGGCCTGGGCCTGGGCCTGGGCGTGGATGGATGGCGCAGCTGGCTGGCCTGGGGCCTGACCGCCGCGGGTGCGATGTATTTCATCTGGACGGTCATGACGATGGCGTTTTCGGCCAAATCTCGCGACAGTATCCGCAAACAGATCGCCGATGCTGGCGATCTCGACCTCATCCGCCCGGAAAACGAGGCAGAATACCGTCGTTTTCACTGGGTTGCCCTGACGGCCGGCATTACCGAGGAAATCATCTTCCGCGGCTTCCTGATCGGCGTTTTCGCCCTGTGGATGCCGGTCCCGGCGGCTGCAGCGCTGGCCGTTGTGATCTTCATCCTTGGCCACGCCTATCAGGGCGTAGCCGGCATGTTGCGGATCGTGCCGATCTCGATAGGCTTGACCCTGGTCTTCCTGCTGAGCGGATCGCTGTGGCCCGGCATCATCCTGCATGCGCTGGCCGATCTTGTCGGCGGCGCTGTGTTCCAGATCCTCAACGCCAATGAGGAAGAGGACCAGGCTGCCGCAGCGACGGCCTGATCAAGCAGCACTCACCAGGCCCGGTGCGATCTCGAAATACTGGGCCTGGTCTGCAAAGGGTTCAAACAGAACCCGCTCCACACCGGTCAGCCAGGCCTGGCTGCCGGTGGCCAGGATTTCGCGGCTCAACCCCTCCCGACGCGCCGCATCAAGGTGCGCGCAGGCCTCATCGAACAGCAGGAGCGGCACCAGCCCGGCCCGACGCGAAAGGACCCTGGCCTGGGCGAGCGTCAGGGTCAGGATCAGCGCCTTCTGCTCGCCCGTCGAGCAATCGCCTGCCGGCTGGTCCTTCTCCCGGTGGGCCGCCAGGAGCTCGGTCCGGTGGGGACCCGCGGTCAAAGTTCGCCCGGCCGCCGCATCACGGCTACGACCATTGCGCAGGGCTTCGGCAAACCGGTCCTCGACTTCCCCGATCTTCATCCCGTCGGCCAGATCACTCTCAACCGCGCCATCCAGTGAAAGATTCGCCTTTGGGAAAACACCTTCGGGGCGCACATCAATCTCGGCCTGAAGACGGATCAAGGCATCAAGACGTGCCGCCGCCATGGCGACACCATGACCAGCCATCTCCATTTCCAGCGCCTTCAGCCAACTGTCATCGGGCCGACCATCATCGAGCAGTTTCTGGCGTCTGGTGCGCAGTTTTTCATAGGCATTTGCCGCCTCGCCAAGCGCGGGGTCGGCAGCATAGACAAGCCGGTCGAAGAATTTCAGACGATCTGCCCGCGGCCCCGCAAACAACCTGTCCTGGGCCGGTGTGAGCCAGATCATCGGCATCATGCGTGCCAGTTCGTTGATCGTCGCAGGTTGACCTTCCAGTCGACATTCCCGTCGCGCACCTTCACGTGCACCAACCCCGAGACGGAAAATATCTCCACGGCTCTCCAGCTCGGCATAGACACCCCAGACTGCAGCCGGCTGGCCGGCCTCCTTGCGGGCGACCTGGTCGGCCCCGGCAGAGCGCAGCCCCTTGCCTGGTGCAAAAAAGGAAATGGCTTCCAGCAGATTGGTTTTGCCCGATCCGTTGGAGCCGTAAAGCGCCAGCGGGCGCTGGTCCAGCTCCAGGTCGAGCGAACCATAGGAGCGATAATCCGTCAGCCGCAAACGACGAACCGCCGCAGGCGGAACCTGCGGCGGCTGGTAAGTCATGTCGGATAGATTCGCCGTCACACGCGCAGCGGCATCAGCACGTAAAGCGCATCCGCATCGCCGCTATCGGTCACCAGGGCCGGAGAAGCACTGTCGGCGAAGTGGAAAAGCGCTTCATCGCCCTCGATCTGGGATGCCACGTCCAGCATGTAGCGGGCATTGAAACCGATGGCGAAACCCTCATCCTTGTAGGATACAGCGAGTTCTTCCTCGGCCTGGCCGCTCTCCGGATTGTTCACCGCCAGCGTCAGGCTGTCAGCACCAAGCGAGAGTTTCACGGAACGGGATTTCTCGACAGAGATCGTCGCGACACGATCCACCGCCTCGGCAAAACGCTTGTTCTCGACCGACATGGTGCGGGTGTTACCGCGCGGGATCACACGCTCATAATCCGGGAAGGCACCATCAATCAGCTTGGATGTCAGCGTGGCATTGCCCAGCTTGAAGCGGATCTTGCCTTCGGAAACCGAAACCTCCACTTCGTCATCTGCATCCTCGAGCAGGCGACGAACTTCCTGGACCGTCTTGCGCGGCACGATAACGCCCGGCATGCCGTCAGCGCCTTCCGGCAGGTCAATCTCGGACAGAGCCAGGCGAACACCATCGGTCGCGACAGCGCGCAGGGTCTTGCGACCATCCGTGTCAGCGGCGTGCAGATGGATACCGTTGAGATAATAACGCGTCTCTTCGGTAGAGATCGCGAAACGGGTCTTGTCGATCAGGCGAACCAGATCGGAACCGGATACGGTGAAACGATGCTCCAGCGCCTCGGATGGCATCACCGGGAAATCACCCGGCGGCAGCGAAGGCAGGGAGAAGTTCGAGCGACCAGCCTTCAGCGAGATGCGCGGATCCGAACCACTCATCTCCAGCGTCACGTCAGCGCCGTCCGGCAGTTTGCGAGCAATGTCATAGAGCGTATGCGCCGGCGCCGTGAACAGGCCTTCGCCATCACTCGTCGCTTCAGTCACTTCAAGGATTTCAATGTCGAGATCGGTCGCGGCGAAACTCACGCCATCCGGACCCGCAGAAATCAGAACGTTGGACAGGATCGGGATCGTATTTCGCTTTTCGACCACGGCCTGCACGTGACCCAGTGCTTTAAGGAGCGCGCCTCGCTCGATTGTCAGCTTCATGTCTCGTTCCGCTATCAGCGTCAGTAAGGCAGTGTCGCGAAAACAAATCAGCGACACCGAATAAGGTGGGGTGGAAGAGGATACATGAAAAAGCGCAACCGCAAGAACTTTATCCAGCGGTTACGCAAAATTTTCGTGTCAGATACCGCGCAGGGAACGCGTCAGCGTATCGACATCCTGGGCGATCGGGTCGCCGGACTCGAGCATGGAAGTCACCTTGTTGACCGCATGGATGACCGTGGAGTGGTCGCGACCGCCAAAACGGCGACCGATATCCGGCAGCGAACGCGTGGTCATCGTCTTGGACAGATACATGGCCACATGGCGCGGACGCACAACGGACTGGGTCCGGCGTTTCGAACAGATATCGGCGGCCGTCACCCCGAAATGTGTCGCCACAGCCTTCTGGATCTCGTCGACCGTCAGGCGTTTCTCGGACGTCAGCGACAAGTCGCGCAGCGCACTGGTCACAGCATCCATTGTGACCGGCAGCCCCAGCAGGGCCGTGCGACAGATGACATTATTGAGCACGCCTTCCAGTTCACGGGCGCTGGACGTGATGCGCGCCGCCAGGAAATCACGAACAGCCTCAGAAACATCCAGTGCCGGATAGTGACACTTTGCCTGGGCGATCTTGCAGTCCAGGATCTGGCGACGCAGGTCCAGGTCCGGCTTGGCGAGCGGACAGGACAGGCCGCCGATCAGCAGCGAACGCAGGCGACTATCGCTCATCGGCAAATCCGATGGCGGCCGGTGCGACGCCAGCACGACCTGTTTGTTCTCGGCGATCAGCGCGGCGATCGTGTGCAGGAACTCATCCTCGGTCTTCGGCTTGCCGGCGATGAAGTGGACATCATCAATCAGGAGACAATCGACACTGCGGATCGTCTCCTTGAACTTGATGGTGTCACGCTCCTTCATGGCGGTGACAAAACCGGAGAGGAATTCCTCGGCCGTCAGATAGAGCGCCTTGCGGCCGGGCATGTTCTGCTGAACAGCGGAACAGACGGCGTGCATGAGGTGCGTCTTTCCAACACCATAATCGCCATAGAAGAAGACCGGATTGAAGGGCGGACTGGAGGCCGAGACCATGGTGCGCGCTGCAGCAGCCGCGACTTCATTGGCCGGACCCACGCGGAAACTGTCGAAGGTGAAACGAGGTTCGACCTGATCGGCGACCGCCGCTCTCTTTTCGGCCGATTTCCTGCTCGACTCCGCGACCACCGGTTGAGCCTCGGCCTGACCGTCGGCCAGGATCTGGATCTCGGTAAAGTCGGAATCCATTTCGGCCCAAAGTCCGCGAATTCTGGCACCCGCATGATCCTCGACCCAGTCGCGATTGAACGTGCTCGGAGCGAGAACAATAACGGCACCGGATTGCGAGCGACGGACGCGCAGACGCGCAATCTCTTGAGAATAAAGAGCGTCCCCAAACTCGTCTCTCAGGGTCGCTCGAATTTTACGCCAAACAGTCGAAATTGCGTCTGCTTCCAGGGTCTCGAATACAACCGGATTTGCTTCTGCAACAGCAATATTATTCAACGCCATCTTTGGTCACACTTCTCGCGTATCCTGCATCGAGGCAGGCGTCAGGTGTTTGTTTTTTATGGCTTAATTCCCCCCTACCCAGCTGCTGCTATTCGCGCGCTGGCACCGGATAATCCTCCGCCTGGGAATGGTCGCCCTCAGAAGTCGCAAGGTTACGCTTTGGGAGTTGTCGGTCAACTTCATTTCGCTCCTGATTCAGGAGATTCTTCGCTTGACACGGGAAATCCGTGACCGGACTGAAGCTTGACCCGTGTGGCAGATTTGTGACTCAGCGAAGAGTGCATTTTTACTGCCTGAATCGCCCCCGAATCCCGTCTGCGCGGAGTCATTTTCTGCCAGATCAAGACCTCCGTACTCAGACAAATATTTTTATTTCTGACACACCTCGTCACATCGCTAATTTAATATGATCGGATTTCGCACGCACAAAAAAATACGCCCGGAACGCGAGTCCCGGGCGTATTGGAATTTGTGACCTCAGAAGAGGCTTAGGCAGTCATCGACTTCACACGAGCTGCGAGGCGCGAAACCTTGCGGGAACCAGTGTTCTTGTGAAAGACGCCTTTGCCAACGGCACGCATCATTTCAGACTCAGCAGAGACCAGAGCGGTCTTGGCTGCGGCCTGATCGCCAGAAGCAATCGCCAGCTCCACCTTTTTAACGAAGGTACGAACGCGGGAGCGACGTGCCTTGTTGACGGCGGTGCGGCGCGCAATTTTGCGAACCATCTTCTTGGCCGAGGATGTGTTGGCCATGGATAAACCTCATAAAACGGCTGAGCCCGTCTGGCCCAGCAAAATCCGTGAGCGGCGGCGTATAGGCCCTAGAGCTGCTGCCGTCAACCGTTTGAACCGCTGTTTTACCTAGCGGTGTTTGAAATGTGCAGCTCGCTTCTCCGCGAATGCTGCCATGCCCTCACTCTGATCCTCCAGCGCAAACTGAGACTGGAAGACACGACGCTCGAAACGAATGCCCTCTGTGAGGCCCATTTCGTAGGATTGATTGATCGTTTCCTTAGTCATCATGGCAATCGGCAGGGACTTGGACGCGATCGTCTCTGCAGCTTCCATGGCAACATCGAGCATGTCGTCGGCAGGGACTACACGGGAAACCAGGCCCGCGCGTTCAGCTTCCTCAGCATCCATCATGCGGCCGGTCAGGCACATATCCATGGCCTTGGCCTTGCCAACGGCGCGCGGCAGGCGCTGCGTACCACCGGCACCCGGCATGACACCGAGATTGATTTCCGGCTGACCAAACTTGGCCGTTTCCGATGCGATGATGAAATCGCACATCATGGCGATCTCGCAGCCACCACCCAGTGCATAGCCCGAAACAGCTGCAATGATCGGCTTGCGGAAGCGTGCGACGGATTCCCAGGTCTCGGCGAACGGGTCGTGCGCGTAGAGGCCGGCGAAGTCACGGGACTGCAGCTCCTTGATGTCGGCGCCAGCGGCAAAGGCCTTCTTGGAACCGGTCAGGATCACGCAACCGATCTCGGCATCGCGCTCGAACTCACCAAGGGCAGCGGTCAGCTCGGTGGTCAGCTCGTCGCACAGCGCGTTGAGAGCCTCCGGGCGATCGAGCGTGATAACGCCGACGCGGCCTTCGGTTTTAACTTGGATCGTCTTGTATGCCATTGAGGCACTCCATTTGACGGCGCGCCCCGGGGCGCAGAGAAAACCGCGCCGCTATAGCGCAGTGAACTAGCGGGGTCGATACACAATGCCCCGAAAGAGTCAGCTTTAATATTCCCGCCAGTGAACGCTAACGTTGGCATCGCCCGCAATAGAAGGTGGATCGACCGGATTGCACGATCCGGCGGATCTCGCCTTCGCAGCCCTCTGTCACGCAGGCTTCTCCCTCGCGGCCATAGGCCCGGAAACTGTGCTGGAAATAACCTAGCGCCCCGTCAGCAGACGCAAAGTCCCGAAGTGTTGAACCGCCGGCATTGATCGCGTCGATAATGACCTGGCGGATCGCTGCTGTCAGACGCTCCGCGCGCTCCCCGCGGATCGTGCGGGCCTCGCGCCGCGGGCTGATGCGGGAACGGTGCAGGGCCTCGCACACATATATATTGCCGAGGCCCGCAATGATGGCCTGGTCAAGCAGGGCCGCCTTGATCGGTGTCCGCCGGCCTTCCAGGGCAGACATGAGGTAGGGCGCCGAGAAATCATTGGCATTGGGCTCGGGTCCGAGATCCTTGAGGAAGCTCACCTCATTCTCCCGCGCTGTCTCGAACAAAACCATGAAACCAAACCGCCTAGGGTCATTGTAACGGACCGTCACGCCACCCTCGATCTGGAAGACGCAATGATCATGTGCCGGATTGGCGGGCGCTGCATGCACGAAATCGCCGGGCTGCTCGTGCACTTCATCGGCCTCGATGGAGAAACGACCGGTCATGCCCAGATGCACCAGCAATGTCTGAGCATTGTCGAACCGCACCAGCAGGTATTTCGCGCGCCGGTCCAGCCTTTCGATGCGCGCGCCGGAAAGGGCTTCTGCCATGTTCTCGGGAAAGGGAAAGCGCAGATCAGCACGGTTCAGCATCACCTGCTGCACGCGGCGACCGGACATGGCGGGCTCGAGACCGCGGCGGACCGTTTCAACTTCAGGAAGCTCGGGCATGGACGTTCCTCATGACACTGCGTGCGGCGATTGGTGACAGCTGACTTGCTGGCGCTTGGGGCACACTTGTCCTATTTATCGCGCCATGACCCAGACGCAATCCGACGACAAAGTCTCCTTCGGTTTCAAGGATGTTGCCCGCGAGGACAAGGCTGGCCTTGTCCGCGGTGTCTTCGACAAGTCCGCACGCCGTTATGACCTGATGAATGACCTGATGTCCGTCGGTGTGCACCGCGCCTGGAAAGACATGGTCATGACGCGCGCCAATCCCCAGCCGGGCGAGACCCATCTCGATGTGGCGGGCGGCACCGGCGATCTGGCCCGCAGCTTCCTGACCAAGGCCGACCGCGCCGGTAAGCGCCGCGGCGCCGGGGCCCCGGCCAAGGCGATCGTTCTGGATATCAATGAGCAGATGCTGCGCGCCGGCGTGAAACGCGGCCTCTCGACCGAACATGACGGTCGCATCGACTGGGTGACCGGCAATGCTGAATGCCTGCCGCTGCCGGACCGGCATGTGGACTGCGTGACCATTTCCACCGGCATCCGCAACGTGACCAATCGCGATGCCGCGCTGAAGGAGATGCGCCGGGTGCTCAAACCGGGTGGACGTTTCCTGTGCCTGGAATTCACCCGTCCAACCAGCCGCGCCTGGGAAAAGATCTACGACGCCTGGTCCTTCAACGTGATGCCGGAGCTCGGCGCCCTCGTCGCCAAGGACCGTGAGAGCTATCAATACCTGGTGGAATCCATTCGTCGCTTCCCCGACCAGGAGAGCTTCAAGGCGGAAATCGAGGCGGCCGGCTTCCGCGAGGTCAGCTACACGAATTTCTCCGGTGGTATCGCTGCCCTGCATGTCGGCTGGCGCTAGGACCGTGGCCTCTGCTGGCCGGGACGCTCTGTCCGCGACTTCACGCCGCCCTCGCCAAGTGCGCAAAGGCGCTCTAAACCTCGCCCCATGATCTCGTCTCTCATGTCATTCCTGCGCCTGATCCGCGCTGTCTTCGTGCTGGCGCGCCATGACGCTGTCCTGCCGCGTGAATACCAGTCCATATACCCGCCGATGGCACGCATGCTGGGCCAGGTCTCCCGCCTGTTCGCCATTCGGGACCGCGCTGACAATCCGGGTGAAAGACTGGCACGGGCGCTGGAGAAGCTGGGACCGTCCTATGTGAAATTCGGCCAGGTCCTCGCCACGCGCGGAGACCTGATCGGTGAGCGTTTTGCCCGCGGCCTCGCGCGCCTGCAGGACAAGATGCCGGCCTTTGACGAGGAAGAGGCCCGCGCGGTGATCGCCCGCGAGCTTGGCGCCCCGGCAGACGAGATCTTCGAGGAATTCGGCCCCGCAGTCGCGGCCGCGTCCATCGCCCAGGTGCACAAGGCAAAACTGGCCGATGGCCGCTGGGTCGCGGTCAAGATCGTGCGTCCGGGCATTGCCGACCGCATCGCCAAGGACATTCGCACGCTGACGCTTGGTGCGAGTCTGTCGGAGAGATTTGCCCCCGCCAGCAAACGCCTGGAACCAAAACTCTTCGTCGAGACGGTCGCGCGCTCCCTGCAGCTGGAAACGGATCTGCGCCTGGAGGCAGCGGCCGGCTCCGAGCTGTCGGAAGCTGCCAGCGCCGTCAGTCATTATCGCATCCCGTCCGTCGAATGGCCGCTATCGACCAAGAGCGTGCTGACAACCCAGTGGATCGACGGCATCGCCCTGAGCAATGACGCGGCCCTGAAGGACAGCAGCATCGACCGCAGGGCGCTCGCCACGACACTGACCCGCGCCTTCCTGGGCACCGCCCTGCATCGCGGCGTGTTTCACGCGGACATGCATGCCGGCAATCTCTTTGCCAGCGAGGACGGCACGCTGTGGGCTGTCGATTTCGGCATTATGGGCCGGATCGGCCGCGCCGAACGGCGTTTCCTGGCGCTGATCCTGCATGGATTCCTGACCCGGAATTACAAGGCGGCGGCCGAGGCACATTTCGCGGCGGGTTATGTTCCCGCCAATCATTCGGTGGACGACTTCGCCAGCGCCCTGCGCGCCGTGGGCGAACCGATCTTCGGCAAGAATGCCGACGAAGTGCCAATGTCGCGCGTGCTTCTGCAATTGTTCGAGATCACCGACCTGTTCGACATGCGCCTGCGCCCCGAACTGGTGATGCTGCAAAAGACCATGGTCCAGTGCGAGGGCGTCGCCCGCTCGCTGGATCCACAGCACGACATGTGGGGCGCCTCCGCCCCTGTTGTCGAGGAATGGATGAAACGCGAGCTGGGACCGGAAGGCCGTGCCCGCGATTTCGCCGAAGATGTCAGCCGCCTCTATGGTGCCGCCCGCAAACTACCAGACGCCATCGAGGATTGGGCCGAGGTGGGGCGCAAGCTGAAAGCCGGTGAGCTGAAACTGGGCGGCGGGCCGCGCTTGCGTCCCTGGTTCCTGCGCCTGGCCTGGCTGGCTGGCGCGGCGGCAGCCGGAGCTGCCGCCATGGCCATGCTCGGCTAGACCGCGTGTAGCGCCAGCACAAAACGCACCCACATCGCCGCCAGGATCAGGAAACCGATTCGGTGCGTCAGGAAACGCAGGGCCATGTTGTTGATGCTCACATGCACTGCCGTGTGGGCGAAACGCGTGCCAACAAAGACCCAGGCGAGGGTAACCTGCAGGCTGTCGATCGTATCCGGCGTGACGGCCTGGAACAGGACCAGCGCATAAAACAGGATCGGCAGCTCGAACAGGTTGGCGAGATTGCGCCCCCAATTGCCCAGCCAGTCCGGCGGCGGCGTTCCGGCCTTGGTCAGCGAATATTCCTCGCTCAACTGGCCTTTCGACTTCGCGATAACGCCAAAAATCGTCAGCATCAGATAAACAAAAAGTGTCAGCAGAGCGAGCGCCGACGCGGCCAGGATCATGTGTATCATAAAGCCCTCCCCAGGCATTGAAGCGCCAAGGCTAGCCCGTTTCGCCTGCTTGTCGAGACGTTCAGGGCTTGGGATTGGCGCAGCGAACCGCTAGGTAGAGACAGAACAGTGAAAGGTCCGGGCGTGACAGACAAACGCGTGCTCTTGATCATCGGCGGCGGCATCGCTGCCTACAAGTCCCTGGAATTGATCCGCGAACTCTCGCGCCGGTCGATTGCATCGCGCTGCATCCTGACCAAGTCCGGGGCGGAATTCGTGACGCCGTTGAGCGTTTCTGCCCTGTCCGGCGACAAGGTCTATGGCGATCTGTTTGACCTCACCGACGAAGCGGAAATGGGCCATATCGAACTCTCCCGGTCCGCGGATCTCGTCGTGGTCTCTCCGGCCACCGCTGACCTGATGGCCAAGGCCGCCAACGGGCTGGCCAATGATCTCGCCTCCACCACATTGCTGGCCACGGACAAGCCGGTGCTGATGGCGCCTGCCATGAATGTACGCATGTGGGAACACCCGGCCACCCAGCGAAATCTGGCGACGCTCAGGGGTGATGGCGTACATTTTGTCGGTCCTGACGAAGGCGACATGGCCTGTGGCGAATTCGGCCCGGGGCGCCTGGCAGAACCGCCGGTGATTGCCGATGCCATCGAGGCCCTGCTGAATGACTAGCCCGCTTGCCGGACGCCGCATCGTCATGACAGCCGGCCCGACGCTGGAAGCGATCGACCCGGTACGCTTCATTTCCAACCGTTCCTCGGGGAAACAGGGTTATGCCCTCGCATCAGCCTGCGCCGAGCTGGGCGCGGAGGTCGTCCTGGTCTCGGGCCCGACCGCGCTGAATGATCCGGCGGGTGTCGAAACTGTCCGCATCGAAAGCGCCCGCGACATGCTCGCCGCCGTCGAAACGGCCCTGCCTGCCGATGTCTTCATCGCCGTTGCCGCGGTCGCAGACTGGCGACCGGCAGAAGCGCACGACCGGAAAATCAAGGGCAACAAAGGCGAGATGGGTTCCCTGGCCCTGGTGGAAAATCCCGACATTCTCAAGACCATCAGCCAGCGCAAAGATGAACGCCCCGGCCTGGTGGTCGGTTTTGCTGCCGAGACCCATGAAGTCGAGGACCACGCCCGCCAGAAACTGGCCCGCAAGGGCTGTGACTGGATCGTCGCCAATGATGTTTCCGGCGATGTGATGGGGGGCGACGAAAACGCCATCGCGATCGTTTCCAGTGATGATGTATGGCGGTCCCAGCGCGCTTCCAAACCGGAAATCGCGAGACTGATCGCACAACGCATTGCCCAGGCCGTCGTGGAAACCTGCTGATCAAGACTGGCCAGAAGGTGCAAAACTGGCTTTCCTGCGCCCGTGACGAGGGAGCACGCCATGAACACTGTCGACGTACGCATCAAGCCGCTGGAAAACTATGAAGGCCTGGAGCTTCCGGCCTATGAGACCGCGCAATCAGCCGGCATGGATCTGCGCGCCGCAGTGGCGGAGGACGTCACTATCCCGCCCGGTGAATGGCGATTGATCCCGGTCGGCATCGCCATCGCCCTGCCGGCCGGTTTTGAAGCCCAGGTCCGCCCGCGCTCCGGCATGGCGGCGAAACACGGCATTTCCTGCGTCAACACGCCCGGCACGATCGACGCGGATTATCGCGGCGAGATCAAGGTCAATCTGATCAATCACGGCAAGGTCGAATTCAACGTCCAGCGCGGCGACCGCATCGCACAGATGATCGTCGCCCCGGTCACCCAGGCGGTTTGGCAGGTTGCTGAAACCCTGGATGAGACCGAGCGCGGCTCGGGTGGTTTCGGGTCCACAGGCGTGTAGACCCGAAATCCTGAAACTGCCTAGCGCTCTGCGCGGCAGGCGCCCTGATAATTATATCCGGCGATGGTGCCGTCTGAGTCCAGTGCAATGCGGGTTGTACAGACTTCCGCGCCGCGCGATCGCGTCGCCGTTATGCCATTGCCGGTATTGGTAGAACCACCAACCGGAGCCCGGGTCGATCCGCTGCCGCTGGGTGCCCCGCCGCTCGGCGGTGTGCCGGAACTCTGGCTGGTTGCCGGAACAACCGTTGCGTTGTCGCTTTCATAGGCAAAGGAGCCGCTCGCACCGCCATCCACATCGTCCGAGGCCGTTCCAGCGCCGTTACGATCATCAGAGCGCGACTGGAAGGTCCAGATCTCGCCACCGCCCTCACGCAGGCTCCGCTGCGACGGCATGCCCAGCATGCTCACCGCCTCGCGATAATCCTGTCCGACAAGTGTATCCAACTGAGTGTCATAGGCCGGATTGCTCCCAGCCTGAACGGTCGACGCCAACAGCGCCGCTGTAAGTCCCAGCATGATTTTCCTCTAAGATTTCTTCTGCGATCTTCAATTGATAGAGCGCAGCCCGAGTCGAATCCTGTTGAAATCATTACTGGTTGGTAATCTTGGGGTGCGTGGGGGACACCGGGTTGCAAAGTCCCTGTGGTCGGCCACGACGTAGACAGGCTTTATGCCGCCTCGGCCTGCCCGTCGCAGCCATGATCCCGAGGACCCAGCATGATGACCAGCACACTCAAGCAATCTGTTTACCGCCTTTCGATTGGCCTGGCTGGCGCAGCCTGCCTGCTCGCCGCCCCCGCCACATGGGCGCAGACCTCCAATGACGGGCCGCTCGCCGCACTGGCAGAGGATACGCGTGACAGCTGGGGCAGCCCGGCTGTCGGATTGATGCAATTGCGCGATGGCGAGGTCCATATCGGTGTCGCAGGACTGCGTGATGTCAGCGACACGGCGGAGGTCTCCACGGACGATCTCTGGCACCTCGGTTCCAACACCAAGTCGATGACGGCGACCCTGGTTGCCCGTCTGGCTGAAAGCGGCGTGATCAGCTGGGACGACACGGTCAGACAGCATCTCGGCGAGCATCTGGAGCTCATTGATCCGGGGTTTCACGACGTCACCTTCCGGCACCTGCTGAGCCATCAATCCGGCGCGCCGGCCAATATCGGCCAAGCCTATATGATGATGTTCGCGCTGGAGCGTGAGGGCGGTCGCCCGCTTCCGGAACAACGGCTGAGTTATGCGGGTCATATCCTGGCCCTGCCACCCGAGAGCGAGCCGGGTTCGACCTATCTCTATTCCAACGCCGGCTATGTCATCGCTGGCGCCATGCTCGAACAGGCGACGGGGGAAGCCTGGGAAGTCCTCATCGAACGCGAAGTCATGACCCCGCTGGGCATTGATGATTTCGGATTTGGTGCGCCGGGCTCCACGGAAGTGATCGATCAACCACGCGGCCATCTCGATGGTTCACATGGCAATCCGGCGGCCATGTCCGGCCCGACCGCCGACAATCCGCCAGTGCTTGGCCCGGCCGGTACCATGCACATGTCACTGCCCGACTACGCGCTCTACCTCCAGGCCCATATCGATGGCGGCCGCGGGGTCGAGACAGGTTTCCTGAGCCAGGAAAGCTGGGACATCCTCCACACAAGGCCGTTCGAAGCCGGTTATGCGATGGGCTGGGGTCTGGGCTCTGACGAACTCCAGCACTCCGGCTCCAACAGGATGTGGCTGATGCATACGGTGATCGTGCCGGACCAACAGATGGGCGCGGTCATCGCCATGAACCGCATGCGCACGGGAAACGCCGGCGCACTCCTGCGGGAAATCGCGACAACAGCGCGGGACTAACCCAGGCTGATCGGGGCCGGGTCGCAGAAACTGCGCACATCGAAAATCCGCGGGTCGGAGATGATATCGCCCGGTGTCAGGGGGCGGGACAGCTCCAGGCCTTCCAGGGAGCGCGCGCGTGACAGGGCGACATAGGCCTGACCGTGGGCGAACAGCCGACGGGCGAGGTCCAGATAGACGTTGTCCAGCGTCAGCCCCTGGGCCTTGTGGATCGTCATCGCCCAGGCGAGCCGCAGGGGATACTGGGTGAAACTACCGGCGGTTGTCTTGGTCAGCGCCTGCGCCGCCGCATCAAAGGCATAGGCATTGCGCTCCCATTTCTGCGGTTCGATGGCATAAATGTTATCGCCGATGCGCACACGCACGGCTTTCTCGTCAAACCCCTCAACCTCCCCCAGCGTGCCATTGACCCAGCGTCCCTGGGGGTCGTTGCGGGTCAGCATCACACGCGCGCCGATCTTGAGCACAAGCGGGTCCTCAACCGGGAAGAGGCGCTGATCGAACTGGCCCTCGACCTTGCCCTCATAGGTGCGTTCCGGTGTCGCCAGCCCCTGGATACGCGCCTGGTTGATACGGAAGGCGGCCTCATTGGTCGATGTCAGCACGATATGGCTGAGACTGGCTTCCAGGCCCGACCGCCCTGTCACCCGGTCATTCAGGTCGGCTGCCTCGTCGGAGGTCAGATCCCCGTCGCGCACGGCGTTGAGGATATTGATGAAGTACTCGTCCGTCTGACGAAACACCTGTTCCAGCTCAACCAGGGTAAAACCGGCATCGCGGAAGGGTGGCGGGTGAAAGAAAAACGGCCCGCCATGCTTGGTTTCCAGATACTCCGCCTCGGCGCCCTGGATAACCGGCGGCAATTGCGCCAGATCACCCACCAGGATGACCTGGACCCCGCCAAACGGCTCGTCCCGCTCGCGATTGAGGCGCAGGGACTTGTCGATCGCCCACATCATGTCCGAGCGCACCATGGAGATCTCATCGATGACCAGGGTTTCCAGCGCCTGGACCACCCGGCGGTGACGCACCTTGCGGATATCCCGCGCCTCGATCAGGCGCGGCGGGAAATGGAAGAAAGAGTGGATGGTCTGACCACCGGCCTGCATGGCCGCGACACCCGTTGGCGCCAACACCGCCGCCCGATTGCCGGCTCGGCGCAGGAATTCCCGCATCAACGTGGTCTTGCCGGTACCCGCGCGCCCGGTCAGGAAGACATTGGGCCGCTGTTCGAACAGGTATTCGATCAGACGGGTCTGGTGCTGGGAGAGTTGCGGCGCAGGTAGTGTGGACATGGACGCAAACTGCGCGGGTTCGGCCAAACTTGAAAGAGACCAATGCGGCACGCTGCGTGGATAGCGGAAAACTTATCCACACCACCCCGGCCAGCCCCATAATGCGTCTCATCCGGATCGGGGAGGCGTCGGCCGCGCAATCGACGGTCCGGGTGGGTGGCGATCGACGGATCACCGGCGAAGACAGATGGCGGGCTCCGCCCAGAAGTCCATCCGAGTCAGCAGGCTGCCCGCGGAACACCACAGGTACCGCCTCTTTCATCTGAAACACGTCCGGTGTTCCGCATCCTCCCCACATCTCCAGCGCGAGGGCGTCTGGAGCTTCCGGTGCTTGATCTCGCGCGCGATATTCTCCACCTCTTGTCCATGAGCATTGATGTCGAACGTTATGCACGCCATCTCGTCCTGCGCGAGATTGGCGGGCCGGGCCAGCAAGCCCTTGCCCGGGCCGATATCGGAATTGTCGGCGCGGGAGGGCTGGGATCACCCGCAGCGCTGTATCTGGCCGCCGCAGGCGTCGGCAGACTGCGCCTGGTTGATCCGGACGTGGTCAGCCTGTCCAACCTCCAGCGCCAGGTCCTCTTTCAGACAGACGATGTGGGCAAGCCAAAGGTCGAGCGCGCCTCAGACCACCTCAACGCGCTGAACCCGGCCCTTCAGGTCGACACGCACGCCGTCGGCATTGACGACAGCAATGCCTCCGAGCTTCTGCAGGGTTGCGATCTAGTGCTGGATGGCTGTGACAATTTCCCGACCCGTTTCGCAGTGGACAAGGCCAGCCGGGCGCTTGGCATCCCGCTGGTCTCCGGCGCTGTGGGTCGCTGGGATGGCCAGCTCGGCGTGTTCAATCGCACACCCGCATCGCCGTGTTACCGCTGCTGGGTTCCGGCGCCACCACCGGACGCGGAAACCTGCGCGGCAGTTGGCATCGTCGGCGCCCTGACCGGTATCATCGGCTCGATGATGGCGCTGGAGGCGATCAAGCTCGTATGCGAGGCGGGAGACAGCCTGGATGGCCGCATGATGCTGTTTGACGGCCTGTCGATGACCAGCCGAACCGTCAAGCTGGCCAAAGACCCGGCCTGTTGTGGATGTGGCGGCTAGCCAACGGTCAAACGCAACCGGACCGCCTAACGTTTGGCTGTCAATTGCAGCCCGGCACCAATGGCCACGCCCGGCAAGATCCCGAAGAGCAAGCCGAGCAGCATGTTTCCGGTGCTCAGGGAGATAATAACCCAGAGGAAGAGGCCTATACCCGCCCCGGCCGCAAAACCGAGGGGTTTGGGCATGCGGGTGCGCTTTTTCGGGGCGGGAGTGGGGTCTGTCTCAGTCATGAGCCAGACCCTATCCGGCCAAACCTCTCGGGACTCTGATTATCCCTTTAAATTCCTGACAGGAATCTGACGCGCCAGTTATCGCGCCGTGGCGTCATAATAGAGGGTGTCGACCATGCGCTCAGTGGTGATGAACGCCCAGTTCCAGTCCTCGTGATAGTCCGCCAGCGGCTCGGCAGCCCGCACCGCCTCGAGATCCGCACCACCTTCAACCAGGCTGCGAACGCGGAAGGAAGTCTCGCGAAGCATATCGATCGACCGCATCAGATCTTCACGGGTCGACATCGGGCCGTGGCCCGGAATGATGCGGGTATCGTCGGATGCCATCTCATAAGCCGCTTCCATCGCAGCCAGATAGCCATCGACCGTGCCGCCACCATTGAGATCAATGAAGGGGAACATGCCGGAAAAGAAGATATCGCCCATGTGCAGGATATCGGCTTCGCGGAAATAGACGATCGCATCGCCATCGGTATGCGCCGCCGGCAGGTGGCTGACCTCGACCGTCTGACCATTCATGTGGAAGGTCAGGTCATCACCGAAGGTGAGGATCGGCAAGGTCGCTTCCTGGATCCAGGTCTGCGGGGATTCTGCCAGGCGCGAGCGGATGTTGTGGTGGGCGGCGACCGTCGCGCCACGCTCGGCAAAATGCGCGTTACCGCCAGCATGGTCACCGTGATAGTGCGTGTTGACGATGAAACGGGGAGCATCATCTCCAGCGAGCTCCACGACAGCCCCCTCGATCAAGGCTCCTGTATTGGGCAGCTGATCATCGATCAGGACCGCGCCATCCTCACCAACCAACAGACCGAGATTGCCGGCAATGCCGGTCGAAAGCATGAAAATGCCGTCGCCCAACTCGGTTGTCTCTACGGTGATCTCGTTATCCTGGGCGACCGCATCCGTGCCGCCAATACTTGCAGCGGCCAGGGCAGCTGCCACACCTGTAATCGCCAAGCGAAAACCCATTGTTCCCTCCGTTAGTCTGCCGATCCTCCGTCGGCGTCCTCTTGGGATATAGGTGGCTCATCGGAATTTGCATCATCACCATCGTGTGAATCTACGGGCTCACCGAGGGCAAGCGCCCAGATAAGCGACAGGGCTGCGCCCATGCCCACGCCAAGAGCCACATTGCCCATAGCCGTGCCGAGCGCGATTCCAGTACCGATTCCAAGAGCGATACCAACACCCCAGTTTGGTTTGCGCTTTGCCATCTTCGCCATTTCAATCCTCCAGATCAGCCGACGAATTTACCCGGCGTTCACCCTGTTCGGGCAGAGGGAATAGGTAAGGGAGTTTACCATGTTTCGACTGACCGCCTGTATCGCCGCTCTTGCTGTCTCCGCAGCGACCCACGCCCAGACGCGTGACACCGATACACCGTCCGGTCAGCCGGTGCCGCGTTTTGTCAGCCTCAAGTTTGACGTCGCCAATGGTCGCTCCGGCCCCTCCCAGGCGCATCCGATCGCCTGGCGCTACCTGCGTTCCGGCCTGCCCATGGAAGTCATCGCGGAAACCCAGGACTGGCGCCGGGTGCGTGATCCGGAGGGCGAAGTCACCTGGATGCACCGCTCCATCCTGTCCGGCCGGCGTTCCGTCTTCACCGCGCAGGAGACCGAGCTCCGCGCCCGTGCTGAAAACGATGCCCCGCTGGAAGCCATTGCAGATGCCGGAGTTGTCCTGTCTCTGGAACGCTGCCGCTCCGGCTGGTGCCGCGTCGAGGGCCAGGGCTATCGCGGATGGGTCGATGCGAGCCATCTTTGGGGCGTATATAGCGAAGAACGTGGCGGCGATAATGCTGCAGATGCTAACGGCATCCCCAACTTGAGCGCCACTCTCACGCGTGATACCGCTCTGCGTTAAGTCCCCGGTTCGCTTCACGACCGGGCCCCATTTCCCAGCCCGGTGAGCGCCCGTGCCGCTCCCCTGCGGCGCAACTGAATGGCTACATGACTGAACGCCAAAGCTCCTTCAGCTACGAAGACCTGATCGCCTCCTCTGACGGCCGCATGTGGGGCGAGGGCCGCTCCAAGCTACCGGCGCCGCCGATGCTGATGATGGACCGCATCACAACGATCAATGATGACGGTGGCGAGCATGGCAAGGGCTATATCGAGGCGGAACTCGACATCAAGAAAGACCTCTGGTTCTTCGATTGCCACTTCAAGGGCGATCCGGTGATGCCGGGCTGCCTGGGCCTCGACGCCATGTGGCAGCTGACCGGCTTTTTCCTGTGCTGGGGTGGTAGCCCTGGCCTGGGTCGCGCCCTAGGTGTGGGGGAGGTCAAATTCACGGGCCAGATCACGCCGGAGACCAAGCTGGTAAAATATGTGATCCATTTCAAACGCGTCATCCGCCGCAAGCTGATCATGGCCATCTCCGATGGTCATGTCGAAGCGGACGGAAAGATTATCTACACTGCCAAGGACATGCGCGTCGGTCTGTTCCAGCCCGGCGAAATGGCCTGATCGAGGAGTTGGACTATGCGTCGTGTCGTAATCACGGGTCTGGGCGTTATCTCGCCCATTGGTAACAACGCTGCCGAAGTCACGCAGTCCCTCAAGGACGGCAAGAGCGGCATCGGTCGCATGGAGAGCTTCGCCGAACACGGCTTCAAGTGTCAGGTCGGTGGCAAGCCGTCGATCGATCCGGCCGAGCATGTCGACAAGCGGGTCTATCGTTTCATGTCGGAAGGCGCTGGCTGGAACTACATGGCCATGGAACAGGCCATCGAGGATGCCGGCCTGCCGGAAGGCGATATCTCTCACGAGCGCACCGGCATTATCATGGGCTCTGGCGGTCCGTCCGCCGGCACCATTGTCAGCGCTGCCGACGTGACCCGCGAAAAGGGCCCGCGCCGCATTGGACCGTTTGCGGTTCCCAAGGCGATGAGCTCGACAGCGTCAGCCACCCTGGCCACGCCGTTCAAAATCCTGGGCGTGAACTATTCCATCACCTCTGCCTGCACCACCTCACTGCACTGTATCGGCGCCGCTGCCGAGCAGATCCAATGGGGCAAGCAGGACGTCATGTTCGCGGGCGGTTGCGAGGAGATCCACTGGGCCCTCTCCAACCTGTTCGACGCGATGGGCGCCATGTCCACGAAATACAATGACACGCCGACCGAAGCCTCGCGTGCCTTCGACAAGGACCGTGACGGTTTTGTCGGTGGTGCCGGCGCCGGTGTCGTCATCCTCGAGGAATACGAGCGGGCCAAGAAGCGCGGCGCACCGATCTATGCGGAGATCACCGGTTATGGCGCCACCTCCGACGGTTACGACATGGTCGCCCCGTCCGGCGAAGGCGCTGTGCGCTCGATGAAACTGGCGATGGAAACCGTCAACGGTCCGATCGACTATCTCAACCCGCACGCCACGGCGACTCCGGTTGGCGACATCAAGGAAATGGAAGCGGTCAAGCAGGTCTTCGGCGACAATGCGCCAATGATCTCCGGTACCAAGTCAATGACGGGTCACTCCCTGGGCGCCGCCGGCGTTCACGAAGCGATCTACACGCTGTTGATGATGAAGAACGGCTTTGTCGCGCCGTCCATCAACGTCTTCGACATGGACCCGGACATTGCCGCGCTCAACCTGCCGATCGTCACCGAGGCGCGTGATGCCGACCTCAAGACGACCATGTCGAACTCCTTCGGCTTTGGCGGCACCAACGGCACGGTCGTCTTCCAGAAAGTCTAATCCTGCACGAATTTCAAAAAGGGGAATCCCATGGCGGATACCGTTTTTCCAACTGGTGAATTGATGAAGGGCAAGCGCGGGCTTGTCATGGGCGTAGCGAACAAGAACTCGATCGCCTGGGGCATTGCCCAGCAGCTCGCTGCACAAGGCGCCGAGCTGGCTTTCTCCTATCAGGACGAAGCCCTGGAGCGCCGCGTTCGTCCGCTGGTTGAGAGCCTGCCGGGCAATCCGACCATGGTTCAGGCCGACGTCACCGACGACGCCTCCATGGATGCCTGCTTCAACACCATCAAGGACCAGTGGGGCACGATGGACTTCCTCGTTCACGCCATCGCATTTGCGGGCAAGGACGAGCTGGTCGGCTCCTTCACCGAGAATACCTCCCGCGAAGGCTGGCGCCGCGCAATGGAAATCTCGGCCTTCTCCTTTGTCGACGCCGGCAAGCGGGCCTCGCACCTGATGCCCAATGGCGGCTCCATGGTCACCCTGACCTATCTCGGCGCTGAACGTGTTGTTCCGTCCTACAATGTCATGGGTGTCGCCAAGGCCGCGCTGGAAGCCTCCACGCGCTACATGGCCCGCGACCTCGGCCCGAGCGGCATCCGCGTCAACGCGCTGTCTGCCGGCCCGATGCGCACCCTTGCGATGGCCGGCATTTCCGGCGGCAAGTCGCTGATGAAAACCGGTCGTGAATGGTCGATGATGAAGGAAGACACCAAGATGGAAGGTGTGGCCGGCGCCGCGCTCTACCTGCTGTCTGATCTCGGTTTCTCCTGCACGGGCGAGACCCTGCACGTCGATGCCGGCTTCCACGCCGTGGCCGTGCCGAGCACGGACGACGACTAAGTCTCGAGCTCAGCTCAATAGAAAACCCGCCGGATCGCTTCGGCGGGTTTTTTGTTTCCAAGCTGGAGCGGGCCTACTCAGCTTCGCCCTCACCCATCGGATTCTCTTCCGGCTTCACCCAGCGGTCGAGCCAGTCGATGCTTTCTGCGAGCACGTGCAGCACGCTCTCGCGGGAGCGATAGCCGTGGCTTTCATAGGGCAACATGACCAGGCGGGCGGTACCGGCATTGCCCTTCACAGCGGCGTACATGCGCTCGGACTGCATCGGGAAGGTACCGGAGTTGTTGTCCATCTGGCCGTGGATCATCAGCATCGGCTCGTTGATATTGTCCGCATGCATGAAGGGGCTGAGCTCGAAATAGGTCTCTGGCGCAGCCCAGAAGGTCCGGCGCTCGGCCTGGAAACCGAACGGCGTCAAGGTGCGGTTATAGGCGCCTGAACGCGCGATACCGGCGCGGAAGATATCCGATGCGGCCAGCAGGTGCGCGGTCATGAAGGCCCCATAGGAGTGACCGGCAACCGCCAGGCGCTCACCATCGCCAAAACCCATCTCGACCGTGACATCACGCGCAGCCTCGGCCGACAGGACCAGCTGGTCGATGAAAGTGTCATTCACCGTTTCCGGATCATCACCCACGATCGGCATGGTCGCGTTTTCCAGCAGTGCATAACCCTGGGTGACCATGAAGCGCGGGCTGGTGCCGGCGACACGCGTGAACTCGTAGGGAGAACCGGAAACCTGGCCCGCCGTGGAGGCGTCATTGTATTCCAGCGGATAACCCCAGACGAGCACGGGAAGGGTGTCGCCTTCCTCGTAATCTGCCGGCAGGTAGAGCGTTGCAGACAGCGGTACGCCGTCCTCGCGCTCATAGGTGATCAGCTGTCGGGAGATGTCATTGAGCTGCGGGTGCGGGTTTTCGAAGTCGGTGATCTGCTCGACCTCGCCATCGCGGTGCCACCGTACATTCTCCGGCGTGACCGGATCTTCCCAGGAGGTCAGGAAGGAGGAACCATCGGCCTCGATCGCGCCGATGACTTCCTCATAATTCTCACCGGAATTGCGCCACAACTCCTCGAACTCGAACGTCTCGACACTCATCCGGCGCAGGAAGGGGCGATCGCCCTCGGGCGTGGCACCGGCACCCGCATAAAGGATATGCCCCTCATGCACGTCGACGACCGTGCGGCCAAATTCGTTGCGCGTGGTCAGGGGCGTGCCCGGATTGGCGTATTGGTCCTGCAGGCTGCGCTCTTCGGCGAGGCGCGGCTCGGCGCCCTCCGCATCGAAATCGACCAGCCAGCGGCGGATAACGCGCGTATCACGGTCATATTCGACTGCGAAACCTGTCTCGCCCATATCGGTGAACTGGGTACCGTAATAACGATCCTCGGTGCGGAATACCTCACGCGGTTCGCCATTGAACGGCGCTTCCAGCGCCCAGACACTGTCACGTTCTTCAGCCTCGGCGCGCGGGTCACCGCCATCAAGAGCCTCGGCCCAGGTGAGCTGTGCAGGGTGGCTGTCCTGCCACTCGACGCTGCGGCGGCCTGTGATGACACCACCGATCGGCGTGCTGTCGGCGATCGGCTGTTCGGCGATCTGGGCAACAAGACGGCCGCGTGTATCCACCACCGTCGTCCGGTCCGCGAAACGCGACCACGGCACCTGGTAGGAGAAGGGGCGTGTCATCTCGCCAACGAGAATGTAGTCGCCGTTCGGGGACGGGTCGGCCATGTAATAGAGGCCGGGCTCGCCGACCAAACGCGGACGTCCGCCATCCGCATCAACCAGCGCCAGCTGGGACGTCGCCAGCCAGGCAAACAGGTCTGCATCCGGCTGATCCTGAAGGAGATCCTGATAGGTCCGCACCGGCGCTTCGTAACCGGAAGCCTCCTGCGTCACCGGGCCAACCGGCACGCGCGGACGCTCCGGCATGGCACCCCGGTCCGGGTCAACGAGATTGACCAGCAGACGCTCGCCATCCGGCATCCAGCGGAACGGCGTGAAGACGGCGTTGAGGCCTTCATCGACGATCTCACGGGTACGACCACGGCGCACATCGAGAACCCACAGCGAAATCTGGTCATTGCGGGTGATGGCAAAAGCCACTTTCGAACCATCCGGTGACCAGGTCACCCGGGAGATGCCCGCATCATCCGGCAAACGCACATCACGGACTTCCTGGGTATCCAGATCCATGATCGACAGGCCGATCACGGTGCGCGGACCATGGCGCCCATTCGTCGCCGCATCCAGGCGCATACCGGCCAGGCGCTCCATCGGACGCGCCATTTCGGAAACCGGCGGCAGGGCCTCGCGGTGCATCAACAGGATGGTGTCGCGGGCCGGGGAGAGCGAGCTGAAAGGCGCAGGTGCGGCATCCACGATATCGACAATCTCCTGCGGTGGCAGGCGATAGGGCTCCTGGGCGACCGCCTGGCCGAGCACCAGAATACCGGCGATCGGGGCCAGGGCGGCCCCGATCAGGTGAGTTTTCTTGAACATGAGCATCTCCCCAACATGAGTTGGGGGAGAGGCTAATGGGTTTGCGGCGCAGGTCGAGCCTTGGTGGATTGCTTTTCTGTAAGCTTTAGGCCCATGACCGGACGCAAGAAGGGTATGCGGCGTATAATTTCAAAGCCGACCGCACAGCCACCGGCGGTGATGACCACCAACAAGACGAATTCCGTCCACACGCCCAGACCCAGGCCTGACAGGGCGTATCCAGCCACAACCGTGATCGTCTGGTGCAGGATGTAATAAGGGAAGATCGCCTCGGTCAGATAACGGCGCACCGGACCATCACCGGTCAGATAGATCCGGGCCAGACCGACCAGGCTGAGGATGATCGTCCAGGAAAAGACGATACGACTGATACGGGCCGTCCACAGCCAGACCTGGTTCTCAACGGCGGGTTCCCAGTTGGAATAAGTCCAGAAGAGGAAGATTGCGGCCGTCACCGTGATGACGCCGGCCACGGGCAGGATGCGATCGATCGCCCGCCAGAACCCGTCATTCTTGGCCAGTACATAGCCAAGCAAGACCATGGTGAGCGACCGCGCATGATTGGCCCAGTCATTGAGCAGGTCGTGCGTCGTCGGGAAGTCCGGTGCCAAGGTGAAACGGATCACCAGCAGCGGAATCAGCGGCACCAGGATCACCAGCAAGGCGGCAAATCCGTTACTCGCCGTCAGCCGGCCGGCTACCAGCATTGCCGAACTGTCCGCCAGACGCCGCAGAAGCGGGAAGAGCGGGGCCAGGAGCAGCGAGTAGACAAACAGATAGACAACGTACCAGAGATGGTTCCAGGTCGGCGTATGGATGGACCATGGACCGTCCCACTCAAAGGCATAGCCCCGGTAGAAATTCACCAATCCGGGCGCAATCTCGCCGGCCGAACGCAATTCCACATAGGTCTGTGGTGCAACCACGACATACATGCCGAACAGGATGACCGGGAAAAGCCGCCAACTGCGATCTGCCGCGAAACGCGCACTGCCCAGCTTGTCAGACAGAAAACGGATCGCCACACCGGAGACCAGGAAGAGCAAGGGCAGCCGCCAGGGGCTGGACAGCCACATCAACGGCTCCATCGCGTCGTTTGCGCCCAGGCTCTTGGCGTGCCAGCCCTCCGTGTTGAAGAACATGCCGATGTGGTAAAGGATCAACAGCCCAAACGCGATGATCCTCAGCCAGTCGAGATCATATCGCCGTGTGAACTGGGCATTGGGGTTGGCACCGGACATTGTTTCCTCCTGGTCAGCACTCTACCCCACCTTCTTCGCGGATGTCCCTCGCGAGGACGACACCTGTGGGTCCGCAGGTGGCTCTACGGGGCGAGTGACAACGGGTCCGGGACAAGCGGCGGCGAGACGGGACGAACGACAGACACCCGCTTGAAACCCGCCCCGGCATGGGCATGATCGCGGGATGGAAAACCGCGAATACAATCTTGAACAGGATGCCGAGCGAAGACTGCGCCTGACCGCAATGATTGCGGTTTTTTCGCTGACCCTGATCATGATGACGCTCAATGCATCCTCTCTGTTGATGGAGGCATCACGAGATGGGCGCGAAATCAATCCGCTTTTCCCCTGGCTGAGCGAAGGCACCAGCGCCTTTTACATCCTGGTTCTGTTTTTTGGTCTTTTGTGGCTGGAACGCCGCTTCCCGATCGAACGCGGCACATGGCGCCGAAATCTTGTCGTGCATGCCGGCGCGGCACTGGTGTGGTCAAGCCTGCACATCCTGGCCATGGGCCTGACACGGGAAGCGATTTACCCGGCCCTGCTAGGCTGGGACTACCGGTTTTTCTCCTACCCGGGTCCGTTCGAGGTCTTCCTCTACGAGCTGCGCAAGGACCTCGTGACCTACACACTGCAGCTGATGACGCTAACCGCTCTGCGCACCATTGAATGGCACCGTATGGAAGCCGCCGCGGCCCGGCGCGATGCGCGCGAAACCCAGCGCCTGACACTGAAATGCGGCGGCAGAATCATGCATCTGGAAGCGATGAATTTCCTGACGGCGAAGGCGGCCGGGAACTATGTCGAGATCGAATTCCAGACCGGCTCCCACCTCGCCCGCATCACCCTGGCCGAGCTGCAGAACCAGCTGGTGGAAGCCCGTGTTGATGCGGTTCGCTGCCATCGCTCCTGGCTGGTTAACCGGGCCCAGATCCGGGAAATTCGCCCAACGGGCGAAGGTGATGTCGAAATCACACTGGACAGTGGCCGGCAAGTGCCGGGAAGCCGACGCTATCGTGATCAACTCAAACGCTCGAACTAGTACCATGCTAACTGATTGCACGAGGGCACCCGATCTGGAATACCTGCTTGCATTCCCGGCGGCGGTGGAGGGGGTCCGCGCACCCGCCAATTGACGGACAGGACAGTAAGATGAACAAGACACTCTTGATCGCGGGTGCAAGCATGCTTGCGCTCAGCCTTTCTTCCGGTGCCGCTCTGGCATCGGATCCGCAAACCGATGCGCGCATCTCCGAACTGGAAGACCGCATCGCGCAGCTGGAAGAAACCAATCGCCGCCTGCTGGAATATCTGGAAAGCCAGCAACAGCCGCAGGGCGCACCGCATCACTCCGGCCCCTCCTCACATCATCAACGTTCCCACGCTCCGGCAGCCACGCAGACACCGGCGCCGCAGCAACATGCGTCCCATCACGCTGATCACCATGGCGAGAACGCGACAGGCGGTTATGTGGGTCTCAGCTCGGAATACAGCTTCCGCATGCTCGATCACGCCGAAAACGTGAACAATCGCCAACTGATCATGTTGCAGGCGATGCAGTATGGCGAGCTGAACAACCGTGTCACCCTGGGCAGTGGCCTGACAGTGCTGGCCAACTACCAGCGCTCCAATTCCGACACCAAGTTTGGTTGGTTGATGCGCCACCCGACATCCAACAACCAGATTGGCGAAGAAGTATCGGAGTTTGTGGTGCACGCCGCATCGCTGCAAACGACGGCACGCTTCTCCGACAATATCACTGGCTATCTGGAACTTCTCTACAACCCGGAGCAGAGCTTTGGCTCGGGCACCATCACCGACCTAAATCGCAACCAGATCCAGATGCGCAAGGCCTATGTCCTGTTCGGCAATCTGGATGAAACACCTTGGTATGCTGCGATCGGCAAGATGGACACGCCATTCGGCCTGCAGGACACCGTCAGCCCGTTCACCAATTCCACCACCTGGCACGCCTTTGCAGGCCTCGCCTATGGTGGCCTGGTTGGCTACTACAATAATGGTTTCCACCTCCGGGCCATGGGCATCCAGGGCGGTTCCCAATTCCGCGCCCACAACACCTCTGTCCAGGGCACCAATGTTCCGTCCCGCGTGAACAATTTTGCGGTTGATGCGAACTACACGGCAGATCTCGGCAACGACAACACGCTGCTCGTCGGCGCCAGCTACACGCATGGCTCGACCTATTGCACGGCATTCCCGGTCCTCCACTTCAACCCGTGTGCCGACAACAATCCAGCCTATTCCGTCTACGGACGCCTGGAAGCCGGTGCCTTCACCCTGCTCGGAGAATTTGCATCCACAACCGATGTCTGGCCGGGTTCGCACAATCCGAACGCGCCGCTCAACGTCTTTGAGGCTGTCGAGACCAGTTCCTGGGCACTGGGCGGTCGCTATGACATGGATATCGGGGCGGACAGCCCGCTGGCGTTCTCCTTCGAGTTCAGCCGTTTCACGGCGGGTGACGAAGGCTCCCCCTGGGAAGACCAGGACCAGTGGGTCGGTGGCCTGTCCTATTTCGCCACGCCGACGGTCAAACTGTTTGGTGAAGTCATTCACACGGAAGGCTGGGTTCCACTCAACTTCCTGTCCGGTGGTACGCCGGGCATGCCGATCAATACCACATGGTCGGAAGCTGACGCCGAGACCGACGTGATCACGGTTGGTGTCCAAGCTGCTTTCTAGTGCGGCGGGTAGCCGTTTAGCGACCCCCGCCGGATATCTCCGGCGGGGGTTCTTTTTGCCGCAAAGAAAAACCCCGCCAGCATGAGCCGACGGGGTTTTCTCAATCCTGAAGCGGAAAGCTGGAAGCGGCTTACGCCTCTTCGGAAGCTTCCTCGTCCTTCTTGACTTCTTCACCAGATTCCTGGTCGACGACCTTCATGGACAGGCGAACCTTGCCACGATCATCAAAGCCGAGAAGCTTCACGAAGACCTCGTCACCTTCGGAGACGACGTCAGACGGGTGCTTCACACGCTCATTCTTCATCTGAGAGACGTGCACGAGGCCGTCTTTCGGTCCGAAGAAGTTCACGAAGGCACCAAAGTCCATGACCTTGACGACCTTGCCCTTGTAGATCTGGCCTTCTTCCGGCTCAGCCGTCAGACCGTGGATCCAGTCGCGGGCTGCCTTGATCGAAGCTGCATCGGAAGATGCGATCTTGATCACGCCGTCATCATTGATGTCGACCTTGGCACCGGTGGTTTCCACGATCTCGCGGATCACCTTGCCGCCAGAACCGATAACGTCACGGATCTTGTCGGTCGGGATCTGCATGGTCTCGATACGCGGTGCGAACTCGCCGAGTTCCTCACGCGCCGTGTCGAGCGCCTTGGCCATCTCGTCAAGGATGTGCATACGCCCACCCTTGGCCTGGTCCAGGGCCGTTTCCATGATCTCCTTGGTGATACCGGCGATCTTGATGTCCATCTGCAGCGATGTGACACCTTCAGACGTACCGGCAACCTTGAAGTCCATGTCACCGAGGTGATCTTCATCACCCAGGATGTCGGACAGGACAGCAACGCCTTCCGGATCCTTGATCAGGCCCATGGCGATACCGGAAACCGGACGCGTGATCGGAACACCCGCATCCATCATGGCCAGGGATGCACCACACACGGTCGCCATGGAGGACGAACCGTTGGACTCGGTGATCTCGGACACGAGACGGATGGTGTACGGGAAGTCTTCGGCACCCGGAATAACTGCGCGGACTGCGCGCCATGCCAGCTTGCCGTGACCGATTTCACGACGGCCCGGAGCCAGGCGGAACGAGGTTTCGCCGACAGAGTAGGGCGGGAAATTGTAGTGGAGCATGAAGCGCTCCTTGTACGTTCCCGTCAGATCGTCGATGAACTGCTCGTCGTCACCCGTACCCAGGGTCGCAACGACCATGGCCTGGGTTTCGCCACGCGTGAACAGGGCAGAACCGTGCGTACGCGGCAGGATACCGGCTTCAGAGACGATGGAGCGAACCTGGTCGAGGGAACGACCGTCGATACGCTTGCCGGTCTTGATGATGCCACCGCGAACAACGGAAGCTTCAACAGACTTGAGCACGTCCTTGAGAACGGTCTCTTCGATACCGTCTTGGTTTTCCTCGGTCTGCAGCAGGGCTGCAACAGCCTTTTCCTTCGCTTCGCCAACCGCAGCGTAACGCTCGGTTTTCTCAACGATGGTGTAAGCCTTGGCGATGTCATCACCGACCAGTTCGCGAACCTTGGCTTCTTCGGCGGAATGATCTTCCGGCTCGTAGTCCCACGGCTCCTTGGCGGCTTTTTCAGCCAGGCGGATGATGGCGTCGAGCACCGGCTGGAAAGCCTCGTGACCGGCAACAACCGCACCCAGCATGATTTCCTCGGACAGCTCTTTCGCTTCCGATTCAACCATCATCACGGCGTCAGCCGTACCAGCAACAACGAGGTCGAGATCGCTCTCGGCCATTTCGTCAACCTGCGGGTTGATGACGTATTCGCCATCGATATAGCCAACGCGAGCAGCGCCGATCGGGCCCATGAACGGCAGGCCGGACAGGCACAGAGCCGCAGATGCGCCAACCATGCCGACAACATCCGGGTCATTTTCCATGTCGTGGGACAGAACCGTGATCATGACCTGGACTTCGTTCTTGAAGCCTTTCACGAACAGCGGGCGGATCGGACGGTCGATGAGACGAGACGTCAGCGTCTCTTTCTCGGTCGGGCGACCTTCGCGTTTAAAAAAGCCACCAGGAATCTTACCGGCGGCGAAGTATTTCTCTTGGTAGTTGACGGTCAGCGGGAAGAAATCAGCCCCCGGCTTGACCTGTTTGACGCCTACGGCGGTGGCGAGAACCGTGGTCTCGCCATAGGTCACCATGACCGCGCCGTCTGCCTGTCGGGCGACCCGCCCGGTTTCGATGGTGAGTGGGCGACCCGCCCACTCAATCGTTTCTTTTTGGATATCGAACATATCGTCTTTCGTACGGATAATGTCGCGGATTAGCGGCGCAGACCGAGCTTCTCGATGATTGCCTTGTAACGCGCTTCGTCTTTCTTCTTCAGATAGTCGAGAAGGCGACGGCGCTGAGAGACCATTTTAAGAAGGCCGCGACGGGAATGGTTGTCCTTCTTGTGGGTCTTGAAGTGTTCGGTGAGGTTGGAAATACGCTCGGACAGGATAGCAACCTGTACTTCCGGCGAACCGGTATCGGCATTGCCACGGGCGTGTTCAGAAATAAGAGCAGTCTTGCGCTCAGCTTCAATCGACATCGGGATCTCCTAGTAGTCGTGTGACCCTATGGGGTCAGATTAAAAACACGCGAGGGCTGGAACTGCCCGGCCTTCGCTTCGCCCAGTGCTACTGCGATCCCGTTGTTCTCGGCGAGAACCAAGAAGATGCAATCCTTGCCCGCAATCGACAGCGGGCGTCGTTGCTCCTTCAGTTCTTGCGCAATACGCGGGAGCAGGACGATTGAGCGTCCTTGCTTCAGTTGGAAAGTCTCGTCGTCGGTCACGGCCAGTGCCGGGATGTCGTCCAGCGCGGTCTGAACCGGGAGCAAGGCTTCCGAAGCGGCGCCCTTATGGGCCATTTCTTCCAGTTCGTCCAGCTTTATGGACTCCTCCTCCAGGAAGGATCCCACCTCGGTCCGGCGCAGCTCAACAATATGACCTTCTGTATCGAGCGCATGTCCAAGATCACGGGCCAGCGAGCGCACATAGGCGCCCTTGCCACACCGCATCTCGAAAACCGCCTCATCAGCGCTGCGAACCTCGATAAGCTTCAGGGATTCAATGTAAATCGGGCGCGGCTCAAGCTCCACCGTCTCCCCGTCACGCGCCAGGTCATAGGCACGCTCGCCATCGACCTTGATGGCGGAATAGGCCGGCGGGATCTGTTCGATATCGCCGATGAACTGATCAAGCACGGATTCAATATGATCCCGCTCCGGGCGAACCTCGGACATCGCAATCACCTTGCCCTCTGCATCCAGCGTGTCGGTCCGCTCGCCCCAGCGCACGGTAAAGCGATAGGCCTTCTCACCCTCCATGGCGAAGGGCACCGTCTTGGTCGCCTCGCCCAGCGCAATCGGCAGGATGCCGGTCGCCAGTGGATCAAGCGTGCCGGCATGACCAGCCTTGTTCGCGTTGAACAGGCGTCGAACAGCCGAAACCGCCTGCGTGGAGGTCATGTCATACGGTTTGTCGAGGATGACCCAGCCGTGGATCGCCAGGCCCTTTTTGCGTCGCCCCATGAGGATACCTTTTCTCTTCTGGTTCTCATGCCGGGGATCGGACCCGGCCAAGCAAGTCGCGCTGTTTATTGGATCACGAGGCTGACCGCAAGCGCCTGAGCCGCTTGGCTGGAAAAAGTCGCCACTCACGGAATCCGGCTTGTTCTGACAAAGCCGGACAGACTAGGAGTTGGAGGCTAGGAGAAACTGTATGATTCGCATCGCACTGCTTGCCGTTCTGAGCGCCCTGACCTCGACTGCGGCCCTTGCCCAGGATCCCGATATCAGCGCGCGTCTGCGTGCCTATTTCGAGCCACTGGAAGCCAGCCGCGATTTTTCCGGTGTGATCGCCGTGCGCCGGGGCGATGAACTGATCAGTTATGAGCGTTTCGGCTACGCGAACTGGGAGACGGGTACTCAATTCACACCGCAGACCGCCTTCCCGGTCGGATCAGTCACCAAAAGCCTGACCGCAGGTCTGATCATTCGAATGAGCGGCGAAGGTCAGCTGAACCTGGATGCGCCAGTCCGCCAGTACATTCCCGACCTCGATCCGGCATTTACGGCCAGCGTCTTCGATGTGCTGATGCACCGCTCAGGCCTGCCGCGCGACTTTTCTCCGGGAGCCCTGACAGACAGCCGCTCCCACACAGTCATCCAATGGCTGAATGACACGTATGCTTTCGAACCGGGTCCGCATGATGAGAGTTATTCCAATGTCGGCTACAGCCTGCTCGCCATTGTCGCCGAACGCGCCGGCCATGGCAGGTTCGAGACTCTGGTGACGATGGAATTGCTGTCGCCGCTGGGCATGACCTCAAGCCGCCTCTCGCGCGAGCGCCGGGAACTGGATGTCACCGGTTACGCACCGGGCCCGCTGCCGCTGGATCTGCGCGCACACATGGTGGACGAACCGGGCTTTGGTGCTGGCGGGCTGATCACCACGGTCGATGATCTGATGCGGCTGGCCACGGCGGTGGCCTCCCGGGAGCTGGATTTGTTCCAACCGGACGGAAGCCTGATCGGGAGCTTCTCGGTCCGTACACTGGGCGAAGAGGTGATCTACACCATACAGGGCAGTGTGCCGGGCTATTCCGGGGGAGTATCCATCATTCCCGCGCGCGAACTCGTCATCGCCTATTCGACCAATATCGAGTCCTATTCGAACTGGGGAATCCGCGACGTACTGCACCGGCTGGTGCTGGATGAAGCCGTCATTCCGGCAGCTGTCCGTCAGCCCACCTACGAACTGGCCGACAGTCATCGCGCATTGATCGGAACATATGAAAGCACCGGATTTGGCCCGGTCGAGATCTCGGAAGCGGAAGACGGGCTGGCCTTCACGCTTCTAGAGCGGGGCTGGAGTTTTTACCTGACCCCTCAGCCGGACGGGGCGGTCCTGTGGCGGACATTCAATATCCATCTCGCCCCGACACGTGACGAAACGGGCCTGTTGACGGCGCTGACCGCGACACAACAGATGATCGGGCAGCAGACCGAAATCTCAAACTGGGCACGCGACATGCCGCCAATGCCTGAAACAGAGACGGCGGAAGACTAGTCCCGGTCTTCCTCATCCTCATTGCGCAGGTCCTGGGTCACTTCCGGACGTGACAGCAATTCATCGACCTGGCTGGCCGTATCGAAACTGTTGTCGGCGTGGAAGTGCAATTCCGGCGTGAACTTCATGTCGATCTGACGTCCCAGGCGACCGCGCAGGAAACCGGCAGTCTTGTTGAGCGCGGAGGCCAGCGCCTTGGCATCACCCTGACCGAGCGGGGCGACATAGACCTTGGCCGAGCGCAGATCCGGGCTGGGACGCACTTCAGTGACCGAGATCAAAACAGACTCCAGGGCAGGGTCGCGCAGGCCCTCACGGGCGAGAATATCGACCAGGGCATGACGGATCAGCTCGCCAGCGCGCAACTGCCGCTGTGAGGGGCCTTTGGAATTGTCGAAACGTTTTGCCATGTCACATGCGCCTTCCTGCAAGGCGCGCGGGTTTACGCCTGCCAGCGCCCGGATGCAAGTCCGGGCATGGAGAACATCCCTCCAAGAGCGTCATTCGTCCCTTGCCGCGGGGCGATCACTGGCCTTGGCCTCGGCAGCGCGATTTATGCGCGGGACGTTTCTCAAGGAGTTCCCCAATGGACTTGATCACCATCGCCAGCCTGTCTGCAGTCATCATCGCTCAGGACGCCCAACCCGCCAAGCGGAGCGAAGCCGAACGCATCGCGCGCGACTACATGGCCGCCTATTCACAGGTCGACCTGGAACGCATGCAGAGCTTTCTCGCCGATGATGCTGTGTTCGAGGACCGCACGGCCCTGGGCGAAGGCGTCGGCCCCGACGGCCTGTCCTACGACAACAGTGCGTCAGTTATGGAGATGCTGAACCAGTTCCGCGCCACCTATAACCCCATCGAGCTCGGCTTTGCCTGGGACACTGTGTTCGAGAGCAATGGACGGGTGATTTTCTCCGGACATGTAAATGCGCTCTACCCGACCCAGGACGTCACGCAGAACTTCCGCTGGCGGGCTGAACAGGTGACCGTGATCACAGTACGGGATGGCCACGTTGTCCGGCACCAGGACTTCGCAAACTACGCCAATCCGCAGCGCGAAATGGTCCCGGCAGACTGAACGGTAAACGCCAAGTCACTGCTATTTCGGCCCATTTTCATCTCATTCATCCCTCGCAAGACACCACTCATCCCTTCAGGGCCTTCAGGCGCTTTTCTCTCGGGGATGGATGGGTAGAAGGGTTGGGACGCGGCGGCGAGGGGCTACCGCAAAGCCAATTGGCGAGTAAAAAGTTTGATGCTCAACCTGCTCACACTGACGACGATATTGCTGACCAGCACGGTGGTCCGGACGGACCAGCCGGCGGACAGCATGGATGTCGCCCGGGCCTATATCAGTGCCTATGAACAGCAGGACTTTGACAGTATGCGCGGCCTGATGGCCGATGATGCCGTCTTCATCGACCCGACCTCGTTTGACCTGGCGTTTGTACAAACACCCATTCACTGGACCTGGCCGGATGAAATCCTCAACGGAATTTCCGCCTGGAATGTGGCTCGGGGCGAACACCACATCGATCGTGTTTATGAAGCGGCCGGTCGCGTTGTTTTCTACGCGACCTCGGAGGGAGAACGTGGTTTCCGCTACCCGATCATCACCATCGTGACCATGGAGGACGGACTCGTGACCGAACACCGCGACTATACCGGTTTCAATGAGATGACACCGCTGCCGGTAGAGGGAGGGACGCAATGACCCTGCGCCTCGCACTCTGCCTCTCCGGCCTGGTATTTTCCGGTTCGGCCCTGGCTCAGGAGCCGGCCGAGATCGCCCGCGACTATTTCCACGCCTATACGGTGATGGATGTGGAACGCATGAATGAGCTACTGGCTGACGAAGCGGTGTTTTCCGATCGCGGCAGTTTCAACGTCCAGGGTGGGCCCTACCACTATGAGGGCAAGGAGGCGATCACCGCCGCCCTGACCACTTTCCATGACCAATATGGTCTATACGCGCTGAATTACGACCTGGAAATCGACCACGAAGCTTCCGGTCAGGCCGTGTTCGGCGGTGCAGTTGAAGCCCGTTGGCGTTTGCCTGACGGACGCGATCGGGTCTGGCGCGGCGACGTCGTCACCACGGTTCGCGTGCGTGACGGACAAGTTATCGAACATCTCGACATGCCCGACTATCTGGGTGGCGAGATGAGCATTGAGGAGGTTACTGAGGCTGCCCCGGCAGCTCAGTAATGGATCGAGGGCCTGTGAGGCCTTTTTCAGCCCGAGCACTCCTGGCTGATCAGGTCTTCGATCCACTATGACTTTCACGGAATATCCCCCTCGAGCAGACATCCCTCTCGAGTCTAACGTGAAAGACACAAAAGGGCGGCCCAGCGGGTCGCCCTCCCTTGTTTCCGGGCCCGGATTTTGCAGGCCCTGTCGGCGCAAGAAAAAAGGCGGCTCCTTGGAGCCGCCTTTTTCCATGATCATTGGATCAGGGTCAGTCTTCCAGCTTGCGAGCCACTTCGATGACCTCGAAACACTCGATCTGATCGCCCTTCTGGATGTCGTCATAGTTCTCGAAGGCCATACCGCACTCGGTGCCGGCACGAACTTCCGGAACCTCGTCCTTGAAGCGCTTGAGCGTCTTGAGATTGCCTTCGTGGATGACCGTGTCGTCGCGCAGCAGGCGCACGCCACAGCCGCGCTTGACCACGCCTTCCGTGACACGACAACCGCCGACCTTGCCGACCTTGGTAATGTTGAAGACTTCCAGGATCTCGGCGTAACCGATGAACTCCTCGCGCTTCTCGGGCGCGAGCATGCCTTCCATTGTGCCGCGAACATCGTCGATCACATCATAGATGACCGAGTAGTAGCGGATTTCCACGCCTTCCTGTTCCGCCAGATCGCGTGCCTGTTTATTCGCACGAACATTGAACGCAAAGATCGGGGCGCCGGACGACTTGGCGAGCAGGACGTCACTCTCATTCACACCACCCGGGGCAGAGTGAATGACACGAGCGCGAACCTCGTCATTGCCGATTTTCTCGAGCGACTGCTTGATTGCCTCGGCCGAGCCCTGCACATCCGCCTTCACCAGCAGCGGCATTTCCTGGACCTGGTCCTGCTTGAGGCGGGCCATCATCTGCTCGAGCGATGCCGTGGCACCACCACCGACAATGCCGGCACCATCGCGGGCCTTGCGCTGGCGATACTCCGCCAGTTCACGGGCACGGGCCTCGTTTTCGACGACAGCAAAGACCTCACCCGGCTCCGGCGCACCGTCCAGGCCGAGAATCTCGGCCGGAACCGACGGACCGGCGTCAGACAATTGCTGGCCACGCTCGTTCACCAGGGCGCGGACACGGCCCCACTGCGTGCCGGCAACAACAATGTCACCGCGCTTCAGCGTTCCGCGACGGACGAGAACCGTTGCAACCGGGCCGCGGCCCTTGTCGACCTGGCTCTCGATCACCACGCCTTCGGCGGCGCGTTCCGGATTGGCTTTCAGGTCGAGCATTTCGGCCTGCAGCGTGATCGCCTCGGTCAGCTCTTCCAGACCCGTGCGCTTGAGCGCGGATACCGGAACAGACATCGTCTCACCGGACATGGCTTCCACGATAACCTCGTGCTGAAGCAGGTCGGTCAGGACGCGGTTCGGATCACTGTCCGGCTTGTCGCACTTGTTGACCGCTACGATCATCGGCGTGCCGGCAGCCTTGGCGTGATTGATGGCTTCCACGGTCTGCGGCATGACGGAGTCATCTGCAGCCACCACCAGGATGACCAGGTCGGTCGCCATCGCACCACGCGAACGCATGGCGGAGAAGGCGGCGTGGCCCGGCGTGTCCAGGAAGGTGATCTTGTCGCCGGAGGCGAGCTGAACCTGGTAGGCACCAATGTGCTGGGTGATGCCACCGGCCTCGCCCGATACAACATCGGTTGAGCGCAGGGCATCCAGCAGCGAGGTCTTGCCGTGGTCGACGTGACCCATGACGGCCACGACCGGCGGACGACCCACCTTGCTGTCAGCCGGATCATCGTCAGCGATGAAGCCTTCCTCGACATCAGCCTCGGAGACACGTTTCACGATGTGACCGAATTCCTCGACCACCAGCTCGGCGGTGTCAGCGTCCAGAATATCGTTCTGGCGCACCATCTGTCCCTGCTTCATGAGCAGTTTGATCACGTCGACAGAACGCTCGGCCATACGGTTGGCGAGGTCGGCAACGCTGATCGCCTCGGGGACGATGACTTCGCGTTCGATCTTCTCGCGGCCGGTGCCCGGATCAAGACGACGCTGCTTCTCGCGTTCACGTGCACGACGCACGGACGCCAGGGAGCGCTGACGCTCTTCATCCCCGTCCAGAATATTCTGGATGGTGAGCTTGCCACGACGGCGATTGTCATTCTTGTTGCGCTGAGGCTGTGCCTTGTTGGCAGCACCAGGACCGGTGGCGCCCGCGCCACCCTTGCGCTTGACGCGACCACCCATGGCTTCCAGAGCGGATTCCTGGGCTGCGCGGTCCGGCGTAGCGGGGGCATCCGGCTTCTTGCGGGCCGGAGTGTCTTTCTTGGCCGGCGCTGACTTGCGGCGGGTTTCCTCTTCCTGGGCCCGACGCGCCTCGTCCGCCTTCATCGCTGCTTCCGCTTCAGCCGCACGGCGCGCTTCCTCTTCGCGCTGCTTGGCTTCCTCGGCTTCGCGAGCCTGGCGTTCACGCTGTTCTTCCAGCGCTTTCTTCTCTTCAGCCGCACGACGGGAACGATCCTCGTCGTCCTGCTTTTTCTTGGCTTCTCGCTCGGCTGCTTCAGCGCGAGCACGCTGAATGGCGCGCTGGCGAGCGATCAGTTCTTCCTCGGACAGGCCGAGCTGACGCGCTTTCGCTGCGAGGGTATTCTCAGATTTCGCCTTGCCGCCCGCAGACTTGCCCTGCGGCGCCGCAGCGTCCTTGCCAGCCGGTGCGACACGCTTGCGTTTCTTTTCAACAACGACCGCCTTGGACCGGCCACGTGCAAAGCTCTGCTGCACGGTGCCCGATCCCGGACGTTTAAGAGAAAGCGGCCGGCGGCCGGAATTGTTGTCGTCTGTGTCGCTCATACGAGCCTTCCAATCGGCTTTTGTTCTGCGGGCACTTCCGGTAGCCGATGGCCGGAAAGCCGCACTGATCCAACTCGAGCCCGGAGCAAAGTCGCGCTAAACTAGCGGCCTTCGCCCCGGATTCAACCTTTGTCACCGGGATGACGTCTCCTGGGCCCAGGGGCCTTCCAGGGAACGAAATCCCGACAATTTCCTGGCGAACTCCGAAAACGTGTCCGAATGGACACCTTTCGGCAGCACGCCGTGAACAACTGGACCACGTCCGGTCGCCAGTCCGAGTTCCTCCGCCGTGAAGCAACCCAGAACCGGGATCTCGTCCCACATGGAGCGTGCCAGCCCGTCGAGCTTGCGGCGACCATCCGCCGCGCCATCGCTCGCCTCGATCCGCCAAACCGGTTCATTCGCCTGGAGCGAAATGCGCACCGCGTCGGATCCAAGGGCCAGATTGCCGGCTCGCCGGGCAAGGCCCAACAGCTTCAGCAACCGCTCGCTCAAAAGGCGCTCAAACTGATCAGCCAGGTCTTGCGGTGCCTGCACCGCCTTGCCTGCCGACCGATTGAACAGCCCTTTCTTGCGGGCCAAATCGACCGCCTCCCGAGTGGGCGAGATCCACATCCCGCGCCCGGGCAGTTTGGCGCTGACATCCGGAACCAGCAGATCATCCGGTGCAACAGCAATCCGGAGCAGCTGAGTCTCATCCAGTATATCACCGGTGACGAGACATTTCTTTTCCCGACGCGCCATACGGCCGACCTCCGTTCAGTCCAGCTATTCCTCCTCTTCCTCGGCCAGCGGCTCGCTGAGATCGAGGCCCAGAGCCTCCGCTTCAGCATCCAGCGCAGCCAGATCCATTTCAGAGATGTCGAGCTCGCCCCCCGGGGCTTCCTCGACAGCTTCTTCCTCGACTTCGTGTACCGGCAGGTCTTCCTCGGAAATCCAGCCCGCAACGACGCGTGCACGCATGATCATCATTTCGGCGTCGTCCGCAGACAGGTTATGATCTTCAAGGATACCCGGCTCGCGGACACGCTCGCCGTTCTTGGTTTCGAACCAGCCGCGCAGGTCATCGGTCACCAGGCCAGCCAGGTCCTCGACTGTCTTGACGTCGCTTTCACCGAACTTGACCGCCATGCCCAGATCGACACCTTCGATCTCCAGCACACCGTCTTCGACACCCAGCTCCTTGCGCTTGGCATCCTGCTCGGCAGCCAGGCGGTCCAGATAGTCGCGCGCACGCGCCTGGATTTCGACAGCGGTATCCTCGTCAAAGCCTTCGATGACAGCGATCTCACCCAGATCCACATAGGCGATCTCGTCAACATCGGAGAAGCCTTCGGTCGCCAGCAATTGGGCGATGACCTCGTCAACATCAAGAGCTTCGGTGAACAACTTGGTGCGCTCAGCGAATTCTTTCTGGCGACGTTCGGATTCTTCTTCCTCGGTCAGGATATCGATGGACCAGCCGGTCAGCTGTGATGCCAGGCGGACATTCTGGCCGCGGCGACCGATCGCCAGGGACAGCTGCTCGTCGGGAACGACAACCTCGATACGCTGGTCTTCTTCGTCAAGGACGACCTTGGCCACTTCCGCAGGCTGAAGAGCGTTGACGATGAAATTCGCCGGCTCGTCAGACCAGGGAATAATGTCGATTTTCTCACCAGCCAGTTCGGAAACAACCGCCTGCACGCGCGAACCACGCATCCCCACACAGGCACCGACCGGGTCGATGGAACCGTCATTGGAGATCACGGCGATCTTGGCGCGGCTGCCCGGGTCACGAGCAACGGACGGGATCTCGATAATGCCTTCATAGACTTCAGGAACTTCCTGGGCGAACAGGGCCGCCATGAAGTCCGGATGCGCGCGCGACAGGAAAATTTGCGGGCCGCGGACTTCCTCACGGACGTCATAGATGAAGGCACGAACGCGCTCATTGTTCTGCAGGTTCTCGCGCGGGATACCGTCGGCGCGGCGGATGATACCTTCGGCGCGGCCGAGGTCGACAATGACATTGCCGTATTCGACGCGCTTGACGATACCGTTGACGATCTCGCCAACACGATCCTTGTACTCTTCGAACTGACGCTGGCGTTCAGCTTCGCGGACTTTCTGCGTGATGACCTGTTTGGCGGTCTGGGAGGCTACCCGGCCGAACTCGATCGGCGGCAGCTCGTCAGAAAACACCGTTCCGATTTCAGCATCGGCGTCAATTTTCTGACCCTCGGCGAGCGTGAGCTCCTGGTTCTCGTTCTCGACTTCCTCGACAACCGTCATATTCCGAGTAAGGGACAGCTCACCCGTCTTGTTGTCGATCTTGGCGCGAATGTCGTTCTCGGCGCCGTAGCGTGAACGCGCAGCCTTCTGGATAGCTTCCTCGATCGCTTCGATCACGATCGACTCGTCGATATTCTTCTCTGTCGCCAAGGCACGGGCGATGTGGAGAAGCTCCAGACGGTTGTGGCTGACACCAATGCTCATCGGATGATCTCCGTGATGGTCCGCTGCGACATTATTCGTCTCCTTCATTCGGCGCCGTTTCTTTCTTGGCGCGCGCTTTCAAGTCCGCCTCGATCAAGGCGTCCGTCAAAACCAGTTTGGCCTCCGCGATCCAGTCAAACGGGATCAGCGTGGTGTGTTCCTCGCCCTCCATGTCCAGGAGAACGTCATTTTCCTCGACACCGGCGAGCATTCCGCGGAAGCGTTTGCGGCCCTCGGCCAGGCGATCCAGCTCGATCTTGGCCTCGTAACCTTCCCAGCGCACGAAATGGCGCGGATCGGTCAGCGGGCGGTCGATACCGGGCGAGGAGATTTCCAGGTCGTATTCGCCGGAAACCGGATCCTCGACTTCAAATACATCGGAGAGGGCACGCGACAGGCGCGCGCAATCGTCCACATCGACACCCTTGCCGTCGAGACGATCCGTCATGATCTGCAGGCGCGGGCGTTTGCCGCTCATCACGCGAACACGAACCACTTCCAGGCCGAGCTCCTCGGCAAGAGGTTCAGCCAGGTCCAGGATCCGGGCATCTTGTGGCGTCTTGGTTTTCAAAACAGCTCCGCAGAAACAAAAAGAGCGGCCGCCGAAAGCGACCGCTCGAATGCATCATCCAATGCAATCGAACATCTGATTGGCGTTGTATACTCCTGTCGAGGACGGTTTGCAAGGTGCGAAGTCGGCTCGATTGGGGAGCTGGCCTGCACCCTCGGCCTTGGCGCCACGCCGCGCTGCCGTTTTCATGGGCAAAAGCCAACGCTTCAACAGCTTATCTACTCGCTTCTAACCATGTATAACATGATGCTAGTATATATTCATATATTTTGTTAGTTACGAGTATGGATCCTGTTCGAAATCCGTTTGCACCCGGCGCCGGGTCACAGCCGCCAGAGCTCGCAGGGCGCCAGGACATCATCTCCAGCGCCGATATCGCTTTGCAGCGTGTGCTTCTGGGTCGGCATGACCGCTCGCAGATCCTGCTCGGGCTGAGGGGCACCGGCAAGACGGTATTGCTCAACACAATCGAGCGAATGGCAGAAGATCACGGACACGCAACCTCTTTTGTGGAAGCGCCGGAACACCACAGTCTCGCACAGCTTCTCTACCCGAAAATTCACCGTGTGCTGCGCACATTCTCCCTTGTGGAAAGCGCCCGCGCAGCCGCCCATACGGCGATGAAGGCTCTGCAGTCCTTCGCAGGTACGTTCAAGATCGAAATCGGTGATTTTTCCCTGTCAGTGGATTCCGAGCCGGGCGTTGCGGACAGCGGGGTGTTGAGTGACGACCTTACCGACCTTTTCCTGCGTGTTGGTGAAACGGCCCGGCATGCGGCGCGCGGCTGGACCCTGCTGATTGATGAAGTTCAGTATCTTGAAGAGAAGGAACTGAGCGCTCTGATCGTCGCCCTGCACAGGATCAACCAGAAACGCCTGCCGGTACTCCTGTTCGGTGCTGGCCTGCCACAACTCGCAGCTCTCTCCGGTGATGCCAAATCGTACGCCGAGCGACTTTTTGATTTTCCGGAAACCGGGCCGTTATCGCCCGAGGCGACCCGAAATGCGATCCGGCAACCCATTCTGAGCGAGGGTGAAAACATCACGGACGCGGCGCTGGACCTGGTAGTCGAGGAGACCGGTGGCTACCCCTATTTCCTGCAGGAATGGGGTTATCAGGCCTGGAATTGTGCGGCGGCGTCCCCCATCACGCCGGGCGACATAGAAACCGCCAACACAGCTGCACTCAAACGCCTGGACAACGGCTTCTTCCGAGTTCGCTATGACCGGCTTACGCCCAAGGAAAAGGAATATGTTCGCGCCATGGCCAGCCTGGGCCCGGATCCGATCCGCTCCATCGATGTGGCGAAAACCTTGGGAGAAACCGCGCAAGCGCTCGGCCCCCGGCGTGCCCAGATCATCAACAAGGGCATGATCTACAGCCCGGCACACGGCAAACTCGCCTTCACCGTCCCGATGTTCGGCGATTACCTGCACCGGCGGGATGCCGACAACTAGCGCCGCACCCAGTCCATGAAGACAGGCGCGCAATCGCCGAGATTTTTGGACTCGTAACGCGTGCGTATGTGGTCCGGTGGCGGGACTCGCCAGTCATCGGCTGCACTGGCCTGCCAGACAAAACGCTCATCCTGTTCGAACTCGATCATGCAATGATCGGCATAGGATTTTACATCCGTCGCAATACGCAGCTTGCCGCCCGGCTTGAGAATGCGGGCAAAATCATCGCGGGTGGATTGCTGGACAAAACGGCGCTTGGCGTGGCGTTTCTTATGCCAGGGATCCGGGAAGAGCAGGAAGATCCGGTCCAGGCTGTCATTTTTAAATCGCGGAAGCACTTCGCGGGCATCGCCACGGTGCAGGCAGACATTCTCCAGCCCCCTCTCCTCGCGATAGGTCAGCGCCTTGGCGACGCCGTTGAGGAAGGGCTCGATGCCGATATATCCGGTCTCACGATTGCGGTCGGCCTGGCCGGCAAGATGCTCGCCGCCGCCAAAGCCGATTTCCAGCACGTGCGAGCGCATTCCGGGCAGCATTTGCGCAGCGTCGATCTCGCCCTCGGCCGGCAGGTCAATGCTCGGCAGGACATTGTCCACCAGCCCCTGCTGGCGCGCGGACAGGGGTTTGCCCTGCGCGCGGCCAAACAGCCGGAAATCCGGTCGATCTGTTTCCTGTTTCGTCATGGCGGGGCGTTTAGCGGCTTTTCAGCCGCAAATCACCCCTTCAGCGCGCCATTTCCTCTTCGCTCGCCAGTGTGCGTACCAGTTCAAGCACGCGGCGACGAACCTTGGCGTCCTTGATGCGGGAGAAACTCTCCGCCAGGGACACGCCATCAGAGCTTTGAATGAAGTCATAGACAATCGGCGTCTGGTCACCTTCGGCCATGGCGCTGATTGTCGATTTCTCGTTCAAGCCCTCGAAGAAGAATTGCACCGGCACCTCCAAAACACGCGACAGACGATACAGCCTGCTCGCTCCGACACGGTTCGCACCGCGTTCGTATTTCTGGACCTGCTGGAAAGTCACACCGAGCTCATCACCCAGTTTTTCCTGGCTCATCCGGAGCAATTGTCGGCGGAGACGAATTCTGGAACCGACGTGAACGTCTACGGGGTTGGGACCCCGAGGGCTGACCTTTTTCTCGATCGTGTCACCCTGCAACATGCGTCTCACCTCTCTTTCGGACTGCTGAGCACAACCCGTGTTGGCAGTATAGCAGAGTTCAGGTCAGGGCTGCGAGGTTTTTTGTTTTTTAATAAAACGTAACTTTTGCACTGCGAGCCCGGCGAAAACGCCTAACACCATGAGCCAGAACAATAAATCACCATACAGTGAGTAGGGCGTCGGTGCGAGCGCTCGCGGCAATGTGACGTCGAACGCGCCCTCCTGGTCCGGCCCGATCATCACCGGCATGCGCCCCAGCGGATCCACCACCCCGGAAAAACCGCGAGAGGCCGACCGAATGAGCGGAATGCCAGCCTCGATACTGCGATAGCGCGACTGCACCAGATGCTGGCGAGGGCCCGAGGTGTCACCAAACCATGCATCATTGGAGAGGTTGAAAAACCATTCCGGCCGTTGTGAGGATGACTGCCAGAAGTGCGGGAAGATCGCCTCGTAACAGATGAGCGGCATCATCGGCGGCAGTCCCGGGATTTCCGCCACGATCGCACGCGGTCCCGGCGTGAATTGCAGGCGTGCAAACTCGTCAAACCCGATCGCCGAGATCAACGAAGCCATCGGGATCGTCTCGCCGAACGGGACCAGCAAGACCTTGTCATAGAGCGCGTCGACCGACAGCTCACCGCCCTGGAAACGCATCGCCGCAAGAGAATTGTGGTACACGACCTCCTCGCCAGCCCGCGCCCGGCGATTGATGCCGGCAATCAGGGCTGGACCGTCATTCAGTGCAGCACCCAGTCGCGACAGTGTCTGGCCGTCTTCCAGCATGTAGATCGGCAGGGCGCCCTCGGGCCACAGCACATGGGTCACTTCGTCCAGACCGGGCTGGCGGGTCAGTGACATGTACCGATCACGGGCGACATCCTCGCCGTCATCGCCCCATTTCTCGGCCTGGGTGATGTTGGAATGGGCGATCCGCAGGCGCACATCCTGCACATCTGGCACGGTCGTACTCAGCAGACGCAAACCGCCCGCGAAGAAGAGAACACACAAAAGCGCAAAACCGGAAAGGGCCGGAAGCAATCGGCGCGGGCCCAACCCCCGGGTCGCCAGCATGGCCGGAGCGGCGAACATCAACAGTGTCAGAAAACTCAGACCATAAACGCCCAGCCAGGACGCCGACTGGCTGACCGCTCCACCCGCTGACCAGGTATAAGCCGGGAGATTCCAGGGCAGGCCACTGAAGATATGGCTGCGCAACCATTCGGTCAGCGCAAAGATCGCGGCAAAGCTGAGCACCCGCCATTCGGTATTCTGGGCAAAACGCGCGTAGATCGCTCCGGCAATTCCCCAGAACACTGCCAGCATGGCAGCGAACAGAGGCAGGGCGATCGGCACCAGGGCCGCAAATTCCGGACCCCGATTGATAAAGGCAAAGCCAACCCAGAAAGTACCAGCCAGAAAATAGCCCATACCAAAGACGAGGCCGGTAACAAACCCACCACGCAAGGGTTTGGGTCCACGTCGTGCACCATCAAGTCGCCAGAGCAAAACTGCCAGACTGACGATCCAGACCGGCCAGATATGATAGGGTGCCAGGGCGAGCACAGCGAGCATTCCAGCCAGGAAACTCGCCACCAGCCCACGCCATCCATCCAGATGCCGTAGCCGGACACGCCAGGTCCAGGGCTGAAATCTGCGCTCGATCTGCAAGTTTACTCCGCCATGCCTGATTTCCCGGCGCGGGCCGTGCGTACGCGCATGCGGCGGATACGACGCTGATCCGCCTCAAGCACCTCAAATTCATAGCCGGTGGCGTGGCGGATCACTTCACCACGCTCGGGGATCCGACCGGCAATGGTGAAGACCAGCCCCCCAAGGCTGTCGACATCATCATCCTCGTCGTCCGCAGCGATTTCCTCGCCGACAACCCGTTCAAACTCGTCGATTTCCGCCCGGGCGTCCACATCCCACACACCAGGTGCGCGCACACGGATCAGCGGCGAATCATCCTCGTCGTGCTCGTCCTCGATCTCCCCGACGATGGGCTCGATCAGGTCCTCAAGCGTTACCAGACCGTCAGTGCCGCCATATTCATCGACCACCAGGGCCATGTGCATGCGACGTGCCTGCATGCGGCGCAACAGGTCACCGGCCTTCATCGAGGGTGGCGCGTAGAGAAGTGGACGATGGATATCTGACAGGACTTCCTGCTCGGCCCAGCCTTCGGGACGGCGGCCATCCTCGGACGGAGTCAGATGGCTGACCACATCCTTGATGTGAACCACTCCGATCGGGTCATCAAGCGTCTCGCGATAGACCGGCAGACGCGAGTGCGAGGCCGCCGAGAAGGCTCCCGCCAGCTCCCCCAGCTGTGTCGCTATCTCGACACCGATAATGTCGGCGCGTGGAACCATGACATCGGCCACGCGCAGCTCTTCCAGCGCGTCAGGCTTGATCACATAGGACTGGGAGGATTTCGCTTTTTCGTCCGCGGCAGAGCTGGAGCCGTTGAATATCGAGCGGAGCCAGGATTTCTCGCTACCGCTCGGACTGGAGCCATCACTCATTCTATAGTGCCCTCATGGGTCGTTCCGTCGAGCGAGTAGGGATCTGCAATCCCCAGGCGCGCCAGCGCCCGCCGCTCAATGCCTTCCATTTCTTCCGCTTCTGCATCGGTCAGATGATCATAACCCTGAAGGTGTAAAAATCCATGCACAATCAGGTGGCTGAGATGATTTTCGATGCTGATGCCCTTGTCAGTCGCTTCACGCTCGACCACGCCCCAGGCCAGGGCTATGTCGCCCAGCTGGTTGTCCGCGCCTTCAATGGCGGGAAAAGACAACACATTGGTCGGTCCCTGCTTGCCACGAAAGCGCTCATTCATCTCGGCGACGGGATCATTGCCTGTCAGAAGAACCGCTACCACGCCGGGATGACCCTCTCCGATCTCGGCGAGCGAGGCTTCCAGACAGGATTGAACGCGCTGTGCCTTGCCCTTCAGGGCATTCCAACTGTCATCCTCGACGATGACATCAACTGCGTTCATGAGCTTTCGCGCGGAGATTTGGCCGCATCCTCTTCATAGGCCGCCACGATACGGGCCACGAGGTCATGACGAACGACATCATTGCGATCAAAGGTGATCGTCGCGACACCCTTGGTCCTGGCCAGGATGGACAGGGCGTGGGGCAGGCCGGAAGGGTCACGCGGATGCAGGTCGCACTGGCTCGGATCGCCCGTCACCGCCATGCGGGAGCCTTCACCCAGGCGGGTCAGTACCATCTGCATCTGCGCGCGTGACGTGTTCTGGGCCTCGTCAACGACGATGAAGGCCCGGTTGAGCGTGCGGCCGCGCATGAAGGCGATCGGCGCCACCTCGATGCGGCCGTCCTCACGCATCTTTTCCAGCTGGCTGCGCCCCAGCGTATCCGCCAGAGCATCCCAGACCGGGAGCAGATAGGGGTCGACCTTTTCGGTCAGATCGCCGGGCAGAAAGCCCAGCTTTTCGCCCGCCTCAACGGCCGGGCGTGTGATGATCAGCTTCTCGACCCTGCGCTGGACCAGTAACGAGGCGCCATAGGCCACTGCCAGCAGCGTCTTTCCGGTACCGGCCGGGCCAACACCGAAGATCAGGTCATAAGCTTTTTCGTTCTTGAGCGCGCGCACATAGGTGCGCTGGCCCTCAGTGCGGGCAATCAGGCTGGAGCCACGCGGCACCCGGATGACGCCATCATCCTCGGCACCGCTATCTTCGTCGTCTCGTGTGCGTAGGGCCGCACGCACGGCAGCCTCATCACAGGTCAGACCATGTTCCAGACTGGCATAGAGGCGTTTGAGCACACGTTTGGCCTCGTCGCGCGCTCCTGCGGAATCCCCGCCGATAACGATCTGACCTGCGCCGGGCGCACTGAGACGCACATCCAGTTCTTCCTCGATCAGGATCAGGAAACGGTCGCCCGGGCCGGCAAGCGCACGGACGCGATCCTTGTCATCAAGATGCAGGGTTTCCGAGGCCTGGCGACGAGGCCGTGTTGCACGTTTGCGGGACGTCGGTTGGCTGCTCACGCGGCGCTTTGCTCCGAGGTTACAAGAATGCCGGAGAGAGCATTGCGGCTTGCGCCCTCGATCCGGACATTTCCGATCTTGCCGATCATATCAGCTGGCGCCTCGACATGCACGGCCTGCAGATAAGGACTGCGGCCATGCAGCTGACCATCCAGACGACCTACGCGCTCGAACAGAACCGGCAGAGTGCGGCCGATCTGGCTTTCATTGAAGGCAACCTGCTGTTCGTTCAACAGCGCCTGCAGCGCCAGGAGACGTTCGGTTTTCAACTCTTCAGCGACCTGGTTAAACATCGCCGCGCCCGGCGTGCCGGGACGTTTGGAGTATTTGAACGAGAAGCAGGAGGCGTAGTTCACATCGCGCACGAGCTGCATCGTCGCCTCGAAATCCTTGTCCGTCTCACCCGGGAAGCCGACGATCATGTCGCCGGAGATCGCGATATCGGGACGCGCCGCGCGCAGACGCTCGATAATCGCCAGGTATTCTTCCGCCGTGTGCTGGCGGTTCATGGCCTTGAGGATCTTGTCCGACCCAGCCTGTACCGGCAGGTGGAAATACGGCATCAGCTTGGGCGTGTCGGCAAAGGCGTTGATGAGATCATCATCCATGTCACGCGGATGGCTGGTGGTGAAACGAATGCGCTCGATACCGCCAATCAGCGCCAGATGACGCACCAGCTGGCCCAGTCCCCACGGGCCGTCAGCCTCGCTGCCCGCCGGCGCCTCGCCGTGGAAAGCGTTGACGTTCTGGCCCAGCAGGGTGACTTCACGCACACCCTTGGCCGCCAGTGCGCGGACCTCGGCAACGATCTGGTCAACCGGACGCGACCACTCGGCGCCACGCGTGTACGGCACGACACAGAAGGTGCAGAACTTGTCACAGCCTTCCTGCACGGTGACAAAGGCCGTGTAGCCATCGACCTGGCGGTCATTGCCCAGCTGGTCGAACTTGTCCTCGACCTCGAATTCGGTGTCCAGCGCCTCGCCGCGCGCGCGATGCGTCTTGGCGATCAGCTCGGGAAGCTTGTGATAGGTCTGCGGGCCGACGACCAGATCCACGACCGGCGCGCGTTTCATGATCTCCGCGCCTTCCGCCTGGGCGACACAGCCGGCCACAGCGATGGTCATGCCACCCTCGTCGGCCTTGGCCTCTTTCAGCGGGCGCAGGCGACCAAGCTCGGAATACACCTTCTCTGCCGCCTTCTCACGAATGTGACAGGTGTTCAGGATCACAAGATCAGCGCCATCAGGCTGCTCGGCCGGCTCATAGCCGAGCGGGTGCAGAACATCCTTCATCCTCTCGGAGTCATAGACATTCATCTGACAGCCATAGGTCTTGATAAACAGGCGTTTACGCGCGTCGCTCATTCGAATTCGTCAATCCAGCAGCCTTCGACCCTGTGCCGAAGAGGCCGGGGTTATGCTTGAAAACCCCTTGCAGGGCAAGAGGAGTGGCTATTCCGCCTCGCGTGGGGAGACGGGAGAGGGTTCATTCTCCGGCGTCGTCTCATTGGCACTGCCGTCATCCTTGCGGCGGGCGCCTAGGGCGATGACCAGCGCAAGACCCGTGAGCACCGATGCCAGCATGAAGGGCGCGCCCGGAAATTCGACCGGAGCTCCTTCGCCTGAAAAGCCAGCAAAAATCCGAGACATGACCAGCGGGCCAATGACCATGGACAGGCTTTGCAGGCTAGTCATGGCACCCTGCAACTCGCCCTGGGCGTTCGGTGGCACGATACGCGACATCACGCCTTGCAGTGCGGGCTGGCCGATACCGCCGATCGCTCCGGCAATGATCACCGGATAGACCATCCATCCCTCGGTGATGAGACCATAGGCGGCGTAACCTATAAGTCCTAGCAGCAGGGACATCGTAATTGCCCGCCACTCACCCAGCCTGGGCACCAGTACACGCGTCAAACCGCCCTGAACGATGGCCGCCGTTATACCGACAACCATGAGCGAGAACCCGATATCTCCGGCATCCCAGTCGAACTTGTAGGCGGTGTAATAGGACCAGATCGCCGGGAACACCGCATGCCCGAGCAGCATCAGCGATACCGCGAAGATGAGGCTGAAAACGGCCGGGTATTTGCGGATCTGGATGAGAGCGCCGAACGGGTTGGCACGCTTCCAGTCAAACTTGCGTCGGTTTTCCGGCGCCAGGGTCTCCGGCAGAACAATCAGGCCATAAACCAGGTTCAGCCCGGCCAGGATCGCAGCCGCGAAGAAAGGCGCACGCGGGCCATAAAGGTCGCCCAGAATACCGCCAACCGCGGGGCCGATTATGAAGCCCAGACCAAAAGCGGCGCCGATCATCCCGAACCGACCAGCCCGTTTCTCGGGAGGCGTTATATCGGCGATATAGGCGTTGGCCGTGGAATAACTTGCGCCGAAAATTCCTGCCAGAAGACGACCGACGACAAGCATCCAGAAAAAGGGCGCAAAGCCCATGATCGCATAGTCGATCGTGAAACCGGCAAGAGCTGCCAACAGCACCGGCTTGCGCCCGAAACGGTCCGACAGGGCGCCCACAATCGGCGCAAAGATGAACTGGGTCAGCGCATAGGTCATCATCAACCACGCGCCGAGCACGGCCGCGTCATCCGCACCGAGTCCGGTCAGCTCGTTGATGAGCTCGGGCATCACTGGAATGATCAGGCCGAAACCGATCATATCGATCAGCACGGTGATGAAGATGAATGTGATGGCGTGCTTGCCGGGCTGGCGCGCGGACATGGTGTCCCCCTGGAAACTCGCGCCTACTCCTCAGCGCTGGAGAGGGGTACGCCGTAAAGCTCGAGACGGTGATCGACAAGCTTGTAGCCCAGCTTGCGAGCGATCGCTTCCTGCAGTCGCTCGATCTCGTCATTCACAAATTCCACGACTTCACCGGACTTTAGGTCGATCAGGTGGTCATGATGGTCGTCCCCGACCTCTTCATAACGCGACCTTCCGTCGCGGAAGTCGTGGCGCTCGATAATGCCCGCTTCTTCGAACAGGCGGACCGTGCGGTAGACGGTGGCCAGGGAGATGCGCGGATCCTCGGCGGCCGCCCGGCGGTGCAGCTCTTCGGCATCGGGGTGGTCATGCGACATGGACAGGACGCGCGCGATCACGCGGCGCTGCTCCGTCATGCGAAGGCCTTTTTCGATACAGATTTTCTCGATGCGGTCCGGCATGTTGATTCCCCCGGTTGGATATCGGAGTGATATTCGGTCACGCCCCTGTTTGTCCACGCTCCAACAGAGTTTTTCGGAAGATAAGCGCATCATCGCGGCCACGATAATAGCGTGGGCGGCGCCCGATCTCCGAGTATCCGGCTCGGGTATAGAGAGCGCGGGCGGGGTCGTTATGCTGGTTGACCTCGAGGAAGAGCGAGATGGCACCAAGGTCAGCAACAGCCTGTTCAGCACGCTCCAGCACGGCCATGCCGAGTCCCTTGCCACGTTCAGCCGGGTCGACGCCAACCGTCAGTATCTCCGCCTCATCAGCAGCGATCCGGACCAGAACAAGTGCGATATGACAGCCGTCACGCTGGACCGCAAAAGCCCGGGTCGATGTCATGGACAGAAGCGAGGCGAACTCGCTGGCCGGCCAGGGATGATCGAAACATTTCTCGTGCAGCGCCGCCATGCGTTCTGCGCTCTGGGCGGCGACCTGTTCGACGATCACGGATCCACTCCGCCCGGTAGCTTGGCGTCGGGCGGGCGCACATAAAAGGGCGTCGGCGGACTTTGGTCCTCGCCTGCCTGCCCAGCAACGTCCAGCAGGGCGACGAGATCAAGCTTGCCATCATCGAGGATATTCTGCCCTTCACACGCCACCAGTGCAGCACCTCCACCGGCCAGAGCGAGCCCGGCCACGCGCGCAGATGCGTCTTCGATTGAGAGCCGCTGTGCCTCGTCAGCTTCATCGCGCCAGATCTGCAGCACGACCTCCCCGCGCTTGGCGTCATGCACCGTTGCCAGCGGGCGCGTCGCGGACAGGGAATGCGCAATCACGGCCAGGTTTGAGATGCCATAGGCCCTAGCGCCGGTCGACAGGGCTAGCCCTCGGGCAAAAGCCACACCGACACGCGTTCCGGCAAATCCACCCGGTCCGATCGTCACGCCAATGCGCTTGAGTGCACGCGGCTCCATACCCGCCTGCCTCAACGCTTCCTGCGCCATGGGTGCCAGGCGCTCGGCATGGCCGCGCCCGATTGTCTCGCTCAGGACAATGTCCTGCTGACCGTCAATGCGCAGCGCCACGGAGCATTCCGCTCCGGTCGTATCAAAAACCAGGATGGCCATGGCGGCGGTTTAGAGGAATTCGGTGGCGCCGTCGCCTGCCTACTCCACCGCCTCAACGGACTGGATTTCCGGGATGTAGTGCTGGAGCAGGTTCTGGATGCCGGATTTCAGCGTCATCGTCGAAGACGGACAGCCGGAACACGCCCCACGCATTTTCAGGCGCACAACGCCCGTATCGGCCAAATAGGAGTGGAACAGAATATCACCACCATCCTGGGCCACAGCCGGTCGCACCCGCGTATCGATCAGCTCGATGATCTCCTTGACCACTTCCGAGCTCTCACCGTCATAAACCGCGTGACCACTTTCCTCCTGCGCATCACCCAGGATCGGACGTCCGGACTGAAGCCCGTCCATGATCGCGCCCAGCAGGAAGGGCTTGATGTGGTCCCACTCCACGCCGTCGCTCTTGGTGATGGCAATGAAGTCCGCGCCCAGGAATACACCCGTTACCCCTTCGATCAGGAAGAGATCGGAGGCAAACGGCGAAACGGCGGCGTCTTCCTCATTCTCGAATTCCCGCGATCCAGCTGGCGCGATCTCACGACCGGGCAGGAATTTCATCGTGTTCGGATTGGGTGTGGCTTCGGTCTGGATGAACATGGCAGGTCTCCTTGGCCATCACTTGGCGGTAACGGACAAAAACTTCAACCTCAGGAGCTGCAGGGGCTCAGGTCAGGGCGTCGATTTCCTCACACGCCATATCCCCTGGGACGACGGTTACAGGCACATTGCGTTCGGAGAACAAACCCTTGCCTCGTGCCAGCGCAGAAACCAGCGGTCCCGGCCCTTCACTCGAGCGCGACGCCCCCAGGATCAACAGCGATATTTCCGGATCCTCAAATAGCAGCTCGGACAGGACCTTGGAGCGATCCCCTTCACGCAACAGCAATTCCGGACGCTCGCCGGTGACGGCTTCCGCATCTTCGGCCATGGATTCCAGCAAGGTCTCGGCTGCGGCCTCGGATTCCCGTTTCGCTGTTTCAGCAACGCCGATCCAGTGATTGAAGTCGGAAGGTTCATACGCCGCCAGGACAGTGACCTTGGCGCCGGTCTTGAAGGCGCGGCGGGCGGCAAAGTACAGCGCTGTGCGCGCTTCCGGGCTTTCATCCGCCACGACCAGGAATTTGCGTGTTCGATTTGGCATGCCGTGCGACTGTGGCGAGTTTCACGCGACTCGTCCAGTAATTGCTGCTAAGTCGCTAGAAAAGGAGAGGATTCAATGAGCTCTGTGCGGCATCCCGACCGGCGAAATCTGGGCACCCGGCCAACACTGACCTGGCTGGAAGAGAATGCCCTGGTGCAAACGCTGGAGGATGGCACGCCCGTTCACAGCTTCGCGCTCGCTGACATCCGCCAGGTGCGCCTGGCAGCGGAAATGGCAGGACAGACCTCCCAGGTCGTATTGCGCATCACCAATAGCGCTGGCGAGGAGATGGTGTTTGGCTCGATGACCTTTGTCTCGGCGGGTGTGTTCCGGGGTGAATACGAGACGTTCCGCGCCCTGCTTACCGGATTGCACGAAGCGCTTCTGCCCCACCGGGAACAGGTTGAGTTCGTCGAAGGCCAGTCGATGGCCTTCATGATCACAATGTTCATCCTGGGAGCCCTCATCGCCGTTATGGGCGTTGTTTTCTTCGTGGTGCTCTTCTTGTTGCAGGAAAATGCCTATGGCCTCTTTCTTGTCCCTGTCACGCTGATGGGTGGTGGGTTGATGCGCATGTTCTGGCCCCGCGGGCCACAGGCCTATAACCCGGAAAAATACCTGGCCGAGAACCAGTTCGACGCCCCCAGGGCCGAGGCTGGCACGGACGACGCTTCTCAGGACTGAGACAGACCGGTGATCAGCCGGTCCAGCAACCGGCCAACCCGCCGGAAATCCGCTTCACCGCTCTTCGGGAACAGCCCGGGATAGGCCAGAAACACGGCGTATTCGATAGCGGCCAGATCGCGGGCAGCCTGCGTGTCCATTCCGTTCTCCATTCGGTTGAGCTCGGCAAGGTAATCCAGCCGGCGATTATCCACCCGCGCCAGCACAACACGCGCCTGATCATCACTTGCCGCCCAGCGCCGGATCTCCGCCTCGACGCGCATGTCCAGCTTCGACGTCAACGCGCTGAGCCTGTGACGTCGCTCCAGAGCGCCTTCGCCAGCTGCATCCGCAGCGTCGATCAGGGCTAGAGTGTGACTGTGTTCCCAGTGCTCGAGCAGGGTCTCGCTGTAGACCTTCTGGTCCGCGAAATGGTGATAGAACGACCCTCGCGTCACCCCCGCACGTTTGCACAGACGGCTTATGCGCAGGCCGGCCGGCCCTTCGCGCCCCAGCTGGGCCAGCCCGGTCTCCAGCCAGTCTTCGCGCGAAATCCTGGTCATGCCTGCAACAATCCCGGCATGGCCAACGCGACTATCGGAATGAAAAACACAAACTGGGGATGACGGCTCGCCTTGAGCCTGTGACGGGCATTCATGGCAAAATTCCACACTGCGATGGCCGCGGCCAGCCCCACCATCACGATGGCCACATCACGCCCGCCCGGGTTCAGCCCGGCATAGGCCAGGCCGATGGCCATCGCGGCCAGGGCGATGGTGACAATGTGCCAGCAGAAATAGTGCGTGAACTTGACCAGTGAGTTGATCTCGCCGGTTTCCAGCAGGGGTTTGGCCACCTGTCGGCCCCCCACAAAGAAATGCACCAGTGTTGTCAGGGCCGCGAGCGCCGCGGCAGCAATCAGCCAGTTATTCATCTCACCCTCAAATCATACCATGTGGTATGTTTTGAGGTAAAAACAATCCGCGCTCAATGGCGCGGATTGTCGCAGATCAGTTGTCGGCGGACATGCTCGGTGGCAGGGGGCTGACCTGGAAGCTCACCTCGACCTCGCCTGCACGCTCGAAAACCAGAGTGCCGGTGGCCGTATCGCCCTCGACCACCGTCGCCAGACCAAACACCATCAGGTGATGGCCCCCCGGGGCGAAAACCATCGTCTCACCGGCCGACACATCCTGAGGACCGATGGCGCGCATCTGCATCATGCCCTCATCATTCATCGAATGACCGTGCAGCTCGACACGCTCGGCGCCGTCGATACGGGCGCTGAGAAGGCGGTCCACAGAGCCCGCGCTGAGGGCAAGCGTGAAATAGGCGGCCGTGACATCGCGGCCACCCGGGTGCGGACGCATCCAGGCTTCCTGAACGTCGATGACCGGCATGACACCATCATCGGCAAGCGGCGGAAGTTCCGCCATCTCGCTCACTTCCCCATGATGCATGTCGCCATGACCCATGGACGCGCTTTCTTCGGTGTCAGAAGGCGCGCCGCAAGCGGCAACGGACAGGCTGGCCAGCGCGGCCAGCAATACAGACGTCTTGGACATGCTATCCCCAGAACCCCATGATTTCCTTGGCTTCAGTCACGACAGGTGCCGCGATCTTGTTGGCACGTTCGGCACCGGTAGCCAGGATCCGGTCAATCTCGGTCTTGTCCTCGACCAGGCGACGATATTCGTCGGAGATCGGGGCGAGATACTGCACGGCCACGTCAGCCAGGGCAGGCTTGAAAGCGCCAAAACCCTGACCACCGAACTCGGCGAGGATATCGGCCTTGGTCTGGCCCGTCAGTGCGGCATAAATGCCAACCAGGTTATTGGCCTCGGGACGATCAGCAAGACCGGCTTCCTCGGATGGGAGCGGTTCGGGATCAGTCTTCGCCTTCTTGATCTTGCGGGCGATCTTGTCTGCGTCATCGTCCAGATTGATGCGCGAATTATCGGACACATCGGACTTGGACATCTTCGCAGAACCGTCACGCAGGGACATGATGCGCGCGCCCGGCCCCTGGATGACCGGCTCGGTCATCGGGAAAATCGCTTCGCCATTGCCGAAATCGCGATTGAAACGCGCGGCGATGTCGCGACACAGTTCCAGATGCTGTTTCTGGTCCTCGCCCACCGGGACATGGGTCGCCTTGTAGACCAGGATGTCGGCCGCCTGCAGGACCGGGTAGGTGAAGAGCCCGACCGAAGCGCGCTCCTTGTCCTTGCCAGCCTTGTCCTTGAACTGGGTCATGCGTTCAAGCCAGCCGAGACGCGCCACACAATTGAAGATCCACGCCAGCTCGGCATGGGCCGGCACTGCGGACTGGGCGAAAATCGCACTCTTGGACGGGTCCACTCCGGACGCGATATAGGCTGCGGCGGCCGAGCGCACAGCGTCCGGCAGGGTGGCCGGGTCATGCGGCATGGTGATCGCGTGCAGATCAACAACGCAATAGAAACAGTCCCAGTTTCCATCCTCCTGCAGCGACACCCAGTTCTTCAGGGCACCCAGATAGTTGCCAAGGTGCAGGGAACCGGTCGGCTGCATGCCGGAAAGCACGCGTTGCGGGCCGGTGTAATCGGTCGGAGTATCACTCATCGGATAGCCTCGTGTGGACGGAGGAAAACAGGAGCCGCGGTCTTAGCCTTGCGGGCTCCGGGTCTCAAGCGTGTTAGTGTCAAGAACGCTTCAGGGAAGAGGTCACATCGGAAATGCGCAGGGCACCGGTAACGATCGCGGCGATTCCATAAACAACCGCTCCCGCAGCGCTGACAGCGATAACGGCCAGTAGCGGCACGTCGAAAAAGAGCTGCGTAAGTTCCAGGCTGTAATACTGCGCCGCCCTGAGAGCTAGGCCCATGATGATGGCTGCCGCCAGAATACGCGGAAAGCGCGACATCAAACGTGCGTCCGGCTTAAACACATCGCGCCTGTGCAACGTCCAAGCCAGCAGCAGCGTATTCACCCAGCCGGCGATCGCAGTGGCGATCGCCAGGCCGACATAACGCAACGGCGTGCTAAACAGCGCCAGACCCAACGCCAAATTGACGACAACGGAGACGGTCGCGAATTTCATCGGGGTCATCGTGTCCTGGCGGGCAAAAAAGCCCGGTGCGAGCACCTTTACCAGAACAAACGCGGGCAGTCCGAGCGCAAACGGAACCAGCGCTCTGGCCACCATGATGGTATCGTTTGAATCAAACCGGGCCCGCTCAAAGAGCGCCCCGACCAAGAATTCCGGCATGGCGAGCAGCGCGGCGGCAGCTGGCAGGGTCAGCGCCATGGAAATCTCTACCGCCCGGTTCATCGCATTGGACGCACCCTCGTCATCGCCATTACGCAGGCGGGCACTCAGCGTCGGCAACAACACGACACCCATGGCAATACCAACCACACCAAGCGGCAACTGGTAGAGACGGTCCGCGAAATAGAGCCAGGATCGGGCGCTAGCCTGGTTAGTCGCGATCGCCGAGGTCACCAGGATATTGATCTGCGTGACACCTGCCGCCACCGCGCCAGGAATCCCCAGCACAATCAGTTTTCTTACCCTAGGTGTCAGGCGCGGCAGGCGTAGCGCCAACCCGATGCCCAGCCGCTGCATGGCAGCATAGATCCAGGCCAGCTGGATGACGCCGGAAAGCGTGATGCCCCAGGTCAGATAGTAGGAAAGTTCTCGCCCACGCAGCTCACTGAAGAACATGATCCCGATCAGTGTCAGGTTCAGCAGAACCGGCGCAGCCGCAGCAACGGCAAACTTGCCGTGCGCATTCAATACCCCGGAAAACATCGCGCTGAGCGACATCATCAACAGATACGGCATGGTGATCTGCGTAAAGAGCACCGCCGTTTCGAAAATCTCCGGCTGGCCGACAAAACCCGGACCGAGGAAGACCATCAGCCACGGCATCGCCAGTTGCGCCGCGACAACAAGGACCAGCATGGCGGTAAACAGGACGGAAGCGACCTGTTGGGCGAACTCCCTCGCCTCATCCTGGCCATCGCCCTCGAGGCGCTCGGTATAAAGCGGCACGAAGGCCGAGTTGAACGCCCCCTCAGCGAATATCCGCCGGAAGAGATTGGGAAACTGAAAGGCCTGCAGGAAGGCATCGAGCACCGAACCCGGACCGATAAAGGCCGCGAACATGATCTCGCGGACAAAACCGAGGATCCGGCTGACCATGGTGAAAAGGCCAACAACAGCAGAGGAGCGCAATAATCTCATTGGCTTACCGCAAGAGACTCGCCGGAGCGCGCGCAATGCCGCGCTGGGCTGCCTGCGCTTCGAGCTGCGCCTCTCCCTCGCTCAGGACATTCATCAGCGCTTCTTCCACCTCGGCCTTGAGCGCCTCATCCGTCAGCTGGGCGCCTTCCCGGGTGACATAGAACACATCCGTCGCCCGTTCGCCATATCCATCAATCCGCGCTGAGTGCAGGGACAGCCCCTGTTTGGCGATCATGTCGGAAAGGTCCGCAAGCAAGCCCGGACGGTCACGACCGGAGGCTTCGATGACCGTGGCGCTGTCCGAGAGGTCGTTGGAAAAGTTCAGATAAGGCGTCACCTTGAACGCCGCACCTGACCGTTTCAGCGCCGTTTCGCGCGAACGTTCTACCTCACGGGCACCTGAAACTATCTCGCGCACATAGGCCACAAGCTCATCCATCAGATAGGGGTCATCCCAGCCGAACGGCTGGCTGCCCGCATCCTGGATATAGAAAATGTCCAGCACCTTGCCGGACCGGGTCGTGTTGATGGTCGCGCCAACAATATCCGCGCCACGCCGGGCGAGCGCGGAGACGAGATCCGCGAACAGACCGAACCGGTCCTCGGTCCAGATCATCAATTCCGTCGCCTTGCGTCGGCGGTCGACCCGAATGGCGGTCGCGGCCTCACCATCACCGCGCGCGCGGGCCTGGCGTGCAAAGGCGGCATGGCGGAACCGGTCCTCCTCCGTCGAGGTCACCCAATAGGTGTCGTCCAGTTCCTCGCGCCAGAAGTCTGCAAACTCCGGATAGGAACGCTGGAGCCGGTCACAGACACGGCTGCGTCCCGCATCCGCCTTTTCGGCCAGCGCCTCACGAGCGAGCTCGACCGCATCACCGGAGCGCTGGAGCACCGGCTCCACCGCGGCATAGAGATCGCGCATCAGCTGGGCTTTCCAGCCATTCCAGACACCCGGCCCGACCGAGCGTATGTCAACAACTGTCAGGACTGTCAAAAGACGCAATCGCTCAACACTGCCAACCACTTGAGCAAAATCGGCAATGGTTCTTGGATCACCGATATCGCGGCGCTGGGCCGTGTCGCTCATCAGGAGATGGTTCTCGATCAGCCAGGCGACCAGTTCGCTTTCCTCGGCATCCAGCCCCAATCGCTCACATGCTGTCAGCGCCCTTGCAGCGCCCTCGATACACTGATCCCCATTGCCCTTGCCTGTATCGTGCAACAGCACCGCGAGATGCAGGGCGCGGCGGTTCTTGATCTCGCTGATAATTCCTGTCGACAACGGGTGTTCGTCGACATGCAGCCCCTGCTCGATCTCCCGTAACAAACCGATCGCCTGCAGGGTGTGCTCGTCGACCGTGTATCGATGATACATGTTGAACTGCGTACGCGCGACGATATCGCCATACTCCGGGATGTAGCGCCCCAGAAGCCCCGCCTCGGTCATCAGGCGCAGCACGGCCATCGGGGCCGGAGCATCCAGCAAGACCGCAAAGAAGGCCCGTGCGACACGGGGATCGCGGCGATAGTCATCATCCACATGCGACAATGTCCGGCCGATGCGCGCAACGGCTTCCGGGTGTAAATCAAACTGGCGGGATGCGGCCACATGGAAGAACTGCATCAGCTTGGCCGGGTCGTCGGCAATCTGGGTGGGATTGGCGAAATCCAGCCGGCCATCACGCAGGATGAAGGAACCGGTATCCGCCGTTTCCAGCGTCAACATATTGGGCAGGAAACGCGCCAGGTTTTTCGGCTTGGCCTTGCGAGAATCCGCTTCCAGCTTGGAACAAACCAGACGGGTCAGCGACCCCACATGCATGGCTGTGAAAAAATAGCGCCGCATAAAGCGCTCGACACCGCTCTCGGTCTCGGTGTCCTCGAACCCCATACGTTTGGCGATTTCCGGCTGCAGCTCGAAGCTCAACCGTTCATCCTTGCCACCGGCCAGCTGATGCAAATGGAACCGCACCGTCCAGAGAAAATCATCGGCTGCCACATAACGCTCGACATCATCAACCGAGAGCAGGCGATCACCCACCCAGCGTTCAAACGCATCGGCGCCGTAGAGAAACAGCGCCAGCCAGCGCATCAGCTGCAGGTCCCGCAGCCCGCCCTTGCCCGCTTTCAGGTGCGGCTCAACGGTATAACGCGACCGCCCGGCCTTCTCGATGCGCGCGTCGCGTTCGCGCAGCTTGGCCTCGACAAAGGCGATCTCGTCACCGGAAACGACTTCATCGCGAAACCGCTTGGCCAGTTTTGTGACCCGGTTCTGATTACCGGCGATGTATCGCAGGGAAAGGAGAGCCGTGCGCTCGGATGCATCTTCACGCGCCAGCTCGAGCGTTTCCTCGATCGTCCGACAGGCGCCGCCACCGACATCGATTTTCAGATCCCAGAGCGCGTAGAGCACACGCTGCAGGAATTCATCCGTCTTCCCGTTCGCACTGCCGGGTTTGAGCAGCATCAGGTCGACGTCGGAATAGGGCGCCAGCTCGCCTGCACCAAATCCACCCTGGGCACACAGGGCCACGCCACGCGCGCCTTCCGGATCCTCGGCCGCCAGGCTGTCAAAAAGCGCGCCCAGGCACACGGAAACGCCGTCAGCCAGGGCATGGGCAGCCGCAGCGCCACCATGATCTCCGGCCAGCAATGTGTTGGCGGAATTTCGGGACGTCTCCAGCGATGCCCGCAATGTCGCCAGACCGGCTTTGCGCGCTGACGGCGAGTCCCAGCCATCCCGCGACATGGCCGACGCCAGTCGGGCGCGCAGTTTCAGGGATTCCAGGGAAGCGGGCAGGAAAGACGCGGTCATGACCTTGTTTTAGATCCGGGCGCCGCCTGCGTCACCTGTCTTTGGCGAGTTGTTTGAGCGCGTAGACCAGATCCAGCGCTTCACGCGGGGTCAGGCTGTCCGGGTCGACCTCGGCCAAGCGTTCATCGACTGGAGATGGACCCGCGGGTTCGACAACTTCCACCGCTGCAAAAAGCGGCAGGTCCGCCAGTGCAGCCGCAGGTGCGCCCTCCGCCTCGAGACGGTCAAGAATGGTCTGGGCGCGCTTGATGGCCAGTTTGGGAAGTCCGGCCCGACGTGCGACCTCGATACCGTAGGAGCGATCCGCGGCCCCCGGCCCGACCTCGTGCAGGAAGACCAGCTCGCCTTTCCATTCACGGGCCTTCAGCGAGCAATTGCCCGCCGCGTCCAGCTCGTCAGCCAGGCGCGTCAGCTCGTGATAATGCGTGGCGAACAGCGCCCGGCAGCCATTGATCCCGTGCAGGTGTTCTGCGGCCGACCAGGCGATGGAGAGACCATCAAAGGTCGCCGTTCCCCGGCCGATTTCGTCAAGAATGACAAAACTGCGCGCCGTCGCCTGGTTGAGAATGGCCGCCGTCTCGATCATCTCCGCCATGAAGGTGGAGCGACCACGCGCCAGGTCATCTGCCGCGCCCACACGTGAATAAAGCCGGTCGGCAATACCGATCCGCGCCTTGCGCGCCGGTACGAAACAGCCGGCCTGGGCCAGCATCAGGATCAGCGCGTTCTGCCGGAGATAGGTCGACTTACCGGCCATGTTCGGTCCGGTCACCAGCATCAGGCGCGCGCCTTCGCCGCCCTCACCATCAAGCTGGCAATCGTTGGGCGTGAAACGTCCCTCGCCGGTACGCGCCAGCGACTGTTCGACCACTGGGTGGCGACCACCAATAACCGTGAACACTGTGCCCGTCTCGATTTCAGGACGGCACGCATCGGTATCACTCGCCCACTCGGCCAGGGCAGAGGCGACATCGATTTCCGCCAGCGCCCGCGCGCAATCACGGATAACCGGACCCAGCGTTTCGACCCGGTCGCGCAGGGCGTTGAAAACTTCCAGCTCCATCGCCAGTGTTCGCTCTCCGGCACTGGCGATCTTGGCTTCCAGCTCGGCCAGCTCGGTTGTGGTGAAACGCACCGCATTGGCCATGGTCTGGCGGTGGATGTAGAGCTCCTCTCCCATCAGGGCATCGGCATTCTTGGCCGTCACCTCGATGAAATAGCCCAGCACATTGTTATGTTTGACCTTGAGCGTGGAAACGCCGGTCGCCTCGGCATAGGTCTGCTGCAGACCCGCCACGATGCGGCGACTTTCATCGCGCAGGCCGCGCGTCTCATCCAGTTCCGGACGCCAGCCCTCGGCGACAAATCCACCATCACGCGCCATCAGCGGCGGTTCATCGCGGATCGCACGCTCGAGATCATTGACCAGTTCAGCGAGCTCGGACTTGTCGGACATGACAAGCGCGGCGGTGCAGGTGGAGACTTCCGCCGGCATCTGAACCAGCGGATCACCGGTCAGGCGGGCGGCAAGAGCCTCGCCTTCCGCCAGTGTCGCCGACAGCGCCTTGAGATCTCGCGGGCCACCCCGGCCCAGCAGCAGGCGTGACAGCGCCCGCTCGGCATCACCGGCAGCCTTGAGACGCTCGCGCACATCCCGGCGCAGGTTTTCCTGGGCGAGGAAGAAACTGACCGCGTCCAGACGGGCCTCGATAACACCGGCATCCGTCAGGGGGCGGGAAAGCCGTTCGGCCAGGCAACGCGCACCCGGCGCCGTGACGGTTTCGTCGATCGCATCCAGCAGGGAACCGGCGCGCGAACCTGACAGCGTCCTGTCAATTTCGAGCGAGGCCCGGGTCGCCGGATCAACCGCAAGAATACTGCCCTGCTTGCCCTGACGCGGGGGTGCCAGCTTGGCCGGCGCGCCTGCCTGCGAGAGCGCGAGATAATCCAGCAAGGCTCCCAGCGCGGACAGCTCGGCCTTGGTGAAATCGCCAAACCCGTCGAGATCCTGCACCCCGAATTGCGCCTTCAGCTGGCGCTGGGCGGACCCGGTATCGTACTTGGCGCGCGGCAGGGGCGTGACTGTGGCACGCGAGGCGATCTCGACCGTCTCGGAATAACGTGCTTCATCGACCAGCAATTCGGCCGGGGCCATGGCCGCGATCTCGGCCGGCACATTGGCGGGATCTACCGCTGATACAACAAACTCGCCCGTGGAGACCTCCGCCCAGGCGATCGCCGCCTCACCACTTCCGGTCCGCGCCAGGGCCGCAATCCGGTTGGAGCGACGCGGGTCGAGCAGGCTGTCCTCTGTCAGGGTGCCTGGTGTGACAACACGCGTGATATCCCGGCGCACAACGGCCTTGGACCCACGGGCCTTGGCCGCCTTGGGGTCTTCCATCTGCTCGCCGACAGCGACTTTGAAACCGGCCTTGATCAGGCGCGCGAGATAGGCCTCGGCCGTGGCTGCGGGAACACCGCACATCGGGATGGGCTCACCCTGGTGCTCGCCACGCTTGGTCAGCGCGATGTCCAGCGCGGCTGCCGCGCGCACGGCATCGTCAAAAAAGAGCTCGTAGAAATCACCCATCCGGTAAAACAGCAGCGCATCCGCCGGAGCCCGGGCGCGCAATTCAAGGAATTGCACCATCATCGGCGTCGCGCCCTCTGCAGAAGGGAATGTCCGGTCTGTCGGAACGGGTATTGTCGTCAGTGCGTTCATTGCGGCAGACACTTGCGAGGTTTCGGCTTGCGCGCAAGGGTGCGAAGCGGCTAGAGCGGCTATAGCAGTGGGAAAACCCCCGATCATCAAGGACATCGCCATGAATGACAGAACCAGCCCGGTTGAAGACGAAGAGGCCCTGGCCTTTCACCGTGAACCTGTCCCCGGCAAGCTGGCTCTGCAGCCGACCAAGCCCATGGCAACCCAGCGCGACCTCTCGCTGGCCTACAGTCCAGGCGTCGCTGTTCCGGTCAAGGCGATCGCAGAGAACCCGGACGCGGTCTACGACTACACCTCCAAGGGCAATATGGTCGCGGTGATCTCCAACGGCACGGCCATTCTGGGCCTGGGCAATCTGGGCGCCATGGCCTCCAAGCCGGTGATGGAAGGCAAGGCGGTCCTGTTCAAGCGGTTCGCCGATCTCGACGCCATCGACATCGAGGTCGAGGAAGAAGATGCCGACGCCTTCATCGAATGCGTCAAGCGCTTCGGCAATACGTTTGGCGGCATCAACCTGGAAGACATCAAGGCGCCGGAAAGCTTCATCGTCGAACAGCGCCTGCGCGAACTGCTCGATGTCCCGGTCTTCCACGATGACCAGCACGGCACGGCGATCATCTCGGCTGCCGGCATGATCAATGCCTGCCAGATCACCGGTCGCCGCATGGAAGACCTGAAAGTCGTCGTCAACGGCGCTGGCGCCGCGGGTATCGCGGTGCTGGAACTGATCAAGGCGATGGGCGTGAAGTCCGACAACGCGCTGCTGTGCGACAGCAAGGGCGTCATCCACACCGGTCGCGAGAATCTCAACCAGTGGAAGGCCGCCCACGCCGTAGAAACGGACAAGCGCACGCTGGCCGAAGCCCTGGACGGTGCAGACTGCTTCCTCGGCCTTTCGGTCGCCGGCGCCCTGACCAAGGAAATGGTCGCGTCCATGGCGGGTGAGCCGATCATCTTTGCCATGGCCAATCCGGACCCGGAAATCCTGCCGGAAGATGTGCGCGCCGTCCGTGACGACGCCATCGTCGCCACGGGCCGGTCCGACTATCCCAACCAGGTCAACAACGTCCTCGGCTTCCCCTACATCTTCCGCGGTGCCCTGGATGTACGGGCCCGGACCATCAATGAAGAGATGAAAATCGCCGCCGCCCAGGCGCTCGCCGCCCTGGCCAAGGAAGACGTCCCCGACGAGGTCGCCGCCGCCTATCACGGCGCCCGGCCGAGTTTCGGCAAGGACTACGTGATCCCGTCACCCTTCGATCCGCGTCTCATCTCCTATGTCCCGCCCTATGTGGCGCAGGCCGCCATGGACACCGGTGTTGCGCGCAAGCCGATCCCGGACATGAGCGCCTATCGCGCCTCGCTGGCCCGCCGTCTCGACCCGACTGCCTCCTTCCTGCAGCGCATCCAGGGCGCGGTGATGGGACATGGCCGCCGCATCGTCTTCGCCGAGGGCGAGGAACCGGCCGTCATCCGCGCCGCCTATGCCTTCCAGAACCAGGAACTGGGCAAGGCTGTGCTCGTTGGTCGCGAAGAAATCTGCCGCGCCAATATGCGCCTGGTCGGGGTGCCGGAGGATTCTATCGAGATCGTCAATGCGCGCCTCTCCGACCGCAATGCCGACTATGCCGAATTCCTCTACAATCGTGTGCAGCGCAAGGGCTATCTGCGCCGCGATGTCCAGCGCATGGTCAATAATGACCGCAATGTCTTCTCGGCCTGTATGGTCAAGCTGGGTGATGCGGACGGCATGGTGACGGGTACCACCCGCGCCTATGACGCTGCCCTGCGCGATGTTCAGCTGGTGCTGGACCCGGCCGAGGGCCAGCGGGTGATGGGCATGTCGATTGCCCTGGCCAAGGAGCGCACGCTCTTCATCGCCGACACCAATGTCACCGAGTTCCCAGACAGCGAGGCCCTGGCCGATATCGCCAAGGAAGCGGCCGACGCGGCGCAGGGCTTTGGCTTCACACCGCGTGTCGCCTTCCTGTCCTATTCCACCTTCGGCAATCCGGCCGGCCAGCGCTCGGAGAAACTCCAGCGTGCGGTCGAGATCCTGGATCAGCGCGGCGTGGAATTCGAATACGAGGGCGAGATGAGCGTGGATGTCGCCTTGGACAAGTCACACCGTTTCCTCTACCCGTTCTCGCGCCTGAAAGGTCCGGCGAACGTGCTGGTCATGCCGGCCATCCACTCCGCCTCCATCTCCACCAAACTCCTGCGAGCAGGCGGTGGTGCGACGGTGCTGGGACCGATGCTGCTGGGCTTTGAACGCCCGGTCCAGATTGCCCGCCTTGGCGCCTCGGTCAGCGAGATCACCCACCTGGCCACACTGGCGGCCTACGACCCGGACGCCCACGAGGTAGAGGAAGCCGCCGGGGAGTAATCAGGCTTCGACAGGCTTTTTGTCTTCCTTTTCGGACCAGTCGATCTCGCCCTTGGCAGCGGCGGGCCCGAACATGATCAGGACAATCACCAAAACCCCGGCCGGAACCGCATAACTCGCGGTGATCAGGAAGAAGTGGAAATACCCGACGGCGTCCGCCAGAACGCCGGAGAAACCGGCGATGATCTTGTTCACGAAGGCGTAGGCCGAGGACAAGAGCGCGTACTGTGTCGCTGCATTCGCGGGATCCGTCAGTGATGACAGATAGGCGATGAAGACCGTGCCGACAAAACCACCGGCGATATTGTCACCAACGATAGAGATGGCAATACGCCAGGTATCTTCAGGGGTTCCGGTCAGGGCCAGCCAGGCATAAGCACCGTTGGTCGCAAGTGTGATCAGCGCCCCAACCACCATCGCCTTGAGAACACCCATCCGGTACGCGACCACGCCGCCGAGGAAACCGCCTGCGATCGTCGCTATAATGCCCGGTCCACTCTGGATTCCGCCCACGACCGTGCCGGAATACCCAAGATCCGCGTATAGAGGGCTGGCCATGATGCCCATGGTGAAATCGCTCATCCGGTAAATCGTGATTAGGATGAAGACCGGCACGATCCAGTAACCCATGCGGGAGAAGAATTGCTTGAACGGATCGATAATGGCCGTCGTCACACGCATGCCGAGGCTTTGCTCGGGCAGTGTCACCACCAATTCCTTGTTCGGTTCCTTCATGAACAGGATGAGGAAGGCACAAACGCCCATGGTTCCGGACATCACCGCAAACGAGATCGGCCAGGACGTCTGATCCGCAATCGCGAGGCCGAAACCGGCAAACATGATCGCACCGCGATAACCCATGACATAGGCCGCGGCCATGTTCGCCTGCTGCTCCGATTCCGCGGACTCGATGCGCCATGCATCGATCGCAATATCCAGTGTCGCTCCCGAATAGGCCAGGATCGCGGCGCCCGCGAGCGTGATCAGGAGCCCCTCGGACGGGCGCGAGAAACCGATGACAAGCAGGCCGATCACTGTCCCGGCTATGGCGAGGACCATCCAGGAACGGCGGCGACCAAGCGACCTTGTCAGGAAGGGGATCGGCAGTTTGTCGACCACCGGAGACCAGATCCATTTCAACGTATAAGCGCCGGTGACCCAGTACATGAAACCGATCGTTGTCCGATCAATTCCCTCAGCTCGAAGCCAGAAGCTCAACTTCTGGAACACCATCATCAGCGGAAGACCGGAGGCAAAGCCCAGGATCAGCATGGAGAGCATGATCGGCTTGCCATAGAGCTCGACGGTTTGCCGCCAAGACTTGCGCTGGGCAGTTACGGCATCGGACATGTCCTTGAAACTCCGGTCGTCTGAAATCTAACCCAAACTGGACCGTTTTTCCTTGTTGCACAAGCGCTTGAGGGTGTCGCCGAGGATTACCGGGTCGACAGGTTTGGTGAGGAATTCATCCATTCCCGCGTCCAGGCAGACCTTGCGATCCGCTTCAGTAGAATTGGCCGTCAGGGCGATCAGCGGGATGTCCCAGCCATTGGCGCGGGCCATGCGCGCGAGTTCCGGACCATCCATGCCGGGCATGCGCTGGTCCAGCAGGGCGGCGTCAAAGGACAGTTGTTCCAGCGCCTTGAGGGCAGCGGTGCCGCTCTCGACGACCTCGACCTCGGCGCCGAGCCGTTCCAGTGTCTTGCGCGCAATAAGGGCGTTGACCGGATCGTCCTCGGCGACCAGCACACGAAGCCTGTCCAGCTCGACCAGTTCCGGCTGAACCTGTGTCTTCACAATCCTGTCAGGGCGTCCGGTGATCTGGGCAATCAGGGTGGAGCGACGCAGGGGTTTGACGAACCAGCCGTCAATCGCTTCCGGCAATCCTTCAGCGATCCTGGATTTTTCCGCCGGCGTGACGAGCACCCAGGAATGCGCGGCGCTGGCCTCCACGACCCGGTCGAACCAGGCCCAGTCGATGAGCAGTTCGCGGCCCGAGGCCGCAGCAAGCCGGTTGGGATTATCAATGGCGAAACAATGCCCGCCCAGGGCTTCGATCTGGTCGACCAGAATGGACCGCATGGTCGGATCGGCCACAGCGACAGCCAGTTCACGGCCCGTGAGCGGTTGATCGGACACACAGCGCTCGACCGGCAATTCAAACGTGATCCAGAAGCGCGAGCCCTGACCCAGCTCGCTTTCCAGGCCCATGGCGGACCCCATGGCTTCAACCAGGCGGCGCACCATGGCCAGGCCCAGGCCAGCGCCATCCTCCTTGCCCTCACGCTCGGCCGCACCGCGTTCGAATTCCTCGAAGAGCGCGGCCTGGTCATTCTCGGAAATGCCCGGGCCGGTATCACTGACGGCGATGGACAGGCGCGGCTTGCCGTCCGGACAGGGCGCATTGGAGATGTCCAGGCGAACCCCACCCGTCTCGGTGAATTTCACGGCATTGCCGATCAGGTTGAACAGGACCTGTTTAAGCCGCGCAGCGTCTCCCGTGATCTGCGCCGGCGCGTCGCGGGTGAAGACCGCGCCGATCTCCAGGCCCTTTTCATGAGCCTTGGGCGCCGCCAGCTCGATGATTTCGCGGACAAGATCCGCAACATCAATACTCTCGGGGCGCAGGTTCAGCTTGCCGGCCTCAAGGCGCGAGAGATCAAGAATGTCGTCGATCATCTCCAGCGCGTGTTCCGCCGAGGCTGAAAGCGAGCGCACATAATCCGCCTGGTCCGGCTGGAGCGGCGTTGTTTCCAGCAGGCGCGCCACGCCCAGCGTTCCCGCCAGCGGCGTGCGCAATTCATGAGTCACAGCCGCAAAGAACATGTTCTTGGCGCGCTGGGAGGCTTCCAGATTATCGTGGTGTTCGCGGCGGGCGGTGATATCGCGTCCGACCGAGATCACGCCGATACCGCCATCCATCTGGCGCTCGTCCCACTCGATCCACAAGGGACCGGTGCGCGTGCGCATCAACATTTCATAACGACGGGAGCCGTCTTCCTTGAGCGGCGGTGCGACGGAGAACCAACGCCCGACCCAGTCGCCCGCATCGCCTCCGAAAGCCTCCAGGAAGGGCCGGTTCACGTGCAGGACCCGGCCATTGGAGCCGCGCATGAGCACCAGCTCGCCCATCGAGTCGAAGGCGGTCATCAGGAATGTGGTCAGCCCTGTCTCCACGCCGGATTTGGGGCGCGAAAACGGGGACCTTCCGGAATTGTCGGACGGTTTTTTTGTCATGACCCATCCGGCCTAACCTGTTTCGGGTTAACGAAGCGTCGTCAGCATCATGATTTCAGACGCTTGCGGTGGCGGCGTTGGCCGGGTTTTTAATCTGGGTATGAGCAGCCAGGCCCCCAACGATCCACACTTAAGGCGAGATTCCTCAGACACTCGCTTCATCGGTTTCAAGCAATCGAACGTTGGAGGCGCCGAACCTCGATCCGAGTAGAGCGGCAAGTGCAGCGACTGGAACAGCGGAATCATCAACATCAAATTCGATACAAGTCGCCGAAACCTCAAACCCGACCACCTGTCCGCCATGCTTCTCCAAAAGGTCTTGAATCCTGTGTCCCAGCTCGAGATTCCCCGCCGGATCAGCTGACCCCGACAGATCGACCTCAATGCGTTTCACGGGCCGTTCGTACACAGGGTTGATCGGAACGACGTCAGAGGACAGATGCTCCGGAACGATGTGCGCTCGCAACGCCTCCGCTAACCGTCCCAAAACTGGGTGCGCTTCCGACAGTTCAACACAGGCCTTGTGAAGCGCTCCTATAACAAGCCCCGCTCGTCGGCCCTCATCAGCCGCCATGAAATCGTTGAAATCAATTCTCTTGGATACACCAAGGTCTCGATCTTTTCGCTTCCAGTCGACAACCTCTTCATATTGCGGACTGTCTGCGGGAAACAGAATGATCGTCAAACTGAAGTAGTTAAGGGTCGGCTCTGTGAAGGAGGTTTGGGTGTCGTTCGTCGCGCGGGCAACCAAAGCCTCAGCTTCCTCAAAAGCTCGCTTCAAAGGCTCCCGGTGCTCAAACCGCGTTAGAGGAAAAAAGATGACACGCATCAGCAAAGAACACTCATCGGGGCAAGCCTGTGAGTTACGGCGAAATACGCAAAACACATCTGTCTTTCACCGTGTTAGCGGCCGCTACGGGATGATCCTCTGGTCGCGGGCTTTTTAAACGTCAAATAGGCCGCCAATGGAGTAACAACCAATCCAGCAACAAGCCACCTCGCATCCGTTAGAATGCCCGCTCTTATTAGAAACACCGAACCAAACAATGGCGCAGCAACCAAGCACAGAATGAGAACACGCCTCATTTTGGTTCCCCTCCTCCACTCACTACACGTCTGACGGTTTCAGGCTAACGTAGCGTCGTCAACGCGCTTGTTTCAAACATTTGCAGAGGCCGCACTTGCCAGAGCCCGGCGGCAGGCCAGCGCTTCGGCGATATGCACACGCCGCACGGCTTCCGATCCGTCGAGATCGGCCACGGTCCGGGCCACGCGCAAGACACGGTGATAACTGCGCGCCGTCAGGCCCTGCATGGCGGCGGCCTGGTTGAGCAGATCCTGACCCGCCCGGTCTGGCTCGGCGACATGGTCGAGGCGGTCGGTTGGCAGCTGCGCATTTAGAAAACCGCGCTCCAGCTGGGCCTGCCGGGCCTTGAGCACCCGGGTCGCAGCCTGCTGCGTTCCCTCGGCTGGCGGAGGAAGCGCAAGGTCTGCTGGAGTGACCGGAGGAACGGTGATCTGGAGATCGATCCGGTCCAGCATCGGGCCGGATATCCGGGCCTGGTAGTCGATGGCGCAGCGCGGCCCGCGCTTGCAGGCCACGCCATCCTCGCCACCCCCTCCACACCGGCACGGATTCATTGCTGCGATCAGCTGGAAACGGGCCGGATAGTTCACATGGGCATTGGCCCGCGCGACGGTAATGGAGCCGGTTTCCAGCGGCTGGCGCAGGCTGTCGAGCACTTGCGGATGAAACTCTGGCAATTCATCCAGGAACAAAACACCGCGATGGGCAAGTGATGCTTCGCCCGGCTTGGCCTTGGTGCCACCACCCACCATCGCCGCCATGGAGGCCGAGTGGTGCGGTGACCGGAAGGGACGGTGCCGGGTCAGACTGCCCCGTTCGATCAGGCCGGCAACGGAATGGATCATGGAGACGTCGAGCAATTCGTCCGCAGCCAGCGGCGGCAAAAGCCCGGGCAGCCGCTCCGCCATCATGGATTTCCCCGACCCGGGAGGCCCAACCATTAACAGGTTGTGCCCGCCCGCCGCAGCGATTTCGAGGGCTCGCTTGGCGCTCTCCTGTCCTTTCACCTGGCGCAGGTCCGGCTGATCCGTCGGTTCCAGCAATTCACCCGGTGCCGGTCGCGCCAGCAATTGCGTGCCTTTGAAATGATTGATCAGCTGGATGATCGACGCGGGCGCCAGAATTGCCAGCTCACCGCCTGCCCAGGCTGCTTCCGGGCCGCTGGCCTCGGGGCAGATGAGTGCACGCCCCGCACTGCTGGCGGCCATGGCGGCCGGCAAGGCTCCCGGGGTCGGATTGATACTGGCGTCCACACCCAGCTCACCAAAGGCGAGATGTTCCTCCGCCACATCCTTGGGCACCACGCCGATCTCGGCGAGGATGGCGATCGCAATCGGCAGGTCGAAATGCGAGCCTTCCTTGGGGCGGTCAGCGGGGGCGAGGTTCACGATCAGGCGCCGTGACGGCATGGACAGCCCCAGCGCGGAAAAGGCTGCGCGCACCCGCTCCCGGCTCTCGGCCACGGTTTTGTCACCCAGTCCAACAACAGAGAAAATGGGTTGAGAGCCACCGGCCAGCTGGACCTGGACATCCACCAGCCGGGCTTCGGCACCTTCGAACGCGACTGTAAAGGTTCTGGACGCCATGCCTTTCCTCCAGCCCTATCGAGCCAGAGGAGTGCATCACAACCAAAGGTTACACGTCAAGCGTGTTTTATTCCGTCAGGACACTTTATCGGCGACAGCATCCCAGAAGCGCGCGCAGGTATCGATACCGGAAAAGCGCTTGAGTTCCTGGACACCGGTCGGGGAGGTCACATTGATCTCGGTCAGCTTGCCGCCGATGACGTCAATGCCGACCAGCACCAGGCCGCGCTCTTTCAGCATCGGACCGATCGCCGCGCAAATACGCAGATCATGCTCATCCAGGTCGGACTGCTCGGCAACGCCGCCCACATGCATGTTGGATCGGGTCTCGCCCTTTTGCGGGACGCGGTTGATCGCACCAACCGGCTCGCCATCGATAAGCAGGACACGTTTGTCCCCGGCAGACACGGCCGGCAAGAAGGCCTGCGTCACCAGCGGTTCGCGGGACTGCGCAAAGAACATTTCCAGGAGCGAGGCCAGATTTCCGTCACCCGGCTTGAGGCGGAATACGCCGGCACCGCCATTGCCGTAGAGCGGCTTGATGATGATGTCCTCATACTTTTCCCGGAAGGCACGAATGGCTTTCTCATCGCGACTGATCAGCGTTGGCGGGATAAGCTCGGGATAGTCCAGCGGAATGATCTTCTCCGGGCTGGACCGCACCCAGGCCGGGTCGTTGAGCACAAGCGTCTTGCCCTTGAGGCCTTCAAGAATGTGCGCAGCTGTCTGGTAGGCCATGTCGAAGGGCGGGTCCTGGCGCATCAGGATGACGTCTACATCCTCGGCCAGATCAAGCTCCAGCTCCTCACCCAGATCCGCATGGTCGCCTTGCACGTGTTTCACCGTGACCGGGCGGGCGCGGGCAACAATCCTGCCCTCGCGCCAGGACAGGTGGTCAGGCTGATAGACCCAGAGCGCCATGTCGCGCGCCTGGGCTTCTTCCATCAGGGCAAAGGTCGTGTCGGCATCAACATCAACCGTTTCAATCGGGTCCATCTGGACCGCTACGCGCAGGCTCATCAATTGCTCTCCGGTCCGCCGAGAAGTTCCGGCCCGGAGTTAGGATCGATTGCGTCCGGATCAAGGCTGGGATTGGGTTCACCCGCACATGCCGCCGCCCGGCGTTCACCACGCGCCGGCAGGCTGGAAGGCGTACCGGCGACCTGCACAAAGCTGATCACATCGGTGACGCCATCCACCAGGGCCGCATGCGAGCTCGCCCGCTCCAGCTCGGCCTGGGACCGGGCCAGGCCCAGCAGATAGACGGTGTGGCCATAGGTTTCGACGTTGAAATTGACGCTGCGGATATTCCGATCGGAAAGCAGTCGCGCCCGAACCCGCTGGGTGATCCAGGCATCGCGTGTGCGATCGCGAAAACCCGCCGCCTGGCCGACATTGATCTCATTGGCGACCGCACGCACGGCCACAGACGACCAGGTCAGGCATTCCGCCATGCGCTTGTCATCCTCACGCGGCACGGTGCCGGTCAGAAGGGCGATCCCTTCGGTGACCTCGACATCCACGCCTTCCAGCGCGAAACCCTCGGTACGCAGCATCGCTGACTTGATCGACAGGGACGCATTGGCGTCATCGAGCTCGCGGCCGATGGATCGCTCCGGCTGGATCGTGGAACAGGCCGCAAGCAGCGACGTGGCCAGAATAAGCATGCTGGTCAGGCCTCGGCGAAGGCTCATGGGAGGTCTCTCCTGTCAATCTCGTGCGCCCCGAATCACATCAATACACCACGCATTCCCAAGCATCACCTTACACGCCGGAAATTCCTGTCACAGGAGATCGCGGGCGATATGCTCCTCCGGCTCCCAGGCCGCGCGTTCATGACGGGGCCATTGCCAGGGCGCGACCAGGACCAGGTCATACCGCATGGCCAGGTGATGCAGGCTGGGACGACCAGACCGCCAGATCGTCGCCGCCCGGGTCAGACGCCGGGTCTGGTGAAAACTCAGCGCCTGGCGCGCCTCGTCCAGGCTCGCTCGTGCCTTCACCTCGATGAAGGCCAGCACATCGCCCCGACGCGCAACGAGGTCGATTTCACCGGCTGCGGTGCGGGCACGGTGGTCCAGCAGACGATAGCCCTTAAGGAACAGCACCAGCATGGCGAAATATTCGGCCCAGCGACCGAAAGCCTCCGCGCGCTGGCGTCGCGCACTCACCGGCTCGCGTCTTTCAGCGCCAGCGCCCGGGCATAGACATCCCGGCGCGGCCAGCCGGATTGTTCGGCGACCAGGGCGGACGCGTCCTTGATCCGCATTTCGGCCAGGGCGATGGCCAGTGCCTTGTCGATCCGGTCCTGGTCCCAGCTGTCATCACTGGGCGGACCGATGACGATGACGACTTCACCGCGTGGAGCGCCACTTTGCGCGAACTCGGCGGCAAGCTCAGCCAGCGTACCCCGGCGCGCTTCTTCATGCAGCTTGGTCAGTTCCCGGCAGACGGCACCCTGACGATCCCCGAAAATCCGGGCGGCACTGGCCAGACAGTCGGGCACCCGGGAAGCACCTTCATAGAAGACCAGGGTCGATTTCGCCGTGGCAAACCCCTCCATCCAGCTCTCGCGAGCGGATGTCTTGGGCGGCGGGAAGCCGGCAAAGGTGAAACTGTCGGTCGGCAGGCCCGCGATGCAGAGGGCAGACAGGACAGCCGAGGCTCCAGGAATTGCTGTGACCTCATATCCCGCCTCGATCACATCGCGCGCGAGCTTGAAACCCGGATCGGAGATCAGCGGCGTGCCGGCATCGGAGACGATGGCAATGCGCGCACCTTCTTCCAGCCGCTCAAGGACGAACGGCCTTATCTTTTCCCCGTTATGGTCATGATATGACTGTAGTCTCGCATCAATCTCATAGGCATCGAGAAGGCGCCGCGTCACCCGCGTATCCTCTGCCAGGACCAGGTCGGCGCCCGCCAGCACGTCCAGCGCGCGCAGGGTTATATCGCGCAGATTACCGATCGGCGTCGAAACCACATAAAGCCCGGGCTCAAATGCTTGCCCGCTCGGGCCAGTCCGGCTAGCTTCGGGCTGTAATTTCCGGGGTGATCCAGTCATGTTCTCAGATATCGTTTCGCGAGTTCTCGACGCAGGCCTGCGTCTGCCATCAGCCGCACGTCCAGGCTCGCTGATCCTGACCGCGTCGCTGACACTTGCCGCCTGCGGTACTACATCCACCCCGCCTCCGCCACCCGTCATCGTTGACCAGCCTCCGGTTCAGGAACCGGTCGAAGAGCCGAAACCGGAACCGGTCGAGGAAATCGAGGAACTGACCGGACTGATCCCGCCGCACATGGCTGATCGTGATCTCGCCCGTGTCGCCGTCCTCCTGCCCTTCTCTGCGGAGAATGGCGGCGCCCGCGCTGAAGCCATCCGCCTGCTGCGCGCTGCCGAGCTGGCGCTGTTCGAGCGCGGCGGTGGCAATCTGGTGCTGATCCCGAAAGACACACAGGGCACGGCGGATGGTGCCCGAGACGCCGCTCGCGCCGCCATCGAGGATGGCGCCGACATGATCATCGGTCCGCTCTTCGCCCCAGCGGTGCGCGCCGCTGGTGAAGTCGCCCGCCAGTCCGATGTTCCCGTTGTCGCCTTTTCTACCGATACCACGACGGCCGGAGATGGGGTCTACCTGCTGAGCTTCCCGCCCGAGATCGAGGTCGAGCGCATTGTCGAATACGCCGCTCGTCAGGGTGTGTGGAAATACGCCTATCTGGGTTCGCAGAACCGCTATGGCATGGCGGTTTACAATGCGCTGCAGAACTCTGCGGCGGACACGATGGGTCACGTCTCGGCTGAAGCCTTCTACACTGGCGATGTCGAAGCCATGTCACGCGCCTCTGCACGGCTGGCCGAAGGCGTTTTCCCGCCGCTTCGTCCGGAACAGGCTGACGAGCTGCGCCGCCGTCAGTGGATCCCAGACCCGGAAGCTGCATTCCAGGCCGTCATCCTGCCGGAAGGCGGAACCCGCCTGCGCGCACTCGGCCCGCTGCTCATTTCCCAGCAGGTCGACCCGCTGGTTGTGCGTTTCCTGGGCACGGGCCTGTGGAATGACGAGGACCTGCTGCGCGAGCCGGCGCTCAATGGTGGCTGGTTCGCCGGCCCTGACCTGGACATGCGCGCGCGTTTCGACGCCTCCTATGAAGAGACTTATGGCAGCGAGGCTTCCCGCATTGCCAGCCTCGCCTATGACGCCATGGCACTGGCGGCTCACCTGGATGGCGGCGAGCTGGGATACAGCCGCGAGGCGCTTGAGGACCCACAGGGTTTCCAGGGCGCCGATGGCCTGTTCCGTTTCGGTGAGAACGGTGTGATCGAACGTGGACTGGCCATTTACGAGGTTCGTTCCCGCGGTTTCCGCGAAATCGAGCCGGCACCGCTCAGCTTTGACCAGCCTCGCGTTGATCCGCTGTTGATCGAACAGCTGCAACGCGAGCGTTATGCCCGTGAAGTCGAAGCTGCTATCGAACTTGGCCTCCCCATCCCGACGGATCCGTTTGCCAATCTCGATGACGAGGCCGAAGAGCCGCAGCTGCGTGTCATCATTGGTGACGAGGATGCGGGTGTCATCGAGGAAGAAGCGACCGAAAAACCGGTCGACTACACCCTCTTCCGCCTGGAAATGCCGGAAGACTATCCGCGTCCGGGTGACGAGGAGATCTTCTATGATGAAGACGGCAATCCGGTCGATGCGGACGGCAATCCCATCGAGCTTGATGAAGAGGTTGAGGGCTAGGGAATAAGCGCCATCGAAACCGCGTCGCCCAGCACCTGACCCTCCCGGGTCAGGGACAGGCGCTCGCCATCCCTGACGAGATATCCCAACTCGCTCATGCGCTGACATTCCGCTTCGTCAATGCCAAGGCCGGTGAACCCCGCAACCTCTGCCAGGTCGAGGCCTGAAGCGATCCTCATGCCCATCAACACACGCTCGGTACGTTCATCATCAGCACTGAGCGTCTCAAGGGATTTCACCCCCCAGCCGGTCGACATCACCTGGTCGATATAGTCCTGCGGGCGCCGCGCGGCCTCTGTCGCTATACGGCCAGCCTTGCTGTAGGCCCCCAGACGGCCGTGCGCCCCCGGACCAGCGCCGATCCAGTCTCCGCCTTCCCAGTAAAGCCGGTTATGCCTGGATTGTGCGGCCAGGTCCTGCGCATGATTGGAAATCTCATAGCGCTCGAACCCCGCCTCGCCGAGCACTTCTTCGGTCAGGCTGTAGAAATCCGCGGCATCGTCTGGCTCCAGTGCGAGCTTGTCGCCGCGCGCCACGCGTTTTCCAAACGCCGTCCCGCTCTCGATTGTCAGCTGATAGGGTGAAACATGCCCCACTCCCAGTGCGGCGGCTTGCCCCAGCTCGCCGCGCCAGTGCTCGAGGGTCTGGCCATGCCAGGCGTAAATCAGATCGAGAGAAACCTGGTCGACAGCCTTTTGCGCCGCCTCAACGGCACGGCCAGCTTCATCGGCGGAATGATCCCGCCCCAGCCGGGCGAGGGCATCCGCATCGAAACTCTGCACACCAATGGACAAACGATTGATGCCGATCGACGCGTAGTCCGCGAAACTCGCCAGGTCGTTGGGGTTGGCTTCCAGCCCGATCTCGGGCACCGCATCAAATCCCCAAATCTCCGCCGCCGCACTGATAATACGTTCCAGAGCAACAGGTGAGAGCAATGATGGCGTACCGCCCCCCAGGTGAAGGCTGGTCAACCGCCGCGCACCGGTTCGCTCCCGCCAGCCGCGCATATCCGCCAGGATCGCATCCAGCAGCGCGCCCTCGGACCCCTTGAGCCGATAGACGTTGAAATCACAATAGGGGCAGATGCGCGCACAGTAGGGCCAGTGGACATAAAGCCCCAGTGCGCCGGAGAGGCTCACGCCTTGAACTCCGCCGCGATCATCGCCTCCAGGGCCCGGCCCCGATGGCTCATGGATTTCTTCTCCTCGGACGTCATCTGTGCGAACGTCCGGTCATGCCCCATCGGCTGGAAGATCGGATCGTATCCGAAACCGGCATCCCCGCGCGGCGGCCAGACGATCTCCCCTTCGACCTCGCCCCGATAGACGCGCGTTTCCTGACCGGGTTCCGAGACAGTAATCACACAGACAAACCGCGCTGTACGATCCGCAGCGCCCAAAGCCTCCAGCTTTTCATGCACCCGTTTCATGGCACGGCCGAAATCACGTGGCTCACCGGCCCAGCGCGCAGAGTAAATACCCGGATCCCCGTCCAGCGCATCCACGGAAAGCCCGGAATCATCTGCGAGACAGACGAGGCCTGTAGCGGCGCGGGCCGCCTCGGATTTGAGCGCCGCATTCCCCTCGAAGGTGGATTCCGTCTCTTCCGGCTCATCGAGGTTAATATCAGCAGCGGATTTCAACTCCAGCCCGCGGGGCGCAAGAATATCCTCTAATTCCCTGATTTTACCGCGATTATGGCTCGCCAACACCCAGGCTTTCGGCGTCTTTTGCTGCTTCATTACGACCACCTTCATATCGCATTTCGAAAAATTCATATCGAAAAACGATATTTTTTGCTTGCACCCGTCAATCATATCATTTATCGATAAACAACAAGGACGGGAGACACTGTCCTGAAAACACGAATGACAACGGTAATTGGTCAGATGCAAGTAGAAGGAAACAGAAAGATGGTCAGGCCCGAAAACTCTAACAGTCGCAACTTCGCAGCGGCAGTCATCAATGTCGTGCTGCTGGTAACGGTTGCTGCAGGCGCGTTCTACGCTATCGCTCCGGTGGTTGCATGATTTCGCAAAGCCGATGAGATTGGCCCAGCGGCCAACAGAAGACCGCAGGCCAATCTTCATCGATGAGTAGGAAGGGAAGGGAATGAAAGCACTTGGACGCGGATCTCTGGCTTCGGCCTTGAAGATCGTGCTCGATGTAGCGTGGTATTTATCCTGGGCCGCCCTGGTCCTGGCCTCGCTATTTCTCGTCGCGGCCGGCGCTGCATTCATCATGAACTTCCTGGGCTATCAGCCCGGTGTATTGTCAGAGACGCTGACAGCATTACGTGATTTCGGGATGTTCTTCCCGCTTCTCGTCGCCGAAATCGTCGCCCTGATGATCGTCATAGACCGGCTCCGCCGGATTTTCGGAACCCTTGTGGCTGGAGATCCCTTCGTGCCGGAAAATGCAGGCCATCTGCAGGTCATCGCCATCGCGATCGCCGCCTATCAGATCCTGCGCCATGTGTTCCAGGGTTCCGTGGCCATGCTGCTGACCTTGGTCGACCAGCCGATTGGCGGAGGCGTTGAACTCGACGTCGCTCCGGACATCAATCTCGGAGGCTGGTTCGCAGTGATTGCACTGCTGGTATTTGCGGAAGTCTACCGTGAAGGTGCGAGAATGCGCCAAGAACAGAAATATACGATTTAGGGAGGCGCCGCTCATGCCAATTCGCGTCACTCTCGATCGAATGCTCCTGGAGCGCCGCATGTCGCTGACTGAACTGTGCGACCGTGTCGGCATCACCATGGCCAACCTGTCCATCCTCAAGACGGGCAAGGCCAAGGCAGTCCGCTTCTCGACCCTGGAAGCGCTGTGCAAGGAGCTTGGGTGTCAACCGGGGGACTTGTTGTCCTTCGATGAAGACGAGGATGACGACGCAGCCGACTAGGCGCGATGTCCTCGCACACAGAATTCATTCGCCGGTGTGTGAATGATGCAGATGGCGGGAGTGGGCCTGCGCGGTACGCCCCTTCCCAAGAGCCCGGGCAGGCCATTTCCAGCCCCCCAGCGCACTCCCGCCATCTGTCTTTTCCCTCATTCGGGATTATTTTTCCAGTGCAGCGCGCTGAATTTCAGACAATTCCGCGACGCCGGCCTTGGCCAGGCTGAAGAGCTCGAGGAAGTCCGCTTCTGCCATCGGACGGTCCTCGGCCGTTGCCTGGACTTCAACGATGCCGCCGTCGGACGTCAGCACGAAATTGGCATCGGCATCGGCGGAACTGTCTTCCTCGTATTCCAGGTCGAGACGGGTTTCGCCGTCAATCACACCACAGGAAATCGCCGCCAGCTGACCGTAGACCGGGTCGCTTTTCAGCACGCCTTCCTCGATCAGATAGGCCGTCGCCATTTTCAGCGCGACCCAGGCACCGGTGATCGCTGCCGTACGCGTGCCGCCATCGGCCTGGATTACATCACAATCGACCGTGATCTGGCGCTCGCCCAGAGCTTGCAGATCAATGACAGCCCGCAGGGAACGGCCGATCAGGCGCTGAATTTCCTGGGTGCGACCGCTCTGCTTGCCCGACGTCGCCTCACGGCGCATGCGTGAGTGCGTGGAACGCGGCAGCATGCCGTATTCCGCTGTTACCCAGCCCTTGTTGGAGCCACGCATCCACGGCGGCACATTGTTCTCGACACTGGCGGTACACAGGACGTGCGTATTACCGAACTTGGCCAGGCAGGAGCCTTCGGCGTAACGCGTCACATTGGTTTCCAGGGTGACTTCGCGCATTTGGTCGCGCACACGTCCATCAGGTCTCATCGATATCTCCAGAGTGTTGTTGGGGAGCTGGTAGCGGGCTTTTTCCATCGCATCAAGCAATCGCCGCCTGTACGCATGGGAATTGAAGATCCGGCCGGATTTGCCTAAGTCATCTGTATGACCATGACCGGATCGACTTCGCCCCTGGCCTCGCTCGACGAGCGCATGCGCATGATCTTTCGCGAGATCGTGGAGAGCTATCTGACCACGGGTGAGCCGGTGGGCTCGCGTACCCTGTCCCAGACCGGTCGTGTGACACTGTCGCCCGCCTCCATCCGCAATACGATGGCAGATCTGGCCCAGCTGGGCTTGCTGTCTGCCCCGCACCAGAGCGCCGGGCGCATGCCCACGCACATGGGCCTGCGCCTGTTTGTGGATGGCCTACTGCAGGTCGGGGAACTGTCAACACAGGAACGGCGCAATATCGAGGGCAAGGTCATGAGCTCGGCCCAATCGGTCGAGGATGTGCTCTCGGAAGCTTCCTCCATGCTGTCTGGCCTGGCCGGAGGCGCGGGGCTGGTGGTTACACCGAAACAGGAAGCGCCGCTGCGCCATATCGAATTTGTGCCGCTGTCGAATGTCGAGACACTCGCCGTGCTCGTCTTCGCCGATGGCACGGTCGAGAACCGCCTCATGCCGACCCCGGCGGGCACCCTGCCGGCAACGCTGATCGAGGCTGGAAATTATCTCTCCGCCCGGCTCAAGGGCCGCACGCTGGGCGAGGCCCGGACCGCCATCGCCGAGGAGCTGGCCCAGCAGAAGACCGCGCTCGATGAAGCCGCGAAGTCCCTGGTCACACGCGGCCTGGCGGAATGGGGTGGCAGCGGCGAGGACCGCGCCCTGATTGTGCGTGGCCAGGCGCGACTGCTGGAAAATGTCGAGGCCAGCGAAGACCTGGAACGTATCCGCCTGCTTTTCGACGACCTGGAACGCAAGCAGGAACTGATCGCCCTGATGGACAAGGCCAGGGACGCCGAGGGTGTTCGCCTGTTCATCGGTGCGGAAAATCCGCTTTTCAGCTTGTCGGGTTCCAGTGTGATCGTGGCTCCCTATATGAATAGCGAACAGCAGATTGTCGGCGCGTTAGGTGTAATTGGCCCCACGCGTTTGAACTATGCCCGTGTTATCCCCCTCGTCGACTATACCGCCCGAGTGGTCGGACAGATCCTCGACGGGAACCGAAAGTAAAAGAGACCACACGAAGATGAGTGACGAAAACAACAACATCTCCGATGAGGAACAGACCCCGGAAGCCGCTGCCGAAGAGGCTGTCGCCGCCGAGGAAACGACCGAAGACGGCAAGTCCGTGGAACAGCTGGAAGCCGAGCTGGATGATCTGCGAGACCGCCTTTTGCGCGCTGTCGCCGAGGAACAGAACACCCGCCGACGCGCGGAACGGGAAAAAGCCGATACGCGCGAATACGCGATCACCAGCTTTGCCCGTGACATGCTGGACGTGGCCGACAATCTCAACCGTGCCGTCAGCGCCGTTGATGAGAGCGCACTGGATGGCGCGTCCGACGCATTCAAGAACCTCATCGAGGGCGTGGCCATGACCGAACGGGCCCTGCTGTCCAAGATGGAAGGCCATGGCATCAAGAAGGTCGACCCGGCACCGGGCGAGGCCTTTGACCCGAATATCCACCAGGCCGTGGCCCAGATCCCGTCCGATCAACCCAATGGCACGATCGCCTCGGTCATGCAGATCGGCTACACCATTGGTAAGCGCACCCTGCGTGCGGCGATGGTCGCCGTGTCTGCCGGTGCGCCCGCGGGAGGTGGCGACACACCGCCAGCCGGCGGCAATGTCGACGTGAAGGCCTAGACCTCACGCCGCCTCAAAAATTCGCCAGACCTACGAGAAGCGCTCGCCAAATGGCGGGCGCTTTTTTTGGGGTATCACTGCAGCATTTCACTCGTGCTGAAACAACTCGTGCTGGGCGACACCTGGGCCCAGCTGGAGACCGCTTCCACGTTCTGGACATATTGAAAATGCGGCTCCGAGCTGGTGTCACCGCGAGGCATAACCGAGACAACACCAGTAATACCATCTCGTTCAACCAAAACCTCGATTGGATGATGGATATCCCCATAACCGCCGCTGACATGGCGAATAAGAGTGTTGCCCGGCGCTAATCCGGCCAGAGCTGCCGGGCCATCAACGCGCACATCAGAAATCAGCCCCGGTTCCTGCTCTGATAGGCTCCATCCGGTGTCAAATGTCGGCCAAAGCCCCTCAGCCAGTGTGAATTCGGTGCCGCTAATGGCTATGCGACAGGGCAACAGCTGTTCAAGTGTGGAACCTGCGGCAATTTCCGCTCTTAACTCATTGCTTTCAACAGCGGACCAGAACCGGTCTTCGGTCAAAACCTCATCCGCTGAGAGCATTAGTGTCCTCACAAATCGGGCAATCCCATCTCCGTCCAAACCTCCGTCCGAATACACGTGGACGAGAAACGCAGCCAAAACCCCATGATCATAATCAAGAATCTCCGGGGTGCGATCCACTGACCGATTTTGTAGCGCGGCATTCAATCGCGCGATTATTGCTGAGGAAGGTGAAACACCGTGGCCTACGAACTCATTCCAAGCCAGATACTCCGCAAGCCCCTCACCGATCCAAATCGGCGTTGAAGCCGGGTCATACTGCCCCAACCTTCCAGGTACCCAAGTATGGGCTGCCTCATGGAGCAAAAGTAAAGATAACCTCTGCGGGGTTATAGAGGCATCAAATAGCGCAATCTGCGCGTTCTCACGGGCCTCTCCTGCATAACTCCCGAATTGCGCGGCGGTCGTGTTAGACTCTAAAACATACGCTTTGTATCCAGAAACTTGTCCGCCCGCTTCGAATGCCTCGGATAAATTCCTGAGCCCAGCCTCCAGCACGGCAGCCGCGAATCCCTCCGTCGTCGTCGATATCGTCGCTCTCTCATCACCAAGATGGTAGATCGCCACCCTGGCAGGGTCAGACGAATGAATGGATGCTTCGACCCAACTACCAACACCGAGCAGAGCAAATCTGGCGTCGTCGAACCGTTCGACCAACCATCGCCCCTCACCAAGCTCAGTCCCTGTTGAAAACACGGACGATCGCCCACGAAGGGATTCACCTAGTACAATCTCTGTTTCCCCAAATCGAAACGGTTGCCCATTTTCATCAAATGGTCGCATCGCAAGAAACAGCGCTAACCCATCTGCAAAGATGTTGTCGGATGAGGCCAGGATTGCGCTGCATTCGGACAGCATCGCGGGCGATATTCCTTCGAGCGAGGAGACCGGTGAAACACTGTAGGAGATTTCGATGGAACCCAGCCGGCTTGGCGTCAGGCGAGTCAGTAGTAGATCGTTGATCATCTCACTGGAAAGGTTGGCGTTCTCATGCCTAGTGACGGTGTACTCCACCCCAGGACAAGCATCCGAGCGTCGGCCCATATCCCGTAGCCATAACTCATGAATCCCGGAGCTCGGGATAACCAGATGAACCTCGAAGGATTGTGTGCTCTCATCCAGTTCGACGCGAATAGTTAGCCGGTCGACTGGTGCATCCACCAAGTCTTCCCGACAGCCCGCCACAAGTGAGAAGGTGAGCAACAAATACAAAAATCGCAACAACGCGCTACTCCCGTTGAGATTGTTTTTGACTTTACCGGTGAAGGTAATCACGTCAACGCGTTATAGTTCGTCGCCGCTCGCGCCTCCCATCCATCACGCCGCCTCAAAAATTCGCCAGATCCAAGAGAAGCGCTCGCCAAATGGCGGGCGCTTTTGCATGATACGCCTAGTTCAATTGGGGCTGTAGGCATGATGGGTCTTCCGCAATGGGCGATGGATGTGATGAACATCCTCACCCAGTTTTTCATTCTCGCTGTCGGTATTGGCGTCGCGATCGCCATCCTGATGTATGCACGCGACACCACGCAGACGGCCGATGCCGTGCGCCGCAACTATCCGGTGGTCGGCCGGTTCCGGGGTCTGTTCACAACGCTGGGGGAATTCTTTCGCCAGTATTTCTTTGCCATGGACCGCGAGGAACTGCCGTTCAACCGTGCCGAGCGCGACTGGGTCTACCGGTCCTCGCAGGGCAAGGGCGGAACCATCCCCTTCGGCTCGACCAAACCACTGACCCCCGTTGGCACCGCCATTTTCGTCAATTGCCCCTTCCCGGTTCTTGATGATGATGGCGCCGCCACCAAGCCCTTGCGGATCGGGCCCTTTGCCCGCGAACCCTATGATGCGCCGAGCTTCTTCAACATCTCGGGCATGAGTTACGGCGCCCTGTCCAAACCAGCGGTGCGGGCCTTGTCGCGCGGCGCGGCCAAGGCGGGTGTCTGGTACAACACAGGTGAGGGCGGCATGTCGCCGATGCACCTGGAGGGCGGCTGCGACATCGTCTTCCAGATCGGCACCGCCAAGTATGGCGTACGCGATGAACAGGGCAATCTCTCTGACGACAAGCTGCGCGAAGTCGCCGCCACGCCCCAGGTCAAGATGTTCGAACTCAAGCTCTCGCAGGGCGCCAAGCCGGGCAAGGGCGGTATCCTGCCCGCCGAGAAGGTGAACAAGGAAGTCGCCAAAATCCGCGGCATCCCGGTCGGCAAGGCGTCCATCTCGCCCAATCGCCACCCTGAGATCGACAGTGTCGAGGACCTGCTGGACATGATTGCCCGCATTCGCGACGTGTCGGGCCTGCCCGTCGGTATCAAGTTTGTTGTCGGCGCCTATGGCTGGCTGGACGAGCTAGCCGTTGCCATCAAGGGCCGCGGCGAGGACAGCGCGCCCGATTTCATTACCGTGGATAGCGGCGATGGAGGAACCGGTGCCGCCCCTATGGCGCTGATGGACAATGTCGGCCTGCCGATCCGGGAAAGCCTGCCCATGGTCACGGAAATCCTGCGACGCCATGGCCTTCGCGAACGCATCCGCGTCATTGCCTCGGGCAAGCTGATCATTCCCGGTGCCGTCGCCTGGGCGCTCGCCTCCGGCGCTGATTTCGTCCAGTGCGCGCGGGGCTTCATGTTCTCGCTCGGTTGTATCCAGGCGCTGAAATGCCACGAAAACACCTGTCCAACCGGCGTTACCACGCACAAGAAAAGCCTGCAGCGCGGGCTGGTGGTCAAGGACAAGGCCGACCGGGTCGCCGAGTACGCGCATACGGTGGTCAAACATGTCGAGATGATCGCGCATTCCTGCGGGGTATCGGAGCCGCGCGGCCTCAAGCGCAAACATGTCAGGATCGTTCAGGAGCACGGCCGTTCTGTACCGATGACCGATATGCGCTTCATGCCTGTGATGGACGAACTTGACGAGAAGGACCTGCCCGAGCAGCACTAGGGGCATGTCGCCGCTTTTCCTGCTCCAGCTTGTTCACACCCTTGTCTTTGCCGTCTGTATAGCGACACTGGGGCCGCTGGGCTGGTATGCCCTGAGCGGCCAGGGCCAGACACTGGCCCTGTGGGCGCTGCTGCCGCCGATCGGTATTTTCGTCGGGCTCCAGCTCAATGGCGGACGCTGTATCCTGCAAACCCTGGCCCGCCGCTGGTCCGGTGTCGCCGAGGATGATCCGCGCTGGGTACGCGACATCCTCTTCCTGCCCGAAAGCTGGGCGGTTCGCGTGGTCAGGATCATGCTGCCGGTATTTATAGTGACGGTCGGGGCGGCTGGGGTGCGTGCCCTGATCTCGATTTAACCTTCACCGGACCGGATGCACGAGGAAATATTATGCGGTGGATATTGTTTTGGTTCGCACTGCTGCTCAGTGCGGCGTTTCTGCTGATTGCCTACAAGCCATTCCGATATCAACGCAGCGATCCGCACTATCGCTGGATCATGCAAAGGGTCGACGAGTCGCGGGCGTCACTCGACCGTGGTGACACGTCCAATTTGTTCATCGACTGGCGACAATTTCCCGGGCCAGCCTGGTCCCATGTTTGCGTCGTGGGCGGATACGAAAATGTCAGCGACGTCGCCGACCGCCACAACATCGTCATGTCAAAATTGGACCGCATGCGTTATTCCATACTGGTTTCGGAGTGGGAGGCTGCGGTGCTGATCGCCTACCCAGACACCACGCACCGAGTTTTCTTGCTGCCATACGGCTACCCGCAAGTCCGGCAAGGCGAGGCCTACTGCCTAGATCGGGGCAATGTCTAAGCCGGGCGTTTGATCACATGTGAGAGAGCAGTATACACGTAGAGGACGTGTACTGGGAGGAATACATGCGGGTACTTTTGTTTTTGGCGGCTCTGTTCGCCGCAGGTTGCGCATCCACCTTGCCGTCAAGTTACAGCTTCGACCCGACCGGCGACGATGCCCTTGTGCTGATCGACCGTTCGCTTGCTCGCGGGCACATGCTCATTCTGGAAGGCGTGGACTTGGAAGCCGGCGCCTTTTCCGGGCCGCGCCGGGTCCTGACCGTCGGGATGGGCAACGAGCTTAACTACGTCCACATCCGAACGCCGCTCGCGGAGTACCAGACCAGTGCCTACGTGACGCAGCCCCCTCCCGGGGACTACGTAATCGCGGGCTATCAGACGATTTCATACCCGAATTCCACCACGGTGTGTTACGGTCGGGGAACGCCGGTTTTCCGGGTCGAGCCGGAAGTGGCCAATGTGCTGGCGATGGGCGGCGTCCGGATCGTCGGGCCGCATGGAATAGGGGATGGCCCGGCTGGGGATAGTATCATTGTCGGCATCCGCGAGGCCTTGTCCGGTTTGTCGGGCATACCGTCAGATATTCGTGTTGTACGCGCTCAACCGATTGCGGAAATCCGGTGGGAAAGGGAGATGACCGTCGGATCATTTCTCACTGGGGAAAACTGCCCGGAAGCGCGCGAATTTGAAGTCGTTCGCGGCAACAATGAACGCCAAAGCGCTCCAGTGGTTACTCCGGGAATGAAGCCGGAATCGTCACCCGGCGCATCGTCAGATTGATGCGTCCGCCACCCGGGAAGTCGTCTTCGCGGAGCAGTGTCGAGGTGCCCGGATAGATCCGGTCCACACCGTGATAACAGCGGCGTGCATCACCGCCCAGCACGACCACATCGCCGGAGGAGAGGACCATGGACGCCGTCTTGCCGCCTCGCTTCGGGCCACCGAGGCGAAAACGCGCCTTGTCCCCCAGCGAGATCGAGACCACGGCGGCCTCCGTTGCCTCCTCGTCCCAGTCGATATGCATGCCCATCTTGCTGGTCGGCGCATACCAGTTAACCAGACACGCTTCCGGCGGGGCCGGATAATTCGCCACCTCCTGCCACAGGCTCAGAAGCTTTTGCGGCAATGAAGGCCAGGCTGCTCCGGTTTCCGGATGTGACGGCTCATAACGATAGCCCTTTTCCTTGTCGGTCACCCAGCCTAGCGGACCGAAATTGGTCATCAGCACGGACAGGGGTTGCCCGGTTCGCGGCATGGCCGGGCGCCAGAAAGGTGCGCTGCCACGCGCATCCAGGACCGCCTGGATCAGCGCGGCCTGGTCGTCCCGGCCGAAATATTCGGGCAGGTAGCGAAATCCGGCGGGCATGGAAAAGGCGTCGGTCATACCGAAGATATAGGCCGCCACTCCCGCTTTGGTCAGCCCGCTTCCTGCGATCGGCTGGCCCGGTGCATCTCATATGACTGCACAGCATTGAAATTGATTCTGTTACAAGGCTTGCGCTCTCTGCCTGCACTACCTAAATCGCCTATCAACGGCAGGGGTATTCCCCGCCAATCTTGAACCACTGACCGGTGTCGGCATCACCGGTAGCTAACAGACGATCCCCGCGGGGGCTGTCAAACGCGGCGTCTGGCGCTTCGCTCGAAGGTCAGGCCCGGCCGGGACAGTTCCGCCGAGAATACGGAGAGAAAATATGAGTAAGGTCATCGGCATCGACCTTGGTACCACCAATTCCTGTGTCGCAGTGATGGAGGGCGGTCAGCCTAAAGTCATCGAAAACTCCGAAGGCATGCGCACGACGCCGTCCTTCGTGGCCTTCGCCGAAGACGGCGAGCGCCTGATCGGTCAGCCGGCGCGTCGCCAGGCTGTCACCAACCCGGAACAAACCTTCTTCGCCATCAAGCGCCTGATCGGCCGCAACATGGACGATCCGACGGTCCAGAAAGACGCCGGCATGGTGCCTTACAAGATCGTCCCGTCCGACAATAATGCGGCATGGGTCCAGGGCCGCGACAAGAAATACGCGCCGTCCGAAATCTCCGCCTTCATCCTGCAGAAGATGAAAGAGACCGCTGAAAGCTATCTCGGCCAGGGAGTCGACCAGGCTGTCATAACGGTCCCGGCCTATTTCGATGACGCCCAGCGTCAGGCGACCAAGGACGCCGGCAAGATCGCCGGTCTGGAAGTGCTCCGTATCATCAACGAGCCGACCGCAGCGGCCCTGGCTTATGGCCTGGAAAAGAACGACGGCAAGACCATTGCTGTCTTCGACCTCGGCGGCGGTACGTTCGACGTCTCCGTCCTGGAAATCGGCGATGGTGTCTTCGAAGTGAAGGCGACCAATGGCGACACCTTCCTCGGCGGTGAAGACTTCGACCTGCGCATCGTTGAATACCTTGCGGACGAGTTCAAGAAAGAGAACGGCATTGACCTGAAGGCCGACAAGCTGGCTCTCCAGCGCCTCAAGGAAGAAGCGGAGAAAGCCAAGAAAGAGCTGTCTTCTGCGACCTCCTATGAAGTGAACCTGCCCTTCATCACCGCGGACGCGTCCGGCCCGAAACACCTCAACATCAAGCTCTCCCGCGCCAAGCTGGAAGCCCTGGTCGAGGACCTGGTCAAGCGTACGCTGGAGCCGTGCAAGAAAGCCCTGAAAGATGCCGGCCTGTCCGCATCTGACATTGACGATGTGGTGCTGGTCGGCGGTATGACCCGCATGCCGAAAGTCCAGGAGGCCGTGAAGTCCTTCTTCGGCAAGGACCCGCACAAGGGTGTGAACCCGGATGAAGTGGTTGCCATGGGTGCCGCCATCCAGGCCGGCGTACTGCAGGGTGACGTGAAAGACGTCCTGCTGCTCGACGTGACCCCGCTGTCGCTGGGCATCGAGACGCTGGGCGGTGTCTTTACCCGCCTGATCGAGCGCAACACGACCATCCCGACCAAGAAGTCCCAGGTCTTCTCCACGGCCGATGACAATCAGAACGCCGTGACCATCCGCGTCGCCCAGGGTGAGCGCGAAATGGCGGCCGACAACAAGGAACTCGGTCAGTTCAACCTGGAAGGCATTCCGCCGGCTCCGCGTGGTGTGCCGCAGATCGAAGTCACTTTCGACATCGACGCCAACGGCATCGTCAACGTGTCCGCCAAGGACAAGGCGACCGGCAAGGAACAGGCGATCCGCATCCAGGCTTCCGGTGGTCTGTCCGACGGCGATATCGACCAGATGGTCAAGGACGCCGAGGCCAATGCCGAAGCGGACAAGAAACAGCGTGAACTGGTCGAGGCCCACAATGGTGCCGAAGCCATGATCCACCAGACCGAGAAACAGCTCGAGGAATTTGGTGACAAGGTTCCGGCGGCCGACAAGGACGCCATCGAAACCGCACTGAACGAGCTGAAAGAGGTCAAGGATGGCGAAGATCTCGAAGCTATCCAGCAAAAGACCCAGGCCCTGGTACAGGCTGCCATGAAGCTTGGCGAAGCCATGTATGCCGCCCAACAAGCTGAAGCCGGCTCTGAAGAGAGCGGTGCCGAGGCCTCTGGCGATGATGATGTTGTCGACGCGGAATTCTCCGAAGTTGACGACGACGCCAAAAAAGACGCTTAAGGTCTGATCAAGCCGGCCGGGTGTAAGCCCGGCCGGTCAGGCTTTAGGGGGCGGTCATGAGCGAATTCGACCCGGTATCCTCGCCCTACGGGGCGTTTTCTCTTTCTCCTTCGGAGGAATGGCTACGCCGTGCCGCCATGAAACTGCCCGGCGACCGCATGCGTCGCGCAGCGGAGAGCGTGGTTCGACGCATCCTGATGTCGGGTGGCCGTGATATCGCGGATGTCGAGGTCTTCCCCGGCCAGCATGCGCGTGTCCACATGCGCGACAATCGCTGTGAGAAACGCGCCTTTGTCGGCTCTAAAACCTGGGACAGTGGGGAACGCACCGCAATTCGCGACGCCATCCGCAACATCCCGCGCGAACGCGATCTGGTCTTTCTCGACGCCGGAGCCAATGCCGGTCTTTACACGCTTTCCGTCCTCGCAGATGCCCGCAAGTTTGATCGCCCTGTGAAGGTAATCGCGGTCGAGCCTGACGAAGAAAACCGCCGGCGCTTGAATTTCAATCTTCAGGCATCACATGCAAAGAATGTTCACGTCGCACCTTTCGCGCTTGGCGCTGAGGAAAAGCTGATCAGCCTGATCCAGGATGATCGCAATCGCGGCGAAGTCCGCATCAATGACACGGAAGAAGACGGGACCATCCCGATGAAACCCCTGTCGATGGTGCTGGAAGACGCCGGTGTCGACCATGTCGACATCATGAAAATGGATATTGAGGGATTCGAAGAGCCTGTGCTCTCGGCCTTCTTCAAGATGTGGCCACGTGAAAAATGGCCACGAACAGTATTGCTCGAGACCCTGCATGCAGGCGCTGCCATAACCGATGGCGCGCCGGGCTTGTGTCTTGATCATGGATATGAGGTCGTCCAGCAAATGCGTCAGAACGCGGTGCTGGTGCTGCCCAACGGTGAAAACAAATGAGCAAGCGAGATTTCTACGAAATCCTCGGGGTTTCCAAGGGTGTTGACGAAAAGGAGCTGAAAAGCGCCTACCGCAAGCTCGCGATGAAATACCATCCAGATCGCAATCCGGGCGACGAGGAAGCCGAGGCCAACTTCAAGGAAGTGGGCGAGGCCTATGCCGTGCTCGCCGATGCAGACAAGCGCGCCGCTTATGACCGCATGGGCCATGCTGCCTTTGAACAGGGCGGAATGGGCGGTGGCGGCCAGGGTCCTTTCGGTGGTGGCGCCGGCGCGGCCGAGTTCGCCGATATCTTCGAGCAGGTCTTTGGCATGGGTGGAATGGGCGGACGCCGTGGCGGCGGACGCTCCAATGGTCCGGCCCGTGGCGCAGACCTCCGGTTCGACCTCGAAGTTACCCTGGAAGACGCCTTCAACGGCAAGGAAGCCGAAATCGAGGTTCCAACGGCGCTGGAGTGCGAACGCTGTGATGGCGAAGGCAATGAGCCCGGCACCGAGATTGAAACCTGCCCGACCTGTCATGGTGCTGGCCGCATTCGCCGCAGCCAGGGCTTTTTCACCATGGAACAGACTTGTCCGCAATGTGGTGGTCGCGGCAAATACGTCGTTACCCCATGTCAGGAATGTGATGGCGTGGGTCGTGTCCGCAAGAACCGTACGCTCTCCGTCACCATCCCTGCCGGGGTCGAGGATGGAACCCGCATTCGCCTCGCCGGCGAAGGTGAAGCCGGAGCCCGCGGTGGTCCTCGCGGCGATCTCTACATCTTCATCTCCGTCCGCGCACACGAGATTTTCGAGCGTGACGGCCCTAATCTCTATTGCCGAGCCCCGTCCTCCATGGTCCAGGCCGCTCTGGGCTGTTCCATCCAGGTCCCGACGATTGAGGGCGGCAAGGCCGAGATGAAAATCCCGGAAGGCGCCCAGACTGGCCGCCGCATGCGCCTGCGCAGCAAGGGCATGCCCCGTCTGCGTGGCGGCACGCGCGGCGACATGATCGTAGAGCTTTTTGTGGAAACTCCGCGCAATCTGTGTGATCGACAAAAGGAATTGCTGAAGGAGTTCTGCGATCTTTCCGGCGAGAACTGCAATCCTGACAGCGCCGGTTTCTTCAATCGTGTCAAACAGTTCTGGGACGACGTCACCACCGAGGACGGCCGCCCGAGCGCTTAGGCCACGACTCGGAAAAATCGCATCGTGACATCGCCACTCGGCTCGGATTAGTTTCGCGCCGATGCCACACGCTGAACTCGACCCCAAGTCTGACCGCTATACGCCGATGGAGAACCTTCTCTATCGCCGCTCTCCGTTCGGCTTCTGGGGCACAACCATTGCGATTTTTGTGATCAGTTTCGGTAGCTTCCTGCTGATCTGCCATATCACGCAACGCCCACCGATCTATGAAGTTGCAGCCGACGGCTCGATCAGCTTTCCGAGTGTTGTCTGGATCGGTTTTGTCCTGTCCATGATCCTCACCTCGGCACTCTCGCTCAGCGAAAATGGTGTTCGCCTGTGGAGAGCAGTGGAAGAAGATCTGGTTCGAGCGCTCAAACCCTCGGGTGAAAATGCAGCCCGCGCCTTCGCGGCTGGTGTACCGGTGAGCTGGCGAGGGCGTTATCTGGGCTTTTTCGCGGCAGGGGCACTTGCCGGGCTTAGCTTCAACGCCTTCATGATCGTTGTAAATGCCGGTACCCTGGAACGCTATCTCTCCTCGATCGGACTGTGGTTTTTGGTCTTTGCGCCCTTCCTTTACGGTCTTGGCGTGCGCGCTGGTGTAGATGTGGCGCGCGAAAGCAGCGAGCTGAAGACGCTGGTTCGGGATCATCTGCAAGTTGATCTCTATCATCTCGACAGGCTGCATGTGCTCGGACGCATCGGCCTGCGTGCTGCGCTGTCCTGGCTGTTGATGGCCGCTGTACTCCTGTTGTTCGTCGCCGCCCCCTCTCAGATGACCGTGGGCCTGATCTCGATCGGTATTTCCATAGCGGGTGGCATGTGGGTCTTCTGGAGCGCTGTCAAACCCGCCCATGAACAGATCCGCGAAGCCAAATCAGCCGAACTCGAACGCATCCATGAACGCATGGCCTTGCTGCGGGATGCTGCACTGGCGGGCGATGTAGAGGCGGCATCCGCCCTGGCCGGACTGACGGATTATGAGCAATGGATTGAACAACGTCCCGAATGGCCTTTGTCTCCCTCGGTGACGCAGCGTTTTGCGCTCTATATCCTGATCCCGGTGTTGCCCATCATCGCTTCCTACCTCTTCGAGAAAGTCGCTGATCTCGTGCTTGGAGCCACCTCATGACCCGACCGATCCGTATCGCCGTGCTTGGCCCGACAGGCCGCCTCGGCCGCGCCATCTCCTCCGCCATTCTTGACAGTTCTGATTGTCAGCTCGTCGGTGCGCTGGTACGCGGGGAATCCCAGTTCGCCGGCCATGATATCGGCGAGATACTTGAGCGCCGCCCCATCGGCGTATCAGCGGAAACACATCTGGAAGAAGCCGTTGAAAGTGCCGATCTGGTCATCGATTCCAGCTTGCCGGGAACCACAGTGTCCGCCGCTCAGCGTCTGGCGGCCCTGAGTGGACCGGCCCTGATATCGGGTGTGACAGGTCTGACCGCTCAACAGGAGGAGATGCTGAGCGCTGCCGCTCAAAGCATTGCCATTCTGCAAGCGAGCAATTTTTCGCTGGGCGTTGCTGTTGCCGAAGCCCTGGTCGCTCAGGCCGCCGCCTTGCCAGCACGCGATTGGGATATCGAAATCACGGAAACCCACCACAAGATGAAAGCTGACGCTCCGTCAGGCACCGCCGTCATGCTCGGCAGAGCGGCGGCAAAGAAGCGGGGCATATTCCTCGAGGAAGCCGCCATCTGGAGCCGGGAAGGCTCGATGGGCCCGCGCGAAACCGGAACGATTGGTTTCGCAACCTCCCGTGGAGGCTCGATTGTCGGTGAGCATTCCGTCCGCTTCATCGCGGAGTTGGAGGAGATCACCATATCGCACAGGGCGTTTGACCGGCGCATTTTCGCAAATGGTGCCCTGGAAGCGGCACGGTGGATGTTTGCAGATGGAGAGGGCCGTGAGCCAGCCCTCTATACCATGCAGAACGTTGTCGCCGCCTAGACCTGCTCCACCACATGAGTCATGGCATGGACCTCTTCGGTCTGGGCCATCAACGCCTGGGCCGCCGGGTCAGCCATGAATTTCTCCTGTGCGGATTGCGCGGAAACAAGGCTGTCCCATTCGACCTGGTCGACAAATAGGCGATCACTGGTCGCCGAGGCAAACTGCCGCCAGCTGACAAATCCCGGAAAAGCCGACAAAACGGATTTCAGGCCGCTGCGGACCTTCTGGGCTTCGGCCGGATCTTTGACAGAATAAGTGACGATTTCGAATACGGGTTTGGACATTTCAGATCTCCTGTTGGGGTGAACACCCCAAGGATTTAGCGCGCCCCTACTGTCATCCTCCTGTCATGAGGGGTCCAGCTTGCTGTGTTTTGCAAATCTTGACATATTCCCGACATTCGAGTTGGTCAGGAGACGTCATGAGACGCGCCGAACGTTTGATCCGCATTGTCCAGGCTCTTCGGGAGGCCGCACCCGGCGCTGTCACCGCGCAGGAAATGGGCGAGAAGTTCGAAGTCTCCGAGCGCACTATCTATCGGGACATCGCCCATCTGATCGGCTCCGGCGCCCCCATCGATGGCGAAGCCGGTGTCGGCTACGTATTGCGCCCGGGCTTTGATCTGCCGCCGATGACCTTCAGCTTTGAACAACTCGATGCGCTGGCCCTGGGCGCGCGTTTTGTTCGGGCGACCGGCGACAAGGACCTCGCTTCCGCCGCCGCCGAAGCTCTGTCGAAGATCGAACACGCTCTGCCGGATACGCACAGACAGCGTCTTCGCTCCGCACCCCTGTTCGCGACCATGCTGGATGAAACCGTGCGCCCCGAGGCCTTTGCCCCGGTGCGCAACGCTATCGCCGATCGCCGCAAGTTGCGCATTCGCTACACAGCGCTGAGTGATGACAACACGACACGGATTGTACGTCCGCTGGCGCTGACCTGTTTCGGGCGCGTCTGGCTGCTCTCGGCCTGGTGCGAGATGCGAAATGATTTCAGGCATTTCCGGGCAGATCGGATCGAGCGCCTCACGGTTCTGGCCGAGTCTTTCGAGGACGAACCCGGAAAGACGTTTGCCGACATGAAGGCCCGCGATCCCTATGGTGAAAGTTCGGTCTGAAGCGTCTTACCAGCTGCCGGTGTTCTGCATCGACGACCAGGGCTCTTCCGGCGCGAGGCTTTGGCCGCGCTGGAGGAGTTCGACCGAGATGCCGTCCGGTGAACGCACGAAGGCCATATGACCATCACGCGGCGGACGGTTGATCGTGTATCCCATCGCATCGAGATGGGCGCAGAGCTCGTAGATATTCTCCACGCGATAGGCCAGGTGCCCGAAATTGCGGCCACCGCCATACTCTTCCGGATCCCAGTTATGGGTCAGCTCCACGCAGGGCATTCCATCGGGCACCTTGCCGGAACCCGGCTCGAAACCCGCGCGCGCGATATCCTCGTCCGTCGCCAGGAAAATCAGGGTGAAACGTCCCGGCTCACTGTCAAAACGGGAGCATTCCTTCAGACCGAGCCCGTCACGGTAGAAACGCAGGCTGTCATCAATGCCCGTCACGCGGACCATGGTGTGGAGATATTGCATTCGCAGTTCTCCCTTTCTTTCGAAACAGGTGACGTTGCCGGATATATTCCCTGATCCGACGCAAACCTAACGAACAGGGCGCTCTTCGCGCAGCACATAAAGAACAGACTGAAGTCCTGTGACAATAGCTGCGCGCTTGAACCTACCATCGATCAGAACACCTGATGTACCCTCAGTGAGCGTGCGCACTTCATAGGTCAGACCGCCATCGTTCGAGCTAAACTCTATAACTACCGGATTGGATGCCTCAGTGATTGATACTGATACATCGGGGACGGCCAGTTCTAGTTCCGAAATTCCCCGGCTCAGACTTGATTTCGAAATTTCAAGATCCGGCACTTGGGACAGCTCAGCGCCGTCCCGATCGGTAGTGAAATAGACCACCAACCGGGTTTCCGAATTTTCTCCCTCAACCCATGCTGCCGAAATCGTAAGGTCTTCTGGGTCGTCCGGGGGCTCGCTCATCATCGCAGCTTGCGCGCCTTCCTTGGCCAACGGTCGCACTTTTTTGGCCCAGGCCGGTCGTTTGCGAGGGATGACGACCTCGTCCAGCGGTTCTCCGCGGGCACGCATCAGGGCCGCGTTGAAGGGCTCGGGGCGGCGGACATGGTGCAGGCGGGCCATGACAAAGGCGACGCCAGCCCAGCTGAAACACATTCCAAAGAACATGTAGAACATCCACGGATAGTAACCGACATCATACCAGGGTCCGCCATCCAGCCCCAGGACGATGATCGGCCACAGCCACATCAGCCCAACCCCCATGACGGGCGTTGTCAGCAGGGCCACCAGCAAGGTTCCGCCTGCATAAAGTGCCCATCGCGGTTCATGACCGGATACATAGATGCGCAGGAAGTGCTCCCGGTCGACACCCTTGACCGTCTTGGTCCGTGTCGCCGAGCGTTCTTCCCATTCCTCCCGCGCTTCCATCGACAATTGCCGATGACGGTGGAACCAGAATCCGAACAGGACAAGCGAAGCAACAATGGCCGACACGGCCGCATAGACATAGGTCGAGTACATGCGACCTATGTTTAACGCCTCGCAGCCTCATAAGCGAGCATCGCGCGCTTGCGTTCCACACCCCAATGATACCCGGTCAGCTTGCCATTGCCGGCGAGCACGCGGTGACAGGGGATCAGCCAGGAAATCGGATTGGCTCCGACCGCCGCTCCGACAGCACGGGATGCCTTGGCCGTGCAGACAATTTCCGCGATCGCCTTGTAGCTGGTCGTGGCCCCGGGCGGGATGGTCAGCAGGGCGCGCCAGACCTGGCGCTGCCAGGGTGTTCCGTAAAGCGCGAGCGGGATTTTTTCTTCGCCGCCTGGAACAAAAATTCGCTCAGCCCACTCCCGTGCCAGCCCGTCATCACGTTCATGGCTGGCTGCGGGATAGCGCGCCTGCAGATCTGCAAATCCTTCCTCGATATCGGGGTCGGCAAAGGCCAGGGCTGACAGTCCGCGGGGCGCGATCAGCAGGATAGCATCGCCGAACGGGCAAGGTGCGACACCCCAGCGAAAGCTGAGACCCTTCCCCCGCCGTTTCGCATCGCCCGGGGTGACGGCCTCATGGGCAATGAACAGGTCGTGTAATCGTCCAGGCCCTGACAGCCCCGCCTCGAAACTCGCATCCAGCATGCAGGCACCGTCATCGATGGCTTCGCGGGCGGCGCCATGCGCAAGTGCGCCGACATATTTCTTGGGGCTGACACCCACCCAGCGCTGGAAGACACGCTGGAAATGATGCGGCGACAGGCCCGCCTCGGCCGCGAGCGTGTCCAGGTCCGGATGCTCACGCCAATTCTCGCCGATAAAATCGAGCACTTCGGTGATGCGCGGATAATCGCGGCTGGCTTCGTCGAGTGTGTAGATCTGTGCAGTCATGCGCCCAGACTAGCGCGCTCAGTGCACCACTCCACCCGGTTCTTGCGCGTGACCTGCATTTCTCGCGCGGCTGATTGCCGACGCCAGCGCGTCGGCAAACTCCCCCCGCTCATCGGGGCTCAGGAAGGACGCCAGGATCAGAGCCTTGCCATGCGCTCTCAGCGCGACCTGGGAGTGATGCTCCCGGGCATTGATAACATCCAGCTTGACCCAGGCGGTCGGCAGGCGGAACCGACGCAGATGCCCAGTGGGATGACGCCGCGTGACCTCGATATCGCGCGCATCCACTCGCACCCATTCCCGCGCCTTGCCATCGCGATAGGAAATGCGAAACGCGATCCAGACGAGTAGGGCATCCAGGCCGAAAAACGGCATGACCGGCCAGGCACCGATGGTGATGAACAACATGCCGGCGGTGAAGGAAATCAGGGCAATGGCGACCATCAAGGCCACAAACGCCGGATTGCGCAGGGACCGGTTGGGTGCGAGTTCAGCATCCATGAAAACGGGCCCGTCATGTCGTTCGACGGTTTCGGCTTCTGCAGGCCAGGTTTCCACGATGGATCTCATACCCATCAATCTAGGGCGCGCCTCCGCCCGGGCCAATGCGCAACAAACGGGATGACAGCGCCCATGCGCTCTGCTTGTTTGCCGCCATGACCAGCAAGACGACAAAACCCCGCAAGAAGACCAAACGCGCGCCACGCGGCCTCAATCGCGAGCAGGCGCTTGATCTGTTTGCCCGCCTGGCCCAGGACCGCCCGGACCCCAAGACCGAGCTGAACTATACCAATCCCTATACGCTGGTGGTGGCTGTGGCCCTGTCAGCCCAGGCCACGGATGTGGGGGTGAACAAGGCGACCGAAAAGCTCTTCGAGGAGGCGGACACCCCGGAGAAGATGCTTGCCCTCGGCGAAGATCATGTGCGCGATCGCATCAAGACGATCGGGCTCTTCCGCAACAAGGCCAAGAATGTCATCGCCCTGTCCAAAATGCTGATCGAGGATTTCGGCGGTGAGGTGCCGGCTGATCGCGACAGCCTGGTCAAACTGCCGGGCGTGGGTCGCAAGACCGCCAATGTCGTGCTGAACGAGGCCTTCGGGCAGCCGACGATTGCCGTGGATACACATATCTTCCGCGTCTCAAACCGAACCAAGCTGGCGCCGGGTAAAAACCCCGACGAAGTGGAAGCAAGGCTCGAGAAAATCACACCGGACGAATTCAAGCTGGGCGCTCATCACTGGCTGATCCTGCACGGACGCTATCTCTGCAAGGCCCGCAAGCCGGAATGCTGGCGTTGCGCGGTCGAGGATATCTGCCAGTTCAAGGAAAAGACGCCGGCTCCGAGTTAGCTCGGTCACGCCGCTATCGTCGGCACGCCCTTGCTGTTCCTCGGGTCTAGCCCGCGGCGAGCGCCTTGAGTGCCGCCGCGAAATTCGGGCCGAATTCGGGACCTTGCTCCGGATAGAGATAGGGTTCGATCAGTTCGAGCTCGATCACCGCGAGCTGACCATCCAGACCGCGCAACATGTCCACACGCGCGTACAACAGGTCACCGTCTACCGAATCCAGCACGGAGCTAGCCAGCGCGAGTTCCTGTTCGCTGGGCGTGTGGATGGTTTCCGAGCCGCCATATTCCGACTGGACACGATAATCGCCAGCCGCAGGCCGCTTCAGTGCGCAATGAGAGAAACGGCGGTTGAAGAAGAGGAAGGCATATTCCCCCTCCTGGGAAACCGAAGGCAGGAAAGGCTGGATCATGCACTCTGCCGGTGGCAGGTCTCCGGCGTCGGGCATTCGCTCACCCTTGCGAATACGCGCCTGTCGCCAGGCACCCGCGCCCAGGACCGGCTTAACAACAATGTCCTCACACCCCAGGGCTTCGAAAGCCTCGCTGATTGTCTCGGTATTGGCAGCCTCGGCCCATACCGTCGGGATCATCGGTGCGCCGCGATCGGCAAGATCCTTGAGATACGTCTTGCGCTTGTTCCAGCGCACGATGTCCAGCGGATTGAGCAAACGACTCTCTCTGGCACAGCGTGTCAGACAAGCACCAAAAGCCTCGGGTTTCTCCATATAGTCCCAGCACGTGCCGACCACGATGGCGTCATAAAACCCCGGGTCAAAATCAGGACTGTCCCAGATCCGCGCTTCCAGCTGGATACCATCAGCCGCGCAGGCTGGCTGCAGCGCGCCGAACTCCAGATCGTGTTCCCAGTGGTCCTTGCGAGCATCGGGGCTGGACTTGAACATGCAACTTGCGGTGAGAAAGGCGACACGCATGGGCTGACCTCGATTGGATCCAATAACAGGCGCTCCGTACGCCTTCATCTTCGTGCCTGCAAGGCTTGCCCTGATTGCCCGCTGCGATTAACCCTCTCGCACACATGTCCCATCGCGCGCCTGCGCCTGAGTTGGAAGAAACGAATGTCCCAATCCCGTTATGATGTCCTCGCTGTCGGCAATGCCATCGTCGATGTTCTCTCTCCGGCCACTGACGCCTTTCTGGAAAGCCAGGGAATTCCCAAGGGCGCCATGAACCTGATCGATGAGGAACGGGCGACCTCGCTTTATGCGGTAATGGAACCGGGAAAGGAAGCATCTGGCGGATCAGCGGCCAACACAGTGGCCGGGATTGCCTCGATGGGCGGCAAGGCGGCCTATATTGGCAAGGTCGCGGATGATCAGCTGGGTGAGATCTTCACGCATGACATCCGTGCCATTGGCGTTGATTTCGACACTCCGCCACTGAAAGACGGCCCGGCCACGGCGCGCTGCCTGATCAATGTCACCCCGGATGCGCAACGCTCCATGTCGACCTTCCTGGGCGCCGCAGCGCTTGTCACTGAAGAAGATGTTGCCGCCGACGCAGATAAGCTTCGCGCTTCTTCGATCATCTATCTCGAGGGCTATCTCTTCGACCGCGAAGAAGCCAAACGAGGTTACGTCCGCGCGGCAGAACTGGCAGCAGCAGCTGGCAAGCGAACGGCGCTGACCCTGTCCGACCTGTTCTGTGTCGACCGTCACCGCGCAGCCTTCCGCCACCTCGTGGCCAATCACATCGATATTCTGCTGGCCAATGAAGCCGAGATTACTGCGCTTTATGAGACCGAGGATTTTGACGAAGCTGTACGCCTTGTCGGCCAGGACGTCGAAGTTGCTGCCATCACCCGCAGCGAGAAGGGTGCCGTCATTGTTCGCGGTGAAGAGGTTGTGACCGTCGCTGCTGCGCCTGTCGACGAGCTCGTGGACACCACTGGTGCCGGCGATCTGTTTGCGGCCGGCTTCCTGTTAGGACTTGCCCGTGATCTGAGCCTGGAAGAGGCAGGAAAAATGGGCGTCATCTGCGCGGCGGAGATTATTTCCCACTTCGGAGCGCGTCCGGAGACCGCCCTGAAATCTCTAATTGAGGAAGGCGGAATAGGTCTGGCGTAAAGAAGATCTAAATGCGAATTCTCGAATTTATTGAAAAAATCCAGCGCTATTAACCACACCTCAAATGGTTGGTGAGACATTACTCCGTGATAAAGGGGCCGATTACGAAATCAGCCCCGAATAATGGTGGAGTAAACACGGTCAAAAAGACCGTGGTGTGGGGTAAAAATGGCGCCCATCCGCAAAGCGGTGTCGAGAGTCATGCGTTCGCTTGTGATGAAGTTCACTCTTCTCACCGGCGCTCTGATTTTCGCGATGACGTTCATGCTGATGACGTTGGAAAGCGTGTCCGCACAGCGCGAGACGCGTAACCTTCTGATCGATCGCAATGTCGCTACACTCAGTTCCGCGGCCAGCCGGCTGGCTGATAGTTTCAATTCCCGTGATGTCGAGTTTGTCGGCGCGTTCCTGACAGAACTGCGCGACAATATGGGTGCAGACGAAATCTACGCGGTGAACAACCGCCGCGAGCTGTTTGTCGAGGCTCTTGCTGATCCGGCCAGCGCCGAAAACATCCGCACTTCCGCAATAGCCGTTTCCTCACTTGGTGCCGGTGATATCCGTCACGAACTCAACGGCACGATTCTGCAACTCGCAGTGCCGGCCTATACGAGCCAGCGTCGTCTTTCCGGTGTGATCTACGCCCAGCTTGAACTGACCGAGCTGGTGACCTCGCGCAATGACATGATCAAGCGCCAGGCCCTGCTGGCATTGTTCGCTCTGGGCATTTTCCTGCCACTGGCCGCGCTTCTCGTGGGACGCGCCCTGCGCCCGATCCAGACGCTGACCGAGGCAGCCCGTCATGCCTCTTCAAAGACACTTGATACCCGCATCCGCATCAATACAGGCGACGAGCTGGAAGTTCTGGCCAATGCCTTCAACCGCATGTTTGCGCGCCTGGACGGCAATCTGAAACGCATTCACCGCCTGGCCTATGTCGATATGGTCACCGAGCTGCCGAACCGGGAACGTTTTCGCAAGGAAACTGAACGTGTCGCTCGCCGCGCCTTGGAAGAAGACCATTCCGGCGCTGTGTTGTTCGTCGATCTCGACCGCTTCAAGCGCGTCAATGATAGTCTGGGTATCGGCGAAGGTGATCGCCTATTGGAGATGGTCGGTCGCCGACTGACCGAAGTTGTCCGTGGCTGTGATCTTGCTGCCGACCGCATGGACGATCCATCCATGGTCGCCCGCCTGGGTGGTGATGAGTTCACTGCCCTCCTGCCCAAGATCCATGACAGTGCTGACGCTGCGCGTGTCGCCAACAAGCTTGTCGACGCTATCCGTCTGCCGTTTGAAATCGGTGGCCACCAGGTCTTCCTGGGTGCCAGTATCGGTGTCGCTGTCTTCCCTCAGGATGGCGCTGACCCGGAAACACTGATGCGTCATGCCGACCTGGCCATGGCGCACGCCAAGCGCGCCGGTGGTGCCTCTGCTCAATTCTTCGAGCCGACCATGAACCAGTCCGCCTTCGAGCGCCTGGTGCTGGAAAACGAACTTCGTGACGCCGTACAGAAAGACGAGCTGGTCGTCTTCTATCAGCCGAAAGTCCTGATGAAGGACGGTTCCATCGCCGGCGCTGAAGCGCTGGTACGCTGGCAGCATCCGACGGCTGGACTGTTATCTCCGGGCGCTTTTATCGAGGCTGCGGAAGAATGCGGGCTGATTGGTGAAATTGGAGACTGGGTCCTGCGCCGGGCGTGCAAACAGGCTGCTGCCTGGCGTGCTGCAGGGCTGGAAATCCCGGTCGCCGTCAATGTGTCGGCGATGCAGTTCGACCGCGAAGGCTTCTCGCAGAGTGTACTTGATGCTCTTGAAGACGCCGAACTGCCTCCGCACCTGCTCGAGCTCGAGCTGACGGAATCGATTGCCATGGAAAATCCGGAGCGGGTGATCGAACAGGTCCAGCCGCTGCGCGACAAGGGTGTGAATTTCGCCATCGATGATTTTGGCACCGGCCATTCATCACTGGCCTATCTCACCCGCATGCCGTTCGACGTGTTCAAGATCGATATGAGCTTTGTCCGCAACATGACGACGGATCCGCATGCACGCATCGTTGTCGAGACGATCCTGGCCATGGCCAAGTCCCTCAAGCTGGAAACGGTCGCCGAGGGTGTGGAAACACCCGAACAGATGACCATGCTCAAGGCGATGGGCGCGACCCTTGCCCAGGGTTTCCTGTTCGGCCGTCCGATGCCGTATGACCAGTTCATGGAGTATGCCGAGGACGCTTTTGTCCCGCGTGCCGTGGGTGAATAGGGCCTGACAATACACTCCGTTCTGGACCAAGGGGTTGATCCGGCAGGCCGGATTGGCCAAATGCTTGGTTTCACGTGAAACGGAGCTGCCAGCATGACCCAGGATTACGCAGACGCCTCTCAATGGCGCGGAACCACGATCTGCGCGGTTCGCAAGGGTGGTCGGCTGGTCATCGCCGGTGATGGCCAGGTCTCGATCGGGCCCACGGTCATGAAAGGCAATGCCAAAAAGGTCCGCCGCCTGGCGGGTGGTCGGGTTGTCGCCGGTTTCGCTGGCGCGACCGCCGATGCCTTCGCCCTGTTTGAACGCCTCGAAGCCAAGCTGGAACAACACCCGGCCCAGCTTGCCAGGGCCTGCGTAGAGCTGGCCAAGGATTGGCGCACGGATCGTTACATGCGGCGCCTTGAAGCGATGCTGATCGTCGCCGACGCCGACGCGACATTCCTGCTCACGGGTGCTGGTGATGTGCTGGAACCGGAAGACGGTGTTGTCGCAGTCGGATCCGGAGGCAATTACGCCCTCTCCGCGGCGCGCGCCCTGATGCATTATGAAGACGATCCGGAAGTCATCGCCCGCAAGGCCATGGCCATCGCATCGCGCATCTGCGTCTACACCAATGACAATCTGACGGTCGAGACGATCGAGGCCGGCTAGCGCTTCTTCTTCCAGAACTGATCACGATCCAGCACATCCTCGGCCCAGAGATTGATGATCAGTGTCGTCAGCAAAAGCTGGAAAACGAGGATCGGACCAAACGTCGGAAACCCGGCTATTCCATTGAACAACACGTTCGTGGACAGGATAAGGCTGTCGACTCGATAAAGTATGAAGGACAGAAGGAAAGCGGGCACCGTCATCGCGCTGCGCCGGAGCATCAACCAGACACACGCCCACGACAGGACAAGCGAGGAATAGAAGGCGACTTCCTGCTGCCAGTTGAGCGATGCGAAAAAGCCATACGCATCCCAGTTCCACAGGCCCTGTGGCCAGACTTGCAGCACAACCAGAAGCTCGATCACCGCCCAGCCGGTCGAGTAGACGTTCATGATGACGAGCAACCCCATGGCCACGCCATAAAGTCTGCGATGGCGTAGTAACATGACGGGTCTGGTTGCCAGCGTCATGTCTCCGGTTTCGGTAGAATCGGCCCCTGTCATAAGCGAATTCTGGATTTCGCCCGTAACCGTGTCAAAACATTCCAGGCTTTGGATTATTACCTGGCGAACACTTGGTCATCGTTGCGGAAGCTCTTGAATTCGAGTGCATTCCCTGCGGGGTCACGAACAAAGAATGTTCCCTGTTCTCCAGACTCGCCGGCAAAACGCACATAGGGCTCGATGACAAACTCTGTGCCTGCGTTTCGAAAACGGTGAGCCAGGGTTTGCCATTCATCCCATTCCAGGATGACACCGAAATGGCGAACAGGAACCTGTTTCCCGTCAACATGGCCGGTTTGGGCGGGCGCACACTCCTCGGGCGCCAGATGAGCCACCACCTGATGACCGAACATGTTGAAATCAATCCAGTTGTTCGAAGATCGCCCCTCAGAACACCCCATCAGACCCGCATAGAAACTGCGCGCCGCCTCAAGATCATTGACAGGAAAGGCGAGGTGGAAACGGGGTCGCGTCATAACGGATCTCACATCAGGACTGGTTTTGCTTCTTCGCTCTGATTACATCCTTATCACCGAACAACAAATGGCTCGCCCGATGACTGACTTCTCGCCCCGCGAAATCGTATCCGAACTCGACCGCCACATCGTTGGCCAGGCCGAGGCCAAGAAAGCTGTCGCCATTGCCCTGCGCAATCGCTGGCGTCGTCGGCAGCTGGATGCGGATCTCGCCGAGGAAGTGACGCCGAAGAACATCCTGATGATCGGCCCGACCGGTGTCGGCAAGACCGAGATCTCACGCCGTCTGGCCAAGCTGGCCCAGGCACCTTTTATCAAGATTGAAGCGACGAAATTCACCGAAGTGGGTTATGTCGGCCGCGATGTGGACCAGATCGCCCGCGACCTCGTTGAAATCGCCATCAGCCTGGTGCGGGAGAAAAAGCGCGAAGAAGTCAAAGCCAAGGCGCATGCTGCTGCAGAAAACCGTGTGCTGGAAGCGCTTGTCGGCCCGACCGCCAGCGAATCCACTCGCGACAGTTTCCGCAAACGCCTGCGCTCGGGCGAGCTCGATGACAAGGATGTCGAGATCAAGATCTCCGAAACCAGCTCTCCCCTCCAGATGCTGGACATCCCCGGCATGCCGGCGGGCGGTGGAGGCGCTGGGGTGCTCAATCTCGGTGACCTCCTGGGCAAGGGTTTCGGTCAGCAAACCAAGACTGTGCGCATGAAGGTCAAGGATGCCTATGAGCCGTTGATCAATGAGGAAGCCGACAAGCTGATCGACGACGCCCAGATCACGGCAGAAGCGATCAAGCTTGCCGAGAATGAAGGCATTGTTTTCCTGGATGAAATCGACAAGATCGCCGCCCGTTCTGACGCCCGTGGCGGGGATGTCAGCCGGGAAGGCGTTCAGCGTGACCTCCTGCCTCTGATCGAGGGAACGACCGTTTCAACGAAGCATGGTGCCGTAAAAACGGATCACATCCTCTTCATAGCCTCAGGCGCATTTCACGTGGCCAAACCGTCGGACATGTTGCCCGAGCTACAGGGTCGCCTGCCAATCCGGGTCGAATTGTCCGCGCTCACCAAGGCGGATTTCCAGCGTATCCTCACCGAACCGGAAGCCAGCCTCATCCGCCAGTACACAGAATTGTTGAAGACCGAGGGTGTCACGCTGGAATTCGCTGAAGATGCGATCGATGCGATCGCCGAACTGGCCGCCAATGTGAACTCGACAGTCGAGAATATCGGTGCCCGTCGACTTCAGACCATCATGGAGAAACTGGTTGAGGATATTTCCTTCACCGCCTCTGACCGCGATGGCGAGACGATCCGGATTGACGCCGGTTATGTACGTGACCAGGTCGGTGAACTGGCCAAGAATGCAGATCTGAGCAAGTTCATCCTTTAGGCGGGACCGATTTCGGACCCACGCGCAAGGTGACATAGAACGCACCGGCTCCACCATGTCTGGTGTGAGCGGCCGAGTATCCTGACACCCACTGACGAAGCGTTGAATTTCCCAGCCACTCCGGAAGTTTACGCCTCAGCACTCCAGGCTTTTCAGGGTAATCCCAGGGCGCGTCTTCTCGCTCCCTTTGGGACAAACCCTTGCCGGTAATCACCAGCACATTTCTAAAACCCTCACTCCAGGCCATGCGAAGGAAATGCGTCAGCGTGGACAGAGCCTGGTCCTGGGTCAGCCCGTGCAGATCTATGCGCGCATCCAGCTCCAGCTTGCCCCGCCGATGGCGACGCTCCGCACTCCGGTCAACCGGCACGGGGACATGATGATGGGGCGGATGCGAATGATTGGGCCGACGCGCAGGTTTTTTCGCGGGAGATCGGGACTTGGTCTTCGGTTTGGGGTGTTCAGGGCGCGCCGAGGGCGCAGCAATCTCATCCTCAAGCGAGCGCTTCCTGCTCTCGTCAATCGGGGTCACAGATCGCGCAATCTTGCGCCATTCCGCCTTTTCACCCGGGCTGAGGACACGTTTGCGGATCATCACAAAACCCTAGGCCGGCGGGGTGGCATCGATAATACGCTGGGCGACAGCGGTCGGTAAAAGAACGTACCAGCTGGCCTGGGCGCGGGTCGTGCCTGCGCGACGTTCCGCTGTATCGCCCCAGCCCCAGAAAAAATCACCCCGGATAGGACCATTGATAGCACCGCCGGAATCCTGGGCGACCACCAGGCCCGACCACGTATCCAGCTCCGGCAGATCAGCGCTCAGCCAGATCGGCACGCCGTGCGCATGCTGCGAGGTATCGACGGCGATAGATGCCATGGGTGTCAGCGCAACGCCGGATGAGCCCGACGGTCCGAGGTCAGGATCGGTCAATGGCTGGGTCTGGAAAAAGACGTAACGTGGATTGACCGCAAAAAGCTCTGCCGTAGCCTCAGGTCCATTGTCATTGAGCCACCGCTCAATCCCCTGTTTCGACGCTGCGTGACGCTCGAGCTCACCGCGGCGGATCAATTCACGACCAATAGATCGGTAGGGCAGGCCATTATGCGCGGCAAAAGCGGCACGCTCCTGCCTCCCGTCAGGATAAACCAGACGGCCAGATCCCTGGATCTGCAGGAAAAACACGTCGATAGGGCGTCCCCAGGCGATGACCTCTCCGCGATCCTGACGCTCGATTTCATCGCGATCGCGATAGTAAACCAGCCGACCATTTTCGACACGACCGACCAGCCGACGTCCGGCCAATTCCTCATCAAACCGGCCCAGATCGACCGTCACCAGGTCATCCGGTCTGCGACGCAGCGGTTGGGCGAACTCGACGGAGGATTCCTCGCGCACTTCCACAAAGGGTTCATAATATCCAGTCAGCAGGCCCGTTTCGGCTGGCTCAACCGTGTCATCTTCACCCACAGCGATGATGCGGATAGGTGTGAACACAGCTTCCAGCGCTTGGCGACGAGAGGCCGGATCACTACCTGCCATGGTCGCCGCTGCACAGGCACCGCGCCAGTCACCGACCGTTCCTGCCCATTCCGCTCGTGGATTGAGAGGACGATCCTCCGCCCGGCCGTGCCATTGCTCGCAAGATCGCAGGAAAGCCGAAATACCTGCTAGAGGGTCGCTGGACTGCCAGTCGCGCAAGGCATCCCAGTGAGCCGGGACAAGCTGAAGCTGATCAGGCAGAACAACTTCCGGCTCCGGTGTTGCTTCGACCGGTTCTTCGACGGGTTCAGGTTGCTGGCATGCCGCCAGGAAGACCAGGCTGGAAATCAGGCCGCGCCTAAGCCACGGAGACACTGGACAGCTCCCAATTGGGATCAGAGCTCGTGGTCTTGCGCTGGAAAGTCCAGTATTCCACCGTCTTTGCCAGATTGGCGAGATCACCGCTGACAAGTTTGCCCGTTTCATCACGCGTTTCGGTCGCAATCTCTGCCTCGAAACGGATTTTCACCCGGGCCGTGCCCGAATGGTGTTCCGCCTCGGTAATATCCGCAGATTTGATGCGATCGATTTCGGATTTGACCGTTTCTCCACGTTTATCGCGAGCATCGATTACCGAGACATAGCGTTTGAGTACATCCGGCGCGAGCAAGTCTGAGAGTGCGTCGCGATCGCCGGCGGCAAAGGCTTCCACAATCATGCGATAGGCCCGCTTGGCGCCAACAACAAACTCGTTTGGGTCGAAACGGCTGTCAGCTGCAGCTATCGCTTCCAGGCCGGCCGCGGCCGGACCCTCAAACGCCGGACGCAGTGGGGAAGTCGATCCCGGCATGCCGATCCCAGCGGGCGAGACATTGTCAGAGCTAGGTGCCTCCATATGGCCTTCATGCCGCCCCAGCACAATGAACAGCTTGAATCCAAAAAACACGGCTATGCCGCCGAAAATGAGAATGGTGAGTAGATCGATCATTCCGTCAGCGTCCTGATTGGCTGTCCAGTTGGCACCAAATTCAATACTAGAACATTTTGGCGCTTCGTCAGCTAGTTCAATATCAGGCTTACAGCTTGCCGCTCTATCGCTCGCATGCTAACCGGCCCGTTTCGTAAATCTGGCCCCTTGGGCCTGTTAATCAACGCTGACCCGCCAGGGGACAATTATGGCCGACGCTCCGAACACGCCTGCAGAAGGCGAAATGCCGAAAGCTCCGTCGCTTCGCATCCTCACCCAGTTCATCAAGGACCTCTCCTTCGAGAACCCGTCCTACACGGATTCTGCACGCAGCTCGAAGCCGCCGAACATTGATCTGGGGATTGACGTCCAGGCACGCACCATCAGCCCCGACACGTATGAAGTTACGCTGAACTTCTCGGCGCGTGCGGCCGGTGAAAATGATGACGTCGTCTTCATTGCAGAGCTGGCCTATGCCGGCCTGTTCCAGATGGCGAACATTGCAGATGCCGACCGTGAGCCTTTCCTGCTAATCGAATGCCCGCGCATGATCTTCCCGTTCGCCCGTCGTATCCTGGCGGACGTCACGCGTGATGGTGGCTTCCCGCCGCTGATGCTGGACCCGGTCGATTTCGCGAACCTTTACCGTGCTCAGCTGGCCAAACGTGCTGCAGCTGCCCCGGGCGCCGACACCAATGGCAATGGCGAGCCGGCTGCTGCCAACTAATTCAGCGCTTTAAGCTGTTTCCAGAGCGCGTCTTCGCCCATTTCGTCGATAAAGGCGGTGTGGGCGGCGCGCTCTGTTTCGTTGACGCGACCTGATAACTCGCGTGACCGCACCGGACGAACAGGGAATTCAACCTTGCCGCCACTGGTTTCCGCTTTGCCGGCCAAGTCCAGCGCGCGAGTCCGACCTCCAGTCAGCTCAAGATAAACTTCCGCCAACAATAGGGAGTCAATCAGAGCGCCGTGTTTCTCTCGTGTTTCCAGCGAGATATCAAAACGCTTACACAAGGCGTCCAGGGATACATAACTGCCCGGGAACATGGCCCGGGCGATGCGCGCTGTATCCTTGAACCGGTCTTCGGCATACGGCTGCTTGCCGAGCCGGACCATTTCCATATTGATGAAACCCCGGTCAAACGGCGCATTGTGTGCGACCATGACGGCATCACCGACAAAATCGATAAAGTCCTGTGCGACTTCGGCAAATACCGGCTTGTCTGCGAGGAAATCGTCCGTCAGGCCGGTAATCTCGACAACTTCCTGGGGCGTGGAACGTTCTGGATTGATATAGGCGTGAAACGTCTTGCCTGTTGGAATGCAATCGATGACCTCGACACAACCCAGTTCGGTGATGCGATCACCACCATTGGCTTCAAGCCCGGTCGTCTCGGTATCGAATACAATCTCGCGCATCAGCCCAGTTCGCCCTCTGTCTTGCGTCGCCGAATATCTGCCAGAATATCGCGCACCTGTTCGCGCGCCAGATCAAGACCCTGAGAGGTCTCAACCGCGTAATCCGACCGTTTGAGCTTTTCCGTTTCTGGCATCTGTCTGGTAAGAATCAAATCCAGCTTTTCTTCAGTCATGCCTGGCCGATCCAGTACGCGCTTGCGACGAACATTGTCAGGAGCATGACAGACAATGATGACATCGACAGCCTCTTCACCGCCAGTTTCAAAGAGAAGCGGAATATCAAAGAGAACGGCCTCGGCCTGGTCATTTCTTGCCGCTTGCAGGAAAGCTTCGCGCGCCGACTCCACGAGCGGATGAACAATCGCCTCAAGTTGCGCAAAACCTGCCGGATCTACCTTCAGAACCGCTGATAACCGAGCCCGGTCAACCGCACCGCCAGTGATCACATCACCGAAGACAGCGGCGATGGGTTCAACAGCCGCGCCGCCAGCAGCGTAAAGTGCGTGGACGGCCGCATCGGAATCGAAAACCGGAACACCTTCGTCCGCGAACAGAGCAGCTGTTGCTGACTTACCCATGCCAATCGATCCAGTGAGGCCCATGCGGATCATTTTGCCTCACCCAGCTTTGTTTCCAGCAAGGATCGAATATCCGCACCCTGTGGAGCCGCTACGCCGAAAAATGCCTCGAAGCTGGGTTTTCCCTGTTCGATCAACATGCCCAGACCGTCTATGCCTGTCAGATCACGATTGCGGGCATCCGCGAGAAATTGGGTTTCGAGGGGCGTATATACGGTATCGATAGCGACAAGGCTGTCCCTGGCTTGCCCCCATTCCATTTCCAGCGGAATCTGCCCCTTCAGCCCCAGCGAAGTCGCGTTCACCACAATATCGACCTGATCCAAAAGACCATTGCGATTATCCCATCCCACTACTTCAGTATCCGGCGCGATTTCGCGGGCAATTTCACGGGCTTTTCCAAGACTTCGATTGGCGATTGCAAGCTCTCGAGCGCCGGCATCCTTCAAACCATATGTCACGGCACGAGAAGCGCCACCTGCGCCCAGCACCAGAACAGACTTGCCTTTAGGGTCCACGCCAGCAATTCGCAAAGATGAAATGAAACCAACAGCATCAGTGTTGTCTGCGTGAATTTCCCCATCAACAAATGTCAAGAGATTGGCAGCACCGATCTTGTCCGCTGCGTCCGAAATCCGGTTGGCCAGGGTCAGGGCTTCAGTCTTGTGCGGCAGGGTAACATTCAGGCCCTTCAACCCAGCGCAATAAAGCGCCATGACAACGGGGGCAAACATGTGCGGTGTGGCGACATATGGTGTGTAAATCGCATCCAGGCCGGCAGCATCGATCCAGCGTGACATCATCAAAGGTGACAGTGAATGGGCAATCGGTTGACCGATCACACCGGCGGTCATCGCAGCTCCGGTCGGTGTCATGTTTCGATCACTCCAAATTCACGCAAAGCTTCCAGCAACGGCAGCAGGGGTAGTCCCAGAATCGCGTAATAGTCGCCCTCGACCGTCTCGAACAATTGCGCGCCCAGGCCTTCATAGGCATAGGCGCCAACACTGGCTGTCAGGGCATCTCCGGCTTGTTCCAGATAGGTCTCGAGGAATGAGCCTGAAAACTCGCGGACATGAATGGTCGATGTGCGTGATAGCGACCAGATCTCCTCACCATCCCGATGTAGAGAGAGACCAGAATGCAGATAATGAGGTTTGCCACGCATGCGTTTCAGCCGGTCGCGAGCCAGTGCAGCGTCCGGCAATTTGTCGAGCAGCTGACCTTCCAGTTCCATGGTCTGGTCAGCACCCAGAACAATCTCACCCGGCAATCTGGCTGATACCTGGCGAGACTTGGCCCGGCCAAGCAGAAGCGCCATTTCCGCCGGGTTCAGATCCGCATGCTTTTCCTTGAGCGCCGTTTCGTCCACATCCGATTTGTCGACCCGAAAAGGAATACAGGCCTGTTCAAGCACCAGCCGACGGATCTGACTTCCCGATGCCAGCACCAGGGAACTACTCATCTTTGGCTCTTTTCTCGTTGAGAAGATTAATGATTTTCGCCGCAGTTTCTTCAATCGAACGACGCGTAACATCAATCGAGGGCCAGCCATGTTTCGCATAAAGTCGCTTGGCGTGAAGGACTTCCTCGCGAACTGTGAAATCATCAATGTAATCCGTATCGCGATCCTCGTTCAGCGACAGAAGGCGATTACGACGGATTTGAACAATACGTTCCGGCGAAGCGGTCAGACCCACGATCAGGGGTTTTTTCAGACTGGCAAGATCGGTTGGAAGCGGCGCGGATTGTACCAGGGGAATGTTTGCCGCCCGGAAACCACGATGCGCCAGATAGATACTGGTCGGTGTCTTGGACGTCCGGCTGACACCCAGCAAAATGATGTCCGCGGCCTCGAAATTATCACCTTGTCCGTCATCATGGGACATAGCGTAATTCATGGCTTCAATCCGGTGATAATACTGCGCATCGAGAGATCGCTGTGCACCGGCGCGACTAGCAATAGGTCTTTGAAGATAGGAACTTAACGTCGCCAACATCGGATCGAGGACGGCAATCGCCGGAACACCGATTTCCATACACCGGGTCTCCAGTTCACGACGCAGGTCCGGATTAACGATGGTGTACATGACAACACCGGGATAACCCGCAACTTCTTCAAGCACCCGGTCCAGCTGACGCGATGATCTGACCAGGGCATAGAGATGTTCAAGCGGATTGGTGTTTTCAAACTGGGCTACGGAAGCACGCATGACTTCCATCAGCGTTTCACCGGTCGAATCCGAGACCATGTGAATGTGAAAACAGGTATCGATGGGGGGCTGTTCGCTGTCCGTCATCACGCGCTCGATCTGTTAACGACTTGTTAATAACTTGGGCCGTTGTCCTCAATCCAACGATCGATGATTTTCGGCTGTGGGTAATACCCGGTCATACCCCGATAATTTCACAGATTTGTCCACAGTGATGCTGTGTGTTGATAAGCCTGTGAGTGAATTTTCCGGGGATAATAAGATCACAAGGTTTTACCGGTTTATCAACAACACTTTTGTCTACATGATGTTGTTATAAATAACCTAATTCCGTTTATACCGGATAAGATACTGACGAAACTTAGGAGTTATCCAGCTGACAAATATGTCCTCAGCATGCGGATAAACGAGATACCCCCGACACTCACAGTACAACAACTACGACTCCTTAATTCTATTATTAAAGGGGAAGTGAAAACGCCGCATTGAACCTGTGGACGGAGCGTCCTAAAGCACTCGGTATGACCGATGATGTTTCAAAACCGATCCTCAATGTCCTGAAAGGTGAGACGCTCTCACCACCTCCCATCTGGATGATGCGCCAGGCTGGCCGTTATTTGGCCGAGTACCGGGAAGTTCGCTCCCGGGCGAAGGACTTCATTGATTTCTGCTTCTCGCCGGATCTCGCATCAGAAGTGACGCTGCAGCCGATCCGCCGGTTTGGCTTTGATGCAGCGATTATGTTTGCAGACATTCTGCTTATACCGATCGCCCTGGGCCGACGGGTCTGGTTTGTCACCGGCGAAGGTCCCAAGCTGGACCCGTTCGATGTTGCCAATTTTCAGGAGCTGGCTGACAAACGTGACGACAGCGTGCTTGCATCGATTGGTGAGACCCTTCGTCTGACCAAGGCGGATTTGCCACCGGAAACGACGCTGATCGGGTTTGCCGGAGCGCCGTGGACGGTTGCAACCTATATGGTCGAGGGTGGTGGGTCCAAGGATCGTTTCAAAACACGCGTAGCCGCCTACGACAAGGCAGAAGCATTTGACGCGATGATGGACATCATTGCCGACGCCACTGCGGATTATCTGGTCATGCAGGCCCATGCGGGTGCTGAAGTCCTGAAAATTTTCGACAGCTGGGCGGAAGGTCTTCCGGAGCCTTTGTTTGACCGGGTTATCATTCGTCCGACCAAACGAATTGTGGACCGGATCCGGGCGCAGGGCGTTGATCTTCCGATCATTGGCTTTCCGCGTGGCGCGGGAACGCTCTACCCGAAATATGCCCGCGAGACCGGCGTGACGGCGCTGGCCCTTGATACGGCGGTTGATCCGAAATGGATGGATGAAAACCTGCCAAAGGGCCTGCCGGTTCAGGGCCATCTCGATCCGGCGGTTCTGCGCACCGGTAGCGCGGTCCTGAAGGCCGAGGTGGATCGTCTTGTGGACGCCTGGTCTGACCGGCCCCATATCTTCAATCTTGGTCACGGGATCACACCTGACGTGCCTGTTGCCCATGTTGAACAATTGATCCGGTCGGTTCGCGACCGCTAACCGGCAGGCGAATTCCATGAAGCTAGCAATTGCGGCCTTTAATCTCGGAGGACCGGACAAGCCCGAAGCTGTGCGTCCCTTCCTGCGCAATCTGTTCCGTGATCCGGCCATTATCCAGGCACCCGGTCCGATCCGAGAAATGCTGGCCTGGTTGATTTCCACGACGCGAGCAAAATCTGCGCGCGAGAATTACGCGAAGATGGGTGGCGGATCACCGCTTGTGCCGGAAACCCAGAAACAACTTGATGCGCTGGAGGTTGAACTACGGTCGCGGCATACTGACCTCGAGGTCAGAATCTGGCCGGCAATGCGGTACTGGCATCCCTTCACCGAGGAAACGGCCAGGGAAATCGAGGCCTGGCAGCCAGACAGGGTCATCTTGCTACCGCTTTACCCACAATTCTCGACGACAACGACGGCCTCCTCGCTTGATGCCTGGGCCTCGTCAACCTCCCTGCAAGCCGAGACGATCTGTTGTTATCCGACAGAAGAGGCATTCGTCGACGCCCATGTCGCGCTGTTGCGGGAAACGCTGTCCAAGGTCGATGACCTGTCCAACACCCGCGTGATGTTTTCCGCGCACGGCCTGCCCAAGAAAATTGTCGATCAAGGTGATCCCTACCAATGGCAGGTCGAGCAGACGGTGGCGGCAGTGGTCGAGAAAATGCCCGAGATCACCGATCACGAGATCTGTTATCAAAGCCGTGTCGGTCCGTTGGAATGGATTGGACCGTCCACCGATGATGCTATCGAGCGTGCAGGCAAGGCGTGCAAGAATATCGTCTTGACGCCAATCGCCTTTGTCTCCGAACATATCGAGACCCTTGTCGAGCTGGATGAGGAATATGCGGAGCTTGCATCAGAGCATGGCGTTCCAATGTATCTGCGTGTACCGGCACTGGGCACCCAGCCAGCTTTCATCAAATCATTGGCTGACATGGTCGATACGCGTCTCAACCAGTCCTACGGCTTGGCGCCGGACACGCGGTCTCGTATATGTCCGCGCGGGTTCGGCAAATGCCGATGTGCGATTTCGGGAAGCCTGGAAGCATGATCCTTGCAACGTATGACTGGCTGAGAGCCCTGCATATCCTGGCGGTGATCGCCTGGATGGCGGGTCTGCTCTATCTGCCGCGCCTCTATGTCTATCATGCACAAGCCGAAGCCGGTGGCGAGTTTGACCAGACTGCCCGCCTGCAGGAACGCCGGCTGCTCAAGGTGATCATGAACCCGGCCATGATCGCGACCTGGATCTTTGGTTTGCTTCTGGTGTGGTCAAATGCCGAGCGCGCGGGCGGTTGGGAGATTTTTCTCGACTGGGCCTGGATCGCAAAATTTGTGCTGATCTCAGCGATGACGGGCATCCACCACGTGTTCGCGGACCGGTTCAAGAAGTTCGAATCTGGCACAAATGACTGGGAACATAAGCGCTATCGCATCCTGAACGAGATCCCGTTTGTGCTTGCCATCCTGATCGTGTTGATCGCCGTCGTCGCGTTGAAATGACACAAGCACAAACGGGCAATGCTTGACCGGGCAGTCAAGGCGTGGCAAGCAGAATTGAACTCTATATGAGACCTCTCTTTCATTGACAGATTGGGCATCTATCCGAGATGCCAGTGTCAATTTCTGACCAATTCGGGTGTTTAGGCGTTTCCGGCACCCTTCTTGCTTCGATTGCACCAACTCCGACCGGAGCTGGCCTCGACTTTCCCTGTGAAGATCCATCATGACCGAAGAAACCGCTCTGCCTGAATCCCTTGCTGGCCTGGAACGCATGACGCTCCAGGATCTGAAGGAAAAGAAGCCGACCGAGCTACTCGAATTTGCCGAGGCGCTTGAGATCGAGAACGCATCATCCCTGCGAAAACAGGGCATGATGTTCGCGATCCTCAAGGCGCTGGCCGAATGCGGGGTGGAAATCCATGGCGGCGGGGTTCTGGAAGTTCTGCAGGACGGCTTTGGCTTCCTCCGCTCTCCGGAATCCAACTATCTCGCCGGACCGGACGATATCTACGTCTCACCGACCCAGATCCGGAAATTCGGTCTGCGCACGGGCGACACCGTGGTGGGCGAGATCCGCAGCCCGCGCGACGGCGAACGATATTTCGCTCTTCTCAAAGTCAGCTCGATCAATTTCGAGGAACCGGAACGCGCGCGCCACAAGGTGCATTTCGACAATCTGACGCCGCTTTATCCCGATAGCCGCTTTGTTATGGAAACGGTCGATCCGACGGTCAAGGATCGCTCGGGCCGAGTCATCGATATCGTTGCTCCGCTGGGCAAGGGCCAGCGTGGTCTCATCGTGGCGCCGCCGCGCACCGGTAAGACCGTCCTGCTCCAGAACATTGCACACGCGATCGAGAGCAATCACCCCGAGAGTTATCTCATGGTGCTGCTCATTGACGAGCGCCCCGAGGAAGTCACCGACATGCAGCGCACGGTTAAGGGCGAGGTGATTTCCTCGACCTTTGATGAACCGGCGACACGCCACGTCCAGGTGGCCGAAATGGTGATCGAGAAAGCCAAGCGTCTGGTTGAGCATGGCCGCGATGTGGTCATCCTGCTGGACTCCATTACGCGCCTTGGCCGCGCCTACAACACTGTCGTGCCAAGCTCGGGCAAGGTCCTGACCGGTGGTGTGGATGCCAATGCGCTGCAGCGGCCGAAACGCTTCTTCGGTGCCGCTCGAAATATCGAGAATGGTGGTTCTCTGACCATCATCGCGACGGCGCTGATCGAAACCGGCTCCAAGATGGATGAAGTAATCTTCGAGGAATTCAAGGGTACGGGTAACTCCGAAGTCGTGCTGGATCGCAAGGTGGCTGACAAACGCGTCTTCCCGGCGATTGATATTCTCAAGTCCGGCACGCGTAAGGAAGAACTCCTGGTCGATCGCAACCACCTGCAGAAGATGTACATCCTGCGCCGCATCCTCAATCCGATGGGTGCCCAGGACGCGATCGAATTCCTGCTCGACAAGCTGCGTCAGACGAAGACCAATGATGAATTCTTCGACTCCATGAACACCTGATCATTGTCTGCAATGATGTCTAAAAGAGCCGCATGATCGCCATGCGACTTTTTTTGCTTCTGTATTCGGCCAGGATTGGGTTTGCTATCTCCAGAAAACACAAAGGTGAGACACATGGTCGATACTACAGGCAAGGAACTCATTCTGCATCATGCGCCGCGCACGCGGTCTATTCGCTGTCGCTGGCTGCTGGAAGAGATGGGCGTCGCCTACACCCTGAAACAGGCGCCCTACCGAGCAACACCGGAAGAAACCGCGGCCTATCGTGAGCTGCATCCGCTCGCCAAGATCCCGGCCCTGGAGCATGGGGAAACCACGATGTTCGAGAGTGTCGCGATCATGCAATACATCCTCGCGACCTTCGGGCCGAGCGAACTTGAGGTCCGTCCGGGCGAGACAGACTATGGCCGTTTCCTGCAATGGCTGCATTTCGGAGAGGGTGGGATGACCTTGCCGGTCACAATGTTGCTCGCCCACACGGCGCTCTTGCCTGAGGAGCACCGTAATGCCGGCATAGCGGCCTGGGCCAAGTCAGAGACCGACAAACACCTGGAAGCGCTGGAGCACAGCGGTATCGGCAAGGGAAGCTATTTGGTGGCGGATCGTCTCACGGCGGCCGATATCTCGGTTGGCTATATGCTCTACCTGCTCAAGATCATCCGCCAGTTTGGCGATGCGCCGGACAGCGTGAGAGCCTATTTCCGGCGCATCACGGCCCGTGACAGCTGGAAGATCGCGAGCGCTGACTAGTCAAGAACCCGACCGGACAGCGCGCGATAAGCGTCATCCATGTAACGATCGGACACTGGAATTCGGCTGCCATTATTCAGCTGGACTTCGCGTATTCGGTCGCCGCGTGCCTTGGCACCCGTGACCAGATTCGGATTGATCAGATGCGAGCGGTGAACGCGGACAAAACCTGCGTCCGAGAGTTTCTCTGACAGGCTGGCCATAGTGGCGCGGTGCAAGACTTCCCGCCCATCCATCAAGAGTGCGATGTAATTGCCCTGTGCGGTCGCGCCCTGGATTTGTTTGACCGGAATGAATTCGACACCGGTTGTGGATTTTACGGCAATGGCAGGTACTTGTTCCGGTGCTTCGGGCGCGATCTCTGGGCGAGGCCGCATAAGGCGGCCAGCAAGATAGTTGAACATCAACAAAAGCACGTCCCATAACCAATCGCGCATCTGGAACGTCTGAATGACTTGCAGTGGGGTCGTATCGTGCATGGCCGCCAGAACGACAGCATTGAAGATACCGGAAACGGGCAAGGCGATCATCGCCGAGGCAAGTGCGGTTATCACGCTTGGCAATAGCGCCTTGTTCACATCGCGAGCGCCGTAAAGGAAGATCACCGGCATCATGAACAGCCAGGGCGTAAAGCCTATCGCGTAATTACGCAGGACGATCAGGAAGGCAATGTTGCGTCCGGCTCTGGCATGGTCAATGTAAGCCGAGAGCGAGAACAGAAATACAAGAATGACCCAAATACTGACCGTAGTGAGCACCAAGGTGCGGTCCGCCCGCAAACGCGGCAGATGCGGTTGAAGTGTTGAGTCAAAAATCGCCACGATACGTCCCTTCAGATTATTCCCGTACCTGGCCCGAGCAGGGCCACTCTAACACATTTGTCGTATCTGCAACCGCTAGGACAGATGTTCACGCAGAAAGGTGATCGAGCGTGAGTTCGCCAGCGCTGCGGCGTCGGTATCAAAGTGCCGCCCGCCAGTCCGTGCGAAAGCATGGTCCTTGCCGGGATAGTCGTGCACGGTAATGTCATCGCGATGATCGAAGGCCTTGTGGAGCGCGCTCTGTACGGCGGGCGGCACAAATTGGTCGCAGATTCCGCGCATCACTGGGTTCACTCCGAAAATCTCCTGCAACACGATCAGTCCGGGGCCGCTCCCACTGGCTGGCAAAGCGAGATAGGCTGTGAATTCGGGCGTGTGCTCGTCGACAAGGATATCTTGACCCGGCATGCGACCCTCCTTTTGATGTGGTGCAGGAAAACGTCTTCGAGGTGCTCATGAAGGTCAATATCAATATCGAGTGTTCACCGGAGGAGGCGCGCACCTTTTTGGGCCTGCCTGATGTCACCCATCTCAATGAACGCCTGACCGAGGAAATGGTCCGACGCATGGACGCCAATCTGGAATCCATGGAACCGGAGGCGTTGATGCGTCAGTGGACGACATTCGGTGGCCAGATGACGGATCAGTTCATGTCTTTCATGCGCCAGACGGGCGTGGACCCGAACACAAAGTAGAAACATTGTGAAAACAACAATTTACGCTCTTTCAACTCCACCCGGCCGGTCCGGAGTGGCGGTGATACGCCTGTCCGGTGATCGGGTAGGCATGGTGCTGGACAAGCTGACCCGTGGTCGTCGTCCCGAACCGCGTCAGGCCAGCGTACGAAAGCTCTCCAACCAGGCAGGCGAAATATTTGATGAAGCGCTCGTGCTCTATTTCGAAAAGCCTGCCAGCTTCACTGGCGAGGATGTGGCTGAATTGCAGGTACACGGTGGTCCGGCCGTGGTCGAGGCGACGCTCTCGGCACTGGACGAGTTGGGTTGTCTGGTGGCGCAGCCCGGAGAATTCACTCGGCGTGCGTTTGAACATGGCCGGCTTGATCTGACCGAGGCAGAGGGTCTTGCAGATCTCATTGATGCTGAGACGGAGGCGCAGCGACGCCAAGCGATCTCGCAGATGTCCGGTTCGCTCAAGGCGCTTTATGAAGGCTGGAGGAGCAAGCTGATTTCGGTGCTTGCCTCAATCGAAGGCGAGATCGACTTCCCGGATGAGGAAGACGTTCCGGACGCCCTCTCCCACCGGGCGCATCTGCCTTTGACCGAATTGATCGCCTCCATGGGAGAGCATCTTGATGACGGTCGCCGGGGTGAGCGGATACGCACCGGTTTTTCGATTGCGCTGATCGGGGCCCCGAATGCCGGCAAGTCGTCTCTGCTCAACAAGCTCGCGCGGCGCGATGCCGCGATTGTCACAGACATTCCAGGCACGACACGGGATATTGTCGAGGTTCGGATCGTCATGGGTGGTTTCCCGGTGGTGATCTCCGACACGGCTGGTCTGCGTGAAGCGGTGGATGCTGTTGAGGCCGAAGGTGTTCGCCGCGCGCTCGATCGTGCGGTCGAATCCGATTTGCGCATTGGCGTTGCGGATGCCCGGTCGGACGAGGAATTGCTGGACCTGCAGGAAAGGCTCCAGGACGGTGATCTTTTGGTGTTGAACAAGATGGACCTTGTCGAGAAGAAGAAGGCCGAGCGTGACGGCTATGGTCTGAGTGCGAAGTCCGGTGATGGTGTGTCCGAGCTGGAGAGGCGGATCGAAGAGATTGTCGTTGATCGCCTCTCGGCGCGAGAAATGCCAGCGCTTTCCCGTGTCCGACATCGACGCTCCGTTGAGGAAGCCGTGGACTCCCTGATCCGGGCCCGTCTCAAACTGGCAGAAGCGCCGGAACTGGCGGGTGAAGATGTTCGTCTGGCTGTTCGCTGCACGGAGGCGCTTACTGGCCGGGTGGATGTAGAGGACATCCTCGATCGTGTCTTCTCGCAATTCTGTATCGGGAAATAATAACTCTATCGCGATGTTTCACGTGAAACACCGCCTGCTCCGCTCGACTCCCTCGCTCCGACGCATTATGTAGTGCGCCCTTTCTTTCATGGCGGAACAGGCTGCGTGGCGATGACTTCGTGGGATGTGATCATTATCGGTGGTGGGCATGCGGGCTGTGAAGCTGCTGCGGCGTCGGCGCGTGCGGGTGCCCGGACCTTGCTGCTTACCCACAAGCTGGAAACAATTGGCGAGATGTCCTGCAATCCTGCCATCGGTGGTCTTGGCAAGGGACATCTTGTTCGTGAGATCGACGCCTTGGACGGGATTATGGGACGGATCGCTGATGTTTCCGGGATCCAGTTCCGTCTGCTCAACCGCTCGAAGGGGCCGGCCGTTCGGGGCCCGCGCACTCAATCTGATCGCAAACTCTACCGTGAAGCCATGCAGATGGAGTTGGCTGGGACTGAAGGGCTGGATATCCAGGCAGCAGCGGTCGAGGACCTGGTCCTGGAGAATGGTGATGTCGCCGGCGTGATCGACTCGGCGGGCAAGGAATACATGGCGCCGGCCGTGGTTCTGACCACCGGCACTTTCCTCAAGGGACTTATTCATATCGGTGAAAAACGTATCCCCGCCGGCCGCGTGGATGAGGCACCTGCGATTGGATTGTCGGACCGCCTCTATGACCTGAAGCTGGAGATGGGGCGCCTGAAAACCGGTACGCCTGCCCGGTTGCGCAAGTCCTCCATTGACTGGGACGCGCTGGAGCAACAGCCGGCAGATGCCGAGCCCGTGGCCTTCTCTTTTCTCACGGATGAGATCGAAGTTCCCCAGATCAGCTGTGCGGTCACTCGGACGACGGAAGAAACTCACGCGATTATTTCCGAGAATATCGACAAGTCTGCGGTTTATAGCGGAGCGATTGCAGGTCGAGGGCCAAGATATTGTCCATCGATCGAGGACAAGGTTCACAGGTTTGCAGATCGCAGCAATCACCAGATTTTCCTGGAACCAGAGGGTCTGGATGATGACACCGTCTATCCAAACGGTATTTCCTCCTCTCTGCCCGAGGACGTTCAGGATGCCTTTCTGCGGACTATTCCTGGTCTCGCGAATGTTGAAGTGATCCGCTACGGATATGCCATCGAGTATGATTATGTGGATCCCCGCGAGCTTGATGAAACGCTGCAGGTCCGCAAAGTTTCCGGCCTGTGGCTGGCAGGTCAGATCAATGGCACGACCGGTTATGAAGAAGCTGCTGCCCAGGGGTTGATGGCGGGCCTCAATGCCGCGTTTGCCGCGACCGGTCGGGAGCGTTTCATCCTTTCCCGTTCGGAATCCTATATCGGTGTGATGATTGACGACCTCATCACGCGCGGTGTGTCCGAACCCTATCGCATGTTCACATCGCGAGCCGAGTATCGCCTGACGCTGCGTTCTGATAACGCCGATCAACGCCTCACACAGATCGCCATCGATCGGGGTTTTGCCGGGGAGCTGCGCAGGTCGGCCTATGCGGATAAGATCGCCGCTCTGGCGGCGGCTCGGGAAATGGCGAACTCGTTGCAACTCTCTCCGCAAGAAGCCAAGAAACACGGACTGTCGGTGAATCAGGATGGCAAACGACGGGACGTTTTCGACCTGCTGGCTTATCCGGATATTCACTGGGAGAACCTTGTTTCCATCTGGCCGCAGCTGGACGCGTTGGACAAGGCGATCCGTGAACAGATCGAGATTGATGCGCTTTATGCCGGTTATCTGGATCGGCAGCAGGCGGATATCACGGCCTTCCGTCGGGATGAGGCGGTGAAGATACCGCCGACATTCGATTATGACCTTGTCGGCGGCTTGTCGAACGAGGCCAAGGAAAAGCTGAAGACGACGCGGCCCTCTACTCTCGGCCAGGCCGCGCGTGTTGAGGGTGTGACCCCGGGCGCGCTGACCGCCGTCCTTGCCCATATCAAGCGCCAGCAGAAGGCAGCCAGTGCATGACCGCTGAAGAGTTTGCGAAGATCACCAGTGTTTCACGTGAAACACTGGAGGGTTTCGAGACCTGGCATAGACTTCTCGAAGAGACGAATGCTCACACCAATCTCGTGGGTCGCTCGACGCTGGCCGATTTCTGGGAGCGTCATGCGCTGGACAGTTATCAGCTCTGGGATCACATCCCGCACGGGTCGCGCCGTTTTGCAGACCTGGGTGCAGGCGCAGGTTTTCCGGGCATAGCGCTCGCTCTGGGCCTCAAGGACAAGAGCCTGGATGGTCAGGTTCTGATGATCGATTCCGTGGGGAAAAAGGTCGCTTTTCTCAAGAAGGTCATCGCGGAAACAGGCGTCCCGGCCGAGGCGAGATCGATTCGAGTGGAAGCGCTGGACCCGGATACTGTGGTTGATGTTGTTACCGCGCGCGCCTTTGCCCCACTTCATAAATTATTGGGATACGCGCATCCCTTGTTGAAAAAAGGGGCAGTAGGGCTCTTTTTCAAGGGTCGGCGCTTCGAGGAAGAATTGACCGGGGCGCGGAAAAACTGGACATTCGAGGTCGAAGTCATACCCAGTCGTACCAGCGATGGGGTGATCCTCCGGATAGAAGAGGTCAAGCGTGTCAGATAATCACCTGCGCAACAGCGCTCCCCGCGTGATTTCCGTCGCCAACCAGAAGGGCGGCGTTGGCAAGACCACAACCGCAATAAATCTCGGAACGGCCCTCGCCGCAATCAAGCAACGCGTGGTGATTATTGACCTGGATCCCCAGGGAAATGCCTCGACTGGACTGGGTGTTCCGCCTGCTGACAGACAGGTGACAGCCTTTGATATCCTGGTCGGCGACGAACCGCTCCAGAACGCCCTCACCAAGACGGTCGTTCCCGGGCTTCAGATCGTTCCATCTGACGTGCTTTTGTCTGGTGCCGAGCTGGAGCTGGCCAATGACAATCGTCGGTCATACCGGTTGAAGCGCGCGATAGAGAATTATGCCGCAGATGCTCATCGTGACGGCATAGACTACATACTGATTGATTGTCCGCCTTCTCTGAACGTGCTCACGGTCAATGCCCTGACAGCGTCGGATTCCATCCTGGTGCCGCTCCAGTGTGAATTCTTTGCCCTTGAGGGCCTCACCCAATTGCTCAAGACGGTCGAGCGTGTGCGCGGGCATCTGAACGCCAAACTGGATATCCAGGGCCTGGTTCTGACCATGTATGACAGCCGCAACAATCTCTCTGCAGAGGTCGCGGCAGATGTACGCGAGCATTTCGGTGACAAGGTCTACAAGACCGTGATACCGCGCAATGTCCGTGTCTCCGAAGCGCCGTCCATGGGCAAACCGGTCTTGCTCTACGATCTCAGTTGTGCGGGCTCCAAGGCTTATGTCGCGCTGGCCAAGGAAGTCGTTCGCCAGGAGCGCAAGAGAAAATCTGAACAGGAAAGTGAAGTCGCATGAGTCCCGCCGAAAAGAACAAGCGCCTCGGGCGCGGTCTGTCAGCTCTGCTCGGAGAGACCCAGGAAGAGACTTTTGAAAGTAGTGAAACCGGTACGACCGGGTCGGACCGCCCACGCGGCGTCACCGAAATTTCCATCGATCTCATCCAGCCCAATCCGGATCAGCCCCGCAAGACGATGGTCGAGGCAGAACTTGCTGCCCTGGCGGAGTCCATTGCGGAAAAGGGAGTGGTCCAGCCTATTCTTGTGCGCCCGGTCGATGGTGGTACGAGGTATGAAATCGTAGCAGGCGAACGTCGCTGGCGCGCCGCCCAGCGTGCCCGTCTGCATGAAATTCCGGCACTCGTTCGAGAGTTGACGGACCGTGAGACGCTGGAAATCGGCATTGTCGAAAACGTTCAGCGCGCAGACCTCAACCCGATTGAAGAAGCGCAATCCTATCGCCAGCTGATCGATCGTTTCGGTCATACCCAGGAAGATGTCGCGCAGGCCGTGGCCAAGAGCCGATCGCATATCGCCAACATGATGCGCCTGTTGAACCTGCCTGACGGGATCCAGAAATATGTGGCGGACGGTCAATTGTCTGCTGGCCATGCCCGGGCGATCGCAACGGCTCCCAATGCCCAAGAGCTGGCGGACGAGATTATCGCTCGCGGTTTGTCTGTGCGGGAGGCAGAGCGCCTGGCAAAGGGCGTCGCAGCGCCGGAGAAAAAGTCTCGCGGCAAGTCAAACGGAGCGGGAGAGGATAAGGACGCAGACACCCGCGCACTTGAAGCCGACATAATGTCTCGTCTCGGATTGTCGGTGGACATTCGGCACGGCGCCAAGGGCGGTGAAATTCGTGTACACTACCAGACATTGGAACAGCTGGATGATGTGTGTCGTCGGTTGAGTGGCGGATCGGTTTAGCGTCGCGCTCTCGCGGCGCCACGTGCCAGTCGAAGCACCAGATCCCCGGTCAGGGCCTCTGAGGGGCTTCCAGAACGCTTGATTTGACGTTCAAGGTCGAAAGCCAGCTCCCGCGCGGCGTCCAGCCTCCGCCCCTGCCAGAAACCCATTTGTCGTTTAAATTGAGCAGCTTGTGGACCGAACCGTGGCGCTCCGGATCGCGCGATTGCGCCATCATTTCCGCCGTTGGCGTGCACAATTCCAAATTGATCCAAACGGCGCTGTATCGCCCGCAAAACCGCAACTGGGCTGACACCAGCACTCATCGCACGCGCATAACTTGAATCCAGTGAATTGAGATCACCGTCAAAGAGCGGTCCGATAACTGCATCCAGCGCACTATCGCCATGGTCGGCGGCGACAGCATCTACATCTTCTGCGCGAACCAGGTCATCGCCTTCCTGGCGCTGGTCGCGAAGACCCTTGTAGAGGATGAGTTTCTCGATTTCATTTCGAGCCATTGCCCGGTCGCCCTCAAGCTTGGGCAGCCAGCTGGCCCTTGCATCGGTATCAAGGCTCAAACCTTCCGTACGCAACATTTCGTCAGCGAGATCGCCCAGCGATTGTGAATTGTCGGCGTAACAGGCAATCGCCCCAGCCCGTTTGGCTGGTTCAAACGCCTTGCGGAGCTTTCCCCGCGGGGTTAGATCGCCGGATTCCACGACCAGTCGAGCCTCGAAGTCTTGCCCGGCTTCGATCTGGCCCAGCACATCGAGAACCGGGCCGCTGCCAGTCTCACCGCTGAGACGGACCCGCACCAGACGAGCACCGCCCGTCAGTGACATTGCGGCCATGGCATCAGCAAGACTGGCGGGGTCAGCCTTTAGGTCTTCTTCTGTCAATTGAGTCAGGGCGAATGGATCGTCCGGGTCCTCGAGCAGGTTTTTCGTCAGCCCGTCCGCACGCTCATGCGCCAGACCCCGGTCCGGTCCGAAAACAAGGAAGGCCGTATAAGAGGGGTCAGGTCGGGCGACCTGTCGATCAGCATCGCGTGGTGCGATCTTTACCAAAGCTCACTATTCCTTGCGGCGCGAGCAAGTTGCATGGTGATGCGTTCAGCCACTTCACCTGCGGCCCTTTCCTCCGCGTCCAAACGCGCTGCCTGAGTGGCGTAGGCTTCGTTGGACGCATTGTAGGACGCTTCAGTGGAGACCTGGCCGGTGAAAACGACGTTGCCGCTACCAGAATTGACGACCTCGTAGGAGACCCTGAGCTGGACAGCATACCGTACAGCAATAGCTTCGGCGCCAATGCCGAGTCCAAGAACATTAGTGGTGCTTTGTGTGCGTAGAGTCAGCGGTCCGGTCGCCGCTCGCGCACCCATGGTATCGAGAAGCGCTTCCTGGAGCAGAAAGTCGATACGTTCCTCGCCCGTCTCGATCCGAACGTCTTCGAGGCCGCGTGCTGCGCTGCCTGCTCCATACATGGGTGTGAACCCGCAGGCTGAGAGGCCAAACGTCAGGCTCAAAACAAGGACGGCAGCGAAACGACGACCACTCATGAGAACTATCCTGCGACGATATTGACGATCCGGTCAGGTACAACGATGACCTTGCGTACCGTAAGCCCTTCCAGGCTGCGCGCTACCCCTTCATTGGCCAAAGCGGCGGATTTTACGCTGTCCTGGTCGCTGCCACGGGCAATTTCCAGTTCTCCGCGCTTCTTGCCATTGATCTGGATTGGCATGGTCACACTGTTCTCGACCAGCAGGGCAGGATCGGCTTCCGGCCAGGCCGCGTCGATGACAAGGCCTTCACCGCCCAGACGTGCCCAACATTCTTCCGCGAGGTGCGGGATGAAGGGCGCGATCAGACGCGCCAGGATACCCAGGCTTTCGGCACGGGCCGCCAGAGAGGCTTCGTCATCCGCGCTGCACTTGCGCAAGGTGTTGACGAGGTCATGGATCTGCGCGACGGCCGAATTGAAACGGAAGCCCTCAATTGCCTCTGTAACGGAAGCGGCGGCCTTGTGAGCCGCTTTTCTGGCATCAAGCGCAGGCCCACTGGCTTGCTGTGCCACGCTCATCGGGCCGGGAGCACCTTCTGGCAAGGCATCCACGGTGGACCAGAGGCGTTGGATAAAGCGCCAGACGCCTTCGACACCGCTGTCGGTATATTCGACATCACGTTCAGGCGGGGAATCCGAGAGCACGAACCAGCGCGCGGCATCGGCTCCGAAATCGGCGATGAACGCATCCAGATCCACGACGTTTTTCTTGGACTTGGACATTTTCTCGATGGCGCCGACAGAGACAGCGCCTCCGCCATTGATCTCGACGTATTTTTCGTCTTTGCGCTCGACCTCTTCCGGCAACAGCCAACGGCCATCGGCGGATCTGTAGGTCTCGTGCGTGACCATGCCCTGGGTGAACAAGCCTGCAAACGGCTCGCCCGTGGGCAGGTTCATCAAGCCGGCATTGTTCAGGGCCCGCGAGAAGAAGCGCGCATAGAGCAGATGCAGGATGGCATGTTCGATGCCGCCTACATACTGGTCGACTGGCATCCAGTAATTGGCATCATCAGCGACAAAGGGGTCCGTGTCAGACCAGGGGGAGGTAAAGCGCAGGAAATACCAGGAAGAACACACAAAAGTGTCCAGCGTGTCGGTCTCGCGGCGCGCCTCGCCACCACATTTGGGGCAGGTGGTGTGTTTCCAGGTCGGGTGACGTTCCAGTGGATTGCTCGGATGATCAAAAGTGACATCCTTTGGCAGCTCCACGGGGAGCTGGTCTTCCGGAACCGGAAGGGTTCCACAGCTGTCACAGTGGATGACCGGAATCGGACATCCCCAGTAACGCTGACGGGACACCAGCCAGTCGCGCAGACGATAGGTCGTAGCGCCCTCACCCAGCTTGCGTTTTTCCAGTTCTTCAATCGCGCGCTCGATTGCGTCAACCGTGCTCAGCCCGTCGAGGAATTTGGAGTTATAGATCGTACCCGGACCCGTATAGGCCTCGTCAGTGATCGTGTGCGTTGCTGCATCGGATTCCGGTGGCAGAACTACAGGATTGACCGGCAGCTCGTACTTATTGGCGAAATCCAGGTCTCGCTGATCGCCGGCCGGAGAACCGAATATGGCGCCCGTGCCATAGGTCGAGAGTACGAAATTCGCGGTCCAGACCGGCAATTCCCATTCCGGATCAAAGGGGTGCCGGACAGTAATTCCAAGATCCACCCCCTTTTTGGGCGCTTTCTCGATCTCTTCTTCCGACGTACCCATGCGCTCGCATTCGCGGCGGAAGCGATCAAGTTCCGGATTGTCTTCCGAAAGTTTTTTGACGATCGGGTGGTCCGGAGCGAGGGCCAGGAAACTGGCACCAAACAACGTGTCCGGGCGTGTGGTGAAAACGTCGATCGTGGCACCGAATTCCTCGGCAATATCCTCATCCGTGAGCGGGAACGAAACTTGCGCACCGCGCGAACGACCAATCCAATTGGACTGCATGGTCCGGACCTTGTCAGGCCAGCGATCGAGCTCCTCCAGACCATCTGTCAGTACATCGGCGTAGTCGGTGATCTTGAAGAACCACTGGTCCAGCTCACGCTGCACAACCAGCGCGCCAGAGCGCCAGCCACGTCCATCAATCACCTGTTCATTGGCCAGAACTGTCTGGTCAACCGGGTCCCAGTTGACCTTTGCGGTCTGGCGATGGACCAGACCGCGCTCAAACAGTTTCAGGAAAATCGCTTGCTGGTGGCGATAATAGGTTGGATCGCAGGTCGCGAATTCACGCGACCAGTCCAGAGCGAGGCCGAGACGCTGCAGCTGTCCGCGCATGGCGTCGATATTGTCATAGGTCCAGTCACCCGGGTGTACGCCGCGATCACGCGCCGCATTTTCTGCGGGCAAACCGAAAGCATCCCATCCCATCGGGTGCAGGACGTTATAGCCGCGCGCACGTTTATAGCGCGCTACAACATCGCCCATCGCATAATTGCGGGAATGTCCGACGTGAATGCGACCCGATGGATAGGGAAACATTTCAAGGACATAGTATTTGGGTGCGTCGCCCGCCTCGTCAGCGGTCCTGGCCCGAAAGGAATCACGCTCCGCCCATGCCGATTGCCACTTGGGTTCGGCTTCGCTCGGATTGTATCGGCTCATTTAGTGCAACGCGACGTTCGTCGCGCTCCCGATGGACCGGGGTCAGTCTTCCAGTTGCGAGATACGCAGCTGGCGCGCCCGGGTCAGAATGGCGTTTTCGATTTCATATGCGGTTTCGGTGCTGGCTACAGCATCGATCCAGCCGCCGTTTTCATCGCGAACCTGGCGGAAGACGTTTACAGCCAGCGCGTCGGCGCGCAGACGTGTATCGAGGATGTAGACGGTCAGCTTGAAGCGTTCATTTGTCATCTGCGGGTTGGCATACCAATCCGTGATGATGACGCCGCCAAAGGGGTCAACCTCTGCCAGTGGCATGAAGCTGATCGTGTCCAGGCTGGCGCGCCAGAGATAGCCGTTGACGCCGATGCCTTCTACGGAGATCTCGTTGCCACCACCCAGCGGATTGGGAATGGACGGCAGACGGAAGCCGGAAGACTGCTCCGAGGAGGCGGCATCATTGCCACGCGAAGCGCATGCGGGAAGTACGAGCACCGAGGCGGCAAGAACGGCACCGAGAATCCGACGGTCAAACATCAGCCGCGACTCCTTCAAAACAAGACGGCGAAAAACAGAGTTGCAATGGGAAACAAAGATTTCCCACATTTTCAAGCTTTGTATAACACGCCATTTCCCTTAGGCCAGCGCTGAAAGGCACCCGGGTGAACCGTGGCAAATCTATCACAGACCACCAAGAACCAGTTTGTTTGAGATATCACCTACTTGACCGGAGGGGCCTGCTCATTTCCCTTAAAGACGCGACGTCCGGGGGGACGGGGCCGATCGGCGGGGCCGTGAGTATGTTGAGGACATTTAGCGCGTATCTTTTCGCAGCTGGGTCCGTAATGCTCACGGCTCCGCCGACTTTTTCTCAAGACACTTCCAGCGCGCAGAGCAGCCTGCAGATCGATGCGGGTCTGACGATTGCGCTCAATGACGGCGAGAAATCCGATGTGTTTGCCGATCTGGAAGCGCGCTTTGAGTGGGAGAATATCACCCAGGAGGGGCGTCGCTATGGCTTTGTCCTGGCCGGTCGGGCCGAGCGCGACCCCGGGCGCGCTGGCTGGGGCGGGGCGGCGGGCAATTGTCCTGACGGCCTAGCCGATTGTGCTGGTGACGGAGCCGGGGATGTGCTCCGCGGCGTCACTTCCGGCTTCTATGCGGCCCACAGCGGTCAATCCGACCCCCTGCGCGGAGCGCTGACCCACGCCTTTGGCTATGTCCATATGGGATATGGCGAGGTGCGTCTTGGATATGGTGACGGGGCGGCCCGTCTCGATGCTGTGGCACCACCGACCGCCTTCCGGCTCTCAAGAGCTGATAACGGCCGGGTTGATATCACCGGTCTTTCAGGCTCACGCACTTATAATTATGCTTCCGGCCAGGCACCGAAACTCGTTCTGCGTTCGATTGCACTGGGCCAGGCCCGTTCGATCGGAAGTTTCCGCGGTAGTCTTTCCTATACGCCGGAGGCAAATGGATGCGGCGTTGACTATTGCGACCATGCGCCCGGCGCTTCGGGTGTCCTCTCTGCAGATATCGAGAATATCGTGGAGGCAGGGCTTTTCTACGAGCTGCACCGTGGTGAGACAGAGTTGAGTTTTTCCCTGGGTTACGCCTCCGGGCAGTCCAATTCTGCTGTGCCGGTTTTCGAGGATCTTGATGTCACCAACGCCGGGGTGCGTGTTCAGAGAGGCGCCTGGTCCGGCGGTGTACGCTGGCTGTCGAGCAATAATGCAACCGGCGGAGACTACGAGGCCCTTTCCGCGTCAATCGCCCGCGAAAGCGGCGACTGGCTTTACACACTCGAATGGTCGAACTTTGGCGATGATACCGTGCATGCAGACGGTCGCTCGATCCAGATAGGCGGCTCAAAACTGATTGGAGATCATTGGCTTGCCGGGGCCGGCCTGCAGTATGCGGAGCGTCGGGAAGCAATGATCTCTCCGCTGGGGCGGCGTCACATTGAGCAGGATTCCACAACATTTTTCCTAGAACTCGGCTGGCGATATTGACAAATCGGCAACACGAATAGGGAAACTCCCGCAAGTTCATCAAAAACTACTTGGGTGAATGTGTTTGCTGCCGCTATGTTAAATGCGTGAGAGGGAGCAATCCATGTTCATCGGGAACGTCACATCGCGGTTTTGCATGAAAGCAGCCGGCGCCATAGCGCTGTTCGCTGCTGTCTGCGTACCTGCGCATGCTCAGGACGCTGCCGAAGAGACCAGCATCGAATCCGATGCACCTTGGTATGAGTCCTTCTCCCTGAACCAGGACGCCGGATTGCCGCAGGCCTTGGAAGAAGTTCCGACCATTGATTGGTCCGTGAACGACCGCCTCGGTATTACTCTGGGTATTCGTGAAGATCTGGGTCGTCCGACGGATGCCGATGATTTCAGTGCGCGTTTTACCTATGATCTCAATGATCGTTTCCGCTTTGGTGGCCAGTTCCGTTTTTCCTCGCCGACGGATGAACTCTTCATGCTCGAGGAGAATGAAGAGCCGGAGCCGGAGATCAAGTTTGAGTCGTCCGTACGTTTCTAATCCCGCCGACCATCGCACACCCCGCCAACCCTCGGTTCGCTAGACGCCCGAGGGTTTTTTTGTGCACACCGCCAAGCGCAATGAGCGGAAGCGGACTGCGCCGCGCCAAAAGGGCAACACGCCCGGGTGTGACCGGTGGGCCGGCGCTGGGGCTTTTGGAGCGGAAGACGCTGGAAACCAGGGCGGCGTCGATGCCCGCGCGCGATGCTCTATGTATTGCGGCCTCACTGTGAGCGGAGCTGGTGAAGATCTCGCCAGCGCCACGCGCGCGTGCCGAATACGCAGCTGGCAGCATGTGCTCGGGCCAGTGCACGCCGTCTGCTCCGACCGTCCGCACAAGGTCTAGATCTGACGACACCAGGAAGGTGATCCCCCTTCTCAGCGAGGCCGCTCTCAATTCTGTCGCGACATCAAGGCGATCCTCTGCCCCGAAATGACGGTAGATGAAACCGCTGCCGGGAGGCGCATGCTCAAACACATCCAGGGGATCGGTCTGTCGCGCTGGATCGGTCAGCACCCATAACCGGGGCAGGTCACCGGCAACCCTTGCAAACAGGCGCTCCGCGGATATTGCCAATCGGCTTCCCAGCGCATATGGCGGGCGTATGAGCATGAGTAACGAGATCTCCGCGAACCGGGACCTGATCCTGAACCGCATCGGCAAGGCCGCGCAAGCGTTTGGTCGCCCTGCTGACAGTGTACAACTGGTCGCCGTTTCCAAGCGTCAGCCGGAAGCCCGCATCGATGCCGCCCTGGCCGCTGGTCAGAGAGTGTTCGGCGAGAACCGGGTTCAGGAAGCGCAGCAGCACTGGGAGGCTCGGCGGGATCAGTATGCGGATCTGGAACTTCGGCTGATTGGCCCGCTGCAGACCAACAAGGCTGCCGACGCTGTCGCCTTGTTTGATGTCATCGAGAGTGTTGACCGGGAGAAGCTTGCACGCGCTCTGGCCAGCGAGATGGTCAAGCAGGATCGCCAGCCACGTCTCTATGTCCAGGTGAATACCGGCGAGGAGGAGCAGAAATCGGGAATTGCTCCCGCAGATCTACCGGCCTTTCTCGCTCTGTGTCGCGAGGAGCTGGGTCTCGAGATCGAAGGCTTGATGTGTATTCCGCCGGTGCAGGAGCCGGCCGGGCTGCATTTTGCGCTCCTGGCCAGGCTCGCGCGCGAGAATGATGTGGCCAGGCTCTCCATGGGGATGAGCGCGGACTATGAAACGGCCATCCAGTTGGGCGCGACTTCGGTCCGCGTGGGCACAGCTGTTTTTGGCAGCCGCGACTAGCCGATCACAATGTGATCGCCGGGTCTGACCAATCTCAGAAAGCTTCGGACGTCGGCATTCGCCAGGGCGACACAGCCTTCTGTTGGCTGATAATCCCCGCGCTTGCAATGCAGGAAAATTGCCGATCCAGCACCCGGGGTCGGCGGATCATCATTGTGCCCCAGCACCACGACAATGTCGTAAAGCTCGTCCTCTCGCCACATCTTTTCGTGTGAGGCCATGAACGGCAGGCGGACCGGGCAGTTATAGGCCGCGTCCTGCGGCGCATCGCACCAGCCATCATCTTCCCGAAGCGCGCGGCACGGAAGTGCGGTTTCCGGTGGCTCGCCGCGGTCCGGACGATAGAGAACCCGGCGAACCGGATAGCGGCCGGTGGGTGTCGCGCCATCACCTTCGCGTTTGTCGTCTGCGGCGATCACACCGGATCGCCCTAACGCCGCCCTCACATGAATGTCGGCGCCTGTGATCCATCCGTCAGTTGAAACTTTCCAGTCCATGACCACATAGCTAGCGCAGAATGAGCGGTTTCGCGAGCGCAGTGAGTCAGGTTAATTGGTCTTGTGGATCAGAGACTTGCTTTCATGGCTCCACATTCGCTTGAAGGGTAGGCTGAAGCGGACAGGCCGGGCAGATGATTTGCCTTGTTCCGCGAAATGGGCATGATCAAAACATGAGCGCACAAAAAACCATCCTGATTATTGATGACGATGATGATCTGCGTGAGGCGCTGATCGATCAATTCGCCCTTCACGAGGAATTCCGCACAATCGAGGCCGATACGGCCGGTGGCGGCATCAGCCGCTCCAAAGAAGAGCGGGCTGATCTTATCCTGCTGGACGTGGAATTGCCGGACATGGACGGGCGCGAGGCTTGCCGCCTGATGCGCAAGAATGGTGTCAGCTCACCGATCGTCATGCTGACGGGTCAGGATACTGATGCCGACCAGATCCTGGGTCTGGAATCCGGTGCGAATGACTACGTCACCAAGCCGTTCAAGTTTTCCGTTCTCCTGGCCCGTGTTCGCGCGCATCTGCGTTCGCACGAGCAGAGCGAGGATGCTGTCTTCCAGATCGGGCCGTATGAGTTCCGTCCGGCGATGAAGCTGCTGGTCACCGAGGATGAGCGCAAGGTGCGTCTCACCGAGAAAGAGACCAATATTCTCAAATACCTCTATCGTGCCGGCGGCAAGCCTGTGCCGCGCGACGAACTGTTGCACGAGGTCTGGGGATATAATCCAGCCGTCACCACGCACACGCTGGAGACCCATATCTACCGCCTGCGCCAGAAAATCGAGCCGGACACGTCCCATGCGCGTCTTCTGGTGACAGAGAGCGGTGGCTACCGGCTCTCGAGCTAGTCTCGGCCCTCGATGCGCAGCGTAACCGGTGCGTGATCAGATGGTTTCTCGTACCCGCGCAGGTCTTCCCACACCTTGAAACCGTCCCGGCCGGCGGCGACAGAGCGGTCTTTTACGCTGGGGGCGGCCCAGATGTGATCAAGGCGTCGACCGCGATTGGCCTTGCGCCAGTCCCGCGCGCGATAGCTCCACCATGTGTAGACCTTCTCGTCCATCGGCACGAGTTCGCGGGCGATATCAGCGAAGTCACCTGCCTGGCGGATGCGCTCCAGCGCCTCGGTCTCGACCGGTGTGTGGGAAACGACTTTCAGCAATTGCTTGTGCGACCAGACATCGTGTTCATAGGGCGCAATATTGAAATCACCGACCAGGACCAGCGGGGCGTCTTCGGCATGGCGGTCGCCGAAATAGGTCTCCAGGCGCGCCAGGAATTCCATCTTGTGGGCGAACCGCGGATTGGTCTCCGGGTTCGGCTCGTCTCCGCCGGCCGGGATATAGAAATTGTGCAGCTCGATTCCCTCGACCAGCACACGCTGGTGGCGGGCTTCCTCGCGTGGGCACAGGCCTTCATCGCCGATATCGTCCAGCGGGAATTTCGAGGCAATGGCCACGCCATGCATGCCCTTCTGGCCGCGTACGTGGAAATGAGAGAAGCCCATTTCGCGGAAAGCCTCTTCGGGAAATTCGTGGTTCTGGCACTTGATCTCCTGCAGGCAGAGAACGTCCGGATCGGCCTGTTTCACCCACTCGGCGACCAGCGGCGCACGAAGACGGACAGAATTGATGTTCCAGGTGGCGAGGGTAAATCCGGTCATGTTTTTTCCTGATCGGCAAGACGAAGGGCTTGCACAAATTCCTGCAGTAATTCGGCGTCCAGCGCATCTTCCTGGCGCAGGCTGGAGCACAGATCAACGCCGTATGGGCGCACCCTCCTGACAGCGTCCAGGACATTGCCTGCCTTCAAGCCACCGGCCAGCATGACCGGCTTGTTTGTCGCGGCGACGAAGCGAGCGCTGATCGACCAGTCGTGCACATCGCCGGTGCCACCCAATGTTTCGATGGCCGCGCTCGGCTTCCCGCTGTCCAGCAGGAAGGCGTCGATGTGACGCTCATAACGCGAGATAAGTCCGAGAGCGCCCTCGTCCTCGACATGGATGACCTGGACCAGTTTCAGCTCAGGCCGGGACGATCGCAGGCGCTCGAGCTCGTCCGGGTCGAGATGCCGGACAATCTGCAGATTGCTCACACCGCTCTCTTCGGCAGCAGCGGCGAGGGTCGTGGCCGTGGTTTCGCTGGTCAGCAGCCAGGGCTCAACCGTGTCGGGAAGTTCGGCAGCGATGCTACGCGCTTGTGCATAGGTGATCGTGCCCGGGCCCGAGGGCATCGGGCCGACCAGACCGAGGATATCTGCGCCAGCGGCAACAGCCATACGCGCCTCGCCCACGCTCTTGATGCAGCAGACCTTGAGGCGGGTTCGGACGGCCATGATCAGAGGATGTTGTAGGTATTGCCAGCCAGGCCAACGGGCCAGCGACCACGGGCAAACAGGCGCCAACGAGCTAGGAAGGGATGCGGGTCGTCCTCGCCATCGGCCTCGGCCATGACCACAAGCGCGGCACCATTGGCGGCCTGGGCCAGGGCCCCGGCGGCAGCGTGGACGAGCTCGATATCGGTGACGTCGGAGATGGCAGCCGCATCCTCAACCGCGTCGCGGGCTGTATCGCCGGTTTGCTGGGCGATCAGGGCAAGGGCTGCGGAGACCGCCTGCTCGTCCAGGCGCTCAAGAGCTTGCGCCACGAGAGCGGTGCGCAGCATTTCCTCCGCTTCCCAGCTGATCGGATCGCGGTCGAGCGTTTCCGCGGCAATAGCAGCGTCGTCCCAGTCCGAAAGCAGCGCCGGCTCGGCTTCGGGAAAGCCCAGTCCATCCAGGTAATAACGGGACAGGGCCTGTTCGCGGGCGTCCAGCGGCTCTCCCAGGCGGGAAAACCAGGTGTTGGCGTTCATACTGTCGGCAAAGGCCTTGACCCGATACAGCAGCGGAATTTCTTCCAGCAGGCGCGGGACGTCAGGCGTTTCCGGTTCGTCGTCTTCGAAATACATGGCGTCTATCTAGCGCGAGATCGGCCGGGCGCAACAGGGCGAAACGGCGAGTCCTAGCTCCAGGCACCGACGTTTTTGCCGGGCCAGCACCTCCACCACCAGCCCATAGAAACAGTAGGACCCTACATCGCGGTCGCTTTTTTACTTTGCTTGGTCTCGAGAGCTGGATCCTCGGACGGCAAGCGAGACGAGGGGAGGAAACAGCCAGATTGACAGGATCGGTAGGAAGAACACTTGTAGGCCACGCAATCCAGATCGTCGGAACATCCTGATTGTCCACACGGTCAATGCGAGATAGGCCGTGACCACGAGAGGCCCAAAATATACGGTCTGATTGGCTGCCACGAGGTAAGTGCTCACGGATAACCACGCGCCTGCACCGATTATCAATTGCCTGATACCGAACCGTTCGAATCGCCACAAAGCATAGGTATTGGGAAACAGGATCATCGCTGGAACGAAGAAATAAAGCAGGTCTGTTGTGCGGTACTGACCAACGAGTACCGGCACAGCTCTCGAAAGCTCGGTGATTAAAAGAAGTCCACCGAAGAAAATCGCGTAGTAAGAATATCTAATCATCGCTCTTGCTCACGACGTCTCCGGTTAGACCTTCTGACGCAGCAACTGTTGCCTCGATATTGATTGTGACTTCGAACAAGTAACCACGCATACCGTCGCGTTTCGTCAGACAATAAGTGTGATCAACCAGACCACCTCTCTAGCGAGCATACTTGGGTACTCGAAAACTGACAATTCGGTGGCGATTCCGGAGTGGATAACGAGTTGCTTTTCGTCGGAACCATCAGGCGGGGCGCCTAAGGAGCCGGGAAATTCATCGTCACCCCAAATAGAAAGCGCCCGGTCTCGAGGGGGGTGAGACCGGGCGCTAAAGCCATGCGCCTGTTAATTTCAGCGCAGCGCCGGGAGGGGATCAAACCGGCGCAACTGAGAGGGACGGATCCGCTAGCGGGGGGACGACGCTGATCCATAACGCCCGTCAGTCAGCGTTACAATAACGCCACAGTTTCTCTCTTTCTGCAAATAAAAAATGATAAAGAAATTGCATGTGGCAAAAAAACATCAACTCTATCGGCGCCCGCGACGCGAATCACGGCCATCATCGGGTTCGGGGATGACGAAGAGGCGGGGGCTCAATTCGACATCAACCTCTTGATCCTGAATGATAACTCGCGTCATCTGGCCCAGAGCGTCGGTGACGAACCACTCACGAAGAATGTATGTCGGCTCTTCAAAAACGAATTGCACCGTACCCTGCATTTCATCATTCGGATCGCGCAGGGTGACATAGATGAAGCCGAGCTCACGCACGATATCGATGATCTCTGCATCCGCAGCCAGATCGATCTCGTCGGCCAGCAGCCAGTAGAGCGGTGTGGAGCGGATAGGCGCGCGATCAACGGTCTCCAGGGCGGCATCCTCGATCGCCACTGTCGTGCCGTCGGCAATCACCGTGATCGGGCTGGGGTCGTCATATTCGAAGCGCAACCGGCCGGGCCGGTCCATGGAAAGCAGTCCGCTGATCAGCGCGCCGTGCGGAGACACCTGGGTAAAGCGGGCCCGCATCGTATCGACGGAGTTGAGATAGCCATTGATCCCGGCCATCGCGGCATCGGCATCGAAAGTGTCGGCAGCTGTGGTTTCAGCCGAAGCCGGTTCGGCTGTCGATTGCTCCGGCGTGGTCTGTGCGGGGTCGGCGGCCTGAAGGAACAGGCTGGACAGTAACATCGTGATCATGGCGACAAGCTGGACCGGTATTGCGGCACGAGCAAGACCGGTCCGTTCATTTTCACGGCAGTTTAATCAGCCTGAGAGGTATAGCTCACTTCGTGCATGGACAGTTGTGACTGACGCCAGTGCGGCGAGAAGATGAAACGTCCGTCCGGCGTTCCACCACTGGAATTCAGCATGATCTCCTCGTCGGCAAAATCATCCAGCACAGTCAGGCCCAGCTGCTCATTCCAGTGTAGCAGACGACCATTCAGGTCACTTAGGATCAGCCCGCCCCGTCCATCGGTCACGACACCGTCCAGCGAGCCCTCGCCCTCGAAAATCACCTCATAGTCGTATGTTTCCGGGTCGACGCGGACCAGATTTCCAACGCCGCTCGAACACACGACATAGATCCAGCCATCAACAAACTCGACACCGTTTGCCCCGGTGAAGGCCTCACCGGAAGCAACCTGGCTCCAGACACCGTCACGATAGCGGAACAGCGCGCCGACGCGCGTATCCGTTGCCCACAGGGCACCCTCACCGTCGATGGCAAGATCATTGAACAGGGCTGCGTCTTCCGGAGCCTCCAGGCGATCGATCTCCCGTCCGCTCTGGCGGTCCAGAATAATGACGCGCTGACCCTGGTCGCTGAAATAGACATGATCCGCGGAACTGATAATGCCCAACGGGCCTTCATACCCGCTCGCCCAGTATTCCTGGAACTCTCCTGTCACCAGGTGCAGGCGGGAGAGATAGCCGCCCTGTTCGGCATTCTCCGGGCCCTGGTTGCTGATTATGGCCCAGTCGCTGTTGGCCGGGACATGCACGGCCTCCGGGCGGGAGACATTGTCGGTGCGCCAGATTTCAGTGGCAGTGGGTTGGGTAAAGGCGGGCGCGCTCAGCGCGGCGGCCATAAGGATACCGGATACGAGTTTCATCTATTCCTCACAATGCCGCGCGATGAGACAAGCAGGTCAAAGGCCCTGGGGCCATTCAACACAGCGTCAGCGAGATTACGGATGTTTCAGGTCAGCCTTCGCCGTGTTCCGGCAGAAAGATCTCGCGACGGCCGGCATGGTCACCCGGGCCGATCATGCCTTCTTCTTCCATGCGTTCGATCAGCGTGGCGGCGCGGTTATAGCCGATCTGCAGGCGGCGCTGGATATAGCTGGTCGAGGCCTTGCGGTCCTTGGCTACAAGAGCGACGGCCTGGTCGAACAGTGCATCGCCGCTGCCCTCGCCTTCCATGCCCGGAATGCCGTCCTCGTCTTCCTCGCCACCGGCAGTGATCGCGTCGAGATATTCTGGAGCAGCCTGTTTTTTCAGGAAGCTGGCAATGTCCTCGACCTCCCGGTCGGAAACGAACGGGCCGTGCAGGCGGCGCAAGCGGCCACCGGATGCCATGTACAGTAGGTCACCCATGCCCAGCAGCTGTTCGGCACCCTGTTCGCCCAGGATCGTCCGACTGTCGATCTTGGACGTCACCGAATAGGAGATCCGGGTCGGGAAGTTGGCCTTGATCGTACCGGTAATGACGTCCACGGAGGGGCGCTGGGTCGCTGTGACAAGGTGAATGCCGGCGGCTCGGGCCATCTGGGCCAGACGCTGGACGGCGGCTTCGATCTCCTTGCCGGCGACCATCATCAGATCCGCCATCTCGTCGATGATGACGACGATATAGGGCATTTTCTCGGTCTCGATCGTCTCGGTCTCGAAGATGGGTTCACCGGTTTCCTTGTCATAGCCGGTCTGGACGGTCCGGGAGAGGTCTTCGCCCTTCTCCATCGCTTCGACGACACGCTCATTGAAGCCGGAGACATTCCGCACGCCGATCTTGGACATGCGCAGATAGCGGCTTTCCATTTCGCGCACGGCCCATTTCAGGGCGACCACAGCCTTTTTCGGATCCGTGACGACCGGTGTCAGCAGGTGGGGAATGCCATCATAGACCGAGAGTTCCAGCATTTTCGGATCGATCATGATCATCCGGCACTCTTCCGGCGGCAGGCGGTAGAGCAGTGAGAGGATCATGGCATTGATACCCACCGACTTACCCGAGCCCGTCGTACCGGCGATCAGCAGGTGTGGCATGCGCGCCAGGTCGGCGACGAAGGGTTCGCCGCCAATGGTTTCACCCAGTGCCATGGGCAGCTCGGCCTTGGCGTCCTCAAAGGCCTTGGCATTGAGCAAGGCGCGCAGAAAGACGGTTTCCCGCTGGGCGTTGGGAAGTTCGATACCGATGGCATTGCGGCCGGGAACCACGGCAACACGGGCTGCGGTGGTACTCATCGAACGAGCGATATCGTCTGCCAGATTGATCACGCGTGAGGATTTCACACCCGGCGCCGGCTCGAATTCATAGAGCGTTACAACCGGGCCCGGTCGAACCTGGACGATCTCGCCCTTCACACCGAAATCGGACAGGACACCTTGCAAGAGCTCGGCATTCTGGCGCAGCGCGGCCTCATCGACCGCATCATTGCGAATGGCGGGTTTGGCCAGAAGATCCAGGCGCGGAAGCTTGAAGCCCTTGGTCTTGGCAAAGGGCAAGGCACCCTGAGCTTCACGGACATCCCGGCCGGAGGCCTTGGCTTTCTTTGTCGCTGCGACTTTCACCGTGGATGCGATACCGCCGGAAACCGGTTCGGAGATATCGTCGATCTCGGGCTCGTCATCCGCTTTGGCAGCGGCGCGCATGGCCTTGCGCAGCGGAGGGTCCTCGCGCGATGGCTCGCGGCGTTCCACCGTCGGCTCGGTGTCTGCGTCACCGCCAAACAGACGGCTGATTGATGGGCCAATGCCACGCAGGGCGTCGATCCATACACGCACGGTCGCCCAGGCCAGACTGGCGACATCGGCCGCCGAAGCAATGTCGCCGGAGCGCAGGCCAAACGTCATGAACACGCCCAATATCGCGATCAGGAATCCGACGCCCGCCGAAATAATGTCAGCGGACGGCAGATCAAGCGCTTGTGGGCCTTGGGCCACGAACCCGGCCATCAGGTCACCGAGCGAACCGCCCAGACCGGTCGGGAAGGGCCAGGTCGCGGGAATAGGGAGCGCGCTCAGGCACATGCCCAGTCCCAACGTGCCGATGATGGCAAAGAACCAGCGTGAGGGAGCCATGGAATGGGAGCGATGGCGCGGCATGCGCCAGATCATGATCCCGCCCCAGAGGATGCAGGCGATCGCCGGGAAGCCGGCCGACCACCCAACGAGCTGCAGGGAGAGATCCGCCAGACCGGCGCCGAAGCTTCCCATGAAGTTCCTGACTTCATTGGCAGACGCGACATTCCAGCTCGGGTCGAGCGGGTTGTAGGTCAGCAGGGAGACGAGCAAAAACAGCCCGCCGACCAGCATGATGCTGCCAAAAATCACGTCGCGCGCACGTAGCCGCCAGAGCGGCGGTTGTTTGGCGACAGGTTCGTCAGTTGGCTGGGTACGCTTGGACATGCGGATCATTTAGCCCTGTAAGGGTTCCCGGGGCGTTAACAGAAGATAAAGCAGGCCGCGGCGCTGTGTCCGCTTTTCACAGGCGTCAATCCGCCTATGCTCCCGTTCATGACGCAGGAATATTTCTTTGAAGGTGATGTGGTCATTGTCGGCGGTGGTCTGGCCGGTCTGACACTGGCCCTGGCGATGGACCAGGCGGGACTGTCGGTTGCCGTGGTGGACGCATTGCCGGTCGAGGACCAGCTGGCGCCGACGTTTGACGGTCGCTCCTCGGCGTTGGCCTACACGTCCTGGCGCATGTTTGAGGCACTCGGCGTCGCTGAACATCTCCACCCCCACACGCAACGCATTGAACATATTCTGGTCTGTGATGGCCGACCCTATGGCGGCACCAAGCCTGGCGGTCCGGGTCGACACTCCCTGCATTTCGACAGGCGCGAAATCAGTGACGGACCCGATGGTGAGCCCCTGGGCTGGATGGCCGAGAACCGGCATACCCGGCACGCTCTGGTCAAGGTGCTCAAGAACCGTGACCGGATTGTGGCCATCTCACCGGCCAAGGTTATCAACCACGAGATTTTTGGTGACCACGGCGAAGTTACCCTGGATGACGGGCGTAAGCTGTCCGCGTCGCTGATCGTTGCCTGTGATGGCAAGTTCTCCCGCCGCAAGGCACAGAGCGGGGTTCGATCCTATGGCTGGAATTACGGTCAGAACGGTGTGGTCGCCACGGTGCAGCATGAGGAACCACACAATGGTGTGGCCTATGAATATTTTATGCCGGCTGGGCCATTCGCCATCCTGCCACTTCCTGACAACCGCTCTTCGCTCGTCTGGACCGAGGGCGACAAGGCAGCCGCAGCGCTGAAGAATGCATCGGACGAGGTTTTCCAATACGAGCTGGAAAACCGGTTCGGTGATTTTCTCGGTAAGGTTCGCCCTGTGGGGCCGCGCTGGGTCTATCCGCTGGGCCTGCGTTATTCAGAGCATTTCTGTCAGCCGCGCCTCGCCTTTGTTGGTGACGCTGCCCGCGGTATCCACCCGATCGCGGGTCAGGGTTTCAATCTTGGTATTCGCGATGCGGCCGCTCTGGCGGAAGTGTGTGGCGAGGCCAAACGCACCGGTCATGATCTGGGTGCCCTGACGACCCTGCGACGATATGAGGACTGGCGGAAATTCGACAGCGCCACACTGGCGGTCGGTACCGACATCTTCACGCGCCTCTTCTCCAATGACATTGAGCCGATACGTCACATTCGCGGGCTCGGCCTGTCGATCGTCAATGCGATTCCGCCGGCGCGTCGGTTCTTTATGCGCCAGGCCGGCGGCGAGACGGGTGATCCGCCTCGTCTGCTCAAGGGCGAAAAGCTGACCGCAGCCTAGAACGGGTTGAGCGTATAGCCCTCTGCCTGCAGCACGGCATGGGCTGTCATGGCAGACAGTGCCATTTCAACGCCCGGAAGAAGATTGGCCGTCGCAACATCGTAATAGGCGGCGCTCTGCCCACAGACATAGATACGCACACCATGTTCAACGAGTTGTGCGATCAAGGCTGCATTAGCGTTTGCCGCGCCTTCATGGCGCCCAGCATAGATGGTGGCATCGGCGACATCATGCACGCCGACACCATGGACCACGATGGCCAGGTTGAGGTTTTCAACCGGAACTCCGGCACGGACATGCATGTTGAGAAAGCGCGCCGCGCTGACCAGATTGCGGTTCAGCTCGCCCGCGTCGGCCTCGGCAGCAAAGTCGAAACTGTGACGGAAGATGAAGCCTTCCGGGAACACCATCTCGGCGTCGACTAACGCATTCGGTCCGAAATCGGTGATCAGCGGTCCGGTCGTGAAATCATCCGGACCTGTTGTTGTCAGCACCAGAGCTGCAAGAAAAGTGGCCAGCATTTACGTCCCCTGTAATCAGCGGGACGCCTCTCCCAGCGCGTAGAGATAGTCCCAGGTGAACAGACCACTATCATGGCCGTCATCGAAGATCAGCCGCACAGCGTAACGCCCGACAGGCTCGGCACCTGTGACGAGGACGTTTTCCTTGCCAGTAACCGTAACTTTCTGGTCTGGGCTGTGGCCCTGCACCTCTGCGCTGGGGCTTTCCACACGCAGGGTCTCGAAGGGAATGGAGAATTCCGCCTCATTGTCGAAACGCGCAATCAACGCCTTGTCGCTTTTGCTAAAGCGGAGCTCGGTGGGCCAGGGGCGCATGTCAGTCCTCGATCTGGCGGGCTTCGTCGGGAAGCATGATCGGAATGCCGTCGCGGATCGGATAGGCCAGTCCCGCGCTCTCGGAAATCAGTTCCTGGGCATCCTTGTCATAGGACAGCGTGCTGCGAGTAACCGGGCAGACCAGGATTTCCAGCAGTTTCGGATCAACGACGTGTTGCGGAGTTTCGCTCATCTTCTTGTCCTTATGAGAAGAGGATTGAGGAGAGGCGGCGGCGGCCGTCGCGGGTGACTTCGCTCATCGGTCCTTCGGCTTCGAAGACCTTGAGCAGGAGAGTACGTGCAGCCTGTTCATTCCATTCGCGGTCCAGCGCGGTAATGGCGATCAGCTGGTCAACGGCGCCCGACTGGTCACCGGCTGCGATCAGGGCTTCGGCGAGATCATAACGCGCCTGTAGATCACTGGCATTGGCGGCGACTTTCTGACGCAGAACGGCAGTTTCGGCGTCATCGCTCGGGGCGCCGGAGGCTAGGTCGATGGCGGACTGGGCACCTTCCACGGCCGGGTGGGAGCGCTCTGCTTCCGGAACCTGTTCCAGGATCTGGCGGGCCTTCTCGATATCACCGCTCTGGATCCAGACACGCGCGAGGCCTGCGAGGGCTGCGACGTGTTTCTGGTCATTCTGCAGCACGGCCGCGAAGGCTTGCGATGCGCTCTGAAGATCGTTGGCCTGCAGGGCCTGCATTCCCTGTTCGACATAGGCCTGAAGCTCTTCCGGGCTCGGGCCATTACCCGAGATACGACGGATGAAATCGCGGATCTGGCTTTCCGGCAGAGCGCCCATGAAACCATCAACCGGCTGGCCATTCTTGAACGCGAACACGGCCGGGATGGATTGCACCCGCAATTGCTGTGCGATGCCCGGGTTTTCGTCGATATTGATCTTGACCAGTTTGACCGTGCCTTCGGCTTCACGAACCACATGTTCGATCATGGGGCCAAGCTGACGACAGGGACCGCACCAGGGCGCCCAGAAATCGACTAGAACCGGGACGTCCTTGGACGGTTCCACGACGTCAGCCATGAAAGTCTGGTCAGTGGAGTCCTTTACCAGGTCATCGCTGGCGGCGGTGTTGGGATCATTCAGCGTGGTCATGGTTCTGCCTTGTATCTTTCATCCCCTAAGTGGCGGCAAAGGACGGGGAGTGCAAGTTCTCAAACTGTGTCGGGCGGTGCTGTTTCAAGCTCGGAGAAATCGAAAATCACCGGCTCGTGACCCGTCGCACGGACGAATTTGAGCAAATCCTCGCTGGCGATCGCTGTGGTGGCGTCGTTAAGCAGGGGATGGAAATTGACGATCTCATGCTCGAACAGGGCCTTGTCCAGAACCATGCGGACGCGTGTGTCTACATCATTGATGAGTGCGAAGGCCGTTACCGAACCTGGGCGCACGCCGAGTGTCTCGAAGAGCAGGTCTTCCTTGCCGAAGGACAGCCGTTGGGTGCCCAGATGACGGTGGAGCTTGTTGATGCGGATCGTCGTCTCGCCCAGTGCCGAGATCAAAACGATCTGCCCCTTCTTGTCCTTGAGGAAGAGATTCTTGGTGTGTCCTCCCGGCATGGAGGCCTTGATATGCTGACCCTCCTCGACGGTAAAAACGGGCTCATGCTCCACCGTGGAATGCGAAATCCCATGGTCGTCGAAGAAGTCGAACAGGTCGTTGCGGCTCTTGTGCATGAGCCTTTTGAAGCCTGCCTCCAAGGGCATTTCAAGACCGCTGCATGTGAACCGCTTGTGGGGCTTGCATTCCTTTTCCGTTTGCGCGATATACCCCGCTCCCCAGCAGGGCCACGGCCTTGCAAACATTGAGCGGGCGTAGCTCAGGGGTAGAGCGTCACCTTGCCAAGGTGAATGTCGTGAGTTCGAATCTCATCGCCCGCTCCATTCTCTTTTCTCAGAGTTTCCGGAATATCGTCTTCAACATGTCATTGGCATGTACCGGCTTGCGCTCGCGTGCGACCGTCTTGGCGCGAAGTGTGCCGTGCAGGAGTTCCATCGAGCTGTAGCTCGTGTCACGCTCGGTCGAGTTTTCGCTGGTCTTGCGCATGTCGCTCTCCTGTTGCCGGGTTCTATCAGTGTCAGGATGCCAGCGGTGTGCGACGGAGCTGGGGCTTTGCGAAGGAAATTCAGGGGCAGAAAAAAAGCCGAACGGAGGCAAACCCGTTCGGCTTCAATTCATCTGGATGTCCGTGCGCTTATTCCGAAAGGGAGCGCAGTAGATCAATCACACGTCGGCGAACCGTCTGGTCCTTGATGCCGGAAAAGGCTGATGCCAGGGCCAGGCCATCCGGGCTGGCAATGAAATCATACAGCGTGTCGGAGTCCTCACCCTTGAGCTCCGAGCTGCCGCTCTCGTCCAGACCTTCAAAGAAATAGGCAACCGGGACCTCCATGACCTTGGCCACGTGGAAGAGTCGGCTGGCGCCAATACGATTGGTGCCGCGCTCGTACTTCTGGACCTGTTGGAAGGTTACGCCGAGTTTTTCGCCGAGCTCGGACTGGCTCATATCCAGGAGACTTCGGCGCAGACGTAGGCGTGCGCCTACATGCTGGTCAATACTCGTCGGGCCTCTCGCACTCATTTTGTCCTCATAGTCTGTGGCTATATTTCAATATGTCGCAATTCGAACATGGAGGGCAGAAATCATCACAGTATCAGGGATGGTTCTTAGGTATGAATTCTTGAACGATCCAGTCACTTCTCAGCTTGATCCGATCTGTTTACAGAAAATCCGGGGATGCCCTCCCGGACTGTATCGACCTGGTTTCCAGTCACGCCTAACAGTATTTCTGTAATCTTGCCGTCTAACACGTTGGCGAAACGCAAAATTCGCCTCCATGTCCATATTTCGAAGAACACCAAACACCTGATCTGGCGATAGTTTTAGATTATGTGGTTTCCTGAAGTTTAGGGAGTTTTGTCACACAACCCAAAGTGCGGGTTGTGCTGCCCCTGTTGAGAAAATCGGAGATTGCGGGCGGGCCGACACGATTGAAGTCGTGCGCCGGTATTATTAAATTCGTCCGGCTGCGCAGTGATTTCCCTGCACGCAAGGGCAGATTGCCAGGAATTGTCACCGGGTGATGGTTAGCGAGCCAATCAGCTTTTGTCATGATCCGAAGCCAATATCTGCTGACCAGGCTTTGTGCGCATGTTCGGCATTGGCATCGTGGAAATTCGTGCGCGTGGGCGCCAAGACGCGCGTAACCGTGATCGCGGTTCGCCTCTGGCGCTGCGCATTCTCAGCTCTCACAAACCTGTGAAGGCGTGCGCCCTGCAAATCCGCGAGACGATACCCATATGGCGTTCAGCGACGGCTGAAGCGCCCGCCGCTCACAGAAAGCGAGGGTCACGATATGGCGCGTTTTATCTCTGTTGCGATTGCAGGTCTGATTTTGACGGCATCTAACGCCGCTGCCTCTTGGAATCAGACAAACGGTCTCTACATAAGTTGACGTAACACGGTTTCGGGATCTCCCCCAGAGCCCGGAACTGTTGAGACGATCAGGCCTCGAACGTGCGTCCCCCCAGCCTGCCGATTGAGGTCTGAAGGCGCCGCCGGGTTCCCCTGTCCCTACTCGGCGGTGCCGTCGTCTCTTTTGATCCAGATCAAGACACCCAGCGTGAGCGCTAACATGCCGTACCGCCTGCATATTCCGAATTCCGGTTTGCAGCATATGCGGTGGGTTTGGCTTGCGCCCGGCGCAAACAGGTCTAGGCTCCCGGGAAAATATACCAGTCAGGGAGATCTGCACCATGGGGGCGGTCGTCGGAGTAGCGCACGCCTATACGCGCGCCGAGTTCATGGAGGCCGCGCGCAAGCGTTGGCAGGACGCATTCGGAAAAGAATGCGGTGATCTCGGGAACTCCTTCTTTTCTCAGATATTTGATGACGCACTCTCCGAGGATCTGGAGCGTGTTTCGGCGGATGACCTGGCCAAGATGAGCCTGGAATTCTGGTCGTTTGGAGGCGAGCGCCCGGGAGATGAAATCCTGATCCGTATGCGTCCGGCCCAACGCGCCGACGGCTCGGATATGCCGCGCAGCATCCTGGAAATAATCGGACGTGATCGGCCGTTTATCGTCGACTCAGTCATGGCGGAGATCGGGGCCCAGGGTCACGATATCATTGCCATGTTCCATCCCATCGTTCAGGCCCGCCGCGGCACCAAGGGCGAGCGTGTGGATGCAGGCGGCCGCGTGTTGCCGGAATCCATGATCCAGGTCCACCTGCCGCCGCTCGACGAACTCTCCCAACAGAGCCTGATTGATGGTGTCACCGGCACGCTGGATGATGTGCGTGTCGCTGTTGAGGACTGGGCTGACATGCGCGCGCAGATGGACGAGGCCATCGCGCACCTGGAAGCCGCCAAGAGCCATGCATCTCCAGAAGAGATGGCTGAAGCACTGCAATTCCTGCGCTGGATCCGAGACGACCATTTCGCTTTCCTGGGATGCCGTGTTTACGACTTCGAGGTCGAGGAAGACGGCGCAATGGCCAATCGTGTGCCGCGGGTGCGTGCCGATACAGGCCGTGGCGTGTTGCGCGACCCGGATCGGCATGTTCTACGCAAGGGCTCCGAGCCAGCGGTACTGACTCCGGCCATCGAGACTTTCCTGCGCGAACCGACGCCGATTATTGTCGCCAAGGCGAATATGAAGAGCCGCGTGCACCGTCGGGTCTACATGGATTACATCGGTGTCAAACGATATCGCGAGGACGGTGCGGTTATCGGTGAGGCACGTTTTGTTGGCCTGTTCACGGCTGAAGCCTATGACCAGAGCGCCAGCGATGTCCCGCTGATCCGCCGCAAGGTCCGCCGAGTATTGGAGCGCGCCGGCAAGACACCGGGCACGCACAATGCCAAAAAGCTTCGCAATACCGTCGAGAACTATCCGCGCGACGAGCTGTTCCAGACGGATGAGAATGACCTTCTGGAAATCAGCCTCGGCATTCTTCACCTCAATGACCGCCCGCGCACCAAGTTATTCATCCGCCGCGACCAGTTCGACCGGTTTGTCTCGGCCCTGCTCTATGTTCCGCGGGATCGTTATAATTCCAAGGTCCGCGAACAGGCTGGTGAGCTGATCCGCGACTCCTTTGGTGGACGTCTCTCGGCCTATTATCCGCAATTCGGAGACAGCCCGCTGGCGCGGGTTCACTACATCATTGGTCTCAACCCGTTTGATCATCCGGAGCCGGATGTTGATGAGCTGGAACGCCGTGTCGCGCTGCTTGCCCGTACCTGGGAAGATGATTTCGAGACCCATGTTCGCCGCACTGCCACGGACAGGGTCCGTCTGCGCATGCCCGCCTATGAGGGCGCCTTCAAGGCTGGTTATCGCGAACTCTATGATCCGGAAGAGGCTCTCAAGGACGTCATCAAGATCGAGTCTCTGACCGATCCGCAGCAGGTTGCCGTGCGTGTCTATACTGAACCTGATGATGCGGATAACGAGCTGCGCCTCAAGATCTACCGTATCCAGAAGCCTGTCTCGCTGTCGCGTGTCATGCCGGTACTGGAAAATCTCGGTCTTGTCGTGGTTCAGGAAACCGGTTTCCCGGTGGATCGCCGTGCAGAGGAAGGCCAGGCACTGGATCGTGCCTATGTGCATGATTTCGAAATGAAATCTGATGCACTCAAAGGCCGTTCCCTCGAGGAATTTGCCGGCGAGCTGGAAGACGCCCTCCTGGCCATGGCCGAGGGCCGGGCCGAGGATGACGGTTTTAATCGCCTGATCGTCGAGATCGGTGTGACCTGGCGGGAGGCTGCCTTCCTGCGCACCTGTGCGCGCTATCGCCAGCAGACGGGCCTCGACCCCTCGCAGAGCATCCAGGAAGAGGCGCTGGCCGCCAATCCGGGCATTGCCAAGGGCCTGCTCGAGCTGGCACGCGTGAAGTTCGATCCGGAATTTGACGGTGACATGAAGGCACGGGGCGACGCGGTCTGGGAGGTTTCCCAGTCCCTGCGTGAGCAGCTCGATGCTGTTGCCAGCCTCGATCATGACCGCGCCCTGCGCCGGATCTTCCACCTTATTGAAGCCACGCTGCGCACAAATTTCTTCCAGCGTGACGAGAACGGAAATCCCAAACCGCGCATTTCCATCAAGATCGCCAGCGAATTGCTGGAAGAGCTGCCCCTGCCCAAACCCTACCGCGAGATCTTCGTATGGGCTCCGGATGTGGAAGGCGTGCATCTGCGCTTCGGCCCGGTTGCCCGTGGCGGCCTGCGCTGGTCGGATCGCCGCGATGATTTCCGCACAGAAGTGCTTGGCCTGGTAAAGGCCCAGCAGGTCAAGAACGCCGTCATCGTACCGGTCGGTTCCAAGGGTGGTTTCTACCCGAAAACCCTGCCGCGCAATGGTTCGCGTGACGAAGTGTTCGAAGCGGGTCGTGAAGCCTACAAGACCTTCATCCGCGGCTTGCTCGATATCACCGACAATATTGTCGAGGACGCTGTCATCCGCCCGGATCGCTCCGTGTGCTGGGATGATGAAGACCCCTATCTGGTTGTTGCCGCCGACAAGGGTACGGCGACCTTCTCCGATACAGCCAATGGCATGGCGGAGAATGAGTTCGACTTCTGGCTTGGTGATGCTTTTGCGTCGGGTGGCTCTGCCGGTTACGACCACAAGAAGATGGGTATTACCGCGCGCGGCGCCTGGGAATCCGTCAAGCGTCACTTCCGCGAACTGGGCAAGGATATCCAGAACGAGCCCTTCACCGTCGTCGGTGTGGGCGACATGTCCGGTGACGTGTTCGGCAATGGCATGCTGCTGTCCAAACAGATCAAGCTTGTCGCTGCCTTCGACCATCGCGATATCTTCATCGACCCGGATCCACAGGACCCGGAAAAGCTCTGGGAAGAGCGCGACCGCCTGTTCAAGCTCGGGCGTTCCTCCTGGCAGGATTATGACCAGAGCCTGATCTCCAAGGGCGGCGGCATTTTCCCGCGCAACTCCAAGACGATCACCCTGACCCCCGAGATCAAGGCCCTCACCGGCATCAGCGAGGATGCGGTCAGCCCGACAGAGCTCATCCAGGCTCTGCTCAAGAGCGAAGCTGAACTTCTGTGGTTCGGTGGCATCGGCACCTATGTCAAAGCCACGCACGAGCAGCATTGGGAAGTAGGCGACAAGGCCAATGACAGTCTGCGCATCAATGCGGACGAGGTCGGTGCCAAGGTTATCGGCGAGGGCGCCAATCTGGGCTTCACCCAGTCAGCGCGTATCGAGTTCAGCCGCCATGGTGGCCGGGCCAATGCCGACTTTGTCGATAATTCCGCTGGCGTGGACAGCTCGGACCACGAGGTCAATATCAAGATCCTGTTGCGCCCGGTCGTCCGGGGTGGCGACATGGATCGTGATACGCGTGATGAACTGCTTGAATCCATGACGGATGACGTTGCGGATCACGTGCTCCGGCACAATTACGACCAGACACTGGCGCTGACCATGGCAGAGAAGACCGCGATCGCCGATCTGGATGCGCATGAGCGTTTCATGAGCCGTCTGGAAGATCTGGGCCAACTGGACCGCGAGGTCGAATTCCTGCCTTCGGCAGACGGGATCCAGACGCTCAAGGGGCGAGGTGAAGGCCTCACTCGTCCGGAACTGGCCGTTCTCATCTCCTACGCCAAGATCACCCTGTTCGATCAGCTGGTGGCCTCGGATGTGCCGGATGACGAGCATTTCCGTTCAATGCTGATCAATTACTTCCCCGATCAGCTGCACAAATTCTCCGATGGCATGGATGGTCACCGCCTGAAGCGCGAGATCGTGTCCACGATCCTGGCCAATGAGATGATCAATCTGGGGGGCCCGACTTTCATCCACCGCGCGATTGACAGTACGGCGGCCACGGTTCCGGCTATCGCCCGCGCCTTCGAGGCGGGTCGCCAAGTGTTTGGTTATGCCGAGCTCACCGATCAGATCAATGCGCTCGACAATATGGCCCCGGCCAATGTCCAGCTGAAGCTGCACGAAGAAATCATTCGGTTGCTGCGCCGCCAGACCTACTGGCTGGTTCGTCGCAATCGCAATCGGTCCCACACCAAGGCAGAGCCGATCCGTGACGTGATCGACACCTACCAGCCGGGTGTTCAGCAATTGCGCACGATGGTGCATCTGATCATTTCCGATCATGAGCGCCAGGGTTTCGAAGCCCGTCGTTCAGCCTTCGTTGAATCCGGTGCTCCGGAAGAACTCGCCCGGGCTGTGGCCGAGCTGCGTCCATTGACCTCGTCGACGGATGTTATCGACATGGCGATCAGCAGCGACTGGCCCTTGGCGTCAACCGCCTTCCTCTATCATGCCATGGGGGCTCGGTTCCGCTTTGATCGCCTTCGCGGCATGGGTCAGGAAGTCGTTTCCGATCAGCACTGGGACCGCCTTGCGGTGCGTCGCCTGATGGAAGATTTCTATGCCAGTCAGCAGGCCATGACTGCGTCTGCCATGCGTTTTGCGCTACAGGCCGGCGGGTCCCTGGCCCAGGGGGTGGAGGAGCCGAGCCGTGAATGGGCGGAGAACCTGGTAGAAGCCTGGATCACCGTCAATGAGGAAGAGGCGGGCCGTGTTGACAGTGTCCAGCGTCAGCTCGACGCGTCGGGCGCCTGGACCTTGTCCAAGCTTGCGATCGCCTCAACCCAGCTAGGTGAAATGGCCGGAGTGGCACAGCCCTAAAACGTGCGGTGCAGCTTCAGGGTTGCGAAAACCGCTCATCCAGAAGGTCCACGATACGCCGCTGCGCTTGCGCAGCGGCGTTTTCATTATAGACGATGCGAGCGTCCAGGGGCGGTGCATTGGGTTCGTCAAAAGCGTGGGTCTGACCTTCATAGATTTCAAAGCTGACATGCGCGCCACCCCGTTCGAGCCGTCGTTCGCATCGATTGGCCGGAGCAATGACATCATCCTCAGCGAGGATGGCATGAAGCGGGATGTCAGCGGGTAGGTCACGGCCATCAGCAAGCGCCGGAAAGCCGCAATAGGGGTACATCGCCAATGCCAGCTGCACGCCTGGTAATCCATCCGGGACACCCTTGAGGGCATTGGGGTACTGGTCACGTCCGGCAAATGTCAGGGCGTCCAGAATGGTCCAGCCGCCATGGGACCAGCCCAGCAGCGCGACCTGGTCTTGGTCGAGGCCTGGGTGTTCCGCCGCGATCTTCAGGCCGGCGTGAATATCGGCCGCGCGCTCCTGACCCAGCAGACGCAATGCCAGGCAGACCTGGCTCATACTGCCGAAACGGCCGATATCACGCGCTTCGTTGGAATTGATAATGAGGGCGGCATAACCTGCCTCGACGACAGCGTTGGCATAATCATCCTGAACTTGACGGCGTCCGCCACATCCGTGCAGCATGACAACAACCGGAACCGGTTCGCTTGCCGCTCCGGGCAGACGGATTTCCGTGTGGGCCCGGAGCAGTGCCACCTGCTCTTCCACGGTGCGCCGGGGCATGGCGACATGGGTCAGATTGACTGCATAGGCCAACAGCAGAACGCCAACCAGCATGGCCGCGCCGGCCAGGGCAAAGGACAGTAATTTGCGCATAAACATGCCGGGACACTGATGTCAGCACCCCGGCAGGTCAATGTTTAGATGATTCACGTGCAGGCCGCTGCCTGATCGCGACTGTGGCCTAGTGACGGAAGTGGCGCATGCCCGTGAAAACCATAGCAAGACCGGCTTCGTCCGCCGCTGCAATGACTTCATCGTCGCGAATGGAGCCACCCGGCTGGATGACAGCGGTAGCACCGGCTTCAACGGCAGCGTTGAGACCGTCAGCGAAGGGGAAGAAGGCGTCGGACGCACACACCGATCCGATCGTGCGGGACTGGTCCCAACCGTTTTCGGTGGCCGTAGCCTCGGCCTTGCGAACGGCCAGGCGGGCCGCTTCAAGGCGGCTGGTCTGACCCATTCCGATGCCGGCCGTAACGCAGTTATTCGTGTAAACGATGGCGTTGGACTTGACGTGTTTGACGACTTTCCAGGCAAACATCAGATCGGCCAGTTCCGCTTCGGTCGGAGCACGCTTGGTGACCACTTTGAACTCGTCTGGCGTGATCATCCCGATATCGCGTTCCTGGACCAGCAGGCCACCCGCAACCGTCTTGGTCATCCAGCCGGACTGTTGGGTATTGGCCATACCACCGGTCAGCAGGACACGCAGATTGGCCTTGGCAGAGAGAACGGCCAGGGCGTCTTCGTCAGCATCCGGTGCGATGATCACCTCGGTGAAGATCTTGACCAGGGCCGAGGCCGTCGGCGCGTCCAGGGTGCGGTTCATGGCAACGATCCCGCCAAAGGCAGAAATCGGATCGGCAGCGAAGGCGCTCTCATAAGCGCCGACCAGCGTGTCATTGACGGCGACACCACACGGGTTGGCGTGCTTTACGATGATGACGGCCGCCTTTTCGGCAGGATCAAACTCACTCGCCAGCTCGAAAGCAGCATCCGCGTCGGCGAGATTATTATAGCTCAGTGTCTTGCCCTGGACCTGGCGTCCGGTCGCGATGCCGTGGCGGATTTCCGGTGTTGCGTAGAAGGCTGCACGCTGGTGCGGGTTCTCACCATAACGAAGCGATTGGGTCAGCTCGCCACCAAAGGCACGGAAGTCCGGCGCACCTTCGCCCAGCTGGTCCGCAAACCAGCCTGAGATTGCGGCATCATAGGCAGCAGTGCGGGCATAGGCCTTGGCCGCCAGTCGGGTACGTAGGTCCTGGGTGACGGAGCCGTCATTGGCCTCAATTTGCTCAAGCACCTGGTCGACATCCTTGCCGTCGACACACACAGAGACCCAGGCATGGTTCTTGGCGGCCGCGCGGATCATGGCAGGGCCACCGATATCGATGTTCTCGACACAGTCTTCCGAGCTGGCTCCGCGTGCGACTGTGGCCTCGAAGGGGTAGAGGTTCACATAGAGGAGATCGATCTGCGGGATGCCGTGCTCGCCCATGGAATTGCGGTCCTTGCCATTGTCGCGGCGACCGAGAAGTCCGCCGTGAACGCGCGGGTGCAGCGTTTTCAGACGGCCATCCATCATTTCCGGGAATTCAGTGACTTCCGAGACATCCTTGGCCTCGATGCCGGCCTCATTGAGCGCGCGCAGCGTGCCACCGGTCGACAGGATTTCGACGCCGGCTGCCGCGAGACGCTTGCCGCGCTCGATCAGGCCATCCTTGTCGGAAACAGAAATCAGAGCTCGACGAACGGGTACGAGGTCCATAGCGGTCATGAAACCGGCTCCTTGGGTCTGTCAGAATTTGGCTGCGAGTTAGCACGCCTTCCCCTAGTGGGAAAGCGTCGTTTCTTTGGTTGTTTCAACAACGGGCTGAAGCGCAGCGATCTGTTCGAGTGAAGCCTGCATCTGTTCCAGGTCATTGAGCCGCGCGCTCTTCAGCAGATCGCCGAGAATACGCTCGCTGCACTCGGACGGGATCTTGCCGCCGTTGACGCAGCGGATACTGCCAATCTCGGTCGAGCTGGCTTCCTCGAAGCCATAGATCAGGCTTTCATGGCGTTTCTCACCAGGACGCAGTCCGATCACATTGATAGCGCCCGGCGCGTCCGGGTCCAGGCCGCGCAGGCGCAGTAATTGGCGCGCAAGCCGCAGGATAGAGACCGGCTCGCCCATGTCGAAGACATAAAGCGCGCCATTGCGCTCCGGATTGGCTGCGGTGAGCGATGCTGCAGACAGGACAAGGCCCGACGCCTCGCTGACCGTCATGAAATAGCGGGTGGCTTCCGGGTCGGTTACAGTGACGGACTGACCGGTTTCAATCTGGTATTCAAACAGCGGAACGACGGAACCGCTGGAGCCCAGCACATTACCAAAACGCACCACGCAGATACGCATATCATTCTGCTGCTCTGCTTCTGCCTGTGCGAGAAGCTCTGCCGCGCGCTTGGTGGTGCCCATGACATTGGAGGGCTCAACAGCCTTGTCGGTAGAAATCAGGGCCAGCACTTCGGCGCCGTGTTTTCGGGCTGCATCAATGGTCAGAGAAGTGCCTAGCACGTTTGTACGCACGGCCTCACCCGGATTGAGCTCGCTCATCGGTACATGTTTCAGCGCTGCTGCGTGCAGGACGACGTGAGGTTTTTCCTCGCCGAAAACCGCGTCGAGACGTTCCGGGTCGCGCACATCCGCCAGTACGGCGCGCCAGTTCACCCCGGCGTCCTTCCGTCTCATCTCCATGTCGATCTCGTAGAGATTGGTTTCCGACGCATCGAGCAGAATTAGTTTTTCCGGAGAGAGCTGGGCGGCCAGACGGACCAGCTGGGAGCCAATGGTTCCACCCGCCCCGGTTACCAAAACGCGCTTGCCTTCGATCATTTCACGCGCCGGTTCCAGATCTGGCGTACGTGGCGGACGATTGAGCAGGTCAGCGGTCTCGACCGGAGAGAAAGCGCCTGGCCCCTTTCCGGGGCGCGCGCGAGAGAGCTTGGCGCCTGTGGCAGACGCGATGCGGATCAAAGCATTGACGGTGTCGATGTCGATTTTCTCACCGGCAAGCACCAGACGGGGTGGGAGTGGCTCAACCGCGGAAAGCCGGTTGATGGCCGCCGGAATATCCTCCAGCCCACCAATGATCTGGACACCCCGGATGGCGCGTCCGGCCAGCGAGTTGTCGAGCACAACCAGTCCCTTTGCGCGAAAAGGTGCCGAGCCATTGCGGCGGGCCAGGTCCCGCAGGGCGTCATCCAGATCGGCTTCATTGCCGACAAAGATCGCTGCCGGCTTCATTCGATCCTCGAAGCGAAAGGCGGTCGGAAGACCGCCCGTACGCCAGGCAGCGACGATCACGCGCGCACCGAGCAAGAGGCCGATGAGGATAGGGATTTCGATGAGGATGCTGGTTCGTGGGAACCCTTCCAGCCGGTTGAGCAGGAACAGCACGGGCAGGAAAACCAGGTTGGCGATACCGACAGCTCTCACGATGCGTGCAACGTCGTTTAGGGCCGTGTAACGCCACACGCCCTTGTGCAGGGATTGCAGCGGGAACACGATCGCACAGGCCATGGTAAATACTGCGACAGAGCGCAGTACGACACCGGGGTCTGCCGTGTTCTCGTGGAAATAATACCGGATCGTCACCGCCACCCACATCGACACGGCAGCGGCCAGCAGGTCGTAGATGGATACGGCCAGGACCGTGCTCCAGAACGACCGGCCCGCCGGACGCGGCTTATGTAGACGCGGCATACTCACTCAATTCCCCCTACCGCGCCACCGATCCTGCCGAGGCGCTGGAAAGCCCACCTTACCCTGTTTGGCGGACGGTCTCCGGCTCCGAAGGGTTCGGCTTCTCCATGTATTACTATTTGTGTGGCCCTTTGGGGAGGGGCTCCTGCGGCAAGGTAAACAGAGCGTTCCAGGCTGATCGGGCCGCCATCGGTCCGGAAGCGCCAGCCATCGCCATTGGTCTGGACCAGAAGGGCGCTCATATTGTCGCGCGACAGTGAAGCCCGAACGCTGGGGTGCAGGTGGAAACGAATGGCAAAGGGGAAACGCACCTCAATATCGTCCGGTGGCCCGTCCGTCACTGGGCGGAACAAGGCGTCCTCGCCGCGCAGATCGCCACCGTCCGCAGCGAGGAAGATCCTGCGCCGGTGCGAAAGCCCATAGCGATCGCGATACCCTTCCTGGCTACCTTCCAGCCAGATCCCCATTTCACCTTCATTGCGGCGTGCAGAGACCTGCCCCTTTGGTGCGACCAGGCGCGCACCCATCATCTCACGCTGCCAGCTCCCGGCCAGGATCTTGGATGAGGAGACCTCGCCCAGAACCAGGGTAGAATGGGCTGCCGTCGCGCGGACCGCCTCTCGCCAGTCCGAGGTCTGGGCGTCATGCCAGCCGCAATTGACGACCAGACGACCGCCAGGTGTACAGAACTCGATGGACAGAGCACTGGCATGCGCTTCCGTACTCAATTCTCCGCGCGGGGCATCGCCGACATCGAACAAGACTGTTGCGCCCTCGGCTTCGGTGCGATGATAGCCGGAGTGCGGTGCGAAACCGAAGGGTTTGATGGGTTCGTCGGTTCGGGTCAGGGCGTGATCCACAGCGCCCCTGTCGAACTCTCCACCGCCATGGAAACTGGCCAGGCCACCGTCGGCCATCTGGAAAAAGCGTACCATGGCGCGCAGGCGGGCAATGCCCCTGGAAATCTCCGTAGGCACCGGAATGCCGGACATCTCCGCAATATCCACCAGGCCCTGCAGGTCGATCAGTGCTTCAGCTGTGGCCTGCGGCGCGCGCGAGACATGCCCACCATCCGGCAGGATCTGGCGAGTGACCTCCGCTGCGACCGCCGTCATTCCCGCTCGCTGCAGAGCTGTCTGACCCCGCAGGCACAGGCCGGTGATTGTGGCCGCGAGTGCGGCGCGCAGGCGGATGCGACCATCCTCGGCGATCGGCAGGGTGCGAAGGAGATGTTTTGCCTGTCGGGCCAGCAGGGATCGCCGCCGTCGGGTGTTGTCGGCGTCACCGGCCGCGTCCCCGAACAGTGTCTCGCCGGCCCGAAGCCAGTTCATCACCCGCAGCGACATGACACTGGGCGACCAGATAAAACTGTTCCAGCGACCGTGTTTGGCCACCCACGTATCCACGAGGCGTCGGGCCTCTGTGGCTCCGTCGTGATTGGGGGCGGAAACAACGTCGCGCAGCCAGACATGACCGTGCAATTGTTCGGCAAAGGCGCGACTGGGCGTCAGCATCTCCCAGATATCAGACCCGTCGCGGGCGATAAGCTGGTCCCCGGCAAGCGAAAACCGACCATCGCAGATGGAGTCGCCATGTTCTCCGTCCGGCCCATAGGGGTCGTCGAGCGCGTAGGCCAGCGCTTCCTGCTGGCCTGCGCCCGACTGGAAAAGCGGGGCCAGGCCCATGGCGTGTACGGTCGAGGAGGCTTCACGACGCAGGCTGGTCCAGCCTGCCTGCGCGAACTCCATGAGACCGACGGAGTGGGCCATGTGCTAGCTCCGCAGCGCCTGGATGTTGGCCTGGTAACCGGACGGCCCGTCGCGGAAAACAGCAGAGCCGGCGACCAGCGCGTGTGCCCCGGCTTCCCGACATTGGGCGGCGGTTTTCGCGTTCACGCCTCCGTCCACCTCGATCATGGTCGACAGGCCACGCTGCTCGATGCGCTCTCGCAGGGCCTCGATCTTGCCGAGTTGGTTTGCAATGAAGCTCTGACCGCCAAACCCCGGATTGACGCTCATGATCAGGACCAGGTCCAGCTCTTCGAGAACGTAGTCGATTACGTCCACAGGCGTGGACGGATTGAGCGCGGCGCCGGCCTTCTTGCCCAGGCCCTTGATGGTCTGGACGGTGCGATGGAAATGTGGCCCCGCCTCCGGATGCGCGGTGATGGTATCGGCACCCGCATCAGCGAAGGCTTCTAGGTAGGAATCGACCGGTGAAATCATCAGGTGCACGTCGAATGGTTTGTCGGAGTGCGGGCGCAGAGCTTTGACGACGCCAGGACCAATGGTCAGATTGGGCACGAAATGCCCGTCCATGACGTCAATATGGATCCAGTCGGCTCCAGCCTGATCAATGGCGCGTACTTCCTCACCGAGCTTGGCAAAGTCAGCAGAGAGGATAGAGGGGGAGATAATTGTATCTTGAGGCATAATGACCCGATAACAGTGGCGTTTCAGGGGTGCAAGCAGTCGTCACCGCACGAGGTGAGATGTGTGATTTCACCCTGATTTTCTGAAGCGTGCAATGAAGAAGCCGTCCATGGAGCCGGCATCCAGCCAGAGAGCTGGTGTCAGTCGAACTTCACCACGCTTTGTCAGCGCGTTTTCCAGCCCTGGCAATTCATCCGGTCGGATCGGATCGAGTTCGAGTGTTTTGATACTCTTCTCGATATCCTTGGAGAGCCACTCGCCCTCCTCGACCTGCAGGGAACAGGTGCACACGACAAGCTGACCGCCGGGCTTGATCATTTTCGCGACGGCGCGGGCGAGTTCGCGCTGGATCTTGCCAAATTTGCGGGGATCCTCGGCCGCCTTGATCCAGTTGCTCTCGGGGTGTCGGCGGTATGTGCCGGTCGCGGAACAGGGTGCATCCAGCAATACGCCATCTACCTGTGAGGCGGGTTTCCACTTGCGGCCATCGCCTGCATGGATCTGGGATTCAAGGCCAACCCGCTTCAAATTCTCGCGGACCCGTTTCAGGCGCGGTTCGGAACTGTCGACTGACTGTACATCATATCCCGCTGCTGCCAGTTGAAGCGTCTTGCCGCCCGGCGCAGCACACATGTCGATAACACTCGAACCCGGGTCCAGCTTTAGCAGCGTTGCTGGGATAGCTGCAGCGGCATCCTGGGCCCACCAGGCGCCTTCATCATATCCTGACAAGCTGGTGACATCACCGATCTTGTCAAGGCGGAGCGTGCCTGATGGAAGGAGTTTGGCACCCAGCTTTTCCGCCCATTCCTCGCGGGTGGACGGGTCCTTGACGGTGAGGTCCAGCGGCGGAGATTCAAGTCCGGCCATGACCATCCGGTTCATGGCGGCCGGTCCAAAGTTCTTGCGCCAGCTCGCGCGTAGCCATTCAGGCAGATTGTCCCGGGGCGGCAGCAATTTGGCTTTCTGTCGCCCCTCCCGGTCGATATTGCGCAAGACGGCATTGATCATGCCCTTGAGCTTGCGCGTTTCCGGTCGCTTTTCAGCCAGTTTCACTGCCGAGGACACAACAGCGTGGGGTGGGATATCCATCCACAGGATTTGCGTGGCGCCGGTGATCAGCAAGGCTCGCGCATAGGGCGCGGTTTCTTCGAGCGGCTTGTTGAGGAAGGATGACAAGACGCTATGCGTCTGTCCGAGGCGTCTGAAACTGGTGGCCAGAATATAGCGCGCAAAGGCCCGGTCGCGCGGGTCCATATCCTTGTAACCGGGCAGGGTTTCCAGCGCGTTTTCCAGGGTCCGGTTCTGGCTGAAGACACGGATATAGGCTTCGGCGGCGTGTTGGCGGGGGGCTGTTCCGTCGTTCATGCCGCCGAGCTAACACGCCCGTCGCTCCGGGTCTAACCCCAAGGACCGCGCTGATTCCACGGACCGGACGCCGTGCTCGCCGCTGCGCCGCCCATCTGCCGCAGTTTGTGGATGCGGTTGGCGGTGTCCGGATGGGTGGAAAACAGATTGTCCATGCGCTGGCCGTTCAGCGGATTGATAATGAACATGTGGGCCGTGGCCGGATTGCGTTCCGCGGCCGGGTTTACGGTTCGGCGAGCGGAGCGCTCGATCTTTTCCAGCGCCGATGCGAGGGCCAGGGGATTGCCATGAATTTCCGCACCGACGCGATCGGCTTCGTACTCGCGGGCGCGACTGATGGCTGACTGGACCAGCATCGCCGCCATCGGCGCGAAAATCATCAGCGCCAACGAACCGAGCAGGCCTGCGCGGTTATTGCCGCCGAAAAAGAGCGCGAAATTGGCCAGCATGCCAATTGCACCTGCCAGAGTCGCGGTGACCGTCATGGTCAGCGTGTCCCGGTTCTTCACATGGGCCAGCTCGTGCGCCATCACGCCCTGGACTTCCTCGCGATTGAGGCGGGCCAGAAGCCCGGTCGTGGCCGCGACAGCTGCATGACTGGGGTCACGCCCGGTCGCAAAGGCGTTCGGCTGATCCTCGTTGATCACATAGACACGCGGGGCCGGCATGTTAGCTTTCTGCGCGAGGCGCTGCACATCCTCCGCGTATTGGCGGAAATGCGGATTGCTGTCGCCGGGGCGGATTTCCTGCGCGCCATGCATGCGCAGCACCATGTCAGCGGAATTCCACCAGGCGAACAGGTTCATGCCCGCAGCGACCACGAGCGCCAGCATGGCACCGGCAGCGCCGCCCAGCATATAGCCAATGCCCATGAAAAGGGCGGTCATGCCGGCAAGGAGGAGGAAGGTACGAAGTGTATTAGCGGTCATTTCAGTTGGGCTTTTATTTGCACTCATCACGTTTCGCACTAGTAATTGGTCTCATTAAGGCCATTCAACAAGAGGGGATTAGTTTCATGTCCGTCCCTGAAAACGCAGCGCCCGGAAAGGCGCTTTCGCCAGCGGCGCGCCGAGCGCTCGAGGAAGCCGAAGCCCGTCGCAAGGCTGAGGACGCCAAGCCCATGGCCAAGGAATTGTCCGGTCCGAAAGGTCCAGAACCCACCCGGTTCGGAGACTGGGAGCGCAAGGGCATTGTCAGCGATTTCTGAGGTATCGGCCTCCGGCGTTGAAAGCCTGGCCCAAACACTGACTGTTCAGTGGGCGCGTGAAAATTAACCAATTCCCCTGCGGGGTGAGCGGGATTTACCTGTCTGGATATGCCTTTAGGTTAGCCGCATGGTTAATCTGTTTACAGCGGCGCTGCTCGCGCTCACCCTCGGCCCGCAATCCGAAACGTCCGTTGAGGATGAACGGCAAACCGTGCGCCTGCCGGACAGTTTTTTTCACGGCGATCTGACTGGCGGAGTCGAGGGTCCGGCGCGCCTGCCCTATCAGTTCTCGCCAGGCCATCGCATTGTGATCACGCCGGGTGTGTGGACATCTCTGCCACGATATCACGGGCCGCTTGAGCCGGGTCCGGTGCGCCGTGGATCGGACGTCCAACCACCAGGTGAGTGGCGCCATCCGCGAGAGCGCTCGCAGGAGTAGCGACACGTTTCTGGTCGCCGATATCAGCACCCGCGGGACGGATTCCCGGAGTGACAATCAGGAAGTCGCCACCGAAACGCTGCCGGATTTCACCGGCTTCCTGGGCGCTGGCTACGACACCATCAATGCCTGCCTCAAGCGCCTGCTCCACGCGGCGGAAGACGAGGTCCCGTGCCTTGTGTGCATAACCCATCTCTTCCAGCATGGCGTCGTCGTAACAGGTCATCACGGTGACACCCAGGATCTTTAGATCGCTATTGTCGCGGCCCGCCGCGGCAGCACGCATCACGGCCGGCTCTGCGTGGACTGTCAGCAGGTCACAGCCTGCGCCAGTGATTGAGCGTGTCGCCTTTTCAACAGTCGCTGGAATGTCGTGCAGCTTGTAATCGAGAAAGACCTGCTTGCCGGCAGCCTTGAGCGAGGCAGCGAGCTGCATACCGCCAATCGGCAGCAATTGCAGGCCAATCTTGTAGAAGCTGACGGCATCGCCCAGCGTGTCGACGACATTCTGGGCATCAGAGATGGTCGGCTTGTCCAGCGCGACAATCAGGCGGGGATCGATATTGAGCATGGCCCGGCTTCTAGCCGTGATCGCCGTCCAGAAGCAAGCGCAAACCCAATCCGCCAAAGGCGGTGGCGGCGATGCCATTGAGCATGCGACGCCAGGTTTTCGAACTGACCAGGCGTTCCTGGGCCTTGCCGGCCAGGATGGCAACTACTGTCAGGATGACCGTGCCCATGGCAAAAAAGATCCCGCCCAGGGTCAGCATCTGTAGCCAGACTGGACCGATTTCCGGATTTGTGAATTGCGGAAGCAGGGCCAGGAAAAACAGACCGATCTTCGGATTGAGAAGATTGGTGAGCAGGCCCTGGCGAAAGGCCCGGACGGCATTGTCGCCCGCCTTTGCGGTTGGCAGGGCGTCGATCTTGCTCAGGGTCTGGATGGCCAGCCAGACCAGATAGGCCGCGCCGGCATAATTGATGACGGTGAGCGCCTGGTCGGAGGTTGCTACGATGGCTGCAAGGCCTGCTGCGGCCGCAATGGTCCACACAGCGCCACCCGCGATAATACCAGCGACTGCCGCGAGTCCGGCTCGGCTACCACGCGAGGCACTGGTTGCCAGTGTAAAGGCCATGTCCGGTCCTGGAGTCAGTGCAAGGGCAATCGCCGCTGCCAGGAAGAGTGGCAGAACATCCAGCGCCAGCATGGTCAGCCTTCCTGTGGAGTGGATTGGGTCGTGTCTTCAGCCGCGCGGAATTTGGACTGGTTCCGATCCATCAGCCACATTGCCATGTGTGTGGGCAGAACCTGCATCAACCCGGTCATGAATTTGTACCAAAGACCGGGAACACAGATCGGTTCATTGCGTTGTACGGCATTGTAGCCGGCCTCCGCGACCTGCTCGGCGCTCAGCCACCAGAACGAGGGCATTTGCGACACCATTGAGCGGGTGCCATTGACGTCGTGAAACTCCGAATATGTGAAGCCAGGGCAGAGCGCGGTGGCATGAATGCCAAACTCCTTGCCTTCAAAATGCAGCGACTGGCTGAATTTGATCAGAGCCGATTTCACGGCTGAGTAAAGCGTATGCCCGCGGCTTCCAGGAGACAGGCCCGCGACCGAGGCGACATTGAGAATGCGCCCAAACCCCCGCTCCTGCATGCCCGGCATCACCCGGTGTACGAGTTCGCAATAGCTGGCGAACATCAGCTGGATGAAGTCCGATTGCTGTTTCCACGTTGTCTGGGTGTAGGTGCCTGGCAGACCGAAGCCGGCGTTGTTGATCAGGGCGTCGACATCGCGTTCAGCCGCCCGGAGTGCGTCGATGATCTGTCCTGGGCCAGCCGGGTCAGCCAGATCGGCAGTGATGACATAGGTTTCAATGCCGAACTGTTTCTCAAGCTCTTCGGACAGAGCACGCAGCTTGTCTTCGCGACGCGCCGTCAGCGCCACATCCCAGCCATTAGCGGCATATTCGCGGGCCAGGGCTTTTCCGATACCTGAGGAGGCTCCGGTAACAAGGGCAAGGCGGCGGCTCATATCTCTCTCCCGTATTTCCAGGAAGTTTAAGTGGGGAATGCCGCCCTGCTTGTCCAGTTTCTTATTGGCAAGACATGTCGATCAGGTTTTGGACCTCTTCAACAATTGTAGCCAGCGCCTCTGGCGACATGGCATGAGGTGCCGTGGTGTAGCCGGTTGGCAGACCGCTGGCCTCAAGCTGGAAGAGGTGATTGTGACCCGCCAGCGTGCTCACGCGGGTGGGAAGCGCGCCTCGGGCCGCGATGATACGCTCGGACATGACATTGGCCAGAACCTGCAGGTCTGATCCACCAAACAGTGCGGAGAACAAACCCGGATAGGCCTGCATATAGGGCGCAGGATCCAGGTCGAGCGCGTTCTGGGCATAGGCCTGCCCCCAGATCATGGCCTGCTGTCGCGCGATCTGTTCGGGAAGGCCAGCCTCGATCAAACCCGCTTCGATTGCGGGACCGGCTTCGCCAACTGGTGTGTCGCGCAGGGCCGTCATCACCACATCCTGGACAGCGCGCTGTGCCGCGACATCGGCATCACTGCCGCCACTGGCGCGCACGATCGCTTCGCCCTGCTCGATGAGCGTGTCAGCCATGCTCGCATGCATGCCGGCGAGGCTGAGAATGAAATCCGGCGCGCTCGACCCGGCCGCCATGAAGGCCAGCGAACCACCTTCCGAGTGCCCAATAAAGCCGACACACTGACCGTTGACGTCCGGCTGGAGGCGCAACTCCGTAAGTGCAGCGCCCATGTCGTCAGCGATGTCCTGTGGATGGTGGGGAGTTATAGCTGCGCTGTCGCCGACACCACGGTCATCCAGGCGCAGACTGGCGATGCCGGCATCCGCCAGATGTTCTGCCAGGGTTAGAAATACGCGGTGTTCACCTACCGTCATGTCCCGGTCCTGGGGGCCGGACCCACTGATGAAGACCACGCCCGGGACGGTGTTAGCGCCCTCCGGAAGTCGCAGCGAACCAGCAAGGGTGACCTCACCGTTCAGAACACGGATGTCCTGGTCATTGTCATATCTCGCAGGGGCCGCGTTTGTCTCGGCGGGCTGCGCCATGCGCGCCATGTCGAGTTCGAATGTCTGTCCGACTTGCTCGAATTCTCCATCCAGCTGACTGTTCGGAGTCAGCGTCCCTTCGTAGCGAGCACTTGCTGCGGAGAGTTCGATGATGACGCGGTCGCCTTCGACGGTGACGCTCGTCGCCGGGACACGGGCATTGCCCTGGTCCACCGAAATCAGTTCCCCGCTCCAGCTTCCATCGCTTTCATCGAGAACGATCTCGATGCGCAGCTGGGCCGCACCAACATCCAGCTCGCCGCCCCAGCGGCCTTCCAGTTCCGGATTCAGCGACACGAACAGTATTGCCGCCATGGCCGACGCAGGGAAAATTGTCACGATAACCTCCTGTAGATAGTTCGCAGACTATTTAGGAAAAAGCCAAATTAGGCAATAGGCGAATTTTTTGCTAGAAGCGATTCATGTCTGACGTATTCAAGGCGCTGGCACATCCTGTTCGGCGCCAGGTCCTCAAGGATTTGCGGGGTGGACCCTGCGCTGCCGGCGAACTCGCCGAGCGTTTCCCCGTGTCCAAACCGACCATGTCCGGCCATTTCAACATCTTGAAGGAAGCGGGTTTGATCCTGTCGGAGCGTCACGGCACGACCATCCGCTACCGGCTTAATGTCTCGGTCGCCGATGAGGCGATTGGCTGGCTGATGGAATTGGTCGGCAAGGAAGAGTCCGGAGAAAACAAAGGAGAAAACGAATGATCCGCAAAGGCCTTCTTCTCTCGGCCCCCTTCCTCATCGCGATCTGGGCGATGTCGGTTTATGGCTTCATGAATGTCGAACCGGGCACGGAACTACCGCTGCACTGGGGGCTGGAGGGGCAGCCGGATCGGTTCGGCTCGCCGTTCGAAGCCCTGTTCCTGATGCCGCTTTTCATCACTGGGACGGTGGTGTTGATGGCGGTTCTGCCGATGATCGACCCCCGCGGCAACAATCTCCGCCGCTCTTCACCCGCCTATCTTGTGACCTGGATCGGTGTGCTGGCCCTGGTGACAGCGGTGCATGTCGCTGTCGTACTTGCTGCGACAGGCCAGTTGGCCAATGGAGGCGCTGATGTCATGCCCCAGTTGGTGTCAGGTGGTGTCAGCATCCTCCTGATCGCGATTGGCAATATGCTTGGCAAGGCGCGTCCCAACTGGTTTTTCGGTATTCGCACACCCTGGACTCTGTCCTCGGACCTGGCCTGGGACAAGACGCATCGGGTGACGGGTCGGCTGATGGTGATCGGTGGGTTGGTCATGCTGGCTGCTGTGGTTCTGCTGCCAGTCAAATTTGCTTTCCTGATACTTTTGATTGGCGCCATCGGCCCGGCAGCCTTTGGGATTGTCTATTCCTATATTGTCTGGAAATCCGATCCGGACCGCGAGACACATGCGTCCAGTGACACGGATGAATAGCCGGTTTGCCTGCAGTTTCTTTGCCGGCATGCTTGCGGGAACATCAAGACGGCGTTAGCGAGTGGGAAATCAGTTGAGGAAACGCCCATGTCCGCTTCGCGCCCGATCAAGAAAGTCGTCCTTGCCTATTCCGGTGGTCTGGATACTTCGGTCATCCTGAAATGGCTTCAGGACAAGTATGATGCTGAAGTCGTCACCTTTACAGCCGATCTCGGCCAGGGTGAGGAGTTGGAGCCGGCCCGACAGAAAGCCGAGGCGGCGGGTGTATCCGAGATCTTCATCGAGGACCTCCGCGAGGTTTTCGTTCGTGATTATGTCTACCCCATGGTGCGTGCAAACGCCGTATATGAGGGTCTCTATCTCCTTGGGACCTCGATCGCCCGTCCGCTGATATCCAAGCGTCTGGTTGATATTGCCCATGCGACCGGTGCTGATGCCGTTGCACACGGTGCCACGGGCAAGGGTAATGACCAGGTACGCTTCGAGCTTGGCGTCTATGCGTTGGATCCGGACCTCAAGGTCATCGCGCCATGGCGTGAGTGGGACCTGACGTCGCGCACCAAGTTGATCGAATACGCTGAAGCCAATGGCATCGATGTACCAACTGACAAGCGCGGTGAGGCGCCCTTCTCCGTAGATGCCAATCTCTGGCACACTTCTTCGGAGGGCAAGATGCTGGAAGATCCGGCCGAGGAAGCATTCGAGATTGTCTATCAGCGAACAGGGCGTCCGGAAGACGCGCCTGACGAGGCGGAATACATCGCTATCGGATTCAAACGCGGTGACGCGGTGTCGCTGAATGGTGAGGAACTTTCTCCTGCCACCATCCTGACACGCCTGAATGATCTGGGCCGTGTCCACGGTATTGGCCGCCTCGACCTGGTGGAGAACCGTTTTGTTGGCATGAAGTCCCGCGGCATCTACGAGACCCCGGGCGGCACGATCCTGATGGCAGCTCATCGCGGGATCGAGCAGATCACCATGGACCGTGGCGCAGCCCATCTGAAGGATGAATTGATGCCGCGTTACGCCAAGCTTCTCTATGAGGGATTCTGGTTCTCACCGGAGCGCGAAATGCTGCAGGCGGCAATTGATGCCAGCCAGGAATTTGTCGATGGCGAGGTGCGTGTGAAACTCTTCAAGGGTCGCGCGGATGTGGTCGGGCGCAGCTCTGAGAACTCCTTGTATTCACTCGAACACGTCACGTTCGAAGAAGATGATGTTTACGATCAGAAGGATGCCGAGGGTTTCATTCGCCTGAACGCGCTTCGCTTGCAGCTGCTTGCACGCAGAAAACGCAAACTTGGCGTAAACAGCTGAAATTCCAGTGCTATAGAACAGCATCGCCCCCAATTTCCCGGCCGATGATCCGATTTAATATCGGTTATGAAAAATTCATTTGGCGGATCAGTGCTTTACTTCGAGACCATTGCTCGCAAACCTGAATTGGGATGCTTGGATTGGTTAAGCCCGTGTTTACACTGCTTGGGCAGTGTGCGCGGGCCATTGGGGGCACCCTAAAGGGTAGGCGATGATCTTGGACTCAGTGCTCGTAACGAGCGTCCTAGATTTATTCTATATCGCTGTGACAATCATCGCGATTGTCTCGCTGGTCCGTTATGCCCAAAATTCTCGCATCGCCAACATCTCCATGGAGATCAATCTCCTGTGTGCGGGCTTGGGTATATGGACGATTTTTCACGCCATTGATTTCTTCTGGCTGCTTGTGGGTCCGGCCTTCTCCTCCCCCGAGGCAATCGCGGCCTTCTCGCGGCTTATGCACTCCGATGTGCGCCTGTTTACTGATGTCGCGGCGACCGCACTGCTGGTGGTCGGATTCCTGCGCTTGTTGTCGCGGTTCGGACAGTCCTTCAGCGATATGCGGCGAGATGCCGAGGAAATGGCCGACGAGCTGGGTAGCAACCGCGAAGTCGGTGACCAGCTGGCTGCGGCTGAACAGATCCAGCGAGATGCGGCGAAGTCCAAGACTGACTTCCTGGTTGCCATCAGCCATGAATTGCGTACCCCTCTCAACGGGATCATCGGACTGGGCAATTTGCTGGCCAATACGGACTTGACGGACGAGCAGGGCAAGCTGTTGTCCACACTTGAACAATCCGCCCAGGCGATGCTGACCCGCATCAGTGATGTTCTCGATCTTGCACGCCTGCAAAGTGGCCAGAGGGAATTGCGAACCGTCGCCTTCAACCCGTGTGACCTGGCGACGAGCGTCCAGGCCCTGTTTACGCCGTTCGCGACCCGGAAGGGGCTGAAATTCGAGACGCGCTGTGGGGAAAACGCCAATCGCGATGTGATCAGTGATCAGATGTTGGTGAAACAGGCCCTGACCAATATCGTCTCGAACGCGATCAAGTATACGCCGTCCGGTGAAGTGACCATCGAAACCACCGTCCGTTCTGCCGGTTCAGAGCGGCTCTGGCTGGAATTCGTGGTTGATGACACCGGTGTCGGGTTGGACGGGGAGTTGCTCGAACTCCTGGTTGACAGTGAGCGTCCGATCAATGAGTCCGAGTTCGGAGTAGGCCTGGCGATCTGCTGGCGCATCGCCAGGCTGATGGAGGGGTATGTCCGGATCGAGGGCAAGCCAACCGGTGGCACCCGGGCGACGCTGTGCCTGCAGGTCCAGCGCGAACCCAAGCCGGAAGATCATGAAGACGTCTGAGACCGGCGAGACATGACCCGTATCCTGTTTCTGTGCACCGGGAATATCTGTCGGTCGCCGCTGGCGGATGGATATGCGCGATATCGCGTTCAGGCTCTTGGACTGGACTGGCATATCGATTCCGCTGGAACCGGGGCCTGGCATGTCGGCGAGGCACCTGACCCGAGGGCGAGGGCTGTTGCATATCGACGAGGTTATCCGATCGATAGTCTACGGGCACGTCAACTGGACGCTGCTGACCATTTCGAGTTCGACTACATAATCGCGCTCGATCGCAGTCATCTGGACCACCTGCAGCGATATCGCCCGCAGGATGGCGTCGCCGAGAACACTCTACTGCTGAGCTGGAGCAATTTGGCTCACGAGGATGTTGCGGATCCCTATTATGATGATGACGCTGCGTTCGAGCTCACCGCCGATGAAATCGAGGCGGGTGTCGACGCGCTCATTGCCGCGCTGCAAACTCGCGCCAGCTGATCTGACAGCGATTTAAGATGACCCCGGTTCCATTGCTTTCTAGACAGGCGGCATGGAGATCGTGCGTATCAGCGAGGCGACCGGCAGGACTAACCGGCGAAACTCACCGGCAGCCGTGTTTTCAAGAGTGTCGAGCGGTGGGATGAAGCTCGCCTCCAGCCTTGGCTCTATCAAGCTTGTACTGCAGGGGCGGGAAATCTACCGCCATCGCGACCAGCAAATTGCTGTCGAAGCCGGCCAGATGTTGCTGGTGCGCCCGGACATGGAGTTGAGCTGTGAGGTCGACGCAGCGCATCCCACGCGTGGGCTCTGTCTATATGTAGATGAGGACAAGTCTCGGGCCATCAGCGCGCCCTATGTTCGTACGCGGGCGCCTGCCGCCTATATGGAAACTGCGTTCGAGCTCTTTAACCGGTCAGATAGTAACAGCCTGACGGGGCTGGACGGCCAGGATAGTCTGGGAACCTTGCAGGAGCAGGGTGTTTCGATTGCCGGCGCGATGTCAGAGCATTTCCTCCGCCTTGGACTGGAGCGTGAACTGGCGCGTTCGGCCCTGCTCTGCCGTCTCGAACTGGCCCGGGCTTTTCTGGAGGATTGCGTAGAGGGCAGTCTGGATATCGACCGGCTTTGCCGCGAAACCGGTATGTCCAAATTCCACTTCATGCGAAGCTTCAAGGCTGCGTATGGCACCTCTCCCAAGCGCTATTGGACCAGTAAGCGCTTGCTTGCTGCCATGGATGTCGCGCGCGAGATTTCCGAACCGCTCGAAGATGTTGCCCTGCGTCTCGGGTATTCGGACCGATCGAGTTTTGCCCGGGCATTTCGGCGCCATATCGGCCAGACGCCTGCGCAATTCATGCGCGCGACTGCGCGTCTTCACTGATTGCCGACCCCGTAAAGTATGACGGTACCGGCCTTCCTCTCTCGGGTGAGAGGAAAGACCGGCACCGCCGCCCAAAGTCATCGAGGGGTGTCTCAGGGCAAGCTCGGCGCGACTGAGGCATTTGTCCTCGCCAACGTCAGGCGGGAGAGATCAACCCGGGAACAGTGCGGCAGCTTGACCGGATCGATCGACGTGGAGCCGGTGTGCCGGCGCCACGATCTGGGTGAAGGGGATTTCGCCGCTGCCGTCTGTTCGACGTGCTCACTTTCCGTCACAGACAGGCAGCGGCGAGGTCACCGATCAGTTTCTCAAGGTCTGATCAATGAGGGAAATCATGGCATCGCGTGCGGGGCTCGGCGCGTCCGCATCGGCAAGCTGGAAGAACAGAGAGTTGTGCGTCTCCTCGGAGAAATAGACGAAGTCGATCACCTGGTTGGATGGGTGTTCCTCGACAATGCCTTCGAAATGCTGCGTGTAGATCGCGCTTTCGCCTTCCGAGATGATGAGTGTGGGCGTGTCATATCCATCCAGATAGGAGGCGGGTGAGGCGGCTGCATGTCCTTCGCGTGGACCAAAAACGCCAAGCACATGGCCGACAGCCACCTCTTCGCCCAATCCTTCCAGGATCAGCTCGTAATAGTTCTCGATGTCATAGGTGCCTGCGACCGGAATGGCGCCGCGCACGCTGGCGCCGTCCAGACCCTGTTCGGCCAGATAGCTCTCATCCATGGCCAACAGCGCCGAAAGGTGTCCGCCAGCCGAATAGCCGGAGACGAATAGCGCGTCGCGGTCGAGGCCGTGATCTGCGCCATTATTCCACAGACATGCAAAGGCACGCGCGACATCGCGGATATGTTCAGGGTGCTGGATCCCTTCATCCGGCAGGCGCTCAGACATCCAGCGTCCCGGGGACAGGCGATAGGACATGACAGCCACGGCAATGCCCTGGTCCGCCAGGCCCTGTGCGAGAGTCATTTCACGGGATCTGTCGCCAGCTGCCCAGGCACCACCATGGATCCACAGGACCGTTGCGCGGGGCGCGCCATCTGCCGGCAAGACAAGATTGAGCCGATGTCTGCGATCATCGAAATCAGCGCCGTCATAATAAGCCAGGTCCATGACGGTGCGGGTTTGCGCGCTCTCATCCTGGATGAGTGTATGGGCCAGCGAGGTCGCAAAAACACCTGCAATCAGCTTTCCGGCGAACAATTTCATCGAACACATTCTTTCTGCAGCACATCCGGAAGCAGGACACGACAAAAGATGGCTCGGATCTATGACCGAAATTGCTCGGTTCAGCCGAGCGGATAGTCGGCGATGGGCTCATAGATATTTGCTTCCCCCTTGCGGGGGTGGCTTTTGTACAGCGAGAAATACTGCGCCATCAGTGGGTCGGATCGATAATCCAGCGTGCGATCGACAAAGCTGCGCAGCCGGTCAACGGGCGTGTTGTGCAGATAGGCCATGGTGACATGCGGCTTGAAATGACGTGTTTCAGCCTTCAGGCCAGCGCGTCGTGCAGCACGCTCGCAGGCCGCGTTGAGTTCCAGCAGCGGCTCACCTCCGTCCACGCTCATCCACAATGTGTGCGGGTCGGACTTGCCGAACCAGTTGGCTGTTCCAACCTCGTAGGCGAATTGCGGCAGCATGATCGCGGAAAGTTCCGCATCCAGGTCTTCCAGCTGTCGTTCATCGACATCGCCGAAGAAGCGCAGGGTGATGTGGAAGTTTTCCAGTGGCCGCCAGCGGGCGCCCGGCACACCCTTGTGCAGGCGTTTCAGCTCACGGGCGGTATCCGGCTCGATGGGAAGGGCAGCAAACAGGCGAAGCGACATGAGGCCGGATTAGGCCAATCGCCAAGTCATAGCAATGATTTTCGAAGGGTCTTTCTCCTCAGAGGGGGACGCGAGCGGTTCCCGTCCCTCCTTGCCATTTGCGTCCAAAACGACAATATTCCCCGCAAAGCGCTGTGTGCGCCCTCAGCTATTGTGAGACGTAAACAATGAACGATTTTTCCCGCACTTATGGCAGTGCTCCGTCGATGGACATGTCGGTTGATGCCGGCCTCCGCAGCTTCATGCTCGGCGTGTACAACAAGATGGGTCTGGGGCTGGTTGTCTCGGCGGCGCTGGCATTCGTCACAACAAGCGTACCCGCCGTAACGGGGCTGCTCTACAATGCGATTGAGTACCGTGACGCGGCTGGCGAGATCGTGACCGTTTATACACGCACAGGCCTAGGAACGATCATCGGTTTCCTGCCGCTTGTCGCCATTTTCGGCTCCATGTTCATGATGAAAAACCCGTCCAAGTCAGGTGCAAACCTGCTGTACTGGTTTGTGGTTGTGACCATTGGCGCGGGTCTGGGCGTTTGGGGCCTGAACTATACCGGTCAGAGTGTCGCCCAGGTCTTCATGATCACTGCCGCGTCCTTCGCTGGCCTGAGCCTCTGGGGTTACACCACCAAGCGTGACCTGTCGGGCTTTGGTTCATTCCTGATCATGGGCGTGATCGGCCTCATCATTGCGATGGTCGTGAACATGTTCCTGCAGTCCAGCGTGATGATGCTTGCCATTTCCGTCTTGGGCGTGGGGATTTTCGCTGGCCTGACCGCCTACGACACCCAGCGTCTTAAAGTGACCTATCATGAGCTTGGTGGCGACGAAGCCGCCAAGTCCGTGGCGACCTCCTTCGGCGCGCTGTCGCTCTACATCAACTTCATCAACATGTTCCAGTTCCTGATGATGTTGCTGGGCAGCCGCGAATAGGATCAGCTCCACCCGAACAGAAAACCCCCGGCCAGGCGGCCGGGGGTTTTTCTTTGCTTGTCTGAGAAAGCCTAGTCGACGACCGAGAAGCGCTTCTTGTCGAACACCCGCAGAACCTGTTTGAGGTCCTGGCCGCGTTTGAGGATCTGGCCGGTCATCGAGACGACCTTGTACTGGCCCTGTTTCTGGGCATCCGCCGGTGTCTTCACCACGGTGTACATCGGCATTTCGCTGGCCCGCCGGAAGATCGAGAACACGGCACAATCCTTCAGCCCGTCAATGGCATAGTCCTTCCATTCGCCCTGGGCGACAAAACGTCCATAGACTTTCAGGATCTCGTCGAGTTCGCGACGATGCCACATGACGCCAATTGGCGCAGACTTCCCGGCTTGCGAGCTTTCAAACACACATTTTCTCCTGACAGCTGAGTAACACATACTAGCTTACAAACATTTTAGGCACTGCCCAAAAGTCGCCTTATTCCCGGCACCATGCCGCCACATGGGATCGCCAGTTTTTGGGCGTCGGCCGGTCGCAGACGGCTTCAGATCCTGGTTTTAGACAGCCCCCCCAGCCCCCCGGATCATGGAGCTAGCCTCCGGTCGACACCCCTTCACTAAGCCTTGGAAACCTAAACCTGACTTGGGGCTGGCCAAGCCGGTATTCGCGCGCTAACGCTAGGGCCGAAGAAGGTGAGCATTGTCCATGCTTGTAGCCGACCGGCTGATCAAGAATTTTGGTTCCCACCGCGCGGTGGATGACATCTCGTTTACGCTCGAGCGTGGCGAGGTGTTGGGTTTTCTCGGTCCTAATGGTGCCGGGAAAACCACGACAATGCGCATGCTGGCCGGTTGTCTGGAACCGGATGGCGGCTCTGCCTCCATCGCGGGATATGATTGTGTCGCCCAGCGTCTGGAGGCCCAGTCGCGCCTGGGTTTTCTGCCTGAGGGCGCGCCGGCCTACCCGGCCATGACGCCGCGTGGCTTTGTGAAATTCGGCCTCAGGGCACGCGGTTTTGCAGCTGACGCTGTTAATCGCGCGACCGGGCTGGCGATTGAACGCACGCGCCTGGGCGAGGCTGCGGACCAGCCGATCGGGACGCTGTCCAAGGGATTCAAGCGTCGTGCCGCGCTGGCGGTGGCCATCGCACACGATCCGGCAGTCCTGGTCCTCGATGAACCAACCGATGGCCTCGATCCCAACCAGAAGGATGGTGTGCGCAACCTGATCCGTGAAATGGCGCACGAAAAGGCGATCATCATCTCCACGCACATCCTGGAAGAGGTTCCGGCTGTGTGTTCCCGCGCGATGATCGTGGCGCGGGGCAAGATCCTCTTTGACGGCTCACCGAAGACGCTGGCCGAACAGGGTCAGGACCACACGGTGGAAAGCGCTTTTCGAGATCTGACGCTGGAGCGTCCGCAAACCCGGGAGAGCGTCGTTTGATCAATGCCCTCCTGGCCGTCTACCGGCGTGAACTGACCAGCTATTTCCAGACACCCCTGGCCTATGTCTTTCTGGCGGTGTTCGCCCTTTGCGCACCGGCCTTCACCTTCCATGTCGGCCGGTTTTTTGACACCAATCGCGCCGATCTGGCGCCGATGTTCGACTGGATGCCGTGGTTGCTGGTCATCCTTATGCCGGCCCTCGCCATGCGCAGCTGGGCCGAGGAGCGCGATCGCGGCACGCTGGAATTCCTGATGGCCCTGCCTATCCCGTTGTGGGCGTCGACCTTCGGCAAGTTTCTCGCGGCCTGGAGCGTGGCGGCTGCCGCCCTCATCCTGACCTGGCCCTTGTGGATCGCGGTCAACTATCTGGGCTCGCCGGACAATACCGCGATAGCAACGGGTTATCTGGGCGCGCTTTTCCTGGCGGGGGGCTATCTGGCCGTCGGTCAGGCGCTGTCGGCGACCACCTCCAATCAGGTCGTCGCTTTTGTCCTGGGCTGTGGGGCGGCATTCCTGCTGACTATGGCGGGTTTGCCGCTGGTTCTGTCAGGGCTGGGCGAAGGGGCGCCTGTCTGGCTCACCGAATTCATTGCCGGCCTGTCCGCACTGGAACACTACAATGCCTTTCGTTATGGCGTGATTGGCCTTCCGGACCTTGTCTATTTCATCGGCCTGATCGCGGCCTCCCTGTCCTGTGCAGGTGTGCTGATCGCTGAGCGCCGGGGAGGCGGGCGATGAAACGCTCGCTCTATCTCCCGCTGATGATCCTCTCGATCATTATCCTGTTCGTTGCCGGAAATCATTTTGCCGGGCATGCCCTTCGGGGCGCGCGCCTCGATCTGACCCAGAGCGGGCTTTATCGCCTGTCCGAGGGTAGCCAGGAGATCATTGATCGCCTGGTCGAGCCAGTCGAGTGGCGCTTCTACTATTCGCGCTCGATCGCGGCTGACAGCCCGGCCATTCGCAGCTATGCGACGCGTGTTCGTGAATTCCTGCGCGCCTATGAGGAGCGCAGTGGCGGGCGAATTCGCCTGGTCGAGATCGATCCGGCCCCGTTCTCCGCCGACGAGGACGCGGCGCTGGAATACGGTCTGACAGCCCTGCCGACGGAAACGGGTGAGCAGATCTTCTTTGGCCTGGTGGCGCGCAATTCGGTGGATGAAGCTGCCGTGATTGCACTGTTTGACCCCGCCAATGAGGCGCGGCTGGAATATGAACTCTCCCGCACCATCGCTGATATCGAGCGTCTGCAGGCTCCGCGCCTGGCCATTTTGACCTCACTGCCCATATCGCCGGATGATGGCGCGCCGAACCGTTTTGTCAGTGAGTTGGCAGGAAGATATGAGCTGGTCTGGGTCGAGCGCGGGTTTGAGGAAATCCCTGATGCTTCGGCCCTGCTGGTATTGCATCCCTGGGCTCTGTCCGAGACCGAGCTTTATCTTGTAGACCAGTTCGCGGTGACCCGCGGTCGCCTGTTGGTCATGCTGGACCCGATGGCTCACATGGCTCTGCGTCCCGATCCTGACGGTCTCCCGCCACTTGATGCAGATCGAGGCTCCGACCTGGGCCTGCTGATGGCGCACTGGGGGGTGCAATGGGATCGTGAAACCGTCGCCATGGACCGCACGCTGGGCCTCGATGTCCAGGTGCGCGAAGCGGATGGGCGTGCACGAACGCTGGCCTATCCGCTCTGGTTCTCGGTGCCAGGCGGTTTCATGAACAATGACGACCTGGCGACGTCCAACCTGGATCTCGGTGTGAATTTCGGATCGCCCGGCGCGTTGTTCTTTGATGTCGAGAGCAGCTTCCAGGTCACCCCGCTGATCGCGACCTCACCCGAAGGCTCCCTGCTTGACGCGGATATCGCTGCCGGCTCGCCCTCACCGGACCAGCTCCTGAGGGACTATGAGGCCGCGCCCTTGCCCATCACCCTGGCGGCGCGCCTGGAAGGCGGTATCACCACGGCTTTTCCGGAAGGCCCTCCCGCCTCTGACCTGATCTTCAATCCCGGCGATCATCGCGAACTGTCCGATGTGCCCGGGGAGATCATTGTTGTCGCGGATGCAGACTGGCTTGATAACGCCTACTTCGTGAGATCCGACCCGTCCCTCGGTGACTATATCGTTGCCGATAATCTCAATCTGGCGCTCAATCTGATCGACAGCTCGGTCGGTGACCGGGCCCTGATCAGCCTGCGTTCACGGACCCCGGCCAACCGCTCCATGACCACGGTGGATCGACTGCGAAGCGAGGCCGAGACCGAGTATTTCGAGCTCCAGACCCAGCTGGAAAGCGAGATTGAGGCGGCGCAGCAACGCCTCCAGAGCCTGACACGATCCGGGTCTGCATCGGCCCTTGCCAGCGATGCTGCGCGTACTGGCCAGGCCGAGGCACAGGCGTTGCGTCGCCAGATCTCGGAAACCCGCGAACGCCTGCGCGAGATCGAGCGCGAATTCCGTGAGGATATCGATGCGCTGGATGCCAGCCTGCAATTCTGGACCATCGGTGTCCCGCCGGCCCTCGTGATCTTCGCGGGCATTGCCGGCGCGATCTTCCGTCGTCGCAGGGGGCGTGGATGAGCCAGCGTCTCGATCAGCAAAGGCTGAAACACCTAGGCGTTACTGGCGCCGCTGCGGTGATCATGCTTGTGGCTGCGATCTCGCTGTCCTTCATGGATGCCCGTCAGGTCTGGGCCCCCTCGGTCAGTGGGCCGGTGCTGGCGAACTGGAGTGAAAACGTCCAGTCCGCGCGCGAAATCGAAATCATCAATGCGCAGGAACGATTTGTCATCGCCCGTACGGATGCCGGATGGGTCATGCCGAGCCGGGATGGATATCCGGTGCGCCCGGAACGCCTGGCGGCGCTGGATAACCTACTGATGAGCCTGGAATATGAGGGCGCGCGCACGGCCGATCCGGCCAAACATGCCCGCCTCTCCCTTGCCACCGAAGGCGAGGAAAATGGTGGCAACCGGGTGATACTGCGTGATGCTGAGGGCAATGTGCTGGAGGATATCCTGCTGGGCACTGCACGCGGCGATACGCTGTATCTGCGGACACCGGGAGAAGCACGAACCTATGCGGCGCGCTTTGATGCGGACGTGGATACCAGCCTCCTTGGGCAGCCGGCCGATGAGTGGCTGGCGCTTGATTTCCTGGCACTTGGTCGCAACGAGATAGCTGCCGCGGAGATCCGCCCTGAAACCGGTCCGCAATACCGGCTTGTTCGGGCGGCGCAGACCTCCCGGAATTTCTCCCTGCGTGAGCCGACGGGCTGGCAGCCGATCACCGCCGGAGCGGGGAATGGTCCTGCCACTGCGCTCGGACGTTTGCGTTTCCGCGATGTGCGGCGCATGGATCGTCTGACCGGGTCCGTGGTGGCCTTCCACACAGCAGAAACATTCAGCGGAATGCGCGTGACGCTGGATATCATCGCCCAGGGCGAAACCCGGTGGGCCCGGATCCGTACGACGGCGGTGACGGATGATGCCGAGGACGACGCAGCACGCATAATAAATGCGAGCGAGGGTTGGGCATTTTTGTTGTCTGATCTCGCGGTCGACCGCATGATTCGTCCACTTGACCAGATTGCAAACCCACGCGCCGCTGAAGCCGATGCGCCTTAATCAGATCACCATCCCGGTGAGCGATATCTCTCGCTCAAAATCCTTCTACATGCGTCTGGGTTTCCGCCTTCTGGTGGATTCGCCCCATTATACGCGTTTCCTGGCGCCGGACGGGGACACGACGTTTTCGCTTCACCACAATGATGCTCCGGTACAGCCGGGCGCGGTGATCTATCTGGAATGCGACAAGGTCGACAAGGAAGTCGACCGGCTCAAGGAGCGCGGTTTCGAGTTCGAGACTGATCCCGAGGACATGGGCTGGCTGTGGCGTGAAGCCATCCTGCGCGACCCGGACGGCCATCTGATCAAGATCTATCACGCCGGCAAGAACCGCGTGGACCCGCCCTGGCGGGTGAAGGACTGACGGCACGCCTGTATCGACGCTATCGCGGCCATGCGATAAGCATCCGCGATGACTGATCAACTCGACATTTTCCTGATTGTGGCGCCCGGGCTGGAAAACCTGCTGGCGGATGAGGCGCGTGAAAAGGGTTTTGCCGTTGGCAAGGTCGAGACGGGCGGGGTCAATCTGCGCGGCGACTGGGCCGAGGTCTGGCGCGCCAATCTTGAACTGCGCGGAGCGACTCGCGTGCTCGTGCGCGTCGGTGTCTTCCATGCCGTGCACCTGGCCCAGCTGGACAAGCGCGCCCGGCGCGTGCCCTGGGCGGACCTGATTGATCGCCGGCATTCGGTCCGGGTCGACGCGACCTGTCGCAAGTCCAAGATCTATCACGAAAAAGCTGCGACCCAGCGGGTCGAGACGGCGATCCGTGAAGAGGCCGGCGCGAGCATCGAGACCGAGGCGGATATCCGCGTCATGGTCCGTATCGAACACGATCAGTGCACGATCAGCCTGGATACGTCCGGCGAGCTGTTGCACCGGCGTGGCCACAAGGCAGCGGTCAATCGCGCGCCCATGCGCGAGACGCTGGCGTCGCTATTCCTGCGTGATTGTGGTTATGCGGGCCAGGAGGCTGTTCTGGACCCGATGTGTGGCTCTGGCACCTTTGTCATCGAGGCCGCCGAGATTGCGCTGGGCCTGAAGCCCGGCCGATCGCGTGACTTCGCTTTCCAGTATCTCAAGACCTTTGATGCGAAACGCTGGGCGAAGATGCAGGAAGAGGCTGACACGCATTCCAGTGATCTGCGCTTCTTCGGATCGGACCGCGATCCCGGCGCCATACGCATGAGCGGTGAAAATGCCGAGCGATCTGGCGTCGCGCCGCTGTGCGCATTTTCGCATGTTTCGGTGCGTGATCTGCAACCGCCAGACTGCGATCCTGGCCTGATCATCATCAATCCGCCCTATGGCGGCCGGATTGGTGATCGAAAGAAGCTTAATGCGGTCTACAGCTCAATCGGACACGCCTTGAGAAGCCGGTTTTCCGGCTGGCGGGTCGGGATTGTGACCTCGTCCGCCCAGCTGGCCAAGGCCACGGGCCTGCCGCTGGGCAAGCCCGGCCCGGTCGTCGACCATGGCGGGACCAAAATCCGGCTCTACCAGACACCCGCGCTTCGCTAGGGCGTGTTTCGACACTCTGCGGGAATGCTGTTAAGCCTCTGATCCAGGAATGATCATGAGGGGAACGAGATCATGCAATCGATCAGATGGCTTGGGGCCGGCATCGCGCTGGCTGCTCTGGCCGCCTGCCAGCCGGCGAGCGAAACATCCGCTCCGGCTGAGGCTGGCCTGGCGTCCATGCAGGAGGCGTCGACCTTTACTGTCCTGGTGGGTGGAACGCCCATCGGCGCGCTGGAGATCGCGGCAGCAGACGATGGTTATGCCATCGATTACGAGTACCGCAATAATGGCCGCGGCCCGACCATGGTCGAAAGCGTGCGCCTCGACGAGAACGGTCTGCCACAAAGCTGGACCGTTGAAGGCGCGTCCACCTTCGGCAACCCGATTGACGAGAGTTTTGAATTCGTCGATGGCGAAGCGCGTTGGACGGACAATACCGGTTCTGACCAGGCCGTTCCTGCCGGTGACGCCTTTTATGTTCCCGAGAATGCCAGCCCCTACTGGCTGGCGATCGCGGCCCGCGCCCTGATCGAACAGGAAGACGGTCGCATGGCGGCGCTGCCGGGTGGCGAGCTCAGCCTGTCCGAGATCGAGGATCTCGAGGTTACCGGTGAGCATGGTGATCGCACGGTCACCAGTTATGCGCTCTCGGGAACGGGTCTCAACCCGACCTATTTCCTGATGCACGGAGACGCGTTCTTCGGCATCATGACGCCGGGTTTTGCCATTCTGGAAGCTGGGTATGAGAGTGAGGACGAGCGCCTCCGTGGTGTCGCTGCCGAGTATGGCGCGCGCCGGTTCGAAGAAATCCAGCAGCGTGTGGTGCACGATTACGACGCCCCGGTCCGCATCGCCAATGTACGGGTGTTTGACAGCCGTAACGAAACCCTGGGCGAGCCGGTCTCTGTTGTGGTGGTTGATAATCGCATCGACCGCATTGAGGCCGCTGATGCGCGCGGTGATGGCGAAGTTGTCATCGACGGTGCGGGTGGAACCCTGGTGCCCGGCTTGTTCGACATGCACGGGCATTTGGGCGAGACGAGTGCTTTCCTGAATATCGCGGCCGGTGTCACCAGTGTCCGCGATATGGGCAATAACAATGATGTTCTCGACGGGCTGGAGGCGAATATCCAGTCCGGTCGTGTCGCGGGTCCGCGCCTGTTCCGGTCCGGCTTCATCGAGGGCCGCAGCCCGTTCAATTCCAATAACGGTATTCTGGTGTCCAGCGAGGAGGAGGCGGTTGCCGCCGTCCAGGCCTATGCCGAGCGCGGCTTCCACCAGGTCAAGATCTACAACTCCATGAACCCGGAGTGGATCCCGGCTGTCATCGCCGAGGCGCATGCCAACAACATGCGGGTTGCCGGTCATGTCCCGGCCTTCACCAATGCCGATGCCATGATCGCGGCGGGTTATGACGAGATGACCCATATCAACCAGATCGCGCTGGGCTGGGTGCTCGAGGAGGGTGAGGATACGCGGACGCTGTTGCGCCTGACCGCTCTGCGCCGTCTGCCGGGGCTTGATCTCTCCAGCGACCGTGTTCAGGCGACGCTGGACGCGATGGTCGAGCGCGGTGTGGCGATCGATCCCACCTATGCCATCCACGAGGCCCTGCTGCTGTCGCGCAATGGCACGCTGTCGCCGGGCGTGGTCGATTATGTCGACAACATGCCGGTTTCCAATCAGCGCGGTGCCCGCACCGCCTGGGCCGACATCGCCAATGACGAGGATGATGCCAATTATCGCGGCGCCTACGACCAGCTGACCGAGGTCCTGCGCATGATGCACGAGCGCGGTATTTTCATGGTTCCGGGCACGGACCTGGGCGGCTCCTTCACCCTGCATCGCGAGCTGGAGCTGTATCAGAACATCGGTATGACTCCGGCCGAGATCGTCGGCTGGGGAAGCTGGCAGATGGCCGACTATCTGGGTGCGGGTGATGATCTGGGCACGATCGAGGTGGGCAAAATGGCCGACTTCTTCCTGATCCCGGGTGACCCGTCGGAAGACTTCAGGGCGATCAAGACCATTTCCATGGTTATGGCCGATGGCCGGGTCTATTTCCCGACCGAAATCTATCCGGAATTCGGCATCCAGCCCTTCACGGACATTCCCAACGTGATGGATGGCCGCTAATCATGTCGGCGGGGCCTTGTCAGGTCCCGCCGATTTTTCTGCTTGATCTTGTCCCGGGTGCAGCCATATCGCTTGCGTGTGCCCAGCTGGAGTTTTGCCCGTGACTGATAAAACCGCCGACAAGCCGTCCAACTCCCGCCTGCTGATTGATGCCGGCCCGATCGGTGTCTGGATTGTCGTCTACAATCTGTCGCGCTTCTGGTTTGCAGATCAGGCCATCTATATCGGCACAGGCGCCTACATGGTCGCAGCGACCCTCGCCATGTTCATGGCGATACGACTGGAAAAACGAGTTCCGCCGATGCTGGTGATGACGACTGTCATCGTGCTCGGCTTTGGCGCGATGGGAATCTGGCTGCAGGACCCGATCTTCATCTATGTGAAGCCGACCATCATCAACATGTTCTTCTCGTGGCTAATCCTGGTATCGATGGCCTTCCAGATGAATGTATGGAAGATCTTCTTCGAACATCTGTTCAAGCTGCCGGACGAAGCCTGGACGATTTTCGCCATTCGCTGGGCGATCTGGTTCCAGTTCCTGGCCCTGCTCAACGAGTTCCTCTGGCGGCATATTTCCGACGGTTCGGTTCCGGAGAGCGCGCGCTGGTTCGCCGAATTCTCGATCACCGAGTCCTTCTGGGCCAATTCCAAGCTGGCCATTCTTTTCCTGGGCATGGGTTTCATGCTGGCGCAAATGCCGCTGCTTTCCAAATACCAGGCCCTGGGTGCCGAGGATGCGGGCGAGGACAAAGACAGCTAGCGCGACAATCCGTATTCGGACGATTGTCATTGTTGCGTTATATTCCCGCTCTATAAGCCCAAGGGCATGGAGTGGAGTGGGATATGTCGAGTTCACAGCCTGACCCAGCAGACTTCAACCTGGCGCAGTCGCCGGGGCACCTGCTTCACCGCGCCCAACAATTTGCCGCAGAACGATTTTCCAAGGCCATGGCCGGCGCCAAGCTGACCCAGCGTCAGTTTGCTGTACTGCATGCAACGGCCGAGCGAGAGGGACTGACCCAGACCGAACTGGTCAAGGCAACGGGAATTGATCGCTCTACTCTGGCGGAGCTCGTCGCGCGCATGGTGCGCAATGGTATGCTTGTGCGTGAGAAACTGCCGGGTGATGCGCGGGCCAACGCCATTCACCTGTCCGCTGAAGGGCGCACCTTGCTGGAGGCGGCGACGCTCGGCGCGATGGATGCTGATGCGGCTATCCTTTCGGCCTTGCCCAAGAACAAGCGTGCGAGCTTCCTGGAAACCCTGCGCCGCATCGCCCTGACGCTGGAAAAGGGTGAAGAAGCCGCTGAAAAACTTCGCAAGAAGGAAAAAGAGAAAAAGAAGAAGGCGAAGAAGAAGGCCAAGGAAAAAGCCAAGGCCAAGGAAAAGGCCAAAAAGGCCAAGAAAGCCAAGAAAAAAGCCCGCAAACAGGAAGCCGCCGAGGGCTAGCGCTCTATCGCGCCAACTGGGCTTGGCGGTCCAGCATCGGATAGATCTGGTTGCGCAGGATATTTACGGTCACCGGGCCCTCGATATAGGCGAGCACTTCGCCGTCATTCGACAGGATCAGCGTGTACGGAAGAGAGACCTCACCAAACGCCCCGGCGATGGCGCCGCGTTCGGCCCGCATCAGTCCGGCATAGGGATTACCGACCTCGTCCAGAAAGCCCATCGTCTGGTCTGCAGACACATCGGTTGAGATGCCATAGATCGTCACGCCTTCGGCCTGCAGGGCCAGGAGGAGCGGCATTTCACTGCGGCAGTCGATGCACTCCGATGCAAACACGTTGAGCAAGCCGGAACCGTTCAGAGCAGTGAGATCGAAGCCGGGTTCGCCGTCCAGTGAGTCCAGAGTGATCGCGGGCAGCGGGGCTGTCGTCGGATTGGCCAGTTTGTACTGGTGCCAGCCAACAGCACCGGCCAGTGCAACCAGCACAATGGCTGCCAGGATCTGAATTAGCCGCATTACCCCTCATCCTCTTCCAGTTCGCGCAGGCGGGCATCAGCCCCGGCGCGTTCCAGAAGAGCGAAGACGATCAGCGCGACAATGGCAAGGGCTGACGCCCCCCAGGCACTCCAGACGTAAGGCGCATACCCGCCCATGGCGAAAAACTCGGTCATGATGCATCCTCCTCACGCTCGCGACGGCTGACCATGGCTCGGATGCGCTGCAGGCGCGTCCGAGTACGCAGGCGATAGAAGACCAGCCATGCGGCGAGCAGGGTATAGGCACCCATCATCAGGAAAAGCGGGATCAGCTGACTGCCGTCGATGGTCGGTCCGTCGGCACGGATGATCGACGCGGGCTGATGCAGGCTGGACCACCAGTCTACCGAGAATTTGACAATGACCAGATTGATCATGCCCGCCATGGCCAGGATGGCGGACATGCGGGCCGCCAGCGCCCGATCCTCGATGGCGGTGCGCAGCGCTATGTAGCCCAGATAAACCAGGAACATGACGAGGACGGATGTCATGCGAGCATCCCAGTCCCACCAGGTTCCCCACATCGGCTTGCCCCAGACAGCTCCGGTGATCAGCGCCAGGAGGGTGAAAACAGCGCCGATTGGAGCCATGACCTCGGCGGCGGCATCAGCCAGCGAGTGGCGCCAGACAAAGAAGATGAAACTCGCGCCGGCCATTGCCGCATATAGCGCTGACGCCATGTAGGCGGCAGGTACGTGTACGTACATGATGCGGATCGTCTCGCCCTGCTGATAGTCCGGGGGTGAGGCGAAAAACGAGTAGTACATCCCGAGCGCAAACAATATCGCGGACCCGATGGCACAGAGCGGGATGGCCCATTTCGCCAGGGCGTCAAATCGCTGGGGGTTGGAAAAGTAGGACAGCATGTCTTGCACTTACTGCGCGCGGGGCATGGGGGCAACTGTCCGAGTGTCGCATGCCGCGTCCCCGAAAGCACATCCTGTCCTGGGGGTTCTGCCTTCAATGCGTGAAACCCAGTCTCCAGCCTGGCGGGAGGATGGTCAGGCGGGCAAGTGACCCGTCTTCACATAGATCAGGCATCCCTCCTCGCTGAAGGGCGTGTGTTCGGACAGGTGCGGGTTTCGCAGCCAAGTGCCCTTGGGGTAGTCGCCCAGCTCGTCCTGGAACGTCCCATCCAGCACCAGGATTTCCTCGCCGCCCCAGTGGCGGTGCCGGTTGAACTGCGTGCCCGGTTCCCATTTCACCAGGGCGACGCTTTCCGTACCCGCCGTGTGCAGCGGCAGAACCGAAAGCCCATCCACCAGGCCGGGTGAGAACTCGGCGCTTCGTGTGTCTATCACCTTCTGGGCAAGGTCCATCGGGTCGAACTGGCGCAGTTTGACAAAGATGGTCGCACCCTCCTTGGTGAGGGGCGTGTGCGAGGAGCCCGGCGGATTGCGCACGTAGTGGCCCGCGGAATAGTCACCGCTTTCGTCGGAGAACACTCCGTCCAGGACGAGATACTCCTCGCCCATCTCATGGGCGTGAGCATCAAAGCTGGAATTGGGCGCGAAACGCACAATGGTCGTGGCGCGAGCTACTTCGTCGCCGATCCGGTCGAGCATCTGTCGCTCTACGCCGGAGGCCGGCGAAGCCACCCATTCGCGGTCTTCCGGGCGCAGGACAACACGTTCATTGAAATTGGAATATAGCTGCATGATCAAATCTACCTATCACGTGATAGGCAATGTGGTGCTTTCAGCGAGGGATTCAAGAGGCGGCGCGGAAACAGGCTGAATAACGGTGCTGGCGCTAGCCCAGGCGTGACCGCATGGCGGCGGCGATACCAAATGGCATCAGTGCCGATGTGCCCAGGGAAACCGCCAGTGTCAGCAGGACGGTCGCCCAGGCGCGGTCAAAATCACCGTCCAGTGCGGCGCGCCCGGCGCCCGCTGCAAAAACCAGGACCGGGATCATCATCGGTATGGCGATGAGAGAAATCAGCAGGCCGCCCCGGCGAACACCGGCGGAGAGCGCGCTGGCAAAGCCGGCGACCAGGGCAAGCGCCGGGATAGCGGACAGCAATCCGCAGAAGACGACGAGGATCTCGCTCCCGCCCAGCCCGTACATCATGCTGCCCAGCGCACCGATCAGTGGCAGCGCCCAGAGTGTTGCGATGGCCTGCCCCATGACCTTGGCAAAGGCGAGGACAGGAAGGCTGACAGTTGAAAGCGCGTAAAGCTCCAACGTGCCGTCAAAGAAGTCGTCGGCAAAACTGCGCTCGCCGAACTGGAGGACGGCAAGCAGGGCTGAGATTCCCATAATCCCCGGGCCGACCGTGACCAGTGTCTCGCTTTCCGCGCCAATGGCCAGCGGGCCAAGCGTAATACAGGCCAGGAAAAACGCTGTCGGTCCTGCTGCACCACCGCCGCCTGCCCAGGCAAGTCCGGCCTCGCGGGCCAGGATGCGCCAGAGCCCGCTCACAGCCCGCCTCCCAGTTCAAGACGCTGGGCCCCTGCCCAGTCCAGATCCTGGTGCGTGGCCGCAATGACGATGCCGCCACGGCTGCGATGCCAGGCCACAAGCTTGCCCAGACGATCGCGCCCGGCCCGGTCGAGCGGTCCGGCAGGTTCGTCCATCAGCCAGAAGGGGCGGTTCATCACCGCGAGACGGGCCATGGCGCCGCGCCTTTGCTGCCCTCTGGACATACGAGCCGGAGGTCGGTCGATCAGATGACCGATGTCCAGCGCCTTGAGGACAGGCATGATGACCTTGCCCGGCTGCCCGGCCATGCCTGACCAGAAACGCAGGGATTTGCGGAGGGTTTCATTCGGTTTCAGCCCGTCCGTATGACCCAGCCAGGCGATCAGCTCTGCCGGGTCACTGCTCTTACCGAGCTGGATATGGCCTTCGGCAGGCGGTAAAAATCCGGCCAGCGTGCGCAACAGCGTTGTCTTGCCCGATCCATTGCGCCCCGTCAGGAAGAGGGCGTCGCCCGGATTGAGCGCGAATGAGATATCCTCGCGCAGGATGAAATCCCCGCGCTTAAGGGCCAGTCCGCTGACGCTCAGGGATTGGGCTTCAAGATCAGACAGATCCGGAATTGAGGCGGTTTCATTCGTCATTGATGGCATGTCGCCCAACTTCCATGCCGAGGTCAACGCGAAGACTGTGCATTGCAGCAACGGGCTGGTGCGGCTAAAAAGCGCGCAATCGGTCACGACCGGATCCGTCCCTTATGGCGGATGCGCCAGTCCTTGCGACCGCTGCCTGCGCAGCGACGGCGCCACCCAATCATACGTGTGCCCGCCGTGATCACGGCGTGGCTTGATTTGGACATGAGGAACAGCAATGGCTTCTTTGGACAGTTTTTCCTGCAAAAGCACCCTCACCGCGGCCGGTGAAACCTATTCATATTTCGACCTGAAAGTGGCTGAAGCGAATGGCCTGACCGGCGTGTCACGCCTGCCCACATCGCTCAAGGTCCTGCTCGAGAACCTGCTGCGGTTCGAAGACGGAAAGACCGTCACCAAGGCCGATATCGAGGCCATGGCCGAGTGGGTCTCGACGCAGACATCCACGCACGAGATTGCCTATCGCCCGGCCCGCGTGGTCATGCAGGACTTCACCGGAGTTCCCGCCGTTGTCGACCTGGCAGCCATGCGCGACGCAGCGGGCAAGCTGGGCGCCGACCCGAAACGTATCAACCCCCAGGTGCCCGTTGACCTTGTCATCGACCACTCGGTGATGGTCGATTTCTTTGGCGGTGAGAACAGTTTCGCCCGCAATGTGGAGCGCGAGTACGAGCGCAATGGTGAGCGTTACAAATTCCTCAAATGGGGCGCCAAGGCGTTCGATAATTTCCGGGTCGTTCCTCCTGGAACCGGCATTATCCACCAGGTGAACCTTGAAAACCTGGCCCAGACTGTCTGGACCAGGGATGAGAATGGCGAAACCATCGCCTATCCCGACACATGTGTGGGTACGGACAGCCATACCACCATGATCAACGGCCTGGCCGTGCTGGGCTGGGGTGTGGGCGGTATCGAGGCCGAAGCGGCGATGCTGGGCCAGCCGGTCTCCATGCTGATCCCGGAAGTCATTGGTTTCGAGCTGACCGGCAAGCTTCCGGAAGGCGCGACGGCCACCGACCTCGTTTTGAAGGTCGTGGAAATGCTCCGCGCGCGGGGTGTGGTCGGGAAATTTGTCGAGTTCTACGGCGAGGGTCTCAATAATCTCTCACTCGAGGACGAGGCGACCATTGCCAACATGGCGCCGGAATACGGTGCGACGTGCGGTTTTTTCGCGGTGGACAATGAAACGCTGGAATACTTGCGCGCCACGGGTCGTGATGACAAGCGTGTAGCCCTCGTGGAGGCTTATTCCAAGGCGCAGGGCATGTTCCGACCGGAATACGAGGAAGACCCTATCTTCACAGACACGCTGCACCTGGACATGACGACCGTTGTGCCGGCTCTGTCAGGCCCCAAACGCCCCCAGGACTGGATCGCGCTGACCCAGGCAGCACAGGGTTTCTCCGACATCATGGAGAGCGAGTACGGCAAGGGTGATGAACGTGGCAAGTCTGCGCCCGTCGAAGGCGAGGACTGGGAATTCACCAATGGCGATGTGGCCATCGCTGCCATCACCTCCTGTACAAATACCTCCAATCCCTCCGTGCTTCTGGGCGCAGGCCTGCTGGCCCGCAACGCTCTGGCCAAGGGGTTGAGCACCAAGCCGTGGGTCAAGACCTCGCTGGCGCCGGGCTCCCAGGTTGTTACCGACTATCTGGAAAAGGCCGGCCTGCAGGATGATCTCGATGCGCTGGGCTTCAACCTGGTGGGATATGGCTGCACGACCTGTATCGGTAACTCCGGACCGCTGCCGCCGGCGATCTCCAAGGCGATCAACGAGAATGACCTGGTTGCGACTTCGGTCCTTTCCGGTAACCGTAATTTCGAGGGCCGTATCAGCCCTGATATCCGCGCCAACTATCTGGCCTCGCCGCCACTGGTCGTGGCCTACGCAATTGCCGGTACGATGACCAAGGACATCACGACCGAGCCGCTGGGTCAGGACCAGGACGGCAATGACGTATTCCTGAAAGATATCTGGCCGAGCAATCAGGAAATCACCGAGGCCGTCAGGGCGGCTGTCACGCCGGAGATGTTTGCCAAGCGATACGCAGACGTTTTCAAGGGTGATGAAGCCTGGGCGTCCATCGATGTTGCGGGTGGCCTGACCTATGGCTGGGATCACACGTCCACCTATGTCCAGAACCCACCCTATTTCGAGGGCATGACGATGGAGCCGGAAGCTCCAGGCGATGTCGTCGACGCCAGGATCATGGGTCTGTTCGGTGACAGCATCACCACCGACCACATCTCTCCTGCTGGTTCCATCAAGGCCGACAGCCCCGCAGGTCGTTATCTGCAGGAGCGCCAGGTACCGGTTCTGGAGTTCAACTCCTATGGTTCCCGCCGCGGCAATCACGAAGTGATGATGCGCGGCACGTTCGCCAATATCCGCATCAAGAACAAGATGCTGGACGGTGTTGAGGGTGGTTACACGCTGAAAGATGGCAAGCAGGTTGATATATATGATGCCTGCATGGAGTACCAGGCTGCGGGCACGCCGCTGGTTGTGTTCGGTGGCAAGGAATACGGCACGGGTTCCTCGCGGGACTGGGCTGCCAAGGGCTCCCGTCTGCTGGGCGTAAAGGCTGTCATCGCCGAGAGCTTTGAGCGGATCCACCGCTCCAACCTGATCGGCATGGGCGTTCTGCCGCTGCAATTCGAGGACGGTGTGTCCTGGGAAGGCCTGGGCATGAAGGGTGATGAGACCGTCAACATCAAGGGCGTGTCCGAGCTTGAGCCTCGGGCATCGATGACGGTCGAGATCACCTTCCCTGACGGCACGAGGAAGTCCGCCCCTGTTCGTGCGCGTATCGATACGGAGAACGAGCTGGAATACTTCCGCAATGGCGGCATTCTTCACTACGTTCTGCGCAATCTGGCGCGTGGCTAACGCCGTGGAAAGAAATCTCCCGCCCGTGTCACAGCCAAGTGATTGGCCGATGCGGGCGGGCGTGATTATCTAAGTCGCATGCGTTTGTTATCGCTCATACTTGCCACCTTCGTTTTCGCAGCCATTTCAGCGCCTGCGAAAGCCGGGGATGATTGTGACAACCGCCCTGTGCTAGTTGAGCTTTTCACCAGCCAGGGCTGTGGCCTGTGCCCGGAAGCCAACCGTTATCTCGGTGAGCTGGACCAGCGCCATAATGTCTTTGTTCTCGCCTATGCGGTGTCCTACTGGGACATGTATGGCTGGACTGACACCTTTGCCCGTCCGGAATATGTGCACCGTCAGCGTGCCTATCTGCCGCGACTGGATGTTCCGCGGCTTTACACGCCGCACTTCGTCGTGGATGGCGTGATGGACGCGCCGGGCTGGGATCGTGACCAGGTATCCGATGCCGTCACGGATCGTCTCAACGCCATGCCGGAAAGCCCGGATCTCTCGATCGAGGACGGACCGTTCGGCTCCTATATCGTGCACCTGGACGGCGAGGCGCCTGAAGAGGCGCTGGATGTCTGGCTGGTCGCCTACAAGCCGGGCTGGGCCACGGTCGAGATCGGTGGCGGCGAGAATGCCGGCACCGAAATGCTCCACTATAACATGGTGAAGTCCATCAGTTATCTGGGCAGCTGGAGCGGCGGCGAAGCCGAGCTCGTAGGCGAGAGCTTCCGCCACTATGGCACGGTGGCCATCGTGCAGGGCGCCAATGGCGGCCCGATCTACGCCTATGCCCACGCCGGCATGTCCGCCAGTGAAGGCGGCCGGACTTACTGATCTGGCAGCGAATTACCGCGGCGCGCGCTTGGCCAGGATCCGCTGCAGCGTGCGACGGTGCATGTTCAGCCGGCGAGCGGTTTCCGAGACATTGTGGTCACACAGCTCGAACACACGCTGGATGTGTTCCCAGCGCACGCGGTCTGCAGACATCGGGTTTTCCGGCGGTTCCGGCTTGTCGTCAGGGTGGGCGAGCAGCGCCTTGATAATGTCATCTGCGTCGGCAGGCTTGGAGAGATAGTCGACCGCACCGGCTTTCACAGCAGCAACCGCCGTAGCGATATTGCCGTAACCGGTCAGCATGACGACGCGACAGTCTGGGCGTGAGGCGTGCAGGCTTTTGACCACTTCCAGACCGTCGCCATCCTGCAGGCGCAGGTCACAAACGGCGAAAGCCGGTGGGTTGGCGCGTGCGACTTCCTTGGCCTCATCCACTGTCCCGACAGCAGAAACGATGAAACCGCGGCCCGTCATTGCACGTCCCAGACGTGTGCGGAAAGGGGCATCATCGTCCAGGATCAGAAGGCTCTTGTCCTCGGGCAATTCGTATTCGATGTCGCTCACAGTCAAACCTCTTTGAGTTTGTTCGGTCTCTTACTAGCGGAGGATTGGTCCCGCCTCCACCTTCTCGCGCGGCCAGACAATCGTGACCAAAGCCCCGCCAGCCGCGCTGGAATTTTCGAAGCGGACGATGCCGCCGGTCTTTTCGATCATCGTCTTGGCGATGAAAACACCCAATCCCAGTCCACCCTGGCCCGGTGTTCCCGACCGAGTCGTGACATAAGGCTCTCCGATCTTCGACAAGATCTCCAAGGTGAAGCCCGGGCCGTCATCGAGAATGGTCACGGTCAGGTCCGTATCGCTCCACTGCCCTTCGACGGTCACACGCGTGGCCGCGAAATCCACCGCATTCTCGATGAAATTACCAATGCCATATAGCAATTCCGGGATGCGACGCAGGACCGGTTCCGTGGCGTTTTCGAGGCTCTCGAGATGGACATCCACCATCGGACCCATGCCGCGCAGAGGTGCGGCCGCCTCTTCCAGAGCAGCCAGGAATTCGACCCGGTCATGGCGCTCGTCAGAGGCTGTTTTCTCGGCCGTCAGACGCTTCAAAATGTCGCGACACCGCCGCGCCTGGGTCACCAGGAGCTCTGCATCCTCGCGTAGGATTTCATCGTCCTTCAGCTCGCGCATCATTTCCTTCGCGGTGAGCTGAATGGTCGCCAGCGGTGTGCCCAGCTCGTGAGCCGCAGCGGCGGCCAGTGCGCCCAGAGCTGAAAGGCGCTGTTCGCGCGACAGGACGCTCTGGGTGGCCGCCAGAGCGGTGGCCATGGAACGTCCCTCCTGGCTGACCCGCCAGGAATAGACAGCCGTGAACGCGACCGCGACAAAGATGGCTGCCCACAGGCCGGTGATATACATGCCCGGAAGGGTCAGCTCTTCGCCGCCCAACCACGGCAGCGGCAGGCTCCACAGCCACATCGCGCCGGTGCCGGTCATGGCGGTGCCGGCGACGGGCAGCGACCAGCGCGGCGGCAGGGCGGCGACGGCAATGGTCACAGGCGCTGCCAGCATGACGACGAATGGGTTCTGCAAACCACCGGTCAGCATCAACAGGACGCAAAGCTGCAGCACGTCATAGGCCAGCTGCGCGAAAGCCTGCCAGTCCTGCGCGAATTGCTGCGGCTGCACGGCGAGGGTCAGCCAGGTGTTGATCCACGCGCTGGTCAGGATGACACCCAGACAGAATCCAAGCGGTAATTCGAAACCGAGCCCAAAGTGCACAAGCAGTACGGTCAACGTCTGCCCCACGACCGCCAGCCAGCGCAACATGACCAGTGTACGCAGGCGCAAACGGCCGAACACCGGTGTCAGGTGGGCGTCACCGCCATAGGGATCCCAATCTGCATCACTCATATTCGATCCTGTACATTTCCGTCATGCTTGATGGACATATCAGGTCGCCGCGCCTACTTTCGCACTTGCAGCAATCTCGGCTATGTTTCGGCATAACATGCTTTGCCGAAACTCGAACAGCTCAAGGACGATCAATGCAGTCTCTGTTGGAAGCAATGCGTAACGGCCTCGGCCGTCTGGCCGGTGCACTCGCCGGCAACCGCGCCTGGGTCTGGGTTCTCCTGGCCGCCCCGATGGTGATGATGCTGACCTTCCTGATGCTGGCCGCGCGAGACCAGGGGCAGGGTGACACTGTGGTGCGCCCAGCCGCGGTTCGTGTGAGTGGCGAGGCCGATATCGGCGGTCCGTTCACCCTTGTTGATCACACCGGTGCAACGGTTACGGAGCAGACCTATCGCGGTCGTCCGATGCTGATCTATTTCGGCTATACCTATTGCCCTGATATCTGCCCCTATTCGCTGCAATTGCTGGCCATTGCGCTGGATCAGATGCCTGAAGAGGAGCGGGCACAGTTCCAGCCTATTCTGATCACTGTTGATCCCGAGCGGGACACGGTGGAAGCGATGGCGCAATACGTCACCTCCAACGCCTTTCCCGACGGCCTGATCGGCCTGACCGGAACCCAGGAGCAGGTTGCTGCGGCGGCCCAGGCCTATCGTGTGGCCTATCGCCGTGCGGGTGAGGGAGATGATTATCTGATGGATCACTCGTCCATCGTCTATCTGATGAATTCGGAAGGGCGTTTTGTAGACATTTTCACCGACGGGTTTGACCCGGCGATGGCGGCCCAGCGTCTGCAAGACTTCCTTGAGGAAGAAGGCGCATAATCACGCACACAAGATGCGGACTGCGCTGCGGGAGGCTTGATGCTTTACAGTGTGTACGAAATGAACCGCCTGGCGATGACGCCATGGCGCGCCGCCGCCAATGCGACACGCCGCATGATGCGCGCGCCGTGGAACCCGATGGGTGAAACGGTTGCCGGACGCACCATGGCGGCTGCAGCCGAGCTGTTCGAGTCTGTAACCCGGCGTTACGGCAAGCCTGAATGGATGATCGACAACACGCTGATCCATGGTCACACCGTTGCCGTCGAGGAAGAGGTCGTCTGGTCGGATTCCTGGTGTGACCTCCTGCATTTCCGCCGTGATCCCCAGGCCCTGGTCGAAGCGCGCGGCAAGCGTGAGGATCGCAAGGTCCTGTTCGTGGCGCCGATGTCCGGACACTACGCCACCCTGTTGCGGGGTACGGTCGAGACCTTCCTGCCGGATTGCGAGGTCTACATCACGGACTGGCAGGATGCGCGCATGGTGCCAGTCAGTGAAGGTCGTTTCGATCTCGATGATTTTGTCGCCTATATCCGCAGGATGATTGCCTTTGTCGGACCAGACGTGCACGTGGTTGCTGTCTGTCAGCCGGGCCCGCCGACCCTGTCTGCGATTGCGCTGATGGCCGAGGACAAGGATCCAGCGCGTCCGGCGTCGATGACCTTCATGGGCTCGCCGATTGATACACGCAAATCTCCGACAGCTCCGAATATCCTGGCGGAGGAAAAGCCGTTCGACTGGTTCGCCCAGAATCTGATCCACACCGTGCCCGCGCCCAATCCGGGTGCGCTGCGCCGGGTCTATCCGGGCTTTCTGCAGCTGGCGGGCTTCATGAACATGAATCTCGACCGGCATGTCGACGCCCATTGGAATTTCTACAATCACCTTGTTGAGGGTGATGGCGACAGCGCTGAAAAACATCGTGTCTTCTACGATGAATACCTGGCGGTTATGGACCTGTCCGAGGAGTTCTACCTTCAGACGATCAGCGACGTGTTCCAGGAACACAAGCTGGCGCGCGGGATCCAGGAGCATCATGGTCGCCGCGTTGATGTCAGCGCCATCGAGGACATTGCCCTGCTCACCGTGGAAGGCGAGCGCGATGATATCTCCGGTATCGGCCAGACCCAGGCGGCGCATGATCTGTGTACCAACCTGCCTGAAGAGCTCCAGCTGGACTGGGTGCAGCCGGAAGTCGGCCATTACGGTGTCTTCAATGGTCGCCGCTTCCGCGAGCATATTGCGCCCCGCATGCGCGATTTCTGGGACGAGAAGGGTGGCGCAGCTCTCAAGCGCCGCTGAGACCACGTCCTAAGCAACAATAAAGGCCCACCAATCGGCGGGCCTTTCTGTTTGGGTGCGGTATCAGTCCGCCGGGTCGGCCGAGACGCTGATGCCGAGGCGATCAATATTCGGCTCGTCCTGTTCGGCAATCATCATCATGTCGCCAACCGTCGTCGGGCTGGTCGGACGCATGCCCACGGTGACAGATCCCCCATTGTTGAGGAAACCGGAAACGGCCGTCGTCAGCTCCGTCATCAGGGGCGCCGGGACAAGCGGGCCAGCGCTGGCTGCGCCCAGCAGGACGAGAGCGGACGCCTGGGCGCGCGCCTGTTCCGGAGCGATACCCTGCTGGCTCGCCATGGCACCGAAAGCACGATCCAGGATCGACTGGTCGGTGATGGAAAGGGAGAACTCATTCACTTGCAGGGCCGACATGGCGGCCATGGCTGCGTCCTCGGCTGCATCCTCGCCATATTCAGCTGCCTCGGCGACCATCTCTGCCATGAGGGCGGTGTACTCGTTATAACCCTCGACGTCCTGGCTGAAGTCGATGCGGAAAGCGTCCTCGACCACATAGTAATTGTCGCCATCGGTGTAGGTGCGGCCGCGCTCGGGCTGGTAGACCGTGTTGGTGACCGCGTGCATGTTCAGCTCGCTATAGCCAAGCATCATCAGGCCAGCGGCGATCTGGGCGCCATTTTCATGTTCGGCATCAGCGCTGAAATGCAGACGCTCTACTGTGGCGCTGGAGTGAACATCACCACGACGTTCCACATTTTCAGCCGTCATTGACGCCAGCGACAGCTCAATACCGCCGGCATTGAGCGCGAAATCACTCAGTACGAATCCCGAGAAAATGGCCGCCGGGTTCACGGTGGCTGCATTCATGTAGGAATTCATGAAAGCCGGCATATTGTCGTTTTCAATCGCCGTGAACCACTCATCCGTGGTGTCTGTGCTGATGCCTTCCACGCGAATTTCGCCCAGCGAGACATGGACCGGCTCATCGCCATTCTGTGCGTCGACCAGGAGGTCGTTCATCTCGAAACGGGCGGTATTCGAGCGGTCGTCGGCTTCAAGCACCATGGACCCGAGGCTCACCGTGGTCATCTCATCGCTCTCATCGACGACGCGCAGCCCGCGCAGGGCGACGCGATCGAACGGATTCTCACCCAGCTCGATATCTTCGTCGTCACCTTCGCCGAGATTGGCAAATCCCTCCGCGATCATGGCTGCGAATTCTGCATTCGGACCAACAATCTCGATCAGATCAATGGACACACCCTCACCGTCATCACCCGACGCGCTCATCCCGGACATCGAGAACGCGTCGAACATGACCCGACCGTCCGACGCGAGGCGGGGAGCGGAGAAGCGCATCTCGTCGACATGCAGTTCTTCGCCATCGAAATTGACGTTGAAATCATCTTCCCCGTCCTTGGCGGCTTCGCCGTTATCATCGTCATCCATGTGGAAGACGACGTTGGTGAAGATGTAATCGCCGCCGGAAAAGCGGCCGCGATCGAATGAAATTTCATTGACGTCAGATGTGTCCAGACCCATTGCGGCAATGGCTGCCTGGGCATCGGAACGACTCACGCGTGTCTGCGCCTCTGATACGGCGGAAAAAGACACGGCCAGAACCATGGCCGAAACGCTGGAAGCAAAAAGGGTTCGCACTGTTCTCTCCCTCGAAGTCACGAATTCAGTAGGGGCATACTACGTGACGTAGAGAGAAGCGGGCGGGGGAACGTCTCTCAGTTATTCCCGCCCAATCCAGAAAGGAAGGCTCCGATCAGATCCCGTTCCTCTTCCTCGGGCTCATCGGCCGGTTGGCTCGCATCAACCGCGGCCTCAGCCTGCATCAGCGTTGCGGACAGAGCATCGAGCGCGGTGCTGGTTGGGTCGGAAGCGAGCCCAGTGCGGGGCGTGTCGATCATATAGCGGTTGAAGATCGTGGCCGGAGTACTTCCGCCGGTTGCCCGTTCGGTCGGGGCGTTATCGTCATTACCGGTCCAGACGACGGTGACCAGGTCTGCGCTGAAACCGGCGAACCAGGCGTCGCGGAACTCGTTGGTCGTCCCGGTCTTGCCACCGATTTCCAGGCCCGGAACCGCGGCGCGTCGGCCGGTTCCCCAACTGGTCACGGCGGCGAACAGATCACGCATGTTGGAAAAGGTGCGCTGGTCCAGGACGCGCTCACCGGCCACAGGCGGAGCTTCATAGATGATTTCGCCGTCTGAGGTCTCGATCATCAAAATGCCATGCGCCTCGGCACGGCGGCCACCATTGGCAAAGGGCGCATAGGCTACAGCCATTTCCATCGGATTGACCTCATAGGCGCCCAGCGCCAGCGAGCGGTCGATGCGCAGATTGGTCTCGATCCCCATGCGCTGGGCCAGGCGGGCGATATGGCCACGCCCGGTTTCTTCGGCGATCTGGACGGCGATGGAGTTGGAGGAGCGGGCAAAGGCCTCGCGCAGGGTCATCTCGCCGCGATATTCGCCATTGTAGTTGGCAGGCTGCCACTCGCCGACCGCGACCGGTGCGTCATCACGCAGATCGTCCGGGCGCAGCCCGGCTTCAAAGGCGCTGGCATAGACAAAGGCCTTGAAGGCGGAACCCGGCTGGCGCTGGGCCAGCAGGACGCGATTGTATTGGGAATGTGTATAGCTGCGACCGCCGACCATGGCGCGCACGGCACCATCATAGGCGAGCGAGATCAGAGCGGCCTCGCCGGCGCCCCGGGCCGCTTCGCTGTCTTCCAGCGTGCTGGCAACGGCGTTTTCGGCGGCACGCTGGGCGTCGACATCCAGCGTGGTCGTGATGCGCAGGTCGAGTTCGAAGTCCGGACCTACAATCTCGCGCACACGCGGTGCCAGCCAGTCGACGAAATATTGGGCACCCGGGCTGGAGGCGCCACGGGAAACACGGATCGGGGTCGCTGCAGCGTCATAACGCTCGTTGGCCGAAATGCGCCCGGTCTGTTCCATCAGGTCCAGCACCACGGTCGCGCGAGCCGCCGCACGTTCGGCATCGCTGACGGGGCTGTAGCGCGACGGGGCCTTGAGCAAGCCTGCCAGCAGGGCGGATTCGCCCAGGTTGAGCTCGCTGACGGATTTGCCGAAATAGCGCATCGAGGCAGCTTCCACGCCCCAGGCGCCGCCTCCGAAATAGACGCGGTTGAGATAAAGCTCGAGGATCTCGTCCTTGGAAAAGCGGTTCTCCAGCCAGAAGGCCAGCATCATCTCCTGCACCTTTCGGCGCATCGTGCGCTCCGGCGTCAGGAACAGGTTCTTGGCCAGCTGCTGGGTCAGGGTGGAGCCACCCTGGACGACCCGGCCCGCGCGCAGATTGGCCCACAGCGCGCGGGCTGTGCCGCGGACATCAACGCCGAAATGATCATAGAAACGACGATCCTCGACTGCGAGGACAGCATCGACCAGATAGGGCGGCAGGTCATCGACTTCAGCGACGCGCCCATGGGCCGAACCCCGGCGCGCGATCAGTCGCCCATTCTGGTCGTAAAAGGCAATGGACGGCGTACGCTCGACTTCAGTGAGCCCCGAGGTGTCCGGCAGATCGCGGGCAATCGAAACGAGCCAGACGCCCAGCGCAACCGAGACAATCAGTGCGGCTACCGCGCCCAGTTTGAACAGGCGACCGATGAGGCTGGGCTGGCTGCGGGACTTGCGGCGGCGGGCAGTGGCGCGGCGCTGGGCAGGCGTGCGGCGTTGCTCGCTGCTGGGGCGTCGGTTCTGGACCGGCTTGCGTGCCATGGGAATTCCCGCTTGAGACCTGTGTTTACATGCATCCAACAGGGTTAATTCGGGATGAATCGGACCCTTAGCGCTTGCGCTCGAAGACAAGCCCGGTCACGATGCTGACAAACAGGGGCATCAAGATGACCATCAAGCGTTCTTTTCTGGTTCTTGCCGCAGCTTTTGCTGCGGCCAGCCTGTCGGGCTGTATTGCAATTTACGAGGGCGAGGACGCAGTTTGCCCGCATGGTGACCCCAATGAAGCGAGCTGGCCCTATTGTGGTCCGGCCGAGCCGGGTGGTCTGCCTAATGATGACGGCCCGCGTTACTGATCCTCGTCCTGCGGCGGAGCAAATCTGATCAACAGGGTTCCCGGCGTATCCGGGAGCGGTTTGCCGCTTCCGAGCAGGTGAAGTTTACCATTTGGCAGTTGTGCCAGAACGATGTCGCCTGCACTTGCGGGCTCTGCCAGACAATCTTCCAGCGTATAGCTTTCCGATAGGCGCGTGGCCCTGAATGTCCAGCCCTGCCACCAGTCTCGGGCCAGTCCTTCATATCCTCGACCCTTGCGGATGAGAGTGCGGCCCCGCGCGGTATATACGATGGCGCGGGGGTCCTCGTCCGTAGCCTTGTCGCTGGCTTTGCCGTCAAAGCCAGACAGCTGGAACACCCGGCTGCGACCCAGTTCCGGCGCATATTCCACACAGACCAGGGCGTTGTAGGCATCATTGTGGGTGGCTGACAAAAGGGCTGCGAAACGCGCGGGTTCCAGTCGCCAGTCCGCGGTTTCTGACAGGACTTCACCGTAATAGATGTCATGCCCGTTGAGCCGGGCCTGGCGCAGGCGCCGCCAGCCGATATCGGCAACGGTGACGGGGATATCCTGGGCCTTCAGCGCGTCGGCAAGGCCGAGACTCCACGGATTGGCACCGACGATCAGAAGCCGTTCCGGTCCGTCCTGGGACAGGCCGAGCAGTTTCGCCAGCGGGGCTACGGCAAACCCGCAGCCGAACACGCTGATGAAGATGGTCATGAACACAAGTGGCGCCAGGATAGCGGCGTCTTCACGTCCCACTGCAGCCAGCGAGGCCGCGAGGTGGCCGGCCGCGGCGGCTGCCACAACGCCGCGCGGTCCAACAACACCGATGAAGGTGGTTTCCTTGAGATCCAGTCCGGACTTGAACGTGGCCAGCGCAACCGAGAGCGGGCGAACGATGAGCATGAAGACGGCGATGAAGGCAAAATGCTGCGGACCGAGCGCGGAGAGGTCTTCCGGGCTGAGGTCTGCGGCGAGCACCACGAACACGCTGGCGACCAGGATGGCAGCGATGCCTTCCTTGAAGCGGCGCATTTCCTCGATCGAGGCGAGCCGCGAATTGGCGACGACGAGGCCGAAGATGGCAACTGCAACCAGGCCTGTCTCGGAGGCGAGTTGTTCAGCGGCAGCGAAACAGACCAGCACGGCGGCCAGAACCAGCGGTGCTTTCATTGGCTCGGGTACGAGACCGCGGCGGAAGGATTGCGACAGGCCAAGACCGAAGGCGAAGCCCATCAATCCACCGATCAACGCGCCCATGGTCAGGAAGCCGGCTGCGGCGACCCAGTCATGACCCAGCGCGTTCTGGCGGATGGCCTCGAACATGAAAACCGCGCCCAGGGCGCCAATCGGGTCATTGACGATGCCTTCCCATTTCAGCACTGAGGCGATGCGCGGTGGCAGCTTGGCCTGGCGCAGCAAGGGCAGGACGACGGTTGGACCGGTTGTGGTCAACAGCGCGCCGATCATGAAGGAAATGTCCCAGGCCAGCCCGGCGACAAAATGCAGGGCAATGGCCGTCAGCCCCCAGCCCAGCGGGAAGCCGAGAAATACCATGCGCCGCACCGGCGCGGATGCATCGCGCAGCTCGCGGAAATTCAGGGTGATACCACCCTCGAACAGGATCACCGCCACTGCCAGGGCGATCATGGGGCGGAGATATTCCTGGAAACTGGCCTGTGGATTGAGGATCGGTTCCCCAAACACCAGGCCGGCGATAGGCCCCAGCAACAGGCCGGCGCCCATCATCAGCACGATGGACGGCCAGCGCAGTCGCCAGGCCAGCCACTGGGCGACAATTCCTGAACCGGCGATGAGCGCGATAGTCAGCGTGAGGTCAGGCTGCATGTCTTTTAATGATCTCGTCTGATGTCGCGTTTTGATGGGAGCACCGCCGCTGGGGCGATGCGTGATATCGGGGAGGCCAAGATGGACCAGTTACCCTATGAAGCACAGACTGCACTTGTTTCCGCTCTAGCCGCAACTCTGATCGGTGGATCCGTTTCCCTGTTGGGAACGTCAACGGTCGCGACAGCGGCCCGGCTGGCGGCGGAGTTCGCCATTCGTCGCCGTTTCATGATGGCGCTCGGCCTCGGGGCCTTAGGCGGCACCGGAGCCTGGTTTGGCGGACTGTTTGACGGGACCGCGTCCCAGGTCGCGATGCTGCTTGGCTAGCTTTGACAGCTATTCCTCATCATCAGGATCGGCGTGCACAAACTCAAAGCCGATCTCGCGATTGCCGTAGGCGCCATGTTCGAAATGGTCGGATTGTTCCTTGAACCAATCGACCAGGTGGTCCTCCAGCTGAGCGAAGAGTTCGGTCAGATCCGCTTCGCCCATCGGCAGGGCCAGCGAGAAATGGCGACCGCCCTCAATGCCGATATCCATGGCCGGGCCATTCTTGGAACAGGTCAGGACAAGGCGCAGCCAGTCACCAGAGCGCGAGACTTTCACGGCCAGGCCAAAACTGATCGGGCCCAGGGGCAGAAAGCCTGTCCCTGATACCGAAAACGCCCCACTCTGATAGGATTGTGGTGCCCAGGCGCCCTGCGGTGGCACCAGATACACGCACTTGCCCGGCCCACCGAGATAACGACAGAAACCGATGGCGACATTTTCGGCGACGGAGCGGATCTGGGCGTAGTTGTCCAGCGCCAGCTCGCCATATCGGGATGCGGCGTCAGCCAGATCATCAAATCGCTTGCGTTCGGTCATGCGGGCCTCCTGTTGGGGAGGAGCAGGCTAGAGTGTGTGCCCGGAATTTGGGAGAGGGCGTATCAGCCCTGTCTCCGGTCCCTATCCCGGCAACAATCCTGTCGAGCCGAGAAGCCACACGCTGGCGACCGCACTGAGGAGCAGGAAGAGCGTCGACAGAACAGCTACACCCATATGTTGCCAGCCCAGTTTCGCCAGGGATTTCAGAGAGGTCTTCACGCCCAGAGCGGCGATAGCGGTGATCAGCAGCCAGCGCGAGGTCGTATTGGCTGCATCGCTGACCACAGCTGGAATAAGGCCGACTGAATTGATGGTCATGATGAGCATAAAGCCGATGACAAAGAGCGGAATGTGTACACCGCTACCGTTATCTGTGTCCGAGGGGCGGCGATAGGCCAGGGCCAGCATCAGGACGACAACCGGCAACAAGGCGACGCGCAGGAGTTTCACGAAAACGGCGACGTCCCCGGTCGCGTCGGACGTTGCATAGCCCGCACCCACGACCTGGGCGACATCATGAATGCTGACACCGATCAGGAAGCCGATCTGGGCGTCGCTGCTGTGCAGGGCGGAAAACAGCAGGGGATAGGCGATCATTGCCAGGGTTGAGAGCGCTGTTACAGCCACCACGGTGAACAGGGTGTCGCGTTCGGCTTCTGCATTGCGCGGAAGAACGGCCGCAATCGCCAGCGCAGCGGACGCCCCGCAAATGGCCACGGCACCGCCGACCAGCAGGCCGAATTGTGTCGACCGGCCGAGCAGTTTTGCCAGCCCCCAGCCGGCCAGGAGGGTTGCCGCTACCAGGGCGGGTGTCAGAACCAGAGTTTGCGGGCCCAGCGACATCAGCTGGTCCAGGCTAACGCGCGCGCCCAAGAGCGCCACTCCGATACGCAGGAGCGTCGTCGAACAGAATTCGATTCCACCTATGCAGGCGTCTTCCTCGAACAGGAAATGCATCGCCATGCCCAGAAGAAGCGCAAACAACATCACCGGCGCGCCATAGTGCGAGGCCAGAAAGCTCGCTGCCAGGGCGATGACCACACAGACCCCGGTGCCGCGTGCCCGCGCCGTCAGATATTCCCTGGCTATTGTCAGTTGATGCATGCAGATCCAACCCCCAGACGCACAGATGCCACGGATACTTCGGTTTTGCACGGCTTGTGAGCGTGCCGCCACCGATGATGGTTGGCGGAGGGAAATTGGTCCATGCCTGCAAGTGCTTCAATTTCCCCGGGGGCAATATAATGATTTCACGTCTTTTTCTGGCACTGAATGCGATCGCGACCGGTTTGATTGCATTGGCCTATCTGTATGATCCCAACCTGTTGCTCGCGCGATACGGTTTGGAGACCGGCAGCCCGGGCATGGATAATATGCTGCGCTCGACCTATGGCGGACTCTACCTTGTCTTGGCAGCCCTTTTCGCAACCGGTGTGTTCGTCGCCAAGCGGCGGCGGGACGCGCTGATCTTTCTGCTTCTGTTTATGGGTGGCAACGCAATTGGTCGTACGGCGAGCATTGTTTTCGCCGGCATGCCGCCGCAAAGCATTATGCCCTTGCTGGCCTACGAGGTCGTGGTGGCTGTGGTCGCTGGCATTCTGGCCGTGCGTTCACAAAGCCGCGACAAGCAGGGCGTCCAGAGCGGACAATAAAAGAAGGCGCGAACCTTTCGGTTCGCGCCTTCTTTCATCCGAACGGGTCGGATTAGTCAGCCAGCTGCAGGTTTACAGCTTTCGGACCCTTGCCACGCTTGTCGGGCTCGGTTTCGAAAGTGACCTTCTGGCCGTCTTCCAGGCCCGGGAGGCCGGAGGACTGAACAGCGGTGATGTGAACGAAGACGTCAGCGCCGCCCTCGTCCGGGGTGATGAAGCCAAAGCCTTTGCTTTGGTTGAAGAATTTGACCGTACCGTTGGCCATGGTGGGAACCTTCCCTGGATGCTACGCGCCGCGTCCGGGCGTACTTGTCGTGCGTGCTGCAGCGTCCTGCTGCACAATACGGACGTAAAAGTCGGGGAAGGCTGAGTTATTCTCATTCAGATCCGCACTCGAACGATCGGACCTGGTAGGCTATTCAGTATTCCGTCCGGCCCTTGGGCCGCCCGTGGGGACCAATGAGCATGCTTCCGTTCGGAACGCAAATGAAACTATTCTGTTCAAAGCGTCGCAGCCTCTAGTTGGCGGGCGCTTTTGCCTAACCAGAGCGGACCAATGAGCCTGCACGACCGTAATCAATATATTCTCGCCTTGGCCGCACTTCTGTTCTCTGCCATCGCGATGGTGATCGCTTTTTTCGAGTTGCGCTCATCGGACAAACAGCTTGAGGCGAACGTCTGGCCCTATGTCGACATGAATCTCAATCTGGAGGCTAACACCTTTTCCCTCCAACTGGAAAACAAGGGTATGGGCCCCGCGCTGATCCATGAATTTCGGGTGCGCCTTGCCGGTGAGGAGGTCGTCAATGCGGTGGATCTGGTAGAGGCGGCGGGCTATCCGCTGGCCAATCTGTCCATGTCAACTGAGACAGTGCCTGACTCGGTCCTCGCTGTTGGCGAGGAACTGGTGGCTTTGCAGATTGATGCCGAAGGGATCGGTCTCAATCTGCGCGAGCTGATCTCTTACATGGAAGTCGAGATCTGTTATTGCTCGCTGAACAATCAATGCTGGGACAATCGCGGTAGTCAGTCGTTCCGACGCAGCGTCGAGCAATGCGATTTCCAGCCCATCGATGTCGAGGGTGCCTTGCAGTATTTCGAAGATACCAATGACGATGCGGCGCCGGGTGCAGTGGATAACTCTACCGAAACCGAGGCGGATCAATGAGACGACGGCGTTTGCTCGAACGGTCGCAGCGAGCGCGTGAAACCCGCGACGGTCTCGGAGGCGGAGGTTTTAATCCTGCCGGCATGATCCGAATTGCCGGCTTTGGAGCGGCGATTGTCGTCGCCGTGGCCGTCTATGTCGGTTTCCACCGTAGCGGTGAGACGATCTATGACGGTCGCTGGGGCGTCATGGAGAGGCTGATCCGTCCCATCATTTTCGGTGCGAATGCGCTGGAACTGCTGGCCCTGGTCTTTGCCGGGCTGATTGCCTGGCGCGTCTGGAAAAAGATGCAGTCTTAGAAATTATTGCTGTTGCGCACCTGGTTCATGGCGTCCGCGGCACGGCCATGCTTGTCGTCGGGTGTGCGTGCGGGGCCACCCTTCCCGAACTTGGCCATGATCACGACAAAAATCGCGATAAAAATCAGGCCACCAGCAAAGAACATACCGATAAGCACTAGCAGATCCATATCGTCCTCCCAGCTTGTCTGTTGCGAGCCTAGAGGCAGGAAATACATCCGTCCATGAATTCCGCTCTAGCCAGGCCGAAAGCATGGGGTTATTGGCAAGCCTCCAATGTTTGGAAAATTTGTGCGCGAAAGGATTGAATGATGGGTTTGAAGGTCGCGGTATTCGGTGCAACGGGCGCTGTCGGCAAGGAAATGCTCACAATCCTCGCGGAGCGTCTTTTCCCGGCCGAGGAGGTTTTTGCCCTGGCCAGCCGCAAGTCCATGGGCGTTGAACTGTCCTATGGTGAGCAGACGCTGGTCTGCCAGAATGCGGAAACCTTTGATTTCTCGAAAGTCGATCTGGTGCTGATGTCAGCCGGTGGCGACCCGTCGCGCGAATGGTCGCCGAAAATTGCGGCTGCCGGCGCCATTGTCATCGACAATTCCTCGGCCTGGCGCATGGACCCCGATGTCCCGCTGGTCGTACCGGAAGTGAACCCGGAAGCGCTCGATGGTGTGTCCCAGAAGGGCATCATTGCCAACCCGAACTGTTCGACCATTCAGCTGATGGTGGCGCTCAAGCCGATCCATGATCGTGCCAAGATCAAGCGGGTGAATTGTGCGACCTACCAGTCGGTGTCCGGCGGTGGCCAGGCGGCCATGGACGAGCTGTGGACGCAGACCAAGGGCATTTATGTCAACGATCAGGTCGAGCCACAGGCCTTTACCAAGCAGATCGCCTTCAACGTCATTCCGCATATTGACACTTTCATGGATGACGGTGCCACCAAGGAAGAATGGAAAATGGTGGTCGAGACCAAGAAAATTCTCGATCCGTCCATCAAGCTGTTCGCCACCTGTGCCCGGGTTCCGGTCTTTGTCGGCCATTCTATCGCGGCCCACCTGGAGCTGGAAGAAGAGCTGTCGGCCGACGAGGCGCGTGAACTGCTGCGTGTCAGCCCCGGCCTGATGGTCGTCGACAAGCGCGAGGACGAAGGCTACGTCACCCCGGTTGAAAGCGTCGGCGAATTCGCGACGTTCGTTTCTCGCGTGCGCGAGGATCCGACCGTCGAGAACGGACTGGCCCTGTGGGTCGTGTCGGACAATCTGCGCAAGGGCGCAGCCCTCAACGCAGTCCAGATCGCGGAAGGCCTGCTCAATCGGGGCCTGCTGAAGGCTTGATGCGGCCTTTGTAACAAGAAGTGGGTCGCGCTTTGGTGCGGCCCTTCCTATGTGTGGGGCTCAAGTCGAGGAACCCCATGACCGCCATCGAGTCGCACAATCAACGCACTGCGCTTGCCGCAGGCCTGTCCGCCTATCTGATCTGGGGCGTTATACCGCTCTTCTTCCAGGTGCTCGACTTTGCCTCGGCAGCCGAGGTGGTCATGCACCGGGTGATCTGGGCCGTGCCTGCGCTCGGGATTATCCTGGCGGCGGCCGGCAAGCTGCGTGAAGCGGCCACGGCCCTGCGCAATACACGCGTGCTGCTGACCCTGATCGCGACCTCGCTGATCATCTCCGTGAACTGGTTCGGCTTTACATGGGCGGTGACCAATGGCCAGGTGCTGCAGGCCTCGCTGGGCTATTATATCAATCCGTTGATGAGTGTGGCTGTCGGCGTTGTCGTCCTGCGCGAACCGCTGGGGCCCTGGCGAATTGCTGCGATCGTGCTGGCAACGCTGGGTGTGCTCAACCTGATTATTGCCGGCGGGGAAGTGCCCTGGGTGGCGCTGATGCTGGCCACCAGTTTCACGGCCTATGGCTATTTGCGCAAAACCGTCGCGGTGGACGGTCGGGTCGGCCTGTTCTGGGAAGCGGTGATCATGACCCCCTTCATGCTGGCCGGGCTGTACTGGCTCGCCACCACGGGGGAGATGCATTTCTTTGACGGCGCCTATGAAGCGGCCCTGCTTATCTCGGCGGGTATCGTCACGGCCGTGCCGCTGATGTTCTACATCATCGGGGCGCGGGGCCTGCGCCTGTCGACCATGGGGATCATGCAATTCATTGCTCCGACCCTGCAATTTGTCATCGGCATGCTGGGCGGTGAACCTTTCACCACTGCACACATGGTCACGTTTGGCTTGATCTGGGCGGGCGTTGCGACCTTTACTTACAGCCAGTTGCGGCGTCAGGGCCGCGAGCCAGCCACGGACGCGAAATGACTGATTTTCCTGCCCCGACCCGCATCAAGACCAATGGTATCGAGCTTTCCGTGCACCTGGCCGGACCCGAGGACGGGCAGCCACTGCTGCTGGCGCACGGCTGGCCGGAGCTGGCCTATTCCTGGAAGAACCAGATCGGGGTGCTAGCGGATGCCGGTTATCGCGTGATTGTGCCGGACCTGCGCGGCTTTGGTGGATCGGACTGTCCGACCGACAAGGCGTCCTACACCATGGACACCCTGGTGGCTGACCTGACCGGCCTGCTCGACGCGCTGGGGCATGAGACAGCCGTCTTTGTCGGCCATGACTGGGGCGGGATCATCATCTGGCACGCGGCCATGCTGGCCAAGGTGCGTGTGGCCGGCGCGATCGGGGTCAACACGCCGCATCTGCCGCGTGGCTCGGAGCCGCCTACCAATGCCTTTCGCGAAATGGGCGGCGATGATCACTACATCCTGCGTTTCCAGGAACCCGGTTACGCCGAGCGGATCTTCACCGGCCGCGAGGATGATTTCTTCGCCTTCATGATGGGCAAGCCACCCGCCGCAGACCGGCTGGATGAGCTTTACCCCCACATCACCCATATTCCGAAACTGTTCGAGACCTTCACCGGGCGCGACGAGGCTGACATTGTCGTTGGGCCGGCGGACCGTGTCTATTACGCGGAAGCCTACCGCAAGTCCGGGTTTTATGGCGGCATCAATCTTTACCGGAATTTCGATGCCAACTGGGAACGCATGGGTGGGGTGGACCACCGTCTTTCCATGCCCTGCCTGATGGTTTCGGCCGATGCTGATTTCATGTTGCCACCGAAACTGGCGGGCTGGATGCCAGCGCTCTGCAAGGACGTCGAATTCAACGTCATCGAAGGGTGTGGTCACTGGACGATGTGGGAGCATCCCGAGCAGTTGAACGCGATCATGCTGGACTGGCTGCAGCGGCGCTTTCCTGCCTAGGCGATTGTATATCGCGCTCAACTTGTCGACATTTTGGGTGTGGAAAAGAGTAAGTAAACGCAACTAATTATTGAAACTGCTGTCAGTGCACCATAATCGTGGGCGTTAGACGAACAGGTGTCCCATGGCGGCAGAGTATCTTACGACCATTAACCAGATAGACCGGCTGGCTATTCTTTCAGCAGAAGGCGCCGTCACGGTTGCAGGTCTCTACGAGGCCCAGGACAAGCTGCGGCTTCAGCCTGAATGGCGCGCTGATCTTGACCTGCTTGTTGTCTTCCAGGCTGGAACGAGCCTGGAGCGCATCGATTTTGGTGAAATCAGCCGGTACGCCGACATGTTTCGTCAGTGGAACAGGCGTTTCAGAACCGGGCCCCATCCGATGACCGCGGTCGTCACCGATGCCGGGATATTCAACGCCGCCTGCATGATCTGGGCAGCGTTGCGCCGGGACAACTGGTTGGTTGATGTAGCGTTTCATTCCTCTAAGGAAAGCGCGATGCACTGGATAAACTCCAGCCGCAAGCTTGATGTGCGCAAGAAGGCCGTTCTTTCAGGAGGGGCGCCGGTCGCCTGAAGGCCTGCACACATTTCCGGGCAAGGGGCCGCGCAAGGCGGCTAGTCACTGTCCTGATCCGCTGCAACAGGCCGGCGTGGACGTGCAGGTCAAGATGTTCGATGCCCGCAAGGATGCCTTGGGCTGGCTGATGCCGCCGCTGGATTGTGATCGCGATCAGCCCGAGCTTGAGCTCAGTCGCTAGAGGCAGCTGTAAACGGCTTCGATCAGTCGCATGGGGCGCGGGTCACCCGCCAGGAAATGCTGTTGGCGGTTCATCACATACGCGCCGGAGAGGCGATTGACCGGGTCTGCAAAGGCGCAAGATCCGCCCCATCCCGAATGTCCGACAGTCTCCGCCACCGGCCCATAGAGTTGTGAGCGCGAATTGTGCATTACGCCAGCCGCCCAGGACAGATCGAATGGCAGGACTTTGTCAGGCCCTGCGACCCGTTCTTCGACGAGAGATTCCAGTGTCGCTTCAGACAGGAAACGATTGCCGTCGAGCTTGCCGCCCATCGCGTAGATGCTCATCAATCGTGCCAGCGCGCCGGCCGTTGCGTGTGCATTCGCCGCCGGGAACTCGGCCATGCGCCATTCCTTCGCGCCGCGGCGACCCGGGGAAGACCAGGCTTTCAGGAAGGCCAGCTCGCGCACCGGATTGACCTCGCCCAGATCGGGCATTTGCCGTGGCATGGCGTGTTCAGCTGTGCGTGCGTGTTCGCTTTCGGGCAGTCCGACATGGAAATCAATGCCCTTGGGCCCACAGATTTCCTCGCGCAGAATGGCGCCGATCGAGCGGCCGTCCGTCCGGCGCGCCAGCGCATCGGCGATGAAGCCATAGGTGACCGGATGATAGCCGGAGCCCTCGCCCAGCGGCCAGAGCGGTACCTGGCGAGCCAGCTTGTCCTCGATCAGTGCGGCATCAAACCAGTCGCCCGCGTCCATCGGTTCGGAGATGCCCGAGAGTCCTGCCTGGTGCGAAAGTGCCTGGGCGACGGTGACACGTGATTTCCCGCCAGCGGCAAATTCCGGCCAGTAATCTGCAACCGGTGCGTCATAGTCCAACAGGCCACGATCGACCAGCTTGGCCATGACAAGCGCCGCGATCGCCTTGCCGGTCGAATAGACCGGTATCAGCGTGCTCGCCGTCCAGGGTGCCGTCTTCTTGCGATCGGCAAAGCCGGCATGAATGTTGATGACCCGCTCGCCATCGATGCGCAGGGCGAAACCGGCACCGATTTCGTCATACTGGCGCCAATTGTCGGCAAAGACATCGCGCACATGTTCAAAACCGGGCGCGACATGGCCGTGTACATCGGGAAGCGTCGTGTTTGTCATGCCCGTTGGCTAACCTGTTCCGTGCTTCGCGATCAAGCCGGATGCCGCAATCAGTCCAGTGAAACAGCGCTGAGCTTGAGGTGTGGGTCGCGCAATTCCTGCTGGCCTGCAACTATGGGCAGTTCCGGCGACTTCCACTCGCGTGCGCGGGCGATGACCGAGGCCGTTGCGGAGACGGATTCCTCCAGCGCTTCACGCGCAGGCTTGCCATTGATTATGGCTGCTGTGAAGGCGGCCGTCAGCAGATCCCCCGTGCCCTTGGGCACATCCGGAAAACGGTCATGTTGAACCAGCCAGGCCTCGTCCTTGTCGATATACATGACTCCGATCTGGCCACCGCATGGCACCGAACTGACCAGCACCGGGCAATCCAGTGATCGTGCGGCGCGAAGCATGGAATGGGTATCGGTGAGCGTGCGACGGGTAATGCGTCCAAGTTCGAAGACATTGGGTGTGATCAGGTCCGCACGCGAGACCAGCTGGTCGATAATTCCGGCAGCGATGGCGTTGGAGACATAGAGGCCGTCCGGCGCATCGCCCATAATCGGATCGACGATCACCAGCGGTTTCTTGGCATAGGCGTGCAGTCCGTTGTGATGGCGGGGACTGTTGCGCACGACATCAATGACGGCACCGCTATCATAGATCTGGCCAACATCGGCGAAATAGCCTGTCAGGACGACATCTGTGAGTGCCAGCATCCCGTTATCGGCTATTCCGGAGAGTACGCTCTGGAACATCTCCTGCTCGACCGGGCCACCACCTGGTTCGCCCCAGCCCGGGTGTCGGCCAAGCAGAACTGTCGGAACCAGCATACTGTCTATGCCCGCTGCGTTGAGCACGAAGCGGGAATTGGCGCCGCCTACCATCGAGGCGGAAACATGAGAGGTTAGCAAAAGAGCCATCGGCATGAAATTTATGCTATATCGCTTCCTCTCTATTCGGAATGCCCTTCATGAGACGATTAATCCGTTCGGCGCTTTTTGTGCCTGCTTCCAAGCCTCGCGCGATCCAGAAGGCCGCTCATCTGGGCGCTGACATGCTGATCCTTGATCTGGAGGACGCTGTGGGTCCGGGAGAAAAGGAAGAGGCGCGTGAGGCGGCCCAGACTGCGATGCAGATCTGGAGTGGCGCCGGTGCAGTGCGCGCTATTCGCGTCAACGCACTGGATACGGAATGGGGGCAGGCGGATTTTGCCGCTGCAGCTCGAGCCGATGCCGTTGTGTTGCCCAAGGTCGAACAGGTCGGGGACCTGCACGAGGCGCGCGCGGCGCTCAATGCACACGGATCATCAGTGCCGATATGGGCGATGATCGAGACACCGAAAAGCGTGCTTGGCGTGGCCGCCATCGCAGCCGCCACGGGTACGGGGCTCACGGGGCTGATCGCGGGGACCAATGATCTTTGCAAGGATCTGCGATGCCGCCCGGACCGGGACCGCATGGCGCTGGTGCCACACCTGGCGCAGATAGTCTGTGCAGCGCGCGCCTACGGGCTGTATTCGCTGGACGGCGTTTACAATCACTTCCTCGACCCGAAGGGTTTCCGTAGCGAAGCCGAGCAGGGTCACGTTCTGGGGTTTGATGGGAAGTCGCTGATCCATCCCAACCAGGTCGATCTGGCGCATCTCTATTTCGGTCCGTCCCCGGAAGAATTGGAGCATGCTGCGAAGGTCGTTGCCGCCTTCGCAGCGCCCGAGAATGCCGGAAAAGGGGTGATTTCCCTCAATGGAGACATGATTGAGCGCCTGCACCTGGATGCGGCCAGAACCTTGCTGGCCATGGGTGGAGATAATGACGCCTGAGAGGTGTTTGAAAAGAAGTTGCAGCCCCAAGCTTGAAAACCACCCCCGTTAACGGCTTTGATCGGTATCAGATAAAGGAAGAAGAATGACCGATTCCACGACCATCTGGCACAATCCGCGCTGTTCGAAGTCGCGCCAGACCCTCGCACTCCTGGAAGCGCGTGGTGGCGAACTCAATGTGCGCGAATACATGGACGACATGCCGACAATCGCCGAGTTGAAGGACGTTATGGCCAAGCTGGGCTTCACGTCCGCTCATGAGTGGCTGCGCAAGAATGAAGCGGATTATCGCGAGCTCGGCCTCAAGGCGATCGAGGATGAGGAGGTCCTGCTGGACGCGATGACCAAATACCCGCGCCTGATTGAGCGGCCGGTTGTTATCCACGGCGACAAGGCCATGATCGGCCGCCCACCGGAACAGGTCCTCGAACTCTTCTAGCCTGCTGGCCGCAGGCTTCCGGCATATCTGGCAATCAGACCGACGAGCGGAAGACGCAGTTCGACATTGAACAAGTGCGCTCCGTCAGCACTGCGCTCACTGGCCGAAATGTGCGGACGCAGAGCCTTTGGCAGGGGCATTCGCCAGAGCCGGACACGGCGCAGCAGAAACTTGATGCCAGTCTCTGCCCCGGTCAGCGCGAAAGACAGGGTGAAGGGGCCAAACTGTTCGAGCAGCAAGCCGTCCCTTTCCCACTGCCAGGTCGCAAAGCGCTGTTGGGCATACCAGCGTTCCAGCAATTCACCGTCATTAGTGGCGGTCACCCGAACACGGGCGGGAATGGCTGTTCCTGCACTGGGCAGTCCGACGGCGGATGCCAGCAGCCGAGCGAGAGCATTCCCGCCGCGCTGGATATCGGCCTGACCGACCAGCTCGCAAACCGGTGCCGGACTGTGCAGAAAACGGGTGCTCTCCGGGAGTTCGGCCCAGCTCGCGCCCAGGATCTTCTCATACAGGTGTCGTGTCATGTAGGCGCTTTGCGGTTTCACAGCCCGCTTTCGGTTTGCCGGTAAGGTCCCGGCAGGCGGTCTTGATATCGGGATAGTTGAAACGGAAACCCGCGGTTTGCAAGCGCTGTGGGCGAACCCGCTGGCTGGTGAGGAAAAGCTCGGACATTTCTCCCAGCCCAAGCCGCAACAGCGCCGCGGGTATGGGCATGAGCAGTCCCCGGCCTCCAATCGCACGCATGACCTCGCCATGCCGAACCTCTGCCGGAGCAGCCACATTGACAGGGCCTGTCAGTTCCTGTCGGTCGAGCGCGAACTCGATGGCGCGCAGGGCATCGTGTTTGTGCACCCAACTCATCCATTGCTGTCCGTCGCCGAATTGCGGGGCGATACCGAACAGCCGGCCCAGGGCAAGCTTGGGAAACGCGCTGCCATCGCGACCGAAGATGAGGCCGAAACGCAGGCGGCAAACCCGAACCCCGTATTTTACGGCGTGACAGGCCTCATTTTCCCAGACCCGGCAGAGATCCGCGGTGAAAACTCCCAATGGCCGTCCGGCATGTTCGGGTAGAGGGGTTTCGCCCTGATCACCATAGGCGCCCACGGCAGACGCACTGACGAGGACGTTTGGCTTGTGTCGCAGTCGTTTGATCAAGGCGAGAACTGCACGCGTCGTGTCGAGGCGGCTGTCCAGAAGCAATTGTTTACGGCTGTGCCACCAGGGCATGTCAGCGACATTGGCGCCAGCCAGATTGACGATGGCGTGGATGCGTGTGTCGTCCGCCAGCAGGTCGAGATTGTCGGTGACATCAACGCGCGGACCGAATAATGCCCGGGCCTTGAGCGTGTCGCGGCTGAGCGCGATGACCCGATCGCCACGACCGGTCAGGCGATGCACCAGATCCTGGCCCAGAAACCCGGTCGCACCGGTAATGAGCACTGTGCGTTCGCTGGGGCGCAGGCGTGCCGGCTCAGTCCGACCCGCTGCGCGCTTGTTCAGGTCTCGCCAGGCGATGGCATCGCGAACACCCCAGCCGAACACGCCGATGGCGGCGACGGTGAAGAACAGGCTCCACAGGCCGCGATCCACAATGAGACCAGCGCCTTCAAGCTTGAACCAGTCCCACAGGATCGGCGTGAGCAGGGCCAGTACGACGCCATAATTGATCGCGAGCACTGTATGCAGCACACGCTCGAACGGGGGGAGTTTCCGCGTTCGGTCTTCTTCCAGGAAGTCCGCCAGGGTTATGACGATCTCGCCGACCAGAACGGCTCCGAACAGCAGTGCCAGCCACCCGTGGGGCTGAAACCAGGCAAAGATGATGAAGGCACCCGCATAAATCAGCTCACGCGCTGCATGCAGGCCGATTTCGGTGCGTGCAGAGACGCGCCCCGGCAGGGCCTCGGTAATCTCGTGATGCCAGAGATTGTCGAACCCGCCGAGCAGGACCTGCACGGCCAGCACGATGAAAAGAATGTCGAGGGCAGTCATCTCAATTCTCCGTTGGGTCTGTGCAAACGACGCTCTGGTCGAACACGCGTCCGAACCAGGGATGGTCGCAGGTGAGGTGAAATTCGAACCGGTCCTTGCCGCGCGCTTCATGGCGCACAGTGATGCGTCCGGGCGTTAGGATGTCCGGGATCGGAATGTGCAGCGGACCGAGATCAAGCAGGAAGGCGTCGCTGGTGAAGACCAGACTGCCGCCCTCCTCGCTCAGCTGTAGCCGCATCGAGACCAGCCTGGCGCATTCATGCAGGCGACCCTTGCGGTCGATACGTTTGGTAGAGCAGACGCGTTCGACCTTGCCGCCGGGGTGAATATAGTCGCGGATCCAACGCATGCCGCCCTGCGCGCGTTCGAGGCGGATACACGCGTCCAACTCACCGCGGCTGACCGGCAGGGGGCGTCCGAGGAGACAGCAGATCCACGCGATGCACTGGCCGATCGTGCTCGCGCTGAGCCTGGCCCGGCCCGGATATTCGCATTCCGTATTGGCGGCGAAACGCTTGCGGATGGCCGGATGCAATGCGCGCCGGGCTGGTCCGGGCAAGAGGTCCAGGACGGATGTGTTTTGTTCATTGTTTCCGCAATTTCTGTCTAAACAGAAATTGGTGGCCAAAAAAACACCCATCTCACCCTCCTACAAATCTGGCGATTCGCGTTCCAAGCTTCATGAGCTTGATAAGCGTGCCCTGGGGAACATCTCGCATCTGGCCGTACCAGTCGGTCAGATTGCTGACGAATTCTTCCATCCGCTTGAGCCGTTCCGCCGCGATTTTCGGTGTTTCGGGATCGTCGTCGGCGTAGGTGGCACACTCTTTCAGAATGGCCAGGGTCGGGTCGATTTCCCGCTTCTTGCGGGCATCCGCGATGGCCATCAACATGTCCCACGGCTCGTGTGTCGCGACAAAATGATCACGGCGATCGCCAAGCTTGTGCTCCAGCGAAACCAGCCCGAAAGATTGTAGTTCCTTCAATGAATTGGAAACGTTTGAGCGCGCGATCTGGAGGATGTCGGTGATCTCTTCCGCGTGCAGCGGCTCGTCTGCGAGATAGAGCAGGGCGTGGATCTGGGCGATCGACCGGTTCACGCCCCAACGCGCACCCATCTCACCCCAGTGGACTACAAATTTCTGCATTGGTGCGGAGAGTTTCATCGGTATTCACGCCTTTTCTGTTCCGACAGAAAAAACTGATCTATCGCGGATCTCAAGTGCCGTAGTGTCGCAGGCTGTCGCAAGCCCTCAACGTGAATAGCTTAAAAATGGAACCGAGGCGGGCAGGCGCATATGTTTGACCGCGTCACGCAGCTGGCTTCTCGAATACCCGCGTTCATGGCGGAGCGGGGCTCGGCTTGGCGATTTGCGAGGTTCGCGGCGAGCACGGAGCAGGATTGAATGTCCCGTCTTTGCCGTGACTGCAGATGCATCCACCACAACGCGGGAAGAGATGCTACGCATTGGTGCAAACGAGTTTTTCGCCAAGCCGGTAGATCTCGACAAGCTGGTCGACCGGCTTAAGCTGCACTTGCAGCCATCGGAACGAGTCTGAACCATTGAGCAAGCTATCTATCGCCGTTGTAGATGATGACCCGGTCGAGCTGGTTCTGCTCACCGAGATCGCCAGCGATGTCTGTGCAGATGCAGAGCTGAACGGATTCACCCGGGTAGAGGATTTCCTCGAGGTTGACGTCAACGCCTTCTCGCTCGTTCTGCTTGATCGCCGGATCCCGCCGCACAATGACTACTCCGAGACATTGCCCATGCTGGCAGCGGCAGGTTTTACCAATCGGGTCGTGCTGATGACAGCGCATGATCCGGGGTTGGAAATTGGCGATTATCCATTTGAGGTTGGCGGCCCGGTCGACAAGTTGGACCTGCTCAAGACAGAGGTCCTCAAGGCTGTGTTTGATGATCAGCCGCTGCCGGTTAACTGGTCAGTTCGTTCCTGATTGCATCCGCGATCTTCACCGCTTCATCCGCTCGCGCGCTGCCGCGTCTCCAGGCGATGCCGATCTCACGGCCGGCCACTGGCGGGTCAAAGGACTGCACGTTCAGACCCATGCGTTCTACCAGACCGGCTTCCACGGCCATGCGTGGCAGCAAGGTTGCACCCATGCCGGAACGTACCATCTGGACCAGGGTATGAAGGCTGGTGGCGGCAAAATCGCTGCGCGCTTCTCCGGCGCTACATGCCGCCAGAGCGTGATCTCGCAGACAGTGTCCGTCTTCCAGGAGCAGCAGCGGCTCGCCTTTCAGGTCTGAAGCCCTGAGCTGGCCCTTCTTTGCAAGCGGATGATCCTGGCTGCTCGCAAACAGGAATTCGTCCGACGAGATGGCATGGGTATCGATGCCCGGCGCATCGAAAGGCAAGGCCACGAGTGCTGCATCCAGCCGCCTTTCGCGCAGCCCGTCATAGAGCCGGGCAGTCAGGTCCTCGCGCAGGAACAGCTCCAGATTGGGATAGGCAGCGCGCAGGGCCGGCAATACGCGCGGCAACAGGAAAGGGGCGATGGTCGGTATGACGCCGAGCTTGAAACTGCCGCTCAGCGGTTCTCCGGCAGCTTGTGCAGCAGTGACCAGGTCCTCGGCCTCCGTCATCACTTTGCGAGCGCGTTCAAGCACGGCTGCGCCGGCTGGTGTCAGCGCGGCCCCCCGGGCGCCGCGTTCAACCAGAACTGTCCCGAGAATGCTCTCGAGCTCCTTGATCGCTGCGCTCAGCGTTGGCTGGGTCACGTGGCAGGTCTCGGCGGCGCGCGAGAAACTACCCTGTTCTGCAAGGGCGATCAGGAATTGTAATTGGCGGAGTGTCGGGAGAATCGTCATGCCATAGATATTCCCTATGACAATCCAAAAAACAATCCATTGGATTTGTGAGAATCGGTCAGGCATAACCGCGTCATCAAATGCAAACGGACCTGTTGTGGTTCATTTATATAGCTGGAGAAAAGCATGCTGGGCATTGGCGAAAAACTGCCGGATTTTGAGATTGTTGGCGTAAAGCCGGGCTTTAACGCTCATGAGGAAAACGGCGAGTCTGCCTTTGAGCCGGTGACGCAGGACAGTTTTGAGGGCAAGTGGAAGGTCATCTTCTTCTACCCGAAGGATTTCACCTTCGTCTGCCCGACCGAGATCGTGGCATTTGCCAACCTGGAATCCGAGTTTGCTGATCGCGACACGGTTGTCATGGGCGGTTCTTCCGACAATGAATTCTGCAAGCTGGCCTGGCGCCGCGAGCATCCGGATCTCGACAAGCTCGGCATGTGGCAGTTTGCGGACACGACCGGTTCCCTGATTGACTCCCTTGGTGTGCGCTCCGAAGAAGGTGTGGCCTACCGCGCCACCTTCGTCGTCGACCCGCACAATGTCATCCAGCACGTTTACGTCACCAATCTGAATGTTGGCCGTAACCCGGAAGATACGCTGCGCGTCCTCGATGCCCTGCAGACCGACGAGCTGTGTCCGTGTAACCGCCCAATGGGTGGTGAGACGCTTTAAATCGTCCCCCGGCTGATCCGCCCCGCATGTCGGATCAGCCATCGCCCCGGGTTCGGCCTGTCCCTGTCTAGATCCGAGCCTGGGGCTAATTTTTACACCTTATTGAAATTGAAACTCATTCGCTGGAGAAGATTTGGATGTCCATCGACGAACTCAAGAATGCGCTGCCGGATTACGCCAAGGACCTGAAGCTGAACCTGTCTTCCCTCGCTCGCGAGACCGTGCTGGATGATGAGCAGAAATGGGGATCCTTCCTCGCTTCTGCTCACGCAATCGGCGAACCCCAGACCCTCAAGGCTGTTACAGCCGAGGCTGAAGCTGTGCTGAGCCCGGAAGCGCTGACCGCCGCCAAGGCTGCCGCAGCCATCATGGGCATGAACAATGTCTATTACCGCTTTGTCCACCTGGCCTCGAACAAGGATTACGGCACGCTGCCCGCAAAGCTGCGCATGAATGTTATCGGTGCGCCGGGGGTCGAGAAAACCAGTTTCGAACTCTGGTCCATGGCGGTCTCGGCCATCAATGGCTGTGGCATGTGTATGGACGCCCACGAGGCCGAGCTGCGCAAGCACGGACTGACCACGACCCAGATCCAGGCCTCCGTGCGTATCGGCGCGGTCATCAATGCAGTCGCCAGTGTCCTGCGTGCGCAAGCCGTCTGAACGCTTTCACCTGCAGGAATTGTCATGATGAGGGTCCGGCTGTCCGCAGCCGGACCCTTTTTGATTCTGGCGAACATCCTTTGTGGCGGGCCCTGAGAGTGGTCGAAGACGCGGAAATTAACGCCTGTAGCGGAAAAATCTCATATACCCACACCTTCAGGTTGGGCTCAGGGCAGGTTTCCAGAATGCGAGTGCTGACAGGTGTTTACCCTGTTTTTGCGATTGCGACATCGGAAAAATTCCAGAGGCTCCGGTTACTCTTTGTTAGAAATTGGTGTTTCGCCTCTTGTTGAAAACTTTTTAGTCCGTACAATGAACGAATGTCGATGATTGATAAGACATTTGATCCCTGGCCCAAGCGCGCTCACCGTCGCGGACGTCCAGCGAGTGACTCCAAGTTCTGGTTCGGACGTGAAACCGGCTGGTCTGCCGAGCATTTTTGTGACCTCACCTGGATGGCGGTTTTGATGCCGGCTTTTCTGGGGCTTGGCCTTCTGGCAGCCTCCACCGTTCTTCCCGGCACAGACTTCCCGGCCTTCCTGCGTCTTGTCGGAGCAGGCTTCGTGCTCTTTGGCGCGCATCGTGGCGTCATGCGCCTGATCGCAGCCATGCGCGGCGCCGATTGACGTAGACCCTCCACACTTTAGTGTGCCTCCAGCAATTTCATTCGAAGGGTGTGGGCCTTTCGGAAAGGGGAGATGATGAGCTGGTGGTTCAAGATTAAGTTGTGGCAGCGCGTGCTCGTTGGCCTGGCTCTGGGTGTTGTTGTCGGGTTGGTTCTGTCCAGTGTGATGGGCCAGGAGGCCGCAGCCAGCTGGATCGATAGCTATCTTCGCCCGCTTGGATTGATGTTCATCCGCTTGATCCGGATGTTGATTGTTCCGCTCATCTTCACAACGCTGGTTGCCGGTGTGATGGCAATGGGTGACCCAAAGAAGCTCGGCTCGCTCGGCGTCAAAACCCTGCTCCTCTATTTCGGTACGACCTTTGTTGCGAACATCATCGGTCTGAGTGTCGGAACAGTGCTGAAACCTGGCGAGGGAGTTAGTTTCGCAGGTGTGGAACCGGCGGCCGCCGCGGCCGCGTCCCAGCCGGAGCCGATCATTGATCGCCTGCTTGCTGTCATTCCCGAAAATCCTGTTGCTGCTCTGGCGGATGGTGACGTCCTTGCGATCATCTTCTTCTCGCTCTTCTTGGGCGTGGCAATCTTGGCGACCGGAAAAGCCGGTCGCCCTGTTGGTGATCTCTTTAACTCCGCTTCGGATGTGGTCCTCAAAATCACTCACTGGGTGATGGAGTTGGCTCCGTTCGGCGTGTTTGGTCTTGTCGCCTACACGACCGCGAGCCAGGGCATGGAAACCTTGATGGCGATCCTGGGCCTGGTTGTTGCGGTCTATATCGGGTTGTTTATTCACGCCCTGGTGACGTACGGCTTCCTGGTGCGTGTTGTCCTGAATCTGCCGTTGATCAGGTTCTTCCGCGGGCTGACGGATCCGATTGCCGTTGCGTATTCGACGGCTTCATCGTCCGCGACTCTGCCGGTCACGATCGCGGCAGCATCTGATAATCTCGGATTGAAGAAATCGGTTGCGGGATCAGTCCTGCCCTTGGGCGCCACCATCAATATGGATGGTACAGCGCTTTATCTGGGCATTCTCGCCCTCTTCACCGCGCAGGCGTTCGGATATGACCTGACCCTGACCCATTACTTCCTGATCGCCGTGACCGCCGCGGCCGCTTCAATCGGGGCTGCGGGTATTCCGTCGGCATCCCTTTTCTTGCTCGCCACGGTCCTGAATACGTTTGGCGTGTCCGCGGAGCATCTGGCCTTGATCCTGGGTCTTATCTACCCCGTTGACCGCATCATGGACATGGCCCGGACGGCTGTGAACGTGACCGGTGATGCCGCTGTCGCTACGGCTGTGGCCAAATGGGAAGGTGAGCTGGACGAGGAGACATTCAAGAAGCCGGCTGTCGTCTAGGCCAGACAGATGAAGCTGCCTTCATCACGCGTACTGGAGTTGATCATCGCCGCCAGTGTGGTGGTCATCTCCGTCGCTTCGCTCTTTGTTGCGCTCTACCAGGGGCGCGTCATGGAGCAGACGATGAAGGCGAGCGTGCTTCCGGTCATTGAATACTCGACCGGCAATTTCGACATGGAGAGCGAAGAGCCGCGCATCACCATGACGCTGCACAATAACGGCCTGGGTCCGGCTGAGGTGCGGGAGGTGATCTTCCGCTACAACGGTGAAGAGTTTACCTCGCCCGGCCATCTCGTTTCGGTATGCTGTGTGGCCAATGCGGCCAGCCCACAGGAGGCCAGCGCGTATCTGCAGGATATCCAGATGCCGGTTATCACCTCCAACCTTCGAGGTCGCGTGATGACCCAGGGCCAGGAATTATTGATGCTCGCAGTGCCCGGATACTCAAACGAAGGCGCGCGCGGTGAGGTGTATCGCACGCTCGACGATGCCCGTTTCGAGGTGGAGGTCGAGATTTGCTATTGCTCGGTTTTCGATGATTGCTGGCGGTCCCGCTATCCGGATGCCGAGCGGTGGGAAGTTGCCAGCTGTATCCGTCGTCGCCCTCAGGACGGATGATGAAGTCGGGCGATTGTGCCTGTTTGAGAGCTTTTTGAGAGCTTTCCAGTTCCAGCCTGAACCCGAAGCGTTCGGCCAGGCGTCGTGCCAGGATCAGTCCGAGACCCGCGGCTACTGTGCTCTCGATACTATTCCCGCGCTGAAGGTCTTCAGTTGCTGAGCGGTCAGTCCTGCAAGGATGCCCTTCAGTCCCTGGTGTTTGATCCGGCATGCCTGCTTACGCGTATCTCTTCCAGGAAAGCGTGGAGCAGGCATGTCCGGATTGTTTCGTTTGATCGCCCTTGCTGGCGGTATCGGGCTGACAGCCCTCATCTGGTGGGCCGTCGTTGAGGGGGATTTCGGCGCAGCCGGGGACTGGTTGTTCAACCATCCCTGGGGAATCGTCACGCTGGCCGATCTCTATCTCGGCTTCCTGTTCATGGCAGGTGTTATCGCCCTCGTAGAGCGCACCTGGTTCGGGCGGATTTTCTGGATCCTGCCGATCTTTGTGCTCGGAAATGTCTGGCCTGCCCTCTGGCTGATAGTCAATGCCGGAAAGCTGGTCAGAACTCTTCGGGAATCGTCGAAAAATTGAGTCGAACTCGACGTTTATTTAGCCCTCATTGAGCACAAATCCCGATTTCCGGGCCTGGGTAGGGCGGTGTTAACGGAGTCAGGGTCGAATCGATCCTCGTTATCGGGAGGATTGTCATGACCAAAATGGTGTCTGGCTTTAAAAATCTGACCAAGACTGCGCTGCTCTGGCTGACGCTGTGTGCGATCGGCGCTTCCACCTACGGAGGCCTCATCGCCAGCCAACCCGGCCCGCGAACCCTGACGTTCGCCGAGACGGAAACCGTCCAGCCTGCAGCCCCGACGATGGCGTCTCTGGACTAGTCCACGACTCCTGTCTTGGCAGTTTTCTTGACTCTATGGGTATTCGCGCGTAAACGCCCGGCTTCATCACGCAAGCTCTGAGGCTTGTCTTACCTGCACATCTTCCCAAATAGGCCAACAGGGCCGGGAAAGGGAGGCAGGCGAGAACTCCGCTCGGCGAAGGTTTCGCTCAGCGGAGCCGCTTTGCATTGTTTGATCGAAACTTGAGGAAGGCGAACGCATGTTCGACACGCTTACAGAACGACTTGGCAGCGTCTTTGACCAGCTGACCGGCCGCGGTGTCCTGAGTGAAAAGGATGTCGATGTCGCCCTGCGCGAAATTCGCGTGGCGCTGCTGGAGGCTGATGTCGCCCTGCCTGTCGTCAAGACCGCGGTCGCCCAGATCCGTGAGCGCGCTGTCGGCGAAGAAGTCATCCGTTCCATCAAGCCGGGCCAGCAGGTCATCAAGATCGTGCACGATGCGCTGGTCGACCTGCTGGGTGGCGAGGGAGAGCCGGAAGGCCTGCAGCTGGAAGGTGAGCCGCCGGTCGCTATCCTGATGGCGGGCCTGCAGGGTTCGGGTAAGACGACCACCTCGGCCAAGCTCGCCAAGCGCCTCAAGGATATTCACAAGAAGAAGGTCCTGCTGGCCTCGCTCGACACCCGCCGTCCGGCGGCGATGGAACAGCTGCAACAGCTGGCGGGCCAGGTCGATGTCGGCTTCCTGCCGATCGTGGAAGGCCAGCGCGCGGTCGATATCGCCAAGCGCGCCATGACCGCCGGCAAGTTGCAGGGGTATGACGTCGTCATCCTCGACACCGCAGGCCGAACCTCGATCGACGAAGACATGATGGCCGAGGCGCATGCGATCGCCGCAGCCACAACACCGCACGAAACCTTGCTGGTCGCGGACTCGCTGACCGGCCAGGATGCCGTCGAGACGGCCAAGCGTTTCCATGAACGCCTTCCGCTGACTGGCCTGGTCCTGACGCGTATGGATGGTGATGGCCGGGGCGGTGCAGCGCTGTCCATGCGCCATGTAACCGGCCTGCCGATCAAGTTCCTCGGTGTTTCCGAAAAGCCGGACGGTCTGGACGCGTTTGATGCCAAGCGCGTTGCCGGCCGTATCCTCGGTCGTGGCGACATTGTCTCGCTGGTTGAAAAGGCCGCCCAGGATCTCGACCAGGAAAAAGCCGCCCGCATGGCCAAGAAAATGGCCAAGGGCAAGTTCGATCTCGAGGATTTGCGCGAGCAGTTCGGCCAGCTGAAAAAGCTCGGCGGTCTCGGATCGATCATGGGCATGCTGCCGGGCATGAACAAGGCGGCGATGGCCCAGGCCAATGCGGCCGGCATGGACGACAAGATGCTCTCCCGCCAGGAAGCCATCATCCTGTCCATGACCAAACAGGAACGCGCCAAGCCGGACATTCTCAAGGCCAGTCGCAAGAAGCGCATCGCGGCCGGTGCCGGTGTTGAGGTCGCGGACGTCAACAAGCTCCTCAAAATGCACCGCCAGATGGCGGACATGATGAAAAAGGCCTCCAAGAAGGGCCGCGGCGGTCTCGCTGGCATGCTCGGTGGTGGAATGCCGGGCGGCATGCCTCCCGGCGCTGGCGGCATGAACCCGGCGGATCTGGGTCAGGCGGCTGAAGACCTGCTTGGCGGCAAGGCACCCGGCGGTGGCAATCAGCTGCCCGGTCTCGGCTCCGGCCAGGCGCCACAAGGATTACCCGGACTGGGGGGCGGCGCGCCGCAACTCGGACCGGACGGACTTCCGATCGGATTTCCGAAGAAATAACGCGTAATTACAGACTACTAGAACCAAGGAATACCAAAATGGCTCTTAAAATTCGTCTCGCCCGTGGTGGCGCCAAGAAGCGTCCTTACTACCGCATCGTTGTGGCTGACAGCCGCATGCCGCGTGATGGTCGTTTCATCGAGAAGATCGGCACCTACAACCCGATGCTGCCGAAAGACGGCGAGCGTGTCACGCTGGACATGGAAAAGGTGAAGTCCTGGATCGCCAAGGGCGCCAAGCCGTCTGACCGTGTTGGCCGTTTCATCAGCCAGATCGACGCTGAAGTCTGGAAGTGGGAAGCCTCCAACAACCCGAACAAGGGCAAGCCGGGCGTGAAAGCTCAGGAACGCCTCGCCGAGAAGGCCGAGAAGGAAGCCGAGCGCAAGGCTGCTGAAGAAGAAGCCAAGGCTGCTGCGGCTGAAGCTGAAGCCGCTGCTGCTGAAGCTCCGGCCGAAGAAGCGGCTGCTGAAGAAGCGTCTGAGTAATTCAGGCCATTCAATCGTCATCCCTGCCCTGGCAGGGGTGACGTGACGAGGGTTCCTTATGGCCAAACCTGCCGATGATCTCGTTTTCGTCGCTGCCATTGCCGGTGCGCATGGTGTGCGGGGCGAATGCAAGGTGAAAAGCTTCACCGGAGAGCCGGAGGCAGCGTTTGGCTATGGGCCCTTCCTGGACGGGACCGGCAAGGTCCTGTTCACGCCCAAGCGCTGGCGTGTGGCCAAGGATGCCTTTGTTGTCGCCTTCAAGGAGCCGATGACACGGGAACAGGCCCAGTCCGCCCGTGGCACCAAACTCTACGTCCCACGCGAGGCCCTGCCCGAGCTGGAAGACGACGAGTTCTACCATTCCGATTTGCTCGGACTGAAAGTCCAGTCCCTGGACGGGTCCCCCATGGGCCGCATCAAGGCGATCCATGATTTTGGCGGCGGCGACCTCCTGGAAATCGTCGACACGCCCGACCGCAAGGGCGCCTGGATGATCCCCTTCACCGCAGAACAGGTCCCCCACGTCTCCATCACCGACCGCCTGGTCACAATCGCCCCTCTTGAAGAGGTGGAAGGCGACAAGGAGCGGGATGCGGAAGATGGCGGAGAATAATCCTCGAAACCCCTGGACCGCATCGGTTCTTACCCTCTTCCCGGGCGCCTTTCCGGGACCCCTGGGTGTATCAATTATTCAGACAGCTGCGAATCATGGGCTATGGGCGCTAGAAACTGTGGACATTCGGGATTTTTCCCGTCATAAGCACCGCTCCGTGGACGACACCCCGGCCGGCGGAGGCGCTGGTATGGTGCTCAGGCCGGATGTCGCAGCGGAAGCGATCGATGCGGTACAGTCTCGCTGGCAAGGTGAGAAACGGCCGTTGATCTATTTGACACCGCGGGGCAAGCCGCTCACCCAGGCCCGGGTTCGGGAATGGGCGGACGGTCCGGGTGTTGTTGTATTTTGCGGACGTTTCGAGGGCCTGGATGAACGGGTCATCGAGGCCCGTGAAATGGAAGAGGTCAGTGTTGGCGATGCCGTACTGGCCGGGGGCGAGGCGCCCGCGCAGCTTCTGATCGAAGCTTGTGTGAGATTGCTCCCCGGCGTGCTTGGCGACCCGGCATCGGCCGAGGATGAAAGTTTCGAGGGTGATCTCCTCGAATATCCTCACTACACCCGTCCGCGGGTTTGGGAGGACAGGGAGATCCCGGAAGTACTGCTCTCGGGGCACCATGGTCGGATTGAGACCTGGCGTCGGGAACAGTCGGAAGAGATTACGAAGGCGCGTCGGCCGGACCTGTACGAGAGGTTCAAGGGACGCAAGGAGAATGCACGATGAACATGATCGAGCAGCTGGAAAAAGAAGAAGCCGCCCGCGTCCTGGGTGACAAGGAACTGCCGAAGTTCGACGCTGGTGATACCCTGCGCGTACATGTCCGCATTAAAGAGGGCAGCCGCGAGCGTATCCAGGTCTTCGAAGGCGTTTGCATCGCGAAAAACGGCGGTGGCGTGAACGAGAGCTACACGGTTCGCAAGATCTCCTTCGGTGAAGGTGTCGAGCGTGTATTCCCGGTTTACTCGCCGCTGATCGAGCAGATCGAAGTCAAGCGTCGCGGCAAGGTCCGTCGCGCCAAGCTCTACTATCTGCGCGATCGCCGTGGTAAGTCCGCGCGTATCGCTGAGCGTACGACTGGCCACGACATCGAAAAGCGCGCTCCGAAGAAGAAGTAAGCGCCTTTCGCGTCACGCGATTACAAGAACCCGCTGGCTCAGGCCGGCGGGTTTTTTGTGTTTGTGCGTGTGATTGGTGCCCGCTCTGGCTTTGTAGCGTTCTTATCGACCCGCCATTCCTCCCCCTCACGGGCCGAGCCGTCTTGACCTCTCTGCCAACGCAAGTCCCAACTGGCGGCATGACCCAATCTCTCTTCATACTGACCGGATCCGGCGTCTCTGCTGAATCCGGGCTGGGCACGTTTCGCGATACAGATGGCCTGTGGGCGAAGTTTGACTGGCGAGAACTGGCGACGCCGGAAGCCTTTGCCAGCAAGCCTGAGCAGGTGCATGCGTTTTACAATGCGCGCCGCGCGGGTCTGAAGAAGGCCAGTCCGAATGCGGCGCATCTTGCCCTGGCTGATCTGGAGAGAGCCTGGCTGGCGCGGGGTGGCGAGTTCTTGCTGGTGACCCAGAATGTGGATGACCTGCACGAACAGGCTGGGTCCGAACGTGTTGTGCACATGCATGGCGAGCTGAAAAAGATGCGTTGTGAGCTTTGCGGCGAGGTGCATGAAGCCTTCGACGAGATCACAATGGACCTGCCCTGTCTCAATTGTCGCGAGGCGGGCGGGCTGAGGCCTCATATTGTCTGGTTCGGCGAAATGCCGATGGAGATGGACCTGATCTACGACCAGCTTGAGGCATGTGACCTGTTTGTCGCGATCGGAACCTCGGGAACGGTCTATCCAGCCGCCGGATTCAGCCAGGTCGCGAAACAGGCCGGCGCGCGCTGCCTGGAGATCAATCTGGAGGAAACCGACACCTCTCCCCTGTTTGATGAGGCCCGGAAAGGTCTTGCTACACAGGCTGTTCCAGCCTGGGTGGCAGACATGGTGGTCTGAGTCCTTAATAGAGGGTTAATGTATTTCGCAGGATTTTCCCGAAAATCCTGGCAGGGGAGTCCGGATATGCGTGTGATTTCGCCAGGAAGGCGAATTCCTGTTCTCCCTGGAGGGGAATTGGGGTCTGGCCTCATCAACTCTCCGCACGGTTCTCGATCCGGTGCATGTCGTCGTCTGACAGACCGAAATGATGGCCGATCTCGTGAATGAGGACGTGCTGGATCAGATGATCCAGACGCTCGTCGCCGCGCTGTACCCACTCGGCAAGAATGGGCAGACGATAGAGGAAAATGCGATCGGGGAAGGGTTGCGCCCAGCTGATGGATTTCTGCCCCATATCAATGCCCTGGTAGAGGCCGGAGAGCTGATAGGGATCACTCATCCCGAAATGGTCGAGAACCTCCTGTTCGGCGAAATCGGAGATGAAGATCGTGATGTCGCTGGCGTTCAGCCTGAACACTTCGGGCAGTGAGTCATAGGCCCTTTGGGCCATGATCTCGAAATCGGCGGCGCTGATCGCGCGTGGGTCGGATACTTGGTGCGGGTACATGAGATTCACATAGGGATAGGGGCGCCGGGTTCCAAGAGTGAACTTGTTTTGCGAACAAAGGTAGAACATACTGGCGAGATGGATCTCAACGACGTCGCCTCCGCCTCCAATCCCGATATCGATGACGCCCAGGCCCTGGCACGTGGCGCGGCGCGCCTGTTCTGGCAGCTGGGCTATAGCGCCATTCCCGAATTCATCCTTCCGGACGGACGCCGGGCGGATCTCTTCTGCGTCGGCCGCAAGGGCGAAATCGCCATCCTGGAAATCAAGTCCGGCGTTGCCGACTTTCGTGCCGACAACAAGTGGACGGATTATTCCGAGTATTGCGACAGCTTCTATTTCGCCGTTTCGCAGCGCTTCCCGCACGACCTCATCCCGCCACAATGCGGGCTGGTGATCGCGGACGGTTTTGGCGGCGCGATTGTGCGGGAAAGCCCGCTCGACAAACTCGCCGCCGCCCGGCGCAAGGCCATCACGCTTCGATTTGCGCGTGCAGCCGCTGATCGCGTGATGCGGTCCGGAGAGGACTAGGCCTCCGCCATTGCCTCGTTAAGCGCCGTGTCGAAATCGGCCAGGCGCGGTTCGAAACGCTGGTTCAGCAGTTTCACGATGGCAGGTGGCGCCTTGTGCGGCGAACCGGCATCAACGGGCGGGTGAGGATCATATTCCAGTCCGAGCTGGATGGCCTGGGCCATGCTCTCCCCCGCAATTTCGCGCACAATCGTCAGTGCGAAATCAATGCCGGCGGTCACGCCACCACCGGTAAAGAGATTGCCGTCACGGACCACACGTCCCTCTGTCGGTGTCGCGCCGACCCGGGCCAACTCGTCATGATAGCTCCAGTGCGTGGTCGCCCGTTTGCCCTGCAAGAGACCGGCAGCGCCCAGGATGAAGGCACCTGTACAGACGGAGGTGACATATTGGGCCTGGACGGCCTGGCGGCGCACGAAATCGATGAGTTCGCGGTCGCGCATGGCATCGTCGATCCCGAACCCTCCGGGAATGCAGATCAGATCGAGGTCCGGACAGTCCCCCAGGCTGGTGGACGGCATAATAAAGGGGCCGCAATCCGTCTGGACCGGCTGCATGGTTTTGGCGACCAGGTGAACTTCGGCACCGGGCAGCCGGTGCAGCACCTGCAGCGGACCGGTGAAGTCCAGCTGGGTGAGATCGTCGAACAGGACAAAGCCGATACGGAAGGGTGACGTCATGGCGCAACTCCGGAATAGGGGGAACGGAAACGTTCGCGGAAACGAACAGGACTGACGCCAAGCTGGCGTGCAAAGGCGCGATCGAGGCGTTGGCAGGAGCCGAAACCGGCCTCCTCCGCAATCAGGGTGACGGGCCGGTCTGTTTCGACCAGGGCGCGGCGCGCCGTGTCGATGCGCAGGCGTTCGACCAGCGCAGCGGGGCTTATATTCAGCTCTTCACGACACAGACGCGAGAGGGTGCGTCTGGATACGCCGGCAGTCTCGCTCATGGCGTCGACAGACCAGGGTTGCGACGGTGCCCGGCGAATGGCCTCGCAGAGCTTGCCCAGGCGCGTGCCCGGGCGCATTTGCAGATCAAGCTCGGTGGAGAATTGCGATTGCCCGCCCGAACGCATGCGCGGAACGACCAGGTGCCGGGCGATGGTCAGGGCAATGTCCCGGCCGTGATCCAGTTCCACCAGCGCCAGGGCGAGGTCGATACCCGCCGTGACACCGGCAGACGTCCAGATCTTGCCGCTCTGGATGTAGATCGCGTCCGTATCGACGGTGATATCAGGGTGGCGGCTGGCGAGTTTCTGGCTGTCCCACCAGTGTGTCGTGACGCGATGCCTGTCCAGAACACCGGCCGCAGCCAGGATGAAGGCGCCTGTGCACACCGAGCCGACCCGGCTGGCCTGCGACAGGGAGGATTTCACGCGGGCGGTGAGCTGAATATCTTCCAGAGCCCGGTCGATTTCGGGCAATTCGCCTCCGATCGCCAGCAATGTGTGGCCGTCGGGCAAGGCAGAGGAATAGCTTTCATCGGCCATGACGGCGAGCCCGGCGGAACTGAGGACCGGACCGACCTCGCTGGACAATACGCGCAATGAATAGGCATCCATGCCGAGGGCCCGGTTGGCGCCTGCAAACACGCTCATCGGTCCGGCCAGGTCCAGTAATTGAAAGCCGGGGTAGATCAGGAAGGCAATGGTTTGCGAGCTCGACATGCAGGCAGGATATCGCGCCGATGAGGTGGCCGAAAGTGCCTATTCTGGCCGATTTGGGACATGCAAGGTGCACTGGGCTGGTGCCGGAAACAGTGAAGGGCGGCCTGCGTCAGGCCGCCCTTCTCTTGGTCTGTCTGCTTCGTTTCGGGTCGTTCAGACCCGCAGCCCCGGCCTTGTCTCCCCGTCGGGAGAGAGCCGTGATGCTCAAATCCTTGCTGTTGAACGCCTAATGAGATGTTAACGGGGTCGGGTTTGCCCGGTGAAGGAATCGCTACCCGGCATAAGCGGACCCTTTCCACTCATCGTGGCGGGCCAGTTGGTGCAGGACGATCTCGCGATACGGAGAAACTGTGTCACACTTGCCTCGCAGCTGCCGTGCCGACAGATTGCGGGTGATGGAACGAGGTAGAGCGTGAACGAGCGTGCTCCGATAGAGGGTGTAAACCTGCAACGGCGGGTGGCGCCCCAACAGAAACGGTCCCAGCAGCGGATCCGCGAAATCGTCGAGGCAACCAAACGCCTGCTTGAACGCGGCGAAGGGGAGTCGATCACGACCAGCGTTGTCGCGGCTGAAGCCGGCGTGCCTGTCAGTTCCGTCTATCGCTACTTTCCCAATATCTACTCGATCCACCAGACCCTGCTGGAGGAGTACAAGTCCGCGACCGATGACATCATCGGCGAGCGCCTGAATGATCCGGAAGAGACGGAATGGCAGGTCAGCCTGACCGGTATGATTTCGGGGTTGCGAACGCTGGTTGATGAAAACCCGTCCTATGGCGCGGTTTTGCGCCTCACCCTGACAACACACGAGCTGCGCTCGGTGCGGGAGGAATGGAATCTGCGTCTTGCAGACCAGCTCGCCAGCCGTTGGCGTGATGGTGCTGACGGGTTCTCCGGCGGAGATCCGGACCTGGTCGCCCGCATGACTGTCGAGATTTATTCGGCCGCAGAAATCCTGATGTTTGAAAATCGGGAAAACGAGAAGAAGGCAGAAGCCATCTTCAACGAGGCGCTAATCGCGCTCCGGCGTTATCTCGGCAATTACCTGGAATAGTTCAGGTCAGATCTCGCAGGATCCGGTCATCTCCGTGATCCAGCGCTCGACGAGTTCGAGCCCCTCTGCGTGCACGGTTGAGCGGCCGAGTTCCGGCATCATTTCATCCGGTTCCACATTGTCGATACGATAGACCAGGATGGAGTTTTCCGGCTCTCCGGGAACGATGTCATAGGGGCGATTGCCTGTGCCGCTACCCGCCGCGATAGGCAGTTTGCAGACCCCCAGATTCGGGCCGAAAGGTGTATCCGGTTCTAGGAACAGACCGGAGGTATCGGCTGGACCAACCTCGCTGTGGCAATGGGAGCAGTTCACGTCGAGATAGGAGCGGGCCAGCTCATCGAGGCTGGCATGCTCATCTCCCCAGGCTGCATTTCGGGGCACCTGGGCCAAATCTGGAAGGCCTTCCAGGAAACCGACGGTTTCAAGCCGTTCCAGCTGGTTTTGTGGAATGTTCGTATAGGCAAAATCCCGATTGATATGCCGCGGTTTCGGGCCGATGGGCGAGATCGCCCGCGAATTGGAATCTGGTGCATGACAGCCGGCACACTGATTGGTGTTGGGCATCACATAGTTGAAGGCTTCCTCGCCGCCGTCCTCGGCCACCAGAGTCATCGGAATCACTGCACCTACACGATGCAGGCGCGCTTCGGTCTGGTCCTCGTTCCAGCGGTAGGGCAAGGCGACCCAACCGTTCTCGCGGTGCACCAGAATGCGGGTCTCAACCAGGCGAACCTGGTCCATAGCCATGCGCCCATCCTGGAAGTCAGCGCTGGTATCCTCGGTACGAGCAACACGTTCGCCCAGCTCCCCATCTATGCGAGGATAGTAAAAGGTCTTGGTGATCACCGTTCCAACCGGAAAATCCAGTGTATCGCCCTCGCGATAATGGGCCGTGGTTCCATCGGGCATCCAGATTGTGCGCAGCTTGTGTGCATAGTCGGTGAAGAGGGCGGTATTCATGTCATAGGCGACGACATTTCCACCCAGAACCAGATCGCCACCGGACAGACCGACTTGCCCCCAATCCGACAATAGCGGCGGATTGCCCTCTGCAATATAGCGCGCTTCCGGTTGGCCAGTGCCGCCACAGGCGGCGAGTGCCAGCGCCAGCGAAGACACGGCAAGGGATCGAGGGAGGGTCGTCATGTCGCGGTCCTAGTCGAGCCAGTTGAGGTGACTGGCGGGCAGTGGATCCAGCGTGCAGCGATAATTCTCGGTGTCGACGACCGGGGACCCGAACCCGTTCGGGGCATCCGCGTTGAGGACATCAACCTCGTCGCTGACACAGATACGAAGCTCCGCCGGCATTTCGCCGTTCACGAACTTTCCTTCATCGATATAACCGTCGAACAGCACGTCTGGTAGCCGTCCGGTCAGTCCGAACATCATGACTTTCAGCGCGTTGAGGTCCAGACCGTCAGGGGAGTTACCGCCACCGGAATAGGTGTTGTCATGGATCCAGATCCCCTCCGGGTAAGCGTCGAAATCCGACTGCACCGCACTGTCTGCATAGCCGGTCGTGTGCAGGCTGGAGATGATGATATTAGCCGTGTTGTTGTCGGCGATGCGATTGTTGAAAATCTCGACCTGGTCGTTGGAGTTGATGACGATACCCGAACCGGCCGGAATACTGGCGACCGGCGTGCCGGCATGCCCGAAATTCTCGGTATTGTTCTCGAAGACGTCATTGTCGTAGACACGCGTCTGGTAGCCCGGTTGGGGCAGGTTGGGCATGTTGAAGACCAGGATGCCGCCCGTATTGTTCGTCGCGACATTGCCATAGACGTCCGCGCCGATGCAGTTCTCGATCTCGATCCCGGCGACATTGTATTCCGCACGGCTGTTGCGCACGGTCACATTGCGCGACTGGCCGACATAGATGCCGGCATCAGACGCACCGATGGCGACCGTGTCCTCGACCAGGACGTTCTCGGACTGAACGGGATAGATGCCATAGGCGCCATTATCGGTGGAATATCCATTTGTCCATTCAACCCGAACGCCTCGGATGACAACATTGGTGCCGCCATTGACCTTCAGGGCGTCGCCTGATGTGTCCTCAATCGCCAGGTTTTCCAGGGTGAAATCATTGGCCGTGACCAGCAGACCTTCGGCACCCGCGACCTGCCCCTGGAAGTTGAGGATGGTTTCGTCCATGCCAGCGCCGCGAATGGTGACGCCGTCAACGGTGAGCATGAGAGAGGAGGTGAAGTGATAGACACCTGCCGGAATCTCGATCACATCGCCTGGCTGTGCGTCGATCAGCTGTTCCAGCAGCGTATCCTGGTAGCTGGCGTCAGCCTGGGAAACATCGCGGCCCTCCTGGCCGGAATTGCCACAGGCAACCAGCGCCAGTGCCATCGCACTCGTCATTAGAAGTCGTTTCATGTCTGCTTGCCTCCCTCGCCGGCAGAACCTGATCATCTCCCATAGGTTCACACAGAGCGAGGGCGGGCACAATCGAAAAAACAGAACAACATTCTGTTTTTGATGGGGTAAAAATCTCATTCCAAGCAGTGACTTGCGAATGAGCCAATCTATTCTGTGGTGTTTATCCGGTAAAGCCTGGCGCGGTAGGTGCACACAGGACCAGCTGGACCAGCTCCGCCTGGGATCGCACTTCGGTCTTCTGGAAGACGGCACGGAGCTGTGTTCGCAGGGTCTCGACACTACGCTTGGTTTTCTGGGCAACGGTTGCCAGGCTATCACCTGCAGCAATGCGCGATGCCAGCATTTCTTCCTGGGGCGACAGGCCATAGGTCGCTGCGATCTGACTTGAACGAACCGTGGTGATCGGGTCACGGTCCGAGAGGCAGATCACGATCGCGGGGCGCTGGGACGACCAGGCTCTGGCACTTTCCTCGCCCTGGTTTGCCGGACGCGATATTGAGACACTCCACGGCTTCTCATTATCCAGCCCGTAGAGCTTGAGCAGACGCGGTTCGGAGTCTTCCTGTGAGGAGAGCAAGTTCTGCAAAGCGGTCTGGACGGTCTGGTTCTCAGAACTGTCGCATCCATAAAGCCGGTGATCGCGGACGGCGAGAACGCTGTCCAGGTCGATAAGGCGCCGACCTGTTGCATTGGTGTTGATGACCCAGCCAGTCCTGTCCAGAGCAATCAGGCCAAAGGGAAGATGGTCCAGCAAAGAGCCACTGAACAGGAGTTGGCTCTGGATGGCGCAGACGGTTGAATGGGCGACCGCAGCCTGTTCCAGCGCTAGGTGCAGGCGCCGCATCATTTCCGCGGCCGCAATCCGTCCATCTTCGTCCAGATTGCCTACATCCACACCCAGTGCACCCTGGACGCCGCCCATGTCGAGCAAGGCCACGATCGAGCGGCTAACTGGAAATCCGCCGAAGGTTTCGCCTGATGCAAGCAGCGCCCGGACCGAGAGCTTGGCATTGTCCTCAATGAGGCTAACCGGAGTTTTCGGATATTGGGCGTGAACGCCTTTCCAGCCGGCCGTCTTGGGCGTGGTGGCCTTGGTGAAGGTCGACGGGCTGACGGCATTGGTGCGTTGCCAGTCATATTGTTCAAGGTATTCCGAGTTGGCATCGCCCAGGAACAGGCGCAGGCGTAGAGGCCCCTTCATCAGTGCGGAGAGATCGCGCAATGCAATCCGCCAACCACCTTCTTGCAGGGCAGCGGACGCAAGACTGCTGAGCGCTTTGGAAAACAGAGCGCCGTCACCATCAAAATCAGGCGACACGGAACCTCTTCGGTCCAACATGACCGATTACTCCCCCCTCGCACAAAAATATCCAAGCGACGGCGATTACCGTCCGTGCTTACCCCGTGAATTATTGTGCGCAGTGACCAAACTTGAACCAATCATGAGACTGCTAACAGTTTTCGCAACTGGATGCCTTAGAATACAAAAAAATTGTCCAGAGACTACCCCAAATAGGTTAGTCGGGTCGCTTTTCAGGCGAATCCTCATCCGAACGGGTCAGGAAAATAGTCTCTTAGCTTCCTGATTGCATGGCAGAAAGCACGCTTGGGGAGTGATCTTCCAGCCAGCCCACAGGTTGTTGTGCGGCTTCCAGAGCCGCCTGCGCGCGAACGCTGACCGGCAGTTCTGGCCAGGTTGCCTCGACCAGGGTCAGGCGCCAGCGGCGAAACTGCCACTGGCCAATCGGCATGCGCTGATAGGAGCGACCTAGAGCGGTGGATACAGATATCGGGCTGTCTCCAGCGACCAGGCGGGCATAGGCCAGGCGGGCCCAGTTTTCACCATCCCTGTCTTCAAGCCGGAGTGAGCGTTCAAGAGCGAGCACGGCAAATTCCGGATCGTATCCATCTACGCGCAGGGCGCGTTCGCCCACGGCGGCATACCAGCTCGCCGAAGCGCCCTCTGGTAGTCCTCCGGCCATGCGGACTCTGAAGGCGGTGTCCGACATCTCTGCCATCGACGCGCCATCGGCCCGTTCAATGGCAGCGAGACCCGACCAGGCGGCAAAGCCTAACAGGCCAAGCGCGAGACCAGCGCGGGTCACAAGGTTCAGCAGCCGCTCAGTTTTCATGGCTTGCCCCCTTCACCGAAAGTCCGGCGGCAAGTCCGATGATCCAGGCGAACCACCAGGCGACCATCGGGATTTCCAGCGCGTAATCCACCATCCCGTGAGCGCCAACCAGCATTACGATGCACAGTGTCGCGCGCAGATAGGTGGTGCGGCGCCTGCGTCGGAATAGTCCCATGAAAATGCTCAGCAGGATCGGCAGCAGGATGAAGGCCAGCAGGGCCGTGCCGACGATGCCAGCCTGGATCAGCCATTGCAGATAGACATTGTGTGCCGCGCCCTGAGTCTGCAACAGGTCGGCGTTCTCCGGGGTGACGATCAGATCATTGACCCACGCAAAACTGCCCAGGCCGTGACCAAAGACTGGTTCCAGATCAACGGCGCTGGCATAGGCCTGCAGCAACACAATCCTGGTGTCGTCCTCGCCTGCGCTGGCGAGGCGGTCCTGCAGCAAATCACCTGAGGCGAGGAACAGCGCGCCAGCGACCAGGATCAGGATGCCGCCAAAACTGCTGACTTTGGCAAGCGACAAGCTCAGACGACCCCGCAGCAGGCGCGACAATACCTCCCATAACACCAGAAACAGCAAGGCCGTGCTTGTGGCCACGAGCCCGGCGCGTGATGCCGATAGGATAACATTGGAGAAGGCAAAGAGCAGGAAAGTGGTCGGGAAAAGTCCGCGAACGACAATGCGCTCCACTGTCTTGAGCGGATGCGCGGCGGGTGCTGAAAGGATGCGGCTGAGCTCTGCGGCGCTCATGACGGCAATGATGCCGTAGAATGTTGCCGCAGTGTTCGCCGACAGGAAGGGCGCTGCCAGGCGTTCGGAATGGTAGGGGCGTGGCCGCCCGAAGCTGAACTCGGGGTCCAGTGCGAAATCCAGGAAGGCCGCTACGGCCAGGGCGCCGCCGGCCCACAGGCTCCACTGCCAGAGGCGCTCGACCAACCGCCCGTTATGCCCGGCAAGATAGCCGACCAGGCAGATCGCACCGCTCGCGCCCAGCGCTGCGTATTCATGCACGCCGGAGGACAGCCAGCCCTGGTAGCGCGCGAAGCCGATGAAGGCGACATAGAAGAACGCTCCGACCAGCGGCAGCTGGATGGGGCGCTGCGGTGAGAATATCACGGCCAGGGCTGCGAGGAGAAAGGCAATTCCGGACAGGGCCAGTGTGGCGGCCGGTGTGTCACCGCCATAGAGCGGAATTGACGCCAGCGGCACCACCAGGGGTGATGCCCAGACAAGACTGGCTGCCAATGTTGGTGCGCGACGCGACATTCGAGCTCCCCCAGCCCGTTCGCCTAGAAGAAACGTTCTGCGATCCGGATTGTGTCACCAGGCTGTACGCGGGTGGACGCGGAAAGGCGGATCTGCTGAAAATCCTCTTCTCCGGCACGCTTGATGTAAACGGTGTTCTGGCGCGCGCGATAGGTGAAGCCACCTGCTGTGGCAACCGCGTTCAGGACCGTCAGGCCGTCCGTATAGGGGTATTCACCGGCGGTCTGGACTTCGCCGAGAATGTAGTAGGGCCGGTAGTTCAGCACCGCAACATTGACGCGCGGATGATTGAGATATCCGTCCAGAAAAGCTGTTTCGACCGCCTGCTCGAATTCGGGAACCGTCAGGCCCCCCGCCTGGACCTGGCCGATCAGAGGCAGGGAAACCGAACCGGTGCCGTCAACCTGGAACTGGCCGGAAAGCGAGGGCTCGTCATAGACGGTCACGCTGATCTGGTCGCCGGAGCCGAGGACATAGACCGGCTGACCCGCTTGTGCCTGGGCCTGGGCAGTCGGAGAAAACAGCGCGAGGCCGACACTGGTCAGCGAAACAATCAGGAACAATACAAATGCGCGAGCCATTTTCCCCTCCCAGACAATGGAGTTAGCTTGTAATTGAGATTATCAGCCAGCCGCCTGAACCGGCAATGAATTTGTCGATGTCGCGGGTTCAGCTGATCGGGCCGATCTGGCTTCCAGCGCAATGACCTGCATCCAGGCGAGCATCATGGCGCCGCCGAAGATGATGTTGAACGAGTTCAGGACCGGATTGAAGGCTGCAAAGACAATGAAACAGCAGGACATGGCGGCATAGGTCTTGCGGCCGATGGCGCTGAGGCCTCGCGGCGCCAGGGCGATGGAGCTGATCCAGGCTGTTGCCAGTAAGATGCCTGGCAGGCCCAGACGAACGGCCATGTCATAGATGGCACTGTGGGAACTCAGATACAGCCGGGAATCGCCGCCTTCCGATACGACGCGCCAATCGCCCACGCCGAGTGCGTAAAACTGGTTGCGGATGTATTCCGTGCCAAAGCCGACACCGAGCCCGTTCGACTGGACCATGGCGTCGACCGCATCGCGCCACATGATCGCTCGTACAGCCGCATTACGGTCGATTTCCCAAAGGTCCGAAGCATAGATGGGTGCCAGGATGAGCATGAGGCCAATGACAGACCCCACGCCGATGACCACCCAGTTTTCCCGTGGTGCCAGGCGCAGCGCCAGCAGCGCCAGGGCGAGGATCTGGTGGGACGAAGAGGCCGCCATCAACAGGTAGATCATGATAAGCGCCAGATCGATCCAGATCGCGCGACGCTCCCTGAACAGGAAGATGATCAGCGTCATCATTGTCGCCATCGACTGGTTCTTGACGTCATACATCAGCCAGTAGAAATCCTCGTCGGTCAGGAAAAGCATCGCCTGTTCGTAGAGGTAGAAGAATATGGTGAGGGCCAGCGCGCGCTTGACGATGAAGTCACGGTACCGCGTGAACAGGCCGACAAACACGGTCGTCGCCAGCGCCAGTGACGGAATGGCCAGCCAGTGACGCAGCGCAGCCTCGGTCTCGAAATAGCGTGTCCAGGCTTCCGGCATCAAACCCATCAGGGACAGGGCCAGGATAAAGAGGCTGTAGCCTACCAGGACAACATAAATCCAGTTCACGAAAACCCGACGCATCAGCACGGTTCCGGCAACGCACAGGCCCAGCACAGCCAGCAGTGGCAAGGACCCGAACGGGCGGAAGGCGTCGAAGCTTTTGGCGTAGAAAAACACCGGGATCGCCAGCAGGGCGACCAGGCTGATCAGGCGAGGTGTATAGCGCAGGGGGAGACCGGTCATGCCGGTGGCTCCTTGCGCATGAGGGCCTTGCGATATCCCGGATAGAGAACAGCGAGGTGGATCAGAGGCACGGCTGCCAATCCAAATACCGCACCGGCCAGCCCGAAATTGAGCAAGAGCGGATAGGCGACGACCGCAAGGATGCCGACGGCCGCGACATAACCTGCGAAAATAGCCTGTGTTTTCCCGAGAATTCGCAACCCGAAGCGGTAGATCAGATTGATGAAGTAGAAGACATAGATCAGACCGTACCAGCGCAGAATGTCCGCGTGAGCGGTGAAATCCTCGCCAAACACCATGCCCAGCCAGAAGGCCGGGGCGACAAAGAAAATCAGGGCAACACCCAGCACGGCTCCGGTGCCATAAAGCAGATAGGACGTCAGCATTTTGTCCAGGCCGACGCTGCCATCGGTCTGCAGCGCCCGGCTGCCGCGAGACGGCAGGAAATTATCAAGTGCAAAAAACGGAATGTGCAGGATACCGAGCAGGGACTGCGTGGCCTTCAGGGCGCCTGCATAGGCTGGCCCCAGCAAGGCGCCGGACAAAAGCGTGAAAATGTTGAGCGCTATCCACTGGAGGATGGCGGTGCCGGCCATCCACTTTCCGAACTCCCAGTGCAAGTCATTGATCGCATTGAACTCGGCTCCAGGCGCCTGGATTTTCGGCAGGGAAAAGAGCGCCGCCAGGCAGCTGAGGCCGGCTGTAAGTGCCGTGATCCACAACACTGTTGTGACAGAGAGGGTTTCCGCTGAGAAGGCCAGCAGAACAAGCAGAAACAGAGGTTGGCCGAGATAGCGCACGCTATCAACCAGGGTCGCGACAAACGGCTTGTCGACGGTGAAGTAGAGGCGCCGGAAAAAATCCTGCCACTGGGTCGTTGCAATGCAGGCAGACAGTGCGGCGGCCATGCCGATATTGGGGATTTCCTGCATGGCCATGGTCGCAACCATGGTGACGAAGGTCAGCAATGTAGAAGCGCCCGAAAACACCAGCTGGCGTATCATGACGGCTCCGAGCAGGGTCGGGCGGTCTTCTTCATTGGCTTGGGCGCCATAGGTGAGCAGGGGTGTGTTGATGATTGCGTGCTGGATATTCTGGATGAAGACCGCGATCAGCCAGATCAGGGCAAACATGCCAAAACCTTCCAGGCCGAGCGCGCGGGCAATCAATACACCGGTGAGGAAATTCGAGCCGGATACGAGCGCCTGGTCCATCAGCGACCAGTTGACGTCTCTGTATTCCCGGGCCAGGGCCCACAATCGTGTCAGCACAGTGAGCGACTCCTTAAGGAGCGGTCGTTCTGCGTCGTCGCCAGAGCCGCGCAGCCAGAAGGGTTTCAAGTCCGGCCAACATGACGAATCTCGGAGCAAGGATCAAATAGCGTCGCCACAAGCGTTTCGGTTCGGAGTAGAGGCGGTGTGCCCATTCCAGCATGGATTTCTGCATCCAGCGTGGTGCGCGCTCGACTTCACCGGAGTGAAAGTCAAAGGCGGCGCCCACGCCGATCAGCGTGCAGGGCAGGCGATCGCGATTGCGCGCCATCCAGAATTCCTGCTTCGGGGAGGACAGTCCGACCCAGACAATGTCGGCCCCGGATTCCACGATGCGCTCGATGGTCTCGCTTTCCTCCTGCGGCGTTGGCCGGCGGAAGGGCGGGCATTCCGTGCCGACGATCTGCACACCGGGGTATCTCTCCTCCATGCGCACCTTGAGTTGATCCGCCACACCGTCCTTGCCGCCGTAGAAATAGTGTTTCAGCCCGTTTGCCTGGGCGCGTGACATCATCAGCTCGAACAGGTCGGGGCCACAGGTGCGGCTGACATCATAGCCACGAAGCCAGCCAACGAGTGCCAGGGGTGATCCATCTGGCGTTACCATAGAGGCCTGAGTGTGAAGGGCCTTGAACTCGGGATCATCCTGGGCGTGGACCAGGCTGGGCGTATCGCGAATGCAGACAAAGCGTCCCAGCTTGTCCTCAGACCAGGTTTCCAATTGGTCCGCCGCGCGATCAAGTGAGGTCGCGCTTATGGCTATGCCCAGAATTTTGAAGGCGTTACCGGTCGCGACCTGGCTTTCGCCATCCTGATTGCGTCCGTCTTCGAGATAGATATCAGCCACGCTAAACCGCCCGGGTCCTGTGAGTTAACAGTCCGTAAAAGGTCTAGCAGCGAGCTTGAATGCGGTATTAACCCAATTGGGTGATTTCGGGGCAGGTATGGCGAAAGCGTGGCAGGGTCTAGCTCTGGATCAACCTGGCACCGCGTTTGTCCAGACGGACTGCGGTCAGCGTGTTCGTGATATAGGCGCCGGTATCTATGCCCAGCCTGTATCTTTTACGGGTCGGCTTCTTGTCAGCTGAATGGCCGTGAATGACGAAACGCTCGAAGCGACCATTGAAGCTGAGAAACGGTTCCCGGATCCACATCATGGTCTTGCTGGACTGTTCCCCAAGGGGTGTTTCCGGATCAATACCTGCGTGCACAAACAGATAGGGCTCGCGGTCAGCCATCACCGGAAGACTTTCCAGGAAGGCGAGGTGATGGGCTGGCATGTTCTCACGTAATTGCGCCTGGCACGGCGCCCAGTCGTCCGGATTTGTGCGCCGTTTTGGAAGCGAGACTCCATAGGACGCAAGCGTCTCCACGCCGCCATGTTTGCCCCACTCGGGACCGATTTGGTGATCGTTGAGGAATGTCAGGAGGGTCTGCTCGTGATTGCCGCGAAGACAAGTGAGGCGAATGCTGGCGTCAGGTGCGCCAGCACTCAATGATTCCAGTACATCCCGGGAGTAGGGTCCACGATCGACATAATCCCCCAACAGGATGATTTCAGCCTCGGAATCGCCCTTGTCCTTGCGGATTTTTGTCAGGAGCCGGGTGAGCAGATCGTGGCGCCCGTGGATATCGCCGATTGCGTAGATCAGCCGGTCACAGCGCGGCATGTTCCGGGCTTTGCCTTGCAGGCCTCCTAAACCGAACATCGCGCTCTCCCCTCACGTGTATGCGCGCATCGTGGCCCGTTTTCCCAACCTGACGCAAGTATGAACGCCGCTGCCGAAAACACGTCTCATTCCGGTCGAAATCCGATCTCGTTTCGAAGTTAACGTCTCTTAACCCATTTGGGTGAGGTGAGATGAACGGCCAGTTGATACCTTTTCTTAACTTTTTCGGGACGCGCACACGAGCGGGGGCTTTGGGGTGTGTGCACCGACGGCAGTCGGCTGCAGTCGGCTGCAGTCGGCTGGTTCTCTGCAAACGGGGGGTAAGCATGCGCAATTATTCGCATAACACTCGTCATGAGCTGCTTCGTTATCGCAAGGCATTGACGGTTTCCGCGGCAGCCATGGGCGCCGCCTGCCTGTTTGGTGCTCCGGCCTCTGCCGGCGGTGTCGCGACCGTCGACTGGCTGGCGGATCGTATCAAGACCGTGCTCGAGCAATTGCCGTTGGATTCCGCTGAGTGCGAGATCGAGGCGGCCGTCCAGCGTGTGCTGATCGAGGCCGATGTCGATGGCGAGACCGAGTCCCGCGCCCTTGCCCAGGTTCAGGCCGATGGCGTCTGTGACATGGATGAAGAGTGCGGCATGGTCTTTTATGACGCTCTGACCAATGTCGATCTGCTCCAGCCCGATGATATTGATGGTTATGAGTTCGACAGCGATGTTATCACCAGCTGCGAGGCGCCGGACCCGTGTGCATGGGCGCCTGATTACGTGCCGGAGCCCGAGCCTCAGCCGGAACCAGTGCCAGCGCCCGAGCTGACACCAGAGCCAGCCCCTGAGCCGGAACTTGAGCCGGAACCCGAACCTGGGCCCGAACCGGAAGTCGTCTTTATACCCGAGCCCGAACCCGAGCCGGAACCCGTACTGGTGACCGAGTTGCGCGATGTCGTCGACTCGCTGGCCAGAGATGCAACCCAGTGTGAGTATGAGGCCGCCTTGCGGACGGCCCTGCGTACTTCGGGCGCGTCTGCGCCGGAAGAGCGCCATGCGCTGACTGTCGTGCAGGCAACTGCCGCGCCTGTCGTAGCCATTCGCAATGCCCTGACCTATGTCCGCATCCACCAACCGCGCGGCAATGATGGTTATTCATCGGAGACCGGTCTGGGAGATGACGAGATCAATCTGTGTCGTCGTTGGCCGGATCACGAGTGGGGCGGTCGGCGCCCTCGTCCACCGGTCCCGCCGCCAGGCGGCGGGAACTCGGACTATTGATATGCTAAAAGCGTATTCGGTGCTCAGGAAACAGCCAGGGGGAGAACCATGAAGTACGGATTTTTCGCAGTCGCGTTGCCCAGCGCTTTGGCAGGCCTTGTGCTGCCCGAAATAGCCTTTGCCCATGACCCGACCGAGGAAGGAAACTTCTTCCGTGCGCGCAATGCCAGTGTCATGGGGCGTTCACGCCCCGATTTTAAATCCGAGGGCGTCCAGTACGGCGCCTGGATCTTTGATCCCGAGCTGACGCTGGGCGTTGATTTCAACGACAACATCTTCGCGGCTTCGACCGGCGAGGAATCTGATACGATCTGGATTATAAATCCGACGATTGATGTCGAGACCACCTGGTCACGTCATGGGCTGCGCGGCTGGGCCCATGGGCTCAAGCGCGAATTCAATGATTTCTCCGACGAGAGCAGCTGGACGACCGATATCGGTCTGGCAGGACATGTCGATCTGACGCGCAGCGTCCTGTTCGAGGCCGGGTATGGCGCTGCCGAGCTGGTTGAGCCCCGCACGGCGGCCGGCGCTGCGTCCATCGCGGCAAAGCCGGTTGAATACAACACCACCAACTGGTGGGTTGGTGGCCAGGCTGATTTCGGCCGGACGCGGGTCATCCTGCGGCGCGACCAGTCGAACTTCAACTTCGATGATGCCGCGCTGATCGGCGGTGGTTTCGCCGACCAGGATTTCCGTGATCGCGACGAGACAATCTACACGATCCGCGGCGATTACGCGGTGTCGCCCTTTACCTCCGTTTTCGCGCGTTACCGCAAGAATGAGCGCGATTACGATCTCGCGCCACCAGCGGTCGCGAGCAATCGTGACTCCGACGGTTACATGATCGATGTCGGTGCCGATTTTGATATTGGCGGTGTGGCGCGTGGTGTTATCGGCGTTGGTTACAACGAGCAGACTTATGTCGATCCCGCTCAGGGCAAGCTCGACGGGTGGGGTCTGGATGGCTTGGTTGAATGGTATCCGACCGAGTTGACGACGGTAACAGTTCGCGGCTCGCGTCACATCGAGGACGCGCCTTTCGAGGCAAGTGGTGGTTTCACCTCGGAAACCTATGCGGCGCGTGTGGACCATGAATTGCTGCGCAATCTGGTCCTGTCCGCAGAGGTTGAGCGGTCCGAACATGATTTCCTGGGCATCGACCGTGTCGATGAGCGCTGGTCGGCTTCGGCCGGCGCGACCTGGTATGTCAATCGCAATTTGGGTGTCGAGGCATCCTTCACACGGATTGACCAGGAGTCCTCTGGCGCGTTCCCGGGGCAGGATTTCGAACAGAACGTAATTGGGTTGAGGGTGGTGCTGAGACCGTAGTTCATCCTGGCGTCATGCCCGGTGTGTTCATCTAGGTGAACATGAAACGGTCACAGCGAGTATTTGAGCAGTGTTATGGACAGGATGTACGCAGCAGCGGATGCACAAAACGAAGATCTGATTGATTTTCTGGGCATCATCAACATCGTCAAGAGACGCCTCTGGACCCTTGTGGGGGTGGCTGTGCTCGTCCTGGCCGCGACGGTGGTCTTCACCGCTCGCTCAACGCCGCTTTATACTGCAACCGCCCAGGTCGCCCTGGATGTCCAGCAGGCGCAGGTCGTCGATTTCGACGCGGTGCTTGCTGGAAGTCCTCCTGATTCCGCTACGGTTGACACCGAGGTTGAAGTCCTGCGCAGCCGCTCCCTGGCTGGCGCGATCGTTGATCGCATGGGCTTGATGGGTGTCAGCGAGTTCAATCCGCAGTTGCGCGATCCGGGCATGATGGACCAGCTGCGGAGCTCGGTTGTTCGTCTCGCCAACGCCATGATGCCGACCCAGGCTATCGGCGCAGCATCAACGGCGACGGTTGATCCGGAAATTGCTCGCGACCGCGTGGTCAGCGAGCTCCTGTCCAGCCTGCATGTCGAGCGCAGCGGTGTCTCCTATCTGATCGATGTCAGTGTGACGTCCGCCAATCCGCGCCTTGCCCGGGAAATCGCTAACATCTATGTCGACCAGTATCTGGTCGCCCAGCTTGAAGAGAAATTTGCCGCAACGCAGCGTGCCAATGAGTGGCTGAATGGTCGTGTCGAGACGCTGCGTGATGATGTGCGGCAAAAAGAGGCAGCCGTTGCGAGCTTCCGTGAGGAAGCGGGCCTGCTGGATGCTGGCGGTGCGACACTGACCGAGCAACAAATCTCAGACGTCAACGCCCAGCTGGTCATGCAGCGTGCCGCCCTGGCAGAAGCCCAGGCGCGCCTGCGCACGGTCCAGCGAGAGGTTGACCGAGGAGCCAGTGCGGAAACCATTTCCGAGGCGCTGCAGTCGGAAGTCATCCGTGATCTGCGCAGCGCCCATGCAGACGCGATCCGTCGTCGTGGTGATCTGAGTACGCGTTATGGTCCGCGTCACCCGCAAATGCAGACGATCAACCAGGAGATCGAGGACCTCTCCAGCCAGATTTCCCTCGAGGTCGATCGCATCGTTGCCAGCCTCTCCAACGAGGTGGCTGTGGCGCGTGGCCGGGTGAATTCCCTGGAAGGAAGCCTGGCTCGCCTGCGTGACGAGCTGGGAGACAATTACGCGTCTGTTGTTCGCCTGCAGGAGCTGGAGCGCGAGGCTGACGCCAGCCGCACGCTCTTCCAGTCCATCCTGGCGCGTTTCCAGCAAACCTCCGAACAGGAATCCCTGGCCCAGTCCGATGCACGTGTGATTTCGCAGGCCGAATTGCCGACGGCGCCGAGCTCACCGAACCTGAAGCTGAACCTGGCTCTCGGCGCGGCCATGGGGCTGGCTGCTGGTCTGGCCGTGATTTTCCTGATCGAGATGCTGACCAATGTCCTGTTCCTGGATCGGGATGTCGAGAATAAGCTGGGTCTGCCACATATCGCGTCTGTTCCGATGCTGCGCTTCAACTTGCTGTCGCCGCTGACGGTGGGTGCGCGTACGCCGGGTCAATACCTGGTCAAGAAGCCGCTTTCCGGTTTCGCCGAAAGCATTCGCTCGATCCGGTCGACGATTTCCCTGTCGGATGAACCGGGCAAGAACAAGGTCGTTGCCATTACGTCGGCAGTTCCGGGGGAAGGCAAGACGACGAGCTCTGTGTGTCTGGGCCGGATCTCCGCCATGGCGGGTAGCAAGACGCTGGTCATCGATTGCGATATTCGTCGTCGTCGCTTGTCTCATGCCCTGGCCGGGCGCGCCGGCAATGGCTGGCTGGACAGTCTTATGGGGGCGGGCGATTTCAAGACGGCTGTGCACAAGGATAACAAGACCGATCTGGATATCCTGCCGGCTGGCAAGTCGCGCACGACGACCAAGGACGTTTTCGGAACCAAGGCCTTTGCCGAACTGATCGCCTGGGCCAAGCAGGAATATGATCTGGTTGTACTCGATTGCCCACCGGTCCTGGCCGTGGCCGAGACCATGATTATCTCCAGCCGTGCTGATGCCGTCATCGTCAACGCCCTTTGGGGCGAGACCCGCGCGCCGGTCGTCAAGAACGCCATTGCAACGCTTGGCAAGGCTCGCGCCAACATCATTGGTGTCGTGCTGACGGGGGTGAACTTGAAGAAGCAGTCGCGTTACGGCGATGCGAGTTACGGGGCCTATTACCAGGCCTATCGGAAATACTACGCGGAGTAGCCGACTGCGTGCCAGGCGTGGTGGCTGAAACGGGGGTTAAAGTGTACGAGAGACGCGGAAATGAAAGAGGCATGGATCTGGCGGAGACGATCTCCGAACGGATGTCCTATGATCTCGATATTCCCGTCTACGGCGCCGGTGCCTCGCGTGAGGATGTTGCGGACATCGACCGCCGTCCGGCCAACAGCCGCTTCAAGCGTTTTGTCGACCTGGCCCTCGCCATTCCGGCCCTGATTGTTTTGGCACCTTTGCTGGCTCTGGTGGCGTTAGTCATCTGGTGCGCGGATGGGGGCGCGCCGGTCTTTGTTCAGCAGCGCCTGGGTCATAAAGGCAAGGCCTTCCGCTTCTACAAGTTCCGCTCCATGCGGGTCGATGCGGAGGCGCGTCTGGAGCAGCTGCTGCGGGATGATGCCAGGGCTGCGCGCGAATGGGCTGAAACCCGCAAGCTGCGCCACGATCCACGTATCACCGCCTTCGGTGAGTTCATTCGTACCTGGAGCATTGACGAGTTGCCTCAGCTGATCAATGTCGTGCGGGGAGACATGTCACTCGTCGGTCCGCGGCCGATCGTCCACGCGTCGGGCACCGAGCTGGATGATACCCAGCTCTATGGCAGCGATATTGCCTTCTACAAGATGGCCCGCCCCGGGTTGACTGGCCTGTGGCAGGTGTCTGGCCGCGCTGAAACGGATTTCTCCGACCGGGTGGCGATGGATATTCAGTATGTTCGCCAATGGTCTGCGGCCTTGGACATCGAGATCGCTCTGAAAACCATTCCGGCGGTGTTGCTCCGTCGCGGTGCTCACTAGATAAATCAATGTCTTGATGTGATTGTTTTGGAGGTGTGGCCAAGTGGCCGCATTGACGAATTTCCTTGGTTTGATGCTGGTATTCGTGCTTAGATCTGACCCATGAGGGGTGTCCGCCTGTTGGCGGACGCGTAGTGTTGGCGCCCTGCGCCACGGGGGAGAATCAAGTGTCCAAGGAAAACCGCGTTTCGACCGGCCGCGCGCGCGCCGTTTCTCGTTTGCTTCTGGGTACTTCCATGCACGCGATGGGCATAGCGCTCGCGGGCCTTGGCGCGGCGGCAGTCCTGGCGCCGGCTGCACAGGCGCAGTCCGTCGGTGACCCGGTCACCAACCCCCTCACGGGTGCGACCGAGACAATCGAGGCCGTGCTGGGCTCCAACGTCGTGATGACCAGCAATTACAACATCATCATCATCGCGACCGCGACGGGCCAGACGATTGTCGACCCGACGGCGACTTCGGATACAGCCGGCAGCGCCACGACCTACACCGTCACGGCCATCAACACGAATGCCGGCGGTGACGTCATTTCCTTCACCGCCGAGGATTCTGGCGGCAATTCGGTTACTTTCGCCTCTGTTACCTCTCGTAGTGGCGATGTGTCCGGTGCGTCCTCGGGCATTGCAGGTGCACCCGGTTCCCCCGCCGGCGCAGTCAACCCGGCCATCCCGGCAGGCAATACCAATGTCTTCACGGATCGGCAGCGCGGTTCCGACGGCTCGGATGGCGATGATGCCTGGGGTGCACGTATCTGCATCATCAAGTGCTTCACGATCGGCGCGAATGGCGATCCGGGTGAGGATGGGGGTGACGGCCCTGACGTCGTTCATACGCTCACCGCCGGTAATAACGGCAATATCGACTCGATCAGCAATGATCTGCCTGGCATCAGCGTGGTCTCGATCGGCGGCGATGGCGGTCAGGGTGGCGACGCCTATGGTCTCGGCTTTCAAGGTTACGAGGGCGGCGAAGGCGGTGTTGGCGGCCTGGTCGATCTGACCAGCTATGTCGATGTCACCACGTCCGGCATCAACTCCCACGGCATATTTGCCATGAGCCGCGCCGGTCGCGGCGGTGATGGCGGTTCCGGCTTCATCTGGTCGGATGGTGGTTCATCCGGCGAAGCGGCCGAAGGCGGCATTGTCAATGTTGCCAACCATGGCGCGATCAGCACCACCGGCGATGGCGCGGTAGGCATCATGGCCATGTCGATGGGTGGCGCATCGGGCGATGCCGGCGACAGTTTCGGAATTGTTGGCGATGCCGACAGTGGCAGCACGGGCGGTAATGGTGCCTCAGTCACGGTCGATAATCACGGCTCCATCATCACGACCGGTGTTGGGGCTGATGGTATTTTCGCGCAAAGCCTGGGCGGGTCCGGCGGTAACTCCGGTTCCTCTGGTGGTATTGTCGCCTTTGGTGGTGGCGGTGGCGGTGCCGGTAATGGCGGCGAGGTCACGGTTACCAACCAGTCCGGCGCGACCATCACCACGCGCGGCGACGAATCCGTCGGTATCACCGCCCAGTCCATTGGCGGCGGCGGGGGCCGCAGCGGTGCGTCCGGTGGTGTTGTGGCCCTGGGTTCAAGCTCAGGCGCCGGCGGCGATGGCGATACCGTTCGTGTTTACAATTACGGTTCCATCTCGACCGGCTTCGATACCCAGAGCAATCTCGGCATTACCGGTGATCGAGCGCACGGCATCCTGGCCCAGTCAATCGGTGGGGGCGGTGGTTCCGCACGCGGCACGGGCGGCCTTGTGGCCGTTGGTGGTGGTGGCGGCTCCGGCGGTGCGGCCAGTAATGTATATGTTCACAATGACGGTCTGATCACGACGATGGGTGAGGGTGCGATGGGCATCCTCATTCAGTCCATTGGCGGCGGTGGCGGCAACGGTTCCAGCTCCGGCGGAATTGCGGCCATCGGCGGCACCGGTGCGGGCGGTGGTTCTGCTTCAGGTGTCTATGTCACCGGTACGGGCACGATTTCGACGACCGGCGTTGATGCACACGGTGTCCTGGCGCAGGCCATCGGTGGTGGCGGCGGTAATGGCGGCACCAGCGGTGGTATCGTTGCCGTGGGCGGCAGCGGTGATGATGGCGGTGATGGCGGTATCGTGAATGTTGCCATGGGCAGTGTCCTCACCGAGGGCGACCGGTCTTTTGGCATCCTCGCCCAGTCGATTGGCGGTGGCGGCGGTAACGGCGCCGCGGGCGGCGGAATTGTCGGTATTGGTGGCTCCGGCACGGGCGGCGGCCTGGGCAATACGGTCACTGTAACGACGTCAGGTCTGATCCAGACGCAGGGCTTCGGAGCAACCGGTATTGTCGCCCAGTCGATCGGCGGCGGCGGTGGTAATGGCGGTGCGGGCGGTGGCATCGTCGCGGTCGGCGGTGGTGGCGGTACGGGCAACCACTCCAATACCGTCACGGTGAACGCCAATGGCAATATCCTGACGACCGGAGAAAACTCCGGCGCCATCCTCGCCCAGTCCGTTGGCGGCGGCGGCGGTAATGGTGGCAGCGCTGTTTCAGGCGGCCTTTTTGCCAGCGTTGCCATCGGCGGCAATGGTGGCGCAGGCGGTGATGGTGGCAGGGTCTCTGTCAATACCGGTGCCGGCTCTGTGACCGAGACGCGTGAAAACGGATCGACGGGTATTTTCGGTCAGTCGGTCGGCGGTGGTGGCGGTAATGGCGGCTATTCCGTATCCGGGTCCATTGGTCTGTTCGGGTCTGTTTCCGTTGCCGTCGGTGGTGATGGCGCGACGGGTGGCGACGGCGGTGTCGTCAGCATGGATATCGACGGGTCGGTCCTGACATTTGGTGACAATGCGCACGCCATTCTCGCCCAGTCCGTTGGCGGCGGCGGCGGTAATGGTGGCCAGAGTTTTGCCGGGTCGGTCAGTGCCGGGCTGGGCGCTTCGGCATCTGTATCCGTTGCGGTCGGCGGCGATGCAGGGTCGGGCGGCGACGGTGACCATGTCATTGTCTACACGTCCGACACGATCCAGACGAGCGGCAATAACTCCTCCGGTTTGCTGGCGCAATCTATCGGCGGCGGCGGTGGTAATGGCGGCTGGACCGGTACGGCGACGCTGGCCATTTCCGATGGCGCTGCCGTTGGTGTTGGTGTGTCCATGGGTGGTGCCGGCGGCGGCGGTGGCTACGGAAACTCGGTTTATGTCGACTCGACCAGCAATACGATCACGGTCGGGAACAACTCTCACGGCCTTGTTGCCCAGTCCATCGGTGGCGGCGGCGGTAATGGCGGCTTCTCCTTCTCCGGATCGCTGACTGCGGGTGGCGCAGCCGGTATCGGTGTTGATGTCGCCATGGGCGGTGATGGCGGCGCGGGCTCCTATTCCGATGCGGTGACGCTGCACAGTGATGGCATCATCCAGACCTCTGGTGACAATTCCCACGGTCTCTTTGCGCAGTCCGTCGGTGGTGGCGGCGGCAATGGTGGCTGGTCGGCGACGGGCAGTCTCTCCATCGGTGGCACCGCGGGCGTCGGTGTTGGAGTTTCCCTGGGCGGCGATGGCGGCTCTGGCGGCACGGTGCTTGCCGACGTCCTGGTCACGTCCGACGGTGGTGTCTTCACCTTTGGTGATATTTCTCACGGCATCCTGGCCCAGTCCATCGGCGGTGGTGGCGGTAATGGCGGTTTCGCCTTCTCCGGCACGCTCGGTGTGGGTGGAACGGCAGGCGGCGCCGTTAATGTGGCGCTTGGCGGTGACGCTGGCGCCGGCGCGTATGCCAATGACGTAACCGTTCAAGCGACGGATGTGGTCGAGACGACCGGTGACGGCTCTCACGGTATCGCAGCACAGTCCATCGGCGGCGGCGGCGGCAATGGTGGCTGGTCCGCGACCGGCAATATCACTGCGGGCGGCACAGGCGGCGTCGGTGTGGGCGTCTCGATTGGCGGCGGCGGCGGTGCCGGTTCCTATTCGGGCACGGTGTCGGTCACCCAGACAGAGCATGTCATCACGCAAGGCGCCGAGTCCCATGGTATCTTAGCCCAGTCCATTGGCGGCGGCGGCGGCAATGGTGGTTTCTCCATCGCAGCCGGAGCCGGATTTGGTGGAACGGTCGGCGGTGCGGTCAACGTTTCGCTCGGTGGTAATGGCGCCATTGGTGGGGACGCCAATCATGTGTCCGTAACTGCAGAAGACGTCGCTACGGCTGGCGACGGTTCCGTCGGTGTTCTCGCGCAGTCCATTGGCGGCGGCGGCGGCAATGGTGGCTTCTCCATCGCAGCCGGAATCGGCGGCGGTGGCACCGTCGGCGGCGCGGTTAATGTCACCATCGGCGGCGGGGCTGGCGATGGTGGTGTCGCACGCGATGTAACGGTTGTGGTCGAAGACGTCATGACCCTGGGCGATGACGCGATCGGCGTACTCGCCCAGTCGATCGGCGGCGGCGGTGGTAATGGCGGCTTCTCCATAGCAGCTAGCGCTGGCGCTGGTGGCACGGTCGGCGGCGCACTGGGTGTTTCGCTCGGTGGCGGCGGTGGCAATGGCGGTTCGGCCGGAAATGTCACGGTCACTACGGATGCTGTCACCACACACGGCAACGGCGCACATGGTGTTTCTGCCCAGTCCATCGGTGGCGGCGGCGGTAATGGTGGCATGTCCATCAGCGGCGGTCTCAGCTTTGGCCAGCAGGCCGCGACCATTGGCGTGACCATTGGCGGTGCCGGTGGCACTGGCAATACACCGGGTGTGGTACGTGTGACGGCGAATGAACAGGTCTACACAATGGGCGATGACGCCCACGGCATCCTGGCCCAGTCCATCGGTGGCGGCGGCGGTGATGGCGGTCTGGCCATTTCCGGCTCGATCACAGCGGGCAGCTCGAACGCTGCTGGCATCAACGTCGCGCTTGGCGGAGATGGTGGCGCCGGCTCGGATTCCAACGAGGTCTATGTGACCACGCTGGATACGGTCTACACCGAAGGCGATCGCTCTCACGGCATTCTCGCCCAGTCCATTGGCGGCGGCGGCGGTAATGGCGGCATGTCCATTACCGGTTCGATCACGCTGGCGGGTTCAAATGGTGGTTCCATTGGTGTTTCGCTCGGTGGTGGTGCTGGCGCGGCCAGCAACTCCAATGATGTCACGGTCGATGTGCAGGGCCAGGTCGGCACGGAAGGTGACTTCTCGGTCGGCGTTCTCGCGCAGTCCATCGGTGGCGGAGGCGGTAATGGTGGTGCAGCCATCGCGGGTTCCTTCACCGGTTCGGGTTCCACATCCATCGGCCTGAATTTCGGCCTGGGCGCCGAAGGTGCGATCGGCGGCAATGCGGGTGATGTCTCCCTGACCTCACACGATATCGTTGTGACGCTGGGTGACTATTCCCACGGCCTGGAAGCACAATCCATCGGTGGTGGTGGCGGTAGCGGCGGCTTCGCAATTACCGGTGCGATCAATGCCTCGGGCAATCGCGCACTGGGTGGTGTTCTGGGTATTGGTGGTGATGGCGGCAATGGCGGTGATGCCGGCGGCGTGACCATCGACAATACCGGTGCTGTTTCCACTACCGGTCTGGGCTCCCACGCGATTATCGCTCAGTCCCTGGGTGGTGGCGGTGGTGATGCCGGCTTTGCTGTCTCTGCTGCGGCTAGTTTCGGCGGTGGTTCCACGGTCTATGCAGTGCCCTTCTCCATCGGTGGCGTAGCCTCCAATGGTGGTGATGGCGGCACGGCAGATGTCACCAACCGTTCGACGCTGATGACAGTGGGCGATGGATCCTCCGGTCTTCTGGCGCAGTCGATTGGCGGCGGTGGTGGTAACGGCACGTTTGCCGCAACCGGCTCGGCGACAGTCTTTTCCGGTGGTGCAGCAGCCTCCTTTGGTATTGGCGGCCTGGCGGGCGGCAATGGTGGCACGGCTGATGCGGTCACGGTCGATAACTCCGGCACAATCTACACCCAAGGCGACAGTTCCATGGGTATCGGCGCCCAGTCCATCGGTGGCGGCGGCGGTAATGGCCACTACTCGCTGGGCGTCGCGGTTGGCGCAGGCAATACCGGCGTGATCCCGGTCTGGGGCTTCAAGATGGGTGGCAATGGTGGTTCCGGTGGAACTTCCTCCACGGTTGATGTCACCAATTCCGCGCAGATCGGCACGCAGGGTAGCGGTTCTCACGGAATCTTCGCCCAGTCCATCGGTGGCGGCGGCGGTAATGGCGGTTGGGCGGGCGCAGTGTCTGTCACCGGCGGTTCACGTGCTTATACCGCATCGGTCGCGATTGGCGGCGATGGTGGCGACGGAGGTGTTTCCGGCGCTGTCACGGTCGACAACACCGCGGTCATCGGCACGCTGGGCAATGACGCCCACGGCGTCCTCGCCCAGTCTATCGGCGGCGGTGGCGGTAATGGCGGATTCGCATTTGCCATCTCTGGATCTGCGGGCTCGAATGCGGGTGCACTTGGTGTCGCGCTGGGCGGCAATGCTGGCACGGGTAATGATTCCGACACGGTCCAGGTGGACAATACCCAGACCATCACCACGCAGGGTCTTAATGCTTCCGGCATCGTAGCCCAGTCTGTTGGTGGCGGCGGCGGTAATGGTGGATTTGCCGTGTCCGGTGCAATCGCTGTCGGTTCCACCGCGAACACGGCCTCCGTTGCCCTGGGCGGCAATGGCGGCACGGGCGGTGATGCACAGGCGGTCACGGTCAATAATTCCGGCGATATCGGCACGCTGCTTGATGGCGGTCGTGGTATCCTTGCGCAGTCCGTTGGTGGCGGCGGCGGTACGGGTGGTTTCTCGATTACCGGATCCGTTGCGCTTGCGGGCAGCAATAGCCCGCTTGCGGCCAGCGTGGGCGTTGGCGGCACCGGCGGTACAGGCGGAATCGCGCGTGATGTCTCCGTCACCAATGACGGTCTGATTGTCACTTCGGGTGGCCAGGCTCAGGGTATCTTGGCGCAGTCCATCGGTGGTGGCGGCGGTACCGGCGGCTGGACGGGTTCGCTCGCCTTTGCTGTCGGCAATTCGACATATACGGCCTCCGTTGGCGTCGGCGGCGATGGTGGCAGCGGCGGCAATGCCGGCGCGGTCTCGGTCAACAATAACGGCATCATCTCCACGACAGGCAATGACAGTTCCGGCATTACGGCCCAGTCGGTCGGCGGCGGTGGCGGTACGGGCGGGTTTGCCCTGTCCGGGACCGGTGCAGGCGCCAGCCAGGCGGCCAATTCTGCCAATGTCACAGTCGGTGGCCAGGGTGGAGCGGCTGGAGATGCGTCCGATGTGACCATCTCCGGTGCGGCTGCGGTCATGACCCAGGGCGACCGCTCCCACGGTATTCATGGCCAGTCCACTGGTGGTGGCGGCGGTAATGGCGGCTGGACGGGTAATCTGTCCGGAGCCTTCTCCGGCTCCAATGCGCGCACGATCAATGTTGGTATCGGTGGCGATGGTGCAGGCGGCGGTGATGCCGGCAATGTCACAATCAGCCAGTCCGACACGGTCTCCACGAATGGCGCGGGCGCTCACGGCGTCTTTGCCCAGTCGATCGGCGGCGGTGGCGGTGATGGCGGTTTCTCGATCGCGGGTACGCTGACGGGCGGTTCCAACTCCACCACGCTGGGCGTGACACTTGGCGGATCCGGTGGTGCAGCCGGCAGCGCGGGCACGGCATCCGTTACCAGTACGGGGGATGCCGTCGTCACGGTGGGGCACGCTTCGCACGGCCTGTTCGCACAATCTATCGGCGGCGGTGGTGGTAATGGCGGTTTCGCCGGTACCTTCTCCGGTGCACTGACCTCGTCGAACACCGTGTCGCTGGGCGTATCGCTGGGCGGTGACGGTGCCGGCGGTGGTGCCGGTAATACTGCGACCGTCAACTCGACCTCCGATATCGGCACCAGCGGTAATGCCTCCCACGGCATCATGGCGCAGTCGGTTGGCGGCGGCGGCGGCAATGGCGGCGCGACCTATACGGCGTCCTTCTCCGCAGCGAACTCCAAAAGTCTCAATATATCCCTCGGTGGTACGGGCGGAATCGCCGGCGCCGGCGGTGCTGTCAACGTCACCCAGGACGGTGTCATCCTGACATCAGGTGCCGCTTCCTACGGTATTTTCGCGCAGTCTGTTGGCGGCGGTGGTGGCCAGGGCGGTTATGCGGGCAATCTCTCGCTGACCGGTTCCAATTCCACATCGGTCGACCTGTCGCTTGGCGGTGACGCCGGCGATGGCAGTACTGGCGGAAATGTCTCGGTTGACCTGTCCGGCGTGGTCCAGACCAGCGGCGAGGCCTCGCACGGCGTCTTCGCGCAGTCTGTCGGCGGCGGTGGCGGCCAGGGCGGCATGGTCGGTGTGGATGAAGACACGTTTGGCGCTTTCCTGACCGGTTCGACATCAGGCAGCGTGGGTACCAATTCCAACAGTATCAACGTCTCTGTGGGTGGTGCCGGTGGTGCTGGTAATTCCGGTGGTTCGGTGACGGTCAACTCGGCTGCGACTATCCTGACCATGGGAGACCAGGCGGTCGGCGTATACGCCCAGTCCATTGGTGGCGGTGGCGGTGATGGCGGGGTCGGCTTTGCCACGTCCGGGTCGTTCGGCAAGGGCAATAACGGCGATTACGCCATCGGAATTGGTGGTTCAGGCGGTACCGGTAGTGTCGGTGGCTCGGTTGATGTGACCAATACCGGTACCGTTGTAACACTCGGTGGTGCCGCTCACGGTGTCTTCGCCCAGTCGGTCGGCGGCGGCGGTGGTCGCGGTGGCGATGCCGGCGGCTTTGTCACGTCCTACAATTCCACAGACAATGCGGGCACACGTGATACCCAGGTCTCAGTGTCCATGGGTGGCTCTGGCGGCACCGGTGGTGATGGTGGTTCAGTGACCGTCGACAACCAGGGTGCAATCGGTGTCAGCGGCGAGATGTCCAACGGAATCTTCGCCCAGTCCGTCGGTGGCGGTGGTGGTGAAGGCGGTCTGGTGTCCCAGTCCGGCGAGCTTGTAAAAACCTGGCTTGGCTTCATCTCAAACGATGAAAACCGCGCGGCCTCGATCAATATCGGTGGTTCCGGTGGAGCTGCGGGTGACGGCGGTGATGTTGTTGTCACCAACAGCGGCGTCATCCTCGCGGACAATGCGCGCAGCGGCTATGGCATCTTTGCCCAGTCCGTTGGCGGTGGTGGCGGTGTCGGCGGGTCCGGCCTCGCTGGCAATGTCGCCGTTGGTGGTGCTGGCGGTGCGGCCGGTGATGGCGGCAATGTCACCATCGACAATAGCGGCATGGTCATGACGACCGGCTCCAATGCCTATGGCATTTTCGCCCAGTCCATCGGTGGCGGTGGCGGCGTTGGAGGCGCGACCGATTATGACGACAGCAATGACAGCCGGACGGCTCTCGGCGCGACGATCCAGACGGCTGCCGATCTGACCGAGTTCTACCAGCTGCTCGACAGCTTCAATAATCCGTCTCTGACGCTGAATATCGGCGGTCGGGGTGGTGCAGCCGGTGATGGTGGTGACATCAACATCACCAATTCCGGCTCGATCCACACAACGGGTGATGGAGCGCATGGCATCATGGCCCAGTCGATCGGTGGCGGCGGCGGTGTTGGCGGTGCCGGCTCCGTAGGTGCCTGGGGCGATGTGACGATCTCAGGTATTGGCGGCTCGGCCGGCGATGGCGGTGACATCAACATCACCCATGTCGGCGATATCACTACGGAAGGCTTTGGTGCCTATGGTATCTTTGCTCAGTCTATCGGTGGTGGCGGTGGTGCCGCCGGAGACTATTCCTTCGGCTTTGGAACCTACACGACCAATGTCGGGCTGAACCCGTTCTCTGGCGGTGACGGCGATGGTGGTGACATCACGATCCGCACCAATGGCAATATCAATATCCGCGGCTTTGGCGCGACGGGTATCTTTGCCCAGTCCGTTGGTGGCGGGGGTGGTTTGCTGGGTAATTTCGGCTCACAGCTGGGATCGCTTGGCAGTTTCCTTGGTGCTGGTACGGCCGGTGAAGTGAACATCATCCACACCGGTGATGTGATCGTTCCCGACGTCAATGGTGTGGCTGTCCTTCTGCAGTCGGATGCGCGTGATGGTACGGATGATCTGAGCATCACCCTCGATAGCGATATCCGAGGTGGTTCCGTGTTCGGCCTGGGTGTCTTCTTTGACGGCGGCGCCAACAATGTCCTCAACACGGGCGGTACCCTGTCTGCCGTGTCTGGCCAGGCGATCACGATGACGACAGGCAATGACACGGTGAACAACACCGGCTGGGTCGTCGGCAATATCGATCTGGGGTCGGGGCTGAACGCCTTCAATAACCAGCTCGATTCAACCTTCATGGCCTTCACCACGATCGATCTGGGTGGTCCGCAGCCGAACGCTCCGCAGGAGCCACTGACGGTTGTCACCGGCGACAAGGGTCTGGTCCAGGTTCAAGACACAGTCGCGACAGTTTCCAGCGACAAGCCGCTGTTGATGGTTCAGGACAGCTCCGTGCCAGCCGTTCCGACGTCGGGTCTGCTCATGACCAATAACAAGGGTACGGTCCAGGTTCAGGATATCCAGGGCGTCGCTGCCAGCAACCACAAGGGGTATGTCACGGTTCAGGATGGTCTGACCACAGCGTCCGCGAATGCGATCACGCTTCCGGATACGGTCCAGGTCCAGCGTGAGCTGACCGCGTCTGCTCCGGCAGTCTCGGGTGGTACCTTCACTAACGAAGGCACCTTCCTGATGGGACTTTCGGCGACGACCCGTCCGATTGACCTGCGTGCTGGCGAGACCTTCTACAATCTCGATGCCGACGGCGATCCGCTCTACAACATCTTCTACGGTGCACGGGTGGTGAACCAGGTCGCCCTGAACGGTGACTATGTCCAGACGGCCGACGGTCACTTGGTCTTTGATGTGGCTTATGGTCCGTATGACTATGACCATGTCACACTCACCGGTGATGTGACGGTCGATGGCACCGGTGATGTGACCTTCATCTGGCTGTCCGACAATGATCCGACTCCGCTTTTCACCTCCACGGGTGGAACGGCGACGAATAATGGTCTGGAAATCACCGATACGCTGGCTGTGGACTTCTCGGTCCGCGCAGAAGCCAATCGCATCATGCTCGATATCGAGACGGACTTTGGTGGCGTGGACGGTCTTAACCGCAATGAGCGCTCACTGGGTGCTCACATGGACTCCAATCTGGATGTCGGTGGAGCGGAAGGCACGGGGCGCCTGCTGGCCTGGCTCGGTAATCTCCAGGATCCGGACCTGTACAAATACATCATGACGGAGCTGAACCCGGAGCCGCACATCGCCGTGCTGCAGGGTCTGACCAATACCAGCCTGTCCTTCTCTGATGATCTCATCAATTGCGGCACGCCGTCCTCGATGCGTTCGGAAGAAGAGTGCAACTGGTCGCGCATGGATGTGGGCACGGCGGATCGTGATCGTTCCTTCGAACGCTTCTCGACCCAGGCGGATACCTTCTCTGTCCGCGCAGGCTTCCAGCGTCCGATCAATGATACCTGGAACGCCGGTGCGGCGATCGGGTATGAGTCCGTGAACTATCACGACATTGATGGAACACGTGCCGGAACCAATGGCGAAGGTGTGACGCTTGGTGCCACGATCAATCGCGACTTCCACGGTGGAGGTATTTTCGCAGCCACGCTGAGTGGTGGCTGGATGAAGTATGACACTGTGCGTCTGATCAATGTCTTCGAGCCGCAGATTGCCGAGAGCAATCCGGAAGCCGGTTATGTGGACCTGCGGGTCCGCTCCGGTTTGATGACGGAGTTCGACAACGGCTTCTACATCCTCCCGCGTGCGGATCTGAGCTTCACCAATCTCATCCACAACGGTTTCCACGAGACCGGTGCTGACGGTATCGGCATGCGGTCCGGTGGCGATAGTGACTGGATGATCATCGGTAGCCCGGCCGTGGAGTTCGGCTGGACCCGCGAGTACGAGGATGGTCGTGAATTCCGGGCCAGCGCGACCTTTGGCGGTCGTCTGCATTCGGATGATTATCTCGGACTGCCGATGAGCTTCGCTGAAGCGCCTGCGGGTGTGATCCCGGCGATGATCGAAACCCAGATCGACCAGGAAATGTACACCTTCGATGCGGGTTTCGAGTTTATCCAGGGCGACCGGGTGAACCTCTCCTTCAGCTATCGTGGCGAATACGGAGAGACCAGCGACAACCACCAAGCCGGCTTCCAGCTCGGCGTACGGTTCTAGGTCCCGGTCCTGGTTCTAAAAGAAGGGGCGGGAGATCAGATCTCCCGCCCCTTTTCAATTGACTGAGTGGCGTCGGTCGAGAATGATCCGCCCATGTCTGACACCACATGACAGGTTCTTGCGCGCCGCGATTTCTTCCATGCGGATGATCGTGGACCGCGAGGACAATCAGGCCGACGCCTCGAAAAGCCAAACAGATGAGCCCCCGGCACAACTTCAGGACAAGCGGTTTCTAACGGTTCATGAAAATCATGAAGCCGTTGAGTATGGAGCTGTTGTGGAGCTTCTCGACGAGGGCAGGCGTCTACCGTCGCCCCCAGACCTGAGCTCGATGACCTCGACGTTGAAGCCTCACCAGAAAGAAGGTGTGGGCTGGATGAGGTCGGTACTCCATGTTGGCCTCCCTGATGTGTTGCTTGCCGACGATATAGGGCTCAGAAAACCAATCCGCCGTCCTGGCCGAATGACGTCAGCTTGCGGCTTGAATACGAGCCGTTCCGCGTCTGTCGAGACTGCAGTGTCAGAGGAACTTGGCCTTGAGCGCAACGTAGCGGTTTCGTCGCCCCCACAGATGCGTAATCCGTTCAAATATTTCAAGACTTATCCCGCGATCATCCGCCATGCGATGATGATGTATGTCCCCTCCCGGGATGGCTTGAAACTTCACAGTGCTCCGTTGGCAATGTCGCCGCTCGAGCCCTAACGCGCCTTCACCGCCTCAGACGGCAGGTTTTGCACCTTATCAAGTCCGCAACAGCAAAGCAGCACGCCGCACCCGTGCGCCAGCAGACATGCGGCGCCTTGCCGCGCCTTGTTCGGTGAGCCGATCACCCGAGCGAACCGTAAACCTTGTGAAAGGCAAATTCTCCAAGGGGTACTGCTCGTGAATAGATCTGATCGCGAAATCCTAGCATCTCTTATGAACGCACAGGCCATTGAGCTTTCCGCTGCCGGCGCAGTCGCGCTTGCGAAAGGGCTCCGTCGCCGAGCCCGGCGCGTCGCTGACGATGTCCGCGCGTCGATGGAAACTTGGGGAGCGGCACCGCGGCCGGCTCTGGTTCGCGTAGCTCGCGAAACGCGTCGCTAGTCGCCATAGCCGGTCATTTCCAGATAGCCGCCTCCGGCATGGCTGCCGGTCACTGAGACCGGGCCCTCCCAGTAAGAAAACAGGGTCTGCATCCAGCTATGCGAGTTCACGGCGGCGATTTCGACGTCGAGATGTCGTGCGGGCAGTTCGACCCTCCAGCGCACCGGAATTTGCCGGCCGGCGACCTCGGCTGTTTCCAATGCTGTCATCGACAGCGCGCCGTCCTCGAATGCCGTGGGCGTTCCGTCCGGTGTGATCCAGCTTGCGGCGGTGTAGACGCTTCCATCGCTCTGGCGCAGCTGGAAGCCCATGACTTTATCGCCGCTGTCGAGATGAAACGACACCCAGTCCCAACCGAGCTGGGTCTCTGATAGAGGCTGTGAGGAATATTCCCGATCGAGCCAGGCCTGACCGGTCACTTCAACCTCGCCCTCCGGCAAGTCCAGCGTTCCGGTCACCTGATAGAAGGGCTGGGAGTAGTAATAGCTGGCCTGGCCATCTGCCGACTTCACCGAGAAGCCGCTATCGCCTTGGAAGACCAGCGGTCCATTGGCATCCAGGGCGAATGCGTAGGCGAAATCCTCACCGCGCGCGCTCAAATCGAGCGCGGCCAGGGCGTCGGCATTGGCCTCCAACCGGTCCGGCGCGCTGCGCATCGACCATTCATCGATGAAGGCCTGGAAGGGGGTCGCCTCGACGCCTGCCACGCCGAGCCCGCCGCGCGCCAGGCGTTCAGCATAATGGTGTGCGCTGGGGGTGGTGATGGCCGCGTGGCCCATCCAAAGCTGCGGCGTTTCCCAGCCTTGAGCGTCATGCGGCTGTAGAGCCGACCGGAACAGGGTCCATTGTGCGCCGTATTGCGTGCCGTCTGCATCTTCGAGCACGGCGGTGAGATACCACCATTCGATACGGTAAGCGGGATGGGCGCCGTGATCCTCCGGGAAGCGAAAGCGTGGATTTGGCCGCGGTGCCGTAAATCCGTCGACTTCCGTGCCCAAGCCCGCAAAGCCCTGGCCCGCGGCCGGAGCGGATTGAAGCGCTAGAAGTGCGATGAGAATGGCGGCGAGGCGACTCATGGCTCAACGTTCCTGCGCGAAGATCTGAAGGAATTCCCGTGGCGGGCGTTTGAGTAGGCTGCGGGCGGGCAGAAGCGCGGCGATAAAGGCCGCAAGAACGGCCAGCGCAGCGAGGATAAGCCAGTCAAACGGGAAAAGGTGCATTGGCAGGCGCCAGCCAAACGCTTCGACATTCACGACCGACAGCAGGACCCACGCCAGCAGCAGGCCGGTTGGCAATGCGATCAGCCAGGTCATCAGCGCAAGAATGCCGGCGCGAACAACTTCCAAACGGGCCAGGCTTGCCCGGCTCAGACCGAGTGCCCAGACCGGCGCGAGCTGAGGCAGGCGCATCGAGGCCAGAGTTGCGAGGCTCGCGAACATGGCGAAGGCGGCAACAGAAAGCGTCAGCACGTTGAGCGCAGCCGTTACCGCGAAGGTGCGCTCGAAGACGGACAATGAAAACGCTTTGACTTGAGCTTGATCAACGACGCCATTGGTGGGCAGGTCGAACTCGGAACGGATCGCTTGCGCCAGGGCCGGCGCGTCCTCAGGTGGTACGCGAAGCCCGTATCGAAGGCGTGTGACGCGATCGCCAAAGCGCGCAGTCAGGGTGTCGAGGCCGATGATCGCTTGCGCGTTTGGATTCCCATAGTCGGAGTAGACGCCGACGAGGATCAGCGGCGTACCCGACCCAAGCTGGACAGAGTCGCCCAGCTGTAGACCGAGGTTGCGCCAGGCCTGTTCGTTAACGAGTACCCCGTTACCCGCCGCGACGGCGTCCCAAGCCGCGTTCATAGCCACCAGCAAGGGCCAGTGACCGCGGTAGGTCGAATGGTCGACAACGCCGAAGACTTCGCCGCGCCGGCCGGCGATCTCGGTATCAGCACTCCAGATTGGCAGGATAGCGTCGGTGCGAGGCTCTAGCCATTCGAAGACGCGTTGTGATTGGGCGTCGTCACGGGTCGTCACATAAAGCTCGGCGGCCAGGCGTTGATCGAGCCAACCCTCGAAGGTCAACCGGAAGCTCGATACCATGGTCCCCACGCCGATATTCGTGGCCAAGGCCAGCATCAATGCCATCAAGGCCAGAGATAGGCCGGGTAGTTGTTGGCGGGTGTCGGCCAGGAACCACTCCGCGATCGGTCCGCGCGCGAAGCGTTGGCTGAGGCGCAAAGCGAGGGCGAGCGCTGTCGGAAGGAGCAGTGCAGCGCCAACGAGAAGGCAGGCAAGGAGCGCAAACCCCGCGAGAATGCCCGAGAAAACTTGTGGAATGCTCACCGCTGCGGCGAGCATTCCAAGCGCGGCTACAGCCTGATGAACGAACCGGCGAGCCGACGCCAACGCCCAAGCGCGGGGCTGTGCGGATGCAAGCAAGGGGAGGCGCGCTGCGCGCCGGATAGATAGCGCAGTTGCAGAAAGCGCACCGAGCACGGCGATCGCAAAACCGGAAAGCCACCATTCAGGTCGAATCGCGAGCTCGCCGGACACGCCTGCTCCGTAAAGGCCGCGCAGTGTTGCGGCGACGCCGGGCAAGAGCGCACTTGCAACGAAATAGCCCAGGATCACGCCGGTTGCGCCGGCAAGGAGCGCGAGAACAATCGCCTCAATGATCAATGCAATAACGATAGCCGAGACCGGCGTGCCCAGCGCGCGCAGGGTTCTCAGTGTGGCCCGACGCTGCTCGAACGCGAGTCCGATCGCGGCGTAGACGATGAAAAGTCCCACGGCAAAGGAGAGAAAGCCAAATGCGGTCAGGTTCAGGTGAAAACTACCGGTGAGCTGTGCGACTTCGCCGCCGCCAGAGCTGGTGCTTCGCTCCAGCTCTGGCACGAGCGTGTTGAGCGGTGTTGCTCCCGTTCGCGCGAGTGTGTCAACGAGGATGCGGTCCACCTGATCACCGCGATCCAGAAAGCGTGCAGCAACGGCGATATCCGTGATGATTTCGCCGCGCGGGACCGCGGCGCTGGCGCGAACAGGCGGCAAGTTGTTCGCCGCCGAGTTTAACAGTGCAGCGGTCTCTGGCGCGACGAGCAAAAGGCCTGGCGGCGTTAGAAATTCCAACCCGATCGCCTGATCGTTCGACACGGCGGCCGTATCGCCGCCAGGCGCACTTAGAGGCTCCACTCCGCGAAGCAGAAATCGCTCGCCGGCAGCCTCAAACTCACCCTCGATGACGGGGGATGCCGCCCAACCGTCCCGGCGCAGGCGGGCCCAGGTCGAGGTTGAGATGCCGCCGGTCGGCGATGTGAGCACGATTACGCTTCCGCCGCCGAGCGTTGCGCTGGCCTCATCGTAGCTGGCGCGCGCTTCGGCATTGATGGCCTGAACGCTTGTCCAAAGCGCCGTCGCGAGGCCGAGGCCCATGATGAGCGTCGCGAGCTGGCCCGGCTTGCGGCGCCAGTGCGAAAGCAATGCCATGAGCGCCGTTCCCGTCACGAGAGCTGCCCTCCGGTGAGATGCGCGCGCCTAGAAAGGCGGTCCGCGGCACTTACCGAGTGCGTCGCCATCACGAGCGCCGTGCCAGCATCGGCGCACAGCTCGAGCATGAGATCGAGCACGTCGGCGCTGGTTGCCTCATCCAGATTGCCCGTCGGTTCATCTGCCAGCAGCAGTGCTGGCTTAGCTGCGAGCGCACGGCCGACGGCGACGCGTTGCTGCTGGCCTCCCGAGATTTGCTCAGGGTAGCGTGAAAGGAAATCCGTGAGTCCAAGCCGCGTGGCGAGCATGTCGACCCAGGCAGCATCGTATTTGCCGGCTAGGCGGGCCTGAAGCGCGAGGTTTCCGGCGACCCTCAGGGAAGGAACCAAGTTGAATTGCTGGAAGACGAGGCCGATCGCATCGCGTCGCCGCGCGGCGCGTCCGGTGTCATCAAGGGTTGTAATGGTTTCGCCGTTCAGCGCGATCTCGCCAGCGTCCGGCCTATCCAGAAGGCCGATTAGATGCAGGAGCGTGCTTTTCCCTGAGCCGGACTCCCCGGTGATCGCAAGGCTTTCTCCCTCCGCGAGGCTCAGGCTAACATTCTGAAAGATACGTTGCCGCGATGCGCCGCTTCCATATGATTTTTCAATCCTGTCGACTTTGAGCAGCATGCGCCTTCCTCTTCAGGTCATAACCTAGCATCGCGTGGCGGCTCTGACAGAGCGGGCCTGCCAACTATTTAGCGCTTTGGCTACCCGAAACCATCCCGCCGCCCTAGATGCTGCTCCAAGCGCGAACAGGAGAAGCGACATGTCATCGCTGAGCACAGTCGAGATGACCAATCTGGAGATCAAAACCGACATCGGGACGTACAAAACCGGCGATGTTGTGCCGTCGGCGCATATTCTTGATCTGTTTCTAGTCATCGACTCCCGGCTGGTGCTGATCGAGCAAGACGGTATGGACTACGTTTTTGACTACGATCCGCTGATCGCCGAGATCGATGCCTTGGCTCAGGACGGGCACTACGAAACGCAAGAACGGCTCATCACCCGGATTGTTGGCGCGAGCGCTAAATATCAGGAGATCCAAGCCGTTGAGGTCTGCCTGAGAAAAACCCCGGTCCTGCGCGGGTCGGGGGATCTTGGTGTTCGCATCAAAGTGGACGCAGCAGCACTCGACGCGATGCGTCGATTGGATGGATGTAATCTGCGCGGATGAGCAACCCATTCAAGTATTTCAAAACTTCGCCCGAAATCATTCGACTCGCTGTGATGATGTAGATCCGCTTCCCCCCCTCTCGCTGCGGAACGTGGAGGACCTGCTCCACGCGCGTGGCATATACAATAGCCATGATAAAAATCCGGTATTGGTGGCGCCGTTTCGGTCCGATGTTCGCGGGCGAGATCCGCAGATAGCGGCCTCCAAGGATGCGGGGCTGGCCGAATGGCGTCAGCTCGCAGCCTGCGATGGGGTTAGTTCGGGGCTTTCCGCGACTAGTTAGCGTTAGTCTGACCCCACCTTTTTCTGCGCTCCCACTTCATTCGCGCCATGATTGAGCCCTCGCGTGCGCTGGACTTGCGCGCCTAGAAACCTATAACACATGTGAATGCCCAGCATTCATATGTGTATACAAATAACATAGGCGTTGGAAAAAGCCGGGCGCAAAGACCCGGAATTCCTTGTCGATAAAGGGGAGAGACTATGCGGAACCTTCTTATGGCGGCCAGTGCCGCCTGCGCGCTTGCTGGTGCGCCGGCCATGGCCCAAGACTTCGATCTAACTGGCGGTAATCTTTATATATTCGGTGATAGCCTGTCAGACACAGGCAATATTCTCGCGACACTCGGCTCGGGCGGCCCGCCGGTCTATTTCAATGGCCGCTTCTCCAATGGCCCGGTCTGGCATGAAGCCATAGCCGGCAATCTGGCCCTATCGCCGCTCCTGGGCGGTATTGTTGGTGATCCGAGCAACGGCATTAATTTCGCCCATGGTGGTGCGCGCACCAGCGCCTTCGATATTGCGCCCGGCGTACCGCTGCCCGGTTCGCTGGAGCAGGCTCAGGCCTATGCGAGCCTGGTTAGTGCCGGCGCGATTACGGCGCCCTCTGCCAGTGATGTTTTCGGCGTCTGGATTGGCGGCAACAACTTCCTGTCTGGCCTGAGCACGGGCTCGCTGCCGGATATTCCGCAAGGCGTGGGTGAGGTCCAGGCGACGCTGACGACGCTGGCCGATGCCGGCGCGCAGCAATTCCTGCTCTTCAATCTGCCTCTTCTGGGCAATTCGGTTGATATGCCGGGGGAATTTGTCACTCCGGTCAATATCGCCTCAAGACAATTCAATGAGGGCTTGCGCGAGGTCGATCGCGCCGTCACCGCCTCGCATGGTGTCGACATTCTGTACATCAATATCGAAGCGCTGTTCGAGGATACGCGGCTTAATCCGTCCCTGTACGGTTTCACTGAAAGCGTACTCGACTGTGTCAGCCAAGGGCTGTTGCTGCAGAACTGTCCAGATACCTGGTCGGATTATGACGGTATCCACCCGACCCGGGCCAGCCATGCCCTCATAACCAATTTCGTTTTCGCCAGCGTAACCAATTACAATGAAGGCGCAGCAGCGCTCGGTTCGGTGAGTGAAGCCTTTTATGAAACCGGCCTGGCCATCCGGACCTCAGTGCGCGATGGAGCCCGCGACTATCGCCATGCCGGCAGCGCTTATCTGATAGGACGTACGCTTGATGGCAGTGTCGATCAACCCGGCCGCTCCACCGATTATAATGGTGAGCTTTATGGCATAGGCCTCAGCCAGAAAATCCATGACAGTGCTTTCTATGTCGGCGGCCAGGTCGGCTGGCTTGATGCGGCTTCCACCGGTCAGGGCTTGCTGTCCACGGCGAGCGAGATCGAGCAGATGTTCGCAGCACTTTATGGCGGTTTTGCTGGCGAGCGTGTTTATGTCGCGCTTGCGGCGGGTCAGGGTAATGGTCAGGCAGATACAAACCGCACTACCGCCTTTGCCCAGCGCAGTCAGGTGGAAAGTGAACGGGATCTGGATCTCACCTTCGCATCGCTTGAAGCGGGTTATGGGCTGGATCTGACTGGGCTTGATTTGACGCCCTTTATAGCCATCGCAACGGCTGATTATGAAATGGCGACAACGAGCGAGATCGGTCCGCTTTTCGCCGGCCATATCAACGCCACATCCTTCACTTCGACCACGGTCAGCTTCGGTGCACAACTTGATTGGGACGCGTCAGAGCGTGTCGGCTTCAATTTCAGCGCAGAGCGTGTGGAAGAAACCGAAGGCGACCGCACGGTCTCACTCCTGCTCAATGATGTCGATTTGTCGAGCGCTGCCATCTCGGTTGCCGATGAGAGCTGGACGGAAGTCTCCGCAGGCCTTGATGCCCAGCTGACTGAACGTCTCGGCCTCGCCGTCGAGGTTGGTGGTCAGTTCGGCGATAATACCGACAATTCATACGCTCAGCTCATGTTGCGCTGGCGCCGCTAGAGCGTTTTCGGGGCCTGTTAGACGAAAATGGGCGGGTCTCCAGAGACCGGGATTGAACCTATCTCAAGCAGCGAGCTGACGCCGTACTGGTGGAATGGCGTCAACTCGCGGCCTGCGTGGACCTCAAACTTGGACTTTGGAGACCCGTCCGTTTTCGTATCCCAGCACCGCCACTCAGACCGGCAGGTCTCGTCTCTTTCCATGAGCGGGCACTTTTTTCCCCAAGTTCCGGGGGCTTGCGAAGCCGTGTCTGGAATCGAGATAAGACGAACTCACACCAATGGGAGGCGTCAAGGCCGAGTAGACGGAGGCCGGTGCCGCATAAACCGCATTCATGACCCGCTCCGTCTTCACCTCGCCGCGAGGTGGCGCCAGGCGCGCTCCAGTGGGCCCGTGTGATATCGTTTCAGCCAGGCATGGATGGCCAGGTGTTGGATGACAAGATAGGCGAGGCCGACGGCGAAGAGCATGCCGGGTGATATCTGGTCATAAAGGCCGAGTCCTGCCGGATAGAGCAGCGGTACGAATACCAGGGATTGCGATATGTAGAGGGTGAGGCTCATCCGGCCACCCTGTTCAAGCCAGCCCAGCCCCCGACCTTTCAGCCAGCGGTAGAGCGCGATGAGCAGGACGATCTGCCCTGCCAGCAAGGCCAGGTTTGCATAATTGTTCAACAGGGTGCGCTGGGGCCAGCTGGTGGCATGCGGGAGCAGCCAGTGGGTGGCGGAAGCAACCAAGGCCGCGCCTGCAGCGACCGTGACCAGCACACCGATCGATATCCGATTCTGATCGTTCAAAAACCGTCTTCCGATCCAGAAGCCCAGGAAAAACAGGCCGAGCATCTGCACGAAGCGTCCGCTCTCCCAGTAGAAGACCGCCTTGTAGAATTGTCCTGAGGCAGCGTTGGTTGCGATCAGGTTGGACCAGCCTCCTTCCAGATATGCCTGCAGTGTCGGATCAGACCAGTGTAAGGGCTGTTCGGGGAAGGTGTCGGTGGTGACCTGAAAGAGCAGAACAGGCTGGAGGAGAAGAGGGAGGAAGACGACCGGGAGCCAACGGGTCTTCAGCCTGGGTGCCAGAAGGAACAGGGCGAAACCAGCCACGGCGATGAGGGTCAGGATGTCGCCGCGATAGACCAGACCGTGAAGCCAGCCGATCACAAACAAGATCACTAGGCGTTTTGCGAAATAGACCCGCTGCCTATCCGAGGGCTCGCTTGCCGTCGGGAGCATGAGGTGCGTGGAGATTCCGAACAGCAGGGCGAGCAGGGCAAAGGACTTTCCGGCGAAGATGCTGAATGTCCAGGCCTGAAACGGGTTGGGATCGGGAGCTAGCCAGTACAGCTCGAACAGCTCGACGATATGCACGAGAAACAAGCCCAGCATGGCAAACTCGCGCAATATGTCGAGCTCAGGAATGCGGGATTTCGCGACTGCCATAAACTTTCCTCACGTCCGGTTGGAATTCGGATAGAATTGACATTCTCTAGCGATTGAGTGATCAGTTGACAACGTTATCAGGAATGAGGTCAGGCAGACTGGTCCAGCCGCGACAGCCGACCCGGGGGAGAAAATGCAGTTATCGACGTTCGACCTTGTGATCGTGTTCGGCTATGCGCTGGCACTGATTGCTATCGCGACCCTGGTCAGCCGCGAGAAGGCGGGGCATCAAAAGGACTCCTCCGACTTCTTCCTGGCCGGCAAGGCCTTGCCGTGGTGGGCGGTCGGTGCCTCGCTGATTGCAGCGAACATCTCGGCCGAACAGATCATCGGCATGTCCGGCTCGGGTTATGTCGTGGGTTTGGCAATTGCCACCTATGAATGGCTCGCCGCCGTGACGCTGATCGTCGTTGGCAAATTCTTCCTGCCAGTCTTCCTGAAGAACGAGATTTACACGATGCCGCAATTCCTGGAGCGTCGTTATGACGGCCGGGTCAAGACGGTGATGTCGATCTTCTGGCTGGCGCTCTACACATTTGTGAATCTCACCGCGATCCTGTGGCTGGGTGCAACAGCGATCAATGCCCTGACGGGTTTCGACATCACTTTCGCGCTGATCGTTCTGGCGGCATTTGCCGTGGCTTATTCCATCTATGGCGGGCTGAAAGCGGTGGCCCTGACGGACATCATCCAGGTGGCCATGCTGGTCGGCGGCGGTTGTCTGATCACATGGATTGCCCTCAACGAGGTCAGCGATGGCGCGGGTGTCATTGCCGGTATGGGCGTTCTGATTGACGAGGCGCCGGGCAAGTTCGACATGATCCTGGACAGCGATCATCCGGAATACATGAACCTGCCGGGCATCGGTGTGCTGATGATCGGCATGTGGGTGATGCATTTCTCATACTGGGGCTTCAACCAGTACATCATCCAGCGGGCGCTGGGCGCCAAATCCGTTGATGAGGCCCAGCGCGGCATCGTGTTTGCCGCTTTCCTGAAACTCTTCATGCCGCTGATCATCGTGGTTCCGGGCATCGCAGCCTTTGTGCTGGCCCAGGACGCGTCCAGCGGCATCGAGGTTGGTCGGCCGGATGCGGCCTATCCCGCCCTGATGGCCCTGACACCGGTGGGTATAAGAGGTCTGATTTTTGCGGCTCTGATTGCTGCCATCGTCTCCTCCCTGGGTTCGATGATGAACTCCATCTCCACCATCTTCACGCTCGACATCTATAAGCCGATGCGAGAATTGGCGAGCGAGGGGCATCTGGTGACGGTCGGGCGTCTGGTCTCCATCTGTGCGGTGATCATTGCCGTCGCGGTGGCTCAGCCGCTGCTGGGCAATTTCCCGCAGGCATTCCAGTTCATCCAGGAGTTCACCGGCTTCTTCACGCCGGGCATTGTGGCGCTGTTCGTGCTCGGTGTTTTCTGGAAATCGGCTACCGCCAACGGCGCGCTGGCAGCAGCAGTTGGCTCCTTTGGTCTGTCGGTGCTCGGCAAACTCTACATGGACTGGATGCCGTTCCTTGACCGTGTCGGCTGGATCTTCCTAGCGTGCCTGGGGATCATGTTCGCCATGGCCGTGATCGAGCGCAAGGACCAGGGCGAGAAGGCCGTCTCCATTGACGGTGTCTCGTTCTCGACCTCCAGCCTCTACAATCTCGGAGCGCTGATCGTCGTCATCACGCTCGGACTTCTCTACTGGGCATTCTGGTAGGATAGATGGCTCGCCTGATCGTCATCATGGGTGTCTCGGGCAGCGGGAAGTCGACACTTGCCGCTGCGCTGGCCGAACAAACCGGCTGGTGCTGCCTGGAGGCGGATGATTTTCATCCGTCAGAGAACATCCGCAAGATGGCTGCGGGCGAGCCGCTGACCAATGACGACCGCCGCAGCTGGATCCGCTCCATGAGGGCGGCAATAGACGCGTTGAGCGATCACACCGTGATTGCGACCTGTTCGGCGCTGAACCATACCGTACGCGGCTGGCTGACCGAGGGGCTGGATCGTGAGGTGTCTTGGTGCTGGCTGAAGCTGGATGAGGACACGGCTTGTGAACGTGTCCGCTTCCGGTCGGGGCACTACATGCCCGCCGCACTCGTGCGCAGCCAGTTCGAGGCGCTCGAACCGCCGGCCGAGGCGTGGCAGCTCGATGCCACAAGACCGCTCGCCCATAATCTCGAAGAACTGAACCACCGCCTTTCAGCGCCCGTCGCTGTTTGAGCCGGGGTGCCGATAAGAACAAAGGAAACACCATGTCCAAAATTGACTACGTTGTCAGAATGCGCACCTGTGCCGCCACCCTGTCTCTGCCGCTGATTGTCCTGGCGGCCTGTCAGGAGGATAGCGGTCCACAGAATATGGTTGCCCAGGCCGGTGTAACGCGGGCGCAGACGCAGTTTTCCCAGCGGGTCGAAGGTCTGCTGGCGCAGATGACGCTGGAAGAGAAGCTCGGCCAGCTCCACCAGGCCGCGGGTGGTCGCAGCCGCAATCTCAACTCCCGCCTGACACCTGAAGAGCTGGACCGTGTCCGCGCCGGCGCGGTCGGGTCCTATCTGCATGTCGCGGGTGCAGAGCCGCTGGCAGAGTTGCAGCGTGTCGCGGTTGAGGAAAGTCGTCTGGGCATTCCACTCCTGTTTGCGATGGATGTCGTGCACGGCTATCGCACCATCTTCCCCGTGCCGATCGCCATGGCCTCGACCTGGGATGAGGCCGATTGGCGAAATGCCACACGTATTTCTGCCGAGGAAGCATCCGCCTCAGGTCTGCACTGGACGTTTGCCCCGATGATCGACATCGCGCGTGATCCGCGCTGGGGGCGCATCGTGGAGGGGGCAGGCGCGGATCCCTATCTCGGGTCGCGAATGGCGGAAGCGCAGGTTCAGGGCTTCCAGGGTGAAAGCCTCGCGGCTGGAGACACACTCCTGGCGACGGCCAAGCATTTTGGCGCCTACGGCGTGCCAATAGGGGGCCGCGATTATGGAACCGCGGACATTGGCGAGCGCAGTCTCTACGAGACCTATCTGCCGCCCTTCCACGCGGCGACACAGGCGGGCGCGGGCTCCATGATGACCGCGTTCAACGATATTGACGGCGTGCCCTCGACCTCGAATGAGGCGCTGATCGACGGGACGCTTCGCGCGCGCTGGGGTTTTGATGGTCTGATCGTCAGTGACTGGAACGCGATTGCCGAACTGATGAATCACGGCGTGGCGGAATCGCGCGCTGCCGCCGGGGCCCTGGCCCTCCAAGCGGGCGTCGACATGGACATGACGAGCGGCATATTTGTAGAGGAATTGCGCGATGCAATTGCGGCGAACCCGGCGCTGGAAGCCGATCTGGACCTGGCCGTTGGGCGCATCCTGACCGCGAAGGAGCGTCTGGGCCTGTTTGACGAACCGATGGTCTATCACCAGGTCGAGCGCGAGGAATCTGAGCTTCTCGCTATCGATCATCGGGAAGCGGCGCGAGCCATCGCAGCGCGCAGCGTGGTCCTGCTGAAGAATGAGAACCAAGCCTTGCCGCTGGACGCCGGCGCGGGCCGGGTGGCAGTCATCGGCGCACTGGCGACGGATGCCTCGACCCAGCTGGGGTCCTGGCGAGCGCAGGGGCGATCGGAGGACGTTATCAGCCTGCTTGATGGTTTGCGCGATGGCGCGCCGGAAGGTGTGGAGATCGTCCATGCAGCAGGCGCGGATCCGCGCAGCGACGACCTTTCCGGACTGGATGAAGCTGTTGCACTGGCCCGGTCTGCGGATCGTGTGCTGCTGGTTGTCGGCGAGCACTTCGACCTGTCGGGTGAAGCGCGCAGCCGTTCGGATCTCTTCCTCCCAGACAGTCAACGCGCCCTGGTGTCGGCCATTCTCGACACTGGACAGCCTGTGACGGTCGTGCTGGTGACCGGCCGCCCGCTGGCGATCCCCGACATAGCTGAGCGAGCGGATGCGGTGTTGAATACCTGGATGCTGGGTGTGGGGGCAGGTCCGGCCCTGGCCGATATCGTCTTTGGAGAAACCTCTCCGGCAGGCCGTCTTCCGGTCAGCTTCCCGCGGGCGACGGGCGCCGCGCCTTTCACCTATTCGGAATATCCGGGCGGCCGCCCGGCAGATCCGGATCTGTCGCGTGACACCAACCGCTATATGGACCAGCCGATCACGCCGCTCTACGCCTTCGGGCACGGGCTCTCCTATTCAACGTTTGAATACGGTGAACTCGACGCCGCTGTTGTCGATGACGAGATCCGCCTCTCGGTAGAGATTTCCAACACCGGTGATCGCCAGGCGGATGAAGTCGTCCAGCTCTACATGCGTGACCCCGTCGCTTCGGTTGCCCGTCCGCGCATCGAGCTGCGCGGTTTCGAGCGTGTCTCCCTGGCTCCGGGAGAAAGTGTGACGGTCCGGTTCACGCTGGCCCCGGCACAGGCGGCAGTTTTCCAGGCGCCAGGCGTCTGGAGGGTCGAGCCGGGCCAGCTGGTCTTCCACGTTGGCGCCAGTTCTCTCGATCTCAAGTCCTCTGCGGACGTGCGGATTGAAACCGGGTTCGACACGGATCAGCCTGCTGCCGCGATCGCGACCCGGGTGGAGACTGAGTGATGCCGACACGACGGGAAACTCTTGCAGGTCTTGGCGGGCTTGCAGCGATGGGGCTGGGTGGATGTGCGTCGCGTTCGCTTCCCATCTCGGTCGAGCTTCATGATGCCAGTGCGCAGCCATTGTTCCGGGCCGCGTGGGGGCTGGAGCAGCTAGCCGACGGTTTTACCTGGAGTGAGGGGCCAAGCTGGGACCGCGTACGGCAGTGCCTCTATTTCACCGATGTTCCGGGCAACCGGGCCTATCGCTGGTCGGATTCGGCTGGGTTGGAGACATTCCTTGATCCTTCCGGCGTCGATGCCTCGAGAGCGGTCGGCATGCGCGAACCGGGCGCCAATGGACTCTGGTACGGCGAGGATGGCTGGCTCTATCTCTGCAATCATGGTGAGCGCGCGGTTCAGCGCATGCAGCTCGACACACAGGCGCGGGAGACGCTGGTTCAGAACTTTGAAGGCCAGCGTTTCAACAGTCCCAATGATCTTGTGCGGGCCGATGATGGCTCGATCTATTTCACCGATCCGCCCTATGGCCTTGAGGGGCTGGATGCCTCCCCGCTCAAGGAAATGTCTGCTAATGGCGTCTATCGACTGGCGCCGGACGGTCAGTGCGAACGCCTGTTCGATCACCTCACCTTCCCCAACGGGATAGCGTTGTCCCCGGGCGAGGACTGGCTCTATGTGGCGCAGTCTGACCCTCAGGCTCCGCACATCTATCGGGCGCCGCTGCGAGAAGGTCGTCCTGCGGGTGCACTCGAACTCTGGTTCGATGCGTCGTATTTCCTGGCCGCGGGCGATCCGGGATTGCCGGACGGGATGTGTGTCAACGAGGACGGGCTGGTGTTTGCGACCGGGCCGGGTGGGGTGTTGGTACTCTCACCGCGCGGTGACCTGCTTGCGCGGATCCTGACGGGTAGCGCAACGGCGAACTGCGCCTTTGGCGGTGTGAATGGCGACTGGCTCTACATCACGGCGCATGACCGTTTGCTGCGAATGCGGACAAACACCCGAGGTCTGCAATGGCGGAGCTAGGGCTGGAGAACTGGCAGGATTATCGCCCGCTGCTCGCTACTCTCGCGGCGATCCCGCTGCTGTTGTGGCTGGTTCTGAAATGGAAAATCCCGGCGTTCACGGCCTTGATCGGCGTTAGCCTGATTGCGGCGCTCGCAGCGGGCATGAGCTCTGAAGCGGCTTATGCAACCATTACGGCTGGCATGGGTGGGACCCTGGGTTTTATCGCCGTAATCGTCGGCCTAGGCAGCCTGTTTGGGGCGTTGTTGGAGGCTGGAGGCGGCCTGCCCAGGCTGGCGCGCCTGCTGCTGGGAGAGCGGCGCGGCTTTGGTGGTCAGCTGATGACCGGTATGATCGGCCTCGTGGTGGCGATCCCTGTGTTTTTCGATGTTGCCCTGATTGTTTTGGCGCCGGTTGTGGTCGCCCTCGCCAGACGAGCCGGTCGGCCTGTCCTGGCATTCGGTCTGCCGCTGCTTGCAGGCTTGGCCATTGCCCACGCCTTTATTCCTCCGACACCCGGTCCGGTTGCTGTTGCCGATATTCTCGGCGCGGACCTGGCCTGGGTGATCCAGGCCGGACTGGCGGCTGGCATCCCCGCTCTGCTGGTCGCCGGTCCGGTGTTTGCCAACGCGCTGGAGCGTTTCGGCCAGATGCCGGAGGCCAGGCTGGGTCATGACGGGGTGTCTGATGAAATCGAGAATGCCGTCAGCGGGCGGACTGTGCTTCTTCTTATCCTTCTGCCGCTGGTCCTGATCCTGACACAGGCCGTCCTTGCCCTGACAGGGGTTGGCGGTGCCGCTTATGATGTTTTTGCTCTTGTCGGGCATCCCTTTGCTGCCCTGCTGATTGGCTGTGCGATCGCCGGGCTTGTCGTTGCGAACAAGCCCCAACCCATTCGTGACAGGGTCAGCCGCGGCATTGCGGAAGCTTTTGCTCCGGCTGGCGCGGTGATCCTGGTCACCGGCGCGGGCGGGGCATTCAAACAGGTTCTGGTCGATACCGGAGCCGGGGCCCAGCTGGCAGGTCTTGTTCTGGCTTTTGGTATGACACCGATCCTGCTCGGTTATGCTCTGGCCCTGATTGTCCGCGTGGCCCAGGGCAGCGCGACAGTTGCGATGATCACAGCGGCCGGCATGACCGCTCCCCTGCTAATTGGTCAGGACCTGGGTGGGTTTGACGTAGCGTTGATCGTGATCGCGATTGCAGCGGGCGCCTCGGCCCTGTCGCATGTCAATGACAGCGGCTTCTGGCTCGTCAGCCGGATATTCGGCTTGAGCGAGGCGGCGACGCTGAAAACGTGGACAGTCTCGTCCACGCTGCTCAGCATCACCGGTCTTTTCGCTTGTCTGGCATTGAGCCTGCTGGCCTGAGCTAGCGGGCATCCCCGCAGGTCTGGGTGGCGTCGGTGTCGGAAGCGAGGCCGATATCGCCCAGACCGATCTCACCGCTCTCTTCCTCGGAACGAAGGATGAAGACGGCTTGCGTGTTTGTCAGGTCCACACCGGCTTCGGTGAAACAGCTCAGGCTGACCCGGTATTCCTGCCAGGGCCCCTGGGTGATGCGGACAGGAACAAAATGCTCGCACGTTTCCGTGCTGGAGCATGAGGCGCCGATCTCGACCCAGGTGTCGCGGCTGTTATAGCCACGGGCCCGGAAGGAGATTTCCATCGCACCATTGGCTTCACGTGAGAGATCCTGGGGTTCAGCCGTGCCAAGGCGAACGCCCACTCCGGCCTGGTGCCAGATGAAATGCAGGGAGTCTTCCTGCGCCGTGCGGTCGGTTCGGCCCAAGGTCAAGGCTTCAGTTTCCAGCCGCTCTTCCGGAGCGTCGCTCCAGCTGTTACCCGACCCGACCTGGACGCTCCACGGCGCGACAGCCTGCCCAAGGCGATAGAAGGCTCCGCTCGGAGCAAGGTCCTCAGCCGACAGGCCGGAAGCTTCGGGCAGATCTGCCAGTTCCTGCTTATCTCCAAAGCTCAGTCCATAGCCATAGGCAAACAGGGGCGCGTAGTCCGCGTCACCACGATTGACCGGGCCGCCGACAGCGCTGGCTGGCCAGGAGAAGGACAGGCGCCCGGTGAAGTCAAAGTCCGGCTGCGTGCGGAAGAGCATGTCGGCAATGCCGCCGCCTTCCGTGCCGGGCAGCCAGGCCGCTACGAAGGCATCCGAGTCGTTGATTTCCGGATTGGTCCACAGTGGACGACCGGACAAGAAGACGCTGACGACGGGCATGCCCGCGGCGGAGTAGGCTTCGAGCTGCTCTGTATCGAAACCGTTGGGCACGAAGTCGAGATGTTCCCGATCACCCTGGAATTCTGCATAGGGGTTCTCGCCATAGACCGCGATGACAGCGTCGGCGTCATGGTCGTCATCACCTTCCGGATCAAAGATCACGCGCCCCCCGGCGGCTTCAACGACTTCGCGTATGCCGTCGAGAATGGTCTGACCGGCCGGGAATTCCTCATTGGGATAATCCCCGCCCTGCCAGGACAGGGTCCATCCGCCCGAGGCCTTGCCCATATGGTCAGCACCATCGCCCACGACAAGCACGGTCATGCCAGGGTCGAGAGGGAGGAGACTGTCCTTGTTCTTCAGCAATACCAGGGATTCACGGACTGCCTGACGTGCGATAGCGCGATGTTCATCGGCTGCCAGAACGCTGTCATCATTGGCCAGTGGACGCTGGCTCGGCGCGACTTGTTCAAACAAGCCCGACTGGATTTTCACACGCAGGATACGGCGGACAGCATCATCCAGCCGCTCCATTGAAATGCGACCTGCCCGGACATGTTCGAGTGTTGAATGATAGAGCTCGCGCCAGCTGTCCGGGGCCATGTACATATCGACCCCGGCATTGAAGCTTTCTGGGCAATCCGTTGCCGAACAGCCGGCCACCAGGCCGTGGCCATTCCAGTCACCGACGACAAAGCCGTTGAAGCCCATGCGGTCTTTGAGAATATCGTTCAGCAGGCTCTGATTGCCGTGCATGCGCACGCCATTCCATCCGGAGAAGGAGGCCATGACAGTCTGAACGCCGGCGGGGATCGCCGTGTAGTAACCCTGGGCATGGATATCGCGAAGTTCCGCTTCGCTGATCCGGGCATCGCCCTGGTCGCGCCCGTCAGCCGTGCCGCCATCGGCGAGGAAATGCTTGGCACTCGAGATGACGCGACCAGGGGCCATGAACTCGTCCGTGCCTGGTCGACCCTGCAGGCCCCAGACGATGCGCTCGCCATAGGCATGCACAATTTCTGGATCCTCCGAGAAACCCTCATAGGTGCGGCCCCAGCGATCATCTCGCGGGACGGCCAGCGTGGGTGCAAAGGTCCAGTCATGTCCGGAGACGGACAGCTCGCGCGCGGTAATCCGGTAGATCTCCTCGATCAGGTCCGGATTGTTCGTGGCACCGAGGCCGATATTGTGCGGGAAAACGACCGCGCCGCGCAGATTGGCGTGGCCGTGGACGGCGTCGATGCCCCAGATAATCGGAATCGCGATCTCGACGCCGGTCGGGTCAAGCGAGGCATTGAAGTACTCGTCCGCCGCTTCCAGCCAGGTGTCAGCATCGGCATAGGGGAGCGGACCAGGGGCCGAATTTCCGCCGCTGAGCACGGAGCCGAGACGGTATTCGCGGACTTCTTCAGCCGTCACAGAACCACTGTCCGCCTGGATGGTCTGACCAACTTTCTGTTCGACCGTCATCATGGACAGGATCTCGTCGATCCGGGCTTCGACCGCCGGGTCAAGCGGAAGGGGTGTGATTGCGGGCCAGTTGGCCGCGTCGGCTGTGGCCGCGTCTGGTAAGTCGATAAAGACCGGCTCTGCCATTGTCGTATCCGCGCCTTGAAGCTCGGGTTCAGAGGCGAGCTGGCAGCCGGCGAGCCCCAGGGCCGCCGAAAGGGCGATCATGGACACAGCGGTACTGGACGGACGATGTAGCGGCATTGTTGGCTCCCCTGTTTGAGGTTACATGATCGCATTTAGACAACGTTGTCAATATCGGCTGTGAAGAGCCGTGAAATCCGGATTTTCGCCTAGTTGTTATTATGTTGTGTGGCTTCCAGATATGCCGCGATTGCGAAGAGCGGCGCATTCCAGTTGATAGCAACCTCGTTGAGCGCATAGGCGTCAACATGGTCGGCCCAGCAGGTCTGGGGCGCACACTCGCCTTCCATTTCGCGCGCGATCGGATCAATCATGATGCGATGGTTGGGGCCGCCTGAAAGTGCGCCGGGCGGAGCTTCCGGAAACTCCGGATCGGCGCCATTGGCCCAGAAGCGGTGGTGCGGAAAACGCATCGGCCGCGCGCCATAGCCGGCGATGTAACTCCGGTCGAGCGGATTGCGTCCGAGGAGGTAGTCCATCGCGTGCACGACGCCATTCCGAAAGCCCTGTTCCGGATCGACGTCATGCGCTGCCGCCAAGACTAGGGCGCGATTGAGCAGGTTGGCGCTGGACCCCCAGGTGATCTCGTTCGGGGTCAGAGGGTAGTGATAGCCGCCAGAGGTCATTTCCTGCTGGTACTGATTGGCGCTGGCCCGAACGATGGTCTTCGCCTGTTCGCGCAGACTCGGATGATCTTGGCTGAGCAACAGGGAGAGTTCCGGCAGCATCTCGGTGTTCGCCCAGAAAATAGGCAGACGCCCGCTCAGCTGCTCGTGATAGGCCAGCGCCGATCGCCGGTACGCCGCCTCTCCTGTGGTCAGATAGAGCTCGATCGCGGCCCAGTAGAACTCGTCGATGACATTGAGGTCACCATAGGCGCCGCCGCCATCGAACGTATTGCGAGCAAGCAGGTCGGGGTAACGCTCTGCTGCGGCAAAGGCCCTTCGCGCGGCGCTCAGGCATTGATCTGCGAAGACAGGGTCGAGTTCGCGCCAGACCCGTCCGCATTGCGCTGCCGACGCGGCCAGATTCAGCGTGGCTGCAGTCGTTGGCGGGATCAGATATCGGGTTTCAGCGGCATCCTCCGGCAGCAGAGGCAAGGGCAACCAGCTGCGCTCATGAAGCTTGTGGTGGACGAGGCCGGAGCCATCTACCAGGATCGGGCGGGATTGTTCCGCTTCGTCCTCGCGCGCGTCCACCCAGACCGAGGCGCCTTCCGGCACCTGCATGGCCAGCATGAATTCCAGCTGCCAGCGCGCTTCGAGCAGGATTTCGCTGACCCCGTCTTCACTTTCGGGCAAGGTCACACGCTCACCGTTCCAGCCGAACTCCGCCAGCTCGCCGAGAGCTTGGAAACGTTCATAGACGTATTGGAGCGTGCAGACCGAGATCCCGCCATTGACCACGTACTGGCCGTAGTCGCCCGCATCCGCCCAGCCACCGGTGGTGTCGAGATGATAATCGCATCCCGGCCACTCTGTTCCGGTCATGTCGGTGCCGGTGAAACAGGTGACCTGGCTCCCGAAAAACCCACCCGCACGGGCCCAGGCCTCGCCGCCCGTGAAGGCGGGGTCGAGATGCGTGCCGAGACGGTTGAGATAGAAGTATCTGAGACTGTCTTCCGCCAGCTCTGCATAGGGCAGGGCGCCGATGGAGAAGGCACGCGAGCGTGCCCCGCAGGCTTCAATCGTGAAGCCTGTTCCGGGCGTTGAAAGTGCCGCGAAATCGATGTGGTGGACGGTCTCCCCGGCGCTTTCATCATAGCCGAACGGCTCGGATGTGCCGCTGGCGACAGGCGTCCCGTCCGCGTCCAGCACGCGCCAGTTCACAGGTGTCTCGGCGTCGGCACGCAGGATGGCCAGCTTGGGACCGGTCGTTTCGAACCCGGTCTAGTTCATGACAATCGGGGCGAAATCCTCGGCAAGCGCACATTCGGGCGCGGGCTGCAGGGCAGCGAGCAGGCTGGCGGCAAGAACAAGCATTTGAGAACTCCTACACGGTCTCCGACAGCATATCCGGTTCGGCGGCGCAGTGTTCCGCAATGAAGTCCGCGTGGCTGGGCATATGATCCGCGGATGCCCGGATCACTGACAGGATCTGTTCCAGCCGGGCATTAACCTCGCGATCGCCCAGGCTTGAGACCAAGGGGTGATGGCCCCGGGGTTCTACGCCCTGACCGTCCATGACGGCGAGCCAGCTGGTTTCGTTGAACAGCTCGTCCTTCTCGCGATAGACGCGACCATTGGTGCGATAGAGCTCGAGTTTGCGAGCGAGGTGGTCGGTCATCGGCAGGTTTCGGCAGCGCCGCCAGAACTCGCTATCATCGCGCTCGGTCTGGCGATAATGCAGGACCAGAAAATCACGCACATACTCGTATTCCTGCAGCGTTAGACGGTTGTACTCATCGATGTCGGCCGGGTTGAAACTGCGATCCGGGAAGAGCGTCATCAAGCGCGCTATCCCACTCTGGATCAGGTGGATGCTGGTGGATTCCAAGGGTTCCATGAATCCCGCAGCGAGGCCAATCGCCAGCACATTCCGGTTCCAGAACTTGCGACGATGTCCGGTCACAAAGCGCAGCTGGATCGGGTCTCGCAGGGGGCGGCCCTCCAGATTGTCCAGCAGAATACGGGCAGCCTCGTCATCACTCATATGATCAGAGCAATAGACATGGCCATTGCCGGTTCGGTGTTGCAGCGGGATGTGCCATTGCCAGCCCGCCGGGCGGGCGGTCGAGCGGGTGAACGGGTCTGGCTCACGTACACGTTCCGACGGAACCGCCAGCGCCCGGTTACAGGGCAGCCAGGCACTCCAGTCCTCGTATCCGGTTTCCAGTGCCTGTTCGATCAAGAGCCCGCGAAACCCTGAGCAATCGACGAAAAAATCGGCCGAGAATTCGCGACCATCCTCCAGTTTCACTGAGGTCAGGTGGCCGCTTTCCTCGTCGAGGCGTGTGTGTTCAATCCGGCTCTCGATGCGCTCGACCCCTCGAGCCTCCGCGTACTGGCGCAGATAGTTCGCATACAGGCCCGCATCGAACTGGAAGGCATAGGCGATATGGCCGAGCGGGGAGTTCTTGGCATTGGGCACTGGTCGCAGGAAGCGTCCCTCGCGGGCGGCGAGCACCTGGAGGCAGAATTCCGGCAGCTCAACCTCATATCCGCGCTGGCGGGCATTGAGCCAGAAGTGATGAAACATCACCCCGTCCATGTCGCTGCCATAGGAGCCGAAAGGGTGCAGATAGGAATGGCCTTCGCGCCGCCATCCCTCGAATTCGATGCCCAGTTTGAAAGTCGCCTGGGTTGCCTTGATGAACTCGTTTTCGTCGATGCCCAGCATGCGGTTGAACAGAAGGATCTGGGGGATCGTCGCTTCGCCGACGCCGACTGTGCCGATCTGCTCGGACTCGATCAGCTGGATCCGAAGGTCGTGGTCCGCGAAAATCTTGGACAGGGCCGCGGCTGTCATCCAGCCGGCAGTGCCACCTCCCACAATCAAGACCGAACGGATGGGGTCGACGCTCATGCGAGCTCTCCTTGTGTCTCGGCCTTGCCAAGCACGTGCTTGATGAAGGCGTCATGCGGCGGCATCTTGCTTGCGGCCATGGCGTAGGTCTCCCGCATGTCGCGCAGTGTCCGGGCCAGCTCGTCGCTCGCCAGACTGTCAGCGACCGGCGAATAGGCTTTTGGCAGAATGCCTTGCCCGACCATCACCGCGAGCCAGCTGGTCAGGGTAAAGAGGTCTCCCTTGTGGGCAAAGAAACGGCCATTTTCTCGGAAAAGCTCCAGGGTCTGGCTCAGGCTGTCCGGGATCTGCATGGTGCGAACATGGTCCCAGAAAGCGGAGTCGTTCCGGCGGGTTGCATTGTAGTGCAGGATCAGGAAGTCACGGATGTAATCAAATGAATCGGCCATGATCGCGTTGTAGCGCGCGGTCTCACGCGCGCTGATGCCATGGCGCGGAAACAGCGCCAGCAGTTTGCTCACGCCTTCCTGGATCAGATGGATGGAGGTTGATTCAAGCGGTTCCAGGAAGCCCGAGGAGAGACCGATGGCCACGCAATTCTTCTCCCAGAAACGGTCGCGGCGGCCAGGCGTGAAACGCAGATGGTTGGGTTCGGCCAAGGGGGTGCCTTCAATGTTGCGGGTCAACACGTCCAGGGCGCGTTCGTCATCCGTGTGGGCGGAGGAGTAGACGTAACCATTGCCGACACGGTGTTGCAGCGGAATACGCCATTGCCAGCCGGCTTCGCGCGCGGTAGCGCGGGTATAGGGTGGTGTCGTCTCATCTCGCTCGGAAGGTAGAGCAATGGCCCGGTCGCAGGGCAGCCATTCACGCCAGTCCTGATAGGCAACGCCCAGTTCCTGCCCAATCAACAGCCCCCGGAAACCTGTGCAGTCGACAAACAGATCGGCTTCAAGGCGGGGTCCATCATCAATGCCCAGGGCCCGGATTGCACCGCGCTCGCCATCGCGCTCGACGGTGGCGATGCGGCCTTCATGCCGAACAACGCCTCTTGCTTCAGCGTACTGGCGCAGGAACCGCGCATAGAGGCCGGCGTCGAAATGATAGGCGTGACGCATCTGGGAAACGGGTGATTGCGGATCGTTGACCGGCAGCATGAACTTGCCTGCACGCGCGGCCATGCAACACATGGAATAGGCCTCAAGCGCGTGGTCTTCGCCGAGCAGACGGGCGCGGTTCCAGAAATGGTGGAAATCCTCGCCCTGCATCGGAAATCCGTAATCCCCGAACGGGTGGAGATAGCGCTCGCCAATCGCACCCCAGTCAACAAATTCGATGCCGAGTTTGTAGCTGCCCCTGGTTGCGGCAATGAAGTCGGGCTCGGTAATCCCGAGCATTCGATTGAAATCGGCGATGCCGGGAATGCTCGCTTCGCCGACACCGACCGTACCGATTGCGTCAGATTCGATCAGCTCAACACGCACGCCGGCAGGCAGGATGAATTTGGACAGCGCCGCGGCTGTCATCCACCCGGCGGTTCCGCCACCCGCGATGACGACACTGGATATGCGATTGCTGGTCATGCGGTCTCCCGGGATTGGCCGAGCGCCTTGTCGATCGCCTGGAGGTAGACCGACAGCGGCGGGAATTCCCCGCTGACCACGTTGATGCGCTGAAGCAATTGGCCGAGTTCCTGTTTCAGACGAGCATCATCCAGCCGCATCGACAATGGATCAAAATGTTCCGGCACATGGTCCAGCGCCAGGGCGTGCACGACCCAGTCACTGGCCGTGACCAGGTCCGTGTCCAGCGGACGCACATAGCCGCGGTGTTTGAACATCCTGAGTCGTTCTGAAGTGCGTGCATCGTCGCCACCAAGATACAATGTGGTTAGCGCGCGCAGCTCGTTCATTTCCTCAGTCCAGATGCGATTGTATTGCGACGTCTCGGCGGGATGACAATCCCGATCCGGCAGCAGTTCGACCAACAGGTCCAGCTCGTGCAGGACGCGCTCTGTCGCGAGACCGGGCAAGCTCGGGCCGCTGTAGGCGGCTTGTCCGATGGAGACCTGATTGCCTCGCCAGGGCTGTTTGATCAGTTGGTCTTCATCACCACCCGCCAGGGGATATTCGAGGGCCCCATTGCGCAGCGGAATCGTAATCGTCCAGCCGGTCGTGGAAGCGCGCCAGGTCGAAAATGGCTGTTCACCGCTTTGGGCTGAGATCTGGAGCTCGTTCGATCGTTCGCGTGCATCAATGACAAGGTCTGCTTCGACGGCGTTTGCGGCCGCTGCAAGTGGTTGGACGCTGGTCCCTTCAACGAGGCGCTCAAACAGCGCTTCTGGATGCACGTGCAGGCCGGACTCGTGCTGAAGGGGGCCGATGAGATTGCGTTGGTCTGGTGGCGCGAAACGGTTTTCCTGCATCGCCCGATAGGCCGGAGAAAAGGCGGCGTAGGGCAAGCGAAGTCCGCCCTGGCGCGCACGCAGCCAGTGATGGTGAAAACCGATCCCGGCCCAGTCGATGCCACGTGATCCAAAAGGGTTACAGCTGGTTTGCTGGTCGGTCACGATCATCTGCCCCAGCGAGGGCAGGCTGCCCGGAAGGGCGAGCAGGTCGCGCAGGCCCAGTCCTGCTGTCTCCAGGCGCTGAAGCGCTGACGGGGTTAGAACTGTATGTACCGGTGAGAGTGCTGGCGTCTCTGTTTCAGCGAACCGCGCTATGGAGAGGCCGGTGCGCTGTTTGAGCACAAACGCCGACAGCGCTGCTTCAATGCCCGAGCCGAGAATGGCTATTGTTTCGATCGGTCGGCTCACTGGGCCGCCCTCCCGGCTTGAACCAGCGCAGCCAGCTTGTTGTCGTGATGGGGCATCCGCGAGACGGCGGAACCGATTTCGCTGTCCAGTGCCGCAAGCCGAGCAGCCAATTCTGCGTCATCCAGCTGGCTTGCGGAGCCATCCGGCTGTGCGGGTATCAGTCCCTGTCCTAGGTAGACGGCAAGCCAGCTGGGTTCGAGAAACAGGCCTTGCTGGTAACGCGCCACGCGTCCGCGAGCGCTGAAGAGATCGATCTTCTCCTGTAGCGTTGTAGGAATCTCCATAGTTCGTACATGGTTCCAAAACGCGGAATCATGCCGGCGGGTGACGTGATAATGCAGGATCAGGAAGTCGCGGACGCGTTCGAACTCGCGGGCCATGATAGCGTTGTACTCATCGCGTTCACGCGACATGTCGGCACTCACGGGCAAGAGTTCGATGAAATTGGTGATCGCCAGTTGGGTCAGGTGGATGCTGGTGGATTCCAGCGGCTCCAGGAAACCACTGGCCAGTCCGACGGACACGCAATTCCTCGACCAGAACTGTTTGCGGCGTCCGGTCCTAAAGCGCAGCACGCGTGGTTCGGCTTTCAGCTCACCCTCGATGTTCGCGCGCAGAATTGCCTCGGCTTTGTCGTCATCAATAAAGCTGCTGGAATAGACATGGCCGTTGCCCATGCGGTGCTGGAGCGGAATGCGCCACTGCCACCCGGCTTCGTGCGCGGTCGCTCGGGTGTAGGGCAGGATGGGCGATGTTGCAGCGGATGGAACTGCGACAGCCCGGTCACAGGGAAGCCAGTGCGACCAGTTCTCGTAACCGGCCTTGAGTGTCTGATCGATGAGAACGCCGCGAAACCCTGTGCAATCGATGAAGTAGTCGCCTGTGAGCAGGGCTCCATTGTCAAGCTCTATCGAGACTATGTCGCCGTTTTCACTGGCTTGATTGACAGCGTTGACAATACCTTCGGTGCGCCGAACTCCACGACCCTCTGCGATCTTGCGCAGGAAAGGCGCGTACCGGGTTGCGTCAAACTGGTAGGCATATCCATAAGTTGATGTAATTGCGCGGTAATCGGATTCTGGAAAGTCGAATTTTCCGGCTTCGCACATGCGTACGGGTAAAGAATACTTGCCGATATCACCAGCGCTCGCGTCGGGATTGAGTTTGCGCCAGACCTGGTGGAATTTGGCCCCCTGGATCGTGCGGCCGAAATCCCCGAACGGGTGGATGTAACGCTCGCCGACATCGCCCCAGTTCACGAATTCTATGCCCAGTTTCAACGTCGCCGAGGTGGCTTTGAGGAATTCGGTTTCGTCGACGCCGATGGTTTCATTTAAGTGACGCAGATGCGGCAGCGTAGCCTCACCCACACCGATAATGCCGATCTGTTCGGACTCGACGAGATCGATGGAAAACTCCTGTCTGGGCAGCATGGCAGACAGGGCAGCAGCAGCCATCCACCCTGCGGTTCCGCCGCCGACAATGACGATGCGCTTTTTCGCCCTCATCACCGAATTTTCACCCCTGCGTCGTGCGGCAAATCATGCATTGTTTGCCGGTTCCGGACACTGATCTTTCAGATTCTTCGATTTGTTATTCTTGACAGATCGAAGTGTTTAGTTGAAGGTGACAGCAATTGACAACGCTGTCAATAAAAGGCGGCGCGCTTCAATGAGGGGAGAATTTTGATGAAATTCAACGGTGTATCCGGAAAATCCAAACCGGATTTCAGGACGAAAGCGTGGGCAGGTGCCTCCGTCCTGGCCCTGGCAATCGCGATGGGCGCGCCCGCTGCGATGGCACAGGATGCAGATGAAGACACACAAGCAAGCGACTCTGACGTCATCACGGTCCGCGGCATCCGTTCGAGCCTGCGCTCGGCACAGGAAATCCGTCGCAATTCCGATGTCCTGGTGGATGCAGTAACGGCGGAAGATATCGGCGCTCTGCCGGACCGTTCCGTATCCGAAGCGCTGCAGCGTGTCCCGGGTATCAATATTACGCGTTTCGATGGCGAGAACGACCCAGACCACTTCTCCGTTGAAGGATCCGGCGCGATCATTCGTGGCCTGAACTTCGCCCGCAGTGAACTGAATGGCCGTGACGTGTTTTCCGCGGATAATGGCCAGCAGATCGGCTTCAACGATGTGTCCCCGGAAATGCTTGGCTCGGTGGAGGTCTTCAAGAACCAGTCCGCCGACATGATCGAAGGTGGACTGGCCGGCACCGTCAATCTGAATACGCGCCTGCCGTTCGACGAGAATGGTCGTCTTCTCGCCTTCACGCTTGAAGGCAATTACACCGACTTTGCCGACGAGCTGACGCCGACCGCGTCCGCGATCTATGCGGATAGCTGGGAGATGTCAGACGGGTCCGAATTCGGCTTCCTGATTGGCGCGTCCTATTCCAACCTTCAGTCCCGCGCGGACGGCACCCTGGTTGCCGAATGGCTGGACCGTGATCCAGGCGACGGGCAGGATCTGTATGTTCCTTCGGGCGCGGGTATCCGGACACAGCTTTTTGATCGCGATCGCGACACCATCTCCGCAGCTGCCCAGTGGCGCAGTGCCAGTGGCGAGCTGGAAGCAACGGCCCAGTTCTTCCGTGCGTCCTATGAGAACGCGTGGAGCGAGCGTGCGGTCGAGCCAAGCATTGATAGCGGTCCGACGATCATTCCGGCAGCGGGTACGAGCTTCGAGTTTGGAGATGATGGCCTGTTTGAAAGCGGCGTGATTTCCGAGAGCGTGGGTTGGCGTTCCAACGACCCGACCCACCCGCTAAACGGTGTGCGCCAGCTGGCGCTGACCCGCGGCAAGGTTGACGAGTCCGTCACGACGGACTGGGGTTTCAACCTCTCCTGGGCACCGACAGATCGTTTCCGCACCAGCTTCGATCTCCAGTTTGTTGAGTCCGAAGTAGATATTGCGGATGTGACTGTTCACGCGGCATTCTTCTCCGATATCGAACTGGACATGGGTGGTGAGGTGCCGAGCGTCGTCTATCGCGCACCAAGTGATGGTTCCAACCCGTATTTCAGCGACCTCGGAAACTATTACATTCGCTCGGCTATGGATCATCTTTCCGACAATGAGGGGGAGGCGGTCTCTTTCCGCGGTGACGCCGAATACGATTTTGAAGGTGATAGCTGGCTGCAGTCCGTGCGCTTCGGTGCCCGTCGCTCCGAGCGCGACCAGATTGTTCGCAGCTCCACCTATAACTGGGGTAATATCTCAGCGACTTGGAATGCACCGTTTGCACTCGATAATCCGGCTATCCCGGCGGGCACTTTCGAGCTGTATGATTTTAATGACTACCAGCGTGGTATGGCGACCGGCCTTGAGGGGGGTGTTCCGTTCTACACCGGTCCGCTCGGCGACAATTATGACGTCGCCGTCGCCGATCTGATGTCCCTTCGCAACGCTGCTGGCAATGGCGGCTGGGTGCCGCTCGCACAGCGCGGCGGTGTTGTTGCCGGAACCTCGTTCCTGCCGTCGGAAATCACCGATGTCAGCCAGGACACGACCGCATTTTACGGTCGCCTGGACTTCTCCAACGAGGCTTTCACCTCGGGCATGACTATCAGCGGTAATGTGGGTCTGCGTTATGTGGAGACTGAAACGACCGCCGTTGGCGCGCTCTCATTCCCGGATGCCTCGCTCTATTTCGGTGCCCAAACGCCGGATGATTTCTGTGCTGCTATCGTCGGTACGCCTCCGGGACTCTGTTTGGAAACCTCGGCGGTTCGCAATGCCTTTGCGACTTGGGCAGATGGCACAAATACAGAGCTTTCCGACAGCAATACCTATGACAACTGGTTGCCCAGCCTGAATGTTCTCTTCGGTGTTTCCGAGGAATTCCAGATCCGCTTTGGTGCATCGCGTGCCATGCGCCGTCCGGACTTCGGTCTGATGAAGAGCAATCTGGTGATTGCACGCGGCGATGATGATCCGGTCACCGGAGCCTGGCTTGGCCCGCAGGTCTCGACGGGTAATGTTCAGCTCGATCCGATCATCGCTGATCAGTATGACCTTGCCTTCGAGTGGTACTTCGCGGATGTCGGCTCGTTGACCTTCTCGCTCTTCCACAAGAGCCTGGACAATTTCATTGTTCCAGCGGTGATCCAGCGAGATATCGAAAACAACGGTCAGACTTTCACGGTTGATGTGGATGGTGTTGGCAATGCCTCCGACAGCGGCGAGATCCAGGGCTTCGAGGTGGCTTACCAGCAAACCTTTGACGAGCTGCCCGGTATCTGGTCCGGTTTGGGGGTCCAGGCGAACTACACCTACATCGACGCCCAGGGCATTCCGAATATCGGTCCGAAGAATGACGAGCCGAACGGTCGTGGTGGCGCTCCGAACTTTGACGTCTCGGCGCTGGGCCTGCCGCTTATGTCCGAACACACGTTCAACATGGTTGGCTTCATGGAAACCGATCAGTGGAGCGCGCGTCTCGCCTACAATTGGCGTTCCGACTATACGCTGACGGTTCGTGACGTGATCTATCCATTTACCCCGATCGTCCATGAGTCGACCGGCCAGCTGGATGGGGCCTTCTTCTACAACCTGACCGACGGCATTACCGTCGGTGTCCAGGGTGTAAATCTGCTGGATGAGGTCTCCGAGACCAGCTCGGTGATCAACGATCAGCTGATCACGGCCCCGCGGAGCTTCTTCCGCAATGACAGGCGCTTCGCTTTCATAATTCGCGGTCGCTTCTAGACGCTTGCACCCTCTCTCTAGGGTAACTGGCGGCGGGTTAAAGCAACCCGCCGCCCTTTCTTTTCCTGCCCGACAACGGTGGACAATGCCCGGGCGATCCACGCAACATGTGACGGGAAGTATTTGATTCTGAAATGGAGCGGGCTTGCGGACCTATCTTGGATATGGCGTTGGTGATTTCGGACTGAACATCTACTGGAATGCGCTCTCGCTGATCCTTGTGTTCTGGTATGCCGAGGTCGTAGGGCTGCCACCTAACCAGGCCGGGTTGATCTATTTCATCGGTACGATGTGGGACGCGGTGTCCGATGTGGCCGTTGCTAACTGGGCGCAGAAAACACGGACACGCTGGGGTACCTATCGCCCCTATCTGTTGGGCGGCGGAACGCTGTTGGGCTTGTGTTTCGTCCTGCTCTTCTGGATCCCACCCCTCGAGGGGCTAATGCTCTTCCTTTTCATGGTGGCAGCGCACATGTTGTTCCGCACCTGCTACACGCTGGTCGCAGTTCCTTACGCCGCGCTAGCCTCTCGCTTGAGTTATGACAGCGGTGAGCGGACCCTGCTTTCGGGCACGAGGATGGGATTTGCCTTCCTCGGCCTGTTTGCCATTTCCGGCACTTGGTTCCCCATTGTCCGGCATTTCGGCGATGGCTCCGACACGGCGCCGGGCGGTTTTCTGATTGCAGCTCTGGTAGGCGGTTTTCTGGCCACGATCGCCTTGGCAGTATGTTTCTTCGCAACGAAGGAAGAAGAGCTCGGTACATCTCAGGAGAGCGATTTCTCCATGGCAGCGTTCGTGAAGGCGATCCTGTCCAATTCGGCGCTGGGCGTCCTGCTCGGCGCGATCTTCCTTCAATCGGCAGCCGGCGCGACCTTCCAGATCACACTCGCCTTCTACATCGAGGCACACGCACACGTCTTTGCGGCCAAGGAGACCGTGCTGACAATCTATGCGATCGCCATCCTGTTGTCGGTCCCGGTCTGGACCATGGCAGTGCATCGGTATGGGAAGAAGCGCGCCTGGGTCGCTGCGTGCTGGATCGTGATCGGTGGCGGTCTCTGGCTGGCGCTGACACAGCCTGTTCTGGTTGCCGGTGTTCCCCTGCAGATCCTGCTTTACGGGATCGGCTTTGGCGGCTTTGGCGTTCTGGTCTGGGCTCTGGTGCCTGACACCGTCGAATACGGCCAGTGGCAGAGCGGCAAGCGAAATGAAGGCGCGGTGTTCGGGTCGGTCCTGCTGGTTCAGAAGTCCGCGGGCGGTTTGATGGGGCTGATCGTCGGCATGGTCTTGACCTGGATTGGCTATGATACCGGACTTGAACAGCAAACGACTGAAACGGCAGGGTATTTACAGCTTTACATCTTCGCAGCACCGGCCATTCTGCTGTTTCTCTCCTCGCTGATGCTGTCCCAACTACCGCTCAATCGAACACTGCATGCGGAAATCGTCGACCGCATCAGGAATAGCTAGACCCGGAGGTCCCGCGCATGGCTCGCATGGTGGATGTTGCCGAAAAGGCAGGTGTGTCGATCAAGACGGTTTCGCGTGTCCTGAACAACGAACCGCATGTGAAAGAGGATCTGCGCGAGCGGGTGCGAAAGGCAGCTGAAGAGGTAGGGTATGTGCCCTCGACCTCGGCCCGGCAATTGCGTGGCCGGCGGAGCTATTCCATCCACATGATCTCCCACTCGCACCGGTCGAGTTATGTGAACGCGGTCCAGTTTGGCGCGGTCCAGGCCTGCCAGGAGAAGGGGTATCATCTCATGATCTCACTGGTGGAGAATATCGCCGATCTGGATTGGGGCCAGTTGCACGCGAAGTTTTCCAAATTGATGGAAGCGAGCCGGCCGGACGGGCTGTTGCTGGTTCCGCCTCTGTCCAATGACGACCGGCTGGCAGAGGTGCTCAGTGAGTTTGACGTTCGCATCGCCCGTGTGGGGCCGCACGACCTTAGCGGTTCCGTGCGCACCGTCATGATCGACGAGCGCGCCGCGGCGCGCGATCTGACCCGTTACCTGATTGATCACGGGCACAAATCCATAGCCTTCCAGCGTGGCAAGGAAGACCAGAACGCCACCCAGGAACGTTTCAAGGGATATCGCGAGGCTCTGGAGGCTGCGGGCTTGCCCTTCCGCTCCGAACTGGTGCTGCCAGGAACGTTCGAATTCGCGTCGGGGCTGAAGGCGGGTGATGAGCTGCTCAAACGCAAGGACCGACCCACCGCGGTTTTTGCGGCGAATGACGACATGGCCGCCGGCATCATCATGGCTGCGCATCGTCTGGGGGTGTCAGTTCCGGGAGAACTCTCTGTTGTAGGGTTCGATGATTCCGAGATCGCCGACAAGACTTGGCCAGCCCTGACGACAGTACGCCAGCCCTTGCTCGAATACGGTGCGGTTGCCGTTGCCAGATTGATCGAGTCACTCGGGGAGGATGAGTCCTCAGGCGTGGTCGAATGTCTCGACTACAAGCTGATCGAGCGGGATTCTGTCGCCCGGATCTAGAGGATTGGCGGGCGGCGCGGTCAGCGTAAAAACCGTTGGGGTGCGTTGTCCTGATTCAGGAGCGATTTCTGATGTGTAATTCGTTCCGGGACCACAGGACATCGCATGGGGCCCTGCGTCTTGCGTGATATATATCCGCTTACCGCTTTCGTTATGAATCGTCGAAGATTTACGTCTAGAACGCGGCAAAGACATCCTGCATGAGACTGTGCAATACTGATTGAACCGCTTCGGTCCGTTGCTCTGGTCTAAAGGTGTCAACTCGCGCCTTGAGTTTGACGAGGGACTGTCCTCCGAAACCGATCCGCTGTCATCTGCCAGCACCGCCACTCAGACCGGCAGGTCTCGTCTCTTTCCATAAACTGGCAATTTCTTCCCCAAGTTTCCGGGGCTTGCGAAGCCGTGTCTGGAACCGAGACCGATCCAACTCACCGTAATACTCCCGAAAACCCCGAAAGTCTCAAACCGCCATGTTCGGTGGTCCGGGTACTGGAGTCGCCGCATGATAGGCAATATGGATTATTGCCGTGTGCGGACAGGCATTTCGAACGCGGTCGTACCATTGCCGACAATGGAAATCGATTATGCAGCTGCCACCCATTCACCGTCTTAGTGGTCGATTCCAGGATCGCGCGCAGGAGCGGGCATTTGTTCGGGCCAACTGGTCTGGCATTCAATTACAAAGTGCTCTGACCCTGATCGGATTTTCGCTGGCCTGGCTTATATCGCTGGCGACGGACGTGACGTATCTGAGCAATAGTGATTGGTTCGTTCCCGTCGCCGGGTCACGAATCTTGTCGGGAATATTTGGGCTTATCTCCGGGATTTGGTTGTTGCGGGCCAAGCTCGAGCCCGGCGCAGATCTCGCAGCGATATTGGTCAACACCTGGGCTTTGCTCTCGATTGTGACCGCTGCAACTGTGGCCTCGATTTACCCGCTTGTTGAATCAGATGCAGGGGGGATTTCCAGTGTTCTGGTCTTTACGAGTTTCTGGATGTCTATACAGGTGCTTGGGCTTGGCATCGCTTTGGCCCATTGGAACCGCGCGATCATCGTTACAGCGTTAGCCTATCTGATTATCTATACCCGGTTTGGCACTTTATTGGTCTCCTCGCCTGCCGGAGCCCATGCTCGGGACGGGTATTCTTGTGCTGACGGCGTGTGTGTTTGCGGTCATTCTTTCCGCCCTGTTTCCTTATCGGGCGCGGCATCGCCACTATCTGACCCGGCTCTATGAGGAGGCCAAGCGGGAGGCTGAAAGAGCATAGGAATTCGCGACCTTTCTCCTGGCTGCAACGGGACATGACATTCGTCAGCCGGTTTATGCGCTTGACCTTAACGCTACGCTGCTGGAAGAGCAGATCGAGAAACGCGATTGGGAGAATGCCCAGAAATTCTCACGAAAGCAGCGTGACATGCTACGAAATGTGGCGCGCATGCTCTCCTCGGTGCTTGAGTTGTCTTATCTGGACCGGGATCGAGGGCGAGTGGAAGGGGAGGACGTTGCGACTGTTGCTCTGTTTAACTCGGTCCGCTCGGCGTTTCAGGACGTCGCGGTCAGTCGCAACATCACTTTGAAAATTGTCGCAAGTTCAGCCGTTGTCCGCGTGGATCCGGGTATCGTCGAACACATTCTCACTAATCTGGTCGCCAATGCCATCTATCATTCAGGTGGCGATCGGATCTTGGTCGGTGCGCGCGCCGGCGCCGAACAGATCGAAATCCTTGTTGCTGACAATGGCAAGGGACTGGGGTCCGCACCGCTTCACATGACCGGGCAGAGTTTACAGAAACTCGTCCAAGATCCATCTCGCCGCCATTCGGGACTGGGATTGGAAATCATCTTCCGGCTCGCCGAGAAAGGCGGGTTGGTGCTGAGTTTGGACGCTGAGCCCGGGCGCGGCGTTGTTGCACGGCTGATATGTCCGCGGGCCGGTCTCGCCGGATAGTCTCTTGTCACAGGGGCGACGCATCTGCCGGTTTTGCGAGAATGGGGGTACACCCCCTTTCTCGCACTGCAGTGATCTCGATCGTCTGACTTCGGTCGCCAACGGCACCACGTTGGAGTTTGACAGGTTGCAGCGCCCGAGGGCGATGACCTGCTCTGCAACTAGCCGGTTCCAGTGCAACGGTGATCAGCCTATCGCGGAGTACAATGCCTCCATCGCGGCCGTCTGGCCACCCAGCGCTTCCGCAGTCAGCTGGCCCGTCTTACGCTCAGTTTCACTGAGCGTAAGACCTGGGCGAGTTCATCCAACTGTTACGCAGCGCCTTTCGTGGTTCTAGTTGCTCTCGATGCCCACAAGCGGTGTGAAATGCTCGGCGCTGAAACTGTAGGCTGGTGAGGCGATGCCAGCCCGGCTGGACGAGACGGTCAGCGAGTAGCCGGAGCCGGAACATTCTCCCGGCGTTTCCGGAAGGGCGCGGTTGAACACCATCAGGGCCGTGTAGTCATTGCCGGTCGTGTCGATGACACCTTCGCTGCCCAGCGGCGTGACGTGAACCTGGTCGCCGGAATGCGTGAGGGCGACAAGTTCCAGACTGGCATCGCTCTCGAGTGCGATGTTGTAGCGTCCGTCCATAGCCAGCTCGATATAGTTGGCGCCGGTCTGTTCCAGCCCGCCCTTGGTGGTCCAGCGGCCTTCCTCGCTCAGCGTATGCTGCAGGCGAACAGAGGTGTCGAAATGCGGGGCCAGGTCGTAATCACGGGCAAAATTCTGGGCGCGCCAGCGCAGGACGGCATCAAGAAGTGTCGTATCGGCCGTTTCCAGCGCGGCGGACATGGTCTCGAACCCGTCCATGTCGACGGTATTCTCCCAGAAGCGCACGATCATGTTCTCGCCATGCACATCAGCAATGGACTGAAGCAAGGTCCATTGAGCGTAGTCATAACCTTCCTCGTGCGTCGTCCAGCAGATTTCCGGCGCCTCATAGTCGGTCGCGACATAATCCGTGGCATCTTGGTCGGAGCCGACGGTGACGGTTTCAATCCAGGAAGCCGTGGACTCGTAGAGCCAGCCCAGCGCTTCCTCGGAATCATAGCCGAACTGGATGACATGGTTGAATTCGTGCGTTGCGGTCGCGCGCATCAGGCTGAAGGCTGATGCTTCCTTGCCCAGGCCGCGGAAATCATTCTCGATCTGCAAGACTGCGCGCGCTGCAGTGTTTTCGCGCGTGTCGGTATGGGGATTGTCGAAGGTGACCTGTACCGGGTAGGCCACGCCCAATGCGCCATCGGCGTCGGCGATGAAGACGCGATACATGCCATCTTCGTCGCGGACCGGTTCTGCCCAGCCCATCCGGTTGATCTGGATGTCGAGGAGTTCCTGCAGCGCGTCGCCGACCTGAATGGCATATTCCTCTGAAGACGCATCCACGCCGTCCAGCGTGTAGTGAACGACGAAGTCATCCGTGGTGATGATGCGGGTTTCGCCGCTCAGCGTCACCACCCGGTCCAGCAGGTCTTGCAGGACCTGAATGACAGACCGGTCGACATTGAGGATCTGAAGCTGGAATTCACCCGAGCTGTCGCCGCTGCGATAGCGTTCCATGGACACGGTATAGGTGCCACTCTCACGCGCCGTGTGGCCAACGGCTGAGTTCAGCGAGCCGTCGCCACGATCATCATTCAGAGCCACCGGATTGCCTGATGGATCGAGCAGACGCAGGACGGTGTCGAGATCGCCACTTGTTGTCTCCGCGACGGCATAAATCGTCTGGCCTTCAGACACCTCAATCGGATAGGCGATTGTCTGGGTCTCGTTGTCGATCTGGCCGGTATGGGCCTCGATCAACTCGCCCTCAATGGTCGAGAAATCGAATGGCACCGAGGCGTGGGGGTCCGTCGCGAGCGACAGGACGATGTCACCCGAGCCGGTATTGTTGAAGGTGCCTGGCTGAATCTCGACGCGCATGTCTTCCGAAGCCTGGAAGATGATCTGCGAGTTGAGGACACCCGGTTCCATGTCGTCATTGACCGCCAGCACCTCGCCGTCAGCGGCGTAGAGTGTCAGTGTCGTGTCGAGCTCATCGCCAAGCGCGAAGGTTGTCGCGACCAGAATGTCATCTGCGGCCAGATCTACCGGAATGCGGTGGTCATTGCCGCGCCCCAGCGTCAGCTGGTCTTCGGAAATGCGTGTGGCGTCGCCAGAGAGACCAACTTCCAGACCAGCAGTGACGTTCAGTTCAAACGAGCCGGTCGCGCCGCCATAACCGGAGACGGAAGCGGTATAATCGCCGCTTTCACTGGGCATGTAGATGATCTGGGACTGAAGCGAGCCGGACGGCATGTCATCGTTTTCAGCCAGTGGTTTACCGTCTGTGCCCAGCAGACGCAGGATGGTGTCGAAATTCTCGTCTGAATACGTGGTCAGCGTGACCAGTTGGCCGGCTTCCAGCGACACGGTGAACTCGGCGGAACCGCCCTCTTCACTGATGCTGCCGGAGAAATCCTGGCCGATCGCAGGCAATGTGATGGCGGATCCGGCCATCAAGGCAAACATGGATGTAAGAACGGTATGACGCATGCGAGCTTCCCCCTGCTCATGGACCGGCAACGGCCGGTGAATAACGATATTCGGTGTAGCGGTTTGCCATCGCTACAACAAGCCGTGTGACGGACGGCTGAACGATCATTCTGTCGTGGCGAGGTGGGGTTGCAGGCGATTGATCGGGTGCGGCAACAAAGTGCCGGCCAGTCCCGGATCGCGCCTGCGCGGTGGTTATTGCTGTCTTGTCTCCTGCGTGCTCGTTTTTGGGATGCGAATGTCCTCGACAAGGTCCTGGACACCTTGCGGCGGTGCCTGGGTTGTCAGGGCCACGCCGGTTGCTGTCAGGACACTCACGATCATGCCGACCGTGCCGATGCCTTCCGGTGAAACCCCCATGAACCAGCCTTCGCTTGTACCCGGGGGCAGGTTGGGCAGGGCACCAAACAGGCCGAGCAAGGCGACACCTCCCAGGAGACCCGCAGCAACGAGCAGAGATGGTGTCGATTTGTTCTCGGTTCGTGTCCCCAGGAAGAGGATGCCCGCAGCGATCGCAAGGATCATCGCAAGCACACCTGTGACCAGGGAGGAGAAGCCGATCTTGAAATGGATGATGTAGAGTCCGGTGGTCAGAAGCCCCGTCACCATTCCAGCGATTGCGCCCTCCCGGTTCATGCGTTTCCAGAAGATGCCCATGAAGATCACGGGGAAGAAACTTGCGGCGGCGAGGCCAAAGGCGAAGGCCACAACGGCAGCCACAAAGCCCGGCGGGTAAATGCCGGCCAGGATGGCGATCAGGACCGCCGCAACAGCTGCGCTGCGAGCGACCAGCAACTCCTTCGCCTCGCTGAGGTCCGGCAACAGGACTTTCTTGCAGAGGTCATGCGATACCGCTGATGATATCACCATCAACAGGCCAGCAGCGGTTGAGAGTGCTGCCGCGAGACCGCCGGCGACAACCAGGCCGATGACCCAGGCTGGTAATCCGCCGATTTCGGGATTGGCCAGGACGAATATGTCGCGATCCAGCGTGGTGACTTCGTTTTCATCGGGGTCGGCGCGGTACTGAATCCGGCCATCTCCGTTTCGATCGGTGAAGCCGAGGAGGCCGGTGCGTTCCCAGTTGTAGAACCATTCCGGCGTCGCGCCTTCTGGCAGCTCACTGGCCGAGATGTCTCCCCGGGCGACCTCTTCGGAATAGGCACTCTCATTGACTGTTTCGATGAAGTTGGAGCGGGCGAAGACGGCCACTGCGGGGGCTGTTGTGTAAAGAACGGCGATGAAGACGAGGGCCCATCCGGCAGACTTGCGGGCATCGGAAGCCTTCGGGACCGTGAAAAAGCGAATGATGACGTGCGGCAGGCCGGCTGTGCCCACCATCAGGGCCAGGGCGATGGCAAAGACGTCGAGCTTGCTCTTGAGGCCCTGCGTATAGGGTTGGAAACCCAGATCCACGAGCGTCCGGTCAAGGTTCAGCAGGAGCGGCGTTCCATTCTCCGCATTGCCGATGAAGCCGAGCTGCGGAATGGGTGTGCCGGTGATCTGGAGGGACAGGAAAATCGCCGGAACCATGAACGCGAATATGAGAACGCAATACTGCGCGACCTGGGTGTAGGTGATGCCTTTCATGCCGCCGAGCACGGCGTAGAAGAGCACAATTATCGCGCCGACGATCACGCCGATTTCGATGGGCACGTGCAGGAAGTTGGAGAAGGCGATCCCGACCCCGCGCATCTGGCCGGCGATATAGGTAAAGGAGATGAACAGCGCGCAGATGACTGCTACGATCCGCGCGGCCTGGCTGTAATATCGATCACCGACAAAATCGGGCACGGTGAACTTGCCGAACTTGCGCAGATAGGGCGCCAGCAACAAGGCCAGCAGCACATAGCCGCCGGTCCAGCCCATCAGATAGACCGAACCGTCATAGCCGGAAAACGCAATGATCCCGGCCATGGAAAGGAATGACGCTGCGCTCATCCAGTCTGCCGCCGTCGCCATGCCGTTGAAGACGGGCGGGACGTCGTGTCCTGCGACGTAGAAGTCATCGGTTGATCCGGCCCGGGCCCAGATGGCAATGCCGATGTAAAGACCGAAGGTCGCGATGACGAAGAACGCGGTCCAGAGCAGTGTGGAATCCATCATTGCTCCCTAGTCGTTATCGTCACTGATGCCGTACTTCCGCTCGATCTGCTGCATGCGAAAGGCGTAGACAAAGATCAGGCCGACAAAAACGAGAATCGCGCCCTGTTGTGCGAACCAGAACCCCAGGGGAGCGGCTCCGATCGAGAACTGGTCGAGCCACTCACGCGCCAAAATTCCGGCGCCAAAGGAAACGGCAAACCAGATCGCCAGCAGCACGCCCATCAAGGCGAGGTTTTCACGCCAATAGGCACGTGCGGCATCCTTGGACATGCCTGTCGATTGCTCGGTCACGAATTCCCTCCCCGTGTTCATTTCATCTATATGGTCAGTCGCAGAGCGGGGAAAGGATGCTGGCGAAGGAATTGAATCTATTTGCCCTTTCTCCGGGTTTCCAAAACCTCAATGTGGTGTTTCCGAAAGATTCAGCTGGTTTTGCTAGCGTTTGAACATGGCGGTGAACCTGTCAGGAGACAAAGAGCTCCGGCCCATCGTCATTTGTGGATACAGAAAGTGTGGGGAGCCAAGAAATGGCGACTATCAATACCAATGCAGGTGCCATGGTGGCGCTGCAAAATCTCAATGCAACCAATCGCGACATCACCCAGGTCCAGTCTCGTATTAATACGGGCCTGGCAGTAGCGTCCGCCAAGGACAATGGTGGTGTCTATGCTATCGCCCAGAAAATGCGCGCGGACGTAAAGGGTTACGAGGCTGTCGGCAATTCGCTCGACCTGGCCGCGTCGACCGTGGACGTTGCGCTGGCAGCGGGTGAAGCGGTTTCGGATATTCTGGTCGAGATGAAGGAAAAGGCCCTGGCGGCGTCTGATGCCTCGCTGGATACGGCGTCTCGCAACGCGCTGAATGAGGACTTCAAGGCCCTGCGTGACCAGGTTGGCAAGATCGTGTCGAACGCGTCGTTCAACGGCACCAACATGATCAACAACTCGGTGACCTCGATCTCGGCCCTCGCCAATGCATCCGGCTCCTCCACCATTTCTATCCAGGACGAGAACCTCTCCCTGGGCGGCGGTGTTGTAACCCTCGGCGCGACGGCTTCCTTCGAGTCCGCTGGCGCGGCCAGCACGATCGCTGGTACGATCTCGACCTCGATCAACAATCTCAACTCGTCCCTGGCGCGCCTGGGTACGGCTTCCAAGTCTCTGGGCATCCACAAGGACTTCGTAGGCAAGCTGTCTGACTCCCTGGAAAAGGGTATCGGCAACCTCGTCGACGCTGACCTCGCCAAGGAAAGCGCGCGTCTGCAGTCCTTGCAGGTGAAACAGCAATTGGGTGTACAGGCCCTGTCGATTGCCAACAGCGCTCCGGCGACGATCCTGGGTTACTTCCGCTAATTGAAGCGCGAATAGCCAGAACAGATGAGGGCCCGGACCGGCAACGGTTCGGGCCCTTCTCGTTGGAAATCAGGCCCACACTTCCCGGTAAAGCGCGACCATGTCGGCCTGACTGGGCGGGCGCGGATTGTTGGCCGGGGAGCCAGAGGCTGCGGCCTGTTCGGCCATTGTTTCCAGAAGTGCGTGATATCGTTCCTCGTCCAGGCCGTATTCCGACATGGCGGGCACGCAAAGCTCTTCATTAAGAGCCATCAACTCGTCGACCAGCTTCGTGCACGCCGCCTCATCTTCGAGATCGGCTGAAACAACTCCCATCGCGCGGGCGCATTCGGCATAGCGCGCGGGTGCCCCCGGGATCGACCAGCGTGTGATGGCGGGCAGTAACATGGCGTTGGAAAGCCCGTGGGGCACATGGAAAAATGCGCCTATCGGCCGGCTCATTCCGTGAACAAGGGCGACCGAGGCATTGGAAAATGCCATCCCGGCCAGGGTCGCACCCGCCATCATGGCCTCGCGGGCAGCGTGGTTGTCCGGGTTGTGAAACGCGGTGCGGATATTCGCCGCGATCAAACGCATGGCCCCCATTGCCTGCTGGTCGGAAAAGGCATTGGCCTTGCGGCTGACATAGGCCTCGATGGCGTGGGTCAGGGAGTCGATGCCCGTATCGGCCGTGGTCCGTGGCGGCACGGTCAGGGTCAGCTCATAGTCGACGATGGCCGCCGCAGGCATGAGGCCGGGTCCCATGCACAGCATTTTCTCATCGGTTGTTCCATCCGTGATCACCGTGACGCGGGTCACTTCCGAGCCCGTACCCGCCGTTGTCGGTATGGCGAACACAGGCGGCCCCTTGTGGGTGATGATATGCGGAACCTTGAGCGCATGCATCGGTATATCTGTAGCCAATCGCGCGCTCATGGCCTTGGCGGTGTCGATGGCACTGCCGCCTCCCAGCGCGACCAAGCCGTCGAACTGATCGGTGCGGTAGACTGACAATCCGGCCTCGACACAGGCGACGGTCGGTTCCGGAACCGTGTCGAGGAAAATGCCACTGGCCAGGCCGGCTTGTTCCAGCAGGCCTTTGACCCGTGACAGATAACCCAGCTCGTCCATCACCCGGTCGGTGATGATCAGCGGATGTTTGCAGCCCGTCCGTGCCAGGGCGTCCGGCAATTCAGCCAGGGCGCCGCCCCCGATCCGTAGATCCGGGGTCAGGTCGATGCGGGCTACGGACAAGGGTCAGCCCTCCATGCCGAATTTCAGGCCGGCATGGGTTTCAAGCCGCTCGATCAGGGCTTCACCCATGGCCGGGGCCGGTGTGTAGACACCGCCAGATGTCTGTGAGCGATCCACATTCTGGACCAGGCACAGAGCCGCTTCGGCAATCATCTTGGATGTGGAGCCATAACCGGGGTCCTTGTCGCCGCTGACACCCGCGGTTAGCCGAGCACCGTCGGCGGCAAGACCGGTAAACATGGCGTCGTAGAAGCCGCTTTCCCGCTCTTCCTTGCTCGGGCCCTCACCAGGCTTGGGCGGGTTTTCGGCCATCGATTTGTCATTGGCGATCATGTTGGCAAATTGCTCGCCGTTGTCGCCGGGCCCGGTTGCAAACATCTCGTCATAGACAAAGTCCTCGCCATAACGATGACCCAGCAGGGCGTTTGAGCGATGCACATTCTTGGTGTTGATCGACGCCATGATGAAAGGCGCGGACCAGGTGTTCAGATCTTCCTCGAAAATCACCTTGCTGCCGGAGGGTTGGCGCGGGCCATCGAAATCCGGCACCAGGCTGAACGGATCGCGTAGGCGATTGATAACCTCCGGTTCCTTGGCGGCACGCGCCATGGTCTGGGCAAAGCTTGCTGCTGTGCCGCCGGAGAAAGTGCCCTTCATCTTGCGCACACGGCCCTTCACGCGTTGCAGAGGCGCGCCGGTCTGTTTGATCGCGTGCTGTTGCAGGAAATAGACGCCCAGATCAAACGGGATGGAGTCGAACCCGCATGAAAGCACAATGCGCGCACCGCTTTCGCGGGCCGGCGCATCATAGGTGCGGATGATGTCGTGCATCCAGGCCGGCTCACCGCACAGATCGACATAGTCCGTGCCGGCCGCGACGCAGGCTTTTACGAGCGGTTCGCCATAAAGCTGGTAGGGGCCGACTGTCGTGATGACGGCGGCGGTGTCCTCTGCCATCGCCTGCAGGGAGGCCGGGTCGGAACTGTCCGCAACAATCAGTGGCGTATCTCCCGGGGCGCCAATCTCGTCGCGAACGGCGGCAAGCTTGTCAGCGGAACGTCCCGCCATCGCCCAGCGAACCGAGGATCCGTATTCGGCAACCAGGTATTCGGCCACGAGGCGGCCGGTAAAGCCGGTGGCGCCAAAGATAACGACGTCAAATTTGCGCTGGGTCATGTTCAGTCCTGAGATTTGCGGGGAAGTTTTGCTTTTTTCGGAACCCGCAAGGTGGGGGCTTCGGATCGACAAGTCGAGACAGGCGCGCAGAATTTCTTGTCCTCTCTGGGCCGAGAGAATTCAGGAAGCACTAGTCGGCGCTTCGTTTATGACAACAAGAAACCTGCTTTCACCTCTGGCCTCGATCACAGGGGATCGATGAAGGAGCTCTGTTTCAGCATTGTTGGGCCAGCGCTTGCCCCTGAGGATGATCGGGGCGCCAGTCGGGACGGAACCGGCTGTCAGCGGCTGGTCGTGATCCTGATCCGCAAAGCCATACTCTGTGCCCGGGCCTTTGTAGGTGCAAATCAGGCGCGCTTTGACAACATCCTTGTGAAAACGGCGACAGGCATCGTCTCTAACGGGTTCGACCCGGACCATGAGTGTGTCGGTGGAAAGCAGGCGGGCCATGGCCATGCCGAGCTCTGCGATGTCGGTCGCCAGCCATTCTCGGCTGTTGTGTGAAAGCCCGCTCCAGCTCTCCAGAATCGCATCCACATGGCGCCTGATCCCTCCAGCATCGGAGAGAAACCGTTCTGGCACAGCGCCAGCCATATTCCAGCTTTGCATTTCCACAGCAACGGATGAGGGGAGTTCACGACCCCAGATGAGGCCCTCGGCGCCGCGTTCGAGCAGAGGCGCGAATTCGCCCATGCTTGTCACGGGGAGCAGTGCATCGGCCCGCATTTTCGTATCCGGGGTCGGCGTGCTCACTCGGCCGCTTCGGCGCGCTGCCAAACGGGAAAAGGATCAGCCATGTCTGGAATGTTGTGCGGCGAGTAGGCCTGAATTTCAGGCAGAAGAGCCGAGTCCAGCTGTGCCTTCAGTGCAGGCCAATCAATGCCGGCCCCGATGAAGACGAGTTCCTGGCGACGATCTCCGAACGGCTCCTGCCAGTGGTCGGCCAGATAGGCGTCGACGCCGGCTCCCTGAGGCCAGTTTTCACGCGGAACGCTCGCCCACCATGTGCCAATTGGTTCAACACTTGAGAGCGCGCCTGCCATCGAAAATTCGGCGACCCAGGTGGGACGGGTTGCGAGCCAAAAATGTCCTTTCGCGCGGATGACGCCGGGCAGCGGCCCGTTCAGAACGGCATGGAGTCGATCTGGTTGAAAGGGGCGGCGTGCTCGATAGACGTAGGATGACACACCGTATTCTTCAGTCTCAGGCGTGTGGTCTGCGTAGCCATATAACTCCTTGGCCCACATCGGGTGTTCATGTGCCTTGGCGAAATCGAACAGACCGGTGTTGAGGATCGCTTCTGTTGGGACCTCGGAATAGTTGGTTTCGAGTATTCGGACGTCGGCGTTGAGGCTACGGATGATCTTGCGGGCCGCATCGACTTGATCCGGTCGCGCGTCTTTCACCTTGTTCAGAATGATGATGTCGGCAAACTCGATCTGGTCGGTCAGTAGATGAACCAGGGTGCGGGCATCTTCGTCGCCGAGGGATTCCCCAAGGTCTTTCAGGAAGTCATGACTGGAAAAGTCACGCAGAAGGTTCACGGCATCGACGACCGTCACCATTGTGTCGATACGCGCAACATCTGACAGGCTCTCGCCTTCCTCGGTCCGAAAATCAAACGTCGCGGCGACGGGCAGTGGTTCGGAGATGCCTGTTGATTCAATCAGCAGGTAGTCAAAGCGCTTTTCCTCGGCAAGGCGTCGAACTTCCGCAAGCAGATCATCTCGCAGCGTGCAGCAGATGCACCCGTTGGACATCTCTACGAGCGTCTCATCTGTTCGGCTCAGCTCCGTTCCGTTGCGTACGAGCTCCGCATCGATATTCACTTCGGACATGTCGTTTACGATCACGGCAACCCGCAGCCCTTCCCGATTGTTCAAAACCCGATTGAGAAGGGTTGTTTTGCCGGCGCCGAGAAACCCGGACAGAACGGTGACAGGCAGGCGTTTGTCTGTGGTGGAGGCCATCTGGAAATCCCTTCGGCATCGAGAGTTGACGGGAGTGGTTTCGGAAACGTTATAATATAACATGTTCGTGAACAATATCGGGACTGCTCAGCCCATGCGGGACGCGTTTGCGAGGATTAATGGGTCTGGCGAGGGCACCGTGCTCGGCCGGGATCGGGAAGAGCGGCACAGGATGATTAAGGAAAATCAACCGACCGGAAATGTCGCCGCGGCCTCGCGAACGTAAAAGGGTTCAAGCGGCTAGAGCCTACCGAACCACAATTCCCGCATTCAAGTCATTACTGAGGGGTCGAGCGTGTTGCGCTCGGATAATCATGAAAACGATCAAGAAGCTTAATCGCTCCGCCATCAAGTTCGCTGCGGCCAGTACGCTGGTATTCGCGGCACTCGCCGGGCCGGCAATAGCCCAGGACACCGCGCCGGCCGTTGACGAGGCCTATGTCTGGGACCTGACCCCGTTCTACCCGTCCTACGACGACTGGAATGCCGAGCTGGAACGCCTCCAGGGCGAAGTGGCTGGTCTTGCGGCCTATGAGGGTCGCCTGGATGATGCGCAGACATTGCTCGAAGCACTCGATGCGCAATCCACCTTCTATCGCGAAGTTCTGCGTGTGTGGACCTATGCCTCGAACACCCGGTCCACCAATCTGGGAGATCCGGATGGCCAGGCCATGGTTGGCCGCGTTCAGGCCCTGTTCCAGCAGGCCGCCGCCGCACAGAGCTATATGGCGCCGGAAATTGTGGCCCTGGGCGAACGTCGCATTGAAGGCTTCATTTCGCGTGAAGATGGGCTCGCCAAACATGCCCGCGGCCTGCGAGATACGCTTCGCCAGGGCGAGCATGTCCTGACCCCGGAAGCCGAACAGGTGCTCTCATTGATGGGGATTGCGCTTGGCGCGTCCCAGAATGCGCGCAACCTGCTGGCCAATGCCGAGATCGAATGGCCGACCATCACGCTGAGCGACGGCACCGAGGCGCATCTAACGCCGGCCGGCTATGGCCTCTATCGGGAAGCGCCCAACCGCGCGGACCGGGAAGCGGTCTTTGATGCTTTCTGGGGTCGCTGGTCTGATTATGAAAGCACGTTTGGCGCGACGCTGAACGGCGAGGTCCAGGCCAATGTTGCGACGGCTCGCGCCCGCAATTACGACAATACGCTCCAGTATTTCCTGTCCGGCGACAATATCCCGGAAGAGGTCTATCGGACTCTTGTCCAGGTCACCAATGACCGCATTGATGTCCTGCACCGTTACTTCCGCCTGCGCGCCCGCATGCTGGAGATTGAGGATCTGGGATATCACGACATCTACCCGGCACTGGTCGAGACGGATCTGAGTTTCCCGATCGACGAGACACGTGAACACGTGCTGGCCTCCATGGCTCCGCTGGGGCCGGAATATGTAGACAGTTTTGCAGCGGCCTCCCAAGAGCGCTGGATGCACGTCTACCCGCAGCCTGGCAAGGCATCGGGTGCCTACATGTCAGGCTCGGCCTACGACGTTCATCCGCTGATCCTGCTCAATCACCAGGACACCTATAACAGCGCATCGACCTATGCCCACGAATGGGGCCACGCGATGCACCAGGTCCTGACCAATGAAAACCAGCCCTACGAGCTGTCCAGCTTCTCCATCTTCACCACGGAGATCGCAGCCATTGCCCAGGAGCTGATGCTGCAGGAGCACATGCTCGAACAGGCCGCGAGCGAGAATGAGCGTCTCTTCTATCTCGGTTACGCCCTGGAACAGATGCGTGGCACCTATTTCCGCCAGGTGATGTTCTCGGAGTTCGAAGTCGCCATTCACGAAGCCGTGGAGCGTGGCGAGGCGATGACCGGCGCGCGCATGACCGAGATCTATGGTGAGATCTTGCGCCGATATCACGGCCATGATGAAGGCGTCCTCACCATCACCGATCGGGAGACGATCGAGTGGGCCTATATTCCGCACTTCTATTTCAATTTCTACGTCTACCAGTATGCGACCTCGATAGCGGGTGCCGCGTACTTCGTGGATCAGCTGGAAGACGGTGGTGACCAGGCTCGCGAGACCTATCTAGATTTCCTCAAGGCCGGTGGCTCCGATTATCCGGTCGAGATCCTGCGTGATGCAGGTCTCGATATGACGTCGGCCGATCCCTACAATGCCGTGATCGATCGCATGGTGGCGGTGATGGACGAGATCGAGGCCATCCTCGACGCGCGCGAGCAATAAGCCTCGGAGCATTCCCGAACGCAGGCGCGGCGGAGCTCCACTCTGCCGCGCCTTTCTTTTGGTGCAAATAGCTCAGTCTGCTCGGCCGCGATGACAAACGGGGTGGTGGCTCAGGCCTGGATTTGCTCGTTTCGTCCCAGATAGAACACACCGAGCCTGAACACCGCCAGAGCTAGACCGGTCACGGAACTGGCGATCAGCAAGATCACCATGTCCGGCTGATAGAGGCTCAGCGTGTTCAGCGGCACGCTGAACAGGTTGGGAACCAGGCTGAGGAAGGCCCAGCTCATCGTGCCGGTAGTGAGCAGCGGGAACCAGAGGCTGAAATGACCAGACACGCCTGATTTCGCCCGCAAGCCGGCCCTCAGCAGCCCGGCTCCGACAATGCCTGCAACGAAGAAGACCGGCAGGCTCATCAACATCACAAAGAAGAGTTTCGCTGACAGCTGGCTGCCAACGCTGACATACGGATCGTCCAGGGCGATCGCAGGAATGCCGGACAGGAGATCCGCTGTGAGGCCAAACCCCATGCCGCTGCTAGCATTGACCAGAACCACGACGCCCCGACCTTCAGACAGGGACAGCGCCGCAATCGTCTCGACGCCCGGGCTCAGGCCTGTGTGATAGGCATCACCATTCTCGACATCGATGAACCAGCCCAGCCCGTAGAAAGGTGATGCCACGTTTGCGGGTTGCAGCATCAGGGCTTTGCTCTCGGCACTGATCAAATCGTCCTGGCCATTGGTCATGATGGCCAGGTAGCGAGCGACATCGGCAGCACTGGCGATGACACCGCCCGCAGGCGCCATGACACGTGATGTCCTGCGGTCTGCGACTGGCCGACGGCCGGTAAACCAGGGTGGATGCCCGGTCGCGATGGTCTCGTGAACCTCGCCGTCAGCAACAAAACTGCTGTTCATGCCGGCGGGTTCGAGGATTTCGCTTTCGATATAGTCTGCGAAAGGCGCCCCGCTGACCACTTCGACAAGCCGGCCAAGGATCAGGTAGTTGGCGTTTGAGTACCACCAGCGCTGACCCCTCTGCGCTGCCGGAACGAGCTCTGCGAGTCGGTTAACACGGGCAGCAAGCTCGTCCGATCCGCCGGTCTGGTCGGTGTGGGATTGATTGCCCTGCAGGGTCGAGTAACCGCTGGTATGGCTGAGGAGTTCACGCACGGTGATCGCCGCGCCGGCCTGGCCGTTGAATTCCTCGAGATAGGTCGAGATCCCGGCATCCAGGGAAACTTCCCCGGCCTCGACCAGCTGCATGACGGCCATGGCCGTGAAACTCTTGGAAATTGACCCCAGCTGGAAGGGCGTATCCGCTGTGACGGCTCGTCCGCTGCCTAGGAGCATTTCGCCTCGGGCACTGGTCTGGACAGTGCCTCGCTCAACCACCGCATAGGCCAGGCCTGGTGCCGATGATGTCGGCATGGCCTCGTCTACCAGGGCCTCGATGGCCTGCATGGTCTCCCCGAATTGCGCGTTGACGGGGCTGGTCAGGACCAGGGCTGTTAGCAATGAGAGCAAGCGCCACATCTAGCAGGGCCTCCGCGAAAAAAAGGGCGAACAAATCAAATGAGGCCCGAACCTAACCCAGGCCTGTGGCAGTGGCTATTCGGGAACATCCGAACAGGAACGCAGCGCATGTCCCGCGTTTCGTATTCGTTTGAGCGATTGTTGAACGGGATAGTGGCGGAGAGAGAGGGATTCGAACCCTCGGAACGCTTGCGCGCTCAACGGTTTTCGAGACCGCCCCGTTCGACCACTCCGGCACCTCTCCGCGGGGACAGGCGTAATGGCTGAGTGATCGGATAAAATCAAGGGCCGGCGCTGTGCTTGCGTGCTGTCAGCAGTTTGATCTGCCTGTGCAGATCGTAATTTGTGGTTTGCCCTCAGAGGCGGTTCCGTGCCGAGGTGGCGAGTTTTGTTTTGGGGGAGCCGATCGTGCGTGTCCTGTTGAGTTTGATTTTTTCCAGCCTGGTCCTGACCGGGTGTGCGAGTTCATCACTGACCGATGAGGAACGCGCGCAGCGTGCGGAAGAGCGCCGCGTGGAGCGCGAACAACGTGCCGGTGATGTATGCACGGGCCGACGTCTCTGCAGATAGTGTCCAAAAACGCCTGTCGTGATTGACTCTCATGGCTGGCTGCGTATAACGCCCGCTCCTGCCCGCATGGCGCTTGCCTTGCGGGCCGGTTTTATTGCCACAACGCTGCGCCACAAACGCAGTGAAGAAAAAGGACCTGCGGAGCGGTTTGGCCAGGGTGGCCGGCAGCGGACCGACAGGATCGCACAAAAGGAATTCGATCATGTTTGCAGTGATCAAGACCGGCGGCAAGCAATACCGTGTCGCCACCGGAGACGAGATCCGGGTAGAAAAACTTGAAGGCCAGGCTGGCGACACGCTCGATATGGGCGATGTTCTGATGCTGGGCGGCGAAGAAGGTGTGACCGTTGGTGCGCCGACGGTTGAGGGCGCGCAGGTTATCGGCGAAGTGCTGGTGACTGATCGCGACCGCAAGATCATCGTCTTCAAGAAGCGCCGTCGCCAGAACTACCGTCGCACCAAGGGCCACCGCCAGTGGGGCACCACGGTTCGCATCGCGGAAATCGTTGCGCCGGGCTCCAAGGCCAAGACGAAGCTGAAGACCACGACCGCCGCTCCGGTTGTCGAGGACGCCAAGACGGAAGCGCCGAAAGCCAAGGCTGCTCCGAAAAAGGCCGAAGCCAAGAAGGCCGCGCCGAAGAAGGAAGCTGCTGCTCCGGCCGCCAATGATGACCTGACCCAGCTGACCGGCGTTGGCCCGGCCCTGGCGAAGAAACTGAACGAAGCAGGTGTCACGAGCTTTGCACAGATCGCAGCTTGGACCGACGCAGACATGGAAGCCCTCGGCGTAACGGCGAAAGCCGAGAAGGGTGACTGGATTGCTGCTGCCAAAGCTCTGGCAGCGAAGTAGGAGGACTAGTCAATGGCTCACAAAAAAGCAGGCGGCTCATCCCGTAACGGACGCGACTCCGAAGGCCGGCGCCTTGGTGTCAAGAAATCCGGTGGTCAGCACGTGATCCCGGGCAACATCATCATTCGTCAGCGTGGCACCAAGGTAAATCCGGGCGCCAATGTTGGCATGGGTAAAGATCACACGCTCTTCGCACTGACCGAAGGTCGCGTGAAATTCCAGAAAAAGTCTGGCGGCAAATCCTACGTATCCGTAGAGCCGATTGCAGACGCAGCCGAATAGAACGGTTCATGAGATATCGGACCGTTCGCTTGAGCAGCGGGGTCCGACGAGCGCAATAGCGCAAAAGGGGAGACGGGCCACCGTCTCCCCTTTTTGTTTCTCCCCGGGTGTTTGATGGAGACGGACATGGGTCCGCAGATAAGAACCGAGAGAACGTTGTTGCGTTTGCCCGAGCTGAGGGATGCCCCGGCCTTGTCGCGTTTTGCCGGAGATATCGATGTGGCGAAGATGACCAGCCGAATCCCCTCGCCCTATCCGCTGATCTCTGCCGAGATCTGGGTCTTGCAGACGCGGGCCGGATGGGCGCCGGGTCGCAATACGTCCATGACGGTCGAGATGGACGGTGAGCTGGCAGGTGGCGGCGGCGTGTTCCGGCGCGCGCCGGACAGTGACTGGGAGATCGGTTACTGGATCGCCAAGCCGTTCTGGGGGCAGGGGCTGGGGACCGAGATCGGCCGGGCTCTTGTGGATTTTGCGCGAACCGAACTGGGCGCAGGCCGCGTGGTCGCCGGACACTATGCTGACAACCCCGCGTCCGGGCGTATCCTGCAGAAGCTGGGCTTTGAATACACCGGAGAGGAGCCGCACCTCTTCTCCATGGCACGAATGGGCCGTTATCCCTGCAAGAGCATGACGCTGGTCGGCGAAAAGCAAACGGCAGCGTAGTGAAAAGATGGCTTTTGAAGCGCTTCCGGCTATACAGGCTCAAAGCAAGGTAACAGCATGAAATTCCTCGATCAGGTCAAAGTCTTTGTGAAATCCGGGAACGGAGGAGCCGGTTGTGTCTCCTTCCGACGGGAGGCCTATGTCGAATATGGCGGTCCGGATGGCGGTGATGGCGGCAAGGGTGGCGATGTCTGGGTCGAGGCGGTTGAAGGTCTCAACACGCTGATCGACTATCGCTACCAGCAGCATTTCAAGGCCCAGGTCGGCACGCACGGCATGGGCCGCAACAAGACGGGTGCCGGTGGAGACGATGTTGTCCTGCAAGTGCCTGCGGGTACGCAGGTCCTGGACGAGGATAATGACGAGGTCCTGGCTGACCTCGTAGAGATCGGCCAGCGTGTCATGCTCGCCAAGGGCGGTGATGGCGGCAAGGGCAATGCCCGCTTCAAATCCTCTACCAACCAGGCCCCCCGCAAATCCACCCCGGGCTGGCCGGGCGAGGAGCGCTGGCTCTGGCTGCGCCTCAAGCTAATCGCGGATGTCGGCCTGGTCGGACTGCCCAATGCCGGCAAGTCGACATTCCTGAGCGCGGTCAGCCGCGCCAATCCCAAGATTGCCGCCTATCCCTTCACCACGCTTTATCCCAATCTGGGGGTGGTTGATCTGGGGCCGGGCTCGCGTTTTATCGTGGCTGATATTCCCGGTCTTATCGAGGGTGCGCACGAAGGTGCCGGCATCGGCGATCGTTTCTTGGGTCATATCGAGCGGTGCGCCTCCCTCATCCACTTGATTGATGGCACCCAGGAAGACCCGGTCAGCGCCTATCATACAGTCCGCCAGGAATTGCTGGCCTATGGTGGTGGTCTGGAAGACAAGGCCGAGATCATCGTTCTCAACAAGACCGATGCCATGACAGATGATGACGCAGCAGAGCGCGCCAAGGCGCTTTCCGAGGCGATTGGGCAGCCGGTCGTGCAGATGTCTGGCGTGTCCGGGTCCGGTGTTAAGCAGCTCTGCTCCGCAGCCTGGGACATGGTCAAGCTGGAGCGTGCCGAGGAAGTAGCCGCCGCTGCTGCCGCGGAAGCCGGTGACGACGAAGAGCCAGGCTGGGCGCCGTGACACGGGCTGCGTTCACTTCTGTCCGCAGCCTGGTCGTGAAAGTCGGTTCCGCGCTGCTACAGGAGGGACCGGCCGCTTTCCAGAGAATTGCCGATGATATCGCCGCCTTGCATGCGCAGGGTGTCCGGACGACGATTGTCTCCTCCGGTGCGGTGGCGCTCGGTCGACCCAAGCTGGGGCTACGCAAGGGCGGGCTGACGCTGGAGCAGAAACAGGCTGCCGCCGCCGCGGGGCAGACCCTGCTGGTTGACGCCTGGGCGAGGGCGTTCGAGCCGCACAAGCTACAGACGGCGCAGGCTCTTATCACGCTCGACGTGACTGAAATCCGCCGTCGCTGGCTCAATGCACGCTCCACGCTCAACACCCTTCTGGACCTGGGCGCCGTGCCGGTCGTCAATGAGAATGACACCGTCGCGACCGAAGAAATCCGCTATGGCGACAATGACCGGCTCGCTGCGCGCGTGGCGCAGTTGGTGGGGGCGGATCTGCTGGTCTTGCTGTCGGATATCGATGGTCTCTACACAGTCGACCCGCGCAATGACCCTGGGGCCCGAAAGCTGAGCGAGGTCCCCGAGATCACGGACGAGATCCTGGCCATGGCGGGAGATGGCAATGCCGAGGCCGGGGTCGGGACCGGTGGCATGGTCACCAAGCTGGCGGCTGCCGGCATTGCGGCGCAATCGGGCTGTGCTACGGCGATTACACATGGTGCCCACGACAAGCCTATCCAGTCCCTCGCAGATGCGGGACATGGCAGCTGGTTCTCAGCGCCGGAAGGCATGCGGATTGGTCGGACATCCTGGCTTGCCGGCGCGATCGACCCCAAGGGATCCATCCAGGTGGATGATGGTGCCGGAAAAGCGGTGCGCGACGGCAAGTCGTTGTTGCCGGTGGGGGTGACAGCTGTCTCTGGTCAGTTCGAGCGGGGCGATCCGGTGATGATCGTCTCCGCCCAGGGACAGGTCATTGCGCGGGGCATATCTGCCTACGACGCCAATGATGCGCGCTTGATTGGCGGGCAGAAGACTGATCGAATTGAAGAAATCCTCGGATATAAACGAGCGGCTGCCCTGGTGCATGCCGACGATATCCTGCTCAGCTAGCGGAGTAGTGCTGTGACGGTTGAAAGTCTGGCCCTGGAGATGGCGCAGCGTGCCCAGTCGGCGCGACAGGCGGCTGCAAACCTTCCGGCGGAACAACGGTCTGCCGCTTTAAGCTCGGTCGCGGCCGCGATGGAGGCCGCCTCTGACGCGATCCTCGCGGCCAATGCCCGGGATATGGAGACAGCTCGCGCCAATGACCGACCGGCGGCTTTTCTCGATCGTTTGATGTTGAATGAAGCCCGTTTGGGCGACATTGCCGCCGCTGTGCGCCAGATTGCAGCGCAGAATGATCCTCTGGGTGAGGTGATTGAGGCCTGGGAGGCGCCGAGCGGGGTGAATATCTCCCAGGTTCGGGTGCCGATCGGTGTTCTGGGTGTGATTTTCGAAGCGCGCCCCAATGTAACGGCGGATGCGGCGGCCCTTGCGATCCGCTCGGGTAACGCCGTCCTGCTGCGCTCCGGGTCAGATTCCCTGCAATCCGCGCTGGCGCTTGTTTCCGCGATCCGTCGCGGCCTCGAAGCGGCAGGATTCCCTGCTGACCTGATTCAGCATCCCGATACGGCAGACCGGGCCTTCGTCGGCGCGATGTTGTCAGGCCTTGAGGGCCAGCTGGACCTGGTGATTCCGCGGGGTGGCAAGGCCCTGGTCGCGCGGGTTCAAGCCGAGGCGCGAATTCCCGTACTGGGGCATCTGGACGGTATCTGTCACGCGTATCTGCACCCCAGCGCCGACCCGGAAATGGCCCGCGCAATCATCCTCAACGCCAAACTGCGTCGCACGGGTGTCTGCAATGCGCTGGAATGTCTGCTGATCGACCGCGCCGCAGTCGCGACACACTGGCCGATGATCGCCGAGGCGCTCAGCGATGCCGGTTGCGAAATCCGGGCTGATGAAACCTTGCGCGGGGCCTTCCCTTCGTCCGTGGCCGCCAGTGACGGCGACTGGGGGTATGAATTCCTCGATGCCATTATTGCCGCGCGCGTGGTCGATGGGCTGGAAGCGGCAAAGGCCCATATCGCCCAATACGGATCCGGTCACACCGATCTTGTTCTCGCTGGCGATGCGGCGGTTCAGGAAGCCTTCCTCAACACGGTCGACAGTGCAGTCGTCATGGCCAATGCCTCGACAGGTTTTTCGGACGGTGGGGAATTCGGTTTTGGCGCCGAGATCGGTATTGCGACCTCGCGCCTGCATGCGCGCGGTCCAGTCGGCGCTCGCCAGTTGACCAGTTACAAATACGTTGTTCGTGGGCAAGGGGAGACGCGTGGCTAGACGACGCTCCCAACCTGTGCCGGGACGACGGTCCACACCCGGTCGGCGCGGCACGGATCTGCTGCAGGGCGAAGCCCTCGCGCCGGGAATGAGTGTCGGCTTGTTTGGCGGCAGTTTTGATCCGGTCCATGACGGGCATATGCATGTCGCCATAGCGGCGATGAGGCGCCTGGGTCTGGACCGCATCTGGTGGATGGTATCACCTCAAAACCCCATCAAAAACCGCACGGCCAAGGCCTATGCAGACCGGTTTCGCGCTGTGCAGGATGCCGTCCGAAAGCCGGGCATGGTGATCAGTGATGTCGAGCGTCGCTGGGGTGTTCAGCATACGATGGCGCTGCTGTCAGAGCTGAAAAAGCGATTTCCAAACAACAGTTTCGTCTGGGTGATGGGGGCGGACAACCTGCGTGGATTTCATCGCTGGTATCGCTGGCGGGATATATTCAACTGCGTACCTGTCGTCGTGGTTTCCAGGCCGCAAGATCCGGTCAGGGCGCGCCTGTCGATTGCGGCAAGTGTCTATCGCAATGCACGAATTCGTGAGTATGACGCGAAAAATCTGGCTCTTAAAACGGCGCCGGCATGGACCTATCTGATTGAACCGTTACAATCGGAGTCCTCGAGCGCGATACGCGCACAACGCTAGATCTCGCCCTTTTCTCCGCAGCAAACTGGAAGTTTACATGACCGACCAAGTGATCGGCCGCCAATCTGCGCATGCCCTGATCAATTTTTTTGACGACCAGCATCCGCCGCTTGGAGATTTCATGCGTGATGTCGAGGAGGGTCTGTCCGCGACGCCGCGTTCCATCCCGCCGGTCTATTTCTACGATCAGGAAGGGTCCGCCCTGTTCGACCAGATCACCGAATTGCCGGAGTATTATGTGACACGCACCGAGCTGGACTTGCTGGGCAAGATCTCCAGCGAGCTCTCGTTGCGGGCCGGTGCCGGCGCCGTGGTGATCGAACCCGGATCAGGGTCGAGCGTGAAGATCCGCACGCTGCTGGATGCGCTGGGCGATGCGTCCGGTTATGTTGGTCTGGATATCTCACGCGATCACCTGATTGCGGCGTGTGAAGAGCTGGCGCGGGATTATCCCGATGTGGCCATTGGCGCTGTGTGTGCGAACTTCACGGCTGGTCTGAAGCTGGACCACCTTCCCCTGCCGGACGGGCGTCGCCTGATCTTTTTCCCGGGATCAACCATTGGCAATTTCGAACCGGCCGATGCGCGGGCCGTACTGGCCGGTTTTCGCTCGGGCATGCGAAAGGGGGATGCTGTCCTGATCGGCGCGGACCGGGTCAAGGACGAACAGATCCTGGTTGATGCCTATGACGACGCAGCTGGCGTCACCGCCGCCTTCAATCTCAACCTGCTCGAGCGAATCCGGAGCGAGCTGGGAGCCACTCTCAATGTTGAGGATTTCACCCACAAATCCATCTGGAACACAGAGCTTCAGCGTATCGAGATGCATCTCGTTGCCCAACGCCGCACCGAAATCGAGCTGAACGGCAAGGTCCATGTGTTTGAGGTCGGCGAGACCTTGCACACCGAAAACTCCCACAAATTCACGCCGACGAGCTTTCAGTTGCTGGCGGAGAGCGCCGGATACACGGTCGTCAAGCACTGGTCAGACCAGGCTGAACTCTTCTCGCTCTACTGGCTCGAACCAAACTGGGAAGCGTGATATAGACGTCCCTTGTATTGGTGGTCAGAAAGGACAACCCCCTGTCTATGGAAACAACCCGCCAGGTTGAAGGCGAAGCGGCTGCGGCCGTTCGTGTCACTGGCGAAGATGGACCCGTCGAAGAGCTGGAAACGCTCATTATCGACAGTTTGGAAGACGACAAAGCTGAAGACATCGTCTCGATCGACCTTCGTGGCAAATCGTCCGTTACCGACATCATGATCATCGCATCCGGTCGTTCTGCGCGTCATGTAAACGCGCTGGCGGATCACTTGTTGCGTGGAATCAAGGAGTCGGGACGTTCCGGTGCGCGCGTTGAAGGCCTGCAGACCTGTGACTGGGTGCTGATTGATGCCGGCGATATCGTCATCCACCTGTTCCGACCGGAAGTTCGCAGCTTCTACAATCTGGAGAAGATGTGGTCGGTCGAGCCGGACGATACGGCGTCCTAGGTGAAACTCACAATCGCGGCCTTGGGGCGGCTCAAGGGCGGCCCCGAGCGTGAGCTGGTTGATGATTATCTCAAGCGTGCCACACAAACCGGACGCCCGCTCGGGCTGGGACCGGCCGGCGAGCTCGAGATTGATAACCGCAGCCTGAAAAGCAAAGCCGATGAGAGCCGTGCCCTAGCGGGCGCGCTGCCTTCGGGTGCGCGCATTATCCTGCTGGACGAACGCGGCAAGACGCTGACCTCCCCGCAGCTTGCTCAGCAGCTTGGTCGCTGGCGCGACGATGGCAGTCGTGAGGCGGTTTTCTGTATTGGTGGCGCTGACGGGCATGATCGCGGCGTGCTCCCGCAGCCGGACCTGGTGCTGTCCTTTGGATCGCTGGTCTGGCCGCATATGCTGGTTCGCGTGATGATCGCGGAACAGATCTATCGTGCCGCCTCAATTCTGGCCGGATCGCCATATCATCGTGATTGAGCGTTAACCTTGGCAGAGCTAGCTTGCCTTCATGATCCCGCTCCTTTTCGTCTCGTTTCTGGCTGTTACCCAGCCACCGGACTCGGTTCCGCCCGATCCGGCGGAGGCCGAACGCCTTGAGCAGCAGGAACAGCTAAGCGCTGAAGAGGCCCGCATTGCGCGCGAGCAGGCTGAGGAGATTTCACGCGAAATCTCGGCCCTTCAGCAACAGCTGGTCGCCCTGGGCCGTGAAGTTGATGCCAGTGAGAACGCAGCCTTGCGCTCGGAAGGTGAGCTCGTTCGCCTATCAGCCGAAGAGGCGGAAATCCTTGATCGCCTGGCGGTAAACCGCGAGACATTGATAGACGTGCTCGCAGCGATCCAGCGCATCGAGTCGCAAACACCGCCTGCCCTGATGGCGTCGCCGGATGACGCTGCGGAGGCCGCGCGTGCGGCGAGCCTGATGTCCGAGCTGGCGCCCGCGCTTCGTGAACGGGCTGCAGAACTGGCGGAGGAGCTTGAAGCCCTTCGCGCCGTTCGTGCTTCCATTGAGGCCGAGCAGATCACGCTGGCCAGCGCCGAGAATGCCCTGACAGGTCAGCGCCTGGAGTTACAGGTCATGATCGCCGAGCGCCGGGCCCTCGAGGCACGCCGTCGCAACGAAGCTGAGGAATTGCTCACTGAATCCAGCCAGGCCGGAGAGCGCGCGCAATCGATCCGATCACTTCTCGGTGAGATCGCACGCATGTCTGATGTGGTGCCCTCTATCAGTCCAAGGCGTCTGCTGGGCTCTGATGACATTCCCACGCCGCGATTGCGGCCCGTGCGCGGCCTGACCGACGCCCAGGCCCCACTGGTTCCACTGGAGAGTTTGCGCTTCGCTGAAGCGCGAGGACGCCTGCGCCCGCCAGCTGCCGGGGCGATTGCGACTGAATACGGCGATGTGACCGAAGATGGCACACGATCTGAAGGAATTTTCATTCGAACGCGCGGTGGAGCACAGGTAGTGTCTCCTTTCGATGCTCAGGTCGAGTATGCCGGACCGTTCAACACCTACGGCGGTCTCTTGATACTGAATGTCGGAGATGACTACTATATCGTGCTGGCAGGCATGGCCGTGACCTATGCCAGCGCCGGGCAAAGCGTCCTCGCGGGAGAACCCGTTGGTGCAATGCCACAAAACGGCCAAACGGCACCAGAATTGTATCTGGAGCTGAGAAGGAACGGAAATGCTGTTGACCCGGGGCCCTGGCTCCGCAGCAGCCGATAGCCGTTTCAGGAGTTACGCGGAAAGGACGCGCGCTTACATGCGGATCAATATTCTCGCTTCGGTTTCGGCTTTCGCTCTGGGGGCATTTGCGCTCGCGGTTTCTGCAGAAGGCAGCCAGGAAGACCGAACGGAAACATTCCGCCAGCTTGAGCTCTTTGGCGATGTCCTCAGCCGGATCGAGTCCGATTATGTATCAGACACCGAACAGGCCGCCCTGATCGAGGCAGCCATCGAAGGCATGCTCGACTCGCTTGATCCGCACTCGGGTTATCACAATCCGGAAAGTTATCAGGACCTGCAGGTCACCACGCGTGGCGAGTATGGCGGCCTGGGCATGGAAGTTGTCAGCCGCGATGACTACATCACCGTCGTTTCCCCGATCAGTGACACGCCAGCGGAACGTGCGGGCCTGCGCACCAATGACCGAATTGTCGCCGTTGATGGCGAGGATATTCGTGGCGCGTCTGTGACCGACGCGGTTGAGTTGATGCGCGGTGCAGTCGGTGACCCGGTCACCATCACGATTTCCCGTGGCGATGATGTGCCGTTCGACGTCACGCTCGTCCGCGACACCATTCCGCTGCGCACCGTCGTCTCGCGTATCGAGGAGGGGCTGCCCTATCTGCGCATCTCCGGTTTCAACGAGCGTACAACCGAGATGCTGCTGGAGCAGCTGGTCGAGCTCGAGCGTGAAAATGACGGTCCTCTGCCGGGCCTGATCCTGGACCTGCGTTTCAATCCGGGTGGTCTTCTCGACCAGGCGATCGGTGTGACCGATGCCTTCCTGGATGGTGGCGAAGTGGTTTCCACCCGCACGCGCGATCCGCGCGACACCCAGCGCTACAATGCGCGTCCGGGCGACCGCCTCGATGGTTCACCGATCGTGATCCTGATCAATGAGGGTTCTGCCAGTGCTGCGGAGATCGTGGCCGGTGCCCTGCAGGACCGCGAACGCGCCCAGCTGATTGGCATGACCAGCTTCGGCAAAGGGTCGGTCCAGACGATCATCCCGCTGCGAGGTGGACGTGATGGTGCGCTGCGCCTGACGACCGGCAGGTATTACACGCCGGCGGGTCGTTCTATCCAGGCGACGGGCATTATTCCTGATCTCCAGATCAGTTCTTTCCCGATCGAAGATGGCGAAGACGCCGCCATGTCGTCCGAAGCTGATCTCGATGGTGCGCTGGACAATGACACCGGTGCCGAGCGGATCGAGCAGGATCTGGCGGTGATCGAACAGCCGCCAGAAGACTGGAACGAGAACGAGGATTATCAGCTGCATCGTGCACGCGAGATCCTGCGCGCCTCGATGGAGCGTCAGCAGGCATCCTTGCAATAGGTCTCGATCCGTCGAAAGCCATTATCAGCGTTAACGCTTTCTGCACAGGAGCCCGCCACTCTGAAGCCGACGATCTGTGCCCGCGATTCGGGCGCCTAATCTGACGCCGAGAGACGGATCATGACTGCTGCCGCCGCTGCTGCCTTGCGCCATGCTGCCCCCTTGTTGAACATTCGCGCCCCGATTTTCGCCGGGCTGGGAGCGGCCGGCGTGTTTGCCCTGGTCATCCTGGGTGTGGCGATTTTCGGCAATGGACAGTTTGATGCGCCGAGCGCAACGGGCCGTGTGGGCCCACTTCCTCAGGCAGCTGTCACCCCAGAGCCCGCAGCAGAGACGCAAAATCCGATCAGTTTTCAGTCTCCCGATGAGGGAGCGGAAGTCAGCCTCAGCGGCGTCAATGAAGGGTTTGAGGCGCCTGCAAGCGAGCCAACAGCGCCCAATGGTCCCGGTTCTGACCCGGCAAGCGCAGAAGTCAGCCATGCTTCAGCCGCCAGCAATCCTGAGGCTCTTGCACGCGCGCCGTTCTCCGGCCTGACCGAACCGGGTCCGGGTGGCCCCTTGCCGGTAATTGGCCCGAATGATCTTCGCCCTTCTCGCGCCTATGCCCGTCCCTTCCATGGAGACCCCAATACCCCGATGATCGGCATTGTTGTGGGTGGAATGGGCGTCAATCCGACGGTGACGACGGCCGCGATCGAGGAGCTGCCGCCGGAAGTCGCGCTGTCCTTCTCGCCCTATGTCGAGAATCTGCAAGGCTGGATCGACCAGGCGCGCGCCGCCGGTCATGAAGTGCTGATCGAAGCGCCGATGGAGCCGTTCGACTACCCTAATAGCGATACGGGGCCGTACACATTGCTTGCTGACGGCCCGACCGAGGAAAACGAGCGGCGACTGATGTGGATTCTCAGCCGTACGACCGGATATTTTGGTGTAGCCAATTATCAGGGTACACGTTTCTCGACGTCGCGCCCGGCGGTGGAATCACTGATGCACTCGCTGGAACGTCGCGGCGTGGCCTATCTGCATGATGGTGTCGGCCGCCGCAGCCTGATCGATACGGTCGGCGCTGGCACGAACGTCGAATACGCCATTGCGGATCGCATTCTGGACGAAGAGCTGAGCCCCGCCATCATCGATCAGCGCTTGCTGGCGCTTGAGGCGCTCGCGATCCAGAACGGTGCGGCGCTCGGTAGCGGTTTTGCCTATCCCGTTACGGTCGACCAGGTCCAGGCCTGGTCCCAGGGCTTGGAAATGCGCGGCTATCAGCTTGCACCACCATCTGCCGTCATGGCTCGGCGCCGACTCGAGGCCCGCCTCGCTGCAGAGGCGCAGGGCACGAACCAGCATGCGGAGGAAGAAACGCAGCACCGCTGGATGGATGACGCCGAAGGGGGTGACGAATACGGCGCTGCCGCGGATGACGGTCACTGATCGTGTCCGAGGACGCCTACCCCCAGCACAGGCCCAATGTCGGCATCGCCTTGTTCAATTCGCTCGGCGAGGTGTGGATCGGCAAGCGGGATGCCGCCGAGCCGCCCTGGCAGTGGCAATTGCCGCAGGGTGGAATTGATCCGGGTGAAGCACCTGAAGACGCCGCGCTGCGAGAACTGTACGAAGAGACTGGTGTTAAGCCGGAACTGGTCGAGCCGCTGGGCGCGATAGACCGCTGGATTGCCTATGATTATCCGCCGGACGTGCGCGATGATCCCAGATTCGCCCGCAAGCGGCATCTCGGGCAGAAACAGCGATGGTTCGCCTATCGTTTTAACGGCAGCGCAGAGGATTTCGACCTGGAGGCCCATGGTGAAGTCGAGTTCTGCGACTGGCGCTGGGGTCGCCTGGAGGAGTTACCGGACCTGATCATCCCGTGGAAACGCGAGACCTATGTCCAGGTCATGCGGGAATTCTCGCGCTTTGCCATCCCTGCGAGAGCTTCCAAACCCGCCTGACTTGATCGGCGCGCCGAACCGGCAAATGTTCTTCCCTGACCGGAGGGGCAGGCATGCCATTATCCTTTGCAGACTTGGACACCTATCGCCAGAGCGCCCGTCATTTCAACGGGCCGCACGGACGCATAGCCTGGTGGATGCGTGGCCAGGGACGCCCGCTTTTGCTGATTCACGGATTTCCGACCTGTTCCTATGACTGGTCGCGTATCTGGCCGCGTCTGGTCGGTAGCGGCTTCAATCCGATTGCGCTCGACATGCTGGGTTTTGGCCTGTCCGACAAACCGGACATGCACCGCTATGATCTGATGCAGCAGGCGGACCTGCATACCCAGCTGATGCACATTGCCGAGGTCGATGAGTGTGATGTCGTCGCGCATGATTATGGTGTGTCCATCGCCCAGGAATTATTGGCCAAACAGAACCGAGGGCGCCTGGGCTTTCGCATCAACTCGGTCAGCTTTCTCAATGGTGGGCTGTTTCCGGATCAGCATCGCGCCCGTTTTATCCAGCGGTTGCTGAACAGCCCGCTGGGACCTGTTCTCAGCACCATGCTGACACGCAAGCGTTTCGGTGCGTCATTCGCGGCCGTGTTTGGCGCGGATACCCAGCCGGACGAGGAGGAGCTGGATGCGTTCTGGGAGCTGCTCTGCGAACACAATGGGCATCGCATAGGTCACCTGCTGATCCGGTATATCCGGGATCGCAAACAGCATGCTCGCCGCTGGGCGGATGCATTGCAGGGCGCTGGCGATACGCGACTGCAATTGATCAATGGCAGCCAGGACCCCGTCTCTGGCCGCCATCTTGCGGATGCCTTTGCCGAACGGGTGCAAGAAGCGCAGATCGTTCGGCTGGACGGGGCAGGGCACTACCCGCAATGGGAAGCTCCGGACGATGTGTTCGAGGCACTCCGGAGTTTCCTGACCCCGGCCGGCTAGTTGCCGGCCGAAAGGTATTCGCGCTGCACCGGTCGTCCATCCAGGATGACCCAGCGGATCGAACCCATGGCGCTAATATCATTGCGCGGGTCCTCGCTCAGAAGCAGAAGGTCGGCCTGTTTGCCCACCTCAAGGGAACCGATCTCGTCTTCCAGGCCGAGCAGGCGAGCATTGTTGATTGTGGCGGCCGCCAGCACCTCGGACGGGGTCATGTCCATCTGCTCCATAGTCAGCATCTCCTGATAGCCATGCAGGCCCGGTGCATTGGTGTAGGTCGGGCTGGACGGGGTGTCGGACGCCAGGACAAGCTCGGCGCCATTGGCGTGAAGATAACGGCCGACTGCGATGACCCGGCGCAGTGCTGCACGGGAGGTTTCTCCCGGTTCGCCGGTGGGCGCATGACCGAGAAAATTCTCCACCACGACAGGATTGTCATCGACTATCCGCTCCAGATTATCCCGGAACCATCCGCCCCGGGGCCGGAATGCCACGTGATCAACTCACGCGGCAATGTCGCCGCAAGCGCGTCGCTGGTCAGGAAGTCCACGTCATAGAGCGCGACTTCTCCGTGAATAACGCCGGTGGTCAGCTGTACGGTGATGCCGTTTTCGATTGTGGCATCGAGCAGGTCTTCAATCTGCGCCGGCAGCTCTGTCTCCGGATTGACCTGAGCGCCGTTCAGCTGGTCCCAGTGCCAAAGCCCGTGCGCCATGACGTGGGCACGCGCTTCAACCGCAGTGTGCCAGGACAGAAGCGAGGTCGCGTGCAGCAGGTTGAACAGGCCACGCGTTTCCGCTTCCCGCGCGACCCGGTCGAGAACCTCGGTCGGAGCCGTATTGAAGTCGAAAAGGCCGCCAAACCCCGGTTCATGGAAGGTCTTGATACAGATCGCATCGCCATCATCTGCGATACGCCCAACGACGGCCTCGGGGGTGTGTTCGGCAGGATCATGCTCGGCGGGGATGCTCTGGGCGACATCCGGGTCGTGAATGTAGTAGGGCGCCTCGTAACGATACTCCTCGGGTTCGAACATCATGCCGTAACCATTCGCATACGGCGCTGCACGGCAGGCGTGGAGCTGGGAGGAGAGCTCCAGCCCGTTCCAGTGATCCACAAAAGGCCGAGAACGTGTCAGGTCGAGCAGGGTGGTAAAACCCCAGTAGAGATAGGAGCGAGGCTCCTGGCGCCGATAGGCGCGAACCAGCGCAATATTCTCCTCGACCATGTCGCCACGCAGACCGCCATTGCCCCCGAGATGCACATGGCTGTCGATGAGCCCCGGGGTGAGGTAAAGCCCGGCAGCGTTCAGTTCGGTTTCCGAAGCTAGCGCGACGAGGTCTTCACCGATCGCGGTGATGCGCCCGTTCTCGACCCGGACATCGAGCGGCGTTTCCGAGATTGCGACATTGGGTGAAACGATGATGGCGTCGCGGATCAGGAGATCCTGTGAGATGAGCGCGGACGCGAGGGCAAGGCTGGCGAGAATTGGTGAGATCATTGGTCCGTCTCCTCGTAGTGGCGGGCAGAGAGACCGGCGCGGTCCATGGGAGCGCCGTTCAGGATGACGGTGGTGATGGATCGGTAGGCGTCGATCGAACGAAGCGGATTGTCTTGCATCAACAGCAGGTCAGCGCGTTTTCCGACCTCGATCGTGCCGATCTCGTCGGCGAGGTTGAGTGTTTCGGCATTGCGCTGGGTTGCCATGTCCAGGATATCGGCCGGGCTTATCCCGGCTTCGGCCAGTTCGCGCATCTCCCAATGACCGTTGAGACCCGGCGGGTTGCCCCAGCCAAACGTGCCGACAGCTGTATCTGTGCCGAAGACCAGCGCATCAGAATTGGTCGCCAGATAACGGAGAAATTGCTGGTAGCGCCCCTGATATCCGTCCATCAGATGCGGAATTAGCGCCTCATCCAAACGATTGCCGAGAATAACCTCGATAAGGGTGTCGCGCTGGGGTTGGGCGTCGGTGCGTAAAAACTCCACATAGGAGGACGGCACCACGTCGAGCCAGTCGGCGTCTTGCAGGATGTCCGGTTCGAACATGGAGCGGGTCTGGCCCAGCGTCCGGATGGTGGGTTGCAGCTGCAGGCCTGCCTCGGCAATGTCATCGGCAAGCTCAAACATCATCGGCGGAGCTATCGGCTCGAGCAGGTCCACGGGCATGTCCCAGGGACCATGCGCCATAACGTCTACGCCAGCCGCCAGACCCATTCGATGGGCGGCGGGTGTGGTGCCGTGAAGGAAGACTGTCAGACCGCGCTCCCGGGCCTCGCGCACGACTTCGGAGAAGATAGCCTGGCTTGGCAAAGGCCATTCCGGACCATTGGGCATCCAGGGCGCATCCTCGAAATAGATCTTCACGCAGATCCCTCCAGACGCCTGGATGGTCTCCAGTGTCGCTGCCGGTGTGTGCTCAGCCGGGTCGAAGCCCTCGGGAAGTTCGGGGGTGACATGGCGATCATGCAGGAAGTTGGGGAAGGCGTCCTCGACCGGCAGGTGCGCCTGGTGCGCCATGAAACCGTTCGAGGTCATAAGGCCTTCACCGCAATGAAACAGGCGAGGCCGGATGGGCGCGGCCTCGAAGGCGCGATTGGTTTCGAAATCCGCATTCAGCTCGACCAGGGTCGTAAATCCCCAATAGAGATAGCTGCGGGGCATCTGTTCGAAATAGGCTTCCTGAAGGGCCAGCGCGCGTTCGCGTTCGACCAGGCCCGGGCGCAAACCCGTGGCGTGGTAAAGGTGGACATGACTGTCGATCAGGCCGGGGGTGAGATACTGGCGCTCTGCGTCGATAACCCTCTCGGCTTGATGAGGTATACTGGCGGGCTGGATGCCAAGGATGCGGCCATCCCCGACCAGAACGGTCAGGCCTTCAACGGGCGTGTCGCGTTCGGGTGAAACCAGCGTGGCGTTTTCAATGGCGAGATCCTGGGCGAGCAGGGGCGAGGTGATCAGCGCGGCGAGAACACTCGTAAGAAGGCGCATTTTTCTGTCTTTCGGTTTGTAAAACTGATCCCGAAATTGCAGGTTCGTCTTTGCGTGCGCGTCCTGAAACGCAATCGAGGACGTGCGTTTTCTGGAGTTTCCGCGGAGTGCGCCTTGTCCGCCCTTCTTTATGCCGGTGCGACCCTTGCCTTTGTCTTCGCCCTGTATCTGGCGACGGCGAGCGAAGGCGTGCGCACTTCTCACCGCCTGCTCGCGGCCGGCTTTGCGCTGATGGGGGTGCAGTTTCTGTTGTCCAGGCTGCAATTCGATGTGCCGGGGCACTGGCTGGTGCAGATGCGGCCGGTGTTGGCGATGTTCCTGCCGCCACTTCTTTACCTCCATCTGCTGGTGGCAGAACGCAGCGAAGCCCGCTTGCGTGTGGCAGACGCTGTGCACCTGGCCGGGCCGGTACTCATGTTGGTCGTTCGGCTTGCCGGCGGTGAGGCCTTGTTTATCGACGGCCCCATTCTGGGCGGGCTCGCGTTGTACGCAGCGCTGATATGGTATCGCAGCAGACAACCCGCAGGGGATTTCGCTGTGCGCGGAGTGATTCTGGCCGCCTCTCTGCGTCGCTGGCGGTGGATGGTTCTTTCCTGGCTCCTCTTGACCCTGGCCTCCGACACCTGGATCACATTCGAAATTTCATCACCGCCAGCGCTTGAAGATTCCCTGGGGTTTGGCGTCGCCATGCTCTTTCTGTCCGGCTTTTTTACCTATGCCCTGGTGCTGGTGCTGCATCGGTCCGGCCCTTTGGGTTGGGTTGCGGCGCGCTTCCGAACTGCGGGTTTAACGGCTGATTTGAACGACCGGCTGGCGGCTCATATGCGAGAGCGCCAGCCGCATATGGACCCGGAGCTGAATATCGCTCGCCTGGCCCGACAGCTAGGCGTGCCGCAGCGCCAGTTGTCGGAGGCCGTGAACACGGCACACGGTGTCAGCTTCAGTGTCTGGGTCAGTCAATGGCGGGTGGAAACCGCCAAGGGCATCATGCGTGCGGAGCCTGAAAAGGGCTTGCTGGACGTGCTCCATGATAGCGGTTTCCAGAGCAAGTCCAGCTTCAACAAGACTTTCAAGGAGCTGACCGGCCAGACGCCCAGTGCCTGGCGGTCCGAGCAGACCGGCCAACGCTACTCCTGATCCAGCCGCTGGCGCGCTCCGGCGTGACCGGGCTCAAGCGCCAGGGCCTGTTCAAAAGCAGCTTTGGCCTCTTCATTCAGGCCAACACGCAGATACGCGTCCCCGAGGCCGACCAGCGGGTCTGCCTCATCCGGCAGAATCCGGGAAACCCAGCGCATACTGGTGACAGCATCCTGGCCAAAGTTCGCGCGAATGAGTTCATAGCCGAACTGATAGACCTCGATGGCGTGTTGTTGATCCTGTGGCAGCGAGGCGAGGAAGGCTTCGATCTCTGATCCGCTAGCAAGGAATCGCCGCAACATGGGTGGTGACGGGAGGTCCGCAGCTTCGCCCAGGGAGATGCGGGCCAATGCATCAGCCAGGGCCCCGAAATACATGCCTCCTGTATTGGCGAGCAGGGCGATGCTCAGTCCCGCGTTCGGGATGTGGTGGAGTTCTGCGGAGAAGCCGCGTGTAGATCCGGAGGCGGAGAATTGTTGCAGGGCTTGTCCGTTTTCCAGGGTCAGCGTGTCGAAGTGCCAGCCCAAGGGATAGCCTTCCGACGATTGCGCGATTTCGCGCTGGATTGTTTCCGAGGCGATGATGTTGCCGGCAAACAGGGCATCGGCGAAGGCGATGGTGTCGGCTGCGCTGGCATGGACATTGCCGATCGCCAGGCGGTGTTGCCATTGCACGTGAGGCGCATTGACGACGCCATCTCGGCCCGGGGCATAGCCATTGGCGAGGCGTCGCCGGGGGCGGGGTTTCATCAACCAGGTCGGTCTGTTCCAGACCTGATGGTTCAAGAAGGTAGGTGTGCTGGGCTGCGTCATACGTTGTGCCCAAGACCTGTTCGACAACGACCGCACTCAACATGGCACCGACATTTGAGTAGGCGTATCGCTCGCCAGGCTCGCTGGTCAGGTCGAGACACGCCACATAGTCCGCGAATGCAGCGTTCCGGGCCTCTCGTGAGACACCGCGCCCCGCAAAATCTGCAAGCGATTGTGTCTGGGTGAAAATGCCGGGAAGGCCGGAGCCGTGCGCGATCAGATGGCGCAGAGTGATGCCGCTTGTTCCGAACGCGTCGAGATAGGTGCCGATTGGCACGCCCAGATCCAGTCTGCTCAGCTCTGTAAGGCGCAGGATCAGTGCGGCATTATAGGCTTTGGAAATTGACCCCAGCATGTAGTGGGTGTCAGCAGTGTTGGTGATCTGCCAGTCTTCAACGGCGAGCCCGTAACTCTGTTCGAATATCACCTCGCCGTGGCATTCAATGCGAACATTTCCTCGAAAGGCATCGGCTTCGGCAAAGGGCTGAATGGCTGCGCTCAGGCGTGCGGTGTCGACCTGGTCGCAATGGGGCGCGGACGCCTGCGCCAGCGTAATGGCGAGTGCGGTGGATATGAACATTCCGATAGGTCCCTCCAGGCCCGAGCGTGAGCAGGGTGGAAGGCGTGCGCTCTCCGGGAGGGTTCATGCAGATGGCGATTGCGTCACGCCGGAACGACGCATTGCTACATTTGCATTTCTGCAAGGCAATCGCGATCCGATATGCATAAACCATAACTCTATATTGCAATGCAGCAATGTAGAACGCGCCACTGGCGAAACCGGGGTTTCCCAGCGACGAGTCGCCGAAACGGGACTCGCGCACAATCAGAGGCATCAAGGTTTGTCCGAACGGGATCGCGTCTTCGCGAACACTTTTCTGCTGGCTGTGCTCGGCGCACTTTTGCTGGCTGTACATTCCGCTGTTCGGAGCGGCCTGATCATCGCCCAGTTCCTTGGAGCCAAGCTTGGTGAGTTCATGGGGGTGAATATCAGCGCGGCCTATCTGACGATCGGCCCGGCCCCGATGCTGCTGACGCTATTACTGACGGTGCTGCGGGCGACCCTGCTGATCCAGGTTCTGCGCCGCAGCCTCCAGGCTTTGCCGCTGCAGGCGCTGATTGTGATTGTGCATTCCTGCCTGTTTATCAACCTCGCCTTCGAGACGACCTATGACTTCGCCATCGGGTACATCTTTATCGGCCTTGAGGTTTGTCTGCTCTATCCCTTGTGGATGATGCGGCGACCAATCAGACAGGCCTTTGCCGAATAGAAAAAGCCGCCCCGAAAGGAGCGGCTTTTCTTTTGCGATCTGTTCGCCGGCCTAGGCAGCCAGTGCAGCCTGCATGGCTTCGAACTTGACCACCAGAGCTTCAGCGTGCTCGCGCTCTTCATCGGATTTGGCAGCGGAGATGTCCTCGCGGGCATCGGCCAGATCCTGAGCCAGCTCGTCGGCGTCGATCTCGGACAGCGGAATGGCTTCCTCTGCCAGGATGGTTAGGCCAGCCGGCGTCACCTCGGCGAAACCGCCGTGGATGAAGGTCTTCTCGGTCTCATTTCCGTTCATGACGGTGATCGCACCGGGGCGGATCACGGACATGAAGGGGGCGTGCTCCGGCAGAACGCCGAAATCGCCCTCTTCGCCCGGAACGACAACCTGGTCGACGTCACCGGCAAACAGGCGGCGCTCCGGAGAGACGAGATCGAAATGGAGTTTGTCAGCCATCTTGGCTTCCTCCGCTCAAGGGAGACGGAGACTGCTTACGCAGCCTCTGCCGCCATTTTCTCTGCCTTCTTGATAGCGTCTTCGATCGTACCGACCATGTAGAACGCCTGCTCCGGCAGGTGATCGTATTCACCGTTACAGATGGCCTGGAAGCCCTTCACGGTGTCAGCAACCGGCACCTGGATGCCCGGGAAGCCGGTGAAAACTTCAGCCACGTCGAACGGCTGGGACAGGAAGCGCTCAACCTTACGCGCACGCGCAACGGTCAGTTTGTCTTCCTCGGACAGCTCGTCCATGCCGAGGATCGCGATGATGTCCTGGAGAGCTTTGTAGCGCTGCAGGATTTCCTGAACCTGACGCGCGGTGTTGTAGTGCTCTTCACCGACGATGCGCGGCTCGAGGATACGAGACGTGGAGTCAAGCGGGTCAACGGCCGGGTAGATACCCTTTTCCGAGATCGCACGGTTCAGAACCGTCGTGGCGTCGAGGTGGGCGAAGGTCGTGGCCGGAGCCGGGTCAGTCAGGTCATCCGCCGGAACGTAAACGGCCTGAACCGAGGTGATGGAACCCTTGGTCGTGGAGGTAATACGCTCCTGCAGGGCACCCATGTCGGTGGCCAGTGTCGGCTGATAACCCACGGCAGACGGGATACGGCCGAGCAGGGCCGAAACCTCGGAGCCCGCCTGGGTGAAGCGGAAGATGTTGTCGACGAAGAAGAGCACGTCCTTGCCCTCTTCATCGCGGAAGTATTCCGCCTGTGCCAGACCGGACAGCGCCACACGTGCACGCGCTCCCGGCGGCTCGTTCATCTGGCCGAAGACCAGGGCGCAACGGGAACCTTCGGTGTTGCCGTCGTTTTCTTGCGGGTCCTTGTTCACGCCGGACTCGATCATCTCCCAGTACAGGTCGTTACCCTCACGGGTACGCTCACCAACACCGGCGAAGACAGAGTAACCACCGAACAGCTTGGCGATGTTGTTGATCAGTTCCTGGATGAGAACCGTCTTGCCAACGCCGGCGCCGCCGAACAGGCCGATCTTGCCGCCCTTTGCGTACGGGCAGAGCAGGTCAACGACCTTGATGCCCGTCGGCAGGATTTCAGCTTCCGTTGCCTGTTCGTCAAAGGACGGGGCAGCGCGGTGGATCGGAGCTTTCTGGGTGTGGGCAACATCGCCGGCTTCGTCGATCGCTTCGCCGGTGACGTTCATGATGCGGCCGAGCGTACCCGGGCCAACCGGAACCATGATCGGCTCGCCGGTGTCGGTTACTTCGGTACCACGCTGGAGACCTTCAGTGGCGTCCATGGCGATGGTACGGACCGTGTTCTCACCGAGGTGCTGAGAGACCTCGAGAACAAGCTTCTTGCCATCATTGGTGGTTTCAAGGGCGTTGAGGATGTCCGGCAGACCGCCTTCGAATTCAACGTCCACAACAGCGCCGGTAATCTGGGCGACGCGGCCTTTAAGAGTGCTCATTTCGAATTCCTCTCGACTAGAGAGCCTCGGCGCCGGAGATGATTTCGGTCAACTCCGTGGTGATCTGCGCCTGACGTGTACGGTTGTAGATAATGTTCAGCTTGTCGATCAGCTCGCCAGCATTACGCGTTGCGTTATCCATGGCGGCCATTTTCGATCCCATTTCGCCGGCAACATTCTCAAGCAGGGACGAGAGAATGACGGTGTCGACATAACGCGGCAGCAGGACGTTGAGGATGCTCTCCTCGTCCGGCTCTGCGTCATAGACGGCACCAGCCAGGTCCGGACGCTCGACGCCTTCGTCGATGGCATCCTTGGCCGGGATCAAGACTTTCGCGCGCGGCTTCTGGGAGATGACCGAGACGAATTCCGACGAGATCAGCTCGCAGGTATCGAACTCACCGGCCTCGAACATGTGGCGGATCTTGTCGCCGATCATGATCGCGGTGGAACCGGTGATGGTCTTCTCGCCAGACAGTTCGATCGAGTCGACAATGTAGGAGCCGAACAGACGCTTGAGTTGCTCAGCGCCCTTCTTGCCCACGCACATGATCTTGATCGACTTGCCTTCAGCCTTGAGCGCTTGAACACGCTCGCGGGCTTTCTTGACGATATTGGTGTTGAAGCCGCCGCACAGACCGCGATCGGCGGTCATGACGACGAGCAAACGGGTGTCGTCCGCGCCCGTGCCCACCAGGAGCGGTGAGGCTCCCGGAGTGCCGGACATGGTGGTCGAGAGATTGGCCATTACGCTGCCCATACGCTCGGCGTAGGGACGCGCAGACTCTGCCGCTTCCTGCGCACGGCGCAGTTTTGCGGCAGCGACCATCTGCATCGCCTTGGTGATCTTCTGCGTTGATTTAACGCTGTCGATCCTTGTTTTCAGGTCCTTAAGGCTCGCCATAAGGCTCTCCTAGCAGTCGTTCTGTCCAGTTACGCGACGAAGTTCTTCGTGAACGTGTCCAGAACGCCCTTCAGCTTGCCTTCGCTGTCGTCAGACAGCTTCTTCTCGGTGCGGATCGCGGTGAGAAGGTCAGCATGGTCAGCGTGCAGGTGACGCAGCAGGTCGCCTTCGTAACGCAGCACGTCGGAAACCGGCAGCTTGTCGAGATAACCACGCGTACCCGCGTAGATCACACAAACTTGCTCTTCCATGGCCAGCGGCGAGAACTGCGGCTGCTTGAGCAGCTCGGTCAGGCGCTGACCGCGGTTCAGCAGCTGCTGGGTTGCGGCGTCGAGGTCGGAACCGAACTGGGCAAAGGCCGCCATCTCGCGGTACTGGGCCAGCTCACCCTTCATGGAGCCTGCAACCTGCTTCATGGCCTTCGTCTGGGCGGAGGAACCAACGCGGGATACGGACAGACCGACGTTCACGGCCGGGCGGATGCCCTGGTAGAACAGGTCGGTTTCCAGGAAGATCTGACCGTCGGTGATGGAGATCACGTTGGTCGGGATGTAGGCGGAAACGTCGTTGGCCTGGGTTTCGATGATCGGCAGGGCCGTCATGGAACCGGAACCATTGTCTTCGTTCAGCTTGGCAGCACGCTCGAGCAGGCGGGAGTGCAGGTAGAAGACGTCACCCGGATAGGCTTCGCGGCCCGGCGGGCGGCGCAGCAGCAGGGACATCTGGCGGTAAGCAACAGCCTGCTTGGACAGATCATCATAAACGATCAGCGCGTGCATGCCGTTGTCACGGAAGTATTCGCCCATCGCAGATGCGGTGAACGGAGCCAGGAACTGCATCGGAGCCGGGTCGGACGCCGTAGCAGCAACAACGATGGTGTAATCCATCGCGCCGTTTTCCTCGAGCGTCTTCACGATCTGGGCGACCGTGGAACGCTTCTGACCAACAGCGACGTAGATACAGTAGAGCTTGGCGCTCTCGTCATCGCCCTGGTTGATGGCTTTCTGGTTCAGGATGGTGTCGATCGCGATCGCGGTCTTGCCGGTCTGACGGTCACCAATGATCAGCTCGCGCTGGCCACGGCCGACCGGGATCATGGCGTCGATGGCCTTGATGCCCGTCGCCATCGGCTCGTGTACGGATTTACGCGGGATAATGCCCGGCGCTTTCACGTCAACACGGCGACGTTCGGCAACATCCGTCAGCGGACCCTTGCCGTCGATCGGCTCGCCGAGACCGTCACAGACGCGGCCCAGCAGGCCCTTGCCAACAGACGTGTCGACGATGGAGCCGAGACGCTTGACGGTGTCGCCCTCTTTAATGCCACGGTCATCACCGAAGATAACGCAACCGACATTGTCGCGCTCAAGGTTCAGGGCCATGCCCTTGATGCCGCCCGGGAACTCAACGAGCTCACCAGCCTTAACCTCATCGAGGCCGTAGACGCGTGCAATACCGTCACCGACGGAAAGTACGCTACCGACGTCCGAAACCTGAGCTTCGGCACCGTAATTCTTGATCTGATCCTTGAGGATCGCAGAGATTTCTGCTGCCCGGATGTCCATGGACCTACGCCTCTTTCATCGCATTCTTCATCCCGTCCAGCTTGGTGCGGAGGGAGCTGTCGAACATGCGGGAACCGACCTTAACGATCAGTCCGCCGAGTAATTCAGGACGCACTTCAGTGCGAACTTCTACGTCGCGCCCGAGAGCGCTTTTCAGCGAAGCCTGGAGGGCTTCGGTCTGCTTCTTGGTCAGCGCTGCGGCAGTCGCCACATCAGCTGACAGAACGCCACGGCCCGCAGCGGCCAGTGCAGCGTAGGCCGAAGCCATCGCGCCCAGCTCGCCGGCGCGGCCATTGTCAGCCGCGACGCCGAATGCGTTCTTTGTCAATTCATGGAATTTGGCCTTGCCCGCCATAGCGGACAGCACGCCTGCCTTCTCTTCTGCAGAGTACAGGGGAGAGGCAAGAACCTCTGCCAATTCGGACGACTCGCCCAGGGCTGCACGGAAAGCTGACAGGTCAGCTTCGACCGCTTCCGCAGCGCCGGAGGTCTTGGCCAGCTCAAACAGCGCGGTCGCATAGCGGCCCGCAGCGTTTGCTGTATTGGCGTCTTCGCCGGTGTTCACCGTGACGTCGCTCTCTATCCGGATGAGTGCCTTGAAATCGTATGATCGACGAAAGCACATCAATTTCAACAAGTTATCGAACCAAGCGTATTGTGTTGCACCGCACGCTTATTCGGTTCGGGCGTGCGATAGCACAGGCATGGTCACGCAGCAAGCCGAAGACTCCTACCGATTCAGCAGACGTGATCTTGAGCGTCGGCGAATTCGCGGCAAAACTCCGTGTGATGAAGGTCGATATAGGCATAATCGGTCTGGGGGCCATGGGCAGCGCGGCGGCGTGGTCATTGAGCTTGCGAGGCGCCACGGTTCTGGGCGTTGACCAGCACCCGCTCGGACATGCGCTGGGCTCGTCACACGGCAAGACGCGGATCATTCGGTCCGTGTATTCCGAGGGCAATATCTATGACGCGCTGGTGGAAGAGGCTTATGCCGGTTGGGACCGTCTCGAACGGGAGTTCGGCCAGGCTTTCTTCCGCAAGACCGGCGGGCTGGACATTTCCGTGCGCGAGGACGGTATCTTCCAGGACGCGCTTGCTGCGGCCGAGGCCAGCGGCAAGGAATACGAGGTGCTCGAAGGCCTGGCGATCGAACAGCGTTTTCCGGCGCTGGAGCTGAGCGGGCGTGCTCGTGCCGTCTACAACGCCGATGCCGGTCTGCTCGACAGTGATGATGCCACGGCCTGGATGCGCGTAGAGGCAGGCCGGCTTGGAGCGGATTTGCGCGGTGAAACGCCGGTGTCTGGCTGGCAGCGTGTTGCCGGCGGCTTCCGTCTCGTTACAGGCGATGAAGAGACAACGTGCCGCAAACTGATTATTGCGGCCGGTGCGTGGTGCGGTGAGCTGGTTCCGGCTCTCAGGCCCGTCCTGGTGCCGGAGCGCCAGGTCATCGCCTGGTATCGCGCGGACGGCCCCGCCTATGAACGTCTGCCCATCTTCCAGCTGGAGACCGATACGGCCGAACGCTTCTATGTCTTTCCGCCGCATCGCGACCAGGGCCTGAAGGCGGGACTGTATAATCATCGCCGAGAGCGCGGTGCCGGCCATATCGCTCCCCGTGGCGTGGACGCAGAGGATCTGTCTCTGCTGGCCGCGGGCCTGTCAGATTGCCTGCCGGGGTTAGACCAGACTCCGCTGGAGGCAGCCGAGTGTCGCTTCACGCTGGCGCCGGGCGATCGTTTCATCATGGGGTGCATGCCCGACGACAATGATCTTGTCGTGCTCTCGCCATGTTCCGGGCATGGCTACAAATTCGTTCCGGCCATCGGCGAGATCGCGGCGGATCTCGTTCTGGAGCGGACGCCCACTGTGGATCTGTCTCCGTTCAGCGTGGAACGGGTGCTCTAGCTCGCCGGGAACAGCATCGGACCCAGGACCACGCCAATCGCCGTGATGATCAGGATTGCTGCCAGATTGATGCGGAAGCCGGCCTTGATCATCTGACCCTGGGTCACTGCACCCGACGCATAGACAATTGCATTGGGAGCTGTCGCGACGGGCAGCATGAAGGCGGTCGAGGCAGCAATGGCGACTGGCACGACCAGGTGCTCGGGCGGGATGCCGGCATTGACGGCCAGCATACCCAGCACAGGCAAGAAGGCCGTCGTGGTGGCCACATTCGACGTCAGCTCGGTCAGGAATACGACAACCGCGACCATGGCCAGGACCAGAAGTGGTGTTGGCCAGGCTTCCAGGAAGCCCATCTGGTTGCCGAGCCAGGCGGCCAATCCTGTTGCAGACAGCGCGGCTGCCAGCGACAAGCCGCCACCAAACAGGATGATCACATTCCAGGGCAGGCGTGCGACGCCTTGCCAGTCCATCAGAGCCTTGCCCTTACCCTTTTCGCCACCGGCCGGGATAAGGAAGGCGGCGAGGGCGCCCATTGCGGCGATCTGGGTATTGCCCAGCTGGATGCTGACCGGAAGGGAGAGGCTCTCGCTGATTGAGGCTAACAGGGGGTTCCAGCCAATTCCGCCGGGCAGGGAACGTCCCATCCACAGGATGGCGACCGTGCCGAACAGGGCGGCGACGCGAATTTCGGGTGCGGTCATCTTGCCCAGCTTGGCCAGCTCCGCTTCCAGGTGTTCACGTGCGGCCGAGCTGGACCCACCGCCGCCGAGTTTGAAGACGAAGCGGGTGAGAATGAACCAGGCAGCCGGGATAACCAGGGCGACGGTGGGAATGCCGAACATCATCCACTGCGCGAAATCAATGGTGCGGCCGAACTCGTTCTCCAGATAGCCGATCCCGATCAGATTGGTCGGCGTTCCGACCGGGGTCGCCATGCCGCCGATCGACGCTGCATAGGCCACGCCCAGCGCCAGTGCTGTCGCGAAGGCAGGAGAGGAGGTGCCCTCCTCCTGAACTTCCTGCGCCACCTTGAGGGCGATCGGGATCATCATCAGCGTCGTCGCCGTGTTGGAGATCCACATGGACAGGAGGGCTGAAGCAACCATGAAGCCGCCGACCAGACCCACCGGGCTGCTGCCGAAGGTTCGCACGACGTTGAGTGCGATACGTGAGTGGAGGTTCCACTTCTCGATGGCCAGGGCGACGATGAACCCGCCCAGCAACAACATGACAATCGGGCTGGCATAGGGCGCGGTGGCTGCGCCTGTGGAGGTAATGCCAAACAATGGGAAGAGCGCGATGGGAACCAGCGCAGTCGCTGCGATGGGCAAGGCTTCCGTCGCCCACCAGCAAGCCATCATCAGGCCCAGCGAGGCGAGCAGCCAGGCCTCAGCCGTCAGTCCTTCCGGGCGTGGCAGCAATTGCAGGCCGATCGCCAGAGCGAGACCCGTGAACAGACCAATGCGTTGCGCTGTACTTCCCACGAAGCGCCTCCCCGCGTTTCAGTGAGATTAAAAAGACGCGTGTGTTACGCGTTCGGGTCCTCGGAGGAACCGGCGCGCACAAAGCGGCGGTCGCAATAGGGACACTCGACAAAATCACTTTCGCCCATCTCCAGGAAAACCTTGGGATGGCCGAGGGCGCCGCCGCCGCCATCACAGGCGATACGGTGGTCTTCGGTCGCGATGATTTCGGACGGTGGAATGGATTTGGCAGCATCAGCCATGCACAGGCCCTCATGGACAGGACGAAAATCGATGCCTAACTATGGCGCTTGACCCATCCTCGTCAATTCCGAGCCGACATGTCCGACACTTCCAGCCTACCCGAATACGCCATAGAGGCGATTGATCTGAAAAAGACCTATGGCGGAACCAAGAAGGCGCCCCCCAAGGAAGCGCTCAAGGGTGTCGACCTGAAAGTGCGCCGCGGATCCATCTTCGGCCTGCTCGGCCCGAATGGCGCGGGCAAGTCCACCTTCATCAATATCTTTGCCGGCCTGGTCAAAAAATCCTCGGGCACGGCACGGACCTGGGACATCGATATCGATCAGGACAGCCGAGCCGCGCGTGCAGCGATCGGCGTTGTTCCCCAGGAAATCAACATGGACGTGTTTTTCACGCCCTATGAGACGCTGGAACTGATGGCGGGCTTCTACGGCGTGCCGAAAGCAGAGCGCCGCACCGAGGAATTGCTCGAGGCCGTTGGCCTCTCCGACAAACGCAATGCCTATGTTCGACAGCTTTCCGGTGGCATGAAGCGGCGACTGCTCGTCGCCAAGGCCATGGTTCACGCCCCGCCGGTGCTGGTGCTGGACGAGCCCACTGCGGGTGTCGATATCGAGCTGCGCCGCCAGCTCTGGGATTATGTGCGGGAACTGCATGCGCGTGGCACGACCATCGTGTTGACCACGCATTACCTGGAAGAGGCCCAGGAGCTTTGCGACGAGATCGCCATTGTTGACCAGGGCCAGGTCGTGGCCTGTGAGCCCAAGGAGCAATTGCTCCAGCGCATGGACAGGAAGACACTTGTTATCGAGCCCGCCGAGGCCTTGTCAGCCGTGCCGGCGGAGCTGGCCGAATTCGACGCCGAGATCCGCGATGACGGGGCGCTGGCCATTTCCTATCGACGAGGCCAGCAATCGGTTGCCGAGATGATCGAGAAATTCCGTGCGTCTGGCGGCCGCATTGATGACCTGCGCACAGAAGAGCCCGACCTGGAAGATGTCTTCCTGGCGCTCACCTATAATCGAGAAGAGGCCTGATCGTTCGAGTGCGCCTCAGTTTTTGGTGGCTTGATTTTGCGCCCCATCCAGTCGGCGGTCATCCACAACGTAATGCACATGGCGATCTGCCAAGCAATGATGCCCGCGAAGCCCGGCTCTTGCTCCCACGTGCGACCGAGGATCAATAGCGAGGCAACGACTCCCGTGAATATGGACATCAGGCGTGCACCGGTCCGATTTAGTTTCCAGAAGGCATTCATGGCTGACCTCGTGCCGAGCCATCCATTCTCCTTCGCAACTCGCTTGCGTGCAATAGCAATCCGGGCGGGAATATGGGCTGATCAGTCCCGTTACTTGTGCCCGATTTCCGGCACAGTTTCAGCGCAATCTTCTGCTCGTCCGAGATGTATGACGAGCAAGGGAGGAAATCGCGATGGGTAGGACGTTCAAGAGATTCTTTTCACTCCTGGTGGCAGCACCGCTCTTTGTGTCATTGACCTGGTTTTTCGGCATTTACATGCAGCCCCAGGGGTCGACCGGAGCAGGCTTTGCCGGAATCCTCATATTCATCTCCGCCATCGCTTCCATCATCGTCTACAGCTGGCTGATGCGGCCCGGACCCAAGGTCCGTTTCCGCAATCGCGGTGTCGACGGCTTCGACAAGGACTGGGGGATAGGCCTCACAGGACTTTCCCAGAAACAGGGGCGAAGACGCAGGGATGATGATGCTGACCCGGACGATCTGGGCGGACGACGATCAAGCGGCGACATGGATGATGCCGACGGTCTCGGCGATGAAGGCCTGGTAGGCTGATCAGGGCCAGACGGGGGCTGCAACAACAGCGGCCCCCGACGATTGCACCGACCTGCGGCATGCGTTATGGCTGCAGCCACACGCACCCATAGCTCAGCTGGATAGAGCGCTGCCCTCCGAAGGCAGAGGTCAGAGGTTCGAATCCTCTTGGGTGCGCCATTTTCTTTTCAGTTGTATGTCATATGCCGGGCGCGCGAATGCCGCTTGGCGCTCGCCGTCACCTGCAGTGGTCACAGTCATCAGCAGTCTGATCGAGTTCGAAATCCTCGCGATGATCCCTGTTGGCTTGTGATATTCGTCGCTGTCGAATTTCTATATTCGGCATAAGATTATGAAAATGCGTTATAAATTTGTTTCGATAAAATTCGAACGACAGAACTAACCGCGTTGAAAGCTGGGTTTGCTAGCCTGCTCCCATAACAAACAAAGTCCCGACGGGAGGAGATGATGCGTGCGGAGTTTCACAAGCGAGTTTTAGGATTGTCACTGGCCCTAGCGGCGTTTGCAGCACCTGCTGCGTTCGCGGTGCAGGAACAGCCAGAGCGGGAAGCGGTGCGGGTCAGCGCGCCGGACTACCCGCGAGCAGCGGAGCGCAGGGGCGTCGAGGGTTATGTGATCATCGCCTATTCGATTGACCCGTCCGGCGATGTGGTCGACGCCACTGTGGCCGAAGCCGAGCCCGCAGGCGTGTTTGATCGCGCAGCACTAAGAGCTGTGGCTTCCTGGCGTTTCAGTGAAGCTGACGTCCAGACCGAAGGGCACCAGACACAGCTGAATTTCCAGCTCAACTGACATTGCTCCCCCCTTGGCAATGGGCAAGCGACCCGCGTCCTCCCCGGCGCGGGTCGTTTTCCGTTTGTGGCGGGCTATCCCGCGGGTGCGAAGAGCAGAGCGATCTAATGCAGGTCAAGCATGACGACATTTCCGCCCAGCCTGTTGGTGGCAGCGAAACTCGCGACGAGGTCGTATTCGGGATAGACGAAGAGTAAGGCATGCCCGCCGGCGGCGGTTCCACCATGGAACCAGATCGGCGTTTCCGGCAGATAAGGTGTGTTCTCGCGACCGCCCTCATTTTCAGCCCAACGCGCTATGCTCTCCATCCAGCTTCGCCCGTCGAAAAAGCCATGGCCATACGCCGGACCCTGGTTGAGCCCGTCATCATAAACATCGGTGAGAAAGGCCGTGCTGCCCGCGGACACGAGCCGACCAGTACTGAGCGCCCAGCCAAACCGGACCAGGTCTTCAGATGTCTACAAGAATCCGCCACCCCCGAACTTGCGGCTTGCATTGATGGACGGGTCCCAATCGACGGTCGCGAACCAGTCGTCCTCCGGATCATTCGGATCGGGCGCGACATAGAAGGTGGCCGTATCAAAACCGCTGACCTCGCGGCCTTCGATCGCGGTGGCCGTCATCCCCGCCGGTGTGAAAACCAGGTCTTGCATGGCTTTCTCATAGAGCTGGCCATAGGCAGCCTCGATGACCGCGCTGAGCAAGACATAGCCAGCTGAGCAAGACATAGCCAAATGTGGAATAGGCCATCGCCGTTCCGGGCTCGTTGTCGAGGGGGTCGTTGATGAAGTCTTCCAGGGCGTCGGTCGGGCTCGCACAGTCGCGATGGCTGACGCTGATCCATTCACCCTGTCGATAATGCCGGATGCCGCTGCGGTGGCCCATCAGCTGGCGCGCGGTGATTCCGTGCACGTGGTCCGGCAAGTCCGACAGATAGGTTTCGACCCGCGTGTCGAGATCAAGTCTCTCCAACTCCACTAACCGCATGGCCGCTGTCGCCGTCATGGCCTTGGCGGTGGAATAGACACGATACCGGGTTTGTGGTGTTGCAGGAGCCTGGCTCTCCAGGTCCATCAGGCCGCGGTCCCGATTTGCGCCTGTCCGGACCGTTTGCGGCGACTGTCTATCTCAACGGGCGCCGGGTTGGGTCGAAAGGCGACGCCGCGATTGACGGACTTGAGGGCGAGGCGCTCATCGATTCCTCCCACGATCTGAGTTCGGCAAGGGCGGGCACTAATGAGTTGATGATCCTGGTCTCATCCTCGAAGGCAGGGTTGCACGGGCATCGCCTGTTGCAGGATTTCGCCCTGACCCCGGAACTGCGTCCCGACGCCCGCCAGGCGGGATATTACTGGGCGGGTATTTCCCTGATTGGTCTTTTGATCCTGATTGTGCTGGGCTTTGCTCACGAGCTGATGCGCAATGGCGTGCGTTGGCACACGGGCTGGATGCTGGTCGCGGCGGTGTCGTTGGCGCTTGCCCTTTCCGCCGAGATCAGCCGGGCGATCATCAACTACCCCTACGTATTCCACCTGCCGCGCATGTTTGTGCTCAGCCTGGGCACGCTCTCGGCAGTGCTGACCTGGTGGATCGCGCAACGCAGGGAGGCTGGCTGGCGGGTGCCTGCCGCGATGCTGGGGAGTGCTGGCATGCTGGTGCTGGTCGGGATGGTGCTCGGGATAAACCCGGATACGGTCACCCTTATCGGCCTGGCGCTGATTGCCTTGTTCATCGCCGGTGAAATGATTGTACGAGCCGGACTGCGTTCGGCGCTGATCGATCCGGTGATGGCAGTGCTACTGGCGACAGCAATAATCGCGATCTGGTCTCCCTGGGCATTCCTCGACAATACGGTGTTTCTGGTCCTCGGTCTCGTTCTGATGGTTGAATTCGTTGGTGTTTTCCAACCCGGTACGGCTACCGAAACTGCACCGGTTGCTGTGACAACCTGTCTCCAGACGGAGAGTGGCGAGAAGGCCTTTATCCTCGCGGAGGTCGTCGCGATTCATGCCGCCGGAAACTATGCCGAGTTCGAGATGGAGGATGGCCAGCGGCAACTCACGCGTGGCGCATTCAACAAGCTGATGGAGCAGCTGGCGCCAAGCTTCATGCGGGTGCACCGCTCTCACATCGTCAATATGGACCATGCGACTCGCCTGCAGGTGCGGCCGAGCAGCCGGTATTCACTATTCCTCGGGCAGAGACGGGAAATCCCCGTCAGTCGCAGCCTGGCCGGTGCTGTGCGCGAACGCCTGAAAGACGCCGAGGACTAGCCGGCGAGGCACCACAGCCCGGTGCAGACGCCGAACATGAGCTGCATGGCCAGGTCAAGAAGGCCGGTGAACAGGAGCACCGGAACCCCGACATAGAGGATCAGCAGGATGACGGCCATCGGGGTCAGGCGCGGCGGCGCGATGCGATGACCCATCACGGCTTCGGGGCGACGGCTGAACATGCATTGTGCTCCATGGCGAGGCGTGGATAGTGGGATCAGGCAGTGATTCTGGTTAACCAATCGATGCAGATCTCCACCGACATCTCCCGTGACCAGTGGGATAAGGCCTTGGCGGAAACACCGGCCTCCCTGCAACAGGACTGGAGCTATGGAGACGCGTTGGCGTCCGTTGGTGCGAACGTCGTGCGCGTGGTCATCGAGGATGATGCCGGCCAGCTCGCACTCGCCCAGTTCACGACCCGCAAGATTGGCATGATGGTCAATGTCGGCCTGTGTTCGCGCGGGCCGGTCTGGCTGCGAGAGGTCTCCACCGAGCAGCGCAGGCAGGTGCATCGGGCCCTGAAATCGGCGCTGGGCCTTGGCTGGCCGCGCGTGACCCTCCAGACACCGGATGATGTGGATCCGCCCGGTGGCGCGCGGCTTGTCGTCTCGGGTTATTCCACGGTGATGCTGGACCTCACCCAATCGCTGGCGGATTTACGGGCCGGGTTTGACGGCAAATGGCGCAATAGACTGGTCGCCGCTGAGAAGTCAGCGCTGAAAGTCCAGCAGAACGGGACCAAGCCAGCGCAATATATCTGGCTGCTAGAGACCGAAGAGGGGCAGCGCAAGGACCGCGGCTACACCGCTACCCCGGCAGCTCTGGTACCCGAATTCGTCAAGGCCAAGGGGGATCGCGACAGCCTGCTCATCCTGCGTGGTGATCTTGGCAAACAGAAGGCTGCGGCCATGCTGTTCCTGATCCATGGCTGTGCCGCGACTTATCATATCGGCTGGAACAGCGAGGAAGGCCGCAAGCTGGGCGCTCACAACCTTTTGCTCTGGCAGGCGCTGGACGTTCTCAAGCAGCGCGGCGTGAAACGGCTCGACCTCGGCGGCGTAGAGACGGTGAAGAGCGCGGGTCTGGCTCGTTTCAAACTGGGTACGGGTGGTCAGCTGATCACCTATGCCGGCACATATTTCTAGGGGGCGTCATGCGCAGGTTTGTGGCCGGACTTGTTGTGTCGATGGTGGGCTTGTTCGCGGCATGTTCATCCGAGCCTGCGGCAGAGACCGGGGCCTTGCTGACCCTTTACGGCGATATCCAAGAGAGCAATCGGGGGCCGTTGGATCCCCTGACAGAGCCGCTTTTCAACTCGTTTGGTCTGGAAGTAGGCGAGGGGTTCGCTGTTTCGGCCGCCCAGCTGGCGCGTTTGCCTCAGCATATCGTGCGTACAGATTTTCCGGCGGGCAGCGAGATACGGGAGTTTCGGGGGCCGCTGCTTCGTGATGTGATTGCGCTGGGAGTGCCCTCAGGTGAGCTGGCTGTGGTCACAGCGTTGGATGGTTACCAGCGCGAGATCGCGCTGGGGCGGATCCAGGCGCATGATGTGATCCTGGCCACGCAGATGAATGGCGAGCCCTTGCCAATGGGTGGCTTCGGACCCGCCATGCTGGTCTGGCCCCGCCAGTCAGATCCGGCACTTGCGGACATGTCGGATGATGACTGGCTGTGGGGCGTGATCGCGATCGAACTGCGTTAGTCTGTTCGCGGGTTGGCCATGACCCGGCCACGGATCATGTGCAGATCCAGCGAGATGACCCGGCCGCGACGATCTCGTTCGAACACCAGGCGCGCCATGTTGTCTCCCGGGAAAGCAAACCGGTCATCACCCAGCGCGATCAATTGGATCGGCGGATTGCCATCACGCTGATAAATCAGCTGACCATCGTCCATGCGGGTCGAGCGGATGCCGAAAGTGCCGACATAGGCTTCCAGATCCGAGGCGCTGATTTCGATCGGCTCCATCTCCGCCTCGAGCATTTCCTGTCCCCACTCCAGTGAGCGGCGGGCGTTGTCGTCCTCCGTATCCTCGATGAGCTGGGGGTATAGAGACAGCAGGGCCTGGTTGAGCGCATGGTCTGATGCGACCTCGATATCCGGCGTCACACCGGTACCTTCCCAGTTGGTGCCGGTGATCGGATTGCGTGCAGAGCCGGTGGAGATGAAAATCTCATAGCCCCGATCCGTCAGCCAGGTGCCGCCCGGATTGCCGGCACCATAGGTGCTTTCACCGATGATTGTACCGCGCTCCAGGGCCTGCAGGTGGTAGGGGAAGGCCTCGTCTGCCGAACCCGTTGCACCGCTGGTCAACACGATGACCGGAACATCCGGGCGGTGTCCCATCGGGTGGTGCGGGATCGACCACATCTGGTTCGGGTAGTCCAGGTCACGGGAAACGAAGGTGTTGATCAGCGTATCGCCGCCATCTTCCAGGAAGTGACTGATCAGGTATTGCACCATTGAAGGCGCTCCGCCGCGGTTCTCACGCAGGTCGAAAATGACCGCATTGGTGCCGGCAACAAAGCCGAGCGCGGCGTTGGCCGTGTCCATTCCGCCCTCGATCGGAGCGAACATGTCTATCTTGATGTAACCGATATTGCCATCGAGGATTTCCACACTGTCAAAGCCGAAATTCTGCTGGCGCAGGCCGGCAAAGCGGTCGCGCGGCGCGCGCTGGGGCTCATTATCGCGATTGGTACGGCGGGCTTCCGCGGCTTCCGCCGCAGCGATCGCTTCGCGAACCGCTTCCATGCCGCGATAGTTGACGGAGAAGTGGCGATCTTCTTCCAGCAGGAGCTGGGTGAGATGGGAGGACAGGCTTTCCGCGTCATCAAAATCGTCGAACGCACCGGAGCTGACCAGTTCTTTGAGCTGGCTTTCAATCGCTGCTGCGCGCGTTGCGTCGAAATATTCATCGCCAATCAGTTCCGCTATTTCACGCAAAGCCGCAGCGCGTTCGTCGGCAGAAATGTTAGTCTGGGCGAAGCCGGCCGACGCCAGCGCGAGGCTGGCCGTGCAGGCCAGCAATACTTTTTTGAACATGAAGGATCCCTTCCGAGCTAAGGTCGCCACAGCTGTAGGGTGCCGGACCGAACCGGTTTTCATCCTCGCAGTTACAATGCGGTCATATATTCCGGTTCGTACTATTTGACCTGTCTCCCCTCTCGCGCGGAGTTTGTCCGTGCGATCCACCTGAACTGTCACGAAAACGCACAAAACGCTTTGAGCGTGCGCCCTGACTTCCTATGGTGCGCGCCAAGTGAAATTGTGTCCTGGGAGGGGACGAGTTCCATGTACGAAACAATTGTGGGCGGCATCGAGACGTTCAGTGACTTCCTCTGGGGGGGTAACTGGGGCGATCAGACGATTCTGCCGGTCGGCCCGATTACCATTCTTCTGCTTGGTACCGGCCTTTATCTCATGGTTGGTCTGCGCTTCATGCCGATCCGCCAGCTGCCGCGCGCTTTCCGCTCGCTGTTCGCAAGCTCCGACAAGAAAGAAGACGGCGCGATCTCTCCGTTCCAGGCCCTTGCAACGGCCCTGTCGGGACAGGTCGGTACGGGTAACCTGGCTGGTGTCGCCACCGCGATCACGCTGGGTGGTCCGGCCGCGATCTTCTGGATGTGGGTTACCGCCATGGTCGGTATGGCGTCGGCCTATTCGGAATCCATGCTGGCTGTTCGCTATCGCGAGCACCCGAAGGACGGCAAGTCCTCCGTCGCCGGCGGCCCGATGTATTACATCAAGAACGGTCTCGGAAAATGGTGGATGTGGCTGGCCGTGCTGTTCGCAGCCGGTACGCTTTTCTCCGCTGTTGCGACCGGCAACATGATCCAGTCCAACTCGCTGACGAATGGTATCGTGGGTGCGCTTGGTAATGCGGACATCCTCGATCCCAACAGCATCACCTCCAAGATGATTGTTGGTGCTGTGATCGCGGGTCTGACCTTCATCGTCATTCTCGGTGGTATTAAATCCATCGGTACGGTCGCGGGGCGCGTCGTTCCGCTGATGGCGATCACCTATGTCATCGTTGCCATCGTGACGCTGGTCATGAACGCCAATGAGATCCCGGCTGCATTCGGTCTGATCTTTGGTGGCCTGTTCGAGCCGGCTGCCGCGGCGGGCGGTTTCCTGGGAGCCTCTCTCTCTGCAGGTATTCGTTTCGGTGTTGAGCGTGGTCTCTTCTCCAACGAGGCCGGTCAGGGTTCTGCCCCGATCGCGCACGCTGCCGCGCAGACGAAAGACCCGGTTCAGCAGGGCAAGATCGCCATGGTCGGTACCTTCCTGGACACCATGGTTATCTGTACGATGACGGCCCTGGTCATCCTGACGGTTACTGGCGACTTTGTTTACAACGAGGCGGGTGAAACGATCGGCTATGCATGGCTGGCTGGCCTCGAGGGCATCCAGGTCACGCAGGCCTCCTACCAGGCGGCCTTCCCGTTCGGTGACTGGTATATCGCCATTATCCTGGCCTTCTTTGCCTTCACCACCATTCTGGGCTGGTCCTATTATGGTGAGCGTGCGATCGCCTTCCTGGGTGGCGAGGGGCTTGTTGTCCCGTTCCGCCTGGTCTGGGTTGCCATGGTCTTTGTTGGTTCTTTCCAGCAGGTCGACGTGATCTGGCGTCTGGGCGGTATTGCCAACGCGGCGATGGCAGCTCCGAACCTGATCGCCCTGATCTTCCTGTCCGGCATGGTCTTCAAGATCACCAAGGAACATGATGGCAAGATCGTCGCGGGTGGCCTGGATGTTGATTATGACGCCAGCGCTCACGTTGATGACGCACCGGCGGCTGAAGCCGAAGGTGGCGACGACGCCGAAGGTGAGAACAAGCCTGAATAATCTCGGCGACGAGAGACATGAAAAGCCCCGCCTGACCGGCGGGGCTTTTTATTTGCGCGGGGCCAGGAGGCGAATGGCCAGGAAGCCGAGTGCAATGCCGACCACGTCAGCGACAAAATCCGCAACGGATGCTGTGCGACCGACAAAATCCATCGATTGCACGAATTCGATGCCCAGCCCGTAAAGCGCCAGCAGACCACCCAGAAGCCATCGGCTGAGGGTTGGCCAGGCCAATCGTGACAGCATGGCCAGCGTGAGAAAGGCGGCGATATGTTCAACCTTGTCGCTGCCCAGAACACTGGCGGGCGTCGCGTAGCTAGGCTGCAGCGCCAAATCGGTGATCAGCGCCGTTGTGGTCAAAAACATGACACGACCCGCCCATCGCAGTCCCATATCTGGACGCCGGGCCGAAGTATTCTTAGGTTCCGCTGACATTCTTCAGGACAGGCTTTCCATGACCCAGTTGCTCAATGATATCGACCGTCTGCTGACCCCGCGTACCGATTGGACCCGCGAGGAGGCTGCCGAAATCTATCGCGCGCCGTTTAACGACCTCATCTTTGCGGCGCAATCTGTGCACAGAAAATGCCATCCGGCCAACCAGGTCCAGACCAGCCAGCTCCTGTCGATCAAGACCGGCGGCTGTGCCGAGGATTGTGGCTACTGCAACCAGTCCGCTCATTTCGATACTGGGCTGAAAGCCTCCAAGTTGATGCCTGTCGACGAGGTTCTGGACGCAGCGCAGAAAGCCAAGGACGGCGGCGCGACCCGGTTCTGTATGGGTGCCGCCTGGCGCGAGCTGAAGTCCCGCGATGAAGATGCGATCTGCGAGATGATTTCCGGCGTCAAGGCGCTGGGCATGGAAACCTGTGTCACGCTGGGCATGCTGGAAGACGAACAGGCGAAAAAACTGCGTGACGCCGGGCTGGATTATTACAATCACAACATCGACACCGCGCCGGAAGATTATGGCCGGGTGATCTCGACGCGCACCTACCAGGACCGCCTCGATACGCTGGATCGTGTTCGTGGCGCCGGCATTCATGTCTGCACGGGCGGTATCATTGGCATGGGCGAACCGGAAACGGCGCGTATCGGCCTGATCGCCGAGCTGGCCAATATGGATCCGCACCCGGAAAGTGTTCCGATCAATCACCTGGTGGCTGTCGAGAATACGCCGCTGGGTGACAGTAAGCCGCTGGACGGGATCGATTTCGTTCGCACGATCGCCACGGCGCGGATCATGATGCCGAAATCCATGGTGCGCCTGTCGGCGGGGCGCGAGGGCATGAGCCGCGAAACCCAGGCGCTGTGTTTCCTGGCCGGCGCCAATTCCATCTTCGTTGGCGAGGAACTCCTGACCACGCCGAACCCGGAAAAACACGAGGATTTCGACCTGTTCAAGACGCTGGGCATCGAACCGATGACCATGCCGGCGGAATAAGAGGTGGATATGAAAAAGCTTGGCGCAGAAGCTGTTGTCGCAAAACTCTCCAGCTGGTCGGTCGTTGAGGGGCGGGATGCGATCCGCAAGGTCTTTGAGTTTTCCGATTTCAACGAGGCCTGGGGGTTCATGAGCCGCGTCGCGGTCAAGGCCGAGCAGATGAACCACCATCCTGAATGGTTCAATGTCTGGAACAAGGTCGATGTGACGCTGGCCACGCATGATGCAGGCGGCGTCACCGAGCTTGATCTGACCCTCGCCGGCTTCATGGACGAGATCGCCTAGGGCGACCTAGTCAGAATGGATGATGATCATGCCCAGGAGGACGTCCGCGCCTTCCTGGCCAAGGGTCATGTTCGTGGCTTCCTGGAGCAGGTCAGCGATGCGGTCGGCATCGGGAACCTCGCCGAACCGATAATACGAGCCCGTATACAGCGTCAGCGCGGAAACATAGGCATTGCGCAGGCGCGGCATATACCGTTCGACCCGGCGACGCAGACGCGGGTCGTCAATCTCGAGCCCGGCTTCGATCTGCAACAGGCCCTGCGATCGGAAATTCGATTGCACAGCCGCCATCAGCGGAGGCAGGGGCATGTAAGTCGAGGACGATGTCAGATTCCTGTGACGGCCATCACTGTCAGAGGATGATGCCCCTTCGGAGGGCGGCGGCGCAGCCGCATGGGCTGCCGGCGCACCGGACAGGGCAATGACACAACCTGCAAGCAGGCTGAAACGCGCGATCTTGGACACGAAACTGGACATGTCCACGGTCTAGCACGCAGACGTAAAGGAAGCGTTTTTCGCGCCCAGGCTTATTGAATCGCGTTTATGACGAGTTGCGTGTCGCGCTGGGCCATTCGCTCGTCGTGCTCGTCTTCGCTCAGCTGTGTCATGGCGCATAGCAGATACCAGACACCATCGCTGGCCCGGACCGGCGTGTTCACCGAGCGCCAGCAATAGGTCTGTCCATCTATCGTTGCCTTCCACACGGCGTCTACCGAGCGGACCTGGCCGGAGAATGCACCACAGGCAAGGATTTCGCGAACGAGGCGATGCCCGTCTGGTGAAGCCTCCCGACGGACTTCCAGGCCTTCCTGGGCGCCGGCGAATTGAGGGTGATCGCGGAAGCCATTGGACAGGGCGACATAACGCACATTGTCTTCAGTCGGCTGGATAACGCAGCTGATCTGCGGGCTGACACGGACGCTGGACAAGACGAAGTCCAGCACGTCGCGATGGGAGCGGTCCGACATCAGGGCGCGGATCCGGTTTTCCAGACCCGGCTTGGGTTCGGTGCGACCGGCTTCCAGGCGCGAGACATAAGCCTGCGAAATCTTGAGCAGGTCCGCGAGTGCTTCCTGTTTCAGTCCCGTGCGAGAACGAAAGGCCCGAAGTTCGGAACTCCAATTCATGTGCAACCCCAAATTATCACCCAAAGCGGAGCAGCTTAGTCCGCGGCGGACAGCATACAAGCTGCGCCCGGCTCCATCTGCTGAATATCTTATGCAAACAATGGGTTGCATTATCGCACCTTATGTTCAGGGCGCTCGGAAGAGCACAGCGACGGGAAGGAGGTTCAGGGCAGAACGTCGAGGAGATTGATCAGTGTCCTGCTGGACGGGATCAGCCAGTGCGCGTTAGAAAGCCTCTGGCGCTGGGTAAAACGGAAAGCTAAGCCATGTCCCCAATTGACGGTTTGATCATCTATCTCATCCATCCCGCATTAAGCATCCTGGTGTGGATCGTGATTATCGGCATAGTCATGAGCTGGTTGATCAATTTTAATGTGATCAACACGCACAATCAGTTCGTGTCGACCATCTACCGCATCACCCACGCCGTGACAGAGCCACTCCTTCGGCCGATCCGTTCCGTCTTGCCCACCCTTGGCGGTTTGGACTTTTCCCCTATCGTCCTCGTGCTGCTCATTGGTTTCGTGCAAGGGTATGTGCTTGCCGAGCTCGTTCGGCTCTTCTGATAATTGTTCGTCCGAGATGCGACAGGACTGGATGTCTCTGTCCGCGTAAAACCGGCCGCCTCAAGTGACAGTGTCAACGGGGTGGTCGCTACTGCGGACGGGCAGCTGAATTTGGTCCTACGGGTGCGGGCGGTACCAGACAACGGCAGGGCCAATAAGGCTGTGATTGCCCTTTTCGCCACATGGGCGGGTTGTCCAAAACGGGATATACACATCATCCGGGGGCAGCAGCCCGCATCAAGACGCTTCGAGTGACAGGTCCGGCCGATCGGCTGGATCGCACCCGGGCTAAATTGGAGACGTTGACGCATGAGCGCTGAACTGATCGACGGAAAGGCCATTGGCGAGGCTCTGGACCTTGAAGCTAAGGCCGACGGTGAAGAGCTGGCGAAAAAGCTCGGGCGTCCGCCTTGTCTGGCGGTTGTGCTGATTGGCGAAGATCCGGCCAGCCAGGTCTATGTGCGCAACAAGGTCCGCCGGACCGAGGCCGCCGGGCTGCGCTCGGTAGAAGTGCGCAGACCCGCTGATGTGACCCAGGCCGAAGTTGTCGAGATCGTGCGCGGATTGAATGCGGATCCGGAGGTGGATGGCATTCTGGTGCAGTTGCCCTTGCCTGATCATATGGACGCCAATGCCGTTATCGAGACCATCGATCCGGACAAGGATGTGGATGGACTAACCGAAGCCAGCGCGGGGCGCCTGGTTCTGGGCAAGCCCGGGCTACGCCCCTGTACGCCAGCTGGCTGCGTCTATCTCGCAGAGAAGGTGCTGGGAGATCTTTCCGGCAAGTCTGTTGTCGTCGTCGGGCGATCCATCCTGGTTGGCAAGCCTGCAGCACTTCTGTTCCTCGAAAAGAACGCCACGGTCACGATTGCGCATTCGCGGACCAAGGACCTGCCAGCGCTGTGTCGTACGGCAGATATCCTGGTGCCGGCGGTCGGTCGTCCGGAAATGGTGCGCGGTGACTGGGTCAAGCCGGGGGCCTGTGTTCTCGATGTCGGAATTAATCGCATCGATGCGCCGGAACGCGGTGAGGGCAAGACGCGCCTCGTAGGTGACGCGGCCTTTGACGAGATCGTCGGTCATGCGGGCTGGATCACGCCTGTGCCGGGCGGAATCGGTCCGATGACAATCGCTATGCTGCTCCAGAATACAGTGCGGGCAGCATCGCTCAGATTGGGCATCTGAGCGCACTACAATTACTGATTGCGTAGAGAGTAAATCGGGCGTAAACGGTTCGGTAACGCAACACTCATATGATATGAGATGGAAGGAAATGATCGTGTCCAATCAGTCGCTTAGAGTGCTGCATGTAGAAGACGACTTTGCTGATGCAATGCTTGTTCAACATGCTGTCTGTGAAGCGGGTGATTTCGACATCGCATTCGAGGTCGCGGGCACGCTGAAGGACGCCAAGCGCAAACTGGCCAAGGAGGAGTTTGATCTCGTCCTGCTCGATCTCCGCCTTCCTGATTCAGTCCATCCGATCGATACGCTGGAAACGGCCCGCGACTGTATTGGCGAGACACCTTTGCTGGTGCTGTCCGGCTCCATGTCCGTGGACAAGGCTCATCTGCCGGATGACGTCGCCAGCCTGGACAAGAATGAGAGTTTCCGCACGGAAAAAAAGGGTGAAGCCCCGGTGCATCTTGCGCATCTCATCCGCGAGGCGGCGGAAGCGTCGGATATCCAGACCATCTAGGCGTTATTCGCCTATACAAGGCAGACGGGCTCTGGCATGCAACCTGACGGAAGCATGCGGAGGAGCGCCATGAATACTGCCCATGAAGTCGACTACAAGATTTGCGGTGAGGACATCCAGTTCGTCGAAATCGAACTGGACCCGAACGAAAGTGTCATCGCTGAAGCAGGATCGATGATGTACAAGTCGCCGAGCATCTCCATGGATGCGATTTTCGGCGATGGTTCCAACAAACATCAAGGGTTCCTCGGCGCACTCGCTGGCGCGGGTAAACGAATCCTGACTGGCGAAAGCCTGTTCATGACGATCTTTACGCATGAGGGGCAGGGTAAATCTCACGTGGCCTTCGCGGCCCCCTATCCAGGCACGATCATCCCGGTACATTTGCCCGATGTTGGCGGTGAGCTGATCTGTCAGAAGGACAGTTTCCTCGCGGCGGCCAAGGGGGTGTCTGTCGGGATCGCGCTCCAAAAACGCATCATGACCGGCCTGTTTGGTGGAGAAGGCTTCATCATGCAGCGTCTTGAAGGGGATGGCTGGTGCTTCGTTCACGCAGGCGGAACTCTGGTTGAAAAGGAGCTGGCGGCCGGAGAGGAGATTCATGTCGATACTGGTTGCGTGGTGGCCTATACCAGCTCCGTCGATTTCGAGATCGAGCGGGCAGGCAATATCAAGTCGATGATCTTCGGCGGCGAGGGCGTGTTCTTTGCGCATCTCAAAGGGCCTGGCAAAGTCTGGCTCCAGTCCATGCCGTTCTCCCGTCTTGCCGGTCGTATTCTGGCGAATGTCCCGGTTGCGGGCTCTGGTCAGGGTGAAGGTTCTGTGCTCGGTCCTCTCGGCGATATCATGCGGGGCAGCTAGCCACCCTGCATTCTCATAGCTTATGCAGTTGACAATCACTCGCATTAGCACCACATACGGAGGGTCGAAACAAATCGGTCTTCCGTATGTATGTGTGTATCTGCAACGCTCTGAAAGACAGCCAGCTCAAGCAAGCGGCCCAAGACCCGGGTGTCAGCTCGGCGGCCTGTGTCTTCAAGCAGCTGGACGCGCGCCCGCAATGCGGTCGTTGTCTCCCGGATGTGAGAGATATGATTTCCTCGACCGAGATCCGCGCAAACGATTCTCAAGTTGCGCGTTGATTTGAAAGCGCTTATCAGGCGCAAACATTGTTCTTGGCTTTCCGCGAACTTCGCCTAGTTTTTTGTTTAAGACAGCAGGGAGAGAGTTCATGCAGGGCGATTCCAAGATCATCGAATACCTCAATGGTGCGCTCAAGCTCGAGCTCGCGGCCGTAAACCAGTACTTTCTGCATGCCCGTATGTTCAAGGACTGGGGCTTCGCCAAGATCGCCGAGGTCGAGTACGAAGAATCCATCGACGAGATGAAACACGCAGATCAGCTGATCGAGCGCATCCTGTTTCTCGAGGGCCTGCCGAACGTGCAGGATCTGGCCAAGATCTACATCGGCGAGAGCGTAAAGGAATGCCTGGAATGCGACCTCAAGATCGAGCAGCGCGCGCATCCCTACTACAAGGAAGCTATCGCTTATTGCGAGGAAGCCGGTGATTACGTCACGCGCAAGCTGTTCACGGACATCCTGGCCTCCGAGGAAGATCACATCGATTTCCTGGAAACCCAGCTAGGCCTGATCGAGAAGATTGGCGAGGAGCGCTACATGCAGTCCCAGATGAAGCCGGGCGAACACTGATCCAGTTGGTGGGCCTTTCCGCATAGCCTCATTCTCCGAATTGCCAATTCCTCCGCATTGGTCAATGCTCTGCCCGACTATCCGCCTTGACTGGCTCGGGACGGATACCAGTTGGGGAGAATGATGCAGATTAAACTCGTTCGAAGCCGCGCGATCGGCCTAGGCATGCTTGCCGCAACCGCTCTGTCGGTCAGTGTGGGCCAACCCGCATTCGCCCAGCAGGCGCCGATTGTCCAACCGGGCGCTCCCGGTGAAAATTCACGAGCGCTCACCCGCGAGCAATCCTTGGAACTCGGTCAGAGCAGCTATATTGAGGCAGACGCGAGGTTCATGCAGCACATGATTGTGCACCATGGCCAGGCTGTGGATATGGGAGCGTTGGTCGAGGGGCGAAGCCGTAATGAAGGCGTTCGGCTGATGGCGGAACGCATCGCCCTGACCCAGGAATCCGAAATCGCGATGATGCGGACCTGGTTAACGCGGCGAGGCGAAAGCACCGAGATGCAAGGGCATCACGGTCACCACATGAATCACCAGATGGACCCGAATGTTCCGATAATGCCTGGCATGCTGTCACCAGTGCAGATGGACGCGCTGGCTGCATCCAGCGGGGCCGAGTTCGACTATCTCTATCTCACCGGAATGATCCTGCACCACCAGGGTGCCATCGACATGGTCAACGAGCTGCTCAGCCAACCCGGAGCCGGTGAAGACCCGGAATTATCCGAATTCCTGTCAGCGGTTGTCGCTGACCAATCAACTGAAATCTTGCGCATGCAGAACATGCTGGCGCGACAGGGTTAGGGGGAGACAATGACCCAGATCAAGACCGGAATATCCATCCTCGCATTGGCGATGCTGGCCACGGCCTGCAGCCAGCCTGCAGCCAATGATGGCAGTGAAGTTGCCAGCAATCCGCCGCCGAGCCGCGAAGGCCTGGCACCGGGGCTCTATGACGCCGAGGAAGTCAGCTGGAATGTTGAGCTCGTCCATGCGGAGCGCACGCCGGAAGCCTTTGCTCCGGACAATGCGATGTGGGCGCCCGCTGTTGAAATGGCCCTGATGCAGGCGATGCAGAATGGCGAGGAAGTCGAGCGTCCGCCGAGCCCGATCTCGTTTGCGAATACCGACCTGGCCTTCTCCGGTGATCGTGTGATCATGGGCAACTGGCATGGTTTCAACGTTTTCGAGACGCAGGATGACAGCTCGGTAGAGCATGTCCTGTCTGTTGTCTGCCCGGGTGGCCAGGGCGATGTGAGTGTGCACGGAAACCTGGTCTTCCGTTCTGTCGAGGACAATCGTGGCCGCCTTGATTGTGGTTCCGGTGGTGTCGAGGGTGAAAGCAGTGCGGAGCGTTTCCGCGGCGTGCAGATCTTTGACATTTCCGACATGAACAATGTGCGCCAGGTCGCTGCCGTCCAGACGTGCCGCGGTTCGCATACGCATACTGTTGTGCCCGATCTCAATGATCCGAGCGTGATCTATATCTACAACTCCGGAACCTCGTCCGTGCGTCCGTCCAGCGAACTGGAAATGTGTTCCGGCGGTGAGCCGGAGCAGAATCCGGATACCGCGCTTTACTCCATCGACGTGATCCGTGTCCCGCTGGCAACGCCGGAAGACGCGGCCATCGTCAATCGTCCGCGCATCTTTGCCGATCACGAAACCGGCGAGATTGCCGGCCTGTGGCGGGGTGGCCAGCTGGAAGAGGAAGCCCAGGAGACCTCGGTCACCAACCAGTGTCACGACATCAATGTCTACCCGGAAATGGGCCTGGCGGCTGGTGCGTGTAGCGGCAACGGCATCCTGCTCGACATTTCCGATCCGGCCAATCCGGCGCGTATCAGCGAGATGTCCGATCCGAACATGGCCTATTGGCATGCGGCGATCTTCAACAACGACGCCAACAAGATCCTCTTCACCGACGAGTGGGGCGGCGGTCTCGGTGCACGTTGCCGTGCCGAGGACCCGGAAACCTGGGGCGCCAATATCATCGCCGACATCACCGAAAACGGTCTGGAAGGGCGGGCGATCTTCAAGATCCCGAACACCCAGTCCGCGGTCGAGAACTGTGTCGCCCACAATGGTTCCCTGGTTCCGGTCCCTGGACGCGATATCATCGTCCAGGGCTGGTATTCAGGCGGTATCTCGGTGATTGACTTCACCGACAGCAACAACCCGTTCGAGATCGCCTTCTTCGATCGAGGTCCGCTGGATTCTGAACAGCTCTTCCTGGGCGGCAACTGGGCAGCCTACTGGCACAATGGGCTGGTCTATGCGCCGGAGATCGTGCGCGGCCTGGACATCTTCCGTCTCCTGCCGAGTGAATACATCTCCGAGAACGAGCTGGCCGCGGCCAATCTCATCCGTTTCGACGAAGCCAATACGCAGACACAGATGCGTTTCGAATGGCCTGACGAACCGGTTGTGGCGCTTGCCTATGTCGACCAGCTGACCCGTTCCGGTGCCATGACTGATGCCATGGCCGATACCGTGCGCAGCGCCGTCAATGCCGGCTCTGCTGGCGATGATCTGTTGAGCTCGCTGTCGGCGGCTGCGGAAGGTGCCGAAGGCGCCGATGCAAGCCGTTTCCGCGCGCTGATGGAGTGGTTCGGCTAAGAGCGTTCCTCAGAGGTTAAAAGGCCGGGCAGCTCCTGCTGTCCGGCCTTTCTAATTTGTGAACTGCGCCTGGTTCCGAATGCGCTGCTAGTCGAAATCAGCGGCGCTGTGTCGTTCGTGCATTTGCGTGTCCTCATCGCCCCAGGACTTGTTGACCCGGATACCGCGCTTGACGGCCGGACGTGCCGCGATCTCGTCGGCCCATCGTTTGACGTTCTTGTATTCGTCGACCGAGAGGAATTCGGCAGCGCTGTAGAGCACGCCGCGCACCAGGGCGCCATACCAGGGCCAGATGGCCATGTCGGCGATGGAGTATTCGTCACCCGCGATGAATTTCCGGTTCGCCAGGGTGCGGTCGAGCACATCGAGCTGGCGTTTGACTTCCATGGCGTAGCGGTTGATCGGATACTCGAATTTTTCCGGTGCATAGGCATAGAAATGCCCGAATCCGCCGCCGAGAAAAGGCGCGGACCCCATCTGCCAGAACAGCCAGTTCATGACTTCCGTGCGCTCCGGGCCGGAGGCCGGCAGGAATTTGCCGAATTTCTCGGCCAGGTGCACCAGCATGGAGCCGGACTCGAAGATGTTCACCTCGGTCTCGCCCGAGCGGTCGACCAGGGCCGGGATCTTGGAGTTCGGGTTGACGCCGACAAAACCACTGGAGAACTGGTCGCCCTCGGTGATCCGGATCAGCCAGGCATCGTATTCCGCTTCGGTGATGCCCTGTTCGAGCAATTCCTCGAACAGGATGGTGACTTTCACGCCATTGGGCGTGGCCAGCGAGTAGAGCTGGAACGGATGCTCGCCGACCGGCAACGCTTTTTCGTGCGTGGAGCCGGCGATTGGGCGGTTGATATTGGCAAAATTGCCACCGCTCTCAGCGTCCCAGGTCCAGACTTTCGGCGGTGTATAGGTGGTATCGTTCACGACAGATCCCCATTGCTTTCGACGCCATACCTAGGAAGGCGCGAGCCCGGTTCAACTCTCTAGGCTGATTTGCCGAGGATCACGATGGTGTGTTGATGGACCAAAGTGACGGCATGGCTTACCACTCGGAGAACGCATCCGGGGAGGGGGCGAGCGAAATGAGCAAAAGCGTCGACTTTGATGATCTGGCCGGGGACTTGTTCAGCCTGAACATTCGTGGCCTTCGGTCGATCGCGGCACTGTGGGCACAACCCGCGCGTTACTTCGAAGCCGCCGAGCAGACAGACTGGCAGGACCAGTACACACCGTCAGTGCGTCTCTGGTTGTCGCTGATCGCCCTGTCATCCCTGTTGCAGGTGATTTCACTCAGCGCTGATTCCCCAATCGTTCTGGCGTATGCCGACGGGTTTCAGGATGCCGGGCTGGCCTTGCCTCCCGAACTGACCTTCCAGGCTATCGGCGAGGAGGCCACCGTTTGGATCTTCACCGCCTTCCCGATCGTTCAATTGCTCACCTTCCTGTTGATCCTGCCCTTGTTCAATCTGTGGGGAGGCGAAACGACTTTTAGTCTGCGGGTGCGTTATGGTTTCGCGATGATGGTGCCGAGTGCCTCGCTGATGTTGATTATCATGCCCGGGGCAAAGCTTGTCGGCATGCCAGCCGAATGGGCGATTATCTTCGGTGCCATGGTCGGGTTGATCGCCTTCCTGGTCGACGCTTTAACCGTTCACCGTGGAGCCAGGGCCGGATCCGGTCCCACGAGTCGGCTGGTGCGCTCCGCCCTGATCGCGGCAGTCGTATTGCTGCTCAACGTCATCATGCACACGATCACGCAGGTCACGAGCATAATCCTGATCAGCATGAAATACGGCCTGGCCCCGACCTAAGACGGGTCCGGTTCGGGCGTATCGGGAGCAAGGCCGCTATCCGCCCAATACGCCTCGCCAACAGCCCTGAGCGCGCTTCATGTGAGCGCGAACCCAACACCGGCGACAGGTTCAAACTCGGGTTCGGGCGCAGCGGGAGCAAGGAAAGAAGAATGGTGCCGCTTGCGTGACTTGAACACGCGACCTACGCATTACGAATGCGTTGCTCTACCAGCTGAGCTAAAGCGGCCTACCACCCATGTCTCGCGCACGTTTCCGGTCGCGAGGCGGCGGAAACTAACCGTGAAAGCGTGACTTCGCAAGTCCTAGTTCAGCGTGAGAACCAGCGCTTGAAATCGCTGACGCGCTGGCGGCTCACAGTGTGTTCTCCGTCGAGGGTTTTCAGGCGGACCTGCCAGTGGCCGCCGCTGCGGTCGGCCTGGTCGATGGCGGCGATATTGGGCAGGAGAGCGCGGCTGATGCGGAAAAAATCCTGGGGGTCGAGCGCGTCTTCCAGCTCGTTGAGGGTGAAGTCGACAAAATAGCTCTCACCGGAATTGAGATGCGCAAGGACGCCCTTGTCGCGGGCCTGGAAACAGGCGATTTCCCTGATCGGAACGGGACGCAGGCGATTGCCGGTCGAGATCAGCAGGCGTGTCTTGTAGCTATCACCCAGCCCGGCCTTGCGGACGGCCTGTTTCTGTTCCTCTGCGGAGGGACCGCGCAGGCGGTCGAGCTTGTCGAAAGCTGCGGCGAGATCGGTCTCGTCGACGGGTTTGAGCAGATAGGCGATGCCGTTGGAACGGAAGGCTTCGAGCGCGTATTCGTCATGCGCCGTGCAGAAAATTGCCGGGCAGGGAATCTTGCGGATTTCAAACAGGTCGAAACAGGTGCCATCGGCAAGGCGGATGTCGAAAAACACGAGGTCAGGCGGAGGATTGTCGCGAAACCAGGCATCGGCCTCGGCGACGCCTTCGACCACGCCCAGTACGGTGTGATCCGGTCGCACGTTTTGCAGGCGTCTCATCAGGCGTTCGGCAGCGGGGTATTCGTCCTCGACGATGAGGATATTCATGCGGCGCGCTCCGGCAGCCAGGGCAGGGTCACGGTGAACACGTCATCCGTGTTGCTCACAACGACCGTGCCGGCACCGGCGAGCCCGAACCGGGAGCTGAGATTGCTCAGCCCGATCCCGCTTGATTCCACGCTCAATACAGGTCTCACCGGGTTAGTGATGGTGATACCGCTTTCATCGGCGCTGATACGGATGTCCAGCGGCGCATTGCGGGTCGCGACATTATGTTTGAGCGCGTTCTCGACCAGGGTGAGAAGGCTCATGGGAATGAGTTCGCGATCCATTACCTCGTCAGCAATCTCGACGCTCAGATTGAACGTGTCCGGTCGGCGCTGGGCCTAGACCTTGAGGAAGGCAGACGCCGCTTTCCAGTCCTCTTTCAGGCTGGCGCGCTCCCGGCCTTCGGTCTGCAGGACATAACGATAGATATCCGAAAGGGAGCGGACAAAGCGCTCCACCGCTTGCGGCCGTTCCACTGCGGTCTGGGCGAGGGCGCCCAGGCTGTTGAAGAGGAAGTGCGGGGCGAGACGGTTTTTCAGGGCGTCATAACGCGCTTCCGCGGCAGCGCGTCCGGCTTCTTCGCGGGCAAGCGGCTCGTCGGTATAGGCCGAGCGGAAACCGAAACTCTCCGAAATGCCCGAGATCGCGATCGGGATCAGGATGGCGGTAAAGGTCTGGTCGATGGCAAAGGACAGGTTGAAGCCGAAATTATAAACCACAAGGCCGAAGAAGGCGACGAAGGCGGCCGAGCCAAGCGCGCCGTACACGACCGAGCCGGCAAAGATCACGATATGGCGAGTGGCGTCATGGGTTCCATACGGCCAGCGTTTCAGCCAGAAGGCGCGCCAGCTCTCGTGCATGGCGACGATCATGACGGCAAAATAGAACCCCATCATCACCTCGCCCCATCCGGCCAGGGTCACGGTGATGAAGTCGAGGTCTTCCCGCGCCGCTTAACGCGCCTTGGCGTAGAGCGGTTCGCCCAGGCCAATCAGCATGACAACAAGAATGGAAACCCAGACCCGGTTGGGGATCCGGGACAGGTGACCGATCAGGGATGGGCGGGTGGCTGGCGCCATTTGGGTCTGAGCACGCATGATGCGATTAGATACCTGATCGACCGGCCTGTCAGCACCGCTCATCCCGGCAAATCAACCACTGATCCGGAAGGCTGTCAGAGCGCTGGCAGTCGCGCGCAGACCATGTCGACCATTTCACCGAAACTCAGCTCGCCCGTATTGCGGATGACCATGTCTGCATGGGGTTTTTGCGGTTCGACATGCAGGTCGTGCATGGGGCGGACATGTGTTTCGAACTGGAAGCGTGCGAACTCCTCGGTGCGCGAGCGTTCGGCTACATCACGGGTGATGCGGCGGTCCAGGCGAATGTCATCGCCTGCGGAGACATAGACCGAGAAATCGAACCGGCTGCGCAGCTGGTCGCTCGCCAGGATGTGCATGCCTTCGACGATCAGGATGCGGCCCGGTGCAAAGGTCTGGTTCTGCGGACGACGGCGATGGGTGGCAAAGTCGTATTGCGGGATATCGACAGACGCGCCCTGTTTCAGCGCGCCCAGATGTGCGGCCAGCAGGCCGTGATCCTTGGCCGCCGGTTCGTCGAAATTGAACGCGCGTTCGTCAAAGCCGGGAATGTCGCCAGCGTCGATATAATAATCATCCTCGGCCAGGATCTGGGCGTCGTGCTGGTTGAAATGTTCAGCCAGCGCGGTGGACAGGCGGGACTTACCGGAGGCCGACCCGCCGGTGATCGCAATCAACAGGCGGCTCATGCGGCACGGCCCTCATCATCAGGACCTTCGCTCTCAGCCTCGCCCACACCCGGATCATCGGGCTGGCGCGGGGCGTCGTAGAACGCCGTCCCCGTGCCTGGTGTGACACCACCTGTGACCGGTTTCGGGCGCGGAGCTTCCAGCAGCGCGGTTTCCGGAACCGCGTCGGCCGCGCCTTCATAACGTTCGTGGCGCGGATGGATCAGGCGAGCTTCATCGCCATAGACATAGACCATGCGCTTCCAGTCGTCGGACGTGTAGGGGAAGGGGCGGCCTTCCTCGTCCATATCCGTCCAGTCGGCTTCCACCGAGGCATTGGCGGCACGGGTCATCCAGCGGCGGGCATCCTCGTCGCGGTCCTGCAGGCGGTAAAGCCGGGCGACCATGGCACAGACGCGGGCGCTGGGCGTGGTCTCTTCCAGCAGCGGCAGGAGAATGCGCTCGGCGACAGCGCTCTCGCCTTCATCCAGCGCGATCTGGGCCTTCAGCAGCTGGCTTTCGCGGTGTTCCGGCGCCAGCTCGACCAGAGCCTTCAGGCGTTCCAGGCGTTTGGTCGGCGTGTCGGACTTGCGCAAATCCTTGTAGGAGCGGGCCAGGACCGGGTGGGGGGCGGCCTGCCAGGCTGTTTCGAGAACGTCAGAGGCCTTCTTGTGTCGACGGCTCTGGGCGAGGAGCCGGGAGGCCAGCGTTGCGGCCGGTGCGAAACCGGGCGCTGCCTTCGTGGCCGCCTCGGCGAGGTCGCGCGCGCGGTCAGCTTGTTCCTCTTCCAGGCTCATGGCGGCAGCAGTCATGATGACGGCGCGCCGGCGCTGGATCTGGTCCAGCGGCAATTGCTTGCGGCGTTCGCCTTCATTCAGCGTGTCCAGCGCTGCCTCCCAGCGCCCCTGGGCAATCTGGCTGTCCAGCAGGGCCTCGAAGGCCCAGCGTGCGCCCTTGGCCTTGGCGAAGGCGTCCTTGGCATGTTCCTCGGTCGTCTGCTGGTCACCGCGTTCATGCGCCAGCTGGGCCAGGCCGCGATGGGCGACGACCTGGGTGCGCTTGTCTTCCAGCAGGGCTTCGTAGTGGGCTTCAGCGCCTTCCAGATTGCCGGCAGCCTCAGCGGCACGCGCGGCCAGGAGGCGCGACAGGGCCGGACGTTCGAGCAGTGCGTCAGCGCGCGCGGCCTGACGCACGGCGGCTTCGCCATCCCCGGCTGCGGAGGCGATGAGGGCTTTTTCAAGCGCGTCATAGCCCTGCTCGCGCCGACGACGGGAGAGGAAGGCTTTCATTTTGTCAGGCGATGTCCAGGCTAGATAGATGCCCCACCAGAGGACAAGGAACAGGAAGGCAAACAGGATCAGTCCGCCAGCGGCGACCACAAAGGGCAGCTCGGCACGCCAACCTAGGAATTCGAAAGTCGCAGTGCCCGGATTGAGCGCGAAAAACGCGCCGGCAGCGGCGGCGAGGATGGCGGCAGCGACAGCAAGTATCAGTCGTATCATGACGGATCAGTCCCCAGTTCCGCGGCGGTCTCGGCCAGGTTCTGGCGAACCGTTTCAAGACGGGCATCAGTTTCAAGACGGGCGCGTGCACCCAACAGCCATTCCCGGGCAGCTTCAAGAGCGTCACCTTCGAGTTGTTCGGTCAGCGTGACAGCATCGGCCAACTCGCGGTCATTGAGAGCGGCCTCGGCTAGTGATGTCACCGCCAGCGGATCGCGGTCCGCGCTGTCTGCATCAACACGCTGAACCTGGAGCAAGCCCCAAAGCCGCTGGCCGCTGCCAGCTGCGGCACGGATCTCTTGGCCTGGGTAGGTCGTGCGCAGGTCATCGAGTGTCGGTGCGCCGGCACGAGAGTAACTTGCCAGCGCGGCCAAATCGGCATTGCCGCGCCAAAGGCGGGCAATGGCCGCGCGCTCGGCCTCGAACGCCCCCCCGGTGGCTGCGGCATCCCGGAGGGCTGTTAGGGCGATCGCGCGTGCGGCGAGAATGCGTTCGGCCTCTGTGTCGACCTCCGGCTCCCGTTCCGCGGCGGCCAGGGCGCCGTCGGCGGTGGTCTGGGCGGCGGCGACTGCTGAGCGTGCGTCCGCCAGCTCGGTTTCCAGGGCAGCGATACGGTTGTTGAGGGCCTGGATCTGTGCCGTGTGATCAGTTGCTGGCTGTGCGGCCGGCGCGTTTTCCAGCGCTGTGATGCGGTTGGCCAGGTTTTGCAGAAGTGACGGATCGATCGCCGCCTGGCTGGCGAGATTCGCCTGGTCCAGCGCGGTTTGTGTTGATTGACCCAGCTCTGCCTGTCCGGCTTCCAGGGCCTCGATGCGGGCGATCAGGCCGGACGGGTCGAAGGCAGCGACTTCGCCATCTCCGGTCGGGACCGGACGGGCTTCCAGTGAGGTCAGGCGGCTTTCGATGCCGGAGAGATCGGCCGTGTTTCCATCGCCCGTTGCTTGCGGGCGGGCTTCCAGCTCGCTGATGCGGTTTTCCAGCGAAGCGACAGCCGACTGCGCAGCGGTGCGCGCGTCAGCGGCCGGGTCTTCTGCTTCCATCGCGGCCAGGCGAGTTTCCAGTCCGGTCATGGACTGGGTCATCGTGGCGCGCTCGCTGGCCCCGGGATCGGTGCTGTCGCCCTGGCCCGGGAAGAACTGCACCGCGGCAAAGCCCAGCGCACCACCGGTCAGACTGGCGAGGGCAAAGGTGATGAGGCTGGCGCCCATGCGGGATGCGGCCTGGATATCAGGCGGCAATTCCTCGGAGCTGTCAGCGGGCTCGAACTCTGCGTCGAGCGGTTCCGGATCGATACTGGAGTCGGACATGACGGGCCGTGATTCGGGTTGAGACCCGAATACCCTAGGACGCGTTGCTCAGGGATGCCAGATCCATGGGTTGTCGCAGGGTCTCTAACAAATCCTCTTCTGTGGGACTGGAAGCTGGGATGAGGTCGGCGAAACCGGCGTTTTCCAGCGGTTTCAGCGCATTTCGGGACATGCCATAGACGCTGACCGTGCCCAGCCAGTGGTGCAGGCCGAAGCGGCGGGCCAGGTCGAGGAAGGTCTTGGCGCCACGACCGGAATGTACCAGCACCTGGACAGGAGAGCCGGAGACGATGGCGGCGATCGCCTCTTCGCTCAGCGCATCGACGGGTACAGTGCCATAGCCGATGGACTCGCGAGCGGTGAAACCGGCCTCGCGCAGGTCACCGGCCAGATTGCCAGCGGCATGAATGCCGCGCACATGCAGGATGGAGCCCTTTTTCGGCTTGAGCTTGCGCTTGAGGAGCGCGCCCAGTTTCTTCACATCGCCATTGGCCGAATAGACCTTGGTAAAGCCGATATCCCGGGCGACACGGGCGGTGCTGTTGCCCACGCAAAAAACCGGTATGTCGCGCTCGGGGCGGCGTGGCCCCCAGGCGCGAACGCCATTGGCGCTGGTGAAAGCCAGGGCCTGCACGTCGCTCAGGTCGACATCAATCGTGGCGCGGAAATTCACGTCCAGCACAGGACAGATGATCGGATCGATGCCCATGGCTCGCAGTCCGGTCGCAGTCTGTTCCGCGCCCGGCCAGCCTCGGGTGACGATCACCGTCATGTGGCGAGGAACACCCTGGAAAGGTGCTCGCCTGCTGCTGATTTTACGATCGATCCCAGTTCCCGACCAAGCTGATCGGCGTCTGACAAAGACAATCCCGACATGTCCACGGATCTCGACTCACGCCACTTCATCTGACCGTCAGGAGTCAAAACTTCCGCGGTGAAGTCCATTGATACCTTATTAACGTGGGCGGCAATCGGTGTGCGACAGGAGCCGTCCAGCTCTGCCAGGAAGCCGCGCTCGGCCGTGATGGCGAGTGCTGTGGGTGCGTGGTGCAGCGGTTCCAGCAAGGCGCGGGCGTTATCGTCACCGCTGCGGATGGTGACGCCGACAGCGCCCTGGGCTGCCGCCGGCAGCATTGTGGAAGGATCAATCGGAGAGGCGTTTTCCAACTGGTGGCCCAACCGATTGAGACCGGCCTTGGCCAGGAAGGTCGCGTGGGCCTCGCCTGCGGCCAGTTTGGAAAGGCGTGTACCGACATTGCCGCGCAGGGGGATGACCTTGATGTCCGGGCGCAGGTTCAGCAATTGCGACTGGCGACGCAGGCTGGCCGTGCCGAAGACGCAGCCTTCCGGAAGATCCTCCAGCCGGGTCTCGCCACCGGAGGAGATCAGCACGTCGCGCGGATCCTCGCGTTCGAGGATTGCGCCCAGTTCCAGACCCGCCGGCAATGTGGTGGGGACATCCTTCATCGAGTGCACGGCAAAGGCGGCGCGTCCGTCCAGCTGGGCTTCGTCGATTTCCTTGGTGAACAGCCCCTTGCCGCCAGCCTCCAAAAGGGTCCGGTCCTGGATCTTGTCGCCGGTGGAAACGAGGCCGAGGATCGGAAAGGCCGCCTCCTTGTCGGCCTCCGAAACGCCATGGGCTTTCGCCAGCAGCGCCTGTACTTCCAGAGCCTGGGCGAGGGCGAGCGGGGATTTGCGGGTTGCGATTGGCAGGGGCGAGGACAGTGCAGACACGTTGCAGCTTTCCGGTCAGGAGGTTATCGAACAGATTATGGACTTATCCCCCACTTCAGCCCAAGCGCAAGCGCGCGCGCTCACCGTTCTCGGACTGGAATCCAGCTGTGACGAGACTGCAGCGGCTATCCTGCGTCGATCCGCCTCGGGCAAGACGGAGGTCTTGGCCGATCTCGTGCTCGGTCAGATGGAGGCGCATGCGCCCTATGGCGGCGTGGTTCCGGAGATTGCCGCGCGGGCCCATGCCGAGGCGATGGACGGTCTGGTTGCTGCCGCGCTGAAGGAAGCCGGTCTGACCCTGGACGAGATTGACGGCATTGCCGCGACAGCGGGGCCGGGACTGATCGGTGGTGTGATGGCGGCCTTGATGACAGCCAAGGGGTTGGCACTGGGATCCGGCAAGCCGTTAATCGCGGTCAATCATCTTGAAGGCCACGCGCTTTCGCCGCGTCTCTCGGAAGATGTGACGTTTCCCTACCTGCTCTTGCTGGTCTCTGGCGGACACACACAATTGCTGATCGCCGAGGGGATCGGGAAGTACAGCCGTCTCGGGTCCACGCTGGACGATGCGGCGGGGGAAGCCTTCGACAAGACAGCCAAGGTGATGGGGCTGGGTTTTCCCGGCGGACCCGCTCTGGAGCGTAGTGCCGCCACCGGTGATGCAACGCGTTTCGCGCTGCCCACGCCGCTCAAGGGCAAGCCGGGCTGTGACTTCTCCTTTGCCGGTTTGAAAACCGCCGCACGACAGATCTGGGACGGACTCGAAGCACCGTCCGAGCAGGACAAGGCTGACCTTGCGGCCTGTGTGCAGCAGGCCATCGCAAGATCCCTGGCCAGCCGGTCCGCACGCGCCATGGCCATGTTCCGCGAGCGTTTTCAGGACGAGCAGGCGCCCGCTTTTATCGTTGCCGGCGGCGTGGCGGCCAACAAGACGGTGCGGTCAACGCTGGACCAGGCGGCTGCGGATCACGGCTTTGAACTCAAGGCGCCGCCGATGCGCTGGTGCACGGACAATGCCGCCATGATTGCCCTGGCCGGGCTGGAGCATCTCGCTGTCGGAGATGTGGATGAGCTGAACGCGCCCGCACGCGCACGCTGGCCATTGGACGAAAGCTCGGCCAAGCTGGCACCCGTGATCGGATCCGGACGAAAAGGACCCAAGGCATGAGCAATTATCAGTCTATCGGTGTGATCGGCGCCGGCGCCTGGGGCACGGCCCTGGCCCAGACCGCTGCTTCGGCCGGACGATCAGTGACCCTCTGGTCTTTCGAACAGGACGTTGCCGACGCGATCAACAACAAACACGAGAACACGATCTACCTGCCGGATGTGGCGCTGGAAAAATCCATCATGGCCACGACGGCGATGTCGGAGCTGGACGCCTGCGACGCCATCCTGGCCGTTGCCCCCGCACAGCATTTGCGCCGCGTTCTGGAGAGCTTCCTGCCCTATGCCCAGCCCGGCGTCCCGATCGCGCTCTGCGCCAAGGGTATCGAGCAATCCAGCCTGTCGATGATGACCGATGTGCTCTCCGAGACCATTCCGGGCGCAGTGCCGGCCGTACTGTCCGGTCCGAGTTTCGCCATCGACACGGCCAAGGGCCTGCCGACCGCGGTGACCCTGGCCTGCGCGGACGAGGCGATCGGTGCCGACCTGGTCGAGGCGCTGGGAACGACCCGTTTCCGTCCCTATCTGGCCAATGACCTTGTCGGCGCGGAGATTGGTGGCGCGGTCAAGAATGTGCTGGCGATTGCTTGCGGTATTTCCGAGGGACGTGGCCTGGGCAAGTCGGCTCACGCGGCCCTCATCTCTCGCGGGTTCGCCGAGATGACACGTCTCGCCCTGGCGCTCGGAGCGCAGCGCGAGACCCTGTCCGGCCTGTGTGGTCTGGGCGATCTGGTGCTGACCTGTTCCTCGCCGCAATCACGCAACATGTCTTGCGGATTGGCGCTGGGGCGCGGCATGCATCTCGATGATATTCTCTCATCGCGCAAGGCTGTTACCGAAGGTGTGGCCAGTGCACCGGCCGTTGTGGCACTGGCAAAACGTCACGGTATCGAAATGCCGATCTGTGAAGCTGTCGACACCATTCTCAAGGGCGATGTCAGCGTCGAGGAGGCTATCGAGGCCCTGCTGGCCCGTCCCTTCACCCTGGAGACCGCCTGATGTTGTTCATTGTTCACACCCGTGACCGTGAAAATGCGCTGGATCTGCGCATGGCCAATCGTGAAGCCCATTTGCAATGGCTGCGTGATGCGGGTGAGAGCGTGAAAGCCGCAGGCCCCTGGCTGGATGGGTCGGACAAGCCTGCTGGGTCTTTGCTGATCGTGGAAATGGCGGATCGCGCCGAGCTGGATACCTGGCTGGCCAATGACCCCTATGCGCTTGCAGGCGTGTTCGAGAGCGTTGAGGCGGCACCCTTCCGCTGGGTGATCAATCCGCCGGAAGGCGTACCGCTGTGAGTTCGGCGCCGGCGCCGGGAACGGTTCTCGGACGTCTTGACGAGCTGGAAGACGGCAAGGGCCAGGTCATGCATGGCGGACCGGGCGGCACATTCGTTGTGCGCTCCGGGGAAGAAGCTTTCGCCTGGCGAAATCTCTGCCCGCATGCGGGCCTTCCGCTGGGCATGCCGAACGGGCGGGTTCTTGTTCACCAGGGACAGAATATCGTCTGCCCCGTGCATGGCGCGAGTTTCGATGTGAAGTCCGGAGCCTGCACAGGTGGTCCGGCCGCCGGCGATGAATTGACTGCTGTGCCCGTTGATGTCGTCAATGGCGAGATAGTCGTACGCTAGCCTAGTTGGCCGCAACGATGGCCTCGGCGATCGCATCCGCCTCGCTGGCAAGCGGCCCGGCGATGTCCGCGACATTGGTGACCGTGCAGAAGGATCCGTCACGCTCGCGGTCATAGATCACCGCGTCGGTGGTGATATCGAACACATTGCCCGCAGCCCGGAAAAAGCTGGCTGAAGCCGTTTCAGTACGGGCGACAAGGGCCTGGTCCATTTCCACCAGGTTGAAGGCGTAATTGGCCTGGCGACCATCCAGATTATAGGAAATGTGCACGATGGCGGCGGGGCCGCGCTCGAGCAGGGCCTGGCCATCCAGCAGCTGGGCGGCGCGATCCGTCTCGTGGAAACAGGCCGCCGTCGTCGCCGGAGCTTCCGCGGTGTAGGGACCGGAAGCCGCTACTTCTTCAACCTCGGTCGGGCGAACAGTTTCCTCGGCGCCGGAACACGCGGCGAGTGCAAGCACAACAGGACTGACGAGCCAGATTTTCATTTCGGTTCACTCCGAATTTTCAGCTTGCGGACCTATAGCGGCTCGCGATTTGCGCGTGAAATGAATGTTTTGTGTCGGGGTTAGTGGCACCCTGAGATGATAATCGTATCAAGATCGTCAAGGGTCGGCAGTTTCGTCACGCTATCCGTGACGACTTGACCTTGCATCATGCCACCGAGGATGAACGCATTTTGCGGGTCAAAGGCGATGATTCCCCGGATGTCCATGATCGCTGGGGCCGTCGGCATCGTTGTCCATCGAGGCGCGCGCCATACGACTGGGCTTGCGTTCGTCCACTCCCGACAAGAGCCCTCAAGCGCGTTCCGGAATAGCCCGCCTTGCGCGTCTGCGCGTGGTTCACTTGGCGCCTGATTGTATCCGATGCCATTGAAGTTAAAGGCGTTGTCTGTCCCAGCCCAGAATGAAACGAAATGCGTTTCAAATGTTGTTGCTGCCCCTCGGTAAAACGGGCCGCCGGGCAGCTCACCGACATTGCCCCACTGAATGACCTCGGGGGCATCGACAATGACGCCGGCCCAGCAGTCTGAAATGGCCCGGAAAGACCGACGGGCGCCGTCGGATTCAGGTGGAAACACCGCGGTGCCGCCGCAAACCAGCATCTGCGCCTGAAATCGCGAATCCTGTCCGAGCAGAGCCCCCGCATGCCCGAACACTGGTGCGCCAGGAAAAGGTGTCGCTTCGAACCAGCGATCTTCCTCGACGTCATAGACCTGGACGAGGTCGACATTGTCCGTGTCGTGCCAGCCGCTGACGAGGTAGATGTAGCGATCCTGGTGCACCAGGGCGACAGTGTCATCGACTGGAACCGGGATGTTGGTGATATGGGAATAGGTCTCGCTTACCGGATCGAAACGCCAGACCTCAGGCGTCGAGCGCTCGGAATGATCCTCGGCTACCGTGTAGCCGCCAAAAATATAGATCTGTCCGCGCACAGTCACCGCGACGGATGCGAGGCGGCCAATCCCGTCGGGCAAGCCGTCCATCTCCCGGCACGTCCGGGCCGTCAGGTTGCAGGCATAGGCATCGGCGGTGACATCGCGCCAGGTCTTGCCTTCGTGCAGACCGGCAAAGGAATAGGCCATCATCTGGCCGTCCAGTTCCACACCCGCCACGGCGTTGTTGGTGACCGGCTCAGGCAGGCGTGCCCAGGCGTCGTCCTGGACCGTCAGGGTGAGAGCAGTGAGGAGGGAGAGGATCACGCTTGCTACTCCGCGGCCGCTTCCAGCTTGGTCTCGAAGAAGATGGACAGCTCGGCAATCAGCGCCTGTTTGGCGATGGAGACGATCTCCGCGCCCGCTTCCGGCGTTGCCTGAGACGGGTCAGAGGCGATGCGGCCGTCGGGGAAGGTTGCTCGGTAGTCGGCTGCGTCGGTGAAGCGGCCGTTCGGTGCGATTTTCGGCTCCATCTCTACCCGCTTGATGGCGTCGGGATAGGCGTATTGCGTTACCGAGACTTCGGAGGCGGTGGCATGTGCCCCTTCGCCGACCGGGAAGAGTTTCTTGCAGGTCGCCATGACGCCCGGCAATTCCCACCAGTTCTGCTGCGCCAGACGAACCGGGCAGGGTGCGTCATCAAGCGAATAGTTGGCATAGTACTCAGCGAAGGCCGCATTGATCGTGGTGATGTTGCCACCATGCCCGTTGAAGAAATAGATGCGGTCAAAGCCGTGTCGGACCAGCGAGGCGATCCAGTCATTCATGGCCGCGATCATGGTCGAGGGTCGCAGCGTCATCGAACCCGGAAAGGCCAGGTGATGCTGGGCAATGCCGACATTGAAGGTCGGGCCGACGAGAAAGCCGGATTCCTGGCCGGCTTCATGAGCGATGATTTCGGGACAGATCGCATCCGTTCCCACCAGGCCATTGGGGCCGTGCTGTTCGAATGAGCCGATGGGGATGATGATGCCCTTGCAGCGTTCCAGATAGGCTTCAACTTCCGGCCAGGTGGATGTGTTTAGCAACATGCGGATCTCCTCGTCTGGCGAGGAGAATGACGCCTATTCGCGGAAGTGCAAGCGGGAAGAAAGGAGGCCGGCGCTTAAGCGCGCCGGCACTCCGCACGGTAGTGATAAGCCGCTCCGAGCGCCAGAAGCGCCGAGAGCAGAAGTATGATTTGCATTGTACGGCCTCCCCGGCCCCCCGGTACGAATCAGTATCGGGTCGGGAAGAGAATCGCGCTCAAGTCCAAACCAAAGGTAAAATACCCGCGGGGGTGTCACGAGTTCGTGACTGGAAGCGTAAAGTATTTCTGTTGCAAGTATTCGACAGGGAGCAAATGGGGAAATCAATGAAGCCTGTTTATTGGTTGAGTGCGGCAACACTCATGCTGGCAGCCTGCAGTGGGGGAAGCGACCAGGCGGAGGACCAGCAGGTGGTCAGCGATGCGCCCCAGACGCGCTGGGACACGATCATGGAGGCGGTCGACGACGAGCAGAGGCCGGACGAGGACCGCGTGCTCGACGTTAATCGTCATCCGGCGGAGGTTCTGGATTTTGCAGGCGTGCAGCGGGGCTGGGTCGTCGCGGATATCGTCCCGGGTGGAGGCTATTATTCCCGCGTCCTGTCGACGGCGGTCGGTGATATGGGGCGTGTTTACTCATTTAATCCCAGCTGGGTTGCCGAGCAATATGGTGACGCCAACGAAGCCATGAATGCCATGGCCCGCCGTCGCGCCAACCTCTCGCATCATGCTGATGATCTGGAGGATTTCGGCACCGGTTTTGACCGTCCACTCGACGCAGTTTTCATGGTGCTCTTCTATCATGACACTGGATATGATGGGACGGACCGCGCGGCGATGAACCAGGCGATTTTCAATGCGTTGGCACCGGGTGGAGTTTTTCTTGTTGTTGATCACCATGCGGTCGAGGGCAGCGGTCTTGATGCGGTCCAGACCCTGCACCGTATCGAATCTGCAGTCGTCATGCAGGAAGTAATGGCGGCCGGCTTCGAGTTTGTTTCCGAGAGCGACATGCTCGCCAACCCGGAAGATCCGCGCGACATTTCGGTCTTCGCGCCAAATATCCGGCGCAATACGGACAGGTTCGTCTATCTTTTCCGCAAGCCGGAATAGGGGCACGAAAAAGGGGCGGCCCGTCGAGCCGCCCCTTTTTTTGATTCTGGTGATGTCCAGGCCTAGGCGGCGTCAAGCGCAGCCTTGAAGGAGTCGAGTTCCTCATCGAGCTTGGAAGCGTTTTCGCTCAGAGCGGAGGACGCGCCCGCGAACTCTTCGGCAGCAGTACTGGCTCGGGATGCCGCCTCGTTTACCTCATCCATGTCGCGCGTGACATTCGCGGTGGCACTGGCAGCCTGTTCGGCAAGCTGGGCGATTTCACGGGTGGCATTGTCCTGTTGGGAGAAAGCATCACGTACGCTGCCGGATGCGGAGCGGATCTCGTCGATGATTTCGGAAATGCGGCCTAGCGCGCTGGCTGCACCACCGGACGCGCCACGCATGGCGTCGATCCGGCCGGCAATGTCGTTGGACGCGCGTGTGGTCTGTTCCGCCAGAGCCTTCACTTCCGAGGCTACAACAGCGAAGCCCTTGCCCGCTTCACCGGCGCGAGCCGCCTCGATGGTCGCGTTGAGCGCGAGCAGATTGGTCTGTTCAGCGACTCCGGCGACCATTTCCATGATCTCCTCGATCTCGCGTGCGGCAGACTGAAGCTCGTCGATGGAGCGACCGGCGCCTTCTGCCTCGGTGACCGCCCGCTCGGAGACTTCGTCCGAGTTTTCAAGGATGCGTGCCACCTCGGCGATGGAGGCGGACAGTTCTTGTGCGGCAGCCGCTACGGACTGGACGTCGGAATTGGTGTTGGAAGCTTGCGTGGACGCGCTTTCCGCGCCGGAACGTGTTGCGCGCGCGTCGCCATTGAGTTGGTCCGCGAGGCCGGCGACCTGGGAGGACGCACCGGAAACGGAGGTCACCACGACACGCAGGGCCTGCTCGAAATCACCAGCGATCTTGGCGATCGCGGCGCGGCGATTCTCGGCTTCAGCCTGAAGGCTGGTCTGAGCTTCGGTCGCGTCATCAGCTGCGGTCTGGGCTTCCGTCGCCTCACTCATGCTTTCATCAGCATCGGTGAGAGCCTTGGCGGTCTGATAGGTCATCCAGATCAGGGCGCCAGCCTGGCCGACGACAACCACGGCGTGGAAGACAACTCGGCCGAAATCTGCCCCGTCCGGGAAAACCGCCCAGGGAAGGGCAAAGTTCAAGGAGAGGTGGTGGACGGCCGTAACCGCAGATGCTGCGACGATGGCGCGCCAGTCAATCATGATGGCCGTCGCCGAGAGACAAGCGAAAAAGACCATGTGCATGTCAAGCTGCCAGGTGGCACCGCTCATCATGTAAACGAGCACGGCCGGGAAGGCCATGATCGCGGCCGCAGTTGTCGCGCGTGATGCGACTGTTTTTGAAGCGGTGCGCCAGCTCAGGAAGGATATCGCTGCCACTAGGCCCAGGAGGAACGTCCCGGGAATGACGCGGCTCGGCGCCACGAAGAAGGCAATAAGTGGGTAGGCGACAGCCACACCGATCGAGATGAAGGTCAGTGCCTTTTGCGCTTGGGCACGCAGGGTATCGAGACGGGTCATGATGCGGTTCCAGTGAGCTGGGACGGTGGAAGTGCCGAGGCTTCGGCACCGATCAGGCAGCCGCCGAGGACTTGCGGGTCGAGCAGGAGCAAGGCTCCGGCAGCGCGTAGGCTCTCAAGGTCTGCCTGGGAGGAAAATTCGACAATGCCGACATTGGGCAGGGCGCCGAAGCGCACGAGATTTTGTCCGGCCTGTGCTGAGGCGAGGAGAACATCCCGCTCGGACCAGCCGGGTGGGAAAATGGCAGCCACCTGGTCGCCTCGCAGCGGTTCGGCGAGGCACAGCAGCGGCGTGCACACAACCGCCAAGCCGATCAGTATTAGCGGTGCAAAAGCAGAGATGTTGCCGGCGTTGGTGGTCAAATCGAATCTCGTTTTCAGGTGACACGATTTGAACGAAACAAGGTTAACCAAGCCTTGCTGGGCTGGAAAGTTCGGTTGTTTGACTTGCGCGGTTGGCGGCCTGTCTAGAGCAGAATCGACGAAATAATGTCGCGAATTCGATGTGAGGATGGTCTGCCGGTCTACGCAGCCAGGTCTTGTGAAAGCATGCCGTAAATCAGTGTGTCGCGAACACCGATATGGGTTTTCCAGGCCCCCCGAAGACGGCCTTCATACTTGAAACCCAGACGCTCTACCAGCTTGATCGAGCCCGCATTGTCCGGGTCGATATCGGCGTAGAGTCGGCGGATTTTTCGCGTGGAAAAGGCGTGGCGCACCAGTGCTTTGCCAGCTTCCAGGGCATAACCCTTGCCCTGCGCCTGCGGACAGAGAATGTAACCGATCTCGGCCTGGCCGGACTTGCGATCCATGAGGATGATCCAGCCAAGAGCCTTTGCCGTGTCCGCCTGTTCGGTGATGGCAAAACACTCGATATTCGCGCCGTGCACATTGCAGGTGATGTAGTCGCGCGCCTCGCCCAGCGTGGTGATCGGTGCGCTGGACCAGAAGCGCATATTGCCTTCGTCCGTCAGCGCGGGCAGCAGTGCTTCGGCGTCATGGATCGACATGGGCCGCAGAACCAGGCGGGCCGTCGTCAGGATTACCGGGTCGGTTTTTGGCGTGCGGTCCTGCAGGAGGTCATTGGTCAGCTCCAGCCGGGTTTCCTCGAAACGCTCCTCGATGCAGTCCTGCATGCGCTGGAAACACTCTCGTGAGAACCAGTCCGTCTCGTTGAAACAGATCTGCCGCGCCTGTTCCGACGGCCAGCAGGCATAGGACCAGTAGGTCCCGTCGTCGGCCTGGTGCAGGATCGCGCCATGCGATCCACATAGCTGATGGATCTGGCGCGTGCCCTCTTCCCAGGCGAGGCGGAAGTCCGCGTCACGGCCGGGCTTGAGTTTCCAGTGATAGAGAACGGCAGAGGTCATGGTGAAGGGTTAGCGTGAGCCGCCGATCCCGTCCATGACCCGCAGGGCGATCAGCCCTGGTCTTCGCCCGCGAGGCGCTGCTTGCGCAGCTCGCTGGCGCGGACTTTCTGGCTTTCCGAGCGCAATTGTCCGCAAGCGGCGAGGATGTCGCGGCCGCGCGGGGTGCGGATAGGGCTGGCATAACCGGCGCGATTTACGACGTCGGCAAAGGCCTCGATCTGGTCCCAGTCAGAACATTCATACGGGCTGTCCGGCCACGGGTTGAACGGGATCAGGTTGATCTTGGCGGGCACGCCCTTGAGCAGTTTCACCAGCTCGCGCGCCTCGGCCAGGCTGTCGTTCACACCCTTGAGCATGACGTGTTCAAAGGTCACGCGCTTGGAGTTGTTGAGGCCCGGATACTGGCGGATGGCGTCCATCAACTCGGCCAGTGGGTACTTCTTGTTAAGCGGGACCAGCTCGTCACGCAGATCATCATTGGTCGCGTGCAGCGAGATCGCCAGCATGGTGCCGGTGCGCTCGCCCAGCTCCTTGATCTTGGGCACAACGCCCGATGTCGACACGGTCGTGCGGCGGCGGCCAATGCCCATGCCTTCGCCATCGGAAATGATGTCGATGGAATCCGAGACATTGTCGAGATTGTAGAGCGGCTCACCCATGCCCATGAAGACGATATTGGTGATCTTGCGGTTTTCGTTCGAGGTCGGCCATTCCTGAAGGTCATCGCGCGCGATCATCACCTGGGCGGCGATCTCGGCGGCGGTCAGATTGCGCACCAGCGCCTGGGTGCCGGTGTGGCAGAAGGTGCAGTTGAGCGTACAGCCGACCTGGCTGGAGACACACAGCGCGCCGGACTTGGCGACGTCGGGAATGAAGACCGTCTCGCATTCCACGCCCGGAGACAGTTCAATCAGGTATTTGCGTGTGCCGTCGACAGAGACCTGGCGCTCGGTGAGCCTGGGCCGGGTCAGCGTGAACTCGGCCGCCATTTTGGCGCGCAGATCCTTGGAGATATTCGTCATATCGTCGAAGGACTGGACGCCGTAATGATAGATCCAGCGCCAAAGCTGCTCCGCGCGCATCTTGGCCTTTTTCTCGTCCACACCGATCTGGATTGCCGCCTCGCGCAATTGCGCGCGCGTCATGCCGGCCAGCGAGGTGGGCAGCGCGGTCTCACCCTCATTTAGGCGAGGGGCGTTCGGGTTGGCGGCGGAAATGTTCAGCGCGTGGTTCATCGAGTGTCGTCTTCGGTTCTGCAGCAGGCCGGGGCGTCTATCACAGAATACGCCGGATTCCTAATCCTGGCGCGACGATCGATAATTTATTGGGTGTCGGCGCCGGGGTAGCACCACCCAAGCTTGCTTGAGGGCGCGCGGTTGGCATAGTGCGATACGAGATTGCTAATTCAGCGAGGAAATCGCGTGTTCAAGTTCAATTCGATTCCAATTGACAATCGAGACCGCCGTTTTCCTGAACCGGCATTTGGCGGCGTCGTTGAAGCGGTCTGCTCGGATGTTGGGGCGGTGTTCACTCGCGCTATTCGCGAGCGGTCTGGGGAGCAATTCTACGCTTTTGCTTTGATGGCCAGCGAGGATCTGGATCATATGGGAGCGGCCGCGATGACCGAGGAGCAATTTGCTTCCCTTTGGGAGCGGCGAGGGAACTTCATGCGCGCCTTCGGCGGGCGAGCGTACTATCGATGGTCGTGCGTGGAGTGGGAGGATGGAGAAAACCTCGACCGGCCGGGAGAACTTCGGACTAGTTTAGCAGCTATCGAAGAAATGATGCGGGAGATGACATCAGAAAGTGAGCTTGATGAACACGGGAACTCGTTTGGATGGAGTGAATATCGAGACGCGTTCTTCGCGTCGATGATCGCTTCCTTGAAAAAGATGGATGCTGCACGCGCGTTTGCAGATGCAGGAGACCGTGATCGGTTTGTGTTTTTCGCGACCATCACAGATTCAGAGTTCACATCCGCGTTGGAAAAGAAGTCTGTACAGGTTTTGAACCCGCCGGCGGCTCGGAAGTTATGGCAAAGGTGAGGTTTCAGAACACTCGTTTGGGGATGATATCTAGCACAGCGCATCCACGCGCTGCAGGGCTGCCGTCACACCGCGCAGGGAAAACTCATAGGCCGCGGAGACGCCATCGCTCGTGGTGGCCTGGACACGCATGACCGAGCCGCGCCGCATGGAGCGGATGACACGGGGTTCGTCGTCGAGCTGGTCGAGGAAGCCTTCCTGGCCGTCGGTGAACATGGAATAGCGGCTGGAGCCGATGCGCACTTCCGGCGGGCTGGTGGGGCGCAGATCATAGCCGACCAGGATATTCGGCTGTTCTGTCACCGCGCCGTTCTGCCAGCTGGAGACGATGAAATAGACCGCGCCGTGTTCGTGATTGCGTGGCGCGCTGTCGGTCGGACGACTGAGTGCGTAGCAGACCAGGCCCTGATCGGTCTGGCGTGTGAAAACGCGCCAGTCGGTATATTCGCCGCGAAATTGCGGATCGGCCTGGGCCAGGGCGGCCGGGGCAAAACTGGTCAGGGAAAGAAGGGCGGCAGCAAGCAGACGGCGCATGGACAGCGACACTCCGGTTAAACGCAACAGACACGAAACAAGCGCATCGAAATGGCCGTTTCAAGGCAGGGTTAACCGGAATTTACCGTCAGGAGATTGCCGGGAAGTTATCGGTGTGAACCGAATTTCTTCCAGCTGTCCGGTGATTTCAGTTCCGGACCGCCGGGCATCAGCGGGCGTTCCGGATATCCGCCCATCGAAACCGTGCGATCATACAGCGTCACGGCGCAGGCCACCGAGACATTGACGCAGAACTTGGTCGGGATTTTCACGATGTGGGCACAGCGTTCCTGCATCTCTGCGGTCAGGGATCCCCGCTCGCGTCCGAAAACATAGGCCGCGCATTTGGGATGGCGGAAGCTGGGGAGTTCAACGGCATCATCGGTCAATTCAATGCCGACCAGTTGGCAATTGGACGGCAACAGCATGTCATCCAGCCCGTCCCAGCCGTAATAGGGCAGGTGGTCCATGGATTTGGATGTGTCCGCATCATTGATCTCGCGCACCCGGTGGTGGGCATTGACCGAAAAGGCGAAGCTGGCGCCAAAAGCATGGGCGGTGCGCAGGATGGCCCCGAGATTCATCGGTTTGGAAATGCCTTCCGCGCCTACGGCAAAATATCCGCGCATGGAGAAACCCTAGTCGACCGCGACACGAATTTCGCCGGCGGTGTTGACGACCGCGCGTTTCATGCCGGGAGAATTGAAAATATCGACGACCGTGCCGTCACGTCCCACGGCGATGATACCGCCTTCTCCGCCCAGCTTGCCAACAGCATCTACAGTGGCGCGGGTGGCGTCGGTGACACTGGCGCCGCCGAACTCGATACGGGCGGCCAGGTCCTTGGCGGCTGCCAGTCGCATGAAAAACTCACCCTGGCCGGTACAGGAAATGGCGACCTGGTCATCCGCCCAGGTGCCCGACCCGATGATCGGACAATCGCCGACCCTGCCTTCAAGCTTGTTGAGTGTTCCGCCCGTCGAGGTGGCCGCGGCAAGGCGTCCCTGGCTGTCCAGGGCAACAGCACCGACCGTGCCGGTGGGAAACTCACGATCGTCCGGCTCGGCCGCGGGGACATAATAATCATTCACGCTCTCGACGCGTTCGAACGCGCCCAGGCTGGCGAAGTTTACCGCCCCATTGCCGGCGACCATGACATGCGGTGTCTTTTCCATGACGGCCCGGGCCACCCGGATCGGGCTGACAAAGCCGGTCAGCGTGGCGACGGAACCGGCCGCGCGGCTTTCGCCATCCATGATGGCAGCATCCAGCTCATAGCTGCCCGCCGCGTTCGGGGAAGAGCCCTTGCCCGCCACGTAAAGTCCGGAGGCTTCCAGATCCTCGACCATGGCAGTCACGACATCGATTGCCCGGCCACCGGAATGCAGCATGCTGCGACCGCGCTGCGCCAGGGCAGAAAGATGGGCACGAACATCCTTGTAATCATGATCGCCGAGAACGCCGGCGCCGGCATGAATGGCCAGGGCTGTGGGAGAGGTCATGGTCAGGGCTCCTCAAACCGCGAGTGATTTGGCGCCTCTAACATTACGCGCGGGGAAAGCGAACCAAATTTTGCCTGCGACACTTCTCCCCTGCGCCCGCGTGTCGCATATACCCGCTATGAAACTGTGGTTAAATGGTCAGGTCGAAACGCTTTGAGGGCGGTCTTTCCTATCCCGGTGCCTTCCTCAAGCGTAGAGATGCACAGACCTGACTTGGTTTTGCTCACGCTCACGAGCAATACCGGCCCCGGACAGGCAGTCCTTCCAGTCTGTCTGTCCTCTTCCCGACACGCGCGACCTGGACGCAGGTCGCGCGTTTTCTTTTCGCCGGCGACGCGTTATGTCCCTTGGGTAAATTCAACGTCGAGGGGATGAATTCCGATGAAACTTGACTCTTCCATCGCCGCCATCGTGACCGGCGGTGCTTCCGGTTTGGGCGAAGGTACGGCACGCCGCCTGGCGGCCGAGGGCGCGAAAGTCGCTATTTTTGACATGAACGTCGAGCGCGGCGAACAGGTCGCCAGCGAAATCGGTGGTGTGTTCTGTCACGTCAATGTCGCCGACGAGGACAGCGTCAATGCCGGTTTTGAGAAGGCCCGCGCCGCTCACGGCCAGGAACGTGTTTTGGTGAATTGTGCCGGCATTGGTGCAGCGGAAAAGACCGCGCGCCGTTCCGGTTCCACCGGCGAGGTATCGGCACACGATATGGGCCGCTTCACCCGCGTCATCTCGATCAATCTCATCGGTTCCTTCATGTGTGCAGCCAAGGCGGCTGAAGGCATGATGGGCCTGGACCCGCTGGACGGCTCCGGCCGCGGCGTCATCATCCACACCGCATCGGTGGCGGCACAGGACGGCCAGATCGGCCAGGTCGCCTATTCTGCCTCGAAGGGCGGTATCTATGGCATGACCCTGCCGATGGCCCGCGATCTCGCCAAGGAAGGTATTCGTGTGAACACGATCCTGCCGGGCTTCTTTGAAACACCGATCTATCAGCAGATGCCGCCGGAAGTGAAAGTGAACCTCGCTGCGCACCTGCAATTCCCGCAGCGTTTCGGCACGCCGGAAGAATATGCGGACCTGGTGAACTTCATGGTCTCCAGCGACTACATCAATGCCGAGTGTGTCCGTCTGGACGCCGGCGCCCGCATGCCTCCGAAATAGGGCGGAGGCAAATCCGTTATGCAAAAACGGCGGCCCCGTGGGTCGCCGTTTTTCTTTTGCCTATTTTTTCAATGACTTCGGGGGTTTTGGGCCTGTTGCCAAATTGCCGCTGTTTCCGCGCAAACCGATCTAGTGGGCTAGACTGCGAATTTGTCGCAGGTAAGATGCATTTGAAAATCATTCCTAAGGGCGTATACCGGCGCCGAAACATATTGAGTGGGATCTCATCAATGAAACTTCGTGTAACCAACCTTCTCGCGGTCAGCGCCATCGCTCTCGCCGCGGCCGCTCCGGCTTCGTTCGCTCAGCAGGACGGTGAAATTTCTGACCAGATCGTTGTGACGGGGACGTATCTCTACAACGACCAGGTCAATGCCCTGCGTACGCCAACACCGATCATCGACGTTCCGCAGAGCTTGACGATCGTCACGTCCGACCAATTCCATCGGCAAGGCTTCGACAGCATCGGCGACATTATCAACTACATCCCGGGTGTCTCTAACTCCCAAGGCGAAGGTCACCGAGATTCCGTTGTCTTCCGCGGTGTTCGCTCTACGGCTGACTTCTTCATTGATGGTGTGCGTGATGACGTCCAGTACTATCGCCCGCTCTATAACATCGAGCAGGTCGAGATCCTGCGTGGACCGAACGCGCTTCTGTTCGGACGCGGTGGCACAGGCGGTATCCTGAATCGTGTCACAAAAAAGGGCATCATCGGCGAGCAGTTCACTGGCTATCGTGCCTCGATTGATACGTTTGGCGCATTCGGTGTCGAACTGGATACGAACATCTCCTCGACTGACACGTCTGCATTCCGTCTCAATGCGATGTATGAGAGCCTCGACAATCACCGCGACTTTTACGACGGCACCCAGATCGGCCTCAATCCGACTGCTCATTTCGAGCTGAGCGATGCGACGTCTCTGGATCTGTCCTATGAGTTCATCGACCACGAACGTTTCATCGATCGTGGTATTCCGACCGGCACCAACGGCGAACCTGTCGAGGCGTTCCAGGACATCGTATTCGGTGATCCGGAACTTAATACGACTGAGCTCCAGGCGCATATTTTCCGCGCGACACTCCAGCACCGTTTCTCTGACACGCTCAAGGGCCGTGTCAGCGCGTTTTACGGTGACTACGACAAGATGTACCAGAATCTCTATGCATCTGGCTACGACCCGGCCAATTCGCCGAATGTCGTTACCCTGGACGGCTACCTCGATACGACCCAGCGTCAGAACTTGATTCTGTCGGGTGATCTGATTGGTGAGTTCCAGATGGGTGGTCTGCGTCATACCGTCGTTGCGGGCGTTGAATACATCGACACCGTGAACAACAATGATCGCTACAACACGTTCTTTGACCAGACCGCAGACGACAACGAGAGCTTCATCATTGAGCGTCCGTTGAACATCCGCGGTGGCGTTGGCGTCAATGCAAGCGGCGATCCCACGAGCAATGATTTCACCGTTTCGATCAATGACGACACCGAAGCAGATGTATCCGTATTCTCGGTCTATCTTCAAGATGAGATCGAGATCTCCGAAAAACTAGACATCATTATCGGTGCTCGTTTCGACAGCTTCGACATCGACGTCTACAACGTCGTTGCAGACGAAAGCCGTTCGCGTACCGACGAGGAAATCTCTCCGCGTTTCGGCGTCGTCTATAAGCCGATGGAAAACGTCTCTCTGTACGGCAGCTATTCCGAGAGTTTCCTGCCCCGTAGTGGCGAGCAGTTCGCCAATATCAACGGCAGCAATAACGCTCTCGACCCGAACACATACACGAACGTGGAAGCAGGCGTTAAATGGGATTTCTCCTCAAATCTCAGCTTCACTGCTGCGGTGTTTGAGATCGAGCAGAGTTCTCCGCAGGTTGCCGACAATGATCCGTCCACGCTTGACGTGATAGACTCCGAGACGACGGGCTTTGAAGCTCAGTTGCAGGGTCAGCTTACCGACCAGTGGTTCGTGTCCGCTGGCTACAGCCGACTAAATGGTGAAATCGTCAATCGCAATGGAGCAACGGGCCTGCGTCCGCGGGAGTTGCCCGAAAACATGTTCTCGATCTGGTCCGGCTTTCAGCTCAACGACCAGTTCGGCTTTGGCGCTGGATTGACCTATCAGGATGAGAGTTTCATCAACAATTCGAACTCGGCGGTTCTGCCGGCATTTACACGTGTAGACGCCGCTGTTTTCTACGACGTGTCGGATAATTTCCGCGTGCAGTTGAACGTCGAGAACTTGACAGATGAGCTCTATTTCCCGACCTCGCACAGCACGCACCAGGCAACTGTTGGGGCTCCGCTGAACGCACGCCTCACGATTAGCGGTCAGTTCTGATTTTGGAAGTTGGTTCGTTACGAGCTGAAAAATGAGGAAGCCGGGGCGGCGCGCCCCGGCTTTTTCGATTCAGGAACGGGCTTGAAGACTATTCGACTTCCGGCCTGACAATGTCATCGCCCAGATTGGCCATGACATCGCGGGCATCGAAGGCGCGCGGATGGTCGGGTTTGTCGCCGTGGCCGAGAACGATTTCTGCACTGGCCTCGTATCGAGTGCTTTCACGCGGCGGGATGTCATCCCAGAAGGGGTCATACATGCCTCGCCAGCCCCATCGGGGGTGGAAATAGGCATAATGAACGCCGAATGCGTCGTAGCGGCGACGTCGATCTCGGTAGCGAGTCTCGGAATCAACCGCTCGCTCGACCAATTGAAAATAATCATAGCCGTTCTCAACCGTGAGCTCCGCGCTGCGATAGAGCAGATATAGTTCAACCGTGTCGCGGTCCGTCAGGGCATTGCCGCCAAAGGAGACGCGGAACCGGTTCTGTTCGATGCGGGTTTCTTCGAACCCCCAGCGTTCGCCCGTCGCGGACTGATAGGGCGTTGGAACTGCCGCACAGGCGCCAAGAGTAGCCGCTGCTGCCAGCGTCAGGAGAAAGCGTTTCATTGGAAACTCCACCGGTCTTCGTCCTCGCAAATCAAAGTATGACCCGAGTTGCGCGCGAGGAAAGGAGAAATTCCAAAAAAAGAGTGCTTCCCATCGCCGCGAGGGCCTAGTTTAACCGAAGCTCGATGTCCGCGCTGGACCATTCCGCCGGGCCAATCAGGCCGCGATGAGCGATGCGTACCGTATGGATCACCGCGTGGATCTCCTGTCGCCAGAAACTCAGGAAGCGCAATAGTCGCGGGTAGCGTGGCGCCATGTCATTGGTCTGCCACAGAAAGCTCTGGAGCAGGCTGGGATGGTCCGGCAGGTAATACAGGATCTCCGCCGTCGTGAGCCGTTTTCCGTTCAGCTGGGACGTAAAGTCCCGATCAATCTCCATCATCTTGGCCTCCTTTCGCTAAGCGTGGAGCTCTTCAAGATTATGAGAAATTGCTGAACGGAATCTGACCGGTGCGTTTACCGCAAATCCATTTCCAGGATTGTGGTTGTGGGGCGTTCTTGATCCGGATCGCTGCCGTCCTCCGGGAATAGCGGCCAGGCACCATTGGCTACCAACCAGGCCCGGCCGTCGGCCAGGTCGACCAGCGTCGGCTCGGTGCCCGGACTCATGTCCGGGTGTCCGCGCAGCAGAACCTCGACATTCTCGACAGCCGTGCCCTCGTCATTCAGGTCGATCGCCATCATCTGGTGCGGACGGGCACCGTTGCGTACGGCGACCAGACGCCCGTCGCGTGTGTTGAGCAGGCCGTCGATACCAATCAGCGAGACATCATTCGGACGAACCAGCGTCACGGACTGGTCTCCCAGATCAACGCGCCAGATGCCCATGGAATAGTCCGCCACATAGAGTGCGCCACGGGCCAGCGCGACACCCTGCAGGTTCACAAAACGCGGATCCTCGGCCAGGACTTCCAGCTGCCCGGACACGCTGTCGAGGACATAGACGCGCGGGGCACGGCTGTCAGAGACATATACGATCCCGTCGCGAACGACGAAGTCGGCCATCTGCTGGGCGCCTTCGATTTCATAACGGCGATAAAGATCGCCGGTCATCAGGTCGAAGGCGAACAGCGCGGTGCCTTCTTCCTCGCCCTCTTCCATCGGGGTTTGCGGAACCACACCGGATGCGGCCCACACGAGGCGGTTACGGTCATCCACAGCAACGCCAAACACGGACCAAAGCCCGTCATCACGGTCAGCGAAGACGATCGGTTCATCGCGGGCGAACGGTTCCAGCAGGATGATCTGACGCTGGGCCACGGAGGACAGGAAAAGACGGTCCGTCTCGATGTCCATGGCCACGCCCTCAATCAGCGCATCCGGCAAGTCGACCACGGCAAAACGCTCGGCCTGGCCAGTCGCGGCGGCATTGGCTTCCAGCGAAGCGATGATCGCATCATACCTTGCTGTGTCGGCCTCGCGCAGCATGGCCTCAGCTCGGGAGGGGTCATAGGTCAGACCGGCGGCAACCATCGCATCGAGTGCTTCGAAGGCGTCATTCGCGTTACCCCCCCGGTTTGCGACCGCAAAAAGTCCTCCCAGGGCTGCTGGATGAGCCGGTTTCAGCGCCAGCACCGCTTCCAGCGCGCGCTTTGCGGCTTCTAGATCTCCTTGTCCGAAATAGGATTGCGCCAGGCCGAACAGTTCGGTTGAGACTGTTTGTGGTGTTGGTGCTTCCGTTTCCTGCGCCATGGCCGGTGCCGAAAGACCCAATGAAACCGCAAGGGCAAGAATTTGATTTCGCACAGCTATTACTCCCCGAAAGCGCAACCCCGATTGCGCTTGACGGGGGCAGCTTACCAAATGAGACGCCCTGATCCAAAGCTCCGCATCATGACGATGTTGTCATCGTGTCAGCGTGCCGTCGATGACATAGGCGAGGACGTCTGCGACCTGTTCAGGCTTTGTGCAGGTGGCCAGCGCTGCAGCGTCCACCTCCTTCATCGGATGGGTCAGGCTGTCATCGCGCAGGGTAATGAGGGGCGTGCCGATCGCGGCGGTGTAACCCGCATCGAAAGCGGCATTCCACTGGCGATATTTCTCGCCGAAGCGCACGACGACCACGTCCGCCCGATCCAGCAGGGTGCGGGTCCGGATGGCGTTCAGCTTGGCGCCCTTGTGGTCGCGCCAGAAGGGCTTGTCTTCCTCGCCCATGATCACGGCGCCGCAATCATCACTGTCCTCGTGCACCGTGACCGGGCCGACAAAGTCGACCGGCAGGTTCATGGTCTTGACGGCGCCGACAATGCGCTCGCGCCAGTCGGTATGGATCTCGCCCGACAGATAGACTGTCCAGATTGCTTCACTCATCCTGTGTCTCCCCCGGAGTTTGTTATCGTCAGGTGGATTTCGCCCTCGTCCTCGACCGGGCCGGTCATGATCACGTGGTTGTCGCTTTCACGCCATTCAATGATCAGCTCCCCGCCGTCCGCCATGATAGAGGCCTTGCGTTCAGCGAGGCCGCGGCGGTGTGCAGCGACCAGGGTCGCGCATGCGGCGGTGCCACACGCCGCGGTTATGCCTACACCGCGTTCCCATACTCGAAGCCGGATATGCGAACGGTCATAGATCTGGGCGAAACTGGCATTGACCTTTTCCGGGAAGATCGGATCCAGCTCGACTTCCGGACCCAGCCGGTCGACCGGGAACGTCTCGACATCGCGAATGAAGAAGACAGCGTGCGGATTGCCCATATTCACGGCGCCCGGTCGTTCTATGGCGATACCGTCCGCCTCAAAGCTGACACCCATCTCCACGGTGTCCAACTCCCGGGCAAGCGGGATGTTCTGCCAGCCGAGTCGTGGCTGGCCCATGTCGACGCTGACCTGCATCTCGCCGGCATTGCGGGCAAACAGCAACCCGCCTGCCGTCGCGATTGCGACCGTATCGGCCCCGCTTTCCTGCAACAGAACCCAGCCTGCGGCGCGGGTCCCATTGCCACAGGCGCCGACCTGGTCTCCATCCGCGTTCCAGATGCGCATGAAGGCATCGCCGGTATCGCTGTCCTCCAGCGCCAGCAACTGGTCGAACGCGTGCTGCTGTGCCCATCGGCGCACAGTTTCCGGGCCGATCTCCAGGAAACCGGCCTGGCCCCGGGCATCGATCAGGATGAAGCGATTGCCCGCGCCGTTCATTTTTCTCGCAATCATGTGCTTCGCATACCGCCGAGGCCGCTTTACGTCCAGCACCGGTCTGGTCTTAACTGCGTCGGGAACTTTTCTAGGGGAGCTCGAGATGTCGAGACGTATCGCGACTTGGTCAGCGGCGATCAGCGCGCTGACGATTGCAGCCTGCAGCCCGTCACAGCCAGGAGACCAGGAAACAGTGGCCAGCGACACTGAAACCGAAAACACCGGGCGCCAGATCGTCCAGATCGATCCCAGCAATGACCCGCGGGTCTGGCTGGAAGAGGTCGAGGGCGAGGATGCCATGGTCTGGGTCGAAGGCCAGAATGAACGCACTTATGAACGCCTCCAGGGTGATGCGCTCTACCAGGAGCTCTTCGATGAGGCGCTCTCGATCTATGAGAGCAATGACCGTATTCCTTACGGCTCTTTTTATGCCGGTTATGTCTGGAATTTCTGGCAGGACGCCGAGAATACGCATGGCCTCTGGCGTCGTACCTCGCTGGAAAGCTATCTCTCTGACAGCCCGGACTGGGATGTAATCCTGGACCTGGATGCCCTGTCCGAAGCGGAAGGCCGTAACTGGGTCTGGCGGGGATCCAACTGCCTGACTCCGGATTATGACCGCTGTATCCTGACGCTGTCGGACGGTGGTTCCGATGCCGCGGTTCGCCGCGAATTCCTGATCTCCGAACGCGCCTTTGTCGAGGACGGTTTCATTACGCCGGAATCCAAGGGCGGTATCGACTGGATCGACGAGAACACGGTGATGATCGGTCTCGCCATCGGCGAGGAAGACAGCACGGATTCCGGTTATGCCAGTGTCGCCTATCGCTGGGAACGCGGCACGCCGTATGAAAGTGCCACCGAGATCATTCGCGGGGATCGCACGGACGTCGCCATGTGGGGCTTCCGCATGGAAGACAGCGACGGCACCGCCTACATGATGATGAGCCAGGCCGTCACCTTCTATGACACGGTGTACTGGCATCTGCCCGATGGCGGCGAGCCGATGCAGATGCCTCTGCCGGCCAAGTCGTCCCTGCGGGCCCTTTACCAGGACCAGCTGGTCTTCACGGTCGAGGAAGACTGGACCCCGGTCGAGGGTGGCACGACCTATGCCCAGGGCTCGGTGCTGTCCTTCTCCATGTCGGAATTCGCGGCCTATGGTGAACTGCCCCAGATCTTCACCGTCTACATGCCGCGAGAGCGCCAGTCGGTGGGCTCGATCCAGTCGACCCGCTCTGCCCTGCTCATGGCGATCGACGAGAATGTCGTCGGCGGTATCGAGGCGTTCAGCTTTGCGGGTGACGAATGGACCTCCGAATCCGTTCCGGTCCCGGAAAACCTGACCTTGTCGATCAGCTCTGCGGACAGCGGCGAGGATATCTTCTTCTTCAATGCCGAGGGCTTCCTGACGCCGGACACGCTCTACATGGGCAATGTCGCCGACATGACCGTTAACCCGATCAAGTCGATCCCGGAGCGTTTCAATGCCGAGGGCCTGATCGTGGAGCAGCTGGAGTCCACGTCTGCGGACGGCACGCGCATCCCGTACTTCGTGGTCCGCCACGAAGATACGGTGATGGATGGGTCCACGCCGACACTGCTCTATGCCTATGGCGGTTTCGAGGTTTCCATCCGTCCAAGCTATTCCGGTTCGCGTGGCCGTCTGTGGCTGGAGCGCGGCGGCGCCTATGTGGTGGCCAATATCCGCGGCGGTGGCGAGTTTGGCCCGTCCTGGCACCAGGCCGGTCTCAAGATGGACCGTCAGCGCATCTATGATGACCTCATCTCGGTCGCCGAGGACATGCATACGCGGGGTCTGACCAGCCCGCGCCGCACCGCCGTTTATGGCGGTTCCAATGGCGGCCTGCTGACCGGTGTCATGTATACCCAGCGTCCGGACCTGTGGAATGCCGTGGTTTCCGCGGTTCCGCTGCTGGACATGCTGCGTTTCCACACCTTGCTGGCCGGGGCGTCCTGGATGGGCGAATACGGCAACCCGGAAGATCCGGATGAGGGCAGTTTCCTGCGCTCGATCTCGCCCTACCACAATGTGGATGCGAACGGCGATTATCCGGAAATCTACATCTACACCTCAACCAAGGATGACCGCGTCCATCCGGGCCATGCCCGCAAGATGGCGCACCTCCTGGAAGAGCTTGGCCATGAGTATCTCTATTACGAGAACACCGAGGGCGGTCATGCCGCCGCAGCGGACCTCTCCGAGTATGCCCGCCGCGACGCTATGCTCTACACCTTCCTGATGCAGAACCTCATGGGTGAAGACGAATAGGAGCCATGTTGCTCCACAGGAAAACCCCCGGCAGCGATGCCGGGGGTTTTTTATTGCCCCTCATCGCCCCTTCGGGGCACTTCTCCCCTCGGGGGAGAAGGATGGTGATGTTGGGTTGTCCCTCTCCCCATGGGGAGAGGTCGAGCTAAGCGAGGGTGAGGGGCGTGAGCGAAGGGAACAAAGAAAACCCCCGGGATTGCTCCCGGGGTTTCATCAAAGACAGGTCAGCGCAGAATTACCGGGCGCCGCTGTATACAAACGCCTCGTCGACCTGGATGTCCTCGGTCTGCTGGCGCCAGAGGATGGAGGCGATTTTCCATTCGCCCTCGATCTTGAACAGGGTGATGAAATTGACCCCGATCAGGAAGACCTCGCCGGTTCGGCCATTGGTGCCTTCATAGGATGAGCGTGCCACGGCGATCTCGCCCCAGATGTCGATATCGGTGCGGGTCGCGGTTTCGTCGAAACCGTTCTCGACCAGCCATTCGCCCGAGCGTTCGATGTAACCTTCAACACCGAACACCATGCCGCGTCCCTGGCCGTCAGGTCCGGCACCAACCGCGCCCATGGATGCGTTTTCGACAAACAGCGAGCGCATGCGATCAAAATCGCGCGCCTCACCGACCGGACCGGAAATGACGTCGTAGAGTGCATTGATGGTGGTCTCGATATCGGAACGATCATCGGCAAAGGCCGGAGCAGCCACGAGGCTGGCCAGCGTTGCTGCAGCAACAGCAAGTGTCTTGAGTATTTTCATGAATCCCCTCCAGAAGATGTGCCTACAGGCTCCACCATCTGGCCGGAGATTGGCAAGTTACGGGTTTGACAGGCTCTAGCTCGCCAGCTGTTGCAGCATCGTCTGGATGTTCACCAGCTTGGGGCGGGCTTCCGGGGTCTGGGCTTCTTTCAGGCCCATTTCCGATTTGATCTGGCGCAGGGCGCGGGCCTGGGCGTCAGTGCGGCACTGGCCGGCGGGCAGGGCACCTGCGGTGGCGAGTTTCAAAAGGCCCTCGGCCTTGTCCAGCGCGGGGCGCGGGCCGGCTTCCACGGCGTTGAGGATCTTGGTGTCATCGATGATCTTCAAGCCCATCTGGTCGATCATGCCGGAGAGGTCGGCCTTGTCGGCTTCATTGAACTTGCTGCGCAGGATACGGGTCTGGTGCGAGGTCAGAAGCGACATGCGTTCCAGAGGCTTGCCGTCGCCGCGCACAAAATACTGGTCAGTCTGGTTTGACCCTAGCGCGGTGCGGACATATCCGGCGAGTTTCGCCTTGTTGGCATCGCCAACGATGTTTTCTTCCAGCTGCAGGAGCCGGTCCAGCTCTTCACTGGCGTCGTTGGAGAAGCGCAGGAGCTCGTCGATCGTCTCCGGCTGCAAGAGGCGGGCGGAGCGGGCGGTAAAGGCCTTGCTCATCTGGTCCAGCGGCAGGTCCTGGCCCGCACAGGTCACCAGTTTCTGTGCCAGTTCACGCGCCAGGCGAACTTCCTCGCGCACACTTTTGGGGCGTAGGCGTTTGGGCTTTTCCAGTTCCTTGAGCAGGCGTTGACCGATGTATGTGCGACACTCGTCGAGTTCACCCGCAGAGATGCGTTTGGCCATACGGCGCGCGCCGCTGGGGGCCATGTTCATCGCGTCGGCGTGCGGGTCGCCGTCATAAAGACAGATCAGCCGCTCAATCGTCTCGCCCAGATCATTACACTTGCCCAGAAGCGCCTCGCCCCCGGCTTCAAACCCGATGACGTCGGCCAGATACCCGTCCACTTCGGCGCGGGCAAATTCACGGGCCTTTTCGTCCTCCGGCAATTGTTCAGACATGTCGAGCAGAGCGTCGAGCTTGTCCCCATAGCTGCGCTTGCCCATGAGCGCGTCGGCCATGGCGCCGCGCAGCGTATAGGCGCGACTGTCCTTGGCGTGGATATCGGCCGCTACTTCCGCAAAATCCTTGCCCTTGGGATAGGTCGGAATGCGACCGTCGCGCTGGTCCTTGTAGATGCGTTTCAGACCGCGCTGGACCAGGTCATTGAGCTGTTTGACGAACGTCTGGACATCCGCATCGCTGTCCTGGGCGCTGGCCACGGCGATCTTTTGTACGGCGTGCTGAAGTTCGGTGCCGGAGGCCTCCAGCGTTTCCACCAGGTCCGGCCGGTGCAACAATTCCATCGGAACGGCCTTATTGCGCTCGAACCAGCCGGTCAGGGAGCGGCGGATGGTTTCGCGGGCGTGTGGCTTGGCGAGATCATCCGGCGTCAGGCAGGGAAGGGTGGCTTCCCGGTCATTATCGGTCTCGATCTGGTAGCGGTCATGGCCGCCCTCGAAAATCGGTACCGAACGGAACTTGCGTTCGCCGTCGTCGAAATTTTCCTTAGTGACCAGGACTGAGCCGTCCTTGAACTCGCGCAACAGGGCGTGCGCCTTGCGAATGGCATCGTCGCGAACCGGAAGCGCGTCATGCAATGCCCAGCCCGCATTGCGGTTCTTCTTCAGGAAGATTTCGAAGTGAAGCTCTTTGCTCATGGTCCTGCCCCTTGTGCATTAACCATCGCAGATTTGGTTTAAGACGGAGTGAACCTGGGGTTTTGCCGCGTTTGCCGCTTGGCGTGTTGCGCCGGACGCGTCTATGCTTTCAGGCGAAGACCACGACAGCTGCGCACATGCGCGAACTGCGGAGACGGTATGGCTACCATCGCGCTCGTCGATGACGACGAGAATATCATCACCTCGGTGTCCATCTTCCTGGAAGACCAGGGCTATAATGTTCGAACCTATAATGATGGCGCGTCGGCCCTGACCGCCCTGGCCGATGATCCGCCGGATTTGGGTATCTTCGATATCAAGATGCCGCGCATGGACGGTCTGGAATTGCTGCGCCGTTTGCGCCAGTCCTCCAACCTGCCGGTGATCTTCCTGACCTCCAAGGATGACGAGTTCGACGAGGCGCTCGGTCTCAATCTCGGCGCCGATGACTATATCGCCAAACCCTTCTCCCAGCGCCTGTTGGGTGAGCGGGTGAAGGCGGTGTTGCGTCGTGCACGCTCGTCCAACGAGCCTATCACGCCGAACAATGTGCTCGAACCGGGCGACAGCAAGCCGCTGGAACGGGGCAAGCTGCTGCTCGACCCGAACCGACACGCCTGTTCCTGGGAAGGCGAACCTGTTCGCCTGACGGTCACAGAATTCCTGATTCTGCAGGCCCTGGCCACGCGTCCGGGTTATGTCAAAAGCCGTGATAACCTGATGGACGCGGCCTATGACGACCAGGTCTATGTCGATGACCGTACCATCGACAGCCATATCAAGCGCATCCGCAAGAAATTCCGGGAAGTCGACAAGTCGTTCGACTCGATCGAGACGCTCTATGGCGTTGGATACAGATACAAAGAGGACTAGCGCCTCTCCGTCTCAGCTCAAGCAATTGGGTCGAGCCCTGGTCCAATGGATTCAGGGCGCGGGCCCGTCTGCATCCTCGCGTCTGGCGCAACTGATCCTCATCGCCAATCTCCTGGCGCTGGGTGTGCTGATCTTCGGCATGCTGGCGCTGACGGAGACCCGTCGTGGTCTGGTCAATGCAAAGCTCGATTCCCTGACTGCTCAGGGCGAGTTGATCGCCAACGTGCTGGCAGAGGGGGCCGCTGTTGGTATTCCCACTCCGGCGCTGAACAATGCCGATGCGCGCGCACTATTGCGCCAGCTCTATGTGCCCGAAGAATCGCGCGTTTTGTTGTTCGATAAATCGGGTGAGACGATTGCCGACAGTCACTTGCTGGCAGATGTGTTTGAAACCCAGATGTTGCCGCCACCGGAGGGCGAAACCCCGGACCTGGCAGCTGCAGCGCGAGACTTGCCGACACGTATTCTCGACGGTTTCTCGTCCATTCTTTCCTCGCCGGAAGAGCGTGCTGCGCTCGACCGGAACCTGCAGGAGGAAGTGCGCCAGGTAATCGCCGGGGAACGAATTGCCGGTGTGCGTCGCGACGCGGAAGGTCGCCGCGTGGTGTCCGTTTCCATCCCCATTCAGCCGGTGCGGGCGGTGATCGGTGTGGTCACAATGGAGTCCTATGACCTCGACAGCCTGATCGAAGCAGAACGTCGCGCGCTGCTGCCCTTCATGCTGATCGCCATTCTGGTGACGGCAATGTCCTCACTGGCGCTCACTGTCTTCATCGCCCGGCCCATCCGCCGTCTGGCGCGAGCTGCTGACGAGGCACGGCGCGCGGGGGGGCGCCGAGTGAGCATGCCGGATCTACGCTCCCGCAGGGACGAGATCGGCGAGCTGGGCGTTTCGCTCTCTGAAATGACCGAGGCGCTGTATGACCGTCTCGATGCGATTGAGCGATTTGCGGCGGATGTCGCTCACGAGCTGAAAAATCCGCTTACCTCGATCCGGTCGGCCGCGGAAATCCTGCCCCGGGCCAAGGATGATGAGCGCCGGGAGCGCCTGCTCGCAGTGATCGCCAATGATGTCAGCAGGCTCGATCGCCTGATTACGGATATTTCCCGGGCCTCCCGCGTGGATGCGGAGCTGGCGCGTGAAGATGTCGAGCCGTTTGATCTGTGTGGCCTGCTGAGCGAACTGGCGGATACCTATAACGAGGCCGATGGCCGTGAGGTCGAGCTGGTCTTCACCAATGAAGTTCGCAATGGCCTGGTCATGGGACGCGAAGTGCCGCTGGGGCAGGTTTTTCGCAATCTGATCGACAATGGGCTGACCTTTTCTCCACAAGGCGGCAGGATCGAGATCTTCGCTCGGCGCGGACATCGTCATGGCAAGGCCAGTCTGGTGATCACGGTCGAGGATGAAGGTCCGGGCATTCCCGAGGAAAACCTCGAGACCATTTTTGAGCGTTTTTATACTGAGCGCCCCAGGGGTGCGGCATTTGGATCCCATTCCGGACTGGGCCTGGCGATCTCCCGGCAGATCGTGAAAGCGCATGGCGGTCAGATTTATGCTGTAAATAGAACAGGTTCCGAGGGACAGGTTTTGGGGGCACGTTTCACCGTCGACCTGCCCGCAGCGCCCGCGACCTGATGTTTCGCATGACAAGATTGCAAAAAGGCGCTTCCCCGGCGGGCCAATGCGCGTTTAGATGATTCACATGATTGGACTTGTCATTGTCAGCCATGGCCGTTTGGCCGATGAACTGGTCGCCGCGACGGAACATGTTGTGGGGCCAATGGATGCGCTCTTGGCCGTTTGCATTGGACCGGACGATGACATGGAGCGCCGTCGCGCTGATATTCGTGATTCAATCGCGGATGCCGACCGCGGAGAGGGTGTTCTGGTTCTCACAGACATGTTCGGTGGAACCCCGTCCAACCTGGCTATTTCATTGCTTGATCCAGGCAAGGTGGAAGTCATCGCCGGGGTGAACCTGCCAATGCTGATCAAGCTGGCCGAGGCGCGTTCCCGCGCCGATCTCGACAGTCTTGCCCGTATGGGTGTTGAAGCCGGCAAACGCTATATCGCCATTGCATCCTCTGTCCTGGAAGGGGCTGGCAAGTGAGTGTGATTGAACGTCGCGTTACCATCTGCAATGCGCGCGGCCTGCACGCGCGCGCAGCCGCCAAATTTGTTGAAACCGCGCAGCGTTTTGACGCCGTTGTTCATGTCACGCGTGAAGGCGAGACAGTGCCGGCGGATTCGATCATGGAATTGCTGATGCTGGCCGCCAGCAAGGGCGCGGAGATCGCCATCGCGTCCGAAGGTGCTCAGGCCGCGGACGTGTCCGAGGCGCTGGTTGAGCTGGTCGAGGCCGGGTTCCACGAGTCCGAATAGCTCCGCGTACATGACGCAAAGCAAAAGGGCTGCGAGTGATCTCGCAGCCCTTTGTTCTTAAAGCGAAGGTCCGGCCTATTCGGCAGGGCGCGGTTCCACCTCGACCTCGGGTGCACCCGGAGCAAAATCGCTCTCCATGGCATTCTCGGTCATCGGGTCATTGCCATCATCCATCACCGGGTCATCAACCGGTGCCGGCATGTCGGGAGCTGGCGCATCCTCCACGGTGGCTGCTTCTGCGGCAGGCGTGGCGTCCGGAGCGTCGATGGCGTCTGCAGCTGCGAGAATGTCCTGCAACTGAGCGTCGACAGCGTCAGTCGCTTCCTCGACCTGCTCGAGCTGGGCATGGACCGCGTCGGTCATGCTCGTTTCCGGGACGTCGTCCTCGGCAGCGGGTTCAGCAGGCGTTTCCGCCGGAGCTGCCTCGACGTCTTCCATGGTGCGTTCGGCCTGAGCCTCCACAGCGGCCGGCATCGGCGGCGGCGGTGGGACAGGCATGGTGCTTTCGTCTTCCAGGTCGATCTCGGCGCTGTCGTCGGAGCCGAGATCGTCTTGTTCGCTGGCGTTCAGAGCAGCGGCTTCAGCGACTGCTTCCATGCTTGGAAGGTCATCCTCGATGGTATCTTCGGTTTCCTGGGTGACAGCCTCGCCTACAACCGGTGCGTCATCTTCTGCAGGCTCAGCAGCCTGGCCAGCATCCTCTGCGGCTGCCTCCAGGGTTTCCGTGTCGGAGACTTCTGGTGCGGCGGTGGATTCCGCGTCCTCGGAGAGCAGGTTTTCTGCTTCCGCCGTGACAGCGTCTGAAGGCGTCTCTACCACGATTTCAACCGTGGCGGCGGAAACGTCTTCAACCGGGGCGTCGGCAACGTCCTCGCTCGCTTCTACTGCGGGCAGAGCGCTCTCAGTCTCAGCTTCAAGGGCCTCTGCAGCCTCGGATGCAGCCGTCTCGGTGCTTGCCGGGGCGGTCGCCTCTTCGACCATTGTCTCAGCGGGGTCGCTGGCTTCGAGAGCATCAGTTTCGACGATGGCGGTCTCGGCGGCGGCCGGTGCATCCTGTGTTGCGAGCACGGTTGCAGCGGCGGCAGTTGCGACAGCAGCTGTCGCCGGCATGTCGGCACTGCGCACTTCTTCCTGAGGCGGATTGCGCATGACGTGTTCGGCAAGGCGTTCGACGCGGGCATTCAGGCGTCCGCTATCGCGGATGCGGTTGACCAAACCGCCAGCCAGATAGAGCGCGAGACCACCAGCCAGAATGATCAGGCTGGTTTCAGCTGCACCAAACATGGCACCGGCGATCAGTGAGAAAGCGGCGAAAGCCGGGATGTACAGGAGGCGCCAGGACCGAGATGAGAAAGCGAGAATTGCCAGCAGGGCCGAAACGGCGAACACGCTGAGCGCGGTAAGCTGGTCCATGGCGATGAAGCCTAGACCGGCAATGGCGTCGGCAATACCGGTCGGTAATGCTGTTTCAAGCCGCCAGTCGGCCAGGCCCGGCACGCGTGCCAGGATTTCGTCATAGACCGAAAACGCAGGAATTCCGGCCATCATGCCGGCGTTTACCTCAGTCAGGAACACATGGAGGGTCGGCCAGATGGCGACAGTAGCCGTGAGGACCATGGCCATGATGGACAGCCACCAGTTAAAGGAGCGGGTGACACCCGAGCGCGCCAGGATCGCCGTGGCGTCCGGAGCGGCCCGCATCCACACACCGCGTGAATGATTGACAATGGCGACAGGGCGGGAGCGCCGGTTTGGTCCGGACTGGACACGGACAATCGTCGCGCTGTCACCCGGCGCAAAGGCGTTGGATTGCTCGATGAGTTTTACGTCGTGTTCCAGCCCATCGGGATCGGTGACCCGGCCAGTGCTGGCATCAGACGAAGAAACTTGACCCGAGACTGTAAAAAAATCGATCCGGCGCGAGCCGTAAGATTGCCCCGCATGGGCGGTCGGCAGCAAAGACATAAGTACGAACACCTCACCTGTCGGAATACCGCCACACAGTGTCACGGCCCGATTGCATCCCCATCCCCCCGTATCATACAAGCTGGGGTATGCATTTTGGAACAGCTTAAGGGCTCTTTAATCAAATTATCAAGTCTGTTGCGGGGTTACGGTTAATGTCCGCAACGTCTTGTTTTGAAGGGCAACCAGATGACCATGCGTCTCATTTCTCTCATTATGGTTTGCGTCCTGGCGTCTTGCGCCGGTATTCCGCAGCTTCGGCAGGACAGTCAGCAGGGACCGTTTCGGCCGCGCGACATCTATCCGACGACGCCAAATGTCGAGCGCCTGATCGGCCCGGAGGATTGTCGTGGTTCCACCCTAGCGGCAGTACAGGCCGAATTGCCGAGCTATCCCGGGCGAGCTTATCAGAATGGCCGTCAGGGTTGGGTTGTGGTTCGTTTTGACGTCAATACGGACGGGAGTGTTGCCCGCACGCGCATTGCGCGATCTGTTCCCGACGGTGTCTTTGACCGGGCGTCGCGCCGAGCGGTGTCCAGCTGGGTGTTTCGTCCGCTCGAGGGCGAACAGATCCTGGAAAACTGTGTAGTTATGTTCGAGTTTCGCGCCGGCGAGGTCCGCATTCGCTGATCGGCGTTAACCTTTCGATAATACTTTCCACAGGTTCGTGCAGGCTTGGTTGCAAGATTCAACGCTTTGAATCAACACATTGAGCTGACTCTGCTTTTTCCACGCTTTGTTCACGGAAAACTCGGGTTTCTGCCCGGAAACCTGCTTGTCCGTACATAACTTATTTAGTTTTTCAGCGGTGCGAGCATCGCGCCGCTGTTAGCCCGTCGTTATCATGGCGATTCGTTGGGGGCTCTCATCACGGGGTGAGCCCGCTAACAAGGGCGACAAAATATGATCGGACAGATTCTCCAGGCTGCGCCAGTAATGGTCACGTTTGGATCCATGGCCTTTGCACTGGTGGTGGGGGTATGGGCTTTCAGAAAGACTGCAGGCGCGCGAGCGACCCACGCCATCTGGCGAAGGAGAACCGCTGAGCTTGAAGATCGGGTTGCGCGCGCTGACAGCGTTTTTGGCGCGCATCCGGGCTTGGTCGTCGTTTGGGACGAGCCGCCGTTTGATGAGGATGATACCGGCTGGGGACAGCCCAAGATATTCGGGTCCTCCGTCGCGCTGGCATCCTTGCTGCGTTTCGCTGAGGCTACAGATGGTCCGGACCCGGCTTCCATCCTGATGGAAGGCCTGGCGGATTACGAGGCTCGATCTTCGTCCGGTGAAGAGACGACTCTGCGCCGCCGCTTCCAGGATCTGATGCAGCAGGGACGCCCGTTCTCGCTGACGATCATCGGCCCGAGTGGCCGTTTTCTGGAAGTGGATGGACGCGCGGCCGGAACCCAGCTCGTTGTCTGGTTGTCGGATTCTACAATCCGTGGTCTCGAGGAGTCGGGTGCCCGTGGACGCATCGAGGAAGCGCGCCGCGTGGTCTCCAAGGACCCGGTCGCATTCCTGGACATGCTGGGACGTGCGCCGTTCCCGGCCTGGCGTATCAATGCCTCCGGCCGTATCGAGTGGGCCAACCCGATTTATGTGAAGGCTGTCGATGGTGAAGTGCTGGACAATGTCCTGCAGGACCAGACCTATCTCGACGCCGGCATGAGGGAACAGACGATACGTGCAATCGAGAGCAGTGCTCCCGTCAGCGAGACACGGATTGTTGTTGTGAACGGTCGTCGTCGCGCCATGGAGTTCCTGATCTTCCCGGTATCCGGCGGCGCGGCTGGTATTGCGATCGACCAGACCGCGTCGGAGGAGGCCAAGGCAGACCTCAAACGATTCCGCCGGGCCCACGATGAAACCCTCAACCACATGGCCGAGGCCGTCGTGGTGTTTGATCGTTCCAAGCGGATGAGTTTTCACAACACGGCCTTTACCAGGCTGTTTAAGCTGGATGATGCCTGGCTCACCGAACGCCCTGGGCATTCCCAGATGCTGGACCGCATGCGTGAGAAGCGCTTGCTGCCGGAGCAGGCGGACTATGCCGCTTGGAAGGCAGATGAGCTGGCGCGTTATGATGACAGTCCGAATGATGAAAGCCCGGATGAACTGTGGCCGTTACCTGATGGGCGCACCCTGCGGGTCGCCCGTCAGCGTCACCCGCTGGGTGGTGTCATGCTCATCTTTGAGGACAAGACTGACGAACTGGCGCTCAAGGCCCGTTACAACACGCTGATCAATGTCCAGCGTGCTACGCTGGACAAGCTGCACGAGGCTGTGGCCGTGTTCGGTGCGAATGGCCGTCTGCAGTTGAATAATAACGCCTTCGAGGAGCTCTGGGGTTTCCGGACTGGCGAGCTGGAGGGCGAACCGTCTTTTGATGACGTCGCGGAAACCTGCGCCGCCCTGTTCGCCGATGATCGTGTATGGACGGATATCAAGGGCCGTGTAACTGATCCGAGCCCGCAGGCGCGCAAACAGGTCACCGGCGAGATGCGTCGTTCCGACGATCGTGTCCTGACCTATCTCACCAGACCCCTGCCGGACGGTGCGACGCTGATCTGCTGGGACGATGTCACCGACAGCCGCCGCATCGAAGAGGCCCTGCGCGAACGGGCTGAGGCACTTGAGGCTTCCGAGCGCATCAAGACCGAGTTTGTCGAGCATGTGAGTTACCAGTTGCGCACGCCGCTGACGACGATCGGTGGATATGCCGACATGCTGGCGCACGGGTTTGCCGGCGAGCTGACCGACCGTCAAAAAGAGCCGATGTCAGCGATCCAGTCTGCTTCCACACATCTGGCCAAGTTGATCGACGACATTCTCGATGTGGCCGCGATCGATGCCGGCAAGCTGGAACTGGATCTCGGTGATGTCGCCATTGCCGATGTTGTTGGTGAGGCTGCGGAACTCGTTGCGGCCAAGGCGGATCATGAATCCATCAAGCTGGAGGTAAAGGTCGATGACGATTCAGGTCTGCTGCGTGCTGACCGCAATCGTCTGAAACAGGTCTCCATGAACCTGCTCTCCAACGCCCTGCGCCATGTCGAGCCCGGGGGGCATGTTGAAATCGGCGCCCGGCGCGCCGACGAGCAGATCACACTTTGGGTCAAGGATGATGGCGAGGGTATCGCGCCGGAACAACAGGCAAGGGTGTTCGATCGCTTTTCCCGAGGCGAGCGTGGCGGGGCCGGCCTGGGTCTGGCACTGGTCAAGGAAATCGCCCAGCTGCATGGCGGTTGGGTAGAGCTGGTTTCCGAGCCAGGCAAAGGCACGGAAGTTTCGTGTCACCTGCCGCTGGAACCGCGTGGCAGGGGAGTGCCGCCCGAGCTGGCTCTGATGGGATCAACCACGGCCAAGCTCAGCGAGACGGTCTGAGCCCGCTCGACTTCGACAGCACACGATAAAGGGCCCGGTGAGTAATCATCGGGCCCCTTGTTTCGGGTCTACCTAGCCCTGGTGTTCCGGGATACGTACGATCAGGCCGTCCAGCGCGTCGGATACCTTGATCTGGCAAGACAGGCGGGAATTGTCCTGAACACCCTCGGCAAAATCGAGCATGGAATCTTCCATCGCCTCGCGCGCGCCGGTCTTCTCGGTCCAGGCCGCGTCCACATAGACGTGGCAGGTTGCGCAGGCGCAGGCGCCGCCGCAATCAGCATCAATACCCGGGACCATGTTGCGCACAGCGCCTTCCATGACCGTCAGGCCCTTGTCTACGTCGAGCGTATGCTCATTGCCATTGTGTTCGATGTAAGTGATCTTCGCCATATCAAACTCCGCTAGTGCCCCGGAAATGAACAGCGTTCACGCGCAAGTCAAGATGGAGCATCACTGCTTGCCCCTTCTGGCGGGCTCGGATAAGCCGAATGCATGCCGTCCTCACATGCGATCCAGCTGGCAAATCTCCAGGAAACCCGTGCGTTGGGCAAACGCCTCGCGGCGGTTCTTCGTGCGGGGGACTGTGTGTTCCTGACGGGTGATCTCGGTGCGGGCAAGACCTCCCTGGCGCGCGGTGTGATCGAGGCCCTGACGGGTGAGGCCGATGCGCCCAGTCCCACCTATACCATCGCCCAGACCTACAGCACGCACGAGGGCGGCGAGTTGATCCACGCAGATCTCTACCGGATTGAAAACGAGGGCGAGATCGAGGAAGTCGGGCTGGAGGAGGCGTTCGATTTTGCCATCACGCTGATCGAATGGCCGGACCGGCTGGGGGCTGCAAAGCCCCCGGACCGGCTTGAACTGGACATACGCCACGAAGAGGGCGATGACCCTGGAAAACGACAAGTCCGCATGACGGGGCGGGGAAAATGGGAGAGCAGAGTTGACGACCTCTGATCGCGCCGAGGCGCGCAAGGCTTTTGTGGCCGCGGCCGGGTGGGATGGCGCCGCTATCGAGCCGCTGGCGGGTGACGCCTCAACACGCAGCTATTTCCGCGTCCGTGAGGGTGAGCGCAAGGCCATGCTGATGGATGCGCCACTGGGCGCTGAAGCGCCGGCCTGCCCGCCGGGAGCCCGTCCGGAAGAGCGTGCGGAGCTCGGTTATAATGCAGTTGCGCGCCTCGCCGGTCCAAATCTGGTGGCTTTCGCCGGGCTAGCGCGGGCGCTCGGGGAGCGCGGATTCTCGACACCGGAAATCTACGCCAGCGATATCGATGAGGGCTTCCTGCTGATGGAGGATCTGGGCGATGATCTTTTTGCCCGCATCATCCCGTCGGACTGGCATGAGGGCACGCTCTATTCCCACGCTGTAGATCTGCTGGCCGCGCTGTATCGCTCGAGCCTGCCGGGCGAGGTCGGGGTCGATGGCAAGACGTGGCCGCTGCAGGATTATGATGCGGTCGCCATGCGGGCTGAGACAGATCTCTTCCTGGACTGGTTTATGGACCAATACTCCGGTGTCTCGCTGAGCCAGCAGGCGCGCGATGACTGGAACGCAATCTGGGACAAGGCCTTTGCCCGCCTGGAGAACTGCCCCAAGGGCATTGTCCTGCGTGATTTTCACGCGGAAAACCTCATCTATCTGCCCGAACGCGAGGACGAGGCCTGTGTCGGCCTGCTCGATTTTCAGGATGCGGTGATGGGGCATCCGGCCTATGACCTCGTGTCCCTGCTGGAAGACGCGCGCCGGAATGTCGACCGCAAACTTTCCGTTCCGCTCAAGGCGCGGTTCGTGGCCAAGGCCGGGATCGCGGATGTCGCCGGTTTCGACGCCAGCTATGCCGTGCTGGGTGCGCAGCGCAATGCCAAGATCCTTGGCATTTTTGTTCGCTTGGCCAAGCGCGATGGCAAGGAGAAGTATCTCGACATGTTGCCGCACGTCGCGCGCCTGTTTGTTGGCGATCTCCAGCATCCTGCCCTGATGGATCTGTTGATGTGGACCAAGACCCACGCGGATGCGGTCTTCAGGGAAGCGCACAAATGATTGATATCCGGACCGGCATGGCCCTGGCGGCGGGCCTGGGCACGCGGATGCGCCCGTTGACCAATGACCGACCGAAGGCATTGGTCGAAGTCGATGGCCGCACCCTGCTCGATTATGCCCTGGACCGAATGGCCCGGTCCGGCGTCGAGCGCGCGGTGGTGAATATCCACCATTTTGCCGATCGCATGGAAGAACACCTGGCGACCCGAAAGGGCGGCCCGGAAATCATCGTTTCGGATGAGCGCGGAGAGGTGCTTGAAACCGGTGGCGGTGTTGTCAAAGCCCTGCCCTTGCTGGGGGCCGAGCCGGTGTTCATCACCAATATCGACGCGCTATGGTTTGATGCCGGCGCGGCAGAGCTGGACCGCATGCGGGCGGCCTGGAACCCGGACGAGATGGATGTCCTGCTGTTGCTGGCGCCCCTGGACCAGACGCTGGGATTTGACGGTCCCGGCGATTTCTTCCTGGGCGGGGACGGCCGTGTCAGCTGGCGCGGCGATACTGATCACGCGCCCTATGCCTATGCCGGTACCCAGATCCACAACCCTGCCATCATGGCGGGGCGGCCCGAGGCGCGTTTCTCCATGGTCGAGGTCTGGAAGGAACTTGTTCCGGCTGGCCGTGTCCACGGTATCGTCATGGACAGTTTCTGGATGCATGTCGGCGACCCCGGCGCACGTGATGAAGCGGAGGCTCGAATCCGCGCTTGACGGCTCGCCTGTTCGATACGCCGAACCCGCGGGTCTTCAATATCCCGCCCAGCACGGACTTCCTGTCCGCCGTTGTTGAGACGCTTCGCGCCGAGCTCGAAAGTGAACGCGATCCCGATGCGTTGACCAAATGCCTGATCCTGGTGCCCACACGCCGTGCTGCCAAGGCACTGGGGGATGCGTTTGCGCTCAGTGCAGGGTCCGGTGTGGCGCTGCTGCCGATGATCCGACCGCTGGGCGATATCGACGTCGATGATCCGCCATTTGAACCGGGTGAGCTGGCCGGAATTGCGCCACCGGCAGTCTCGCGAACCCGGCGCCTGTTTGAACTCTCCCGTCTGATCTTGGCCAAGGAAACGGCCCTGGGGCGCCCTATTGGCACACCGGGAGCGCTGGCTCTTGCGCGCACGCTGGCTGAATTGCTGGACGACCTCGCGGATGAATCCGTGACCTCGCTGGAGCCTCTGCGATCAGCGATCAGCGACCACCTTCCCGAGGACCGGCGCGAGGCGATCGAATTTCTGTCCATTGTTGAACAGATCTGGCCGGGCCGGCTGGCCGAGCTGGGGCTGTCAGACCCGTCGGCACGGCGATCGCTGGTGCTCAATGCGCTGTCCGATCGATGGCTCAAACATCCGCCGCAGACGCCGGTCATGGTGTTGGGCTCCACCGGATCCATCCCGGCAGTGCGGCGTCTGATGGGGGTGGTCTCGCGCCTGCCACAGGGCGCTGTGGTCTTGCCGGGGCTGGACTGGGACGCGGATGATCATGCCTGGGACAGCCTGGATGACGGACACCCGCAATGGGCCATGCGTGATTATCTCAGGGAGAACGAGACTGCGCGCAGCGAAGTCCAGCCCTGGCCCGGACACGCCGAGGCGGCCTCTGCCCGCGCTCGCCGCCGCCTGGTGGCCGAGGCCCTGCGACCGGCAGAAGTCACCGATGAATGGCTGGCAAGGGTCGACCACCTGCGCCAGGCCAATGGCGCGGCGTTTTTCGACGACGCACTGGACGGTCTGTCGCTTGTGGAATGTCCGGACCCGTTGAGTGAAGCCAAGCTCTGCGCCCTGCTTTTCCGCGAAGTGCTGGAGCACGAAGGCAAGACCGCGATCCTGGTCACGCCGGACCGCTCACTCGCGCGTCGTGTGAGCGTGGAAATGCAGCGTTTTGGCGTGAGGGTGGATGATTCAGGCGGTACTGCCCTGCCTGAAACGCTGGCCGGTGCCTTCCTTGACCGCCTGCTGGAAGTTGTTGATGACCCCGGCAGTGTCGTCGCCCAGACAGCGCTGTGGAGCTCTCCGCTTTATGCCATGGGCCAGGCTCGTGGCGAGGTGCACTCAGCCCTGCAAAAATTCGAGGCGGACGGGTTGCGTGGTGTGCGGCCGGGTCCCCGTCTCGCCGATATTATCGCCCGGCTGGATCATGAGCGCTCTGAGCTGTTCGAGGCGGACCGTGAGCTTGTCCGTGGTGTCCTGAACGCCCAGATCGAGGCGCAATCGGACATGCTGGCTGATGAGGCGCGCAGCGTGGCCGACTGGGCGCGTCACCATGCCATGCTTGCCGAGGCTGTCGCGCGTGATGGCGAACAGGACGGGGCGCTGAGGCTCTGGCGGTCCGAGGGCGGCGAGATCGCTGCGCGTGTCCTGTCCGAGCTGATGACCGAGAGCGAGGTTCTGCCGGAGTTGAGCTTGCCGGAATACACCGGCGTTTTCCGCGAACTGTGTTCAGCCCATCGCATACCACCCGCAACGGGCGTGCATCCGCGCCTGCAGATCCTGGGGCCGATGGAGGCGCGCCTGGCCTCGGCAGATCGTGTGATCCTGGCCGGGCTCAACGAGGGTATCTGGCCGACCGGGGCAGGGGCTGATCCGTGGATGTCACGGGGCATGCGCCAGGAAGTCGGTATGGGTGCAGCAGAGAAACGTTATGGCCTGGCCGCCCACGACTTTGCGCAAATGGCCGCGGCGGGCGAGGTCTTCATGACCCGGGCCACGCGGGCGGATGGTGCGCCAACCGTAGCCTCGCGCTGGATCTGGCGATTGAAGACGCTGGTTCAGGGCGCGCTTGGCGAGGCAGGAGAGAAGCGTCTGGCAGGTGCCGCTCACTATGTCGGCTATGCGAGCGCTCTGGATCGCTGTGATGCGCCTCCCCGGCCAGCGGTATCGCCTGCACCCACCCCGCCGGTTGCCGCTCGCCCTAGAGGGCTTTCGATCACCGAGATCCGGACGTGGGTGCGCGACCCCTATGCGATCTATGCGCGGCATGTGCTGGGGCTGCGTCCACTCGACCCGCCCGACATGGCGCCGGGACCCCGCGAACGCGGAACGGCCCTGCACGCGGTGCTGGAAACGGCGATGGAGATGTGGCGCAAGGCACTGCCCGGGGACGCAATTTCGCAATTGCTGGATCTCGCCGCGCAGGAATTGCGAAAGACAGGGATTGGCGAACAGGCGCTGGATATCGAGCTGAGGCGTTTTGCCCGGGCGGCCGAGTGGATTGTGCAATGGGAAACGCAGCGCCGGGCAGACGGTCATGCCATTGCCGCGATCGAGACACGTGGCCGGATCACGCTGGATGCTCCCGCGGGGGAATGGACCTTGCGCGGGCGTGCGGACCGGATCGACAGGCGTGCCGATGGCGGACTGGACGTCATTGACTACAAGTCCGGCAATCCACCCACGGCCAAGATGATCAATGCAGGGTTTGACCCGCAATTGCCGTTGACGGCCGCCATTATCGAGCAGGCCGGCGGGTTTGAAGGCCTTGGCCAGGAAGCCGTCAATGCGCTGAGCTATGTGAAAATCTCCGGCGGCAGCGAGGCCGGTCGGGCGACACGGATCGATGGCAAGACGCCGGCTAGTGATATGGCGAGCAAGGCGCTGGACGATTTGTGTGACTGGATCGCGCGTTTTGATGACGAGGCCGAGGCGTATCTTTCCCAGCCCCGTCGTCAGTATCGCAATGATTACGGGGATTACGACCATCTCGCCCGTCGCGGCGAGTGGGCGATCGCGCCCGGCGAGGACGGAGGCGAGAACTGATGGCCCGGTTCAATCGCGAAATCGCGGCCTCGGCCAGCCAGGCCCAGCAACGCGCCGCAGATCCTGCTGTGACCGTTTTTGTGGAAGCCAATGCGGGATCCGGCAAGACGCGTGTCCTGGTTGACCGGGTGGTCAATATCCTGCTGACCGGCACCGCTCCGGATCGCATCCTGTGTGTGACCTATACCAAGGCTGCAGCTTCGGAGATGAAGGACCGGCTGTTCGGACGTCTGGGCAAGTGGTCGGTACTGGATGACGAGGCCCTGCGGGCCGATCTGACCGAACTCGGCCAGCAAGAGCTCGACGCACGCAGTCTCGCTGCAGCCCGCCGATTGTTTGCACGCGCCCTGGAAACGCCCGGCGGGCTGAAGATCCAGACGATCCACGCGTTCTGTGAAAACCTGCTGCGCCGTTTCCCGCTGGAAGCCGGAGCCTTGCCGGGGTTTGAAACGCTGGATGATGGTGAGGCGCGCGAACTCAGCGCGCGGGCCCAGGCGGGTGCAGCCAGTGCACTTGTTACCGCTGATATCGACATCATACTGGCCACGGGTGGTGCGGATGCCTTTGCGGAACTGGCCGATTGGGCACGCAGTAATCGCGCTCGTGTCCGTCAGGTCGCTCAGGGCGGCGCTGAAGTCGTGATCGAACGTACGCGTCTGGCCCTGGACGTGAAGCCGGACGAGACGCTGGCCAGTTGCGCGCAAGAGGCCTGGAAGGCGACGCCGGTCGAGCTCGTACGTGAGGCCGCCATTGCGCTGGAGACGAGTTCCGCCAAGGACCAGAAACAGGCTGCAAAGCTTCGCGCCGCTTTGTCAGCTCCGTATGCCCGGGCTGCGATAGAGGCTTATCTTGGCTATTTCCTGACCCAGAAGGGGGACCTGGCCAAGGATCTGACGACGGCCGCCCTTGCCAAGACCCATACCTGGCTCGACAGGCTCTACGGTGGCGAGAAGCGCGGTTATGGAACCGAGGTCGATCGCATGCTGGCCGTCCGGGATCGGATGCGTGCGATCAGCCTGGTTGAGGCCTCCGCCGCGGCAGCACGCTACACCACGGGCTATCTGGATGCGCTGGACGCAGAGATGCGCCGGCGCCGGGCGCTGGACTTTGATGATCTGATCCGGCTGGCAGGGGATTTGCTGAAGCCGGAGAACGCGTTTTCCGGATGGGTCGGCTACAAGCTGGATGGCATGCTGACCCACGCCCTGGTGGACGAGGCCCAGGACACCTCGCCCCAGCAATGGGACATGCTGCGCGGTCTGACGGCAGAGTTCTTTGCCGGAGAGGGGGCGCGCGAGGATGAGCGGACGCTGTTTGTGGTCGGCGACGAGAAACAGTCGATCTATTCCTTCCAGGGCGCGGACCCGGCGATTTTCGTCAATGAAGGTGACCGCATCGAGGAGCTGACCCGTGCAACGGATCAGGCTTTCCGACGTCCGGGCTTGAATGTCTCCTTCCGATCGGCCCCGGAGATCCTGCGCGCCGTCGATATCGCCTTCGAGGTTCCGGCGGCGGCTCCGGAGACCAAATTCGTCGCAAGGCCTTTTTCACGTTATCAAAGCCATCTCGCCGCGCGTGAGGGAACACCCGGCTGTGTCGAGATCTGGCCGGCCATTCCCAAGCCGGAGATCGTGGAAGAGACCTCGATCTTTGATCCCGTGGACAGTTCCGCCAAAGGCACCTCGCGGGATTTGCTGGCAGCGCGTATCGCCGACGAGATCCATGCCCTGCTGAAGCGCGGTGATGGGGTCTGGCAGGAAGACAAGGGCGGTTTCAGACTGCGCGCTGCGCGGCCGGGCGATATCGGCATTCTGGTCGCCAAGCGGACCGGCGGGTTTGTCGAGGAACTGATCCGGCGGCTCAAATTGCTGGGCGTGCCCGTGGCGGGTGCGGATCGCATGCTTCTGCGCGAGCAGACCGCGATCAAGGACCTGTTGGCGCTGGGGCGTTTCGCGATCAATCCGGCGGATGACCTCGCCCTCGCCGAAGTCCTCAAATCGCCCTTCTTTGAAGCTGCGAAGGACCCGGCATCCCGTCTGGGCGATGAAGATCTGTTTGTGCTGTCCCGTGATCATCGCAGCGAGCGCCGGGGCTGGCTGTGGCGCGCCCTCATGCGCTCCGAGGCGCCGCGTCTCGCGGAAGCGCGTGCAGCGCTGCTGGACTGGCGCAATCGTTCGGACCGCGTCGGGCTGTATGAGCTTTACGCCAGCTTCCTCAATGCGCGCAGTGCAACGGGTGAAACGCGCTGGGTCCGGATGTTTGCTCGATTGAGCGAGGAAGCGCGTGATGCGGTCGAGGAATTCCTCAATCGCGCGCTCGAATTCGATCAGGGTGAGGGCGGGTCCCTGGCCAAGTTCATTGCCCGGATTGCCGCTGACGAAACGGCGATCAAGCGCGAACAGGACAGTGGTCATGACCAGGTCCAGATCATGACCGTGCACGCGTCCAAGGGACTGGAGCGCCCGATCATCATCCTGCCTGATACCACGCGCTCGCCGCTGAGCGCCCGTGGCAGCCGCGTCTTTGCGGGTAGCGGCGGGGAATTGTTCTGGTCTCGAAAGAAGGATCAGGACCCGGATCTGGTGAAAGGCCTGCGCGAGGGGCAGGATGCTTTGCGCCTCGCAGAACACAAGCGCTTGCTCTACGTCGCGCTGACCCGGGCACGGGACCGCCTGATTGTCTGTGGCTGGAAACAGGGGCATGGCAGTGCGGGTCAGATTGCCAGTGACAGCTGGTATGAATTGCTGGACCAGCGCTGGCAGGGCGAAGACTGGGTTGAGTTCGAGCAGCACCCGGATGATGCCTCGCCCGCCCGCCGTTATGGACCCGCGCCCCAGGTGGCCGAGCGCGAGCAGCGCACCGAGCACGCATCGGAAGACCTGCCAGCCTGGTGTTTCACCGATGCACCCAGCGAGGGCGCGGCGTTTTCCAGCGCGACCCCGTCTTCCTTGCTGGCCGAGGGCGAGGATGATCCGGAGATCTATTCGCCACTGGGTGAGGACCGGTCCTGGCGTTTCCGCCGCGGCGAGGTCATTCACAAACTGCTCGAAACCCTGCCCGATCTTCCGCCTGAGGCTCATCGCACAGCCGCCGAGCGGTATGCAGAGGCGCAAACGGATCTGGACGAGGATACGCGCCGGGTTCTCGTGGAAGAGACCCTCGGCATTCTCGATCATGCAGAGTTCGGTGCACTGTTCGGGCCGGGCTCGCGTGCTGAGGTCTCGCTGACGGGCGTCGTGGGCGGTCAGATCGTCCGGGGGCAGATCGACCGTTTGCTGGTCACGGATCACGATGTTCTGATCATTGATTACAAGACCAATCGTCCGCCGCCAAAAGCTGTGGATGATGTGGCCCGTGTGTATCTGGGTCAGATGGCGTCATACCGTAACCTGCTAAGGGAAATTTACGCTGGGAAAAGAGTGCGTTGCGCCTTGTTGTGGACAGATTCTGCTGACCTGATGGAACTGCCTGACGCCTTGCTGGACACGGTCCTGCCGGGTCAGACGGCTTGACGAGCGGCGCTGGGGTCCTTACCTCACGCGCCATCGAAAGAGTCCCCAAGCGACTCGTCCCGAATAAAGGAGTAAGCCCATGGCGACCAAAGCGGTCAGCGATGATTCCTTCGAAACTGACGTGCTCAATGCAAGCGGTCCGGTTCTCGTGGATTTCTGGGCAGAGTGGTGCGGCCCCTGTAAGCAAATCTCTCCGGCACTGGAAGAGATCGCGGCAGAGATGGCCGGCGACATCACAATCGCCAAAGTAAACATTGATGATCACCCGATGACGCCCGGTAAGTACGGCGTACGTGGTATCCCGACGCTGATGATCTTCAAGGATGGCCAGGTGGCCTCTACCAAGATTGGTGCCATGGCCAAGGGCAAGATCACTGAATGGGTCAAGGAAACGCTCGCTTAAGGGCGACACGTTTCTGAAATGATCAGGGCCGCTCGATCGAGCGGCCCTTTTTCTTTGGGTATTCTATCTAGCCCGGCGTCTTGTGCGGTGGGCATCCGCCCAGGGCGAGCGCCTCACCGGCAAGGTAGAGCGATCCACCGATCAGGATGCGGGGCGTCGGGCTCTCCCGGACCGCGTCCTTCAAGGCAGGGATCAGCCCGCCGGCCGGTTCTGCGTGCAGTCCGACTTCCTTGCACAGATGCACTACATCATTGGCGTGCAGGGAGCCGCCACGACCTGCATTGAACTCCACCGCAATGAGCTTGCGGGCCAGGCCGGCAAATTGTGAGGCCCAGGCGCGGACATCCTTGTTCGGCGAGAAGCCGGCAATGATCACCAGCGGACGGTCCTCACGTTCATCCATATCGGCAAAGGCATGGGCCAGCGCAATCGCGGCGGCTTCATTATGACCGCCATCCAGCCACAGCTCGGCCTTGGCCTTCTGCGCGATCTCGCCCAGAGGCCCGCCCGTGATCGCTTGCAGGCGTCCCGGCCAGCGGGCCTGTTCGATACCCCTGGCGACGGCTTCTTCCGGCCAGTCGAGCGCTGCGGCGCAGGCCGCAGCCGCGCCGGCGTTGAGCACCTGGTGCGGTCCCAGCAGACCGGGTGCCGGCAGATCCCAGACCCGGTTCTCGTCCTCATAGACCAGCCGCCCGTGTTGCGGATAGGCGCGGTAATCCTGGCCCCAGACCAGGGTCGGCGCACCGACCTTGCCCGCTTCTTCCAGCAGGGCGTCCCGCGCTTCCGGCTTCTGGTCGCCGATGATCATCGGAACGCCCGGCTTGGCGATGCCCGCCTTTTCCCGGGCGATCGTTTCCAGCTCGTCGCCGAGGAAGTCCTGGTGGTCGAGGCTGACCGGGGTGACGACCGTCAGCTCCGGTTTGGTAATCACATTGGTCGCGTCAAACCGGCCACCCAGACCCACTTCCAGGATCAAGCGGTCTGCCGGGTGCTCGCTGAACAGCAGGAAGGCGGCTGCGGTGGTGATCTCGAAAAAGGTGATCGGTTCGCCGAAATTGGCGGCCTCGGCGCGGGCAAAGGCCTCGATCAGGGCGCGATCATCGACCGGCTTGCTGTTGAGCAGGATGCGTTCGTTGAAATTGACCAGGTGCGGCGAGGTATAGATGTGGACCTTTTCGCCCTTGGCCCGGGCCATCTCGGCCAGGAAGGCGCAGGTTGACCCCTTGCCGTTCGTGCCGGCCACGTGAATGGTCGGCGGCAGCTTGTCCTGCGGATTGCCGAGCGCCTCCAACAGGCGCTGCAAACGCCCGAGCGAGAGATCGATTTTCTTCGGGTGCAGTCGCCCCAGGCGCTCAAGCGCGTCGTCAATCGCCTGACGGCGCGTGCTAATGGGAACCCCCGTCGCCGGACGCGGGGTCGGCGGGCACATGATCAGCAGCGGGCGGGGTCAGCGCGGCAGGCGCTGACGAACCGGGTCGTTTCAGCATCACGCGTAACATGCGCGACAGTGTAGCCGGAATGTCCCGGCGATGCACGACCTTGTCGACCATGCCCTTTTCCAGGAGGTATTCGGAGCGCTGGAAGCCTTCCGGCAGTTTCTCGCGAATGGTCTGTTCAATCACGCGCGGTCCTGCAAAGCCGATCAGGGCACCCGGCTCGGCCAGGTGAACATCACCCAGCATGGCGTAGGAGGCGGTCACACCACCCGTCGTCGGATCCGTCAGGACCACGACATAGGGCAGGCGCTCTTCCTTGAGCATTTCAACAGCGATCGTCGTGCGCGGCATCTGCATCAGCGACAGCGCGCCTTCCTGCATGCGGGCACCACCGGCAGCGGTGAACACGACCAGCGGGGCACGGCGCTTGATGGCTTCCTCGGCCGCGCGGATGAAGCTTTCACCGGCAGCCATACCCAGCGAACCGCCCATGAAGGCGAAGTTCTGGACCAGGGCGACGGTTTCCACGCCACCGATCTCGCCGACAGCGATGGCCATCGCGTCGTCACGACCGGTCTTCTTGCGCGCACCGGCAATGCGCGAGGTGTAGGGCTTGTCGTCCTTGAATTTCAGCGGATCCTTGGGGACTTCCGGCGTATCGAGCTCGGTATAGTCACCGTCAAAGGTGAACTGGAAACGCCAGGCCGGGCCGATGCGCATGTGGTGACCCGCCGGGGTCACGAACAGGCCGGCTTCCAGATCCTTGTGGAAGACCATCTCGTCCGAGATCGGGCATTTGACCCACAAATTGTCGGGCGTATCCCGCTTGGAGAAGATTTTCGACATCCCCGGAGGGGTCAGCTTGGACAACCAGTTCATTTCCGCGTCCCGATCTTTCATCGGCCTTCACTCACCGTTTTGCGCCATGGGTTGCAGCAGAGAGGGATTTCACCAGCTCCACGGCAGCCTCGACACCACCTTCATTCATGGCGTCGACGATGGCGGATCCAACCACCACAGCATCGGCGCGCTCGGCAATAGCCTTCGCCTGTTCAGGCGTGCGTACACCAAACCCGACTGCAACGGGTAAACCGCTGGCAGCCCTGACGCGTGCGACAGCATCGCCGACCTCGGTTGCAACACCGGATCCGGCGCCTGTCACGCCCGTCGTAGAAACGTAATAAACAAAACCGGACGTGTTTTCGACCACTGTTCCCAGTCGATTATCGTCAGTGGTCGGTGTTGCCAGGCGAATGAGGGCGATGCCATGCGCGTTGAGCGCGGTGCGCAGCTCTTCATCCTCTTCCGGCGGAATGTCGACACAGATCAGCCCGTCCACTCCGGCCTTCTCGGCACGGCGGGCGAAATTCTCAAAGCCCATATGATGGATCGGATTCGCGTAACCCATCAGGACGATCGGTGTGGTGTCATTGGCCTTGCGGAACTCGGCCGCCTGGGCAAACACGCCCTGCAGCGTCATGCCCGCTGCCAGCGCCCGCAGCGCCGCGCCCTGGATGGAGGCGCCATCGGCCATCGGATCGGTAAACGGCATACCCAGTTCGATCACATCCGCACCGGCATCCGGCAGCGCATTGAGCAGGGCCTGGCTGTCGCCATCACCCGCCATCATGTAAGCGACGAAACCAGGACGGCCATAGGCATCGAGTTCATTGAAACGTGTGGTGAGGCGATTGGTCATTGGGGTGCACCTTCGATTGAGCATTCCATGGCCGATGCGCCATTCAACCATTCTGATTGGAATTGTATCTCGGATTCTTCTCGTGCCTGGAGATTGAACGCACGAGGTGCTTCCATCTCGATAGCAATATCTCCGAAGTTGAACACCAAGCACTGGACCGTGCCGACGACAGAATAGTCGTTGGTATTGATTAGCCGAATTCTGGTGATTGCCGGATCATGCTCTGCTGGTGAAATCTCGTAGGGATAGTGTGGGTCGAGAATTTCGTGGTCCTCGGCTCTAAAAAAAACAACCTCGCCCTGGACCCCAGCGGTCTCGAAGCGATCGCCGCGCGGGTCTGCGATAATCGGTGAGTCGCCTAATGCCAAACTGGTGATCATCACCATTGATGCCATGGCGGTCAGGGTGGTTTTCACAGCTCCACTCCCAGCATCTCCGCCACTTGCGGGACGTCCTTGTCGCCGCGGCCGCACATATTCATCAGGATGACACCGTCCGGGCCGAGCTCTTTGGCCAGGTCGCGGACGCGGGCGAGGGCGTGGGCAGGCTCCAGGGCCGGGATAATGCCTTCCAGCTTGGTGCAGAGCTGGAACATTTCCAGTGCCTCTGTATCGGTCGCCGAGACATACTCCGCGCGCTTGGCGTCGTGCAGGAAGGCGTGTTCCGGGCCGATGCCGGGATAGTCCAGACCCGCCGAGATGGAGTGAGCGTCGATGATCTGGCCGTCATCATCCTGCAGCAGATAGGTCTTGTTGCCGTGCAGGATGCCGGGCTTGCCGCCTTTCAGGCTGGCGGCGTGTTCACCGGTCTCGATACCGTGGCCCGCCGCCTCGACACCGATCAGGCGCACCTCCTCGTCATCGATGAAGGGATGGAAAAGCCCCATCGCATTGGAGCCGCCGCCGATACAGGCGACAGCCGCATCGGGAAGACGTCCCAGCCGGTCCATGATCTGGGCGCGGGCCTCGCGACCAATGATGGACTGGAAGTCGCGCACCATGGCCGGATAAGGGTGCGGGCCCGCCACCGTGCCGATGACATAGAAGGTGTCGTGCACATTGGTGACCCAGTCGCGCAGGGCCTCGTTCATGGCGTCCTTCAGCGTGCCCGTGCCCGAAGACACCGGCACTACCTCGGCGCCCAGCAATTTCATGCGGAAGACGTTCGGCGCCTGGCGCTCCACATCGGTGGCGCCCATGAAGACCGTACAGGGCAGGCCGAACCGTGCGGCGACCGTTGCGGTGGCCACACCGTGCTGGCCGGCACCGGTCTCGGCGATAATCCGCGTTTTTCCCATCCTCCGCGCAAGAAGTACCTGGCCCAGGCAGTTATTGATCTTGTGGCTGCCGGTATGGTTCAGCTCGTCGCGCTTGAACCAGATTTTCGCGCCACCGAATTCCTCGGTCAGGCGTTCGGCAAAATAGATCGGGCTCGGCTTGCCGACATAATCGCGCAGGAATTCTTCCATCTCGCGCTGGAAGTCGACGTCACGCTTGGCGTCTTCATAGGCCGTTTCTAGCTCCAGGATATTCGGCATCAATGTTTCGGCGACGAAACGACCGCCGTAATCACCAAATCGGCCACGCGCATCCGGCCAGGCGGAAAGCGCATTCGGTCGGGTGTCGACAGAGGCGGTATCGCTCATGGCTTTCTCCTTCAGGCGGTTTCGCTCAGGGCCTTGGCAAAGGCGTGGATCAGTTCGACGTCCTTGACGCCGGGGGATGTTTCAATGCCGGACGAGACATCGACGGCGCTTGCGCCCGCCGCCTCGACAGCTTGGCAGACATTGGTGGGATCAAGCCCGCCGGACAAGAGCCAGGGCACCGATAAATACAGGTTTTTCAGCAGTGCATAGTCATAACCATGCCCCCAGCCGCCCGGCCGGTCTGCGCCCTTGGGCGGTTTGGCATCAAACAGCAGCATGTCCGCGACACCGTCATAGGCTTTCGCGGCCTCCAGATCACTCGCCTCGGCCACGGGCAGGGCCTTGATAATGCCCTTGCTGGCATAGGCGCGGGCCTGTTCGACACGCTGCGGCGTTTCCGAGCCGTGCAGCTGGATCCAGTCGGGCCGCATGGCGTCGCGGATCTGCGCGAGCAGCTCATCATCCGGATTGACGACGACCGCGACGGTCTCGGTGCCGTGTGCCAGGTGAGCCAGCTCTCCCGCACGCACCGGGTCCACATGACGCGGGCTGGGCGGGAAGATGACGTAGCCGGTATAGCGCGCACCTGCGCCACGCGCGGCAGCGACGTCGGGACCGGTCTTGAGGCCGCAGAATTTGATGTCGATGGCGGGCATGTCCGGCTCGCATTGTGGTGTTGAGAGTGACTAGTAAGCTTCACGTCACATTCGGCAAGCCCCAGTTGGCGAATAGCTGCTTTTCATCCTCCCCACCGGGGAGGTGTCCCGAAGGGACGGAGGGGCCGGAGCGCGTAGCGCGGAGGTTTAGTGCTCACTGGCGTTCGCACCCCCTTCGACCTCGCCTTCGCCTCTGGCTTCGGCGAGCCCGCTTCCCCGCGAGCGGGGAAGATAAGCTGCTGGCCTACCCGCCAGCCTCGGGAAACGCCTTGGGCGCCCGGTTGAGGCAGAACGCCATGGGTTGGAACAGCATCCATTGCACGAAGGCCTTGATCTTGGGCTCGTTGGCGCGCTCCGGATCAAACACCATGTAGTGGGCGTGGGTGTGCGGGCTTTCATGCGCGAAGGGCTGGACCAGAGCACCGGCTGCGATCTGTTCGGCAAAATAGATCGGGGTGACCATGCAGGCGGCATCTCCCGCCGCAATGGCGGCAGAGATCTCCATCGTCTGGGTCTCCAGTTCCAGGTGCGGGCGCGCGGGCAGGAGGGTCGGGTCGATGCCCTGTTCCTCAAACCAGGCCTGCCACCAGGGCAGGGGCCCGAACAGGCGGAGTTTGAGCAGGTCTTCCGGTTTTTCCAGAGGTCCGAAACGCCGGAGTGCCGCCGTGGGAACAAGGGGCGCAGTTGTGTCATCGAACAGCTTGCGCGCCTCCAGGCTATCCCAGTGGCCATAACCGGAGCGCAAGGCGATGTCGCATTCGCCGCCCTTCACATTGGTCACGTCGCGATTGGATTCGATGCGGACGGCCAGGTCGGGATTTTCCATCTGGAAGGTGCCGATGCGCGGGACCAGCCAGTTGTTGCAAAAGGTCGGGATGGCCGAGATGTGCAGGATGTGGTCCTGCTCGTCGCGTACGGTCTCGAAGGTTCGCTCCAGCAGGCGGAAGGCCTCGCTGGTGCCGCTGGCGAGACGGGCGCCGCGGGCGGTCAGCTCCACATGGCGCGGCTTGCGATCAAACACCGCAAAGCCCAGCCGGTCTTCCAGCTGTTTGATCTGATAGCTCACAGCGGCCTGGGTCATGCCTAGGGCCTCGCCGGTGCGTGTGAAATTGCCCAGGCGGGCGGCCGTCTCGAAAACGCGTATGGCCTGGATGGGAGGTAGAGGTTTAGGCATAAATTCAGCTTATGACAGACCCTTGAGGTTTAGTTGGAATGGGTCTCTATATCAAGCGTAAGACATGTCTCAGTTAATGACGGAGACGATAAATGGCTTACGATTGGAAGTATGACACCAACGCACCAGAAGATGCCCAGATCTATTACGGTCGCGCCGGCTGGCTGACGCGCCTGTTCAATGCGGCCGAGGGCTTTTTCAGATTTCTGGGCAAGTCCGGTGACTATAATCGCAAGGTTTAGAGAGGGGTGGCGGGTGTCGCCGGTGTGGTCGACGCGTAAACGCCCTGTGCGTAGGCCATCAGATCAAACGGCGCCACAACTCCCTGAGCCTGGTTCCCGGCACCCGCTTCCCGCTCTTCCCGGGCCGTTTCACGCATTTCGGCCAGCTTCTGGTTGAGATCGCCGCTCAACATGTTCTCCGGACTGTTCGGATCAGCCCCCTCCGTGCGCTGTGTGTTGAGTTCGGCCTGGGCCTTCATCATCTGTGCGTCAGCGAGAGCGGCCACCTTGCGGTCCTGTGCCGAGGGTTCCGCCGGAGCCAGGGCCGCAGCCTTGACGATGCGCATCTTTTCGATGGTCGCTTCCGGATCGCCGGCGATTTCGCTCGCATCGATCGGAACTTCTCCCCCTACGGCGTAGGAGCGACCATCGGGACCCTTCTGATAGTCGTAACTGATTGCGCCGGCATATTGGCCGCCGACATTCTTGTGCGCCTGCTCATGGGCGCGCACCTCGGTGTCGCGTGCTTTCAGCTTGGCGACCTGGGCCTGCTCTTCCTTGGAGAGCGGCTGGTTGAGGCCCCCGCTTTTCTGGGGGGCAGGCGCACTTGTCCCGGCCGATGCCTGGGGCATCGACGGCAAGCCGGATAACGCGCCAACACTGCTCATGCCGATATTATCGGCTGAGGCGCTTAATCAGATGTGAAAAGCAGGTTTAGGAGAGTTCCTTGACCGTATCGCGTGAGCCGTCGACGCGCTCGCGCAATTCCTTGCCGGTCTTGAAGAAGGGAACGTGTTTTTCCTTCACGGAAACGCTTTCGCCGGTGCGCGGGTTGCGGCCGGTGCGGGCCGGGCGCTGGCGAACGGAAAAGGCACCAAATCCACGAAGCTCGACCCGGTCACCGCGGGCCAGGGCATCGGTCACGCCATCAAGGATCGTATTGACCACACGCTCCACATCCCGGTGGTAGAGGTGGGGATTGGCTTCTGCCAGACGATCGATCAGCTCGGATTTGATCATGCCATGCCTCCGTGTTTGCTCGATAAAACTGCCTTGAGACAGAGTGCACGTCAACGCTTGATCAAAAAAAATCGGCCGAAGCAGTGCTCCGGCCGATCAATTTTTATTCGTTTGAACGTATGGGCTTAGCTTTTGTCTTCGCCGTCGTTCTCGCGCAGGGCAGCGCCCAGGATGTCACCCAGGGATGCACCGGCATCGGAAGAACCATACTGCTCAACCGCTTCACGCTCCTCGGAGATCTCCAGCGCCTTGATGGACAGGGAGATGCGGCGGGACGCCTTGTCAACATTGGTGACGCGAGCGTCGACCTTGTCGCCTACAGCGAAGCGCTCCGGACGCTGTTCCGCACGATCGCGGGACAGGTCGGACTTGCGGATGAAGGCTTTCACAGCCGTGTCATCGCCGAAGGTTACTTCGATACCGCCGGACGTGATTTCCGTAACCGTACAGGTGACGGTGTCGTTGCGGTTGACGCCGGAGCTGTCCATCGGGTCACCAGCCAGCTGTTTGATGCCCAGGGAAACACGCTCTTTGTCGACGTCGACGTCGAGGACTTTCGCGTCAACCATGTCGCCTTTCTTGAAGGCTTCCATGGCTTCTTCGCCGGACTGGTCCCAGGAGATGTCGGACAGGTGAACCATGCCGTCGATATCGCCTTCCAGGCCAACAAACAGACCGAATTCGGTGATGTTCTTGATCTCGCCCTGGATAGCGGAACCGGACGGGTGGTTCTCTGCGAACACTTCCCACGGATTGCGCTGGGTCTGCTTGACGCCCAGGGAGATGCGGCGCTTCTCGGCGTCGACATCGAGGACCATGACCTGAACTTCCTGAGAAGTGGACAGGATCTTGCCCGGGTGGACGTTTTTCTTGGTCCATGACATTTCGGAGACGTGAACCAGGCCTTCAACGCCCTGTTCCAGCTCAACGAATGCACCGTATTCCGCGATGTTCGTGACACGACCTTCGAAGGTTGCGCCAACCGGGTATTTCGCGGCAACGCCATCCCACGGGTCGGACATGAGCTGTTTCATGCCGAGGGAGATGCGCTGGGTTTCCTTGTTGATCTTGATGATCTGGACGGAAACCGTCTGACCAACTTCAACAACTTCGGACGGGTGGCCAACACGGCTCCAGGACATGTCGGTAACATGCAGCAGGCCGTCAATGCCGCCGAGGTCAACGAACGCACCGTAATCGGTGATGTTCTTGACGACGCCTTCGCGGGCTTCGCCCTCAGCCAGCTGGCCGACGAGTTCTGCACGCTGTTCGGCACGGCTCTCTTCGAGGACGGCGCGGCGGGAAACAACGATGTTTCCGCGCGGACGGTCCATCTTGAGGATGGCGAACGGCTGTTCCTGGTTCATCAGCGGGCCAACATCGCGGACCGGACGGATATCGACCTGGGAGCCCGGCAGGAAGGCGGAAGCGCCGCCGAGATCGACAGTGAAACCGCCTTTGACGCGACCAACGATCGCACCATTGACCGGCTCTTTCTTGTCGAAGGACTTTTCCAGACGGTCCCAGCTTTCCTCGCGGCGAGCTTTGTCGCGCGACAGGATTGCGTCACCGAGCGCGTTCTCGATGCGCTCAAGGTAGACTTCAACTTCGTCACCCACGGACGGGGCTTCGGATCCCGGACCGGTGAATTCGCGCATCGGGACGCGGCCTTCGGTCTTCAGACCTACGTCGACAACAACAACGTCGTTTTCGATTGCGGTCACGGTGCCTTTGACGACTTGGCCCTCGGCCAGATCGCGGCCGGCCAGGCTTGCCTCGAGCATCGCGGCAAAGTCATCAGTCGTCGGGGTGAGTGTTTCGGTAGACATTTAAAGGGTTGCTCCAGTACAGCGCGGTCAGGCTGAAAATCGTTGATTGCGCTGTCTAAGTGCTGATGAATCAGCGGGTTAGAGTTCAAACAAGAGTGGGCCGAACGCTACCCTTTGCTCCGGAAGGGAGCATTTCAGGTGTCATCCGGTACTCGGCTGTGTTTGCAGAATCCCCGGAAGTGTCACGCCTTTTGGCGCTTTTCCACAATCCGGACGGCCTCCGCAATGGCCGCGTCTATACTCAAGGATGACGTATCAAGCAAGGTTGCATCATCTGCCTTGCGCATGGGCGCATCCGTGCGCTCGGCGTCGCGTGCATCCCGCGAGAGTGTCTGGGCGAGCATTTCCTCGAAGGTGATGGGGTCGCCCTTGGCATTGAGCTCGCTCTGGCGACGGCGGGCACGCGTCTCCGGATCGGCCGTGACAAAGAGTTTTACCTCAGCATCGGGGCAGATCACCGTACCGATATCGCGCCCGTCCAGAATCGCTCCTCCCGGCTGGGTGGCAAAGGCGCGCTGGACTTCGAACAGGGCGTCGCGAACAGCTTGTTGTTTCGCGACTTGGGAGGCGGCCTGGCCGACGGCTGCGGTGCGGATACGGGCTTCGTCAATCGACGTCACATCCAGCGTGCGCGCGGCCTCTACTGCGGCGGTTTCGTCGTTTGGGTCGTGGCCGGCATCCAGCACAGCCAAAGCGGCTGCGCGGTACAGGCTGCCTGTATCCAGATAGGGCAGGCTGAATTTCTGCGACAGGGCTCGCGCAATCGTGCCCTTGCCCGAGGCCAGCGGTCCGTCGACGGCGATGATCATTCCGCCGGCTCCATTTGCGCGCCCAGGGACAGCATGTGATCCAGAAAGTCCGGATAGCTGGTTGCGATCATGCTGGCATCATCAATGGTCACCGCTTCCTCTGCGATCAGGCCCAGAACAAGGGCGCTCATGGCGATGCGGTGGTCGTGATGGGTGATGACATGGCCGCCGCCCGGGACGTCTCCGCCCGTGCCGACAACATCCAAACCGTCATCGCGAATGATTGTCTCGACGCCATTGGCTGTCAGAAGGTCCGACGTGCCCATCAGGCGATCGCTCTCCTTGGCCCGCAGTTCCGCCAGACCGTTCATGCGTGTCACGCCGTCGGCGGCCGCGGCAGCAACGCCCAGGATCGGGTATTCATCGATCATCGAGGGTGCACGCTCTTCGGGAACACTGAGGCCGTTAAGCTTGGAATAGCGTGCGCGAATATCGATGGTCTTTTCACCAGCCATGACCTGCGCAGGCGTGATTGTCAGGTCCGCACCCATCTCCTTGAGCGTGGTGTAAAGCCCGGTGCGCGCCGTATTATCCATCACGCCGCGCAGGGTGACGTCGGAACCCGGGGTGATCAGCGCGGCGACAACCGCGAAGGCTGCAGAGCTTGGATCGCCGGGTACACGGAGCGGCGTGGCGCTGAGTTTCTGTTCGCCTGGCAGGGAGATGGTCCAGCCGCTATCAACGTCCTCGATCGAGATCTCGGCGCCAAACAGCCTCAGCATGGTCTCGGTATGATCGCGGGTCGGGGTTGGCTCGTGGATCACCGTGGTGCCTCGCGCGCCCAGCCCGGCCAGTAACAGGGCAGACTTTACCTGCGCGGAGGCAACGGGCGGCGTATAGGAAATCGCATCGAGCGGTGCGGATTCGACGGTGACAGGCAGGCGACCTTCGGTGGTGGTGACATCAGCGCCCATTTCGGACAATGGATCCGTCACCCGGCGCATCGGCCGCCCTGTGAGGCTTTCATCGCCGACAAAACGCGCCGTTGCACCGGTTCCGGCGACGACACCCATCATCAGTCGCGCACCTGTTCCGGAGTTGCCGAAGTCGAGATCCTGCGCAGGTGATTCGAACTTTCCGCCGAGTCCGGTGACCGACCAGCGATTTTTCCCGAGATTTTTTACATCAGCGCCTAAAGCTGCAATTGCCTTGGCTGTATTGATGACATCCTCGCTCTCCAGCAAACCCTCGATCTGGGTGTTACCGTTAGCAAGTCCCCCAAATATAAGGGATCTGTGCGAAATGGACTTGTCGCCAGGCGCAGCGAAATCGCCATGCAGCGGCTTTGAGCGAGAGGCAGAAAAAGGGCCTTGCAGAGTGGGAGAATTTTGGGGCATCAAGAAAAACACAAGGATTAGGGTGACATCACGGTGATCGGGTTTTGACAGAGCGCGGTGATCGTGGCAACGGGACCCGCCGAAACGAATAGTGGTTGTGAAGGGAAGTCATGGCCAAAGCTGATCTTGGAACCAAGCGCACCTGTCCTAGCTGCGCTGCCAAATTTTATGACCTGGGCCGCCAACCTGCGCGTTGCCCGAAATGTGAGCATGAGTTCGATCCGGAAGCTCTGGAGCCGAAACTGCCGGTAGCGGATGATCCGAAACCGGAAGAGGCCGAGGAGAAGAAGGGCAAGGAAGCCGACGAACAGGACGGTTTCGAGGACGAGGCTGACGATACGCCTGAAGTCGATGAGGCTGCCAATGAGGCACCTGATTCCGATGAGGACGACAATGAGGACGGATCCGGCCTCAGTGACGACATCGGGGATGACTTCGAGTCCGAGGATGATCTCGAGGACGATGATGAGGACGACAACACCAAAGTCCTTATCGACGAGGAAGACGACGAGGATTTCGGCGACTTCAACATCGAGAAAGACGAAGATCTCTGATCTTCTGCAGTAAGGGGCGCAACGGGCTCTTGATCCGGACACGATCCGGGACTAGGTTCCGCGCCTCTTGGCCGCTGACCCCAATGCGGCCATCCCGAGTTTCGGGGCTATAGCTCAGTTGGGAGAGCGCTTGAATGGCATTCAAGAGGTCAGCGGTTCGATTCCGCTTAGCTCCACCATTATCGAAAACCCCGCCGGAAACGGCGGGGTTTTTTGATCTGGGAGTTTCCCTGTCCTCGCCCCTGATGGGCGAGGTGCGCCGAAGGGGCGGAGTAGGTGGGCGTCGCAAGACGCCATAGAAAGCCCTCCCTGGATTTCTAATCGTACCCGCTAGAGCCTCTCAAGATACTGCGCGGACCGCTGCTCCGCTTCGGTCAACTGGGCTTCTTCGAGTTGGTCTTCGATGCTGGCGGCGCTTTCGGCGGCTTCTAGGTCACCGAGAATGGCAGCGGTATAGAGCAGGGCGAGGGCCTCGATCTGATCGACCTCCCCGCCGTCACCTTCCAGCATTGCCTGCGCGAGTGCGGCCATGCAGAGGCTGTCGCCGCCATTTGCCCCGGCCTGCCAGAAGGCGCGCGCAGCGACCGGGTCAGCCTCGCCTTCCATTCCGGTCATGGATCCGATGCCGAGAATATAATTGGCGCCGGCGAGGGAGGAGTCGGCCGCAAGGGCGGACCGAGCGGCAGCCAGGGCCCCGCTGGTGTCCTCGATGGCCTCCGGGCCGAACATCAGGGCTTCAGCGAGGCGCAGCTGGGCGAAGGCGCCCACATCATTGCGGGTGGAAAGCTGGCGATAGATCGCAAGTCCCCCCTCTGCCTCGCCCTCATAGTCATAGATAAGCAGATCGGCCAGATCGAGGCCGGCACTGGTGTTCTGGCCTTGCCAGGCGAGTTCAAAGAAGGCGCGGGCTCGGTCGAGCTCGGCATTCGTGCCGATGCCGTCGCGATAGACCAGACCCAGTACGTGATTGGCTTCTGCCAGCCCTGCATCGGCTGCCTGGACCAGCCAGTAGCGACCAATGGCGTAGTCCGGATCTCCACTGTCGGGAAAGGTCAGCGCATAGCCATAGCCAAAGGCTGCCGATGTGTCGCCAGCTTCCGCGGCGAGGCGTAGGTCGTCGATATTGTCCTGTGCGTACGTGGTCGAGCTCGAGTTGGCCAGGGCGACGGCCGGGGCAGGAGAGACGAGCAAGGCCGCAGAAATGACAAGTGTGGCGAGGCGCAACATGTGGGTCTCCGGAGACTGTTTCCCCGCAGTATGCCGATCCTAGCTGAATGTGCGATGAGCGCTTACGCAGCGTCTGTGGCAGGCTCGCCCGTGAGGACGGCGAAGATGGCATCCAAGTTCGGCGCGGCGCGCAGGCGCTGGCGGATATCTTCACGGCGCAACATGCGTGAAACACGTGCCAGGGCCTTGAGGTGCTCGGCGCCGGCATCTTCCGGGGCGAGCAGCATGAAGATCAGGTCCGCCGGACGTCCGTCGATCGACTCAAAGTCGACCGGCGAACGCAGGCGGGCAAAAAAGCCCTGCACCCGTTCATTCCCACGAATGCGTGCATGAGGAATGGCGACGCCCTGTCCCACGCCGGTCGAGCCGAGACGTTCGCGCTGAAGAACGGCGTCAAAAATCGTACGCGCGTTCAGCCCGGTAGTCTCTGCAGCCAACTCGGCGAGAGATTGTAGAACTTGCTTTCGGCTCGATGCCCCCAAATCAAGGATGACACCGTCGCCGGGAATGAGATCTGCTAACGCCATTGATAACTTCTAGTGTTTACGCGGTTTCTTTCCGCTCGGCTCGTGACGGGTCTACCCACCCAATGTTTCCATCAGGCCGTCGGTAGACGATGTTGACCCCCCCGTTTGCAGCATTCTTGAACAGCAGAAACGGCGAGTCTGCCGCGTCCAGTTCCAGAGATGCCATGCCCACAGTCATCGTGCGGACTTCACCGGGCTTTTCCGCGATCACTATCGGTTCCGGAGAACCGTTCGCTGCCGGCAGGCTGTCGTCTTCATCGTCGTCAGAGAAGCTGTCACGCATCCCCTTGAGAACGACGAAAGGAAGACTTTCGCCAGGTAGCTCGGACTTATTATCAGCGTGGTGGTTCTTCAGCTTGCGCTTGTAGCGGCGCAATCGCTTCTCCAGCTTGATCATGGTGTCGTCTGCCGCCTTGTAGGCGTCATCCGCTTCTCCATGGGCCTGGAGCATTACGCCGGACGGCAGATGCAAGGAACAGTCGACCCGAAAACCGACCCCCTCGCGTGCGATGGCTACATAAGCCTCGCCCGGGCGATTGAAGTATTTAGAGACCCCGTCCTCGACACGTCCGAGAATTTGTTCCCGAAGTGCATCGCTGACGTCGATGCCTTTGCTGACAACTTGTGTATGCATGCGCTCCTTCCCGCTGGCCATTCACCAGCATGTGAGGCGTTTCCGAACTGCTCCGCCCCTTGGAAAGCGGGCGGAACCTAGTCGCGGGCGGACCCAAGAGTCAATCTTGAAGTTCGTAACGAATCGCACGGACGCATGGGTGCGCTTCGTCCCGCGAGGCGCTCATTTGCAGCAGACCCTAACCGGCGCGCTTGAGAATGCGTCGGCGCTGGACCGAAGAGGGTATGTTGAGCGCCTCCCTGTATTTGGCCACAGTCCGGCGTGCAATTTCAATCCCTTCGTCACGAAGAAGTTCAACAAGCTTGTCGTCGGATAGCACGTCAGCCAAGGTTTCCTGGCCGATCAGCGTCTTGATCCTGTGACGAACTGCCTCAGCAGAATGGGCTTCTCCGCCCCCGGCGGACGGGATGGCGGAGGTGAAGAAATACTTCAGCTCAAACATTCCGCGGGGTGTGGAAACAAACTTGTTGGACGTCACCCGGCTGACTGTGGACTCGTGCATGCCGATCGCATCAGCCACCGTCTTCAGGTTCAGCGGGCGCAGATAGGCCACGCCGTGAGCCAGGAACATGTCCTGCTGGCGGACGATCTCGCTGGCGACTTTCAGGATGGTGCGCGCGCGCTGATCCAGGCTTTTCACCAGCCAGGAGGCGTTCTGGCTGCATTCAGTGATGAAGTTCTTTTCGTTCTCGGTGCGAGCCGCCGTCTGGACCTCGTTGTAATATCGATTGTTGACCAGCACGCGCGGCAGAGTTTCCGAGTTTAGCTCCACCTGCCACAGACCATCGGGCGCCTGGCGGATGAAGACATCCGGTTCCACTGCCCGGGCTGAGTCATGACCGAAGGCCATGCCCGGCTTTGGCGTCAGCTCGCGGATCTCACCGATCATGTCGTCGAGGTCCTCGTTGTCGACACCGCAGAGCGATTTCAGAGCGTCGTATTCATGCCGTGCCAGGCGTTCCAGATTGTCCAGCAGGGTCGCCATGGCCGGGTCGAGGCGATCTTTTTCGCGCAGTTGCAGGGCCAGGCACTCGCCGAGATCGCGGGCCATGACGCCGGCAGGCTCGAAGCTCTGGGTCATTTCCAGCACAGCTTCGATGCGCGCGCGTTCCAGGCCGAGACGTGTGGCGATCTCGCTCATGTCGGAGCGCAAATAGCCGTCCTCGTCAGCCAGATCGATCAGGTGGGCTCCGATCATGCGGTCAATCGGGTCATTCGTGGCGGTAGCGAGCTGGTCATGCAGGTGTTCGGCAAGGGAGATCTCGCGCGATGAATTGGCGATCGCGTCATATTCCTCGCTGGCGGGACCAGCGCCGCCATTGCCCCAGCTGCCGCCCTGGCCGACAGCGTCAGCAGGCGTGCTCGAGGAAACACCGGACAGATCCGCCTTGGAATCATCGATGTGCAGGACATCCGAATCGGCATCGATCGATTCGTTTGCATCCGCAGATGGAGCGGACAATTCCAGCTCCTGTGGCTCGCCCTCACCTTCCTGGCGCGGTGATTCGGCACTTTCCGAACTCTCGTCGCGTTCCAGTAGCGGATTGCGTTCCAGCTCGCCCTCGACGAACTCGGCAAGCTCCACATTTGATAGCTGTAGCAGCTTAATGGCCTGCTGGAGCTGTGGCGTCATCACCAGGGAATGGCCCTGGCGCATATCCAGCTTCTGCATTATTCCAGCCATGAAAACCTCTGTTTGGTACGTTTCCTGCAGAGGTTAATCAGGAAAAGCTTTCTCCGAGATAAACGCGCTTCACATCGGGGTCGGAGCGGATAGCTTCCGGGGAGCCTTCGAACAGCACTTCACCATCATAGATAATGGTAGCCCTGTCAGTGATTTCCAGCGTTTCGCGGACGTTGTGATCGGTGATCAGAATGCCGATTCCACGATCTTTCAGAAAGCGGATCAGGTCACGAATATCGGCGATGGCCAGCGGGTCGATGCCTGCAAATGGCTCATCGAGCAGCATGAAGGAGGGGCGAGTTGCCAGCGCGCGGGCGATCTCCACACGGCGGCGCTCACCGCCCGAGAGGGAGGGCGCGCGCGCGTGGCGCAGATGCGAGATGCGCAACTCCTCGAGCAATTGCTCGACCAGGTCCATGCGTTTTTCACGGTCCTTCTCGACGATCTCGGCGACGGCCAGGATGTTCTGCTCGACGCTCATGCCGTGAAAGATGGATTTCTCTTGTGGCAGATAGCCGATGCCCAGGCGTGCGCGCTGGTACATGGGCAGACGGGTGATGTCTTCGCCATCCAGCAGGATCTTGCCGTAATCGGCTTCGACCAGGCCGGTAATCATGTAGAAGCAGGTGGTCTTGCCAGCGCCGTTCGGGCCGAGCAGGCCGGCCACCTCGCCGCGCTGCAGGGTCAGGGACACGCCCTTGACGACCGGGCGCTTGGCATAGGCCTTGCCGATCTTCTCTACCGTCAGACCGGAAATGCTCGTGGGCGTCTCGACGACGCGTTCGGGGGTCATAACATCCATTGAAGAAGTATCCCGGCCCTAGTTTCCGTCCGTTTCCTCGTCTTCGGCGGGAACGAGTACGGCGCGCACGCGCTGGCCGTCACCCTGCTCGCCGAAGCGGGAATTGCCGCTGACCAGGTCGTTTTCAAAAAAGGTTGTGGTGACTGTGTTGTCGCCCTGGCGAATGACGACATCGCCCGTCAGGGTGATGGTTTCCGCGGCCAGGCTGTAGACACCGCGATCACCGCGCGCAGTCTGTTCCGGCGTGATGTAGAAAACGTCGGTTGTCGCCACGATACGGTCGATATCACCCCAGCCATTAGAGCCACCGGCACCGGTGCCGGTGTAATAGACGTCGATGCGGGCCGCGCGCAGAGCGCTGTCGCCCTGAACTGCGTTGACATTGCCGCGCCAGACGATGCGATGTTCTGCGTCCAGCACCTCGACATGGTCCGCCTCGATGTCCAGCGGCAGGCTGGAATTGCCGATTTGCGCCAGTGCCGGAGCCGTTGGCAGCACCAGAGCGGCGGCCATCAGTGCCATCAAAACCATGGTACGCATCAGTTTCCGTCTCCGTCAGTCTCGGTGCGAGTGCGATCTTGTACGATACGAGCGCGCACACGTCCTTCGAAAATCACACGATCCCCGCCATCATGTATCTCAAACCGGTCCGCACGGATCCGGCCCATCGGTCCATCGCCATCTACTGGCAGTTCTCCGACCACACGTTCTTCCCGCAGGAATACGCGGGCGTGGTCGGTGGCAAAGCTGTAGCCTTCAGCCGTATTCAGATTGACCGCGGTGTTAAGGTCAATGATGCGGTTGGACGGATCGTAGATGCCTGTCTCGGCCAGCACTTGAGAGCCGATGCCACCGCCAGTCAGAAGGTCGTATTCCAGGCGCGGTTGTTCCAGGTCGGTCAGTCCGATGGTGCTGTCGCTGCGCCGGATGGCTGAGTCTGCGGTCACCGTATAAGGCGTCAGGTTCTCGTCCCGACCGGTGAAGCGCGGGTTGAGCATGCGAACATCCGTGCTTACGGCTTCTGTCGTTTCAACGCTGCTGCCTCGATTGCCAAAGAACATCTGGGCAATGACCAACAGTGTGATGGCGGACGCGGCACTGGCAAAAACGATCCGCAGCAGGTTCACAAAAGCGGTTCGACGCCGCGCCGCATTCAGGGTCAGCGCGCGCCGGGGTTCCCAGTTTCCGTGATGTGTCGGCTGCAGGGCTTCCAGGCCCTGCGCGGCACTCGCAGTCATCACCTGATCACTTTCAATTTGGCGCTTGGTAACTCACCTGTTCACTAAGACCAGCCTTTGCGGGCCTTTTCAAGGCGAGCGGCGTTAGGAATGTGCGAAGATATCGGTTTCCGGCCAGCCCATCAGGTCCAGTGCTGCACGGGTCGGCAGGAAATCGAAACAGGCGCGGGCGAGATCCATGCGATCCTCGCGTGTCAGCATGGCGGACAGGCGGTCGCGCAGCTTGTGCAGGTGGAGGACATCCGACGCCGCGTATTCCAGCTGTGCCGGGGAGAGAGTTTCCGCACCCCAGTCAGAGCTTTGCTGCTGCTTGTTCATGTCAGCGCCGACGAGTTCGCGGGTGACGTCCTTCAGGCCGTGGCGATCCGTATAGGTGCGCACAAGCTTGGAGGCGATCTTGGTGCAGAAGACCGGGGTCATCGTCACGCCGAGATATTTGGCGATCATCGCCACGTCGAAACGGGCGAAATGCAGGATCTTCTCGACCTCAGGGTCCGCTAGCAGGCGTTTCAGGTTCGGGCAGTTATAGGACGAGCGGTCCATCTGGACGATGTGGGCATCACCATCACCGGCGGAAATCTGTACGACACACAGCTGGTCACGCACGAGCGACAGGCCCTGGGTCTCGGTATCAATGGCAATAAGCGGCCCCAGTTCGAGGCCGTCGGGCAGGTCGCCCTTGTGGTAGTGGATGGTCATTACTCGATCCTTGTCTGAACAGCCGTCCTAACCTTCCGGGGAAAAATGGGCAATGCCGCTTGCCGCTTTGCTGCTTTTTGAGAAGGGCGAGGGCATCAAGTCTTGCGGTCAAAACGGAGGGCGGCCGACGTGCGAGGTGTACGGGGCAGGCATGGCGTTCGACATTACGGACATACAGGAGAAGCGTCTCCTGGTCATCGAGCACTGGGAAAGTGCCGCCAATGAAGTTGTGGTCGAGGCGTCTATAAAGATGGGCGCGCGTGTGGTCGAGCCGGTGTTCAGGCGTATTCTCATCGATGTGCCAAAAGCGTGGTCGAATTCGATCTGGACACTCTGGTCGAGAATAATCGAGACTTCATGGCGCTGACCGCTGACGATGCGCATCTTGCCTACGCCATGCATCCGACTCGTCACCGGGAACAAGCCGCTGCGATCTGCGGTGTTGCCGAGCGGGAGGATTTCGCTCTGTGCATCGACTTTGATCGCGAAGCGGCGCTTGCCTGGTTGATGGAGCAGCCGGTCGAATAGCGTCCGTTTATGACGACGTTTCTGTGACGTTCGCTGAAAAAATCAATATTTCTACATTTCGAGTATGCCCAAAATACAGGCGCTTTTTATTTATAAAACAGTCTTTTGGTATGCATTCATGCGGTCTATTAATTGCGCAGTATACGGACTTTACTTTCGCGATCTTTGCTTGTTACAATAGTGTCACATTCAACGATGCACCTGTTCACATTCAGGAGGGTGAAGCATGAAAAAGACAAACATGATGTTTGCCGCATCCCTCGCAGCAATAACGGCTTTTGCGCCGCTTGCTGCCGCTCAGAACTATTCGCGTCCGGACGCATTCCTGCTGGAAGCGATGGGCGAACGCGGCTGGACGGTTTCCTGCCAGTTTGACCAGGCTGATGGCGATCGGGTTTCCACCCGTGATCGAGGCCGCGGTCTGCATGACAATGCGCGTGTTCTTGTCGGTGATGTTGTCAGCGGAACCTGTTCCTATGAGGTTCCGGAGCGTGGCGCGCTGAGGCTGACCATGCGCGTCGAACATACCCGGTTCGAATGCCCATTCACGATCACCGAAGAAGGCTTCTGTCGCGCCCACATGCGGGCAGGCACTTCGGGTAGTTTTCGGATCGAGCGCCTCGCCGGCACCGAAACAGGCACCGCAAGTTAGAATTCTTCCGTAGCGGGAAACCAGCAGGCAAGACCAGGCATGGTCCCTGGCCGCGTAGTGTCTTTCCAGAAGGTCTGCGCGGCCTTTTTGTATGCGGGGTCTAGGGAGGTCAGGCTTCGACCCGACGTTTACGAATATTGCCAAAACGTTCAGGGTTTATGTATTAGAATATTACTGGTCGGGCTTGGCTTCGACACGCATAAGTGGTGCGTCTTCGCGCCCCGCCCAAAGGTGTGAAGGTCTGCAGTCCCGGGCTCTCAACGATCCCGGGCCTCATCCAATGACTGCAAAACACTGCATGCATCCCGCTTCGGCCCCAAAACGAAGCGGGATGAATGCGTTCTGGCGGCCGGCTCCTGTTATCGTCAAAGGCACCCCGCTGTGCTTGTCTGGTCCGGTTCAAGGTTTCGCCGATCTGGCGATAAAGGCCGTAGAGAGACAATCCGTGCATCTGATACATGACGCCAACATGCCCGCGGCCGAAACCATCAGTTTTGAAGATTTTCTGAAGGTCGATATTCGGCTGGGCACGATCACGGAGGCCGAGCTTTTTCCGGAGGCGCGCAATCCAGCGTTCAAGCTTCGCATCGATTTTGGTTCAGGTGTCGGGATCAAGCGCAGCGCTGCGCAGATCACCGATCACTACACCCCGGAAGCGCTGGTTGGGCGCAAGGTGATGGCAGTGGTGAATTTTTCTCCGCGCCAGATCGGTCCTGTCCGTTCCGAAGTGCTGGTCCTGGGGTTCCCTGATAGTGAGGGCGCAATTGTTCTGGCCGCGCCGGATCTGGCCGCTCCAAACGGAGCACGGCTTGCATAGGCACAGGCACCGACAGATGCGGCAGCTGGTAGTATGTTTGAAAATCGGGGAATGGTGCCCAGGAGAGGACTCGAACCTCCACGTCCATACGGACACTAGCACCTGAAGCTAGCGCGTCTACCAATTCCGCCACCTGGGCAGGTGTCAGGAGCGCGGTAGGTAAAGAAGCAGGCGGCGCGTGTCAACGCCTCTATGTGCATCGCGCATCTGGAAGTGCAGCGCTCACCATCTCGTCATTCGTGCAAACGCGCGGGCCATGCCATAGCGGTGCCCGGTGTGGCGCCAAAATTGAGAATGTCGATGAGAGTCTCCGTCCTTTTCCTGCTCACCTTGTTTGCAGGAATCACGCCCGCCCCGGCCCAGCAAGATGATGAGCAGGCCATGCTTGCCATCCTGTCCGAAGGTCCTCTTAACATCGGTCGCGACACTCGTGCCTGGGCCGACAATTTTCACCCGGACTGGAATCTCTGGTTTGTTGGAAATGAGCAGCCCCGACAGCGCGCGCCGCACATGCAGGCGGTCTTCGACTATGTCGAGCGCGGCGCAGTGGTCGAGGCCTATCAGCTGAACCTGGTGTCGCTGGAAATTTTCGGTGACCAGGCCCTCGCGCGCTATCATGCCCGAGAGCAAGTGCGCGATCCGCAGAACGGGCTTCGTCTGATCGACTATGCCGCTGTCACCTTTCTGGTGAGGGAGGACGGGCGCTGGCTGATCCGGGCGAGTTCCCTGACTTTCCCGGCAGGTTTCGAGCCGACTGCCACCGAGTAGCGCTCCAATTGCAGGTCCGGGCCGGGCCGAGGCACATCAACGCATGGACATTGGGGGCGTTTTTTGGTCTACCCGAGGCCACACTCTTCTTTGATGAGGAAACCCTCATGCTTCGCGACGAAATGATCACTGTGTTTGGCGGTTCCGGCTTTGTCGGTCGTCATGTTGTCCGCGCGCTGGCCAAGGCCGGCTATCGCGTGCGTGTTGCCACGCGCCGCCCGCACCTCGCGCAGGACCTGCGTGTGATGGGTGTGGTTGGCCAGGTGCAACTGGTGCAGGCGAATATCCGGGTGCCGAGCTCGGTGGAACGCGCCGTTGAAGGTGCTTCCGGTGTCGTGAATCTGGTCGGCGTGCTGGCCGAGAGCGGTCGCCAGTCCTTTTCCAGCTTGCACGCCATGGGCGCCAAGACGATTGCTGAAGCCGCTGCCGCCGCCGGTATCGACAAACTGATCCAGGTCTCCGCGATTGGCGCCAGCGCCGAGAGCGAATCCAAATATGCCCAGTCCAAGGCCGCCGGCGAAGCCAGCGTGCTGGCCGCTGTGCCGAGTGCGACCGTCCTGCGTCCCTCGATCATTTTCGGGACCGATGACGGCTTCTTCAACATGTTCGGCTCCATTGCCCGCTTCGTGCCGGCACTGCCCTTGTTCGGTGGTGGCAAGTCGCTTTTCCAGCCCGTCTTCGCTGGTGATGTTGGATCGGCCGTCCTCGCGGCTTATCAGAGCGATGCAGCTCGCGGCGAGACCTACGAGCTGGGCGGTCCGGCGACCTATTCCTTCAAGGAGTTGATGGAATTCACGCTGCAGCACACCGCGCGGCCACGTTTCCTGGTGCCGCTGCCGTTCTCGATCGGACAGGTCATTGCGATGTTCGCGGAGATCGCAGCCATCCTGCCCTTCATCCCGTCCTATCTGACCCAGGACCAGCTCAAGCAGCTGCGCAATGACAATGTGGTTTCCGAAGGCGCCAAGACGCTTGAGGATCTCGGCATTGAAGCCGAGACAATGGAAGCGATCGTTCCGGGTTATCTGGCGCGCTATCGTCGTTACGGCCAGTTCCACGAGAGCGAGGCTTGATCCTTCAAGGCATCCGGACAAGCAAAAGGCGACGGTTTCCCGTCGCCTTTTCTTTTGCCTGATTGAGCGGCAATAGCCGGTAGCGGGTTTCCTGCGCCCCATCCGATAAAGAAAGATAAGGCCCCAGCCGCCCCCCATGGCGGCAAAGCCCCCGACCCCGGTCAGCCCGTTCCAGGGCCAGGCGGGACTGGCCAGATACATCAGCGAAAATCCCGCCACCGCATTGATCGCACCATGCATGCCTGCAGCTGCGATCACACCGCCCCGTTCCCGGGCGAGGGCGTGATAAGGTGTCAGCATCACGGTGAAGCCGACCATGGCCGCGACGCCGGTCCAGCCCAAGTCGCCGTAGTTATGACCCATCAGGATGATCGGCAGGTGCCACAGGCCCCAGATCACACCAATGACGATGGAGGCGGGCCAGAAGCCCAGATCTGCCAGTCGCGGTTGCAGCCAGCCGCGCCAGCCCAGTTCCTCGCTGATCAAAAGGTAGAAGGTGTTGAACAGCAGGCCCACGCCAAGGCCGACCGTCATCTGGATCATCAACAGGTTTTCGATCGGCATGGGCGCTTCCACGCCCTGAGCATCCAGCTGGGTCTGCATGAAGGTGAGCGGATCGCCGAGTTGCTGCCCAAAGACGTGAACGGTTGCCAGAACCGATGCAATGGTAAGGGCGATCGCCGTGATCCAGCTCAGCACGGTCCAGCTGGCGACCTTGCCAAACCCGAAGCCCCTGAAGCCAAGCGCGTCTGCCCAGCGGTCGCGGTCAAACAGTAGTGTGCACACCACTGCGGCAATCGAGGGGCCGAGCATGAAGAGCATCAGGCTGACCGTGCCCATCGCCGCGCCAAGTCCCGCAAATCCTCCGGACTGGTGGATCCAGGCGGCGACGGCCCAGCTGAGGCCGAATGACAGGGCCAGGAATGTTGTTATCGCGCGCAATTTGCCCTCTCCGCATGTTATTTAGGAAAATCCCTAACATGCGGATCAAGAGTGACAAGGAACTATTTAGTGTATCGCCTAAATAAGGGAGATGATCAACGCGCCACCAAGGGCAAACCTGTAGAGCACAAAGGGCATGAAGCCGACACGGTCAACGAGCTTCATCAACACGGCGATCGCTGCCAGGGCCGAGATGAAGGCCAGCCCGGCCACGATCAACCCGGCCTGGAGGCCTGCCATTGGATCGCTCTCTCCGGCCAGCTGGATGATGGAGATGACAGTGAAGGCGGCGATGACCGGGATGGACATCAACATGGAAAATCGTGCGCTCTCGCTCCGGGTAAGGCCCAGTGCCCGGGCTGCCGTCATGGTGACGCCGGAGCGGGATGCTCCCGGGATCAGTGCGAACATCTGGGCGATGCCGATCAGGGCGGCGTCCTTGAAGCTCATATCCGCGGTCGTCTTCATTTGTGCGCCATAACGGTCAGCCGCCCACAACGGCAGGGCAAAGATGAGTGTGGCGCCTGCAATCACGGCGGGCGAGCGCAGGGCGTCCACCAGATCGAAGATGAACAATCCGCCTGCCAGCAACAGGACCGGAGGCAGGGATGCTGCGACCAGAAGCGCCAGCCGCCCACCTGGTGTGGCCTTGCCGGACACCAGTGCGAACTTGCCTTGGACGACAGAGGCGATGTCCCGCCAGAAATAGACCAGTACAGCGATCAAAGATCCGGCATGCGCCATGACATCAATCATCGCACCCTGGTCCGCCGCACCCAGCACGTCCGGCACCAGGATAAGGTGAGCCGAGGAACTGATGGGCAGGAATTCGGTAATGCCCTGGACGAGGGCAAGGATGACGAAATGGATCAGGGACATGGGCAACTCGAAGGCATAAGGCGCACAATCCTTTCCTGTTTTGACGGTGAACGCTAGTCCGGCGCGATGTCGTTTTTGCGACGAAGAGCAGCCTGGAATGTGACAAGCGCGTTCAGCCGCATTGACGCTCGCGCTCCAGCCGACCTAAATCGGTCATCAGGAGATTTCATGCCTCACGATCATGCCAGTGCGACCGGACCGGGTCGGCTCGCCCCCGAAGACGCCAAACGCATTACCGGCGCGGCCACCTGGGCCTCGCTGACGGTTGCCGCTGTTCTGGTTCTCTCCAAGGCGGTGGTCTGGTGGATGTCCGGATCTGTCGCGCTGCTCGCCTCGATGGCTGACAGCATTCTCGACCTGACTGCGTCGCTGACGGTGTTCTTCGCCGTACGTTATGCCGCTGAACCAGCGGACGCGGAACACCGGTTTGGTCACGGCAAGGCGGAGGCCTTTGCCAGTATTCTCCAGGCCATGCTGGTCGCTGTTTCCGCCGCACTCTTGCTGCGGGAAGGCATTGAGCATACCTGGCGCCCAGTCGAGATTCGCGCCAGCGGATGGGCTCTGGGCGTGATGATGCTCTCCATCGTTCTCACGCTGGGGCTGCTTTTTGTACAAACACGTGCGGTCGACGAAACCGGTTCGGTCGCGATCGAGGGCGACAGGGCGCACTATCTCTCCGACATCGCCGCTAATCTGGCCGTGATCGCCGGGATTGGTGGTTCCATGCTCGGATTTGCCCGGCTGGATGGTGTTGCTGCGCTTGTGGTCGCGGCCTGGCTAGGCTGGACCGCCTGGGAGGTGGCCAAACGCGCGCTCGACCAGCTGATGGACCGGGAATTGCCCGACGAGGAACGCGCGCGCATCCAGGAGCTCGCCGTGGGTCAGGATCCACGCATCATCGATGTTCACGATTTGCGCACCCGCGCCTCCGGCCCTCTGGTCCATATCCAGTTCCACCTGGCCCTGCCGCCGGAGATGTCGTTGGAAGACGCGCATGAAGTGATGGTGGAGTGCGAGAACCGTCTTCTGGCTGTGTATCCGGCTGCGGATATTCTCATCCATGCTGACCCGCACGGTGCTGCTGAACCGCATGGCGGGGCGTTTTTCCAGGGTGATGCAGGGGCAACTGACAATGGCGCATAATTCTGCCGCCAAACGAGGCTAGACCCGCACCATGCGTCATCTCTTTTTCTGGCCTCTCGATCCCTTTTCTCGCCAGGTCCGCCTGGTTTTGGACGAAAAATCCGTGCGCTACAAAGCCACGATCCTGGAGCCGTGGAAGCGACCGGAAGACCTGCTCACGCTCAACCCGGCCGGCATGACGCCTGTGCTGACCGACAATGCGGGTGGCCAGGAGCGCGTGGTGATCGAGGCGCGCGCCATCGTTGAATATCTCGAGGAGACCACGCCCAGTCCCTGCCTCCTGCCAGGCGGCCCGGCGGACCGGGCCGAGGCGCGCCGTCTGGTGGAGTGGTTTGACCGCAAGTTCGATGGCGAGGTGAATGCCTACCTCCTGCACGAGAAGCTGGAAAAACCGGTCCAGGGTCTCGGCGCACCGGACCCGCAATCCATGCGCGATGGTCGCGACCATCTCAAAGGGCATATGGAACACATGGCCTGGCTTCTGGAGAGCCGCGATGGCCTGGCCGGCCCGCGCTATACCTTGGCCGATATCGCCGCGGCGGCGCACCTGTCCTGCCTCGACTATCTGGGCGAGGTACCCTGGGACCAGTTCGAACCGGTCAAACACTGGTATCAACGCGTCAAATGCCGCCCGGCCTTCCGCAGCCTCCTGGAAGACAAATTGCCAGGCATCCCCCCGTCTGCGCACTATGCGGATCTGGACTTCTGACGGGGTCTGAATGGACCGGGGCGCTATCGAAAATCTGGCTTCTGATATCGGCTTTACTGCCGTGCGGGTGTGCCGTGCCGACGATGCGTGGGCGGCGGCGGAGCGGCTGTCGCAGTTCGTGGCCAAGGATTATCACGGCACGATGGCCTGGATGGAGGAGACGCTGGAGCGTCGCCAGCACCCCACCCACATGTGGCCGGACGCGAAATCGGCAGTGGTGTTTGGGCTGAATTACGGGCCGGATCACAATCCGCTGGCCGCGCTGGAGCGTCGCGATGAGGCGGTGATTTCGGTCTATGCCCAGAACAATGACTATCACGACCTGATCAAGAAACGTCTCAAGCGGTTCGCCCGCGAATTTGTTGCGCAGACAGGTGAGGAGGTGAAGGTATTTGTCGACACTGCGCCGTTGATGGAGAAGCCGCTGGCCGCCAGGGCCGGACTGGGCTGGCAGGGCAAACACACCAATCTGGTCAGTCGCGAGCACGGGTCCTGGCTTTTCCTGGGCGTGATGCTGACGACAGCCGAGCTGGAACCGGACGCACCCGAAACGGATCATTGCGGCTCCTGCACCGCCTGTCTCGATATCTGTCCGACCGATGCCTTTCCCGGGCCTTATCAGCTCGACGCGCGACGGTGCATCTCCTATCTGACGATCGAGCACAAGGGACCGATCCCGCACGAGTTTCGAGCGCCGATGGGCAATCGCATCTATGGCTGTGATGATTGTCTGGCCGTGTGCCCGTGGAACAAGTTCGCGGCGGTGAGTGCGGAGGCGGCTTTTCATCCGCGTGCGGAGCTCAAGGGGCCGCTCCTGTCGGAACTGGTCGTGCTTGACGATACGGAATTTCGCGAAGTTTTTACGGCCTCGCCCATCAAGCGCATCGGGCGAGATCGTTTCGTTCGCAACGTTCTGATTGCTATTGGAAATTCCGGCGATCAAAGCCTGGTTGATCCGGTCATTGAGCAGCTGGAAGATGTTAACGAGTGGGTGCGTGGTGCGGCTGTGTGGGCGCTTTCCCGTCTGGATGCGGATGAGTTTGAGCGTCAAAAAGCTGCGAAAAAGAAAAAAGAGATGGCCAAATCCGTAGTGCTGGAATGGGATCTCGCTAATTCCTGATACTTCGTTGATGGCGCGTTAGACATTTCCAAAGCCCTTTTCAATACGTTCAGGTTAGATGGCGAGGCCGGGGGCTCGCTGAACGGGCAAGTGATTTGGGCTTATGAGTGATACCACCGAGGCGTTTGGCGCCGGATCTCCGACAACACCGATCAGTGTGATGATCTGCGAGAACAGCGCAGTCCAGCTGCGCATCCTCTCCGAGGCGGTGAGGGATGCGGGTTACGAGGTCCAGACTGCAAAGTCAGCTGCCGACGCCCTGGAAGTCATGAAACTCATGCCAGTGGACATTTTCCTGACCGGTATCGAGGTTGGCGAAGTCAACGGAATGGAAGCCTGCTGGTCGCTCAAGGGCAATTCAGATACCGAGTCGACATACACGATTATTGTCACCGCCTCTGGTGAGGAACGGCGTCTTGAGGAAAGCCTGGATGCCGGCGCTGACGATTTCATTCGCAAGCCGGTCAACATGACCGAGCTGCGCGCTCGACTGCGCGCCGCATCGCGCCTGGTGCGCATGCAGAAACAATTCCGCCATCTGGCCGAAACTGACAGCCTGACCGGTTCCGCCAATCGTCGGGCCTTCCTGCAGTATCTCGAGATGGAAGTGCGGCGGTCCGAGCGTCATGCTGCCGAGACCTCCGTCATCATGGTCGATCTCGATCACTTCAAGAACATCAACGATACCTGCGGCCATGCGGCGGGCGACGCGGTGTTGCGTGAAGTCGTCAAGGCGATGCAGTCATGCCTGCGTCCGCGCGACATGCTGGGGCGCCTTGGCGGTGAGGAATTCGCCATCCTGCTCAACGGAACGGATATTTCCGAAGCTTCTACAATTGCCGAGGAGGTCCGGGCCTCGATCGAACAACGGTTGATCGAACTGCCCAGTGGCGAGAAACTCTCGGTCACGGCAAGCTTCGGAGTGTCCAATGTCTGCCCGGCCCTGGGTCAGGACACACCGGAAACCGTGCTCCAGGCCGCCGATGACGCGCTCTATTACGCCAAGCAGTGCGGTCGCAACCAGGTCATCGTCTGCGCAGCAGAGCCGGACGAGCAGCTGGCCGAGGCCTCCTGATCAATCCGCATCGCTACGGCGGACCGCCTCGCTGATGCGGCCTCTGAGAACATAGTGTTCCACCACATCCGGTTGTTGTTCGATGGAAACCAATATGTCTTCCATGGCCTGGTCCAGCGTGCCCAGATTCAATCGGGCTTCCGCACGGACCGCACGGGCTTCTGCATTGCCCGGATAGATCTCGATCAGACTGGAGGCTGCGGTCTCGGCAGCAGGAAATTGTTCAAGGCCCAGATGGGCCATGGCGTGACCCAGCATCGCGTGGGGTGACAGTTCAACCAGGGCCAGGGCGACCGCGAAACTGCGTTCCGCGGCCTCGAAATCCTCGATCTCCAGCCAGGTGGCGCCAGCCTCGAGCCACATGTCCAGGCGTTCCTGCATCAACAGCCCCGGTCGCTCCAGCGAGGCGATGCTCTCGAGCAGGCTCGCACCGGACCCGGGATCACCTGCGGCGATCAGTGCGCGGGCCTGACAGTGTTCCGCCGGCCAGCCGCCACCATCATATTTCCACGCCAGGGCGTCCTCATAGGCTTCAACGGCTTCTGTCTCGATCCGTTCCATACAGGCCGAATAACGCTGGTGTTCGTTCAGTTGCGCTGAGCTCTGGGCGAGGGCTGTTGGGGGCGAAAGCAGGGCGAGGGCAAGGGGGAAAAGGATACGCATCAAACACTCCGGGGGACTTGAATGAAGGCTAGGCGGGCAGGGCTTGCACGTCCAGAACGGATTGGCATCTGTGGTGCCGTCGCGCACAGCCTACTTGTCTGACGGCGCAAATTGCGCTTCGAAAGCCGGGATGAATATTCTCCAGGTCATACCTCAGCTTGATGCAGGTGGTGCCGAACGGACCACCCTTGAAGTCGCCGATGCCATCGTCGCGGCGGGTGGCCGTGCGCTGGTGGCCAGCCAGGGCGGACGCCTGGAAGGCGAACTGAAAGCCGTTGGCGGCGAGCTGTTCCGCTTGCCCATGGCGACCAAGAATCCGCTTGTCGCGTGGCAAAACGTCTCTGCGCTGGAAAAAATCATCCGCGCGGAGAATGTCGCGATCGTACATGCGCGCTCGCGGGCGCCCGCGCTCAGCGCCAAGGCGGCCTGCAATCGTACCGGTGCTCATTATGTGACGACCTATCACGGAACCTACAACGCCCGGTCCGGTCTCAAGCGCTGGTATAACTCCTTCATGGCCCGGGGCGAGCTGGTGATCGCCAATTCGACCTTCATTCGCGATCATGTTCTGAGCGAGCACCGGATTGATGAAGCGAAAATCCGGGTCATTCCGCGCGGTGTTGATCTGGCTCGTTTCGACGAAGATGCCATAGACCCTGACCGCGTTCAGGCCCTTGCCGAGGCCTGGGGAATTGATGGCGCTGACCCGGTCGTGCTGATGCCGGGGCGCCTCACCGGATGGAAGGGCCAGCGTGAAGTCTTGCGGGCCTACGGACAATTGCATCGTGCCGGTGCGGCATTGCCGGTTCTGGTCCTGGCGGGCGATGCTCAGGGGCGGGACGCCTATGTCGCTGAGCTGGAAGCCATCATCGCGGAATACGAGCTGAACGACGGGGTCAAGCTGGTGGGCCATTGTTCCGACATGCCGGCAGCGCTGATGCTGAGCCGCCTCGTGCTGACGCCCTCGATCGAGCCGGAGGCGTTCGGGCGCACGGCGGCAGAGGCTGGTGCGATGGGCAAGCTGGTGATCGCGGCCGATCATGGTGGTGCACGGGAGGTCATCATCCAGGGCGATACCGGATGGCGCGTGAAGCCAGGAGATGTAGACGAGCTGGCGGCGACGATTGAACAGGCACTCAATCTGGACGAAACAAGCTATTCCGGCATGAGTGATCGCGCTAGGATGCACGTTCGCCAGTCGTTTTCGACGGAACAATTGCAAGCTTCGACATTGCGTGTCTACGAAGAGGTCTTAAACTCCGCAAAATGAGTGAACCGCAGCGTGATATTGTCTACGTCCTTCACTGGGGCGACCTGGCGAGCACAATCCGCATGTTGGCGATCGCGCCGACCCTGCGTGCCGTACACAAGCGTGACCGTATCGTCCTGCTCACCAAGCCGGATTTCGAGAGCTTTCTCAAACACAGCCCGTATTTCAATGCTATCGAGATCGATGCTCTGCCGGACCAGCGCCAGCTGGTCTCGATCCGCGACAAGCGGATCAAGGCGGCTCATCCGGTGCGCATTTATGATCTCGTAGGCAATAGTGACAGCCGCAAGCTGAAAAAGCTTATCCGGTTCTCCAAATGCGAGTGGGTTGAAGTTATTGCCGATCCCAAATCCGGCGAGCATCCGGTCGACGAGGTTGCCGGCAAGCTGAATGCTGCGTTGGGCTATCAGCCGGCACGTTACCAGCTGGGCGAGGCGCCGCCGCCGGATGCCTCCTGGGTCGATTACCTGGCCAAGAAATCACGCATGCTGGAGCCGGAATACTTCGGTCTTTCAGGTCCTTATGCACTTCTCTGCCCATCGGGCGAAGATGCCAAGGCGCAATTGCGCTGGCCCAAGGAAAAATGGGCGTCTCTGGCGCATGAATTGCTTCAGTTTGGCGTCACGCCCGCGCTGGTCGGCGGCCCCGACACACGCGAAGTTGGTCGTTATGTCAGTCAGGTTGCGCCGGGCGCGCGCGACATTACAGGCAAGGCCAAACTGCCCCAGCTGGCCGGTCTGGCGCGTCGGACCCGCTTTGTCTTCTCCGAGGACGTACCGCTGATGCATGTGCTGGTCGCAGCAGGCGCGCCGACACTCGCGCTGTATTGCAATGTCGAGGATCCTGCCTATATTGCACCGCGTGGCACTGCCCCGGTGATCCTTATGCATGCGCCTACCCTGGCGCAGGTCTCGCCGGCGGAAGCCATTCAAGCCATGAAATTTGCCGGCGGCTTTGCCGATGCGCCCGAGGCTGCCTGACCGCGTCTCACACTTGCTTAATGTGTTCAATTCACCATAGTGCGCGCTTTCCCGCGTGCTGACTGAGGATTTTTGCCCCTTGGGGGCTTGATCCGAAAGGCTTGCGGGAGGATTACTAGGCGACAGTTTGCCGGCCACAAGGGAGATCAGGCCATAGCCCGTAGACCACACGTTGCGACACCGCCCAAGAAAGAAGGGCCACGCATCAACCGAGACATTCGTGTACCGCGAGTGCTCCTCATCGACGAGAATGGAGAAAAGCAGGGAATCATGCCGACCGATGCCGCACTGGAAGCGGCCGAAGAGGTTGGTCTGGATCTGGTCGAGGTTTCACCGAACGCTGATCCGCCCGTCTGCAAGATCGTCGATTACGGCAAGCTGAAGTATCAGGAACAGAAGAAGAAGGCTGAAGCCAAGAAGAAGCAGAAGACCGTCGAGATCAAGGAGATCAAGATGCGTCCGAACATCGATGTGCATGACTATGGTGTGAAGACCAAGGCCATGACGCGATTCTTCGAGGCCGGCGACAAGGTCAAGGTGACCCTGCGTTTCCGGGGGCGTGAAATGGCGCACCAGAACCGCGGTATGGAAATCATGAACCGGGTCAAGGAAGACTTCGCTGAAACCGCCAAGGTCGAGTTCGAGCCGAAAATGGAAGGCCGTCTCATGGTCATGGTCATGGCTCCGCGCTAGGCGCCGGTTTCACTGTAATTCACGAAAAGGGCTGCCTCGGCGGCCTTTTTTGTTTGTGAAATCCCTCTCCGCCACGGGGAGAGGTGGAGCGCAGCGAGGATGAGGGGGCGTGAGCGCAGCGAACCACTAACACCTACCGTCCCAAGTCCCGCAGGATCTCCCGGGCGGCATTGTGCCCCGGAGCGCCGGTTACGCCGCCGCCGGGATGCGTGCCGGAGCCACACTGATAGAGTGCCTTGATCGGTGTGCGATGATCACCATGTCCCAGCACCGGGCGGGCGGAGAAGAGCTGGTCAAGGCTCAGCGCGCCGTGGAAGATATCGCCACCGATCAGGCCGAACTTGCGTTCCAGGTCGAGCGGGCTGTGGATCTGGCGGCCGAGGACCGATGCCTTGAAGCCCGGGGCCCATTTATCAACCGTCTCGATCATCAGATCGGCAACCTCTTCGCGATGATCATCCCAGGAGCGGCCATCAGGCAATTCCGGTTCGACGTGCTGGCAGAACAGGCTGGCGACATGTTGTCCGGCTGGTGCCAGGCTGTCATCGAGTGTGGAGGGGATCAACATCTCCACGATCGGTTCCTTCGACCAGCCGGTACGGCGAGCATCGAAATAGGCTTCTTCCATGTATTCGAGGCTGGGTGCGATGATGATGCCGGCCGTCAGATGATCACCCTCGCCGGGCAGACAGGTAAAGCTGGGCAGTTCCGACAGGGCGACGTTCATGCGGAATGTGCCCGAGCCATTGCGATATCGGCGCATGCGGTCGCGGAAATCATCCGGAAGCGTTTCACCGTCGATCAGCTGGTTGAACAGCAGGGAGGGGTTGAGGTTGGAGACGACGTGTTTGGCAGCGAAAACCTGACCGTCCACCGTGCGTGCACCGGCCGCATATCCATTGCGCACCAGGACCTCCTCGACCTTCGCCCCGGTCACGATCTTCACGCCACGCTCTTCACAGCACCGCGCCATGGCCTGGGTGATCGCGCCCATTCCGCCAATGGCATGACCCCAGGCGCCCTTCTTGCCGTTCACTTCGCCAAAGACGTGGTGCAACAGGACATAGGCGCTGCCGGGGGAGTAGGGGCTGGCGTAATTGCCGACAATGCCGTCAAAGCCGAGCAGGGCCTTGATCGGCGCGCTTTCAAACCAGCCATCCAGCCAGTCGCCCGCTGACTTCGAGAAGAGTTCGATCAGGTCGCGCTTGGCGGTCAGGTCGAGCCTGTTGAGTTTGCCGCCGACTTCCAGGGCGCGGAACATGTCCGGCAGGGCCTTCAGCAATCCGCCTTCGGGCAAGTTGGGCGGGGTCTCCAGTACCAGGTCACGCAGCACGTCTGCGATCGCTTCCAGCCGGTCGTTGAATTCATCGAGCCGTTCGGCGTCGCGCTGCGAGAATTTGGCTGTTTCGGATTTTGTCAGTTCATCGCCGGCCAGCAGATAGCCGTCTTCAAGCGGCAGGAAGTTTCCGATCTTGCGCTCGACGACCTTGAGGCCGTGACGCGCCAGTTCCAGATCCGCGATCACTTTCGGATTGAGCAGGGAGACGGTGTAGCTGGCGGCGGAATTGCGGAAGCCCGGGTAGAATTCCTCGGTCACGGCGGCCCCGCCCACGACATCCCGCGCCTCGAGCACGGTCACGCTGAGACCAGCGGCTGCGAGATAGGCCGCGCAAACAAGGCCATTATGTCCGCCGCCGATGATGAGAATGTCTTGTTCTGGGGCCGGAAGCGGCGAGGAAGTCTGGGTCATGACGGGATTGTTTCCACAGCCCGTCAGTTTCGGCAATGACTAGCCCCACGCGCCCGCGACATCCCGGGCCAAAACCAGCGCTCGTCCTCGCGCAATCAGGCGGCCGTTCTCGCTGCGGCAGGTGGTTTCCAGGTCGACCAGATGTTTGTCCGGGCGCAGGCGGGTGATCTCTACCCGTGCCGTCAGCTCCTCGCCATAGGCCGCATCGCCGAGGAATTCGGTTTCCTGTTTCAGGTAATTCGTGCCTTGGCCCGGCAGATCCACACCGAGTAGATAGGAGAACATGCCGTTGATCAGGGCTTCCGGTACTGCGTGCGTCGAGCCCGGTGCGCCCGAAAGCCGGGTGAGATCGTCTCCGTCGGTTCTGGCGAATATGCGAGAGGTTTCGACGGCCTGGCCGGTAGCAAGGGCGGAATTCATCGTGCGATCTCCGTTTCCCCGAGACAGGTCGTCTCACCATCTTCCAAGCGTATCACTTTGAGGGATATCGTCATGTTTTCAGGTGTTTCGCTGGTCATTTCGGCCTCGAAACGAAGCGGGGTGCCGGCCGGCGAGGGTGCAGGATACATGGTCGATTGCCGGATCTGACGTGCGCCCGGGGCCAGTTCCTCGACCAGTCCGCGCAGAACGGAACACAAAAGCGCGCCATGAGCCACCGTCTTTCCAAAGCGGGTGTGTGCGGAAAATTCCGAGTCGACATGGATGGGGTTATCGTCACCGGACAGGCGCGCAAACGCGTCAAAATCATCCTGGGTGAAGGAGAGCTCCCTGACCGCGCGGCTCATTGTGTTGCCTCCGGGCAGGGCAGGAGGTGCTTTTGCACCTTGCCGGCCGCCGTGCGCGGCAGGTCGTATGTGAAGCGAACGTATTTCGGCACCTTGTAGGCCGCCAGACGTTCACGGCACCAGGTGCGCAATTCCTCCTCGCTGGCCTCCTGGTTGACGCGCAGGATGATGTGGGCACAGCCGACCTCACCCCATTTCTCGTCAGCCACGCCGGCAACGGCGCTTTCCTGGACGGCCGGGTGTTCGTCGAGAATATTCTCCACCTCGGCCGGATAGACGTTCTCGCCGCCGGAAATATACATCTCCTTGATCCGGCCGGCGATGAAGCAATAACCGTCCTCGTCAAACCGTCCCAGATCGCCGCTCTTGAGCCAGCCATCCTCGGTGAAGAGCTTTGCGGTCTCCTGCGGACGTTTCCAGTAACCCGGTGTCAGACCTGGACCGCGGAACTGAATTTCGCCGGTTTCGCCCGCCTCCAGCGGCTGGTTGTCCGGGCCGGCGATGCGCGCTTCCACCATCTGCTGGGCGCGGCCAACAGAGCCGATCTTGTCCAGGGCATTGGCTTCATCGACCAGGAAGGCCGTCGGACCGGTCTCGGTCATGCCGAAACCATTGCAAACCGTTGCGCCATGCCTGGCAAAGGTTTCCACCAGTACATCCGCCAGCGGAGCCCCGCCACAAGACCAGTGACGCAAACGGGTGAGATCGGTCTTCTCGAAATCCTCATGCAGGGCGAGGCCGCGATAACAGGCCGGGACACCGATGAAGACATCCAGCGTGCCTTGGCCGATCAGCTTGAGCATCGGGCCGGGCTCGAAACCGGGCAGGACGTGGACCAGCCCGCCACTCATCAATACGGGCAGGGTGTGCAAGTTGATGCCGGCAGTATGAAACAGCGGCAGGAAATTCAGCGTCGCGTCTCCGGGACGCAGGCCAATGGCCTGGCCTATATTGGTATAGTTCACCAGTGCCATCTGATAGGTCTGGATCACGCCTTTGGGTTTGCCCGTCGTGCCCGAGGTGTAGATCAGATACCAGGGCTCGTCGCCGGGCCAGATCTCGCGGCCGGCATGGGGCTCGCAGCGATCCCTGCCTGCGCAGTAATCGCTGTCGATGGCGAGCGGTTCCAGTCCGGTCAGCGCACCGGCCTCGGCGGCTGCTGCGGCGTCTTCCGCGCCTGTCAGCAGGAGTTTCGGCTTGCTGTCCTCGATGAGCACGGTGAGTTCCTTGCCCGGCATGCGCCAGTTCAAAGGCACCAGGATCGCGCCCAGCTTGCCGCAGGCGAACAGCAGTTCGAAGAACTCCACCCGGTTCCGACACAGGACGGAGACACAATCACCCGCTTCAATACCCTGTTCCGCCAGCCAGCTTGCGGCTTTTGATGCGCGCTGTTCGAGCAGGCGGTAGGTGATTTCCTCTCCCGTCTCGATGACATGGAAGGCGGTGGCATCCGGCGTCAGCTTGGCGCGCTGGCGGGTAATGTCGGGCAGGAAAAACATCTAACTCTCACCTTTGGGCGGTGTCTGCGGGTACAGGAAATCATGCATGCGCTGCACGGTCTCATCTCGATCGATGAGTTCGAGGAAGGCCAGGCGTTCGGCGTCCAGCGCTCGTGCAAGCCGGTCAGCGCCGCCCAGGCTGAGCAGGCGACCGGCGCGAATGCTGGCGCGATCAAGGGGCTCGCATTGAGTGATGAGCCGGGCAAGGCGATCATTGAGCTGTCGGCTCTCGCAGACCTCGTCAACAAGGCCCCGGCGGGCCATTTCGCCCGCGTCCAGTCGCTTGTCCATGCTGAGCCAATTGCGAGCGAAACCGGTTCCGGCCCGGTCTGGCATCATCGCCGTCCAGCCACCATCCGGGGCAAAGCCCACGCGGGCATAATAGGGTTGGGCGAAGGCTGTTTCGCTGGCGATGACATGGTCACAGGCCAACATCAGCCCGATGGATCCACCGGTCACAGGGCCATTGAGGGCGCAGACAAGAAGGGCGTTCTGGTCGACAATCCTGAGAAGGCTCTCGTTGAGCGTCCCGACAATGTCACGGGCGAAACCGAGTAGTCCTGCCCGGTTGTGCGAGCGGTCGTAAAACTCCCGGATATCACCGCCACAGGAAAAGGCGGTCCCGCTTCCGGTCAGCACGATCGTTCTGGCTTGCCGATATGTGTCCAGGGCCTGGCAGAGACTGCCAAGCAGTTCCGGCGTCAGCGCATTGCCCCGGTGCGGACGGTTGAGCGTCAGCGTTAGGCAATCACCGTCCAACCGGGTCTGGACCGGGTTATCGACAAGCGCGATCGTCACGGACGAATGCCTTCAGAGATCATGGCGATCGCGGCGTCTGCGACTTCCTCAGCCGGGCGTTCCGTGCCCCAGACACCGAAGCGCAGTCCCAGGAAAACACTCATCCCGATCAGGGCCCAGGCGCGGGTGGACACATCTCCTTCCGTGATCTCGCCGCGCTCCGCAGCTTCACCAAGATTGCGCTTATAACCCTCGGCGAAACGCTGATAGTGTGCCTTGTGTGCATCAGGAGCGACGAATTGTGCCTCCTCGATGATGCGGTAGAGATTCTGGTGTTCGCGGGCAAATTCGATGTAGGCGATCAGGCCTTTTCGCTCGGCATCGATGCGGTCTGTGGCCCCCTCGACGCGCTCGGCGATCCAGGCCCGGACCATCTGACCCATATGAGCCACAAGTGCCCGGAAAATCTCGTCTTTTGAGTCGAAATAGACATAGAAAGTGCCCAGCGCAACGCTCGCTCGACGGGTGATGTCACCGATCGATGTTGCGTGGAATCCATCCTCGCCAAACGCAAGTTCTGCGGCTTCGAGAAGCTTGTTCCGTGTCCGCTGTCCCCTGGCGGTTTTCGGGCTCTTTGAGCTCATGGCTGCATTTTCAGAAGTTGACATATGATTCAGTTTTCACAAAATTGACGATAAATCAATATGACACAATTCGCGCCACCACGATGCGCGAGGGGGGAAACGCCGCAGTGCTCGACGCACGTGCCCACCAGCCGGACGAAACCGGACGCCGCTCCAGCCTCGAATTGAGGGACGGGACCCTGTTGTCCTTCCTCGACGAAGGTTCCGGTGAGCCTGTTGTGCTGGTGCACGGCTGGGCGGTAACGGCGGAGTATTTCGACGCTGTCGCGGCCGAGCTTTCCAGCGATTTCCGTGTCATTCGACCCGACTTGCGCGCTCATGGGCTGACACCTTCCGGTGATCTCCCGCTGGAGATTGGAACGCTGGCTGCGGATCTGGCTGAGGTGTTGGAACAGCTCGATCTGACCAATGCCGTGATCCTGGGCTGGTCGATGGGTGCGCTTGTTGCCTGGCGTCATTTGCTTGAGTTCGGCAGTGAGCGGGTCTCGGGCCACATCATCGAGGACATGACCCCACGCGTGCTCAACACCGCCGATTGGCAGCTTGGCATGTCCAACGGGCTCGATGCGGCCGCCAGTGCCCGCGCCATCCGCGCGATGGAGCGTGATTGGCCCGCTTATGCAGAGGCCTTCACGCCGAAAATCATTTCCCGTGAGCGCGGTATCCGCGATCCGGAACTGATCGGACGTATTCGCGCGGAAATCCAGACACGTGATCCCAAGGCCATGGCCGCTCTGTGGAGCGCCATGGTCCAGGAAGACTTTCGGGCCGAACTGCCTGCCATCACCTTGCCGACCCTGGTGACCTACGGCGAGCGCAGTGACGCCTACGGACCGGAGACGAGCCGGTATCTCGTTGAATCTTTGCCGAATTCGGAACGGAAGGGCTTTCCGCGTTCGGGCCATGCACCGCATCTGGAGGAACCGGAAGAGTTCTCGGAAGCGGTTATCGCGTTCCTGCACCGTGTGCAGACGGGCAGGGACGCTGGACGTAATTTTGAGGGGAGTACCCAATGAAACTGTCAAACAAACTTACCCGCTCGCTGTTGATGGCGAGCACTATGGTGGGCGGCCTGGCTGTCACCGCGCCGGCGCTCGCGCAGGACAATTCCGCCAGTGACGAGGTCATCACCGTCACTGCGCGTCGTCGGGAAGAGAGCCTGCAGGATGTGCCGCTGTCCGTAACCGCTGTCAGCGGTGCCAAGCTGGAACGTTCCGGCGCCGTCGATATTGTCGCGATTGCGGATGTAACGCCGAACGTGACGCTCGAAGTTTCCCGCGGCACCAGTTCCACCCTGTCCGCCTTCATGCGCGGCGTTGGCCAGCAGGACCCGGTCGCCGGCTTCGAATCCGGTGTCGGCATCTATGTTGATGACGTTTATCTGAACCGTCCGCAGGGCGCTGTTCTCGACCTGATCGATGTTGAGCGCGTCGAGGTCCTGCGTGGTCCCCAAGGTACGCTCTATGGCCGCAACACCATCGGTGGCGCGATCAAATACGTGACACGTCGTCTGGATGTTGATGACCCGACCCTATCTGCGCGCGTCAATGTGGGCAGCCACGGCCAGTTCGACCAGATCGTCACGGCGTCCACGCCGCTGAGCGATACATTCCGCGTGGGTGGAACGTTTGCCAACCTGACGCGCGACGGTTTCGGCGAGAACGTCTTTCTCGGTATGGACAACTACAACAAGGACATTTTTGGCTACCGCCTGTCCGCCGAGTGGGAGCCCAGCGACACGGTCTTCTTCCGCCTCGCCTATGACAATATCGAGGACACCTCAAATCCGCGTGGGGGTCATCGCCTGATACCGGGCGCATTCTCCGGAGCTCCGGTTCTGGATGATGTCCATGACACGCGTGCCGGCCTGATGGTTGTTGATCAGGAAGTCACCTCCGAGGGTATCTCCCTGCTGGCCGAGTGGGAGATCAATGAGAACTGGTCTGTTCGCAATATTCTCTCGAATCGTGAAGACCGTTCGGTCACCCCGATCGATTTCGATAACCTGCCGAGCGGCGATCTCGATGTCCCGGCAATCTATGAAAACGAGCAGTTCTCCGAAGAATTCCAGCTGCTCTATTCCGGCGACCGCCTGAACGGTGTGATGGGGTATTACTACCTCGACGCCAATGCCTCGACGGTCTTTGACGTGCTGCTGGCCAATGTCGGTCCGCTGATCAACCTGCCGGGCCTGAATGCCCAGACCTTTGGCGATGTAGCTACCGAGACCTGGTCTGTCTTTGCCAATTTCACCTATGACATCAATGACGAGTTCAGCCTGACCCTGGGCGGCCGCTATACCGAGGATGAGCGTACATCCACGGTTCTGCGTCGCACCTATGTCGGCGGTTTCTCGGAGTTCTTTGGTGGCGCAGGTGTGCCGATCGCCACGACGTCTGACTTCACAGGTACGAACAGCTGGGATGATTTCTCGCCGACCGTGTCGCTGGCTTACCAGCCGAATAGCGCGAACAACTATTACTTCACATTCAGCCAGGGCTTCAAAGGGGGCGGTTTCGACCCGCGCGCCCAGACGACCGCCACGCCGGACTTTGACCAGTCTGGTTCCGTCACCGCGGACGAGATCTATGATTTCATGGCCTTCGATCCGGAAACGGTCGACAGTTTCGAGATCGGCTGGAAATACCAGAGCGGCAGCTATCGCCACAGCCTGGCGTTTTTCCACATGGACTATACCGACATCCAGGTGCCCGGTTCCGTGGGTGTGGACACCAATAATGACGGTGTGAACGATACCTTCACCGGTGTGACCACGAATGCTGGCGCAGCCACCATCCGTGGTCTGGAGTATGAAGGTATGCTCGACATGGGTCAGGACATGATGACCAGTGGCGACAGCCTCTCCCTGGGCTGGGCGATCGGGCTGCTGGACGGCGAGTATGACGAGTTCGTCAACGCTTTCGGTGTGGATGTCTCCGACCAGGTCGTCATCCAGAATACCCCCGATCTGACGGCCTCCTTCACGTTGACATATGTCCGGCCGGTCGCGGATGGAGATCTGCAGGTTTCCAATACGATCAGTCATCGCGGCGATAGCTCCCAGTTCGAATTCCCCTTCCCGGAACTCGACCAGGAAGCCTACACGCTGTGGAATGCGTCCGCTGTTTGGGAATCCGGTGATGGCCGCTGGCAGCTGGGCGTGCATGGTCGCAATCTGACAGACGAGGAATATCGCGTCTCCGGCTATGACTTCGTCAACAACGACACGCTTGCTCCTGAGCTGGGCCTGGAGGGCACGCTGATCGGCTATTACGGTCCGCCGCGCACAGTCACCGCAACGGCCGCCTGGCGTTACTAGGCTGAACATGAAACGGCGGGCCTGGCCCGCCGTTTCTCTTTGTGAGATCTGTCGCATGAGTTTGGGAGAGTGAGCGATGATGAAATGGATTCTGGGCCTGGTGGTCATCCTGCTGGTTGTGTTGGGCTGGATGTTCTTCAAGCCTGAACCGGCGGCGGACCTGCGCCCGGCCTCTGAACGTCCCGTTCCAACGTCGCCATACTGGAGCGAGGACGATCACTGGGTTGATGCCGACGGCATGACTTTCCGCGTCCGCGAGCAAGGACCGCAAGGCGCCCCTGTAATCGTGCTCATCCACGGTTTTTCCTATTCGCTGGAAAGTTTTGACGCCTGGGCGGAAGACCTCGCAGTCGATTATCGCGTTGTGCGCTTCGATCTGCCGGGCCACGCCCTGACCGGTCCCGATCCGCAGCAGCGCTATTCAGTACGCGAGACCGTCGCGCTGACTGCGTCTCTTCTGGACTCGCTGGGCCATGATGATGTGGTTCTGGTCGGCAATTCCCTGGGCGGGCTGGTGTCCTGGCGGCTCGCCGCCGAGCAGCCGGAACTTGTCTCCAGGCTGATCCTGCTGGCGCCGGGTGGTTTCTCAATCAATGGCGTCACCGAGGATCCGGTGCCGGTTCCTGCGCCGGTCGCCTTCTTCATGACCTCTGCTCCGCAAGCCATGGTCGGCGCGGCATCCGCGGGGCTGTTTGGGGACCCGACTAATATGCCGGCTGAATTACCGGGGCGCGTCCACGACCTGATGCGCCAGCCCGGTGTCGGTCAGGCCCTGGTCGAACGCCTGGAGGTCTTCACCCTGCCAGCCCCGGAAACAGACCTTGCCCGGGTCGAGGCTGATACGCTGATCCTGTGGGGCGAACTCGACCGCATCGTCCCTCCCGACCATGGTCCGCGTTTTGTCGACGCCATGCCCTCAGCGCGCCTGGAAGTCATGCCGGGCCTCGGCCATGTCGTGCATGAAGAAGCGCCCGAGGTGAGCCTGGAGCGCGTGCGGGCGTTTCTGGAGGATCAACCCTGAGCGCGTTTGGCGCGGCGCGCTTCGATTTCAGCCTGGAGGTCGGCCCAGTCCTGGGGGTCGATATCGCTTTCGCGCAGGACAACGACACCCGTGCCACCGGCCGGGCTTTCACCATTTAGCAGGCGGCCCAGGGCGTGGGTCTGGGCGGTCGAACGGTTGAGCAGCGGACGATAGGTAACCTGGCGGCCTTGCTGGCGGCGGTCGACCGCGCCTTTGCGAACCAGAGAGCGCAGCGTGTTGAGGGTCTGGCTGGCGCCCTGGCGTGTGGCCACGGCCAGTTCGCTGACTGACACACTGCCCTTGTCCCAGATCACACGCATCGCTTCGTTTTCGCGATTTGTAAGGGCTGTGGCAGACATCACGGACTCCAGACTAAGAACCAAGCGACCCATTCCTGAACAATGGAACAGGATTAACAAATCCTTTGCAATAGCGGGGCCGGTTAACGATTTGGGCGTTTGCAGTGACTGGTCTTGCTGCGTCCTTTCTGTGTTTCTGACCGGTCTCAGTGGAAATCCCGGCTTTTGGGCAGGATGTCTTCGAGGCGTTCGCCGCGCATGACCCGGCGATAGAGAGCGACAGTGCGGGGGTCGGCCTGGGGGCGATTGATCTCGTCGGCATGAGCGGTGGCCTCGGTGAATTCGCCGCCCTCGGCGAGGGCGGCCAGGCGCCAGCTCTGATCGTCGAGCCGGTGGGAGACGAGATGGGTGACCTGGCCTTCCTTCTGCAGGCGGCCGGTTACCGTCAACAGCTTGGCGGCCATGACGGTCTTGCGGTGGCGTTCAAAGGTCTTGGGCCAGACAATGACATTGGCGACACCGGTCTCGTCTTCCAGCGTGGCGAAGATGACGCCACTGGCTGAGCCCGGACGCTGGCGGACCAGGACGAGCCCTGCGACGCTGACCCAGCTGCCATCACGCCGGTCAGCGAGTTGGTCGGCGCGTAAAAAGCCCTTCTCCTCGAACTCCTTGCGGAAAAAGCTGATCGGGTGTGCCTTCAGGGAGAGACGCAGGCTGGAATAGTCCTGGGCGACATTCTCAGCCAGCGAGAGCCGGGGCAATTCGACCGGGTTCTCAGCGCCATAATCCTCGGCCTGTTCAAACAGGGGCAGGGGTTTGCCGGCCTGGGCGAGGGCGGACCAGCTGGCCTTGCGGCGGTCCAGCGCGACAGAGCCAAAGGCGTCGGCCTGGGCAAGGCGGTCGATCGTGCCGCGATCCAGCCGGGCCCGGCGGGTCAGGTCGGACACGCTGTTGAATGCGCCACCGTCCTGGCGGGCGGCAATGAGGCGGGCGGCCATGGGTTCTTTCAAACCCTTGATCTGGCGCAGGCCCAGGCGCACCGCAAACCGCCCGCCGCCTTCACCGGTGGGCATGGCAAAGGGCAGGCGCCGATGGGATGAGGGGGGCTGGCAGGCCTCCAGCGTGCAGTCCCAGTCAGAGTGATTGATGTCAGGCGGCCTTACTTCAACACCATGATCGCGGGCATCCCGCACAAGTTGGGCCGGGGCGTAGAAACCCATGGGTTGGGAATTGAGAAGGGCGGCCAGGAAAACGTCCGGGAAGTAGCGTTTCAGCCAGCAGGAGACATAGACGATCAGGGCAAAACTGGCGGCATGGCTCTCCGGAAAACCGTATTCGCCAAATCCTTCGAGCTGTTTGAAACAGCGTTCCGCAAAGTCCGGCTCATACCCGTTGGCGATCATGCCAGAAACGAGTTTGCGGCCCATTTCATGGATGGTTCCGGAACGCCGAAACGCGGCCATCGAACGGCGTAGCTTGTCGGACTCGGCGGGAGTGAAGCCGGCGGCGACGATGGCGATACGCATGGCCTGTTCCTGGAAAAGCGGTACACCGAGTGTCTTGCCCAGAACCTCTTCCAGCTCGGTCGAGGGAAAGTCGACGGCTTCAAGCCCGTCGCGGCGGCGCAGATAGGGGTGGACCATATCGCCCTGGATGGGACCGGGGCGAACAATGGCAACCTCGATGACCAGGTCGTAGAAATTGCGTGGTTTGAGCCGCGGCAACATGGTCATCTGGGCTCGGCTCTCAATCTGGAAGACGCCGACCGTGTCGGCCTTGCAGATCATGTCGTAAACATCCGTATCCTCGGGCGGAATGTCGCTGACTTCCAGCGGGCGCTGATAGACGGTGCGGATCATATCCATCGCGCGGGCGACGCAGGTCAGCATGCCCAGGCCCAGTACATCCACCTTCATCAGGCCGAGCGCGTCGATATCCTCCTTGTCCCATTCCAGCACCGTGCGGTCGGGCATGGCGGCATTGTGCAGGGGCACGATCTCGTCCAGCCGCCCCTGGGTCATGACAAACCCGCCGGGGTGCTGGGAGAGATGGCGCGGAAACCCCATCAGCTCGCGCGCATACCGCAGGGTCTGGCGGATTTCGTCGGCATCGGGGTCCAGGCCCAGCTCGTCGCGAATGCGGTCATCGGTCAGATCGTCACTGTGCCAGCCCCACAGCGTCTTGGAGAGGGCCGAGATGATGTCACCGGACAGGCCGAAAACCTTGCCTACTTCGCGAATTGCACCGCGCGGGCGATAACAATTCACGGTCGCGGTCATGGCCGCACGTCGACGGCCATACTTTTCATAGACATACTGGATGACTTCCTCGCGCCGCTCGTGCTCGAAATCGACGTCGATATCAGGCGGTTCGCCGCGTTCGGCGGACACGAAACGCTCGAAGAGAAGGTCAATGCGCGCCGGGTCGACCTCGGTAATGCCGATAATGTAGCAAACGGCGGAATTGGCGGCCGAGCCGCGCCCCTGGCACAAAATGCCCTGGCTGCGGGCAAAACGCACAATGTCATAGACGGTGAGGAAATAGGGCGCGTAATCGAGCTGGTCGATCAGCTGGAGTTCCTGTTTCACGGCCCGGGCGATCTTGCCGGGAGGACCGGCCGGATAGCGCATTTCCATGCCGTCACGGGTCAGGCGGCGCAGGGTCTGCATGGGTGTTTCGCCCGCACCGATCACCTCGTCGGGATATTGATAGACCAGCTCGTCGAGAGAGAAGTTGATCTCCTCGGCCAGGGCCAGGCTGCGCGCAACGGCGTCCTCATATCCCTGGAAGATCCGGTAGAGTTCGTGCGGGGGTTTGAGATGGCGTTCGGCATTGGCGGCGAGAAAAAAGCCGGCGCGCTTGATCGATACGTGTTCGCGGATGCAGGTGACCACATCGGCCAGGGGTTTGCGGCCCGGGGCGTGGAAACGCGCATCCGTGGTGGCGATGGTGGGGATGTCCCAGTCGCGGGCCAGGCGGGTGAGCTCATACAGGCGGCGGCCATCGCGGCCGTCAAACCAGCGGGTCAGGGCCAGGGCGGCACGGTCCTGGAGGGCGGCGAGAAAGGTGGCGGTCTTGTCCTGCCAGTCCAGCTCGCTCTCGCGTGGCGGGATGATCAGCAGTATCTGGCCGTCGGACACGCGGATGATATCGTCCAGCCAGAGATCGCACTGGCCTTTCACGGAGCGGAAATTGGCGTCGGTCAGCATGCGGGTCAGGCGGCCATAGGCCTCGCGGTCGCGCGGATAGGCAACGGCCTCGAAACCGCACACCGTGACCAGGCGCACCCCGACCAGGAGTTTGATGCCCGCATCGCGCGCCGCGAGATGGGCCCGCACGATGCCGGCGAAACTGTTGCGGTCGGCAATGCCGATGGCGCTGAGACCCAGGGCCGCGGCCTGCGCGACCATTTCATCGGCATGCGAGGCCCCGGTCAGGAAGGTAAAGTTGGAACAGGCGAGAATTTCGGCGGCATCAGGCATCACGACGCCCCGTGGACGAACCATTCCGGGCTCGTGGTTTCCAGACCGAACAGGCCTTCGCGGTAGAGCCAGAAACGGCGGCCTTCGCGGGTTTCCACACGGAAATAATCACGCGAACGGGGAGAGAGCTGGTCGCGCCACCACTCCGGAGCGAGACGTTCCGGGCCCTCGGCACGGTGGACGAGATGGCGGACCCGGCGCCAGATGAAGCTGCGCGGTGGACCATCGGGGATTTCGGCGACGGCCTGGGCCGGTTCCGGCCGGGCGAGGATGAGCAGGGGGCGATCCGGATCAACCTCGCTTTCCGGGCCTGTGAGCGCCGGTACGGGTGTGTTGTCGCGCACGGCAAGGGCCGTGCCGCCAGGCGCACGGGCGGTGCCTGCATGAGGGACGATGGCAGACCCGGGACCGGAATTCTGGCGCCAACCCGCGGCGCGCTCGGGGATATGGCTTTCCCGCCGGGCCGCACGCTGGACTTGATCATCTCCCAGGCGCACGACGAGACGATCGGTCAGGCGTGCCATCGTGTCCGGCGCCATTTCATCACTGTCCAGCAAGCCCGATTGATGGGTGTTGAGCGCGGTGGTTTCGCTGGCGCGCAATTCCACGACATCAATGCCAAACCCGATATCAATCTCGGCGCGATCGAGTTTTTCGCTGAACAGGCGGGTGATATGGGCCGGGTCGCGGGCGGGCGCGGCCGTGCCCAGGCTGAGCAGGAGTATCTTGCCATCCACCCGGTAGAGATTGAGTTCGGCGCGGCGCAGGCCCCGGCCATGGGCATCGAGTTGTTCGCACAGCGTGTTGGCGGTTTCGCGCACGGTCTGTTTGATGCTGTCGAGCAGGAGCAGGGCCTCGGGGAAACGCAGCCGGGCACGATAGTGTGTGCGGGGCTGTAGCGGGCTGAGCACTTCCTCGTCCAGCCCGCGAGCCTGGTCGAGGCGGGAGACCAGCTCTCGGCCAAACCGCCGGGCCAGGCTGGCCCGTGGCAGGCCGGCCAGGTCGCCGACACGTTTGAGCCCGAAACGGCGGAGTTGGTCGGCCATCGGGCCGATACGCAGGGCTTCGACCGGAAGGGCGTTGAGCGGTTCGCTGACCGTATCGGTGATGATGAGGCCGGAGCTCTCCCGGCGGGCCGCATAACGCGCCAGCCCCCAGGCCAGGCCGAGGGTCGGGGCCGCCGCCGCATAGGCGATATAACCCTGTTCCCGAACGGCCTCGAGCGTAGCGGCGACCAGTTTTTCCTCGCCGCCAAACAGGCGGGCGCAGCCGGTGATATCCAGCAATATGCCGTCTTCACCGGGCAGGCCCGGGTCCGGAGCCGTCCAGGGGGACCAGCGGCCACAGGCCCGGGCCAGGGCCTGCAGGAGGCGTTTGTCCAACGCCGGGGAGGCGCTTTCCACCTGCAGGCCCGGTTCCAGGGATTTGGCGTCGGCGACAGCCTGTCCGCGTCTCAGCCCGGCTGCACTGGCAGCCGCATTGAGGGCGTAGAGGCGTTCGCCGCCTGTTGTGGTGTGCACCAGCGCATAGGGAGCGTCAGGCGATCTGGCGCTGCGCTGGTGCTGGGGGGAGATCTGTCGCCGGTCTGTTGGCCAGCGGGGCAGGCTCAAGGACATGAAACGCCGCATGTTTCCACTCGATATCAAAGTTTCTCGGCGGGCCGCCCCGAACCCGTTCCAATTGCGCCCGGAAACATGGAGCTCCCATGCCGGGCAAACCTGTCGCCCCCCGCCAGGCCTCAGCCAGTGAGGGCCGGGCGGAAATTCGCCACCGGGTCAGCGCCGCGCTGGGCTGGACCCGGTCATGTGACCGCAGGATGAGGGCGAGCGCCCCGCGTGCCTGTGCGGCCATGTGCAATCGTTTCGAGGCGGTCAGATCGTAACGGTGTTCCGCCCCGATCTCGCCCATCAGCCAGGCTCCGGAATTGAGGGCTTCCTCCATGGCCCAGAGCGAGTCAGTGACCTCGCTTGTCTCGACCAGGAGAATGCGTTCCGGGGGCAGGCCCCATTGTTTCAGGGCCAGCGGATAGGGCTGGCCAAAATCCTGGCTGCGCCCGCCCGTGCGCCGTACCCAGACGATGGGGCGGGCGCTTTCATGGCGACGCAGGGCCTGGGAGAAAAACCCGGTCTGGACCGCCAGGGCCGATGGCGTGTCGAGATAGTCCTGTGGACAGATCTCGTGCAGGCCCGATTGCAGATTGATCAGTTCGCGCACCTCTCCCGAGGCCTGTCCCTGCACGCCTGGAGGGGCGGGCATGGCAGGCAGGGCCCCGGGCGCAATGTCCCGGATTTTGGCGCGCAGCTGGTCCAGCTGCGGCCGCCCTTTTCGGCGTGAAGACGCAGATCGCATGTTCCAATCCATAATCGATGTTCTTTTTATGTTCTCATCTCGGAACAAAGAGTCAAGCACAGAATCGCTATCGCGAATCCGGCTTTGAATCCGGGGTTTTGGCCCGGGGAAGCGCCATCGCGACCTTGGCGAAGGAGTTGACCGACACACGCCCGGGGCCTACCGCTGGGGGATGGATGATTTCACCGCCCGACCGCGGCCCGGTCTGACCACTGCCCGGGCCCTCGACCCGAAACACTATCTCGGCGAGGACTGGCTGGCTTTTGACCAAAAACAGGTCCTGGCCCCGGCCTGGCAGGTGATTGCCCCGGTCAGCGCAGTGGCGGAGCGTGGTGATCATGTGGTGCGCGAGATCGGCGGGGTGCCGGTCATCCTGGTACGAGACGAGACGGGAAAGCTCAACGGTTTCATCAATGTCTGCCGCCATCGCGCCGGCCCGCTGGCGCTGTGTGACGGCAAGGGCGCGAAACGCCTGCGCTGTGCCTATCATGGCTGGGCCTATGACCTGCAGGGACAGCTGAAAACGGCGCCGGAAATGCAAAATGCGGAGGGGTTCAATCACTCCGATATTCGCCTGGCCACGATCGAGGTGCGTGAGTGGGGCGGCATGGTTTTCGCCCGGGTGGGCGAGGGTGAGGCGTTCGAGGATGTCATGGCCGGGATCGCGGACCTGGTGCCGGAAGACCGCCTGCTGGACATGCGTCACCACCATCAGCGCGTCTATTCGGTGGATGCGAACTGGAAGGTCTATGTCGACAATTACCTGGAAGGGTATCACCTGCCCTTTGTGCATCCGGGCCTGACCCAGATTGTGTCCTATCCGGAGTACAAGACCGAGCTGGCGCGTTTCTGGTCGCTGCAACGTTCGCCGATCGACGCGGAGACAGCGGCCTATGCGGCCGGCGAGGCGCTCTATTTTTTCATCTATCCCAATACGATGCTCAACATCCTGCCGGGGCGCATGCAAAGCAATCGGGTGATCCCGGACGGGCCGGACAAGTGTCGGGTGGAATTCGACTTTTATTATGCGCCGGGGGCGGAGAAGCGGGCCGATGAAGACGACCGGTTTTCCGATGAGGTGCAGGACGAGGACCGCATGATCTGCGAGCACGTGCAGAAGGGCCTGGCCTGCGGGCATTACCAGCCGGGGCGATTGTCCCCGAACCAGGAAGCCGGTGTCTGGCACTGGCAGAACCTGCTGCGGGAGGTCTATGCCGCAGCAGACTAGGGGGAGAAATGGCACAGTCAGAGTCGAAAAAGGGCAAGGCAGCACTGGGGTTCTGGGGGTGCTGGTCGCTGACGGTCGGCGTCATGATCGGCTCGGGCATATTCATGCTGCCCACCGTACTGGCCCCCTATGGCATGATGTCGATGGGCGGCTGGGCACTGACGGCGGGCGGGTCCATCATCCTGGCCCTGGTGCTGGGACGGCTGGCTGGCCGGACCGAACATTCAGGAGGTCCCTATACCTATGCCCGGGAGAATTTCGGTGACCTGACCGGTTTCCTGGTCGTGTGGGGGCATTGGGCGTCGTATTTTGTCGCCATACCCGCCATCGCCATTGCTTTTGTCGGATATCTGGCGGTGTTTGTGCCGGGGCTGGACGGGAATGCCGTCGGCCAGGGCGTCGCGGCGCTGGTCCTGATCTGGACGCTGACACTGATCTCGATCCGGGGCGTCAGTTCGGCCGGTCTGGTCCAGGTGATGATGACCCTTCTCAAACTCCTGCCGCTCTTGCTGATTATCGGCGCGGGCATGGCGATGGGCTCAACGCAGAACCTGCCTGCTCTCAATCCCAGCGGGGAGTCCTTGCTCTCCGTCCTGGCCGCGACTGCGCTGTTGACCATGTGGGCCTTTGCAGGCCTGGAGGCCGGCGTCATTCCGGCCGGTGATGTTGAAAACCCGAAAAAGACCCTGCCGCGAGCCGTGGTCACGGGGACGATTTTTACGGCAGTGATCTATGTCGGTTCGACGCTTGCTGTGATGATGCTTGTGCCGTCCGGCGAACTGGTGAACTCGACGTCGCCTTTTGCCGATGCTGCGCGGGCACTGGGCAGCTGGGGCGGGCCCCTGGTTGCCATCGGTGCCATGATCGCCACGGCCGGGTCGCTGAACGGGAATATCTTTACTGCGGGGCAATTGCCGCTTGCTGCGGCACAGGATCGTCTCGCCCCGGCCTGGCTGGGCAAGCTCAATGGCGGACATTCCCCGCAGGGCGCGTTGATCCTGTCCAGCGTGCTGGGTTCGGTCCTGCTGGTCGCCAATTATTCCCGTGGCCTGGTTGGAGCCTTCACCTTCCTGTTGATGATGAGCACGGTGTGCACGCTGGCGCCGCTGTTGATCAGCGCGCTGGCCGAGATCAAGCACAGTTGGCGTTCTGCTCGGGCCTGGGCGGTCGTGGCCTTGATCGGTGCATTGTATTCCACCTTCGCCATCTGGGGCTCCGGACTGGAAGTGATCGGCTGGGGAATCGTGCTGCTGTTTCTGGGGCTTCCTGTCTATTTCCTGGGACGTCAGCGCTAGGGCTGTTCGCCTTACAGCCTATCCCGCTTGGCCAAAGGCCTCGTGAGTGCTACTTCGCGCCTCATGAGCAGAGATCCGTCCCTTATCCGCAATTTTTCGATCGTGGCCCACATCGACCACGGCAAGTCGACCCTGGCTGACCGCCTGATCCAGTTCACTGGTGGACTGAGTGATCGCGAGATGAAGGAGCAGGTGCTCGACAATATGGAGCTCGAGCGTGAGCGCGGCATCACGATCAAGGCGCAGACCGTGCGCCTGGATTACACCGCCAAGGACGGGCAGACCTATACGCTCAACCTGATCGACACGCCCGGACACGTGGATTTTGCCTATGAGGTGAACCGCTCGCTGGCCGCTTGTGAGGGCTCGCTGCTAGTTGTCGACGCCTCCCAGGGGGTCGAGGCGCAGACGCTGGCCAATGTCTACCAGGCCATCGAGGTCGATCACGAGATCGTTCCGGTGCTCAACAAGATCGATCTGCCGGCGGCCGAGCCGGAGCGTATCAAGGACCAGATCGAGGACGTAATCGGCCTGGATGCCTCCGAGGCTGTCGAGATCTCCGCCAAGACGGGCCTGAATATCGACCAGGTTCTCGAGGCCGTGGTCCAGCGCCTGCCGGCGCCGGAAGCGGGTGACCCGAACAAGCCGCTCAAGGCGATGCTGGTGGACAGCTGGTATGACCCTTATCTGGGTGTGATCTGTCTGGTGCGGGTCGTTGAGGGCACGCTGAAAAAAGGCATGCGCGTGCGCCTGATGGGAACCGGCGCGGCCTATCCGGTGGATGGTGTGGGTGTCTTCCGCCCGAAAAAAGAGAATTTCGATGCGCTCTATCCGGGCGAGATCGGCTTCCTGAATGCCTCGATCAAACAGGTTCGTGATGCGCGCGTGGGTGACACCGTCACCGACGACAAGCGCCCGACCGACCAGGCGCTGACGGGATACAAGCCGGCCCAGCCGGTGGTTTTCTGTGGTCTCTTCCCGGTCGACAGTGCCGAGTTCGAGGATTTGCGCGACGCCATCGAGAAACTCGCCCTCAATGACGCCTCCTTCTCCTATGAGATGGAAACATCGGCGGCGCTGGGCTTCGGTTTCCGCTGTGGTTTCCTGGGCCTGCTGCACCTGGAAGTCATCCGCGAGCGCCTCGAGCGCGAATACGATATCGAGCTGATCACGACGGCTCCGTCGGTAGTCTACAAGCTGACCATGACGGACGGCACCGAGATCGATCTGCACAATCCGGCCGACATGCCGGACCCGGTCAAGGTCGATACGATTGCCGAACCTTGGATCAAGGCCACCATTCTGGTGCCGGACGAATATCTCGGCGGCGTGCTGAAGCTCTGCCAGGATCGCCGCGGCGTCCAGGTCGAGCTGACCTATGCCGGCAATCGCGCCATGCTGATCTATGAGCTGCCGCTCAACGAGGTCGTCTTTGACTTCTATGACCGTCTGAAATCGGTCACCAAGGGTTATGCGTCTTTTGACTATCAGTGGATTGATGATCGTGTCGGCGAGCTGGTGAAGATGTCCATCCTGGTCAATGACGAGCCGGTGGACGCGCTGTCGATGGTTGTGCACCGCGCCCGCGCCGAGGCCCGCGGCCGGTCCATGTGCGAAAAGCTCAAGGACCTGATCCCGCGCCACATGTTCAAGATCCCGATCCAGGCCGCCCTGGGCGGACGCATCATTGCCCGTGAAACCCTCGCAGCGATGCGCAAGGACGTGACGGCCAAGTGTTACGGTGGTGACGCCACCCGGAAACGCAAACTGCTGGACAAGCAGAAGGCCGGTAAGAAGAAGATGCGTCAGTTCGGCAAGGTCGACATCCCGCAGGAAGCCTTCATTGCCGCCCTGAAGATGGATGATAACTAGGCGGCGACTTGCCTTTTCCTGTGCCTGCGCCACATTGAATGCTGCTTGCATACGAGGGGATTTCCATGCGCCGTTTTCTGATTGCTTCTGCCGCCGCCTTGCTTACCGCTTCTACTGCCATGGCAGACCTAGAAGCAGGTGATGCTGCCCCGGATTTTACCGTTGATGGGTATCAGGCGGGCGAGGCCCAGACGTTTACCCTTTCCGAAGCGTTGGAGAGCGGCCCGGTCGTAGCCTTCTTCTTCCCGGCGGCCTTCACGTCCGGGTGTGAAGCGCAGGCGGCGAATTTTGCCGAGAATATCGAGCAGTTTGAAGCGCTGGGTGCGCAGGTGATTGGTTTGACGGCCGGTAATGTTGACCGTTTGTCCGACTTCTCCACCCAGCACTGTGCCGATGCATTTCCGGTTTTTGCGGTCAACGACCAGATGATCAGCGATTATGACGCGCGGATGCGTCCTGGCGGCAATTGGACCGGCCGTATCACCTATGTGATCGACCAGGATTCCACGATCGCCTACCACTATGCGGACGGTAATCCCTATCCGCATGTCGACAATTCCCTGGAAGCCTTGCGGGCCATGGGCGGGGCGGACTAGCGCCCACCCAATCAAGCCCATTTCCTGACCGAATATGGCCGCTTTGAGGGCGTTCATGTTCAGGATGAATTCAGTACCCTGCGACAAGAATTCACCTTGCTGACACGTGTGTGGTGATTGCACACGGGTAGGAAGCATGTTCAGATTGGTTTCCTAGGGGGACTTATGATCGCACGCCTGACATCGTTGGCTCTGGCCTCGATCGTCTGCAGCGCGCCTGCCATTGCGCAGGACGCCGAACGTGCGCCGCGCTGGGGTGGGATCTATCTTTCCGCCGGCTTTACCCCTGATCCTTATGAATTTGACCTGGAAGCAGGTGGTCCGGTGCATTCCGGCCGCGCGATCCGCAGTTCCTGCCCGGGCAATATCACCGATGAAGCGAGCGTCGAGATCTATTACAATGCGGGGTCATTCCCGCTGATCTTCAGCGCTTATTCCGGCATTGATGCTACGCTCGTCATTCTGGGCCCCGACAACGCCTGGCACTGTGATGATGACAGCGGGCAAGGCACCAATCCGCGCATTGAATTTACCCGGCCGAATTCGGGCAGCTACCTCGTCTGGGTAGGCAGCTATGCGGCCGACACCACCGCTCCGGCAGTTCTGAAAGTCTCGGAAATTGCCCGGTGAACCATGTCGCTCGATCAGGGGAGATGAGCAGATGAAACTACGCAACTGGATACTCGCCACGACATTCCTAGCCGCCGCGTGCGGCACAGCCTCGGCCCAGGACTGGAACGCCCAGCCTGCCTATGGCTCCATGCGCCTGGAGGCGGGATTTGCCGGTGATCCGCGATCTGTCGACATCCAGGCGGGTGGCGCAATCCCTGCACGCAATCTCGACCAGCAGTGCGCGGGTTTCATCACGCACCAGCCGAGTTTCTCACTGGACTACGAGGCGGGTGCTTTCTCGCTCTATTTTGCCGCCGGTTCCGATGCGGATGGATCCATGGTGGTGCGCGCACCGGACGGAAGCTTTCATTGCAATGACGACGCTACCGGTCACGGTCTGAATCCGGGCGTGGCGATCTCCGACCCGATGTCCGGTGAGTACGACGTCTGGGTTGGCTCGCTGGGATATGGCGATGGTTATACGCCGGGCGAGCTGCACATCTCCGAGATCGGGTTTGATACGTCGAACCGTTTCTCACGCTCTGCGGATGCGGAGCTGCAGCCGGACCACGGGCGACTGAATCTGCGGGCCGGATTTGACGATGATCCGCGGACGATGGGCATCCAGGTTGGCGGTGATGTTGATGGCGCGCGCTCTACCCAGAACCAGTGCTGGGGCTCGATCTCGCAGCAGCCGGATGTCTGGATCGACTATGATGCAAATGATGTGTTCGATCTCTATGTTTCCATGCAGTCGGAAGATGACACCACGCTGATCATCGCCGGACCGGATGGTGGGTGGCACTGCGATGACGACACCGCCGGCGAGCTCAATCCGGGAGTGCGTATCCGTGATCCCCAGTCGGGACGTTACGCCGTCTGGGGCGGAGTCTTTGGCGGCGGCGGGGGTGTTGATGCGACGCTCTATGTTTCCGAGCTCGGCTTCCTGGGTGATACGTCCGGTCCGCCACTGCTCGAGTGGAACGGCACTCCCAATTACGGCGGCGTGTCTCTGGATGCCGGTTTCGCTCCGGATCCGCACAATATCTCGCTCTATGCCGGTGGCGACCAGGATGTTTTCGAAGCGATCGGTGAGAACTGCCGCGGCTATACAACTAGCCAGCCCGACTTCAACCTGGATTATGATGCAGCGATGCTGGATCTTTATCTCTCGGCCTCTTCCGAGGGTGACATCACGATGGTCGTCCGCGCCCCGGATGGTAGCTGGCACTGTGATGATGACAGCGCGGGCGATCTCAATCCGGGCCTGCATTTCGACGAACCTCAGTCCGGTATGTACAATATCTGGGTCGGCACCTATTCCGAGCGCGAGCCGATCCCGGCGACCCTGCACGTTTCCGAACTGGCTTTCGGTGATGAGTACGGAATGGACGAGACGCTCGATTTCAGCCTGGAGGCGAACTATGGCTCGGTAGAGCTTGAGGCTGGCTTCCTGCCGGACCCACATCGCCTGGACTTGCTGGCTGGTGGATCTGTCGAGGCTTCTTCCGGCGCCAACCGGTCTTGTCGTGGATTTGTCTCGGCTGCTCCGGACTATGAGCTGCAATACACGGCTGCCGAACTCGATCTCTTCATTTCCGCCTATGCAGACGGCCATGATCCGACGCTGGTTGTGAACACGCCGAGTGGTGAATGGGTGTGCAATGATGACGCAATCGGCCTCAATCCAGGTATCGCCTTCGAAGACCCGGAAAGCGGTGTCTACGATATCTGGGTCGGTACCTATCTGGAGGATGATTCCTTCGATGCCGAGTTGCAGATTTCCGAAATGGGCTTCGACCAGACGCGCGACTGATCCGGTCGCCTATCGGTGAAACAGGAGCGGCTCCGTGCGGGCCGCTCTTTTTTCATGCGTGGGCCGGTCTGGATGCTTGGCAGGACAAGGGCGTTATACTATATCATCACTCCCTTGCGAGCGCGGAGTACCCGGACGGCATGTCCAACAATCATCTCGATATTGGCGGCATCGCCCTGTCACTGGTTTGCGTGATGCATTGTCTGGTCTTCCCGGCTGCTGCGGTCGCCGCGCCTCTGCTGGCACCAGGGCTGGCCGAACAGATCGGCCTGGCTCATGAATGGCACCTGATCCTGCTTGCCATTGCTGCACCTGTTTCCATCATCGCACTGGGCTGGGGCGTGAAGATCTCTGACGGCAGCTGGCGTCTTCTAGCTGCGGGACTTGTTGGCCTGGGTCTGATGGCGCTGGGGGCGTCGCACATGTTCAGCGAGCTGATCGAAACCCTGCTGACCCTGGCCGGTGTCACGACTGTCGCTTTCGCGCACGGATTGAACTACAATCAGCGTCGCCGTCGCGGACATGTGCACGAGCGAGATTGCGGCATGTGCGAGGATGATGTCGCTGCGGGTCGCTAGACTCGCATCCGCGCTTGCAATCACTGAATATCCGCGTATAACGCCCGCTCTTTGAGAAATGGCGTATTGGGCCCGATCGACATGCCCGTGCGTTGAACCCATCGAACGGACCGGGTCAAACCTGTCCTGAAAAGGAGATGTAAATGTCGAAGATGAAGACCAAGAGCGGCGCCAAAAAGCGCTTCAAGCTCACCGCCACGGGCAAGGTCAAGGCCGGACAAGCTGGCAAGCGCCACGGCATGATCAAGCGTACCCCCAAGCAGATCCGTAACAAGCGCGGCCAGACGACCCTGTCTGCCCAGGACGCGCGGATCGTCAAAAAGTACATCCCGAACGGCCTCTAGGCCGCTGGCACCGAGTTAGGAGCACACAGATATGTCTCGAGTTACATCCGGACCGGCGACCGCATCCCGCCACAAGAAAGTCATCAAGAAAGCCAAGGGCTATTACGGCGCACGCCGCAAGCAGTTCCGCACGGCTGTCCAGGCAGTGGAGAAGGCAGGTCAATACGCTTACCGTGACCGCCGCGCCAAGAAGCGCAATTTCCGCAGCCTGTGGATCCAGCGCATCAATGCCGGCGCCCGCCTGCACGGCATGACCTATTCGGTCTTCATGAACGGCCTGTCCAAGGCTGGCATCGAAGTTGACCGCAAGGTCCTCTCCGACATCGCCATCCGCGAGCCGGAAGCGTTCAAGGCCCTGGTTGACCAGGCGCGCGCTGCGCTGGGCTAAACCCGGCTGAAAAGAATTCCGGAACAGGCCCGCAGGCGCACCGCCCGCGGGCCTTTTCTTTTGTCCGATTGAGTTTGACCGCGCCTCCCGGTCGACACCTGAAAAATCACCGGTTAAACCCTGCAGGACAGGTAAGGGTCACAGCATGACAGACACGTCCAATCTCGACACGCTTGAACGCGATGTTCTCTCCCAGATCGAAGCAGCCGGTAATGAGGCGGGCCTCGATGAAATCCGCGTTTCCGCGCTCGGCAAGAAGGGTTCGGTGAGCCTGATGATGCGCGAGCTGGGCAAGATGAGCCCGGAAGAGCGCCAGGTCATGGGCCCGGCCCTGAATGGCCTGAAGACCCGGCTCAATGACGCCATCACAGCGCGCAAGGACACGCTGGAAAATGCGGCGCTTGATGCGGCCCTGGCCAGCGAGACCGTGGATATCTCCCTGCCGGTGCGCCCGCAGCCGCAAGGCTCGCTGCACCCGATCACCCAGGTGATGGAAGAGCTGGCGGTGATCTTCGCCGATATGGGTTTTGCCGTGGCGGAAGGTCCCGATGTCGAGGATGATTTCCATAATTTCACCGCGCTGAACTTCCCGGAAGGTCACCCCGCCCGCGACACCCAGGACACCTTCTTCATGCAGCCGGATGCCGAGGGTAATCGCAAGGTTTTGCGCACGCATACCTCGCCGGTCCAGATCCGCACCATGCTCGAGCAGAAGCCGCCGATCCGCATTATCGCGCCGGGTCGGGTCTATCGCTGTGACTGGGACCAGACCCATACGCCGATGTTCCACCAGGTCGAAGGCCTGGTCATCGACAAGGACACCCATATGGGCCACCTCAAGGGTGTGCTGCTGGATTTCATCGCCGCCTTCTTCGAGACCGACAAGGTCGAGGCGCAATTCCGTCCGCACCACTTCCCCTTCACCGAGCCGTCTGCAGAGATGGACGTGAAGTATGAGCGGGTTGGCCAGGCCGTGAAAGTCGGTCAGGGCGATAAATGGATGGAAATCCTGGGCTGCGGCATGGTCCACCCGAACGTGATCCGCAATTGCGGTCTCGATCCGGACGAATACCAGGGCTTTGCCTTCGGTATGGGCGTGGATCGCCTGGCGATGCTGAAATACGGCGCGCCGGACCTGCGCGACTTCTTCAATTCCGACAAGCGCTGGCTGGCCCATTACGGCTTCAGCCCGCTGCTCCAGGCCAACCTGGCGACCGGGTTGAGTTGATGGCGACGGTCGTACTCTCCTCCGGGGCATTCCGGCTCTCGATCTCCGACGAGATCGGAAAGGGAGAGTATGCGCTCATCTCGCTGGCATCAGAGATCGGGTCCGCAGCGGCGCGCGTTTACAGTTTTGATCTGGATGGCCTTGTTGGCGGGCTCAACAGGTTGATCAGTCGCATGTGTGGTGATTTTCACTTCGAGTCGCTGGAGGGCGATTTCGCCCTGAAATTCAACTTCAAGAAGCTCGGACATATCGAAGTCGACGCGCGATTGAGCGATGTTGGAAGAAGCTCGTATTTCCATGCGACCACGACAATAGACCAAAGCTACCTTCCGGACTTCGTCGCATCCGCGCGTTCGTTGAATCTGACTACGGTGAATGGCTGATGCTCGGTTGGCTGAAAACGCATCAACAGTCCCTGACCTCGCTGGCCGCCATTCTGGTCAGCGTCACGGCGCTGTATGTGGCCTGGGATCAGTCGCGTGTGATGCGCGCCCAGCAGCACGGTGCTGTCGTGCCGGCCTTGCAGGTCGATGGCTCGATTTCCGACAGTTCGGGACGCCTGAATCTCAGCCTGCGTGTCGCCAATAATGGCGTTGGGCCGGCCTTCATCGAGACTGTCGAGGTTTATCGGGATGGTGTGCTCCAGGAGGACCTGACCGGGCTGACCGGCATCGTCGGGCGACCGTCCAATGATGTGTCCTGGACCAGCATGGTGGGCCGGGTTGTCGCGCCGGGGCAGTCGGTCGAGCCTGCGCGGCTCAGCTGGCCACGCGATGAAATCGGGATGGAGGCCATTCGCTCGCTCGCCGCAGAATTCGCGCGCTGGGATGCACAGGTCTGTTACTGCTCCGTTTTCGATCGTTGCTGGATCGCAAGCTCCAGCAATACCCGCCCGGAAGAGTTGCGGCGCTGTGAGCCCGGCGATCACGATGTGTTCGATGGTCTGGGGTTGGTCGCCACGGGGCAGGGGGTCGAATGATGATGCACTGGCTCAAATCCAATCATCAGACCGTGACCTCCCTGTCGGCGGTCCTGCTCAGCGTTGTCGCGCTCTACGTGGCCTGGGACCAGTCCCGTGTGATGCGTGCCCAGCAGCACGCCGCCGTGTGGCCGGCCGTGCAGATCCAGACACAATTCTCGACGCGTGAGGACGGCTATATCATGCTGTTCAACGTCAAGAATGACGGGATCGGCCCGGCGGTCGTCGAGCATGTCTATGCCGAGATGGACGGCCAGCCTTTGCTGAACTGGGAACAGTTTGGCGACCGCGTGCCGGAAGGTCTTGGACGCCCGGGCATGTGGACCGGCTCCTTGCGTGGCGAAATCCTGGCGCCCGGCGAGGAGAGCATTCTGGCGCAGCTGACCTGGTCGCGCGACGGCATCCACACCAACCTGATCCGCGAATACCGCTCTACCCTGTGGAGTACGAACATCGAGATCTGTTACTGCTCCGTATATGGGCGGTGCTGGACGGTCGATAATGACCGGACCGAAATCCAACCGGAGGCCGTGGACCAGTGTCCGGCGGCCGACCCTGATTCAAACCTCTAAGTGACGGCGGGAGCCGACGATGAAATTCCCTCTTTCCTGGCTGAAATATCACCTCGAGACCGACGCATCTCTGGCCGAGATCGCCGATGCCATGACCATGGCAGGTCTGGAGATCGAGGATATCGACAATCCGGCCGAGAAGTTTGGCGAGTTTACCGTCTGCTACGTCAAGGACGCGGTGAAACATCCTGACGCCGACAAGCTGCGTGTGTGCACGGTCGACACCCGGGATGGCGAGAAGCAGATCGTCTGTGGAGCGCCCAACGCCCGTGCCGGCATGTATGCCGTGTATGCACCGCTGGGGACCTATATTCCGGGCCTCGACTTTGCGCTGGACAAGAAGCCACGCAAGATCCGCGGTGTGGAAAGCCATGGCATGATGTGTTCCGCCAAGGAGCTGGAACTCGGCGAGGACCATGACGGCATTATCGACCTGGACGGCGAGTGGGAAGTTGGAACCCCGGCTGTCGTCGCCCTGGGCCAGGACGATCCGGTCATCGATTTTGAAGTCACCCCGAACCGTCCCGACTGGCTGGGTGTGCGTGGCATTGCGCGTGATCTGGCCGCGACCGGTATCGGTACGCTGAAAAATGTTCCGGTCAACCAGATCGAGGGCTCATTCCCGTGCCCGGTCGAGATCAAGCTGGACTGGCCGGAAGCTTGCCCGGTTTTCATGGGCCGTGTTGTGCGCGGCGTGAAGAATGTGGAGAGCCCGGACTGGCTGAAAAAGGCGCTGACCTCCATCGGTCTGCGTCCGATCAACGCCCTGGCCGACATTACCAATCTGATTTCCTACGACCGCTGTCGTCCGCTGCACGTCTATGACGCCAGCAAGCTGACCGGCGCCATTCATGCGCGCAAGGGTGCTGGCGAGACGGACCGGTTCGAGGCGCTGGACAACAAGGAATATGTCCCGGCTGACCGCATGTGTGTCATCGCCGACGAGGCGCGCGCGCTCGGTTTTGGCGGCGTCATGGGCGGTGTTTATTCCGGTTGTGAGAGCGATACGACGGACGTCTTCATCGAGGCTGCCTGGTTCGATCCGCTGATCACCCGCGCGACCGCCAAGGCCACCGGCATCGATAGCGATGCGAAATACCGTTACGAGCGCGGTGTAGACCCGGCGTCTTGCCGTGACGGCATCGAATACGCCACCCGCCTGATCCTGGATATCTGCGGGGGCGAAGCCTCCGAGGTTCAGGTCGCGGGCGAAGTTCCGTCCAAGCCGGCCGACATCGAATTCCCGGTTACCGAGGTCAAGCGCCTGACCGGGCTGGACCTTCCGCGTGAAGAGATTGTGCGCATTCTGGAGACGCTCGGTTTCGAACCGGCCGGCGAGGGCGATGTCCTGACCGTTGGCGTACCCAGCTGGCGGCTGGATTGTTCGCAGAAAGCCGATCTGGTCGAGGAAGTCGCCCGGATCCACGGTTTCGACAATCTCGAAGCCCTGTCCCTGCCGCGTTTGCCGGGCCGCCGCGAAGCGCCGGCCACACCGATGCAACTGCGTGCGCGTTATGCCCGTCGCGCCCTGGCCAGCCGGGGTTACAGCGAGGCCGTGACCTGGTCCTTCTGTGAAACTTCCCAGGCCGCGCTGTTTGGCGGTCATGGCGAAGGCCTGACGCTGGACAATCCGATTTCATCCGAGCTGGACGTCATGCGCCCGACCGCGCTGATCCACCTGCTGACGGCCATGCAGGCCAATGCGGATCGCGGCCAGGCCGGTGCAGCCCTCTTCGAGGTCGGACCGATTTATCTGTCCGATGCGCCTGACGGCCAGCGCCTTGTCGCAACCGGCGTCATGCCGGTGCAGGCGGACCGTCACTGGACCGGTCAGCGCGAGCCCGATGTGTTCGACGTCAAAGCCGATGTCATGGCCGCTCTGGAAGCGGCCGGTGCGCCGGTCGGCTCGCTGCAGACGGTGGCCGAAGCGCGCGAGTGGTGGCATCCGGGTCGTTCCGGTGTCATGCGCCTGGGGCCGAAAAACGTCATGGCCGAGTTTGGCGAGATCCATCCGCGCGTGCTCAAGGCGCTGGATATTGACGGTCGTGTTCTCGCTTTCGAGATCGTTCTGGACAATATCCCGATGCCGAAAAAGGTGTCCGGTCTGAAAGCCCGCACCCAGCTGGACAAGGCGGACCTGACGCCGGTGCGTCGTGACTTCGCCTTCCTGGTCGACAAGAGCGTTGCAGCCGATGCAGCGATCCGTGCGGCCAAGGGCGCGGACAAACAGCTGATCACGGGTGTTTCTGTCTTCGATGTCTATGAGGGCAAGGGTGTTCCGGAAGGCCAGGTTTCACTGGCGCTGGAAGTCACGCTCCAACCACGTGAAAAGACTCTGACAGACGAGGAAATCGAGGCGGTCGCCGGCAAGATTGTCGCCAAGGTAACCGGTGCAACGGGCGGCAGCCTGCGCAGCTAGTCCGGCATGGCCATCGATCTGGACGAGATCCGAAATGCGAGCCGGGACGTGCAGTCCCGGTTCGTGCTCGATGCCGTCCTGGCCAATCCGCACCATCGCGCCATCCTCGAGCACGATCTAGTCCGGGGGCTGCCCGAGCCCTTCCTGATGGCAGGCTCGGTCTACAAGGCCGTCTGGAATGCGCTGTTGGGCGAGGCACCGGATTTCGGCGTCAATGATTACGACCTAGCCTATTTCAATCCGGACGACCTGACCGAAACCAGCGAGGCGGAGATTGAGGTCTCCATCGCAGACGCTTTTCGCGAACGTGGTATCGAGGTCGAAGCGTGCAACCAGGCGCGTGTGCACATCTGGTTCAACAGGAAATTCGGCACCCGGCGGGAGGCATTGTCTTCATCGCTTGAAGCGGTCGAACAGTTTGCTTCTCGTACCCATGCAATCGGGCTGTTTGTCGGCGCTAACGGCCAGCCGGCGCTGCATGCGCCTTTCGGTTTCGAGGAGCTTTTGAGCCTTCATATACGCCCGGCGCCGGACCTTTCCGGAGCGGCGGCATGGAATGCCAAATGTGATGAACAATCGCGCCTCTGGCCCGGCTTGCGTTTCGAGCGCGCCTGACTATCGCAATGCGAGAGCCTGATCGAATTAATTCAACCCATTGGGGAATCTCGTCTATTCCACCGAGAGTTGATCAATTTTTTGGGAAAAATCGTCTCTGGCGTATGGCCTGAAAGGACCGGTCGAGCTAACATGGTTAATGGAGCGTTAAGCGCCTGATTGCCCGTTACGGTTTATTGCCCGGGCTAATCGGGGGTGTTGCGGGGCGAATCATTTTGCAGCCGCAAGTAGTTTCCGGGGGGGAGTATCGAATGCTGGAGCGGTGGACTGCCTTTCTCGCGCAAGCGGCTGCGACCGTGCTCGTGCTGATTGGCCTTGTCGTGCTTCTGGGCTTTACCCATATGCGAAGCTATCGCGCTGGTTTCTGCGCCAACAATGCCTGTGAAGCCGAAGCGGCTCTGCCACAACAGACCAGTGATCCCCTGGTGTTGCCGCAACAGAATGAAAGCGGTCTGATCACGGCCACCGCGGCCATGCCGGGCACGCAATCGACCAATCCGGCGGCAGCCAGCGGCCAGCCCATACCCGATCCGCCGCCTAACCTGTCCGCGCGTCCCGCGACTGATGATGACGAGGATGAATTGCCGGTGTCCGACCGTGTCTCGGGCACACGCCAGATCAACGGATCCTCGCGCCGCTCCGGCAGTTCCGGTCGTCGTGGCAGTTATGACGAATACTACCCGACACCGGGTGATGATATCTGCAACGATTATGAAGGCCCGGTGACGGACGCCGACCTGGCGCGTTGCTGGCTGCGCATCGGTGACGCCTATCAGTCCATCGGCCAGCTCGACTTTGCCCGTCGCGCCTGGGACCGCTCGCTGGAGATCGGTGCTTATCGTGGTGCCCAGGCCTCTCTGGTTGCCCAGCAGCGCATGCAGGCGGCGACACTCGCCCAGGCCTGCCGCACGACTTATGAAAGCCTTGAGCGAATTTCCCGTGGCCATCGCCTTGGTGAAGTCGAGGGCGGCGGTATCATCGATCTTCAACTGCGGCAGCAATCCCTGGCTGCGTTGGGGTATTACGCCGATGAGGTGGATGGGTCCTATGGTCCGAACACCCGCCGCGCGGTTCGCGACTTCCAGGCTGATATGGGCTTTGACCAGACCGGCGCGCTCAATCCGCGCGAGACGGTCGACCTGATCTGTCACGCTGCCATCACTGCTCGCGATCCTGGCGCCCAGAACCTGCTGGGCATCATGTTTGCGACCGGTCTGGGTGTGGAACTGAATGTCGACATGGCCATTGAATGGCTGGAGATCGCTGCGACGCGCGGTCATCCGGAAGCCAATTTCAACCTCGCCCTGATTTATGGCACCGGAACGATCCAGGGCAGCTATCGCATGTGCGGTGTCGTCGAGAGCCCGGAGCGTGCGGACAGCTATCTGCGCCGCGCCGCCGAGCTGGAGCACGGTCGTGCGCGCTTTATTCGTGACAATGAGGGTTTCCGCCAGGACGCGGTGTCACGCTGGGACAATATCGCGGCCCGTCTGGCCAGTGAGGCCGCCCAGGCCCGAGATCCGTTCTGGGAAGCCTGGCAGGCCCGCCTCGACGAGGCCGAGGCCGACGCAGCCTATCGGGCCATTCAGCCTGGATGTTATCTGACAGCGGTTGCTGAACGTGCCGCCGCTGCCGAAGAGGACCCGGCGCCCTGATCGGCGCCCGGAGGGAGTGGAAAGATGAAGAAACTCGGACTTGGACTTGCTCTTATCGCGCTGGCAGGCTGTCAATCTGCTGGTTCGCACGAACATATGTTCCACGCGGGTATCGTTCCGGCGGTTGATACCGACCTTGAGGCTCGCAGCATTTGTTCCGCGACCTCTTACGAACAAGATCGCAATATCTATCTCACGGGCGTGCGGGAGATGCGTCGTGGGTTGGGTATCATGCAAGGGCCGGAAATCGGCGGGGTAACGCTTCCGCAAGGCGCCCCGGATCAAAGCCCTCGTTCGCCGAGCGCCTATAACAACCACGAGCCGGCCGTTTCGGATGTGGTGTATCTGATTTCCCAGTTCGAGGCAGAACTTGATGGCTCCTATGACGCGGTCGTCCAGAGCTGTCGAGCCTATAATCAGTGCATGATCCAGAATGATTATACGGAAAGCGATTGTAACCGGATCCAGGGCCAGTGGTCTGACAGCCAGGTGCGCTTCCACCAATTGGCCGAGCGCATGGCTGATGTTCGCGCGCAGGTCGCCCAGTCCTGCGGTGACTGTGTGCCAAGCCATTATCGTGGCCATCACGCACGCCATGAGGGCGAGCGCGGTGATTACGGTGACTATGCCGGTGAGCGTCGCCGTGCAGATACGCCCGACAGCTATTACGGACCCTTCTCGGCCGGGAATGGGCAGCCGAGCACTGGCGACTGATCCAGGCGAAAGCGTTGAATGAGAACGGGGCCCCGCAAGGCCCCGTTTTTGTGTGTGCAGATATCCGGCTAGAAACTGCCGCCGATGCGGTTTTTCCAGTAGCCGACATCCTCGGCATATTTGCCAACCATTTCGCCCAGCACATTGTCCAGCAGCAGGCTGTCAAAACCGATCCACTCATCCTGGTTGATCTCGTCGATACTCGTCATCGAGTGACGCAGGAAGATCACATAAACCCCGATGAGGGCGATGAAGAGGAAGGCGAAGATCAGTCCGAGATCGGCAATGCGAGCCCAGAGGTCAAAGGCGAGGCTGTCGGCGAATATGCTGTTCACTCCGACCATGACGATCAGGAACAGCGCCGGGATCATCACCAGGTAATAGCCGGAATTGCGCAGGATCTGGAACATCACCCCGCGGATGAAGCTCTCGATGAAGAAGATGCGCCACGCGATCCACAAAACGGTCGTGTGCCATTTGCGGGCCTGTTTGGAGAATTCGCTGGCATCCTTTTCCTGACCGACAGTCACTGATTTCGCCAGCCCCTCGGCGGTGCGGAAATGGTCGTTCATGCGCGCCAGATAGCGGGTGATGAAATTGGACAGTTCGCGGAAGTTGTTGCGCTGATAAGGCGCGTACTCCACGTAATAGGCAATCCACATGGCAAAGGCGCCGCCCAGCGTCGTCAGGGCGGCAAACCCGGCCTGGTTGATGTCAGTCACATCCATTGCCAGCGGACCCAGCTGCAAACCATCACCCAGCCCCATCATCGCGGCCAGGCCCAGCGCCACACCATCATTATAGATCAGGTTGATGATCAGGATGGAGGAGATGATGGCGGAAAAGACCACAGTCAGCTTGCGCACATTGCCGTTGATCTCCTTGCGCATCTGGTTGAGCAGGTAAAGGCAGCCGGCATCTTCGGGGAAGTGGCGGGCGATGATCGCACCTTCCTCATCTTCATAGAGGTTCTGACAGTCAGCCGAGATCGGGACCCGACCGTTGAGGAAACGCGTACCTTCGGCGTGATAACGCTCGGCGACCTCATCGCTCAGCTCGGTGGGCATTTTGATATAACCGACAACCACGCTCAGCCAGTTGAAAAGCACGCCATGGCGAGTGATGTGTTTGTCTTCGTGCTTGAAATCCTCGCCCAGGGCCCGCTCGGTCTCGGTCTGTGGTCGCGAGGCCCGGGACAGGGCAGCCCAGGCACTGGTACCGCTGTGCGCAGACTTAACCATGCCCGCCGAGGCATTTCCGCTCGGCTTGATGCGGAAGATGCGCATGACCGGGCGGAAAACCGGGGCGACGACGCGGGAGAGCAATTGCAGTGGGATCTGCCGCGCCAGCACCAGCAGGATCAACAGCCCGATCCCGGCCAGAAGTACAAGTCCGTTCGCCATGATCTCTCCCCACTCTCAACAAACACGTCTTACGGGAAGTATCGCATTTTGAGAGGCTAGGGCGAAGGGGAAACGCCCGGGTCCCGTCCCCTTTTGGCAGCCGGTCGTCCCTGTGCGGCTTCAGTCCTCGTCCGCTGCGAACGCGGCGTGATAGGCAATCGTCACGTGGGTGACATCTATCGGCGCGCCAGACAGGCTGAGCAACTGGAAGGCATCGCCGTACGTCGCTTCCGGGTCGGCCTCCCAGAACCAGTTGATATCGCGTGCCGGCGTGAAGCCGAACCGCTTGTAGTAGGCGGGGTCACCGAGCAGGACGCAGAAGGGAACGCCCAGCTTCTTCAGATACTCCAGCCCGTGTTCGATCAGGGCGCTGCCGATGCCGCGTTTCTGTACATCCGGCGCGACAGCAACGGGGCCAAGCCCGATGCCGTAGAGTTCGGTTCCCGAGGTGGTCCGCCCTGTGACCGGTGCGAACATGATCTCCCCGACGATACGTCCATGGTCTTCGGCGACAAGTTCCAGCGTATCCGCGTCGGCCGCGCGAAGTGCGCGCACAATCCGGCTTTCTGCTACGCCATCAAAAGCGGCGTCCAGCAATTGCCGGACGCCGTCTGTCTCATCCTCGTCGAAAGCGCGGATCTGCATGGCTAGAACGGCAGCCAGCGGCGATTACGCGAATAGGCCAGATAGCCAACATTCGCACCGGCGCGCAGGCCGACACCGGAACGGATCGGGGCGAGGGTGATCTCGTCAGCGCGCTGATAATTCACGCCCAGGCCAGCGATGAAATAGGCCGATCCCTCGACGCCCGGAAAACGCTGATACAGGCGATCGACATCGTCCAGATTATAGACCAGCACAAACACGCGGCTGGCATTGCCACCGGCATCCCACCCGATGGAGGGGCCGCGCCAATAGACTTTCTCGCGCTCGCCGGATTTCAGTGTCAGATAGCCTTCGCCATAGCGAAGGCCGATGCCGACTGCGCCTGCGACTTCCTCGCCGGCAACATAGCCAACCGGGCGCCCGAGATCGGAAAACACGCGCTCCAGCACGCTGGCCGCAGCTTCCGCGGTGACGCCGAAGAAGTCAGCGACAGCATCGACGACCTCATCCTGGGAATAGGTGTCAACGGGTTCGGAGTACTCGCTTGGCTGACCATAATCGGGGTCCTGGGCCAGCCCGGGAGCGGCCAGAAGGCTCAGGGCAGCAAATGCAGAAAGGGCGCGGCGCATGATACTCTCCAAAACTGGGTTCGCGGATCTATTGCCAAGCGAATAGGGCGAGAGAGCGGCGAATCCCTTAGCGCTTGGTTAATCTCGCGAAGAGTTCATCTCTCCAGGCTGCGTCATGATGCATGTTTCATTTTAATCTCTTCCTTTCACTCGATAGATTTCCCGGCAGTGATTGCTGAAGGGGAAAACGCAATGCGCAATGTGCTTTTGATGTCCGTGGCGGGGCTGGCCGTTTTGGCGGCTGCCTGTACGCCGGACAGTGAGACTGAAACCGATATGACGGCTGCCAACGATGCCCAGGTCGAATCTGCGGCTGAGGCCACGATGTCCGACAATGTCCTGCTGGCCGAGTGGAGCGGCCCGTATCAGGGCGTGCCGAACTTTCAGAGCGCGACGCTGGCTGGCCTGCGTTCTGCGGTCGAGGAAGGCATGGCGCTGAACCTGGCCGAAGTCGATGCCATCGTGAACAATCCGGAACCCGCGAGTTTCGAGAACACGATCGTTGCGCTCGAGCGAGCAGGTCAGCCGCTTGGCCGTGTCTTCAGCTATTGGGGTATCTGGTCATCGAATGTGTCGACGCCGGAATTCCGCGATATCCAGCGCGAGCTCTCCCCGCAGCTAGCGGCGTTCAACTCCCGGATCACCCAGAACGAGGCGCTCTTCAGCCGCGTCCGTGCTGTGTATGAGGGCGCGGAAATGTCCGGCCTTCGTGTTGACCAACAGCGCCTTGTCCAGCTGACCTATGATGGTTTCGCCCGCAATGGCGCGACGCTGGAAGGCGAGGCGGCCGAGCGTTATGCGGCGATCCAGCAACGCCTGGCTGAATTGCACACGCAATTCTCCAACAACGTGCTGCACGATGAGGAGAATTACGTCACCTATCTGAGCGCTGACCAGCTCTCTGGCCTGCCGTCCGGCTTTGTTCAGGCGTCTGCAGCAGCGGCATCTGCGCGTGGCCAGGAAGGCCAGTACGCGATCACCAATACGCGTTCTTCCATGTCACCCTTCCTGACTTTCTCGGACGAGCGTGAGCTGCGCGAACAGGTCTGGCGCAATTATTACAGCCGCGGCGATAATGGCGATGAATTCGACAACAACGCCATTATCACCGAGATCCTGCAGCTGCGCCACGAGCGTATCCAGCTGCTGGGTTATGACAATTACGCTCAGTGGCGCCTGGAAAACCGCATGGCGGGCACACCCGAGCGTGCGCTGGAATTGATGGAAGGTGTCTGGGGTGCGGCAGTGGCGCGCATCGAGGAAGAAGTCGCTGATATGCAGGCCCTGGCGGATGCTGATGGTGCCGGCATCACCATCGAGCCGTGGGATTATCGCTATTACGCGGAGAAAGTCCGCCAGGCGCGTTATGACCTCGACAATAACGAGGTCGCCCAATACCTGCAGCTCGATAATCTGCGCGAGGGCATGTTCTACGTGGCCGGCGAACTGTTCGGTTTCGACTTCCGGGCTTTGCCGGTGGGCGAGGTCTCCGTCTGGCATGATACGGTGCGCGTCTGGGAAGTCACCAATCGCGAGACAGGCGAGCATGTCGGTCTGTGGTATCTCGATCCCTTCGCTCGTCAGGGCAAGCGTTCAGGCGCCTGGGCGAACAGCTTCCGTAGCCACACCACCTTTGATGGCCAGACCAATGTCTTGGCGACGAACAATTCCAACTTCGTCGAGCCGGCCCCGGGTGAGCCGGTCCTGGTCAGCTGGGATGATGCGGAGACCTTCTTCCATGAATTTGGCCACGCCCTGCACTATCTGTCTTCCAACGTCGCCTATCCGACGTTGAATGGCGGTGTGCGCGACTACACCGAGTTCCAGTCGCAATTGCTCGAGCGCTGGCTGTCGACCGAACCGGTGATCGCCAACTATCTCGTGCACGCGGAGACTGGCGAGCCGATGCCGGAAGCGCTGATCGAGCGCATCAATGAGGCAGCGAACTTCAATCAGGGTTTTGCAACGGGCGAATATCTCGCCTCGGCCCTGATGGACATGGTCTATCACACGACAGACCCGGCCGAGATCGGTGATCCGGACACGTTTGAGCGCGAAACGCTGGAGCGTCTGGGCATGCCGTCGGAAATCGTCATGCGTCACCGCAGTCCGCATTTCGGACATGTCTTCTCTGGTGAGGGCTATTCCGCCGGTTACTACGGTTACATGTGGGCGGACGTCCTGACCGCTGACGCGGCTGAAGCCTTTGAAGCGGCACCGGGTGGTTATTATGATGCCGAGATGGCCCAGCGCCTGGTCGACTATCTGTTTGCGCCTCGAAATGCGATGGATCCGGCAGAGGCTTATCGCCTGTTTCGCGGGCGTGATGCCGAAGTCTCGGCATTGATGCGGGATCGCGGATTCCCGGTCACCGAATAGGGTCGACACGAATTGATCAAGGAAAAGGCGGCTCATTGGAGCCGCCTTTTTTACTGCACGCCGATGGATACTCCTGGCGAGCCCCGGAAGCCCAGAAAGAGCGCCCGGACATCTGGTGTGACACTGACGGGCAGAGCGCCTGCGACGCCAGTTGATGTCTGTTGCTTCATGTCTGCTTGCGGGCGAACCTGCCGAGCGACATGGCACCCCATACGCCAGTCGGGGAAACAGCGCGTTTCGCCGTCTGTCTGCAGCACGACAACCGGGTTGGAGTGGCGAGAATCCGCACAAATCGCTTGATAGGTGGACTCCACGGCCGCCTTTGGCCCCTCCAGCAATTGCATGAAATGACCGTCCAGCGAGAGCAGGAAGCCCGTAATACCCATCTCGGCATTATTACGGCGTGCCGCGTCGAGAATAGCGTCCAGGCTCGGCTGGTCGAGACCAGGCGCTGTCGTGGATACGTATACCAAGCGGTGTACCGCCATTAAATCCTCCAAACTTGTCGACTAAGCCGGGCTCCGCCTCTTCCACCATGTCGTGGCGCTCGCCGCGGCAGTCAATAATCGCCGAATGACCGGTTTATGAGTCCGGAATAGAAGACCGAATTCATGAACATGCGTTCCGTGCCGCGGAATGTCGCTCGGAAAGTCGGATTGTCCGCGAACAGGATGATGCTGCCGCGCCCCATGCGTTGGGCGATGACGGCTGGCGTGCCGCCGATCTCGTTCTGGCGCCGCTGGGACGCATAACCGGCCAGCAGTGGATTTTCGGCATATTCCACCACGACCGCAAACGGATCCCGTTCGGGACGGGTGAGGGTCAGCGTGGTGTTGCGGTGCAAGGGAATCAGGCGGTCCGAATAGCCAAAGCCCAGCGGGTGGGAGGTGTCGAGATCGCCCTCGAAAATGGCACCGCCGATGACATGTTCCGCATCATCCGTGGACATGCGGGAATAGTCACGGCGTTCTACCGGTCCGTCCCGGTCGGAGGCGCTGCCGGAGCGGGCGTTGTCGCCGAGCAGGAAGTCACGCTGGACGCGGCGGGCGGAGGCGCGCATGGCGATGATCGTGCCGCCTTCCTCGCGGACCCATTGCTCGACACGTTCCTTGGCGCCGCCCAGATCCGCATTGCCGCCAACGATGACCAGGTGGGTGTAGCGTGACCAGTCGATCCCGCCCAGATCACTCTTGCGGCGCAGGGTGACAGGCATGTGCATGCGGTGATCAAGCTGGTGCCAGACCTCGCCAGTGTCGTAACGCGCCAGGCCATCGCCGAAGAGCACCAGAACTTCCGGCCGGTCCACGGAGCGGAAACCCGAGCCATCGCCCAGATCCGGCGTGTTGTCCGGGGTGGAACCGGAAACAGCGGAATAGACGGCGACACCGTCTTCTTCGGCAATCGTGCTGACCAGGGCGTGGATATCCTCGCGGCTGGCATCCTGGCCCATGAAGGGCACAAAGACAGTGCCCGGACCGAACTCGACCAGGCCTGCATGCGTGTTGATCGTGGTGCCCTGGGTGGCGATACGGACGCGGATGTCTTCGTCCAGCAAGCGATAGAGGGACCGTGGCGCGTAATAGTCCGACCAGCGCAGGATATAGCCATAGCTGGAGACCGGCGGTGCCGGACGGGCCAGCGGACCTGCCATCACCGGTTCGCCCAGCATGGCCGGGTTGAGCGTGTTCAGCGGTGCGAATTCCAGATCGAAGGCCAGCGGAAGGGTCCAGCCGGAGACGTCGTAGAAGATGTTCTCCGCGAACTCGGTCGGCTGGTCGAAGACCGAGCGCAGCATGGTGTACTGTACCTGTTCGACCGGGATCACATACGCCTCGCCCGGCCGATAGGATCGGCCGTCGGCGACGATCTCGCGACCAGCTTCATAGACGTCTATATCGTGGCGATTCATAAGGTCGACAAACATGTTGAGACGGGCCGGGTCACCTTCTGCCGAGAAGACATAACCGCGGATACGGCTATCCTGGGCTGCGGCCAGGCTGTCGGCGAAGAACTGGCGCTGATAGGCGGCAATATCATCGCTCTGGGCCAGGGCGCCGGACACGGTGGTCAGCGAGGTGCGGAAATGCGTCCGCACATTGTCGGCATGGCTGACAATGCCGCGATCCGCCTCGATGAGGCCGCCGCGCGCGGCACCGATTTCGAACAGGATGCCCAGCGAACCATTCACCTGCGGGTAGGTGGAACCCTTGCCGACATAAAAATTGTCGAAACCTTCCTCGGTCGTATAGAGACGGCCTTCACCGTCCAGGAAATCGATGTGATGGGTGGCGATGCCCTGGGTCAGTTCACGTGCCCGTTCCGGGATCAGCGGATTGCGGCGCAGCGGCTCACCGGGGTGGAAATAGAATGTGCTCTCCGTACCCATCTCGTGGAAATCGGCGGAAACCTGCGGCTTCCAGCGATGCCACTGTTCCATCCAGGCACGGCTTTCCGGCTGGGTTTGCAACAGCCACTGGCGGTTGAGGTCAAACCAGTAGTGATTGGTCCGCGCCTCGGTCCACAGATTGTGCTGTTCGTGTTCCGGATTGGTGACGCGTGTCGTCGCCCCATAGGTCTCGACATGGTTCACACGGCGGGCATGGCCGTCCGGGTTGAAAATGGCCGTGATCAGGATGACAGCGTCATTGAGGGTCTGCTCGATCTCCTCACCCTGCGCAGCGGCATAGTGATAAAGCACCGGAATGGCTGCATCCATGCCGGCGGACTCGGCACCGTGCACGCCGTAATTCATCCAGATGACCGAGGGGCCATCACCCGCAGGGGATGACGGGTCAAGCTGGGCCAGGTGCGCTTCGCGGATTTCCTCGAGACGCGCATGGTTCTCCGGCGAGGTGACGACGAAGAACTGGATCGGACGCCGCTCGTGCGAATAGCCGATGGTTTCGACATGGATGCGGTCGGACTGTCCGGCGATCTCGGTGAGATAGCGCACCATCAGGTCATGGCGGATCGGATGTTCGCCCACGCCAAAGCCGAGGACTTCCTCGGGTGTTGTGATGGCGCTATCGTATTCGACACCTTCAACCTGGTAGAAGCTGACCGGCTCAGCCGCGGCACGGCCGGCAAAGGCGAGTGAAATCGCCAGTATCGCAAAGAGCAAGCGCATGAGGTCCCCTCGAATCTGTTTGGGGGAAAGCTAGCGCTGCTCGGTACTTGGTCCAATGAGGTGCACGATTAAGTTATGTTCGGGCGGGGTTTCTAGCTGCGCCTTCGGCGCGCACCCACTCCACCATTGCTGCGCAATGGTCCTCCTCGCCCATCAAGGGCGAGGATGGCTGTATCGCTGTTGGAGTTCTATCCTTTCCCTCGATGGGAAAGGTGCCCGCGAAGCGGGCGGATAGGGTGCGGCCCGAAAGGGCCGACTTGAAGGACACCCGTGACGATCACATCAGTCCGTTGCCACGAACGCCTTCTCGACCACGAAATCTGCCGGTGCGGCGTTGGAGCCTTCGACAAAACCCCGGTCCAGACAGATCTGGCGGGTGTCCTTGAGCAAGCCCTCGGATCCGCAGATCATCACCCGATCTACTGCCGGGTCGAAGGCCGGAACGCCGAGATGGTTGAACAGCTCGCCGGAATTGATCATGTCGGTGACGCGGCCTTTGACCGGGCCGTCATCACGGGTGACCGAAGTGAAGTGCACGAGTTTCTCGCGGGCCATTTCGCCGATCAGCTCGTCTTCCTTAGTCGCGGCGACCAGCTCTTCGCCGTATTTGAGTTCCGCCAGCTCGCGGCAGGTATGTGTGAGGATGACCTCGTCGAATTTCTCATAGGTCTCCGGGTCGCGGATCAGGCTGGCGAAGGGCGCGATGCCCGTGCCGGTCGACACCATGTAGAGACGCTTGCCCGGTTTCAGCGCGTCGAGCACCAGCGTGCCGACGGGCTTCTTGCCGAGCAGGATTTCATCGCCTTCCTGGATGTGCTGGAGGCGGGAGGTCAGCGGACCATCGGGAACCTTGATCGAATAGAAATCGAGCGCTTCATCCCAGAACGGGCTGGCGACCGAATAGGCGCGCAGCAGGGGTTTGCCGTCTTCTTTCGGCAGGCCGATCATGATGAATTCGCCAGACCGAAAGCGGAAGGCCGCCGGGCGGGTGATGCGGAAATGAAAGAGGCGATCCGTATAGTGTTTGACCGAGAGAACGGTCTCGATCGTATACGGGCCCGGCTTGGCCGAGATCTTGTTTTTTTCGCGCGCAGGCTCAGTGGTCATGACATTCATTTCGTAACTCGTCTGTCGGTGAGGCGCCTAGGCGTCTTCCCCGGGCGCTTCGGTAATCGTCCACGAGGGAACGGGCAAGCCCCGGCTCATAAGGAATTCAGGATTGAACAGTTTGCCGGCATAACGCGCACCGGCATCACACAGCATGGTGACGATGGTCTTGCCCGGCCCCAGATCGCGGGCCAGGCGCATGGCGCCGGCGATGTTCACACCGGCGGATCCGCCCAGGGACAAGCCTTCCTGTTTGATCAGGTCATAGAGGATGGGCAGCATTTCCGCGTCTTCGATTCGATAGATATTATCGACCTCGAGGCCTTCCAGATTGCCGGTGATCCGGCCGACACCAATGCCTTCGGTGATGGATGAGCCTTCGCCCTTCAGCTCGCCGGTCGTGTAATAGCTGTAGAGCGCTGCACCGGCCGGATCGGCCACACCTATTTTCACGTCCTTGCTGAAAGCGCGCAGACCTGCGGCAACACCGGAGATCGTGCCGCCGGTGCCTGCCGCACAGATGAAGCCATCAACCTGGCCATGGGTCTGTTCCCAGATTTCCGGGGCGGTGGTTTTCTCGTGGGCCCGGCGATTGGCGAGGTTGTCAAACTGGTTGGCCCAGATCGCCCCGGCCGGATTGCTCTCATTGAGCTCTTCAGCCAGACGTTTTGAGAAGTGTACAAAATGGTTCGGGCTTGAGAACGGCGCGGCATCGACCTCGATGAGGCGGGCACCAAAGGAGCGGACCGTATTCTTTTTCTCTTCCGACTGGGTGCGCGGCATGACGATGGTGACGTCATAACCCAGCGCGCCGCCCACCAGGGCGAGGCCGATACCGGTATTGCCAGCTGTGCCCTCCACGATGGATCCGCCCGGGCGCAGCGTGCCTGCGGCCTCGGCTTCACGCACGATATTGAGCGCGGCGCGGTCCTTGACCGAGCCGCCCGGATTGAGGAATTCGGCCTTGCCGAGAATTTCGCAGCCGGTCGCTTCCGACGGCCCGTCGAGCCTGATCAGCGGCGTATTGCCGATCAGGTCCAGAACATGTTGTGAAGACACGAGGCGTGCCCTTTCGTCTTTATTCTGCTGCTACCGGAGCTTCTAGCGGGCTCGGGCGGTGAATGCCACATTCTGACTTGTCCTGGCCGGACCAGCGGCCGGAGCGGACATCGCCGTCGGTTGCCGGTGCGGTACAGGTCCAGCAGCCAATGGAGGCATACCCCATTTCCGTCAGCGGGTGTCGCGGCAAATCGTAGCGTTCAAAATACGCATCGATCTCTTCGGCTGACCAGTTGGACAGCGGATTGACGCGAATACTGCCATTGATGCGTTCCACCAGGGGCAGGCTCAGCCGGTCGCCGCCATGGAAACGTTTGCGACCGGTGATCAGCGCATCATACTCGTTCAGCACACCATCAAGCGGGCGGACCTTGCGCAGGTCGCAACAGGCATCAGCATTGCGGCTCCACAGCTTGCCATCTGCATCCTCGGCAGAAATCTCGGTTTCGCTGGGGCGGATGACACGCACATTGGTCAGGCCGAGTTTCTCGCTAAGCTCGCGCTGATACTGCTCGGTCTGAGCAAACAGGCGGCCGGTATCCAGGAAAAGAACCGGGGTGTCCGGTGCCACACGCGATACCAGATGCAAGCCGATCGCGGCTTCGGCGCCAAAGGAGGACATGATCGCAATGCGGCCCTTCCAGGTGTTCTCGATGGCGTCTCGCAGAACTTCCAACGCGTCCTGCTCACGATATTTGGCGTTCAGCTGGGTCAGGTCAGCGCCCGAGCGCTCGCGCAGATCAATGATGGTCGCGGACTGGTCATTGGCCGGTTGATAGGCCAGAGAGAATTGCGCTTCCGCCTTTGCCCAGTCCGCCGCCAGATCGCCGCGATCGGGGGCGATGGCATCAAAACCCACACGTTTGAGAAAGCCGGCCTGGTCCGGGATGATGTCACCGGTTGCGCGCAGGCGACCGGCATAACCCAGACGCTGGCGCAGCTGGTTGGCCAGGGTGAAGCCTCGACCGTCCTTGAAACTGTCGAATTCTATGTCGACCTGGATTGCGCCTTCGACGCGATCCTTTACGTCGCGCCAGTGGTCAGCGCCATTCAGGGTGACGATATCGCCGCCCCCGGCCGCCAGCTGGGCGTCGGCAAGGGTGCGGGTCTGGTGATCAAGCTGCGAGGTCAGCATAGATAGCCTCCTTGAAAGCGTCGCTCCCCAGGCGGCGCAGCGTGTCGATAAAACGTTCATCGCCCAGGCGTTGGGCGAGATAGGATTTGAGGATGCGGGCGATGGCACCCGGTACGTCCTCGGCGGCCAGGCCCTTGCCGACGATCTCTCCGATCGAGGCATCGGCGCCAAAGGCACCGCCCAGCGTGATCTGGTAAAATTCCTCGCCGCGCTTATCGACGCCCAGAACGCCGATCGCCGCGACATGGTGGTGGCCACAGGCATTGATGCAGCCGGATATCTTGATGGTCACATCCCCGGCCGCCTCGGACAGGCCCTCGGCCTCCAGCGTGCTGGAGATGGCCTGGGAGACCGGGATGGAACGGGCATTGGCGAGGTTGCAGTAGTCCAGGCCGGGGCAGGCCACGATATCCGTCGCCAGGCCAGCATTCGCAGTCGCCAGCTTGGCATCAACCAGGGCTGTCCACACCGCGAACAGGTCTTCATTGCGCACATGCGGCAGGACCAGATTCTGGTCTGGTGTCACGCGCACTTCGTCAAAGCCGTAGTGCTCCGTCAGATCGGCAACGACCTGCATCTGGCCGGTCGTGGCATCGCCCGGTGTGCCGCCGATCGGCTTCAGGGAAATGACGACGCTGGACAGTCCGGCTGTCTGGTGGTCGCGGTGATTGTGCTTCAACCAGTGGCGGAAAGCGGCGGGGCCGGCTTCGGGCACCGGCGATGCTTCCGTGATCGACGGCGTGGAGAAGAAACTGCGAATGCGCAGGATTTCGGATTGCGGCAGGCGCAGCTCGCCGTCGCGGATATAGGACCATTCCTCATCCACCTCGGCAGCGAACGCCTCGACACCCAGCGCATCGACCAGGATCTTGATGCGGGCCTTGTAGAGATTGTCGCGACGGCCGTGCTGGTTGTAGACGCGCAGGATGGCGGTCAGATAGCTCAGCAGGTCACGCGGCTCGACGAAATCCTTGACCAGGCGGGCCAGGCGAGGCGTGCGGCCCTGACCGCCGCCCACCCAGACTTCAAACCCGCGCGCGCCGGCCTCGTTCTCAACGATCTGCAGGCCGATATCGTGCACACGAATGCCTGCACGGTCCTCGGCAGCGCCATTGATGGCGATCTTGAATTTTCGCGGCAGGAAAGTGAATTCCGGGTGCAGGGTCGACCACTGGCGAATGATCTCTGCCCAGGGGCGGCTGTCTTCCAGCTCGTCTGCGGCTGCACCGGCAAACGGGTCCGCGGTGACATTGCGGATGCAATTGCCTGAAGTCTGGATCGCGTGCATCTCGACCGAGGCCAGCTCCTCGAGAATGTCCGGGATATCGACCAGGGACGGCCAGTTGTACTGGATGTTCTGGCGCGTGGTGAAATGTCCGTAGCCGCGATCGTATTTTCCCGAGATCGTCGCCAGCATGCGCATCTGTTCGGCACGCAGGGCACCGTAGGGAATGGCCACACGCAGCATGTAGGCGTGCAGCTGCAGATAGACACCATTCATCAGGCGCAGCGGCTTGAACTGGTCCTCGGTCAGGCGGCCATCAATGCGGCGCTCGACCTGGTCGCGGAATTCGGCGATGCGTTCGCGGACAAGCCGGGCATCAAAATCGTCATAGCGATACATCAGGCTGCCCCCAGGGTGCGGGTCGTACCTGCTGTCGGGCCGGCGAGGCGAATGCCTTCGCGGCGCCATTTCTGGCCGCCGGGTTCGCCCTCGGTGTAATCGATCAGATAGGGGCCGACGGCGATGCCAAACTCGCCCTCTGCGATGGCGAGGGCATTGTCGGCTTCGTCATTATCCAGCGGCTGGGCTTCAGCCAGGCTGGGCGTCCATTGACCGTCAGAGGTGCGGTAGATCACGCGACCATCGGTCAGGCGGTTTGCGGTGATGATTTTCATGCGGAGTACTCCAGCGCAGGCACAGCTGCGCGATTGGCAAAGGCGGCGGTCTCGCCGACAAAAATGATGGACGGCCCGGAGACCGCTTCACGCTGGACCAGGGCAGAGAGCTCACCCAGCGTTCCGGTCAGGCGCCGCTCATTGGCATGGGTGCCGTTTTCGACGATGGCGATGGGCGTGGACGGATCGCGTCCGGCCAGCAAGAGTTTTGTCTCGATCCGGGCCGAGGCACCAACACCCATGTAAAAGACACCGGTCGTGTTGGGGGCTGCGAGCATGCGGTAATCCGCGTCCGGGCCATCCTGTTTGACCACACCGGAGGCAAAGGTCACGCTTTGCGCGTGATCGCGATGGGTCAGCGGAATTCCGGCGGAGGCGGCACAGGCAACGGCGGCGGAAATGCCGGGCGTCACTTCGACATCGATACCGGCAGCGCGCACGGTTTCCAGCTCTTCACCGCCACGACCAAAGACAAAGGGGTCGCCGCCCTTGAGGCGGACAACGCGCTGACCCTTGCGGGCCTCGCGAATGAGAATGTCCTCGATACGTTCCTGGGGCACAGGGTGGTGACCCTGTTTCTTGCCGACATCGATGCGCGCAGCATCGCGGCGGGCCAGGTCGAGAACGTCTTCACTGACCAGTCGGTCGTGCACGATCACATCGGCTTCGCGCAAAAGGCGTGCAGCCTTCAGCGTCAGCAATTCGGGATTACCCGGCCCGGCGCCCACAAGGTGGACGATACCCTTGCTCTCGAGAGCAGGCGCATTGAGTTCGCGCAGCATCTCGCGGCGGGCTGCCGACTTGTCGCCGGAGAGCGCCAGGTCGCGGGCCTTGCCGCGCAGGGCGCGTTCCCAATAGGCGCGGCGGTCGTCAAAACGTTCGAAAACGGTCTTGACCGTCGAGCGCAGTTCGCGCGCCAGATCGGCAATCACACCGATACGGGCCGGGATGAGTTGTTCGATGGCGGCGCGCAGATCCACGGAGAGAACCGGCGCGGCGCCGCCTGACGCGATCGAGATGACGATGCCGTCGCGATCAACAATGGCCGGCGTCTGGTAATCGGACGCTGCGGGGCTGTCGACGATATTGACCTGGGCGCCGGCCTTGCGGGCGGCCTCGGCCTGGCGCTCGATCGCGTCCGTCTCGCCACCGGCAATGAAAACTAATGTCGCGCCACGAAAATCCTTCCGTGTCGGCTCACGGCGGATAACCTCGGCGTATTGGGCGATGTCCGAGGGTACGGGATCAGTGGCATCACCGATGAACCACTTCAATCGGCATGGGGAAGCCTTGAATAGACGTACTTTCGGCTCCGCCATCAGGCCGAAGCCCGACACGATGACCGTTTTTCCCTCCAAGGGAATGGAAGCTGGAAATGTACGCATTGTTCAATCCGATCCTGCGCTTTCGTGGCGCGACCGGTTCAATATTTCTATTGCTTATGGTGAATTCAAACGAGGAATATTGGCTTTTCAGTTTAGAAAAACTATATGAAAGCCATGTCCATCGATCGCCTGCCTCCGCTCAACGCCCTGCGCGCCTTCGAAGTCGCTGCCCGCCTGCAGAGCTTCTCCAAGGCAGCAGAGGAACTTGCCGTGACACCGGGTGCGATCAGCCAGCAGATCCGTCTGCTGGAAGATCATATCGGTCAGGCCCTGTTTGAGCGGCAGGGGCGGGTCATGGTGCTGACCGAGGCCGGCAAGGCCGGAGCGGAACTGGCCAGCGATGCCTTTTCGCGACTGTCCGACACGGTGAGAGCCATGCGCAGCCCGTCCCAGCGCCGCAGTCTGACGGTCTCTGTAGCGCCGTCCTTTGCCGGGAAATGGCTGGCACCAAGGCTTTATCGCTTCCAGGAAATCTATCCCGATATCGAGGTCTGGATTTCGGCCGATCGGGAGCGTGCGGACCTGTCGGGCGGAGCAGCGGATCTGGGCATCCGCTACGGTCCCGGCGGCGATGCGACGTTGAATGAACAGCGTCTCCTGAAAGAGGAGGTCCTGCCGGTCTGTTCACCGCAATTGCTGGGAAATGGTTCGAGCATCCGCTCACCGGCGGATCTGGCGCAGCAGACCCTGTTGCACGATGCCTCGCCGGAAAGTGATGTGGATGGCGCGGACTGGCCGTCCTGGTTCCGGGCGCGCGGTGTTCGCGGTCTGCGGGTCGAGGGCGGCGTCCGCTTCAACCAGTCAGCCCTGGTCATCGATGCGGCTGTTGCCGGCCGCGGTGTCGCCCTCGCCAAACGTGCCCTGGCCCAGAATGATCTGGCTGCCGGGCGGCTGGTCGCCATGTTTGCCGATGGCACGGTCCCGGTTCGGTCGGCCTATCACATCGTGACCGCCCGCAATCGCCCGCTCGACGTCGACGCACAGCGTTTCATCGACTGGCTCATTGCCGAGGCGCATGACCATGAACACTCGCTGGACGAGTTGTAGAATTGAGCGGCCCGACCGCCCGTGCAGAGCCGGGCCGCTCCGGGCCTAGAACCGGTAGCGGATGCCTGTGCGAAGGCCTGCGAAGTCCAGTTCATTCTCGCTGACAATACCGCCCTTGTCGCGCGGAGTGTCGAAATCGACATCCGTGCTGATGCGGTATTCGCCGAAGCCGGAAATGCGGTTCGTGAGCGCGATCTCGGCGCCGGCGCCGTAAACGAGGGCCCATTCGTCCTGCTCAACCAAATCGGTTGGCGGGGCGAAAGTGTAGGCGAGGTTGCTGTCGAAACGGTAGTTCGTGGCACCGATCAGGCCGTAGACGCCGAACCGGTCGGTGACGTCCAGCCCGGCGCGGAAATCGATGCCATAGGAGCTGTCCAGCTCGACATTCGAAATGAGAACATTGTTGATGTTCGTCGTTTCCGCCGTTTCATCGGCATAAAAAACCTCGATGGCGGTGAAGTAGTCGTTTTCCAGCTCCCATCGATAGCCCAGGCCCAGGAAGACACTAGCGCTGGTATCGCGGTCGCTGGAGCTGAGGCTGGGCCCGTCGGCTGGTCCGGTGGTTGGGCCATTGCTGCCGGTATTGCGGGTCAGACCCTGTTCGATAGTTGTGTTGTTGAGACCGCCGGAGACATAGAAGCCGTCCTGGGCAAAACTGGTGGAGGAGACGCCGAGCGTGCCGATGGCGATAAGCAGGGCAGTGGAGATTTGGTTTTTCATTTTCGATCCCTTTTTCGGTAGGCGCTTGGTGCGCTGCCCAGAAAAGGGATCGGTCAGCGATCACATTCAAATCAGCTAACCGGAAGAAAATGCTCACGGGGTGACACGGGTTTGCGCAGCGTCATCAACTGCTTGTGAGCTTTCGCGAATGTGAGGATTGCTCACGCCCTGCTTCCGGCGGGGCGTGGAAATGGCGCATGCCAAAACGCTCCGGAGGCCCGGAAAATGCGCGCTCCCCCGATCAGGGGAAGGTAAATCGGCCGCGCTCGCGCTAACGTCATCGCTCACTCAGGAGATTGTCATGAAACAGCTGCTCGAACCCGTTTTCACCCTGCTGACTGGCGTCGGCTTCATGCTTTTCCTGGCTGTTGCGATGAAACTGCGAAGACGGATGAGTGATCCAGGTGGCCGGATGATCCTGTTTGGTTACCTGGCTTTTCCGCTGAGCTTCCTTCTCTTTTCCTTCGCCGGTCGGGAAAACACCCTAAACAAGGCGTCCGACATGATCCTCGCCGGTGGGGGTGTTGTGATGCTGGCCATGTTGCTGATCGGAGGTGGTCTCCATCTGCGCCAGGGACGCGATTGAGCTGTTAACGATCACATGGCGGCGTTTTCTTGAGACCGCGTCGCAAGCGCAAACAAACAAGGTGTTGCAGACGAAATCTCCTTGACCGGAAAGGGAGGCTGGTTGTGACTATGCCCTTCGAATGGATACGCAATCAGCCGTCTGGCTGATGTTCTCAGCGCCGGGGAGGGGATCTTGAAGCCGACCGATGTGAAGGATCCGGACTATTTCCATAAAGTCGTGGACTGTCAGTGGGCCTGCCCCGCGCATACGCCGGTGCCGGAATACATCCGGCTGATCGCCCAGGGCAAATTTACCGAAGCCTATCTGGTCAATCGTCGATCGAATGTCTTTCCCGGCATTCTCGGCCGCGTCTGCGACCGCCCGTGCGAGCCGGCCTGTCGCCGCGGTCGTGTCGAGGAAGAGCCGGTCGCCATCTGTCGCCTCAAGCGTGTGGCTGCGGACCATCGCGACGAGGTTGCGCACCTGGTGCCGCAAAGGCCCGAGCGAACCAATGGCAAGAAGATTGCGCTTGTGGGCGCTGGCCCAGCCTCGCTGACCGTGGCCAATGATCTGGCTCCCCTCGGCTATGAGTGCACGGTGTTTGAGGCGATGCACCGCCCGGGTGGTCTGATGATCTCCAACATCCCCGCCTTCCGTCTGCCGGAAGAAGTGCTGGATGAGGAGATCGGCTATATCGAGAAGATGGGTGTCGAGATCAAGCTCAACCACCGTGTCGAGAGCCTCAAGGCGCTCAAGGACGAGGGTTATGACGCCATCTTCATCGGTTCCGGTGCGCCCAAGGGCAAGGACCTGAAGATCGAGGGTCGCGATGAGGCGGAAGCCAATATCCATATCGGTATCGAATGGCTGGAAAACGTCGCTTTCGAGCACACCAAGGCTATCGGCAAGAAAGTTCTGATCATCGGTGTTGGCAATACGGCGATGGATTGCTGCCGGACCTCGCTGCGTCTGGGCGCGGATGATGTGAAGGTCATGGCGCGCAAGCCGCGCGAATTCTTCAAGGCCTCGCCATGGGAGCTTGAGGATGCCGAGGAGGAGAATGTCGAGATCCTCGTCAATCACTCCCCGAAGCGTTTTGTCGTCGAGAACGGCAAGCTGACCGGTATGGAGTTCGAGCTGATGGAATACCAGCTTGATGAAAGCGGTCGTATCACTGACACCAAGGTCGCCGGTCGCAAGATCATCCCTTGTGACGATGTCATTCTGGCCATCGGCCAGGAGAACGCCTTCCCCTGGATCGAGCGGGATGCGGGCATCGAGTTCGACAAGTGGGGCGTACCGATCGTTGACGAGACCACGCATGAGTCCACGGTCAAGGGCGTGTTCTTTGGCGGTGACAGTGCCTTTGGTCCCAAGAACATCATCTGGGCCGTCGAACATGGTCACCAGGCTGCAATCTCGATCCATAAACACTGCCAGGGCGAAAGTGTCGCCGAACGCATGCCACGCGGGCTCAATCTCAACTCTGCCAAGATGGGCGTGAACGAGTGGATGTACTCCAACGCCTTCGACGCGTCGGATCGCCGGGAGATGCCGCTTGTGGAACTCAAACAGCGCCTGGCCGATCGTCGCAAGGAAGTCGAGGTCGGCTTTACCGACGAGCAGATCATCACCGAGGTTCAGCGTTGTCTGAACTGTGACGTCCAGACGGTGTTCGAGGCGCCGCTCTGCAAGGAGTGTGATGCCTGTCTGGATATCTGTCCGGTGGATTGCCTGTCGATCGTCCCGGCCGCGGAAGAGGCGGATCTGCGCCAGACGCTGCGTGTTCCGGCGAACAATACCGAACAGGCCGTCTATGTCTCCGAGCCACTTAGGGATACGGGGCGGGTCATGGTGAAGGACGAAGACCTGTGCTTGCACTGTGGCCTGTGTGCGGAACGTTGTCCGACCTCTGCCTGGGACATGCAGGACGCTGATATTTTCATTCCTCATGCCATCGAGGAAGCCGAGGGAGTCGCTGCAGAATGAATGCTGTTGCCAGGATCCAGCCCGACGTGCGGGTCAATGATTTCGTTCTCAAGATCGCCAATGTGAACGGAACCGGTTCTGCCTCGGCCAATGGTCTGCTGATGAAGGCCATTTTCCGCATGGGTGTGCCGGTGGTCGGCAAGAATCTCTTCCCGTCCAACATCCAGGGCCTGCCGACCTGGTACGAGATCCGTTTGACCAAGGATGGTTACCGGTCCCGTGCGGGTACGACAGAATTCATGGTCGCCATGAATGCGGAGACCTATGCCCAGGACCTCGCCGAGGTCTCTCCGGGCGGTGTGATCTTGTATGACGACACCTGGCCGCGTCCGGAGATGCACGCCCGCGAGGACATCACCGCGATCGGGGTTCCGCTGGCGCGCATGTGCAATGCCGAGTTCGACAATGCCCGCACCCGGGTGCTGATGAAGAATATGGCCTATGTTGGCGCAGTCGCTGCGCTGACGGGCATTGATGTTGAGATCATCCGCAGCATGGTCGAGGAGATGTTCGGCACCAAGGCGCATCTGATCGAAGCCAATATGAAGGCCATTCAGCTGGGTCTGGACTATATCCGCGAGAAACATGCAGAGCCGCTGAATCTGCGGGTTGAGCCGATGGACAAGACGGCTGGCCACATCATGATCGATGGCAATACAGCGGCCGGTCTCGGTGCGGTTTATGCCGGGGCGACATTCGGTGCCTGGTATCCGATTACCCCGTCGACCTCGCTGATGGATGGCTACAAGGCCTTCTGTGAGAAGTTCCGGATCGACAAGGAAACCGGAGAGAAGAATTTCTGCATTATCCAGGCCGAAGACGAACTGGCCTCGATCGGCATGGCTGTAGGTGCAGGCTGGAATGGCGCGCGCGCTTTCACCCCGACATCCGGCCCGGGAATTTCGCTGATGAGCGAGTTCATCGGCTTTGCCTATTATGCTGAAATCCCGGTGGTGTTGTTTGACGTCCAGCGCGCAGGGCCCTCAACGGGCCTGCCGACGCGGACCCAGCAGTGCGATCTGACCATGGCGGCCTATGCCAGCCACGGAGATACCAAGCATATCTGTGTCTATCCCGCCGACCCGCGTGAGTGTTTCGAGATGTCGGTCCAGTCGTTTGACCTGGCTGAGCGTTTCCAGGCACCGGTTTTCTTCATGACCGACCTGGATATCGGTATGAATGACTGGATGATTGAGGAGCTGGAATGGGATGACAGCTACGTACCCGATCGCGGCAAGGTGCTGAGTGCCAAGGAACTTGAGGCGATGGAAAAATTCTATCGCTATGAAGATCGGGATGGTGATGCGGTGCCCTATCGAACCCTGCCGGGTACGCATCCCAAGGGCGCTTACTTCACCCGTGGTTCCGGCCATAACTGGAAAGGCGGATACACCGAGGATGGCGTTGAGTACCAGGAAGTGCTGGACCGGCTGACCCGCAAGTGGGAAAGCGCCGCTGACACAGTTCCCGGGCCAGTGATTGTCGACGCGGGCAAGCCGACTCGCCGGGCGATCATTTCGATCGGTGGTTGTGACGGAGCCGTGCGAGAGGCGCTGGACCGGTTCAATGAAGCTGGCTTGCCGCTGAATTACCTGCGAGTGCGCGGATTCCCGTTTAATTCGGAAATCGAAGCCTTCATGGCAGAGCATGACGAGATCTTCGTGGTCGAGCAAAACCGCGACGCCCAGTTGCGCAGCCTGCTGATCAACGAAACTTCGGTCGACAAGACCAAGCTCGTCCCGATCCTGGATTATGCCGGGATGCCCGCCAATCCGGAGTTCATCTACGACGCCATCATGGCGCATTGCGAGACGGAGGAGGCGTAGTCATGACCTCGATGCCGAAACCGAAAATCGCCAAACACCTGCCAACCAACGCGCTGGGCCTGACAATCCGCAATTATGAGGGCGTGATGTCGACGCTTTGCGCGGGCTGTGGCCATGACTCTGTCACCGCGGCCCTGGTCCAGGCCTTCTGGGAGCTGAACCTGGCCCCGGAAAGCGCCGCCAAGGTGTCCGGCATTGGTTGTTCGTCCAAAACGACGGCCTATTTCATGGGGCAGTCGCACGGTATCAACTGTGTCCACGGCCGCATGCCGTCGGTGGCGACAGGCGCAAACGCTGTGAACGGCGACCTGCACTATATCGGTATCTCCGGAGACGGTGACTCGCTGTCTATCGGTTTTGGTCAATTCGCCCATGCCATCCGTCGCAATCTCAACATGCTCTACATGATCGAGAACAACGGTGTTTATGGCCTGACCAAGGGGCAGTTCTCGGCCTCGGCGGATATTGGTACCAAGTCGAAAAAGGGGCTCGCCAACGAGCAGACTCCGATCGATCCGTGTGTCCAGGCGCTGACCCTGGGCGCGGGTTTTGTGGCGCGCAGTTTTTCCGGCGACAAGTCCCAGCTGGTTCCGCTGATCAAGGCGGCGCTGATGCACAAGGGCTTCGCGGTCATCGACGTGATCTCGCCGTGTGTGACCTTCAATGACCACGCTGGCTCGACCAAGAGTTATGCCCATACGTACAAGTATTATCATCCGCTCGTGCATACGGATTTCGTAGCGCAGGCTGACGAGATCACCGGCGCTCCCGATGAGGACGGCCTGCTGAGCGTGACCTTGCATGACGGCGGCGTTCTGCGCCTGCGCCAGACAGAGAGCGATTATGATCCGCGTGATCGTGCCCAGGCCATTGAGACACTGATGACACCGTCCGATTCGGGCGAGATCCGTACGGGTCTCCTCTATCTCAACGAGGATATGGGTGACATGCACGCGTCCAACAGCCTGCCGGCTCGTCCGCTCAATACCATCCCGCAGGATGTGCTCTGCCCTGGCAGCGAAGCTCTGGCCAAGCTGCAGGCGCGTTACCGCTAGTCTGGTGTATAACTGGTGATGATGAGGCCGCCATCGTGTTCGCCGCGATGGGCCTCATAGTCAGCCTCGGTGGTTTGCGTCAGCGTGGCGTAGACATACCAGGAGCCCGTACCATCCCGCATGGGCGAATAGACCACCTGCCAGAATTGCGGCGGATTGCCCGCGTCCTTCCAGCTGCCGATGGCGCTTTCAATGCGTCCGGATGAGAAGCCGCGGTCGATGAGGGCGTTGATATGATGGCTCAGCTCGTCACCCGCAGTCATGTCTGCCAGCTCGCGCACTGAACCCAGATGGTCGCGCATCGGATCGCTGACCGTTTCCAATGCCAGGTCATCATTGTCCGTGTTCAGCAGGAAACAATGATAGGGGCTATGCTCGATCGAGGCGACAAAGTCGTCGAAAGTGCTGCGCGTGTTCGGGTTTTTACGCAGTTTATCAATAGCTTCAATGATATCAGCTGTGGGCTCGGACAAGCCCGCCTCGATGCGCGAGATCGTGGTCTGGCTGGTGCCGACCATCTGCGCGAACGCGCCCTGTTTCAGGCGTAGTCTCTGTCTAAGCGACCGAACGGTCCGGGCCCAATCCATATTCCGACTTCAAAACACTCACTTTGCGGAGGTCAGAAGTCTTACGGCCCTAGGAAAAGTCCGGGCACTCATAGAATATGAATACCCAGACTATTTCATTGACTTGAATTAGTTTATGCGAATTCGCCTCAGAAGAGTCCGACGACCTGGCCGTTGTCATCGAGCCCGATCTGTTCCGCCGCGGGATGGCGAGGCAGGCCCGGCATGGTCATGATCGCTCCGCAGATAACGACGATGAAGCCGGCGCCCGCTGACAGTCGGACCTCCCGGACGGGGACCGAGTGATTGGAGGGCGCGCCGCGAAGGTTCGGGTCTGTCGAGAAACTGTACTGGGTCTTGGCCATGCAGACAGGCAAGTGCCCGAAACCGGCCTCTTCCCATTCGCGCAACTGGTCCCGGATCTTCTTGTCAGCCAGCACTTCGTCAGCACGATAGATGGTCTTGGCGACCGTCTCGATCTTTTCGAACAGGCTCAGATCATCACCATAGATCGGAGCGAACTGGGCGACACCGCCTTCGATGATCTCGACCACACGATTGGCCAGGTTCTCAGTGCCTGCCGAGCCATCGGCCCAGTGGCGGCAAAGAATGGCTTCGCTACCCATGGACGCGGCGTATTCCTCGACAAGTGCGACTTCGGCGTCGGTATCGGAGGAGAAATGGTTGATCGCGACCACGGCCGGTACACCGTATTTGCGGACATTCTCGATGTGACGGCCGAGATTGGCGCATCCCTTCTTCAGGGCTTCGAGGTTCTCTTCATTAAGGTCAGCCTTGGCGACACCGCCATTGGACTTGAGTGCGCGGATGGTCGCGACGATGACGACGGCCTTGGGTGACAACCCGGCCTTGCGACACTTGATGTCGAAAAATTTCTCCGCGCCCAGGTCCGCGCCAAAGCCCGCTTCAGTGACGACATAATCGGCCAGTTTCAACGCCGTCTTGGTGGCGATGACCGAGTTGCAGCCGTGGGCGATGTTCGCGAACGGACCACCATGGATGAAGGCCGGATTGTTCTCGAGTGTTTGTACCAGGTTCGGCTGCAGAGCGGTTTTCAGCAGGACTGTCATCGCACCATCTGCCTGGACGTCGCGGCAGGTCACTACCGTCTTGTCGCGGCGGTAGCCGATGATGATATTGCCGAGGCGTCGTTGCAGGTCTTCCAGGTCCTCCGCCAGGCAGAGGATAGCCATGATCTCCGAAGCCACCGTGATGTCGAAACCGGACTGGCCCGGGAAACCGTTGGCCACGCCGCCCAGTGAACCGATAATCTCGCGCAGGGCACGGTCATTCATATCCAGCACGCGGCGCCAGACCACGCGGCGCTGGTCGATCTCCAGCGCATTGCCCCAGTAGATGTGATTGTCGATCATCGCGGAGAGCAGGTTGTGCGCCGAGGTGATCGCGTGGAAATCGCCGGTGAAGTGGAGATTGATGTCTTCCATCGGCACGACCTGGGCTTGGCCACCGCCGGCAGCTCCGCCCTTCATGCCAAAACATGGTCCCAGGGAAGGTTCACGGATACAAATGGTCGCGCGCTTGCCGATCCGGTTCAGCGCATCTCCCAACCCCACAGTGGTGGTCGTCTTGCCCTCGCCGGCCGGGGTCGGATTGACCGCCGTCACCAGGATCAGATTGCCATCCTCTCCTGCATTGAGCGACTTGAGGTAGTCCGCCGTCAGCTTGGCCTTGTCATTGCCGTACTGGGCAAGAGCCGTGGACGGGATGCCTAGCTTTTCCGCGACGTCCGTGATTGGCAGCATGTCGGCTGCACGGGCGATATCGATATCACTGTTCACCGTCTTCTCTTCCCCTCAAAGGATATGGTCAGGCGAGCCGAGCCGCAGCCTTGCGGACGACCGGCAGCAAACTGTCTGGATGATCGGTGAGGACCGCCTGCAATTGCTCGCGCATGCGCGGTTCCCAGAAACTCTTGATGTGCTGTTCCACGCCCTCGATCGCCTCCTCCTCGGAATAGGGTTCGAAGAAGCCGGCGATCTGGTTGGCCATGGTGATGAGGCGGTTCTGGTCCATCGGGCCTAGACTCCCAATCGCACGACGCGGCCGCCTGGGCCACGTGTGAGGATTTGCAGATTGATGGCATCGGCCAGCTGCAGCGCCAGCGATGTGGGAGCGGACAGGGTGACCAGTGCTGAAGCGCCCGTCGCGGCGGTCTTGTAGACCAGCTCGTAACTGCACCGGCTGGACATCAGCACGAAGCCGGGCGCCTCGATCCGGCCCGCCGCTGCGAGCAGTCCGATCAGCTTGTCCAGTGCATTGTGACGACCGACATCCTCGCGCACAAACTCGATCACTCCGACCGGCGAACACCAGGCCGCGGCATGGACGCTGTGAGTCTGCTGGTTAAGCGTCTGCCGGTCAGAAATGTTGTTGAAGGCGCGTTCGATCGCGGCGTCGCTGATGTTGAGCGCGCGCCTCTGGCCGGGGCCCGGTGCATGCAACTCCGCCAGGCTTTCGATGCCACACAGGCCACAGCCTGTATGACCGTCGAGGGTGCGCCGGGTTAGGCGGTCACCATTGATGGCCTTCGCCGCGATCCGGATGTCGACCGTGGTACCTTCGGCATAGGTCATGATCTCGATCGCGTCCGGTCGGGCGTCTGCGTTCAGGACGCCTTCCGAGACCGCCAGACCGAAAGCCAGATCTTCCAGGTCACCGGGACTGGCCATCATCACGGTCCAGGCGCGCCCGTTAAAGCCGATCTCGACCGGGTGTTCCGTGGCAATAGCCCAGTGGCTTCCCTCCGCATCCGTGGACGCGATGGCGACATCGAGCGAGGCTTGCGGCAGGTTCAATCCGGTCACTCCGCAGCGGGCACGATATCGATGCGGGCGCGGCGGCGATCGCGTTCGGCCTGCCAGTCCGATGGCATGTTGGACGGCGAAACCTGCACAGCCGTGACCTTGTATTCAGGACAGTTCGTCGCCCAGTCGGACAGCTCCGTTGTCACGACATTCGCGCCCGACTCCGGGTGGTGGAACGTCGTGTAGACCACGCCCGGGGGCAGGCGGTCTGAAACGACGGCGCGAACGGTGATTACGCCCTTGCGGCTCGACAGTGAAACCATGTCGCCCTCGACAAGGCCGCGGGCTTCGGCATCGGACGGGTGGATTTCCAGCACGTCTTCATCATGCCAGCGCGAGTTCGCGGTTCTGCGGGTCTGGGCGCCGACATTGTACTGGCTGAGAATGCGGCCGGTGGTCAAAAGCAGAGGGAAGGCGCGTGTGGTGCGTTCCTCGGTCGGGATGAACTGGGTCAGCATGAACTGGCCCCTGCCGCGCACAAACCCGTCGACATGCATGGTGGGCGTGCCGTTGGGCGCTGCGTCATTGCACGGCCATTGTACCGATCCCTCGCGATCAAGGCGGTCGAAACTGACGCCGGCAAAAGTAGGTGTCAGTGCCGCGATCTCATCCATGATCTCAGCAGCTGCATGATAGCGCATCGGATAGCCCAGCGCTTCTGCGAGCCGGCACACCGTCTCCCACTCCGACAAACCCTGTTTTTCCGGGAAGGCCGGGCGCACGCGGTTGATGCGGCGTTCGGCATTGATGAAGGTGCCGTCCTTCTCCAGGAAAGACGTGCCCGGTAGGAAGACATGCGCAAAGGCGGCAGTTTCGTTCAGGAAAAGGTCCTGGACGACCACACAGTCCATGGCGCGCAGGGCCGCAATGACATTCTGGGTGTCCGGGTCGGACTGGGCGAGGTCCTCGCCCTGGATGAAGATGCCCTTGAAACTCCCGTCCAGCGCCGCCGAGAACATGTTCGGAATGCGCAGGCCCGGCTCGTCGCTGAGCGACTGGCCCCAGCTGGTCTCGAACAGGGAGCGGGTATCTACATCGGAAACGTGGCGATAGCCCGGGAATTCGTGCGGGAAAGACCCCATGTCGCACGAGCCCTGAACATTATTCTGGCCCCGAAGCGGGTTCACGCCGACGCCTTCACGGCCGATATTACCCGTCGCCATAGCCAGGTTCGCCATGCCCATCACCATGGACGATCCTTGCGAGTGTTCGGTTACGCCCAGCCCGTAATAGATCGCGGCATTGCCACCCGTGGCATAGAGACGCGCAGCCTGGCGGATTGTTTCCGCGGGCACACCGCTGACCGCCTCAACAGCTTCCGGGCTGTTCTGTTCCTGCGCGATGAAGGCTGCCCAGCGGTCAAAGCTCTCGGCCTCGCAACGCTCGGCAACAAACGCCCTGTCGACCAGGTCCTCGGTGACAATGACGTGGGCCAGGGCGTTGATGATGGCGACATTCGTGCCCGGCCGGAGTTGCAGGTGATGATCGGCCCGGATGTGCGGAGAGCGGACCAGGTCGGTCGCCCGCGGGTCGGCCACGATCAGCCGGGCGCCAGCTCGCAGGCGCTGTTTCATGCGCGAGGCAAAGACCGGGTGCGCATCGGTGGGATTGGCGCCGATAACCAGGATGACATCTGCCTGTTCCACGGATTTGAAATTCTGCGTTCCGGCCGAGGTGCCGAAAGTTGTCTTCAGGCCATAGCCGGTCGGCGAGTGGCAGACCCGGGCGCAGGTGTCGACATTATTGTTGCCAAAGGCCGCGCGGACCATTTTCTGGACGACATAGACTTCTTCATTCGTACAGCGCGATGAGGTGACTGCGCCGATCGAGCTGCGGCCGTTCTCTGCCTGGATGGCCTTGAAGCGGTCCGCGGCGAAGCCGATGGCCTCGTCCCAGCTGACTTCGCGCCAGGGCTGGCTGATATCCTCGCGGATCATCGGCGACATCACCCGGTCGGGATGGCTGGCATAACCCCACGCAAATCTTCCCTTCACGCAGGAATGGCCCTCATTGGCACCGCCGGACGTGTCCGGTGTCATGCGCACAACTTCATCGCCCTGCAGTTCCGCGATGAAGGAACAACCAACCCCGCAATAGGCGCAGGTCGTGGCAACCTCGCGGCGTGGCTGTCCATGTTCGACGACGCTTTTCTCCATCAGCGTGGCGGTTGGGCAGGCCTGGACACAGGCGCCGCAGGACACGCACTCACTGTCGAAGAAACCCTCATCAAGCCCGGCGGAAACCTTGGATTCGAAGCCCCGCCCGTCAATGGTCAGGGCCAGCGTGCCCTGGATCTCGTCACAGGCGCGAACGCAGCGCGAGCAAACGATGCATTTGGAGCCATCGAACTGGAAATAGGGATTGGAGGCGTCGACGCCTTCGGCCAGGTGGTTTTCGCCCTCGAAACCGTAACGCACTTCGCGCAGGCCCACTTCGCCGGCGGTGTCCTGGAGTTCGCAATCACCATTGGCGGAACAGGTCAGGCAGTCGAGCGGGTGGTCGGAGATGTAGAGTTCCATCACGCCACGGCGCAGGGCTTCCAGGCGAGGTGTCTGGGTCTGGACCTTCATGCCCTCGGACACCGGTGTGGTGCAGGAGGCGGGGGTTCCCTTGCGTCCCTCGATCTCGACCAGGCACATACGGCAGGAGCCAAATGCTTCCAACCGGTCTGTGGCACAGAGTTTTGGGATGCGTGCTTCCACCTCGGAGGCGGCGCGCATGATGGATGTGCCTTCCGGTACGGTGACCGTCTGGCCGTCAATTTCCAGGCTGACGCGGGTCTCGCTTGTGCGGGCCGGCGTGCCGAAATCATTTTCGCGGCGGCTTCCCATCGCCCTAGTCTACCATGTCTCTGAGTTTCGCGTCCGAGGATGTGAAATCCTCTCGGAAATGGCGAAGCGCGCTCATCACCGGCATCGGGGTCAGGCCGCCCATGGCGCACAGTGATCCGTCCGTCATGATGGTGCACAGGTCTTCCACCAGTTCCAGATTGGCCTCGACATTCTCGCCGTCGCGGATCTTGCTGATCGTCTCGGCGCCTCGCATTGAGCCGATACGGCACGGCGTACACTTGCCACAGCTTTCCTCGGCACAGAATTCCATCGCGAATTCGGCCTGTCTGGCCATGTCGACCGTGTCGTCAAAGACGACGATGCCGCCATGCCCCAGCATCGCGCCAGCCGCGGCGAACGCTTCGTAATCCATTGGCAAATCGAGACCGTCCGCAGGGATGTAGGCGCCCAGGGGGCCTCCGACCTGGACGGCCTTCAGCGGGCGGCCGCTCAGCGTGCCACCGCCAAAATCCTCGATCAGTTCACGCAGGGAAATGCCGAAATCGGCTTCCAGCATGCCGCCCCGGCGAATATTGCCCGCAAGTTGATAAGCCTGGGTGCCGCGCGAGCGTTCATGGCCGATCTCGGCATAGGCTTCGCCGCCATGCGCCAGGATCCACGGTACGCTGGCCAGCGTCAGGACATTGTTGACGATGGTCGGCTTTCCGAACAGGCCTGAAAGAGCCGGGATGGGCGGTTTGACCCGGACCTGACCGCGCTTGCCTTCCAGGCTCTCCAGCATGGCGCTTTCCTCGCCGCACACATAGGAGCCAGCCCCGCGACGGACCTTGAGTTCAAACGCCTTGCCGGAGCCGAGAATATCCGTCCCCAGCCAACCGCGCCCTTCCCAGGCGGCGATTGCGGCGTTGAGCGTTGCAATGGCGTGCGGGTATTCCGAACGGCAATAGATAAACCCCTTGGTCGCTCCGACAGCGAGACCGGCGATGATCATGCCGGCGATCAGCTGGCCGGGATCGCCTTCCATCAACATGCGATCGGCAAAGGTGCCGCTATCGCCTTCATCAGCATTGCAGCAGATATATTTCTGGTCAGCCGTGGCCTCGGATGCGGTTTTCCACTTGATGCCCGCTGGGAAGCCGGCGCCACCGCGCCCGCGCAGTCCGGAGCGGGTCACAGTCTCGACGATGTCCGCTGCGTTGCTAGCGAGTGCTGCGCGGAGGCCATCCAGCCCGCCACTGGCCTTGAAGGCGTCCAGGTCCAGCGGGTCGATGACGCCGCAACGTTCAAAGATAATGCGGCGCTGGATCTTCATCCATGGCAGGTTCTCGACCTTGCCTAAACAGGTCGCGTGATCCTTCGGGAAGCCTGTCTCGGCGAGGCGTTTCGCATCCGTCACGCAGAGCGGTCCAAAACCGATCCGGCCATCCGGAGTGTCGACCTCCAGCAGCGGTTCCAGCCACAACATGCCACGCGACCCGGTCCGCACCAGCTGGTCCTGGGGCAGGGCCGCGGCAACGCCGTCCGCGCCGACGGAGAGGGCGGCGGCATCCCTGGGGAGAAAGAGGCGGGGCGTATCAGTCATCGGCCAGCTCCGCTTCCAGCAGCTCGGCGCTGGCGCGGCCGATCAGGCGCTTGCCGATCATCGCGGCCGGGCCCAGGGCACAATTGCCCAGGCAATAGATGGTCTCGCTTGCGATGCCCCTGGCCGACAGGCGCCGGGCCAGCTCCTCGCTGCCCACAGCCTGGCAGGCTTCGGCACGACAGAGTTTGAGTTTCGGCTTATCGGTGTCGCGGGTGAAATCGCCATAAAAACTGCGAACGCCGTGGATGTCGGCGCGGGATATGTTCAGGTCCTGCGCAATCCGGCGCGCGGCCTCGTCACTGACGCAGCCGAAATGTTCCTGTGTGTCGTGCAGGATTTCCAGCAATGCAGCGGGATCATGATTGTGATGTGCGCAGATCTTCGCAACCACATCGATATCGTGCGGCACGCAGCTCTCCCCGGGAATTATTATTCGTTGCAGGGAGTTTAGCGCTCGTCGCGCCATTTGAAACTGTTTTGTTGACGCATGCGTCAGCCTATAGTCCGCCGCGACGGACTGTTCCCGCATGGACTGTCGCCCTCGCGGCAAGTGTCACACAAGTTTCAAAATCGCCCTGTTCATCTCGCGCAAACAGTGCCAAACAGAAACTAGCTTCCCAAAAATCGCGATTTACGTTATAAAATATAACTCATAGCGTTACTGCATTCTTCGAAGGGCGGAAGAGTTGCATGTCAGCAATTGAGATTTCGCAGGAACTTCCCGAGCTGCACTGGCCGTCAGTGATCCGGCACTACCGGCATTCGACGGGGCTTAACCAGGGTCAGCTGGCGGATCGTCTCGCCGTGACCCAGACCATGGTTTCGCGATGGGAAGCTGCCGATGCCCGCCCCAGTCCTCGCATCCAGGAATTATTGTTCGATCTTTACTGGGCCGAAAGCGCGACGATTTCGCGTGATGTCTGGGAGCAGCGTGTCGCCCAGAACCCGGCCATTATCTGTGTCGCTGACGGGACCGGACGCATGGCTGTCGCTTCGCGCGGGCTGGCCCGGTTGATGGGGTCGACATCCGAAGAATTGTCGGGCCGCATGATGAGGCACCACTTCCGTGGCGAGATTTTTGACCTTTTTGCAACCTTTGGGCGTGCAGGCTTTTTCGAAGGTCGGGTGGCCAGCGCGGAGAGCGTGGACCTGTTCGAATACCGGCACGGTTCCGGGGAATGGAAACAGGTCTATCTGCACGGGCTGCACCGTCCGGTCCTGATGCCGGGGCCGCGTGTCCTGTGCATGATGTCCGGCGCTGTCGTGAATGAAAGCGTCTATCGCGATGTGAGAGAGCGGCTGGGTGGGCCGGTGGTTGTGCGAAAGGCACTTTGAGGAATGAGCACAGAGACAAACCGGTCCAGTAAACCGGCGCATCTGAGCTGGGGTGAAATTCTCAAACAATACCGTTTTACCAACAATATGAAGCAGATGGCTCTGGCCGATGATCTCGGGGTCACACAGGCGATGGTCTCACGCTGGGAGGCAGACCTGGTCGAACCGGGTCGGGAAATGCAGGAACGCATCCTCACCCTAGTGTCACCCGAGGAATTATCGGCGCCGATGATCGGCTGGCGGTCCTACATGGCGGAAACCCCGGCCATTGCCGGCGTGGTGTCCAGCTCCGGCATTCTGGAAACGATCAGTGTCGGCATGGAACGCGAAACCGGTCTGAAGCGCATCGACTGCGAAGGCCAGGAGCTTTCTCGGAGCTTCTCGGAAGGACTGCCGCAACTTTTTTTGCGTCTAAAATCAATCGGATTCTTTGACGAACGCGTCGAAACCGTTGAAAGTGTGGACAAGTATGTACTCTGCGACGGGCCTCGAAAGGGTGAAACGCTGTTTGTGCATTCGATGAACTGGTGGCGACGGGGTGAAGACCTCCAGCCGCGCTGGGTGTTCAGCGGAGCGCAGGTCGGCGAGGACGAGTTCGAGGACCTCCAGAAGGAGTTTGGAAGCCAGATTCGTACAACGCCCATAGCTTAGGGCCTGCGGGGGGAACCGTGGCACAAGATTTAAATCTGCCTGTTGCATCCGGAAAAGTGAATTGGCCGTCCATCATCCGGAATTTCCGGATGTCCAAACGTCTGAAGCAGGCCGCTCTGGCTGCCGATCTCGGCGTTACCCAGGCGATGGTTTCGCGCTGGGAGAACGGAGAATCCGATCCACCCGAGCGCGTGAAGCGCCGCATGGCAGAACTTGTTCAAGACGCTTTTGTCGTGGCTCCGGCCCCGACCTGGATGGACCTGGTTACGCTTAATCCGGCCATCGAATTCGTCACCGACTCCCTGGGTATGCTCAAGGCGATCTCGCAAGGTGCAGTCGATATGTTCGGTGTCACTCGCGAGGAGATCGAGGGGCGTCAGGTCTCACAATTTCTGGGCGGCGAGTTTGTCGGCGCCATGGATAATTTGCGTGATAGCGGCATGTTCCAGAACAATCTCGCCTTTGCCCAGAGCATGGGCAGTGTCGAGATCAATGTTGCTTCGGGCATGAAGACGGTTCTGTGTGACTTTATCCACTGGCCGCGCATCTCCGAGGCGCGCACCGTCTATTGCGTGCACTCAGGTGCCGTGATCGACGAGGCAGCCTATTCCCAGCGCCTAGAAAGCCGAAATGGCGAACGTTTTGCAACGCGCAAGACGTTCTAGACAGACAGCTTCCACCCGGTATGAGATACAATAAAGGCGGCCTGAGGGGGCCGCCTTTTTCGTGCAGATGTCTCGCTGCCTAATCGGCGCGCTGGGCGTCGCGGAGTGCCCGGAACTCATTACCTTCATACCAGTTCGGCCAGTCCTGCGAATTCGCGAGACGGTTGCCGACATTGTAGAAGAGCTGGGCGTCTTCGAGCATGCCTTCCATGTTCCAGTCTTCAGAATACTCATCGCCCGGTGCGTGATAGCGATTGGCGCGGTAGTCGGCGCCAAAGGCCTCGCCGGCCTCGCGGCCACCCTCGCGCAGGTCGAAGCCACCGTCTGCATACAGCATCGGCACACCCTGCTTGGCCAGGGAGATGTGGTCGGAGCGGTAGAAATAGCCCGCCTCCGGGTTCGGGTCCGGGACAATATAGCGGTCCTGGTCGGCGGCTTCCTCGGTCAGGATATCTTCCAGCTCGGACGCGCCGTGACCAACAACGACCACGTCACGTGACCGACCGGTTGGCAGGATGGCATCGATGTTGATTCCGCCGACGGTCTGGGAGAGTGGCTCGATCGGATTGACGCCGTAATAAGCAGAACCCAGCAGGCCGGATTCCTCGGCAGTGACAGCCAGGATCATGACAGAGCGTTGCGGTGGATTGGCAGCAAATGCCTCGCCGATCTCCAGGATGGCAGACGTGCCGGTCGCATTGTCGACAGCGCCGTTGAAGATACCGTCCTCACCGACACCGAAACGGATGCCCAGATGGTCCCAGTGCGCGGTGTAGATGACAAACTCATCCGGACGCTCGGTGCCGCGGACAACACCGGCGACATTGCGGCTGTCCATGGTGCGGGTGGTGTTGCGCAGGGTGCCGGACGCAGTCAGGCCTGTCATTTCAACGGCTTCAAAACCCGGCTGTGCCGCAGCTGCGGTGAGTGCATCGAAATCCAGTCCGGACAGTTCGAACAGCTGGCGAGCGCCTTCCTCGGTGATCCAGCTCTCGACGCCAGCAAATGTGCCTTCACCCGGTTCACGGGCCAGATCCAGCTGGCCACCGGTCCAGGATCCGGAGACGACATTCCAGCCATAGGAGGCCGGGGCGGTCTGGTGGATGACGATGACGCCGTCGGCGCCCTGGCGGGCCGCTTCCTCGAATTTGTACGTCCAGCGGCCGTAATAAGTCATCGCATTGCCGTTGAAGAGTCCGCTTTCCGGATCGCCATAACCCGGATCATTGACCAGCATGACGACTGTCTTGCCGCGCGCGTCGACGCCTTCATAGTCGTTCCAGCCATATTCCGGAGCGACAACGCCATAACCGACAAAGACCAGTTCGGTGTTCTCGATGGCGACTTCGTCATCGGCGCGCTTGGTCCAGTAAACCAGGTCGTCCGGCATTGAAAAACCGAGGCTCTCGCCATTATGGGCGATGTCGAAGCTGGAATTGGCGGTATCCAGCGTGACCTCCAGCAGGGAAACCGGCTGGAAATAGCTGTCGCCATTGCCTGGTTCCAGGCCAATGCGTTGCATCTCGTCGGCGATCCACTGGCTGGCTGCGATGCCGCCGGAGGTCGCCGGAGCGCGTCCTTCGAACTCGTCGCTGGCCAGGGTGGCGATGCGATGGCGCAGGTCAGCTTCCGTGATCTCGGTGGATGTGATGGATGCGGAGTTGGTGTTTTCCGCGGCGTTATCCTCGTGGGTGGCGTCCTCCTCGCCGGCCTGAGTGCAGCCAGCAAGCAGCAAGCTGCTCGCGGCAAAGGCAAAAATCGCGTGTTTCATCAAATGTTCCCCTTGGCGATTGAGGCTGTAGCAGCCAATCTGCCGCACATCCTGCATTCGCAGGCCGGGGACGCAAGCACCTGTTGGCACCGCTTTGACGGAATTGGCATTTGACCATACCTGAATGGTCATTCATGTTTGCGTCCGCATCGTATCGCAACGGAAACATCCGGTGATGCACTCGAGGGGAGAATTAATGTCCGAAGAAACCAAGTCCGAATCGGTCGATACGGAGCCCAAGATCAGCAGCGGTTATCGCGGTGTTGTCATGCTGATGCTGTTCCTTGTTTACGCGTTCAATTTTCTGGACCGGCAGATCATCTCGATCCTGGCTATTCCGATCCAGGAAGAGCTTTCTCTTACGGATGAACAGCTTGGCTTGTTGGGCGGTATCGCCTTCGCGCTGCTGTACTCGACGCTGGGTGTGCCAATTGCCTGGTTTGCTGATCGCCTCGACCGAACCTGGATCATGACGATTTCCCTGACCGTCTGGAGTGGTTTCACGGCTCTCAGCGGTTTCGCGCAAAACTTCATGCATCTCTTCCTGGCGCGTGTCGGTGTCGGCGTTGGTGAGGCCGGAGGTGTGGCTCCTGCCTATACGATCATCGCCGATTATCATCCTCCGGAAAAACGATCGCGCGCTTTGGCTATCTATTCTCTTGGCATCCCCGTGGGCAGTGCGTTTGGCGTGATTGCGGGTTCTCAGATTGCCGGTGGTGCCATTTCGGATGCACTGGACTGGCGCTCCGCTTTCATCATTGTTGGCCTGGCAGGCGTCTTTCTCGCGCCGGTCTTCAAATTCCTGGTCAAGGAGCCCAAGCGTGGCCAGTTCGACGGCGGCAAGACAGTGGACGCTTCGCCTGTCCAGACGGTAGGGGCCTACAGCGCCGACAAGGTGCGCATCCTGTCCATGGCGGGTGCAGTCTTGTTTGCCTTGCCGAGCCTGCTTTCGCTGTTCAACGCGCTCGTCTTTGGCGCCGAGCCGATCCAGTCACCGCTGGTTCTGGTGGCTGGCGCCCTTGTTGGGGCGGTGACCGGCTGGCTGGCCGGAAGCTGGGTTGGCAAGACCACACAAGTGGTCCCGCTGTGCCTTGGAGTTGGTGTTCTGATGTTGCTGCCGGGCCTGGTGACCTGGAGTATTCCAGCCTTCGGCGGAGCCGGGTTTGGCCCGGCTGCGCTCGCATGGTTGGCAGGGCGTTTTATCGCCGGCCTGCTGATCGGTGCGTTCTTCTTTGCCTTCCGTGATTTCATGGAACTTGTGATCAAGAAGTGGAGCTTCTGGCTGATGGTCTTCGGCGCGTCTTCCTCGTCCATGATGGGGTATGGCGTCTTCTTCTGGATCCCGTCCTTCTTTGCGCGCAGTTTCGAACTGAGCCTGATAGAAACCGGCTGGGTCTTCGGCGGTATTCTCTTTGTAGCTGGCAGTCTCGGCATCTTCCTGGGCGGTGTAATGGGTGACTTCCTGGGCAAGAGCAAACGCTCCGCCTACGCGACCGTTCCGGCGCTCGCCTTCCTGGTCAGCGCTCCTTTGTACTGGGCAGGCATCATGTCGCCGTCACCGATGTTGTCCGTGATGATCCTGTTCATCCCGACCGCTCTGGGCCTCGCCTGGCTGGGGCCGGTCATCTCAGCGTTCCAGCACCTCGTGCCCCCGCACATGCGTACCAGTGCATCCTCTGTCTTCCTGCTGATCAACAACCTGCTCGGGATTGGCGGTGGCGTTTACGTTCTGGGCCGTGTCTCAACGGTTCTGCAACCGACTTTCGGCGATGGTTCGCTGCGGGTATCGATTGCTATCGGCGCAACGCTTTACCTGGTCGCGGCGGGTTTCATGTTCTGGGCGTCGCGTTATCTGGAGCGCGATTGGGAAGCTGAATAGGGGCAGAGCCGGATGAGTTTCACCGAGCATTATTTCCAGACCGAGGACGGTCCGAAAATTCACTATCGCGATTATCCGGCTGTCGGCGAGGAACGGGGATTGCCCGTGCTCTGCCTGCATGGGCTGACGCGCAATGTGAATGACTTTGCCGAGCTGGCGCCACAGATCGCGGCGCTGGGGCGGCGGGTGATCGTGGCGTCCCAGCGGGGGCGCGGAAAATCGGACTGGGATCCCCGGCCAGAGCGGTATCAGCCGCCGATTTATACGATGGATATGGCGGCCTTGCTCGAAAATCTCGGCATTGCGCGTGCTGTTTACGTCGGCACGTCGATGGGCGGGCTGATGTCGCTGATCACGCCGACCCTGGCGCCGGGCAAGCTGGCCGCGGCGGTGATCAATGATATCGGTGTCGAGATCAATCCCGGTGGTATCGAGCGCATCAAGTCCAACGTTTCCGCACGCGGTGCGGTGAAAACCTGGGACGAGGCGATTGACCGGACGATTGCGTCCAACCTGGACGCCTTTCCCAAACGCAAAGGCGACAGGGAGTTCTGGGACTGGTTTGCCCGCAAGCTCTGGATCGAGGTCGAGGGCGGGTTTGATCTCTCTTATGACCAGGCCATCGTCGAGCAGTTCGACGAGGGCGGGGAACTGCCGGATCTCTGGCCGTTCTGGGAGCCTTTCAAGGCGCTTCCGGTGCTCGTTGTACGGGGTGGAAACACCGATCTTCTGACCATCGAGACCGTTGACAGGATGCGCTCGAAAAAGCCGGACATGGCCTATGCGGAAGTGCCTGATGTTGGCCATGCGCCCTTCATGACAGAGCCAGAGGCCTGGTCCGCAATCACAGACTTTCTGGAACAGGTGGACTAGCGCGCAAGAATTGGCTTGCCCCGAAGAGCTTCCAGCCTAATTCTTTCGCCATAATTTTCGAGGGAGGATGTCGATGGCCTGGAAGGCAAGATTACTCGTGGGCTCGGCGCTGATCGGTCTGGTCGCTGGCGCTGGATTTGCGCAGGATGCACCAATTGTTCAACCGGGGGCTCCGGGGGAGGCCAATCGCCAGCTGAGTGCCGAGGAAGCGGTTGAGATCGCAGCCAATCGGTACTCCGATGATGATGTGCGCTTCATGCAGGGCATGATCCTGCATCATTTCCAGGCTGTGCAGATGGCGGCGCTCGTGGGCGAGCGGACCAGCACCCAGTCACTGGTCGATATCGCCAGTCGCATCGATATCTCCCAGGAAGACGAGATTGCCTTCATGCAGTCTTGGCTTCGTGAACGCAGCGAAGATGCGCCGGACCCGGCCAATGACCCACACGCCATGCATCATGGCGGGCATCACAACATGTCCGGCATGGCCAGCCCGGCCCAGATGGTGGCGCTTGAAGCTGCCAGCGGCACCGCATTCGACCGCATGTTCCTTGAGCTGATGATCGCGCATCATGACGGTGCCGTGGACATGGTTGACCACCTGCTGTCGCAGCGCGGCTCGGCGTATGACCCGGTATTGTTTGATTTCGTCAATGATGTGCGCGGTGAGCAGCGTGCCGAGATCCGCCGCATGAATACGATCCTCTCCGGCCTGTCGGAGGACCCGCGCAATGGACTGGCAGCTGGTTTCCGGGATGCAGAGGAAGCGATTTCCAACCTGACCCACCTGGCGAGCCTGCCCAAACCGACCGGCTTTTTCGATGTCGAGAACCCGGCGGGTCTACCACCGGAAATCCCGACGGATGCCACTGACGAGGATATCGAGCGCCGCTTCGGTGATCGTGCGCCGTTCCTCAGCTTCTCCAACACGGATATGGCGTTTGCCGGTAATCTGATGGCGGCTGGTAATTATCACGGCATCAATCTCTACGACATTTCCGGGGACGAGCCGCGTCTGCTCAGCTCGCTGGTGTGTCCGGGTGGCCAGGGTGATGTCTCCATTGTCGGCGATCTGATGATCATGTCGGTTCAAGACACGCGTGGTCGTATTGATTGTGGGCGCCAGGGCATTGTCGAAGAGGTCAGCTCGGAACGGTTCCGCGGTATCCGCATTTTCGATATCTCTGATCCTGTCGCACCTCGCCAGGTCGGTCTTGTGCAGACTTGCCGGGGCTCGCACACCCATTCGGTGGTGTCTGCCGATGACGAAACCATCATTGTCTACAATTCCGGCACCAGCTCGATCCGTCCGGAAGAAGAGCTTGCCGGCTGTGTGGCCGGTTTGCCGGGGGATGATGAGACGGCGCTGTTCAGCATCGATGTCATCGAGATCCCTGTCGCCAATCCGGCGGCGTCGCGCATTGTCGACAGCCCGCGTGTGTTCGCGGATGACGAGAGCGGGCGCATTGCCGGTTTGTGGGCAGGCGGTGACCATGGTGACGGTACCCAGTCCACGCGCCGCACCGATCAGTGCCATGACATCACGGTTTTCCCGTCGCTGAACCTGGCGGCTGGTGCCTGTTCGGGCAATGGCATCATTCTCGACATCACCGACCCGCGTGCTCCTCAGCGTATCGACGCTGTTGTGGACCAGGGGTTTGCCTACTGGCACTCCGCGACGTTTAACAATGATGGCACCAAGGTCCTATTCACCGATGAGTGGGGTGGCGGTGGCCGCCCGCGTTGCCGTGCCCAGGATCCAAGCGACTGGGGTGCAAACGCCATCTTCGATATCGAGAATGGTCGCCTGGAGTTCGCGAGCTATTTCAAGATTCCCTCGGCCCAGACCGAGCAGGAAAACTGTGTGGCGCACAACGGCTCCGTCATTCCCGTGCCGGGGCGCGATATCTTCGTCCAGTCCTGGTACCAGGGTGGCATTTCCGTCATCGACTTCACCGACTCCGAAAACCCGTTCGAGATCGCCTATTTCGACCGCGGTCCGATTGATCCCGACGTGATGATCAGCGGCGGATACTGGTCGTCCTACTGGTATGACGGACGTATCTACGGCACCGAGATTGCGCGCGGCCTCGACGTTTTCGCGCTTTCGGCCAGCGAATTCCTCACGGATAACGAAATCGCTGCTGCCGGCCTCGCCAATCAGGGTGAGATCTTCAATCCGCAGCAGCAATTCCCGGTCAGCTGGCCAGAGCATCCGGTGGTCGGACTGGCCTATGTCGATCAGCTGGCTCGCGACGAGGTCCTGGCAGCTGACGCGGCGGCAAGCCTGTCTGAGGCCCTGCAACAGGCCGCCTCCACACTGGAAGCTGGTGAGGAGAACCGGTCGTTGGCATCCGATCTGCGTCGCATGTCTCGCGACCTGCCACGGGCCGAGCGCGGCAGCCAGTCGGCCAGCCGTCTGAGTGCGCTGGAAGATGTGATTGATGGTGTCTATCGCGCGCTGCGCTAGACGGTCTGTCACCAAGAAGGAAAGCCGCTGCCCGGAGGGTGGCGGCTTTTCTGCATTCTAGCCCAGGGCGGACCTGATGAGGTCGGCATTTGGTTTTTCGTTCCAGAACAGACGGCTGCCGCCGTCACCGCTGATGTCTACGGCGCAGGTATTACCCGTCTTGACCTTCACGTCCGCGTCCGGCCCGGTGAGCGCGTTGTACATGTAGCGCAGGATGCCGTTGGAGGTGATGACGACCGTCAGGCCATCCAGCTCGGCCGCAGCCGCCATGGAGGCGAGCGCATTGCTGCGCAGCGTATCCTCGCTGGGGGACCAGTCCGCGCCGGGCGGGCGTCGGTGGTGGAGATCCCATTCCTCGCGAGCCTTAGCACCGAATTCGGCAATGATTTCGTCACAGGACTTGCCGCCCCAGGAGCCGTAATCGATCTCGCGCAGGCGTTCGTCGATCCGGACCTCGCCGTCAAACCCGGTCAGTTCGGAGACGATTTCGGCGGCGCGGCGGGTGCGCTTGAGCGGACCGCAAATGATGTGCGCGGGCGTCAGGCCGGCATCGCGCAGGGCCTCGCCCAGAGCGGCGGCCTGTTGCTCGCCCTTTTCCACCAGCGGCAGGTCTTCCTTCGCACCGACCCAGACGACCTTGTCGCCGGGACCGAATGTATTGCCGTGGCGGGCCAGCAGGATCTTGCTCATCACACGACCTCCCCTTCGCGCTTGATAATGTCCTCGACGCGTGTCGCGTCCTCGGGGCTGTCGACAGACCAGGCCGAGCGGCCGCGATAATCGGTCAGCACGACCTGGATCGGAATGCCATTTTCCATCGCACGAAGCTGTTCGAGGCTTTCGGTCAGTTCCAGCGGTGTGGGTTCGAGATCGACCAGTTGTTGCAGCGTGTCGCGGCGATAGCCGTAAAGGCCGATATGCTGATAGACCGGCGCGCCCGTTTCCGGCTTGCGGCGAAAGGGGATGACATTCTTGGAGAAATACATCGCGCGCAGGGTCTTGTCGAAAACCACCGTTGTGCCACTGGCCGAGCCATTGGCCTTGTCGACGCGCATGCGCGCTTCGGTGTCGGCAGGCAAGGCGACCGCGGGCGTGGCCATCGGCATGTCCGGATTGTCGCGCAGAGTGGTGGCCACATCGCCGATCACCCAGGGTGGGATCAGCGGGGCATCGCCCTGGACATTGATGATGATCTCCGCATCGCTATTCAGGCGTTTCAGCGTATCGAGTGCGCGCTCGGTTCCGTTGCGGCAATTCTCGTCCGTCATCACAGCTTCGCCGCCCGCCGCTTCGACCGCGTCAACGATGCGCTGGTCATCCGTCGCAACCACGACACGGTCCACGCCGTCAGCCGCCGCCGCGATGCGCCAGACACGCTCGACCATCATCTGACCGGCAATTTTCGCGAGCGGTTTGCCGGGGAAACGGGTGGAGCCGTAACGGGCAGGAATAACAGCAAGAACGGACATGGAGATCTCCTTCGCCTTCGGCTTGTTCCACATCCGCGGGCCGATTTCCACTCCCCGCGGCAATGCTGCCATGCTCGCGCGCGCAGGTTCAGGGTCTGGACATGTCCAGTGGCGCCCCCTAAGGCCTTGAGCTGGTTTTATTGCAAGCGCGAAAAGGTAAGCAAATGCGCCACTTCCTGACGACAGCCGATTGGTCCCGTTCCGAACTTCAGGGCCTGCTCGACCGAGCAGCCGCCTTCAAGTCCGGTGCGGTCAGCCGATCGCTCGAAGGGAAGTCCATCGCGCTCTTGTTTTTCAACCCGTCACTGCGAACCCGATCAAGCTTTGATATCGGGGCTCATCAGCTGGGCGGTCACGCCATTGTTCTGGACGCCAAGGGGGCGACCTGGCCGCTGGAGTTTTCTGACGGCACCGTCATGGATGGTTCCGAGGAGGAGCATGTCCGTGAGGCTGCGCGGGTCCTGTCGAGTTATGTCGACCTGATCGCCATTCGCTGTTTCCCGGAGTTCAAGGACTGGGGCGCGGAGCGTGAGGACCCGATGATCTCGGCCTTTGCCCAGCACGCCACGGTGCCGGTGATCAACATGGAAACGATTGTGCACCCCTGCCAGGAACTGGCCCTGATGCTGGCTCTGCAGGACCGTCTCGGATCAGTCGAGGGCAAGGAGTTCCTGCTGACCTGGGTGCCGCACCCCAAGCCGCTGAACACGGCGGTGGCCAATTCCGCCCTGTTGATTGCATCCAAATTCGGAATGAATGTCCGCATGCTGGTGCCGGACGAGGCCTATCGCCTGGACGAGCGCTACATGTCCGCCGCCGAGAGATTCTGCGGAGATGCAGGTGCTAATCTGACCCTCACAACCGATGTTGAGGCTGCCTACACCGGCGCGGATGTCGTTTATGCCAAGAGCTGGGGCGCCTTGCCGTTCTACGGCAACTGGGATGACGAGGCGCCGCTGCGGGCCAAGGGTGCGGACTTCATGATCACGCCGGAAAAGATGGCGATGACCAATAACGGTGTTGTCAGCCACTGCCTGCCCATGCGCCGCAATGTGAAGATCGCCGATGCCGTGGTCGACAGCCCGGCTTTCCTGGGTATCGAGGAAGCGGGAAATCGCCTGCACGTGCAAAAGGCCATCATGGAAACCCTGGCCAAACAGGGAGGGTCGTGATGAGCGAGAATTTTTCCGAGGTTCGCCAGACGATCGTCCAACTGCTTTCCCACATGCGGGACGGCAAGGAAATCCGTGAATATCTGAGCCGTTTCTCCGGCCTGGAACAGGAACGTTTCGCCGTCATCAAGGTCGGCGGTGCAGTGATCCGGGATGATCTGGAAGCGCTTTCAGCCTCCCTGGCCTTCCTGCAATCGGTCGGCCTCTCGCCCATTGTCGTGCACGGCGGTGGCCCGCAGCTGGACGAGGCGCTGGAGACGGCAGGCATCGAAACCGAGCGTGTGGATGGTCTGCGCGTGACCCGTGAGCAGGCGGTTCCCGTCATCCGCGAGACACTGACCCGCGCCAACTTGGCCATTGTTGACGGCGTACGCGCGGCGGGCGGCCAGGCGGCGGCTATTCCCGGTGGTGTGTTCGAGGCGCGCATGATTGACGAGGCCCGGCTGGGTCGGGTCGGTGAACCGACGGACATACGTCTCGACCTGGTCGCGGCGGCCGCCCGTGCCGGCCAGGCGCCGATACTGGCTTGTCTGGGTGAGACGCCGGATGGCAAGCTGGTCAATATCAACGCGGACAGCGCCGTGCGGGCACTGGTGGAGGCGCTGCAGCCTTACAAGGTAGTTTTCCTGACCGGGACCGGTGGTTTGCTGGATGCGGAGGGCGAGATCATTTCCTCCATCAACCTGGCGACCGACTACCAGGAGATTGTCGCGGCCGACTGGGTGTCGGGGGGTATGCAGCTCAAGATCGACGAGATCAAGCGCCTGCTGGAAACCCTGCCGCTGTCCAGCTCGGTGTCGATCACCAAGCCCAGGGCGCTGGCGAGTGAGCTCTTCACTCACGCCGGGGCCGGTACACTGGTGCGTCGTGGTGAGCGGATCTTTGCCCTGGATGACAAGGCCGCGCTGGACATGGCCCGGCTGGAGGGGCTGGTTGCCCGCGCCTTTGGCCGTCCGACCGTGCCCGGCTATTGGGACGGGCTGGCGCTGGATCATGCCCTGGTCACGGAGAATTATCGCGCTGCCGCCCTGACGACCCGGCTGGCCGGGTCCATCTATCTGGACAAGTTCGCCGTGCTGGACGAGGCGCGTGGCGAGGGGTTGGGCCGTGCGGTCTGGCAGCGTCTGATCGAGTATGCGCCAGAGCTGGTCTGGCGTTCGCGCACGGATAATCCGGTCAATGGGTTCTATTTCGACCAGTGTTCGGGCGCTGTTCGCCAGGATGAGTGGACGGTGTTCTGGCGTGGTGAGAAATCAATGGCCGATCTGCAACCGGTATTGGAACAGGCCTTTTCACTGCCGGCAACGCTGGAGAGTGCGTCATGACGGTACGTGTCGGACTGGTTGGTGCCCGTGGTCATACCGGCCGTGAGCTCCTGCGCCTGATCGCAGGTCGTGACGATATGGAGCTCGTCTTCGCAAGCTCCCGCGAGTTCGCCGGCAAGCCGGTCGCGGATATGGCTCCGGAAGTAAGCAATGGTCTTGGTTTCGAGGCTCTGAGCCCGGCGGATGTCGCCTCGCGTGAGGTGGATGCCGTGATCCTGGCCTTGCCCAACGGGGCCGCTGCCGGATTTGTGAAGGCCATCGATGACGCAGGGCGAGACCCGGTCATTGTCGATCTCTCGGCGGACTATCGGTTCGACGACAGCTGGGTCTACGGCATGCCGGAAGTTTATGGGCGGGAGACCCTGGCCTCGGCGCGTCGTATTTCCAACCCGGGCTGTTATGCGACGGCAGGCCAGATGGCGATCGCACCGGTGCGCGAGCGTCTTGGTGCGCCGGCTCACGTTTTTGGCGTATCGGGCTATTCCGGTGCAGGCACGACGCCGTCACGCAAGAATGACCTGGCGGCGCTGAGAGATAATCTCATGCCCTATGCCATTGCCGGGCATATCCATGAGCGAGAAATGAGTCGGCATCTCGGTGTCGAGGTCCAGTTCACGCCTCATGTCGCGGCCTTCTTTCGCGGTATCGTGGCGACCGTGCATCTGGGATTTGCCGAGGCGATTACCGGCGAGGAATTACGCCGTGCCTTCGCGGATTTCTATGCAGGTGAGGCACTGGTCGAGCTGGCTGATGGTATCCCGGAAATTATCGATGGTGCGGGCAAACCCGGCATCACGATCGGTGGTTTCCAGCTGGCCGATGATGGGCGACGTGCCGTCATCGTGTCCACGCTGGACAATCTGCTCAAGGGCGCCGCGGTCCAGGCAATGCAGAACCTCACCCTTGCCGTTGGCTTGCCGGAGGAGCGGGGCTAGCGCGGGCGATTCATGTAGGCCACATCGTAGCTCGCCCACAGCTCGAGAAGCTCGCTTGTGCGTTCCACACGCTGATGCCCCGAGGCCCGCCATAACGTGAAATCGCGCGTTTTGTTGCCGTCGAGCGCGATCGAGATATCGCCGATTTGCTCGATCCGGGCGAAATCGCCCTGGAACATCGGCTCTTGCCAGCTGCGTTGCGAGACAATGAGGATATCACCGGTAAACTGCTCTGGCAGCGGCCAGCCCTGTTCAGCGTGATTGGTCGCGCCTGGAAAGCGCAGCCACATCTTCACGGTGTCTTCCGGTTGGTTTCCGTATCTCTGCACCTGGTGGAACACATTCCGGTTATCGAAGACAATGTACGTGTAGTCATCGGCTTGTGCTGCTTGGGAAATTCGGTCTGCGGTCTCCTGCCAGGCGCGGACACCCTTGGTGGAGTTGCTGAGTCCTGCGGCAACAGTCCAGGACGGAACACTCGCAATGACCATCAGTGCGATCATGCTGACGGAATGGGCGGCTATCGACCCCCAGAGCACAGAGCGCCGCCATCGAGGGCCTTGCAACAGGAAGAAGACCACCAGCAGGCTGCCGGCAAGGTAGGCGGACACGGCCCAGTTGGCATGTGCCCGGGAGATGAAGGCCTGAACGGATACGGTCAACAGAGGTGGCAGGATGAAGAGACTGAGGAGCAGGGCGTCGGGGTGAACCGATTTGCGCTGGCGCAGGGTGCGATACAGCACGCCGATCAGGATCACGAAGAGGGCTGGGCCGAAGACGCCAAGTTGACCAGACAGGAAGTCAAAAAGCTCTGCCGGGTGGAAGAGGTTGCCGCCCCAATTTGCGTTGGCCGCGGTGTGAGAGACCGTGGCGAAGTCGTGGGCAGCGTTCCAGAGCAGGTTGGGCAGCAGTATCAGGGTGCCAAGCACCGCGGCTACGACACCCTTCAGGGACAGAAGCGCTCGCCGCGCAGGCGCGTCCAGGACAAGCGACAGGCCTGTTCCCACGACAAAATAGATCATGGCGTATTTGGCGAGCATACCCAGCCCGATCGCGACGCCCAGTCCGACCGCATGACCCCAGCTGGCCTTCGTGCGCAGTGCGACTAGACAATAAAACGCCGCTGCCCAGGCCGCCATCATGGGGGTGTCAGTAGACATGACGGCGTTGGACATCCAGACCGCTGGAATGGTTGTGAAGGTCAGAGCGACCCAGAACCCCGTGCGCGCATTCCAAAGACGGCGTGCTGCCAGGAAGAGGAAACTCAGCGTGGCGATATTGAGGAGGGGCGCAGGCAGCCGGACTGCAAAGTCTGTGTCGCCGAACAGGCTGGTGCTGACGGCAATCAACCAGGCAATCATCGGCGGTTTCGAGTAATAGCCCCAGTCAAACTCGCGTGACCAAACCCAGTATTGCGTTTCGTCTGCGTAGAGTTCCAGTGGATTGAATGCCAGGGCGAGAATTCGCAGCGCGGCGGAGACGAGGATCAGGATCGCGGTGAACTGTGTCCAACGTGATTCTTCGGTTGGCGACTCGATGGGCGACATGTTCAGGATGGTCCAGCTGAATAGTGTATCATTTTCGCCGCAGCCTAGGCGGTTTCGATGCGATGTCCAGATTCAAGAAACTGTCACATAATTATCACCGGCGCATGGCCACCCACAAAATGTTGTGACTCGCCTGTCTGGCGAACAAGATCTGGTAAGGTTCGGGTATGTTCGTAATGTGACGTGTTTGTGACGCCGTTTCAGGGGTCATAAAAGCTTCATTCTGGCGTCTTGGATTCTTCTAACAGGCGGCGTAGGAGGCCCGTGCTTCGTTAAAGAGGGCGTCTGCCCTCGTTGGTCGTTCTATTGGGGGACATCCAAATGTCTTTTACAAAAAAATTCGCCTTCAGCGCGGCGACGGTCGCTCTGCTGGCAGCAGCTCCCGCTGCCGTTTACGCACAGCAGACTACGTCTACGCTGCGTGGTTCCGTAACCTCTGAATCCGGTGAGGCTCTCTCCAACGCATCGGTTACCATCGTGCACCTGCCGACAGCGTCCACGTCGACGGTTCAGTCCAGCGCGAACGGTTCGTTCAGCGCAACCAACCTGCGCGTCGGTGGCCCTTACCGCGTCATCATCCAGGCTGAAGGCTACGAGCCGGCTGTTCTGGAGAACATCAACCTGGCGATCGGTTCCCAGGCACCGCTGCGTGTTTCCCTGTCTTCCGGTGGCACCACCGACATCATCACGGTTCGTGGCGAGCGTCTCGACACGCTGACCCTGGACACGGGTATCGGCTCTGTCTTCTCCGCCGCTGACCTGGCTGTTCAGCCGACCGTCAACCGCGACTTCACCGACATCCTGGCTCGTGACCCGCTGGTAAACTCCAACGGCAATGGCGAACTGAACATCGCTGGTGTTGGCACGAACTTCAACGCCCTGAACCTCGACGGTATCGAAATCGGCGAGCAGTTCGGCATCAACTCTGACGGTGTATTCCCGTCCCAGCGTCCGCCGGTTGACCTCGACGCGATCGAGTCCGTCTCCGTTACGGTTGCTGACTTCTCCGTCCTGAACAACGGCTTCCAGGGTGGTTCCATCAACGTTGTGACCCGCTCCGGTTCCAACGAGTTTGACGGCGTGCTCGGCTACTACCGTTCCGAAAGCGACTTCGTTGGTGATCGCGCCTTCGGTCGTGACTACGACGTGGGCAATTTCGAAGAAGAAGAAATCTCCATCAACATTGGTGGTCCGATCGTCGAAGACCGTCTGTTCTTCTTCGTCAACTACTCGGACTTCGAGCGTACGGCTCCGCAAAACCCGAACCTCGGTGATACGCAGGTCGGTCTGTTCGACGCCATTCGTACTCTGACGCAGAACACCTATAACTACGACCCGGGTGAAAAGACGCTCTCCAGCGATGCTGAGACGACCGAGCGCCTGCTGACGAAGTTCGACTGGAACATCAATGATGACCACCGTGCGACCTTCACCTACATGACGCTCGACGAAGGTCAGCTGGCCAGCACCGGCTCCTTCGACTTCCCGAGCGCGACGCGCCGCGAAACCGTTACCACCGACCAGTACTCCTTCGAGCTGCTGTCTGACTGGACCGACCGTTTCTCCACGCTCGTTCGCATCGGCTCCCGTGAAACCCAGCAGCGTCGTACGCCGCTTGGTCAGGCTGGCGGTCCGTCCGGCTCTGATTTCATGAGCTTCAACATCCGTGACATCGACGGTGCAGACCCGTGGTTCGCTGCGAACGGCCTCGACGGTGCCGCCCTGGTCGGCAGCTCGCCGGTCAGCGTTTTCCTCGGCCCGGATCGTTTCGATCAGGCAAACGCCATCGACGACGAGCTGTTCACGGTTTACGCGCAGGGTAACTACGCCTGGGGTGACCACAACATCACCTTCGGCATGCGTTACGAAGACTACTCGGTCCTCAACGTATTCGTTCCGGGCTCTTCCGGTGTTGCAGTCTTCGACAGCATCTCCGACTACGCCAACCAGCTGGCTTCGGACTTCTTCGTTGACCTGCCGGCGTCCGGTAATGTTGCTGACGGCATCACCAACTACTCCTACGAGCTGTGGTCCTTCTTCGCGGAAGACACCTGGGCTGTTACGCCGACGTTCGAGGTCAACTACGGCCTTCGTTACGAGCGCATCTCCCAGGACGACCTCGCTCCGGAGCGTCTGGACACGATCCTTGAAAACGGTGACCGCCGCACGTTCCAGGAACTCTATGGCATCTCCGGTCGTGACAATCTCGACGGCGTTGACATCCTGCTGCCGCGCGTTGGCTTTAACTGGTCTGTAAACGACCGCCTGACGGTTCGTGGTGGTGCTGGCCTGTTCTCTGGCGGTTCCCCGGCAGTCTTCCTGGCCAACAGCTTTGTTCCGCTGACCTTCCGTGGATCCATCGATCCGCTCGCGGGTATCCAGGGCAACACCATCCCGGCTGCCGCTCTGACGCAGATCGCTGATGCTGCTGCCAATGCCAACGGTCGTTTCGTCCCGGCATTCGGCGTCTTCGGTCCGGACTTCGAGATCCCGGGTCAGTGGCGTTTCGCACTCGTTGGTGAGTACAACCTGAACCTCGATCGCTGGGGTCTGGGTGACGACTACCGTGTCACGGCTCAGTACGTTCACTCCGAAGCCCACAATCAGCTGCACTTCGTCAACCTCGGTTGGCAGCGTGCTGATCTGCAGGAGTTCGTTGGCGTCGCACCGGACGGCCGTGTGATCTACCCGAACATGAACGAGCTGGAAGAATCCGCTCCGATCCTTCTGACGAACACCGACGAAGGTTCTGCGGACATCTTCTCCATCGCTCTGGCCAAGCGCTATGAGAATGGCTTCTCGTTCGACATGTCCTACACCAACACGAGCGCAGAAGACGTGTCCCCGTACACCTCCTCGCGCGCCATCTCCAACTTCCGCGGCAATCTCGGCCCGGATCGTCAGGCAGATGTTGCTCACACCTCTACCAACGAGATCGAGCACGCATTCAACATCTTCCTGAGCTATGAGCGCGACTTCATCGGCGATCTGACGACGAACGTCTCTCTCTTCGGTACGATCCAGTCCGGTCGCCCGTTCGGTTACGGCATGCGCAGCTTCCGTCACCTGTTCGGTGTCGCCTCTGACGGTGAATTCCCGTACGGCAACAACGACCCGCTCTACATTCCGGAGCTCAACGCTGCCGGTACGGGCTTCGACGATCCGCTCGTGACCTTTGCTTCCCAGACCGTGCACGATGAGCTTTTCGAGTTCGTCCAGGCGCGTAGCCTGGAAGGCTATGCAGGTTCCATCATGCCGGTTCTCAGCGACAACGGTCCGTGGACCCAGCGTTGGGATCTGAGCCTCGAACAGGAACTGCCGGGCATCGGTGCTGCCGATCGCTTCGTCGGTGACAACAACTTCAAGCTCACCTTCGACATCTTCAACGTCATGAACCTGCTCAATGATGACTGGGGTCAGCGCGTGAACGGTCCGAGCTTCCAGGGCGAGACCACGGTTCGTGCCCGTCTTGTTGATGCGAACGGCAACGAACTGCGCGGTGGCCGTGGCGAAGACGTCTGTGGCGTCACCACGACCTGTACCTACCTGTACCGCTTCATGGAAACGGACGCAGACGGCAGCGAGCTGTTCTTCGAGAACCAGGCTGCATCTGTCTACCAGGTCCGCGTTGGTCTGCGTTACGAGTTCTAAGAACTCAACGCCAAGCGAATTTGCGGAAGGGCGGCCCTCGGGTCGCCCTTCTTCATGTCCGGAACTCGTTTCCCGGGGCGAGCTGTGCTAGATGCCGCCGCCATGACCGAGACCCACCTGCCCCACGAAACGGCCGTCCAGGACCGTCTGTTCACCTGCTGGCCCGCTGCGCGCGATTACTGGCCTGCGACACTGGAGGACGTCTGGCCGGAATACCGCGCCTTTCTGAACCTGGCCGTGGAGCCTGCGCCGAACGGAAGGCGGCTGCCGCTGACCATCTTGGCCTCCACGGGGGAGGCGGAGGCTTGTGCCCGGGCGGCAATGGGCAATCGTGCCGAGGTTATCCGGCATCCCTATGGGGATGTCTGGACCCGCGATACCGGCCCGGTCTTCCTGCGCCGGGCTGGGGAGCTGCTCGCAGTGCGCTTCCGCCATAATGGCTGGGGCGGAAAATACCTTTATCCGGGCGATGCCGAGCTAGGCGAGAAGATCGCCGAACTGGCCGGCGCGCGCATCGTGCCGGTGGATCTGGTCGGTGAGGGCGGTGCGCTGGAGTTTGACGGTGACGGCACCGTCCTGACGACCCGTCAGTGCCTGCTCAACTCCAATCGCAACCCCGGGCCGAGCGAGAGCCAGGTCGAGGACCGGCTGAAAAAGGCCCTGGGCATCGAGAAAGTCCTGTGGATCGATGAAGGCATGAGCGCAGATCATACCGATGGACATATCGACAATATCGTGCGGTTTGTGCGTCCTGGGGTGGTCGTCTGCCAGATGCCGTTCGGAGCGGATGATGAACAGGCGCGGGTATTCCCCGCCATTCTTCGCCAGCTCCAGACCATGACCGATGCCCGCGGCCGCAGGCTGCAGGTTCACATCATTCCCGGTCCGGGACGGTTTGAGGACGAAGACGGTGAGCTGATGCCGGCCAGCTATATGAACTGGGTCATCGGTCCACGGAATATCGTTGTTCCGACCTATGGATCCCAAAGCGAGGGAGCCGCGCTGCGCATCCTTCGCGGGCTCTTCCGCAATCACAGGATTGTCGGCTCGCGATCTGACGCTATTCTAACTGGCGGGGGGGCGTTTCATTGCGTGACGTGTCACGTCCCGGGAGGTCCGGAGTGTTTCGAACAGGCATAGCCCTTGTCGCATTCATGAGTTTTGGCGTGTCCGCACTGGCGGATGACGCTGCTGTGCGCAGTTTCGACTATCTCGACGCGGTCGAGGCCCAGTTCGCGCGCGCCATCGCAGACCAGCGCATCGTCGGCCTGGCGGCTGCCGTGATCGAGAATGGCGAACCGGTCCTGATCTATACCCACGGCGAGTCTGCCGCGGGCAGTGGCGAGGCGGTGACGCCGGAAACCATGTTTCGCGCAGCTTCGGTATCCAAGACCTTCACCGGCACGCTGATGGCGATGTTGGAAGCCGAAGGTCAGCTCGATCTCAGCGCTCCGGTGCCGGAAAGCGTGATGAACCTACAGGGCAATCGCGCGCCGACCATCGAGGAAGTGCTGAGCCATCGCACCGGCCTGCCACCGAATGCCTATGACAATATCCTGGAAGCGGGGCGCGATGTTGATGATGTACGCGAACGGCTTGCAGGCGTTGATCTCATCTGTCCCGTTGGCAGTTGTTACACCTATCAGAACGTCGCCTTTTCCTCGGTTGAGGGTATTGTCGAGGCGACAATTGGCCAGCCCTATTCCACATTGCTCGACCAGGCCTTGTTTGACCGTATCGGCCTGCCCAGTGCCAGTGTCGGTACGTCAGCCCTTCAGACGGAGGACAGCTGGGCTGCACCGCATCGCGGCTGGCGCCGGGGAAGTAATCGCGCCGGCGACCCGGACACGCATTACGACAATGTGCCCTCGGCAGCCGGTGTGAACCTCTCTCTCATGGACATGATCGCCTGGGCCCAGGCGCATCTGGGGTCACGACCGGGCTTGTCCGAGGATGTGCGGGAACGCGCGCATTCGCGGCTGACCGAAACACGTCGGGAAACGCGCCGGCTTGGCGCCCTGTCGGATCGAGTCTCCAATACCTGGTACGGGCTGGGCTGGCGCATCTATGATTGGGGGGACCGCACCCTGGTGCTTCATTCCGGATATCTTTCAGGGTATGGGGCACAGATCGTGATGGAGCCGGAGACTGGCTTTGCCTTTGTCGCGCTGTGGAATTCCGACAATCGCCCGGCCTGGTGGCTGTGGCCGGTGGTGATGGATTTGCGCACCGGGCAGAGTGACGGATCTCGCTGGCTCGACCGTTTTGACGAGGGCTAGATAGTGGGCGCAACCATTTCTGTCGCCGTATTGCAGGCGGCATTTGGCGAGGACATTCAGGCCAATATTGCCACAATAGATCGTCTGGCGCGTGACGCTGCAGCCGCGGGCGCGCAGGTCATCCTGCCGCCGGAATTGTTCCAGGGACCGTATTTCTGCAAGACTCAGGAAGAGGAGCACTTCGCGCTGGCCTGGCCTGCTGACGAACATCCGTGCGTCCTGACGCTGGCACCGCTGGCTAGGGAGCTCGGTGTCGTCATTCCGGTGTCCATCTTCGAGAAGGACGGGCCGAACTACTACAACTCGGTGGTGATGCTGGATGCGGACGGTGGTGTGCTTGGCACCTATCGCAAGAGCCATATCCCCGACGGGCCGGGCTACCAGGAAAAGTTCTACTTCCGCCCCGGTGACACCGGTTTCAAGGTCTGGAACACGGCGTTCGGGCGAATTGGTGTGGGCATTTGCTGGGACCAGTGGTTCCCGGAAGCAGCGCGTGTGATGACCCTTCAGGGCGCGGAATTGCTGCTCTATCCTACCGCGATCGGTTCGGAGCCCCAGGACGAGAGTCTGGAGACTTCCGCGCGCTGGCGGCGTGCGATGCAGGGGCATGCCGTGTCCAACGTCATTCCGGTGGCCGCGGCCAACCGGGTTGGTGATGAGGATGGTCAGCTGTTCTACGGAACCTCGTTCATCTGTGACCACACAGGCGAGGTGATGGTGGAATTGGATCGTGAAGAGACGGATTTCAGACTGTGGTCGTTTGATCGCGTCGAAGTCGAACGTGACCGGGCTGCGTGGGGCTTTTTCCGCGATCGTCGTACCGATCTCTACAGCGATTACTTCAAGCCGGCCTGATCGGCCTCGCGCGAGAGTATCGTATTTCCCGGAAGTGAAAATGCCAGCAGGATGGCGACGGCAACGGACGGCCAGGCAAAGGCGATGGCCTGATCGGTCTGTCCCTGGGTGAGTGCAAGTGCTGATGCCGTGAAACCGGTTGCAGCCAAGGCTGCAGCGGCGAGCATTATTGTGAATCGAATGACCATCCAGTCCTCCCAATCCCCGCTCTGTTATTGCCGTCCCTCAGCTCGTTAAGCATCGCACACGGGGATGAACGACTCCTTATTCCCGATTGATAAAAGTACTTTGTTTAATAAAGTTTCTTCGTTCTAAACGGGAGAAAGTCATGAACAGGAATGGAATCAGATGTTTGTTGGTCGCGGTATCCGCAGCTGGTTTGGCGAGTGTTGTTGCGGTGTCAGCTGTTAACGCGCAGGAAGCTGAAAGCACCCGTCCCGCAGAGGCGCTAGGCTGGATGCAGGGGCAATGGCAGGGCGAGGGCTGGATCATCGATCGCGGTGGCGAGCGCCGGACCTTTGCTGTCGATGAAAGCGTGCGTGCGGCAGCGCAGGGGCATGTCCTGCAGATCCATGGCGTGGGCCGGTCTGACGGCCGCGTCATTCATGATGCAGCGGGTTTTGTCACCGCCGGTGCTGACGGATTCGAGATGCGGGCTGTGAACATATACGGCCAGGCGCTTACCGCCCCGATGCAGGTCACCGACAACGGCTTCGCATGGCAGTTGCCAATGGGTGATTACGGCCGCGTCGAATACGTCGCCGAATATGATGGCGAACACTGGATCGAGACGGGATCATGGTGCCCGACCGGCGGCGAGTGCATGCAGAATTTCCGCATGCAGCTCACACGCACGGGCGCTGTCGACTAGGACAGTACGGAGACGGCGATGTGTGCGCCGCCTTCCAGCAGGCCGCCGCGAATGCCATCAAAGATGAATTGGGCGGCCAGAGCGGCGAGGATCACACCGAGAATTCGGGTGATCATCGCTGCAATGCTGTCGCCGATGAATCGCATGATCGGGCCGATCGCCAGGAAGATGATCAGGCACAGCAGCAGGTTGATGCCCGCGCTGCCCAGGATGACGGCCTTGCTCAGCAGGCCGGAATTGGCCGGGTCCGACATCAGCAGCATCATGGTGGCGATGGAGCCCGGGCCGGCCAGCATCGGGATCGCCATCGGAAAGACGGAGATATCTTCGTGGGTGCCCGGAATGGTGTCGTCTTCCTCGGAGAGCTTCTCCGCGCGCTCTTCACGACGCTCGGTTCGCTTCTCGAAGATCATTTCCAGCGCCATCATGAACAGCAACACGCCACCCGCCGCGCGGAAAGCGTCGAGACTGATATGCAGCGCACCCAGCAACCATTCCCCGATCAGGGCAAAGCCCAGAAGGACGCCGGTCGCGATCACCACGGACTTGATCGCCATGGCGCGGCGGTGTTCGTTCGATGAACCATTGGTCAGCGCACCAAATATTGGCGCGACGCCGGGCGGGTCGATAGCGACGAAGAATGTCACGAAAGCGGTGGTGAAAAGTTCGATCATGGCAAGTGTCCTATTCCAAGGCCCGCATATCGCTGGAACCAGGCAAGGTCACGCACAATTTTATGATCGGGGCGCAAATCATCCATGCATTAGCGCATGGATGATCGCAAAGTGGCTAGCGTTTTAGCAGTGCTTCGAGTGACCGAGGCAGGGCGAATGCTCCGCGGTGTACGGCCGGGCTGTAATAGCGCGTGTCGATGTCGAGCGCTGCAAAGCGCTCCTCGACAACGCCGGCAGCAGGAGCGATGCGGCTTTCATCATCGGTTGCGAAACCAAGCGTCATCACACCGCCGGAGAACGTCGGCACGGTGATGGCGTAGAAGCCGTGGTGCTTGAAGATGCGCGAGAAGTACTCCGACGTGTTCTCGACGACGTCGGAATGCACCGAAGCCAGGCCAGACTGGGTGACCAGGATGCCGCCCTCGGCCAGTCGCCCATGACAGGACGCGTAGAATTCCTCGGTGAACAGAACGGCGCTCGGACCGACCGGGTCGGAACTGTCGATGATGATCAGGTCGAACAGCTCGTCGCCTGTCTTCATGTAATCGACGCCGTCGACAATCTTGATCTCCACACGACTGTCATCAAAGGAGCCGTTGGAAACTTCCGGCAGCCATTTGCGCGAGAACGTGATGACGTCTTCATCGATCTCGGCGAGCACGATGCGTTCAACGCCAGGATGGCGCTGGATTTCGCGCATGGCGCCACCATCACCACCGCCCACGATCAGCACGGATCTCGCTGAGCCGTGCGCCAGCAGCGGCACATGCGTGACCATTTCGTGATAGATGAACTCGTCGGACATGGAGACCTGGACTAGGCCATCGATGGCCAGCACGCGGCCATGGGTCTCATTGTCGAACAGGATCAGGTGCTGGAGGTCGGAGTCCTCGGCATAGATCAGCTCGTCGACCCGCAGGCTGTTGCCGACAGACGGGGTCAGGCTTTCCTTGAACCAGAGCTGGCCCTCATCATCCTTGAAGCAATACTTCGGGATCATGCGCCTTCACCCCGCAGGACTTCCGTCACACGGGCCTCGCCGGCCTGGAAGGCGGCCTTGAGGATGGCAACAGCCTTTTGCGGCTGGGCATCCCCGCACATGAAGACGTCAAACGCCGCATAGTTGCGTTCCGGCCAGGTGTGGACAGAGATGTGGCTCTCGGCCAGGACCGCAACGCCGGAAATGCCGCCATTGGGTTCAAACACATGGGTGTGAATGTGCAGCAGGGTAGCGCCACATTCTTTCACACAGTCATGCATGGCCTGGCGAATGACACCGTCATTGTTCAGGTCATAGGCGTCAATCAGGTCAATGATCAGGTGACGGCCGGCAACTTCCTTGCCGTCGACCATGATGAAGTGATCGGCAGCCTCTTCGGCCGTCTCACGCGGGATATCGATCGTGGAAATCATGTTCATCGAGCCAGATCCTTTTCGATGAATGCGCCTTGCGCAGAACGGGTAACAAGATCGCCAAACATTGTGGCGAACGGACTGTCGGAGACTTCGGCGGTTTCATAAGTGCCAAAGCCGTTGAACTTGGTGGCCAGAGCGGCGCCATAGGCTCCGATCATGCCGACCTCGATGTAATCGCCCTCGCGAATGTCGTCGGGCAGGAGGTTCGGGCCGGGCAGGGTGTCGATGGAATCGCAGGTCGGACCGAACAGCGTGTAGTCCTCCAGCGTGGCGCTGAAGATGCCGCTGGCGCGCAGGATGCGCATCGGGAATTTCCAGTCCGCATGCGCTGCATCAAACAGACAGCCATAGGAGCCGTCATTGATGTAGAGCGCCTTGTCCTTGCGCAGATCGACACGGACGACCACGGATTCGGCCTCGGCTACGAGGGCCCGGCCGGGTTCACACCACAGCTTGGCATTCTCCAGCACGAGCATGTCCTCGAATGCATCGGTGATGGCATCGACAAAACGCTGCATCTCCGGCGGTTCCATGCCCGGATAGACACACGGGAAACCCCCGCCGACGTCGACGATATCCACGGTCACACCCGCCTGGACGATCAGCCGGGAGGCTTCAAGCATGGCGGCGCGATACGCAATCGGTTCCATGCACTGGCTGCCGATATGGAAGCTGACACCGAGTTCCAGCGCGTGTTCGCGGGAGGCGCGGATCAGGTCCGGCCCATCCGTATGCGATACGCCGAACTTTCCGGCGAGCGAGAACAGCGCGAAATCGCTGGCGACAGCCATGCGGACAACCAGTGTCAGGTCCTTTGCATGGTCTGTTTCCTCGAGGATCTTCATCAACTCGTCATGCGTGTCGAGCGCGAAGATCTTTACCCCATGATCAAAATAGGCCTTGCGAATGGAAAGCCGGCTCTTGATCGGGTGCATGTAGGCCATGCGCGCATCGGGACACCGTCGCGCGACAAGTTCGATCTCTGGCAACGAGGCGACTTCGAAGAAGTCAGTGCCTGACGCGTACAAACCATCAATCACCCAATCGCTCGGGTTGGCTTTGACGGCGTACAGGACGTCGCCTGGAAAATTCTCCTGGAACCAGCGGCTAGCTCGGGCCAGACATTCCGGACGTCTTACAACGACCGGGTCTTCTAGGTGCCGTGAGCGGACCAGGTCCAGGGGCGTATGGTACGTGGACAATTCACGTGACCCCCTGTTGGCAGTTAACCCAATCCGGCATCGTCGCCTCCGCCGGGTTGCGCGCTACTACTGGCAAATTTTCGGGATGTAAAGTCCGAAAATCGAAATTTCTGATAACTGGTTGAATTTCCGATTTGGCGCTCGGAAGGGGCACGGCGGCGTCAGAGTTTCTGGCGCCAGCGCAGGGCAAGATAGCCCGCAGGGGACGGCGCAGACCAGCTGCGGCCGGCGTCACATTTTCGCAAAATGTCTATACGGATTAAAATCTTGCGACTCACTTCCCTGGCGGACCTGGCGTCATCGCGAGGCCGTGACCGCAGTGTAGCGGATATTCCGGGTTGTCACAAAAATTTCAAAGCACATCGCCGCGGGTTGGGGCGCATTTGCGACCGGAAATGATCACCCTGTTATAGCAACAACATTCATGGTTATCGGACATTCCGGCACCGCGTCTCCGGGCGTCCCAATTCGGGCCGTCATCAATCCATCAAATCAGTGTCATTCAGGCGTAACAAAGCTGGGTTTTATCGCCGCCCCAAGTGGTGGCGCCCCCTCACGACGGGACGTCACCTCGGGTGATTTTGTCCTTTTTGGGGGTCTTCAATGTCGGTGAAGAAAAACTTCCGCAAGCTTCTGCTTGTTTCTACGTCGTGCGCATTCTTCGCAGCGTGTGCAGATACGTCCATTTCGTCTCCGGGCGATACGAATATCGGTACACCGCCGGGCGGCGGTGGCGGCAATGGCGGTGGTGGCAACCAGACCACGATCGATCTGGTTCCGGCCGGTGGTTGTGGTACGGGGTCTGTCCGCCAGGCGACTGTCGTCAACGGTGACGTCACCATCAATGCCTGTGAGATCACCGGCAATATCACGCAGGACACCGCTATCGCCCAGAATGCTGGTGTTCTGGTGACCGGGCCGACCTTCATCGGTTCCGACGGTGGCGCCCAGATCACGCTCGAGATCGGCGCTGGCGCCACGCTCTTCGGTTCCGCCGGTTCCGACTACATGGTTGTTGCTCGCGGCTCTCGCATCGAAGCGAATGGAACGGCTGCTGCCCCGATCATCATGACCTCACGCCAGGATGTCGAAGGCACGGTCGGTGAGAATGATCGCGGCCAGTGGGGCGGTCTGATCATCAACGGTTTCGCGCCGATCAATGCCTGTATCGATGGCACGGCTGCCGGCGGTTCCGCCGATTGTGAAAAGTCTGGTGAAGGTTCTTCCGGTCTCTTCGGTGGCGACAACCCGGCGGACGACAGCGGCTGGCTGCGTTACGTCCAGGTGCGTTACGCCGGTTTCCTGATCAACAACGAAGACGAGCTGAACGGCATCGCCTTCCAGGGTGTGGGTTCCGGCACGGACGTCCATCACATCCAGGTCCACAATAATGCCGATGACGGTATCGAGATGTTCGGTGGCGCTGTTGACGTCCGCAATGTTGTCCTGACGGGTAATGCGGATGACAGTTTCGATTACACCGATGGCTGGGTCGGCCGTGCGCAATACGTTCTGGTTCGCCAGTCCGGCGATGATGCTGACCAGGGTTTCGAGTTCGACAACCGCTCGTCCAACAACGACCTGACCCCGCGTTCCAACCCGCGCATCGCCAACTTCACCATCATCGGTGAACGCAATGCCGCAGAATCCGACGACGGCATCCTGCTGCGCGCCGGCACGGCTGCCGAGCTCTACAACGGCATCGTGGTCGACATGGGCGAGGAATGCCTGGATATCGATGACGCTGCGACCTTTGACGGTATCAACGGCACGAATGGTCGTCCGGCGAACGAAGACATCATCATCCAGTCCGTCTTCTTCAACTGCCCGACGAACTTCAAGGATGACGGTGCGGACGACCTCGCCGACGTGGCGAATTTCGTCACCAATACGATGATCAACAATGTCGACGCCTCTTCCAACTCCATGTCCGGTATCCTCCCGGGCCCGCAGGAGCTGGCTGTTGTCGCGACCGACGTGAACGCAATCGACCCCTGGTTCGACGCCACGACCTATGCCGGTGCCTTCTCCGGCACGGACACCAACGCGTCCAACTGGGCCGCAGGCTGGACTTTCGATCTGTTCGAAGACCCGGGCTGCCCGACGGGTACGACGGAGTCTGCCGAGGTTCTCAACGGCCAGCGTGTCTGCCAGATCACAGGCAATATCACCTCGGACGTTCGCCTGACGCGTGGTTCCATTTACGAGCTGGTGGGTCCGGTCTTCGTCGGTGTTGACCGCGGTGCCGACCCGGCTTCTCCGCTGCCGTCCGGCCTCGAAGCCAGCCTGACGATTGACCCGGGTGTCACCATCTTTGGTACCGCCGGTTCGGACTACATCGTTGTTGCGCGTGGATCCCAGATCTTCTCCAACGGTACGTCTGCAGCTCCGGTTGTCATGACCGCCCGCTCCGACGTCGAAGGCACTGTGGGCGCCAATGACCGCGGTCAGTGGGGCGGACTTGTCCTCAACGGTCGCGCGCCGATCAATGCTTGTATCGACGGTACGGCGACCGGTGGCACGACGGATTGTGAAAAGTCCGGCGAGGGCTCATCCGGTCTCTTCGGTGGCGCAACGCCGACCGATGACAGCGGCGACCTCTTCTACACCCAGGTCCGTTATGCCGGCTTCCTGATCAACAATGAGGACGAGCTCAACGGCATCGCCTTCCAGGGCATCGGTTCCGACACCAATGTTGATTACATCCAGGTCCACAACAACGCTGACGATGGCATCGAGATGTTCGGTGGCGCTGTTGACGTTCGCCACGTTGTCCTGACGGGCAATGCTGATGACAGCTTTGACTACACCGATGGCTGGGTTGGCCGTGCCCAGTACGTGATCGTTGCCCAGTCCGGCGACGATGCCGACCAGGGTTTCGAGTTCGACAACCGTTCTTCGAACAACGACCTGACGCCGCGTTCCAACCCACGCATCTCCAACTTCACCATCATTGGTGAGCGTGGCGCGGCGGAATCCGACGACGGTATCCTGCTGCGTGCCGGTACGGCCGGTGAGCTCTACAACGGTATCGTTGTCGACATGGGCGAGGAGTGCCTGGATATCGATGACGCCGCGACGTTCGACGGCATCAACGGCACGAATGGCCGTCCGGCTGCGGAAGACATCATCATCCAGTCTGTCTTCTTCAACTGCCCGACCAACTTCCGTGACGATGGTGCATCCGATCTGGCGGACGTGGCGAACTTCGTCACCAACACCATGATCAACAATGTTGATGCAGCGGCTAACACCATGACCGGTTTCACCTTCATTCCGGGCAATACCGGTGTGGTTCCGGGGGCGTCCGAGCAGGCTGTTGTCGCCACCGACATCAATGCCATCGACGCCTGGTTCGATGACGCCCAGTACGCGGGCGCCGTCGAGGATGCCAATGACACCTGGTACCAGGGCTGGACCTACGTCCGCACCCAGTAACGCACTCACGCGGTTCCCGCCGGAAAGCACCGCCGGGAACCGTATCTGTCTCATGCAGTCACATGGTGATTAAGATGAAAACCAATCGAATTGCACTTTCGGCTGCGTTACTGGCGACCACGACCCTGGCCCCGTTTGCAGCCTCCGCGCAGGATGCGCCGATCGATGACCAGATCACGGTCCGTTATCAGTACATTCCTGATGACCGTCGCGTGACGTCTGAAGTCTCCGCAGTCCTGTCCCTGGAAGATCTGGAAACCACGGGTGACAGCGATCTCGCTGGCGCTCTGGTCCGCATTACCGGTATCTCCACCACGGGCGGCCGTTTCGCGGTTGTTCGTGGTCTCAACGAGCGCTACTCGAATACGCTTCTGAACGGCTCTCCGATGCCGTCTCCGGAACCGTTCCGCCGCGCTGCCCCGCTGGACATTTTCCCAACCAACATTCTCTCAAATGTTCTTGTCCAGAAGACTTTCTCGCCGGAGTTCCCTGGCGAGTTTGGCGGTGGTGTCATCGGGATCGAAACAGCAACCCTGCCGAATGAGGGTTTCTTCACGGCCTCCATCGGTGGCAGTTTTGACACGGTCACGACGCGCAATCGCGGTCTGACCTATGCCGGCTCCGATACGGACTGGCTGGGTTATGATGATGGCCTGCGTGACGTTCCGGCCGAGCTGGCCGCGATCTTCGACACCACGCGTGTTGGCAACAATCTGCCCGCCGACCAGCAGCAGGCGATCGGCCGTTCCCTGGTCAATTCCGAGCTATGGGTTCTCCAGGCCGTTGATACGGATGCAAACGGTTCCTTCGACCTGTCGGCCGGTGACCGTTTCGACTTCGACAACTTCTCTCTCGGCCTGCTCGGCGCCTTCTCCTACTCCAACGAGTGGGAAACGCGTGAAGGCCAGCGCGGCAAGGGCTCCATCGGTGCCAATGGCCTGACCTATGAAAACGGCCCGGTTACGGCTGACCGTTCTGGTCTGGCCCCGCTCGGTGAGGGCATCAACAACTTCATGTCCACGGAAAACCAGATCGACGTGTCGGCGATGGTTTCCGTCGGTGTGGATTGGTACAACGACCACGAGATCAACCTGCTGAGCATGGTTCTGCGTTCGACGTCCAAGGAAGGTCGCACGGAAGAGCAATTCAACGCCGGTTCCTCTGCTGTTGTGCGCGGTGATTACACCGAGTGGTTCGAGCGCGAGGTCATCTTCAACCAGCTGCGTGGTGAGCATGTCTTTGCGAACCTGAACGACCTGGCTGTCGACTGGCGCATCTCCGAAGCGACTGCGACACGGGACGCTCCGTATCAGCGCTTCGTGAACTACCAGTTTGACGATGCCCGCAGTGCCTACCGTTATGAAGGCGACATCAACGACAATTTCACGCGTTTCTCCGAGATCGAAGACGTCACCTCCGACTACGGCGTTGACCTCTCTTTCCCGGCGACCGTGTTTGGTCTCGATGCCGAGTTCAAGGCCGGTTACTCCAACACCTCCCGCGAGCGTGAAGCCTTTACCCGTCGTTTCTCCTTCGAGCAGGGTTCTGTCGGTATCCCGGCTGACCTGCTGTTCTCCCGCATCGACTACATCTTTGCTGCGCAGAACATCGTCGATGAGCGTCTGCGACTGGTCGAGACCGGTGGTCTGACCTTCCCGGAAGCCTATCGCGGCGAGCTTGATGTTGAAGCATACTATGTCGGTACCGACGTTGCTCTGAACGATTTTGTCCGCGCCGCGGTCGGTTTCCGCTTCGAGGACGGTACGCAGTCCGTCGACACCTTTGCCTACCCGCCGGGTGTGCCCAATGGTGTCGATACGGCTCCGATCGCCGAAGAATACGCTCTGCCGGCTGTAACGCTGACGTGGACGTTTGCCGACAATATTCAGCTGCGTACGGGTTACTCCCAGTCGATCGCCCGCCCGCAATTCCGTGAGCTGGCTTTCTCAGAGTTCTTCAACACCGATACCGACCAGCGTTTCCAGGGCAATCCGTTTCTCGTGAACACCGAAATCGAGAGTTTTGATGCTCGCTTGGAATACTATTTCGGTCGAGATCAGTTCTTCACCGTCGGTGCTTTCCACAAGATCATGGAAAACCCGATCGAGGAATTCATCATTCCGATCGGTGATGGTCTGAACACGTCCTTCATCAACGCCCCGGAAGCGACGCTGACCGGTGCGGAGTTCGAATTCGAGAAAACGCTCGACCTCTCCAACCGTTTCCAGAACGCGTTGTTCGCGGACCGGGAATGGTTCTTCAAGACCAACTACACCTACATTCAGTCGGAAGTGTCTGCTGAAGGTAATGTGATTGTTGCCCAGGGTGCCTTCGGTCAGCCGCAGGCCCTGTCCCTCAACGCAGCCGGCTTCATCGAGGACGGTCGTACCCTGCAGGGTCAGTCCGAGCACCTGTTCAACGCACAGGTCGGTTTTGAAGCCAATGACGGTCGTTCCCGCGCGGCGGTTCTCTACAACTATACGGGCGAGCGTACACGTGCCGTGGCCAACCTCTCCGACAATCTGCCGGAGATCGTTGAGCAGGTTCCGTCTTCGCTGGACTTCGTCTACAGCCGTACCGTCAACGTGGCTGAGGCTGACTGGGATATCGGTTTCTCGGTCCGCAACATCCTGGGCGACGGGTATGAGGCGACCCAATCTGACGACACGGTCGAGCTGCCGGTTGATACCTACGATGTAGGTACCTCCTTCAGCATCTCGATTTCCCGTCAGTGGTAAGAACATAGATCGGGGCGGGTTTCGGCCCGCCCCGGCATTAAGGGCAGGGTAACCTGCACTCGGGAGACGTTTGACGGCAGTCCGATATTTCGGATACTGCCGCAACGTGTCCCATCATTTGTTTGGGCCGGGCTGCGTGTCGGTGCGGCCAGATACAGGTAGTGATTTGAACTGGATCCTGTCGAATTCGAGTGCCGGGCGTCAAAGGGGACAACTGTCCCGGCGTGCTGCCGCGATCCTTGAGATCGCGATGCTCGCTGTTCTCGCTTTCATTCTGGCACGTTTCATCCTGCTCATCGCCTTTGGCGCCAGCGCCGGGGATTTTGCGCTTGATCAATCCGACACCCGCAATGCCTCAGCGCGATCCGTGGATCTGGAGCGGGATCTGGACAATACGGACTTTTCGCAACTCTTCGCTGATCGTCGCCGGACCGAAGAGGCCGTTGTGCAGGCGACGGTCGTGCCGGAAACCAGTCTCAACCTGGTCCTGCGCGGTATCCGCATGGGCGCTGATCCGCAATCCGGTGCAGCCCTGATCCAGATCGCCTCCGCCGGTCAGTCTTTCGTCCGTGTGGGCGAGGAGGTCAGTGACGGGGTCGAGCTGGCCGAGGTGCACCGGGACCATGTGCTGATCTCGCGCCGCGGCATTGTCGAGTCCCTCTATCTTCGCGAAACGGCCCAACGTGAGGCAAGCACCGCAGAGCCCGTTGCAGAAGCGACGGAGCGCGCGCCGCAGGCGCGTACCACTTATTCGCCGCGACAGATCGCCAATGCACGCGGCCGTCCCGGACAGCGCACCGATATCAACGGTCTGTTCCAGGTCGAGCCCCGTTACATAGACGACGCAGTTGTCGGTTATGCCTTTATCGCGGGCAATCGCGCGCTGCTGGAATCGGTTGGCCTGCGTATGAATGACATTCTGGTGGAGGTCGCAGGGCAGCCTGTCGCCGACGCCGACCAGATCGAGGACCTTTTCAACCGCCTTCGCGGCAGTGGCGGTGTTGAAATCGGGGTCGTCCGGTCCGGGATCGCCCTAACTCTCACGGTGGACATGCCCTGATGTTTAAACTTGTTACACGCGCACTGCTCAGCGCCCTGGTCCTCATCGCGGTCCAGCCTGCCTTTGTCGCCCACGCCCGGCAGCATGTGGTCAATTTCAACCAGGCCGAGATCCAGGCGGTGATTGATGACGTGTCCTCGGTGACTGGTCACACCTTCATTGTCGACCCGAATGTGCGCGGCAGGGTGACGATCACCTCGCAGGCACCGCTGTCCTCCGAGCAGTACTTCCAGGTCTTCCTGTCGACCATGCGCGTGCATGGTTACACCGTCGTGCCGACTGCGTCTGGTGCCTATCAGATCGTGCCGGACCAGACCGGCGCGCGCAGCACCAGTCCGGTGAACCAGAATCTGCGCGGTGACCAGTATGTGACCCGCGTCGTACGCCTCAATCATGTCGGCACACGCGATGCGCTCAACGTGCTGCGTCCGATCATCAATCCGCAAGGCTCGATCAACGCGACGGAAACGGGCAATGCGCTGGTTATCGTTGACTATGCGGAAAACATGAATCGCATCCGCCAGGTCATTGCCGATCTGGATCGTGATACCTCGGTCTTTGAAATGGTCGAGCTGGAGAATGTGTCCGCTGCGGAAATGGTCCGTATCATCGAGACGGTGCGCGATCGCAATCGTGCCTCCGAGGATGACATGGTCTTCAATGTGACCGTCGCCTCCATCCCGGCGTCCAACACCGTGCTCCTGCGCGGAAATGCCAATTCCGTGGCAGAGATGGCCCGCCTCGTGCGCCAGGTCGACAGCGTCAGCCAGTCGAACCAGAGCTTCCGCGTCATCTATCTCAACCATGCAGACGGCGAGGACCTGCTGCCGATCCTGGAACAGGTGGTCGAGACGCTGACCGATGCAGAAGGCACAGCCCGTCGGCCGTCTGTCTCCTACCATGCTCCGACCAATGCCATGGTCATCAACGCAGCGCCGGATGTTCAGCGCGAGCTGGAACTGGTCGTCTCCCAGCTCGATATCCGTCGCCCCCAGGTCCTGGTGGAAGGTATTGTCGTCGAGATCTCCGACTCAATCGCTGAAGAGCTGGGCGTTCAGATGTTGCTGGCGGGTGGCAATAACAGCGACTCGCCGCTGGCGATGACGCGGTTCAATTCCAACACGCCGGATCTGCTGGCCCTGACGGGTGCACTGGCAGGGACCGGCGATAGTTCCGATACCAGCACCGATACATTGCGTGACGCAGCCCTGGCGTCCTTGCTGGGTGTGCGGGGAACCGCACTGGGGTTCGGAGGTCAGAACTCCGACGGGACCTTGTTCGGCCTCGTCCTGAACGCCGTCGAAAACGACGTCGACAGTAATCTGCTCTCGACCCCGTCCATCCTGGCGATGGACAATGAGGAAGCCTCTTTCCACTCCGGACAGGAAATCCCGATCACCACTGGCGAAGTGCTGAGTGCCGACAATTCCAATCCGTTCCGCACCGTTGAGCGTGAGGAAGTCGGTGTCAAACTGACGGTGCGTCCGCAAATCACCGAAGGTGACACGGTGCGCCTGTATATCGAGCAGGAAGTTTCCAGTGTTGCCGGCGCAGTCACGACCGGATCCAGTGATCTGATCACCAACAAGCGCACCATCCAGACCACGGTGCTGGCCGACAATGGCGAGATTATTGTTCTGGGCGGTCTGATCGAGCAGGATGACCAGAGTACAGTCAACGGCGTCCCCGGGCTTTCCCGTGTACCCGGCGTTGGCCGTCTGTTTCGCTCGGAGAGCGACACCACACGCCGGACCAATCTGATGGTCTTCATTCGCCCGACAATTATCCGCAGCGAGGCGGACATGCAGGCGCTGACGGAGAATCGTTATGACTACATCGCCGGCCAGCAGCGTGTGACCAATGACAATGGCACCAGCAGCCTGGAAGAGATCATGAACATGCTCATGGTCGACCTGCCGGCGTCCGAGGCGGCGAATGAGAACTGAGACGACCGAGGACACGACTGAGGAAGGCCGGGCCCGAACCCCGATCACCTACAGTTTTGCACGTCAGAAAGGTGTCGCCTTCCAACCGGAAAACGGTGGCGCCTTCCTTGTGCGTGCCGGCGCGGACAAGCGGGCCCTGCTGGAGCTGTGCCGTGTCCTCGGGCGCGAATATCCTGTCAGCGAGTATGAGGCCCAGGCCTATGACAAGGCGCTGTCGGATATCTACGCCTTTGACAGTATCGATGCGGACGAGCTCGAGGACGAGGAGGGCGATGAGAGTCTGTCCCGCCTCATTGACGAGATCCCGAAGACCGAGGACCTGCTCGACAGCGCCTCGGATGCGCCGATCATCCGGCTGATCAATGGCATGATTGCCGAAGCCGTTCGCACCAATGCGTCCGACGTGCATGTCGAGCCGTTCGAGGACCGTGTTTCCATTCGCTATCGCATCGACGGCGTGTTGCAGGAGGCCGTCGCGGTATCACCAAAACTGGTGAGCCCGCTTGTCTCGCGCATCAAGGTCATGGCGCGTCTCGACATTGCCGAAAAACGCATCCCCCAGGATGGTCGCCTGACCATCACGCTGGGCGGCAAGGCGGTGGATGTCCGTGTCTCCACCCTGCCGGCTCGTTATGGCGAGCGGGTTGTCTTGCGTCTTCTGGACAATTCCCAGGCGCGTTACGGCCTGGACGATCTGGGGATGCCGGCCGAGATGCTGGCGGATTTCCGCAAATCCCTGACTCAGCCCAATGGCATTATCCTGGTCACCGGCCCGACCGGCGCGGGCAAGACGACGACGCTGTATGCCGGGCTCAACCTGCTCAACGATGCCAGCCGCAATATTCTCACCGTGGAAGACCCGGTCGAGTACGCCATTGACGGCATTGGCCAGACCCAGGTCAACGCCAAGGTCGGCATGACTTTCGCCGCCGGGCTGCGCGCCATCCTGCGCCAGGACCCGGACGTGGTCATGGTCGGCGAGATTCGCGATGTCGAAACCGCCCAGATCGCTGTCCAGGCTAGCCTGACCGGTCACCTCGTCCTGTCCACAGTGCACACCAATTCCGCCGTCGCCGCGATCGCGCGCCTCAAGGATATGGGGGTTGAGTCCTATCTGCTCGCCAGCACGCTCACCGGCATAGTCGCCCAGCGCCTCGTGCGCCGTCTGTGCACGCACTGCCGCGAGGAATACGAGCCGGATCCGTCCGAACTGGAACTGCTCGGCTTGCCGGCCAATACCGATGCGCAACTCTATCGTCCGGCGGGTTGTCACAAGTGCAAGCAGACCGGTTATGACGGCCGGACGGGTATCTACGAGCTGGTCGTTGTCGATGATGCCCTGCGCCGTCTGATCCATGATGATGCGCGAGAGGCCGACATGGCCGGACACGCATTTGATGTGCGCAAGACGCTGTTTGAAAACGGTGTCGACCTGGTCCTGGAGGGAGCCACCAGCCTGTCGGAAGTCCTGCGTGTCTGTCGCGAGGACGGAGATCGTCATGCCGGCGTTTGAATATGAAGCGCTGGATGCGACGGGCAAGAAATCCCGCGGCCTGATCACGGCTGACAGCGAGGTCGCTGCGCGTCGAGAGCTGCGTGGCCGCGCGATGGCGCCACTGAGTATTCGTTATGCCGACCAGCGTGCCGAACGCCGGGCGAAGTCCACGGGCGAGCGTTCGAGCGGTTTCTCCCTGGCGCCGTCAAACCTGTCCAATCGCGAGTTGATGCTGATCACACGCCAGATGGCCAGCCTGATCGGCGCAGGCATGCCAATTGCTGAAACGCTCGGGCTGATCGCGCACCAGGGCAGCAAACACCACGCCAAGCGTATCCTGACGGCGGTCCGCGCGCGGGTCACGGAGGGCGAAAAACTCTCCACGGCCATGGACGGTTTTCCGAACTCCTTTCCGCCAGTCTATCGCGCCATGGTCGCGGCGGGCGAAAATTCCGGCGGGCTGGATGCGGTTCTCGAGCGCCTGGCTGACTACCTGGAGAAGGATGAAGCCGTGCGCAGCCGCGTCACGGGCGCGATGATCTATCCGGCGATCCTGTCCATAGTCGCGCTGGGTGTCGTCGCCTTGTTGATGACCTTCATCGTGCCGCGCATTGCCGAACAGTTTGTCGGCATGGGCATGGACCTGCCCGGCCTGACCCGGGCGATGATCGCGATTTCCGCATTCCTCCAGGTTGGCTGGCCGTTTCTGCTGGCGGGCATTCTGGTGCTCGTCGTGATCAGCGTCCTTGCTCTGCGACAGGAGCCGGTACGCCGGTCGCTGGATGGTTTTCTGGCCCGTATTCCGGGGCTGGGCGGTTTTCTCAAACATGCCGAGAGCGCCCGCTTTTGCCGGACGATGAGCATACTCATCGACTCCGGCAGCGTGCTTCCTGACGCGCTGCGGGCAGCACGCCGTGCCGCTGGCAATCTCGCTTTCCGCGATGAGCTGGGCAAGGTCATCCAGGACGTTGAGAGCGGGCGGGGCCTGTCGGACGCCATGCGTAACAGGGGATGGTTCCCGCCGCTTGCGCTTTTCATGATCGCCGCCGGTGAACGGTCCGGCGCGCTGGGGGAGATGTTTCGGCGCAGTGCCGATCAGCTCGACCAGGATGTCGACCGCACCATCTCGGTCGGTCTCAACCTGCTGGAGCCGGGGATTATCCTGGTACTCGGCGTGGTCGTTGTGACCATCGTCCTGTCGATCCTGCTCCCCATTCTTCAACTCAATACCATGGCACTGGGCTAAGGAGGCGCAGATGCAGAACCAGAACGAGACCGAAAAGCCGGTCGTGGAAATGCCGGACAAGGACGCCGGTTTCTCCCTGACCGAGATCATGATCTCGGTTTTCATCATTGGCCTTTTGGGCACGATCGTCGTGATCAATGTCATGCCGCTGGGCGAACAGGCTTCGGTCCAGAAGGCCCGCGCGGATATCGCGACACTTGAACAGGCGCTGGATGCCTATCGGCTGGACATGCGTCGTTATCCCACTGTCGAGGAAGGTCTCGACGCGCTGATCAACGCGCCGCGTGATGCGGACAATTACCGCGAGGGTGGATATATCCGCCGCCTGCCGGACGATCCGTGGGGCAACCCCTACCAATATGTCTATCCGGGCGAAAACGGTGTCTTCGACGTCTACTCCCTTGGTGCCGACGGCCGTGAGGGTGGCGAGGACAATGACGCGGACATCGGTAACTGGCAGGGTTGATGTCCGGGCGCGCCCATAACGAAGCCGGTGTCTCGCTGATCGAGACGCTCGTGGCGGTGGCGATTATCGGCATCGTGGCGACGGCTGTTGTCCTGTCCATCCAACCTGGAAGCGACCCGCTGGATGAGGAGGCCGATCGCTTGCTCGCACGCCTGGTGTTTGCCGAACAGGACGCCATCAGTACCGGCCAGCCGGTGGGCGTGGTCATCGAGGGTTTCGGTGCGGGCTACAGTTTTCATCGCTATGTCGATCAGCGCTGGTGGCCGGTGCGCGATGTGGATGCGCTGGGTGCACACATCCTGGAGACCGGTTTCCGTCTGCGTGTCGATGAAGCCATCCTCGCCGCAGCCATCGTTGGCGAGGGTGAGGAGCGCCCGGTGATTCCGGCGTTCTGGTTTGACCCGGCGGGCATGACCGAACCCTTCCGCCTGCGTCTTGAAGACGCCCGTACCGTGCTGGAGCTCGTCTGGACCGGTGATGCCGATACGCGCTGGGAGGTCATCGACTAGCTCATGCGCACCTCGACTACAGATCAATCCGGTTTCTCCCTGATCGAAATGATGGCGGCGCTCGCTGTTGTGGCGCTGGCAGGGATTGCCGTTGTGCAGATGTTGCAGACGACGACGCAGAACACCGCGGCGCTGGAAGAGCGTTCTCTCGCCATGCTGGCAGCGGAGAATATCCTCAACGAACAACTCCTTATTGCCGAGGGTCGCGGCAGCCGTTCGGGATCCTACAGCCTGGCCGGGGTGGAGTATGACTGGCGCCTCGCCATCAATCGGACGACTGACACGGCGCTGATGCAATATGTCGTGACCATTCATCCGGACCGCCAGGACCGGACACTGGCGCGGATCGAGACCTTCCGGCGCAGGAGTGGCACATGACGTCTGCCCAGTCCGAAGCCGGTTTCTCCCTGGTCGAGATCCTTGTCGCGACGGCGGTGTTCGCTGTTGTTGGTGTGATCTCGGTGGCGCTGTTGTCGACGACGATCACGGCCCAGGAGGTCAATGATAACGCCCTGGCGCGCATCAACGCGCTTGATCGTGCGCGTGTATTGCTCCGGGAAGATATCGGTCAGGTCGTCCAGCGCAGCGCCCGGGCCGAGGACGGAGCAGTGCGTCCGGCCCTGTTCGCAGGGGATGCCAATGGCCTAGCAGACCGTTTTGCGGAGGACGGCGATGAGGTCATTCTCTCGCTCACACGTCGCGGCCGTTCCAATCCGGGGCTGGTGCGGGCGCGCAGCTCGCTCATCCATGTCCAGTATGTATTGCGCGACGGGCAGTTGATCCGCCGGGTATCTGAACACCCCGACATCACGCCGCTGACCCGCTGGGCGGAACAGGTGATCTTGCAGGGCGCGGACGAGGTCGAACTGGGCTTCATGGTCGGATCGGTCTGGCAGTCACGACTGGCCACACGCCCCGGCCAGGAAGGCGCCAGCCTGCCACGCGCCGTGCGCCTGCGGCTCACGACGACACAATGGGGGGCGCTTGAGTTCCTCGCGCTGACGTCGGAGGTGCGGCTGTGAGGCTATCTCGCCGGGATAAGTCAGAATGCGGCGCGTCCCTGGTGAGCGCGCTGTTGCTGGTTGCCGTAATGAGTTCGCTTGCGATGGCACTGGTCACGGACCTGCGTTTCTCCATGCGCCGCTCCGCCAATCTGGAAGTGCGGGACCAGGCCTATTGGTACGCCATGGGCGCGCGCGAATTTGCCGAGATCTCGATCGAGCGTGCCATGCAGGCCCCGGATGACATGCTGCGTCCCGATGCAGACTGGCTGAGCGGCCAGCGGGTCTTCCCGATCAATGATGGCCAGCTTGTCGGCCGGGTGCGCGATGCCAGCAATTGCTTCAATCTCAACAGCCTGGTGAGCATCGAGGCTAACGGTCTCCTGGTTGGAGATCCGCTGCAGCAGCGTCGTTTCGATGCGCTCCTGCAGGCCATCGGCCTGCCGGTTCAGCAATCCGCCACGATCACTGCCGAGCTTGTGGATTGGCTGGACAGCGATCAGCGTCCGGTCATCAGCGGGGCGGAGGATGACAGTTATGCTCGCGCCGGTCGGCATTACCGCACGGGCAATACATTATTGGCCGAGCGTGAGGAATTGCTGGCACTGGCCAGCATGACGCCACGTCTCTACAGCGAGATCGCACCATTTGTCTGCGCCCACCCGGTGGTCGATAACGTGCCGCTGAACATCAATACGATGCAGTTTGACCAGGCGCCCTTGCTCGTGGCGATGTTCGAGGGTGAGCTTTCCCGCACGACAGCGGACGCCCTCTTGATCGAACGCCCCCAGACCGGGTTTGACGCCATGCAGGTCTTTTGGGAGCTGGATGCGTTCGAGACGATGGAAATCGAGTCCCACCGCCGCCAGGCCGTCGGTCGGACGAGCGAGTATTTTCAGATTGAGGTCGACGTGCTTTATGCCGGTGCGCGCTTCAGGCTGAGCGAAATGGTCGAGTGGCGAGGGGGCATTCGCCGCCTTACCCAGCGATACGGAAGTTTTTCATGAGCCAGGATCTCATTCTCCTGATCCATCCCGATGGCAGCGGACGCTGGTCGATCATCGACCGCGCCAGCGGTCAGCGCGGCGCGTCGGGGGATTTCGGCGCTGACAGTACGCCGACAGGAGTGCCCGAAGCGGACATCGACCGCACAATCTGCCTCCTGCCGGCCGAGCGGATCTTTGCCAGCCGGATCACCTTGCCGGCGCGCAGCGAAGCGGAAGCCCGCCAGGCTGCACCCTTCATGATCGAGGACGAGCTTGCCGGTGATCTCGACGTCACCAGCGTCAGCATTGGCCCGCGAGACGAGACGGGTGAGCGCTGGGTTTATGCCGTAGACCGGGACTATGCTGACAGCCTGCTGGATCGTCTGGACGGCGCTGTTGTGCGTCCCGTTCACATCCTGCCGGATGCCCAGGCGTTGGCTGATCCGGAAGCTGCACTCAGCCTGGTCGATCGCCGGGGCGATGTTCTGTTCTGGTATGCCGACGACATCGCTGGCGATGGCAGCCGTGCCGGCGGCGCGGTCTCGCCGGGCCTTTTCCCGCATCTCGCAGCCGAGATTGTCGGTGCAATTGGTGAGGGACAGGTCTCGGTCTCGCCTTCTCTTGGCCTGATGGGTGCACGCTTTTCCAATCGCGCTGCCGGCGAAGCGGACATGGCGGCGTCGGGTCTGTCAGACGAGATGCTCAAGCGACTGCCGGCCTTGTTCGGAGAGCGCTGGCGGTCGGCTTTCGACTGGCTCGATGTTCTGCGGCCGCTGCGCACAAGCGCCATCCTGGCCGCCGCCGCGCTGGTCGGATATTGTGCTCTGCTGCTGGGTGAGGCTTTCTATTTTCGGTATCAGGCCGACCGGTTCGACGGCGCTGCAATTGCCGAATACCGCTTTGTGAACCCCGACTTCACCCGTGCCACCATACCCGCCGAGGTAGACCGGATGGTCCGCCGGGACCTGCGAGAGCTGGGCGGCGGTGACAGTTCGGCCTTCCTGCAGCTCAGCGCTGCCCTGACCGAACTGGTGGCGGATAATGAGCGAGTGCGCATCGACAGTCTTCGTTTTGACCAGTCGCGGGAAGAATTGCGGGTCTCGGCCCTGTTCACGGAATTTGCCGATTTCGATGCCCTGACAGCGCGGGCCGGACAGATGGGGCTGGAACTGGAGGACGGCGGTGTGCGTGAAGCTGAAACCGGTCTCCAGGGCGAGTTTACGGTGAGGGTGCGATGAATCCGGTTGTCCAGATGATCCGCACCTATTGGGATGGTCGAACGCCCCGCGAACAGGTCCTCTATGGTGTGATGGCGGTGTTGATGGCTGTGCTGTTACTGACGGTCGCCGTCATCCAGCCACTGCAATCCTTCCATGCGCGCTCCCAGACCGATTACGCCGCATCGATGCGGCTGTACCGCTCGATCCAGCAGGATGCTCAGACCCTGCGGGAGCTTCAGGCCGGCGCGCAAACGCAGGCCGGTAGCCAGCAATCCATCCGTTCCATCGTTGGGTCGCTGGCCCTGGGCGAAGGCATCGCCATTGCGCGCATGATCCCTGGCGATGACGGTTCGCTGGCCGTGACTATCGAGCGCGCGGATACCGGCGCGGTGATGCGCTGGCTGGTCAATCTGGAACAGCGGTACGGCATCCGTGTGGTTTCCTCGACCCTGGATCGGCACGAGACCGGCATGAGCCAGGCCTCTGTGGTGTTGCGGCGCGGGGGAGGTCTGTGATGGCGCGGCGTCTGGGTGTGCTGGCGGGGCTGGTGCTGGTCTGGCTGATCGTGCTCTTGCCGCTCAAGGCGGTGATGATGCTGGCTGGCGGAGCCGGGGCGTTCGGCTATCCGGATGTCTATGGCAGCGTCTGGGATGGCCGTATCTACGGCCTTCGTATGGCGGGAATGCCGGTGCGCGAGATCGAGATGTCAGCGGATCCGCTGCCCCTGTTTGTAGGTCGGCTGGCCGCGCGCTGGCGGGTGTCCGATGACAGTGCGCGAGGCAGTGGCCATGTCGTCCTGGATCGCGAGACGATCGAGATCCGTGACATGTCGCTGCTGGTTTCCATCGATCGTCTGGACCTGCAGACCCTGCCCGGGCTCGACCGCTCGCAGATGATCGATATCGATGTGGACAGCCTGTCCATGCGTGCAGGGCAATGCGAAGCGGCGCAGGGACGTGTGCGCACTGCCGCACTGGAGCGATTCGCCGCGAGTTACGGTTTTGAGGGTCCGTCCATGCTGGGCATCCTGTCGTGTGAAAACGGCGCCCTGGTGTTGTCGCTGGATGGTGCTGCGGCGGATCTGGAAGTGACAGGCACGGTGCGCATGACCGGTCAGGACTATGCCTGGGACATGGAGCTGCGCACCGGGCGTCCTGAACTTGCCGAAGTGCTGGCCCTTGCCGGCATGACCCGGAACGGGGATATCTGGATTTATCAGGGGAGTGAGCGTCTTGCCATTGAATAAGGTCCAGCCTGTCAGCGTTCTTGTCCTGGCCCTGGCGGTGTCAGCCTGTGCATCGACCGAAGGCGCTCTACCCGTGTCCGGATCGGGCGGAATGCGCTCGGCTGAAGTGACGGAGCCGGCGACACCGGCCAATGAACTGGCGCCCCAGATCCTGCAGCCCGGTGAATGCGGTACCTTTTTCTGGACCGCGGATTCCGAACATCGTTTTGTCGCCTTTGAGAATGAAACGCGCGGTTATGCGCAGCTTTTCGTCAATGGCCAGGCAGAGAGCTTTTCAGGTCAGCGTCTTGACGGGCTGCATGTGGCCGGCGATCACTATCAACGTGACTTTGCTGATCCGGCACGCGATCTGGATGTCGAGATTGAGGGTCGGATAGGCGATCCGTTGCCCACCGGTCAGCGGATCGAACGCGTGGTCATGCGCATCCAGAGGACTGATGGAGCGCTCCTTGTTGTACCGCTGATCGGGCATTACGCCTGTCGCTAGACGGGCGGCCCTAGAAATAGAGGCCGGCTTGCGGCCAATAGGCCTTAACCAGCCAGATAAGGCCGATGCCGAAGGCCAGCCAGGGACCAAAGGCCAGCATGGTCGTGCCGCTGGGCTTCTGGCCACGGATCACGGACATCAACAGGACAAAGAGCAGGGCTGCGAAACTGGCGACCAGCAGGATGAAGGGCAGTGCCATCGCTCCGCACCATGCACCGCCGGCCGCAAGCAGTTTGGCGTCTCCGCGCCCCAGCCCGTCGCGACCGCGCAGGTGTTTGTAGGCGATCTCCAGTCCTACAAGGCCCAGATATCCCAGCGCTGCGCCTATAAGTGCGGGTAGAAGACTATCAAAAACAAGGATGTTGGCGATCAGGCCGGCGGGAATCAGTGGCAGAGTGATGGCGTCCGGCAGGCGATAGGTCCGGGCATCAATGTGTGCCAGAACTGCCAGACAGATCAATAAAACAGCGCTCAGGAGAAGGATGAGCATACAAAGCCCTTGTCATTGCTACATCATACGCATACGCCAGTTTCGAAACGTGATGTAGGGGGAGGATTGGATGCCCGATCGGGAGACAGCTCTCAAGGCAGAAAATCTGCGGATGACCTTCGGCGAGACGAAGGCTCTGGATGATGTATCGCTGACAATTGATCCGGGCGAGATGGTCGCACTGATCGGTCCGTCAGGATCCGGCAAGTCGACCTTGCTGCGTGTGGCCGCGGGTCTGCAGGTCGCGGACCGCAATTCCGGCCCGGTCCACGTGCTCGGCCAGCGCATGCAGGAAAAGGGCAAGCTGTCCTCTTCCGTGCGTCAGTATCGCGCGCGGCTCGGCTTTATTTTCCAGCAATTCAATCTGGTTGGTCGCCTGACCCTGTTCCGCAACGTCCTGCTGGGCGCGCTGGGGCAGATTTCCCTGTGGCGCGGCGCGCTGGGGATTTTCCCCAACGAGACCAAGCAGAAGGCGATGGATGCGCTGGAGCGTGTCGGTATCGCTGATTTTGCCGGTCGCCGCGCGTCCAACCTGTCCGGTGGCCAGCAACAGCGCGGCGCCATCGCCCGGGGCCTGGTCCAGGGCGCGGAAATGCTGTTTGCCGACGAACCGATTGCCTCGCTGGACCCGGTTTCCGCCCGCAAGGTGATGGAGCTGCTGGCCGAACTGAATGAGCGGGATGGCCTGACGGTTGTCGTGACGCTGCACCAGATCGGTTATGCACGTGAGTTCTGTGATCGCATCGTCGCCCTCAATGCCGGCCAGATCGTCTATGACGGCCCGCGTGACGCGCTCACCCAGGAAAAGCTCATCGAGATCTACGGTACCGAATACGAGGCTGCCTTCTACGGCGCCGAGGAGGACGCGTGATGCGTGTCAATTCTATCCTTTTCAGCCTGCTTGCTCTGGTCACACTCCTGCTGGCGGCTTGTTCCGAAGTCGTAACCGACACACCGGAAACGCGCGCGGAGCTGCCGGGCGAACGGCGCACAATCAATTTCGGCATCATTGCCACCGAATCCACCAGCACGCGTGAGACCAACTGGCGTCCCTTCATCGAGGCGATGTCGGAATGGACCGGTTATGACGTGCAGCCCTACTATGCGTCCGACTATGCCGGCATGATCCAGGCGATGCGATATGACAGCATCCAGGTCGGCTGGTTTTCCAACTTCTCCGGCCTGCAGGCCGTGCGCCTCGCTGATGGCGAAGTGTTCGCTAAATCGACCTATCCGGATGGCGGTGAGGGGTATTACTCCATCTTGCTGGTGCCGGTAGACAGTCCGATCCAGTCGGTTGAGGACATCCTGACCTGTGACGGGTCGATTGATTTCGGCCTGGGCGATCCCAACTCCACGTCGGGCTATCTGGTGCCGTCGGCCTTCATCTTTGCGCCGCGTGGTATCGACCCGGCCGAGTGTTTCGGTTCCGTGCGCAATGCCAGCCACGAGGCCAATGCTCTTGCTGTTGCCAATGAGCTGGTCGACGTTGCTGCCAATAACTCCACCAACATGCTGGTCCTGCGCCGCTCCCGTCCGGACGTGGCAGCCCAGCTGCGCGAGATCTGGCGTTCGCCTATGATCCAGACCGATCCGATCATCTGGCGGTCTGACCTGGATGATGAAGTCAAGCAGCGCCTGCAATACTTCTTCATGAATTACGGTCGCATGGGCACACCGGAAGAGGTCCAGGCCGCGCGCGATGTACTGACGCCACTGCTCTTTGGTACATTCCTGCCGTCGTCCAATGCGCACCTCGATCCCATCGTACAGCTGGAAATCGTGCGGGACCTGACTGCCGCGCGTAATGATCCCGACCTGACCCCGGCTGAGCGCGCGGAACGTGTCGCCGAGCTGGAAGAACGCTTGGCCCAGGTCGAGGCCGGCAATTCCGGTCTCGTCAGTCTTGCTTCCAGCGTTGAAGGTGCGGATACGGGCGAGCCGGGCGATGCTGAAACGCAAACCTCGCTGGTGAACGCCCAGTCCGTACTGGCCTTCGGTGGGACCCTGGTGCTGCTGACCTTGCTGTTGTTCGCGACTGCGCCGCGCGGACCCGGACCGCGCACGCCGCTGAGCGAACGCCTGGCCAATGTCGGCATTGTTGTGGGCATTGTCGTGGTTCTGGTGTGGAGCTTTGACTCCTCGGACATGGACCGTTCCTACCTGCTGGTGGAAAACGCCAATGACATGGGCGAGTTCATCGCCGGTTTCTTCCCGACGGATATCACCGACGCCGCGTCGCGGTCGCACTATTGGGACGAGTTGAGCGCGGGCATTGCCGAGGCCATGCCGCAGATGATCGTCACCGTCCAGATCGCGATCTGGGGTACGTTTATCTCCGTGATCGCCGCCATTCCGTTCGGTCTTCTGAGTGCGCGTAATGTGGCGCCTCTGTGGGTCGTGCAGCCGGTGCGCCGCCTGATGGACGTCTTCCGTTCAATCAATGAGCTGATCATCGCGCTGGTCTTCATCGCCGCTGTAGGACTAGGCCCTCTGGCCGGTGTGATGGCGCTGGCGGTGCACACCACCGGTGTCCTGGCCAAGCTCTTCTCTGAAGCGGTGGAAGCGATCGATAACGGGCCTGTTGAAGGGATCCGGGCCACGGGCGCGCGGCCTCTGCACGAGGTGATCTGGGCGATCATTCCCCAGGTGGCACCCCTGTGGACGTCTTTTGGTCTTTACCGTTTCGAGTCCAACGCCCGCTCGGCGACGGTTCTCGGTCTCATCGGTGCCGGTGGTATCGGCCAGATCCTGTTCGAGGCGGTGCGTGCCTTTGACTATCAGCGTACGGCAGCGATCGTCCTGGTCATTGTCATCGCCGTCAGCCTGATCGATGTCATGTCCCAGATGTTGCGCAAGCGCCTGGTCTGACCGGGGCTCACAGCCAGACAAAAAACAGGCCGGACATTGTCCGGCCTGTTTTCATTTGGACGTATTGATCGTGCCTAGCTATCGATCGACTTCTGGCCGCGCAGGCGTTTCCAGAACCGCCGGCGTTCCGGCTTGGGATGCGGTTTCAGATTGTCCAGGAAGTCCAGTGCGCACTGGGTCCAGGAGTGTTTTTCCGCGTGCGCCCGCGGCGCAGCGCGGTCGATTTCCAGACAGTCCATGCAGGCCTGCCGCAGGTCTTCATTGATGAAGCCGCCACCGGAGCCGGGGATGATGTCTTTGGGGCCGTGAGCCGGGAAGGCCGCGACCGGGGTGCCACAGGCCATCGCTTCCAGATTCACCAGGCCGAAAGTGTCAGTCCAGCTCGGGAAGACAAAGACATCCGCATCGGCAAAGTGGCGGGCCAGCTCGTCACCGAATTTCGGGCCGGTGAAGACAGCGTCGGGATACTTCGCCTTCAGCTCTTCCATCTGGGGGCCGTCACCGACGATGACCTTGGTGCCCGGCAGGTCGGTTTCCAGGAAGGTCTCGATATTCTTCTCAACCGCAACCCGGCCGACATTGACCCAGACCGGGCGCTCGAGGCCGGCAAAGACATCCTCGCCATTCATCATGCGCTTGGCCGGGTTGAAGAGCTCGATGTCCACGCCCCGCGCCCACGGCGTCAGATTGTTGAAACCGCGCTTGGTCAGATCATCGCGCATGGACGGCGTCGTCACCATCATGCGGCCACCGGCATTGTGGAACCAGCGCATGAAGGCGTAACCGGCAGACAGCGGGATGAAGCCGAAGCGCGCGTTCACATATTCGGGGAATTTGGTGTGATAGCTGGTGGTGAAGGGCAGTTTCCACTTCACGCAGATGCGGCGCGCCGCCAGGCCGAGCGGGCCCTCGGTCGCGATGTGGATGGCTTCCGGCTCGAACTCGGTGAAGCGGCGGGCGATGTCCTTGCGGGCGCCCATGGCCAGCTGGATCTCCGGATAAGTCGGCAGTGGCATGGTCTTGTAACCCAGCCCAGGATGGATCACCTCGACTTCGCGACCCATCTCGCGCAGCTCGGCGACGGTGCGGGAAAGGGTGCGAACCACACCATTCATCTGCGGTTCCCAGGCATCGGTCACCAGCATGATACGCTGCGGGCGTTCATTGCTGTCTTCGGCGTCCGGGCCGTTGGTGGTGACGATATTACTCGCGAGGTCAGCGGTTTTGCTCATCAATTTCCTCTGCTTTTCAGCCGCCCGAGGCGGTGAAAATCCTTACTGTCTGCATGCGTCTTAGCGCATTCGTGCACAATCGCGAAGTGCAACAGCACACTGGGCTTGCGAAGCGGCGTTTGCGGGAGCAATGTCCGCTCCGAAATTTTGGATCCAATAGAAGGTTTGTGCCATGAATGTTCAGGCCCGGAATTCCATTGAATGGGATGAAATTGACCATTTGAAGTTCGCCAATGAGAGCGAGCTGGTACAGAGCCTTGTCGAGCAGATCGGCTTTTCCGATCAGACGCGTGACAAGGTCCGTGATGATGCGATTGATCTGGTGAAGCGCGCCCGTGCGTCGACACGCACGCGTGGCCTGATGGAATCCTTCCTCCAGGAATTCGGCCTGTCCAACAAGGAAGGCCTGGCTCTGATGTGTCTGGCCGAGGCGCTGCTGCGCGTGCCCGATGGCGCGACGGCGGACAAGCTGATTGCCGAGAAGATCTCGACAGGTGAGTGGGGTGAACATGCCGGCAAGTCGGAGAACTGGCTGGTCAATGCTTCCACGCTCGGCCTGATGCTGACCGGCAAGATCATCGATGTGGATCCTGAGGCACGTCAGAATCCGGGCGTTTATCTGAAAAAGCTGACGGCCCGCGCCGGTGAACCGGTCATCCGAGCGGCCACCATGCAGGCCATGCGAATCATGGGCGAGCAATTCGTGCTTGGGCGCACGATCTCTGCCGCGCTCAAGCGGGCGGGCAAACACAAGGAAATCGGTTCCTTTGACATGCTGGGTGAGGGCGCGCGTACCGCCGCTGACGCCCAGCGATATCACCAGCGTTATCTTGATGCGATCGAGGTCGTCGGTGCCTCGCGTGGTGAAGGTCCAATCGAACAGGTGCACGGCGTATCCGTGAAACTCTCCGCGCTGAACGCCAGCTATCTCGCCATCAAGGAAGAGCGCGTCATGGACGAGCTTTACCCGATGGTGCTGGAACAGGCACGGGCAGCCAAGGCGCATGATATCGGCTTTTGCATTGATGCTGAGGAATCCGATCGCCTGGTCATTTCGCTGAAAATCCTGGATCGCCTCGCGCGGGACCCGTCCCTGCGCGGCTGGAATGGGCTAGGTCTGGCGGTGCAGGCCTATCAGAAACGTGCCGGTGCCGTGATTGATGGTCTGGTCGAACTGGCGAAACAGAGCGGACGGCGTTTTCTCGTGCGCCTTGTGAAAGGCGCCTACTGGGATACCGAGATCAAGTTCGGCCACCAGATGGGCTGGCCGGACTTCCCGGTCTGGACGACCAAGACGGCGACGGATCTGCACTATCTGGTCTGCGCCAAACGCATGCTGGCTGCGCCCAAGCAGATCTATTCCCAGTTCGCGACACATAATGCGCACACGCTGGCCTCGGTCCGTGAGCTGGCCAGCCAGGCGGGTGTCGAGGCATATGAATTCCAACGCCTGCACGGCATGGGGGAACCGCTCTATGCGGCCTCGCACGAGGCGCACGGCGAACGCACGGTTCGGGTCTATGCGCCCGTGGGCAGTCACGAAGACCTGCTGCCCTATCTGGTGCGCCGCCTGCTGGAGAATGGTGCGAACACCTCTTTTGTCCATTCTTTCCTGGATGACGCGGTGCCGGTTGAGGACGTGGCCCGCGGCCCGTTCGACAAGGCCGCAGGTATTGACCGTCATCCGCAGATTCCGCTGCCCGACGACCTTTATGGCGAGGAGCGCGCGAATTCGGTGGGCGTGGACATCAGCCAGCTGGCAGTCCAGCAGCGCCTGGCGAAGGCCATGACCGATCTTCAGGCCGAGCTGCCGATCAGCGCAGGTCCCATGATTGACGGTCGCATGCTTACCGGCGAGGTCGAGGCATTGATGAGCCCGGTCGATCGCAGCCAGCATGTTGGCAATGTGGTCCAGGCCAGCGAGGCGGATGTGGATGCGGCCTTCAAGTCCGCTGCCGCAGCCTACCCGTCCTGGAACGCGGCCGGCGGCGCCACGCGTGGTGCCATCCTGCGGGCCATGGGTGATGCCATGGAGAAGAATATGGACCGCCTGATTGCGCTGATGTCGCGCGAGGCGGGCAAGAATATCCCGGACGGGATCGCGGAAGTTCGCGAAGCCGTCGATTTCTGTCGTTTCTACGGCGCCCAGGCCGAACGCGAGTTCACCGGGGCAGAGCGTCTGCCCGGTCCGGCGGGCGAGACCAATCATCTCGGCCTGCAGGGGCGCGGTGTCTTTGTCTGTATCAGCCCTTGGAACTTCCCGCTGGCGATCTTTGCCGGCCAGGTCGCTGCGGCGCTGGCCGCGGGCAATACGGTGCTGGCAAAGCCGGCAGAGCAGACACCCGTCATCGCATGTGAAGCCGTGAAGCTGTTCCAGGAGGCTGGCCTGCCGGCCGAGGTACTGCAGCTGCTGCCGGGCACCGGCGAGACGGTGGGGGCTGCCTTGACGCGTGATGACCGCACGGCCGGTGTGGCGTTTACCGGATCCACGGAAGTCGCCCGGCTGATCAACCGTTCGCTGGCGGCGCGTGACACGGCCATTGCGCCGCTGATCGCGGAGACCGGCGGGCTCAATGGCATGTTTGTCGATACGACCGCCCTGAAGGAACAGGTTGTCGATGACGCCGTCATGTCTGCTTTCGGTTCGGCCGGACAGCGCTGTTCGGCCCTGCGAATCATTTTCCTGCCCGAAGATACGGCGGATGATTTTGTGGAAGGCCTGTGCGGCGCCATGGATGAGCTGGGCTTGGGTAACCCGTCTGAAGTGATGACGGATGTCGGTCCGGTCATCGATGAGGAAGCCCTGGCGATTCTCGAATCACACATGGAGCGCATGACGCGTGAGGCCACGGTCATCAAACAGCTCGACACCGGTATGGCAGGAGAGCATGGCAGTTTCTTTGGTCCGGCCCTTGTGGAGCTGCCCTCGCTGGATCTTCTCGAGCGCGAGGTCTTTGGTCCGGTGCTGCATGTGTATCGTTACAAGCGCAAGGACCTCCCCGCGATTGCCGCGGCTCTTGCAGCCAAGGGTTATGGTCTGACGCTGGGCATTCACTCCCGTCTGGAGTCTTTCCACAGGCAAATTCAGTCGATCGTTCCGGCCGGCAATGTGTACGTGAATCGCAACATGATCGGCGCTGTTGTCGGCGTTCAGCCGTTCGGCGGAGAGGGCTTGTCTGGCACGGGTCCCAAGGCCGGAGGCCCGCATTATTTGCACCGTTTTGCGGGCGAGAAAACGGTCACGATCAACATCTCTGCGCAAGGCGGGGATCCGGAGCTTCTTAACCTTTCATGAGGCTCGGTTAACGCCGCTTAACCCTTGTCTCACAGGCCTGTCACGCCCCTTAACGCGGTGTGACACGGCCTGTCTGCGGTTAAGAACTTGTTTACCAAAAAATCAGCCCAAAGACTGTTCAGGCCGTTGACCGGCTTTTCGGGGTGAGCCACTATATGTTGGGTCAGCTGGACACAGCGGCACACTATACAGATTTTTCGACCTATTCGGGTTTGTACGCCGCGCAAGCATATTTTGCGCGAACAGGACATTTTTGACTCTGGGTTTGGGGAGCAAAACCGCATGACACCTCTGGATACAGCCACCACTCGTATTGTTGACGAAGATCAGGTTGAGCGTGCTTCGTCTCGTCGTGGCAAACCGAGGGCCAATGAGGCCTCCCACCTGCGTGTGGTCGAGGGCGTCAAGGTTGATCGTTCGCGTGACGCGCTGTTGACGGATTTCGGCAAGAAGACGCTGGAAGATCGTTACCTGCTGCCCGGCGAGTCCTACCAGGACATGTTTGCGCGTGTCGCCACGGCCTATGCCGATGACGCCGAGCATGCCCAGCGTCTTTATGACTATATCTCCAATCTCTGGTTCATGCCGGCCACGCCGGTCCTGTCCAATGGTGGCGCCGACCGTGGTCTGCCGATCTCCTGTTTCCTGAACTCTGTCGGTGACAGCCTGGACGATATTGTTGGCACCTGGACCGAGAATGTCTGGCTCGCGTCCAATGGCGGCGGAATCGGCACCTATTGGGGCGATGTTCGCTCCATCGGCGAGAAAATCGGTGATGTTGGCCAGACTTCCGGTATCATCCCCTTCATCCGCGTCATGGACAGCCTGACGCTGGCGATTTCCCAGGGCTCACTGCGCCGCGGTTCCGCTGCCGTTTACCTGGACGTGCACCACCCGGAAATCGAGGAATTCCTGGAGATCCGCAAACCGTCCGGCGATTTCAACCGCAAGTCCCTGAACCTGCACCATGGTCTCAACATTTCCGACGCTTTCATGGAAGCTGTGCGTGATGATGGCGAGTTCGAGCTGAAATCCCCGAAAACGGGTGATGTGGTCAAAACGATCAATGCCCGCAAGCTGTGGCAGAAGATCCTCGAGCTGCGCCTGCAGACCGGCGAGCCCTACATCATCTATTCCGACACGGTGAACAACGCGCTTCCGGCTCACCAGCGCAAGCTGGGCCTGAAAGTGCGTCAGTCCAACCTGTGCGCCGAGATCATGTTGCCGACCGGTTATGACCAGAATGGTGAAGAGCGCACGGCGGTTTGCTGCCTGTCGTCGCTCAACGCTGCCAAATATCTGGAGTGGAAGGACGACGAGACCTTCATCGAGGACATTTTCCGTTTCCTCGACAACGTCCTTGAAGACTTCATCCAGCGGGCACCGGAAGAAATGGACCGCGCGGTCTATTCCGCTATCCAGGAGCGTTCTGTCGGTCTCGGCCTGATGGGCATGCACACTTTCCTGCAGCAGATGAATGCGCCGTTTGAAAGTGCCATGGCCAAGTCCTGGAACATGAAGCTGTTCAAGCATATCCGCCAGCAGGCTGATGCGGCTTCGGTCAAGCTGGCCGATGAGCGTGGTGCGTGCCCGGATGCGGCGGCAAGCGGTGTCAAGGCGCGTTTCTCCCACAAGCTGGCCATCGCGCCGACAGCGTCCATCTCCATCATCTGTGGCGGTGTCTCTGCCGGCATCGAGCCGATCCCGGCCAATGTTTACACACACAAGACCCTGTCCGGCTCCACCACGGTCAAGAACCCGCAGCTGGAAGCCGCGCTCGAGGCCAAGGGTCTCAATACGCCGGGTGTCTGGGCCACGATCCTGGAACATGAAGGGTCCGTACAGCACATCGAGGAGCTGGACGAGCACGAAAAGGCGCTGTTCCGGACCGCCTTTGAGATCGACCAGCGCTGGGTCATTGAACATGCTGCTGATCGCACGCCGTTTGTCTGCCAGTCCCAGTCGCTCAACATCTTCCTGCCGGGCGATATCGATAAATGGGACCTGCACATGCTGCACTGGTCGGCCTGGGAAAAGGGCATCAAGTCGCTTTATTACTGCCGCTCCAAGTCGGTCCAGCGTGCTGCCTATGCCGGTTCGGAAAGCAAGTCCGAAGCCGAGCAGTCCATGGCGGATGCCGCGCCGACCGATTACGAGGAGTGCCTCGCCTGTCAGTAAGCGCGATCAACTGAAATGACGCCAAGCAAGAAGCCCGGGTTGCGCAACCCGGGCTTTTTCTTTTTTTTGGCACCACCGGGAATGGATATTAACCATTTCGCTTCTTGGGCGAATCCTGATGCAAATACATTCACGCTTTGCGAGAATTCGCTCAGGGAGAGAGTTTGATGCGTATGGGACGAAAGTCAGAACTGACTTTGGCGACGCTTATCGCGCTTTCCGGAGTGTCTTATGTATTGATGACACCCGGGCAGGCTGTTGAGTGGGAGAATCCTTCTGCCCTTATCCAGGCCAACCTGGCGGCAGAAGGTGAAATTCGGCCCTTATCCGCGTCGGCGGCGAATATTGCCCGCACAGCGCTCTCGCTGGATGCCGATATCGCTGGCCAGAATGCCTTTGCGGCGTCGACACTGCCTCATGCGACAACGATCGATCTGGGCCCTGCCGGTGAGCTGAGCGTGGCTGTGCTCGATGATGACACAGGCGATGTGGCCTTTGACCTGCTCGCCATCACGGCGGATAACCGCTCTCCATTGGTCTTCGAGCCCGAGCGGGACGAGACAACGGTCGCGTTGGCCTATCAGCGCTCCTTTGATTCCTACGGCGGTTCCGATGAGCTGGATGTCAGCATCATCCCGCGGGCCGGAGTCAGTCTGGGCAATGACGGCACGGCAGCCGGTGCAGGCGCTGAACTGCGTGTCGGCCAGCACCTGGGCAATTCGCTGCAGGGCGAACCGCGCTGGTACATGTTCGCAGGCGCTGATCGCCGGGCCCTGCTGTACAATCCGAGCGAGGGTGCCAATTTCGACAGTGCTATGGCTCTGACCCGCCGCGAGGTTATCGGCGATGCCCAGGCCGGAGTGGCGGTGCGGTTTGGCGATGCGGATCTTTCTGTTGCCTATGTTCGCCGCGAATACCAGCATGTGGCCGGTGTCACTGCCTTCGAGGAATCCGAGGAATTTGGCGCGGTCACTCTGAACTGGCGCTGGTAGCGCTGTCGGTGACCTTGGGTCACTCTTGGTTTCAAGCAGGCAGCTCTGGGAGGAATGTCATGAAACATTCGCTTCTGTCCTGTCTCGTCTTGGCTTTTTCGCAACCCGCTTTGGCGCAGTCCCAGGATGCTGATCCGGTAGTCTTATCGGGCGCCACAGTCATCAATGGTGATTACTGGATCGAGCGCGCCAGTATTGTGGTCCGGGATAGTCGGATCCAATGCGTGGGCGAGCCCGAAGCGTGTGAATACCCGGAAGATGCGGACATTATCGACCTGGATGGGCGGTTCATCACGCCAGGCCTGGTGGACGCGCATGTGCATTTTGCCCAGACCGGGTGGCTGGACGGGCGCCCCGATGGCCTGCTGGCCCCCGACGTGTATCCGTATGCCGAAACAGTTGGCGAGTTGCGCCGGAATCCCGACCGCTGGCACGCGGCATACCTGTGCTCAGGGATCACCGCTGTCTATGATGTTGGTGGTCAGGCTTGGACCGTAACAGGCGAGCATGCAACGGACACCGATCGCCCGGACCGTGTCCATGTCCGGGCAGCAGGTCCGCTGATCACGCATGCCAGTGCCCGCAACCGGTTCTTTCTGGGAGAGGGCGCGGCCGATCAGCCGTTATTCCTGCCGATGTAATGCATCGATGGTGTTCGCGAACAGGTGCGGTACCTGCAGCAGATTGGCGCAGAGGCGGTGAAGGTCTGGTATCTCGTGCCGCGCCCGGCGCAGCGCGAACGCCTGGATGCGCTGTTGATGGAAATTGGTGCTGCGGCGGACGAGGCGGGTCTGCCGATGATTGTCCACGCGACCTCCTTGCGTGAAGCAAAGCTGGCCCTGCGTGCCGGGGCCCAGATGCTGGTTCATTCGGTTTCTGATCAGCCGGTCGATGAAGAATTCCTGGAGCTGTTGACCCGTAATGAAGCGGTCTACGTGCCAACCTTGCAGGCTGGGTCTAACTGGAGCCGAGCGCTTGCCAGTGTCACTTTCGCTGCTGCCGCACCTGTTGATGATCCCAATGGTTGTGTTGACGATGCGATCCGCACGCGCATCAATTCACCGGAAGAATTGCAAGCAAATCTCAACCCGGCGCTGACACTGGCCTGGGCCTATCGCAGCCTCGAGGCCAATGGTGCGGAAATCGCCCTCATGCAACGAAATCTCGTGGCGGTGTATGAAGCGGGCGGACGTATTGCCACCGCGACGGATGCCAGCAATCCGATGACGTTGCATGGTCCGTCGATCTATCGCGAGATGGAGATGATGCAGGCAGCCGGACTCAATCCGGAGGCAGTGATCGAGATGTCGACCCGCGGCGGGGCCATTGCCATGGGACGACAAGATGAATTCGGCCAGATCGAGGAAGGCATGGCCGCCGATTTGATCATCCTGTCGCAGGACCCGCGCGAGGATGTTCGCAATTTCCGCTCCCTGACCCATGTGATGCGGGCAGGTGTGCTGCGTGCACAGTCCGAACTACGTGTCACTGAGGTTGATTAGGCGCTGAATCCTGTGGAGCAGTCTGTGGAAAACCCTACCCTTTGCACACTAGGGCTAGACGTAAACCCCGCGTTTACCACAATATATAGATATTGAGCGGCTCAGCCGTTTTGATTCCGACCGAGGTGTTTCCATGACCGCTGCTTCCGACCTGCCGGGCCTTTTGACGTCCAGCCATTCCTACAAGCCGTTCCGCTATCCGTGGGCGTATGATTTCTGGAAAAAGCAGCAACAGGTTCACTGGATGCCGGAAGAGGTTCCGCTCGGTGAGGACTGCAAGGACTGGGCAACCAAGCTCAATGACCAGGAACGCAATCTGCTGACGCAGATCTTCCGCTTCTTCACCCAGTCCGATGTTGAGGTGAACGACAACTATATGGAGCGCTACAGCCGCGTCTTCCGTCCGACGGAAGTGAAGATGATGCTGTCATCCTTCTCCAACATGGAGACGATCCATATCGCCGCCTATGCGCTGCTGCTCGAGACGATCGGCATGCCGGACAGCGAATTCTCCGCTTTCATGGAATACGAGGCCATGGCGGACAAACACAATTACATGCAGGAATTCGGTGTTGAGAGCGAAGCTGACATCCTGCGTACTGTGGCCATGTTCGGCGCCTTCACCGAAGGTCTGCAGCTGTTTGCTTCCTTCGCCATGCTGATGAATTTCCCGCGCCTCAACAAGATGAAGGGCATGGGCCAGATCGTCACCTGGTCGATCCGCGATGAGAGCCTGCACTGCGAGGGCATGATCAAGCTCTTCCACGCCTTTGCCGAAGAGACCGGCGCGCTGACGCAAGAGGTCAAGGACGACATTGTCGAGTGCTGCAAGACGGTTGTCCGCATGGAAGACAAGTTCATCGATCTCGCCTTCGAGATGGGTGATGTCGAGGGCATGACGCCGGACGATATCAAGCAATACATCCGCTATATCGCCGACTGGCGCCTCGGCCAGCTCAAACTGCCGCCTATCTATGGCGTGAAGGAGCATCCGCTTCCGTGGCTTACGGAGATCCTCAACGGTGTCGAGCATGCCAATTTCTTCGAAGCCCGCGCGACCGAATATTCAAAAGGCGCGACACAGGGTGACTGGCATGGTAATGACGGCGTCTGGTCCATGTTTGACCAAATGAAAACCAAGCAGAGCGAAGACGCTCTGGCCGACTGATCAACTCCGCTTCGGCGTCGAGTTGCGGGCGATCCAGCGATCTACTTTCGGGGAGGAAAGAAGCGAGCTGGGTCGCCCATTTTATTACGTGGTTTGGAGCCTCGGTTTCCCACGCAATCTCTTGATCTCTTTTGAAAACTACACAATCCTGCGTTCAGTTTTGAACGAGTAGAAAGCTGTTGAGTAGCGACCGGGAAAATGAGGAAGAGGAAGCACGCCGTGCGCTTCTGCAGGAGGCGCGCGATTGTCTTGTCACCAACGGCGCGCCACCGGTTTTCATCACACGCATGCTGGAACTGCTGGATGGCGAATTTTCTGCCAAGGAGCTTTCCTACGCGCGCCCTCCTGAGGCCCATCGTTGGCCGACCTTCACCATGGTTGCTTCATGGATGGTCGGGTTTGTAGTCGCAGTTCTGCTGCTCCCTGTGCCAAACGGGAAGGAGCTGGTTGACGCGAACGTTCTCGATATCGTCCTCATATCGTCCGTCCAGATTCCGTTTCTGGCAGCGAGCGCTCTCTTTTTACGCTCAAGGTTCGCGCGAAAGTCAATCGAGGATGATGCACTCGCAGTCTGTGTGCGACTTGTGCCCAAGACCTGGACCTACCGTGGGATTTACAAGCAGATTCGGAATACGCCGATGTCCACTACGTCAGACGTGGACGCCTATCTGAGGCAGCACGGCTGGCACGGATGGAGCGGTGCCCGCATATGGTATCTGTTTCATGTTCTGGTCTATCTAGGCAGTATCTACATGTTGTACAAACTCTCACACGGTGCGGCCGCCTCGTAGGCGATCCATTGCAAGTCAGCTATCGGGTTGGGCCGGGTAGTCGCAATTGACGATGGTCTCGCCCCAGGCACTTTCGCGCGAGAACGAAATGACGACACCGGGCGCGCAGGTCTGCCGGATGCGCTCGAAACTCTTCGCGTTGAGATAATCCAGATAAATCGCCCCGGCCCCGCCAATCGCGATCACCGACACGGTCAGCGCCAGGATCGTCGTGACAATCTTCATCACACCCTCCGAGTTGCTCGGGCAGAGGATGAGCTGATTTGCCCGGTGGTTGAATGTCTGACCACTACTCCCTCGCCAGCACCACCTGATAACGCATGCTTTCAAAGTCGAGGGCGAAGGATGTGCTGCGGCGGATGATGTTGTTGCCGATCATGGCGATGTCGCCCAGGGCGTTTTCCTCGTCGGCGATGATGTCGATCTGTTCGAACAGGACCGGGCCGCCGCCGAGGTCCAGCGTGATGTTGCTGGCGCGCCAGGCCTGGCGGGTTTCGCTGCCGCCGATGCCGGTAACGGTTTCGGAGCGGTCTTCCAACCGTGCCTGTTCGGCTTCGCTGAGGTGGCGCAATATGTCCGGGCGCAGCTGGGAGCTCGAGGCACCGCTGTCGAAATGGGTGCCTCGGTGGACGCCGTGAATGCGGGCCGCCAGGCCGATACCGCTGCCGTGCCAGAACAGGCTGTCGGCGCTGTCCGGCAGGCGGGTGACATGGTCGCCCAGACGCAGTCCCCGGCCCTGGTCGGTCCACTCTACCAGGTCCGCCGCGGCAAAGACCGGCAGGCCGATGATCATGTCCAGCGTGTATTCGCCATTGATGAAGGTCAGCATCTCGTCCGGCAAAACCAGGAAGAGCACATTGTGGAAGACCATGTCTCCCAGTGCGATGCGGGAGGCCATGGCCAGTTCGCCTTCGACCGGGGCCGTTGTGGTGCCGACATTGACCGCGCCGTCGAGGAATTCGAAACCCTGTTCCCGGGCGATTGAGGCCATGACCACATTGATCTCGGCCCCGGTGTCCAGGATGGCCGGCACTGACGTACCACCAGCCATGGTGATATCGGCGCGCAGCTGGTTGATGCGGTCAATACGGGTTGGAAGTGTTGTACCGCTGGCACCGGTACGGGACATGGCCGGCTGGTTTGCGGCGATGGCCAGCAGGGCGATTTCGTCAGCCCGGTCCTGGCCGGGGTCTGCAGCAAGGCTGGCCTCTAGAGCCTTCAGGGCCTCGGCGTAATGGGTGCCCAGCTGGAGGCGTTCCTTAAGCAGGTAGAACCCTGCCGCGCGTGCCGCGTCGTCAAGCGTGTCAGCCTGGGAGAGGAAGCGGGCGAGGGCGGTGTGATCCTGGCTGAACATGGCATCTGACCACACCCGCTCGAAACCCTGCGCGTCGCTCCCGACAAGAGCTTCGCGGTGCGCGACGACAGAGCCGCGCTCACGCAGATCCGCGAGCTGGGTATCCTAGCTGAGCGTGGCTAGCGCAAGCAGCGCGCTGGTGATGGAAACGGAAAACATGGTCACCCCCAAAATGGCTGACATCACCGTGCCGGGGGTAAAGACCGCGCGCTATCGGGACCGTTTTCTGCGCCGTCCCCCTAGTCCGAGACCCTCTGGGTGATCTCCGATGTGCGGATACCTTGCTGGTAGGTGATCGGCAGGGCCACAACGCTCTGCACGAACTGGAAGAGATAGGTCATTAGTGCGAACACTGTCCCGATCGGCGCATCCAGGCGGGTGACCGCGTCATAAATACCAAACAGCATGGCGGCGATCAGGAAGAGATAGGTCAGGCCGAAATTGAGGCTTTCCAGATCGGACAGGCGCACCTGCCACATGGCTAGCCGCCGGAAGTGGCGGTTGCGGCTGGACGCGCGCATGCGTTCGAACACCTCGATCTGGCGTTCATACTGGTTGTTGAGCGCCTTGTTGAGGGTGTGGATGCGCCTGCTGGCGATCCAGAAAACAAGACCGGTCAGCACGGTCGCCACGGTGGCGACCACGAAGACGCGGAAATCCAGAAAGGCGATCATCACCAGCGAGCCGATCAGGGTGAAACCGGCGGTCAGGGACAGCGGCAGGATCTGTTCGAAGAAATCGACGACTTCCTTGATCAGGTCCGCGCGCGCATTGACCTGGGTGATCGGTGAGCCCTTGGCCTGTTCCCGCGCAACCAGGTCAGAGCCGACCCTGGCGTAGATGCGGGTATAGACACGGGTGTCATACATGCGCCGGACAATGCCCACGATGATGAAGGTGAGTTCCAGCGCGGCCAGCCAGGCGAGGCCTGTCCAGTCCTGTTCCACCAGTCGGTTGATGGCGATGCCCAGCACGAGTGGTTCAGCGACCCCGAGCACATTCTCGACCGTCAACAGCGCAAACGTGCCGGAAATCTGCGGCCAGAACCGCTTGAAAATCGAGCCGTGACTGACCGCTTCGGGGGGCGTGTCAGCCGGTGTTTCGGCCGCTACTTCAGAAGGAGTTTCAGAGCTCATGTCGCGCGGCTTACACCGCTCTGACAGGGCAGGCGAGGGGGAAATCGGGGCGAACCATCCCGGTCCGCCCCGATATCCGCTGTCTGGGCTAGATCACCACCTCACCGGCGGGTTCACGCATGTTGTAGCGCGAGGCCATGACGCGGCCATAGGCACCGCCATTGCCGATCAGGATGACATCGCCCTCACGCGTTTCGGGCAGCAGGCGCTGGGCGCCCAGCCGGTCGGCGCTTTCGCAGATCGGCCCGACAATATCGGCGATCATGTCCGCATCCTCATCGAGGCGCGTGAGATTGACGATCTCGTGGCGGGCACCATAGAGCGCCGGGCGGATCAGCGAGTTCATGCCGGTATTGATGCCGACAAAACGCGCATCGGGCGTCTGTTTGACCTGGGTCACCCGGGCCAGCAACACACCGGCCTCGGCGCTGATATAACGACCCGGTTCCAGCCAGAATTCGTAACCGGGATAGGCCGTTTTCAGCTCGCCCAGCATGATGTCCAGCTGATCGGTGTCGATGCGGCGCGGGCCCGAGGCCTCGTCCACGCCCAGTCCGCCACCCAGATCGAGCACTTTCACGTCGGGCAGGTCCTGCGCGGTCTCGGTCAGGAAAATGCCGACACGCCGCCAGTGTTCCGGATCGGAAATGCCCGAGCCGGAATGCACGTGCAGGCCGGTGATCTTCGCGCCCGCCGTCCGGGCCAGCTCGATGGCTTCCGGCAATTCGTCGCGGTACAGGCCGAATTTGGCTTCCGGCCCCGCTGTGCGCACGTGTTTGTGGTGGCCTTCCGGGCGCTGGGGATTGATGCGCAGGGTGATCCCGGCGCCCTTGAACAGTTCCGGCCAGTGCCGCAGCGGGTGCAAGCCGTCCAGGGTCAGGTGAATGCCCATCTCCAGCGCGACGGCATATTCCTCGCGCGGGGCGAAGTTGGGCGTGAAGAGGATGCGCTCCGGTGTCAGCGCGGGCGCAGCAGCGCGAGCGGCCTCGACCTCGTTGATGGAGACACACTCAATGCCCAGACCTGCTTCAACCGCGGTGCGGATGATGTCGGCATGGCCATTGGCCTTCATCGCATAGAAACCGCGATCAAGATTCTTCAATCCGGCGATCGCCTCGCAGCGCTCGCGAACCGTATCGCGGTCATAGACGTACACCGCGTCGTTCTCGGGGCAGGCCTCGAGCAGGGTGTCGCGTTTGCTGCGCCACCAGACGGCTGGTGCTTCAGCTTTTGCGGTCTTGTCTGCGCCGAGCTCCGCCCAGCTGGGACCGAAGGTCTCGTCCAGTGGCTTGGGCTGGATCAGCTGGTCGTGCAGCTTGCGGCACAGCGGCTTGCCCTGGTCGCCATCGACCACAACGGTGAAGTTGAGATCATTGGCGGCCTGGGAAATCAGGCGCACCGGATAATGTGCAAACGCCTCCATCGCCGGTGCCAGCTGGGCCAGCAGGGCGCGGACGCCGCGTCCAACCAGGCTGACGGCCGCACAGTCTTCCAGCACCGAGACGCGAGCGATCTCGGCGAGGTCGGCCTCCAGCGCCGTCAGAACGGCTGGCGTCAGGGACGGGTCGTCATCCAGCGAGACGGTGACACTGGTTTCCGATGTCGAGACCAGGTCGATCGACACACCATGTCGTGCAAAGGGCTCGAACGCCTTGGCCAGGAAGCCGGACGCCCGCCACATGCCGCTGGTATCCAGCGTGATCAGGCGAACGCCGTTCTTGACCGAAACGGCTTTCAGACGCGGCGCATCCTCCGACGGGGTGGCGCTGATCACCGTGCCCGGCATCTTGCGTTTGTGCGTGCAGCGGATCTCCATCTCGATACCGGCATTGCGGACCGGGGCGATGGCGCGCGGGTGCAGGACCGAAGCGCCCATGGAGGCGATTTCCTGGGCCTCGTCATAACTCAGCGCCTTGATCTGGCGGGCGGAGCCCGTCAGCCGCGGATCCGCAGAGAAAAAGCCGGGCACGTCGGTCCAGATTTCCAGTCGTTCTGCCTGCAGCTTGGCGGCAAAATAGGCTGCAGACGTGTCGGAACCTCCACGGCCGAGCAGGGCGGTGTCGCCGTCCGCACGCCCCGCGATAAATCCCTGGGTCAGGACAACATCGCCATCGAAGCGTTTTTGGAGTTTTTTGTCCGGGTCGTGTTCACAATCCGCATCGACATAGCCTGCGATCCCGCCAGCTGGCCGGGCAGTCAGCGCAGTCCGGGCGTCCAGCCATTCGCAATCGCGGCCGATCTGGTTGAGCCAGGCGGCGCCCAGCGTCGTCGCCATCAACTCACCCTGGCAAAGGATGCGTGCATGCAGGCGAGGGCTGGCATCGCCCGTCAGCGCCAGGCCGGCGCTAAGCCGGTCCAGCTCATCGAAATTGGTCGCCAGCAGGGCGTCGCCATCGAGGTTCAGCTCATTGGCCAGCTCGATATGGCGCGCCTTGATGAAGGCCAGCGCTTCACTGCCATCACCGTCGCGGGCGGTGCGGACCAGGTCTTCCAGCGCGTCGGACACACCGCGAATGGCGGAGTGAACGACAAGCACCCGTTTCTTCGCCTTGCGGAGTTTCTTGATCCGTTTGGAGATGACCTGCCAGTCAGAGAGGGATTTGACACTCGTTCCACCGAATTTGAGAACGATCCAGTTGCTTGAATTGGGCATGGTAATCTCCTTTCTCCCGCCAAAATCGGGCAGCGGCGTGGATACAGGCCACAGGAGATCACGCCAACACACATTTGCGCATGGCGGCATGTATTTTCAGAGACGGCGCAATCAGAGTGCGCGATCAGTCGAAAACGGGCTCTCTCTTTTCAAGATTGGCCATCACGGCCTCGACCTGGTGCGGCTGGCCGATAACGGCCTGTTGCTCGCGCGATTCCGCCAGCAGGATTTCGCCGGAAGACTGGTCATCCAGCCCGTTGATCAGACGTTTCGATCCGCGAATGGCGGAGGGGCTGCGCGCGGCGATCTGACGGGCGATTTCAAAGGCGCGTTCCAACGGATCCTCGGCGGTTTCGGTCACCAATCCAACGGTGCAGGCCCGGGCACCGTCGATGCGCTGGGCCGTATAGGTCAGCTGGCGTAGGACATCATCGCGCAACAACCGGCGGGCGAGCGCGAAACCGGACATGTCAGGCACCAAACCCCACTGGGTCTCGGCGATTGCGATCCTGGAATCTTCAGCGGCGATACGCATATCGGCGCCGAGCGCGACCTGGAGTCCGCCGCCAAGCGCACCGCCACGAATGGCAGCAATCACGGGCACCGGCAATTCATGCCACGCGTAAGCAGCGAATTGCGGTCGGTTGCATAGCCCGTGAGTCCGCTCTTCCAGGGACAGCGCCTTGACCGGATCATCACCGGCCATCGCCGCAAAACTCATGAAGTCCAGCCCGGCGCAGAACATGCGTCCGCGACCGGAGAGTACGGCAACCCGGACGCTCTGCTGATCACCCAGCCACTCCGCAGCCTCGATCAGTGCGTCAAACATATCTCCGTCCAGCGCGTTGAGCTTGTCCTCGCGGATCATCTCGACATGGGCGATATGGTTTTCGATCGAGATCTCGACCCGATCCCTGAAAATCTGGCTCATACGTGTTGGCTCCTGTTTGCAGGCAGATTGATCGGGTTGTGGGGCGCTGCCAAGCCCACATGCTCGCATTTCACCCATTTACCGCCGCCGCGATTTCGTGCATGAGGTGCGCGATGACAGAGTTTAAAACTGCGACCACACCCCAGGACGCCGTAGATCAGCTCAATGCGCTCTATCAGGCGTCTGTCGACCGTCTAAGAACGGCACTGAAGATATTCCTGGACGGAGGAGCCCCGCCAAGCGCCGATGATCGCGCTTCCGGGGCTTTTGTTTATCCGGCCCTGCGCGTGAGCTATCTGCCGGACGGCCCGCCGCCACCGGTCAGCCGCGCTTTTGGCAAGTTTACCGATCCGGGCGTTTACGAAAGCACGATCACCAATCCGGCCCATTTTCGCGATTATCTGATAGAACAGCTCGAACTGCTCAATGATGGCTATGAAATCACCATTGAGGTTGGCCCGTCGACGACGGAGATCCCGTTCTCCTATGTGCTTGATGGCGCTGACGACCTGGACATGAATGCTGCCAGCCCGGCCGACCTGGTGCGCCACTTCCCGTATGCGGACCTGTCCAAGATTGATGATGACCGACCCAATGGTCTCAAGCCCAGCGCACCGGGCGAGACGCGGCCGCTCAGCCTGTTCGACGCTCCGCGTGTCGATTATTCGCTGCAGCGTCTGCGTCACTATACCGGCACGCCGTACGAGGATGTTCAGCAATTCATCCTGTTTACGAACTACCATCGTTATGTTGATGCCTTCACCAGCTGGGCCATTCGCCAGCTGAAGGAAGACAATCATTATGAGAGCTTCTCCGCCGCCGGCAATGTGACGGTGGATGCGGATACGCCCAACGCCCATGCGGTTGTGGAGGGGGCGCCCTGGCGGCGCTTCCAGATGCCGGCCTATCACCTGAAGGCACCGGGCGGACGGGGGATTACCCTGGTAAATATCGGCGTCGGTCCATCCAACGCCAAGAATATCACTGACCACCTGGCAGTCCTGCGGCCGCAATGCTGGCTGATGATCGGTCACTGCGGTGGCCTGCGCCACTCCCAGCGCCTCGGCGATTATGTGCTGGCCCACGCTTATCTGCGTTATGATGCAGTGCTGGACGAGGATATCCCGGTCGAGGTGCCGATCCCGCCGATTGCGGAAATCCAGATCGCCCTGGAGAACGCTGTGGCCAGCGTCAGCGGAGACAGCAAGGAAGATCTCAAATCCCGCCTGCGCACGGGTACAGTGGCGACCTATGCCGACCGGAACTGGGAATTGCGATACGCCGCCCAGGCCCGTCGCATCAACCAGTCCCGAGCGATTGCCGTGGACATGGAAAGCGCGACCATCGCTGCCAATGGCCTGCGCATGCGTGTGCCCTATGGAACGTTGCTCTGTGTTTCCGACAAGCCGCTGCATGGCGAGCTGAAACTGCCGGGCGCTGCGAACCTGTTCTATCAGCGTTCGGTGAGTGAACACCTCGCCGCCGGGATCGAGACCATCGAAATCCTCAAACGTGATGATGCCTCGGCTCTGCATTCGCGCAAGCTGCGCAGTTTCGACGAACCGCCCTTCAGGTAACTGTCATGCGTGATCTCCTTCCGGTCTGGTTGCCGCGCGCCGCGATAGAGGCCTTGCTGATTGTGTTTGCGGTCGTGCTGGGTTTCCTCGTCAATGAGTGGCGGGCTGATCGCGCTGCGGAAACGCGGGCCAACCTGGCACTGACCCGCATCGTGGGCGAGATGCGCGACAATCTGGAAGCGCTGGAAACAGCGGCGGAGTATCACGCGCAGATCGTGGAAAATCTCACTGCGATCGAGGCTGAGGTCCAGTCCGGGGAATTGCCGTCCAGTGCCAACCTCTTCGAGACGGTGATGCCGGCCATGCCGATGGGCATCAGCCCGCCCATCCTGTCCTATGTGGCCTGGGAGTACGCAGGCCAGACCGGGGCGCTCGATCAGCTGGATTTCGAGATCATGTCCGAAGTCGCCCGGCTGTATTCGGTTCAGGAATTGGGAACCGAGACGACCTGGAAAATGATCATCGATGCCTTTTTCTTCAACGAGGAAAGCTTCGAGATCCGCGAAATCTCGGCCAAGCTCTCCTTCATGCGTCTGTCCTTCACGGAGCTGGTGTCGCAGGAACGGTCGCTGATCTTCACCTATCGATCCGTCATTGCCCAGGTCGAGGCGCTCGTCGGGATCGAGCCAGCTGCAGAGGATGTTGGCGAGTAACGCGACGCTTTTTCTTGCTCCGGATCGCGCACTCGCGTACCTCCACATCATGACTCGTGTAAAGCCGCTTGAAGGTGTCCATAACTTCCGTAGTTTCCATGGCTATGAGGGCCTTGAAGGTGCTCGCGTGCGTGACGGACTGTACCGGTCCGGGCATTTCTCGCGCTCCTCCGAGGCTGACCGGGACTTCTTCAAATCCCTGGGCATCGCCGTTGTTGCCGATCTGCGCCGCCCGCGTGAGCGCGCGCTGGAACCGTCCAACTGGGACGCGGCGCTGGGACTGCGGGTGATTGATTCAGATCATGATGATCACGATGAACCGCCGCATCTTCAGTTCATGCGCAAGGGCGATCTCTCTGCCGAGGCGGTGAAGGGCTATATGATGTCCGCCTATCGTCGCATCCCGATGGAAGAGGGCAATCAGGTCGTGTTCCGCGAGGCGTTCAAGGCGCTTGCCTCGGGTGAGGCCGATAATGGTTTCCTGGTGCATTGTGCGGCCGGCAAGGACCGCACGGGGATTTTCTGTGCGCTTGTCCTGGGTGAATTGGGTGTCGGTTACGACGTCGTCCGCGACGATTACGAGCTGACCAATTCCGCTGTTGATTATGACAGCCTGGTCCCCAAGGTGCAGGCTCGCATGCAGGACATGCTGGGCAAACAGGTCGACGAAGCGTCGCTGCGCACTTTCCTGGGTGTTGATGGCGCCCTGCTGGACGAGGCCTTTGCCACGATCGGCGATGTGGACCGCTATCTGCGTGAGACACTGGAAATCAGCGATGACGAGCGCGATGCGCTGCGCGCGCGCTGGCTGGAGCGGTGACGCTGTCCATGTCGGAAACCGTATCGCCGCCGCTTGCCAGGGTACTGCCCTGGCGTGACCCGCTGGCGGCTTTTTCAGGCTTTGAAACTGAACGCTTGTCGCTTCTCTTGCATGACGGCCAGAGCGGACGGGCCCGGATCTTTGCACGTCCCGACGTGGTGGTAAGCGGAGAGACCGGTTCCGCATTCGCAAGCTTTGCCGAGCGATTTCGCCAGATGGACAAGGGATTGTGGGCGGGTCTGTTCGGTTATGATCTTGCGGGGGCTTTTGAGCGTTTGCCGCGGCTGGACCCGGCGTGGCCGGTTCTGGCCATGGCGCATTATCCAGTCTGGGCCGAGCTGGACCGTGATGCAAGCGAGATCCGGGTGCATGGTGAGCCGGGCGAAGCGGTCGAAGCGTTCATCGAAACGCTCTGCCGATCCTATCGCGCCCTGCCCCTCCCGGGGGAAAAGGCCAGCTGGTCCGCGAACTGGGCACGGGATGTCTATCTGGATGCAGCGCGACGGGCCCGGGATTATGTGCACGCGGGTGACGTCTTCCAGGTGAACCTGTCCCAGCGTTTCACTTCAGAACTCGCCAGCGGCGATCATCCCTATGCGGTTTTCGAGCGCCTGTGCGCCGCCAGCCCGGCCCCGCACGCGGCCTATCTGCGCCTTTCGGATGACGAGGTCGTGCTGACCAACTCTCCCGAACGTTTCATCTCGGTGCGGGAAGGGCAGGTGGAGAGCCGTCCGATCAAGGGAACCCGGCCGCGCCTCGATGATCCGGAAGCTGACGCAAAGATGCACCGAGAGCTCGCTGTGTCTCGCAAGGACCAGGCGGAAAACCTGATGATCGTGGATCTGATGCGTAATGACCTGTCGCGTGTCTGTGAACCGGGATCGGTCGCAGTGCCGCGCCTGTGTGAGGTCGAGAGTTTTGCCAATGTGCACCATCTTGTGTCGGACGTTACCGGCCGGCTGCGCAGCGACTGTGACCTGGTGGATCTGATGCAGGCGAGTTTCCCGCCTGGATCCATCACCGGAGCGCCCAAGGTCCGCGCGATGGAAATCATCAGCGAGCTGGAAGGTGAGGCGCGCGGTCCCTATTGCGGTGCGCTGGGCTGGATGACACCGGATGGTGAAATGGATCTCAATGTGATGATCCGCACGGCCTCCCTGCGACGGCAAGATGATCGTTGGAGCGCGGAGATCCGCTCTGGCGGTGGTGTCGTCGCTGACAGTGATCCGGACGCCGAGTATGAAGAGACGCTGGCCAAGGCCTCGGCCCTGAAGGCCGCGATGGGGGCGTCATGACAGTCTGGATAAACGGCGATTGGCGCGATGACGCCGCGGTTTCATATCGTGATCGAGGCTTCACCCTGGGTGATGGCCTGTTCGAGACCATCGCGGTTGAACGGGGTGTGGCGCTGGGGTTGGAGCGACATATCGAACGCCTGCGCTCCAGCGCTGACGCGCTGGGCCTGGCCGATCCGCTCGCGGGGATCGATCTCGCGGGGTTGATCGGGCAAGGCGCACAGGCATCCGGCCTGGCCAGCGCAGTGGCGCGTTTCTCGGTTTCCGCCGGATTGTCCGCGCGAGGGCTGGAGCGCGCGGACCAGCCTGAGCTGACCCGGGTGCTGCAGTTTTCCGGGCGGCCCCAGTCAGCCAAAAGCATCAACCTCGCCCTTGCGGATATCAGGCGCTCGCCGACCTCGCCGTCAGCGCGTTTCAAGACATTGAGCTACGCCGACAACATCTTCGCTCGCCGCCAGGCCTGCGCTGCAGGTGCTGACATGGCGGTGTTGCTGGACGAGGATGGCCGGGTCTCCGGTGGCGATTGTGCCAATCTCTACTGGGCCGTGGATGGGCAACTCCATACGCCGGCACTTGCCTGTGCGGTGCTGCCGGGAACGGTCCGCGCGTCTCTGCTTGCACAGCTGGATCTGAATGAAGTATCGGCGTCGCTGTCTGACCTGGCTTCAGCAGACTCGATTTTTGTCAGTAATGCGGTGATGGGCGTGGTTCCGGTATCCGGTCTCGACGGCAAAAAGCTCACTGTGGATCACGCCCTGCTGGAGACGCTGCGCGAGGCCCTGGCTCAGGACCGCGATACCACGATCGAGCGGCGCGGGCGCAGGTAGAAAATCTCGCTGATATCGAAATGGCTCATGCCCAGTTGCGAAAACAGGGTGTGATAGCGGTATTCGACCTCGACCATGATGACCGAGCGATTGGTCTGCAAAACGCCGTTGGGCGTGCTCACCGAACTGCCTTCGGCCAGGGGAGCCATGCCGGAGGCATCACTCCACTGGACCTCGACATCGCCATCGCCATCCATCAACAGCGAGCTGACGCGCAATTGCAGCGGGCCGGAATCAAAGGGCACGATGATGGCGTTTCCGGCATTGAGAATATCGACAATCTCGTCATCGGTGATCACGTCGTCCTGGGCGATGAGGTCGGCAATCGCGCTGGCCGTGCTGGTGATCTTGCGATCAATCGACAGGGCAAGCGAGACCTCGACCGAACCGAGATAGATGATCAGCATCAGCGGCGCGATAATGGCAAACTCGACCGCAGAGATGCCACGTTCATCTCGCTGGAAGCGTTTGAGGAGGCTGGAAAGGTGATCAATCATCGAACGGCTCGTTTCTGAAGACGGTCGCAGACGTGATCAGGCGCTGATTGTTTTCCATGTTGGACATGCCGATCCCGAAAGAGGGGGTCATCAGCGACCAGCGATAAAAGACACGCACCACAACAATGTCGCCGGCATCACCCGGGTCCCAGCCGAAGCCGGCGGAATCCAGCGAGCCGTCTTCCTGCACCGGGCTGGACTGATCGACATCACCGAAATCCTGAAAGACCTGCACGTCGATCGACAGACGATCGCAATTGCCGATGACATCGATCCGCGCACAGATCTCGTTCAGGAAGGTTTCGCGTGTCGTGCCGCCGGTCTGGGCCTGGCCCGTGCGGATTTGGCGCGCGGTTTCCAGCACGGCGTTTTCCAGAACCGTGCCCGTGAAAAAGACCGCCGCGACTTCCAGCATGGCGAACAGCAGGAAGAAGAAAGGTGCCGCGATCAGCGCAAACTCGACAGCGGTGGCGCCGTCCTCATTGCGCAGGGCACGTCTCAGCCTTGCTTTCACGCTGTTGGAAACACGCTTGAACATGGGTCTAGTTCCCGGCGTCGTCTTCCCCGAGCGCGGCATTGGCCGTCGCCAGGCGATCCAGCTGCTGGTCTCCCAGCGCATCCGTGCGGGCCGTGTCATCACCCACACGCGGGATCTCGTCACAGACATCGCCACACGACAGGGTGAAGCGGTTCGGGCCGCGGAACATGGCGACCTGGTTGTCATTATGATTGCTGACCACGATCTCGGACTCGTAGATCACCCGGCCGATACGATCGATGGCGATGACATTGGTCCGGCCCTGCAGGCGGCCGGTCAGGATCAGCGTGCGACCATCATGAACCAGCGCATCCGCGATGGAGGGATTGCCGACGACAACAGCGCTGGCCGTACCGGGCAGGCGAATGACTTCGGCATGCTCGGCGGCGAGGATCACTTCATCAGCCCAGCTTGCGCTGAGGCTTGTGCAGGCCAGAGTTAAGGCGATTGCGAACTGGCGGATCATGATCGGCTTCCAATCTCGTGGTGATCGAATGTTGGCAGCCAGTGTCCCTCGCGCGCGTAAATCTTTCATAAACAGGGCTGTTTCGTTTATTTACAGTCTTTAAAGAACTCATTTGGTGTTTGTTAACTATAAGCCACGTTGCTACGTGTATAGATTTTGTTAAGTACGTGTTTTTACTAAATCGAAATTCTTCCCGTGTTTAGTTGGCATCGTTCAGGAGGGGTCGGGACGGATCGGCTCCTGATGGTGAGGTACCTTAACGGGAGTAATAAAAATGAAATTCGTTTCTCGCTTTTTTAAAGATGAATCTGGTGCAACGGCCATCGAGTACGGCCTGATCGCAGCCCTGATTGCAGTCGTCATTATCGGCGCTGTAACCGCACTTGGCGCTGGCGTATCCGGCAACATGCAGACGGTTGCTGACGCGCTCTAAGTGAGACGCACTTAGCGAACTACGGAAAGAGCCGCCCAATCGGGCGGCTCTTTTCTTTTGTGCCAACGGAAGATTAAGCCTTGCCGTTGCAGTCTCCCGGCAGACACGCCAGTCGGGGACAAAATGATTATTCAGATTACTTCACTTGTATTTGCCGGTCTTTTGATCGCGGGCGCGCTCAGCGATGCCTGGCGCTACAAGATCCCGAACTGGCTGAGCGGTGCCCTGCTGGTGCCGTTCATCATCGCTGTCATCCTCAATTTTCCCGGCTGGGGCGCGCTCGGTCTGCACCTGGCGACCGGAGTTGGGGCGCTGGTGCTGGGCATGCTGATTTTTGCGGCCGGCTGGTGGGGCGGCGGGGATGCCAAGATGTTCGCCGCTGCCGCCTTCATGTACGGCTGGCCGCTGGGCGTGAGCTTCCTGTTCTACACGGCTCTGGCTGGTGGCGGACTGGTCCTGGTGCTGATCGCCTTGCGTCACACGCTTCCCGCGTTTCCGGCCCTGGCCAAACACACACCTGGAACAGCCCTGGTGCAGGGGGCTCCGGTGCCGTACGGGATTGCAATTGCGATCGCCGGCCTGTTGCTGATGCCGCAAACCGGTCTGCTTTCAACTTTTTGACGAGTTATTCGAAAATCGCATTTTAGAGCGCATTCGCGCTTTAGTATTAACGTCACTTTGAGGAATTCAGCGTCTCATCGCAATCGTATTCGTGCGTCGAGAGGTTTGGAGTTCCATGAACGCGCTTCGTATAGGCATTCTGGCAGCAGCAGCCGTGGCAGCGATTGCCGTGGCATTTTTCGTGCGTCAGGCAATGACCGTTGAAGAGCCGCAGCTTGCCCAGGTTGAGCAGCGACCGGCCACTCGTATCCTCGCCGCACGCCGGGATATCAATGTCGGTGAGCGCGTCAGCGCCAGCGACTTCTACTGGCAGTCCTGGCCCGAAGAGGCCGTCTCCGCCGGTTACATCGTCGAAAACAGCGGTCAGGATGCGTCCGAGTTTGCGGGTGCAGTGGTCCGCTCCGCCATTCGCCAGGGTGAGCCGGTCACCGGTCGTCGCCTGGTCCAGCAGGGCGATGCAGGCTTCATGTCTGCGGTCCTGTCTCCGGGCATGCGCGCTGTTGCTGTACCGACATCGGCCGAGACGGGCGCGGGCGGGTTTATCCTGCCCAATGACCGTGTCGATGTGATTGTCTCCTTCCAGCAGGAAAACGAGGAAACCCGTCGCCGCGAATTCGTCGCCCAGACTGTTGTCGAGAATGCTCGCGTTCTGGCGATCGACCAGACCTATGCAGATGAAGAGGGTGAGGGCACTGTGGTTGGTGAGACCGCGACGCTGGAGCTGACCTCAGCCCAGGCCCGCGCTGTTTCCCTGGCCGTGGCCCAGGGCGAGGTCACCCTGGTCCTGCGCGCGCTTGAAGACACGACCACCGGACCGTCGCTGGTTTCCGGTGGCGAGAATGTCGCCGCCTCGGTCGGCAATTCCGATGATGATGAAAGCCGCCGCGTCACCCTGATCCGTTACGGACGGGCACAGACGCTGGCCCTGGCAGGTGGCGAGTGAGGTTGCTGGTCATGTTTCGCGCGTTAGTCCTCTCCCTGTTCGCGACTGCCCTGGTGGCTCCGGCCTGGGCCCAGCCCGCCGGTACCGAGCGTGGCAATACGATGCAGGTCTATATCCGCGAGCCGGGTGAAGGTCCGGTCTCGGAAGATCTCGATCTGCCGCTCAACAAGGCTGCGGTTGTTCATCTGCCGGTTGATGTCGCAGACGTCCTCGTTACCAACCCGGAAGTCGTCGACGCCGTCGTTCGCACGCCGCGCCGCGCCTATCTGATGGGCATGGGTATCGGCCAGACGAACGCATTCTTCTTTGATGCCAATGGCCAGCTGATCCTGGATCTGGACCTGCGCGTCGAGCGCGATCTCGCACCGCTGCAGGACTCCATGAACCGTTTCCTGCCGGACGCGCGTGTCCAGGTCGAGGCGATGAATGACCACATTGTCCTGTCCGGCTCTGTACCCAACGCCATGGCCGCTGATACGGCGATGCAGATCGCCCAGCGCTGGGTCGAGGATCCGGAGCACATTCTCTCCATGCTGGAGATCGAGGCGCGTGAACAGGTGATGCTGAAAGTCCGCATCGTCGAGATGGAACGTACCATCGTGCGCCAGCTGGGCATCAACCTGTCCGCCGGCGCGACCAGCGGCGAGTTCGATGTCCGTGTTGCGACTGATCACGAGTTTTCTCTCGCGGGCCGTTTCCTGCGGGGCGCCCAGACGGCATTTGACTGGGTCAATGGCGATCCCGGCAATGGTGTGAACAACGTCTCCGGCCTGTTGCAGGCGATGGAGCGTGTCGGACTGGTGCGTACCCTGGCCGAGCCGAACCTGGTGGCGATCACCGGCGAGAGCGCGAACTTCCTGGCAGGTGGAGAATTCCCGGTGCCGGTCGGTCGTGACCGCGATGGCAATATCATCATCGAGTACAAGTCCTTTGGTGTCGGCCTGGGCTTTACGCCGGTCGTCTTGTCGGAAGGCCGTATCTCCATGCGCATCTCCACCGAGGTGTCGGAGCTGACGACCCAGGGTGCACTGAGCTTCAATGAAGGTCAGGTCACTGACGACAACGGCGAAGTCGTTGGTGTTCTGGAAGGTCTGACCATTCCGGCGCTCAGCGTGAATCGGGCCGAGACGACGGTCGAGTTGCCTTCCGGTGGCAGCCTGGTCCTGGCCGGTCTGATCCAGGAAGAAACTCGTCAGAACCTGGACGGTGTTCCGGGTGTCCAGAACCTGCCGGTTCTGGGAGCGCTGTTCCGCTCGCGCGATTTCGAGAACGAAGAAACCGAACTGGTAGTCCTGGTCACGCCTTACCTGGTGGACCCGGCCAATCCGAACGATCTGCAAACCCCGGCGGATGGTTTCCAGACAGCATCAGAAGCCGAGACGCTGCTGTTTGGTCGCCTTAACCGCGCCTATTCGGTTCCGGGTTCCGACACGGGTGACCGTGGCTGGAGTGGCCCGATCGGGTTCCTGTTCGACTAGTGGAGTTGGTGATGGTGTCGAAGAAGATGTTCAAAGCCTCGCTGATGGCCCTCGTGATCAGCACCGGTCTTGCCGGCTGCGCCACGACCGCGACCGATCTGGACCTGCCGCAGGCAACTGCGCGTGCCGAGACCTATCGCAGTGAGTTTGTTGTTGATCCGCGGGACAACGGCCTGACCTGGGCGCAGCAGAGCCAGCTGGCGATGATCGCTGACGAATACAAGGCCCGTGGCCATGGTCCGCTGGTGATCAGCTATCCGCAGGGTGCCGCCAATGAGCAGGCCGCCATGCACGCCATCGCCGAGGCCCGCAACTACTTCTATGCGGCTGGCCTGGACTGGCGACAGATCGAGGGTGGCGCCTATCTGGCAAACGGTGCCGGCAATGGCGCCCTGGTCTTTTCCTTTACGCGTTACGAGGCTGTCGCTCCGAATTGTGATGGCTGGAACAATCTCGCCATGGATCTGGACAACCGGCATTCGCGCCGGTTCGGCTGTTTCATGGCGGCAAACCTGGCGGCAACCATCGCGGATCCCCGCGACCTGGTGGCGCCACGCACTATGGATGCCCCAGATGGAGAGCGTCGCCAGACGGTTCTCGATCGCTATCGGGCAGGCCAGTCAACCGCAAGCGAACGCAGCGACTATGAAAGTGGTGCTGTCTCGCAGGTCGGAAACTAAGGGGGCGAAAGGAGCGAGACATGGCTGACAATCGTGCCCTGAAAGACGAGTTTTACGAGGACGATGATCCCTTCATGGATGCTGCAGACGTCGAGCGCATGATGCTTGGTGAGGCAGCGTTTGATGACTTACCTCCGGAAGAGACCTCCGACACCGGTCATCGTTTCGGCGCCAGCGCTGTAGAGCTGGACGATGACCCCTTCATGGTTGATGAGGAGGCCGAGGCCTTCGAGACACCGCTCGAGGGCGAGGTCGACAATCCGCTGTTTGCAGAGCTCCAGAGCGAGCTGGAATCTGCGCCCATGGGCGAGTCCCTCTATGGTGAAATCGACAATGATGTACCGGATCAGCCGGTGCCGCGTATCACCATCGGTGCGTTCTGCGAGCGTTCCGAGACAGGTGCCCTGGTGTCCGTGGCGTCCGAGGATCGCCGCCTGTCCAAGGCCCATGTCGACGTTCAGATGGGCGGCCTGCCGGCAGCGATCGAGCGTTATCATGACGAGACGACACCCAATCTTCTGATTATCGAGACCGGGATGCGCGGTCGTGGTTTGTTCGACCAGCTCGAAGAACTGGCCGGTGTCTGTGACCCGGACACCAAGGTGGTCATCGTCGGTGCGACCAATGACATCGTGCTCTACCGCGAGCTGATCAAGCGCGGCGTAAGCGAATATCTCGTGCCGCCGATGACGCCGCTACACCTGATCCGCACGATCTCCGAGCTGTTCCTCGATCCGGACCAGCCCTTCGCGGGCAAGACCGTGGCCTTTATCGGTTCCAAGGGTGGTGTCGGCTCCTCGACCATTGCGCATAATTGTGCCTGGGCGTTGACCGAGAACCTGGCCCAGGACGCCGTGCTGATGGACATGGATCTTTCCTGGGGGACTGCCGGTCTGGATTTCAACCAGGATCCGACCCAGACACTGGGCGATGCGCTCAGCGAGCCGGATCGTCTGGACGATGCCCTGCTGGATCGCCTCTTGGTGCGCTGCACCGACAGGCTCAGCCTGTTCTCGGCTCCGGCCACACTCGATCGCGACTGGGAGTTCGCGCCGCAGGATTATGAAAACGTGCTGGAGAAAGTGCGTCGCCAGGCGCCGTTTGTAGCGCTCGACCTGCCGCATGTCTGGCTGCCCTGGGTCAAGCAGACGCTGCTGTCGTCCGACGAGGTGGTGCTGACGGTAACGCCGGACCTGGCCTCCCTGCGCAATGCGAAAAACCTGTTCGACCTGGTGACCGGTGCGCGTCCCAATGACGAGCCGCCGAAGGTTGTCGTGAACATGGCTGGCATGGCCAAGCGTCCGGAAATCCCGCTCAAGGATTTTGCCGATGCGCTGGGGTCCCCGCCGGTTCTCGTCCTGCCGTTCGAACCACAGCTGTTTGGCAAGGCCGCAAATAACGGACAAATGATCCACGAGCTGGATCCCAAGTCCAAGGCTGCTGACGGTTTTGGGCATCTCGCCTCGCTGGTGACGGGGCGCACGCCGCCGCCACCGCGCAAGCGCTCTCTCTTTTCCAAGCTTTTCGGAGGCTAACACGCCATGTTCGGCAAACGTGCCGGAGGACCTCCTGCCGCCCCAGCCCGCAAGGCACCGACCACCCAGGCCGCCGAGCCTGAAGCCCGCCCCCAGACGGAGGCGGGTCCTGGTCGTTCTGCGGAGAAGGTAGAGAAGAAGGCGGCTCCGAAACCGGCACCCAAGCCAAAGCGTGTTGCCAAGAAGCCGGCCGATAATGGCGGGCGCTCGGAAGAGTATTACGCCGTCAAGACGACGATCTTCAACGCGCTAATCGATACGATCGATCTGGGTCAGCTTGCCCGTCTCGACCAGGACACGGCGGCAGAAGAAATCCGCGACATTGTCACCGAGATCATCTCGATCAAGAACGTCGCCATGTCGATCGCCGAGCAGGAACAACTGCTCCAGGACATCTGTAACGACGTTCTCGGCTATGGCCCGCTCGAGCCGCTGCTGGCTCGCGATGATATCGCCGACATCATGGTCAATGGTGCTGACAGCGTTTTCATCGAGGTCAACGGCAAGGTCGAGAAGACCAACATCCGTTTCCGCGACAACGGCCAGCTGATGAATATCTGTCAGCGGATCGTGAGCCAGGTCGGCCGCCGGGTCGATGAGAGCTCGCCGATCTGTGACGCCCGTCTTGCAGACGGTTCGCGTGTCAACGTGATCGCCCCGCCGCTGGCGCTGGATGGTCCCACGCTGACCATTCGTAAGTTTAAAAAAGACAAGCTGACCATGAGCAATCTGGTCGACTTCAACTCCATCACGCCCGACGGCGCAAAAGTGCTGGGCGTGATCGGCGCCAGCCGCTGTAACGTGCTGATCTCCGGCGGTACCGGTTCGGGCAAGACGACGCTGCTGAACTGCATGACTGGCTATATCGAGGAGGATGAGCGCGTCATCACCTGTGAGGACGCCGCGGAACTCCAGCTGCAACAGCCACACGTGGTCCGTCTCGAGACCCGCCCGCCAAACCTTGAGGGCACAGGCATGGTCACCATGCGTGACCTGGTCAAGAACTGCCTGCGTATGCGTCCGGAACGGATCATCGTGGGTGAGGTGCGTGGCCCGGAGGCGTTCGACCTCCTGCAGGCCATGAACACGGGTCACGACGGTTCAATGGGTACGCTGCACGCCAACTCCCCGCGCGAAGCTCTCAGCCGTATTGAATCCATGATCACGATGGGCGGTTACAATCTGCCGGCCAAGACCATCCGCGAGATGATCGTCGGCTCGATCGACGTCATTATCCAGGCTGCCCGCCTTCGCGATGGTTCACGCAAGATCACCCATGTCACGGAAGTGGTTGGTCTGGAAGGCGATGTCATCATCACCCAAGACCTCTTTGTCTACGAGATGAAGGGCGAGGATGGCGATGGAAAGATCCTCGGCCAGCACCAGTCGACGGGTATTGCCCGTCCGAAATTCTGGGATCGTGCACGCTATTTCGGTCTGGAGCGCGAGCTCGCCCAGGCCCTGGATGCATCGGAGGCGTAAGGCATGAACGGCGACATCCTCTTCATTCTCGCCGCTGCGGCCGCCTTTGTGGCGGTTGGCGGTGTCGGCTGGGTCGCCGTCGGAGCCATGGGCGATGCCCAGAGCAAGCAGCGCGTGACCCGCGCGGTCGGCGGTGCCTCGGCTGCACGTAGCAAACGCGGAAGCGGCCCGCAGGACCAGGCGGCACAGCGCCGCAAGCAGATCTCTGACTCGCTCAAGGATATCGAGCAGAAACAGAAGGATCAGCGCGCCAAGAGTATCTCGCTGAAATCACGTATTCAGCAAGCCGGGATGGAATTTTCGCCGACCGCCTTCTGGATCGGATCGCTTGTTTCGGCGCTGGTCGTGGCAGCCATTGCCTTTTTCACCGGCCAGAGCCTGCTGGTTGTCGGCGGCGCGACGATTGTGGGCGGTCTTGGCTTGCCGCGCTGGTGGCTGGGTTTCCTGCGTAGCAGCCGTCAGAAGAAATTTACCCAGGAGTTTGCCAACTCTCTCGATGTCATCGTGCGGGGTGTGAAATCCGGCCTTCCACTCAATGAATGTCTCAAGATTATCGCCGCGGAATCTCCGGACCCGGTCGGTTCCGAGTTCAAAGAACTTTGCGATGGCATCGCCATGGGCGTTTCGCTGGAGGAGAATCTCAACCGCATGTGTGACCGCATGCCCCTGGCTGAGCTCAACTTCTTCCGTACCGTCCTGATCATCCAGCAAAAGACCGGTGGTAACCTCGCCGAGACGCTGGGCAATCTCTCCGTCGTGCTGCGTTCACGCAAGCTGATGCGCGAGAAGATCAGTGCGCTGTCGTCCGAGGCCAAATCCTCTGCCGCCATCATCGGTTCCCTGCCGCCCGGCGTTCTGGGCATCGTCTATGCGACCACCCCGTCCTACATGAACCTCATGTTCGTTGACCCCACCGGACAGCTGATGTTGCTGGGCGGGGCGACCTGGATGTTCATGGGCATCATGGTCATGCGCGGCATGATCAACTTCAAGATCTAGGTGGGACATGTTCGGTATCGGCTTCGTAGAAATCCGGGATTTTCTCACTGATCCGCAGATGCTGCTGACGGTGGTCTCCGGCCTGCTCGTTTTTGCCACCATTGTCACCCTGACTTCGCCCATGTTCAGCGGCGACAAGCTCGACAAGCGTATCAAGGGTGTGCAGCACCGCCGTGAGGAGCTGCGCCGCAAGAACCGTGAACAGCTTGAGGCCGATGCGCGGGCGAAACACGAAAGTCGCTCTATCCGGGGCGAGGAGGCCAAGGGCCTCATGCGCAAGGTCGTGGATTCGCTCAACCTGCAAAAGGCCTTCGAGGATCCCGAGCTGCAGGCCAAGCTGGCGCAGGCCGGCCTGCGCGGAAATCGCCCGACGGTGACCTTCTACTTCTTCCGCCTGACCGCGCCTTTCGTGATGCTGGGCGGAGCGCTCTTCTATCTGTTCATGGTCAATGATTTCGGCCTGCCGACCATCACGCGATACTGTTTCGCCCTGGGTATCGGTATGCTGGGCTATTATGCGCCGAACCTTTATCTCTCCAACCTGGCTGCCAAGCGCCAGCAGTCAGTCATGGGCGCATTCCCGGATGCCCTGGACCTCCTGTTGATCTGTGTGGAATCGGGAATGTCAGTTGAAGCGGCTTTCCACAAGGTCTCTACGGAGATCGGTGCCCAGTCCGTTGAACTGGCTGAAGAGTTGTCCCTGACCACGGCGGAGCTCGCTTATTTGCAGGATCGCCGGATCGCCTATGAGAACCTGGCCAAACGCACCAATCACCCGGGGGTAAAAGCGGTCTGCACCTCGCTGATCCAGGCGGAGCGATATGGTACCCCGCTGGGACAGGCCCTGCGGGTCATGGCCAAGGAAAACCGGGACATGCGTCTGGCCGCCGCCGAAAAAAAGGCGGCCTCGCTGCCGGCCAAGCTGACAGTTCCAATGATCGTGTTTTTCCTGCCCGTACTGTTCGTGGTTATTCTCGGACCGGCCATCATCCGCTTCAATAGTCTGTGACGAAATTGATTTGGCGCGGTAATTGAATAGTCTGCGTCATGTTACAGAAGTGGACACCGCCCATGTTTTCGGGCCGCAATTCAGCGGAAAAGCGTCGTGAAGCGATTGAGGCGGCCGATCTGGCCGTCGCTGAAGCGATGACCGCTATCAACAACGAAGACGTCGAAGCGGCTCGCAAGGCGCTGTCCGAAGCGCCCAAGACCCATTTTGCCGATGTTGGCTGGAAGGTTGGCCTGGCGGGAGCGATGGTTGATTTGATGGCTGGTCGCATGCGCAGTTCTGTGAACAAGTTCGTCGCCGTGTGCAGCCGTCTGGATGACACGTCCCTGTCCAAGGACGACAAGAATTATCTTCGTCTGTATGCGCTCTATCGCACCAGCGAGGCCAGCAAGGACCGCAAGGCGCCGCCGGCCCTGCGTGAACTGGTCGAGGATTTCCGTTTCGACCACACCCTGGTCGACCCGGTCCTGCGCAAGGACTTCCCGTTGAAAAAAGTCGACCCGGAAGCCGAGGTCGCAGCCCCGCCTCCACCACCTCCTGCGGTTTGAGATTGTCTGATCTCACGCCAACTCGCTGCGCTCGCGGCTCCGATGGGGCGGGCTGACCGCCTGGCGCGCGGTCGCGCTTGCGAAGTGGTTTTCGATCTCACGGCAGTTCGCTTTGCTCACGCCTCCGATGGGGCGGGCTGACCGCCCGGCGCGCAGTCGCGCTTGCGACGCCTTTGGCGTCGGAGGTTGGTGTTTTCCTCCCCCTCCAGGGGGAGGTCCCGCGAAGCGGGAGAGGGGGAACACCAAAACCTCCACGCGCCAGGACGCTGGAGTGAGAGGCATGCGGAAGGCCGGCGAAACCGGATGTATATTCAAAAGCAGGGGTTAGGGACCTCCCGCACACGGGTCTGCTGTCTGTCATGCCCTTGTGACCCCGAAGGGTCGACAGACGCGTCCCGCACATCCACGCCCGAAAAGACTGAGCTCTCGCCTCCCACGACATGGATCACGGGTGATTATGGGGGAGGATCGAGCTGTGTGGATATCTTCCCCGCTCGCGGGGAAGTGGGCTCGCCGTAGCCAACGGCGAAGGCGGGGTGGAAGGGGCGCGAACGCTAGTGAGAACAACTCCTTCGCGCTACGCCCCCTCCGTCCCTTCGGGACACCTCCCCGGGGGGAGGATAACTCAAACCGTCTGTTTCTTTCCCGGCACGGCAAGCAGCGCCAGTGCAGCAATGGTCCACGATCCCGCCGCGATGAAGAAGGTCAGTATGGCCTGGCCACCCAGGAAACCGGTCAGGATGGGCCCCATGACGCCGGCGACGACCATTTGGGGCAGGACGATGAAGAAATTGAAGATGCCCATATAGATACCCATCTTCCTGGCCGGCAGGGCGTCGGAGAGGATGGCGTAGGGCATGGTCAGGATGGAGCCCCAGGCCATGCCGATGCCGATCATCGGGATCAGTAGCATGTTCGGGTCCGAGATGAAGTAGAGCGAGGCATAGGACAGGGCGCCGGCACACAGGCTGAAACCGTGAGCGAAACGGCGATTGATGCGCGCCGAGATCAGCACCAGGGCGATCGCCCAGACAGCGGACACACCATTATAGGTGCTGAACAGCGTACCGACCCAGTTGGCGCCCTGGTTATAGGCTTCCGAGGTCGGGTCCGAGCTTCCGTAATGATGCGCGGCAATGGCGGGCGTCGTGTAGACCCACATGATGAACAGCGCGAACCAGGAGAAGAACTGGACGACTGCCAGGCGCTGCATGACCTTCGGCATGGAGACCAGGTCGGTCATGATGTGACTGACGAGATTGTTCGTCTGCTGGCGCATTTTGAACAGGGCGTGGGTCAGGAAGGCGAGGCCGATACCGCCCGCTGTCACTGTCAGCACATATAGTTCAGGCGCCATCTCGAAGCGATAAATGGCAAAACTGCCCAGCGCGAAAACCATCAACAGGCTGACGGCATTGGCGATGAAATAGCTGGCGGATTTCTCCTGCGGCTCGGAAGAATTGCTCCGGCCGGCATCCTTGCTTTCTTCCTTGTCGAAGCTGGCGAGTTGTTCCGGTGAATATTCGCGTGTGGACAGGATCGTCCATCCCACCGCGATGAACATGGCGATGCCGCCGATATAGAAGGAGTATTTGACCGAGTCCGGGATGACGCCTTCCGGGGCGGTTGTGGCGACGCCAAACCACTCCGTCAGAATGCCCGGCATGGCCGAGGCGAGGGCGGCACCAGCACCGATCAGGATGGTCTGCATGGCAAATCCCTGGGTGCGCTGGCGCGAGGGCAGCATGTCCCCGACAAAGGCGCGGAAGGGTTCCATGGACACATTGATCGAGGCGTCGAGCACCCACAACATCACCACGCCGGCCCACAGATAGGGCGAGTGCGGCATGATGAAGAGGGAGAGTGTGGACAGCACGGCACCGGCCAGGAAATAGGGGCGACGGCGGCCCAGCGGGCCCCAGGTGCGGTCGGAGAAATAGCCGATCAGCGGCTGTACCAAGAGGCCCGTTACCGGTCCGGCGAGCCAGTAGATCGCCAGGTTGGACACATCCGCGCCCAGGGTCTGGAAGATCCGGCTGATATTGGCGCCCTGCAGGGCAAAAGCCATCTGGATCCCGAAGAAGCCAAACGACATGTTGAAAATCTGCCAGAAACCCAGCCGAGGCTTTAACATGCCTCTCTCCCCGTTTTCATAATTTTGCGAATATTGCGATATCGGGTTGAGCTTGTCGAGTAGAAAGGTGGGCGGCTCAATAGCCTATGTTTGGCAACCTTGAGCGCTCTATCAGCGTCCTGTGTCGGCGGGTTTGCGTTCTCTCGTGGTGGTCGAAGTATGCAAAAAATTGCAAGATCGGTGAAATTGGTGTTCTCTCGGAGAAAGTGAGCGGTGGAGCTTGCAATTCCGTTTTCGCCGTTTACCACTGCAAATGCTGCAAAAAAGACAAGAGGGCTATGAAATCGTGACGAAAAAGACCACTCGTCTGGAAGATCTCGCCAAGCGGGCCGGTGTCTCTGTGTCCACCGCGTCACGGGCATTGAATGACAGCCCCTCCGTCAATATGCGCACCAAGCAGGCGATCTGGAAGCTGGCGCGGGAGCTGGACTACCCCTTCCGTCGTCACATGCCCGCGGGCCCCATCGGGGCCAAGGCAACAATCTCGATCGTGGTGCCCAAGCCGCAGGACCGCGATACCCGCCTGTCCGATCCGTTTTTCTTCGAACTGCTGGCCGGTGTTGGTGATGCCGCGCGTGAGCGCGATTGCGACATCCATATCTCGCATGTCACACCGGGCAGTTATGATGACCTGGTAATGTCGATGACGACACACCGCGCCGATGGTGTGATCTTTGTCGGGCAGAGCACGCTGCACAACGCCTTCAACCGGCTTGCCGAGACCGAGGGGCGTTTCGTGGTCTGGGGCGCCGAGCTTCCCGAGCAGCGCTATTGCTGTGTCGGTTCGGACAATTTCGCCGGTGGTCGCCGGGCTGCGGCGCACCTGGCGCGACTGGGGCGCAAGCGTATCGCCTTTCTGGGGCAGTCCGAGGCGCCGGAAGTCATGCAGCGTTTCCGCGGTTATCGCGATGCGCTGGATGCGGCGGGGCTTGATGTGAGTGACGAGCTGGTCATCCCGTCCCATTTCGACGTGGAGTCGGCGGAGGCCTCGATCGAGGCTGTGGTCAAGAATGGTGTCGAGATCGACGGTATAGTCGCGGCCAGTGACGTGATTGCCTTTGGTGCCATTCGCGGTCTGCAGCTGGCCGGTCTGACCGTGCCGAAGGATGTCTCTGTTGTCGGTTACGACAACATCTCCTTTGCGCGCTATTCCAATCCCGCGCTGACCACGATTGACCAGGACATGACCGCGGCGGGTCGATTGATCCTGTCCAAACTGCTCGACTTCCGTGGGCCACAGGCGCGTCGTTCCGAGCGCCTGTCGACCGACCTTATTGTGCGCGCCAGCTGTGGCGCCTAGGTGCGCGCCGCAATCAGGCCTGCATAGCCGGCGAGACTATCGCCATCGCTGTCGTGATTGACGCTCTCGATCACCGTCCATCCGGCCGGCAACTGCCAGTCAATCTTTTGTGCGCTCAGATTGAAGGCGCAGAGCAGGGCGTCATTGCCCGAGCCACGCTGAAAGATTGCCAGCTTGTCCGGTGTGTCTCCGAAAAAGCGCATGGAGCCTTCGCGCAGGGTGCGGTTTTCGCGGCGCAGGGCCAGAATGCGTCTTGCAATGGTGAGCGTTGAATTCTCGTCTGCAGCCTGCAGGTCGACGGCAAGCTCGGCGTGGCGTGGATCCACCGGCAGCCAGGGTTCGGCTGATGAAAAGCCGGCGTTTTCAGCGTCGTGCTGCCAGGGCATGGGGGTGCGGGCGCCATCGCGACCGAGGGTCTCCGGCCAGTTGGTGATGGCTTCGGGGTCCTGCAGTCTCTCAAATGGCACATGCGCCTGGGGCAGGCCCAGCTCCTCGCCCTGATAGATGAAGATGTTCCCGCGCAGGCTGTTCAGCAGCAGGAAGGACATGCGGGCGAATGCGGCCTGGTTCTCCTCGCTCGCCCATCGCGAAATCGCACGCGGTGCGTCGTGATTGGAGAAAGTCCAGCTCGGCCAGCCGGTCTCGTCATTTTCCGGCCAAAGCTCGGTAGCTTCCCGGATCAGGTCCGCATTAAGCGCGTTGGCGTAGAGATAGAGGAAGCCGTAGGCACTGTGCAGCCGGCCCGGCGGGGCGGTGTAGAGCTTCATCTCTTCCTGTCCGCGCTCGCCGCCGACTTCTGCAACGAGGAAGCGCCCGGAATATGTGTCAGCCTGGGCGCGCAGTTCTTCCAGGAAATCAATGATGGCCGGGTGGGACTGGTTATAGAAATGGTGCTGGAAGTCGAAGGGGCGGGTCTTCTTCGTGCTGGCATCCCGGACCGGCGGATTATCGCGCATGTTCAGGTCGTGCATCATGAAGTTCACGGCATCCAGGCGAATGCCGTCTACACCGCGATCCAGCCAGAATTTCTGCGTGGCCAGGATGGCGTCCTGGACGGCTGGATTGTGCACGTTGAGATCGGGCTGCTGTGGCAGGAAGTTGTGCAGATAATACTGTCCGCGCCGAGCATCCCAGGTCCAGGCCGGACCACCAAAAACGGATTGCCAGTTTGTCGGCGGGGAGCCGTCCGGGTTGGCGTCAGCCCAGACAAACCAGTCGGCCTTGTCATTGTCCCGGCTGGTGCGGCTTTCGCGGAACCAGTCGTGCTGGTCCGAGGCATGTGAATAGACCTGGTCGATAATGACTTTCAGGCCGAGCTCATGTGCACGCGCCAGCAGGGCGTCGAAGTCTTCGAGAGTGCCAAAAATCGGATCTACGTCACAGAAGTCGGCCACGTCATAACCGAAATCGGCCATCGGGGATTTGTAGAAGGGGGAGATCCAGACGGCATCCACGCCCAGCTCGGCAATATGCTCGAGGTGTTGGGTGATGCCGGGCAGGTCGCCGATTCCATCGCCGTTCGAGTCGGCATAGCTGCGGGGATATATCTGGTAGATCGTCGCGCCTTTCCACCATTCCGCCTGCGGTGACGGTTCGGCGGATGATCTGACAAGCATCTCCATCGTGGTGTTCCCCTTTGTCCTTCTTAACGCCCTAGTTTCGTTGGGCGAATTCGCAGTTGTGTGAGATGCAAGCGCAAGTCTTGCTTTCACAAAGTCTGCAAAAATTGCAGAAAATTGCAAAACATGTCAACGCCCAAGAATTCGCGATATGCTATATATAATTGAGATAGATCGGATGTAACAATTTCGCTACAGTTTATTTATCTCCGAAAATTTCATCCACTTGATGCTTGCCGAGAGGTGCGATTTTCATTAATTTGCAAACTGGCTACCCAGTCACGTGTGGAAAAGTGACGGGTGTGAGGGAGGAAATTTATGCGCAAGATCACGAAATCTCGCCGCGGTATGCTTATGGCGACGGCGGCATCTTCAGTCGCCCTGGGGCTGAGCCCTGCGAGTGCAGCGATTGCCCAGGACGAGGAAGCTGGCCCAACTGAGGTCATTACCGTCACCGGTATCCGCGCCGCCATAGAGAGCTCGATCGAGGCGAAGCGCGAGTCAACTTCAATCGTCGAGGCAATCTCGGCAGAGGACATCGGCAAGCTGCCGGACGTTTCCATCGCGGAATCGCTGGCGCGTCTGCCGGGTCTTGCCGCGCAACGTGTTCGCGGTCGCGCTCAGGTGGTTTCCGTGCGCGGTCTCGGTCCGGACTTCACGACTGCACTTCTGAACGGGCGTGAACAGGTCACCGCTGGCGATAACCGCGGCGTCGAGTTTGATCAGTATCCGTCCGAGCTGATCAACCAGGCGCTCGTCTACAAGACACCGGACGCCCAGCTGGTCTCGCAAGGTCTGGCCGGTACGGTCGATCTTCGCACCATCCGCCCGCTCGAGTTTGGCAACCGCTCGGTCAGCCTGAGCGCAAGCTATGAGATGAACATGAATGATCAGCTCAATGCTGATTATGACGATACGGGTTACCGTCTGACGGGTACCTATGTGAACCAGTTCGCTGATGACACGGTCGGCCTGGTTTTCTCCATTGCTCACCAGAATACACCGACGCAGGGTGAGAAATACGAAATCTGTAACTTTCAGGACCTGAGCGGAAACAATGGTCCGGAATGTTTCAAGATGTTCTCCGAATCCCGCGATCTTGACCGTACAGCGATGCTGGGCACGCTGGAATTCGAGCCGAATGACACGTTCAATGCGTCTGTTGACGTGATGTACACCGAGTTTACCGATGGCGGTGTCCGTCGCGGTATCGAACTGGCAACCGGCAACTGGCTGGGTGGCAGTAATTCCGGTATCTCCCATCAGACCATTGAGGCCTCAAATGGCCTGGTAACAGCCGGCACGTTCTCTAACGTCTTTGGTGTCGTTCGCAACGACGTGCAGGAGCGAGACGCCGAGCTGTTCTCGCTCGGTTTCAACGCTCAGTGGCGCCCATTCGACAACTGGGAGTTTGAAGCTGATGTCAGCCACTCCCGTGTCGAGCGTACGGCACTCGATTTCGAAAGCTATATGGGTTTCGCAGAAGGCGGTTGGCCGAATTACCCATCGGCCATCGATGATGTGAACTACAACTTCAACGGCAATCGTTATCGCTTCAATTCTTCGGTTGGTGCCGGGTATGCCGACCCGTCCTTGATGGTGCTGACCGACCCGGGCGGCTGGGGCCAGGACGGCTTTAACAAGACGCTCAACACCGATGACGAGCTGAACGCTCTGCGCCTCAGCGCGACGCGTGAGTTCGCACAGGGCTTCTTCACGTCAATCGAAGGCGGCCTGTATATGACGTCGCGTGAAAAAGAGCGCGAAACGATCGAGAACTTTGTCGACCTTGCCAGCGGAAATGGCGCTGAGGCTATTCCGAGCCAGTACCTGATGGCACCGACCAGCCTGAGCTGGGTGTCCAACATCGAGGTGCCTGCCTACGATCCGACAGCCCTGTTGAGTGACGGCATCTACACGCTGCGTCCGCTGAACCCGGCCTTTATTGTCGGCAAGCAGTGGCGCGTCGAAGAAGACGTGATGGTTGCGTACGGGCAGGCCAATTTCGAATCTCAGCTCGGCGACGTTCCCTACTTTGGTAACGTTGGTGTCCAGGTGGTCCAAACCGACCAGAGCTCTTCGGGCCCGGCCTCTTACTTTGACCCGAATCTGAACACGAGCATCGTGCTGGATACGCCCGTTTCGGCAGGTGATGACTATACCGAGGTGCTTCCTAGCTTGAACGTCAGTTTCGAGTTGAACGAAGACACATATCTCCGCTTGGGTGCGGCACGGACGCTGGCCCGGGCACGTATGGATGATATGCGCGCCTCTGTTTCCGTGAACGCACCGGACGCTACGGTTTGTAGCGTCGATCCGGTATCTGGAACGTTTACTTATACGCCGCCGTCGGACTCGACGCGGTCCTGTCTCAGCGGAAGCTCGGGCAATCCGTTCCTGCGTCCGTACATCGCTGACAGCTTCGATATTTCGCTCGAGCGTTACTTCGGGGATGGTGCAGGATACTGGTCCATTGCGGCATTCCACAAGGAAATCGACAGCTGGGTCTTCGGCTCGGTTCCGTTCACGGTTGATGCTTCGACTGCTGTCGATGACATCTTCGGTGCTGGTACGGCTGCGGCCAACCCGGGCGTCGGCGATGCGCGTTTCTCTGCGGCCGAGAACGTCAATGGGGGTTGGCTCCGCGGTATGGAATTCTCGCTCAGCCTGCCGGCTGAAGTCTTCCTGCCGGAAATGTTCGAAGGCCTCGGAATGTTCGCGACCTACTCGATCACGGACAGCGAAATCCAGCCTCCGACGGCGAACAGCCCGATCACCATTCCGGGCCTGTCGGAAACCCTCGGCAACATCACGGTCTACTATGAGCGTGAGGGCTGGGAGTTCCGCGTTTCCAATCGCTGGCGTTCCGATTTCCTGGCCGAGCTGCCGGACTTCACCGGTCAGCCGGACTTCCGCTCCGCTCTGGAAGAGTCGGTTGTGGATGCCCAGATCGGTTACGAGTTTGCCGAAGGTCCGCTGGATGGCCTGACTGTACAGCTGCAGGCGAACAACGTCTTTGACGAACGTTTCGGTACGTTCGTGAACGGTGATGAGCGTCAGGTCCGTAACTGGGAAGAGTATGGTGCGACCTACACTTTCCGCCTGAGCTGGCGTCGTTAAGTCTCTCCTGAGTAACTAGACTGAGCCCCCGCCGGCCTGTTCGGCGGGGGCTTTTTTATGGGCGTCGCAGCGGCTTGATCCCCGGGCCGGACGCGTGAAAGACTCTGAACCGGGATTTGAGGGGCCGCGCATGGAAAACTCACGGATCAAGCGTCTTCTGGTGGTCGGCGGCGGTACGGCTGGCTGGATGGCCGCTGCTGCACTGTCCAAATTCCTGGGCGAGGGGCTGGAGATCTCGCTCGTCGAGTCTGATCAAATCGGCATAGTCGGTGTGGGCGAGGCAACGATCCCCCAGATCAAGCATCTCAACCGGGCGCTGGAACTGGACGAGCGGAAATTCGTGGCCCGGACCCAGGGTTCGTTCAAGCTGGGCATCGAGTTCCAGAACTGGCGCCAGAAAGGCCACGCCTATCTGCATAATTTTGGTTCCATCGGGCTGAATGTGAACTCCACGCATTTCCACCATTATTGGCTGCGCAGTCGTGCAGAGGGCAATGAGCTGGACCTGTGGGACTACTGCGTGAACACCGAGGCCGCCCGCCAGGGGCGGTTTGCGCCATTGGAAAAGCTGGGCTCGTCGCCGCTCAACGGAATCGCCTACGCCTATCACTTTGACGCGGCGCTCTATGGCCAGTTCCTGCGCAACTATGCCGAACAGCGTGGCGTGACGCGGATCGAGGGCCGGATTGTTGATGTTCACCAGGACAGCGAGAGCGGTGAGGTGCGCAGTGTCGAGCTTGAGAGTGGGCAGAAAGTTGAGGCGGATTTCTTCATTGATTGCTCCGGCTTTCGTGGCCTGTTGATCGAAGGCGCCCTGGAAACCGGATATGAGGACTGGACGCACTGGCTGAAATGCGACCGCGCGTTTGCCGTGCCGAGTGAGAATGCTGGGCCGATCCGCCCCTATACCCAGTCGATCGCCCATGATGCTGGCTGGCAGTGGCGCATTCCCCTGCAGCATCGCACCGGCAATGGTCATGTCTTTTCCAGCGCCTATACCGACGAGGATGCGGCTCGCGAGACCCTGCTGGCCAATCTGGAAGGCGAGCCCCTGTCTGATCCGCGACTGATCCGTTTCACAACAGGTCGCCGGAAGAAGTTCTGGAATCGCAATGTCGTCGCGCTGGGCCTGGCAAGCGGCTTCCTGGAGCCGCTGGAATCCACCTCCATCCATCTTATCCAGTCCGGGATCAGTCGCCTGGTTCCGCTCTTCCCGGCCGGCGCGGGAGGTGAGGCGCTGGCGGATGAGTATAATCGCCAGATGGGGCTGGAATACGAGAAGATCCGTGACTTCATCATCCTGCACTATCACCTCAACGAGCGCACGGATTCACCCTTCTGGATCGATTGCCGTGAAATGGACGTGCCGGACACGCTGGTGCGCAAAATGGCGCTCTTCCGCGAGAGCGGACGGCTCTATCACGAGCAGGAAGACCTATTCACGGATTCAAGCTGGCTTCAGGTCATGCTGGGCCAGGGTATCACGCCGCAAGCCTATCACCCGGTGGCAGACGACATGTCTTCTGAGCGGCTCGAGGGGTTCCTGGGGGATATACGGCGGATCGTCACGTCTGCGGCCGGGCAGTTGCCGTCGCATGAGGACTTTGTTCGCTCAAACTGTCCTGCGCCTGCAGGCTAGGTGCTGGCCAGCAGGTCGTCGGCCTTGCAGTGCCGGTCTACGAATTCCTGGTGCGACAACATCGCACCAGACGCTTCGTCGATGGCGCGCTTGATGCCGGATAAATAGCGGGGGCCGTCTACGCCGCGGATGTCGACCAGGCTGTCATAACGATCCGGTGTCGGGCCCTGTCCCAGGAAAACCGCCAGCCAGCTGGGGTTGGTGAAGAGCTCGATCTGGCGCGCAACCAGGCGACCATTGCGCTGGAATTGCTCGATCTTGTACGCCAGCGTGTCGGGGATCTGCATCTCCCGGCAATAGCGCCACAACTCCCCGTCCTGCCGGTCGTTCAGGCAATAGTGCAGGATCAGGAAATCCCGGATGCTTTCATATTCCTCGATAGTCAGCCGGTTGTATTCCTCGGCGGAAAGCGGGCTCCCATCGCGGCCCGGGAACAGCGCCAGGAAGCGCATGATGCCAATCTGGATGAGATGCAGCGAGGTGGATTCCAGTGGTTCCATAAAGCCGGCAGACAGGCCGATCGCCACGCAGTTCTTGTTCCAGAATTTCTTCCGACGTCCGGTGGTGAAGCGCAGCATGCGCGGATCCGCAAGCGCCTTGCCGTCCAGGTTGTTCATCAGCGTGTCCGTCGCCGCCTGGTCATCAACAAACTGGCTGCAATGCACATAGCCATTGCCGGTGCGGTGCTGCAGGGGAATGCGCCATTGCCAGCCGGCTTCGCGCGCGGTCGAGCGGGTGTAGGGGGTGAAGCCTTCGGGGCCGCTGCGTTCGCAGGGTACGGCGACGGCCCGGTCGCAGGGCAGCCAGTGTGTCCAGTCCTCATATCCGGTTTCCAGAGCGCCTTCGATCAGCAGGCCGCGGAAGCCGGTGCAATCGACAAAAAAATCGCCATCAATGACCTGGCCATCTGCCAGGGTGATGGACTCGATAAAGCCGCCCTCATTGCGCAAGCTGACATTGGTGACGCTGCCTTCGATACGCCTGACGCCCTTGCTTTCGGACAGGCGCCGCAGAAAGTGCGCATAGAGCCCGGCGTCAAAATGATAGGCATAGTCAAAGGTCGACTGGATCTGGCGCGGATTGTTCGAGGGCTGGGCAAACCGGCCCTGTTTCGCCATGCCCCAGCACATGGAATATTCCTGCAATTCCTCCGCCTTGCCCTCGGCAAAGGCTTTGAACCAGTACTGGTAGAGCGGCAGCGTGTCGAAGTCGGCGCCGAAATGTCCGAACGGGTGGAAATAGCTGTGTTGTTCCTTCCGCCAGTCTACAAACTCGATGCCCAGTTTGAACGAGCCCTGGGTCTCGCGCACAAAGGTCGCCTCGTCGATGCCCAGTGAGGCATTGAAGCGCTTGATGTGCGGGATGGTCGCCTCGCCGACACCCACGGTGGGGATGTCCTCGGACTCCACCAGCACGATCTCGCAGCCACCGCGCGTGGCATTCGATAGTGCGGCAGCGGCCATCCATCCGGCAGAGCCGCCGCCGACAATGACGATCTTGCGCAAGGCCTCAGACATTTTCGCCCTTTTCACTCTTCGGGAGGGGTTTTACACGAAGCCAGAGAAGCGCGGACAGGGCAAGGGATGCCGCCGCGATGGCGAAGAGCAGGGATTTGTCCTCGACCCGCTGCAGCAGCAGGCCGATGCCCATCGAGACCAGTAGCTGGGGCAGGACGACGGACAGGTTGAAAATGCCCATGAACAGCCCCATCCGCGTGGCATTGATGCGCTGGGACATGATGGCAAAGGGCAGGGAGACGATTGCGGCCCAGCCGACGCCGAGAATGGCCATGATCAAGTAGAGCGCGAGCGGTGAGGTCCCGGCAAAATAGGCGATCCCATATCCCATCGACATGACTGCCAGGCAGGCGGCCTGCAGGCGCACGCGCGGCATCTTCCTCGCCAGCGGGTTCAGCACGAAGGCCGGAAGGGCGGCTGCGACCCCGTTGAGGATCAGGAATGAGAAATTGGTGATGCTGCCCCAGCTCGCGCTGCCCGCATCGGGCATGACGTGTTCCAGATACGGGTAATAGAAGACGAACATGGTCTGTACGCCAACCCAGGAGAAGGAGTGGGCGGCCATGATCTTCTGGAATTCGGTGAGGTCGTTCTTGCCGGCCCCGGCGCTCGGCTTTTTCAGGAACAGCACCCAGATCATCAAAATGGCAGTGGCCGCTGCGCAGGCCCATTCGATGACATGGCCGGAGCGTTCGATGGAAAAGGCGCGTTCAACGAGCGCGTAGATGTCGTAGGCGAAAATGCCCCACAGCGGCAGCGTGCCGATGGCGATCAAGCGGAGATCGAAACCGCCTTTCTGCTCGTTTTCCTCTTCGCTTCCCAGTTCGCGCGGTTCTTCCATCAGCATGGCTGGGATAAGGGTGAAGAGCAGGACGAGTCCGGCGCCGATATAGATCAGGGTTTCATTGCCCAGGGTCGCGCCGATGGCATAGGCCAGCATGCCGAACGTGCCCGACACCGTCTGCATCCAGGTATAGCCGCGCGTCCGCAGCTCGCCTTCCGGGGTGAGGTCGGAAATCACCGCACGGGTCGGGTTGAAGCTGACATTGATCGACAGATCCATGACCAGGGCAACCGCCAGGGCCACGCCGACGATCTCGGTCAGGCCGAGCGCGCTGGAGATCAGGCCGATATTGGGCAGGGCAATCAGGGCGAGGGCTGTCATCACCCCGCCGATGAGAATAAACGGGCGGCGTCTGCCGCCCCAGAACCAGACCTTGTCGGAAATCATGCCGATAATCGGCTGGCCGAGAATGCCGGCAATCGGGCCGGCGGCCCAGACAAGTCCGATTTCCTCGAGGTTGAGGTCGTATTTGGAGCGGAGAATGGCGCTCAGGGCCGCGATCTGGATCGACAGGGCAAACCCCATCGCCGTCGCAGGCAATGTCATCAGCGCAAAAAAGGGCTTCGACAGCCGTTTCTGCATCTCGAGCATGGTGGTTCTCCCCTCCCGGCGTGTCTTTTGACACATTTATGCAAAAACAATGGCAGAATGATTGCTGCGCGTCACGGGTTTTCACTGTATTGTTTGCTAAATTCGACAGAGTCCGTTTTGGAAGATTCCGCAAAATGGACTGCGGTTGTGGTGAAGGAGAGGGTCATGTCCGAGCAGGATTGGTGGCGGGGTGCCGTCATTTACCAGATCTATCCGCGGTCCTATCTGGATACGACGGGCAATGGTGTGGGTGATCTGAAGGGTATTCACGACAAGCTCGAATACATCGCGGATCTTGGGGTGGACGGGATCTGGATTTCACCCTTCTTCACCTCGCCGATGGCGGATTTCGGGTATGACGTGTCCGACTATCGCGATGTCGATCCTCTTTTCGGATCGCTCGCGGATTTTGATGCGATCATCGAGAAGGCGCATCGTCTGGGCGTCAAGGTCCTGATCGACCAGATCTATTCGCACACCTCCGACCAGCATGCCTGGTTTGGGGAAAGCCGCCGCGATGGAGGGAGTGACAAGGCGGACTGGTATGTCTGGGCCGATGCCCGGCCGGACGGCTCTCCGCCCAATAACTGGCAGAGTTTCTTCTTTGGTCCGGCCTGGACCTGGGATGCGCGTCGCGGCCAGTACTACATGCACAACTTCCTGCCCCAGCAGCCGGACCTGAATCTGTGGAATCCCGAGGTGCGCGCCGAGATCTGTGACACGCTGCGCTTCTGGCTGGATCGCGGTGTTGATGGTGTGCGTCTGGATGCGATTTCGCATTGCCTGCACGATCCGCAGATGCGCGATAATCCGGCGCGGGGAAATCCCGATGCCAAAAAGCCCGGCGACATGCAGAGCATGGTGCACACGGTCGGCCTGCCCGATACGGCAGAGTTCATGCGCGAGTTGCGCGCCGTGCTGGACGAATATCCGGGACGGTTTGCGGTGGGGGAGATCGGGGGCGAGGATCCGCTGGCCCAGGCCGTGACCTATGCTGACCCCGAGCGTTCCCTGCAGACGGCCTATAATTTCTCCTTCCTGTTCAAGGGGCCGCTGACGCCGGCGCTGATCCGCGAGGCGATCGAGGATCAGCTGGTACGGCATCCAAGCGGTTGGCCGACCCAGGTGTTCTCCAATCATGACGCCGTGCGGGCGCCGACACGCTGGGGCGGGGCGGATGCGTCGCCGGCCTATGCGCAAATGCTCAATGCGCTGCTGCTCAGTCTTTATGGCTCGGTCTGTCTTTATCAGGGCGAGGAGCTGGGTTTGTGCCAGGCGGATGTGCCCTATGAGCGCCTGGTCGATCCCGAGGCGATCAAGAACTGGCCGCACACGCTGGGCCGTGATGGTGCGCGCACGCCCATGCCGTGGACGCGTGAGGCGCCCTGGGCTGGCTTCGCCGGGCTAGAGCCCTGGCTGCCGGTGGATGCGCGTCATGTCGACCTGTCTGTCGAGGCCCAGGCGGGTATTGACGGCTCGACGCTGGAAGTCACCCGGGCGCTGCTGAAGAACCGAAAGGCGTCCGCCGCATTGCAAACCGGTGAAATCCGCTTTGTTGATGCCGGTGAAAATGTGCTGTGTTTCGAGCGCGTGTCCGGTGATGAGCGCGTGATGTGTGTGTTCAATTTCGGCGACGCGGAGAGCGAAATTGAACTGCCGGGACGCTGGTGCGGAATGAGCGATATTACTCTTCCCGCGGTTTGCGATGGGAGCCGGTTGCGATTGCGGGGGCACGGCTTCTGGCTGGGTCTCCCGGCCTGAGGTCGGAAGATTTCATTTGCCGCTTCCCGGCTTGCGAGGCATGATTGCAAAAACTCGCAAAGCCAAGGGAGATGTTTATGCGCGCAGCCCTGTTCGGATCGACAGCATTTCTTTCACTAACATTGGCTTCTTGCTCGCAAGAACCGGTGAGTCAGACTGTCGATCCTGTGTCGCAAAATACCGAAAACGGAGTCGCGGAAACTGTCGCGCCTGACCCGGCACGCATGCGGGCCGAGATCAATTCCGATGGCTCCATCCGGGTCATGTTCCGGGGTGATGCCGCCCGCTCGACAGATCCGGCCGATTACCGGTTAAGCGATGGCGAGGGCAATGTCTTGCCGATTTCAACCGTGCTCCCCACGGACGCGTCCGGCGCCCTGATCTTCTCCAGTGAAGCGCTGGGCCCGGCGCGGGTCTATTTCGTCGAACAGCTGGAGATGGGGCTTCGCGCCCGGGCGCGTTTTGATGGCTGGTTCCGCACGCTCTATTCCGACAAGCCGCTGGGCGCGAATATCGCTGCCGACGGTTCGGCCACCGATTTCCGCATTTTTGCGCCGCGCGCGGACCGGATCCGGATCTATCTCTACGAAGGTCCGGAAGATGGGCCGGAGCAGGCCACCGAGGCCGTCTGGATGCAGCGCGACGCGAACGGCGTCTTCGAGGCACAGTTCGAGGGTGATCTGCACGGTGTCTACTATGACTTCACGGTGCATGGGCCGAACGATCCGGGCAACCAGTTCTACGGGACCGAGCCGGTGCACATTTCAGACCCTTATGCCCGGGTGAATGTCGACGGGTTCGGCAAGAGCCGTGTGTGGCGCGCCACCATCCCGGCGACGCCGCTGGTCAATGGCCGTCCGCCCATGCAGGACGTGGTCTCCTATGAGGTGCACGTGCAGGATTTCACCGATCTCCTACCGGTGGCCGACGAGCTGGGCAGTTCCATCCCGGCCTTTGCCACCCCGGGCCTGACCAATTCGCGTGGAGAGCCGATCGGCTTTGATCACCTGGTCAATCTGGGCATCAACACGGTGCACCTGCTGCCGGTGCAGGAATTCATCCACTACCCGACCGAGGAGTGGGCGGCGGGGCATGGCGATGTGCCGATCCTGCAGGAGCTGGGCATTGCGCACGAGGATTATCAGTGGGGCTATCGTACCACGCATGCCTTTGCCATCGAGAGCCGTTATCGCCAGACGGGAACGGACTGGGGCGCCCAGCGTGACCAGTTCCGCGATCTGGTCCAGGCCTTCCACGACCGTGGCATCGCCGTGATCATCGATATCGTGCCCAACCATACCGGCGAGAGCATGGAGGATCGCGACACACCGCTGAACTTCTCGGGTCTCGACCGGTTCTACTATTACCGGCTGAACGAGGATGGCGTGCATATCGGCACGTTCGGCAACGAGGTGAAGACCGAGGACCGCCCGATGGTCCAGCGCTGGCTGATCGACCAGTGCCGCCAGCTGATCGAGGAGTTCGGCATTGACGGTTTCCGCATCGACCTCGCGGGCCAGATCGACGAGCAGACGCTTTACGCCCTGCGCCGCGAGCTCGGTGAGGATGTCATCATCTATGGCGAGCCGTGGATTGATGTGAACGACCCCTGGATCCGCGAAATGCCGGACTGGGACTGGTACAAGGAAGATGCGCCGATCACCTTCTTCCAGGACAATGCGCGTGACGCCTTTGTTGGTTCGCCCTTCGTGCTGGAGAATCCGGCGACCGATCTGGGTTGGTCAGGCGGCAATGCAGAGCTGCGCGAACGCGTCATGACCGCGATCGCCAATTCCTTTGACGACGAGCCGGTCTCGCCCAATCAGGGCCTCAACTACATGGACATCCATGACAACTGGACGCTGGCGGACCGGTTTGCGCTCAGTGACTGGGATGGTCGCAATGGCGTGAACGAGCCGCACTACCGCATCGCGGCAGGCCTGCTGTTTACCTCGCTCGGTCCGGTGGTCATCCATGGCGGATCCGAATTCATGCGCTCCAAGGGTATCGCCCCCCTGCACGAACAGCATGTCGAGACGGATTATCGCAACATCCATCTGAAGGGACGCGAGGACACGTTCAATGTCCGCACACCCAACCAGTTTGTCTGGGAGAATATCGGCGCGACTGCCGATGAGGCGCCAGCGGATTACGCCGGCATGCTGGACTGGTGGCGCGGTCTGATCCATTTCCGCCTCTCTGACGAGGGCGAGGTCTTCCGGATCGCAGAGCACCGTGATGGCCACGTTCGCTGGTTCACGCCGGATGACGGTCACCTGCTCGCCTATACGATGGGCGACAGTGTGCTGGTGGCCGCCAATGTCGGAGCGAGCGACGCGCAAATCCCTGTTGAATTGCCGGAGGGAAACTGGGTCCGCATCGCCGATGGTGAGGTGATTGACCAGGAAAATGGTGTTGGCGGGGCGCTGTCCGGTGGCCGTGAAGCGGTTGCAGCGCAGGCAGGCACCTTGCAGATCTGGGTGCGGCGCTAGCGGGCGCTGTTGTGTATGGGGAGGAGTTTCACCCCTCCTCGCCGAGCAGGAAGATCAGAACTTCGTCAATCCGCGCCTGCCAGGCGGCCTCATTATGGTCGGCTCCCGGATAGGCGCGTGAGACAAACTGCTCGTTCTCGACAAAGCCGTGCACCTGCATCACGGGATCGATTGCCTCCTGGTAGGGCGCATACAGCGCATCCAGATTGATGCTGCCGTGATCCATCCAGATGCGATGGCGAGAGGGATCAAACGGTGCCTGCCGGATGAAGGTCCGCCAGTACGGAACTAGCATGTCCTGCCAGCGTGCCGCCTCGTCCCCGACCAGCGTCCCGGAGACGCGGATTGGCCAATGCGTAGACAGCGCGGCAACCTGGCCGAAATCATCCGGGTGGCGGCTGAGCGTGTAGAGCGAGATCAGCCCGCCCATGCTTGATCCCATCAGGCTGGTCGAGGTCGCATCGGGGCGGGTGCGAAAGGTTGCGTCGATATACGGCTTGAGTTCGAGGACGATGAAGTCGGTATAGGCGTCGGCGAGCGGGGTCGCATCGGTGGTCTCGAAAACGAGCGCGCGTTCCGGAGCAGGAAGAGCCTCGACGATGGACTGCGGGGCATAGTCCCGGCGACGCTGGGGCGAGTTCCAGATGCCGACCACGATGGCTGGTTCGATCCGGCCTTCACCGATCAGCCTGTCCATCGCCTCATCCACTTCCCAGGCATCTCCGGCATAACTGAAACCGGGCTCGAACAGGTTCTGGCCGTCCTGGGCATAGATCACCGGGTAGTGCCGGTCACTCTCAGCATATCCCGGCGGCAGATAAATGGAGAGGTTCCGGTCGAGCACATGTTTGGCCGGGAAGTTCTCCACGCTGATGATATGGCTCGGCGATACGGGGGCAGGATCTGATGTGCTGCTTTGCGATGGTGAGCAGGCGGCCAGCGTGCCCGCAGCGAGGAACGCGGTCGTTCGGCGCATGATCAGTTCTCCGCCACGAAGCGGATGGCTGCTCCTCCGCCCGGGACCAGGGTGAACTCGATCTCGTCGGTCGAGGTGACCTGCATCTCCCGGATCATCATGGCATAGGGGTTGTGTTCCCAGTGTGCGTCGGGGTGATCGAGGTAGAGCTGCGCGGTATAGGTGCGTCCGTCTTCCAGGAAGTCCAGGCCCAGTCCAACATGGCGCGCCTCGCCGCCATTTGCCGCGCCGACATACCAGTCTGCGCCGCCGCGTTCCTGGCGCGCAAAGACAATGTGCTGGCCCGGCTCACCTTCCAGCGCGATGGAGGTTTCCCAGTCTGTCGGCACATCGCGGATGAACTGAAAGGCTTCCGGGCGAGCCAGGTAGTTCTCCGGCAGGTCCGCCGCCATCTGGATGGGGCTGTAGATGGTGACATAGTGCGCCAATTGCTGGGCGAGCGTGGTCTGCACCCGGCTTGGTGCATCTTCACCGCGCGGCATCAGATCAAAGATACCGGGCGTGAAATCCATCGGGCCCGACAGCAGCCGGGTGAATGCGAGAGTGGGGACATGTTCCGGCGGGTTCGGCGGAACACCCCAGGCGTTGTATTCCTGGCCGCGCGCGCCCTCGCGCGAGATCCAGTTCGGATAGGTGCGGCGAATGCCGGTGTCCTTGACCGGTTCGTGTGCATTGATCGAGATCCGGTGTTCAGCGGCGGCCTGGAGCACGCGCAGATGGTGGTTCACCGCATATTGCCCGTAATGCCATTCATAGCGCGGTGTGCCGTCTGCTTCATAGCGCACCAGGTCGCCGGCATCAGCGACATACCCTGTTTTGACCTGTGAGATGCCAAGGCGTTCATAGAGGGCAAAGCCGGCCTCCATCTGGTTCTCGTAATTGGTCAGATCGCCGGAGGTTTCGTGGTGGCCAACCAGGCGGACGCCGCGCTCGCGCGCATAGGCAGACAGGGCTTCGATATCAAAATCCGGATAGGCCTCGGTAAAGGAAAAGGTCTCCTGGCGATTGAACCAGTCGCCATCCCAGCCGAGGTTCCAGCCTTCCACCAGGATGCCGTCAAAGCCGTTTTCGGCGGCAAACTCGATCATCTCGCGCGTGTTTTCATTGGTCGCGCCGTGGTTCGGGCCAGAGCCCCAGGTCTGCGTATTGATATGCATGCCCCACCAGATGCCGACATATTTTCCCGGCTCCACCCAGCTGACATCGCCAAGCACATTGGGTTCGTTCAGATTGAGGATGATGTCGGAGTTGATCAGTCCCACGGCCGCATCAGCGATCTGGATGGTGCGCCAGGGAGTCGTGAAATTCGCGTCGGCGTGAACGGCGATGCCATCGGGTCCCGGGGCCAGCTTGACGTCCAGAATGCCGCCGCGCTGCTGGTCCAGATAGAATCCGGAATAATCGTGCAGGGCCGCTTCATGAATGGCGACCCACGGGCCGTCATCCGGCAGGCGGGCTGTAAAGGGTGAATGGGCGCGATCCACCTCGCTCAGGGATGTTTCCTCGTAGATGTATTCATACCGGTTCCAGCCCGCAGCCGGCACCCACCAGGCGGTGGATTGCTCGGGTAGATTGAAACGGGTCATCTCGTCGATGATCGCATGCGGAGCGTCGCCCATAACCTCATATCGAAAGCCGACGCCGCTATCGAAGACGCGGATGCGCAGATCGAAGCCGCGCTCCGGATTGCCGGCGTAGCGGAAACTGGCAACGAGCTCGTTGTGGTGGTCGCGGACCAGGCGCCGCTCGCCCCAGGGCTGTTCCCAGGTATCGTCATGGCTGCCGGTTTGTGTGCCGGTCAGGGCGAGACCGGTTTCAAGCGGGGCGCCTTCAGCAAATCGAAAGCCGAGCCGGGAGGCGCGCACAACCGTCTCATTGTCCAGGGCCACGGCATATCGCGGTGCGCCCTGTTCGCTCCAGACCGTGAAGGCGATGCGGCCATCGGGAGAGGTGATGCGGGCAGGCGCGTCCTGTGCGTGGGCATTTGACGTGGTCCCCACCGCGGCCGCAAGCAGCATGAAGGCGATTGACAGGATTAGCGGGCGGCGTGGCATGTTGTGCTTACCTCTGTGCAAAAACATGCAAACAAAAACGCACATTTGATACTGTAGCAAGAGATAATAATGCAAACAGCTCTGATAAACGAACGGGTCAGCTGATCTTAGCCGGTCCGTTATGGCTGGTTTAGCCTTGCGGCTATTCGAATCTCCGAACGAGATTTTCCGCGCCGCCCCGGTGCTTGGTTTCGCGCAAGGTGAGGCCGCTAGCCACCGGTCCGGGCCATGGAGCGGCTTACCGCCGGTCCGGCATTCACATCAAAGTCGTGACGCTCCGGCTTGTCCTGCATTGCCGCATCCAGCTGCGCGTTCAGCGCCGCAGCGCCGCCATTGCGTAACGCCGCCCTAAGATCAACGGAGTTTTCCTTGCCCAGACACATGAACAGCGTACCCGTACACGTCACCCGGACCCGGTTGCAGCTGGCGCAGAAATTATGACTGAGCGGGGAAATGAAGCCGAGGCGCCCACCGGTTTCAGCGACCTTTACATAGCGCGAGGGACCACCCGTATCGAGCGGGATGTCCTGCAGGGTGAATTGCTCTTCCAACCGGCTTCGGACGATGGCGAGGGAGAGGAACTGGTCGGACCTGCGAGTCTCGATCTCGCCGACCGGCATGACCTCGATCAGGCTCATATCCATCTTGCGCCCGTGCGCCCAGCTCATGAGATCGGCGATCTGGTGCTCATTCTCTCCCTTCAGGGCGACAGCATTGATCTTGACGTGCAGACCGGCCTTACGGGCCGCATCAATTCCACGCAACACGTCCGCGAGCCGGCCATTGCGTGTCAGCCGGCGGAACATCACCTCATCCAGCGTGTCCAGCGAAACATTGATGCGTTTTACGCCAGCGGCGGCGAGCTGGTCGGCATATCGTTCCAGCAGGGTGCCATTGGTGGTCAGCGCGATTTCGCTAAGGGCTGATTTGCCCAGCCGCTGGCCGAGTGCCTCGATCAGGGTGATGACATCGCGTCGCACCAGCGGTTCGCCACCGGTAATGCGGATCTTGCTGACGCCGCGGGCGATGAAACTGTCACAGATCGCCGCCAGTTCCTCATAGCTGAGCAGATCCTTCTTGGGCAAAAACTCCGGTTGCTCATCCATGCAGTAATGGCAACGCAGGTCGCAGCGATCCGTGACCGACAGGCGCAGATAGGTGATCTGGCGCCCGAAGGCGTCGATCAGGGGCGACCGGGTCAGGGATTTCGACTGGGTATCCACGCTTGGTCCTGCTTTGGCATCTGTTTCGTATTTAGGTCAGCTTTACGGCAAATGCGAATATGCAGCGCCGTTGATCAGCCAGACGTGAAGACCCGTGTGGTGCAAGCAATCGCGCCTTGTTGTCGCAGCGGGCTGGTCAAGGCGTTTTCTGTGCGGCAACAAGGAGCTGATGCCCTTGCTTCTCGCGGTTTTCTTTCTGGCGACAGCCACGCTTTACGCCTCGGTCGGATTTGGTGGTGGCTCGACTTACACCACGATCCTGGCAGCCACGGGCGTCGATTATGCCCTGATCCCGATCATTTCGCTGATTTGCAATATCGCCGTCGTCGCCGGCAGCTGCTGGCGTTATGGGCGAGCCGGCCTGCTTTCGGTGCAGCGGCTGGCCCCCGCGCTTGCGGTCTCGATACCGCTGGCCTGGCTGGGTGGACGTATGCAGCTGTCCGAAGATGCTTTCCTCTACTTGTTGTCGGGAGCGCTCGTATTGTCCGCCCTGGTATTGCTCGTTCGACCACCAAGGCTTGCGGGTGTTTCGAGCACGGGCGCTGCGGGCTGGGCGCTGTATCTGGCCGGCGGCGCTACCGGGCTTCTGGCCGGGCTGGTCGGAATAGGTGGCGGGATATTCCTGGCACCATTGCTCTACATGATGCGCTGGGGCGAGGAAAAGCAGATCGCGGCCGCATCCAGCCTGTTCATCCTGCTCAACTCGCTGGCCGGACTGGCGGGGCAGTTCAGCAAACCGGGAATTGCGATGCAGCCGGTGGTCGACCATCTCGTCTGGCTCGTCCCGTCCGTGGTCCTGGGCGGCTGGATCGGCAATCACTTGGGTATCCACATCCTGCCGGCCAATCGGGTGAGACAGGCCACCGGCCTTCTGATTCTGGTGGTCGCGGTTCGTCTGCTGTTTCGTGCCGCCGGGTAGAGTAGCGACCCATCGCTGACCGGCGCGTCAGCGCCCGCCTCGCCATTCTTTGACCACAGTCCGGCGCAAGATCGCACGCGGCGTGTATTGCGAGGGACGGTTCATGCGTGAGTGGGTGCAGCGGCCCGCCCTGTTGGGGGCGGCGTTCTGGTTTGCCGGTTTCGTTGGTGGTTGCAGTCAGGACCAGCCAACCGTCATGTCTGACATGATCACGGTGCCGCGTGCCGCCTATGACGGGCTTATCACAGCCGAGCGGGTCGATTTCATTGCACTGGACCTCCAGACCGGCCGCAAACTGGTTCTGGAAGGGTCGCGTATCTATGAACGCCATGCACCCTGGTCGACCTTCAAAATTCCCAACACATTGATCGGCTTGGAGACGGCTGAATGCCTCGATCCGGAACAGGTGCTGGTCTGGGATGCGGAGCGCTGGCCAGCTGCCGATTTCTGGCCAACGGCGTGGCACGGCGAACATGACCTGGAATCAGCCTTTCGCAATTCGGTCGTCTGGTATTACCGGCAGCTCGCGCAGTGTGTGGGTGGCGGCCGTTATCAGTCCGTCCTGGCAGACTGGAATTACGGCAATGCCCAGTTGAATGCGGGTGATGATGCATTCTGGCTTGGCGGCGGATTACAGATCTCGCCCTGGGAGCAGGTGCGCTTTCTGCAGGATTTGCATACCGGCATGATCGAGGTAGCCGATTCAGCTCTGCAGCGTCTCGCTACGATCAGCCTGGATGAGGCGTTTGCAACGTCCGGCCTGCGCGGCAAGACAGGGGCCGGCTCCACGCAGGATGGCGCCTGGGAGGGCTGGTATGTCGGCTATGTTGATGCAGGCGAGGGGGCGGGTGTGGTTTTCGCCCTCTATGCGAGTTCGGACGACTACGCCGACATCCGCGATTTCCGACGGGCCTTTGCCGTGGAGTTGTTGACGGATGCCGGCTATCTGCCGAACTAGGCAGCCACTGTTGGCTGCGCCCGTGACTCGTTAGCTGCGGGTGAAAACCCCACCATGAACTCGGTCAATGCCGGGCGGTATTTACGACCGATCCGAACCTTCGATCCATTGTTGAGCTCCACCGCATAAACACCGTGCTTGTCGCTGAGCGTCTTCACGAGGGCACGTGTATTGATGATACCGGAGCGGTGAATTCGCAGGAAGGCCGATGGATCGAGCGTCTCCTCAAGTTCACGCATGGAAATGCGGTGCAGCAACTGGCGATGCTGAAGATGGAAGTACACATAGCCCCGTGCCGCTTCGATCCAGATGATCTCGGATTGCGGTACCCGGATGATCTCGTTGCGCTGCTTGATCCAGAAATCCTTGAAGTTTGGTGAGGTCGCGCCGGGTGTACGAGATTGCCGGAGCGCTTCAATCGTCTCTGTCATAACTTCAATTCGAGCGGCCGCTTCGCGTTCGCGAAGTTGCGTGTCCAATCGTCGAACTGTTTCTTCCAATCGCACTGGATTAACCGGCCGCAGGATAAAATCGGAAGCGCCCATATCAAACGCAGGTGCTGCCATCTCAGGAAGATTGCTGCACAAAACGACCAACGGGTACATGCCGACTTCGTTCAATTCGCGCGTGATGCGTTCAAACTCGAAACCATCGGCGTCCAGGAAAAGGACATCCGGGTTTAATTCCTTGCAGGCTGTTACTAAGGCCCGACCTGAGCGATAACATTCGACCGATCGAACCCGCGGGAAACCGATCAGCGCATCACGCAGGTGTTCGGCCTGAGAGATGCTCGATTCGTAAGCGACCATTCGCATTTTTTAGTCCTCAACAATGGTGGCGCCAATTTCCTGGCGCCCTGCCTTTCGACATCCATTCCGAGAGATCCCCACCCTACAGAACTTGGGTCAACTCGCCCTCCGGAACGCTCCATCGACACAGAAAACTCACAGCCGTTGGTCGATCCTCCCAAGCATTGAGGGCACGAAAATGGTCGCTCGTTCAGGCTGGGGTTGTCAACGGCAGATTGCCTGACGCTGTCGCGATATTCATGAAATATTGTTCAGCAAAGGGACCGGAAAAGCCGCAAGTCCTGTCGTTCGGGGGGCGGGGTCAGCCGTTCGACGATGCCCTGATTCTTTTGTTACAATTTAAGGTCGCTTTATGCTTGCCGCCCTGGATTTGGCGCGCGTCATTATCTGTTCGTGATTGCAAACCCGGCTTGTGACGCAAGCCCGAGGTTCGTCACATTACGGTTTCGTTGTGCTCGATCCATGCGGCCTTGTCCCCTTTGCGCGGGGGCGGATCGTATCGGTACAAGCGGGTCGACCACCTCTGTCGTGATCAATCTAAGCCCTTTCAGTAAGGGCAGGACTGCTACCGAGGGGTACTTATGCAATTCAAAGATAAAAACGGTATGCTGGCGTCGACCATGCTGGCTGGCCTTACAGCGCTGAGCCTGGGCGTCGCTCCGGCATATGCGCAAGATGTTGAGCAAATCGATCCAGACGCTCAGCAAGGGGAAACTGCGCCGCAGGACCGTATTACGGTAACCGGTTCACGTATCCGTCGCGATGCATTCTCGTCCGCGCAGCCGCTTCAGGTTGTTGATGCTGAAAGCGCTGTTCAGCTGGGTGCTGTCGACGCTGCTGCCATCATCGCTCAGTCAACTACGTTGAGTGGCGAGCAGATTGGTGCCGCCATTAACACTGCTTCCGGTCAGTCGAATGCCACCGAAATTCCGCCGGATGGTGGTGTCGGTTCCCAGAACGTTGGTTTGCGTGGCCTCGATGCCGAGCGTACTCTTGTTCTGATGAATGGTCGTCGTCTCGCGCCTGCAGGTGTAGGGGGGGCTCCGACGCGCCCTGACCTGGGTTTGATCCCGTCGTCCCTCATCGATCGTGTTGAGATTCTGACCGGTGGTGCGTCGTCGATTTATGGTGCGGATGCTGTTGCTGGTGTCGTAAACATCATTACGAAGACCGAAACCGAAGGAATGGAAATCGACTTCTTCCGTTCATTCCCGGAAGTCGGCGGTGGTGTTGAATCTCGCGCCTCCTTCGTCATCGGACAATCCTCGGACAACGGTTACATCAACTTCGCGGCGGAGTACTTCCAGCGCACCGCGACCCGCTTTACCGATATGCCGGGCCCTCATTGTGATGTCGATATTCGTGACATCTTTGTCGATGGCGAGTTTAACAATCGCCAGACTCTCTGCGTGAGTTTCTTCCCGGACAATGCGTATTCGACTTCCAACAATGGCGAGCTGTGGTTCTATCAGCCTGGTCAGACGGGAACGTTTACGGATCTGAACGGAGCCACTGTCTCCATCGATGATTGGGTATTCCGCACCGATGGTATCTGGGCCGGGGACCAGGTTGGAGCCGTCTTTGACCGTTTCCTCTGGGCTGTTGATTCAGCGCCTGGTTACAATGCGCCGCAGCAATTCGGTGAATTCAACGACAATGACGAACGTCTCAATGCTGACTTCCGCCAGGCTGTCCAAACCTTCTCCTTCGTCACGACAGGTGAGATGGACCTGGACATCACGGATAGCTTTGCTCCGACCTTCTTCTTTGAACAGTTCTACTCAAATCGTCAGACGCGTTCCCGCGCTATGGGCGAGCAGGCTCTGCCGGAACTGCCAGGCTTCATTCCGGAGCTGAACGCGGCCGGAGATGACTGGGTTCGTGATGGAAACGGTGATGTTGTTCTCGTCGACAACCCGCTGAACCCGTTCCCTGAGGACGGTGAAGGTATCTTCATCATGGATGAAGACTTCACTCAGATTCGTGAAGCTGAAGTTGAACAGATCCGCTTCGTCGGCGGTTTCCGCGGCGATATCGGCCAGCTCTTCGGCATTGGTTCGAACTGGGAATATGAAGCTTTTGGTTCCTATGATCGTTCTTTGGGCTATCAGGCTCAGGAAGTTCTGTTCTCGCCGAATATCGTTCTGGGTTCCCAGTACGTCTTTCTTGATAATGACGGCACGCTGTCTTGTGGTATCCCGCAGGGCTTGCCGGGTGGTTTCTCCAATCAGGGTTCCCCGACTGTTAACTTCAACATGTGGCCGGACAGCACAGTCGACCGCTGTCAGCCGATTGACTGGTTCGCGCCGAGCGTTCTTGAAAACGGTGCCTTCGCAACTGACTCCGAGCGCGATTTTGTCACCGCCCTGCGGACAAACCGCACGACGGTTGAGCAGGTTATCTTTGGTGGCTTCGTCTCCGGCGATCTCTGGGAGATGCCGGGTGGTGTTGTCGGTTCCGCCTTCGGTATGGAATACCGCATCGATAAGATAGACAGCTCCAATGATGTGACGGTTACCCGCGGTCTGCAGGCGACTGAGACACTTCAGTCCGAAGCAAACGCGGCGGGCGAGACCTGGCAGCGTGACATTTTCGGCGAGATCAGCCTGCCGCTGATTTCCAATGTTCCGTTCATTCAGGATCTGAGCGTGGATCTGTCGGCCCGTCATACCGAAGAGAAGAACTTCGGTGGTGAAACCACGTACGGTGTTCGGTCTTTCTGGCAGGTCAATGACTGGCTTGCGTTGCGCGGTTCCTACAACACGGCCTTCCGTGCTCCGAACCTGCGCGAACAGTTCCTGGCCGATAATGCCTCCGGCACGACGGCCTCTGGTGGCGACCCGTGTCGGGTTCCGGCTTTGGCTCGTGTAGACACCAATAATGATGGCGTCTTCGAATACGATGCGACCCAGGACACGCGTTCTGCCAACCTGTTGGCACAGTGTGTGGCTTCCGGTGCCGACCCGACCGCTCTGGCCCTGGCGAGCACGAGCTCGGTCTCCGTGCCGGTTCTCACCTCGGGTAATGTCGAACTGATGCCGGAGACGGCCGAAACGGTCACCGCCGGTTTTGTTATCCAGCCGGACACCGACTGGAACCCCGCGTTTGACTTCCTGTTCGACGACTTCTCCGCGTCTGTCACCTACTGGGGTGTTCAGATTGAGGACACAGTCGAAGAACTCTCCGCCGGTTCTGTGATTGGCGGATGTTTCAACGGTCAGACCCCGACGCTGTCCAGCGCCCTGTGTGAGCGCATCGAGCGACTGAACACGGGTAACCCGGCTCTGAACGGCCTTGCGTCTGTCACCATTGACTTTGTCAACCGCGGCATCATCGAGACTGATGGCCTGGACGTGAACTTGCGCTTTGGTCGCGAGTTCAATGTGATGGACCGTGATTTCTACGTGTCACTCACATCCAACAACTCCTATGTCTTCTCCTACAAGGAGCAGGCGCAGGCTGGAGATCCGTTTGATCAGGATGTTGGCGAGGACTTCCGTCCGCGCTGGACGTCTGACCACAACTTCACGGTCATGCAAGGTGATTGGTCCTGGAACTGGCAGATGCGCTACACCTCTGGTGTCGGAACGCGTGATCGCCAAGACCAGTTCTTCCCGGATGGCTTTGTCGGTGGTTCTGTATGGTGTGAGTGGTCGAACCCGAATGACCGCTCGAATCCGGTCAACAACTGTACGGTTTCGGTCCTCGAGGGCATCGACAATTACTGGCAGCACAACACGTCTCTCACCTTCGAGCGCGAAACGTGGCGTATGACGGTCGGCGTTGCCAACGTCTTCAACGAGCTGGTCCGCATCGACAGCAGCTCCGGCATTCGTAACCGTAATGGCTACGTTGTCGGTGGCCGCTATGACACTGGTGGTCGTCGCGCGTTCGTAAGCTTGAACAAGCGCTTCTAAGAACCAGCACCCCGGGCGGATTTGCCCTCTGCCCGGGGTGTTGTTCGAGCTTGGTATTTCACGATCTTACCCCGCTTGAAGCGAGAACCTCGCCAGTTGCTGGCGGGGTTCTTGTCATTTGACCGGGAGTTCTGTGGTGTTCTTGATCGCCTCCATGGCGAAACTGGCGCTGACATCTGACAAGGGGGCGATGGTGATCAGGCGTTTGTAGACCTCGTCATAATCCTTCACATCCGGCACCACGATCTTGAGCAGATAGTCGATATCCCCGCCCATGCGGTAGAATTCGACGACCTCCGGCATGCGCGAGACCCCGTCCGCGAAACGGCGTAGCCATTCGCCGTCGTGATTGCTGGTCCGTACCGAAATGAAGAGCGTCGCATTCAGGCCCAGAAGGTCGGGATCAAGCAGGGCGACACGTTTGCGGATATAGCCGGCATCGGTCAGCCGCTTGATGCGGCGGGTCGTCGGCGTGGCGCTCAGGCCAATCGTATCAGCGATTTCCTGCACGGTACGGTCAGAATCGGTTTGCAATAACTCAAGAATGGATCGGTCGTGGTGATCGAGTGACATATTTTCGGCCATGATAGTGTTCATCGCTATTTTAGGCGTGTTGTTTGGCTGAAGATAGCGAAAAACGCTCCCTGATTGGCGCTAGATTATTTCCCGGGCAGCTACTCGGGCAAAATCATGGACGGTCAGATCTCGGAAATCGCTGGATGGGCTTCGGTCCGTTCTGGTCTGGTGGGCGTGACCGCCACGCTGCGCACGCCCTATGGCGAGCGTCCTCTAATTTATGCTGATTTCACCGCTTCGGGCCGTGCCTTGCGCCAGGTCGAGGACGCAGTCGCGGATCTGCACACGCTCTACGCCAACCCGCACACCGAGGACAGCGAGACCGGTCGCGCCTCGGGTGCCTGGCTGCGCGAGGCAGAAGCTGTGATCCGGCGCTGTATAAATGCAGACGAGGGTGATGCGCTGATCACCTGCGCTTCAGGCGCAACCGGTGCCATCCACAAACTGCAGGAAATCCTGGGCATCACCTTGCCGCCGGCCAGTGCCGACCGACTGGCGAGCCTCGAGGTTAAGGATCGCCCGGTCGTTTTCATCGGTCCTTATGAACACCATTCCAACGAGTTGAGCTGGCGTGAAAGCCTGGCGGAGGTCGTGACGGTGCCGCTCAATGAATGCGGCGATGTCGATTTGATGGCGTTGGAAGAAGCGCTGCATGATCCGGCCTATGAGGGGCGCTTGAAAATTGGCGCCTTCTCGGCAGCCTCCAATGTGACCGGGCTCAAGACCGATCTGGTCAATCTTGCGCAGCTCCTGCACGAACATGATGCCATTTTGTGTGTCGATGCCGCAGCAAGCGCGCCCTATGCGCGCATCGACATGCATCCGGCCGAGCATCAGAACGCACAGGTCGACGCAGTGTATTTCTCGCCGCACAAATTCCTAGGCGGGCCCGGGGCATGCGGCGTGCTGGCCTTCAGCAAATCCCTTTATCGCAAAGACCTTCCTCCCACCCAGAGCGCAGGCGGCACGGTGCGTTATGTCTGGAAGGATGGACATGACTTTATCGAGGATGTGGAAGCGCGTGAGCGCGCTGGGACGCCGGGCGTGCCCCAGGTTGTACGCGCTGCGCTGGCGATGCAGATCCAGGCCGAGATCGGTTTTGAGTTGATCGAAGATCGGGAGCAGGCTGCCCTGATGAGGGCCTTTGAAGTCTGGAGGGACAATCCCGGTATCGAGATCCTGGGGCCGGAATGTCCGACGCGTCGGCTGGGCATCGTCTCCTTCAATATCCGTGACCGGAAGGGCGAGCTGGTTCATCCGCGCCTGGTTACGGTTCTGCTCAATGATCTGTTCGGAATCCAGTCACGAGCAGGGTGTTCCTGCGCTGGGCCCTATGGACATGACCTGCTGGGCATTAGCGACGAGGATACGCAACGGATCCGTGCCAAGGTGCTGGACGGTGAAGCCGGCGCTCGTCCGGGCTGGTGCCGGGTCAGCCTGCATTGGGCCATGAGCGAGGAGGAGATAGGCTATCTCATCGAGGCAATTGGTTTCCTGGGTCAGCATGGCTGGAAATTTGTCGAGCAGTACCGCTTCGACCCGGCCAGCGGGCAGTGGGAGCACAAGACCTGTCGGGCCGCTCGCACGCCGGTTTTTCCGAGCTCGATTCTGACATCGACCCCGCGCGAGATGACGCGGTCGCGGTCGCGGCCGGTGCGGGAGCTGATGCGAGAGGCCATGTCTGTCGCCAACAGCGCTGTGCTTTAGCCCGGCATCCGGTGCGCAGAGTTTTCCGTCGATTGTCCAAGCCTGTCCATATCGCGTTCAGCTAGCTGGACGGTCCCTGAATGACGGGCTCAGCATACGCTCATCGAGCCTTCCGTATTTCTGTACATGCCTTCGATGCATCGGGCGTCAGGCACACCAGTTACGGAGTAAGTTCATGAATATGCGTTTTGTCCTCGCCAGTGCCCTCGCTGCAGTCTCTGTTTTCGGCGCGGCCGATGCAGCCGAGGCCCAGTCCCGCAACCGGGTCACGGTCCAGCAGGACGGCTATCAAAACGAGATCGCTGGTCGCCAGGGTGGTTATGGCCAACGCATGTTGATCCGCCAGCGCGGTGGCCGCCAGCACGTCACCATCATCCAGGACGGCGCGCGCAATGGCACGACGGTGGGACAGAGTGGCTATTACAATCAGTCGCATGTCGACCAGTATGGCCGGGACAATGATACCGTCATCGGACAGGATGGTGTCGACAATTACAGCTACAGCCGCCAGACCGGTCGCCGCAATATCGTCGGTGTGTCCCAGATGGGTCGCAACAACACTGCCGTGACGGACCAGTTCGGCAACAACAACGGTGCCGGCATCATCCAGGTCGGCGATGGCCACAACGCCACTATTCGTCAGTCCGGCAATGGCAATGTAACGCTGGTTATCCAGGGTGATCACTAGGCCCGGTTCGCAGTCAGGCCGATGCCATGGCGTCGGCCTCCGCGATCAGCACATCATGAGTCGGTGTTCGTACACCGGCTTTTGGCTGCCTGCTCAGCGGCGGTATTTCAAAAGACCCGCATCCCGGAGATGGTCGTCGATCATCTCGCGCTGGTCCACGCTGAGTGGTGTCAGGCGAGGATAGACCGGCTGGGCCCGGTCATTGCTCCAGGCCTGGTCCCAGTGATCCGTGCCAGCGATAAAGGCGCGCAGCATGGCCTCGCCGCCGGTCTCGAATGCCCCGATCAGACAGGTGTCGACATAGGATTGCGGAACGGGATGATCAGCATCGGCGGTTTCGTGTTCCGTGTTAACGACGATCCAGAACTTGCCAGCGGGCAGGTCAGCCGCGTCCAGGCTTGAGCGCTCGACCGGCGTCCACACATATCCGCGCTCGCGATGGCGCATGTCTGGATTGATCTCCACAGGCACCAGCACCGCGTCCAGCGTCGAGGTCACATCCTCGACCAGCCCCAGATAGGTCGCGGCCTCGTCCCGGTAACGCACCGACCAGGCCCGCCGCCAGCCCGGAAGTGCAACCTTCAGTGCGGGTCCGGTCATGTCGGAGTAGGTCTCGCGGCTATGCCGGCTGAGAATACTGCCATAGCCAATCATGTAGTCCCTGGCGGTCATACAGGCTCCAAACGCAACGGGGCGCGGATTGCTCCGCGCCCCGAAACTGGGTTGTCAGGCTGGTGAAGTCTAGCGCCTTTACTGCGCCGGATAATAGGTCGGGGAACCCGGGCCGACCGGCATGTCGAAACCAAACGCCCAGACGAAGAAGAAGACACTCCACGTCAGGATGAAGAAGATGGAGTAGGGCAGCATCATCGCGATCATGGTGCCCACGCCCAGATCCTTCTTGTAGCGTGTCGCCCAGGCCAGGATCAGGCCGAAATAGCTCATCATCGGCGTGATGATATTCGTGGTGGAATCACCGATCCGGTAGGCGGCCTGGATGACTTCCGGCGAATAGCCGATCAGCATCAGCATGGGCACGAAGATCGGGGCGGTGACCGCCCACTGTGCCGAGGCCGAGCCCAGCGACAGGTTGATGATCGCGCACATCAGGATGAACAGGAAGAAGAGCAGCGGGCCGGTCATGCCGGTGCTCTGCAGGAAGTTGGCGCCCGAGACGGCACTGATCGCACCGATATTCGTCCAGCCGAAGAAGGAGACGAACTGCGCGGCAAAGAAGACCAGTACGATGTAGAGGCCCAGCGAGGACAGGCCGGTAGCCATGCCGTCGATGATATCGCGGTCATTCTTCATCGTGCCCGCGCCGCGACCATAGGCGAAACCGGTGGCAACGAAGAAGATCAGGATCCAGACGACAAAACCGCGGAAGAAGGGCGAGTTGAAGCGGTCACCCGTATCCGGATTGCGCAGGATGCCCCATTCCGGGATCAGCGTCAGCGCCATCAGACCAAGCACGCCCAGCAGTGCGAGAAAGGCGTAGAACAGACCCTTCTTCTCCTCGCCGGAGAGCGTTTCCATCATGCGCTTGTCCAGCACGGAGTCGTCGGCCTGTTCGGGGTTGTAGGGCCCCAGCTTGGGTTCGACGATGAAGATGGAAACCAGCGAGCCTACGGTCGTGATCAGGAAGGTCGAGGCCACCATGAAATACCAGTTCGCCGTCGGCAGAACGATATAGTCCGGGTCGATCAGGCGCGCCGCTTCCTGGGTGATCCCGGCGAGAAGCGGGTCGATCGTGCCGATCAGGATATTGGCGCTGTAGCCGCCGGAGACACCCGCAAAGGCGGCTGCCATGCCCGCCAGCGGGTGACGTCCAAGGGCGTAGAAAATGGCGCCTGCGAGCGGGATCAGAACGACATAACCAACTTCTGACGCGGTGTTGGAGACGATGCCGGCAAAGACAATGGCGACGGTCACAACGTGACGCGGGGCGCCCAGCACCATGCCGCGTACGGCGGCAGAGAGCATGCCGGACTTCTCGGCAACACCGACGCCCAGCATGGCGACCAGGACGACACCGAGGGGCGCAAAGCCGGTGAAATTGGTGGTCAGACTGGTCCAGATCCGCCGGAACCCGTCGGCATTGAACAGGCTGACCGCGCGGATCATGCCGTCATCGGCGACGCCGCGGGCCCCTGCCGGACGCGGATCTTCCACCGCCAGGCCGAGCCAGCCGAACAGGCCGGAGAGAAGGATGATGCCGATTGCCAGAATGGCAAAGAGCGTCACCGGGTGGGGCAAGAGATTGCCCAGGAATTCAACACCATCAAGAAAACGCGTGAACGCGTTCTTCTTGGGGGCAGGGCTCTGGCTGTCAGCCATGTTCAGGCTCCTGTTTGCACAACACTGAAGGCAAGCCGGGCGCGCGCCGCCATGCCGGGGCGGGCCGCTGGTGCGGTCTCGCCCGGTCAGGTGCAGACGTCCTGGGTCTTCCCCTCATTTTCCTCGCCGCGGATTTGAGCGGTTTTGCGCTGCCGGGGCAAGTCTTGTGCTGCCGAGCACGGGTAACACTTCCGCAATGAAAAAGGGCCCGGCAGCAAACTGCCAGGCCCCAATTCTGAGATACGGGTCTCGTTACCAGATCGAGACGCGCTCTTCCGGTGCCAGGTAGAGGTCGTGCTCCTCGGTGATGCCGAAGGCCTCGTACCAGCCGTCCTGGTTACGCAGGGCACCGTTGATGCGGTACTGGGCAGGAGAGTGCGGACCGCGACGCAGCTGCTGAACCAGCGCCTGCTCGGTGTAGAGGTTCCGCCAGACCTGGGCCCAGGCCATGTAGAAGCGCTGATTGCCGGTGTATCCATCGAGGACCGGAGCTTCACCGCCATGATCTTCCAGGTAGAGCTGGTAAGCGCGGAAGGCCATGGAGAGGCCGCCAACGTCACCGATATTCTCACCCAGGGACAGGCGACCGTTCACAAACTCGCCCTCGATCGGGGAGAATTCGCTGTACTGAGCGGCCAGGCGATCGGTCATGCCGTCGAAATTGTCGCGGCTTTCCGCCGTCCACCAGTCACGCAGCACGCCATCACCATCAGAACGGGAACCCTGGTCGTCAAAACCGTGGCCCATCTCGTGGCCGATTACGGCACCGATGCCGCCGAAATTCACAGCCGGGTCAGCATACGGGTCGAAGAACGGACCCTGCAGAATGGCTGCCGGGAAGACGATCTCGTTGGCCGTGGACGAGTAGTACGCGTTCACGGTCTGCGGAGACATGCCCCATTCCCAGTCGCGGATCGGGCCACGCAGGCGTTCGCGGCTGTCTGCGCGGAACCAGGCCGAGATGCGTTCGGCATTGCCGAACAGGTCGTCAGAGCGGATCTCGATGCTCGAGTAATCCGGCCACTGGTCCGGATAACCGATTTTCGGTGTGAAGTTCTCGAACTTGTAGATCGCGCCTTCGCGGGTCTCTTCGTCCATCCAGTCCAGCGTTTCCAGACGCTCACGCAGGGCACGGCCCAGATAGTCCACGAGGACTTCCATCTGTTCCTTGTACTCCGGCGGGAAGAAGCGCTCGACATAGATCTGGCCAAGCGCCATGCCTGCAGAACCATTCACATACTGAATGGCACGGGCTTCCAGGTCACGCGGTTGTTCGACACCGGACAGCGTACGGCTGAAGAAGTCGAATGAGCGCTCGTAGAATTCCGGCGTCAGGCGGCCGCTGTTGGAATTGACATAGCGATAGGTCAGCCAGTCCTGCCAGGTCTCGACAGGAACTTCGCCAAACAGGGTGGCGAGGGACTGGATTGCCGTGTCCTGGCGGATGACAACTTCGGTCTGGTCCGCAAAGTCGAGCGCATCCATGAAGGTTGCCCAGTTGAAGCCCGGCGCGCTGGCAGCCAGCTCGTCGGTCGTCATCAGGTTATAGGTGCGCGTGCGGTCACGGCTGTCCTGGCGGGTCCAGTGAACCTGGGCGAACTGGGTTTCCAGATCCAGGATGCGCTGGGCGCGCTCGGCACCATTGTCCATGCCGATAAAGCCGAACACATCAGTGATGTAGGCGACGTAAGCGTCACGGAAACCCTGATAGCGCTCGGTGTCTTCCAGATAGTAGTCACGGGTCGGCAGGCCCAGACCGGACTGGCCGACGGAGACGATGTAACGGTTCGGGTTGCCCTGGTCGCGGCCAACGCCGGCGCCAAAGATAGAGGCCGTTCCCGGCTGCCCCATCAGGTTGGCAATGTCGTCATGCGTGCTGGCAGCTGCAATCGTGTCGATCATCGGGCGGACCGGATCGAAACCGCGGGCGGTCAGCGTGTCCTGGTCCATGAAAGAGGTGTACAAATCACCGATCTGCTGCTGCGGCGTGCCCGCTTCAGCGTTGGCTGCGCGCGCTTCGGAGATGATGCCGTCAATACGCTCTTCCGAGAGCAGGAAGAGTTCGGTGAAAGACCCGAAACGCGAGAAGCCCTGGGGCAATTCGCTCTGGTCCAGCCAGCCGCCGTTTACATAGCGGTTGAAGTCATCACCCGGGTGCACGCTGTCATCAACGTGCTCGTATTCAATACCCCAGGTGCCCAGGCGCGGATCGCCGGCAGACGGATCACCAACGCTGGTGGTCTGTGCGACTTCGCTGCCGGAAGCAGCGGAATTGTCGGCGGTGTCGGTGGTTTCAGTTGCCGGTGTGCATGCGGCGAGCAATGTCAGGCTTGCACTTGCCATAAGTAGTTGTCGCAAATTGGCCTCCCCCAATTGGAACTATGAATATGTCAGTGTGCGGTAACTTAGTGCTTTGCGACCGGCGTGCAACTTACGCATTCGTGAGGATTGCAGAGACGAAAAAGCCCGGCGGTGAAAACCGCCGGGCTCCTGTTTCAAGTGTTGTCGTCTCTACCAGACCGTGACGCGTTCTTCCGGCGGCAGGTACAGCTCGTGATCTTCGGTGATACCGAATGCCTCATACCAAGCGTCCTGGTTGCGGACCGTACCGTTCACGCGATACTGGGCCGGAGAGTGCGGCCCGACACGCAGTTGCTGGACGAGCGCTTGTTCAGTGTAAAGATTGCGCCAAACCTGCGCCCAAGCCATGAAGAAACGCTGGTCTCCGGTGAAACCATCGAGAACCGGTGCTTCTTCCCCCTGGTCCTGCAAATAGAGCTGATAAGCCCGATATGCGAGGTCGACGCCTCCGACATCGGCGAGGTTTTCTCCGAGTGACAGGCGCCCGTTCACGAATTCACCTTCAACTGGGGAAAATTCGCCATATTGCTCGACAAGACCTTCAGTGCGTGCGTCAAAAGCCGCGCGGCTCTGTTCCGTCCACCAGTCGCGCAACATTCCCGTGCCGTCCGAGCGGCTGCCCTGATCGTCAAAGCCATGCCCCATCTCGTGTCCGATCACTGCGCCGATTCCACCGAAGTTGACCGCGGGGTCTGCAAACGGGTCGAAGAACGGCCCTTGCAAGATCGCTGCAGGGAAGACGATTTCATTGGACGTTGGTGCATAATAGGCGTTCACCGTCTGCGGTGACATGAACCATTCCCAATCACGGACAGGACCGCGCAAGCGGGCGCGGGTGTCTGCACGTGCCCAGGCTGAGATGCGCTGGGCATTGCCGAACAGATCGTCGGACGCGATTTCGATCGAGGAATAATCCGGCCATACGTCCGGATACCCGATCTTTGTGATGAAGCTCTCGTATTTGACGATGGCTTCCGCCCGGGTCTCATCATCCATCCATTCCAGCGTTTCCAGGCTCTCGCCAATGGCACGACTGACATACTCGACGAGCGTATCCATTTGCTGCTTGTATTCAGGCGGGAAATATCGCTCGACGTAAATTTGGCCAAGGGTCATGCCCATGGATCCGTTCACGTACTGGACCCCACGCGATTCAAGCGGTCGCGGCTGATCCGTTCCTGAAAGCGTGCGGCTGTAGAAGTCAAACGAGCGCTCGTAGAATGATGGCGAGAGCACATTGCGATTGCTGGCCACATACCGAAAGCTAAGCCAGTCCTGCCATGTGGATACCGGGATCTCCGAAAAGAGAACCGCCAGCGATTCGATTGCTGTATTCTGACGAAGGACGATCTCGGTCTGGTCAGCATACTCCAGCGCTTCGAGATAGCGTGTCCAATTGAAACCGGGCGCTGTTGTTGCAAGATCAGCGGTCGCGGTCAGATTATATGTGCGCGTGCGATCACGGCTTTCTTCATTGGTCCAGTGCACCTGGGCGATGGCCGTTTCCAAGTCCAGCACGGCTTGTGCCCGCTCTTGGCCCTGGTCCATGCCGATCAGGCCGAATACATCTCCGATGTATTCCAGATATCCATCCCGGATACCTTGATAACGTTCACTGTCTTCAAGATAATAATCGCGTGACGGAAGTCCCAGCCCACCCTGGCTGATGTAGACGATGTAGCGTTGCGGATTGCCTTGGTCCTGGAAGGAACTGGTCCCGAAAATCGTCGATGTGCCGGGTTGACCCATGAGAGTTGCGATATCGTCATGCGAGCTCGCTGAGGCGATCTGGCTGAGCATCGGGCGAACCGGATCGAAACCCAGCTCTTCGCGACGTTCCTGATCCATGAAGGACGAGTAGAGATCACCGATTTGCTGTTGCGGTGTTCCAGGGGCGCCATTCTGTTCCGACGCTTCCTGGATGATGCCATTGATCCGCTCTTCAGACAGCAGGAAGAGCTCGGTGAATGAGCCGAAACGCGAGAAACCCGGCGGCATTTCTGTGCTGTCCAGCCAACCGCCGTTGACGTAGCGATTAAAGTCATCGCCCGGGTGAACGCTGTCATCGATGTATTGCGTTTCGATGCCCCAATCACCAAGACGAGGTTCATTGGCGCTGGTTTCGCTGGAGGCTGCCTGGTGTGCGGCGTCCTGGCTTGCTGTTGTGTCGTTGGCAGGCGTTTCAGCTGCTGGTGTGCATGCTGCGAGCAAAAGAAGGCTCGCGCCTGAAAGTAGAAGTGTACGCACGGTCGCGTCTCCCCCAAAAATAAGAAAGTTGCGTCCCCTTCACAGCCAAACTAGCCGTTTCGTTGGTGTGTGCAACTTACGCATCCGTGAGGTTTGAAAAACGAAAAACCCGGCAGCGAGCGCTGCCGGGTTTTTGTACTCTTGCGAGCTGCTTACCAGATTTTGACGCGCTCTTCCGGTGGCAGGTAGAGGGCGTGATCTTCAGTGATGTTGAAGGCCTCGTACCAGGCGTCCAGATTCCGGACGACACCATTGGTGCGGTATTGCGACGGGCTGTGCGGGTCGGTCGACAGACGCGAAATCAGATTGTCTTCGCGATACAGGCGACGCCAGACCTGAGCCCAAGCGAGGAAGAAACGCTGATCGCCGGTGAAACCGTCGATCACCGGTGCTTCGCCACCATGATGTTCATCGACATAGTTGCGGTAGGCCGTGTAAGCCATTTGCAGACCACCCAGGTCGCCGATGTTTTCACCCATGGTGAAAGTGCCATTCACGAACATGCCCTCAACCGGGGAATAGCCGTCATACTGGGCGCCGAGGCGACCGGCACGCTCCTCGAAGCGGGCATTGGTGCCTTCCGTCCACCAGTCATTGACCGAGCCGTCATAGTCGAAACGACGGCCCTGATCGTCGAAACCGTGGCCGATTTCGTGGCCGATCACGGCACCGATGGCGCCGTAATTGATCGCGGCATCAGCGTTCGGATCAAAGAACGGAGCCTGGAGGATGCCTGCCGGGAAAGTGATCTGGTTCATCAGCGGGTTGTAAGACGCGTTGACCGTCTGCGGCGGGTAAGGCCACTGGGTGCGATCAACCGGACCCATCAGGTCCTCAACCTGGTCATTCCAGTTGAACTCAGCCAGGCGGATCATATTACCGAACAGGTCGTCCGCACGTACTTCCAGCGCGCTGTAGTCACGCCAGTTGTCCGGATAACCGATGCGCGGTTCGAAAGTGGACAGTTTCTGCAGGGCGTTGGCACGCGTCTCGTCATCCATCCATTCCAGATTGTTCAGGCGGCCTTCAAACGCTGTTGTCAGGTTGGCGACCAGCTCTTCCATGTCCGTCTTGGAGGACGGCGGGAAGTAGCGCTCGACATAAACCTGCCCGACAACTTCACCCAGCTGGCCACCAACCAGACCGACACCGCGCAGATCGCGCGGACGCTGATCCGGTGTACCGTTCAGGGTGCGGCCAAAGAAGTCGAAGCTGGCCTGGTCAAATGCGACCGGCAGGCGGGCCGTGTTGTTATTGATCGTGTGGAAGATCATGTAGTCGTGCCACAGCTCGACCGGGGTCTCGGTGAGAATGGTCGCAGCACCCTCGATCGCGCTCGGCTGAGCGACGAGGAAGGTCGGGACTTCGGCCAGGCCCATGCTCGCCATGCCGTCAGCCATGTTGAGAGCCGGAGCCAGCTCGTCCATCTGCTGCAGCGTCATCGGGTTGTAGATTCGCTGGATGTCGCGGCTTTCGGCCTGCGTCCAGTGAACGCCGGCGAGACGGGTTTCCAGCTCCATGATGGCAGCTGCCTTTCCGGCGCCGCCCTCAATGCCCGCAAGATCGAAAATGGTTTCGATGTAGGCGACATAGGCCTCGCGATAACGGGCGAAGGCGTCGTTTTCCTCATCCAGGTAATAGTCGCGATCCGGTAGGCCCAGCCCGCCCTGTCCAACAAAGACCGTGTAGCGTGTCGGGTCGGCGAGATCAGGGATAATGCCGAAGCCGTAGGGCGCCGGGTGGTGCAGGCTGGCAAACAGCGCAGAGATCTCGTCATGCGTGCTGGCGCCACGAATTTCCGCGAGGAACGGCTCCAGCGGCTCGATACCGCGTGCGTTCAGTGTGTCCGTGTCTATCCAGCTGGCGTAGAGGTCGCCGACCTGCTGCTGCGGAGAGCCCGCTTCGGCATTGGCGCTGGCCAGTTCCAGGATGATTTCCTGGACCTGTTGCTCGGCCTCGATGGCGAGTGCCGTGAACATGCCGTAGTTGGAGCGGTCTTCCGGGATGGTCGTATTGTCCAGCCATGTGCCATTGGCATAACGGAAGAAATCGTCACCCGGATGATAGCTGGCATCCATGCCGTCTACATCGAAACCCCACGTGCCGATATCGGCCATGGCGGTTGTTTCGGTAGTGGTGGAGGCGCCACTGTCGGTGGAAGTCACCGTCGCCGGGTCGCAAGCTGCCAGCAATACGAGTGCCGAACAGCCCAGCAAAATCTTTTTCATGATGTTCCCCTCGAAAAGAAAATCCCCTGCGCCGACCCGGCGCAGGGGGAAAGTATGTTACTCGGCCGGCGAATGGTCGAGGTGACCGGGCAGTTCGCCATGAGCAAAGTCAGTGTCCTCGTAATAGCTGCCCAGAGACGGCTGTTTCTTGCCTGTCCACATGCCGCGGAAGAAGCGGGCGATATCGACGCCGATGCCGTACAGGGCAGGGACGAAGAAAAGCGTCAGGAAGAGTGCGAAGACAACCGCGAAGCCAAGGGCCACGACCATGGGCTTCAGGAACTGAGCCTGGGTCGATTGTTCCGCCATCATCGGGAAGATGCCGAGGAAGGTGGTGACCGAGGTCAGCAGGATCGGACGGAAACGCTGTACGCCAGCGTCTACCAGCGCCTGGAAAGCGCCTACTCCATTGGCCCGCAGCCGGTTTACGAAGTCGATCAATACGAGGTTGTCATTGATCACAACGCCTGCTGCTGCACCCACACCGAAATAGGAGAAGAGCGCGATCGGGATGTCGTAAAGGTAATGCCCGAAGATGGCGCCCGTCAATGCGAACGGGATGGCGATCATGATCAGGATCGGCTGGAAATAGGACCGGAAAGCAATCGCCAGCAGCAGATACATGGATGCCAGCGCAAGCAGCAGGAGGTTCCTGACTTCCTGCATGAATTCACGCTCACCCTCGGCCTGGCCGATCTCGTCGCGAGAGACATGCGGGAAACGCGTGTCAAAGTTCGGCCAGAACTCGTTGGTCAGGCTTTCCTCGACAGCGCCGCGTGCGATCGGGTCAGACAGCTCGGCCGTGACGGTGACCGTCCGCATGCCATTGCGGCGACGGATACGGTTGAGGCCCGGTGCGAACTCCACATCGGCGACAGCTGACAGCGGAACCTCACGCCCATCGGCGGTGCGGATGCGCAGGTCACGGAGCGTGTCCAGCGAGCGGCGGCTTTCCTGGTCGAGGCGGATCATCACCCGAACGTCCTGACCATCGCGTGGCAGGCGTTGCGCCTCCTCGCCGTAGAAAGCCTGGCGGACCTGGCGTGTCACGTCCGACAGGGTCAGACCCAGCGCCTGGGCGTCCGGTCGCATCGTGAACTGCAGTTCCTGGGTCGAGGTCTGCATGGAGTCGACGATGTCATACAGGGTGTCATAGCTGCGCAGCTGACCCTTGAGGGCATCGGCTGCCTCGCGCAATTCGTCGAGGTCCTGTCCGGACAGGGCGAAACTCACCGAGTTCCCACCTTCGTTGATGGTGGAGTCGAAGCGGACTTCTTCAGCGTCCGGAACCGGTCCCATCATTTCACGAATGGTCTGTGCAACTTCAACTGTCGGCAGCGAACCTGGACGGTCCTCCGGCTCCGCGAGCGTGATCCAGGCGCGGATACTGCCGTCGGTGGCCACTGTCGAACGGCTCTCGATCATGTCGACATTGTCCGGGTATTGCGTGCGGTAATACTGCAGCGCTTCATCCTGGGCAGCGTCGAGTTGACTCCGGACCTGTTCGGTGCGGCTCCACGGCGTGCCTTCGGCCAGCTGGATCGAGACCTGGATCGTCTCGTTCTCGATCTGTGGCATGAAGACCGACCCGACCCGGTTGGTGCTCATCAGCGTGATGGAAACGAAGAAGATACCGGTGAACGCGATGACCGTTGCATAACGATTGCGGATCGAGAGCTTGGCGAGCGGACGATAGATGCCGCGTGCGAAGGCGACCAAGGTGTGGGCAATGCCGCGCTGGAGCGCGATCAACGGCCCGAAAATACCCTTGTTGGACTGCGGCTTCAGATGGCTCAGGTGAGCCGGCAGGATCAGCAGCGATTCAATCAGGGAGAAGGTCAGGGCCGCGATAACCACCAGGGAGATCTGCTTGGTGAACTGTACGGTCGGTCCCGTGATCAACATCCAGGGCGAGAACATCATGATGGTCGTGATAACGGCGAAGATGACGGGCTTGGCGACCATCTGCGTGCCGACCACGGCGGCGGTCAGGCCTTTTTCCCCGCGTTCCACCCTGTCGTGGATGTTTTCCCCGACCACAATCGCGTCGTCGACCACGATACCGATGACGAGCAGGAAGGCGAACAGCGACAGCATGTTCAGCGAGACGTCCATCATGGGCAGCAGCAGGAAGGCACCACCAAACGCGGTGAAAATTCCCACCGTGACCCAGAAGGCGACATCAGGGCGCAGGAACAGGAAGAGGACGATCAGAACCAGCCCGCCACCGATGAGGGCGGAGTTCATGATGGTGTCCATGCGTGCCTTGTACATCTCGGAATTGTCCCACCACAGAGACAGGGAGACGCCGTCCGGCAGTTCCGCACGCTTGCTTTCCAGATACTCCTGAACGCCATTGGAGATATCGACGACGTCAACATTCGGGGTGGTCTGAACATAGACCACCACCATGTTCTCGCCGTTATAGGTCGAGGCCAGGTTGGCATCGACAAAACCGTCATTGACGCGCGCGACGTCGCGAACCCGCAGTGTGCCACCATCACGCGTTTGACGGATGATGATGTCCTCGAATTCAGCCTGCGAATCCGCCAGCTGGCGGGATGTCAGGCTGAGGTCGCCGAGTTCGGTGCGGACACTGCCGGCTGAGGCATTGAGCGAGCTGGAGCGAACCGCGCGGGAAACTTCGTCAAAGCTCAGGCCGTAGCGCTGCAGGCTCTGCTCGGACAATTCGATGGAGACCTCTTCATTGAGGCGTCCCATGATGCCGACGATGGAAACACCGGGCACCTGGTTGGCAACCTCGTCGCGGATCTCATCCGAAATCTGCTGCAGGTCACGGCGATCGATATCTCCGTGCACGGCAAAGCCGATCAACCAATCCGAGTTGCGCCACTGATTGACGAACGGGCGGAAGGAGGATTGCGGCAGGTTGTTCACCGAGTCGACGTTCAACTTGATCTCGTCAATGAATGACGGGATGTCGACGGACGGCTTGCCGGCGATATTGATGAAGCCGCTGCCTTCCACCGCCGTCGAGGTGATCGTGTCAACGCCGTCGATATCGATCAGCGCTTCCTCGATCCGGACGATAATTTGTTCCTCGACTTCCTGCGGCGAGGCGCCTGGCCAGGCCACGGAGACAGTGGCTCCGTTGATGGCGACGCTCGGGAAGACCTCGCGGTTGAGCTGGAAATATCCGAACAGGCCGCCCAGCAGGGCCACGATCATCAGCAGGTTGGCAGCGACGGAATTCGCAGCAAACCATCCGATGATGCCCTTGGGAGCTTCCTGATGTGTTTCGTTAGGGTCGGTCATGGCCTTGTCCTTCAGATATGTTTGCTGGATTAACCTGCGCTGGAAACGGGCTCGCCGCTATTGCCAGCATCGGATTCGGCCAGGCCTTCTTCCGCGTTGTCGGATTCGGTTTCGATCGTCGCGGAGAATGCCGCGATGACTTCGCCATCGTTGTCGAGCGACTGGATGCGCATGCCGTCATTGGCACCGCGAACCGGAGAGATCACGACCATTTCGCCACCGCGAACACCGGAGGAAACGATCAGGCTCTCGGCGTTGGAGGTGACAACATCGACCGTCCGGACGGACAGGCGACCACCCGGCTCGGCGACATAGATCGTGTTTTCGCCGCGCAGGGCTGCGCGTGGCAGGACGTAGACATTCTCGACTTCACGTCCCTCGATTTCGGCGGTCAGGAACAGGCCAACGGCCAGCGGCGAACCGCTCTCGGCGGCCGTGCCGTACGGGTCTTCGACTTCGGCGATGGCGTAGAGAACGCGCGTCTGTGAATCGATGGCACTGTCCGTACGCGTGATTTCCGCGTTCCAGGAGCGCTGCTGACCGGCAACGACCGCAGACAGGGTGACCGGAATACCGGCGCCTTCCTCGGCAGCGTTGAAGGCGACCGGGATGCCCAGCAGCCCCAGATCATAATCGGTCAGGGGCAGGCGAACCTGCACGCGGTCGGTCGAGAAGACTTCGCCCAGGGGCGTGCCGGCGCTGACGAACTGACCGAGATCTGCGTTCTTGGAACGGACGCGGCCAGCGAACGGTGCGGATACCCGCGTACGCTGGAGGTCCAGACGCGCATCCTGAAGTGTGGCGCGGGCCGCTGCGAGCTGGGCGCGCGCTTCGGCCAGCTGCGGTTCGCGCAGCGTCAGGGAAGAAGCTTCACCTTCACCCAGTTGCTCCCATTCCGAGCGTGCGAGGTCTGATTCAGCCTGTTCGCGAGCCAGACCCTGCTCGGCCTGCGCGACCTGGGCCTCGGCACGGGTTACCGCCAGGCGGTAATCAGCGTCCTCGATGCGAACCAGGGTCTCGCCGGCCTCGAAGAAACCGCCCTCGATGAAGTCCGGATTTACATAAGTGATGCGTCCAGACACCTGCGGAACCAGGTTGATCTGGGTGCGTGGCCGCGCTTCGCCCTGGGTGACAACGGTCAGCGAAACCGTGTCCAGCTGGGCTTCAGATACAAAGACCGCTACGGGACGCGGCGCCGCATTGGCGCGCTCCGGTTGCGGGGCGGTGGCGTTGAGCATGACGACGACGCCGATGATGGCGGCAACAACAACACCGATGATGATGAAACGTCCGATGAAAGCCATGATTATTCTCCAGTATGCGCAGCCGGGTCTGCGGACGCGGCCGCGGAGAAATCGCCGGCGATGGCGAGATAAAGGTCCACACGATTTGCCGCGCGGGCGCGGCGTGCTGAGATGTACTGACTCTCCGCGCTGATGCGGCGGGAGTATGCGTTGAGCAGGTCGAAGATTGTCGCGACACCACGAGCATATTGCTGGGTGACAAGTTCCTCGGCCTCGGCGGCCTCCTCGAAGGCCCTACCTAGGCTGTCAACGCGGGACGCCAAGATGGTGTCGGCGTAAATCGCATTTTCTGCTTCCTGCCAGGCGCCCAGAACCGTCTGGACATAACTGGCGATCTGCAGTTCGGCATTGGCGATAGCCTGGTCGCGCTGGGCGCGTAGCTGGCCGCCGCGGAAGATGGGTGCCGTCAGGGATGTGGTCAGCGAGGACAGCAGGCCGTCCATATCCGTGAGATCTTCAATATTTGCGCCGCCTGTGCCGGAGGAGGCGGACAGCGAGAGGCTCGGGAAGAGCGCTGCGCGGGCGGCGTCGACACGCAAACCGGCTGCGACCAGACGGCGTTCAGCCGCGATCACGTCCGGACGACGGGTCAGCAGGTCCTGCGGCGAACCCAGACCTGCGAGTTCACCGAGCGCTGGGAAGTCCTCATCGCGTTCGATGCGGGCCGAGGGATAACGGCCCAGCAGGGTTTCAAGGCTGCGGGCAGATGAGGCTTCCGCACGGCGGCGGGAGGCGAGCGCGGCTTCGGATGAAGCCAGGGCGCTGCGCGCCGTGCGCACGTCCGAACTGCGAACGAGGCCGCGGGCAAAGCGGCGCTCGGTCAGGGCAAGGGCATTTTCCTTGGCGGTGAAATCGCGCTCAGCGAGTTCGGTTTGCAGACGGGCTTCGGTCAGGTCGAGCCATGCCTTGGAAACCAGACCGGCGATCGATAATTGCGATCCGCGCAGGTCCTGGGCGGCCGCTTCGGCGTCGAGATCAGCCGCGTTGGCGTTATTGCGAACGCGCCCCCACAGATCGACTTCCCAGCTTGAGGATAGTCCCAGTGAGAACTGGTCCGAGGACGGACCGCTGTTCGGCTCGTTCCGTGTGTGCCCGAAGGATGCGCCGAGCGTCGGCAGACGGCTGGCGCCGGCGATCCGGGCGCTGGCCCGTGCCGAGTCATAGCGAGCCAGCGACTGGGCCAGGCTCGGATTGCCTTCAAAGGCTTCATCCACAAGAGAAACCAGACGTGGCGCATTGAATGACGCCACCCAGTCGCTCACGTGTGGACCACCACCTGCATCGGGTGCGCTGGACCAGTTGTGAGGCGCCTGGGGGAGGACGTCCTGAGATTCAAAGGCCGGCACACTGGCGCAAGACGCTGCCGTCAACGCTGTCGCCAGTATGAGTAGATTTTTACGCATGCGTGTGCCCCGCACATTCTTACTTCGACTCTGCCGGCATCCTATGATCGGCATAGCGAAAGTCAACATAAATTTATCGAAAAACATTAAATGCCTATCGAATGACATGAAAAGCCTCTCGTTTTTCGAGATGTGAAATTTCTGTAAGCATCTCTTGGCTCATGGATTCGATGCATTTGCGCCGTTGATTGGATGCGTTTTGCGGCAGAAATATTTCCAAAACGCGACAAATCTCAGTATTCCGATAATCTATTCACTGAATGAGGAGCGCCTGGTGAGTTCTCGTCTGCACCGAAACCAACCATCCACTCGTATTCGCCGCCGCGATACTGCTGCTGTCGCTGCTCTTGGGGGCGGTGTAGTATTGCTGTTGTGGCTGTTTGGCGAGCTCGCCTTTGTGCAGGCTTTTGTGGCGATCGCGACCATCACTGCCCTCTCGGTCATCTACTTCCTGACCGTAAGTACGTCTCTGCCCCCGCAGGTGGATCTGTCCTATGAGGAAGGTGGTGAAGATGCTGGTGACGGCGCCGGAGAAAGTTCGCCCGGTCTGACGGCACAAGACCTTCTCTACAGCCTGCCTATTCCCGTGATCGTCATTGCCGGTTCCGGCAAGGTTGAGGATGCAAATCCCGAGGCCCGGAAGTTTCTCGGGCTGGGCGACGGCGTTGTTCACCTGTCCGGTGTGCTGCGCCAGCCTGAAATCCTTGAAGCGGTTAGCGCCGCCCTGCGCGGGGAGAGCGTCCAGCCGGTAGAATACTCAACCATGGCGCCGGTCGAGAGCCATGTCCGCGCCTTTATAGCGCCACTCGGTCAAGCCGATGCACCGGATGTCGAGCGCCGCGCGATGCTCGTGCTGACAGATGAAACCTCGATCAAGCGTGCTGACCGCATGCGGGCGGACTTCCTCGCCAATGCCAGCCATGAGCTGCGCACCCCGCTCGCATCACTGGCCGGTTTCATCGAGACCCTGATGGGGCACGCCAAGGATGATCCCGACGCTCGTGATCGATTCCTGTCGATCATGTTTGACCAGACCGAGCGCATGCAGCGCCTGATCAATGATCTCCTCTCGCTGTCACGCGTGGAAATGGATGAGCATGTCGCTCCTGTTGGAACAGTTGATCCGGGTGCCGTCGTGGAGGATGTGGTCAGTTTCCTGCGTCCGCAGATCGAGAAGCAGAACATCACTGTTGATCAGTCACTGAATGAGGCGGCGAGAGCGATCGCAGATCGTGACCAGCTGACGGAAGTGGTCCAGAACCTGATCGAGAACGCCATCAAGTATGGCGGTCAGGATGCACGAATTGGCGTCACCGTAACCGCCGCCGTCTCTCGCGATGCTGCCGAGCGCCCGCCGCTGAGCCTGGGCCAGGGTTCAAGCCGCTTGACACTTGCGGCCCCGAAGGTCGAGGCGGACAGTCGATATGTAGCCATCCGTGTCCAGGATACCGGCAAGGGAATCCAGCGCCGCGATCTGCCCCGGCTGTCGGAGCGTTTCTATCGTGTCGATGGTCAGAAAAGCGGCCCCAAGGAAGGGACCGGTCTTGGCCTTGCGATTGTGAAACACATCGTCAATCGCCATCGTGGCGGTTTCACTGTTGAAAGCGCGCCCGGGGTGGGATCGGTATTCTCAATCTTCCTGCCCGTGGATCCGACAAGTGTTGTTGAGCCCGAAAACCTTGCGAATTAGGCAAATTTCGACAAAAACCGCACAGTGTCACAAAACAGTTATAGGACTGTCATAAATCGGCGCATCAAACGCACTAGTACACGCTTCTCGTTTAGTCAGGCCTGTTGGCTGCGGATCAGTGTGTCGAAACAAACCTCCTCGTGGTTCAGCCGCGAGGGCACGGAGATCAAATGAACCAGACACAGCATTCGCACATTGTGTCCGCCTATGGGGCAGAACTCGACCAGCTGGCCGATGATCTGCTGCGCATGGGCGGTCTGGTGGAAACCCAGCTGACTGAATCACTGCAAGCCTTTATTCGCCGAGATTTGTCCGTCGTGCCTGCTGTGCGCGAGCGGGAAAAGAAAGTGAATGAACTGGCAGCCGGTGTCGAACGGCGGGTTGTGCGCCTCTTTGCTCTTCGCCAGCCGATGGCGGCCGATCTGCGCGTGACGATCTCGGCGATGAAGATCGCCAGCGATCTCGAGCGTATGGGTGATCTCGCCAAGAACATCGCCTTCCGCGCCGAGGACATGAACGAGTTCCCGCCCATGCCGGTACTCGGACAGATCGAGCGTCTCGGTGCCGTGGTCGCAAAGCAGCTTCGTGATGGTCTGGACACGCTGTCCAACCAGGACGTCGCTTCAGTGATCCGGGTCTGGCAGGCCGATGACGAGGTGGATGAACACCACAACGCCGTCACCCGCGAGGTTCTGATGTCGATGACCCAGAACCCGCAATTCGTGGAACCGGGTGTCCCGGTTCTTTTTGTCTCAAAGAATTTGGAGCGGCTTGGCGACCACGTCACGAACATCGTCGAAGCCGTACATTTCATGGCCACGGGTGAGCAGTTGGAAGACAGCGACACGCTCGAGGCCTGACGCAGGAGTGCAGGCATGAAACCCCAAGTGATTGTTGTTGAAGACGAAGACGCTCTCGCAACGCTGCTTCAGTACAATCTGGAGAAAGAGGGGTATCAGGTCCGCGTGGCGGGCGATGGCGAGGAGGGCCTGATCCTCGCCGAGGAAGAAACACCGGACCTCGTATTGGTCGACTGGATGTTGCCGAAAGTCTCGGGCATTGAAGTGTGTCGACGCCTGCGTGGGCGGCAGGAAACCGCCAATGTGCCGATCATAATGCTGACAGCCCGTGGCGAGGAAACCGATCGGGTGCGCGGCCTTGATACAGGCGCGGACGATTATATCGTCAAGCCGTTCTCGATGACGGAATTGTTCGCCCGGATTCGCGCCGTGCTGCGCCGGATCCGCCCGGGGCTCGCCGAGGATGTTGTCTGCCAGGGCGATATTGCCATGGACCGCGTCGCGCACCGTGTGAAGCGATCCGAACGCGAGATCCATCTCGGGCCGACCGAATTTCGTCTGCTCGACTATCTCATGCAGCATCCGGGGCGGGTTTTCTCCCGCGAGCAATTGCTGGACGCTGTCTGGGGCTCCGACGTCTATGTCGAGGCGCGCACGGTGGATGTTCATGTCGGTCGCTTGCGCAAGGCTCTGAACACCAAGGAAGAGCGCGATCCGATCCGCACCGTACGGTCAGCGGGCTATTCCTTCGACACGGCGGGGCTCTAATTCCCCGCCAATCGGAACAGATACTGTTCTCGTTTGGCCATTAATGTCGGGTTCAGTCGCGATTATGTCTCTTGTGAACACTCAAGGAGGCAATAATGCGCTGGGCTGGTTTGATCATTTCCGCAGGTATTCTCGCCGCGATCGCCGTTTCGATCGTCGCTGCGCCGAGCGGTTCGTCACTGTATATCTAGAACTCGTAACTCTTCCGGGACGTTAGCCCGGTGGTCGCTTGCTCCCCGGTGGCCGCTTTCTAGGATGACAGCTTTACCGTTCAGGGAGCTGTTCTTTGCAACACCTCATCACAAGTCTGGCCGTATTGGGCCTCGTCCTCTCTGCCTCCGTGTCAGTTCAGGCCGAGGATGCATCTCGCTCCGAAACCCAAGCCGCATCTGTCACGCTGGAAGATTTCCGGCCGACCCTTGGGCGCTGGCAAGTCACCAACTGGCTGATGATCGGGCCCGGGCAGATGGAAGAACGTCATTTCTCCATTCACGTCGCGGCCGATCTCGGCGGCAAGGGCCTGCGTACCGACTGGTTCATGCAGGACGGAAGGTATTTCGGCACGGTGTTGCAGACCCTGCATGTCGGTGGCCAGGGGCTGGACCAGCTCTATTACTCCGCCGCCGAGGATAGCTGGGCGATTTCCGAACAATACCCGGTGCTCCGCGAAAACGGTTTCGGCACGCAGTTCGAGGGATAGGACCAGTTCGGCCCGTTCGAGGCCCGGAGCCAGACAAGTTTCCTGTCGGATGGTGGTGGTTTCGACTGGACCCTCGAACGACGCTATCCGGGCACGGACTGGTTTGTCATCGACCGCGGCGAGGCACGTCCACTCCCTGACTAGGTGGTGAGGCATCCCCCCATAGAAAAAGCGGCCACCCCGGGGGAGAGGTGGCCGCTATTCTGCCGGACGGGGGGTGAGAGGGGGTGTCCGGCTAGAAATTATAACGGCGTGTGGCCGCGATTGCGTCGAGGGCAGCAGCGGCGTCGGAATTGCGACGGCGGCGCTTCTGGCTCGGCTGGTACGCCATGTCGGCGTGCGCGTCACAATAAGTCTGATCACCCGTCGTCTTGCGGCCGCAGAAGCGGAAGCTGGACGAGGCCGGGTCGCCGATTGGCCATTTGCACATGCTGTCACGCAGGGTCAGGACAGTGGCAAACTCGCCGGAAGGCAGTACGGCAGGCTCCACCGGCGCCGGCGGCGTTGCAGGGGGCGCTGAGGGGGTGGGGCGCACCGGAGTGCGCGCTACTGGCGGGGTGGACGCCGTTGTTGTACGCGGCCGGGAAGGCTTCACGGTGCGACGAGCCGGACGAGATGGTGTTGCGCGACCAGACAGGCCCAGACGATGGACCTTGCCAATCACGGCGTTACGGGTCACACCGCCAAGCTGTTTGGCAATCTGACTGGCACTCAGGCCTTCTGACCAGAGTTTTTTCAATTCTTCTACGCGTTCGTCCGTCCAAGCCATCGCACTAGATCTCCCGGTGGGGTGCGTTCCTTACCTTGATGAAGGTAAATCCCGCATCTCTCAATTCATGTTTAATTACACTAGATATTGTATCCTACAGCCTGTCAGCCACAAGATGGGCCTCTGTCCAAGCCTGTGGAAAGATCTCTTGTCAGGCCAATCGTTAACGGTGATGGTTACCGAGACCTTAAGGGTAATTCGATATGAGTAACTCAAGCTTAAGACCTGTTACCGCGCCGCGGGAATTTGGAGCCGTAAACTGGCTAGGCCTTTGGACTCTTTACAAAAAAGAGGTCCGGCGCTTCATGAAAGTCGTGTTCCAGACAGTTATGGCGCCAGTTGCGACAACCCTGCTCTTCATGACGGTTTTCGTGGTGGCAATCGGGTCAAGCCGACCTGCAATAAATGGTGTGGATTTCCCGGTCTTTCTGGCTCCGGGCCTCATACTTATGGGGGTTCTCAACAACGCCTTTGCCAATTCCTCCTCCTCGCTGCTCGTCTCCAAGGTGCAGGGGAATACCGTGGACTTCCTGATGCCGCCCCTTTCGGCGCTGGAGCTTTTCCTGGCCTTTGTCGGTGGTGCGATTACGCGCGGTCTTGTTGTTGGCGTGGCCACGGCACTGACCATGCTGCCCTTCGTCGATCTGGTGCCCTCACATTTCTGGGCGGTCCTGTATTTCGGAATGGGTGCCGCAGCCATGCTGGCCATGGTGGGTGTGATCGGCGGGATCTGGGCGGAGAAGTTTGATCACCTCGCGGTCGTGAACAACTTCTTCATCATGCCGGCGACCTTTCTTTCGGGCACGTTCTACTCGGTGACGATGTTGCCGGATGCGGTCAGGTCCATCAGCTATTTCAATCCCTTTTTCTACATGATTGACGGCTTTCGCTACGGCTTTACCGGACACGCGGATGGCTCACTCCTGATCGGCGTTATTGTTGTTGCAGTGATCAACATTGCGCTCGCGGTGAGCTGCTATGCGGTGCTGCGTGTAGGCTGGCGCTTGAAGAGCTGATCTTCCCGGCCTAGACCGGAAGAAACGGTGCTCATTCCCGGGTGCCGATAATCAGCTTATGAGGGGAGTATACTCATGCCAGCGCCGATGATGGACACTTACGCACCGCCGGATCTGAATTTTGAACGCGGCGAAGGTGTTCGCCTGATTACCGACAAGGGTGACAAATACCTGGACTTCATTTCCGGTATTGCCGTGAATTGCCTGGGTCATGCGCACCCCAAGGCGGTTGCAGCGCTCACCGAACAGGCTGGCAAGCTGTGGCACCTCTCCAACATGTTCCGCGTCCCGGCCGGTGTTGAGCTGGCAAAGAAGCTGACCGATGCGACGTTCGCTGACCGTGTCTTCTTCACCAATTCCGGCGCGGAAGCCATGGAATGTGCGCTCAAGACGGCGCGCCGCTATCATTTCGTGAACGGCAATCCGCAGCGCTATCGCATCATCACCTTCACAGGCGCTTTCCACGGCCGCACCTATGGCGCGATCAATGCCGGCGGCAATCCGAAATATCTCGAGGGTTTCGGCCCGGCGATGGAAGGTTTTGACCAGGTCGAGTTCGGTGACCATGAAGCGCTCAAGGCTGCCATCACCGAGGAAACCGCCGCGATCTGCATCGAGCCCGTCCAGGGTGAAGGTGGTGTCCGTGCTGTTCCAGAAGCGTGCCTGCGCGGCATTCGTGAACTGGCCGACGAGCACGGCATCCTGGTCATCTATGATGAAGTCCAGTCCGGTGCAGGCCGTACCGGCAAGCTGTTCGCCCACCAGTGGGTTGAAGGTGCTGAACCAGACATCATGGCGTCTGCCAAGGGCATTGGCGGCGGTTTTCCGATGGGCGCCTGCCTGGCCACCGAAGCGGCCGCTGAAGGCATGGTCGTTGGCACGCACGGTTCCACCTATGGCGGTGGCCCGCTGGCCATGGCTGTCGGCAATGTCGTCTTTGACGAGCTGACCGCTGACGGTTTCATGGAGCAGGTCAACGACGTGGCCAACTTCCTGCGCCAGCAGCTGCATGGTCTTCTCGATCGTCATGCTGACAAGGTCGAGGAAGTGCGCGGCAAGGGCCTGTTGATCGGCATCAAGCTGAAAGCCGGTTATGATCCCAAGAAACTTGCAGGCCTGTGCCGCGATCGCCATCTGCTGGTTGGTGCGGCTGGAGACAATGTCTCCCGCATGGCGCCGCCGCTTGTAATCACCCAGGACGATGCCAGTGAAGCCGTTGCCATCATTGACGAGGCACTCGGCCAGCTGGAAGCCAGCTAGACAGAAGACGCATCATGACAGACGCCCCCAATGATCCGCTTGGCGAACACGATGACATCGTCGCCGGTTTTCAGGTTGAAAACCGTGCGGTGAGGGGGCGTGTGTCGCGTCTCGGCGAGACGCTCAACCTCATTCTCTCGGCCCATGACTATCCCGAACCGGTCGCACGCATGCTCGGTGAGGCGGTGTTGTTGGCCGGCCTGGTCGGCAATGCGCTGAAATTTGATGGCCGCCTGATCGTCCAGGCCCAGGGCAATGGTCCGCTCGCCTTCATTGTCGCGGAATATGTCGCGTCACAAGGCGTGCGGGGCTATGCCAAGCTCGATCGCGAGGCCTATGACAAGGCCGTCGCGGCCAAGCCCGAGGATGAGAGCTGGGTCAAATGCCTGCTCGGCGAAGGCCGGTTGGCGCTGACCATTGATCACGGCCCGAACATGGAGCCGTATCAGGGTGTGGTCCCACTGGAAGGCGACAGCCTGGTGGACACGGCGGAAACCTATTTCCGTCAGTCCGAGCAATTGCCGACCCGGATCCGTGTGGCGGTGGGCGAGCATTGGGACGAGGCCGGTACCCGGACCTGGCGTGGTGGCGGCATGATGCTGCAGGCCTTTGCCAGCGACGAAACCCGCGGCGAAGTCGCCGATGACTGGGATCATTGCCGCGCCCTGTTCGAGACCATCGAGGACGCGGAGCTGCTCGACCCGGACCTCTCGGCCGGTACACTGCTCTATCGCCTGTTCAACGAGGACGGCGTCCGCCTGTTCGAACCCATGGCCCTGCCTCGCCGCTGCGGCTGTGACCGCCAGCACCTGATGACCATCCTGCAGCGCTTCTCCCAGGACGACCGTGACCACATGCTGGTCGACGGCAAGATCGTCATGACCTGCGAGTATTGCAACAAGGACTGGGCCTTCACGCCGGAAGAGCTTGGCGGTTGATCAGTACCGCCAGAAGCGCGGGCTCAGGAAGACCAGGACAGCGAGGACTTCCAGGCGGCCGATGAGCATATTGCCGGTCAGGACCCATTTGGCCGTGTCCGGGAGGTCGGCGAACGTGCCTGACGGACCGATCATCTCACCCAGGCCCGGGCCGACATTGGCGAGGCTGGTGGCGGCGCCGGAGAGCGCTGTGGTGGTGTCCAGCCCGATCAGTGAGAGCAGAGCTGCACTGACGGCATAGACCGCAAAGAACACGAAGAAAAAGCCGAAGACGGAGTGGAGCGCACTGTCGGCAACGCTGCGGCCATTATAGCGGATCGGGATGATGGCGTTCGGGCGCAGCAGGTTTTCCATGTAGCGCCGCATGGCCGACCCCGCGATCTGATAGCGGAAAATCTTGACGCTGCAGGTCGTCGAACCGGCACAGCCCCCGATGAACATGAAGACAAAGAAGGCGGCCTGGGCCGGCGGCCCCCAGCCGTCATAGTCCGCGGTCGCGAACCCTGTTCCCGTGATGATGGACACCACATTGAAGCTCGCCACGCGCAGGGCCGAGCCATCGCCATGGGCGTCGGTGGAGGCCAGGAAAAACGTGAAGCCCAGCGTCGCGACCAGCACGATCACGAAGAAACCGCGCACCTGGGCGTCCTTCCACAACGCGCCCGGCTTGCCGCGCAGGGCCAGCAGGAAAATGCCAAATGGCAGCGCTGCGAGCAGCATGAAGGTCAGCGCAACGAGATCGGAGCCGCCCTGGGTGAAGGCGCCCAGACTGTCGTCCGAGGTCGAATAGCCCCCCGTTGCCACCGTGGTCATGGCATGGGCGATGGATTCCAGCCAGCTCATGCCGGTGAGCCCGTAGGCAATCGCACACGTCACGGTCAGCGCCAGATAGATCAGTGAAATCGCGGAGGCGATTTCCTGGGCGCGTGGCAGGACCTTGTCCGAGGCGTCGGAACTTTCCATACGAAAGAGCTGCATGCCGCCAATGCCCAGCATCGGCCAGAAGGCCATGGCGGTCACGATAATGCCGATGCCGCCGATCCATTGCAGGATGGCGCGCCAGATCAGAATGCCATCCGGCCGCTCGTCCAGCCCGGTCAGGATTGTTGATCCGGTTGTGGTGAGGCCGGAGACCGCCTCGAAAATGGCGTCCGTCCAGTTCAGCCCCTCATCGGACAGGTGCAGGGGCAGGGCGGCTGCAAGACACAGGGCGACCCAGGCGCCGACTGTCAGCACGAAGGCCGCGCGCGGCGTCAGCCCCTTCACCTCCGAGCGCATGGCCAGCATGACGGCGCCGCCTATGAAGGTGGTCAGCACGCCGGACAGCAAAAACGCGTCTGCGGTCGCATTATTCCCGTCTGCCAGATCGAGAATGCCCGGAATGAACATCATCAGTCCGAGCACGCCGACCATGGCGCCGATGGCGTAGAAGACGGGGCGGAGGGAGCCTGTCACGAGGGCGCTGGCCTAGTGGATCCGGGCGACGTCGTCGGGACGGTCCAGCGAGAAGCTGGGAATGATGGCGGCAAAGCTCTCGCCATCGGTTTCCACCATCTCGTAACTGCCCTGCATGAAGCCGGACGATGTCGTCAGCGGCGTGCCGCTGGTATAGCGAAAGCGCTGGCCCGGCTCGATGATCGGCTGTTCGCCAACCACGCCGGGGCCCTGGACATGTTCCTGGCGACCGAAGGCATCGGTGATCACCCATTTGCGCGAGATCAGCTGAACCGGCCGCTGGCCATGGTTCTCGATCTCGACCGTATAGGACCAGACGAAGCGCCCCGCCTCTGGCTCGGACTCATCCTCCATGTAATCCGGCTCGACGCGGATCAGGATGTCGCGCGTCGTGGATTCATATCCCTGGTATTCTTCTTCGGTCATTCCTGCAGCGTTCATTGCGGCGAACGTCCCCACCAAAACTGCGCGCATCATCCTCCTGTCGGCGGCGCGGCTCAAGTCCTACGGTCAGCATAGCTGGACAGCAGCCTCGGGATGGTCAACATGAAGCGCCAACTGACTCGAAGCTTGATGATGTCTTCTCACGGAATTTTATCGGATCGCCAGCTCGCCGCGCTTGTCGCCGAGGGTGGTGTTGTCACGCAGGATGCGCTCGCGGACGGACAGATCCAGCCCGCCAGCCTGGACTTGCGTCTTGGACGCATCGCCTACCGCCTGCGCGCCAGCTTCCTGCCCGGATCGGGACGCTCGATCCAGTCGCGGCTGACGCCGGACCTGGTCATGCACACGATTGACCTGGAACAGGGCGCGGTGCTGGAGACCGGCTGTGTCTACCTCGTACCCTTGCTGGAAGGGCTGAAACTGCCCGCGGGCATGACGGCGGCGATGAACCCGAAAAGTTCTACCGGCCGCATCGATGTCTTTACACGGGTCATTGCGGATGGCGCGGAAGCATTTGACCAGGCACCTGAGGGCTATGAAGGTCCGCTCTTTGCGGAAGTCTCGCCGCGCACCTTCTCCATTCTTGCGCGCACAGGTGACCGGCTCGGCCAGGTGCGTTTCCGCCAGGGCGGACATCATCCGACCCGGGAACAGACCGTCAGCGTGGACCTGGAAGGTTTCGACAACGGCATCGTCGGATACCGCGCACGTCGTCATTCCGGCCTGGTCGATCTGGCCGGAATTGGCGCGCATCCGCGTGAGCGTTTCTGGGAGCCGGTGACGGCGCCGGACGGCCAGCTGGTTCTGGATCCCGACGAGTTTTACATTCTGGCGTCCCGCGAGGCCGTGGCGATACCGCTCAGCGATGCTGCGGAAATGGCGCCAATCGCTCCGGAGATTGGCGAGTTTCGCGCCCATTACGCCGGTTTCTTTGATCCGGGTTTTGGCGTCAGCGAAGCTGGCGGCAGCGGGTCCCGTGCCGTACTGGAAGTGCGCGGCCGGGATGTGCCCTTCATTCTTGAACACGGTCAGCCTATTGCCCGTCTGGTGCATGAGCCGATGCTGGAAACGCCTGCTGAGGCATACGGTCAGGTGGCATCAAACTACCAGGCTCAGGGGCTGAAACTGTCGAAATTCTTCCGTTAGGAGAATTCCGGCATATTTCGGATCATAATGTATGAATTTGGGGTGACGTTCAGGGTTTCCCCAAAAATCTATGCTTCGATTTCGCCTGGAGTTTCCAGAAGGCGTGTGTATGTCGATCGAAGTAAACGCTCTTGAGATGCGTGGTGTCGCGCTTGTCAAAGTAGTCGGCGAGATTGCTCGGACTGACCTGGGCGCAGCTTTGATTGTCATGGAAAAACGTGTCGATAGTGGCGATCTCCGGGGGCTTGTCGTGGATGCCCGCGAGGTCGAGCTGCATGAACGCAAGGCTTTGGGACTGGAGATGTGGGAAGATGCACTGTCCGCACTGCCACCGGGTTTTCCGGTCGCCTATATCGCTCCGCCAGGATTTGAAGAAAAGCGTGCTGAAGGTGTGGCTGAAACGGCGCGCGAATGGGCGAGCAATCTGAAACTCTTTGCAACAGTCGAGCCCGGTGAAAACTGGGTAAGCGCTCAACTCGCCAGACGGTCGATGCTGGCCGGTTAGATCGGCGACTGCGCAGTCAGCGGCGCATCTGGCTGAGATCAATTCCCATATGAGCGGCCACATTGGCCAGCATGAATAGGACCAGCACGCCGCTGCCAAGCGCCACGATGGTCCACGGGATCATGCGCGGCCCTTTCTCGGGCTGTGCGGGAAGGTTGCCGCGCCATCGTGCGAGTAGGAAGAGGCCCACGCCCAGAACGAGCATGATGATCGTCGGTGTCATCGGCAGATACATCAGTTTTCGTCCGTTAATCCGTGCTCCGTCTTGTCCCAGAAATAGGGGTTGAAGGCGAGCTGCCACAAGGCCCGAACTGCAGAGGGGGTGAGAAGTGGCCAGTAGAGGGGCATGGTCAGCAAGTCGAACAGACGGGCAGTCCACCCCATGCGGCGCATGCCGAGCCAGGCCGTTGCTGCTGCCACCGCGTAACCGGTCACAGCAAACAGATAATAGGGCCACAAGTCGCGCAGCGCGCCGGGTTCCTGGGTCAAGGCCAGCGTTGAGAGGGCGGCAAAGGGCAGGTGCAGCAGCGCTGCGGCAATCGCGGCACCCAGAGTCAGGGAGAGCGCGATCCAGTGCGGAGGTCGTGTCGCGCCTGTCGTTTTGCGTGAATGAACGGCGAAGGTCTGGATATAGCCCTTGATCCAGCGTGTGCGCTGCAAAAACCAGGGCCGGACCCGAAACGGTGCTTCCTCCAGCGTGGGTGGGGCGATCAGGTCGCAGCGATAACCCGCGCGGTGCAGTCGGAAGCCCAAATCGGCATCCTCGGTGACATTGTGGGCGTCCCAGCCGCCAACGCGTCTCAAGGCCTCGGCGCGGAAGTAGTTGCTAGTTCCGCCCAGCGGTAGTGGCCAACCCAGTCGTACAAAAAACGGTAGCATGACCCGGAAGTGAGCTGCGTATTCCAGTGCGAACTGGCGCGTGAGCCAGTTCTTGTCACGGTTGTACCAGTTGAGCGGGGCTTGCAGACAAGCCAGGTCGGGACCAGCCTGCTGAAAGGTCAGCGCTGCGGTCATGACCTGGTCCGGTGACGGTCGATCCTCGGCGTCATAGACGGCGATGATCTCGCCACGGCTGTGGCGAAGGGCAAAGTTCAGGGCGCGCGGCTTGGTCCGGGGTTCACCAGGTGGTGTCGCCAGGATGGTGACCTGGCGTGTGACCTCGCAGGCCCTCGCGGCATTGATCGTCGCTGTGTCGTGCTCTTCCAGGGCCAGGATCAGCTGCAGGCGATCGTCTGGATAGTCCAGGTCCATAAGCCGCTTGAGCAATTCCGCCATAACCCGCGCCTCGTCATAGGCCGCAACGATTATGGTGACCCGCGGCAGGGTGGCGAGGCGTTCTCCGGTAACAGCTTTGCCGTGCGCCGCTGGCATGATGAGCGCGAGCACTCTCAGCAGGATGGTCGTCGTGAAGAACAGGCCGGCGAGCAGGAGCAGGGCCGGTTTCAGGCCGGGTATTAGCCCGCTCAACCCGGCGATTAGCAAGAGGAGGGCCACGGCCAGTCCGACCACCTGCCGGCCACTCAAGCCGGAGCGTGCGCTCATGTCCGGGTGGAGTCGGCTGAATTGCTGACTCGCTTCGCTGGCCCAGATCCGCGGGCGCAGGGCGCGTGCCTCGTCCGGGGCGGGTTTGTCCGGGTCTTCTTTCGCCAATGAGCTTCACCTCTGAAGCACGATGCTAGCGCAACAGCAACCTTAAGGCGAGTCTCTCAATCCTTCAGGCGCCAGGGCCCACGGCGGGAATGACGATCAAATGGCGCACCTGTGTCCCCCAATGACTGGCTCCAGCTCGGGAAGCTCGCGCAGTACGCGAATGAACGAAGATGTCTAAGCTTGCGGGTTGAAGACGTGCAGGAGTTCAGGCGCTTCGAACGGTTCTCCGGTGAAGCCGTAAGCCGCCGCCGCGGCAGTCGGGTACCCGGCCGGCAGATCGCGCGTCTTGCCTGCTGCCATGGCCAGCTTGTGCGCAAAACCGCCAATGCCGGGATTGTGTCCGACAACCAGAATCCGGTCCTCGCGAGCGAAACCGTCGAGCACTGCGCGCTCAAGCATTTCGGTGCTGGCATGATAGAGCGCCATGGGATCATCGATCGCCGGCTTGCCCAGGGCGGGCAGAAGCTTGTCGAAGGTCTGGCGCGTTCTCCATGCGGGAGACACCAGTGCCAGGTCCACCTCCAGCCCCGCAGCAGCCAGTTCTTCGCCAGCACGCACACTGTCCTCGCGACCGCGCTGGGTCAGCCCGCGCTGGAAATCGTCTTCAGCTTCCAGGCGGTCAACAGCCTTGGCGTGACGCATAAGGATGAGAAGCTTGGGCATGCGGGCAGTCCTCACATTCTGCTTACCGAACCGATTGCCCCTTGTAATCGAGGGGCAAGAGGCGCACCTAGGTCTACGCTGATTTTTACCCCTCGCAAACGCAAGGAGAGCATGATGGGTCTCTTGTTAGGCGATACCGCCCCGAATTTCGACATCGCTACCAATGAAGGCGATATCAATTTCCACGAATGGATTGGTGACAACTGGGTGATTTTCTTCTCTCACCCGGCTGACTACACCCCGGTCTGCACGACCGAGCTGGGCTATACGGCCAAGCTGAAAGACGAATTTGCCAAGCGCAATGCCAAGGCGATCGCCCTGTCCGTCGACAGTGTTGAAGACCACAATGGCTGGATCAAGGACATCGAGGAAACGCAAAATGTTTCCATGAATTTCCCGATCATCGCCGATATCGACCGCACGGTGGCCGGCCTCTACCAGATGATCCACCCGAATGCGGATCCCAAAGTCACCGTTCGGTCGGTCTATGTCATCGATCCGAACAAGAAGATCCGCGCGACCTTCACCTATCCGCCGAGCGCGGGTCGCAATTTCGATGAGGTCCTGCGCCTCCTCGACAGTCTGCAGCTGACAGACGAGTTCAAGGTCGCGACGCCGGTGAACTGGACGGATGGTGATGATGTTATCGTTGTGCCGTCGATCTCCGACGAAGAAGCCGACAAGCTTTTCCCGGCGGGTTACAATCGGATCAAGCCGTATCTGCGCGTGACGAAGCAGCCAAACAAGGTTTCCGAACCGGCTGAATAGTCCGTCAGGATAGCGAGATGCACACAGGGGTCGCTGCGGCGGCCCCTTTTGTTTGTCTGTCGAGCTTTCGGTGCGGGATTTCGAAGTTTAATCCGGAGAGGTCGCGGGGAGGCAGTATAGATAGCTGCCTCCCCGCGGAGTTCCGGCCAGGTGGGTTCGGGGGGATCGAGGCCGGTTCGGGGTACATGCGTTGCCGGGCCAGTGCTTCGTTCGGTCCGACATGTGTTCAACGCGAGGGTGACGGAAATCCGTCGCCGGAACTGCATCCCGTTTCAGAACTGTTCCGGCGAATAGAACTCGCTGACCGGCATGTCCCGCTTGAGGCGTTTCAAAAGCCCGTCCCGTGGATGGATGTAGAGCTGTCCCTTGCGCGGCCCGGAGCGCCAGAGGAAACGGCCCGGCCAGAGCCAGTTGCCGTCCTTGCCGATCGCCGGGCGGGCGACAAAGTCATGGACGTGCTCGAGAATGTGCATTTGCACCGTATTTTTCGGCGAGATGTTTTCGCGCAGCTCCGAATAGACCTTGTTCCAGGGGCGTCCGACCTGTTTGCCGAGATAACGTTTGAGGGGCGCCAGGTTCTCGTTGAGATATTTGGTCTCGGTGCCATTCGTCTTGCGCTGACGGCGAATGCCGATGCGCGATGGCTGGTCCTCGCCCGCTTCCTTGATCTTCATGCGGTTCAGCTTGCGGGTGCGCCATCCACCCCGGGGGCGTTCCACGATGACCTTGTTCATGTCCTTGCGCATAATCGCCTCCTGCGGTGGCGGGCAGGGCCGTAGCCCTACCCTTTCACACAAACCACCTGTTTGAGCGTGTGGACGATGTCCACCAGCTCGGACTGGGCCGCCATCACCGCGTCGATGTCCTTGTAGGCCATCGGCGTTTCATCGATGACGCCGGCATCTTTCCGGCACTCCACACCTTCCGTCGCCTTGCGGTGATCGGAGAGGGTGAAGGCCTGTTTGGCCGCCGAGCGGGACATCACCCGGCCTGCGCCGTGCGAACAGGAGCAGAAGCTGTCTGCGGCGCCCTTTCCACGCACGATGAAGGACCGGGCGCCCATCGACCCCGGGATGATGCCGAGCTCGCCCTCGCGCGCCGATACAGCCCCCTTCCGGGTCAGCCAGACATCGGCGCCGAAGTGGTGTTCCTGCTCCACATAATTGTGGTGACAGTTCACCGCCGCCTTGTCCGTCTTGAACCGGCCGAGTGTCTTGCGAAGCGCCATGAGCGTCCGCTCCATCATCGCTTCGCGGTTCTCGCGGGCATAATCCTGGGCCCAGCCGACCGCCTCGACATAGTCGTCGAACAGGTCTTCGCCCTCCACGAAGAAGGCGAGATCCTTGTCCGGCACGTGGAAGTCCAGAACACGCTGGGCCAGCTCCTCCCGCGCACGGGAGATGAAGTATTGCCCGATCATGTTGCCGGTTCCGCGAGAGCCGGAGTGCAGCATCACCCAGACACGGTCCGCTTCATCCAGGCACAGCTCGATGAAATGGTTTCCGCCACCCAGGGTTCCCAGCTGGCCATCCACCTTGTGGGTTCCGATCTTGCGATGTTTCGCCTTGATCAGATCCAGACGCTCCATCAGGCCGGAGGCCTTGAGGCGGGTGCCGGTCGAGCTGGGCGCAATGCGGTGGTCGCCGCCCTTGCCGTTTCCGACAGGTATGGCGGCCTCGATGGCGTCGCGGGTTTTCCTGAGATTGTCCGGAAGGTTCCGGGCCTCGAGACTGGTGCGAATGGCCATCATTCCACAACCGATATCCACCCCGACGGCAGCCGGGATAATCGCGCCCTTGGTCGGGATCACCGATCCAACCGTCGCACCACGCCCGAAATGAACGTCCGGCATGGCAGCGACATGGCGGTGGATGAAGGGCAGGCCGGCGACATTGCGCAATTGTTCAATCGCGCTGTCATCCACCGGCACGCCCTTGGTCCAGGCCTTGATATGTCCACACGATGTTTCAATCGCTTCGTATTGCGTCGACATGACACTTTCCCCTCGACGAGGGGCCTTTCTGGTTTTGGCGGTAAAGCGAGGCGAATATGGGAGGGGCCGTGTTGGGGGCACGACCCCTCCCTTCTCATGTCCTGACCGCCGGGTGTGGGGGGAGAGGCGATCAGAACAAAAAAACCCTCCTCAAGCAGCGCTTGGGAGGGCGGGTCACCGGGACTGTGGGGGAACAGTCTACCGAGTGAGCGCGGTACCCTCCGCGTGCGCGAACTCATTCAGCCAGGTCGGCTGAATAAAGAGGCGATATGTCGTCTGCACTACGCGCATCTTTGTCTCGAGTTCAGCGCCCACGCGGGGCGTTCGGTTAATAGGAAACCTGCTTATGAATGAGCATATTCAAGGCGGCAAGTATAAAATTTGACCTGTGGCATCGAAAATCGCGTCTGTGGCGAATTTAACACATGGTGGCGTTATCACAGGTGAGTTGGGAGCTGAAAGTGTGTTGCAGGTGCAACGTTGGCGTGGGGGTCGGATTCGATACCTCCCCGTTTCCCCCGGCCTTGTGCCGGGGTCTGGTGAAGCAGCCGGGTCAAGCTCAACCTCATGCCGGGCCCCGCAACAAGTGCGGGGAAAAGGTGTTGGTGAGAAGTTTGGCGCCTGAACACCACCCCACTCCCACAACCCCCACGCTTGACGCTTCGCCCCATCCCCTCTACCTCGCGATGTTTTCCGCAATGCAACAATAGAAAGACCGATCCCATGTCCACCTATCTTGCCCAAAACGCTAAAGCCTGGCCGTTTGAACAAGCGCGCCTGCTGAAAAAGCGGCTGGACAAGCTGGGTCGAAAATCCGGGCCGGTCGTGTTCGAGACCGGCTATGGGCCGTCGGGCCTTCCGCACATGGGGACGTTTGGCGAGGTGGTGCGCACCTCCATGGTTCGCCGGGCGTTTGAAGAGCTGACGGGCGGGGCCTATGAGACGCATCTGATCTGTGTCTCGGACGATATGGACGGCATGCGCAAGGTGCCGGATAATCTGCCCCAGCAGGAGATGCTGTCGGAATACCTTCAGATGCCGCTGACCGTGGTGCCAGACCCGTACGGTACGCATGAGAGTTTCGGCCATCACATGAATGCGCGCCTGCGCGCCTTCCTCGACAGTTTCGGCTTCTCCTATGAGTTCAAGTCGGCAACCGAGCTCTACAAATCCGGTGCCTTTGACGCGATGCTTCTGAAGGCGGCGGAGAAGTATGAGGACATCATGAAAGTGATGCTCCCGACACTGGGTGAGGAGCGCCAGGCGACCTATTCGCCCTTCCTGCCGATCCATCCGGAAACCGGTCACGTCCTCTATGTGCCGATGAAGTCTGTCGACGCCAAGGCGGGCACGATCACCTTTGACGATGAGACAGGCCAGGAATTCACCGTTCCGGTCACCGGCGGGAATGTGAAGCTGCAGTGGAAGCCGGATTTCGGCATGCGCTGGGCGGCGCTGGGCGTTGATTTCGAGATGTTCGGCAAGGACCACCAGGCCAATGCGCCGATCTATTCGCGCATCTCCCGCATCCTGGGTGCCGAGCCGCCGACGCAGTTTGTCTACGAGCTGTTCCTGGATGAGAAGGGCGAGAAGATCTCCAAGTCCAAGGGCAATGGCCTGTCGGTCGAGGAGTGGCTGAAATACGCCCCGCAGGAGAGCCTGAGCTACTATAATTTCGTCAAGCCGCGCCAGGCCAAGAAACTCTATTTCGACGTCATCCCGCGCGCCGTGGACGAATACATGCAGCATCTGGCCGCTTATGCCGGCCAGGATGAAGCCAAACAGCTGGAAAACCCGTCCTGGCACATTCATGGCGGCAATCCGCCAGCAGAAGCCTCGCCGATCAATTTCGCCCTGATGCTGAACCTGGCCTCTGCCGCCAGTGCCCACAACACCGATGTGATGTGGGGCTTTATCGGTCGGTATGTTGACGGCGCCACGCCGCAGACCCACCCGCTGCTCGATCAGCTGGCCGGTTTTGCCGTGCAGTATTTCCAGGACTTCGTCGAGCCGGAGAAGAAATTCCGGGCGCCGACGGACATGGAACGGGCGGCGATGGAAGACCTGCTGGCGCGCTTCAAGGCGCTCGACGCCAATGAACGCGATGCTGAAGTGATCCAGACGGAAGTCTTCTCGGCCGGTAAATCACAGGAATTTGAAAACCTGCGGGACTGGTTCAAGGCCTTGTATGAAGTGCTTCTGGGGCAATCCCAGGGTCCGCGTTTCGGATCTTTCGCAGCTATTTACGGGATTTCGGAAACTATTTCGCTTATTGAAGGGGCCCTCGCTGGGGAATTGCTCGCCAAGAGCTGATCCACGGCACAACGTGTAACGTAGTATCCGGGACATCAGGGGACTTGGCCTCGCAGGTGTTCCGGAGTGTGGGGCTGCTCGTGCGTAAGTCTGGTTATCGATCTCTTCTGACGGCCCTGTTGGGCAGTGCAGCCTTGAGTTTTGGCGCGCTGGCGCAGGACACCGGAGCGACATCGGAGCCGGGGGTGGAGATCTATCTCCCGGCCGCCTTCGCTGAATTCCTTCCGCAAAACGCCAACGACATGGTCCGCCGCCTGCCGGGTTTCCAGGTGGATGAGGGCGACCAGGTGCGCGGCCTGTCCGGCGCCCAGGGCAATGTCCTCATCAACGGCCGCCGGCTCCCGCCACGCTCCGGTTCGCTCAATACACGTCTCAGCACGATGCGGGTCGAGGATGTCGAGCGCTTTGAGCTGATCGAGGCGGGCGCCCGCGATATCGACATGCAGGGTTATCCCCTGTTGCTAAATATCGTGCTGCGCGACCAGACGGCACGCCGTTTCAACGGTCGCATGGAAATCGAGCCGCGCGAGGATGGCGGGGACGAGGTCCAGCTGGCCTTTGGCGGTTCCACCACCGGCGGATCGGTCGAGCTTGAGGGCAATTTCGAACTCTATGACGAGGCCCTGCTGGCCTATAGCGATGTGCGCCAGTCCAACGCCGACACGCCGACAGCACGGTTCTCGACGGATCGCCACACCACCACGTCCCGCCGCGATGCCCAGGGGTCTGCAACTATCCCGATGGGCGAGGGGCGCAGCCTCGTCCTCTCGGCGGCCTATGCGGGACGCGCGAATTCGCAGCGTCCGACCGAGGAGGAAATCGCGTCCGGTGCCGCATTGCAGGAGCGCAGCGAATCCGACTCGACGGAGACCAGTTTTGGCTTGGAATACACCTCGCCCCTGGGCGAGGCGCTGGACCTTCATGCCGTCGTGACCCGCCAGGACGGTGAGCAGGAAAGCTCGGCCAGCCTGATTGATGCCGGGTCGATCGGTCGGTTCAGTTCCGGTGAGGAGACGAGCGAAACCGCGACACGCGCAACCGTGCGCTGGCGGATCAGTGATGTCTGGGCGCTGGAAGCGGGCGGAACTTGGGCGCTCAACACGCTGGACGGTGCCTTCTCGGCGACGATTGATGGTGTGCTCCAGGATATCGACGGCTCCAACGCCTCGGTCGAGGAAACAAGAACAGCGGGCCTGGCCGTGCTCAGCTGGACACCGCGCCCGGATGTGTCAGCTAATTTCGGCGGCCGTGTCGAGCAATTCACTCTCAACTCCTCCAACGCGCCGGGCGAGCTGTCGCTGACGGATGTCGTGCCGCGGGCCGATGTCAGCTGGACGATGGAGAATGACTGGGTCCTGCGTGTCTCTGCCGAGCGCGAGGTCGGACAGCTGGGTCTGGGGCAGTTCCTGGCCGAGACCAATCTGGACAATTCTCTCAACACGTCCGGCGCCGCCACACTGGAACCGGAACGGTCCTGGACCTACCGGGCCGAGCTGGAGCGTCGTTTCGGCGAGCGTGGTCTGGTGCGCCTGCAGGCGCAGCGCCGGGAAATCGAGAACCCCATTTCGCGCATTCTGACGACTGAAGGCGATGTCATCCCGGCCAATATCGGACCGGAGACGATTGATACGCTGGAAGGTGTATTCGAGTTTGATCTCGGCCGCTTTGGTATGCCTGGTCTGTTTATCGACGGTTTGGCTGTTCTTCGCCAGTCGGAGCGTATCGACCCGCTCCAGGGCTTTGTTCGCGAGACCTCGGGGCACCAGGATCATACGTTCGAGATCGGCCTGCGCCAGGAATTTGCCGATGGCAAATATGTGCTCGGCTTCGAGATCGAGGACGATGCTCCGGCGACGCATTACTGGCTGACCCAGATCCGTCGCCAGGTGCGTGGACTGGAAGCGCGCGTGAATGGTGAGTGGCGTCATTCCGACAGCTGGCGGACAGGTTTCTGGCTTCGCTTGCCGGAGACCCAGCGCGACGAGATCTATATCTTCGACGGTGTTCGTACGGGTAATATGAGCCCGGTCCTGCGCAACACGATTGAACGGGACACTGGTGCGTTCTTGTCCCTGTGGACCGAGTTTGAAGTGCGTGACGGAGTGCATCTACGCCTGAATGTACGCACCGGCCGTTCGCGGGAAGCGTCAACACAGGTCCTCGATATCAATGGCACCGAGCTCGACTATGCCAGCATCGACCAGGACAACGTGCCAAGCTTCAACCTGCGCCTGCGCTGGAATCGCTAGTCAAAAACTCAGGTAAAAAATAATTGACATGGGGTTCGGGATTTCTTACATCAGTGCATGTAAAGAATTTCAGACACTGTGTGGAAGGTTTTTAACATGAGTTTTTATGAGCGCATCAACACTGCCGGCCTGGTCACCAGCCTCCTGGTTCTAGCCTGGTATGCCATGCAGGTCGTGCCGCAAATGGGCGAGATGCCTGTCGCGGAAATCGCCTATACGCGCCCGATGATCTATGCGGTTGTTGTCGGCGTTATACTGTCGATCATCACCGCGATCCTGGTCTCTGTCGGTTCTGCCATCTGGCTGACGGTGAAAGAGGGCAAGGACGCCGTCGATGCCGAGTTCGGCAATGAGGACGAGCGGGACAAACATATCGGTCGTCTGGGTGACGCCATGGGCGGGCACTTGCTGTCGGTCGCGGTTATCGGTGCGTTGGTGCTGATCTGGATGGAGTATGACACGTTCTGGGTCGCCAATTGCCTGTTCATCGGGGCCTGGTCGAGCGCTGCTCTTGGCACAGTCATCAAGCTGTTCGCCTATCGCGGGGCGGTGTGATGAGCAAGCCGACCAAGATCACGAATGACATCCGGCGCCTGCGCTTTGATGCAGACGAGATGACACAGGCCGAGCTGGCCAAGCGCATCGGCGTTACCCGTCAGACGGTGTTGGCGATTGAACAGGGTCGTTATTCGCCGTCGCTGGAAGTGGCCTTCAAGATCGCCAGCGTGTTCAAGGTGCCGCTCGAACAGGTGTTCCAGTATCCGCTGAACGACGAGTGACCTTCATCGCCACATCGACATCCGGCTGCAGGGTGATGCGCATCACCGGCAGAGGGTGTCGATGGCCTGCGAACTGGAACTTCAGATCGCGCAACAGAACGGCTAGCACAATGGCCATTTTCATCATCGCGAAGCGCGCGCCGATATAGACGCGTGGTCCGATACCGAAAGGCAGATAGGCAAAGCGGCTGATGCTCTCTCCGGCTTCGCCCAGGAAGCGTTCCGGTCGAAACTCGTCCGGTTCTGGCCAGAGCTCGCGATGGCGGTGGAGCAGCCATGTCGAGACCGGCACATCCGTATTGGCCGGAATGGGCACGCCGCCCACATCATCCGCTTCGATGAAGCAGCGGGCAAGGATCGTGGCGGACGGATATAGACGCAGACTTTCCTTGATGACAGCGACCGTCCAGGTCAGGTCATCCGTCCAGTTTTCCGGCGTCTGCGGATCCAGATCCGCCCTGTCGAGTTCCTGTTCCAGGCGCGCCAGAGCGACCGGTGATTGCGACAGCAGATAGAGCGTCCAGGTCAGCGTGCGAGCCGTGGTTTCATAGCCTGCCGCCAGGAAGGTCAGCAGATTGTCGACGACGGCGGTATCATCGAGGCCAGCACTCAGAAGCAGGTCCAGAAAGTCGGCCGGGCGGTCTGCTTGTTCAGGCGAGGGGCGACCGCGCCGACCTTGCGCGGTGTAAAGACCGGAGACACGGCCTTGCGGGCCGTCTTCCAGATCTCTCCCTCCGCCGTCAGTAACCCGTCGCGCAGGAAGGGACGCAGGACCGCCTGGCGCATCGGGTTCATCCGGTAACTGCCGACATTGGCGATAAAACAGTGATGGATGGCACCCGGATCATTGATGATCAGCGAAGAGCGTCCGAGAAAACGGAACGGCGCAATGTTGAGGTGGAAGTGCTGTTCACCCCAGACTTCCAGCGGATTTCGGCTCATCGCCCGGAAATTGGTCCAGCAATCGCCCGGCATCAAACGTCCCCCTCCGCTCTAGCGGGCAAGGGGAGGCATGGGCGGTTTGAAGACCGTGTTCATGAGCAGGGAACCTTTCAGTGATGTTCTATCGCGACATCGTGCAAGCGGCGATGGCGCGAAAAGTCGCGCCCCGCCCTTAACGTGCAACCCGGTTTGGACTAGCGTTTGCCCATGCATCGTTTGATCGTTCTGATACTCACCTGCCTGATCTCCCTGCCGGCCCATGCCGATATGGACCAGGCTCGCCAGGCCTATGTCGAGGGACGCTGGCAGGATGCCGCCGCCCATGCCCAGCTTGCCGGCGGCGCTGATGGTTACGCATTTGCAGCCGGGGCGATCCTGGCTCAGCTGATGGTCGAACCCCTGCATCCGGAACGCCCGGAACTGGCCCGTCGCGCCGTGCAGCTGGCGGAGCATGCACACCGGTTGGACGACGAACACGCCGAGGCGCGTCTGCGGCTGGCCGGAGCGCTGGGATATCGCGGGCGTTTCATGAATGGCATGCGTGCCTATGTCGGTCGCATCCCGCAGCGGGGCAAACGCCTGCTCGAGACGCTGGTCGAGGAAAATCCGAACGATCCGTGGGCGGTTGGCATGCTGGGGGCGTGGCATCTGGAAGTCGCCCGCCGTGGCGGCAATCGCGGCATGCGGGCGCTGGGAGCGTCAGTGGATGCGGGGATCGGTTTCTACACCAACGCCATAGCGCTTGATCCGCATAATCCGGCGCCACGCTATTTCTTCGCCCTGGCCCTGCTGGCGCTGGATGATGCCGCCTATTACCAGCAGGCTCGACAGCAACTGGCCGTCTGTGTGCAGATGCAACCCCGCGACGCGTTCGAGGCTGCTGTCCAGTCAGACGCCCGCCAGCTCGCAGAACTGATTGATGACCGGCGTGCGGCCGCTGCGTGGGCAGACGCTCGCATGCGTCACTGACTGACCCACAGAATCCGCGACATCCAGCGAATATCGGCCAGCGAGACACGGCGAGTTTCATTGCGCGTGTTTATGGGGGACAGTTCGATTTCCTGGGCCGAGCGATTGCGAAACACCCAGGCACTGATCGTGCCGTCGGAACGTTCGACCACAACGCGGTTGCCATCGCCGATATCGGCCGAGGGGCTGACGACCAGTGTGTCACCCACCCGGTAGGCCGGCTCCAGTGCCGTGTCGGTTATGGTCAGCGAATAAGCGTCGCTCAGGACCACGCCGGGAAAGGGTTTCAGCGTCCATCCAGGGCCTCGCGGCACGCCCCCGGGGGAGAAGGCCTGGCCACCTGCCGTGTCTGGCATTTCCAGTCTTGGAAGGGCGGAACGACTGTCACGGTCCAGCACAAGTGCCGCAAAACTCTCGAAATCCAGATTGGCCGCACTCAGGGCCTTGGTCAGGCTCTCGGTCGAAGGCCAGCGCGCTTTGGATCCATCGGCTGAAACCCGCTTGGACGGGTTGAAAGTCGTCGCATCCAGGCCCGCCCGGCGGGCGAGTCCTGAGGGGCTGGTTTGTGCGTGAGCGGCGAGCAGATCGATCCCCCGCCAGATCTGGGCGTGAGTGAACATTTGGCAGTCCTTGGTTGCGCCAAGCTATCGGAAAACACTTGCAGGGGCGAGTCGGGCTTGCGCCGCGCTGAGTGCGCGGCTAGGCCTGCCGCCATGACAGACAAGATTGCATACCGACTCGCAACACCCGAGCGCTGGGCCGAGGTCATGGCTGCCGGTGTTTTTGAAGGCGACCCGCATGATATTGCGGACGGATTCATCCATCTCTCGGCGGCCTCCCAGGTCGAGGGCACGTTGCTGAAGCACTACAACCAGCATGAGCGCCTCGTCCTGGCCGAGATTGGTCTGGAAGGTCTTGGTGACACTGTGAAGTGGGAAGTCTCCCGTGGCGGCGAGCTCTTTCCGCACATCTACGGCACCATCCCTGCAAGCGCGGTGAGGGGTGTGCGCCTGATCGGCCGCAATGAAGAGGGCGGCTGGATCTTGCCGAACGATCTGGAGGGCAGCCGTTGATCCACGATATCGCAACTCGCCTGCTGCACGCTTTCGATCCGGAAGAAGCACACCGCCTGTCCATCATGAGCCTGAAATACGGTTTCGGGCCGCGTCAGTTGCGCCAGGATGATCAGGTGCTGGCGACCGAGCTCGCCGGATTGAAGCTGTCCAACCCGCTGGGGTTGGCGGCCGGATATGACAAGAACGGCGATGTACCGGACGCCTTGCTGGCCATGGGCTTCGGTTTTGTCGAGCTCGGCGCAGTCACGCCACGTGGCCAGGACGGCAAGCCCAAGCCACGCATCTTCCGCCTGTCGGAGGACGAGGCGGTGATCAATCGCATGGGCTTCCCCAATCTGGGACTGGAGAATTTCGCCCGGAACCTGCGCAGCCGGTCGCATCGCGGCGGCATTGTCGGTGTCAATCTGGGGGCCAATCTGGATAGCGAGGACCGGGTCGCGGACTATGTGGCCTGTCTGGAAGAGCTGAAGGATGATGCGCAGTTCTTCACCGTGAATATCTCCTCGCCGAATACGCCGGGCCTGCGCGACATGCAGTCCAAACAGACCCTGGTCGAGCTGATTTCGCGTGTGGTCGAGGCGCGGGGCAAGGCGCCGCTTTTCCTCAAGATCGCTCCGGATATCGCGGACGAGGAAGTGGCAGACATCATCGATGTTGTGACCACTTTCAAGATGGACGGGCTGATCGTTTCCAACACGACGCTTGCCCGCCCGGACAGCCTGCGCAGTGAGCTTGCGGAAGAAATGGGCGGCCTGTCGGGACCGCCGGTGTTTGAACGCTCGACTGAGCTGGTGCGGGCTTTCCGCAATGCGGCCGGACCGGAACTGAACATCATCGGTGTAGGTGGCGTGCGCGATGCGGACACGGCCTACGCCAAGATCCGTGCGGGCGCCAATGCCATCCAGCTCTACACGGCACTTGTCTATGAAGGCCCCAGCCTGATCGGCCGTATCAAGACCGGTCTGGCTGAACGTCTCTATTCGGACGGGTTTGCATCTGTCTCCGAGGCCGTTGGCGCTGAGTAAAGCCGGCGTTCGAGCGCCGGATAGGCGGCCGCCAGCGTTGCGCCTCGCGCGACATAGAAGACCAGGAAGGCGGCCCAGACACCGTGATTGCCGTAGGCAGGCGCGAGCACGAAGTCGGCAGCCAGATAGACCAGCACCGCGGCAACTCCGGCATTGCGCAGGATCTTGCCGCTGGTGGTTCCAATGAAGACCCCGTCCAGCAACCAGGCACCGGCACCCAAGAGCGGGATGACAGCACACCAGGGCAGATAGGTGATGGCGGCCTGGCGCGCGGCCTCATCCTCGATCACCAGGGTCAGGGCGAGCTCGCCGAAGAAGAAAGTCAGCACCGCAAATACCGCACCGGCCATGAACATCGGCTCACCGGTCATGCGGATCGCGCGGCGCAGCGCCTCCTTCGACTTGCGTCCGAAGGCCCGGCCCGCCTCGGTCTCCGCGACGAAGGCGAAGGCGTCCAGGACGAAGGCCCAGAGCGTGATGATTTGCAGCAGAACATGATTGCCCGCGAGCGCTGACGTGCCCTGCCGCGCGCCTGCATTGGCAAACCAGGTGAAGCCGATAACCAGAGACCAGGTGCGGATCATCAGGTTCAGGTTGACGTCGAACATCTCGGCCAGGGCACGCGTGTCGAGAAGCTTGGCCCGGTCAAGCACATGGTCCGCCCAGCCCTTCTGTGCCCGGATGGCATGCAGGGCAAATCCGATTGCCACGAGCGCCGCGGTCCATTCCGCGATCGCCGTCGCGGCGCCGACACCACCCGGGCCCATGCCCAGTCCCAGCACAAACCAGAAATCGAGCAGGATGTTCACGCCGGAAAACACGGCATAGATCGCCAGCGTCGCGCTGTTGCGTCCCAGTCCGATAAGCCAGCCGGATATCGCGAACCCGGCCAGCGCCGCCGGGGCGCCCCAGGCGCGGGCGAGCAGATAGTCCGCGCCCTTGTATTCAACGGTTTCGGTGCCTTGCAGGATGGCGAAGCCGATGTCGGAGATCGGGTGGCGGAAGATCCAGACCAGCAAACCCAGATTGATGGCAACCACACTCGCCCGCAACAGGATGCGTTGGACTTCCGCCAGGCGCCCGGCGCCATCGGCCTGGGCGGTCATGCCGGTGGTGCCCATGCGCAGGAAGTAGAAACTCCAGTAGAAGACCGAGAAGAGGGCTCCACCCAGCGCCACGCCGCCAAGATCCGAACTGTCGCCCGACAGGCCGAGCACAAAGGTATCGATCACCCCGGCAAGCGGGACAGTGGCGTTGGCGAAGATGAGGGGCCAGGCGCGTGCGAGCACGGCCTTGCGGGTCAGCGGCTGTTCCATGTCTCGCAGCTAGCCGCGAGAGCATCCTGATTTCAAGCGTTTAATCTGTGGGGCAAACGCCGTCGCGACAGGTCTGGCGCGGCCGGTAGGGTGCGAGGAAGCGGTAGATGGCGTCGAGCGGTTTGCGGATGATCCACGGGCGCAGCAGCGTCGCGAGAATGTGCCAGCGCGGCAGGCGTTCCCAGATGGCGATGAAGGCATCGACGCCGGTGACAACACGATTGTCGGGCAGGCGAACATGCAAGGCCGCAAGGGCCGCTTCGCGATCGACGTCTTCGGCGAGGTCCTCGGCATTGCAGTCGGAGAGAATAATCTTCTCTGGACCGAACTTGCTGTAATGGCGCATCTCCCGCCGGCAAAGCGGGCAGAGGGCGTCGTAATAGGCGATGACTGGGCCGTCGTTGATCATGCCTCCTATTTAGCGCGCGCTTGGGTGGTCGGAAAGTGACACGCCGCCGCACCCTGGAAGGCTCAGTCGTCCGAGCGTTTGGGCGTGATCAGGAAATGTCCGTGCAGGGTTGCTACCGGCGCGCCGCGACGGCCTTGCCAGGCCTCTACCCGCACATTGGCGACCCGGCGTCCGCTGCGGGCAACCTGGGCGCGGGCGAAGACATCAGCGGCCCGGGCCGGGCGCAGATAGTCGATGGCAATGTCGATAGGTTTGGGCAACCGATCGAGCGGCTGGCTGACGATCAGTGAACCTGTCGCGACAATCTCCAGAAACGCACCGACCGCGCCCCCGTGCAGGGCCGGGATCAGCGGATTGCCGACCAGGTCATCCCGGAAGGGCAGGCAGCCGGTCAGCTCGTCACCGCGATGATCGAACTCCACGCCGAGGCCCGCGATATACGGCGTCTCAAGGAGAGTACTGATCAGAGGTTCGCTCATGATGCATCTCCCTCGCGGATGGCTTTCCGCGCGCGGTTCTGCGCGGCCTTGGAGGCGTTGGTGATCATGAAGGCAGCCTGGGCAATGGCGACAGGCTCGTCGGTATTGCCGTCATGCGCTGTGGCCCGCACGAAAGACACCAGGCCCCGTGAGCGCAGGCTGACAGCTTCGGCGATGATATCCTGTCCCGGTTCTGCCGGGCGCATGTAGTCGATGCGCAGGTCAAGGGTGGCGGGCGTGTCCTCACCACCAAATCCGGTAAAGGCAGCCAGGCCGCAGACATGATCGAGAAGGGCCGTGACAGCCCCGCCATGGATCACACCGGTTTCGGGGTCGCCAACGAGGTCCTCGCGATAGGGCAGGCGCATGCGTGCATCGCCTTCGCCAACGTCATCAACCTTGAAGCCGAGGGCGACCGCGTGCGGGGATCCGTCCACCAGCAGGGTGGCGAGATCATTGAGAAATTTCTGGCGTTCCGGGGTCATGATATGAAAAGGGGCTCCGAGTGGAGCCCCAAATTCAGGTAATCCGGCTTGCGGATCAAGTTGCTAGTCGCGGCGCATGGCGCCGAGCACCCGCATCAGCAGCCAGATCGGAACGACCAGGACCGCACCCAGCAGCAGATATTCGATCGCGTGTCCTGCACTGTTCACGATAGCGCTGACAATGCTGGTCCAGCTTTCGACAAGTGTGCCGAAGAAATCCACCCACAGCCGACGCGGGTCGACATTGAAGGCGGCCAGCAGCAGGCCGACCAGAACACACAGGAAAAGAAGGCGCAGCAGGTCGTTCGGCGACAGCTTGAACAGGCGCTGCAGGAAGCCGCTGTCATCCGCTTGCGAGGATGTCGGGCTGGTATCGCGATCAGTACTCATGTCTTCACTCTATCAGCAAATTGGGCACAAAGAGGGCGATCTCAGCCTTCGCGGGTCATGTTGACCTGGTGCGGGTACGGGATCGAGATGCCGCCCTTGTCGAAGGCTTCCTTGACGTTTTTCATGGCGTCGAAGTGCACACCCCAGTAATCGCCGGAGTTACACCAGACACGTGTCACGATATCCACTGACGAGCCGCCATGGGCCATTACAGCTGTGAATACCGCCGGGTCCTTGAACACTCGTTCGTCAGCGCCCAGCGTGTCCTGGATGATCTGCATGGCCTTGTTGATATCGTCGGAATAATCGATCGAGAAGGTGAAATCGACGCGGCGGGTATCGTTGGCGGAATAGTTCGTGATCACATCGCCCCAAGCGGAGCCGTTTGGGACGATGACCTTCTTGTTGTCACCGGTTGCCAGCTCTGTGGTGAAGAGGGTTATGTCCTTCACGGAACCGGCCTGGCCGGCCACCTCGACGAAGTCACCCAGCTTGTAGGGGCGAAAGAGAATGATCATCACGCCGGCTGCCAGGTTGGACAGCGTGCCCTGCAGGGCCAGGCCAATAGCCAGTGTCGCTGCACCCAGGGCCGCGACGAGGCTGGTCGTTTCAACGCCAAAGCGATTGAGAACGGCGATGACGACAATCGCCATGATGCCGTAATAGGCCAGTGAGGCGAAAAATCCGCCCAGCGTGTCGTCGATGCGGTCGCTTTTGACAGCGGCATTGCGTACGGCCTTGCGGACGCCACCGGCGACCATCATGCCGACAATGAGGATGAGCGCAGCCAGAGCCAGGCTTGTGCCTGCATCAATGCCGCGTTCTATGAGAGAGGAGAGATTATCACCGGACATCAGTTCCTGGGGGTCCATCGGGGGCTCCTTTTAACGGGGAGAGCGCAACTAGCACTCTGCAATCTCGAGGGGAAACTAAATTATATAACTCGCCTGAAAGCGATCAGGCGGATTCGCGTACAATGATGATTTTCTGCCAGATCTTGGCGGACATGTTCGAAGTCAAGGATTCAATGTCATTGACGGCGGCGATAACGACCGGGTCGCGTGAATTCTGGGCGTAGAGCGCGGCGATCTTGCCCGCCAGGCTGAGCAGTTCGGCGCAATAATCCAGATATCGCGACAACTCGAAATCCGACATTTCCCGCGTCGGCGAGGATTCCGTGCGCGGTCCCAGCTTGAGGACCGCCGTCGGGTCCTTGGTCAGCTGGTGCATGTCGATGATGTGGGCGATCGAGCGCAGTTCGTGCAGATCGTCCAGGGCGAGGCTTCGCTTGAGGCGCTCCTCGATGCGCGAGAGCGTGAAGATGGCGACCGCTGCCAGGATGACGATGTTCAGCCCTGCTTCGACGCCCTCGAAAACGGTGAAGATGTCGGCGCCGGTGCCGTTCACGCCGATCGCCGAGTAAAGCCAATATCCCATATAGGTAAGGGCCACGACCGCGCCGAGAATGGCGGCAGCGGTGCCCATGCGCAGGACGATGTACGGTCTGGCCAGGCGCTCGGAGCGGCGTCGGTCGCGCTTGCCCAGCTCTATAACCTCGGCAACGACATTATTCAGGCTGGCATCAGGGAAACGCTCGCGCACGCGGTCAGCGAGGCGATCGAGAGTTTCGATAATATGAGCCGAATTCAGTGACTTGAATGGCAATTTTTCCCCCTGTCGGGGAGAGAATGCCTCGCGCGTTGCGCGATGTCACCCGTTAAGTCGCGGTGGTGGCGACAGCAGCGCTGGAGCTGGCGGCGGTGATCGCCGCGACCATGGCCGCCTGGGCCGCGAGGATCGCGGCTAGGTCAGCTGCCGCACCGACAGGGCTGGCATCTCCCATTTGCATCTGGGCCAGACGCATGGCGATTTTCGGCGCGGCAGAGCTGGAGACACGCGGGCGCATCTCCTTGATGGTCTCGAAACTGCGCACCAGCGCGTCGGCCATACTGGCTCCGTCGCCCTGGGCCGCGAGCACGGCGAGGCCGGTCTTGCCGACACCATGACGCAGGGAAGAGCGACCGCGAACGGCCAGGTTCAGACTGGTCCAGGATGCAGCGATATCGCCGTAATCCGTGTCCAGCAGCGCAACTTCATAAGCCGCCGCATCGGCGTGGGATTTGGGAATACCGGCCGAACGCAGGGCCTCGCGTGTGCGATCCAGGCGGACGGCGCAATCTTCCGGCGTCTCGCCCAATGCGGTGAAGGCAGCCGCGAGAACTTCCTCCCGCATCGGTTCGCGGCGCCACCAGGGCGCGGCAATGGCGTCGAGATTATCGTAGAAATGATCCGCCTGGTGCGCATGGCCGCCCGCAGCAAGCAGGGCAAGTGCGGCGCAGGATCCACCTTGCGACAGATGCCGACTGCCGCGGGCCTTGCGACGTTCCTTGAGCCCTTCGCGGACATCAAAGAAATGTTTTGCACTACGGCCGGCGGTAACAAGGGCAGCAGCAAAGACAAGGCGCATGGCCTTTGCCGGAGCTTTCCAGGCACCCAGCCCGTCATTGAGCTGGTCGCGGGCCTCGAAGACGCGTTCGATCAGGCATTCGACATCCTGTTTGGCGTTAAGCGAGGAGAGGGCGGCGAAACGGGCATACATGCGCTCACTCTTGGGCGCCCGGGCCAGATAGGCCTCGTCCAGCGATTTGAATCGCTCGATTACCGCATGTTCCATAATTCACCCTCGCACTGTCCCGAAGCTGTCATCATGCTGCATGGCGATATTCTGCGGCAGAGGGACAGTCTGGCGCAGTGTCCCCTGTTGGTGTGTCGGCTGTGGACAGCGCCTGCTTCACCATTGCCCGGGCGCGTTTTCGCGATCAGGATGAAGCATGGCCTCGGCTCAGCTTCCTTCCCCCATAGCGGACTGGTTTTCCCGGCGCGGCTGGGAGCCTCGCTCGCACCAGCTGGACATGCTGGAAAAGGCACGAGCGGATGAGCACGCGTTGCTGATCGCACCGACAGGCGGCGGCAAGACCCTGGGTGGTTTCCTGCCCAGCCTGGTCGAACTGCACGAAACCCTGGGCCAGGGCGCGACCAATCCGCGCCGTAAACATGCGCTGCACACACTCTATATTTCGCCCCTCAAGGCGCTGTCGGTTGATGTCGCCCGTAATCTGATCCAGCCAGTCGAGGAAATGGGGCTGGGCCTTCGCATCGAGACACGAACAGGCGATACCTCCGCCTCGAAACGCCAGCGTCAGCGGGCTCATCCGCCAGACATTCTGCTGACCACGCCGGAACAGCTGGCACTGTTCTGTGCGACGGCGAATGCACAGAGCTTTCTGGGTGACCTCAAGCGGATCATTATTGACGAGATCCATGCGCTGGCGCCGCAAAAGCGGGGTGATCTACTGAGCCTTGGCATGGCGGCTTTGTCGCGATGGGCGCCGAATGCCCAGCGGGTAGGGCTATCCGCGACGGTGGCGGACGAGCAGGGGCTGGCACGCTGGCTGGTGCCCCAGGACGAGGCCGAGACCTCCAGCTTCGCCAGTATCGTGCGCGGTGATGCCGGCGCGCGGCCGGATGTTGAAATCCTCGATCCGGACGAGCGCATTCCCTGGGCGGGACATTCAGGACGCCATGCGCTGGGCGATGTCTATCAGCGTATCCGGCAGGCGCGCATGACCCTGGTCTTTGTGAATACACGCTCCCAGGCGGAGGCGACTTTTCAGGACCTCTGGCACATGAATGCCGACAATCTGCCCATTGCCCTGCACCACGGATCGCTGGCTCCGGAACAACGCCGCAAGGTCGAAGCGGCCATGGCGCGCGGCGCGTTGAAGGCGGTGGTGTGTACGTCCACGCTCGATCTGGGCATCGACTGGGGTGATGTGGATCTGGTGATCCAGATGGGAGCGCCGAAAGGGTCTTCCCGTTTGATGCAGCGTCTGGGGCGCGCCAATCACCGGCTGGACGATCCGTCCCGCGCCCTGCTGGCCCCGACCAATCGTTTCGAGCATCTGGAGTGCGAGGCAGCACGCGACGCTGTGGCGGCCAATGCGCTGGATGGCGAACCGCTGGCTGCGGGGGCGCTGGATGTTCTGGCCCAGCATGTCATGGGGCGGGCCTGCGGTGAGCCGGTCGACCAGGATGCACTCTTTGAGGAGATCTGCCGGGCGGCGCCCTATGCCGAGATGGATCGGGAAACGTTCGACAGGATCTTCGAGTTTTCGGCAACCGGCGGCTATGCGCTTCACACCTATGATCGTTTTCGTCGCATGGTTAGGGGCAAGGACGGGTTGTGGCGCGCGCGTACACCGCAGATCGCCCAGCGACATCGCATGAATGTCGGTACGATCGTAGAGGCGCCCATGCTGGACGTGGTGGTCTCGTCGCGCGGGCGCGGCGGGCGCAGGCTGGGGCAGATCGAGGAATGGTTCGTCGAACAGCTCGTGCCGGGAGACACGTTTCTGTTCGCGGGTCAGGTCCTGAAGTTCCAGGGTATCGAGGAGATGGCAGCGCGGGTCACGCGAAGCTCTGATCCCGAGCCGAAGATCCCGTCCTATCAGGGCGGAAAATTCCCGCTCTCCACCTATCTCGCGGAGCGTGTGCGTGACATGGTCCAGGATCCGGTGCGCTGGGGACACTTGCCGGAACAGGTGCAGGAATGGCTGAGGATCCAGCAGGAGAAATCAGAACTGCCGCGGGCAGACGGACTGTTGGTGGAAACCTTTCCGCGCAATGCCAAATTCTACCTCGTCTGTTACCCCTTCGAAGGGCGTCTCGCGCACCAGACCCTGGGCATGTTGCTGACACGTCGCTTGGAGCGGATGCGCATGCGGCCGATGGGGTTTGTTGCAAACGAGTATGCGCTTTCCGTCTGGGGGCTGCGGGACATGTCCGGGCTGGATCTCAACGCTTTGTTCGCCGAGGACATGATGGGCGATGACCTGGACGCGTGGCTGGCCGAAAGCGACCTGATGAAACGAACCTTCCGCAATTGCGCGGTTATCGCCGGGCTGATCGAGCGCCGTTTCCCGGGGCAGGAGAAAACCGGCCGCCAGGTCACCTTCTCAACGGACTTGATCTACAATGTGCTGCGCGAGCACGAGCCCGATCATGTGCTGATGAAAGCGGCGTGGAACGACGCCGCTTCGGGACTTCTGGACATCCGCCGCCTGGGCAAGGCGCTCGAACGGGTCCAGGGACGGATCCGGCATGTGGGACTGGACCGAATCTCGCCGCTCGCGGTACCGGTGATGCTGGAGATCGGCAAGGAGCCGGTCTATGGCGAGGCGCAGGAGAGCATTCTCGAGGACGCTTCGCAGGATTTGATAGCCGAGGCGATGGCGTGATGATCAGACAGCTTGAAAAGTCGGCCGATCAGCTCTCGTTCGAGCTCGCTGGGCATCGTCTGTTCGCGCACCGCTCCGGCGCGCTCTTTGTGCCGGAATTTGATGCGCTGATCGTCTCGGACTTGCACTTTGAAAAAGGCTCGGCCTACGCGCGCTCAGGTCAGATGTTGCCGCCTTACGACACCCGGGAAACCCTGCGCCGCCTGGGGGAGGTGGTTGAGCAGATTGATCCGGCCTGTGTCATCGCGCTCGGCGACAGTTTTCACGACCTTGATGCTGCAGGGCGGATGTCTGTGGAGGATCGGGGGGGCTTGAAGGCTCTCGTGAACGCGCGGGAGCGATGGATCTGGATCGAGGGCAATCACGACCCGGAGCCGCCGGAGGATCTGGGCGGCGAGATCCATCACGAGCTGAGGCTGGGAAATCTGGTTCTGCGGCATGAGCCGGAGGCAGGGGCGGCGCGCGGGGAAATCTGCGGGCACCTGCATCCCTGTGCGAAAGTGCGGGGCAAGGGGCGAGCCGTCCGGCGTTTCGCCTTTGCGACAAATGGCGACCGCCTGATCATGCCCGCATTTGGCGCTTATACCGGTGGGCTGAATGTCTGTGACGACGCGATCGTGGCGGTCTTCGGTGAGGTGCCCAGCGTGATGGTCCTGGGGCGGGAGCAGGTTCATGCGATTTCGCCGCGTCAGCTTGTACCGGATCGTTACCGGACGAGGACCAGGTAGGCCACGCTGATGGCCAGGTGGGCGAGCACCACGCCAGTGGTCAGAACTGTCCGCAATCGCCCGTACCAGACCGGTAGATCACGGCGCAGCACTGCCTGCCTGTCCCATACCCACAAGGCTGCGAAGCACACACTCATCATGGTCCAGGCGGCAATCGGCTGACCGGCCCAGTGGGTTAGCACCGAGGCGAGGGCGATCAGGCTGGGCGCGATCGAAATTCCGAGTGACAGGCTGTCCGGGCTTGCCCGAGCGGTGATGAGTTCACCCCAACGCACACCACCAAGGAAAGTCGCGATCAGGCCGGAGTAGATCGTGAACACCCACATCTCTGTTGCGGGGCTTCGGCCCTGGTTTGCTGTGGCAACCAGCAGCAATACCGCAGTCCAGAACGGGATCAGGCCGGCGAGGCCGAGAAACAGCGCCGGTTTGGGGATGGGTGTGAAGTCACGAGCCATGCCCCAGAACTAGTCCTGCCAGTGCGCAAGGCAATCAGCGACGGCCGAACATTGCAGCAGCTGCGTATCCAGCCAGCATGGCGAGGGCGACGCAAAGCAGGCCGTAAATCATCGGTGCGCCGTGTGCGAACTCGTAGATGACACGCTCAATCCCGGCTTTCTCAACACGCATGCTGGTTGAACGGCTGGCGATCGGCCGGCCTTCCCGGAAGAGATAGACCTCGGCCGTATAGTTTCCGACCGGCGTGCGTGGCGGCAGGGCAAGGGTCGCGCGGAACAGGCCGCCATCAAGCACGTCCACACCACGCGGAGCGGCGGAATAGAGGTCTTCGCGCGCACCGGCGCGTTGCACGGCGGCAAAGTATTCCGACAGGTCCGCGCCGGTCGGCTCGCTGTCCTCGGCCGGGGCCTCGATGGCTTCGAGGTCGTTCAGTCTATCCGCATAGGCCTGGACCAGTAATTGCGGCAGGCCGATATCATTACGGATCAATGCTTCAGACGTGGCAATTTCTTCCAGCGGGCGGGTGCTGGCGATGGAGTAGTAAGCGGGCACGCCGTCAAACTCCTGGGCCTGGGCGTTGACCCAGATGCCAAAAGAACGGCGCTTCTGCATGACCCGGAGATCCTGGTCCGGGCCGCGCAGGACCACCACGATCTCGTCCTGGATGGTCAGGCCGCGTGTGGCGCCGTAGAGGATGAGCTCTGTGCCGGCAAAATCCTCGCGGATCTCGACCGTCTCATGCGTCAGGGCTGCCATGATCTGCGGCGCTTCCTGGGGCACGGCCTGTTGCAGGCTGGCAGCGAGGGCGAGTTCGAGCAACACTAGTGACCCACCTCTCCGCCGCGCGGCAGCACGACAAACATGTCAGAGGGTGTCACGACGAGGTCCCAGCCCAGCTTGAGGCAGACGGCAAGCACCATGAAGGCGAGCAGGGCGCGCAATTCCTCACCCTTCACATGCCGTCCGGCACGGGCACCGAACTGGGCGCCGACAACACCGCCAACTGTCAGCAGCATGGCGAGAACAACGTCGACGGTCTGGTTCTGTGAGGCTTGCAGGAAGGTCGTCAGACCGGTGACGAAAAGGATCTGGAACAGCGAGGTGCCGACCACGACATTGGTCGGCATGCGCAGGATGTAGATCATCGCCGGCACCATGACGAAACCACCGCCCACACCCATGATCGCGGCCAGCGTGCCGACAAAGAAGCCGATGGCTATGGGCGGGATGACCGAGATGTAGAGCCCGGAACGCGGAAACCGCATCTTGAAAGGCAGGGCGTCAATCCAGGTGCGTTTGCGGTGCCCGCCACGTCCGCCCTCTCGGCGTTCTTCGGGCTGGCGTCGACGCATGATCGCGCGCACGCTTTCGATCAGCATGAGCCCGCCGATAATACCCAGGAAGCTGACATAACTGAGCGAGATAATAAGGTCGATCTGGCCCAGCCCCCGCAAAAACGAGAAAAGCTGGACACCAAAAATGGACCCAGCGGAACCGCCAATCAGCAGCAGCCCCCCCATTTTCGGATCGAGTGTTCGTCGTCGCCAGTGGGCCAGGGCGCCGGAGGCCGACGAGGCGACGATCTGGTTGGCCTCGGTCGAGACGGCGACAGCGGGCGGGATGCCGATGAACATCAGCATGGGCGTCATCAGAAATCCGCCACCCACTCCGAACATGCCGGACAGGAAACCAACGCCGGCTCCCAGTCCAAGCAGAAGGAAGATGTTTACGGAAATCTCGGCGATTGGCAGATAGATCTGCACCGCGGCCTCTAGTTCGCTACAGCGCGGGACAGGCGTTCCAGCAGAACGTCGTCCACATGGCCGGTCCGCGGCAGACCCTGGTCCGCCTCAAAGGCCATGATGGCCTGGCGAGTACGATCTCCTATTGCGCCGTCAATCGGACCCGGGCGGTAACCCAGCACCGAGAGGAAACCCTGGGCGCGTTCAATGTCGGCCGCGCTGGCAGAGGGGGTGCGATCCCATGCCTGTCCCTGATAGAGGCCGTTTGCCTGGGCGTCGATCGGGCGCGGCTGGAAGCTTTGGGCGACCTGGCGCGCCTGAGACAGGGCTTCCGGCTCGAGTAGTTCCTCCAGCGCGATTGCGCGTTCGCCTGCCGTCGGATCGCTGTCATTGGCGGAGATCATGTACCAAGCATAGGCGTCTGCAAGGCTCAAGGGAACTCCCTGGCCGCTCTCGAACAGAAGCGCGAGGTTGAACTGTGAATCGCCCAGGCCCAGCAGGGCAGCTTCCTGGAACCAGCGGGCCGCCGTTTCGAAATCACGCGGTGCGCCGGAGCCGTAGTAATACATCACGGCGAGATTGTGCATGGCACGGCGATGGCCGGAATTGGCCGCACGTTCGGTCCAGCGGCGAGCGGCTTCCAGATCCATGTCGACGCCTTCGCCGGTTTCCAGCATTTTGGCGTAGCGATACTGTGCGGCCGGCACACCCTGTTCCGCAGCGCGGCGCAACAGGATTGACGCCGAAGCTAGGTCGCCGGCTTCCAGTTGGCGCATGCCCAACTGATAACGGGCGATCGGATTGCCGTCGGCAGCAGCGCTTTCCAGCGTGGTGCCACTTGTCGAGTTTGCCGCTTCGGTCGGGGCGATTTCGCGGGTCGAACGTTCGACGGACGATGATGCAGGTTCGTTTGTCACCGGCTCCGGGGTCGGCGTGATCGTCGCTGAGGCGTCAGCAACCTGGTCACGGGGCGGTGAAGCCTCAGCCTCTGCCGGCGTTGTTTCCGGTTCGGCGTCAAGGTTGGCAGCCGGGCTGGTCGTTGAGGAGGGCTGGGCCGGGGCCGCGAGGCCAGCCTCAACTTGGGCGATGAAGGCATCGTCGGAACGGGCATCTGCGATTGTGGAGCCATCCTCGCCCTGCAGCGCACCCCAGATCAGGATCGCGCCAGCGCCGCCAAGAGAGATGAGGGCCATGAGCGGGATGGCGACCAGCGTTGCGCGGCTGAACTTGATCGGCCGGTTCTCGCGTTCATAGGGTGTGTAGGCAGTCGTGCGTGTGGTTTCGCGAGCTGCAGCGAGGAAATCCGCATCGGCTGTTGCGCCAACCCGGGCTGCCGGGCGCGGCTGGGCAGGAGCCTTGGGCGCTGCCTTTGCTTGGGGCGCAGGAGTACTCGTCTCGGCCTGTTGGCGCGCTCGTTCTTCGGCGATACGGCGCCGTTTCTGGCGGCGGGTCTCGCCGCGCGGAATCTCTGCCTGTGCCTGTGCCTGTGCCTGTGCCTGTGCCTGCTCCGCCGGAGCCTGCGGTGCCGGTAGTGTCGCTTCCGGTTCACGCAGAACCGGCGCGTTTGGCACAAAGGGTTCGTCCGCCAGGAAGGGATCGGTCTTGCCGCTTTCAAAAGCGCTGACCGGAACCTCAGCCTGGGGCGGCGGTCCCAGCGGGGCGTCGAAATCGAACGGATCATCATCGTCGGAACTGGTGATGACCGGTTCGGCGCGCTGGGCCGTTTCGTTTGCGGGTTTTTCGTCAACCGTTTCGGTATCGGGTGCCTTGTCGCGGCTCTCGATCGCCTCGAGCCGGTCGGCGAGCGCAGTCATCGCGCGCTGGACGGGGGTCAGAGTCTCTTCGGTTTCGTTGCGCACTGCAGCCAGCTTGTCCTGGACACCCTGCAACGCATCCTCGATGCGTGTCGCTGTGCGTTCCTCGGACTGGCGCAGGCGGTCTTCCAGCTCCGCCTCGCGGTCAGGACGATTGTTCTCGATCCGCTCGATCGCGTCGGCCATGCGGTCAGTGACCTGTTCGACGGCCTTGGTCGAGCGTTCCTCGGAGCGCTGGATGCGATCGGCCAGGGAGCGGCCCAGGCGCGTGACCTCATCGGCCATGCGGCGCATGGATTCCTTGTTTTCCTGGCGAACCTCGTCGATGCGGTGGTTGAGCGTTTCTTCCGAGCGGCGGTCCTGGCGGGCCTCCTCGGCACGTCGCTCGCTCTCGGTCAGGCGCTGGTCAATGGCCTGGGCCAGGCGGCTGATCTCGTCGCCCAGGCGCGCCATGCTGTCAGCCTGGCGACGATCTGCGTCCTCGACGCGAATGCCGGTCGATCCGACCTGGTCGCGGAGATCCGTGACAATGCGGGATACATCATCCTGCAGACGCTCGAAGCGACGCTCCAGCTCGACATTGTCATTGGTGTTGCGCATTTCCAGTGCGCGCAGGCGTTCGTCCAGACGTGCGAAGGACGTCTCCAGCGTGCGCGCGGTATCATTGGTACGACGCTCGGAGTCCTCGACGCGTTCCGTGAACTCCTTGAGATTGTCCGCGCGCGATTCCAGCTTGTCGACACGCTTGTTGGTCTCGTCGATCAGCTCACGGGCAGCGATGCCACCGGTCTGTTCCTGTTCATGCAGGCGGGCGGAGACGTCATTTTCGTGTTCATAGAGGCGGCGGGCGAGCTTCATCACCGTGGCGTGGATAGCCTTGGTGTCCTCGCCACTGGTCGCGGAAACGCTGGTTTCCAGCTTGCGCAGCCGGTCGGCGATCTCGCCCTGGCTGCGATTGACGCTGTCTATGCTCTTGTCGGTCTCGTCCAGCTTGGCGCCCTGGCGTTGGGCAACCTTGGCGACATTGGTGGCAAGCTGGGTAATGGCCCTGTCGAGTTCGGACAGGGTGGAGCTGGAGGCCTGTTCGGCTTTTTCGATGCGATCGGACAGGCGGTTAATCATCGCCCTGAGCAGGCGGTCATCATCGTTGGCGACATCGCCGTCAAAGCCGGGAAAGGCTTCCAGGGCGTCGTCCCACTGGGTCGTTGCGGGATCATTGTCGTCGAGAATGACGCGGTTCAGCCATTCACCCAGAGTCATGCCCTGCTTGCGTGCAGCAGTCTTCGCCCGCGCCCTTGCACGCGGGTCGATTCCTTTCACGCTCCAGGGACCCCCAGATGACATCCGAATCGCTTTCTTCTCGCCCAGGCCAACGCTATCTGCCGGTTAATATTGTGTAAACCGAGCGCGGTGGCACTAGATCTAGTGTTTCCACACGAAAATCAGGGAATCGCTAGCGGGCCCTGAAATCCTGAGTCTAGACAAGGAGATGACTCGGTTAATGCGCCGTAAAATATGTGGATAAGTCCGTGCTATTGAGCAGCGGCGAAGAAGCGCGGCGAGATATTGCGCAGACGCTCCTCCAGGGCCGCCGCTTCGCGTTGCGGCGTATCGGATGTGATGGAGGGCAGGGCGCGGGCGATATCGAACAGGAGCCAGGCCGTCTCGATATCATTCTGACTGACCGCATAACGACCGGCATGCCAGTAGAGGAGGGGCGCCGCCGGGTCGATCTGGGCCGAGGTCGCGAAATAGTCCAGCGGCAAGGTGTCGGTGCCCGGAACACGCGCCGCCGCCTGTGCGGACATCAGGTTCGCCGCGGCACCGGCGTAGTCGGTGCGATCCGTAAGGCCGGAAAGTGCCTCGATCAGGGCGGCCGGATCCGTGGCGCGGTTTGCCACGGCGCTGGCCACGGTCTGGAAGTCCTGGTTGCCCAGTCCTGCAATGATGATGCGGGTCATGGCGGAGCACAGCTCGCTGGACGTGTTGGGTTGGCACTCACCCTCATGCTGGCTTCCCTGCATCAAGGTCAGGTAGGCGCCGGGCAGGTCTCCGGCCTGCATCAGGGATTGAGAGGCGAACAAGAAGTTCTCGGTTGTGGGCATGGTCTCCGGGCGGCGTGTTGCAGCCAGGCCCTTGTGGATGATCGTGCTCAAGGCGTCATTTGCCGGCAAATAGCCCGTCGCATCGGATTCGACCCGGCCGGCCGGCCAGGGGAAGGCGCGCTCCTCGACGTTGCTGCGCAGCAGCGTCCAGGTCTCGCGGCGGCCGTCCGGGCTGGAGGGGCTGAAGACGAGAAATGAGAAGCTGTCTGGCAATTGTCCGAGCGATCCAGCAGAGCCAATGGCGTCCGGGTGGATTGGCAGGGTATGTCGCATCCATCGGGTGAGCTGGTCGTAAAGTGCGTTGTCGCCGCGTTCGCCCGGGACGACGCTGTAAACGGCACTGCCATCCGGTGTGCGCCGGATCTCGATCAGGCCGGCCTCGGTCTCGCTGCGGACCAGGTCAACCGGATTGGCGCGAATGCCGGTTGCGGCCTCGATCCAGAAACGTTCAAAGCTCACCCCGCCCGGCCCGGCGATCTCCTCAAGCTCGCCGCCGCGCGTAAACCGGGTGAAGACGTCCATCTGGCGATGGGCGCTTGCGGCCATCGCAGTATTGGTCACGTGTTCATCGGTGACAGTCAGGACGCGTCCGGTCGTGAAGTCGTAGATCGTGCTGCCGTCCTGCACATAGCCATCGCCAAACGTCAGGTTCCGCATCTGGGTGTCGGTGGGTTCGCCGGCCAGGGTCTGGCGTTCAACCCGCCAGCGGGTTTGGGTGACTGTTTCGCCGGTTTCTCCGCGCAGGGCGAGATAGGCGCTGCGACCCAGGTGAGCGCCCGCCACAGCCGGCGTTTGTGTCGGCGTATCCTCGCTTGTTTCCAGTTGCAGCGGCTGCGGCGCAAGGATGGAGAAGGGGTCGGCCGGATCCTGTTGCGCGATAGCTGTGGAGCTGCTGCCGATCAGGAGGCCGGAGAGGGCAAGAAGACGCGTGAAACTGAACATGGCCGGATACTGCCGCGTCAAGCGCGGCGAGAAAAGGGCGAAGCATGTGGAAAGGTAAATTCGAACATGCGTCATAAATTTGACGTTGACGTTCGCGTAATCATGTGAACATTGTTCATTCATGGTCAAACCTGTTCCGCCCGATACTGAATTCACCATCCGCGAACTTTCCAAGGAGTTCGACGTTACCCCGCGCACGCTACGCTTTTATGAGCAGAAGGGCATGATCACGCCCATGCGCCGGGGCGCTTCCCGTGTTTATTCCGCCATGGATCGTGCGCGCATCGAACTGATCCTGCGCGGCAAGCGCGTCGGCTTTGCGCTCGACGAGATCAAGGAAATGCTGGACCTGCGCTTCATCGACAGCCGCGACCCGCAGGTGCTTGACGCGACGATCGAGCGTTTCGAGAGCCGCATTGGTGTGCTTGAACAGCAGCGCGAGGATGTCGAGCGCGCGCTGGAAGAGATGAATGCCGGCCTGGACTGGCTGAATGCCCGCCTCAACGAGAACGAGCCGTCCGAAGAAATCAAACGTCGCGCCCGGGCCTTCGAAGCCCTGGCGTCCGCCCGCCTGGAAGACTGGACGGGCATGCCCCCGAGTTCCTCTTAGAGTTTCATCCCTTTACGGGGCTCAGACCCCGCACTGACTGATTGTTGGAGATAAATCATGGCAGCCTATCGCGCTCCTGTTCGTGACCAGATGTTTGTCCTGAATGACGTCCTGGATGTTGGCCAATATGGCCATCTGCCCGGTTTTGCCGATGCGGACGTGGATACCATGGCCGCGATCCTGGAAGAGGGCGGCAAGTTCTGCGAGGGCGTGCTGGCCCCGATCTCCAAGGTCGGCGATGTGGAAGGCTGTACGCGTGACGATGACGGCAATGTCACTACGCCGACCGGCTGGAAGGAAGCCTTCCAGCAGATGTCCGAAGCGGGCTGGACGGCGCTGTCCTCTGATCCGGAATATGGTGGCCAGGGCCTGCCGCACGTTCTCAATCTTGCGGTCAACGAGATGGTCTCCTCCTCGAATATGGCGTTTGGCATGTATCCGGGTCTGACCCTGGGTGCGGCTGCGGCGCTGCACACCGGTGGTACCGACGAGCAGAAGGCGCTTTACCTGCCCAAGATGATCTCCTGCCAGTGGGGCGGGACGATGAACCTGACCGAGCCGCATTGCGGAACGGATCTGGGCATGCTGCGCACCAAGGCTGTTCCGCAGGCGGACGGCTCCTACAAGATCACCGGCCAGAAGATCTGGATTTCCTCCGGCGAGCACGACATGGCCGAGAACATCGTCCATCTCGTCCTGGCCCGTATCGAAGGCGCCCCGGAAGGCGTGAAGGGGATTTCCCTCTTCGTCGTGCCGAAATTCATTCCGGATGCCGACGGCAATCCGGGCGAGCGCAACAATGCCAAGTGTGGCGGCCTGGAACACAAGATGGGTATCCACGGCAACGCCACCTGCGTCATGGACTATGACGAGGCGACCGGCTGGCTCGTGGGCGAGGAGAACAAGGGGCTCAAGATCATGTTTATCATGATGAATGAGGCACGACTGGGCGTGGGCCTGCAGGGTTATGCCCTGGCCGAGGCCGCCTATCAGCAATCCCTCGACTTCGCCAAGGACCGTATCCAGGGCCGCTCCCTGACCGGACCGAAAAACCCGAACGGCCCCGCCGACCCGATCATCGTGCATCCGGATGTGCGTCGCATGCTGATGGATCAGAAATCATTTGTCGAAGCGGCGCGTTGTTTCGCCTTCTGGACGGCCCTGCACGGCGATCTGGAGGAAAAGTCTGACGATCCGACCATGCGCGAGAAGGGTGGCGACTACATGGCGCTGCTGACCCCGATCGTGAAGTCCTATCTGACCGGCAAGGGCTATGACATGGTCTCCAACGGTCTGCAGATCCACGGTGGTTCCGGCTTTACCGAGGAATGGGGTGCGTCCCAGCTGCTTCGCGATGCCCGCATCACCCTGATCTATGAAGGCACCAATGGCGTCCAGGCGCTCGACCTGGTGGGCCGCAAGCTGGCGATGAACGGCATGCGCCCGATCACGACCTTCATGGGCGAACTGGAAGCCTTCATCGCCGAGGGCGGTGACGAGACGACACAGCCCTTCATCGATGCGCTGACGGAGTGCCGCGACAAGCTGAAACAGGGTACCGACTGGCTGATGAACAATGCGCTGGAGAATTTCGACCATGCCGGCGCGGGCAGCCACGACTATCTCAACCTCTTCGGCCTGACCTGCCTGACCTATATGTGGGCGAAAATGGCCAAGGTTTCCGCGGCCAAGGTCGCCGCGGGTGATAGCGATCCTATCTATGCCAACAAGCTGGTCACCGGCCGCTACTTCATCGAGCGCTGGGTGCCGGAAGCCGCCATGCATCTCGCCAAGGTAGAAGCCGGCGCAGACAGCATGATGGAACTCGACGCGGAGGCGTTCTAACGCGGCCGCTTCTGCCGGAGACCGTCCCGCCAAACGAGGATGGTCCCGGCTCGTGACGGTTGATCAGGCCCGCAAGGGTCAAAGGGGAGGATAATCAGGTGTTTCAGGACCCACTCAACGTACCAAAACCAGCCTTTCTCGAGCGCGAGGATGTGCGCATGTTCGAGGATACGGTGCGCGCCTTCATGGCCAAGGAATGTGTTCCCAATGCTGAACGTTGGGAAGAGCAGGGCATGGTCGATCGCGAGATCTGGACCAAGGCCGGTGAAGCCGGGCTGCTCTGCCCGTCCGTGCCGGAGGAATATGGTGGCGCCGGCGGCGACTGGGGCCATGAATACGTCTTCCATACGGCCGGTGCCGAGGTCGGCGCGAGCGGCTGGGGTGTTGGCCTGCACAATACGATCATCGCGCCCTACATCACCGAATTCGGT